>ENA-UPSB01000001-UPSB01000001.1-bioreactor-metagenome-genome-assembly--contig:-NODE-1-length-886256-cov-58.859224_pt1 | contig 886256 bp, 836 predicted proteins | sample MGYA00238182_ERZ773286 | MGnify/ENA primary metagenome ERZ773286 (study PRJEB29026, sample SAMN07631240) | bioreactor metagenome | isolation source: Switchgrass digestor | place: USA: Dartmouth...
CGGAGCCGTGGTGTAGTCGGTCTAACATGCCAGCCTGTCACGCTGGAGATCGCGGGTTCGAGTCCCGTCGGCTCCGCCATTATTTTATTAAAAACCGAAAAGGACCTTATAAGGTTCTTTTTTTATTTTCCCGATAACTTACGTGTTAGGTTGATTTCCTGTTTACTCGGACGGCAACCGGTGGAAATCAAGGAATGATTTGAAAAATATTAAATAATACTGTATAATTATTCAAACAGTAAATCTGCGATTTGGCAGATGGAAAAGTAGGTGCTGAAATGATTACATTCCGGAAAGCCAAAATGGCTGATGTGGAGGATTTGCATGCGTTAATTAATGATTTTGCCGAGAAAGGCGTCATGTTGGCCCGGTCCCGCAATACGCTTTATGAAACGATTCGGGAATTTACCGTAGTTGAAGATGAAGGAAAAGTGGTAGGGGCCGGCGCGTTGCATATTATCTGGGAAGATCTGGCCGAGATTCGGGCTTTGGCCATTCGTAACGAATATCAGCGCAAAGGCATTGGCAAAAAATTAATCGATGAATTGATAAAAGAAGCTATTGAACTTGGAATTCATAAGGTTTTTGCTCTTACCTATCAAGTTGATTTCTTTAAAAGTTGCGGTTTCACGGAAGTTTCCAAGGACGAAATGCCCCATAAAGTGTGGAAGGAATGTATTAATTGTCCCAAATTCCCCAACTGTGACGAAGTAGCGGTCATTAAAAAGCTGGGGTAAGGCTTGGGAAGTTCACAAGTACATGGGACACAGTGTACAGGCTTGTTCACCTGAAATATCTGTGAACTGTGCGCTGTGTACTGTGTACTCTTATCAACGCTCAGTTCGCTCCGCACTTATTAACTGTCAACTGCTCTATGGTCAACTGGCAACTATTTTTTGTCTTTTTTCGCCTTAAATCCCTGACAGGGGAGGCCGGAGGCTTTTTCTACTTCGTAAGAAGGCCGGTTTTTGGCCTTTATGGTAAAAAACCGGCATCCGTTGGGAAAATGGGGATCCCAGGTGATGTAGAAATAGACGCATTGAAAACAGTTGAGCTTGGGCGGGCTCATGACGGATGATCCCCTTCACTTGATGGGCAGGTAAAGGTGATGGTAAAGGTACTGCCTTTGCCCGGCTGACTTTGGACGGAAATCGTGCCGCCTAATGCTTCGACCAATTCTTTGACGATGGTTAAGCCCAGCCCAAAGCCGCCGCTTTCCCGGTTGCGGGATTGGTCGGTCCGGTAAAAACGTTCGAAGATGTAAGGCAAATCAGTTTCGGAGATGCCGATTCCGGTGTCGGCAACCTCGATGTGGACGTTGTCGGGGGTGTGGGAAAGAGTGACGGTGACTTGGCCTCCCGGTGCCGTGTACTTATGGGCATTGGACAGTAAATTGTCCATGATTTTATTGAGGCTTTTACGGTCTCCGGTCAGTTGAACCGGCCCGGTGGAAACGAATTGAAGGTTTAACCCTTTCTCCGCAAACAGCGGAGTTTTTTTATTGATAAGAACGGACAGAAATTCCTCCAGGTCAATGGGTTCAAGAGTGAAACGGTGGATGGCCTGATCGGCCTGGGCGATTTCCTGTAAATCTTCAACCAGGCCGCTTAGGCGTTTAACTTCGTCCAACAATGATTCCAGATTGTCATTGGAGGCAGGAATGACGTCATCGATCATCCCTTCCAGATGGCTTTGGATGGTGGCCAACGGCGTGCGCAGATCATGGGCGACGTTGGCGGTCATTTGTTGGCGTAATGTCTGGACGTATTTTAAACTGTCGGCCAATGTATTGAGGCTTTCGCCCAGTTGACCCAGTTCATCCCGGGGAAGATCGCGGACCCGGGTATCCAGATTTCCTTTGGCCATGGCTTTGGCTGTCCGATTCATGGCCCGGATCGGATTGGCGAGCCTGCGGCCAAAGAGGATGGCCACAACAAATGAGATCAAGCCGGTGACGATGATGGAGAGCAGGATGGAACGGTTGATGGTACGCCGGAAAAGGACGTTTTGCTGAGTTAAGACATTTTCCATCGGGCTTTTCCCGAAATATGCCGTGCCCACGGTCTTTTCCCCGATGACGATAGGGCGCGGCTTCAGCAGGTCCGGACGCTGGTTGCGGCGGAGCATGCCCATACGGGTATAAAGCACGACGTTTCCGTCGGCGTCCGTGATATAGAAGAGCCGTTCCAGGAAAAAGTCGCGGCCCATGCCCAATAGGGTGGGATGTTGGGGCCAGCCTCCGTTTTCCAGGTAAATTTGGGCCAGGATATTGATGACCTGGTTTTCCCGGGCGGTCTCGACGCGGGACAGATATTTTTGAAATTGCCGGTTTAAGGAAAAGTTAATGAATAATCCGGATATCAGAATGCTGCCGAACGAGATCAGAATGATGATCAACGTTATTTTTCGGGTGATGGGCGATTTCAATCCCGTTCTCCTCCAAACTTGTACCCGACGCCGAATACGGTCAGAATGAACCGGGGTTCTTCCGGATGGGGTTCGATCTTTTGGCGTAGGTTTTTCACATGGCTGTCGATGGTCCGATCATAGCCGCTATATTGATAACCTTGCACTTTCTCCACCAATTGGCTGCGCGAGAATACCTGGCCGGGATTGCGGCAAAGACAAAGCAGGATTTTATATTCAGTCGGCGTTAAACTGACGGCTTCTCCGTCGCGAAAAACTTCGTGTTTGACGTCGTCAATGACGAGTTGCCGATGGTTGAAGGAGAGGATGGACGATTCGGCGGTTTTCGGTTTGACGCGACGAAGATGGGCGAAGACTCTGGCCACCAGCTCCCGAGGGCTGAAGGGTTTGACGAGATAATCGTCGGCACCGATGTTTAAGCCAAAAATCCGCTCATCCTCGGAACTTTTGGCCGAAAGGATAATCACCGGCACATCCGATGACTGGCGCACCTGGGTCAACAGGTCCTCTCCCGATAGGCGGGGCAGCATCAAGTCCAGGATGATCAGATCCGGAGCCTGGGTTTTAACCGCTTCCAATCCGGCAATCCCGTCGGAGGCCGTCAACACCTCGAAGCCTTCCTTTTCAAGGTAGGCCTTGACGATCTGTTGAATCTTCAATTCGTCTTCGATGATTAAGATCTTAGCCATTGTGTGCTCCTTGGTTCGATGTCAGGTTTTGGGAGCCTGGCATGGTGCACAGTACATAGTGCACCGTGCACGTTCACAGATGGTAGGTTGGGATTCTCTAATATTCGACTTTTATTTCTCGTACCTAATGCCTAAGTATATCTGTGCGCTGTGAACCGTGTATTGTGTACCTGACCGTTAATTGTACTTATTCGTTGATACGGCGGGGATTCCTTTTTTGGTGTCTTTGTAAATTAATCTCCACACAATCTCCACAATTTCTTCATCAGTGTTTCACAGTTAGGCGGTATGATAAAAACAAATCAATATAAAGGAGTGATAGGTATGAAGAAAACGGTACTGATTACATTGATTACAGCTTTAATGGTTACTCTGGTATCCTTTGCGGCATTCGGTAAAGCCCAGCAACCGTTGGGGAAACCCGGCCCTGGTAAAGGGAATCTGCTTTTTGCCGAACTTAAATTGACGGAAGAGCAGTTAGACAAAATTATGGCCATTCGTCAACAGTATGAAAAGGATATGATTGATCTTCGTTATGCCCTTCAGAAGAAAAACCGGGAATTGGCCAAATTGTGGGCGGCCAAACCGCTGGACCAGGCGGCCATCGATGCCAAGACGAAAGAAGTCAATGCCATACGCATTCAGATGAGGACGAAACGCGACACGATGAAGGAGCAGATTAAGGCCGTATTAACTCCAGAACAACTGAAGGTTTATAACGAGAAGATGAAAAACAACAAAAACCGTCGTCCCGGCCTTGCGCCCGGTGGCCGGTGCCAATGCGGCGGCAAGGATAGGGCTAAACGGTAAAAAATTCAAGATGAAAACAGAGACTCCGGTGAAATGGCCGGGGTCTTTTATTATCCGGAATTGTATAACGACTGACATTCTGTATAACTAAACCATATTAGTAAGGAATTACCTAAAAATTTACCGAATATAAAATCGAGAATGATTATCGAAAGGCAGGGTAGCTGATGAAACGGATACGGAAAACTTTCAGGCTTTGGTTGTTGGGATGCTTGTTCATCATCGCTGTGGCCGGCTGTGGCGGAGGGGGCGGAGAAAAAGTGCCGATTCCTACGGGCCCGGTATACCAGCCTATCGAGGTGATGGATGACTTTAACGATCCGAATAGCGGTTGGCCCATTGTGGTTGTTGGCGGGGCGAGGATTGGGTATAGCAATGGGGAATATTTTGTAAATATTGACTATTCTTCCAATTTCATAGCATGTATGAAATTTCCGCATAAACTCAAAGGTGATCTGATCATGGCATTGGATGTCAAAAATCAGAGGCCAGACAAGAAGAATGCTATCGGCGGATTGTTTTTTAATGTCGATTTATCCGGTGATGATAGAAATATTTATACGTTTACCCTGAAACCTGGATTTCAAAAATTCTATATTCACCGTAGCTATCCCGGGAATACTCGTTTGCATGAGTATCAATTATTAGCCTCGCAAGTGTCAGCGCCGTATATTGATGGCAGGGATTATGCGGTAAACCGGCTGAAGGTTGTCATCGAGGGCAACGATGCCACTTTTTATATCAATGAACATCAGGTGTATCAATGTACCTTGGATTGGTTTTCAGAAGGGCAACAAGTCGGATTGTATGCTACCAACGAAGATGATAATCCCGTATCGTTGTATTTTGACAATTTTTATCTAAAGGGGACGGAGATTATTGAATAGATTGATTTGACAGTTTCTGCGGGACACCGAAGCAATTTGGTTTTCAATTTCGTAAGAAATTCCACATTGTTTGTGGAATTTCTTACGTTATAATAAAATTGAAGGATGAAATATCCATCCGAACGGATGTGGATGTCTGCGAGTCCGTGAAAATATGGGCTTAAGGAGTGTTGGCGTTGGAATATGTGGAGTCATTGGTCGTGCGGGGCGATGAGCTGTTTGAAGCGGCGGAAGCTGAGATAGAGCATTCCCGGGCTGAAAGCGCGGCAAAGTTTCGCGAAGGCGTCGCCCAGTTGCTGAAGGCCTTTTTGCATTTGCATGAAGAGGATGCCGACGGCGGTTTGGAGCAGTTGTTTGCCGCCTGTAAACGGCTTGAGCCTTCGCTGGAAGCCATCGAGGACGAAGTGAAACTCTTATTGGACGCGCCCGAATCCGTCGACAGTGAAGATTTAATCGATGCGGCCAATGAAATCTGGGATTATGTGATTGACTTGATCTCCGAATAATCGGACAATTAACAAAAAATTCCATGGCAAATAAAGGAATTTTTTGGATATCACCGAATTCTACCTGAAAATGGAATCAGGTAGGAGTTGGTGAGATGAAAGTTGCTTGGATGGTTTTCGGATGTTTGCTGTTGCTGGCCGGTCCCTGTCGGGCGGCGACGGTGGTGCCGGTGGAAAAGGCCGTTCTCGAATTTAAAGAGATGGAGGATGAAGCGTTCCGCCAAACGTTACGGATAGATTCTTACGTGAAGTGGCCTTGGTTGGAAATGGACCTCTCCAATAAACTGGCCTTTCCTGAACAGTCCGATCAGTATCATAGCACAAAATTTCAATTGGAATTTACCCGCTTTGTGCCGGGACTGGGGCTCGATATGGATTATCAGTTCAATCCCAGGTATGAGGTTACCGAGGTAGGGTTGGATTACCGCTGGAAACCGCTGAAGGGGATGAGGCTGCATGTGGGCCTCGATACCGGGTCCAAGTCCGGCCGGGTTGTGAGCAGCAAACCTTATCGAAATCATTGGAATGCCCAGCAATTATATGTGACGTATGCCTGGCGGGATTGGAATTATAAATGGCGGCTTAACCGGATGGACAAGGAGTATCCGGAGCGGAAATATTATACATCCCTTAAATATGATTTGATGCAGGAGATATCGAAGGAACTTACGCCCAAACTCAAGGCCGGTGTCACGTATCATGAAGCGACGGCCGATTATCCCTTTGATACCAGTATGACCCGGGATTACTGGAAAGAAGAATGGACCTTTTGGCTAAACTATAAACAGGAAAGGAACCGGCGGTGGAAAGGGGAATTCCGGGTCCTCTCCAGTGAGCGGGGATTTGATTCGGAACAGGATAACCGGTATTTTACCCTGGAGTATCAGCAGTGGAATAAAAAATGGCGACTGGCGGCCAGATGCGGCTATTCCGAGTTGCGCTATTTTACGGATACGTTTTTGTGGGAACCGGATGACGATGAAACGGAGCTTGAAACGGACACGAAGAGCCGTAACGAAAAGAAAGTAACGGTGGAGTTATCCCGTTATTTCACGAAAAATTGGACTCTGGAATGGCAGTGGTTTGCTTGGGAAAAAGACTATCTGCAGGGTCCCTCCAAACGGCGGCAGGGATGGGTTACCACGGTTGTTTGGAAATTACGCGGATTTCAGGTTAAACTGACGACTGCCCCGTGGGGGAACCTCCAGACTGAAAAGGGTACGTATCAATTGAAGTTAGAATACAACCCGAAGGATGTGATCCAATGATTACCATGGGAATCCTGGTGCCTCATCCTCCGATTATGGTGGATGGTATCGGCGGCAGTGACGATTTGCAACAGATCGAAAAGACCCGGGCGGCCATGCGGACGGTTGCCCGAAAGCTGGAAGAGAGCAAGCCGGATACGGTGGTCATTTTTACTCCTCACGGTACGGTGTACCGGGATGCGGTCATTGTCTACGGGGACCGGAAGTTTAGCGGCGATTTGAGCCGTTTTGGCCTGAAACGGAGCTGGCATTGGGAAAATGATCTCCCGTTGGCCGAAGCCATCGAGGAGTTGGGGCGGAATGCCGGATTGCCGGTCTATATGATGCCTCTGGCCGAAGCTTCCCGTGGCCGGGAAAAAGGACTGGATCATGGGGTCCTGGCACCTCTCTCCTTCTTCCGGGAGGATTGGTTCGAGCATGTGAAGTTAGTCATTATTCCTTTGAGTTACTTGTCTTTGGAAGAACTCTATCAGTTTGGGGCGGTGGTGGCCAAAGCGGCGGAAGGGTTGAGGCGACGAGTGGCCGTGATTGCCAGCGGCGACCTTTCCCATTGCCTGAAACCGGGAGCTCCGGCCGGATATCGTCCGGAGGGGGAGGAATTTGACCGGCGATTGGTGGAACTTATTAAGGGAAATGACGTTTTACCATTTTTTGAAATGGATCCGCATTGGCTGGAGAAAGCGGCCGAATGCGGTTTCCGGAGCGTCATTATGTTGCTGGGAACCTTGGACGGCCTGGATTTTCAGGGAGAAGTCCACAGTTATGAAGGGCCGTTCGGCGTAGGGTACGCGGTCGCTTCTTTTGAAATTCGGGGAAAACGGCCAAGCCTGCAACGGGCTTTGTTTGACGCCCGCCGGGCCAGAGTGGAAGAACGGCGTTCCCGGGAGTCGGCTTTGGTTCGGTATGCCCGAAAAGTGGTGGAGGCCTATGTTTCAGGGGAAAAACTGCCTGAACCCGAAGGCCTTGAGGAGTTTCGTGGGCAAAAAAGCGGGGTCTTTGTATCCATTAAAGAACACGGCCAACTGCGGGGGTGTATCGGAACCACCGAGCCCACTCAGGACGATATCATTGAGGAAGTTACCCATAATGCGATTGCTGCGGCGACCCGGGATCCCCGTTTCGACCCGGTTGAAGCATTCGAACTGGAGAATTTGGTGTACAGTGTGGACGTTTTAAAACCGGCGGAGCCTGTCACCGATATGCGTGCGTTGGATCCCAAACGGTACGGAGTAATCGTCAGCTGCGGCTCACGCAGGGGATTGTTGCTCCCCGACTTGGAGGGGATAGATACCGCTGAAGAACAGGTGGCCATTGCCCGCCGGAAAGCCGGTATCGGTCCGGATGAGCCCGTGCAGCTGCAGCGGTTTGAAGTGGTTCGATATTATTAGGCGGCGATAATTCAACGGCCGTCACAGGAGATATGATGGAATGACAGTGAGGGTTACCAAAGAAGCCAAGTTTTATCGGAAGACGCAGGCAGGTAAAGTGATATGCGAATTATGCCCGCAGGCCTGTGAGTTGCCTGAGGGGAGAATCGGGTTTTGCAGGGTCCGCCAGCATCGGGAGGGTCGTCTCGTTTCCCGGAATTACGGCTTGGTATCCAGTATGGCGCTGGACCCCATTGAGAAAAAACCCTTATATCATTTTTATCCCGGAAAGCTCATATTGTCCGTGGGGACCATCGGATGCAATCTGTCCTGTGCTTTCTGTCAAAATTGGCATATTTCCCGGGAAGAGGCTCAGACCAAGCCGGTGTCCGTGGAGGAGATGTTGGGGTTGGTCCGGGTCACCCACCAGGCCCAAGGCAATATCGGCCTGGCATACACCTATTCCGAACCGACGGTGTGGTTTGAGTATTTGACTGAGCTCATGCCGGCCGTCCGGGAAGCCGGCTTTAAAAACGTGCTGGTTACGAACGGGTTTCTCAATCCGAAACCCTGGGAGATGTTATTGCAATGGACCGATGCGGTGAATATCGATTTGAAGGGATTTACGGAAGCCTTTTATCAACGGTTGTGCCGGGGGAAGATCTCTCCGGTCCTGGAGAACATCCAGGCGGCGGCGGAACGGACCCATGTGGAATTAACCACGCTTATCATCCCCGGAGAAAACGACAGTCCCGAAACCATCGAAGCCTTGGCCAACTGGGTGGCCCGGATTAGTCCGGAAATTCCGCTGCATTTGTCCAGATATTTTCCGAACGGTCGGGTTAATCTCCCGCCGACGCCGGTATCCACCATGGAACGGGCATATACCATTGCCTCCGCTTATTTGAGATATGTTTATCTCGGGAATATGGACCGTTGGATCAACGTTACCCATTGCCCGGATTGCAAAATCGCTTGGGTCGAGCGGGAAGGATACCAGGCTCGATTTTTGGTGAAAGGAGATCATTGCCCCGTATGTAACAGAAAAATAAATATCGTTATGGAGGATTCGGCAATAACGGAGCGAAATAAAGACTAAAAATCATAACCCCCGTCCGAGGGGGATATTCTATTTATTTATCGTTAACGGTTCAGCTTTTGATATGCAGCATCCGGAGGGGCATGATGAAACTTACATTGGCACAGTTAAATCCGGTGGTCGGAGATATCCGTGGCAATCTGGAACACGTGGCCCGGACCCTGGAACAACATGGATGGGATACGGACTTGATCATCTTTTCTGAACTTTTTTTGGTAGGGTATCCGCCGAAAGATCTGGTGGAACGGGACTGGTTCATCGCCCGGGTGGAGACGGCCCTTCGGGATCTTTGCAAATTGTCGAAAGAATATCCCGGGACCGGGATTTTGGTAGGAGCGCCTTTGCCCAATGACGCAGTCGTGGGCAAAGGTCTGGTCAATGCGGCGGTGCTGATTGCGGACGGCGAGATCCTTTTTAAACAGGCAAAGACTTTACTGCCTACATATGACGTTTTCGATGAAGCCCGCCATTTTGATGTGGCTGCCAGAACTGCTGTTGTTCCTTTTAAAGACGAAATTTTGGGGATTACCATCTGCGAGGATGCCTGGAATGACGAACGATTGTGGCCGGAACGCCGGATATATGCCATGGATCCGGTGGCCCGCATGGCCGAACTGGGGGCTACCCTGCTCATTAATATTTCGGCGTCCCCTTTTGAAATCGGCAAAGCGGAACTGCGGTATGAACTGATTCGTACCCATGCCCGCAAACATGGCATCCCCATGGTTTTCGTCAATCAAGTGGGCGGCAATGACGAATTGGTTTTCGACGGCGGCAGCATGGTTTTTGACGCCAACGGTTCCCCCCTGGTCTTGGCCCCGTTTTTCCAAGAGTTTGTGACCACATTTGACACGGCTTCTCAGAAAGCGGAGTGCCTTTACCGGCCCCTGCCGAAAGTTGAAGCCGTCTATCAGGCCCTGATTTTGGGGCTCCGCGATTATTTGCGGAAATGCGGTTTCAAAGGGGCGGTTTTGGGCCTTTCCGGCGGGATCGACTCGGCGCTGGTCTGCTGCCTGGCTGTGGAAGCGCTGGGGAAGGAGAATGTATTCGGAGTCACCATGCCTTCGCCCTATTCGTCTGCCGGAAGCGTGGACGATTCCCGAAAACTCGCTGAAAACCTGGGGATTCGTTTCGAAGTGATCCCGATCTCCGATATTTTTGAATCCTATATGAAGACCTTGTCACCTCATTTTCAAGGAAAAGCGGCGGATGTGACGGAAGAGAACATCCAAGCCCGGATCCGGGGCAATATTGTGATGGCTTTCTCCAATAAATTGGGGTATCTCGCGTTGTCCACAGGGAATAAAAGCGAGATGGCGGTGGGATATTGTACCCTGTATGGCGATATGAGCGGCGGTTTGAGTGTAATTTCCGATGTCCCCAAAACCTTGGTCTATGAATTGTGCGAATATATCAACCGGGAACGGGAAATTATCCCACGGGCCATCATTGAAAAGGCCCCATCCGCCGAACTCCGGCCCAACCAGCGGGATCAGGATACGTTGCCGCCCTATCCGGTTTTAGATCAAATTCTACAGTATTATATTGAGGAAGGATGGTCTGCGGCGGAGATTATCCGGGCCGGTTTTGATGAAGAGACTGTCAAGTGGGTGATTCGGACGGTAGACCGGAATGAGTTTAAACGGCGTCAGGCCGCTCCGGGGCTGAAGGTCACCTCCAAAGCCTTCGGCAACGGCCGCCGGATGCCCATCGCCAAACGGACGGAGCTTTAGTTTAGAAGACAGAATCCAGAATATAGAAGTATCGAAATTTGGGTTATAGGTGCTAGGTACTTGGTTCTAGGTAATGATCCGAGATACTGCCGGGTACTGGATATTAGGTTTAGTTTAGGTAGGAACGCGGCGCGTTCCATCCATCGTCCAGTACCTTGAACCTAGAACCGGGAACCAAGGACTTCATAAGGAGTGTGAACTGCGTGAATTCAACAGACTGGGAAAAGATTTATTTTGACAATCCGCCGGTGGCGCCTTTGGGGATCATCGCATTGCCGGGAAGTCAAACGATCGCGGCGGCTATTAACCGCCGGTTAATCGAACAAAGGCGCAAATTTGTGGAGAACAATCCCGAACATGCCGCAGTTCACGGCTTGTTACGGGATTCTTTTATTATTTCCAGCGACTGTCCCCGGTTTGAGACGGGTGAAGGGAAGGCGGTGATCCGGGAGACGGTGCGGGGCTATGATGTGTATATCATCGCTGACGTCGGCAATTATCATTGCACATTCACCATGTACGGCATGGAATGCCCCATGAGTCCCGACGATCATTTTCAAGATATTAAGCGAGTGATATCCGCCATCGGCGGACGAGCCCGGCGCATTACGGTGATTATGCCTTTGCTGTATGAAGGACGGCAGCATCGCCGCCAGTCCCGGGAATCTTTGGACTGCGCTGTGGCCTTGCAGGAGCTGGAACGTCTCGGCGTCGACAATATCTTTACTTTTGATGCCCATGACCCCAGGGTCCAGAATGCCATTCCTTTGACCGGGTTCAATAATCTGCTTCCCACCTATCAAATCATCCGTTCCATCGTGGAAAATGAACGGGACTTGGAAATCGCCCGTGGGAAGATGTTGGTGGTCAGCCCTGATGAAGGGGCAATGGGCCGAAGCATCTATTATGCCAGCATCTTGGGGTTGGATGTCAGCCTGTTTTACAAGCGGAGAGACTATACTCGCATCGTGAACGGGAAAAATCCGATTATTCAACATGAATACCTGGGCGAAAATGTGGAGGGCAAAGATGTATTGATCGTGGATGATCTGCTTTCGTCGGGAGAATCCACGTTGGATATTGCCAAAGAACTCAAACGGCGTAAGGCCAAACGGATATATATCGCTGTAACCTTTGCCTTGTTTGTGGAAGGGATCGAGAAATTCCGCCAGGCTTATCAGGATGGGGTGATCCACCGGGTTTACGGCACCAATCTGACCTATCAGAGGGAAGAGGTGCTCAATGAACCCTGGTATGTGTCGGTGGATATGTCCGAGTTTATCGCCTATCTGATCGACCTCTTGAACCATGACCGTTCCATCAGTGCTCTGTTTGACCCGTCGACCAAGATTGGGCAATTTCTCAAAAAGTATCAGGGATAAAGGGCCCGGCCAAGCCCGGAAAATATCCGCGAAGTACCCGGTTTTTCCGGGTATTTCTTTTTTTGACGGGCTGACGGTATGCCTCCGGTTTGAATGTTTTTCTAAAAATAAACCATAAGCAGTGACTGAAGGGGGATGTTTCACAATATATTGGTAAAGAAACGACTTTGGGGGAGGGATGATGATGGAAGCACGCGATCTAGCGGATTTAATCAAGAAAGACCGTTCCGAACGGGCTTCCCGGCGTTTTGAGGGAACCTTCCTTGACTATTTGGAGCTGGTGAAAAAGGACCCTAGCCTGGCCCAGTTGGCTCATGAACGATTGTATCGCTTGATTACCGAACCGGGGGTCGAAACGGTAAAAACCGAGGAAAATCCCAGGTTGCGCAGGATTTATGGCAATGAGATTATTAAAAAATATGCCTTTTTCAGCCAGGATTTTTTCGGCATCGACCGGACATTGATGAAAATCGTCCGTTATTTTCATGCAGCGGCCATGCACGGGGAAGAGTCCCGCCAGGTCTTATATCTGGTAGGGCCGGTGGGATCCGGCAAATCCTCTATCGTGGAACGGTTAAAACGGGCTTTGGAAGAAGCACCGCCGATCTATGCCATTAAAGATTGTCCCATGCGGGAAGAACCGTTGCATCTCGTGCCCAAGCATCTCCGCAAAGAATTCTCGGAAATGTTGAATGTACGGATCGAAGGCGACCTTTGCCCCCATTGCCGTTATCGCCTGAAATATGAATATAACGGTGAATATGAGCGGATGCCTGTGGAAGCGGTGGAATTTTCGATCCGTTCGCGCAAAGGCATCGGCGTGGTTCCGCCGGTGGATCCCAACAATCAGGATACGTCGGTTTTAATCGGATCGGTGGATATTTCCAAGATGGACCTGTATGCCGAGGATGACCCCAGGGTATTGTCGCTCAATGGCGCTTTTAATGTGGGAAACCGGGGCATCGTGGAATTTATCGAAGTATTTAAAAACGAGATCGAATATTTGCATACGATGATTACGGCCACCCAGGAAAAAGCCATCCCTTCCCCGGGGAAAGGGCCGATGATCTATTTTGACGGTGTGATCGTGGCTCATTCCAATGAGGCGGAATGGAACAAATTCAAATCCGACCATACCAATGAGGCCATTCTGGACCGGATCGTCAAAATCGAAGTCCCTTATTGTCTGGAATTAAATGAAGAGATCAAGATCTATCAAAAAATGCTCAAACAGAGCAGCTTTCGGGCGCATTTGGCCCCTCATACCATCGAGATTGCCTCGATGTTTGCGGTATTGACCCGCTTGACGCCTTCGTCCAAGGTAGACCCGCTGACCAAGCTTCGGATTTATAACGGGGAAGAAGTTCTGGAACAGGGCAATGTGAAAAAGGTGGACATCGCCGAGTTGCGGGAGGAAGCCACAAACCGGGAAGGAATGACCGGCATATCGACTCGTTTCATTATGAAAGCGTTGGATACGGCGTTGGCGGAATCGGAAAATAATTGCATCAATCCGCTGGCGATTTTGGATACGTTGGTCAAAGCGGTCAAAGAATTGTCCGTTCCGGAGGAAGAACGGAAGCGCTATTTAGTCTTTTTACAGGATATCCTGAGAAAAGAGTATCACCGGATCTTGGAGTTGGAAGTGACAAAAGCCTTTATTCATGGTTACCGGGAACAGGCCCAGGATCTGTTCAATAATTATTTGGACCATGCGGAGGCCTATGCCAACCGGACTAAAATCAAAGACCGGAATACCGGCGAAGAGCTGGAGCCGGATGAGCGCTTCCTCCAGTCTATCGAAGAACAGATCGGGATCACCGGGACGGCAGCCAAAGGGTTCCGGCAGGATGTAGCAGCCTATATGCTTTATGTGTTGCGAAACGGCGGGAAACTGGAATATGAAAGCTATGAACCGTTAAAAGTGGCCATCGAGAAGAAACTGACCACGGCGGTCCGGGAATTGTCCCGGGTGATTACCCAGACCAAAGTCCGGGATAAGGAGGAAAATGAGAAGTATCAGGCGATGGTGGCGGAGATGAAACAAAACGGGTACTGCGACCATTGCTGCAACGTGGTTCTGAAATATGCAGCTAATAATCTGTGGAAAGATTAGGCCGATGGATCCGAAGCTGGAAAAGAGGTGAGAGCATGGCCGTTTTTCGGGAATCTCCAGGCGATTCGGGACGGGCGGCGGAAGACCGGCGGCGCCATCGGCAGTTGGTGGAAGAGTCCATTAAGAAAAATATCGGCAAAATTATCTCTGAAGAAAGCATCATCGGGCATAGCGGCAATAAGAAGATTAAAATTCCCATTCGGGGATTGAAAGAATATCAATTTATCTACGGCAAAAACCAGGCGGGGGTCGGCAGCGGTTCCGGCGGCGAAAGGCGCGGAGATATTCTGGGCGAAGGCTGGGGAAAGCAGGTGAAAGGGCTGGGACCGTCCGCCGGGAACGAGCCCGGAGAGGACATCTATGAAACCGAGATCACCTTGGATGAGTTAATCGCTTATCTGTTTGACGACTTAAACCTGCCGGACATCGAACGCCGGAAGCTGGCCGAATTGAAAACGGTGGCCAACCGCAAAGTGAAAGGGTATCAACGGAAAGGCCCGCCTCCCCGGTTGGCCAAGAAGAGAGCTGTTATTGAGAAGCTGAAACGGCAGCAAAATTTCAAACGGGTGCAATCGGAGGAGGCCGTTGACGAAGAGGAACCCAAGCGTTTTCCCTTTCGGGAGGAAGACTTGCGTTACCGTCGGATGCGGGAGACGGTCAAACCGGAATCCAATGCGGTGGTCATCTGTATCATGGATACGTCCGGTTCCATGGACCAGACCAAAAAGTATTTGGCCCGCAGTTTCTATTATTTGCTGTATCAATTTATCCGTTTGAAATATGTCTATGTGGAAGTGGTCTTCATTGCGCACAGTACGGAAGCGAAAGAAGTGACGGAAGATGAGTTTTTCCATAAAGCCGAATCCGGCGGTACCTATATCAGCAGCGGATATCAGAAAGCGTTGGAAATCATCGCGGAACGCTATCCACCCCAGGACTGGAATATTTACGCCTTCCATTGCAGCGACGGAGACAATTGGGAGGAAGATAACGCCAAGGCCGTGGAGTTGGCGATCCAATTATGCAAAACCTGCAATCTGTTCGGATATGGGGAGATTATGACCGGTTACAGCACGATCCGGGGGCTGTATAAGGAGGCGATCCATGAACCCAATTTTGCACTGGTGACCATAGACGACCGGGAGGATGTCTGGCTGGCACTCCGGGGAATGTTGGATCGGGAGGGACGCCATGAGTGATGTGACGCTTGACGGATTGGCCCGATGGAATCAGCGCATTGAAGCCGTCGCCCATGAGGAAGGACTGGATTTTTTCGATACCGAATTTGAGATTTGTTCTTATGAGGAAATGCTGGGTTATGAAGCGTATCTGGGCATGCCCAGCCATTATCCCCATTGGAGTTACGGCAAGGCCTTTGATCGGTTGCATACGTTGTACCGTTACAATTTGAGCGGGTTGCCCTATGAGATGGTGATCAATTCCAATCCCTGTTTGGCCTATTTGATGCGGGACAACAGTTTGCTGTTGCAGATTCTGACCATGGCCCATGTATACGGCCATAATGATTTTTTCAAGAACAACCGGATGTTTCAGGGAACCCGGCCGGAGTTGGTGAGAGAAACCTTTAAAAACCATGCCGACCGGATTCGGGGGTATATCCAGGATCCCACCATCGGGTACGCCGGAGTGGAAAGGATTTTGGACGCCGCCCATGCTCTCCGGTATCAATGTAACCGTTCCCTTAGTCAGAAGCCTCTCAGCCGCGAAGCGCAAAAACAAAAATTGAAGGATGCGTATGAATCGAGGCTTGCTAAGGAATCCGATCCGGAGGCAAGACGGAAAATTGAGCCGCCGGACCTGACGCGGATTCCATTGGAGCCGGAGCCTGATTTGCTCGGGTTTATCCTGGAGTACGGCGAGTTAAGCGAATGGGAGAAAGATGTGCTGCAAATTGTCCGAAGTGAAACGGCCTATTTTGTCCCGCAGATTGAAACGAAAATACTCAATGAAGGCTGGGCCAGCTACTGGCATTACCGGATCCTGAACCGGCTGGAGCTTCCCCCGGAGATGCACTGGGAATTCCTAAAATATCATCATCAGGTGATCCGGCCTCTTTTCGGCGGGCTGAATCCTTATCATTTAGGTTTTACCGTTCTCATGGACGTTGAGCGGCGTTACGGCCGGGAGAAGCTGTTTGAAGTCCGCAGCCTGGAAAATGATCGTTCGCTGATTCGTCGTTATCTCACCCGGGAGCTGTGTCAGGAGTTGCATCTCTTTGAATACCTGGTTGAAGAGGAACGGGCGGTGGTGACGGAGATTGCGGACGAGAAAGGTTGGGAGAAAATCCGGGATACATTGAGCTTAACGGTGGGGCTGGGTTCCGTACCCGTCATCGAAGTGATCGATATGGTAAAAAAAGAGAAATGCCTTATCTTGCGTCATGAATATGACGGCCGGGAATTGGACTTCCATTCGGCCTGTGAAACTTTGAAATACTTGGTGGAATTATGGGGAGGGCCGGTGGTCCTTCATACGTACATGGATGGTTCGGAAAAAAAGATCCAGTGTGACGAATCGAAACGGGTGACTGTATAGCTTGACACACCGGTGTCAAAATGTTTTAATGAACATTGGGATAATTTTGATATATATCTGGATTTTTGCAAATTGTAGAATAAGTGAGGGATATTTGTGGTTGAATTATTGGGATGCAATGGCGCTTACCTGCTGAACGGGGAAGTCCTTCTTGAAGATCACGGCAATGTGACCGCGGACGAAGTCAATGCCAAACTGGCGGAGACGGGCGGAGGCTCAGTGGATGCCGCACAGCTGGATCCGGCGGTGGCTCGGCAGAACACGATTGCTTATTCGATTTTGAAAGCCCACAATCTGTCTGGGGACATGACTCAGTTGAAGCTTCGTTTTGATGCGTTGGCTTCGCATGATATCACATATGTCGGTATCATTCAGACGGCTCGGGCCAGCGGTTTGAAGCAGTTTCCCGTGCCGTATGTTTTGACCAACTGCCATAACAGTTTATGCGCAGTGGGCGGTACCATCAATGAAGACGACCATGTGTTCGGTTTGTCTGCCGCCCAGAAGTATGGCGGAATTTTCGTACCTGCCCACCAGGCGGTTATCCATCAATATATGCGGGAGATGATGGCCGGTTGCGGCCGGATGATCCTGGGTTCCGACAGCCATACCCGGTACGGTGCCTTGGGTACCATGGGAGTGGGCGAAGGCGGCCCGGAGATCGTCAAACAGTTGTTGGAGCGGACGTATGATATTCGATACCCGGGTGTGGTCGCCGTCTATCTGGAAGGCCGGCCGGTTCCGGGCGTCGGCCCGCAGGATGTGGCTTTGGCTATCATCAGGGCCGTGTTTGCCAACGGCTTTGTTAAAAATAAGGTGATGGAGTTCGTCGGTCCGGGCGTGGCCAACCTGACTGTGGATTACCGTAATGGCATTGATGTGATGACCACGGAAACCACCTGTTTAAGCTCCATCTGGAAAACGGATGAACAGGTTCGGGAATATTTTGCAATTCATGGCCGGCCGGAGGCCTATGCCAAGCTTGAGCCTGGGAAGGTCGCCTACTATGACGGTGTGGTCCGGGTTGATTTGTCGAAGATCGAACCGATGATCGCCTTGCCTTTCCATCCGAGCAATGCCTATACCATCCGGGAAGTTAACAGCAATGCGGCTGAAATCTTGAAAGAGGTGGAAGCGGAAGGCCAAAAACAATTGGACAACCCGAAACTCCAATTTAAGCTCAGCCAGAAGATTCGTGACGGCCGTTTGCAAGTGGATCAGGGCGTGGTGGCCGGCTGTGCCGGAGGGACTTTCGAAAATATCTGCGCTATGGCGGAGATCATCGGCGACCGTTCGCTGGGAAGCGGCGAATTCTGGTTGAGCGTTTATCCGGCCAGCCAACCGATTAATCTGGAATTGGTGAATAACGGCGTGGCTGCCCGGTTGATGACTGCCGGTGCCACTTTCCGGACGGCGTTCTGCGGTCCTTGCTTCGGTGCAGGCGATGTTCCGGCCAATGAAGGTTTGAGCATCCGGCATACCACCCGGAACTTCCCCAACCGGGAAGGCTCAAAGCCGGCTAACGGCCAAATCGCTTCGGTGGCGCTGATGGACGCCCGGTCCATTGCTGCCACGGCGGCCAACGGCGGCCTGTTAACCCCGGCGACGGAGATGGTTTCTTCCGTCTCCCATGTGGCCTATCATTTCGACAAACGGGTCTATGACAACCGGGTCTATCAAGGCTTCGGAAAAGCGCAGCCGGAGAAGGAATTGAAATTTGGCCCCAATATCGTGGACTGGCCGAAGATGTCCGCATTAACCGATAATCTGCTGTTGAAGATCGCGGCGGTGATTCACGATCCGGTGACCACCACCGATGAATTGATTCCGTCGGGCGAAACTTCTTCCTACCGGTCCAATCCGTTGAAACTGGCGGAGTTTGCCCTGTCCCGTAAGGTTCCGGAATATGTGGGGAAGGCCAAAGCGGCCCAGGCCTTGGAGTTGGAACGGCAGCGGTTGTTGGAAGAAGGAACGGTCCGGGAACCGCAGTCGACCGAATTGGGACGCCTGTTTGTACCGTTGATTGAGAAAGAACAGCCCACCATGGATGAAGTCTTTACCATGTTAAGCCGGACCGGGATTGGGAGCCTGGTGTTCGCGATGAAGCCGGGCGACGGTTCCGCCCGGGAGCAGGCGGCGTCTTGCCAAAAGGTCCTGGGAGGCTGGGCAAATATTGCGGTGGAATACGCTACCAAACGGTACCGGAGTAACCTGATCAACTGGGGTATGTTGCCCTTTACCATCGATGCCGAAGATGTGGCCAAAATCGTTTTGGACAAATATCTGTTTATTCCGGGAATCCGGGAAGCGGTTCATTCCGGCGCAGAGGAGATCACCGGGTATATCATTGAGGATGACGGACGCAAAGTGCCCGTCCAATTGAAGTTGGCCAATTTGAGCGCAGACGAACGGGAGATTATCCTGGCCGGAAGCTTGATCAATTATTATAAGGCGGGACTGGAGAAAAAATAAATACCAAATGGGTCCGAGGGACCAGGTTCTAGGTTCTGGACCATGGAGGGAACGCATCGGCGTTCCTACCATTACCGAGGGCCCAGCGCCCAGTACCTAATGCCCGTTACCCATAATTAGTTAATTACAAAATAACAGGAGGGAACGTCGATGATCGTTGGTAAAATTGAGAATTTGGAAAAGGATCAGAAATGGTTGCCGGCCGGGTTGGTGAAGGGGTTAAAATACCTCAAAGACACCGATTTTTCAAAAGTGGACGTCGGCAAATATGAGCTGGACGGGGACAAGCTCTTTGCCTTGGTGCAGGAATATCAGACCGCTCCCAAGTCTGAAAAGAAACCGGAAGCCCATGTCAAGTATATTGATATCCAATACATCGCCGAAGGGACCGAGATGTTGGGATTTGCCCCCCTTGGCCCTGCGGCAACGTTGAAAGAAGATTTACAACCCCAAAAAGATATGTTGATTTATGAGAACGATGTGAAAGATGAATCGTCGATCATCTTAAACAAAGGCGAATATGCCATCTTCTTCCCGGAAGACGTCCATCGGCCCGGATGTATCGCCGGCAGCAGCAGCCCGGTGAAAAAAGTTGTCGTGAAAGTCGCTGTCAGTTTATTATAAGCTATCAACGCTGCCTAGGCGGGTTAACCAAACAATCAACCAAAAAACTCCCACATGCGTGGGAGTTTTTTGGTTACTATATGATGTCATGTCGAAATATTCCGAAATAATTAAATAGTAAGCAATTTAACTTGGGATTTATGGATGATTCAAATTATGGAAGAGCCGGTCCAATGCGGCCTTTGGTTCAACCGGCAGCGGCTGTCCCTGCAAAGGTAATATGGTTTTAAATGATATTGATTTTGAAAAATATTGATTCGGGTTCAACAGTTGTGAATGAATTTTTCAGTTATCATCAATCCGGATGGAGAAAACTGAATCATCGATATTTCCGGTTGGATTGGGATAAAAGGTTACGGGCTGCCTCGTAACCTTTTTTAATATTTTTCGGTAATTTCGGGATTGAATTCCTTCTGTTCTCCGCGTTGAAGGCGCGAGAAACGGCGGGTACGCTTATTAATCCCGGTACATAATGTTGGGGTTAAACTGCAATTGGTAAAACCGTGGGAAACATGTATATATCAAGAAAAAACATTACAAATCAATTACGAAACATTTAAAAATCGACAAAAAACATTATGAATTGTCGAATTTTAACGATTAAATGATTGGATGGTAAAGCGTTATTAAGTTGAAATCTCGGAGATGAATAGCATGAACTGAGTTCCGGCCGAATTCATCAGATATATTTAAAAAAGTTGCTGATAGTTCTGACTATGGAAGGGTAGCCACCTTGCCGTGGTAGCCTTTGCAATAGAATCTCAATTACAGGCGGGGGGAGAGAAACTGGTTTCAAGGGAAAAATTTTTTGTGTAACATCAGGGAGCAATCATCATCAAGGAGGAGTTTCGATGTTTAAATGGTTTAAAGATTTGAAAATAGGGAATAAATTGTTTTTGGGATTTGGAGCAGTGCTTTTGATTTTAATTATCTTGTCGACCATTGTATTTATAAATACTTCCCGATGTGAACAGGTTGTGGCAAAGAATATTTTTATCTATAAAATAATGGGTTATCTGGATGATATGGTATTGGCGCTGACTGAAATGGAAAGCGCTCAACGTGGGTTTAGATTGTCTGGCACAGATAATCTTTTGGACCAATTTAACATGGGTAAAAAGTCATATGAGTCTAATTTTAAATTGATTGTTGAAACAACGGAAATTCAGGAAATAAAGGAATTAATGGAACAGATTAAAGTGGGTGTAATGCAATGGGAAGAGTTTGTCAATAGTACTATCGAGATGCGCCGGGAGATTTCCAAAGGCAACGGTTCGATGGACGATTTAATAGAACTTGCAGGTAAAGCATTGGGTAATAAAAAATTGCAAGAAGTTCGTCAGCTAATCGCTAAATGCGTGCAGATCGAAGAAGAGCTTTTGGAAGAACACAGTGCAACAATGAAAAAGCTTCAGGATATGAATCGGTTGCTGTTGGTCTTTGGAAGTATTATATCCTGTATCTTGGGTGCTTTTGTGGCGGTTGTGATCACCAGGTACATTACCAGAAATATTCAAAATCTAAGTCAAGCCGCTGATAAGTTGGCTGTCGGCGATATTGACGTGAATATTGAGATTGATAGTAAAGATGAACTTGGTAAGCTGAATCAGGCATTTCAGGCCATGGTACTTAATATCCGGGAACAGGCTGAAATTTTGAACCGGATCGCTAACGGAGATTCGTCAGTCACTGTCAAAGAACGTTCTGACAAGGATGTTCAAAGTCTCAGTATAAAGCGGGTGGTTGACACTTTGCAGGAGATAGTATCTGAAACCGGCCGGCTGAGCCAGGCGGCTATTGCGGGCCAATTGACCACCCGGGGCAGGGCGGACCATTTCCAAGGCGGTTACCGGCAGATCGTCGAAGGCATCAACCAAACTCTGGATGCAGTGATCCAACCGGTGATGGAAGCCTCTGAAGTTCTTCAGGAGATGGCCAAAGGAAACCTGCAGGTAGCCGTTCGTGGCAATTATCAGGGAGACCATGCCCTGCTTAAGGATTCACTCAACTTGACCATTGAAAACCTCCGAGGTTATATCGACGATATTTCCAGAGTGCTGACGGAGATGGCCAACGGTAACTTGGATGTGGAGATTGCCGGGGATTATCAAGGAGATTTTGTCAATATTAAAACGTCGCTCAACCATGTGATTCGGTCCTTTAATGAGATCTTGACTGAATTAAATAGAGCTGCTGAACAAGTGGCTGCCGGTTCCCGTCAGGTATCCGAATCCAGTCAGGCTTTGTCACAAGGTTCCGCTGAACAAGCCAGCACCGTGGAGGAGATTACAGCATCTATTTCCCAGATTGCAGCCCAGACCCGTCAGAATGCAGCCAACGCCAATCAAGTGAATGAATTGGCTCTCAATGCCAAAGAGAAAGCCGAACAAGGGAACAGCCAGATGAAAGAGATGCTCTCGGCCATGGAAGAGATCAATCAATCGTCGGCCAATATCGCCAAGATCATCAAAGTCATCGACGAGATCGCGTTCCAGACGAACATTCTGGCCTTGAATGCAGCGGTTGAAGCGGCCCGAGCCGGGCAACACGGCAAAGGCTTTGCGGTAGTGGCCGAAGAGGTCCGCAACTTGGCTGCAAGAAGCGCTAATGCAGCGAAAGAGACCACGGCCATGATCGAAGGGTCCATCAAGAAAGCGGAGATTGGGACGAAGATCGCCAATGAAACGGCAGTTGCTTTGAATGAGATCGTGGAAAGCGTTGCCAAGACCACGGCCTTGATCGGAGAAATTGCTGTGGCTTCCAATGAACAAGCTACCGGTATTGCCCAGATCAATCAAGGTATCGCTCAGGTATCGCAAGTTACCCAATCCAATACGGCTACAGCTGAACAAAGTGCTGCGGCCAGTGAGGAACTGTCCGGCCAGGCTATGAACCTTAAAACGTTGGTTGGCAAATTCCGTATCAAAAATATGTATGGGGTGGAGCTATCTTCCCTGCAGCCTGCGGTTCAATTAGCAGCGGCTTCGTCTAAAGGGAGCATCGTATTAAATGACTTTGACAAATATTGATCCCTTTACCATTCTGCACAAAACATAAGTTGAACCGGTTCAAAGTAAAACGTTATAGAGCAATGAATAACCCGGGGCCGGTGGTCCCGGGTTATCAAACGGGTTTTTATATCAAACCGGTATCGTTTTGAGGTATTTAAGCATTGCAAAAATTCAGAAAGGGGTAAGGATATGGCGGAAATACAGGATAAAAACTTTGGGATAGAAGAGGAGGATACGCAAAAAGGAAAGTACCTTACCTTCGTTGTCGGTAATGAAGTCTATGGCATCGAGATCCGGTATGTTACTGAAATCATCGGGATTCAGGCCATTACCGAAGTTCCGGAACTGCCGGTTTATATCAAAGGGATTATCAATTTACGGGGCAAGATTATACCGGTGATGGATGTCCGGCTGCGGTTTAATAAAGAGTTTAAAGAGTATAACGACCGAACATGTGTGATTGTGGTGGACATCGGCGAGATTTCCATCGGATTAATCGTGGACAGTGTGTCAGAAGTGCTTACTATTCCGGATGAGGATATCGTGCCCCCGCCTCAGGTGAATAAGGCCCAAAACCGTTATATCAAAGCCATCGGCAAGGTTGATAATAAAGTCAGTTTATTACTGGACTGCGAAAAGTTGTTGAATGATGATGAAGTGGCTGTGTTAGCTGAGATTTAGTATAGTTAATATCGCCCGGTTTCTGTCATTGAAACCGGGTGATATGTTTTCGGTTTTGATTGGAGTAAAAGGTTGCGGCTGTCCCGCTGCGTTTAGGAAAAATATAGTTTGTAAAAGCAGCTGCTTTACATGGGAAAATCCGGTCTGTATTGAGACCGGATTTGATAAATTGCTAAATTTTCAATATTTCCGGTTTGGATTGGAATAAAAGGTTACGGGCTGCCTCGAAGCCTTTTTTGATATTCTCACGGATAATCTCCGGATCGAACTCTAACAGCTCTCCGGCAAGCGCATTTGAAGGAGAGATAATCCGAATCGGAATGCGCCGCGTTCCGGGGAAAAGACGGGTATGCTTATTGATGACCCGGGCATATTGCAGATCATTGGCGCTGATTTCGCTGGTGAGAATATTGAATGCCCGCAGTAAGGCATGGAACGGGCCACGATAGCGGACTTCCGGCAACACCGGTTCCAAATCCTGATTAACCGGGAAGGTCAATATCACCACAATCTCATCCGGGCATTCCTCAAAAGCGGCACCCAGAGGGGTAATGTCGCGAAGCCCGCCGTCATACCAATGTTTTCCGTCGATTTTAACCGGAGGGAAATATACCGGAATACTGGCGCTGGCTAGGATGTAATCCCGAAGATGGGGTTCGCTCTCCCGGCAACGGCTGTCGGCGAAGAATAATTCGCCGGTTTCGATGGCTACGGTCCCGACCTTAATGAATTTCGACGGATTACTGCATAACCGGGCAGGATCAACATGTTCGGCCAAAAGCCGGCGGAGGCCTACCGGATTATGTAAGGCGTCATACAGTAAAAGATTGATAATACCGAATTTCGATGAGTTGTAGATGGAACGGTTCCCCCGAATATTTAACCATAGTTCCCGAAGTTCCCGGCTTTGTTTGACCAGCTCCCGGTAATTCCGGGCGGATCCGAGGACGGCGGCATTTAATGCGCCCGCACTGGACCCCAGGAAGATATCAAAATCCAGACCCGCTTCATTGACTAAGAAATCAATGGCTCCGCATTCAAAGGCTCCCCGGGAGCCTCCTCCCGCCAATACCAATGCCCGTTTCATAATGCCAACCTCTTGTTCCAAAATTTTGCTTCGTTTTATTATATTCGCTGTCCCGGGGTTCGGTACATCGTTCCCGATAGAGGGCAATAAGTTATAAATGTGGGCTACGTCGTTCTGGGCCTTGAATGGCAGTGAAGTTAATAGATGTACTAAAGGGCGTAATGTCGTAAGTGTGATCTGGGATGGGCAACAATCAGTTATCCACAGATCCGTTACAAAATTGTAATTTTTGTCAAAATCCTTCAGATAATGTCGAATTATTCCGATAAAATAAGTTAGATATGGTAAATCATTACGTGATTGGATTGTTTACTAAGTATAGGAATTTATTGATTTTTTATTTTTTAAGTTTTCAAAGAAGGCCTTCTTAGATAAGGATAATGCTTATGAAAGAGGGAGGTTGAGATATAAAGAGATTAATTGAATGACCGGATGTATAAAAAAGACGGATTTATGCGTTATCAATGGAACAATCATCAAGGAGGAATCACGGTGTTCAAATGGTTTAAAGATTTGAAAATCGGGAACAATTGTTTTTTGGTTTTGGAACGGCGATTTTAGTTTTATTATCCTCTCGATCATTATTTTTACGAATATTACTCAAAATATTGCAATTGTTGCTAAGAACGTACATACCTATGAAATTATCGAAAACTTGGATGCCATGTTGCTGGCGATCACCAGTATGGAAAGTGCCCAACGTGGATTCGGATTGTCTGGCAATGAAGCCTTTTTGGATCAGTTTTTCTCAGGCAGAGAATCATTTTACGCTTATATAAAAGCTATTGATGAGAAGGCTGGGAATCAGAGAGTACAGCAATTGTTAGACCAGATTAAATTGGATTTAGAGGAATGGTTGCGTTTTGCTGAAAGTACTATCGAATTGCGCCGGGAGATCACGAAAGGCAACGCTCTCATGAATGAAATAGTAGAGCTGGCGGCTAAAGCTTTGGGTAAAAAGCAAATGGAAGAAATTCGTCAGCTGATCGGCGAGTGCCGTAATATCGAAGTAGAGCTTTTGGGAGAACGGAGCGCAACTCTAAAAAAGCTTCAAAATTTGAATCGAATGTTATTGGTGGTTGGGGCTATTGTGGCTAGTTTGTTGGCAGCCTGTGTGGCCTTTGCGATTACTTCATATATTACCCGGAACATTCAAAAACTGATTCATGCGGCGGATAAAATGTCCGTCGGCGATGTGGAAGTTGATGTGGAGGTCGAAAGCAAAGATGAAATCGGCAAACTGAATCAAGCATTCCAGGCCATGATCGTCAATGTCCGGGAACAGGCGGGCATTGCTGACCGTATTGCCAACGGAGATTTGTCAGTGGAAGTGAAAGAACGTTCTGATAAGGATGTCCAGAGCCTGAGCATGAAACGGATGGTGGAAACTTTACGGGAATTGGTATCCGAGACTGTCCGGCTGAGCCAAGCGGCCATCGCAGGGCAATTGAGCGCCCGTGGCAGAGTCGACCATTTCCAAGGGGGTTACCGGGAGATCGTGGAAGGCATCAACCAAACGCTGGATGCGGTCATTCAACCGGTGGCGGAAGCTTCCGATGTGCTTCAGGAAATGGCCAAAGGAAATCTGCGTGTAGCAGTACGTGGAAACTATAAAGGCGACCATGCTTTGATCAAAGATGCGCTCAATCTGACCATTGAAAATCTCCAGGGATATATCGGCGACATTTCCCGGGTATTGACGAAAATGGCCAACGGCAATTTGGACGTGGAAGTTGTCGGCGACTATCAAGGCGATTTCGTGGATATTAAGACCTCGTTGAACCATGTGATTAAGTCCTTTAATGAAATATTGACGGAAATCAACAATGCTGCCGAGCAAGTGGCTGCCGGCTCGCGGCAGGTATCCGACTCCAGTCAAGCGTTGTCCCAAGGTTCAGCCGAACAGGCCAGCACCGTGGAGGAGATTACCGCCTCCATCTCCGAGATTGCCGCTCAGACCCGTCAAAATGCGTCCAATGCCAATCAGGTCAATGAATTGGCCCAAGCTGCCAAAGTCAAGGCGGAACAAGGCAACAGTCAATTGCGGGAGATGTTGGCGGCTATGGAAGAGATCAATCAATCGTCCGCTAATATCGCCAAGATCATCAAGGTTATCGATGATATCGCTTTCCAAACCAATATCCTGGCCTTGAATGCAGCGGTTGAAGCTGCCCGGGCCGGACAACACGGCAAAGGTTTCGCGGTGGTGGCCGAAGAGGTCCGGAACTTAGCTGCCCGGAGCGCCAATGCGGCCAAAGAGACCACGGCGATGATCGAAGGGTCCATCAAGAAAGCGGAAATTGGAACGAAGATTGCTAAAGAGACGGCTATGGCGTTAAATGAAATCGTTGAAGGCGTGGCCCGGACAACGGATTTGATCAGCGAAATCGCCGTCGCTTCCAACGAGCAAGCCACCGGTATCGCCCAGATCAATCAGGGTATTGCCCAGGTATCCCAGGTCACTCAATCCAATACGGCGACTGCCGAACAAAGTGCTGCAGCCAGCGAAGAATTGTCCAGCCAGGCCATGAACCTGAAGACATTGGTTGGAAAATTCCGCATTAAAAATGTGCACGGCTCGGATATGGCCAGCCCCTTCCGGTTCACGGTGCAACCGGCGGCGGCCACAGACAAAGGGAATATTGTCTTAAACGATCGTGACTTTGATAAATACTGATGGAGTGCAATCGGGTTGTAGCACATTTATCGGTAGTTTGATTTGTCAGGCCAGGGAGTGGTAATGATGAACGACGAATCGTTCCGAGATTCTATGTTTGAATTGTTTGTCTTTGAAACCCGGCAATTGCTTGAAGAATTGGAGCAGGAACTGCTTCAATGCGAAAAAACCAACCGGATTGAAGGGTCCATCGATGCCGTCTTCCGGATCATGCATACCATCAAAGGATCTGCGGCAATGATGCAGTACCGGAACATTTCCGAACTGGCTCATGCGGTGGAAGATCTCTTCTTTTTGCTGCGGGAAAATAAACCGCAATCAGTGGATACTCCGAAAATTATCGACTTGATCTTTGAAGGGATTGACTTTATCAAAGAGCAGATCGATCGTGCCGAAAACAAACAGGTGGTTGACGGAGATGCCAGCGGTCTCATCGCAACTATTAAACAGTATGTGGAGGAATTAAAGGCCGGCTCTGATCCGGTCGAAACGCAAAATGGTGTACAAGAAACGGACAACCCGGGGCCTAAGGCCCCGGGTTATGAAGCCGTGATCCGTTTCGAACCGGACTGCGGCTTTGAGGATGTTCAGGCATTTGTGCTCATCAATAATTTCAAAGAATATGCCACGGACCTTCGGACGGTGCCGGAAGCGTTTGTCGACGATGAGGACGGGATTGCTCTCATCAAAAACCAGGGATTAAAGCTGATCTTTACGTCGACCTTGGATATCAATCAGTTGCAATCGGCATTGAAAAAAATGCCTTTGTGAAAGAGGTTATCCTCACTCCGTTGGCGGAAGAGGCCAAACCGACGGCCCCCAAGCCTATCATCGATCTGGGGGAAGAAATCCCGCAGCCCAATACGGAAAAAGCCGTAAAAGAGGCCGGAAAATCCGAACCCAAAGCCAAACCTTCCGGCGGTGAGCCGGGAGTTAAACAGCAGAGCCTTATCAGCGTCAATGTGAATAAATTGGATTTGTTGTTGGACCTCGTCGGAGAGCTGGTTATCTCCGAGGCCATGGTTACCCGCCATCCGGAGTTGGAAGGATTGCCTTTGGACAATTTTCATAAAGCGGCCCGGCAGTTGAGGAAGATCACCAATGAGCTCCAGGATCTGGTGATGTCTATCCGAATGGTGCCACTTGCGGCCACTTTCCAAAAAATGCACCGGATCGTCCGGGATATGAGCAGGAAACTGGGGAAAGAGGTTCATTTGAAAGTGGTGGGCGAAGAGACCGAAGTGGACAAAAACATCATTGAACACATTTCCGATCCGTTGATGCATTTGATTCGCAATGCGATGGACCATGGGATCGAAACCGCTGAGGAGCGGCGGCGGAAAAATAAGCCCGCATACGGAACAGTCACCCTGGAAGCCAAAAGCGCCGGCAGCGACGTATTGATCGAAGTCAGAGACGACGGACGGGGTCTCAACCGGGAGCGGATATTGGAGAAAGCCAAACAAAACGGGCTATTGACAAAGGATGAAGCGGAACTCAGCGACAGAGACGTGTTCGGGTTCATCCTGTTGCCCGGATTTTCAACCAAGGAAGAAGTGACCGAGTTTTCCGGACGGGGAGTCGGCATGGATGTGGTGGTCAAAGAGATTCATGAGATCGGCGGAACAGTCTTGATTGACAGCACGCCGGATGTGGGGACCGTATTCACGCTGAAGATTCCGCTGACGTTGGCGATTATCGACGGGATTACGGTTCGGGTGGGCAAAGCCAAGTACTCGGTGCAGACCACATCGATCCGGGAATCTTTCCAAATAAAGGCGGAAGATCTGATCACCGATCCGGACGGAAATGAGATGATTATGATCCGGGGCCAATGTTATCCTGTACTCCGGTTGCATCAATTGTTCAATGTCCAAACCCATGTGACCCGGATTGATGAGGGCGTGATCGTGATGGTCGAAAACAATGAGAAAGGCCTGTGCCTTTTCGTTGATGAACTCCTCGGCGAACAACAGGTAGTGGTCAAAGCATTGCCCAAGTATATTAAGAAAGTCCGGGGGATCGCCGGATGTACGTTGCTGGGAGACGGCAGTATCAGTCTGATTTTGGATGTGCCGGGATTGATCCAGATGATGACGGCATAAAAACGATGCTCTGTTCCGATTTAATGCGATAGAAAGGGGTAAGAACATGGCGGAGATAATCGAGAGAAATTACGAGATGGAAGAGGAAGATACCCAAAAAGGGAAATATCTCACGTTTGTCGCCGGTAATGAAGTTTACGGAATTGAAATCCGGTATGTCACGGAAATTATCGGAATTCAGGCGATTACCGAAGTTCCTGAACTGCCGGTATATATCAAAGGCATCATCAATTTACGGGGGAAAATCATTCCGGTCATGGATGTCCGCCTGCGGTTTAACAAGGAGCCCAAAGAATACAATGACCGGACGTGCGTGATCGTGGTGGATATCGGTGATATTTCCATCGGGTTAATCGTGGACAGCGTGTCCGAAGTGATCACCATACCGGATGAGGACATTGTGCCGCCGCCCCAAGTGAATAAAGTGCAAAACCGGTATATCAAAGCCATCGGCAAGGTTGGCAACGATGTCAGCTTGTTGTTGGACTGCGAGAAATTGTTGAATGACGATGAAGTGGCGGCATTAAGCGAGTTATGACGAAAAGGGGCAGTAACAGGTGGTTCCGATGATATCCATTCGCGATGAAGAATTTCATCAGTTGGCACGCTATGTCAAATCATATTGCGGTTTGGACCTGTCCGGAAAAAAGCATTTGGTTGAAGGTCGGCTTCAAAATGTTTTGACCTCATTGAACATGAACAGTTTCTCCGAATACTACCATTATGTCATCAAAGATAGAAGCGGAGAGGCCTTGGTGGACTTATTGAATAAGTTAACCACCAATCATACGTTTTTCATGAGGGAAAGCGAGCATTTTCATTTTTTTCGGGAGACGGTATTACCGTATTTGTCTGTTGCTGCTAAAAATAAGGACCTGCGGATCTGGAGCGCCGGCTGTTCGTCTGGGGAAGAACCTTATACATTGGCTATGATCCTCCAGGACTTTTTCGGAGAGAAAAAATGGTTATGGGATACCCGGGTATTGGCGACGGATATCTCCAGGAAAGTCTTGAAAATAGCAGCCGAAGGCATCTACAGTTCCGATCAGGTGGCCGTACTTCCTGAGCTTTGGCGCAGAAAATATCTTCAACCGGTCGGAAACGGGCGGTACCAAATCGTTGAGAAATTAAGGAAGGAAGTTATTTTCCGGGAATTCAATTTGAATACGCCGGTATTTCCGTTTAAAAAGAAGTTTCATGTAATTTTCTGCCGGAATGTGATGATTTATTTTGACAGTGAAACCAAACGGGAGTTGGTCGATAAGTTTTACCAAAGCCTGGAGCCGGGCGGATATTTGTTCATCGGCCATGCTGAATCCATCAACCTGGATCAGACGAAGTTTAAATATGTTAAGCCAGCAATCTATCGGAAGGAGTAGGTTGTAAATAATATGTACAATCCAAAGTCCCCATTGTATAATTGGCTTAAGGTTAAACCTTTGATTTCCTGCAGAAATGCAATGGCGGATGGGTTATGGCCCGGCATGAATCGTCCATTGCAGAATTTTTCTTTGTCCATTGGAAAGCGGTGATGGTTTGAACATTAAACGGCAGATTAAAGTGCTCATTGTGGATGATTCATTGCTGTTCCGGGAAACATTGGCCAAAGCTATGGAAGCGGATCCGGCGATCCGGGTGGTAGGGACGGCTGCCGACCCGTATCAGGCGCGGGATATGATCCTCAAGTATGAACCGGATGTGATGACGCTCGATGTGGAATTACCCCGGATGAACGGGATCGAATTTTTACTGAAATTGATGCCGCAATATCCGTTACCGGTCGTGATGGTCAGCGCCGTCAGCGAAAACGTCTTTGATGCCTTGTCAGCCGGAGCGGTGGATTTTGTTACCAAGCCCAATACCCGTAGCGGCCAAGCATTGGAATCCATGATTGCCGAGCTGATTGTGAAGATAAAAATCGCTTCAACGGCTAATGTGGGGCATTGGAAAGAAAACCGCGGCCCCCAGATTTCCCATAAAAATAAATTTGACCGGAACATGATTATCGCCATCGGCGCGTCCACCGGAGGGACCGAAGCTCTGGCCGGGCTGATTAAAGCGTTTCCCCGGGAGATGCCGGGTATCGTCATCGTCCAACATATTCCTCCGGTTTTCTCCAAAATGTTTGCCGATCGTTTGAATAGTAACAGTGCTTTGGAGGTCAAAGAAGCGTCCCCTATGGATCCGGTTTATCCGGGGAGGGTGCTGATTGCGCCGGGGGACCGGCATATGCGGCTGCGACGGAAAAACGGGCAGTATGTGGTGGATGTGTCCCCCGGCGAAAAAGTCAGCGGTCACTGTCCTTCGGTGGACGTCCTCTTTGAATCGGTGGCGGCGGAAGCCGGCCGGAAAGCCATCGGCGTGATTTTGACCGGCATGGGGGCCGATGGGGCTAAAGGTCTGCTTAAGATGAAGAATGCCGGCGCATTCACCATTGGCCAGGACGAACGCTCGTGTGTGGTATATGGCATGCCGAAAGTGGCGATGGAAATCGGAGCGGTATGTGAGCAAGTCCCTCTCGGGAAAATAGCGGAACGGATTATGGCCGCCTTGGCTTGAGTTTAGCGGAGGATAACGGCGGAAGTTAACGCATCCAGGAGAGTTTGACCGTTCAAACGGCGCAAGCTCAGATCGCTGACGGTTACCGCCATCAGATAGATGGTGTGGTGTTGGCCCCGGCGGTAGCCGGACAACGCGTGGATCACATAATGGCGTCCGCCGGACATGCCAAGGTACACCATAATGTGGCCGTCCAGATGAAGCAAAGTTCCTGCAGGCAACGCAGACAGGACTTTGCTTTTTTGTTCCGGCGGCAAATGGTTTAACGGAACGGTATTCGGGCTGCACCGGGCCTGAACACTGGAATCCCGGGGAAGATCAAATCCGAAACAGCGGTATAAATTTCGGGTAAAACTGGAACAATCGGGATGAAGATCCTGTCCGCCCCAGCCGTAGGGTTGACCGAGCATTTTAAAGGCCTGCTGAAACAGATGTGTTTCGGTGTAGGGTAGGTAACCGAAGGCCAGATCCGGAGAGAGGGCCAGCGGGAAAGTCAGAGGAGCCCCGCTTTTTCCAGTGGGGATAAATCCCAGGAAACTTTGGGAAGAGCCTGCCACGGGAAACGCTCGGATCTTGGCCCCCATTTCAAAACGTAAGACGGATTCCGACGAATCGGGCGGAAGGGTTACGGTGAGCCCGGGCCCGGTCACGGTAAGAAAGGGAGAATGCCGGAGATAACTTAACCATTGGGATCGCGAAGAAAATCGGGCCAGATACCGAGCGGCAATCCAGCCGCGGTAGTATTCGGTTTGGACATAGCACCATTTACCGTCGAGACTCTGATGGAGGATAATCAGGGGTTCACCGGGATTGACGGCCGTTGCCTGCCATTGGTCAAACCGCGTATCTTCAGGCGTGGCAAATGCCGGCTCATCGGTGGGGAACAGCCGCATTTCGGCATGGCGGATCGTAGTTCCGTAAGCGACGGCAATGCGCCGGGGAAGGTTGGTCGCATTGATATTATTTTTCAATTCGCCAAGAAACGCTGACGACAGCGGTTTTCCGCAAGCATCATAAGTTTTTTGGGGGAACCGGGGTTTAGTGAGCCAGGTATGCAGCACGGCGCTGTCCATCTCCCGGGGAAAAGCGGCCAAATCCATCATTTCGCCGGGTAAACGCTGACGGATGAGTTGATTAAAATGATGGATTTTCTCCGGGGTCAAAAGCAGTGCCGAGGGATTGGCGAGCCGGTCTGCCCAAAAATCCGGGGTTAACATTTCCGGAAGAACATGCGGGAGGCTATGGTTGACGGTCATGGTATCCTCCTGTCGCTTCGGAATGAAGTCATCAATATATATGCAAGCGGGATGCATATTACTGAGAAATTATGTTAAAAATTTAAGTCAATCCAAGTTATTGTCTTGAAAATGCCATCGATATTATATAAAATTGAAGTGAATTCTTAGGGACAATGGTATCGGCACCATCCCTGTTAAAACTTTAACAAATGGCCGGACCGCTTTGTTTGTGTGTTTTTACTTAAATACAATTAAATATAGGGAGGAAATGACATGGCAGTAAAAGTCGGTATTAACGGTTTTGGACGGATTGGCCGTCTGGTTTTCCGGGCATCGCTTGACAATCCTGAAGTTGAAGTGGTAGGTATTAACGACCCGTTTATCGATCTGGAGTATATGACCTATATGCTGAAGTATGACACCGTGCATGGTCAATTCCAGGGAACCATTGGTATTGATGGTGACAAGCTCGTGGTAAACGGCAAAAAAATCGCTGTTTTCGCCAAAATGGATCCGGCTGAAATCGATTGGAAATCCTGCGGTGCCGAATACATCGTCGAATCCACCGGCGTATTCACAACCACCGAAAAGGCATCTGCTCACTTCAAGGGCGGCGCCAAAAAAGTGGTCATCAGTGCTCCGTCTGCGGATGCTCCCATGTTTGTCATGGGCGTTAACCATAATAAATACACCAAAGACATGAACGTGGTCTCCAATGCTTCCTGCACCACCAACTGTCTGGCTCCCTTGGCCAAAGTTATCCATGAGAACTTTGGTATCGTTGAAGGGTTAATGACGACCGTTCACGCCACCACGGCAACCCAGAAGACGGTTGACGGGCCTTCCAAGAAAGACTGGAGGGGCGGCCGCGCAGCAGCGGGCAATATCATTCCGTCTTCCACCGGTGCTGCCAAAGCGGTCGGAAAGGTCATCCCTGAATTGAACGGCAAACTGACCGGTATGGCTTTCCGCGTTCCGACCTTGGACGTATCCGTGGTCGACCTCACCTGCCGTCTTGAGAAATCCACCACCTATGATGAGATCAAAGCGGCGGTGAAGAAAGCTTCTGAAAACGAACTCAAAGGGATCCTCGGTTATACCGAAGACGAAGTGGTCTCTTCCGACTTCATCCACGATCCCCGGACCTCCATCTTCGATGCCAAAGCCGGTATTGCGTTGAACGATAAGTTTGTGAAGTTAATCGCTTGGTATGACAACGAATGGGGTTATTCCAACAAAGTGGTCGACCTCATCGTTCATATGTCCAAAGTCGATGCGCAATAAGGGTTGAAAACGATAAAAGAAGGGAAGGCGAAAGCCTTCCCTTTTTCTTTCATTTAATCAACATATGGGTTCACGGTGACAGTTCTTTTTTCCGGTATATAGTACACAGTTCACAATGCATAGTCTTGTTCACCTGAAATATCTGTGCGCTGTGTACCCTTATCAGTGGCTCAGCACATTTTGCACTAATTAACTGGCAACTGCCCCACTGTCAACAGGCAACTAAAATTAAAGCTTCTGTGCACTCCTTATTTCTTACCCTTCCGTATAAGAATATAAATTCCCGCGGTGATAAGAAGGATGGGCCAGATGATGCGGAAGAAGACCCAATTAAACCAGTTGAACCCGAAATTGCGTAAAAGGAACAACCCACCGATGGTGATGAGGCCGAAACCGATCCAGAGGTTGGCGTCGGATGGTTCCGACACCTCGATGACCGGGGGCTCTTCGGCGGATGATTCGGGAAATGATGGGTTTGCCGATGTTTTTGCCGGTAGGGCAAGCCACATGATCAGATAAAGGATGAGTCCGGGACCGCTGAAGAAGAGCAGCAGCATAATGATGCGGATGATATTCGGGTCCACATTGAGATATTCTCCCAGTCCGGCGCAGACTCCGCCGATTTTACCTTCGTTTTTAATCCGATATAAACGTTTCATGGCATCTCCTTATATTTCAAACAAATTGGTCTGGCGTTCTTCTTTATCCTCATCTTTGAGATAACAGCCGACAGCAGGAATGTTTTTGGTCCGGTAATAATCGGGGTCGGTGAAGTTGACTTCATCCAGGGTTTTAACGGCAATCATCCAGCTGCCTTTTTTGCCTTTAAGGACCTGTACGCCTTGGGAATCCCGGGTGGTTTTGGCGTTGATGTTTTGCGTATGAAAGACAAGGGCTTTTTGGATGCTGCTGATGGCGACCAATTCTCTATCCTGCTCCAAAAAGAAGATGCGAACCAGCGGCGACAAGTCCGAATAAGCATTGGCCAGTTTTCTGCGGTTGGTTTTTGTGGCATAGCTTTGTAAATCAATCTTGGCCATCTTGCCGTTTTCAAAGGCGAACAAGAGATATCCCTGATAATTGTCGGTGGCCACCAAATAGATGATCTTTTCGTCATTCTCCAGATCCAGTAGATTGGTTAGATATTCCCCCAGTTGGCTCGCTTTACAGTCGTTAATTTCATAGATTTTTATTTTGTAAACCACATGTTTGTTGGAGAAGAGCAACAGGTCCGCTTTGTTATGGGTTTCGATCTCCTGGATGATCCGGTCGTCTTCTTTCAGTTTATGTTCGGGATTGGCCCGCAGCGATACCAACGGGACCTTTTTCAGATAATTTTGTTCGGTAAGGAACAGGCGGAGATTGTAGTCCTCGATCAAATGCTCTTTGGTGATTTCTTCGATATCGTCTTCGTGAATGATCTCCGTCCGGCGGGGTTGGCCGTATTTCTTGGCAATTTCCCTCAGCTGTTTGATGATGATCTTTTTAATTTTCTCTTCATGGCGGTAGGTTTCTTCCAAATCGGCGATTTCATTCTGTAACGACTCAATTTCGCTGACCCGGTTTAAGATATATTCTTTATTCAAGTTACGCAACCGAATCTCGGCAATAAACTCCGCCTGAACCTGGTCGATTCCAAAGCCTTCCATTAAATTGGGGACCACGTCCGATTCCCGTTCGGTTTCGCGGATAATCTTTATGGCCTTGTCGATATCCAGCAAAATCTTTTTCAAGCCCAGAAGCAAGTGGAGTTTTTTGGTTTTTTGATCGATATCGAATAAGAGTTGCCGCTTGATGCAACCGATTCGGAATTTCAGCCACTCCGAAAGGATTTCCCGGATACCCATGACCCGGGGACGGCCTTCGATGAGAATGTTGAAGTTGCAATTGAAAGTGTCCTGCAACGTCGTGAGTTTGAAGAGTTTGTTCATAATGCTGTCGGGATCTGCCGATTTACGGATATCCAGCGTAATTTTAAGGCCGTTTAAATCGGTTTCGTCGCGGACATCGATGATCTCTTTGATCTTTCCGGATTTCACTAAATTGACAATAGCATCGATGATCGCTTCCACCGTGGTTGTGTAGGGAATTTCGTAAATCTCAATGCAGCTGTTTTCTTTGTCATAGCGATATTTGGCCCGGAGTTTGAATCCACCCCGTCCGGTGCGGTATATTTCCTGGATTTCCCGGGCGTTGTATATCAATTGGCCGCCGGAAGCCAGGTCCGGTGCAATTAAATAATTTTCGATGGCTACGTTTTCGTTTTGAATGAACTGAATAGTGGTTTCGCAGACTTCCCGCAGGTTAAAACTGCACATGTTGCTGGCCATGCCGACAGCGATTCCCTGATTGGCATTGACCAAAATGTTGGGGAAAGTCGTCGGCAGCAACGTCGGTTCTTTGAGGGTACCATCGTAGTTGTCGACAAAATCGACGGTGTTTTTATCCAGATCCCTGAAAAGCTCTTCGCAGATCTTCTCCAGTTTGACTTCGGTATACCGCGGCGCGGCAAATTGCATGTCTCTCGAGTATTGTTTGCCGAAGTTGCCTTTGGAATCGATGAAGGGGTGTAAAAGGGCGGCGTTGCCCCGGGTCATCCGGACCATGGTTTCATAGATGGCCATATCGCCGTGGGGATTGAGCTTCATGGTCTGGCCCACCACATTGGCGGACTTGGTACGGTTCCCGGTCAGCAGGCCCATTTTATACATGGTATACAGCAGTTTGCGATGAGACGGTTTGAAACCGTCGATCTCCGGGATGGCCCGGGAGACGATAACGCTCATCGCATACGGCATATAGTTTTCTTCCAGGGTTTCAACGATTTTTTGTTGGATAGGTTTGTTTGCTGCCATAAATGTTGCCTCCGGCTTGAATATGAATATGCTTATTTTATGGATTCATTTTAAAGTTAAAGTGCGCACCGCGATTGTTCGGAAAGGATGTCGCGTTCCAGGATGCCGCTGTTTTTGATGGCATCCACTGCTTTGCGGATTTCTTCTTCCGGTTGGACCAGGGCAAAACGGACATATCCTTCGCCCAAGTCACCGAAGCTGCTGCCCGGTACCACAAGGACCCCGGTTTTATCCAGCAGTTCCAATGTGAAGTCCATGGAAGACCGGTAACTTTTGGGAAGGGGCGCCCAGGCGAACATGGTGGCGGGAGGCCGGTCCATTTGCCATCCCAATGACGCCAAACCGTCAACCAGGATATCCCGGCGACGCCGGTAAATCCGGACGGTCTCCCGGATACAGTCCTGGGGTCCGGAAATGGCGGCAATGGCTGCCTTTTGCAACGGTAAAAAGATCCCGTAGTCCAGATGGGACTTTAAATTCTTAAGATGGCCGATGATCTCCCGGTTGCCGACGGCAAAGGCAAGGCGGCATCCGCTCAGGTTGTATGACTTGGATAACGAGTTAAATTCGACGGCAACATCTTTGGCGCCCGGTATGTTGAAGATGCTTCCGCCCGGCGGGCCGTCGAAGATCAGTTCACAGTAAGCGTTGTCGTGAATAACGGCGATATCGTATTTTTTCGCGAACCAAACCAATTTTTCATAAAATTCTGGAGGCGCCGTGGCGGTGACGGGATTATTGGGGTAAGAAACGATCATCAGTTTGGCTTGGTGCGCCACGGTCGGGTCGATCCGCTCCAGATCGATCAGGTAACGGTTCTCCCGAAGCAGCGGCATTTTGTAAAGACGGGCCCCGGCGATCATCGGACCCATCATGAATATGGGATATCCGGGATCGGGAACCATGGCCACATCGCCGGGATCGGTCAATGTGAGGGCGATGTGCCCCAATCCTTCCTGCGAGCCGAGGAGGGACGTGACTTCCTCCGGGTCCAGGGAGACACCGAAACGCTTTTGATACCAGTCGATGACGGCTTCCGTAAGCTCGGGCAGATCTTTGATGGCGTATTTATAATTTTCGGGGTTTTCAATTTCCTGTCGGATGACGTCCATGACATGGCGAGGCGGCGGCAGATCCGGCGTCCCGATGCTGAAGTCCAGGACTTCTTTTCCCGAGGCCAGTCGCTGATTTTTTCTGGTCTTAAGTTCGGCAAAAATGGCCGATGAAAGATAGGCGGTTTTTTGGGAAAATTTCATGATATCACCGTGTCATAAGGTTTTCAAAAGGTCATGGCGTTATGACAGATCCAACATATCCAGATATTTGTACCCGTTTTCTTCGATGAAATTCTTCCGGGCCTGGAGATTGTCGCCGAGGAGCATGTCAAAATATTCTTCGGTTTTGGCCACGTCATCCGGGACCACTTGGATCAGGCGGCGCGTCTCCGGATTCATGGTCGTCTGCCACATCATCTCCGGCTCGTTTTCGCCCAGACCTTTGGAGCGCTGAATGGTATATTTTCCGTCCAGTTTGGCAATGATTTCGTTTTTCTCTTTATCCGAGTAGGCAAAATAGGTCTTATTTTTGGTCGTGATTTCATAGAGGGGCGATTCCGCGATGTACACTTTGCCGACTTGAATCAGGGTGGGGACCAGCCGGTAGAGCATGGCCAAAATCAGCGTCCGGATCTGGAATCCGTCCACATCGGCGTCGGTACAGATGATAATTTTATTCCAACGCAGGTTGTTGAGGTCAAAAGTGTTTAATTCTTTGTTGTGTTTGGTTTTGATCTCAACGCCGCAGCCCAATACTTTTAACAGGTCGACGATGATCTCGCTTTTGAAAATCGTGTCATAATCCGCTTTGAGGCAATTCAGGATCTTGCCGCGGACGGGCATGATGGCTTGAAATTCGGCATCCCGTCCCAGTTTACAGGCACCTAACGCCGAATCTCCCTCCACGATATAAATTTCACGTTTGTTGACGTCTTTGGTCCGGCAGTCCACGAACTTCTTCACCCGATTGGAGATGTCGATGTTGGCGGTGAGTTTTTTCTTGATGTTAATCCGGGTCTTTTCCGCTGTTTCCCGGCTGCGTTTGTTGATGAGGACCTGTTCGATGATGCGATCGCTTTCCGCTTTATTCTCGATGAGGTAGACTTCCAACTGGTGTTTGAGAAATTCAGTCATCGCTTCCTGAATGAAGCGGTTGGTAATGGACTTTTTGGTCTGATTTTCGTAGCTGGTCATGGTGGAAAAAGAGTTGGTGACCAGAATCAGACTGTCCTGGATATCGGCAAAGGTGATTTTGGATTCGTCTTTATTGTATTTATTATTGGATTTAATGCATTTGTCGATGGCGTATACGAAAGCGGTCTTCACGGCTTTGTCGGGAGCGCCGCCGTGTTCCAGAAAACTGGAGTTATGGTAGTATTCTAGGAGATTGATTTCGTTGTTGAAGCAGAAGGCGATCTCCATTTTCACTTTGTATTCGGGCTTGTCTTCCCGATCGCGGCCGCGGGTGCTGGTGGCAAAGAACTGGATCTCGGTAAAGCCTTTATCATTGTTGACTTCCCGGACATAGTCCACGATACCGTTTTCATAATAGTACGTAAAACGTTCTCCGCTGGCTTCATCATACAGGTTGAACGTGAGCCCGGCATTGACAACGGCTTGCTTTTTCAGAGTATCTTGAAAATAAGAGAGAGGAATGTCGATATCCGTAAATACCTCCAGGTCCGGGCGCCAGGTGATGGTGGTGCCGGTTTCCGTCCGATCGGTTTTTTCTTTTTTCAGGCCGCCGACATTTTCTCCCTTTTCGAAATGGAGCTGATACTTATATCCGTCCCGGTATACGGTGACGTCCATGTATTCGGAACTGTACTGGGTGGCACAGGCTCCCAGCCCGTTCAAACCCAGGCTGTATTCGTAATTTTCACCGGAGTTGTTCTGGTATTTGCCGCCGGCATAGAGCTCGCAAAAGACCAATTCCCAGTTATACCGCTCTTCTTTGGGGTTATAGTCCAGGGGAATGCCCCGGCCAAAGTCCTGAATGGTAATGGAATGATCGGCATGGCGGATGACGTTGATTTGGTTTCCGAACCCTTCCCGGGCTTCGTCGATGGAGTTGGAGAGGATTTCGAAGACCGAATGCTGGCAACCTTCGATTCCGTCAGAACCAAAGATTACTCCCGGCCTGAGCCGGACCCGGTCGGCCCCTTTTAACGAAGAGATACTTTCATTGCCATAAACCGTTGTGTTTTTGGATTTAGCCACGTTGATACCTGCCTTTAATGATGTAAGTGATATATGGATTTAGAAATTTGGATGAAAAACAGTCATGAAGCGTCATGGGGAACGATGGTTGAATGGATAAACTTTAAGGTGTTGTTGCCATCGATTATTATACCATGTTTTTGAAGGCGTTGTAATCAGGCTGTTTTGGGGAGACTATTTTATTGACGCCTCAGGGTTCAGATGTTAAGATTGAGGGCAGAAACCTAGATTGAACTGTGTTGTGAACCATGACGAAAATAAATGAAAGGGACATATGATGTTTATAGCAACTGGATGGAAAGATTACGAATTGATCGATGCCGGGGACGGGGAACGGTTGGAACGGTGGGGCCGGTTTTATCTGCGGCGTCCCGATCCCCATATCATTTGGCCGGCTGCGAAAGATCCATCGGCGTGGGAGAAGGTGGATGCCCATTATCACCGCAGCGACAAAGGCGGCGGACATTGGGAGTTTCGCACCCAGATGCCGGAGCGTTGGACCATCCGGTATGGTAATTTTACGTTTTACTTAAGGGCCATGGGTTTTAAACATACCGGCATCTTCCCGGAACAGGCCGTCAATTGGGACTGGATCAGCGCCAAAATCGCTTCCCGGCCCCAGCCGGTTCGGGTCCTAAATCTGTTTGCCTATACGGGAGGTGCCTCCGTGGCGGCGGCTGCTGCCGGAGCCGAGGTTTGTCATGTGGATGCCGCCAAAGGCATGGTGACGCTGGCCAAGGAAAATTTGGCCCTTTCCGGTTTGCGGGAGCGCCCGGTCCGTTTTATCGTCGATGATGTCTTGAAATTCGTTCGGAGGGAACAACGACGGAACCGAAAGTACGAGGGGATTATCATGGATCCTCCATCCTTTGGTCGCGGCCCCAACGGCGAGGTGTGGAAGATCGAAACCGAGCTCTATAGTTTGGTGAGTGAATGCGTTAAGGTCCTTTCTGATGAACCGCTGTTTTTCCTGATTAACAGTTATACGGACGGCTTAACCCCCTGTGTGATGGGGAATATTTTGAAGATGCTGGTACAGCCCAGCTATGGAGGAACAGTGACCTTTGACGAGATCGGACTTCCGGTGACGGCTTCGGGCCTGGTGGTCCCCTGCGGCGGCTGTGCCCGTTGGGAGGCTTAATGGAACCGCGGGTCATTTATGAAGATAACCATCTGTTGGTGGTGGAAAAACCGGTGAATATGCCTACGCAGGCCGACAGCAGCGGAGATCGGGATCTCTTGACCCGGATGAAGGATTATCTTAAGAAGAAATACGAAAAACCGGGGAATGTGTACTTGGGGTTGGTGCATCGTCTGGATCGTCCCGTCGGCGGGGTGTTGGTGCTGGCCAAAACGTCGAAAGCGGCCGGCCGATTGTCGGAACAGGTACGGGAAGACCGTTTCCGTAAGATTTACCTGGCGGTGGTTCACGGCAGTCTTCGGGAAGGACGGCAGCTTACCCATTATCTATTAAAAAATACGGTTAAAAACCAGGTGTCGGTGGTCCCTGAAGGGACGGCCGGAGCCAAAAAAGCGGTTTTAGAATATGAACCGTTGGAGACCAAGGGAAATTTAAGCCTGGTGAAAATCCGCCTGCATACCGGGCGTTCCCATCAGATACGAGTGCAAATGGCTGCCATCGGCCACCCGCTTTATGGGGATCAAAAGTATGGGAAGCAAGTCAACCGCTCCGGCCAGCAACTGGCGTTATGGGCGGTTGAGGTCGGTTTTATCCATCCTGTTTCCCGCGAACCGGTCTCTTTTAGGTCGCTGCCCCCGAAGGATTTTCCGTGGACGGAGTTTGATATTACAGTCTAGTTCATGGGTTCCAGGGGATAGTGCACGGTACACAGTGCAGAGTTCACGGTATTGTTCAGGTAGGGGTGCCAGGTGCTGGGTACTGGGTGATAAAAGGCGTGAGAGTAGTGCAGGCGTTCATAAATATAATTGTAAATATGTAAAGGAGACTCAATGCTGCAAATGCTGCAGAGTCTCCTGTTTTTTGCGTTTGGATAGTTTATCCTGTGCACTGAATCGTGCACGGTGAACCCATTTTAACTCGATTCCCTTTTCACATACTGCCATTTGAGGACCACCAGGTTATCGGTTGGTTTACCGTTCATGATGTTAAACAGCATTTCGGCGGCACTGTATCCCATTTGATAAAGGGGGCTTTCGATGGCGGAGAGTGCCGGATATGTCAGAGGGGAAAACTTGGATGTACCGAATGCCGTGACGGACAGGGTTTCCGGGACGCGAATTCCCGTTTTGGCCAAGTAACGTAACAACCGGAAACCAATGCCCGGAGCTTCGCAGATGATAGCATCGGGCAGAGATGAACGGTTGTTGAAAAATTGCGCAATGGCCGATTCCGCTTCCTCGGAGTCCGACATTTTGACCATCTGGGCAGGATCCAGCCGAAAATTCATTTCTTCCATGGTTTTATGAAATGTTGCGTACCGGCGGTCCGCAAAATTGCCGATGCCGTTTCCGAAAAAACCGATGGTCTCCCGGCCTTTGGAACGGAGATCGGTGAGTGCTTCCCTGACGGCCGACTCCATATCGTTTTTAATCCGATGAAAGCCGTCTTCCTGGAATTGGTGGGAAATTACCACAAAAGGGATATGTTTTGAGGCCAGGTATTGGCAGTGCTCTTTCGAAGGGTTGACCAGGAGAAAAATGATGCCGTCAATCCGATTGGACAGGAAATATTGGACGTGCTGAGCGGTTTCGTTATCCTGAAATTTGCTGAAAGAAAAGGTGATAGAATAATCCCGGGGAATCATCACATCTTTGATGCCCTCCAGGATTTTGATGAAACCGTAATTGGAAACATTTTTATCGGAGACGACCGCAATGGACATGGACTTTTTCAAGCGCATGCTTCGGGCGCTCAGATTGGGCAAATAGTTCAGTTTTTTGGCTGCTTCCAGAACGGCCTGACGGGTCTCCGGTTTGATCTTAATTCCCGGAACGTCGTTTAACACGTAGGATACAGTCGCCTGAGAAACGCCTGCTTCCCGGGCCACGTCTTTACTGGAGACATGACGATACTTTTCCATTATAACCTCACGTATATATAAGACTTTCCAGGAAAATCGTAATCTGAAAAACCGAGAATGTCAAGAGATGACGGTTGCAGTGCAGTCTGTCATCCCGAGGTAGGCCGGCAATCAATGCCGGCCTGTTTCCGTTTCAAACGTTTTGGGATCGACTTCGGATAACAATGGCGAAAGGTTTCCGGAATATACCAAAGCCAGCCGGTGGAGTGCCCGGGTGCATACGGTATAAAGGATATTTCGCTCCATGGCGGAACGGTAGGTTTGGTCATTGACATTATAAATGATGACCGCGTCAAATTCCAACCCTTTGGCAAGGTATGCGGGGGCGATCACGATACCCCGTTTGAATTCGATGGATTCCGGAGTGATGAGGTGAATGTCCAGGTGTTGGCTGAGTTTTTCGTAGGCAGCGGCGGCATCCTGCAGTGTTTTGCAGATGACAGCCACGGATTTCCAGCCTTCCTGTTGGAAAAGGCCGATTTGTCGGATGACGGCATTGGCCATGTCTTCCGATCCGGCGGCCTGAACCAATATGGGGCGCCGACCTGAACGATGAATGGGTTTGGCTGTATTTTCCCCTAAGATCCCTTCGGCAAACCGCTGAATCTCGTATGTTGAACGGTAACTCCGCGAAAGTTGGATGATGGCGGTGTCTTCGTCCGTTCCGGCGGATGCGTCGGCCAGTATCCGGCTGGCCGTTTCAAAATCGGCGGTATGTAAGTAAGGATGGATGGACTGGGCCGGGTCGCCTAGGACGGTCCAGGAACATTTGGGGAACAGCCGTTTAAGAATTTCGTAATGAAACAATGTATAATCTTGGGCTTCATCGATGATCAGATGCCGGATGTCACTATAGGTCGTAAAACCCTCCAGAACTCCCTGGAGGAACAGGAGCGGCAGGGAGTCCTCATAAAAAATCTGCTGATTATCCATGGCTTCTAACGTCATTTGGCAAACGGCCGGCCATTCATCGGGAATGCTTTCATCTTTGGCCAGGCGGCGGAACAAATCCCCATCTTCGAAGAGTCTGCGGTAAAGCGCTAACGGATTGAGCTCCGTCCGTTCCTGCAAAGCGGAATAAAACGGCTCCATCCGTTTTCTGACGTTGAGGCGGGCCAATGCCCGAATGGTTCGTTCATTGACTTCTTCGCCGGTTGCTGCGATATGTAAAGCTTCGTCTTCCCGAAGCTGGCGGATGATTGGACGTAAACGGGTGTAGACCGTCTTTCTTAATTGTGCCAATCGTTTAGCCATCGGAAGATATGTCAGGGTTTTGGAGAAAAGCTCGGCCCATTCGTCCCGGGGGATGAGTTGACGGCCTTCAAATTCCACATCGGGCAAAGCAGCGATCTCTTTTTCGATGGTCTCAAGGTACCGGTGAATGATGGCTGCAAACGCAGGTGATGATTTGAAAGCGATGCCTGCCATCCGTATCCGGCGGTCCGGGCTGTCTTCCGGAAGATAAAGATATTCCAATTGGGCATCTCGTTCTTCGACATCAACACTGTAGGATGAGAGTGCCCGAAGCAGATAATCCTGGAACATCATTTGCCGGATGTTTTCTTCGCCCAATTCCGGCAAGACATTGGAAATGTAGTCGCTGAAGATGCGGTTGGGAGAGAAGATTAAAATATTTTGCGCTGTCAGGGACCGGCGATCCCGGTAAAGCAAATACGCCGCCCGGTGCAAGGCGATGGAGGTTTTGCCGCTTCCGGCCGGCCCCCGGACAAAAAGGACGCGATGGGTTTCGTCTCGGATGGCCAGGTTTTGCTCCCGTTGAATGCTGGTAACGATGGTGCGCATTTTCGAATCCGCACTCTTGCTGAGCAATGCCTGTAATATTTCATCATCGATCTTCAGGTCCGAATCAAACATATAGATGATTTGGCCGTGATCGATTTTGTACTGGCGTTTCAACGTAATGGTCCCGGAGATCTTTCCGCCCGGGGCCAGATAATGGGCAGGTCCCCGCCCGAAGTCGTAAAACATTCCGGCAATGGGAGAACGCCAGTCATAGATGAGTAGGGCATGGGACTGCGGGTCGCTTAAGGAGGCCAAACCGATATAGACGGGCCTGGATTCAGGTTCGGCGTGGGGATGGCTCTCCTGGAAGTCGATACGGGCAAAATAGGCGGATTCCTGTAATTTAGTCAGTTGGAGACAGCGCCGGTAAGAAGCGGCCGTAAGGATGCGCTGCCTGGCGATGTTCTCGATAAACTGGGCTTCGTCCTGGGCATCGGAAAAGATGCTGTCCCAGTATTCGGCGATGGATTGGTCCAATGCGGCTTGGGCTTTGGCATGGTTTTCGGAAGCGACGGCCAATTGGGAGTCGATCTCCTTCATGATTCGGCTCAGATGTTCGATCTCGGCAATCCGTTCCTTTTCCTTCATTTGTAAAAAAGCCCTCCGGATAAAAGAAATTGTGATATAATAATTATATACTATTTTAACATAATCTATTGGAAATGCTCAGCGGATTGGAGAAGGTCGGCGACGGGTGGTTAAACAGCCTGATTTTTGAAAAATTTTCCGATTTCCGAGTATGAAACGGCGCAAACATCCATACTAATAATGTTGTAAATTTGAAGGAGGTATGTATCATGTCAGTGAAAAATGCAATGACGGCTGATTTTTTGCGTTCGGCCTACGGCGGAGAGAGCATGGCTCACATGCGCTATCTTATCTGGGGAAATCAGGCCGAGAAAGACGGCTTCCCCAATATTGCGCGGTTGTTTAAAGCCATTGCCTATGCTGAACAGGTCCATGCCGGAAATCATTTCAAGGAGCTGGATACCCAAACCGGAGACTACACGGTAGCGGCCGGAGGAGTTTTCGGAGAACAGAATATCGTCGAGAATTTGCAGGGAGCCATCAACGGCGAATTGCATGAGGTTGAACAGATGTATCCGGTGTATTTGGAAGCCGCCCGTTTTCAAGGGGAAAAAGGCGCTGAGCGAAGCTTCCATTTTGCATTGGAAGCAGAGAAGATTCATGCCCGTTTGTTCCAGGACGCTCAAAATGCGGCCAAAGAAGGGAAAGATATCTCCATTAAATCTGTGAATATCTGTCCTATTTGCGGCCATACGATTTTGGACGAGGTGCCGGATAAGTGCCCGGTTTGCGGCGCGAAAGGCGAACTATATAAATCGTTCTGACCGCACTCCATCGTGTTGGAAACCAGGAATGCTCCATTCCTGGTTTTTTAATTGTAAATTCAAAGTTAAAAAGCTTTTTTCCTTGATTCTCCAAGCGGATTGGTTTATAGTGGATATAATGAGTCATAAAAGGGACTTCTAGGACGAGGAAGGGAAAACGATGCAGTTTTTTATCGATACAGCCAACATTGAAGAGATCAAGAAAGCCCACCGCATGGGGATTATTTCCGGTGTAACGACCAACCCGTCATTAATTGCCCGGGAAGGACGGGATTTTAAGAAAGTGATTCAGGAGATAGCGACGATCGTCGACGGCCCGGTCAGTGCCGAAGTGATCAGCTTGGATGCCCAGGGGATGATCGGGGAAGCCCGGCAGATCGCCCAATGGCATCCCAATGTGGTCGTGAAGATTCCGATGACTGCCGAAGGTCTGGCTGCGGTCCATGTATTAAATAATGAAGGGATCAAAACCAACGTGACGTTGATCTTTTCCACGGCCCAAGCCCTGCTGGCGGCCGGCGCCGGCGCAACCTATGTCAGCCCGTTTGTCGGCCGTTTGGATGATATCGGAATCGATGGGTTGGGTTTGATTCGGGAAATCAGCGATGTCTTTCGGGTGCAACAGATTTCCACTCAAATTATTGCAGCCAGTATCCGTAGCCCCTTGCATGCGACGGAAGCTGCCAAAGCCGGAGCCCATATCGCAACGGTACCGTATAAAATCTTAATCCAGATGACCCAACATCCGTTGACCGATGCCGGCATCGAACGTTTCCTCCGAGATTGGGAAGGACTTAAGGCGGTTAACAGCTGAAAACCCTATTAATGATAAATATTTTCATCCGGAAACGGGTAGGTGATCCTTTTGAATCATATTCGTCGGATTTTTGGGATGCTTTTGAACGGCTGGGGGCTGAATCCGAAGTGATAATCGATCGTCCGAAGGGCAGTCGCCATCCGAAATGGGGTAAGATTTATCCGGTTGATTACGGGTATCTTGCCAATACCGCATCCAGGGCCAGGGACGGGGAGGTATTGATCTCTGGAGAGGAACCGATTCTGCCCAAAAACTTGTTGGCGTTATCTGTACGGTGGATTTAGTCAAGCGGGATTCTGAAATAAAGTTGCTGATAGGATATACACCCGAGGAAAAGGAACAGGTATACAAATTCCATAATGAAGGGCCTTATATGAAGGGGATTTTTATACCGCGGGAAATATAGGTAAGACAATCCATTGATATTGACCAGGGATGGAGTAATTGTACTGTAAACTCACAGTAATTCTGACGATATTCTACATATCCAAATATAACATACAAGGAGGTATGTTCATTGAATATTCGATCCATTGATAACCGCGGAATGAATCTCTATCGTAATTATGCTTCGGAAAACCGGCTCCAAAATGAACTAAACTTCGTCACCGGAAATATCTCTGAACATGTGTATCGTGATATTTTGGAAATTAGCCCGGAGGGAAGGCAGCTGGCGGCCGGGGCCATTCAACATCATGCGCTTCCATACTATGGGACGGCTGAGATTTATCAGTCGTTACAGGAAGTGATGGAAGGACTTGAACCTGAGGTGAAAGAGGCGATCCATCATCTTATCCAGGCTAACCTCATGCCGGACGGTTCCGTTGCGAACCCCGAGGATCGGGTGGCTTTGTTGGAGATGGGGCTGATTCAGGCCAGGTATCTTGCTGAGCATTATTTAAGCGGCGATCGGGCAGCCCGGTTTTTGGAGACGATCGACAAAATAGCGGCTATCGCCCAGACTAGGACTGTTGATCCTGACACTGGGGCTGTCAGTTATCTGACGCCGTTCCAAAGACCGGAAGGAGCTCCGGAAGATTATATTAATCATGGTGAGTTGATGCGCCTGGTGGAGCCGGAGACTTATAAGAAATTGCATGAACAGATCATCCAGGGCGGTGATTGGGCCCGGACGTTAGTCGATTTTGTCATAAGAGCGGCTGAGCATCCTGAATGGCGCGAGCGGTATTTTCAAGAGGTTACTATTGAAAACCGGTATCAAGAGGCTAATCGCAGTGAGATGGCTTCGTTTTTGAAGGATATGGAACGTCTCATCCAACAAGAGACATTGGCGAATCGGGATTTATTAAGGCAAAACATGGCATATTTTTTTAAGCTGCTTGAAAAGATGTAATAATCAAGGCTGGACGAAGAGTGTGTCAAAGAGTCAATTCTTGACACGCTTTTTGCTTTAAAAAGGAGTGGCTGCCCGTTTTTTCAGAGCATGGTTCCGTTCCGGGTGACGGTAAACTTGACGGAAACTTCGATTTTGGCCTCTGAGTAAAGCAGTTTCCAATTCGCCGGGTCCCATTTTCGGGGATAGTGGGCCCGATATTTTTCGCCTAAGGCTAAAATATCCGAGTTTAACGCTTGCAGGCGTTGGACGGCTTTCTTTATTTCCCGGTTCAAATAGAGGGCAGTTTTAGTTTGAATCCATTCCAAATCTTCCGGAGTAAACCGGGTGATTCCTCGGGTGGATTCCACCAGGAAGCCTTGGGCATTGACATGGAATCGAAACAGCAACTGATGACCGTTGTGTTCTATTTTTGTCCTAGGCGCAGCGGTCACCTTTCGAAAGGTAATACGGCCAAATCGTTCCGTTGGGATACTAAGATATGCATTCCGGGTTTTGCCGGTCAGCAGGCCGACCATGCGGGTTTCTTCGCCGGACAATATTCCGGCCAGCCGGTCGCCGTCGAATACGCCCAAGCCTTTGATGATAAAGGTTTCTTCTTTGGTATCGTATTCAATTAACGGAATGAATGCGTCTTGCGTTTGAGAACGGATATTCCGGTTAAACTCCCAGATCCGCTGGGGGAAAACCTGGTCTTTTTTATTGTTGCTATGGAAAAAAGTCACGGTGGAATATGACGGTATTCGTTTGCTGATTAACCTTACTTCCAACATCTCATGGGCAGGCCGCTCCGTTAATAATAAAAATGCCTGCGGAGGGACAGTGGGATGGCGGCGCAAAAAGTCGGTGGGGCCGGTGAGCCCCTTTCTGGCCAGCTCCGTATTGATAAATACCGTTTGAATTTGCCCGAAGAAAAGGCTGGTCTGAGTTTTGGCGTTGAGTCCGGGTACCGTTGCAAAAGCGCTGCTTCCTTCGGCGGACACCAAGGCGAAGGGTTTGGCTGAAACTGCAGCGCCGCTGGGGACGATTAACAGTTCTTCCACGATAGGTATTTGAAGAGAGACTTTGATCTTTCCCTCCGCGGCCTGATCCAGGCCCATAGCCAGCACGAGGGCGCGTTTACTGACTTCCTCCTGATCCCAACATCCGGATAAGCAGAAGATCAATGCTAAAAACAGCCACAACTTATGAACCATGGGTCGTCTTTCCCTTCTTTTTGAAAATGAAAGCGAGTATGGAAAGAAGAATGGGATACCCCCAAATGACCATCCATCCGTGTTTGGCGAATAAATGACTTAGACTCTTGATGAAACCGGGATGGGCGAGATGAATATTGGTGATGAAAATGAGGGGTGTCAGTATCCAAACAAATCGCTTGTAATCCCAGAGGCCCAGAACTTGGGACATTCCTAGGCTGATGGCGTAAAGTGAAAATCCGGAGCTAATAATGGTGCTGGCCAGTAAAACGATGACACCGAACAGACCTGCCTGTTCGATAAATATATAGGATATTTCCACGGTACGAAATGTTTCAATGCTGGGATAGGGCAATTGGCTGATGTATGTATGGCCATAAATGCCGATGGTTACGATACTGTCCACAAGGAAAAGGCAGATTAAGACCAAAAAAGCCAGCAGTGTCATCCTGGGGATTTTTTGATGAATACCATGACAATACGGAGTGATCAAAGCCCAAAGGCCCATGGGATAAAAGATGTGCAGAATGGAGGGCCCACCGACGCTTTTGAAATTAAATCGAAAATCGAATATGGGCATTAAACGGTCAATACGAATTTCCGGAATGATGAAGGAAAACAGGAGAAATACGATGGTAACCAAGGGAAGAATGACAAATGAAGCGATGCGGGAGATGGTCTCGATTCCCCGGGTACTCAGATAAACGGTGATGATCAAATCAATCGCGCAGAGAATGTAGAAAGGCGTACTGTCCAAAAGATAACTGTGGACGAGAATGTCCACATCGGTGGTAAATACGATAAAATAAACCAGTAGGAAGAGGAGGTAGATGATACCGGCCGTCCGGCCGAAAAAATTGCCCATAATCAGCGTGCCTTGTTGGATCACGTTATGATTGGGAAATCGTTTCATCAGGAAATAGACGGCTATAAGGCCCGGAACGGTACACACAGCGGCCAGGGGAATGGCCCAATAGCCGTTGGCGCCCATGGTTTCGACGTTATAAGTATTGGTATTGATATAACCAAAGCCAAAACAGATGATCGTGATAAGGCTCCAAAAAAGCCAAGGGCCAATGGCGGTTTTTTCCTGATTCATCAATGTTCATCCTCCTTTTTGGTGCCGCCGCTGCGCAGCTCATCCTGGGGTCGCCAAGTTTCCGGCCGGTATAACCGGGCCCAAAAGGGCGCCCGGAAGGGGCCGTCTTTTAATGTGCGCCATTGCAGCGGAGCCCAGGGAGCCAGGTACGAGACACCGAATGAATTGAGATCGGCGGCGTGTACTAAAATGGCTATTCCGCTAAGAACGATGCCATACAAACCTAAGATTGCCGCTGCGATGAGCATGATGAACTTTAGCAGCCGCCAGGAGATGTCCACCGAGTAGTTGGGTCCGGTGAACGAAGCGATGGCTGTAATGGAAACCACAGCCAAAGTGCTCGGTGAGATTAATCCTGCTTGTACAGCGGATAATCCTAAAACGATCCCGGCCACCACTCCCAAGGTTTGTCCTACTGCTCCCGGCAGGCGTAACCCGGCTTCACGAAATACTTCGACCATAATTTCGAGTAACAGCACTTCCGCGATGAGCGGCAGGGGGACTCGGGAGGATGTCCCGGCAATAGAGAGTGCCAGCTGTGTCGGGAGTAATTCCGGGTGATAAGCAACTAAAGCGACGTACAGCCCGGGGAGGACGACGGCCAGGTTGTTGCCAAGCAAGCGGATGAGCCGCAAGAAACTACCGATCCAAAAATTGAAATAATAATCTTCCGGCGTTTGGTACATTTCGTTGATGGTCACCGGAACAATGACGGAAGAGGGGCTTTTGTCGACCAGGATCACCACCCGTCCTTCCAAGATAGCCGATGCTGCTTTATCCGAACGCTCGGTAGCCTGTGTCAGCGGGAAAATGCTGGTCCGGCGGTCCGAAATAAGTTGTTCGATGTAACCGCTTTCCAATACGCCGTCAATGTGAATGGCCTTCAACCGCCGGAGGACTTCCGTCGCCAGACGGGGCTGGGCCACATCATCCAAATATAAGACGGCGACCCGGGTTTTGGTCCGTCGCCCCAGGACGATCTCTTCCACTTTCAGGTTGGGGTCTTGAATCCAACGACGGATCATTCCGATATTGTCATCCAGTGATTCGACAAATCCTTCCCGGGGGCCGCGGATGAGCCGTTCGGTTTGGGGTTCTTCAGGCTGCCTTTTAAGCCAGCCCTGAACATCCAGGGCAGCGATGCCGGAGGTACCGGGTTTGACGATTAATAAATGGCCGGCCAGCAGCTTAGCAACAGCTTCCGTGATACCGAGATCGGCTTGGAAGGTTTCATGTCTCATCGGCAGACGGGATTGTTCACGGTCGGGCCGGTCCAGGGGAAGATGTCCAATTAAATCCTGATATTTTTCTAGAGGGATTAAACTGTTCAAATAGATCAAATAAACGGATAACTCCCTGCCGAAGGGCAAGATCCGAAGATCGGCGGGGTTTCCGGCTTCTTGGATGACGGATTGGATAATGTTCAATTCATTTGATTTTTTGCTGCGGACGTTCATTGGTTTGCCTTCCTCAGTTTACTTAAGATAATTATCTCCATGAGCGGGGAAAATTATTTGAAATTGGAAGAAAGATGCTGTAATTTTCCGTGAGGACGGATATAATGAAATTAATGGCAAATGATGAAAAAGGATTTTCGATGTTGTCAGGTTGATGTCGCATACATAATTTTCAGATGACAGAGGTTCTATTACGGATAAGGAATGGAGGTTTATGCCATGGGTGAAAACAAGTTAATCAAAAATATCGATTTTGCCAAGCCCATTTTCTTGGAAGGGTTGGTGCAATACCAGGAGGGGCAGGTGGTCAGCAGAACCCTTTCGCAAGGGAAAAACGTAAGCCTGACTTTGTTTGCTTTCGATAAAGGAGAGGAGATTAGTTCGCATGCTTCGACGGGGGATGCCATGGTCTATATCTTGGACGGGGAAGCGGATATTACCATCGGCACTGAGGTGTATCGGGTTAAAAAAGGCGAGGCCATCGTAATGCCGGCCAATGTTCCCCATGCGTTGTTGGCCCGGGAACGTTTTAAAATGTTGTTGATTGTAGTTTTTCAACCTTAAGACCGCTATTGTTTGAGACAAATGAAAGAGACTGCCAATGGGCAGTCTCTTTTTTGTCAGTGTTTAGACCGCAGATAATGAACCCAGCGTTCAATGAACTCCGGGTTGGTTATTTCCTGCGTACAGCCGTGCTGAATGACCGGATTGGCTTGATTTGCCTCGCAGGCGCATAGATAAATCCGGTCGTTCCTTCCGTGTATTTTTAACATCTTAATCGACATCGGTGCCCTCCGTAGATACCGGTGATATGGTGTTGATTCACCGGAGTAATGCCTGATAACCAGTATATTGATTTGGCGCCAAAATGTAACATTCCCGGATAATAAAATGATAAGCCAATATCATTAATATAAGTAAGGTTAATGTAAGGTATAGAATAAAACAAAACACACTATTCTGTATACACTGTATACAATAAACACCGTGTTTTATCAACATGGACAAAGCGAAAAAGAGAGTCCAGCTATTTAAATTAAAGAATATTCATGTTATATTAATGCCATTAATGTTTTAAATATGTAAAAATAGTTGACACAAACATGCGAAGTCGATACAATGATTAAAAAACGGAATGAATTTCCGCGATTCGAAAAAATCGGTGTTCCGGTTTAATGAACGGAGTAGGCCAGAAAGGTTGAAGCGCATGAAACACATAGGTTTTCCATCCAAACAAGGACTTTATGACCCGGAGTGGGAACATGATGCTTGTGGTATCGGCTTTGTGGTCAATATTAAAGGCGAACGTTCGCATGACATCATAAAACAGGGTCTGACGGTATTATCCAATCTGGATCATCGCGGAGCCCGGGGAGCAGATCCGAATACCGGCGACGGAGCCGGTATTCTTCTCCAACTTCCTCATCGGTTTTTTAAAAAAGTGTCTCGGGAGAACGGTTTTGAAATTCCTGAGCCGGGGAATTATGCCGTGGGCATGGTGTTTATGGCCAATGAACCGATGATCCGGGCGGAATGCGAAAAGGTTCTAATGAATATCGTGCGGGAAGAAGGCCAAAAGTTTTTGGGTTGGCGGACTGTTCCGACGGATGACAGGTCTCTCGGCGAAGGCGCCCGCCAGTCGAAACCCTATATCCGGCAGATATTTATCGGCCGGGATCCGGCCATTACGGATGATTTGGCCTTCGAGCGAAAACTGTATGTGATCCGGAAACGGGCTGAAAAAGCCATCCGGTATTCGGGGATGGCTGGGGATAAAAGTTTCTATGTGGCCAGTCTGTCGGCACGGACCATCGTCTATAAAGGGATGTTAACCCCTGACCAACTGCCTGCTTTTTATCTGGATTTGAAGGATCCGGATATAGAGTCCGCGTTGGCCCTGGTCCATTCCAGGTTTAGTACCAATACCTTCCCCAGCTGGGAAAGAGCCCATCCGAACCGGTATTTGATTCATAATGGAGAAATCAATACGTTACGGGGCAATGTCAACTGGATGCGGGCCAGGGAGTCCATGTTCCGGTCGGAAATCTTCGGGGAAGACATCGAAAAAGTCTTGCCGATCATTAACAGCGACGGCAGCGACTCGGCCATGTTTGACGAATGTTTCGAATTTTTGACGTTGGCCGGCCGGTCCTTGCCACACGTCATGATGATGATGATTCCGGAACCGTGGTCAAAACATGAGAGCATGAGTCCTGAGAAACGGGCGTTTTATGAATATCACAGCTGCCTGATGGAGCCTTGGGACGGACCGGCGGCCATGGCCTTTTCCGACGGTACCGTTGTCGGCGCGGTATTGGACCGGAACGGATTACGGCCGGCCCGGTATTATGTGACCTCCGATGATTTGGTGATATTAGCTTCGGAAGTCGGCGTGGTGGAGGTCCCGCCGGAAAAGGTTGTGTCCAAAGGCCGGTTACAACCTGGTCGGATGTTATTGATCGATACCAAAGCTCAACGGATTATCGATGATGAGGAGTTAAAAGCGAAACTGGCCTCGGAATATCCGTATGGTGAATGGCTGCGCGAGAATTTAATGACTTTGAAGGATTTGCCGCCTGCCGTCAAAGTGCCGTTGGGCGATGCTTCCACGTTGCTGACACGGCAGAAACTTTTCGGCTATACCTATGAAGACGTTCAGAAGATCCTGCTGCCGATGGCGCAGGACGGGGTGGAACCGGTGGGAGCCATGGGGATGGATACTCCGTTGGCTGTCCTTTCGGAAAAACCTCAGCTTTTATATAACTATTTTAAGCAATTGTTTGCCCAGGTGACCAATCCGCCCATCGATGCCATCCGGGAGGAGATCGTCACCGGAACGGAATTGTACATCGGCTCGGAAGGCAATTTGCTGGAGACCCGACCTGAAAATTGCCGCCAGCTTAAATTGGATAAACCGATTTTGACCAATCAGGAGTTGGCCAAAATTGCCATCTTGGACCGCCCGGGGTTGAAAGCGGTCACGTTGTCCACTCTCTTCCGGGCTAAAGACGGTGCCGCCGGGTTGAAGGAGTCTTTGGACGGACTCTTTGCTGCCGCAAAGCAGGCCATTGCTGACGGTGCCAATATCTTGGTGCTTTCGGATCGGGGAGTCAGCGAGACGATGGCGGCTATCCCGGCATTGCTGGCGGTATCCGGGTTGCATCACTTCCTGATTCGGGAGAAACTGCGGACCCAGGTCAGCCTGGTGGTGGAATCGGGAGAACCCCGGGAAGTCCATCATTTTGCGTTACTCATCGGGTATGGCGCAACGGCCATCAATCCGTACCTTGCGTTTGAAACGTTGGAAGATTTGATGCGTCAGGGCTTGTTGGATTCTCATCATGGCAAGAAAGGGGAAACCAATTATATTAAAGCGGTGATGAAGGGGATCATAAAAGTCCTCTCCAAGATGGGCATTTCCACCATCCAAAGTTATCAGGGGGCTCAGATCTTTGAGGCCCTCGGGTTGGACCAACGGTTGATCGACACCTATTTTACCGGGACGCCTTCCCGGATCGGAGGGATCGGACTGGAGGAGATTGCCCGGGAAACCCTGGAACGTCACTGGAAAGCGTTTTCGTCCCGTCCGGAATCGGAGACCCTGGAAAGCGGCGGCGTGTATCAATGGCGCTCCAACGGCGAATATCACTTATATAATCCGGAAAGTATTCACAAGCTCCAACAAGCCTGTTGGAATAACGACTATAAACTGTACCGGGAATACGCGGAATTGATCAATGATCAAACCCAACGGGTTTGCACATTGCGGGGCCTGTTAAAGTTCAAGAGTAACCGGCAACCGGTTCCGTTGGAAGAGGTTGAGTCGGTGGAATCCATTTGCCGACGGTTTAAAACCGGTGCCATGTCTTACGGGTCCATCAGTAAGGAAGCCCACGAATGTCTGGCCATTGCCATGAACCGGATCGGCGGCAAGAGCAATACCGGGGAGGGCGGAGAGGATCCGGCCCGTTTCCGGAGGGATGAATCCGGTGATTCGCGGTGCAGTGCCATTAAACAAGTGGCTTCGGGACGGTTCGGAGTGACCAGCGAATATCTGGTGAATGCCGTCGAAATCCAGATTAAGATGGCTCAGGGAGCCAAGCCGGGCGAAGGCGGCCAATTGCCCGGGCGTAAAGTTTATCCTTGGGTGGCCCGGGTGCGGCATGCCACACCGGGAGTCGGTCTCATTTCGCCGCCGCCCCATCATGATATTTACTCCATCGAAGACTTGGCGGAGTTGATTTATGACCTGAAAAATGCCAATCCTCAAGCCCGGATCAGCGTCAAGCTGGTTTCGGAGGTGGGAGTCGGGACCATTGCAGCCGGTGTGGCCAAAGGCGGTGCCGATGTGATCCTCATCAGTGGTTATGACGGCGGAACCGGCGCTTCGCCGCGGACCAGTATTCGCCATGCCGGGCTCCCCTGGGAGCTGGGGCTTTCGGAAACCCACCAAACTTTGCTGTTGAATAATCTGCGGAGCCGGGTGGTTTTGGAGACCGACGGAAAGCTGATGACCGGTCGGGATGTGGCCATTGCTGCGTTGCTTGGTGCCGAGGAATTTGGCTTTGCCACCTTGCCGTTGGTCGCCCTTGGCTGTGTGATGATGAGGGTCTGTAACCTGGATACTTGCCCGGTGGGGGTTGCGACACAAAATCCGGAATTGCGGAAACGGTTTAAAGGGAAACCGGAATATGTGGTTAACCTGATGCGGTTTATCGCTCAGGAATTACGGGAGATCATGGCGGAGCTCGGTTTCAGGACCGTTAATGAGATGATCGGGCAGACCGATTGTCTGGAACCCAACTCCGAAGGGATGAACTGGAAGACGCAAAAAGTGGATTTGTCCAATTTGTTATATCGCCCGGAAATCCCGGCAGGTTTCGCCGGTTATCAACAGGAATCCCAAAATCTCCATCTGGAGAAGACTTTGGATGTCCGGGAAATCCTTCCTTTGGTCCGCCCGGCTATCGAATATGGGAAAAAGGTTACCGCACAATTGCCTATCTGCAATATTCACCGGACGGTAGGGACGTTGACCGGAAGTGAAGTCACTCGCCGGTACGGGTCTGACGGATTGCCCGAAGATACGGTTCAACTCCATTTCTATGGTTCGGCCGGGCAGAGTTTCGGAGCTTTCCTGCCGCGCGGAATCACCATGACGTTGGAGGGAGATGCCAACGACTATATCGGTAAAGGGCTGTCTGGAGGTAAGATTATCGTTCGGCCGCCGAAAGAGTCTAAATTTGCAGCGGACCGCAACGTGATCATCGGTAACGTGGCCTTCTACGGCGCTACCAGCGGCGAGGCCTATATCAGCGGCTTGGCCGGTGAACGGTTCTGCGTCCGGAACAGCGGCGTCAATGCCGTTGTCGAAGGCGTCGGCGACCACGGATGTGAATATATGACCGGCGGACGCGTGGTGGTGCTGGGGGAAACAGGGCGTAATTTCGGCGCCGGGATGTCCGGAGGCATCGCGTATGTCTTGAATGAAGACGGCGGTTTCCCGGGACGTTGCAATATGGAGATGATCAACTTGGAATCGCTGACGGATCCGGAGGAGATCAAAGCGGTTAAAGAGATGATCAGGCGTCATGTCGAATATACCGGCAGTTTGAGAGCAAGGGCCATTTTGGAACATTGGGAAGATTATTTGCCGTTGTTTGTCAAAGTCATTCCCCATGATTATCAACGGATGTTGTCGATATTGAAGAATATCGAAAAAACGGGACTCAGCGGAGAAGAAGCCTTTATGGCGGCGTTTGAACAAAACAAAGAAGATTTGAAGCGGGTAAGCGGCAATTAGGCGCCGGTTAAGGCCTGGCAGTTGAAGGCCGACAAAGAACGGAGGTATGAATAACGATGGGGAAAGCAACCGGTTTTTTGGAATACCGGCGGTATGAAGCTGAAGATCGTCCGGTTGAAGAAAGGCTGAAAGACTGGAACGAATTTCATAACAGACTGCCGGATATCGACCAGCGGATACAGGGAGCCCGGTGTATGGATTGTGGTATTCCGTTTTGCCATACCGGCATTCTCTATCAGGGAATGGCGATGGGTTGTCCGCTGAATAACCTGATTCCGGAATGGAATGACTTGGTTTACCGCGGACGCTGGCGTGAAGCATTGGCGCGGTTGGAAGCCACCAATAATTTTCCCGAGTTTACCGGGAGGGTTTGTCCGGCTCCGTGCGAGGGTTCCTGCACGTTGGGGTACGGTGATCGCCCGGTGACGATTAAGAACAATGAATGGGCCATTATTGAGAAGGCCTTCGCTGAAGGCTGGATCGTTCCCCGGCCTCCCCAATTCCGGACCGGAAAGAAAGTGGCCGTGGTCGGATCGGGCCCGTCCGGATTGGCCTGTGCAGCAGAATTGAACCGAGCCGGCCATTGGGTTACCGTTTTTGAACGGGCGGATCGCATCGGCGGCCTGCTGATGTACGGGATTCCCAATATGAAATTGGATAAGGCCATCGTGGAACGCCGGGTGAAATTGATGGAGGCCGAAGGTATCCAATTTGTTGCCGGCGTGGATGTGGGGAAGGATTACCCTGCCAATCAACTGGTGGAAGAGTTCGATGCCGTCGTTTTATGCGGCGGAGCCACCAAACCGCGGGACCTGCCGGTTCCCGGACGGGAACTCAAAGGGGTTCATTTTGCCATGGAGTTTCTGAAGGCCAATACCCAAGCGCTCCTGAATTCGGAAGAAACGCCGTTGTCGGCGAAGGATAAAGACGTGATTGTCATTGGCGGCGGCGATACGGGAACCGACTGTGTGGCCACTGCCTTGCGCCAAGGGTGCCGCAGCGTCAACCAATTTGAAATTGTACCTCAGCCTCCGAAGGAAAGAGCAGCGGATAATCCGTGGCCCCAATGGCCTAAGGTCTTTAAGGCCGATTACGGCCATGAAGAAGCGATGTATCGCTTTGGATCCGACCCGCGCCACTACTGTATCAGTACCAAACGTTTCGAAGGAGATGCCAACGGCAATATTAAAGCGGTGCATACCGTGGAAGTTGTCTGGGAAAAAGACAGTGAAAACCGTTGGCGTTTTACGGAAGTTCCTGGAACCGAAAAAGTATGGCCTGCAGGGATGGTTCTTTTGGCTATGGGATTTCTCGGGCCGGAAGATTATCTCCTGGAACAGCTGGGCCTGGAGCGAGACAGCCGTTCCAATGTGAAAACCGATGCTGATAAATACCATACCAGCCGTCCCGGAGTCTTTACAGCCGGGGATATGCATCGGGGCCAAAGTTTAGTGGTATGGGCCATTCGGGAAGGGCGCAATGCGGCCCGGGAATGCGACCGATACCTTATGGGTGGTGGTTCTTGTGAAAGGTACCGAGGAGAAAGCGATTAAGGTTAAAGCGGTTGAGAAAACCTTGCGCCTTTTGGAAATTTTAGCGGAACATGATACGCCGCTTCCTTTAACACGATTGGGTCAAATCACCCACATGAGCTTGAGCACAGTCCATCGGTTGCTCAACACCTTGTGCAGCAGCGGTTTTGTGGAGCGGGAACCGGTGACGGGGCATTATCGGCTGGGACTTAAAGCGTTTCTCATCGGCAATGCCGCGTTGCAAAATGTTTCTCTGCGCCCCACGGCTCTGGAAATGATGCAGGTGTTGGCGGAAGAAGTTAAGGAATCGGTATATTTGGCGGTTTTGTCGCAACATGATGTGATATATTCCGACGCAGTACGGCCGGCGGGCCCGATCCAGTTCGGAATCCAGACCGGAATACCCCTGCCGGCTTATGAAACCTGCTCCGGACGGTTATTGTTGGCCTATCTGCCTGCGTCGGAGCAGGAGATGGTGTTGGAAAAGTTGAAGTCATCCGGAAATCAGGTATTTGGGGAGTTACGGGAAGAACTGAAGCAAATTCGCGAAAAAGGATATACCTTTAATAAGATTGGCATGGGCCACGGCATTCGGGAAATCTCGGCACCGGTCTTCAACCATCAACGGTTATGTTTGGGCGCCATCGGTGTCTTCCGTCCGGCCAGCGATGAAGGAATGGCAGTTAAAGATGCGGATATTTTGGAAAAAGTCTGTTACACTGCCGGACAAATCTCCCGGAGACTGGGTTATCCCGGAGATGTGAGATAACCATTGAACAATAATGTAAAATATCAAAGAAAATCCTCCTGGTTTTTGTTAAAATAATGGTAGAAATGATCATGAAATCAGAGGAGGATTACGGTGGGACGTTTTACGACAGAAATTCCTCAGAAGACCTGTGAAGAGTTTTACGAGGAAGCAGACCGCAACGGGGTTGGCGGGTTCATGTTGGTATTTGTCATTTGGCTCATGTTTCTCAATCCTTTGCTGACCTTATTTAACAGTAATCCCGTGATTAAGTATCTTCATGTCCTTTCGTTAGATTTGCATTATCCGATGGCGGATCTGATTTACCGGATCAATCAGACGCTGATGGTTCTGATTATCATAGCCGGCATTATCATCGGTTACCGGGTCAATAAATTGTTCCCCCGCAGTTTGGAATGGGCCAGGATGTATTTGCTTGTACATTTGGTGTTTGTATTAACCATGGTTTTTGTGACGGTACCGGTGATTTTGACGGCGATTGAAAAAGGGTTGATGAAGGACTTGATGCCGAAGGAAATCACCCGGCTACTGGTTAATATGAATTTCCGGATTTGGACGTCGTTGTTGGCTTTTGGTGTGTGGTACGGATATTTAGGTACGAAACAGGCCAGACGACTGTTTTATCCGGATAAATTGGATGAAGGCCGTTGAAATGATAATGGGAGCTTCTCTTGAAAAGGAGAGGCTTTTTTGTTGCAAATGGTGCAAATATTTTCTCTATGAACAGGCATGTTTAACTTCAAGGCTATTAATTGAGTGTAAATACCTGTCGGCAGATAAAGCACAAAACCCGTCCATTTCTCAATGACGGGTTTTGTTTGCGATATGAAACGAAATAAATTTATGCCAGTCTTTCGGTTGTCTTCTTCTCTTCATCCGTTGCCTGTTGCCATAAGAGCCGCATTTCTTCGCAGGTTTCCAATAATTCTTCCAGCCGGCCGATGGCTTCTACCTTGCCGTCTTTAAGGACGATGATCTGGTCGGCCCGACGGAGGGCCGGACGGCGGTGGGATACCACCAAGCAGGTAGCGCCGGGGCGGGAGAAGGTGCGCTCCCAGAGGAGTTGTTCCGTGTCTACATCCAGGGCGCTGGAGAGATCGTCGAAGACCAGCAGTTCCGGTTCGCGGACGAACATCCGGGCAGCGGCGGTCCGCTGGACCTGACCGCCGGAAAGCCGTACGCCACGGGGCCCTACCAGAGTATCCAGGCCGTTTTTCATCGCTGCGACGTCGCTTTCCAATACGGCGCTCCAGATGGCTTTCTCGATATGGCCAGGGGAATCCGGAAGGCCCATCAGGATGTTATCCCGCAGGCTTTCGCTGAATAGCCGGGGGACCTGCGGCGTATATGCGGAAATAGGCGGGACGAAGAAAGAACCGGGATCGGCGACCGGCTGGCCGTTCCAATAAATCGTCCCCGCGTCTTTCGGGAGCAATCCCAGCAATACCCGGAGCAGAGTGGTTTTTCCGGAACCGATCCGTCCGGTAATCACGGTAAAGGACCCTTTCTGCAGTTGGAAGCTGACGTTGGTTATTCCCCGGCCAGTACTGGGGAAATGATAGGTCAGGCCGTGAGCTTCCAAGGTGATTAACCGGTTCATGCCGGCTTTTTCGGGTTGCGGGACGGACGGGAAAGGCCCTTTGAAGTATATGGGGCCAAACTCCACCATCACTTCGGGTTTGGCACCGGGGATCAGGGCTTGCATCCGTTCGATGGAGACCAGGGTTTGTTTGTAACGGGCAATAAAAATACCGAGCATGCCGGTGAGATCCGTCACACGGCCAAGGTAGAAGAGGAACAGGGAAAAGTCGCCCACCGTAAAGGTGCCGGAACGCATGGCGTCCCCCGCCAGCAGAAGGATGAGGCCGGTTCCGAGATTGATGGCATTTTGAAAGACGGAGTTCAATAATTCGGTGAAAAGCCGGTCTTTAAGCACGGCTTTCCGCCGGTTTTCATTCAACGTTTCAAAATGTCGGGTGATATGTTGATTGGCATTGGCCACTTTGATGGCTTGGACGGAGTTGAAGATCTCCGCGATGGAGCCGATGACGATACCGGCGGCCCGACGACTGGCTCTGCGGTATTGCAGTGCTTTGTTGGAGGCCAGGTTGGCCAGGAAGACGACCAGGGCCAAGGGTAAAAAGACAAACAGGGTAATCCGGGCGTCGATGCGGGCCATCGTCCAGATGCCGACAGCGGCAAAAGCCGACAAACCGATGAGTTCGTTGACCCAACCGATATTGATCAAAATTTCCCGGATATCGCCCATGAGACGGCTAATGGCTTCGCCGGTGGTCCCGGACAATGCTTTGGCTCCCGGATGGCGGAAGATTTGGGCGATTAAGTTTTTACGCAGCAGGGATTCGCCGGAGAAACGAAATACGGAGTTGGTATAGACATCGGCTAACATCAATGACGCCCGGCCGAGCGTGGAGCCGACGATGAGGGCCAGCAATGTCCAAAGACCGGCTGATGCGGGGGCATTGTTGCTTAAAACGTTGAGGATTTCCCGGATGGCCAGCCCCGGAACCAGTTCCGCCAAAGACATAATGATATAGATGAGGGTATTGAGAAAAAACAGTCCGGGGCGGAATTGGATCAATTTTAACAAGCAATGCCAATTTTTCATGCCAAAACTTCCTCCAGTCCGGTGGCTAACAGGTGGTTGAAGTGAGAACCCGGTGTATGGATAAGATCGATGCGCTTACCGTATTCGCGAACCTTTCCGTCTTCTAAAATCAGGATTTTATCAACTTTCATAATGGTGCTTAACCGGTGGGCCACGATGATGCCGGTCCGGCCGGAAAGCAACTTATCTATAGCCTTTTCCATCAGGTGTTCAGTCGCCGGATCCAGCCTGGAAGAGGCTTCGTCCATGATGACCAGGCCGGGATTCCTCAGAAACACCCGGGAGAAGGCGAGTAACTGGGCTTCTCCGGCAGAGAGCCCGCCACCTCCGGTAAGAATGGTATCCAATCCGTGGGGCAACGATTGGAGCCAGGCGGTGAGGCCCACTTCTTCGAAAACCCGGTAAATTTGGTCGTCGGCAATATCGGGATTAAAGAAAGTCACATTATCCCGGACGGTAGCGTGAAACAACTGAACATCCTGGGTGACTAAACCAATTTTGTCGCGGAGATCCGCAATTCGGGTGGATTTGAGTTCGACGTTACCCAGGCGGATCATACCTCCGTTGTAGTCGTAGAGCCTGGTGAGAAGGCGGGTCACCGTCGTCTTGCCGCTGCCGGTTCTGCCGAGGATGCCCAGGGTTTCGCCGGGTTGTAAGTCAAAGGAAATCCCTTTGAGTACCAAATCATTGTCATCGGTATAACTGAATGACACCTGATCCCAGGTTACCGATAACGGGCCCCGGGGCAAGTCCGGGCCGTCACCGTCCCGGATTTCCGAACGCATGTGTAATAATTCCTGAACCCGTTGGATTCCGGCTCCGGCTTGCTGAAAATCTTCCATTTGCCGGGTGATCTGCATGATGGGCCGGTAAATCAAGTCGGTATAGATGACGAACAACACGATGGTTCCTATGGACCCTTTTCCGCTCCATGCCAGCAGGATGCCTATCCATAGAGCCAAAGCGATGCCGAAATAGTGGAGGGTGATGGCAGTCATCCGAATGGTGGTCGCATAGCAGTTAGCCCTAAGTTGCTTTTGGTTCCGGTGGCGCATGGCTTTGTACAAACCGAGCATGGTATGGGGAATGGCGCCGTTTCCTTTGATATCTTCCGTACCGGCCAGCCGTTCTTCAATGAAACCGGAGAGTTCAGCGCTGGCCTGTCGGGCTTCCCATTGATAGGTCATCATTTTTTTCCGCAACATCTGTACGGAAGTCAAAGTGATCACCACGAACAGTGTGATGGTCAAGCCGGCCCGGAAGTCTTCCAGATAGAGAAGGACCAGTACGCCGATGATGATGAGCATGTTTCCGAGTACCCGGATGGAGAATTGGGAGAAGAAATTGGCCAGGGAGGTCACGTCTTCATCGATCCGCTCGATCATTTCCCCCGGAGTATGGAGTTTGTGAAAGGCCAGGTCCAGCCCCAGACAATGGCTGACCAAATCCCGGCGTAGCATGTTGGTGGTGGTCCATCCCAGGTTTTCACCGACATAGGTGGCGCTGACCGACAAGGCTTGTTGGATGAGGGCGGCTCCCATGAAGGCGATGGCTGCCCAGAACAGGATGTTGGGGTCACCGCCCCGGGTGGCCGTATCGATAAAATAACGCATGATTTGCGGATTAATCAATTGACTGCCGATGCTGCCGAAAATTAAAACGGTGAGCAGCAAAACCATCCGGCCTTGGGGTTTGAGGTAGGCTTTTAATAAATGATAATAATCCCGGACCGGGATTTTGGCAGTTTTTTTCGACATCATCATTCGCTCCTTTACATCGAAGGCAGGCCGGATTTACCGGAAAAATTCGAGAAAGTCCATAGTAATTCGGAGGATTTCACAGCATTCCTGCTCCAAATTTAGGAAATATCGGATGACAATCAAATTTTCGGCAGAGACAAAGGCTTTTATTAGAAGAATTATACTCAATCAGGGTTTTTAAATCTGTACATTTTTTGTAAAAAAGTTCTTATATTTTATCAAGGATTAAAATGATAACGCCTATACTGATATTGTGACTACGGAGATCATCAAAACGTCGCGTTTGGTCAGCGCGTTGATGGGTTTGGATGTTCAAGTCAATAAAGCCATCACCGGAGAAAATGCCTTTGCTCATTCGTCCGGAATTCATCAGGATGGTTTATTGAAATCCCGCGAGGTCTAATCATTGCGTTTATCCGATACAAAAAGCCCGGGAATCCGGGCTTTTCGATTAAAGAAAGGATGATTGGCTTATCATTCCGCATATCGTTTTAAAGCAATACAGGCATTGGTTGATCCGAATCCAAAGGAATTGCTGAGGGCCACGCGGATATCGGCTTTCCGGGCCTGATTGGGAACATAGTCCAGGTCGCATGCCGGATCGGGGTTTTCATAGTTAATGGTGGGTGGAACGATCCGGTGATACAAGGCCAACGCCGTAAAGGCGGTTTCCACGCCGCCGGCAGCGCCCAACAGGTGGCCGGTCATGGATTTGGTGGAGCTAATCATCAGCTTCGAAGCATGTTCGCCAAAAGCCATTTTGATGGCGGCGGTTTCCGTGGCGTCATTGGCCGGCGTGGACGTGCCGTGGGCGTTGATATAGTCCACGTCTTCCGGCCGGAGGCCGGCGGAACGGATGGCCAATTGCATGCATTTGGCGGCGCCGGAACCATCGGGGACGGGCGCAGCAATATGGTAAGCGTCGCTGTTCATGCCGAAGCCGACGATTTCGGCGTAAATTTTGGCTCCGCGGGCTTTGGCGTGTTCTAATTCTTCCAGGATTAAGATTCCGGCGCCTTCGCTCATGACGAAACCGTCACGGTTGGCATCAAAGGGGCGGCTGGCCTTTTCGGGTTCATCATTGCGGGTGGAAAGGGCTTTCATGCTGTTAAATCCGGCAACAGCCAACGGCGTGATGGTGGATTCGGCGCCTCCGGTGATGATGGCATCCGCATCGCCCCGCTTAATGATGTGATAGGCTTCTCCGATGGAATGCGTTCCGGTGGCGCAGGCGGATACCGGCGAGAAGTTCGGGCCTTTGGCGCCGGTTCGGATGGAAATCTGGCCGGGAGCCAGATTGATCACGCAACCCGGAATAAAAAAGGCGGATACCCGGCCCGGACCGTGTTGGTTAAAGATGTTTTCATTATGGCTTAAGGTTTCAAGGCCACCCATGCCGGAGCCCACGACCACTCCGATCCGCTCTGCGTTCTCCGGGGTGATTTTCAGGCCGGAGTCCGCCAGCGCTTCCTCCGAGGCGGCGATGGCGAGATGCATAAAACGATCCATCTTTTTGATCTCTTTTTTCTCAATGAAGTCCGCAGGATCAAAGTTTTTTACCTCGCCGGCGATACGCGTGTCGAACCGGGACGTGTCAAAACGGGTGATGGGGCCGATGCCCGAACGGCCGTTGACGGCGGCTTCCCAGTTGGCAGCGGTGGTAAGGCCCAGGGGGCTGATCATCCCGATACCGGTAATGACGACTCTTCTTTCCATTATGATCACCTACTTTGTTTAAAGTTGTTTGTTAATGGTGGCTATCACTTTGCGGAAGATTTTGATCTCTTCGGCGGAGAGGGCGGACTGGAGTCTATTGTCCAGTTCTTCCACTAAAGCGTGAATGGTTTGCCGGGCTTCGATGCCTTTTTGCGTCAAAAAGATGAGGATACCCCGGCGGTCGCTGGGGTCTCGCTGTCTTTCGACGAGGCCTTGCTTTTCCAAGCGATCCAAAAGTCCGGTCATGCTTGAATTCTCGAGGTCAAGGCTTTTGGCGAGAAAACGGGGGTTTTTGCCGCTGCCGGGCGGTATTTCCAAAAGAAGCAATGCCTTTTGGACGGTTAAGTCGTATTTGGAAAGCAGCTGATTATAATACCGAGACAGCTTTTGCCAGGTGTTTTTTAGTAAGAGGCAAAAAAGGGGAGGGATATGGCCTTCCACAGAGTCACCTTCTTCTCAAATAGTTCGCATACGAAATATTCGGACACGAAAAATATACCATATGGTGAGGACGGAGTCAACGTTATACCAAATGAAAACGGCCGGATGCTCCGGCCGCGATAAACCCTTATGTATGAAATGTATCAGAAGATGAATTGAAATAATAAGGCCATCAGATAACCGATAAGACCGCAAATAGGAAAGGTCAATATCCAGGCGGTCACCAATTCGCCGACAACCGGCCAGCGAATGGAGGAAATCCGGTTGGCTGCGCTGACTCCCATGAGTGAGGTGTTGATGGTATGGGTGGTACTCAAGGGGACGCCGAGGCTTGAGGCGAGCAAGATGGATCCTGCGGCCGAGGTTTGAGCGGCAAAGCCTTGGTAAGGCTCAATTTTAACCATCTTTTGCCCCATGGTTTTAATGATTTTCCAGCCGCCGGTGGAAGTGCCGAGGCCCATGATGAGAGAACAGATGACAATGGTCAGGGGATGGACGTGAAATTCCGGGATGGCTCCGCCTAAAACCAACGCCAGAGTAAACATACCGATGAATTTTTGTCCGTCATTGCTGCCGTGGCTTAAGGCCATGGCGCCGGCAGAGATGATTTGGAGCCAGGAGAAGAGTTTTTGGCCGACGTGGCGGGACATCCGTACACAAAGTTTCCGGATGAGCCAGGCGATGAACCAGCCGCCGAAAAAGCCAAGTATGGTGGAGAAGACTAGGCCGGTCAATACTTTAACCCATCCGGACCATAACAGGACCGAGGGGCCGGCAGTGGCCAGTCCGGCGCCGGCCAATCCTGCAACCAAAGCATGGCTTTCGCTGGTGGGTAATCCAAAATACCAGGCGATGATGGACCAAACTACGATGCCAACCATGGCCGCGCCGACGGTGATCAGGTTGATGGCTTCCGGTTTAACGATGCCGGTACCGATGGTTTTGGCAACCTCCGCACCGAAGAAAGCGCCGATAGTGTTACAGATGGTAGCCATGATAACAGCTGTTTTGGGTGTCAAAACCCGGGTGGATACGACCGTTGCAATGGAATTGGGGGAATCTGTCCAACCGTTAATGAATTCGGCAGCTAAAATCAGACACAAGACGATGATCAGGCCGATACCGAGCATGGTTTTCCTCCGTTTATGAATGTTTCGTGATAATGCCTTCGACGATATTCGCTACATCTTCACAGGCATCCAAGGTGTTTTCCAAGTATTCGAAGATCTCTTTCCATTTGATGACTTCAAGAGGGTTGGGTTCGGATGCGAACAGATCGCTGATGGCTTTTCTGAACACCACGTCGCCTTCATCTTCAATCCGGTTGACTTCAATAATTTTTTCTTTCAAAGCCGGCGTGGCTTTCATATGCGGCAATTCGTTCATAAGGCTTTCCAGCTCGTTGGTGGCTTGGACGATCATCTTCACCAAGACTTTGGCCTCATCGCGCATGGAGGTGACATTCAACATGCTGAACCGGTGGGCGGTAGATTCGATAGCATCGGTAATATTGTCGATTTCCTTGGCAATCAAGAAAATGTCTTCGCGATCAATGGGGGTAATGAACGATTTATTAAGTTGGTTGAGGATCCGATGGACTTGGTTGTCGCATTCATGTTCAATGTCTTCGATTTCCCGGACTTGGCTGTGGATGTCCGTGAAATTGTCGGTTAATTGTTCCAATTTTCGGGCTGCGGAACAGGTTGCCCGGGCGGTTTCGACAAACAAGTCAAAGAATGAAGGTTCTTTTTTTCCTATTTTAAACATTGTTTTCCCTGCCTTTTTTCATAAGAATCGATGACAAAAAAAACAGATCTCCACATGATAATAATACCATTACCCGCGAGTGTTTGTCTCTTAACAATATATTAACAGATGTAGGTTTTCTTAAATCATTCTTAATAATCCTTAAACTATTTTCAAATTGTCCTGATGAGCTTGTCTGTAGGTCGAAGAGCATATTTTCCCAAGTTATTGGGAAAACTTAGATAATCCCTGAAGGGAATTTCGGTAGGAGGCGGCTAGGATTGATCGTAAAGAAAGGATGGCTGTTGACGATTTGTGGCATCCTTTGTTTTATGGCCGGTATACGGCCGGCAGAAGCTTTTTCCATTGATGCCAAAGCGGCTGTTTTGATGGAGCCGGTTTCGGGAAAGGTCTTATATGCCCAAAATGAACATGAACGTCTGCCGCCCGCCAGTGTAACCAAAGTGATGTCCATGTTGCTGATTATGGAGGCGGTGGATTCCGGCAGGATCGGATGGGAGGAAAAGATCATCACTTCAACAACGGCTGCGGGTATGGGCGGTTCTCAGATTTATCTTAAAGAAGGCGAAGAAATGACGCTTCGGGATATGTTTAAAGCCATCGCTGTCGTTTCGGCCAATGATGCCAGTACAGCCGTTGCCGAACATCTTTACGGATCGGATGTGGATTTTGTAGATGCCATGAATGCCCGTGCCAAAAAACTCAAATTAAAAAATACCCATTTTGCCAATGAAACGGGGTTGCCGGATCCGGACCATTACAGCAGTGCGTATGACTTGGCCGTCATCTCGAGAGAACTGTTAAAGTACCCGGAAGTGCTGAAGTTCACTTCCATCTGGATGGACAGCCTCCGGGACGGAAAGTTCATCCTTCGCAATACCAATGAACTCATCCGGGTATACCATGGGGCCGATGGTTTAAAAACCGGGCATACGTCGGAGGCCAAGTATTGTCTGGCGGCTACGGCCAAAAGAGGTGACTTCCGCCTGTTAAGCGTGATCTTGGGAGCGGAAAGCGACGCAGCCAGGGTCGCACAGACCAAACGGCTGTTGGATTACGGTTTTCGCAATTTTCAATGGAAACCGGTTTTTGAGTCTAAAAAAGTGATTGGACGAGTATATATAAAAGGGGCCAAGCAAGAACAGGTCCCGGTGCGGCTGCGTTCCGATTTCGGAGTCGTGGTGGAGCGCGATAAAGAGTCCGAGGTGACGACGGAGATTACTCCGGTAAAAAATATCAAACTTCCGATAAAGTCCGGCACCCGGATCGGGACGGTCAGTGCCCTTGTTGACGGCAAAATCATTGGCCAAGCTCCGGTTTACGCTGCGGAAGATGTGGAAAAGGCCAATTTTTTGGTCAGGGGATGGCGTTGGATTTTGGATTTTTTCAAAAAATTATTCGGTAAAAAGTGAGGATTTATCAATTTGAAATGCGGTTTTCCGAGGTTTCTATATAAACTGAGATCAATCTGAATTGCTTATGGAAGGATTTGTACATTTTATCAAGAAATTAATAAAAGTTCAATTTATGGAAAGGAAGGCAGGGCGATGATGCACAGGAGTAAACGACGGAGCTGGGTACTGGTTTATATTTTTTTATGGATAGGATCTGCCTTTTCTACCGTATGGGCCTTACCGGTGTTGCAATTGGGTTCCCGGGGAGAGTCGGTATGGGAGGTCCAAAACTATCTTTATGAACTGAAGTATCTCAGCGTCGCCCCGACCGGCTATTATGGGAAGATCACCCAAGACGCGGTGAAACGGTTTCAGGCTGATCAGGGATTGAAGGTTGACGGTAAGATTGGCCCGGTGACCTTGGCTGCGCTGAAAAAGGCGGTTAAGGAGCAATCGAAAGCGGTTGTTCATACCGTGGCGCCGGGGGAAACACTGGCCGAGATCGCTGCGAAGTACCGGATATCTCCGGAGGATGTGAAGGTCTGTAATCAACTGACCGGCGATGAAGTGACGGCCGGACAGCAGTTGAAGATACCATTGTCCAGAGACAACGTTTCGGTGGCTTCCCGTGGGCGTCTTGGCGAGATTCAGGCGGTTCCGTGGGAAATCGTGGATCGGTTATGGTCCCGGGTTGAAACCGTCCGCATCATTGATCTGCAGACAGGCCGATCGTTTCAGGTAAGACGGCATGGCGGCCATTATCATGCTGACTCCGAGCCGTTGAGGGCACGGGATACTCAAGTTCTGTTGAGTATTTACGGCGGCAAGTGGAGTTGGAAGCGCCGTCCGGTGGTGGTCCAAATCCGGAATCAATATATTGCGGCTTCCATCAACGGGATGCCCCATGGCGGCCAATCCATTAAGGATAATAACTTCAACGGCCATTTTTGTGTGCATTTTCTGGGGAGCAGGATTCACAAAAACGGACGGGTCGATCCCGATCATCAGGAGAAAGTGAAGATTGCTGCAGCTTTTAGCCAACCCATATTGGAGCCGGCTGAATGGCCGGAACTTGTCGAAAGCCTTTGAAAGAACAATGAACAATGAAGCCGGATATCGTCGGTTTGCCGATGTTCCCGCCTTTTTGGGCGGGTTTATTTTTTGAGTCTTGGGAAAAATAAATAAAAACGCAGTGAAGATAAGGAGTGTCCGGATTGACCGACTATATTATCATGGTGGGAGTTTTGCTGGTGGCAGCTTATACGGTGCTTTTCGGGATGGAAATATTGAAGGAAAAAAATTATCTGGGTTTTGCGGCTGTCATCATTTTAGTGGCGGCGATCATTGGCCTGCCTGTATATTTGCTTTTCTTCAGAGGTTGACTGCTTAATAATTAATATATCGCTGCATACTGCCGTTCCCTGTTTTTCGGAACGGCAGTATGCATTGGCAGGATTATCGGTTTACTTTTGCGTTTTGGGGGGTTGGAATTGGACTCCGACGCGTCGGATGTAGACGTGCATGTTGACGCTGACATTGGCTTTGGGAAATTTTTCAGGCCAGCGGTAGCGTTCCCAGTCTGTGGTTGTCAGCATGGTATTGCGCACTTTTTGCCCGAATCCGAAGATGTCGGCTTGGAAATCCGTCTGCGCCTTGTGGATCACTTTTTCGATTCGGTGTTTAAGGGCTGACGCGATCTTTTGACGCAAAAAGTTTTCCATGGCCGGAGTGGTATAGTCGATGACGTTTTGAATACTGACAATGCTGGCCTCCATCCAAACATCCACAGTAAAGTGGGGAATCTCTTTTTGAGTAAATTTGATCCGGGTCGGTTTGGCTGTGGTTAATCGAAAGGCGATTTTTGTGTTTTTGTCAAGCGGATCGGGAAGGGTCAGGAAGGCCTCCCGAAACCGGTTGGTGATAATCTGTAGCACTTGGGTTTCGTATAAATCCAGGTGTCCGACGACGCGATCACCTTTGAAGACGGCGGTTCCGGCAATTCGGATTTCAACCGGTTTTTTCTCTTCGGGTTTCTTTGCTTCGCCTTCATCGCCGCTGCTTTCACCGCCTTGGGACGGTTCTTCGGTGATCTCCTGGGGTTTAAATTCCGTCAGGAGCGGTGCGTAGTTTTCTTGAGTCAAAGATTCGTACCGACGCATAAAGTCATGTAAATTGGTCATGGGAAACATTCCGGAGCGTTTGGAGATCATCACCAGATCCCGGAAATGTTCGGCAGGATTGAGATCCAGTTTAGGCTGCATTTTCATCAGATTTGCAGCTTTGCCTTTACAAATAAAAATCAATAGCGTACGCCGCATTTCCCGGAAGCGGATCAGATTGTCGATCCAGCGGCTGATGCCGAATTTGGCCATATCCTCACCGATAAACAATACTTGATTCTGTAGCAGGGTGACTTCCAGGTTGACGGTGGTGTTCATCAGGTTAAATGCTTCATAGATGGACGGGGCTTTCATCGAGATCAGGAGCACGCCCGGACCTTCACTGCTGCCGCCGCCTTCAGCAGTAGCGCCCAGTTTAGAAGGGATGGCGATCATGGCCGTGACCGTGATTTGCTTGTCTTCTTCCAAATCCAATCCCAACGCTTGGATCAGCCCCATGCTCTCCAGTTCTTTTCGGTCCCAGCAACCTCCAGCGGAGATAGTAAAAACAATGAGTACAATCGTTAGGAATAATTTTTTACCCATTGGTTTTACCCCCTTTCTTCTTAAAGTGCGAGACAGTCCGTAATGCCTGCAGCCCCATACTTTTTAGCTTTTTCCAATCCCAGTAGCCTCCGACGGAGATAGCAAAAACAGTGAGTAAAATCGTTAGGAATGCTTTTTTATCCATTGGTGTTAATTCCTTTCTTCTTCAAGCGCGAGACAATCCATAGCAATAACGGTATTCCGAAAGTCACCAAAGGATAATATTTACTGACGATAAAGGCATCCAAATCTACGGTTTCCGTCATGGAACTCGGAAATAGACTGATTGTAAAAATGAGTATCGCCATGGCAAAGACCAGAGGCCGATAATTGGTGATGCCGAAACTGTGGCTGAAACTGATGACGGTTCCGTAAAACATGCCTCCCATCAAGATGGCTGCCGTGAAAAACCAGAGAAAAACGAAGATGGCTTCCGTACGTTGAATGAATTCGCCCAAGGTGATAAGGCGCGTTAGTTGAAATATGGGAAAAACCAGTTTTGACGTTGAGGTATAGTTAAACGTAATGAGTACGGTGGCAGTGACCAGCGTATTAATGACGATGGCCAGGATCAAACTGTATAATCCAATACGGGATACTTTATCCTGTTCCCGGATTTTAGGGGCGATGACTCCAAGGAGGATCACATTGGAGAACAGCGAGATGTGGAAGACGGAATGCTTTAATAGAGTAAGTGGCCCTTTTCCCAGGATCGGGAGGAGCAATTGCAAGTCGGCATAAGGCATGGAGAAGCCGATGGTAACGATGAAGGCCAGCAACAAATAGGGGCCGAAAAACCAGGCCACCCGGGTCAGGGTTTCGATCCCTTGGATAGCTCCGTATACCAACAAGAACAGGAAGAAGAAACAGACGATGCTGATGGGTGTATTCGGCAAAATGGAAATGATGAAACTTTCGGCAAATTGACGCAGCATCAGGGAAGATATGGACAGGAAGAAGAGGAAAAAGATGATGCTGAACAAGGTTCCCAAATATTTGCCGCAAAGTGACTGGGAGATCTGCAGGATGTCCAGGCCGGGGTATTCTTTCAACAGCGAAGCAAGAAAGTAATAGCCGATGAGGCTGAAGATTCCGGACAACAGGACGATCAACCAACCGGCGGTATCGCCGAGGAGAGCCATGTTTCGGGGCATTGATAAGAAAACCTGGCCGCTCATGAGGGTCACCAACAAGGTGAGCGCTTCACGGTGGCCGATCATCATGTCATTCTTCATCATCATCATCTCTTTCGTTCCCGTCTGATGCATCGGAATTATCCCAAGGCCGGGAAATATCTTTTTGTAGAATCCAGTCAAGGGGTCTTAAAAAAACCGGTCTGTTTGGCTGATCATAAGCCCGGGGCCGGATAACCCGGTCTTTGTTTTCTGGATGGTAAGGGGCAATCGGCGTTAAAAACGGAATGCCGAAACTGTTGAGATTGGCAATATGCAGGGTCATGAGAAAGACGCCGAATGAAACGCCGAAAAACCCCAGGAAGCCGGCAAGGATGATGAAGAGAAACCGCAATATCCGGATGGTGAAGGTGGCGTTGTAGTTGGGTACGACAAAGGATGCCAGCGCAGTAATGGCAATAATGATGATCAGGATCGGACTGACAATGGAGGCGGAGACTGCGGCCTGTCCCAAGATTAAGGCCCCGACAATCCCGATGGTGGGCCCGATGATGCTGGGTACCCGTACTCCGGCTTCCCGGATCAATTCGAAGGAGAACTCCATAAACAGAATTTCAACCAATGCCGGAAAAGGCACGGCTTCCCGGGCTGCTGTCATCGCCAGCATTAAATCGGTGGGGATCATTTCCTGATGGTAATTGACGACCGCAATATAGAACGACGGCAACAATAACGCAATAAAAATGGAGATGGACCGGAGTAATCGGATAAAGTTGCCGAAAGGCCACCGCAAATAGTAATCTTCGGCTGCATGCAGGAAAATGCTGAAATTGGTGGGAAGCACCAGCGCAAAGGGGCTGTTGGCCATGACGATAGCCACATAACCTTCCCGGAGATGGGCTGCCACCCGGTCCGGCCGTTCAGTGGAGAGCATCTGAGGCACCAAAGACCGGGGATGATCTTCGATAAACTCTTCCAAGGATCCGGTTTCAACGATATAATCCGTGGTCTGGGAGATGCTTTCAATCCGGCGTTTGACTTCTTTCACCAGTCTTGGATTGGCAATATCTTTGATGTATAAAAGGGCCAGTAAGGTTCTGCTGCGTTTGCCAATCCGCATGATCTCCGTGATCAGTTTCGGGTCTTTAATGTAACGGCGGATACTGGCCGTATTGGCCCGAAAAGTTTCATTGAATCCTTCTTGGGGCCCTCGGACCACCGGCTCGTTGGTGGGACGGTCGACTCCCCGGTGTTCCCAGCCTTTGGTGTCGATAATGATTGCTTCGTCCGAACCGTCGATCAATAAAGCGGTAGAACCATCCAGGATACCGTTGATCACATCTTCCAGCTTTTTGCTTTTTTCCACTTGTTGTCCAGGTACCAGCCGTTCATAAGCTATATCAATCGGTTCATCCGTTTCCAGCCGGCCCCGGCTGAGCAGCATTAAGGGTTGCAATACCGCAAAGTTTTGGGTATTGCGGTCGCTTAATCCATCTATATATATTAGCAAAGCTTTCTTTTTCAGGCTGGCGATGGTGAAGTCGCGTATCACGACATCTTTATTGACGGGTAAACCGAAGATGGACTCAAGGATTTTCCGGTTATGGGCCAGATTGGCGGTTAAATATTCACCGGTTTCGTTTTCAGAGTCCACCGGCGGGTTTTGGGATGGGTCGAAGCTGTCGGCGTTCAGGGAAAATTTCGGCTTTTTTGATGTCAATTGAAACAATCTTCGAAATATATTGGTTTTTTTCATGAATTTACCTCCGCATCAGTTCTATTATGAACAGGTTTTATGAAGACCATTCACTAAGGGGGGAAGACGGGTCGAAGCAGCTTATATCCGAAGGAGGGGGAAAATGGTTAAATTAAAATGCCATCCGTTGTCAACCGGTTCGCGAATCGGCGTCATTGCACCGGCCAGTCCGGTGAAGGACAGCCGGGAATTTACGGCTCATGTGGAATATTTAAAATCATTGGGTTATCAAGTGGTTTTTGGGAAAACGGCAGTACCCGGACGGGGATTTCTTGCCGGAGACGACCGGATGCGGCAGTTGGACTTGGAATCCATGTGGCAGGATGATTCCATCGCTGCGCTTTGGTGCCTGCGGGGAGGGTACGGCTGTCTTCGGTTGCTCTCCCGGTTGAATTACGGTTATTTTGAGAAAGTGCCCAAGATATTGATGGGATTTAGCGATATCACTGCGTTGGAACTTGCTTTTTGGTCCCGAATCAAGTTGGTTACCTTCCATGGCCCGGTTCTGACGTCGTTTTCCAGTGTTTTTTCCCGCCGTTTCGCTTTGGAGATGCTTTCCGGCATGCAGGGCGGCGGGCCGCTGCCATGGCCGGACGGAGAACGGAACCGTTTCATCGTTATCCGGGGAGGAAAAGCAGAAGGGCCTTTGCTTGGAGGGAATTTAACCACCATTGCTTCGATGGCGGGTACAGGGTACTTGCCGGATTTTAGCGGATGCGTGCTTTTCCTGGAAGAAGTTAACGAAGCGGCTTACCGGGTGGACCGTTTATTGACGCAACTGATCTATTGTGGGGTTATGGATGGGATCCAAGGTATTTTAATTGGGAAAAGTATTCCTGTCTCCGGCGAAACCGAAGCGGATCTGGTCGGTGTCTTCAGAGAACGGTTGGAAACGCTGGATTGTCCGGTGGCTTACGGCTTTCCCATCGGTCATCTGAAAGACCAATGGACCTTGCCTCAAGGCGTAACCGTCAGCGTCGATATGGATGAAGGGTTGTTGTATTTGAAAGAAAGCCCGTTTCATTAGAGCAATTGATGCTTGGTGCTGAGCGCTGTGCACTCTTTCTTTATTGTCCCCAGGTTTTGTCAATACAGACATGAATTACTTCCGTCAAATAACAGGAGATTTTATCTTTATAACGAACTTAATACAAAGCTCTTATCGAAAGCGTTTGCCGAAACTCAATCGGCATAATAACGTTAAACCATTTATAAGGTTATGCAATGGAAGGAGATAAAAGATGAAACGTATTGCTGTTGGTGTGTTTACATTGACAATGATGTTGATCTTATCGACGGTTGCCTGGGGGGCGGAGAAGGATTATAAAGGATCGATCACCGCTTTAGTGGGGAATGAAAGCCTGCTGGAAGGGAGTTATCGGCTGTCTGACCGGATGAGCCTGGTTGGCGATTATGAAGACCATATTTTCCGTGCCGGAGTCGATTATGATTGGTCCGATAAATTTGGGGTAAAACTTGGGGTGCGTTATGACGATGGGGATGGCTCCGCTGTGGCTTACGGCGGGTTCGATTTTGAGATCCCTTTCGGGACCAATCTGGAATTGAGCGGATTCTATAACTATAATTACGAGGCTGAAAAGGCCGGTGATTATGAAGCTTATATCAAAATCGAAATGTATAAAAACCAGTTTCTCAATGCCGGGGTTATGGGTTATGCCGGTTCCGGTGCGCCGATTTATGATTATAACCCCAAAAATGAGGCCCTATTGTTTGTCCGGGGAGATTTCAGTTGGCAGTTTAACAAATTCGGCATTGCTTTGCGGCCGGTTCTCCTCATCGAAGGGGAGTTCTTCCATGACTACGATTTCACTTATCAGGCGAGTGAACGGCTTCAATGGGTGTTAAACATCAACGACTTGGATGATCAGGAATTGCGGTATCGTGTCGGCGTTTCGTATCAATTTTAATGAATGATATATAATAATCTTAGCTTAAGCTTACTGGAGTAGACTTGAGAGAAAGGGGTGGAAGATGCGACGTTATCTGATCCCTGTCATGGTGGGATGTATCCTGTTGGCCGCTGTAGTCGGCTATTGGGCCGGGCATTTGGAAGTCGATGCATTGCGTAGCGAAATACGCCAGATGCAGGATGCCAATGAGGCGTTAGAGGAGAAACTGGGCCGGGAGAAAGTGGCGCTGTTTTATATTCGGTCGTCTGCAACCCAGTTGCATCTGCAGCCACAGGTCCGGGAATTGAAGGCCAAACCCGATATTTATCAGGCAGCCGTGGCTGCCGTTTTGGAAGGGCCGTCGGCCTCGGATCCGGCATTGGTTTCGGTCTTTCCCAAAGGCGCGAAAGTTCTCGGCGTCCACGTGGAGAACGGTTTGGCCGTCGTCGATCTGAACCGAAAAGCGGCAGAGATGAACGTCGGTTCGGAAGGTGAATTACTGGCTGTGCTTTCCATTGTGAATACCCTGACCAAACTGCCGGATGTTTATCGCGTGAAGATCACGGTGGAAGGGGAAGAAGTGGAATCCTTAGCCGGACATGTGGACTTGACCCAAACTTTCAGTTATCATCCGGACGTCGTACGGTTGAAATTTTAAGGGTTGCAATTGAAAATCGTTGAATTGGAAATCGCCTGTTTTTACGGGCGGTTTTTTTGGGTTTTTCCGGTATGTGCATGAATGCCTTGGGGAACTCATATCCATTAATGGAGGGAAAAGCGGATGACCGTTATTGTACTACTCAACCGGAAAATCAAATGGCTGGCCGTGATTTTGTTCGGTCTGGTGATATTGATGGCAGTGAATCGACAGTTGCAACTGACCTCAACGTCGAGGTATCAGATCCGGACGCAATTTCCACCTTTGGTCTTTTTGCCTGGCTATGATACGTTGGGGCCGAAGATCGGGGCCAGTGCCGCCGTACTCATTGAAGCACAAAGCGGAGCGGTCCTTTACGGGAAAAATGCCGAAGTCCGGAGAGCACCGGCCAGTACGACAAAGATGATGACGGCCATCGTCGCTTTGGAAAAAGGGCGGTTAAATCAAGTGATTAAAGTCAGCCGGAAAGCTGCGGCAACCGGCGGTTCAACTATTTGGCTCAAAGCCGGGGAACGGTTGACCCTCAAAGAACTGTTGGAGGGGATGATGCTCCGTTCGGGAAATGACGGCAGTGTGGCTGTGGCCGAAGGAGTCTCCGGATCGGTGAAAGACTTTGTCCGGTTGATGAATTTAAAAGCCAAAGAGATCGGTGCATTGCATACCAATTTTCAAAATCCTCATGGTCTCCGGGCACCGTCGCATTATACGACCGCGCTGGACTTGGCGTTGATCGCCCGTTATGGCATGGAAAATCCTTATTTTGCCCGATTAGTCCGTACCAAAGTCGGGACATTGGAATGGTTTGACCGCAAAAAACAGGTGGAGATTCGCAATACCAATCGTTTGTTGTGGTATTTTGAAGGGGCGGACGGAGTGAAGACCGGGACCACCAATGAAGCCGGCCATTGTCTGGTAGGTTCGGCGGTACGGGACGGCAAACGGTTAATCGCCGTGGTCTTAAATTCCCGAAATCGCTGGGACGACTGCGCCCGGTTGCTTGAATACGGCTTTGAAGCCTTTGTCATCCGGACTATTGTCCGAACGGATCAACCTGTTGCCCGGGTGGCGGTTCGCGGCGGTGACCGCAAAACGGTCTCTGTCTATCCGCGTTCCAATTTGGTGGCTGTGGTCCGAAAAGATGCGGCGGAATCCATCCGACCGCAGCTTCGCCTGGCGGAACAACCTTTAAATGCGCCGTTGGCTGCCGGCCAAGCGGTGGGCTCCATCGGCTACAGTTATGATGATCAATGGGTGGAAGGGGTCGATGTGGTGATTCGGCAACCGGTCCGCCGACGGTGGTGGCGGTTTTGGTAAAGTTGAAGCTGGAGACGGTGGAGGCGGTGTTTGGTATCGCAGCGACGATCATCGGGACGGTTATCGGTGCCGGGTTTGCTTCCGGACGGGAAATCATGGAGTTTTTCGGGAAGTTCGGAATCTCCGGCGGATTTGGCATTCTGTTGGCTGTCGCCGTAATGGGACTGTTCATCCATAAAGTATTTCGCATTGGCTCCAGATTGCAGACCGATTCATATCAGGAATTCCTCCGGTATATCCTGAAGCCGGGGTGGATAGCCGTTGTGGATTTTGTATTATTCCTGATCATGCTGATGCTGGTGGGAGTGATGTTTGCCGGGTGCGGTGCATTATTTGATGAATTGCAATGGGGGTATTGGCCGGGAGTGGCTCTTACGGCGACTGTCGCTTTATTAGTGCTCTTTCGCGATTTACCGGGCTTGATGGGCATCAATGCAGTGGTTATTCCGTTAATGTTTCTGGGGACTGTCGGAATTGTACTGTTCACCTTCGACAACGGCGGCGCATTTCCGGAAATTTCGGGACAGAACGGGTACTGGATCCTGGCTGCGCTCCAATTTTCTGCGTACAATTTGGTTTTGGCCCTGCCGGTACTCATTTCGTTGTCACGGCGTTATGCCAGGCAAGCGGCTCTGGCTGTTGGCGGCTGGATGGGTTCTGTCGGTTTGGGAGTCATTTCTCTGTGGATTTTTCTGGGGTTGTTGGCCCATTTCCGGTTAATCCGCCAAGCCGAGCTTCCTATGGTTGTTTTAGCAAAATTCTTGGGAAAACCGGCATTTTTCGGTTATGTTCTGGTTCTTTGGGGGGAAATGCTTACCACGCTTATCGCCAACCTGTTTGGCCTCGCTAAGCGTTTGGAAACGCTAGTCCATTGGCCTTTTCAGCAGAATGTGGTTTTACTTACCGGTACCGGTATTGCCATCGGTGAAATCGGTTTTGTCAATCTGGTGGCTTACGGTTATCCAATCTATGGTTTTTTAAGTTTCTTTCTGTTGGTCATGGTGATGTTAAAGCCGTTGCCCGGTAACGCCGGGTAGCTTTTTTTAGTGGATATATCAGAAAAATCTCAGAAAAAAAATTAAAGAATCGACAAAGCAGTTCATTGGCCCAATGATATACTGAATGAGGTAAATGTTGGAAGGATATTGGGGCTGGCGGGGTGAACCGGTTTGCAAAGACGCTTGGTGTTGGTGAAAGGTCCGGTTTTCACGGAATTACTGGCAAATGGGGTTGAGTCGGTTCAACGCTTCGGGCGATCGGACGTTATTAGGGAAATAAGGCGTGGTTTGGCAAATTTTCTGATCGCCGTGTTATTAAGCCGTTTTCTCGGAAAGTATGGACTTTATCCTGCAGGAATCGCCTTCGCGTTGTATCCCCGGAAAATAACGGTGTTCCAGGAAATAGCGGTACTGACCGGCTTTTTATTGGGGACAGGCAGTTATGGAAAGCCTATGCATGCTATGTTGTTAGCCGGGGCGGTACTTTTTTATAAATTGGTCCGCCATTGGGTTAAACCTGAATGGCTGCAGCGAAATCGCTGGTTTTTGCCTGGTTTATGGCTAGTGTTGCGCCTGACGGTTTTGTTCGTTTCTCCTGAAGAGAGCAGCTGGACTGTGGTCGTTACCGAATGTGTTTTGGCGGCTTTTCTGGCTCAAGTATTTCAAATGGCATTTAAATATATAGCCTATCCCTTGACAAGTTCATCATGGGCGGCCGGCTCCCTGTTGGCCATGATGATGATGGGAATTTGCGGGGCTCAGGATTTGGTCGTCTATTCGGTGAATGTTGCAGAGATGCTTTCGGTGACCTTTTTGGCAATGGTTGCTTATTTAGGTGGAGGAGGAGCAGGAGCGATGGTGGGAATCCTAATCGGTTGGATACTCAGTCTTACAGTCGGCGGTTTTTTGACGTTAATTGCCGTCTATGCCATCCCCGGAATGTTGGGGGGTATTTTACGGGGACTTGGACGTTGGGGGACAATCGTCGGGGGAAGTCTCGGTCTTTATGCGTTAGCGGTTCAACTGGGCGGCAAAGCGGAAATCGCCGGACATGCCTGGTCGGTGGGTATGGGGTTGGCCGGTTTTGTGTTGATACCACGCCATCATCTGTCCCATCTGTCCGGATGCTTTCCGGGAGTTATGTCCAAAGAGGAAACGGAGCAAAAGAAAATTCAATTGGAGGAGATGATCACAAGCCGTCTTAACCAGCTTTCGGCGGCATTTTCCGAAATAGCCAAGTCCCTGATCGAACGGGAGAAAAATATTCCTCCGGTCCGGACTGATCTCTATTCGTTATTGGATCAGGTATGCAATCAAATCTGTCAACATTGTACCGGATATGAAAAGTGTTGGGGGGAGAATTTCTACCAGACTTATCGGGAATTGTTCGATTTGATCGCCCATGCTGAACTGCAGGGGGAGATATACGCAAACCATGTGAAGGGGCGGTTGAGCAAAGACTGTTTCCAACAGTTTAAACTGGTGAATACCATCAATCAATTGTTGGAAACCTGCCACGGTGACAATTATTTACGGCGTAAATTGGAAGAATATACGCAATTGATGATCGGTCAAATGGAGGGCATGTCCGGCCTGGTCCAAAAATTGGGTGAACAAATTGTCCGGGACAGCCTGTTTAAGTCGGAATTGGAAACGAAGATTAAAAGCGGCCTTAACCGTGCCGGCATTTATGTCAAAGAAATCGGTGTCAGTTCTTTCGGGGAGGATGGATTGGAAATCTATGTGAAGCGGCGTAAATGTAATCAGAGGCATGAATGTCAGCATGTGACGGTACCGTTTATCAGTACCCTGTTGGGGTTGGATTTCATTGTGTGGGAGAAAAAATGTTCTCTTGGAAAAGATGATTGTGCCTACTGTCTCATTCCCAAACGCACCTATGAGGTGAAGACGACCGTCTGTAAACTCCCGAAAGCCGGAAATGAATTTTCCGGAGACAGTCATGCTTTGCACGAACTGAAAGACGGTTATTTTGTGGCGATTTTAAGCGATGGGATGGGACATGGAAGCCGGGCAGCGTCAGAAAGCAATTCGACAGTGACCATTTTGGAACAGCTGTTGGATACGGGAATTGACCGCAATTTCGCCGTTAAGATGGTGAACTCCATGATGTCGCTGCGTTCTCCGGAAGAGTCTTTCGCCACCGTGGATTTGGCTTGGATCGATCTGTATAGCGGGGCGGCGGAATTTTTAAAGATTGGCGCTGCGGCAACTTATGTGAAACGCGGACGTGAAGTTTGGACCATCAAATCCACTTCGTTGCCGGCCGGAATTTTAAATACGGTGGATATTGAAAAAACAGCCATCAATCTGATGCCCGGTGATTTGGTGGTGATGGTCACCGACGGCGTGGTTGAGAGCAAGCTGGATGCATCGGGCAATGATGAATGGATCAAACGGGCATTGAGCAAAGTGGAAGTGGTTGGGCCGGAAGCATTGGGCGAATATTTGCTGAATTTGGCTAAAATCAATCAAGACGGTCTTCCCAAGGATGACATGACGGTCATTGTTTTGCAATTGGTTGAAAATAAGGTTTACGCAGGATGAAAAGGTTGAGGGTGCTTGGATGGCGCATTACCATAACCATGGTAATGCTTTTCTTTTTCTGATTCTTTTTGTCAAAGAGGGTAAAAAGGCTAATGAAGCGAAATAATGAAAAAACCCGATATGTGACAATTTGATAAACGTTCCGAATGGAAGGGAACTTAAGGATTTGAACGGACGTTATCAACATAAACCATTGAACAGGAGTTACCGGTGATTACCAAAGTCAAAAAGACGATAGCCCAATATGGATTGTTTGAACCTGACGAGGTCGTGGTTGTCGGATTTTCGGGCGGTATGGATTCGGTATGTCTCCTCCATATCCTGCACTGTTTAACCGAATATCGCCTGAAATTGGTGGCCCTTTATGTAAACCACTCGTTGCGGCCTGAGGAAAATCAAGCAGAGATCGACCTTTTGGAGGAATACGGCCGACGGTTTGGCATATTGACCAAACAGGTTGTCATCGACATTCCGGGGCGGTTGCGGAGTAAGCCCCAATCGTTACAGTTATTGGCCAGGAATGAACGGTACCGGGTTTTTGAGGAGGTACGGCGGGAGTTTTCAGCATCTAAAGTGGCCTTGGCCCATCATCGGGATGATCAGGCGGAAACCATTTTATACCGGCTGATCCGGGGGACGGGCCTGGACGGATTGGCCGGAATTCCCGTGGAACGCGACGGGGTCTATGTACGGCCTTTACTTGGAGTAACCCGGGCTGAAATCCGGGAATATATTGCTGTCAACGGATTGCGGTGGGTTGAGGATTCTTCCAATCAGAAGGCATCCTATCAACGGAACCGTTTGCGTCTTCAGTTGATTCCTCAGATTGAACGGGATTATAACCCTCAGTTTAAAGAGGCTTTGAACCGGCTGGGAGATTTGGCCCGGGAACATAACCGGTTTATGAAGGGGCTTTTAAAGCAATTATGTTCGGAAGTGAGGATTGGGGAATCCGGGCGGATAGGATTGAAGCTTGACCTTTTTTTAAAACTTGATCCTTATCTCCAATATCATCTGTTGCGGGATACTCTGACTGAACTTGGCGTAGAATACCGGATGGAGCTCCGGGCTTTGCAAAAGTTGCGGAGCAGAATCATAGCGGAAAACTACGGATTCAAAAAAACTCATATTTATCGCAAGACTCTGGTATATTTGGAACATGGGGTTCTTTATTTCCAGCGGCCGGAACCGGAGGAAGACAGGGGTATGGAACCGGTGGCGGTGAATGCACCGGGAATCACCAGGCTCGCCTCGGTTGCAACGGATCTGGTAATCGAAGATGCCGTGGCTCCGGAAAAATGGTCCGCGGTGTCAGCCCATGAGATCTATGTCGACCGAGATGAGCTCAGTTTACCGTTGCAGGTTCGGTTTTGGCAACCCGGGGATGTGTTTCGCCCCCTTGGGATGGAAGGTTCTCAAAAATTGCACGATTTTTTCATCAATGGGAAAATTCCTCGAAGATTGCGGAGGAAGATACCTTTGTTGATCACTGCCGACGGCCGCATCATCTGGGTGATCGGCTATCGGATGGCCGATGACGTCAAAGTTACGGGGAAAACCCGGAGAATATGGCGAATATCTGCCGTTAAAGCGGGGATGCCCCCGGGAGATTGATTGTATTCGTTTTTTGACTATGGTATAATATTTAACATGGTTATTTGCCGGAGGGAGGTTTCTAATTGTTCAAAGTAGCACGTGAGATTGTACTCTATTTTCTTATCGCCGTAATCACCTTGGTTTTAGTTGCGAATTTCTTGAATAAAGATGCTGTCGAACAGATTAATTATGATGAATTCGTCAAGCGGGTTGAATCCGGCAAAATCATCGATGCGGTGATTAACAATAATGACGGAACTATCCAGGGACGCCAAGAAGGAGATAAACGGTATCGAACGGAAGGGCCGGCCAATCATCCCGATTTATACTATGATTTGTTACGGGAACATGGGGTCAAAGTTTCGTTCTCCAATGCCGGTAACGGTTGGTGGGCCATTATTCTGCCGAATTTGGGCTTTTTTGTTTTATTTCTGATTTTCTGGTTTTTTATCCTGAATCAAATGCAAAATTCCAGCAATAAGGCAATGTCTTTCGGAAAAAGCCGGGCTAGGCTGCATTCTGAAGAGAAAACCAAAGTAACCTTCGATGATGTTCAGGGGGAAGACGAAGCCAAAGAAGAGCTGGTGGAGATCGTTGAATTCTTGCGTCAGCCGCGGCGTTTTACGGAACTGGGAGCCAAGATCCCCAAAGGGGTTTTGTTGGTCGGTTCTCCGGGTACCGGTAAAACGTTGCTGGCTAAGGCGGTTGCCGGGGAAGCCGGGGTACCTTTCTTCAGTATCAGCGGCTCGGACTTTGTGGAGATGTTTGTGGGTGTCGGTGCGTCGCGGGTGCGCGATTTGTTTGAACAAGCCAAGAAGAATGCGCCGTGTATCGTTTTTGTGGATGAGATCGATGCTGTCGGACGGCAACGGGGCGCAGGACTCGGCGGCGGCCATGACGAACGGGAACAGACCTTAAACCAGCTCCTGGTGGAGATGGACGGGTTTGAACCCAATACCGGGATTATCATTCTGGCAGCGACCAACCGTCCCGATGTGTTGGATCCGGCATTGTTGCGGCCGGGCCGTTTTGACCGGCAGGTAACGTTGGATATCCCGGATATCAAGGGGCGGGAAGAGATCCTGAAAGTCCACGCCAAAGGCAAACCCCTTGCGCCGGATGTGGATCTTCAGGTGTTGGCCCGGAGGACTCCGATGTTCACCGGAGCGGATTTGGCCAATGTTTTAAATGAAGCTGCATTGCTGGCCGCCCGCCGCAATAAGAAGAAGATCGAGATGTCCGATTGCGAAGAAGCCATTGAGCGGGTTATTGCCGGCCCCGAGAAGAAGAGCAGAATTATGAGCCAAAAAGAGCGGGAGCTCACTGCATATCATGAAGCCGGCCATGCTTTGGTCGGGCATTACCTGCCGACCATTGACCCGATTCATAAGATTTCCATCATCCCCAGGGGGATGGCCGGAGGGTATACGCTGGCTCTGCCGCTTGAAGATAAACATTATCAGACACGGACCGAACTTCTGGAAAATGTCGTGATGTATCTGGGCGGACGTGCCGCCGAGGTGATCGCTTTGGGAGAGATCAGTACCGGTGCCCGGAACGACCTGGAACGGGCAACCCGCTTGGTCCGGAAAATGATCACCGAATATGGCATGAGCGATAATTTGGGGTATATGACCTTTGGCCACGGCCATGAGGAACAGGTATTCTTGGGACGGGATATTTCCCGGGATAAGAATTACAGCGAAGAGATTGCCGCCTCCATCGACCATGAAATCCGGCGAATTATGGATGAATCGTTCCAACGGGCCAAAGATATCATCAACGAACATCGGGATCAGTTGGATCAAATCGCCAAGGTATTGTTGGAGAAAGAGACCATCGAAAGCGAAGAGTTCATTGCGTTAATCGGTGAAAAACCCAAAAGAGAAGAGGAAGTTCTCTCCTGATATGACAGACTAAAAAAGCAACCGAACGGTTGCTTTTTTTATGTCCTGATGCAGGATGCTATGAGAACACTATGTTTATGCATCAAATTTCAGGCTGATATCCAATGCCCGGACGGAGTGGGTGAGAGAACCTACGGAAATGATGTCCACGCCGGTGGCGGCGATCTCCACGATGTTTGTCTCGTTAACGTTTCCGGAGGCTTCGACGATGGCTTGTCCGTTGATCAGCTCAACCATCCGTTTCATTTCAGCGGGCGACATATTGTCCAACATGATGATATCTGCTTTGGCGGCCAAGGCTTCACGGACTTGGGCCTCATTTTCCACTTCCACTTCAATGCGCATGGTATGGGGGATATACGCCCGGCAACGTTCGATGGCTTTGGTGATGGAACCGCAGGCTGCAATGTGGTTATCCTTGATCAATACCGCATCGCTCAGGTTAAATCGGTGATTGTGGCCGCCGCCTTGCCGGACTGCGTATTTCTCCAGCATCCGCAGGCCGGGAGTGGTTTTGCGGGTATCGACCACCTTGGCGGGATAGTCTTGAATCAGTTTCACCAATGATGCTGTGTAGGTGGCTATGCCCGACAGGCGTTGTAAAAAGTTAAGAGCGATACGTTCACCGGCCAGAATTGGTTTGACGGGCCCTTTCACGGTGGCGATCTTCGTTCCGCGGGTCACCGAAGTCCCGTCAGTGATCAGCGGCGAACAAACGATCCGGGGGTCGATTTCTTCGAAAACGGCGGAAACCACAGGAAGCCCGGCAATGACACCGTCGGCTTTGGCGATAAACATTCCGGATATTTCGAAATCTTTGTCGAAAATGGCTTCCGAAGTGATGTCACCGTAACCGGAATCTTCATTGATAGCATTGCGGATGATTTCTTTTAACAGAAGCGCGTTCATCCGATAACCTCCTTGGTGGATTGATGAAATACGATATGTTTACGCCAATGCGAATGGGGCTGAGGATAGTCGTCCCGGTAGTGCCCGCCCCGGCTTTCCGTGCGGGTTAGTGCGGCGTCGAACATGAGTGATGCCAGTAAAAACATATTTTGCAATTCAAAATAGGCGGGATCCCAAGCGAATGGGCCGACTGCCGCCGAGATGCTCTCCAGTTGTTCTTTGGCACGGCTGAGGCCGGTAGCATTTCGGACAATACCCAGGAAATTGTCGGTCAGTTCCCGAAGACGACGGTAGTCTTTCGCCATATCGGCATATTCGGTGTAACGTGGCGGATAATGGATTTGGATCTCTTCCGAAATTTCCGGTATGGTAATCGGCTGTTCTTTGAGATAGTCGGCGGCCCTTCCGCCGAAAACCAGGCCTTCCAAAAGGGAGTTGCTGGCCAGCCGGTTGGCGCCATGAACACCGGTACAGGCCGTCTCTCCGGCGGCAAACAAACCGGGGACGGCGGTCCGTCCGAATAAGTCCGTTTCAACTCCACCCATCACATAATGGGCAGCTGGAGCCACCGGAATGGGATTGGCCGAGATATCCAATCTATACCGAAGGCAGGTCTCATAAATATTGGGGAAACGGCTGCGGACGGTAGCCGGCGGAATTTTGGATAAATCGAGATAAACCGGTTGATTTCCTTTTTGGATTTCCGCAAAAATGCCCCGGGCCACAATGTCGCGGGGAGCCAGCTCGGCCAGGGGATGGTATTCCGGCATAAACCGATGGCCCTTTCCGTTTAAGAGGATGGCACCTTCGCCGCGAACTGTTTCGGAGATGAGAAATGGCGGGGCCGGAGGCAATGCCAAGGCCGTAGGGTGAAATTGGACGAATTCCAAGTCTTTCAGACGGGCACCGGCCAAATAGGCCAAAGCCATTCCGTCTCCGGTGGCGATGGGTGGATTGGTGGTGCTGCCGTATATCTGCCCTAAACCGCCGGTGCACAGAGCGACGACACTGCTTAAAAACAGTCGGGGTTCATTTTGGAAAAGGGCTACCAAGCCGCAGCAGCGTCCGTTGACGGTGGCTAAACCCAATCCAAAGTGGTTCTCGTAAACCGTAATTTGGGGCGAATTTACCACCAAGCGGATTAAGGTTTGGGTGATGGCCCGGCCGGTAGCGTCGCCGTTGGCGTGGAGGATTCTCCGCCGACTGTGGGCGGCTTCACGGGTCAATGAGAGATTATTCTCGCTATCTCGATCGAAAGGAACCCCAATGTCGATGAGGTGACGGACGCGTTCCGGACCGTCATAGACCAATGCTAAAACCGCTTCAGGATCGCAAAGGCCGGCTCCGGCCATCATGGTATCCTGATAATGGAGTTCCGGTGAGTCGTGAAGATCTAATGCCGATGCGATTCCGCCTTGCGCATAAGTGGTGTTGCTTTCGTTCACGGATGATTTGGTGATCAGGATGACCCGCTGATGTTTGCTTAATTCCAAGGCCATCGCTAAGCCGGCAATGCCGCTGCCGACGACGATATATGGCGCAGTATCATAAAGCGGAGGTAACTGTGAAGGATAGGATGTCAGCATGGGACCTCCAGTTTATACGTATTTTAACATTCGGTTGAGAGCGGCTACGGCCTTTTCTCGAATTTGAGGTTCAACAGTGATCACCGGTTTCAGGTGCCGCAGTGAATCCAATACTTTCGCTACGGTGGTTTGTTTCATATTCGGGCAGATCAATCCGGGGCTCATCAAATAAAACCGTTTTGAGGGATTTTCCTTCGTGAGGCTATGAATAATGCCCATTTCCGTCCCGATGATAAATTCGGAGGACTGGGATTGGCGGACATATTGAATGATTTGGGACGTACTCCCGACAAAATCGGCCAATGCGGTCACTTCATGACGGCATTCCGGATGGACCAGGACTTCCGCTTCAGGGTAGAGATTTTTGATTTTTATCACTTCTTCCGGCGTGATCCGGTGATGGGTTATACAATATCCCGGCCAGAGATGGATGGTTTTTTCAGGGACCTGTTGAGCGACAAAACGTCCCAGGTTTTGGTCGGGCAGAAAAATTATTTCGGATTCGGGAATATTCCGAACCAGTTTAACGGCGTTGGCGGAAGTACAGCAATAATCGCTGACGCTTTTTACCGCAGCGGATGAGTTGACATAAGCAACTACGGCGGCATTGGGATAGCGTTTCCGCCATTCTAAGACTTCTTCCGGTTCGGCCATGTCCGCCATGGGGCATCCGGCGTCGGGAGCAGGCAACAATACTGTTTTATCCGGTGCTAAAATAGCGGCGCTTTCCGCCATAAAGTGTACGCCACAGAAGACGATGACTTTGGCATCGGTTTGAGCGGCCTTTTGGCTTAAAGCCAATGAATCTCCGACAAAATCGGCCAAATCCTGGATTTCATCATTTTGATAGTTATGGGCTAAGATAATGGCCTGATGTTTCTTTTTAAGTTCTTCGATTTCGGCCAGTGTCTGGGATAACGTTTCGGAAGACAATGGATAGAAACCCCCATTTAATCTATTAATAATTATCCTCATTTTACTTTTGAAGGATAGGTTTGTCAACGTTTTAAAGGGTGCATTCTTATTATACTTCTTTTTCTGCGGATTGCTTCAGAGAAATAAATAAGCTATGATTGAAACAGGCGTTGGCTGGGAAGGAGGGTTTAAGGTGACTTCAACCAAAATAACCTTGAAAAATATGGTGTTTTACGGATATCACGGGGCATTTGCGGCAGAAAAGGAATTGGGGCAGCATGTGGAGATCGATGTGGAAGCGGAAGGGGATTTTATCCGCGCGGGCCAAACCGATCGTCTGGATCTGACCGTCAATTATGTTCAACTGTATGAAGTCGTTAAAGAGCTGGCGGAAAAGGGCAGTTTTAATCTGATTGAAGCTTTGGGCACCGCCATTGCCGAACGTGTTTTGGAACGCTTTGAGATAGACCGGGTTACGGTCCGGGTCCGAAAACCCCATCCGCCGCTGGGCGGCATCGTCGCTGCTTCGGAGTTTGAGATTGTCAAAGATAAATGATACGGAAGGGCACACAGTTCACAGTGCACAGTAAATGCTCGGGGTCAGAGGTATTTGGCTCCCGGTATATTTAACAGTGGAGGAAAACGGATGAAGTCGGTGTTGGATGTATTAAAGACGAATCAAGGGAATTACGTATCCGGGGAGTCTTTGGCGAAGATGTCGGGGTTAACGCGGGCGGCCATTTGGAAACAGATCAACCACCTGCGGGCCTTGGGGTACCGGATCGAATCTTCGCCGCGGAAAGGCTATTGTCTGTTAATGCCGACCCAGGTGTTGCATCCGTTCGAGATTCAGGAAGGCCTGAAGACCCAACAGATAGGACAGACGATTCATTACCGCGATACGGTGGATTCCACCAATATTTGGGCGAAGACTTTGGCCAAAGACGGAGCTCCGGACGGAACATTGGTCATTGCCGAGGAACAGACCGCCGGCAGGGGACGACTGGGTCGGACCTGGGCTTCGGCAAAAGGTAAAGGATTATGGACCAGCCTGATTTTGCGTCCGCAAATCGCGCCGTCGGCCATTGCTGGAATTACGGTCCTGACGGCTGTCTCCATGGCCCGGGCCATCGCTGAAAGCACCGGGATTCAGGTACAGGTGAAGTGGCCCAATGATCTGTTGTACGAGGGACGGAAATTGGCCGGGATTTTGGCGGAACTCCACGGGGAGATGGATAGGATTCATTTTTTAATTGTCGGAGTCGGTTTGAATGTCAATCATTCGGCAGAAGATTTTCCCGAAGAGCTGGCGGAACGGGCTACGTCGCTCCGGATAATCCGCGGGGAGTGCCTGGACCGGAAAATGATCTTACAACGGTATTTGGAGGAATTCGAGCGGGCATACCATCGGATGCATGAAGGGAATCTTCAGGATGTGATCGCTTATGCCAGGATGCATTCGGCAACCTTGGGCAAACGGGTAACCATTCGCTCCGGAGGGGGACCGTCATTGAGCGGAGAAGCGCTGGCTTTGGATGATGACGGAAGCCTTTGGGTCAGGGATGAGACGGGAAAGGAGATTAAAGTTTTCTCCGGTGAGGTCATCGAAGAAGCTTAGTGGTTTATATAAAATAAAATAAATATTCTGCCAAAAATTGAAGGCTCCCGAAAGGAGCCTTATATCTTTTTGGATGAAATATTTTTTTCAATTTACCTTTATATTTATGCTTTTCTTTAAAAATGATACCACCATTCGATATTCCATGATTCCTTATGGGTATCCAGATTAGTTTCGGTCGATAACAGGATGGACCAGCGGTCGCTGGGTTGCCAGCGGGTCGACAGGCCTAAATTGAGAGAATCCACGTTCCAGGCGTCAAAACCCAATGTCCATTTGGAGTCGGGCCGTCGGTAATCGAGACCCAGGCCGAATTTATTACGGAACAGGCCGGCCCGCCCTTGATAGGCGCTATTGGGAAGGACGGTTGCCATTTGAAATGAGCCTAAGTTTTCATCGCCGATGTCTTCATAAGTGAAAAGCAACGAATTTTTCTCATTGAATCTCACTTGAAGCGAATAGTCGACGCCGATCTTTTTCTCGGTTTGGTAACTTGCGCCAATGCTCTGGGTGATGTTGATATTTTCCAGTTTTTTGACGTATTCATCCACTTTCTGGGCTGCGACTCCGGCTTGATTCAATGTTTGTTGCAATTGAGAAAGGTCGTTGTTATTGACGAAGTCTTTAACCGCTTGATCGATGGTCTGGGCCGCCTGATTGATGGATTCCATGGTCCGGTGGGCGTCGTCCATCAACAACTCAATCTTGGAATCATTATCGGCTAAAAATTTGGAAAACCGGTTTAAATTGGCGGATACCGATTTGATATATGTGAGCGTTTCTTGAATATCGACTGCGGTTTGCCCGTTATTGTCGATCTGGGTGAGCAGTCGGTTGGCTGTCATCCCCGCTTCGGCCAGCCGGGATGAGACCAGGTTGATATTGGTTAACAGTTCATAGACTTTCGGTTCGCTTTGGGCGGCCATTCTTTCCAGGGTAACCGCTAAACGGTTGACGCGAATGACCGTATCTTTCAGGGAAGCGGCCAATTCTTTATCGCCTAAAAGGGTATTGAGGGTAGCGGTGAGATTTTTGATGGACTCCAGGATTTCGCCTGCTGACGCATAAAGTTCTTCCATGCTTGCCGGACTTTTGCCGGGAATCCGGTTGTCTGCGCGGTTTATACCGGTTGCCGGGTGTAATTCCAGATGTTTGTCACCGACCACTCCGGTGCTGGCTATTCCGGCTTCGATAGCTTCCGGCAGTTCGACTTTGGCGGTAATGCGAAAGGCGACAACGACCGATTGGCCATCGAAATAAATGCGGGTAACCCGCCCGATATCGACGCCGGCGTATTTAACCGTAGCTCCCGGCCGCAATCCTTCGATGCGATCAAAGACCGCTTCCATCTCCGGGCCGTTCTTAAACAGTTCCGTCCCGTTCAACCACATAAATAAAGAGACCATCGCAATAATCGCAATTATTGCAAACAGGCCCACTTTGGTCTCCGTACTTGCCATGTGCATTCCTTTTCCTCCATATTCACAATAACGTATGGTAATCGCGTAAAAATTCCTTTAACAGCGGATGAGATGCATTTTTTAAATCGGATCGCTCCCGGAGTTCCGCCAGTTTCCCTTCGTACAATAAACCGACCCGGTCCGCAACGGTTAAGGCGCTGATGACATCGTGGGTGACCACGATGGAGGTGATCCCCAGTTTCTTTTGGAGGTTGCGTATCAAATCATTGATGGTTCCGGCGACGATGGGGTCCAGGCCGGTGGTGGGTTCGTCGTACAATAAAATCGGGGGTTCGATGGCTATGGCCCGGGCAATCGCCGTTCTTTTTTTCATGCCGCCGCTTAAATCGGCCGGCATTTTATCGGCAATCGCCGGGTCCAAGTCGACCGTGGTTAACGCTTGAATGACTTTTTTTCGGATGACCGCTTCATCCATCCGTCTCCGGCGCAGCCCAAAGGCTATATTGTCGTAGACGGTCAAGGAATCGAATAATGCGGCGGATTGAAAGACCATCCCCATTTTCTGGCGAAGCTGTTGCCATCCGTTCCGGTCTAAAGTCAGCGTATTTGTCCCGTCAATTTCGATCCAGCCGGAAGTAGGTTTGATCAGTCCCATAATCAGCCGGAGTAACGTACTTTTGCCGCAACCGCTGGGGCCCATGATGACAAAAGTCTCGCCGGCTTTAAATTCCAGGTCGATGTGGTCCAGGATGGTTTGGTGGCCTATTTGAAAACCGAGATTATAAAGTGTGATCATCGTACACCTTTTACAGCTGATAAAGAAACATGGATAAGAAATAATTCAGAATAAAAATAATAATCGTGGACTGAACCACGGATTCGGTGGTCGCTTTCCCGACGCCGACGGCACCGTTTTCGGTGACCAATCCGTTATAGGTGGCAATGGCGGTGATAGTCAGACCGAAAAAGAAAGATTTGATAATGCCGCCCATAAAGTCCCAAAAGGTGACGAAGGTCAGAATGCCGTCAACAAAGTTTCTGAAGGGGATTTGGGCATAAAACACCGCAACGGCGAAACCGCCGGCGATACCGATCAAATCGGCGAAAGTCACCAAAATGGGCAACATGAGACAGCCGGCAACGATGCGCGGAGCCACCAGATAATCCACGGGATCCGTCGACAGCGTTTCCAAAGCATCAATTTGCTCGGTAACTTTCATGGAACCGATTTCAGCCGCGATGGACGAACCGACGCGTCCCGCTACGACGACACCGACCAAAACCGGCCCCAGTTCTCTGGCGAAGGCCATGGTGAGCCCTTGTCCCAGTTGGGACGAGAGCCCGAAAGTGGCGAATATTTTGGCAATCTGCAATGAGAAAACCATTCCGGTGAATACCGAGATAATCAGGACAATCGGCAACGAACGGATACCGATGGATTCCATTTGAAGCAGGGTGTTTTTCCAAAAGATCGTATTACGTAAAACGGCATTTCCGGAACGGAGCAGTAATTGGGTTAACCGGCCGATGTCGGCCAGCAAGGTGATGATCTTTTTACCGAACGTATCAATAAAATCGGGATGGTTTCTTTTTGAAATAGACATCAGTTACTCCGAGTGGTCGTTTAGGTCGAAATGCCTAGCGTTGCTTGATTTATGGATATTCTTCAATTCAAAAATAATTCCTGCAACTTATGTTGTATATTTCTTTCCAGAATGACCAAACTTCGTAAATAAAAAACCATGGTTTGGCCATGGTTGGGGAAATGCCCGATAAATTGGGTGATAAGGGCTTTGGTTGGAAATTATGCTTTTTTCTTCCGCCAAATGAGAATCATGGTTTTTTTATGTTTTTTTAGGTATGGATTGAGAATGGCAGCTAAAACTTTTTCCATTGAAATATCCTCCTCCCGGTGATGCTCCCGATATTATATGAAATAAAAACGGAAGAGGTGTTTAGGTGGCGTGGGAAGGGGAGAAGGGGATTTCGGAGGGCCCGGAAGGAAAGTGAGGGACCTTGTCGAAAAGATACGTAACGATTTGGAAAGGGTAGAGACGGCACCGAAGTTAAGGGAGGTTTATATTGTGGTACCCAAAGAACTTAAATATTCGGCCAGTCATGAGTGGGTAAAGATAGAAGGGAAGAAAGTCAGAATCGGGATTACGGATTATGCCCAACAGCAATTGGGGGATGTTGTTTTTGTGGATTTGCCGGCGGTGGGTGAGCAATTTACCGCCAAGAGCACGATGGCAACCATCGAGACCATCACCACGGTTTCGGATATTACCGCTCCCCTCAGCGGTGAAATTATCGAAGTCAATGACAGTCTGGAACACAGTCCGGAGTGGGTGAACCAGGATCCGTACGGCAAAGGGTGGATCGCTATCATCGAGCCTGCGGATCCTGACGAATTAAAGGATTTGTTGGACGCTTCCGCTTACAGTGCATTGCTTGGAAAAAAATAACGAAAGAGTATGCCGGTTTCGAGAGGTGAATCTATGAAATTTTATGTGGGAGATATTGTCAAGATGCGCAAAGTTCATCCCTGCGGCGGCAGTGAGTGGGAAGTGATGCGGGTCGGGATGGATTTTCGGATTCGCTGTCTTACCTGCGGTCGTGTCGTTATGTTGCCTCGGCCCAAATTTGAAAAAGGCGTCAAATCCGTGGTTAAATCCATGGGTGATTTGGAGATTCCTGAAGCTGAATAGAAAAATTTACTTGCAATAATTATGGGAAATGGTATAATTTTTAAAGTGACTTCCCTGCTCTGTTTTTCTGGGTGATCATGTTCAACCAGCAGATCCAGAGCCGTTAGTCCATAGGGAGGAGGTGAATTCGGGTGAGGAATTATGAAGCGATGTACGTCCTCAAACCTGAACTTGAAGAAGAAGCGCTCAACGCTGCAATTGCCCGGTTTGAAGAAGTTGTAACCAATAACGGCGGCGAGGTTGTCAAAACCGACCGTTGGGGCAAACGGCGTCTTGCTTACGAGGTCAAGGGTTATTTGGAAGGATTCTATGTATTGATGGAGTTTAAAGCGCCGAATACCTTGAGCCAGGAACTGGACCGCATCTTCAAGATTCAAGATGACGTAATCCGTCATTTGGTCGTTAAAAAAGATGAGTGAACGAAGGTGAAAAAGGATGAACCATATCGTTCTAATCGGAAGGTTAACCCGAGATCCTGAACTTCGTTATACTCCGAATGGTGTGGCTGTAGCCAATTTCGATTTGGCGGTTGATCGGCCCGTTCCCAATCAACAGGGGGAACGGGAAACTGATTTCATTCGGATAGTTGTCTGGCAGAAGCAGGCCGAACATTGCGCCAATTATTTGAAAAAGGGCCGTCTGGTCGCTGTTGAGGGCCGGCTCCAAATTCGGAGTTATGAAACTCAGGATGGCCAAAAACGTCGGACTGCTGAGGTTGTAGCCAACCATGTCCAGTTCCTGGATCGTTCCCAGGACAGTGCTGGTTCCAAAGCGACGGATTACAGCCAGGCGGGAGATGACTTGGAAGGTATCAATCTGGATGATCTTCCTTTCTAAAGGATAGCTAGGTAAACGGAGGTGACAATCATGGCGAAGAATAATGCGAATACCAACAATAACGACGACAGCCGGAAAAACGTCAGTCCGCGTCGTAAACGGAAAGTCTGTTCGTTCTGTGTCGATAAAATCGATTGCATTGATTATAAAGATGTGGCTAAATTGCGTAAATATATAACTGAACGTGGAAAAATTTTGCCTCGCCGGATTTCGGGAAATTGTGCCGTTCATCAACGCCAATTAACCGTAGCGGTTAAACGGGCAAGACAAATTGCGTTACTTCCTTTCACCAGTGATTAAGAGGCAGCCAGCCTCTTTTTTCATTATGTTCTGCCGTTCGCCGCAGGGAAAAAAGGGTGTAACTCGAATAAATTAAGTTGAGGCAGGTGTGATTGAATGAAAGTTATTTTGAAAAAGGATGTCCGTGCTCTGGGTAAACAAGGGGAAGTCAAGGAAGTTGCTGACGGATATGCATATAACTACTTGATTCCCAGAGGCTTGGCGATAGAGGCGACTGCCAGTAACCTGAAATTGCTTTCGGATCAAAAAGCCAGCCAGGCTAAACGTCAACAGATGGAAGAAGCCGAGGCGCGGGCATTGGCCGAAAAACTGAATGGCAAAGAATTTGGGTTTACGATGAAAGTCGGTGAAGGCGGCCGTTTATTTGGCTCGCTGACTGCGAAAGATGTGGCGGAAGCCATCGAGAAACAGTTGGGCAGCGAGTTTGACAAACGCAAAGTGGAATTGGAAGAGCCCATTAAAACCTTGGGCAAACATACGGTTCGGCTTCACCTTTATAAAGGGGTATATGCGGAAATCGTGGTCAGCGTGACAGCTGCCAATTAAATAAATGTCGATGAGGAAGGAATGTTGATGAAAAAATTGTTTCAAAGGCTGACGTCCCCTTCCAAATTGAATATTTCTTTACAGGACCGTTTGGACGATGAAGAACAATTGGGGCGGCAGGTGGCTGCCATCTTTGCCTTGCTCGCCAACTTATACGGTTCCGACAAACTGGTATTGAAGGCAGGTAAGTTGGAAGCTTTAAAGTTAATGCGTTCGTCGGTTTTGGAAGAGAGGATTTTGGCATTGCAACGGATCGTTTTTGAAGATCCGACCATCGAAAGTCCGCCGAAACCTGCGGATATTCCGGAAATCCTCAATGAGATCGAGGAAGAGATCGCGGATCTGATTGCCCGGAAAACGGTGGAGGAGAAGATTGAGAAAAAAATCGCCGAACGTATGCAGGAACGGCATGAAGAGTATTTAAAGGAGATCAAATCCCAGGTATTGAGGGAATCCGCCGGTCCTGAGAATCTGATGACGCTCAAAAAATTGGCGGATTTGGAACGACTGGAGGAGATCAGTCTTTCCAAATCGGCTTTGGAAAAACTGAGGCCGACGAAACTTCAAGAAGTGGTGGGGCAGGATCGGGCGGTGAAAGCATTGCTTTCAAAATTGGCTTCCCCTTTTCCGCAACATGTTATTTTATATGGCCCGCCGGGCGTGGGGAAAACCACCGTTGCCCGTCTGGTGCTGGAAGAAGCCAAAAAGCTGCCGTTTACGCCGTTTAGGGAAGATGCTCCTTTCGTTGAAGTGGACGGGACCACCTTACGGTGGGACCCCCGGGAAGTGACCAATCCACTGTTGGGATCGGTTCATGACCCGATTTATCAGGGTGCAAGGCGGGATTTGGCCGAGGGAGGCGTGCCCGAACCCAAACCCGGTTTGGTTACGGAAGCCCATGGCGGTGTGCTGTTCATCGACGAAATCGGCGAAATGGACCCCATGCTCCTCAATAAGCTTTTAAAAGTCCTTGAAGACAAACGGGTAACCTTTGATTCGGCATATTATGACCCGAATGATCCCAATGTCCCGAAATATATTAAAAAACTATTCACCGAAGGGGCCCCGGCCGACTTTGTGCTGGTATCGGCCACCACTCGGGATCCGTCGGAGATCAATCCGGCCATACGTTCCCGCTGTGCCGAGGTTTTCTTCGAGCCGTTGGATCCTGACGATATCGTGACCATCGTCCAAAATGCCGCCCAGCGATTGAATGTGGAGATCAGCCCGGAAAACGCCAAACTTATCAGCGAGTATACCATTGAGGGGCGTAAGGCAGCCGGTATTTTGTCCGATGCTTACGGGTTGGCTCTCTATAAAAACAGTGCCCGGAGTGAACCCGATTCAAAAATCGAAATTACCCGGGAGGACTTGTTGGAAATCTTCCAGGCGAGCCGTCTCTCTCCCTATGTCCAGGTTAAGGCTTCTGACAAAGCGGAATGCGGCAAAGTCTTCGGGTTGGGAGTCAGCGGGTTTGTCGGTTCCGTCCTGGAGATCGAAGCCATCTCCTTTCCGGCTGCTGAAAAAGGTAAAGGGAGACTACGTTTTAACGAGACTGCCGGTAGCATGGCCAAAGACTCGGTGTTTAATGCCGCATCGGTGGTCCGTCTGGTTACCGGGCTGGATTTGGCTGATTATGACGTCCATGTCAATATCGTCGGAGGTGGTCGGATTGACGGTCCTTCGGCCGGAGCTGCCATTACGTTGGCGATTATCAGCTCCCTGATCGGGCAGCCGATTTATCAAAATATCGCGATTACCGGTGAGATTTCCATTCAGGGAAAAGTAAAGGCGGTCGGCGGGATCATCGAAAAAATCTATGGAGCCCGGCAGGCTGGGATGAAACGGGTGCTGATCCCGAAAGAAAACGAGAAAGATAAACCCGTCGATATTTCCGATATCGAGATCATTACCGTCGAAAGTATTTCGGAAATTATGGAATGGGCGCTTCAAGGGGAAACGGCATAAAGGTAATGGTTATCCCAAATATAAAAGGAGTATCGCTTCAGCGATACTCCTTTTTTGATTTCGGATGCGTATTACGGCAACCAGGCGATTCGGGCGTCGGCAAATCGGGTTCTGACTTTACCGGCCAATTTCCCCTGGACGGTATCGACAATGTACAGCGTGTTTTCGAAGGATATGACCAACAGGTTGCCATCGGGGCTGAAATAGGCCGTTTCCGGGGCCTTTTTGTTTTCTTCGTCGGTAATCAGGATGCTGAGTACCGGTTTGTTCTGGTTAGGATCCAGTAGATGCCAATAAGTTTCGGTTGCCACCACAATATATTTGGAATTGGGCGTACGACGGATACCGTAAGCATTGCCGTTAAATACAACGGAACGTTGAACGGTATGGGTTGAGGTGTCGACGATATCCACTTGGGGGGTTCCGGTAAGGACGTACATGAGCCCCGTTTTTTCGTCCATAACCATCCGATTGTTGACGGAAACGCCGTCCGGACGGACATTGAGTTTATCCCGCATGCCGATGACCGGAGGATATGATTTAGGAATGATTTTGTTAAGGGTTATATTTCCCAACAGGGTGTTTTTGCCGACTCTGAACTTTGCCAGGCGTTCGCCGGTCTCCAGGTGAATGGCATCGATATAATTGCTGTTGATGTTGGTGATATATCCGGTTTTTCCGTCGGGACTCAGGAGAAAACCGTCGATTTGCAATTCGTAACGGGATTCGTTCAGGATTTTCGCTTGATGCGGGTCAATCAAGAAAAACGCATCGCGACTGAGGACGCATATATTGCCGGAAGAGGCCTGGGACAGAGAAATAGCCTCGGCGGCAAATTTGACGGTGGCCGTTATCTTGTCGTTGACCAGGACCTGGAGCATGCCGGAGGGTGTTCCGGAAACGGGATCGGTGGTGCTGGTTAGGAAAAACGTATTATTATCCTCACCGTCCTGGATGATGGCCAACGGGGCGTATCCAACCGGCAGGCTTTTGACGGTTTTGGCCTGGATGTCGATGATATGAAGTTGAGCCGGTTCCGAGGGCTTTTCCGGGGTATCCGACAAAAAGCTGATCAGTTTCTGTCCTTCACGGTAACCGCCGCATGCCACCAGCAATTGACTGTCGCCCTTGAAGAAAACGGCTCCGGGATTGGCGGTCAACGGATACCGCTCCGTCGCCATGGAAGCCAAATCTACCAATACCAATTCCGGTTTGGCGTTGGTTTCGTTGTCTCCCGCGGTGGCGACGGCCAGTAGGTTTTGACCGTTGAACCGATATGCGGACGGTTCAGATTTAAGGGATACGGATTGCACGTCGCCCTGGTTCAGGTTGACGATATTCAGCATGTTATTGCTGCTTTTGCCGCTGTCGCGGACTCCTGTGAAAATAAACCAGGTTTGCAGTTCATTATGATAAAATTCATCGAGAACCACTCCGGTGAAGGAGAGTTTTTTGGAAGTGGGTTTTAACGATGCGTCTAAGTAAAGAATTCCTCCCGGGTCTTTCATTCCGCCAAAGGTTTTGTTTGAGCCCAGATAAAGCAGGGCATAACCGCTGTTATTGGGGAGGGCTTGAATGCTGTAAGGCCGGGGGCCGCTCTTTACGGTGCCGCCGGATTTAAAGTTTGATCCAAATAATTCCATGGTATCGCCGATGGGATTTAGAGCCAGCCATTGAGATTGGGGGGCGGCAAAAGCGGCTGTTAAAAGGATGGTCCCTAACAGCAGCCCGACGATGAGATAACGTTTCATCACAATCCTCCTAAATAGGTTTCATTTTTTATCACAATAAATTATAATTAAGATCCGAAAGAACCCGTCATTCATTTTTGGTGTTGCTTGCCGGATCGTTTTATACATTCACCGGCAACCGGTAAATTCCTTTATTGACCTATTCAAATTTATTTTGGGAAATTATCAAAAATATCCATTGTTTTGGAGGGAGACATGAGTATCGCATCCATTGTGGAACGAATCCCGCCGCAGAATATTGATGCAGAGCGTTCGACCCTGGGCTCGATGTTGTTGGAGAAAGAAGCGATTTACAGAGCGCAGGAGATGTTACAGCCGGAGGATTTTTACCGGGAAGCGCACCGAATCATCTTTGAAGTGGTGGTGCATTTAAACAACAAAGGGGAGCCGGTGGATATCATCACTGTCTCCGAAGAGTTGAAACAACGCAACATGCTGGAGAAAGTCGGCGGAATTGCGTATCTGACGTCTCTGGCCAACTCGGTTCCGACGGCTGCCAATGTTGAATATTATGCCAAAATCGTCGAGGAGAAATCTTTGCTTCGTTCGATTATCCGAGTGGCCACGGATATTGTCAAAATGGGCTATGAAGGCAGCCAGGAAGTGGACGTGATCCTGGACGAGGCCGAGAAGCAGATTTTTCAAATCACCCAGAAACGCAATGTGAAGGGCTATGTTAGCTTGAAGAGTATTTTAATCGATACGTTTGAACGGATTGAAGCGTTATATGGGTCCAAAGGCGGGGTCACCGGTGTGCCCACCGGTTTTGCCGATTTGGACCGGTTAACTGCGGGTTTACAGCCTTCGGATCTGATTATTTTGGCGGCCCGGCCTTCGATGGGAAAGACCACGTTCGCGTTGAACATAGCCAGTCATGTTGCCATTGATCTGAAAATTCCGGTGATTATGTTCAGTCTGGAAATGTCCAAAGAACAGTTGGCTTTGAAATTATTGTGTTCCGAGGCCGGGGTCGACAATCAACGGATCCGTACCGGGACGCTGCTGGATTCTGACTGGCAGCGGATTTCTCACGCCATGGGGAAATTGTCGGACTCCATGATGTTCATCGACGATACTCCCGGAACCACCGTCCTTGATGTGCGGGCCAAGGCGCGCCGGATTAAAGCGGAATACGGTTTGGGAATGATTATGATCGACTATCTGCAGTTGATGAGCAGCCGGACCAAGACGGAGAACCGCCAGCAGGAGGTTTCGGAAATCTCGCGGGCACTGAAGGGATTGGCGCGGGAATTGGAAGTGCCGGTGGTGGCGCTTTCTCAGTTGTCCCGTGCGGTTGAGCAGCGGGCGGATAAGAAGCCGTCCATGTCGGATTTGCGGGAATCCGGGTCGTTGGAACAAGATGCGGATATTGTGGCCTTCCTTTATCGGGAGGATTATTACAATCAAGATACCGATCGGAAGAATATTACCGATTTAATCATTGCCAAGCAACGGAACGGCCCGGTCGGGACCGTCGAATTTCTTTTCCAGAAAGAGTACGGAAAGTTTGTGGGGTTGGAAAAGTTCAGGAAACCGTAAAAAACGGATTATTTACAATAAAGGGTGCCGGAAGGCAAAAAACAAACGGCTGCTTATAAAAGCAGCCGTTTGCAATCAGACCCGTAAAAAATGAAATGCATGAATTAGAAAGCGAATTCGATGCCAATTCCGACGCAATCATTGTCGGAATCATCGGCGTCGAAGGAATAATCCACCCACAAGGTTAAGTTCTCGGTGGGATAGAATTCAAAACCGAGTAAGATTTTGGTTATATCACTATTTTCGATTTCGGTATAGGATGCGCCCAAGTTGGCGGTTACGAAATCATTGAAACTGTATTCCGCTTGGCCTACAATTTCGAAGCCGTCTTCTGTGTCAAAGTCGTCTTCAAAACGGATATAACCCAATTTACCGGTTAAGGCAATTTTGTCGGAAAGGTTTGCTTTGCCGCGCACATCAAGGTAGTAATCAGAAAAGTCAATGCCATTAATGTCATAGGTGTAATATTTGAAGTTTATAGCGGCATTTTCGGCAAATTCATAGCGGACGCCAAGCGAAATGGCATCGATTTCCGTGACAAAACCAACGGAGAGCATCAATTGATCACTGATTCCATAGTTTCCAGTGATTTCGATCTCATCAGCATCGGTGTCGGCTTTTTCAACGGATACGGACCATTCTTTGTTGACGTTCACGCCAATGGTGCTGGCCATGGAGACGGAGGCGAAAGCAAGCGTCAAGATCACAGCCAAACTTAAAACAAATAACTTTTTCATTCAAGCCCCTCCCTTGAATCGAGTTATTCAGGTCTGATCAACATACCATATTCGAATTGACTGAAGAAAAATCCTTCTATTTCCATGAAAAATAGGGAAAAATCGTTAAAAAAATGTAAAATATGGAAAACAGTTAAAGCAAGGGGCTGCCGGTGACGGCAGCCCCTTGATGTGAACAGGTTTTTCGGCGGTGAATCAGAATGCGAATTCCAGTCCGAGATAGATGAAATCATCATCCGAGTCATCGATATTGATGCTATAGTCAAGATAAATGAAGAACTTTTCGGTGGGATAGAAGTCCATACCGATGACAGCGTAGGTTGTATCCTTGCCATGTTCCGGATTGGAATAGTCCAGGCCGAAAGTCGGAACGAACATGTCGCTGACAGCATATTCGGCTTGGGCGAAAAGACCGAATACATCGGTGCCGTCGGCGTCTGTGTAGGATACTTTGCCGGTGAATGCCAGGTTATCGTTGAAAGGATATTTGGCGCGAAGATCGATGAACCAGCCGTCCGCATTGTCGCTCTTGGAATATCCGAACGAGGTGGCCAGATTTTCAACGATCTCGTACCGGGCTTTCAGAATGAAACCGTTGTCATCGGAATCGTCGTTGTTGAAGTTATAGCCGACGGAGATCAACCACTGATCATTGATGCCGAAGTTTCCAGTGATCGTGATGGGATCTTCGTCAATAACGTCTTTTTCAATGGAGACGGTGTTGCCTTTGCTGACGTTAACGCCCAGAGTACTTGCCATGGAAACGGTGGTAAATGCAAAAGTCAAGGTAAGGGCCAACATAAGTACGATTAATTTTTTCATGGTATTGCCTCCTGTCATAATCGGTGATGACCTGTCCACATAATTTAATATTAAGTTGACCGAATCTGAATTACAATTAATTTCTTGTAAATAAGACACTGTTTTCTGTAATTTTTAATAAAAGTTGACACGAAGCTTACAATTGCTGAAATGGAGTAAAACCCGATGAACGCGCATAAACCTTATAAGAGGAGGGATGTGCCGTGGGGAAAGAACCGTCCATCGGCGAGCGGTTGGCTCAGATGTTGGATATTCCGTTGGATACCACATTGGAATGGCCCAAGCTGGAGTTGACCGCCAACCGGCATCTGGTCGTCGAAAATCATCGGGGCGTCATCGAGTATGACCCCAATACGGTCAGGATCAACACAAAATTCGGCGAAGTGAAGATTTCGGGGAGCAATTTATCTTTGGTTTCGGCCTTGAAAGACGAGATTGTGATCGATGGGAAGATCAATCAGGTTGAATTGGTGGATTGGAGGTAACCGGGGTGGGTCTTGAGAAAATCATATCCTATCTGAGCGGATACGTTGAAATACTGATTCGTGGCCCTCAACCGGAAAAATTGATTAACCTGATCACCGGTTCCGGTCTGTATCTTTGGCACGTCCGCCGGGTTGCGCCGGGGATCGTCCACGCCAAAATCCGGGTTCACGGATATTTACGAATTCGTGAGTTGATCAAGCGGTCCGGCTGTCACGTTAAAATCCACCGCAAACACGGCTGGCCTTTTTTACGCCGGAAATTGGCGGAGCGCCGGATGTTTTTGGTCGGAGCCCTTCTTTTTGTCGGGCTGACAATGTATTTATCCACATTGGTGTTGTTCGTCCGGATCGAAGGGTTTGAAGGCCGGCATCGCGATAAACTTCTAGAGGCGTTACAACGGGCGGGTTTACGTCCCGGCATGACCCGCCAGGAATTGCTAAACCAAAAACGCCGCATTGAACGGGAGATGATGTTGGTAACTCCTGAAGCCGTTTGGCTGGGGATTTCGGTGAAAGGGGTGGTGGCCGAGGTTAAAGCCGTTCCCCGGAAAACGCCTGCCGCTGCAGCCGGGCCGTCGGATTTGGTGGCGGCAACGGACGGTATAGTGACGAAAGTGGTGACCATTCGCGGCGTTCCGGCGGTACGGGAGGGGGATACGGTGGCCCGGGGCGATCTGTTGATCAGTGGTATCCGCTGGCATCAGGATTCGGAAACCGGGGCAATGGTTGCAGAAGAAATTCCGGCCGGGGGAATTGTCGAAGCTCGGGTTTGGTATGATATTGAAGTGATCGAACCTAAAATCGTCTGGAAGCCCCGACTGTACAACCGACAATGGACGTGTTACCGGCTGCGGTGGAACGACCGGTGGATTCCACTGTTCTGCTTTGGGAAAAAGCCTGCCAGCCATTATTTTTGGGAGCGGTACGTCAAACGGATTTATCCAGGGAGGAATCTCGGAGAGGGCGTAGAACTTATTAAGGATATTTACAGGGATGTGTCCTGGCATCAGGTCCGGCGATCGCCTGAAGACGTCAAGCGGGCCGCTTTGGCTGAAACGGCTTTAAAAAAGAAGCAATTGAAAAATCTGATCATAGAGCGTCAAATGGAGGCTTGGACCGATGAGGGTTTGTTTGTGAAATTAGTGACTACCCTTGAAACAACGCAGGATATCGCGATGGCGGTTCCTCGCAGAAAGGAGTTTTAATTTTTTGCAGCATAAAGAAGTCAAATTGGAAATCGAACCGCGCCTGGCGAACCAATTATCGAGTTTGTTCGAGGAAAACGCCGGGCTGATGGAGGAAGGGTTAGAGATAAAAGTTTTCTGCCGGGGAAATGAAATTACATTGGCCGGTGAGTCCGAACCGGTGGATAATGGGGTGGAAATTTACCGTATTCTTTATGAACAACTGAAAAAAGGATATAACCCCGGAACTTCCGAGATCACGTATCTGATCCATCTGGCGAAAACCGGCAAGTTGCAACGGGCTTCCGTTTTGGCCGATGATATCGTGGCCGTTACTTCCCGGGGCAAAAAGATTTTTGCCCGAACCATCGGGCAGAAAATATATGTGGATTCCATTCGTATGAATGGAGTTACGTTTGGTATCGGGCCGGCCGGAAGCGGAAAAACGTATCTGGCGGTGGCGATGGCCGTTGCAGCGCTTCAGGCCAAAGAAGTCAACCGGCTGATCCTTACGCGTCCGGCGGTGGAAGCCGGGGAAAAGTTGGGATTTCTCCCCGGCGACCTGCAAGAAAAGGTGGATCCGTATTTGCGTCCACTTTATGATGCCTTATATGATATTATGGGGGTTGAGCTTTTTCAGAAATATTTCGAACGGGGCATTATCGAAATCGCTCCCTTGGCCTATATGCGGGGCCGAACCTTAGACGACGCTTTCATCATCTTGGATGAAGCCCAAAACACTACGCCGGAGCAGATGAAGATGTTTTTGACCCGGATGGGTTTCGGGTCCAAAATGGTGGTTACCGGCGATATAACCCAAGTGGACTTGCCTAAAGGGAGCATATCGGGGTTGGCACATGTCGGAAAGATTTTTAAGGGAATACCGGGAATCGGGATTGTGTATCTTTCCGAACAGGATATCGTCCGTCATGAGCTGGTACAGAAGATCATCCAGGCGTATGAACGGTACCAGCGTGAATTGTCAGAAGAGAGGTGACATTGGTGGAACCCAATGAAAACCAGAATTTTAACAGGAAAGTAAAGAAGGCTCAACCCTTGGAATTGGCGTCGAAGGTGGCGGAAGTTTTTAAACTGCCCTCGTTTCGGGAAGGGCTGTTAATCACTCTTAGTTTTATTTTATTAATCACATTGCTTCAGATTAACCTTTTCCCGCGAGCTCTTGACATTAAGGTGGGACAAGTCAGTAAGCTGGATATCCGGGCTCCCCGGGACGTGGTGGACAGGGAAGCGACCAAACTGGCTCAAAAAGAAGCGGTTGACAATGCCCTGGCCAACGCCAAACAGGATTTGAGTTATTATTTGATCGACGAAACCGTAGCCAAATCGGTCACCTATAAACTGAATCAGTTCTTTGAAACCGTCAATTTTGACAGGGATAAGTTGGATGTCGACGAAGGCGGTTCCTTTACGAAAGAGGATTTTCAGGCCGAACGGTACCAGTCTTATTTTGCCCAACCGCCTGACTTTTCCCTGATTAAAAGCATTTTGACCTTGGATGAACGGCATTACCAGGAATTAAAAGAAAAGGCCTATCAGATTTTGGCCAGACTGGAATCGGATTACAAAATCACCCGTGCCAACATTGACGCCGTTCGGGGCAGGATTCCGGAAATTATCTCCGAGTATAATGTAGCCCCCCATGTCAAAGATGCATTGGCGGGGCTGCTCAAGATAGCGATTCGGCCCAATGTCGTGTTGGACGAAGCGAAGATCAGTAAACTCAAAAATGAGGTTATCAGCAAGGTTCCGCCGGTGATTCATCGCCGCGACGATCTGATTATTGCTAAAAATCAGGTGGTTACCGACAATGATCTCAAGATGCTTAACGAACTTCACCTGATTGTCGATGAATCCAACCGGGTGAAAGTCTTCCTGAGTCTTTCCTTCTTGGTGTTGCTCCTGGTGGGGTTGGTGTTAATCTATATCTTCCAGTTTCATAGCGCCCTGTTTAAGCAGGAGCGGATGTTATATTTAATTTTGCTTTTGATGTTGCTGGTGTTAGGAATCGTGAAAGCCCTATCGCTGGTGGACAGTTTGACGTTGCCGTATCTGGCGCCGGTAAGCTTTGCAAGCATGTTAATGACCGTATTGGTCAATCCCCAATTGGCTTTAACGATGGCCTGTGTCATCAGTTTGTTATGCGGAATCATCGTCGAATATAATTTGGCATTATCCATCTTCTTCTTTGTCAGCGGCATTATAGCCGTATTGACATTGGTTAATTTCAACCGCCAGCGGGATCTGGTGCGGAGCGGCTCCGTCCTGATGGTCGCCAATGCCGCGACGGTTATCTTGTTAAACCTGTTGTTTAGGACCACGTTTGATTATGTTTCAGTGGTCCTGGCGGCGAGCAACGGGTTTTTATCCGCCGTTCTGGCCATCGGTTCCTTGCCTTTTATCGAAAATATCTTTAAAGTGACTTCGCCGATGCGGCTCCTGGAATTGTCCAATCCCGGGCATCCGCTGCTTCGTCGGCTGCAGATCGAAGCTCCGGGAACCTATCATCACAGTATTATGGTGGGCAATCTGGCGGAAGCGGCGGCTCAAGGAATCGGGGCTGACGCCTTGTGGGTCCGGGTCGGCTCGTATTATCATGATATCGGCAAAATCAAACGCCCCTATTTTTTCGTTGAGAACCAGTTTGCTCAGGAAAATCCCCATGAGAAGCTGAATCCGACGCTGAGCACATTAATTATTACCTATCATGTGAAGGAAGGCGTGGAGATCGCCAAAGAGCACGGCCTTCCGGATAAGCTCATCGAAATTATCGAACAGCATCATGGAACGGATCTGGTGCGTTATTTCTATAATAAAGCCAGTGAGAATATGCCGGAAGAAAAGGGAGCGTTGGTGGAGGAGGATTTCCGGTACGACGGGCCCAAACCTCAGACCAAGGAAGCGGCCTTGGTGATGTTGGCCGATTCGGTGGAAGCGGCGGTCAGATCCATTCCCAAGCCGACGCCGGCCAAGATTGAAGCCCTGATCCAGAAGATCATCCGGGAACGGCTGGAAGACGGTCAATTTGACGAATGTAACCTGACGTTGAAAGAATTGACCATCGTGAAAAACAGTTTTCTCAAAATTTTAGAGGGATCTTTGCATACCCGCGTGGAGTATCCGGAGAAAGTCCTTAAAGAAATGGAGCGAAAAAAAACCAATGCCAGTGTTGCTAAATAATATCCAGGAAAAGCGGGAACTCACCGAGGAGCAGTTTAAGCTGTTGGAAGCGGTCCTAAACTTTGGGCTGGAGCGGTATCAGCAGGGAAATGCCGAGGTCAGCCTGGTTTTGGTTGACGATGATTATATCCGGGAGTTAAACCTGGAATATCGGGGATTGGACCGGCCCACTGACGTGCTTTCCTTCGCTTTTCATGAAGGGGAAGACGGCCTTATTTTGGGAGAAGACGAAGATATTCCCGATTTGTTGGGGGATATTTATATTTCGGTTGAAAGAGCCTTTGAACAGAGTGAACAGTATGGCCATTCGTTTGAAAGGGAATTGTGTTATCTGGCGACCCACGGGCTGTTGCATTTGATGGGGTATGACCATCAAAATCCCGAAGAGACGGCCAAGATGCGGGAAGCCGAGGAGCACATCATGGAGGAATTCGCCTTAGGGAGGACCGGCCTGTGAAATCCCGTAATCTGTTGGAATCTTTTAATTACGCCTTTGAAGGCATTATTTATGCCTTCAAAACCCAACGCAATATCCGGTTGCATTTTTTGGCCACGGCGGCCGTCCTTGTGGCGTCTTTGGTGCTTAAGCTGACCAAACTGGAAATCTTGATGCTTTTTATCACTATCGCTTTTGTGGTGATGGCCGAGATGATTAACACGGCCATTGAAACGGTTGTAGATATGTTTACCAAAGCACATCATCCTTTGGCGGCCATCGCCAAAAACGTGGCGGCGGGTGCGGTCTTGATCGCTGCAACGGTGGCTGTCATCGTGGGTTATTTAATCTTTTTTCCTGCCATTGACCCGCTGATCCCCAAAGTCATCACGACGCTGCAAAAAGCGCCGGCTTATTTGAGTCTCATCGCTTTGCTGCTAACCGTCGTTCTGGTCATCACCGGTAAAGCGCTGACGCAACGGGGGACTCCGATGCAGGGCGGTATGCCCAGTGGCCATACGGCGTTGAGTTCCGCAGCAGCCACAGCCATTCTTTTTATCACCAAAAGCGGTCTGGTGACGGTTTTGGCCCTTTTCTTATTGCTGATGGTGGCCGAAAGCCGGATCGAAAATAAGGTGCATTCCTGGGATGAAGTGTTGGCAGGAATTATACTCGGTTTTTTAGTCACGCTGATGGTTTTTCAAATCATGATGTGATGGGGTGAAAGCATGGAGGACATGGTGGAGATATTGATTCAGGCGGCAACTGAAGCGCGGGAAAAGGCCTATGCCCCGTATTCCCGTTATAAGGTGGGCGCCGCCTTGCTGGGTCGATCGGGAAAGATCTATACAGGATGCAATGTTGAAAACGCTTCCTACGGGGCCACCATCTGCGCGGAACGGGCCGCTTGCGTCAAAGCGGTTTCCGAGGGGGAGAAGGCTTTTCACATGCTGGCGGTGGTGGTCGACGGGGATCGGCCCGGCTCTCCGTGCGGGATATGTCGGCAGTTTTTAGCCGAGTTTGGACTGGATCTCCGGCTGATTTTGGCGAATGTGGACGGTAAGCGGATCGAATGCAGTTTGCAGGATTATCTCCCGGGTGCGTTTACTCCGGACAATCTGAACGAAGGACGTGATTCAATTGGACTATCTACATCCTAAGATTACAGTCGAAATTGTGACACAGGTTGATGATGAATTACGGGATGCCATTTTGCGTATTGACGAAGAGGCGTTCGGTTTGGGCAGTCTCAACGAATGGTCCCTGCCTCCTTTTCTTCACTATGGCCGGGTATATTTGGCCCGTTATAACGGAAAACCTGTAGGTATCGCCGAACTGATGCGGGATTGGCGCGATCCGGACTTGGCCTATTTATACGGCTATGCGGTGATGCGGGAGTACCGGGGACATGGGATTGGCACGGCTTTGTTACGGACCATTTTAGAATCTCTTCCCCGGTCCGGTTTTCGAAGGCTGCAATTGACCGTTCATCCTGAAAATCAAACGGCGATTCATATATATCGGGACAAGTTCCGGATGCGCCGGGTGGAATTTATCAATAACTATTACGGATTTGGCGAGGATCGCTGGGTGATGGAGTGGAATGCTGAATAAGATGAAACCCAATTTCAAGTCAGGATTTGTGGCTTTGATCGGACGGCCCAATGTGGGGAAATCCAGCCTGATGAATACCTTTGTGGGGCAGAAAGTGACAATCATTTCGGATAAGCCCCAAACGACCCGAAATCAGATTCGGGGTATTTTAACCGGAGAAAATTATCAAATCGTATGGTTGGATACGCCGGGAATTCATAAGCCCCTTCATAAACTGGGGACCAAGATGAATGAGAAGGCCAAGGCGGCGTTGAGCAGCGTCGATTTGGTATTGTGGGTCCTTGATGCGGGTCGCGGATATACGGCGGGTGACGAAAAGATCGCAGCCGAACTGGCTGCGTGTGATGTTCCGGTATTGTTGGTGTGGAATAAAATGGATCTGTTGGAGAAAAATGCGGAGCTCCCGCAGGTAGCCGGGTTTGACCGCGTCTTTAGGGTATCCGCCCAAACCGGGGAGGGAATCGATCATTTGTTGGAGACCATTATCGGGATATTACCGGAAGGGCCGGCATATTACCCGGAAGATATGGTTACGGATCATCCGGAACGTTATATTGTGGCGGAGTTGATCCGGGAACAGTTGTTGATACATACCGAGGACGAAGTACCGCATTCGGTGGCCGTCCAAGTTAATGAAATGAAGGAACGGGACAACGGGAAGATTTATATCGACGCTGTCATTTATGTAGAGCGGGATTCGCAAAAAGGCATCGTAATCGGGGCCAAAGGGGCCCGGTTGAAAGCCATCGGCCGGGATGCCCGGCAGGCCATTGAAGCACTGTTGGATGCTCCGGTGTTTTTGAATTTGTGGGTGAAAGTCCGCAAAAACTGGCGAAATAATCTCTTTTTCCTGAACGAATTCGGATATGGGGATGAGGACTAACCGAATATAATACGGATTGCTGGGTTCGAAACCCGAAGAGGAACGGATATGCGTAGAATTCTTTGGATTGCTCTCGTTATCATGCTGACAGGGATTTGGAGTTCATCGGTTTCCGGAAAGGGAGACCGCTGGATCCGAATCGGATTGGCTCAAAATCAATCAATGATTGAGCTTACCACATTTGCGTCAGGGGAACAATTGGTTGCGACCGTCGGCGGCGGTGAACAGGTCATTCCTTTTGAAGGGACAAGGCTTGTCTTCACTTGGGACGGTGAACAAATTCTCCTGAATAATGCGCCGGTTTCCGCCGGGCCGATTATTCTCAAGCCCGGTTCGGCGCTGCTGGGATGGAATCAGCGCCGTTACCGCGGGGAGTTGATCGTAACCGCGGTCAACGGGAAACTCCAATTGGTCAACCGGCTGCTGCTGGAAGACTACTTACGGGGTGTGGTGCCGAAAGAAGTGCCTCCCGCATGGCCTTTGGCTGCATTAAAAGCCCAAGCCATTGCCGCGCGCACCTATACGGCTGCTTCATTTAACCGCCATGGCAAAGACGGATTTGACCTTTGCGCCGCCAGCCATTGCCAGGTTTATGGCGGCGCGGACGTGGAAACGCCGATGACGGACGAAGCGGTGTTGGGCACCGCCGGATTGGTCATCGTCCACAACGGGAAGATCATATCCGCGGCATATCATTCTTCCAGCGGCGGTTATACCAAGGATGCCTCCGGCGTATGGGGGTTTTCCAGGCCGTATCTGGTTTCGGTGCCGGATTGGGATCAAAATTCTCCGTATATCGCTTGGAACCGGATGCTGGATTGGAGCCATGTCCAGGCCCTGATTGGCCGTAGTTATCCGAAGATCGGGAGAGTTTACCGGATTATTCCGGAGGCATACAATGCGTTCGGATATTGTACCAAATTGAAGCTTCTGGGCGATTTGGGAGAACAGGCGGTGACTACTGAGACGTTCCGGATGGTGTTGGGCCTGCCCAGTGCCAACATTCAGTTGGGGATGGTTTACGGCCCGGAACCGTTGATTCATCTGTGGTGGCTGCCCGGCCGAAGTTATCCGGATGCTTTTATCGCTGAAAACGGCACTGCCGGGGTGACGGTTGAGGTTTTAAATCCGCCGTGGGACCAGCCGGATGCTTGGGCTTGGCTACGGGACAAGGAACCGGTCCGATTGATGGTTAAAGGCTCCGGTTACGGCCATGGCGTCGGTTTGAGCCAATGGGGAGCCAAAGGCATGGCGGATGCCGGTTTTAATGAACGCCAAATTTTGGAATACTATTATAAAGGGGTCCGTATCGTTTCCTTAGATGAAATCCAATAAAGGGAATGGTTTTATTTCACGTTTTAGAAGGTGTCATCGATGTTTGTCAGTGAATTTGATTATGATTTGCCGGCGGAGCTCATCGCCCAAACGCCGGTTGAACCCAGGGATCATTCCCGGTTAATGGTTATCTATCGTGACAGTCGCGAAGTTTACGAGCGGTATTTTTATGAGATCGGCGATTATTTAAACGCCGGAGATTTGTTGGTTTTCAATGATACACGGGTTATACCGGCCCGGCTGCGGGCCAGGAAAGAGCACCCCGGAGGCGCCGATATTGAGGTTTTTTTATTGAAAGAGCATGGGCCGAGCCGTTGGGAGTGTTTAGTACGGCCGGGAAAGCGGGCCCGGGCCGGCACGCGATTGATTTTTGAACATGGGATGTCCGCTGAAGTCCTGGAGGTGAAGGAGGACGGCAACCGGATCATTCAATTTGATCCGGGAATGGATTTTCACGCCTGGCTGCTTCAAAACGGCGAAACACCGTTGCCTCCGTATATTACCTCTCCTTTGGACCGGCCGGAACGGTACCAGACGGTCTATTCCAAGCATGAAGGGTCGGTGGCTGCGCCAACCGCCGGTTTGCATTTTACTCCGGAGCTTTTGGAACGGCTGAAAGCCAAAGGAGTCCGGACCGGCTTTTTAACCCTCCATGTGGGTTTGGGGACCTTCCGACCGGTACAGGTGGACCGGGTGGAAGAGCACCGGATGCATTCGGAATGGTTTATGTTATCGGAGGAATTGGTTGAAGCGGTACGAGAAACCAAGGCCAAAGGGGGCCGGGTGATTGCGGTCGGTACCACTTCCGTGCGGGTCCTGGAGTCGCAGGCTTCTCCTGACGGGCAGTTAAAACCGGGAACCGGGGAAACCTCCATCTTTATTTATCCGGGATATCAATTTAAGGTAATCGATGGCTTGATTACCAACTTTCATTTGCCCAAATCTTCGCTGCTTATGCTAGTTTCGGCTTTTGCCGGGAAAGATTTTATCATGGAACAATACCGACGGGCCATCGCTTCCGGTTTCCGCTTTTTCAGCTTTGGCGATGCAATGTTGATCTTATAGGCACGAGACATGGGACGCGAGTATATAGTTTTCAGTTGTTCTAGTTCACAGTACACAGTGCACAGTTAATGAACAAGGTACAAGGTTCTAGGTTCTTTTTGGATGATGGATGAAGCATATAACGTTCCTACTTAAACTTTAGTACCGAGTAATCAGCACCCAGAACCCTTTACCTTATTTACTTTCAACTGTCAATTAGCTTTTGATCCACTCGTGCCTCGTGTCTTGCACCTCATACCTAAACTGTGAATGTGAACCATGCACTGTGAACTCGTTTAGATTTAGATAATAGAAGGAGATATCGGATGTCTTTCAGATTTGAAGTGTTGAAACATTCCAATGAAAACAGGGGACGTTTGGGGTTATTGACGACCACTCATAGCCAAATTGAAACACCGGTGTTTATGCCGGTGGGGACGCAGGGTACCGTCAAAGCCATGACGGTCCGTGATTTGCATGAAATCGGATTTAAAATCATTTTGGGTAACACCTATCATTTATACCTGCGGCCCGGTGAAGATATTGTGGCGGAAGCCGGAGGGTTACACGCCTTTTCCAACTGGAGCGGTTCGATCTTGACGGACAGCGGGGGATTTCAAGTCTTCAGTCTTGCCAAATTGAACAAAATAACCGAGGAAGGTGTCCGGTTTAAATCCCACATTGACGGTTCGACGCATATGTTTACGCCGGAGAAGGTGATGGAGATCGAAATGGCTTTAGGGGCCGATATCGCCATGGTTTTTGATGTTTGTCTGCCCCATGTCGCCGATTATCTGACAGCCCGGGAGGCCATGGAACGGACGACCCGATGGGCCGAACGTTGTCTGAAAGCCCATTCCCATCCTTACCAGGTCTTGTTCGGAATCGTCCAGGGTGTGACTTATCAGGACTTACGCTTGGAAAGTGCCCGCAGCTTGGTGGCATTGGATTTTCCCGGATATGCCATCGGAGGCTTGAGTGTCGGCGAACCGAAGCCAGTGATGTACGAGGTGCTGGACTATACCGTGCCGGAGTTGCCGGATGAAAAACCCCGTTATTTGATGGGGGTCGGATCTCCGGATACCCTTTGGGAAGGAGTGGAGCGTGGTATTGACATGTTTGACTGCGTTTTCCCGACTCGAATTGCCCGGAACGGGACCGCGTTGACCTCCCGGGGGCGTGTGATTATCCGGGATGCGCGGCATGCCCGGGAGATGATTCCGTTGGATCCGGAATGCTCCTGCCATGTCTGCCAATGCTATACCCGGGCTTATTTACGGCACTTGTTTAAAGCCGGCGAAATTTTGGGAGCCCATTTGGTGACGTATCATAATCTCTATTTCCTTCACCATGTGATGGCCGAGATCCGGGAAGGGCTGCGGACGGATACCTTCGCTGAACGCAAGGAGGAATTTTTCCGTAAATATAACGGGCAATAAAGGGAAACCGGCCCGTTTTGTCGAATGTTGAAGATGAATATAAAGGGGGTGAATGAATGACCGGTTGGATTCTTTCCGCAACTGCCAACCAGCAAAGCGCGGAAGCAGTTGCCGGCAGTGTAATTGGAATTCTTCCAATGATCATTCTTCTGGTGGTATTTTGGTTCCTGGTGTATGTGCCTCAAAAGAAACAGCAAAAACAACGGAACGAAATGCTTGCCAGTTTGAAAAAAGGAGATAAAATCATCACCATTGGCGGAGTTCACGGTGAAATTGTGGATTTTGACGACGAAGACGTCAAACTGCGGGTGGCGGATAAAGTGGAGATAAAATTTAGTAAAAGCGCCATTGCGCGGGTTAAAAAATAAGCGAGTGAAGAGAGTGCAAACTCTCTTTTCTTTATCGCCGTTCGAATATGGGTCATTATTTTCACCGCAATGTGGCAAAAATAGTGAATAACGGCGTTATCCCGCCTGTTCCTGACAATTGACAAGAAATTTTGAAAGGGCTATAATGAAAAAGTCTTTGATTGGTATGTTAAGGAAAAGTGTTTAGTTCCATGTTTTGTGGCGATCCGCAGAGCTCTTATGGTGGTATGAGTTGGCGGAGTTTTTTCATTCTGTTAAATGTGGGGGAGGACGATTATGTATACTTTTAAAATTGTTACCGTCGTAATTGTCGCCGTGATTATGGGATTATTTGCAGTGGGAGCGTATAAAGCCGAGAAGATCCTTGACAGTAAAGCGAAGGAGATGCGGCAAAGCCGTACGCCTGAAAAAAGTAAGACCCAAAAATGATGTACATCGGGACAAGCACCATGTGGCCCGGTGTGGGGAAGTTTTACTGGAAGATGCGAAAGTTTTATTTGGTATCGTTAATCATTTGCATTTTGATTATCATACCGTTTGAAATAAGCAACGAAATAGGGGCATTGCCGTTAACGTACGATGTGCCTTTTTATGCCCCGATCCGGATGATCAACTTTTTCGGGGATGCGAATATTTCCGGACAAGCTCCGACCGAAGCCATGTATATGGCCAGCATTCTCTATCCGGTGGATAACCAGTTGATGTTATTCCGGGCCGCCGTCAATGTCTGGCAGAAAGCGCCTCGAATAAACAGTAACAGGCCTTATTCCCGCCGGGTAGATGTTGCGGCCATTGTTCTTTTGTTGTTTTTTATCTTTTACCAATTGGCACGGGGCAGTTCGGAGGTTGACGGTTGGTTGAACCGGATTCCAAAAGTGAACGAATATCCCAGATAAAAGGAGGAAATCAAATTGAGGCATGATTTGCGTTGGAAGTCCCTGGTGATCTTCCTGGTAGTAGCCTTATTTGCGCTGGTGCTCTATAAATTGCCGATTCGGTTGGGATTGGATCTCAAAGGCGGCATTGAGCTTTTACTGGCTCCGGATTACCGGATCGGTTCATCGAATATTTATAAGCTTGGCGATCTGCTGAGTGCGAAAGCCAAAGAAGCCAATATCCCTGCGCCTGAAGTCAGTCCGTTGGGGACCTTGGACGGCGACCGGTACGACGGTTTGAAATTTACCTTTGCCAGTGCTCAAGATGCGGAGCGGGCCGTCAATGCCGGAGTATTTCCGCAGAAATATCAATTGAATGCTTCAGGTGAAATCAAAAATTTGAACCTTATCCGGAAAGTCAAAGGCAACGTCGTCGAATTGACGGTGCTTCAGGATGCCGGCGATTTTCCCGAAGATTCGTTGGAACGGTCATTGTCCGTTATCAGTCACCGGATCAATGAAGCTTCCGCCGGTATGGCCGAAGCCGATGTGCGTTTGGACGGAAAAGGCCGTATCAATGTGCAGCTTCCTGGCATTAGCAGCTTGGAAGAAGCCCGGGATCTGATCTCTGCCACCGGCCGCTTAACCTTCCGGATTAATAATCAGATCGTCATGGACGGGACCGATCTCAAAAACGTTTATGTCAGTTTCCAACAAGGCGAAGGATACGTTATCAACTTCGAGTTTAAGGGAAAAGGGGCCAGACAGTTCGCAAAAGTCACCAGTGAAAACGTGAATAAATTTATGGCCATATATCTGGATGAAGAGAAATTGATGGAACCCTTGATCAAACAACCGATTACGGGTGGGGAAGGCTATATCTCCCTTGGCGGCCGGACAAAGGCTGAAGCTGAAAATTATGCCATCTTGATGAAATCCGGTGCTCTTCCCATCTCTCTTAAAGTGGTTCAGGAGACGCAAGTTGCTCCGACGCTTGGGAAAGAGATCGTCCATCAAAGTATGGTGGCAGGGATTATTAGTTTGGCGATGGTCGTCCTGTTCATGCTGATTTTCTACGGCCTGCCGGGTATGATGGCCGATTTTGCCTTGGTTCTGTACGGGATCATGGTTTTAGGTGTGATGGCTTTATTCCGGGGCGTCCTGACTTTGCCGGGCGTAGCCGGGTTCATCCTCTCACTGGGAATGGCCGTCGATGCCAATATCATCATTTTTGAACGGATTAAGGATGAAATCCGTAACGGTAAACGGGTTCGCGCCGCGATTCAAGGCGGATTCCACCGGGCATTCACCACGATTCTGGATTCGAACCTGACGACGTTAATTTCGGCGTTCGTATTGTTGTTCTACGGTACCGGCCCTGTGAAAGGCTTCGCCGTGACCTTGGGACTGGGCGTTATTATCAGTATGTTTACCGCCATCTTTGTGACCCGGGTGTTTATCGAGTGGCGTGTAGACCATGACCCTGACCGTTATCTTAAACATTTCGGGGGCAAGGAGGTAGAGCAGGTATGAATATCCTTAAATACCGGTGGCTTTTTATCGGCATCTTCGTTTTAACCATGGTTTTAAGCGTGGTGTTCCTGTTTGTGAATCCCTATAATAACTGGGGGACTAAGCCGGGACCGTCGTTGAACTTGGGAATTGACTTTACCGGCGGAACCAAGATTTATTACCCCCTGTCCCGGCCGGTTTCCAGCGATGAAGTGTCTGCTGTATTGGCCAAGATCGATTTGCCTGACTTTAAATACAATCCTCCCCAACCCAATGAGTATTACGATTCCAAAGGGGAGAAGCAATATCAGGTTACCGTATATACCAGTTTCTTAAATGATACGGAACAGGGTATTGTGATTAAAGCGTTGAAAGACGCTTTCGGGCTTAAAGGTTCCGAAAAGGAAATCGACATTACCCGCGTGGATCCGTTGATTGGTAAGGAATTGGTCCAAAATGCGATTATGGCTGTGGCCCTTGCGTCGCTGTTAATGTTGATTTATATTTGGTTCCGATTTGAATTGGCTTCAGGACTCGCCTCCATTGTCGCTTTAATTCATGACTCCATGGCCGTGGTTGGCCTATTTGCTCTCTTCGGGCAGGAGTTCAATGCGACGATTATCGGTGCCTTGTTAACCATCGTCGGTTATTCTATCAACGATACTATCGTCGTTTTTGACCGGATTCGTGAAAATATGCAATTCAAGCATAGGGATATGACTTTTGCGGAATTGGCGAACGACAGTATTTTGCAGACGTTCCGCCGTTCGTTAAATACCGGTCTCACGACCATCTTGGCTGTCTGTGTTCTGTTTTTGATGGTACCCAGCATTCAAGAGTTCTGTTTTGCGTTGATCGTCGGTCTGGTGGCCGGAACCTATTCCTCTATCTTTGTGGCCAGCCCGATTTGGGCCGTTTATAAAGATTGGCAGGAAAAACGGCGTAAACAAGCCTTGGCGCGTTAATCTGTTTGAATTGCAGTAAATGATGAAAGGCGGTTTTAGTCGAATGCTAAAACCGCCTTTTTTTATCGGTAAACACGATGAAAAGATATGGCACGAAAATGGAATTTACGCTGAATGGAGGGTGATGGTTTTAAAACGACGTTCGTAAAAATGACGGGCTTCTTCTTGGTTTTGACGGACGAAAGTATTGATCTCGTCATAATGATCAAAAAGCAGGTCCACAATTTGACCGTCGATATAGTTTTGCCGGACTTGATTACGCAGCAGTTGATAGATTTGTTCTTGTGTCATCCCCGGACGGTAAGGCCGATCTTCGGAAATTGCCGTAAAAATATCGGCAACTGCCATGAGACGGGCTCCGATATCTAATTGGTTTGCGCCCAAATGGAACGGATATCCGGAACCGTCCAGTTTTTCGTGGTGCATGGCCGCCCAATGGGCGATTTGTTCTAAACCTCTGGTGTTATGGATGGTCCGATAAGTATAATAGGTGTGGCTTTTAATGAGCGCATATTCCTCCGGAGTCAGTTTTCCCGGTTTCTCCAGAATCTCATTGGGAATGATCAATTTTCCGATATCGTGGAGATTACCGGCGATCTCCAACATGGTGACTTCCGACGGGGTAAAACCGAAGAAGTATCCCATTTTGGCGGCACAGGCGGCGACACCGGCTGTATGCGTTGCGGTGAAACTGGATTTAAAGTCGATGACGTGCCTGAACAGTTTAGCGATTTCCAAAACGCCCAGCATGTCGATGTCAATGTGACGGTAAGGCACTTCGTAAAATATGGAAGGATAAAGACGCGGAGAAACAAGATCCAGCCAGAATTTTTCGTAATGGGCTACCTCCAGGAAAGCATCGACGATTTGCCCGTGGACGGTGATGTTTTTTATCGCGGATACCTGCTCGATGATGGATTGATTTTGGTGGAGGATATATTGGCTATGATCCACCAGCCGTTCCACATGGTCCGCCAAATATACGACTTGGGATGCGAAGACGGTTGGATTGGTGATCGGTTGCTGCCAATCGATCCACGGGGTATGGTGAAACCGAACGATGGGCGCAATCGATGAAAGCCAGGAGATTCTCCCCAAGAGTACAGAACCTCGGATACAATGGGGATTCGGATCAATATCTTCCGACTGATGGAGGGCAACTTTTTCTTCAACCGTCAGGGCGCCGATATCATGCAGTAAGGCGGCAGCCAAAATATCTTCCGTCAGGGAGCGGTCCAGACAGGCGGCCTTGGAGATTTCCAGCGCGATAAATGCCGTTCTTAATTGATGTTGGGCAATGGCCGGAGTGCTGTCGGTGATTTCGGACAAAGATAACAACAGATTACCGAGATTAACAGGGGTTTTCAAATTCATAAAATCACTTCCCAACAGAGGTATTTTGTAATCATGATGGAATCATTGCTTCTTTGGGAAAAATTTGCCCATATTATAATCATCGAAATTAAAAACGGTTTACTTGAGCCTGTGTTTGATTTTTATGGATTGGTTTCTCCTAAGGCTTTATCGAGCCAGTACTGGGCCTCTTCCAGTGTTACATCGGAAAGCAGAGGGTCTTCGGAAATCCGTTCCACGGCACGTTGTAAATGCCGTACCGCTTCATCTTTATTGCCAAGTTCCAATTCGGCACGGCCCAACCAATAGTAAGATTCGGTGGGGTATTTAATGCGGGCGATGGCCCATTCATAATCTTCTTTGGCTTTTTGATATTCTCCCGCACCCAAATGGGCTTGCCCCATGATTAACACCGGCTGGACGGCGGAAGGATCCAAAGCCCGCGCTTTTTCGGCGAAGTTCAATGCTTCGGAGTAATTTTTAAGACGAAGATGGGTGATGGCCAAATCGGTATAGATTTTGGAAGATTGCACGCTGGATTCCAATAACGCGTTCAAAATGGCCAATGCGCGTTCCGCGGCGCCGCTTTCCCGATAAGCTTCTGCCAAGACCGTTTGGTAATAAAGCCGATGGCGGTCCGAAGCCATGGCAACCGTCTTTTCCAGTAAAGGTATGGCTTCGTCCCAGTTTTTCAGTTTGGCGCTCATGATACCCAGGGTAAAGTAGGGATAAATCATGGCCGGCTGGTACCGGACGGCTTTTCGAAGGCGGTTGAGGGCTTGATCCGGATGGGTATTGATGAAGGCGAGCGTTGTCCAGAAAACGCCGGGCGCCGTAAATATGAACAAGATGACCCACAGCAGGCATCCGATGATAAACGTCAGCCATCCCGGTTTGGCGAAAAAGGCGAAGACTCCCCATCCTAACAATAAAAAAGGCAGCATGGTTTCCCAAAACCCTTTGATACGCATCGATATACCTCCGGTTCCTATTTAATCTTATTATAGCTTGGAGATTTCGGAATAGCAATGGAGCGGAGAAGGTCCGTTTTTAAAAAATAGTGGACAAAAGCTGGAGAAAGTATCAAAATATAAAGGGTCAAGCTTTCTATTGGGATATACATAATGAGTGGAGATTCGGCATATGAATAGAGCCGATAAAGATGTAAAGGAGAAGCGCAGTGCAGGATATTGTCAAAGCAGTGATTTTAGGGGTTGTCGAGGGATTGACCGAGTTTTTACCCATCTCTTCCACCGGACATTTAATCTTAATTAACCAGTGGATCGCTTTTGACAGTCGGTTTACATACATGTTTAATATCGTCATCCAGTTGGGTGCGATTCTTTCGGTGATCCTTTATTTCCGGAGAAAACTCAATCCTTTTGCGGGCCATCTGACGAAAGCCGAACGAATAAATATTGTCGATTTATGGAAAAAGACAGTAGTGGCGTTTATGCCCGCAACGGTTATGGCGCTTTTATTCGGGGATGCCATCGAAAAACATCTCTTCAATCCCCTGGTGGTTTCCATGGCGTTATTATTCGGCGGGATTTTCCTCTTGTATTTGGAAAACCGAAACGCAGGGGGGCGGATAAAGACGTTGGGAGAGCTGAACTATCCGACTGCGCTGATGATCGGGGTGGTTCAGTGTTTGGCGATGATTCCGGGGACATCCCGTTCGGCTGCTACCATTATCGGCGCGATGATGCTGGGGGCTTCCAGGACGGTGGCAGCGGAATTTTCGTTTTTTTTAGCGATACCGACCATGATCGGGGCTTCGATGTATGCGCTTTTGAAAGGCGGAACGCATTTAACCTCGGATCAATGGATGACTCTTGCCGTCGGTTTTATTGTCTCGTTTCTCGTGGCTTGGCTGGTTATCGCCGGTTTTATGAGTTTTATCCGAAAACACAGCTTTAAACCGTTTGCATTTTACCGGATGCTATTGGGTAGCTTTATTCTAACGTATTTTTTCATACGGTAACCGTAGACAGAAAAAGGCCTTGAACGGCCTTTTTTATTTTTGCGGCTCAACGGTTGCCTGAAGCTTATAACCTGGAGTTAACCGGATGTTTCCTAAGTATTAATGGATGGATGAAGGATTTGACGGGTTTGAAAGAGAACATATGCAAGAATTTGAACCCCATGCTGAGTGGAAGGTGAAAGCATGATTCGCAAAGGAATTATCGACCGTTTCTATGAAGCTGCCAGTATTCAACGGTGGAATGACCATGTCCGGCCGGTGGAGCTTACCGAATTGGACAAACAGGCGCACAAGATGGTTATCGCTTATGTATTGGCCCGGTTTGAAGAATCGGAGCGGGGGGCTGCCATTGACTGGAATGCATTGATTGAAGGCGGCCTTTTTGAATTTCTGCAGAGGGTTATTTTGACGGACATCAAACCGCCGGTGTTTCATAAAATGATGCAAAAAAAAGGGCGGGAACTCAATCAATGGGTGCTTAAAGTTCTGGAACCGGATATTGCGGATTTGAAGGGGGATTTTATCGAAAAGTTCCGTGATTATTTCCTCGGTGAAGATCCCGGCAGATACCGGTTGGAGAAGCGGATTTTGCGGGCAGCCCATTATTTGGCCACCAGTTGGGAATTTCGAATCATTTATGCGATGAATCCTTTTATTTATGGAATTGAGAAAACCAAAGCCGATATCGAAAACGAACTGGAAGACTATTGCGACCTGGTGGGCGTCCAAAAGATTACCCTCGGGAAAAAATCCTTCGGTTTCGTGGACCTCTGCGGGCAACTCCGCTTCCAGCAACGCTGGGCCCAATCGCCCCGTTTGCCGAAGACGTCTGTCCTGGGGCATATGCTCATCGTCGCCATGATGGTTTATCTTTGTTCGACGGAGATCGGCGCATGCCGCAAACGGGTGGTCAACAATTATTTTGCCGCATTGTTCCATGATTTGCCGGAAGTGTTGACCCGGGATATCGTTTCTCCCGTTAAAAGCTCTATTGAAGGGCTGCAAGAATTGATTAAAGAATATGAAGAAATTCAAATTGAGGAGCGCTTATTTCCTTTGCTTCCCCTTTCGTGGCATGAGTCCATCCGCTATTTTATCGAAGATGAGTTCGAAAATAAGGTGAAGATCGACGGAAAGACGGTCAAAGGCATATCCAGCGACGAGTTGAATCGTCATTATAATGAGGACCGGTTTGATGTGGTCGACGGCCAATTGGTGCGGGCGTGTGACCATTTGGCAGCATTTATTGAGGCTTCTTTGTCGATTAAACATGGGATTCAGTCCCATCATTTGCTGGAGGGCATTCGCCGCTTGTCGGATTTATACCGTGACGCTGAGATCGGCGGGATCCATTTCGGCAGTTTGTTTGATTATTATCGGTGATGGAGGAGAAAGAAAATGAGCGAAGAGAAAGTTCAATCCCGTCAGGAGAAGACGAAAAAGACATACATTATAGATATGGACGGCGTGCTGGTTCATGGGGAACGGCCCATTCCGGGAGCCGGAGATTTTATTCAGCGGTTGAAAGACGGAGGACATAAATTTTTGATTTTAACCAATAACTCCCGGTACACGCCCAGTGATTTGCAGCATCGTCTGAACAGTATCGGAATCATGGTGGATTCTAAGAATTTATACAGCAGCGCCATGGCAACCGCATCGTTCGTTCAGTCGCAAAAGCCCAACGGGTCTGCCTTCGTTTTGGGAGGCACCGGATTATACCAGGCCCTGACGGAAGTCGGGTATACGCTGTCGGATTACAATCCTGACTTCGTAATTCTCGGTGAAACCGATTCATTATCCTATGACCGGATTATCCGGGCCGTCCAACTTATCTCCGCCGGAGTGCCTTTTATCGCCACCAATCCGGATCCGGCAGGTCCGGCCGAGTCGGGCATCATTCCCGGATGTGGCGCCGTAGCGTCGCTCTTGGAGAAAGCCACCGGTTATACCCCGTACTATGTCGGCAAACCCAATCCTCTCATCATGCGGTTGGCCCTTCGGTATTTGGGCGAACATTCGGAAAATGCGGTCATGGTCGGCGATAATATGAACACGGATATGAAAGTGGGTTTGGAATCAGGGTTGGAAACCATATTGGTCTTAAGTGGCGTAACCAGCCGGGAAATGATTGGGAAGTCGCCCTACAGACCGAATCGCGTGTTAAATTCGGTGGCTGAAATCATTCCCTGATGGCTTACAGGTGCGCTTTTATGCATTCGGCTCGGATTTTGCCGAGTCGTTTTTCATTTGGGCAAGGAGTTTTTCCAGGGTTAACGCTACCCGTTTGGCTTTTTTCACATAATGGATGGTTTCTTTGTACGGAGGGATGCCGCGGTATTTGGCGACGGTGGTGGGGCCTGCATTGTAAGCGGCCATGGCCAGTTCCAGGTCGCCGAAGCGGTCCAGTTGTTCTTTGAGGTAAGCGGCGCCGACGTGGATGTTTTTGGATACGTTTTTCCAGTCGTCCAGCTTTTCAGGGGTTAATTGCATCAGTCCCCGGGCTCCGGCCGGGCTGACGGCATCGATGCGAAATTCGCTTTCAATGGCAATCACGGTGGCGATCAAGACCGGATCGAAGGTTTCCATGATGGCTTGAAAAATCTCCTGGTTGTCACAGCCGTACATTTGCATGATCATAGATACTTTCATGGCCGTAAGATCGGTTTCTGCTTGAGGGAGCTCGACCGGTTTTTGCTGCGCCCGAAAAGAATAAAATCCGACCAGGATAATAACGGAAATCAATACAAAAAGAATGAGGATTCTTTTATTGGAGTTCAATGGCAATTTTAATAAATTCATGGGACTACCTCGACTTTCTTCAGTTTGACATGTATTCTGAAGTTTTGGAAATAACATATTATGGAATATGACGTATCGTTTTTACACTTGTTGGAGTATATCGGATATATCGTTCTTTTGTCAACAAAGCTTTAGTTGTTTCCGGTAAACCCTCGACAAATAATCCTGCTTAGGATAGAAAAAATAATAGATTAAGATTTTGTAAAAGATATGGGGAAGATTTGTTAACATGAGCGGAAGTGCGGCTTCTGAAGGGATTGGCAGGAAGAAAACCGGATATTGCCGAAATACATAGAGAAGTTTTAAAATATTGACTAAAATAACGCGATGGGATGAAAATGGTCAAAAAAGTATGGAAAGTCGCAAGCGAAATCAGTGAAAAAGCCCGGCAATTTTCGGAGGAATTAGGGGTTTCTCCGTTAATCGCTCAATTGTTGATAAACCGCGGGATTACCGATGTCTCACAGGCGGAACGGTTTTTAACGCCTGCTCTTAATCAGCTCCATGATCCGTATATGCTTCCGGACATGAAAAAGGCGGTTTCCCGCATTCGGCAGGCCATTGCCAATGAAGAGACCGTTTTGATCTATGGGGACTATGATGTAGACGGGATAACTTCCACGTCTTTGATGATTCGGGTGTTGAACAAATATTTTCCGGGACGGTTATTATATTATATCCCGAAACGATTGGAAGAGGGTTACGGCTTACACCTGAGTTCGCTGGAAAAAGCCATTGCCAAAGGCGTTTCTTTGGTTATCACGGTGGATTGCGGCATCAGTGCCCTGGATGAAGCTGCGTATCTGAAAGAAAAGGGGATCGATCTGATTATCACCGATCATCATGAGCCCCAGGATGTTTTACCGGATGCGTATGCCATTATTGACCCCAAAATTACGGATTCGGGATATCCTTTCACGCAGCTGGCCGGAGTCGGGGTCGCGTTTAAGGTATTGCAAGGGTTGAGCCATCAGCTTCCTGAGATTCGGAAGGATTTATTCGCCAATCTGGATTTGGTCGCTTTCGGGACGGTAGCGGATATCGTCCCATTGTTGGATGAGAACCGGGTATTGGTGAAATACGGGTTGGAGCGGCTGAATAACACCGACAATATCGGCTTGAAGGCCCTCATTGACGTGGCCGGGCTGCGGGGGCGGGAGATCAATCCCGGACATATCGGATATATTCTGGCACCGCGGATCAATGCTGCCGGGCGCATGGGGAACTCCAGCATCGGGGTGAAGCTCTTTTTGAGCAAAGATCCGCTTCAAGCTTTGGAGTATGCCCGGAGCCTCGAAAAAGAGAATATCAATCGCCAGGAGATTGAGACGACGGTGCTGGAAGAAGCCCAGGCCCAAATTGAGGCCGATCCCTCCTGGAATTCGGAACATGCCCTCGTACTGGCCGGCGAAGGCTGGCATCTGGGCGTTATCGGAATCGTAGCATCCAAACTGGTGGATCTTTATCATAAACCCGTCATATTAATCGGATGGGACGGAGACGAAGGCCGGGGGTCCGGCCGAAGCATTGACGGCTTTAATCTGTTCGATGCCATTGAAAACTGCAGTGAGTACTTGATCCGTTTCGGAGGTCATGAATTTGCGGCCGGACTGTCAGTCACCCGTGAGACGTTTCCCGGGTTTCGCAAGGCTTTTTTGGAGCTGGCCAAGAATCGCTTGACGCCGGCGGATTTGCAACCGGTTTTGAGAATTGAAAGTATGATCGATTTGAGCCATACCACCCTCGAACTGGCCAGGGAGTTGACCCGATTAGCGCCCTGCGGCCCCAGCAATCCAACGCCCGTCTTGGGCTGTAAAGCCATTAGCTTGGTGGATTATCGCAGTGTCGGCGAGAATGGCAAACATCTCAAGGTTAAAGTCAGCGATTCCCGAACGGTCCGGGAAGGAATCGGGTTCAATTTGGGCGCCATTTATGAAGAGCTGTCGACTGCCAAAGAAGTGGATGTAGCCTTTTCTCTGGAAGAAAACGTTTGGAACGGGACGTCTTCAGTACAATTGAATTTGAAAGATGTGCGTGTTGCAGGTGAACAGATAAAGCAGGTGAGTTGATGACCATTGATGAACTGTTGGGCAAAATAAAGGCAACGAAACCCGATGTTGACGAAGGCCCGATCCGGGCTGCGTATGAGTTTGCGGCTGAAGCGCACCGAGGTCAAAAAAGAGACTCCGGTGAGGATTTTATCCAGCATCCGTTGGAAGTGGCGGCCATTGTATTCGACTTGGGCATGGACACCACATCGGTGGTGGCCGCTTTACTCCACGATGTGGTGGAGGATACCGAGGCCGAACTGGAAGAAATTAACCGCCGTTTTGGCCCGGATGTGGCCATGCTGGTCGACGGGGTCACCAAATTGACCCGTTTGAACTTCCAAACCCAGCAAGAGCAGCAAATGGAGAACTTGCGAAAAATGTTCCTGGCAATGACGCAAGATCTCCGGGTGATCATCATCAAGCTGGCGGATCGGCTTCATAATATGCGGACGTTAAAGGCTTTGCCGGAAGAACGGCAAAAAAGGATAGCCAAGGAGACATTGGAGATCTATGCTCCCCTGACCCATCGGCTGGGGATGTGGAAGATCAAGTGGGAGCTGGAGGACTTGGCTCTGCGGTATCTGGATCCGGAAGCTTATTATGACTTGGTTCAGAAGGTTGGCCAAAAACGCCAGGAGCGGGAGGGCTTTGTCCGTTCAGTGGAGCAGACGCTGGCCAATGCTTTGAAAGAGACCAACATCAACGCGGAGATCCAGGGTCGGCCCAAACATTTTTACAGTATCTATCATAAAATGCAAAATCAAGGCAAGACCTTTGGCGAAATCTATGATCTGCTGGGGATCCGGGTCATTGTGGATACGGTTCAGGACTGTTATGAGGTGCTGGGCATCGTCCATACCTTATGGAAACCGATTCCGGGACGTTTCAAAGATTATGTGGCCATGCCCAAATCCAATATGTATCAGTCCTTGCATACGACGGTCATCGGTCCGGAAGGCGAGCCTTTCGAGGTGCAAATTCGAACCCGGGAGATGCACCAGATCGCGGAGTACGGTATCGCGGCCCATTGGATTTATAAGGAGAACGGGCCCAATGATAAAGATCTTCGGGAAAAGATCGCCTGGTTGCGGCATCTCATCGAATGGCAAGGCGAGATGAAAGATTCGGAAGAGTTTATGGAAACTCTGCGCATCGGCCTGTTTATGGATGAGGTGTTTGTGTTCACGCCTCGGGGCGATGTGAAGAATTTGCCGGCCGGTTCCACGCCGGTTGATTTTGCGTATAGTGTCCATACTGCGTTAGGCCATCAGTGTACCGGCGCCAAAGTGAACGGCCGTCTGGTTCCGCTGGACTATCAATTGAAAAACGGGGACATCGTCCAAATTATCAGTTCCAAACAGTCGGCGGGTCCAAGCCGGGATTGGCTGCAGTTCGTGAAAACGTCCAAGGCTAAAAACCGGATTCGCCAGTGGCTGCGGGAACAAAACCGGGAAGAAAACATTCAGATCGGCCGGGAAATGTTGGAGAGGGAACTCCGTAAGCAGGGGATGGATGTCCAGGAAAACCTGCGCCAGGAAGTATTACTGGACGGTGCGAAAAAACTTGGGTTCAATAATACGGACGATTTATTGGCCGCCATTGGCGATCTTAAAGTCACGCCGGCTATGTTTATCGGGAAGATAGCGGGGGAAAAAGAGCCTGTCCGACAGGTTCCGGTCCGGACGGAAAGCGAGGATAAACGGAAAAACCGCAAACCCAGTTTTGGTGTGACTGTCCGGGGCGTGGACAATTTGCTGATTCGTTTTTCGAAATGCTGTAACCCGGTGCCCGGAGACGAGATTATCGGCTTTATTACCCGGGGAAAGGGAGTGTCCATTCACCGCAGCGACTGTATTAACCTGGTCAACGAAGATAAGGAACGCATCATCGAAGTGGCCTGGGATAAAGATTATCAAGGGACATATCCGGTGGACTTCGAAATCGTGGGCACGGATCGGGTGAATCTTTTGGCCGATGTGATGAACGCCATTTCGGAAATGAAATTGTATTTGAATGCCGCGAAAGCGAGAAATAAGAAAGGGACGGCATATATCAACCTTACGTTGGAGATCGCCAACTCCGAGCAGATCCGGCATATTTGCAATCGGATCAAGAAGGTTGAAGGGATCCAGGATGTTTATCGGGTCAGCCGTTTGGTGCGATAATGAGAGTGTTAGTTCAGCGGGTGCGATGGGCCCGGGTTCGGGTGTCCGGTGAAATTGTCGGGCAGATCGACGAAGGACTGCTGGTCTTTCTGGGGGTGGGGAATTCCGACACTCTGGATGACTTGCAGTATCTGGCGGAAAAAATCGTCCATTTGCGGATTTTTGCCGACGAAGCCGGGAAAATGAACTTGTCGCTGAAAGATCGGGTCCTACCCATCCTTGTGGTTTCCCAATTTACGCTTTATGCCGATTGCCGGAAGGGCCGGCGCCCGTTTTTCGGTGAGGCCGCTCCTCCCGATAAAGCGGTTGAAATGTATCAACGGTTTTGTGATGCTCTGCAAAATCACGGAGTTCATGTGGAAAAGGGCGTTTTTCAGGCCCATATGGAAGTGGAATTGTGTAACGACGGTCCGGTAACCATTTGGCTTGATAGCGGAGAAAAGTAAGTCTAAAAGGGTATGCAATACACGGTGTACAGTTCACAGCGTATTTAAGGCGCGAGGCATGAGGCGTGAGGCACGAGTTGAATTGACGGTTTACAGTTGGCAGTGGACGGTTATTTCACAGTAAAACAGTTGACAATGTGACAATTGACAGTTAGGTGAAATGTGAAACGGACAGTACCAAATATGAAAAAAAGATAACTGGGAACTGACAATCCAGAACCCAGAACCTCTGTAACCACGCGAAATCCGAAATGTCCTCTCCTAAACCCGTGAACTGTGTGTACTGTGAACCGTGCGTTAAAAACTTAACCTGAAATGATTGATAGCGGGAATGGCCTGCTTTTTTTATTGCCTTTTTCCGGTAAATGACGGAGATTGACGGCGTTTATCCATTTTTTTGCTGTGGTTCGGTTTAATACGTTAAAAAATAGGTCCATAACCGGTTTTGTTTGGAAAATAACGGAAAATTTATGAAGGATTTGTCTGTGCTGTCGCGAAGGAGTAGTGGTAAATAGGGGGAATGGAAAGTCGTCAGCCATGTGTGTGCATTGTGAACTGCCAACCGTCAACTATAAAGAGGGGGTACCGATGAAACGTAAAAACTTGCCGGGTCAGTTAACATTGGAATTGGACTGGGGACTGATCCAATGGGTAGACAGCACCGGAGAATCCCTGGAGTTTTATGAAAAATCGGCTGCCAGTTTGTACCGGAAACCTCCCAATCTGTTGCCGCCCAATCCGTTATTGGAAGAGATCGTCTGGCCTAACAGCAATAATTCGGTTTAACCGGTTTGGGCCCGTTTTGACCGCTTTTTGGGGGCCGGCGGGTTGGATTTTTCGGTTGCGGCGATGCTGGCCCGAAGCGCTTCCATGAGATCGATGATCTTGCCTGTCTCCTGCTGGGGAGTCTGGGTTACTTCGCCGCCGGCTATTTTAGCCCGGATAATTTCCAGCAATGATTCCCGATAGGTGTCGGTATATTTGGAAGCGTCGAAATGGCTGGAAAGGTTTTGAATAAGATTGGTCGCCATTTGAATTTCATTTTCATGGAGTTTGGGCTCTGTCTGCACGCCGGTGAGTTCTGCCGTGGATCGGATTTCATCAGGATAAAAGATGGTGGTCATCACCAGGACATTTTGATAAACCCTAAGCACAACCAAGGTTTCTTTTGAGCGAATCGTTACCCGGGCGACAGCGATTTTCCCCGTGTCCTGCATGGCTTTTTTTAAGAGGGCGTAAGCTTTTTCCCCACCCGGACTGGGTTCGAGATAATAGCTTTTCTCAAAATAGATGGGATCGATTTCAACCAGATCGACAAAATCCATGATATCAATGGTTTTATTGTGTTCATCGGGAATTTTCTCAAAATCTTCATCTTTAAGAATGACGTATTGGCCTTTTTGATATTCGTACCCCCGGACGATCTCCTCCTGAGGCACTTCGATATTGCAATGGGGACAACGGCGTTCGTATTTGATGGGAGTGCCGCATTTCTCGTGGAGATAATTGAAGCGGATGGTTTTCTGTTCCGTGGCGGTATAAAGTTTAACCGGCACGTTCACGAGGCCGAAACTGATTGCACCTTTCCACAGCGTACGCACTTGGGGTCACCTCGGAAGTAGTATGACCGCGGAGGGAAAAACCATACGAAAAAAGGAATAAAAAAACACCCTTGCGGGTGTTTTATGCTGATAAGGATGTTTCCACCGATTCAGGAATACCCCGTCGCACCACCATTTGGTTGACACGACTCGGTTGAAGGACTTCTTTCAGGAAGTCGATGGCTTTTTGAGTTTTGCCGCCGCCGCAGGTAAATACATCGATGGCTGCATAACCGTGTTCCGGATAGGTGTGGATGGAAATATGGCTTTCGGATAAAAGGAGCAAGCCAGTGAATCCTTGAGGCGAAAACTTATAGGATTCTTCGCCTAAAACGGTCATTTGGGCATTCTTTGCCGCCTGACGTAAATAATCCATGAGTAACTGTTCATCATCGAGCTTTTCGAACTGGCAACCCCAAAAGTCCGCCAGAACGTGAGCACCTACAGTATCAAAATCTTGCATTCCCCTCACCTCTCGTAGTAATCATTTTCTTGGTAGGAAGAACGTTTGACCCATAAGCACCCTGATTTCCCTTTACCCGATGATGCACTGCGGCTCACCTCGGGATATATGTTAGATCAGGAGATATTCAGTTGAAAAAAGGTTTCACGCTCCCTAATGTTTTTAAAAACAAGGTAATAATATCAAAAGCACCCCCCCTTGTCAATATGATCCATCGACTAAATATTGTAAAAAAATGTGGATGTTTTATGTGGTGAGAAAAGATGTCGGAGTAAAAGGATATTGCTCTGGTGAAGGCGAATGATCCAAAGAAATCAGATGGGAGACACAGCTTATGAATGCAGAGATCATTTGTATCGGTACGGAATTGTTGCTGGGACAGACGGTGGATATCAATTCGGCTTATTTGGCCCGGGAATTGGCTGATCTAGGGATAAACCTCTTTCATAAGTCGACAGTCGGCGATAACTTGGGGCGGATCGTACCGCTGCTTAGGCAGGCTTGGAATCGCTCGGATCTGGTTATTCTCTCCGGCGGCCTGGGGCCGACCCAGGATGACCTGACCCGGGAAGCTGTTGCCGAGCTGTTGGGGGAACCCCTGGAGTTTCGGGAAGAGGCTTGGGAAGAGATCGTCACTTATTTTAAAAAGATTGGCCGACCTCTCCCGGAAAGCAACCGGCGCCAAGCCATGTTTCCGGCATCGGCTCGGGTATTGCCCAACCGTTTAGGGACGGCTCCCGGTTTATTGGTGGAATCCGCCGGGAAATATCTGTTCGCTTTCCCCGGCGTCCCCCGGGAATTAATAGGATTATGGGAGGAACAAGCCCGTCCCTTTTTGAAGCGGATATTAACCGAAACCGGCCATCCGGTGTTGACGTCCAAGATGGTCCGGATGATCGGCATCGGTGAATCGGCCATGGAAGAGCGGGTAATGGATTTGATCCGACATCAAACCAACCCCACCATTGCGCCGTATGTAGGGAAGGGTGACGTATTGCTGAGAATTACTGCCCGTGGGGATTCGGAAGCCGATAATCTCCGCCGGATCGATGCCCTGTATCAACAGATCCGGGAACGTCTGGGAGAATATATTTACGGCACCGATGAGGAGACGTTGGAGGAGGTTGTCGGCAGGCAGTTGCTGGCGAGAGGTTGGACTCTGGCCACGGCGGAATCGTGCACCGGAGGTTTGATTGGTCATCGGCTGACGCTTGTCCCGGGAAGTTCCTCATACTACTTGGGTGGAGTGATCAGTTACAGCAATCAATTGAAAACCCAATTACTTCAGGTTCCGGAAGCGATCCTTCGCGAACATGGGGCGGTAAGTGAAGCGACGGCCAAGGCCATGGCCGAAGGGGTCCGGCGGTTGACCGGAGCCGATGTCGGAATCGGGGTTACCGGAATTGCCGGCCCGGGCGGCGGAACGGAGACGAAGCCGGTAGGATTGGTCTATTACAGTGTGGCTCTGCCTGAACGTACCGTTGTGGAGCATCGTGTCTTCCCTTATAACCGCGAGGGAAACAAAGAAGCAGCCGCTCGGGCGGTTTTGGGCTTGCTCTGGAAGACGCTCAGATAGGGGGATTTATCGGTGCGCTTATTTATCGGCGTTTGGCCGAGCCGGGAAATGGTTGCTGAAGTTCAGGAATTTATTCGATCCGCTGCGTCGGGGAGCACCGGGCTGCGCTGGGTTCCTCCGGAAAATCTCCATTTTACGCTGAGATTTTTGGGAGAAGTTGCCGACGAACGGGTGGCCGGACTGACCGAGGAATTGCAACAGGCCGCCACGGGCTGTCGTCCTTTTCCGCTGACTCTTGGGAAGACTGGTTTTTTCCCCAATGTTCACTCACCCCGGGTCGTTTGGCTTGGTGTGGAACACGGCACAAAAGAGCTGGCGCACTTGGCGGCCATGGTTCAAACGGTCGGTTCGGAATGGGGGTTGGAGCCTTCCGGTCAACGGTTTCAACCGCATTTGACCATTGCCCGTGTGGCGCGCGGAGCCTTGCCCATGTTTGTACCGGGTAAAGAACCTCGTTTTCAGAGTACAACGACGGTGACTTCGTTTTCGTTGATTGAAAGCAGGTTGCAACCGGGAGGTTCGGTGTATCGAAGCATTGCCGATTTTGTTTTCCCCGAAGACCGGCCGATTGACAGTTAGGATATACTTTGATATACTAAATAGAACATATGTTTGGTTGATGGGAGGCTGTGACCGTGTCCAATAAAGAAAAAGCATTAGAAGTTGCCTTGCTCCAAATTGAGAAGCAATTTGGGAAAGGTTCTATCATGAAACTGGGAGAAGCTGCAGACAAATTAAATATTGAAGTGATTCCCACCGGGGCTCTTTCGTTGGATTTGGCCCTAGGGGTGGGAGGTGTTCCCCGGGGGAGGATTATCGAGATTTATGGCCCGGAGTCATCCGGTAAAACGACGGTGGCTTTGCATATGGTGGCTGAGGCACAGCGGATGGGAGGCATCGGGGCATTCATCGACGCCGAGCACGCATTGGATCCGCTGTATGCCAAAAAATTGGGAGTCGATATCGATAATTTGCTTATTTCTCAGCCGGATAACGGCGAACAGGCGCTGGAAATAACCGAAGCTTTAGTGCGAAGCGGCGCCGTGGATGTGATCGTCATCGACTCGGTCGCAGCGTTAACGCCTCAGGCTGAAATCGAAGGCGAGATGGGCGATTCGCATGTAGGCTTGCAGGCCCGGCTCATGTCCCAGGCCTTGCGCAAATTGACCGCGGTTATCAGCAAATCCAATACGGTGGCTATTTTCATCAATCAGATCCGGGAAAAAGTCGGCGTCATGTTCGGCAATCCGGAGACCACCACCGGCGGGCGGGCTTTGAAATTCTACGCTTCGGTGAGGTTGGAAGTCCGGAAGATCGAAACGTTAAAACAGGGTTCGGACGTCATTGGCAGCCGGACCCGGGTAAAGGTCGTCAAGAACAAAGTGGCGCCGCCCTTTAAAGAAGCGGAGTTTGATATCATTTACGGCGAAGGGATTTCCCGGATTGGTTGCATTTTGGATATGGCAGTGGAACGCAACATCGTCAATAAGAGCGGCGCGTGGTTTTCTTACGGCGATATCCGGATCGGACAGGGCCGGGACAATGCCAAGGAATTTTTGGGAAAAGAGCCGGCGATGCTTGCCGAGATCGAACGGAAGGTCCGGGAAGATTTGGGCCTGGCAGTGTCTCAGGATGAGACGGCCGCTGCCAAGGAAAAAGCCGGCGGGAATAAAGAGGGTTAATGATCCGTGGCTGAACAACGGGTGATGGATGCGGCTTTAAAGTTATTAGCGAAGCAGGATCTGAGCCGGGCTCAATTATCCAGGAAACTGTCGAAAGCGGGCTTCGGGGAAGAGGAGATCGTCCAAAGCCTGGACCGCTTAAGCGGTTGGGGGTATTTGGATGACCGCAAGTATGGGATCGGCCGGGTCGAATGCTTCAAGGCCAAGCTGAAAAGCAGAAATTACACTCGAATGGCATTGCTGGATGCGGGCCTGGATGAAGGCTTGATCGAAAGCATCTTGGATGAATATTATCCTGCGGAAGCGGAAATTCAGGTTATCGCTGCGCTGCTTCGGAAGCGAGGCCCTCGGCGAACATCCATCCAGGAATGGAATTATTTAGTAAGATCCGGATTTGATGAAGAGGCCGTTCGCCGTTGTTTGCCGGAGCAATTCAACTGTTAGAGGGCACTTGACACTCCATTTAAAAAGGATTACAATGATTTCGTGAGGACAGAACATAAGCCGAGTTCTAACTCGGCTTGTTTTGTATATTTTTTTTATTATCTCTATTTCCGTTCTGACAGATTGGCTGTTTGAAATTCTTCCTGCTTTTGAAAATCTTCCTGCTAATGATGTTTTATCGCATATTTGAATTCAAAAAATGAGGAGGTGGTTGCTATCGTCCAACTAATATACGCAGTAGTAGGTATCGTTATCGGATATCTTGGATATATGATCTATGAAAAGCTGCAAATGCAGTCTGCAAAGGATTTTGCCAAAAAGATCATCGACGAGGCCCAAAAAGAGGTGGAATCCTTAAAACGGGAGGCCTTGTTAGAAGCCAAGGAGGAAGCTTTAAAAGTAAAAAACGAGCTGGAACGGGAAGTCCGTGAACGGCGTAATGATATTCAACGGCTGGAAAAACGGCTTGTTCAAAAGGAAGAATCATTAGATCGGAAATATGAGGTTTTAGAGAAAAAAGAGGAATCGTTAGCCAGAAAAGAAGCAGAAGTCGAGAAAATTAAAAACGAATTACAGGAAATTCACCAGCGCCATCGGAGTGAACTCGAACGAATCTCCGGATTAACCAGTGAAGAAGCGAAAGCGCTGTTGTTGAAAGATGTTGAAGAAGAAATTCAACAGGAAGTCGCTATCAAAATTCGGGAAATTGAAGCCCGGGCCAAGGAAGAGTCCGACCGCAAAGCGCGGGAAATCATTTCGTTGGCCATTCAACGGTGCGCCGCCGATCATGTGGCGGAAGCCACCGTTTCGGTAGTGGCTCTTCCCAGCGACGAGATGAAAGGGAGAATTATCGGGCGGGAAGGCCGTAACATCAGAGCTCTGGAAACATTGACGGGAATCGACTTAATTATCGATGATACTCCGGAAGCCGTCATTTTATCAGGGTTTGATCCGGTACGCAGGGAAGTTGCCCGGTTGGCCCTGGAGAAATTGATATCCGACGGTCGGATTCATCCGGCCCGGATTGAAGAAATGGTGGAGAAATCTCAAAAAGAGGTCGAAACCATTATTAAGGAAGAGGGTGAACGGGCTACCTTCGAAACCGGAATTCACGGGTTACATCCGGAGCTCATCAAATTGCTGGGCCGGTTAAAATACCGTACCAGTTACGGCCAGAATGTTTTGAAACACTCCATCGAAGTTTCCCACCTTTGTGGAATGATGGCCAGTGAACTTGGAGCCGATGTGATGCTGGCCAAACGTGCAGGCTTGCTGCATGATATCGGTAAAGCCGTCAATCATGAAGTTGAAGGTCCTCACGTCACGATTGGCGCAGATCTGGCTAAAAAATACCGGGAAAATCCTTTGGTTGTCAATGCCATCGCTGCACACCACGGCGATGTTGAACCGATGTCCATTGAAGCGGTTCTGGTTCAGGCCGCTGATGCTGTGTCGGCAGCCCGTCCGGGAGCCCGCCGTGAGACGCTGGAAACCTATATTAAACGGTTGGAGAAACTCGAAAATATTGCTGATTCATTTGACGGAGTCGAAAAAGCCTATGCGATTCAGGCCGGCCGTGAAATCCGGATCATGGTGAAACCGGATAAAGTGGATGATCTCCATTCGGTCAGGATCGCCAGGGAAATTGCCAAACGGATCGAAGCTGAACTAGAGTACCCGGGGCAAATCAAAGTCACGGTTATCCGTGAAACCCGTGCCGTAGATTATGCGAAATAAAGGCTTCGCACCAATTATGGTTTAGGATTATACAATGATAATATCTTCAGTTACCGGAGAGGGGGAGGAAGCATGAAAGGAATCTTCTGGAAAGACGGAGAAGCCTTCTCCAATTCCATGAGTTTAATAGCATTTTTGCTGGTAAGATATCCAGAGATTGCTTCAGTTCGCTTCGATCCCGTCCAAAAGACCTTACAGTTTTCGTTTGTGGTCACGTCGGATATCAGCGCGTCTCAGTTGGAAGAATTTAAGAACAATCTTTTATTGAGCGTGGAATCCATCGTGGAGTTCCACGGGCGGGAACTGGAACGGTTTGAGATCCAAACGGCTGATGACAGCAGTATGACATTTCTTGAGATTATCCGGGATATTGATTCCTTAAGTCAGGAAGAGATCACGTTAATGATCAGCCTGGTTAAACAGACCTTCGAGGGCTCATTGCTGTTGGAACCGGAGGATGTTGTGCAGGAAGAAGATCTCATGATGCAGGAAGAAATGATAGAACATATGTTGGAAGACCTCAAGGATTCGCAACAGGAAAAACGGTTGATAGGCTTTCGGGAAGAGGGTCGGGTTTTCATCTTTAACCGGGCAAATGTACAAAAGTGAGTTTATCCATGCCGAATATCTGAAATAAAAGGGTAGCTTTGTCCGGCAGAGCTACCCTTACCTTAAACCATAACGGTTTGTGGTCTCCCCGGAACATACGGGTATAAGGTATTAAGTTTAGGTTCCAGGAAAATGATAAAAAAACCGGCAGATAACCGGCATTTCCGGACCTAAACCGATACTTCGGGGAGATGCCGTCATGGTTTATTTTTTTGGAGGTGTCCAATGTGAATATATTGTTTATCGGAGATATTGTGGGCCGGCCGGGCCGGAGGATTATCAAAGCCTTTCTGAAGGATATCATTCACGAGGAATCCATTGATTTTGTGGTTGCCAATGGGGAAAACGCTGCCGGGGGGTTCGGGTTGACGCTGGAAGTATGTCATGAACTCCTGGATGCCGGCATAGACGTGATTACATTGGGGAATCATACTTGGGACAACAGGGATATCCATCGGGTATTGGAAGAGGTTGACTGCGTGGTAAGACCCGCCAATTATCCGGAAGGGACTCCCGGGGTAGGATATTATCTGGCTGAGTCCCGTAACGGCATGTTGGTGGGCGTTATCAATCTTATGGGTCAGGTATATCTGGATCCGCTGGCTTGTCCGTTTCGTACGGCCGACCAGTGTGTGAACATCCTGAAGAAAAAAACCCGTATCATTTTGGTGGACATGCATGCGGAAGCCACGTCGGAGAAGGTGGCTATGGGGTGGCATTTGGACGGGCGGGTCACCGCGGTGTTGGGAACCCATACCCATATTGCCACTGCGGATGCCCGGATTTTGCCCCAAGGAACCGGGTATATTACAGATGTGGGGATGACCGGCCCCCGAGATTCGGTGCTGGGGATCAAACCGGAAATCGTTTTGGAGAAGTTCTTAACGAAACGCCCGGTTCGCTTTGAATTGGCCGGAGGAGCCGTTGAACTGAACGCTGTGGTGATCGAAGCCAATGAATACGGCTTAGCCATCGGAATCCGGCCGATTCGGCGGGTGTTGGAAGAGTCTTGAATATGACGGGGAGTCTGGATGGAGCTGGTTAAAGTATCTTCACATTCCAATCCGAACGCTGTTGCCGGAGCCATTGCCGGTATCATCCGGGAACGGGGCAAGGTGGAAATGCAGTTGGTCGGTGCGGCAGCGCTCAATCAGGCGGTGAAAGCCATTGCCATCGCCAGGGGTTTTGTGGCACCGTCCGGTATCGATTTGATCTTTATTCCTTCGTTTACTGAGATTACCATTGACGGCCAGGCGCGGACCGCCATCCGGTTGGTGGTGGAACCGCGATAGGCTGTATGACATATCAAAAAGAAGAGTGCACAGTACACAGTGCATAGTTCACAGTGTTAAGATTGGGACCGATTGTGGGTACTGGGTCCCGGGTTATAGGTGTCGGAGGGATGTGAACCGTGTACTGAGTGCTGCGGACTTTGAATCAACTCCCTTGCCAGAGGGGGTTTTCTTTTTCCAATGAACCGTGTTAACTCCCAGAAATGCGGGACTATGGTTAGATTTACTTAAAGGGAATCCCTGCTACAGACGAGAATCATCTTTCCAATCAGGTAAAAAACCCTCAAAGAATTCGTTGCAGCAGAACATTACATTATTTTAACGCGGAGGGGTTATCATGGAACTGGTAGGAAAGATGGTTCGGGTTCGGCCGCTTGAAAAAAGAGATTTGGCTAAGATGGTTGTCTGGAATCGGGATGAAGAGCTACAATTTTTGGTGGATTGCGATCTTCCGGGGGACCTTACTCAATTAGAACGATGGTTTCAAGCGAACGTTCCGGATCGATGCTATCAAATATTTGCCATTGAAACCCTTGAAGGGGAATTAATCGGTGATTTGGAACTGGATCATATTTGCTGGAAAAAACATGAGGCGGAGGTTCGAATACGGATTGGGGAAAAGGAGTATTGGGGAAAAGGGTATGGCAGCGAAGCGTTGCGGTTGATTTTGCACCAATGGCTTCTTGAAAAGAATTTCAACCGGATTTATTTGAGAGTGTACCATTTTAACCGGCGGGCCATTCGCTGCTATCAAAAGAATGGTTTTAGACAGGTCGGGATATTACAACGTTGCAATCCGGGATGGAAAGACATTGTTTTGATGGAAACCAGCGCGGGTTTGTTCAAAAAAAAGCTGCAGATTGCCTAATAAAAAATTAAGAAAAAATTTACAGCCAGCTATGATGGGCAATTTGGCGATTATCCCATGGTCGGGTTGGAATTTACGAAAAAAGGAATTGTTTCCCTCTTGTCGAATAGTAATCCGTCAGTTATGTGAAGGAGGGAACTTAATGTCTAAAATACGAATTGCCATTGCTGATAACAATCGCGAATTATGTTCCACACTTTCCGAGCTTATTGAAATTCAAGAGGATATGGAGCTGGTGGGAGTCGCTTATGACGGCATCGAAGCGACCCAATTGGTGGAACAGGTCAAGCCGGATGTTCTTATTTTAGACATTACCATGCCGTATCTGGACGGCATCGGCGTCATGGAACGCATCGGTGAAATGGAAACCAAACCCATGGTCATTGTACTGACTGCTTTTGAACAGGATTCGATGATCCAGCGGTTGATTTCCCTCGGTGCAACGTACTATATGGTGAAACCGTTTGATGCGAAAACCTTATTTGCCCGGATTCGGCAGTTTGCCAACGGAACCACGACGCATCCTTCTTCATCACGGATTCAGGAAGAACGGCCGTCTTACTCCAGCGAGCCGCGGGAAAAATCGGTGACCGAGTTGGAACTCGAGGTAAGTCGCTTATTTCACGAAATGGGAATACCGGCACATTTTCGGGGTTACGCTTATTTACGGGACGCTATCATCATCTCTACCAAAGAGGTTGAAGTGCTTGGCAATATTACCAAAAATCTTTACCCGAGAATTGCCGAGAAATATAATTCTACGCCCAGCGGCGTCGAATCGGCGATACGCCATACTATTGAGATCGGTTGGGAACGAGGCAACTCCGAGTTTATTGAACAATTCTTCGGAGTTGACAGCCAGAAAGGGCGTTTTCCGACAACGGCCGCATTTATTGCCAAAGTTGCGGATAAATTACGTTTAGAGTCCAAAATAAGTTGATTAGGCCTGCAATCGTTCATCTGAATTGACCTGCAATAAATCCCTGTATAGGGATTTATTGTTAGTTTGTTGGGATGGATTCGGGGCATTCGCATATATCTCCTTACGGAAATGGATGATTTCAATTTGAACATTAAAGACTTTACATTGCGGGAATTATCGGATTATCTGGCTGAACGGGGCATCCCGGCTTATCGGGCCCGGCAGATATTCGATTGGATATATAAGAAAAATGTGTCCGGTTGGCATGAGATGACCAATTTGCCGATGGATCTCCGCAATCAATTGGAAAAGGGACGGTCTTTCCGTCGGCTGTCTGACGGTGCTTGCCCGTGAAGCGTCGGCGGACGGTACGGTGAAGTACCTGTTTGGTTTGGCTGACGGCTCCACGGTGGAAAGCGTATATTTGCCGGATGAAGATCGCCACACGGTTTGTTTTTCAACGCAGGTAGGTTGCCCGATGGGCTGTCTTTTTTGTGCCACCGGGCAAAACGGATTAACCCGCAATTTAACCGCAGGAGAGATCATTGACCAAATTTTGCGGATTAGCAAAGGCGAAGGGGTAACCGTCACCAATCTGGTGGCCATGGGTCAAGGCGAACCACTCTTAAACTACGATGCCTTGATGAAGGCGATCCGGATTCTCCATGACCCTAAGGGACTGGCCATGGGAGCCCGCCGGATCACCATTTCGACTTGCGGCATTATTCCGGGTGTGTTAAAGTTAAGCGAGGAGCAACTTCAGGTTAATCTTGCCATCTCTTTGCATGCTGCCGACGATGAGTTGCGCAACCGGTTGATGCCGGTGAATAAAAAGTATCCGATAGCGCCCCTGCTTGAGGCTTGTCAAACCTACATTGAGCGGACCGGTCGCCGTATCACCTTTGAATATACTTTGATCGACGGCGTGAACGACCGGTCTCAGGATGCGGCCAACCTCATCCGGCTGCTCCGGGGGATGCTTTGTCATGTCAATTTAATTCCCTTTAACCCGGTTCCCGGCTCTCCGTTTAAACGTTCAACACCGTCGCAAATCCATTGGTTTGCCGCTGAATTGAACCGGGCCCATATTGAAACGACGGTCCGTAAAGAACGCGGTACAGATCTTGCAGCCGCCTGCGGCCAACTCCAAGGGAAATATCGAGGTGAATGCTGATGGGATTGTCTCAAATTTTGCGTCTCATTAAAGGCTTTGCCCAATCCTTTTGTCGGAGTGAGGGCGAATCCCCGACGTATGGCCCAAAGCCGTTCGATAAACCGTCGGAGGGGGACGGACGGACGGATAATGAGAACACCTTATGCCGGTTGAGAATCCCTTCGAATACGGCCCGGAGGGAAGTGGCCGCAGACGGTGAAGACGAAACTAAAAAATTTTGTGCCCTTCATTCTTCCAACCGGAGGACGACGGAGGGGTGGATTTTTAAAGTGGTCACCGGTTTGGATGCCGGGCGTCAATATATTGCGACCACTCCAATGATAAAAATCGGGCGGAAAAGCGACAACCATATCTATTTGAAAGACCCCAAGGTATCCCGCTACCATGCGGTAATCACCCTGCGCGGGGATCAACTTTATATTAAGGATCTCGGAAGTACCAACGGAACAAAGGTGAATGACCGTAAAGTCTTTGGTGAGCGGGAACTGTTTGCGGGAGAATTGATACAGCTGGGAGATACGGTGATTCAGTTGGAAAGAGTTTCCTACTGTGCATCGGACGCCTTGTAAGGAGTGAGCAGATGATATTCGGAGCAAAAACGGACATCGGTAAAGTGCGTGAACACAATGAAGACTCCTTTGGCTGCAAAGACAATCTGTTTGTCGTCGCTGACGGAATGGGAGGACATCGGGCAGGTGAAATTGCCAGTTCAATTGCTGTTGAAACGATTTTGGCGGGCGCAATCTCCCAGATCGATGAAGCAGGTTTGAAACGGCTGATATTGGAAGCCAATGATGCGATTCTGGCTGAGGCGGAGAATAATCCGGAGTTGGCCGGGATGGGCACGACCGTGGCGGTTTTGGTGGTTTTCCCCGAGAAAGCGATTGTAGCCCATATCGGGGACAGCCGTATTTACCGTTATACGGCGGAAGGCGAATTGATTCGGTTGACGGATGATCATTCATTGGTAGCCGAATTGGTCAAACGTGGAGAGCTTACGGAGACGGAGGCTAAGGATCATCCCCATCGGAATATGTTGACCCGGGCTTTAGGGACGAAAGGCACCGTTGAGGTCGAAACGATGGTTATTCCGGTCAAACCGGGAGACCGGTTCATGTTATGCAGTGACGGGTTAACCGGTATGGTTGATGAAGATACTATCGGCCAAGTATTGGCCGGAAATGAAACGCCGACCGAGATGGCTGAGCAATTGGTGGCTTTGGCCGTCGAACGGGGCGGGATGGATAACGTAACTGTGGTTATTGTGGAAATCTAAGCAGGAATTGTCTATTACAGAGCGAAGTAACTACACGTAGCCTACTTTTGAAATGCGGGTTAAAATCGGGGTGAGGCTTTGATCGGGAAGATATTGGGTAACCGATACCGTCTGGTGGAATTGATCGGCGAAGGCGGCATGGCGTTGGTTTATAAAGCGGAATGTTCTTTGCTGTGCCGGATGGTTGCTATTAAAATATTAAGGCCGCAATATGCCAATGATATTGAGTTTGTTGAGCGTTTTCGCAGAGAGGCGCGGTCAGCTGCAAGTTTATCTCACCCGAACGTTGTGAATATTTATGATGTCGGTCAGGAAGACGGTATCGACTATATTGTGATGGAATATATCTCCGGTAGCAATTTGAAGGATCTTATCCGACGTGAAGCGCCGTTTTCGATCCGGCGGGCTTTGGATTATACCCGTCAGATTGCGGAAGCGTTAAGCCACGCCCATGAGCGCAATATCATTCATCGGGATATTAAACCTCACAATATTTTGGTGACGCCTGACGGCCAGATTAAAGTGACGGATTTCGGGATCGCCAGGGCGATCAGTGAAAGTTCCTTTACGCAAACCGGGATTGTGGTGGGATCGGTTCAATATGCCTCTCCGGAACAGGTTAAAGGAGGCATCGTCGGCCCCCAGTCCGATCTTTATTCGTTGGGGTGCGTGCTCTATGAGATGCTGACCGGCACGGTGCCGTTTAAAGGAGATACATCCATCTCCATTGCACTCCAGCATTTACAGGAGAAGTTGACCCGGGTCCGGGACATTCGGCCGGATATCCCGATATCGGTTGAAAATATTATCAACAAAGCCATGGCTAAGGATCTTTCGGAACGTTACCCATCCGCTTTGGCCATGATTAAGGATATCGATCTTGCCCAAAACCGGTTTTCCCGGGAGACCAAGCTGACCGACGACGATTTGCCCACGCAAATGTGGAAGCCGGTAGATATCGAAGCGGAGAAACCGAAAAGCCGTTTTTCCTTTTGGGTGTCCCGAATTCTCATCGGATTGGGGACGGTATTGGCTACCGGATTGATTATGATGCTCGCTTATCTACATTTCTTCGGAGGAGCCCGCACCGAGGTGATTGTCCCGGATTTAGTAGGGAAAGATGTGGCGGAGGCCCGGCGGATTCTCCGGGAGAAAAATTTGAAATTGCGTTTGGTTAATCAATTATACAGTTCGGATTATGCGGTCAATCAGATTATCAGCCAAAAACCTTTGCCGGGAAACAGGAAACGCCCCAATACCGAAGTTGAAGTGGTTGTCAGCAAAGGCCCGCGGTTGGTCCAGGTTCCGGATTTGATTGGGAAAACCCTATTGGAAGCGGAGCTGGCTTTGGAAGAGGCCCATCTTCGCTTGGGAGAAGTCAATACCGGAACTGACGAGAACTGGCCTAAAGGGGCTGTCATCAAGCAGTTGCCGGAGAAATTTACCCAAATTGAACAAGGGGCCAGCGTTTCCATTACCATTAACGGCACCGATACGGAGAATATGGTGGAAGTCCCCAACTTTATCGGTAGGCTTCTTTCGGAAGTCCGGGCCGAATTGCCCGGGTTGGGGTTGATATACAATCAGGCAACGCCGACGCCGAGTAATGTGTATGCTGAAGGCGTTGTGGTCGATCAGCGGCCTGTCCCTTATGAAAAGGTCCCTCAGGGGACAGCCATGAATTTCATCGTAAGCTCGGGACCGAGTGAATAATCATATTCAAAACGATGTGCAGCAAGTGAGGTAAGGAGTTAAGGTTGCCAGTAGGAAGAATTGTTAGGGCTATTGCCGGATTCTTTTATGTTGAGCCCGCCGAAGGCGACGGAAGGCTCATTGAATGCGCGGCGCGGGGTAAGTTGAAATACCAGTCTGAAGCGTTGGTGGTAGGAGACTGGGTCGATTATCAACCGGAAGAGGAAAAAGGCGTTATTACCAAGGTTTACCCCAGAGAAAACCTTCTCAAACGACCTTACATTGCCAATGTCAATTTGATTGTGTTGGTATTTGCCCATACCAATCCGGATCCTAATGACTTTTTAATGGCCAAATTCTTGGTTTTAGCCGAATCCAGCGGTATCCCTTATCTTATCGTCTTAAACAAAACGGATTTGGTATCCCAAAGAAAGGCTAATCAATTGGCGGAAAAATACCGAAATAATGGATATCAGGTATTATGTACCAGTGTCCTGACACACTTGGGGAAACGCAAACTTCAGCAAGCGTTGGCCGGTAAAGTGGCTGTATTTGCCGGACCTTCGGGAGTCGGTAAATCCGCACTGCTCAATATGATATCTCCGGGTTTGGGGCTGCGAACGGGGGCCGTAAGTGAAAAAATCGGCCGCGGTCGGCATACGACCCGGGAGGTTCAACTGTTAAAGACGAAACAAAACGGTTACATTGCGGATACGCCGGGGTTTACCCAGATTGACTTGGATTTTATCGAGCCCCAACAATTATCGGATTATTTCCCGGAATTCCAACCGTTCAGGGAAAATTGTAAATTCTCGTCATGCTGTCATGATGCCGAACCCCAGTGCGGAGTGAAACAGGCCGTATCCGAATCCAAAATTGCCGCTTTTCGTTATCAAAATTATTTGGAACTTTTGGACGAGGTCCGGAATTTTTATAAAAACCGGTATCGATAGGAGAAGGAACCATGATAGAAGTTGCGCCTTCCATTCTGAATGCCGATTTATTACATTTGGAAGCGGAAGTTCAAAAGATTCAAGAGGCGGATTGGTTGCATTTTGATGTGATGGACGGCCATTTTGTACCCAATATGACCTTCGGGCCCATGTTTGTGTCGGCCATTAAAGACATAACCCGTCTGCCCATTGAAGCCCATTTGATGGTGGAACAGCCGGAGACGTTTATTCCATGGTATGCCAAAGCGGGGAGTAAACGCATTATTATTCAGGTTGAAACCTGCAAGCATCTGCACCGGCTCGTTCAGATGATTAAGGAATTGGGGTGTGAAGCTGGGGTTGCTTTAAATCCGGCAACGCCTTTGGAGGTGCTTGACTATATTCTGCCTGACTTGGATCTGGTGTTGATTATGACGGTAAATCCAGGATACGGGGGGCAGAAATTGATTCCGGAGACGATCCCCAAGGTCCGACGGCTGGCTGAAACGATTAAGGCCAATGGATTTGGCTGTAAGCTGGAAGTTGACGGGGGAGTTAACTGGGAAAACGTTCATACTTTGGTGGAAGCTGGCGCCAATGTTTTAGTGGCCGGAACGCTGATCTATAAAGATCCGGACCCTGCCGCGGCAGTAAAACGTTTAAAACATTGTGCCGCTTTGGGCTAATAGAACGCAGCGATTGTTTCAGCGGGTGAAGGAGGTAATTCGACTGTCATTCGAACACATCGATTCATTTGTCAAAGCAGCTTATTCGGTCATTGAATGTATGCTCAATCCCGAAGTAGAAGCCGGACGTCCTTTTTTTAATGATCAACCACTGACGAAATATGAAGTCAGTGTCCTAGTAGGTATCCTTGGAGATTTGCAAGGGCAGGTTATTTGCGGAATGTCCAAAGAAACCGCAACCAAGATCGTCTCCCAAATGTTATTTACCGAGACTGCGGAGATTGACCAAATGGGTCAAAGCGCTTTATGCGAACTGAAAAACATCATTGTCGGTACTGCCAGTAATAATTTATCGCAGAATGGTTATGAATGTAATATTACCCCTCCCTTGTTTCTGATGGACGGGAATATTCCGGACTTTCTGAAGCACATTCAAACCGCATTGGCCATTCCGATCAAGACGCCCTATGGAATGATTGAAATCAATTTGGCTTTGCGCAAGGACAAGATTGATTGATTCGTTTGCATTAAATAACGGTAGGGGTGAGCACTGATGGGAGAACTCAATGAAGCGACACGACGCTTTTCTGCCAAAGATGAAGGTCTCTCCGAGGTTGCCTTAATTTTACAGCAGGTTTGCTCCGCTTTGAAAGAGAAAGGATATGATCCGTTGGATCAGATTGTAGGATATCTCTTGTCCGGCGATCCGGCGTATATTACCAGCTATGGGAATGCACGGGTTCTCATCAAAAAACTGGAGCGGGATCAAATTTTGGAGGAATTGGTTCATAGCTATCTGACGCAAACCGGAATACTGAAAAACGAGGATTAACCGGCGGTTGGGACGTTCTAAAATATGCGATAACACCATAGTTTTAAAGTAAGTATCTTTAAAATGGGGTGTTATACGATGTCCGTATTACTGGGAGCTGAGTTAAATCCGAGTTTGTTGGATTTGTTTGAAAAGCGAATCACAACGGTTATTCTGGCAACGCTCGATGAGAATAACTGCCCCCATACGGCCCCCTTTTACTACCTGGTTGCCTCCGACCCCAAACATCTACGGGTGGCTATTTCCCGGAATCATCAGACGTTTCATAACATTACTGTCAATTCCAATGTGGCGGTGTCCGTCGTGGATGAGGGAGATATCGCCGTTTGCATCAAAGGGAGTGCCAGCGTTTATCTGGAAAATATGGAATCTGACTATAATATGGCGGTCGTGGATATCGAGATTAATCAGATCAAAAAGGATAATTGGACCAGCCATTTTGTAACTCAGGGCATTCGAATCCGACACCGGAATGAACCGGCACTTATCGCTTCGCGAAAAATATTCCAGGAATTGCTGAAGGGATAGTTCAGATAAAGGAGTAATCCATGCGAAAATTATTGCCTTTGCTGTTTTCCGTAATGCTCATATTCTCTCTGGGATTTACCCGCAAACCGACGGTTGTCCCGGTGGAAGGGATGTATTCGGTTAAGACCCGGACGTTTACGTATTTTGATCTCTTTTCGGGTGAGTTTTCCGATATAACCGTCAATCTGGCTGAACTCATCGAATCCCAGCCGGAAGGGCTCCAAGTCGAGCCTGAAGTGAAACGGATGAGCCAGCTCCGTTATGGTTCGGTTAAGTTGGGAAATACCAATGAAAAGACATGGTTCGTGATTGGAAGCGAAAAGGGAGTTTGGCCCGTTGTTTATGTGGATCAGAACAATGATCGTTTGATTGAGGCGAAAGAGAAGATCAAAGGGATACAGACCGACCAAACCCGGAGAAAAGGGATGCAGGTTGAGTTCGGAGCCAATCTGATTCCCTTTTCGGTGCAGGTCCGTTTTAAGGGGACTACGAGTATCATTGAGAAAAAACAGTACTTTTTCGCGCAGTTTGAAAAGTACAGCCGGGACGGGAATACCGAAGAATTGGTTCGTTTTATCTCTGCCAGTTTCCTCGATGGCGAGATCAAAGTCTATGACGGCAAAAAGTATCAACAGGTTAAATTCCGCATCGTCGACGGAAACAGTAATGGCTGTTTTAATGATTATGGAAAAGATTTAATCTATTTTGACTCCAATTTCGACGGGTTTTTCAAAAAGAAAGAAGGCCAGCCGTTGGCTGAATATTTCGATTTCAACGGACCGAATAATGAAAAACGTCAATTGCGTATGATTGTGGTGCCGCATCCGGCAAAGATCGCGGTGGTCGACAGTACCGTGGAAATTGACCGGAGCCAGCTGGAGGCCGTCTCCGATCAGCCGGAACCCGAGAAAGACGCGCCGCAAGGATAAGCAGATAACGACGACTCCCGAGGGAGTCGTTATTTTTTGGTTAAAGAATGTTTTTCCAAGTATCGCTGCGAAATCCACGGCGGAGGGCTTCCAGGGCGATGACATCAGTGGGCGGGATGTTGCCGAGGTTTACTCCGGGCCCAAATTGGCAGATGAGGGAGGCTTGCTGGTTTTTAAGCGGAGCTTCCCACATGATCTTCTCCAGGGGCAAAACCGAACTGATGGCCGCTAATTTTTCGGTTATAACGGCGCCGTGGCTGTCGTAGACCCCGATATTGGTTCCGGACTCCCGGGCTTCGATAATGACCCATTCTGCCCCGCATTCCAAATCTTCTTTAGCGGTTTGAACCAGGCGGTGCGGATCCGGTTGTTGCGCCGGATCTTTTTTCCCCACTTCCGTAATGACCTTAAATCCCCGTCCTAAAGCTTTGGCGATCAATTGTCGGCGTTCTTCGGGCGAAAGGGTGATGGTGCCATCGGAGATTTCCACCCATTGGATTCCCAGGGCGGACAATTGATCCAATACCCGATCCACCGTTTTTTCCCAAAAAGCGATTTCCAAAAAGGTTCCCCCCGGATAGACCGGAATGCCGAAATCCGCCGCCATGTGGATTTTCTTTTTTAGAATCGACGGGGGATATAAGGGCAGGGTACCGAAGGAAAGTTTAATGTAATCGATAAAATCGGCACCGGTTTCCAATATGTTGCGGGTTTCGGAGAGGGAAAGGCCTTTGTCCAGGATCATGGTCATTCCGGTGGTGCGCGGTTTCGGCGGGCGCCCTTTTAACGGCGGTGAAATCACTTGATCCCAACTTTTCATATTGATCACTCCCCGATTATTTTATGAACGGCTGGGATTTTGGTTCGTTTTCCCGCGGGGAAATTGGCGGTAGAATACATGAAGTCTTCTTGGGCGGAATATGAATGGTTTAAGGGAGTGAAGCCGATGATCCATGATAATCTGATGTTGTTGGCGATTTTGGCGTTGGGCTTGGCGTTCAATAATAACCTGGTTGCCGCCGGCGCCGGAAGTTTGTTGGTGTTGAAGTTGATTCGCCTCCAAACGGTATTGTTGTTGCTGGAGCGGCGGGCGCTGGACCTAGGGTTACTTTTCTTGCTTATTGCCGTACTGATTCCTTTTGCTTTGGATAAGGTCGGGGTGAAGGATATTTGGATGACTTTTCAAAGCTTACAGGGGATTTTAGCGGTGGTCGGCGGGGTGGCTGCGGCCTATCTTTGCGGACAGGGTTTGATATTGCTCCAGCTTCAGCCGGAAGTGGTAGTTGGCTTGGTGGTCGGGACGGTGTTAGGTGTTTCGTTGCTAAAGGGAATACCGGTGGGCCCGTTGGCGGCTGCCGGTGTTACCGCGCTGTTATTCAGTATCCTGGGTTTGGGTAAAAATCATTAACAGGGATGGTGAAGCAGGTTTGGAACAGGCAACATTGAATCATATGGCGGTTTTACGAATAATTTCCGGCCTGATGGAGATCGGGATTGCCATCCTGTTTCTCAAATCAGGCCGGGTGGATACGGCGTTGCGTTTAAACGCCTTTTTGGGGTTGATCGGTCCCCTGGTTTTCATTTTAGTCAGCGTATTAGGCATTGCGGCCATTGCTGTCAAATTATCTTGGACCAAAGTCGTCATCTTGGTTTTGGGATTAGCTTTGGTGTTGTTGGGGACCAAAAGTTAACTCGTTAAAAACTCATATTCCAACTGAGGAAGGCTTGAGTGAGCGTTTCTTGGTAATTACGCTCCACATCAAGACCGAATGCCAGTTGGTTGACGGGCGAAAATGATTTAATGATGCTGCTTCGCCAATGATAAGTGAGATCCGGCTGGTCATAGTTGACTACCGGGGTCAGGGCAATGATTCTGTTTTCCCAGATATATGTTGCACCCAAACGGTTTTGCAGCGAGAGTTCGAGGCCTTTCGAATTAGGTGTAAACCATTCGCGGTCAGTGCCGGACCGATGCGCCAGGCTGGAGTATGACGGCATAAACTGTGAAGCCAGATAAGCTGCTTTCATCTGGATATAAGCATCTTTTGACAGAGATTTACCGTAACTGATTAAAAATCCGGGCGTCCAGTCCACTCGGTAATCGGGGGATGCATCCCAATGAAACGAATACCATGCCATTTCGGCGCTGAGCTTCGCGTCGCCTTGGGTGAAAGCCGCATCGAAGCTGAATGCTTTTTCGCCGGTGATACCGTTGGGGACCAGATTGATACCCCAGATGACATTTTGGTCGGACCATCCCAGGCGGGCGGCGAAATAGTCTTCGCTATCAGCTACCTGGTCGGTGCCAGAAGAATATTCGGTGTTAACCCGGGAGTAAACGCCGATGATGTGATAATGCTCGGAAAAGCTCTTCTGAATTGCCAGACCTTCGATGGGATTGGAGAAAAAGTCGCTGATCAAACCCACCGGGCTGAAAGAGAAACGGAACCTGCCGAAATAGTTGAGACTGGACGGATATTCCAGACGGACGAAAGCCTCTTCCACCTGGAACGGCGTGGTCATCGGATAATTGGGAGAGTTCAGGCTTTGCCAGTTGACTCCCCAAGCACCGTCATGAGACGTTTTTAATGAGAACATCAGGTTGTTTTGGACATAAGCGTCGAAAAAAAGATCCAGATGTTGTTCAAAGTTAAATTTCGGCCGATCCGGAAGATTATCCAGATAAGTGTTGGTCTCCAGTGACAGGTTGCCGCCGATTTGAAAGCGGCCCCAGCTGGATTCCAAGGAATTAAAACGGTTAGTCAGATCGGCTAATTTTTTCTCCGTCGTTGAGCCGGCGGTCGAAGACTTGGCCGAAGCAGGAATCGTGAAAGAGAGAAGCATCATGATGGCCATCAGGGTGGACAGTGTTTTGAATTTACGCATAGGCACCCTCCGGTTTTAATAAAAGATTACCGGTTTATTTCGGTTGCCACGACAAAATACCTGCTAAAATGGACATTTAACATTTTTCCAAATGTGGCAAAAAAGAAAAGCCGATGAAATCGGCTTGAATATTGTCAGGTCGTTTTACCGATACTTGGGTCAGTATTGGTAAGCAGTGAGTTGTGAGCCGTCCGCCTTCTCTTATTCCGGCTTCAATGCCGCAAGGATGTGAGAAGGAGGCGCTCCAATGCCAGTTTGGTCACCGGCGGGCAAAACGTTCCAAACTTTTCTGATGGTACATTCTATGACGAAGGCGGTATAAAGGTGAGAAGGTTAGGGAGATTCCCTAACCTTGCCGGGTCATCAGCTCTTCCGCTTTTTCGATTAAACGACGGACGATGAGCCCCGACTCCCGGGTGGTGATGTTGCTGAAGTCATAATTGCCGTCTTGGACTTGAATACGGTCGGCAAACCCCAATTCTTTGGCAATCTCATATTTAACTTCATCGGAGACAATACTGCCGCGACGACCCAATGCGTTTCACCCCCCTTTAACTATAGTATTATCCGGACGGGGTTAAAACCTCAGGAAAATAAAGGCTTGTCTCTCGGAGAATTTGCCTAAGATCGGGCTTTTGCGGATAAGATATATAGATGGATGGATAATTCAGGAATATGTTGTTTTTCGTTGAATGCAAATATGTTATAATATATTGATATTATTTTGAGGGGAGAGCCTTGACGTCATGAAACATCTCCACTTTGTGGGAATCGGCGGAGCCCGTTTAAGGGGCTTGGCAAAATTATATCAAGACCGCGGTTACCGTATTTCCGGTTCCGATTGGCAGGATTCGCGGGAGATCGAGAGCTTACGGAAACGGGGGATCCCCATCAGTATCGGCCACTCGCCGGAAAATGTGATCGGCGCGGACCTGGTGGTTTATACCAATGCCGTCGGTAATGAAAATCCGGAGGTTTTGGAGGCGAAACGCCTCGGAATACCGACCATGGAGGGGGCGGAACTGTTAGGCCGGCTCATGGATGAGGTGGGCCAGGGGATCGCCATTGCCGGAACGCACGGTAAAACCACGACGACGGCCATGACGTCAATGGTATTGATCGAAGGCGGACTGGATCCGACAGTGTTCATCGGCGGTGAACTTAGCGCCTTGGGAGGTAACCACCGCACCGGAAAATCTCCGTATATGGTGGTGGAAGCCTGCGAATTTAAAAAATCGTTTTTGAAATTCCGGCCGAAAATTGAGTTAATTACCAATATTGACTGGGATCATCCCGATTGTTTTCCTTCTTTGGAGGATGTGGTCCAAACTTTTCGGGATTTTGTGGATTTGCTCCCTGCGGACGGCATGTTGGCGGTTTGGGGGGATGATCCCCGGGCGTTGGAATTAACCCGATATTATACAGGGAAAACCTTAACCTTCGGATATCAGGAGCATTTTGACTGGAGCGTCCGCGGGATCCGTCCGGTGAGCCCTCTGGGAATTGCCGCAGAGCTTTTTTATAGGGGAAAGCCTCAAGGCGAATTGGTATTGAAAGTCCCGGGCAAGCACAATATTCAAAATGCATTGGGCGCATTAACCATCGGAACCGAATTGGGAGTGGATTTGCCGGTGGCCTTGAAAACATTGGCGGAATTTACCGGCGTGAAGAAACGTTTTGAGATTAAAGGGGAATATGACGGCATCGTGGTGGTGGATGATTATGCCCATCATCCGGCAGCCATCCGTTTAACGCTGGATGCTGCCAGGAAGGCTTTTAAAGGCCGGATCTGGTGCGCTTTTCAACCCCATCTTTTCAGCAGGACCAAGTATCTGCTGCACGAGTTCGCCCAGGCGTTCGGTGATGCGGATGTGGTTGTCCTGGCCGATATATACGCGGCCCGGGAAGTGGATACCAAAGATGTCTCCAGTGCGGATTTGGCGGCTGAAGCCGGAAAATATCATCCGGATGTCCGCTATTTGGGTGATTTTGAAACCATTTACCATCACTTGAGGGACAATTTAAAGCCGGGCGATCTTTTGATTACCATGGGTGCGGGAGATATCTGGAAGGTGGGCGAACGGCTGCTTCAATCTCACTAAAAATTAAAAAATTGAAAGCCAAAGATTGGTTCTTTGGCTTTTCGGTAAGATGGATTTATAGCTGGATGACGAGCATGCCGCCTTCTTCCGAAAATTCATAACGGCGGTCTTCCACCGGAATTTTAAACCGGTTTAAAAACTTTTTGGCAATTACCATTTTAGTGGTCTTGCCTTGAATCTTAAACGAATCAAATGATTCGTTTTTAATGGGCAGAATACCGATTTTCCGGTTTTCCGGATCAAAGTATAATTCAACGTATTTGCAATCGCCGATAAATTTCTCGACGACCGGTTTGTAGAAGGCAAAACGTCCTTTGTTGTTGATTCCGATGGTTTTGGATGAAATTCCTTTTTTCATTCTTTCTCTCTGATATTTGATAAAAGCCACATAAATCCCCTCCGCAAGTTTTTATTTTTATTATTCTCTATCAAAATATATAATCCTCCAAAATAGTAAAGAAAAGGAAAAACTGTTAAAAAATAATAATATTCGGCATTATTTTTTGCATTTGTACGGTTTATTGACGATAATTAAAGGATATTGTCTAAACAGTTCGGTTTTTAAGTTTTAAAGACAGGGGATGACGATGTATCGGACGAAGTTTGAAACGCCTTGGGGATGGGGAAGTTTGGCATGGAATGAGAAAGGGGTTACCGCGATACATTTGCCTGCGACGTTTCTGCCGGAGGATTGTGGGGACGAGATCCGGGAGGATCCGTTTGACGCCGTCGTGCAACTGCGGTATTATTTTGAAAAGAAATTAACCTCATTTTCCGTCCCGTTGGTATACCAAGGGACCGATTTTCAACGGGCCGTGTGGGAAGGGTTACGGCAGATACCTTACGGTGAACGGTGGAGCTATCGCCGTCTCGCCGAATTTATCGGCTGTCCCGGCTCCGCCAGGGCCGTAGGAAATGCTCTTCATATCAATCCGATTCCCATCATTATCCCCTGTCACCGGGTCATACGCGCAGACGGAAGCCTGGGCGGTTTCGGCGGAGGGATTTCGCTTAAAAAAGCGTTGCTGGAGTTGGAGGACAAAACGATAAACGATTTGAGGAGGTAACTCTTGGCCTTTCGTTATTTGCTGCTTGATTTGGACAATACGTTGTACCCCAAAAGTTCCGGGTTGTTGCCTGCGGTTGACGGAAAAATCGACGCATATATTCAGTTGAAATTGGGCTGGGATGCGCAGAAATTAACGGTGATGCGGCGGCAATATTGGAAGGAGTACGGGACCACATTAAGCGGAATGATTGTCCATCATGGTACGGATCCGGAGGAATATATCCGGATGACGTATGATCTGGATGTCAGCCGTTATATCAGTGCCGATGCCCGGCTGGAACAGACATTGCATGCCATCGAACTGCCGAAAATCGTATTCAGCAACAGCCCGCGGGAATATGTGGAACGAGTGTTGAAAGTCCTCGGTATCGATGGGCTGATTGAGGCGGTGTATGACATTCGTTTCTGCAATTATTTTGGAAAGCCCAATCCCGACAGTTATCGGAAGGTCCTCTCCCATTTACAGGCCAGCGGCGAGGAGTGTATCTTTGTCGATGACTCCCGCGTCAATGTGATAGGCGCCGAAGCCGTGGGGATGACGGCGGTATGGCTGACCGATTCGCCGGGTGATACGGCGTGGTCCATTGCCCAGATTTATGATTTGCCGCAATGTCTGGAAAAAATCCGTCAAGCCCGGTTGTCGGCTTAACTTAAAGCCTGTTATATTTTCGCGCCAGACGTAAGAATTTCCGTTTGTTTCGGCTGTCCAGGGCCGCGTTAATTTGGGCCATCAATTCTTTCATTTCCATCTCGCGTTTGAAAGCTTCGGTCCATAATGACAGTTCGAAGTCGATTAAAATTTGTTGGCCCAGGGAAGACTCCAATGTGACCGGAGATTCTTCGATGACGGTATGGAATGATTCGCAGCTCATCCGATCCGGAAAGTATAGCGTTAAATATAATGGAGATTCTTTAAGTAGTTGCAGGCGATCGATAATCATCTCCGGATCGGTAACGGTGCTGTTAAAGGTTTTCAGGATAAACGGCGGCATCCCGGTTCCGGTGGTGGAAATAACCAGCAACGGGCGGAGATAGGAACCGTCCATGACCAGATGGATACGGGAAAGATATTCTTCGTTATCGGCAAGTAGCAAGAGGAGTTGCTTGGAACCCTCGGAATCGAAGGGGTAATTCTCAATAAACCAGTGGAGAAAGTTTCTTTTAGCCCATGTACTGACGGTTTTTCTGGTCATCGATAACCTCTCACTCTTGATGATTTATTACCATATTATTCGGATGAAAATCTTGAAATACCAAGAGACAAATATTAACATTTTCTAAATTTATGAAAGGATGGTATGGTATGAAGGATCCACGTTTGGATAAAATGGCCCACGGTCTGATCCATTACTCTGTCGAGCTAAAGCCGGGGGAGAAGATTTTAATCGAAGTAATTGATTCCGGGATACCATTGGCATTGGCGGTGGTTCGTGAAGCCTATCGGGCCAAGGGGGTACCCTTTGTTTTGGTCCGGAATAAACAGTTGGACCGACAATTGATGTTGGAAGCCACCCGGGAGCAATTGGAGCGGCAGGCTGAATATGAATTGGTCCAGATGAAAGAGATGCAAGCCTACATCGGGATCCGTGCCGCCGAGAATTCCAATGAGACGGCTGATGTCCCGGCGGAACAACAACAAGCGTATATGAAGTATTATATGCGGCCGGTGGTGGACCAGCGAGTGAATCATACCAAATGGTGCATTATGCGGTATCCGACGCCGTCCATGGCCCAATCAGCTTCCATGAGCACCGCAGCCTTTGAAGATTTCTATTTCGATGTGTGTACGTTGGATTACAGTAAAATGGAGAAGGCGATGCAGCCTTTGAAAGAGTTGATGGAACGGACGGATCAGGTGCGGATTACCGGGCCGGGGACGGATCTGACTTTCTCTATCAAGGGGATGCCGGCCATTCCCTGTGCCGGAAAAATGAATATTCCGGATGGCGAGATTTTTACGGCTCCGGTCATCGATTCGGTCAACGGGGTGATTACCTACAATACGCCTGCGGTTTATCAGGGGACGACTTTTGAAAACATCCGGCTGACTTTTGAAAACGGTAAGCTGGTCGATGCGAAGAGCAATGATACCCAGCGGATTAACAAGATCTTCGATACCGATGAAGGGGCCCGTTTTGTCGGGGAATTCTCCCTGGGAGTCAATCCCTATATTTTAAAACCGATGAAAGATACGTTGTTTGATGAGAAGATCAGCGGAAGCATTCATTTTACTCCGGGCCAGGCTTACCAGGAATGCGATAACGGTAACCGTTCTTCCATCCATTGGGATTTGGTCTTCATCCAACGGCCGGAATACGGTGGGGGCGATATTTACTTCGACGGCAAACTTATCCGCAAAGACGGACGGTTCGTTCTCCCGGAATTGGAACCGCTCAATCCGGAAAATTTAAAATGAAATTTTTGAAATAATAAAAAACCCGCGAAAGCGGGTTTTTTTAAATTATAGATGCGTTTCAGCCAGCGAAGGCGTTGTAAATGGCCCGTACGGCCTTTTCGAAATCGACGGTCTCTACGCCGACGATAATATTGATTTCGCTGGAACCCTGATCGATCATCCGGACATTGATGCCCTCATCGCCCAAGGCCTTAAAGATTTTGGCGGCGATTCCCGGAGTAAAGGCCATTCCCCGGCCTACGGTGGCGATCAGCGCCATATTCGGCGAAATTTCGATGGAATCCGGTTTGCATTGTTGCTTAATCTCGTCCAGTATTTTTTCGGTTTTATTTTTCAATTGGGAGTCGGCAATGACCACAGAAAGCGTGTCGATGCCGGTGGGCATATGTTCAAACGATATGCCGTTGGATTCCAGGATGGACAGAAGTTTTCTGCCGAAACCCAGTTCCGCGTTCATCAACGATTTTTCGACGGTGATGACGGTAAAATCCTTGCGGCCGGCAATGCCGGTGATAGTTCCGGTTTGGGTGACCGGATCGGCATCATTCACGATTAACGTTCCGGGATGCTCCGGAGCATTGGTGTTTTTAATGTTGATGGGAATTCCGGCCTGGCGGACCGGGAAGATGGATTCTTCGTGCAGGACGGTGGCGCCCATATAAGCCAATTCGCGAAGCTCACGATAGGTGATTTTTTCGATGGGTTTCGGATTGGGTACGATTCGAGGGTCGGCCATTAAAAATCCGGAAACATCGGTCCAGTTTTCGTAGATATCGGCATTGACACCACGGGCTACGATGGCTCCGGTAATGTCTGAACCGCCGCGGGAGAAAGTTTTAATTTGGCCTTCGCAGTCTGTTCCGTAAAAGCCCGGAATCACGGCATAAGGGTGTTGGCTAAGGCAAGCGCTGACTTTGGATTGGGTCAGTTCCATATCCAGTAATCCCGTTTTGTCAAAGAAGATGATGTCAGCCGGATCGATGAAGGTAAAGCCCAATAAATCAGCCAAGATTAATCCGTTCAGATATTCACCGCGGCTGGCTGCATAGTCGGCGGAAGCGCCGCCGGCGATATCGGCTTTAATTTGGTCTAAATAAGGTTGGAGGTCAAGGGTTAATCCCAATTCTTTAATGATTTCCAAGTAACGGTTGGAGATGATGGTAAAGACATCGTCGAAAGGGATTCCCTGTTCAACATGGGCTTGGCATAAGTAGAGCAAATCCGTGATTTTGTGGTCTTCGGCAAAGCGTTTTCCCGGCGCCGAAGGAACGATGTAACGCCGGTCCGGATCGGCTTTGATGATTGCTTCAACTTTTCGGAATTGGGAGGCATTGGCCAGCGATGAACCTCCAAATTTGGCAACCTTAATACTCATAAGCGTCCTCCTCAAAAATCAATTAGTCTTATGATAAAATTAAAATTTCAAAAAGTCAAGCAATGCTGCTTCTGGGTAAGGAATGGATGGGTATTGGGTACGTAGGATGCCCTGGGCTCTTCGCCAATTCATATCTCGGTGTCCGGGGCTCAAGACCTAGGACTTAGGGCCTGAAATCCGGCATCCCTAACTGTTACTTAGGTCTCAGTATCCGGGACTCAGGACCTGAAATTCTTATCCATACCCGGCAAATGTTGGGGCTGAGCATTGATTTTAAACTTATTATAATGTAAGATTATGGACAAGTGTAGAAATTTTTTACTTTGTGTTCACTGTTTGAGAAATCTTAGAAGATTTATCAAGATTTTGAAGATTTTGCCGATAAACTAAAACGGAGGCTTTGTGAAGGATGAGGATTGTACCGATTGAAGCAGTTAAACCAGGAATGCGTTTGGCTCAACCGGTATACCGATATGATGATGGCAAAATCTTGCTTCAAGCCAATGTTGAGCTGAAACCGTTGTATATTCGCCGGTTAAAAGAACTTCACTATAATTATTTGTATATTTTGGAACCGGGGGATAAAATCGGCGAACTGGTCAATTTTGAACTTATCAAGCAGGAAACCAAGGCAAAAGCGGGTCTGGTGATATCCGAAACCATCCAGGGGCTCCATAAAGCGCCACAGCATCATATTCACAAATTAAAACAGGTTGTCCGGGAGATGGTGAACCAGATTTTTGGGCATACCGACGTGGTTTACAATATGTTGGATATTCGCTCGTATGATAATTATACGTATGCTCATTCGGTCAACGTATGTACCCTCACCTTGATTATCGGCGCGGCCATGGGCATGAGCCGGAGTGACCTGGAATACTTGGGAATTGGCGCTTTGCTTCATGATATCGGCAAGATTTTCATCGATTCCGAAATTTTAAATAAACCGGGCAGTTTGAAACCGGAGGAATATGATCAGATTAAAAATCACACGTGGGACGGGTATGAACTTTTAAAAGAGAAGGTCGGTATCAGTTTTATCTCTTCTCACGTGGCCTTTCAACATCACGAACGGGAAGACGGCTCCGGATATCCCCGGGGGATTACCGGTGATCAGATTCACCGGTTCGCCAAAATCGTGGCTGTGGCTGATGTTTATGATGCCATGACGTCTTTCCGGGTGTATAAAAAAGCCATGCCGTCCCATATCGTTTTAAGTAAAATTAAAGCGGAAGCGGATCGGAAATTCAACCGTACGGTAGTGCAATGCCTGGAGAAGATGGTGGCACCGTATCCTATCGGTAGCTTATTATTGTTGAGCAACGGAGAACAGGTTGTGGTGGATCGGGTGACCCAATCGGAATGTTGGGTCCGGGTCATCAGCGGCGAACGGACCGGTTTGATATTCAACTTATATACTCATCCGGGGCTGAATGTCATTGAAAATCTCATTTGAACCCGGTGGATGCATAAGCGGAACAGCAGGCGGCTGCTGTTTTTATTTTTGTACGGGAAATAACGATAATGTTACTAAATGGGCGGATGGGAAATATATTAATATGGATTGAAAGTGACGAAATTGTTTTTTTATGTAAAGTGATGAAGGAATTTTGGAACATTTCGTCAAAATTATTTTAAGCTAGCTTCTGCTGGTTGATTAAAATTTTGATGAATATGGGGTGTAACTGTGACCCAGGAATATTGTGATGTCTTAATTTTATCAGCCAGTTATGGCGGCGGCCATAATCAAGTAGCTAAAGCATTGACGCAGGCGTTGAAAATGCAGGATCCGGCCATTCGGGTAATTACCGTTGATTACTGCGATTTGCTGGCTCCGTTATTGACTCGGTTATCTCAATTTGGTTATATGCAAAGTCTACGGCATTTTCCGGTTGGGTATGCCCTTTACTATCAAGCCACCGGTAAGATGTCCCCGGATTCTTTTTGGCAGCGGCGGTTAAACCGGATGGGTTATGCCGGATTGATATCCTTGGTGAACCGTTTCAATCCCGGGGTGATCGTTTCCACGTTCCCGTTGGCAGCCGGCGTGCTTTCGGAGATGAAGGAAAACGGTGAACTGGATGTTCCCATCATTACGGTGATTACCGATTATTGCGTTCACAGTCAATGGGTTCACCCTTATACTGACCTGTATCTGGTGGGTTCCTCAGAGATGGTGGACGGATTAATGGAAAGGGGAATTCCGGCTTCCAGGATTGCCGTTACCGGTATTCCGATTTTGCCATATTTTTATGAAAAATATGATCCGGCAGCGGTGAAACGGGCATACGGGATCTCTCCGCAACAAAAGTTGGTTTTGTTTATGGGAGGCAGCGACGGAGTTTTCGGTAGCTTGCGGTTCAGTCATATTTTGAAGGATTTGCCGCAGTCAGTGACGGCATTGGTCATTACAGGGTCCAATCAGGAGTTGTATGAGAAACTGGTGGCCATCAGTGAAAAATATCCGATGATTAAGCCGGTTCGCTATATTGAAAATGTGGCTGCAGTGATGGAAGCGGCGGACGTATTGGTGACCAAAGCGGGCGGAATCACGGTATCCGAAGCGCTGGCCAAACGCTTGCCGATGGTCATTTACAAGCCCAATCCTGGGCAGGAAGAGGCCAATGCCAACTATTTGTGGCGGCATCGGGTAGCGATTATTGCCAAGCGGGAACGCCGGATGAAAACGGCAATCTGTCGGATGGTCACCGATGCCGGTTTCCGGGAGCGGATGAGCCGCCGCTGCGAAGAATTGGGAAAACCGGATGCCGCTGTACGGTGTGCCCGAATTATTTATCGTATGTTAAGGCCGTTGCCGCGGACAGCTAATTTATATAAAAAGACAGTAAGGAGAGAAATCCGTGCCTGAAAGCGGTCGTTCCTTTTGGAAATATGGGATGTTAGCTTGTTTTCTGATCATGCTTGCAGCCATCGACTTTGTTCGGATGGCCTTATTTATTACTTTTTTACCGAGTTATCTTAAACAACTGGGGTATGCTCTGAGCACCGTCGGGTTGGTGATGAGCGGCAATCTGCTGACGGACAATCTTTCCAAAAGCGGGACCGGTTGGTTGGCGGATCATTTCGGCCCTTGGCCGGTCCTTTTCGGGGGGAGCATCCTGATTATCGCGGGCGTGGTCCTTTTTAAATATTTCAATTCCTGGCTGAGTCTTATGATTTTAGCCGCCGTGCTCATCGGCATCGGAGCGGCGCCGGTATGGCCTGCTGTGGTATCCGGGGCCATCCGGATTGCCGGTGAAGCGAAGAGGGCCACCATGATCAGCTGGGTTTCGGTGGTGTGGATGATCGGCGGCGGATTGGGCCCCGTTATAATGGGGTTTTTAATCGACTCCGGAAAGACCGGTTGGTTAAAAGCCCATTTGGGAATTGAAGACATATACCGTACCGGGTTCGATATTTTAATTTTTGTGGCAGGCATCGGTTTATGTGCGAGTTGTTTGGGCTGGGTGATCGAATGGCTGATGTGTCCGGAGACGTTAAGAACGGCGGAACCTGAAGCACCTCGGAAGAAACTTAAAAAAGTCCTGGCGACGTTGAATCTGAACAAAGGCTTGATTCCCGGCATGTTGATTCAGACGCTGTCTTTGGGGATTTTATTGCCGGTGCTGTTGCCGTTCATTACGGAACGGCTTGGGATGTCCGAAAGCCGGTTGAGCCTGCTATTGATGGTGGGCGGCATTTTTGTTGCCTGCCTCATGGTTCCGGTGGGCCATTTCGCTGATAAATGGGGAGCCCGCCATTTTTTGGTGTCAGGTTTTTTGGTGGCGTTCCTTTCGATTATGATGGCGGTCACGTGGGCAACGCAGCACAATATTTGGTTCATTGCGGCGATGATCGGGTGTTCTTATGCCATGATTCAGCCGGCTTGGAATGCCTTGTTGGCCGGTTCGATTCCTCCGGAGCAACGGGGCGTATTAATGGGTTTGTTTTTGTCGGTGGAAGGTTTGGGATTTGCCATTGGGCCGCTGATCGGAGGAATTCTGGGGACGCATCGGATGGAGCTGCCTTTTTATATTAGCGGTTCATTGATGTTGGTCATGGTGGTTGTTTATATTTTTCTGCCGTTTCATTCCGCACATGATGAGGGTTGATAATGATGTGGTTTTACGTGATGAGTTTCGGCATAATGGTGATATGGGCTTATGCCGGATGGGATGCCGGAGTGCGGTTGTTTTCCGGTAAAACTGTCCGCCGGGGGACCGGGTCCGGACAGCGGATCCATTTGTCCTTTGATGACGGGCCGGATCCCAGGTATACGCCGATTCTTTTGGATATTCTCCGCCAAAAACAAGTTCCTGCCAGTTTTTTTATCGTCGGGCGCCGGGCGGAGGAAGCCCCCGATCTGATCAAAGCCATTCGGGAAGCCGGTCATGAAATCGGTTGGCATACCTATTTTCACAAGCATGCGTATTTGTTGTCACCATGGCGCAGCATAGAGACGATGCGGCGGGGAAAGGCGGAACTGGAACGGATCTGGGGGGAGCCGTTGCGGTGGTTCCGTCCGCCTTGGGGGGCTTCCAATGTCTTTCAGGGGTGGGCTGGCAAACGCCTGGGGTTGCAGGTGGTCTTGTGGACGGCCAATGCCCGGGACTGGAGTTTTTCCACGGGCAAGGCGGGAATCATCCGGCGTTTGCAATCCCGGGTAAAACCCAATACCATTATTGTCTTGCACGATGCCGGCGGGGATCCGGGGGCTCCCGGACACATGTTGGAAGCATTGCCGGAAGCCATCGACATTCTGAGGGCATCCGGCTATGAATTTGTATCATTACGAGAGATAACAGGAGGATAAAGATGGCAGGAATAAAACTGTTGCGTCGCTTGGGTATGGCCATTGATCGCCGTTATCTGAAGAAGGTTGGCGCTTCGACCGTGCCCGGCTCACCGACAGGATTGTTATTGGTGTGTTATCATCCGTATCGTGGCAAACAAAGGGTTTCTCTCGATGAGACAACCATTGCTCCCGGTGACATGGTGGGAGAACTGCACCTCTCCAATGTAAGGATCACTGAAATTGCAGCGGAACCGTCGGGTCGGTCTTTGGAATGGCGTTTAATGGAAATGTTGAAGGAGGAATTCCGACGGTTGGCGCAGGCCTGCGAAAACGGAAGTATTACGGAGGACATTAAAGGGTTTTACGGCGTTAATGTATTGGTTGCCGGAGCCCGGCGGATGGGCTTTACCCTCATTCCCATTCCGAAAGGATGGAACCGATGGTGGTTGGGTTTTTGGGAGTCCGTGCTTCGATGGATTTATTATTCGTTTAAAACCGGTAAAAAAGCAAAAGTGCAAAAAATCATGGATCCTTACGAGGTATGGATCAGCCGGGTTCAGCTGATGGAGCGATATGGTGGAAGATAGGGTTTAAGTACTGGATACTGGATTCTGGATGCCAGTGAAAGGTGCTGGGTTGTAGAAAAGGAACGCATAAAGCGTTCCTTTTCTACAACCCATGACCCAGTCCCCTGAATCCAGAACCTTGGACCTCTTACCGGAATTGGGCTGTGCACGATGCACTGTAAACGCTTTATTCCTTGGCTTGCGAAATCGTATGAATCAGGTTGGTCAATTCGGAGAATTCCTGATCATTCAATGCGTTGAAGAAGAGGCCTCCGATCCAGGTGCCGTTCGGTTCCGAGGTGCTCCAGACGCAGACACTGTTCAATACCAGTTGAGAACCGGCGTAGCGAATGGTGACGGTGACCGGCGTATTTACGGGCAACGGTTGGTATAAACTGACCCGGGCTCCACCGAAGCTGATATCTTCCAAATTGGCCAGGGCTTCGGTGCCGTCTTGATAATGGAGGATGGTTTTTAATTCCTGAGGTTCGATGGCGACGGTTTGGTTGGAAACCGAGAGTTTTTGCGGTGTTTCCTCCGGAAGGTTCATGATCCATTTTTCTTCGGCCCGCGCCTGTTCGGGGCCGTAACAATAATCGATCACCGCTTTCCAGGTGGTATGGTCCATCTTCAGAAATTTAACCCCGTAATATATCAGGTTGTTTTGGGGTGAACCGACGGAACGGTATGTAACTTTACCGGTGAGAGTGACTTGTCCGTAATTGGGCAAATTGAAATCAAATTCCAGCTCTTCTCCGACGGGTATGGAAGGGGAATCGGAAGTCACGGCAAATTTCATGCCGCCGGCACTGATATCCACGGAATAAGCATTTAAGTCTTCTGGATATCCCGGCGATGTGAATTTAATTTGAAGGGCAGTTTCAAACGGGATACGGTCGGCGGTGCGCCGTTCAACAATGCCTTTGATCATTTTAGCCTCCGTTGTGTCTCATACGTTTATCTTATATTGAAGATATCGGCAGGAAGGTTTGAATTCTCCAGATGAACTTCAAAATGTTTTTCGATGCACAAAACCCAACCGCAAAGGTTGGGTTTTGTGATTATTTCTTCCGTTTCAACATGGCCTGGACGATTTGGTCGATCATCCGTTGGTCCATTGGGGCATTGGAAGGTTTTTTCGGGACGGAATGAATATTAAATGGGTCGTTTCCCTGCGTAAACAACGTATTGTCCACTTGGGGCTGAATAGGGTCCAATCCGCCCGTAATCTGGGAGCCGGAATGGCTGGTTTCGGGTCCGGACGGAATTTATGATTCAAGCGTCGGTTCCGGTTTGGATATCTGGTCGAAACGGCTAATGCCAAATCCGGAAATCAAAGGTTCATCTGCCGCTGGTTTAAGGGGCTCGGCCGGTTTCGGTTCGACAGGGGAAACCGACGGGGTCACGGCTCCCGCTTCTTTTTTGGGGTTGGTTTCATTTCCATACAGTAAGTCGATAAGCTCGGAGTTGGATAACAATAAATTGTCATTTCTTGAACTGCTGGCCGATGACACCTGGTGCGGCAGCGAGTCGGAAAGCCCTGGCTCTTTAGGCGGATGTTCTTGTGCCAGACTGTCGAAATTAAATTTGAGTTCCGTATCACTGTGAGCTGTCTGTACAGGTTGGGCGGTTGACGGAGTATCGACCGATTTGTCGTCGGCTGTGATGTATTTTTCAAAGAATTCCGGGTCGAGTTTAATGTTGAACGATTCAGCGATTTTCCGGATTTGCTCTAAGAAATTGCTGGATTTGTCTGTCTGGGATAGCAGTTCATTCCGGGTTGCGGCGGAAGGTGCCACCTCTTCAGTTGCTTCGGCAGCTTGTGGACTTGGAACCGGTTGCTTTTTGACAACATGTTCATCCGATTTTTTCTCCGATGCAGACGCAGCCGGAGCAGAAGTCTGATTTTGCGCTGCAGTTAGGGAGCGAATGAGTTGATCGATCATCTCTTGGCTCAACGAACGATAACTGTTATCGCTTCGGGCGGTTAACGGGTTATCTGCCAATCCCGGCTGGGCGACAGGCTCTGCCGGGTGAACGGTGGGTTCGGCTATTGCCGCGGTTTCCGAAAGGCCAGGATGACCGGGGAAGATATCTTCGGGAATATCAAATTCAGCCGGATCCATCGTTTCCGGATCAAAAGTATCGGCCGTAACGTCGGGTGCAACGGCCGTGGGATGGGGTTCGGGTGCGTTGGCCGTTTCGCTGTTGAGTTGTATCTGACAAAATTCACGGAGAGCATCGGATATCTCCGGGGTAAGGTTGATGAAACGGACGCCGTAATAGACAACGGGTTTTTCATTACTGTCCATGGCGTTGGAAAAATAACAAATTTCTCCTTGAACCGTGAATGCTTTGTTATTCGGTAACTTAAAGGATAATTCGATAATTTCCTCCGGAGCCAGCTTAATTTGACCTTTGGGCACGAAAAACCGGACACCCTCAGGGCTGAGATTGGTGGTGTTGGCAATGATGGCATTGTTGTCTCCACAGGCAAACTGAATCCCAATTTCAGCTTCGTAGGGAACACGTTGGGAGGTTCGCCGGCTGATAAAACCTTTGATCATGATATTACCTCCTATTGTTCTAGTTTTAATTATAGGACTTTCATATTGTAAAGAAAAGTAAAATTTTGCAAACTTTTTATTTAAATGATGCATCATTGACTTTTGTCACAATTTTTGTTATATTGAAGAATAATCAGCATAGTATAATATAGGCCGTAGTTGAGATGAGTTTGAATAGAAGAGTTGGGTTGAGAAGAGACGAGTGAAGGCTTACGGAACATGTTAAGCCGGACACTGGTGTCCGGCTTTTTATTTTGGTTTAATGGCAGTGTTCTGCCTTAAACATAGACGAGTTGAGTCTTGGAGGAGGTTGTTGAGATGAGTGTTGAAACGAGATTGGCGGAACGAAAAGGATTACAGGCTGTGGATGTGGCGGTGGTTGCCGTACTGTTGGCGGTGGGTGCGGTATTACGGATGTTTACACCCCCATTCGCCGGAATTACGCCGAATTTTATCATTGGCATGTATTGTTTGGCCATTTTGTTATTGCGTCCCAGATTTCCGGAGATTCTCGGAATCGGTTTGGTATCGGCGGCTGTCTGTATGGTGACGACCAAATCGGTGATTCCTTTCTTGAATTTCGTCAGTGAACCGGTGGGAGCCATTGTCGTCGGCTTGCTGGCGTCCATCAAGTTGAAGAATGGAATCGTCGAATATATTCGACCGTTTGTCATCACTTTCCTTGGGACGGCAGCCAGCGGATTCAGTTATGTGGGGACGATGATCACCTTGTTGATGTTCGGCGGGAAAAACGCTCCGGCCTTTGTGGCCCTGATGACTGTCGTTTTGGTTACGGCATTGGCCAATTCCATTTTGGTCAGCGTATTGTATTTCCCGTTAAAATCAGCTTTAGGACAGAGGCGTTAGGAGCAGAGGATGAAACCGGTGATTTCCATTGAACAACTCAGTTTTACTTATGCCGGTTCAGAGCATCCGGCCATATCGGAGATTAGTGTAACGGTAAAACCCGGTGAATTTATCGGGATCACCGGTCCGGCGGGCGCCGGAAAGTCCACATTGATCCTTTGTTTGAACGGGATTATCCCCCATTTTCAGCATGGAGAATATCGGGGAAGGGTACGGATTGACGGTGTGGAAACCCTTACCATGCATTGTGCGGAGATCTCCCGGAAAGTGGGCAGCGTCTTTCAGGATCCGGAAGCCCAAATCGTGGCTTCGACCGTTGAAGATGAAATTGCCTTCGGGTTGGAAAACTTCGGCGTGGAACCAGATGTCATTGAAGCCCGGATCACCGATGCGTTGCAACGTATCGGAATCGAAGGGTTGCGGCATCGCTCCACCACGGAGTTGTCCGGAGGGCAGAAACAACGGGTGGCGATTGCCGCTGCTGTGGCCTTGCGTCCGGAAATATTGGTGTTGGATGAGCCCACTTCGGAACTGGACCCTTTAGGGACAAAAGAAGTGTTCGAGGTGCTCAAACAGCTTAACCGGGAATATGGGTTGACCATCATTGTGGTCGAACAAAAGATCAACATTTTATTGGAATATATTGAGCGTTTGTGGGTGATGAACGGCGGGCGGCTGGTGGCGGACGAACCGCCCCGTCGGATCGTCAATCAACCGGAATTATTGACCGATGTGGGTTTGCAAATTCCTCCCGTCAGTGAATTGATGTATCGCCTAAAGGCAGCCGGCTATTATTCGGGAGAATTGCCGTTGACGGTCGATGAAGCCTATTGGGCGTTGCTGAAATGCAGAGGAGGCAAAAGATGATCAAGGTTGAACAATTGACCTTTGCCTATCCCAACGGGATGCCGGTCCTGGAGAATCTGAGTTTTGAGATAAAATCCGGTGAATTTGTCGCCCTCATCGGCCAGAACGGCGCCGGGAAAACCACGTTGTTAAAGCAGTTCAACGGGCTCTTGAAACCGACCGGCGGGACGGTTCGAATAGATGGGATAGATACCCGGAATTCAACTACCGGTATATTGGCCCAAAAAGTCGGATTTTTGTTTCAAAATCCGGATCATCAGATTTTTTTGCCAACCGTGGCCCAAGAAATTGGTTTCGGCCCGGCGAATCTGGGATGTTCTCGGGAGGAGATTGACCGGCGGGTGCGGGAGGCTGCGGCCCAGGTGGGTTTGGAACCTTATTTGAATGAAAACCCGCTTTTTTTAAGCAAAGGGCAGCGCCAACGGGTAGCTTTCGCTTCATTGCTTTCCATGCGCCCCCAAGTGATGGTTTTGGATGAACCGACGACCGGTCAGGATTACCGTGAAGGGATCGAAATCATGGAGATGGTTAAGGCATTGCACCGACAAGGGCATACCGTCATTTTTGTCACGCATGATATGGAACTGGTGGCCCGCTATGCCGAACGGGTGATCGTATTGAGCCAGGGGCGGATATTAATGGATGACACGTGCCGCCGGGTATTTTATCAACCGGACGTGTTACGCCGTACCAATCTTTTCCCGCCCCAAATCCCGACTTTGGTACAGAAATTTGACTGTTATCAGGAAGATTTCGGGACGCCTCTTTCCGTGGAGGAACTGTATGCCACCATTACCGGCTGCGGAGGAGAAGAGTATGTCCATTGTAGCTAATTATTTAAACCGTGATTCGGTCATTCATCGGCTTCATCCGTTGACCAAACTGTTTTGGTCATTATGGGTGATGGGGTTGAGCTTTCTTTTTAGCGACTTGTGGAGTTTAGCGGCGCTTTTCTTTTCTGTTGTGGCGATTGCCGCCATGGCCCGGATGCTTCGGGAAATGGTTCCGGTTTTCAAAGGATTGTTCTTTTTCGCCTTGTTTTTTTGGGCGTTCCAGGTGTTGTTGATTGCTGAAGGCCGGCCGTTACTGACCTTGATTCCCGGAAATCCGGGGCTGCGGATAACGGACCGGGGGGTATTTATCGCAACGGCCATGGGATTCCGACTGATGGTGATCGCCTCCAGTTTTCCGGTGCTGTTAGCCACCACTCAGATGAAGGATTTGGTGGTTGTCCTGGTTGAAAAGTTGAAAATACCTTATAGCTATGCCTTTATGTTCATTACCTCACTTCGGTTTATTCCGACGTTTATGAATGAGATGGAACAGATTATCCAGGCCCAGTGCTCCAGGGCCCACCGGTTGGACAGCCGAAATTTTGTGACCCGTTTTTTTTCAATTTGCCCCTTGGCCATTCCGTTGTTGATTACGTCGGTGAAAAAGGCGGAACGGATGGCCATATCCATGGAAACCCGCGGTTTCGGCATTGGGAAACGGACGTATTTGCATCGTTATGACTTTAACCGCGTCGATTGGCTGGTGAGTTTTGGTTTGGTTCTGACAGTCATAGGCGCTGTGATGATAAATCTGACGGGGATGTGGAATTAACACGTCAACGAATGGCAACCAGAGGTGACTTCAATGGGAAAAACGTTGTTAATGGGAAACGAAGCCATTGCCAGAGGAGCTATCGAAGCCGGATTGCATTTGGCTGCGGCCTATCCCGGGACGCCGTCTTCGGAAATTATCGGGACGTTGGCTGCATGGGCCGGGGATTTCTCGTATTACGTAGAATGGTCGGTGAATGAGAAAGTGGCCATGGAGGTGGCGGCCGGTGCGGCATATGCCGGTGCCAGGGCATTGGTGGCCATGAAACAAGTGGGGCTGAATGTCGCCAGTGATCCGCTGATGAGTTTAGCCTATATCGGAGTTAAAGGCGCTTTGGTGGTGGCGGTGGCCGATGATCCGGGACCTCACTCTTCCCAAACGGAACAGGACACCCGGACCTTTGCTAAATTTGCCAAGTTGCCGGTATTCGATCCGGCCTCGCCGGAAGAGGCTTTGGAGATGACGAAGGATGCCTTCGAATTATCCCATCGGTACGGGATGCCGGTGTTTGTAAGACCGACCACCCGGGTATGCCACGCTACTGCCGGGGTGGAGTTTTCCGAGATTCAATCCTTCCCGACCGAGGGGTTCGTCAAAGATCCCCGTTGGGTCATTTTTCCACGTCTGTCTTACGAGCGCCATCGTTGGGTGGAAAGCCAGTTGCAAAAGTTGGCGGCGGAGTTTTCCGAAAACCGTTGGAACCGGATTACTCCCGGAGACCGGTTGGGCATCGTGGCCGGGGGAGTCTCCTATTATTATGCGGTTGAAGCTGCCCGGGACCTGGGGCTTCATCCTACCGTCCTGAAGATCGGCAATCCTCATCCTGCGCCGCTAGCGAAGATCGAAGCCTTCTTGCGCCAAGTGGACCGGGTCATTGTGGTGGAAGAATTGGATCCGGTGCTTGAAGAGGCCGTACTGGCGGTTGCCGGAAGCATTGGATTCGCCGGGCAAATTCACGGAAAAATCAGCGGGGATTTGCCCCGGGCCGGTGAATACAGCGTGGACTTGGTTAAACGTGTGCTGGCGGAGCTGACGGAGGTTGCGGGGGATGCTGCGGCGGCTTCGACGCTGGACGCTCCGCCCCAATTGCCGGTGAGACCTCCGGTGCTGTGTGCCGGTTGCCCGCATCGGGCTTCATTTTATGCAGTAAAACGGGCGACCAAAGGGTTGGACGCCATTTACACCGGGGACATCGGCTGTTATACATTGGGGAATGCGCCGCCATTGGCGATGGTCGATACCTGTTTGTGCATGGGAGCCGGTATCACCGTCGGCCAGGGGTTGCATCGTATCGAGCCGGAGCGCCCGGTGTTTGCTTTTATCGGAGATTCCACCTTCTTTCATACGGGAATTCCCGGGTTGATTAATGCCGTCTACAACAAACATGCTGTTAAATTGGTTTTGCTTGACAACAGTACCACGGCCATGACCGGACATCAGCCTCATCCCGGTATGGGAAGAACGGCTTCCGGTGAGGTGACTCAGGTTGTGGATGTGGTGGCTTTGATTCGGGCCTGCGGCGTGGGGCTGGTGGAAGAAGTGAATCCGCTGGATCTGAAGGCTGCGGAAGGGGCCGTAAAGAAAGCTCTCGAATATCCGGGGGTCGCCGCCATTGTGATGCGTTATCCCTGTGTCGCTTTGTATAAACCGACCCGACGTTTTCGGGTGGATGCATCCCAATGTGTCAATTGTAAGCGGTGCATTAAAGAACTGGGGTGTCCTGCCTTTTATCAGGAAGAGAAGCCGGTAATTGGTCCTTCCTGCTATGGATGCGGTCTGTGTGCCCAAGTTTGCCCGGTGGGAGCCATAAAGGAGGCGAATTCCTGATGAAGCCCTCATTGGATATTGTAATTGCCGGCGTCGGCGGGCAGGGAACGGTATTGGCTTCCCGGGTGTTGGCTCAGGCGGCCCTGGAAGCAGGGTTATCCGCTAAAACGTCAGAAACCATCGGGATGGCCCAAAGGGAAGGAACGGTCCAAAGTCACGTCCGGATCGGAAAAGACGAATGCGGTCCGGTGATCGGCGCCGGCCGGGCGGATGTGCTTTTGGCTTTTGAGCCGGCTGAAGCGGTCCGGGCTTTAGGATTGTTGAAACCCGGCGGCTTTTTAATGGTCAACGATTATTTTATCCGTCCGGTCACGGTTACTTTGGGGACTTCGGTCTATCCGACGGATGCGATCATGGATTATCTGGAGAATACGCCCTTTCAGCTGAAGGTAGTTCGGGCGTTCGAGACGGCGGTGGCCGCCGGGAGTTTCAAGACGGTCAATACCGTGATGTTAGGGGCATTGATCGCCACCGGAAGCCTTCCTTTTACCAGGGAAGCCGTGCTGAAGGTGTTGTTGGATCTGGTTCCCGCTAAGGCGAGAGCGATGAATGAGAAAGCGTTTGAGCTTGGAGCAAAGCTTTAGAGGTTAGAGGAGGTTAGACGAGATGTTGGACAAAGTCAGGCCGTTGGAATATGATGCCTGTGATTCCCGTGATCTGTTGGCGACCGTCGAACAATCCGAGGAACACCGGCTATTTGCCTTGAATCGCGTTTTTCGGAAGGTAATGGATTCCAGCCCGTTTTATCAACGGAAATTCTCCGCTTTTGCGAGCTGGAGTATGGAAACGCTTGAAGACTTTCAGGAACTTCCCTTCACTACCAAGGAGGAATTGCGGGAGGGATATCCTTTAGGCTTACAGTCTGTACCCAACCGGGATATCGTCCGGATTCATTCTTCCTCCGGGACCACCGGAAAGCCGGTGATTATCCCATATACCCGAAACGACGTGGACCATTGGGCGAAGATGTTTGCCCGGTGTTTTGCCATGGCGGGAGTGACTCCGGAAGACCGGGTACAGATCACGCCGGGATACGGGTTATGGACTGCCGGTATCGGGTTTCAGGCCGGGGTGGAACGGCTGGGCGCGATGGCTGTTCCGATGGGTCCGGGAAATACGGATAAACAATTGGAGATGATGGTGGATCTGGAGACAACCGTTTTGTGCAGCACCTCGTCCTATGCTTTGTTACTGGCGGAAGAGGTCCAAAAACGGCAACTGCGGGAGAAGATAAAACTGCGGGTCGGCATTATGGGATCGGAACGTTGGGGCGAAAAAATGCGGGCCCGGATCGAATCGGAATTGGGCATCGAAACCTATGACATTTATGGTCTAACGGAAATCTATGGCCCGGGTATCGGCATCGAATGCCGTTACCATCAAGGGATCCATTATTGGACCGACCATCTTTATTTTGAAATTATCGATCCGTCCACCGGCAAGGTATTACCCGACGGTGAATTAGGCGAATTGGTGATCACCACGTTGACGAAGGAAGGAGCCCCTTTAATCCGTTACCGTACCAGAGATTTGACGCGGATTATCCCCGGCCGTTGCCCCTGCGGCAGCGTTTTCCCGAGGATTGACCGGATTTTGGGCCGAAGCGACGATATGATCAAAATTAAAGGGGTCAACATCTACCCGGGACAAATCGAAGATGTGTTGCGGGAAACACCCGGTGCCAGCAGCGAATATCAGGTTCGTCTCAGCCGGCGGGATGCCAGGGATCATATGTTGGTCTTGGCGGAAGCGGAACCCGGAAGCGACCTGGAAACGGTTGCCGCGAAAATCGGACAGAATTTCAAGCGGAAGATCGGGATTGTGGTCGATGTGCAAGCGGTTCCGCTGGGGACCTTACCGCGCAGCGAAAAAAAGTCCAAACGTGTTTATGATGAAAGAGATATCTGAAATTGAAAAAAACCCGGCAACGGGTTTTTTTATTTTATGACAATATAAATTGAATTCTTTGGAAATGAAAAAGGGTTTTTTATATTATTGTGGAATTATCACAGATATTTAGATTATAGTGGAGGTTTTATGCATCATGAAAGCCTGGAGCGGGCGGTTTTTGAAGGAAACAGCGGCGATAATGGATGATTTCCATTCATCGATACATTTTGATTATCAATTGGCCCAGGAAGATATCGAAGGAAGCATGGCCCATGCCGAAATGCTGGGAGCTTGCGGCATTATAACCCCGGAAGAAGCGGAATGCATCCGCGAAGGGTTGTCCCGAATCCGGGAGCGGGTGATGGCCGGGGAGATCCAGTGGGATCCGTCGGCTGAAGATATTCATTTAAACATCGAAAAATTGTTGATCCAGGAAATCGGCGATTTGGGAAAGAAACTTCATACGGCCCGCAGCCGCAATGATCAGGTGGCTTTGGACGTCCGGTTGTACCTACGCCGTGAGATCCATGCCATATTGGATTTGTTGAAACAGTTGTTTGAGACGTTGCTCGAGACTGCGGAACGGGAATCGAAGACCATCATGCCGGGATACACCCATTTACAGCGGGCACAGCCGGTTTTACTGGCCCATCATTTGCTTGCGTATTTTCAGATGTTTCGCCGGGATTATGACCGGTTGAATGAATGTCTGAACCGGGTGAATGTTTCGCCGTTGGGCGCCGGGGCTCTGGCGGGGACGGGTTTTCCCATTGACCGCCGCCGGGTTGCCGCCGCTTTGCAAATGGACGGTGTTTGCCAAAACAGCTTGGATGCGGTAAGTGACCGGGACTTTGTCGCGGAGTTTAACTTCATCGCCTCTTTAATCATGATGCATCTTTCCCGTTTTTGTGAAGAGTTGGTACTCTGGTCTTCGGCGGAGTTCGGCTTTGTGGAGATGGATGATTCGTTCAGCACCGGTTCGAGCATCATGCCCCAAAAGAAAAATCCGGATGTTGCCGAATTAATACGGGGGAAAACCGGCCGGGTTTACGGAAACCTTATGGCCATCCTGACGGTGATGAAAGGATTGCCCTTGGCATATAACAAGGATATGCAGGAAGATAAAGAAGCTTTGTTTGACAGTGTCAAAACGGTCAAGGGATGCCTGACGATTTTCATCCCCATGTTACAGACGTTGAAATTCAACCGGGGAAAAATGCTTTCTGCCACTGAAGACGGTTTTCTGAACGCGACGGATTTAGCTGATTATCTGGTGGTCAAAGGCATTCCGTTCCGGGAAGCCCATGCCATTGTCGGCCGTTTGGTCCGTTACGGGATTGAAACCGGGAAGAAATTGGAAGAACTGACTCTGGAAGAGATGCAGACATTCTGTGCTTCCATCGACAGTACGGTATATCCGGTTTTACGTATGGAAAGGGTAGTGGATGTCCGGCGTTCCGAAGGAGGAACCGCCTTCGAGCAGGTTCGGAAACAATTGGACGATGCCCGGGAATGGCTGTTGGCCGAAAAAGGCAGCGAGTAAAGTGAGGAGAGTGTGAAGATGGATTTAAAAGCATTGATTCGGGAGATTCCGGATTTCCCGAAACCTGGTATCAATTTTAAAGATATTACCACATTGTTGAAGAACGGCCCTGCCTTGCAGTATGCCATCGACCAAATGGCCGAACATTTTAAGGATGCCCGTCCGGATCTGGTGGTGGGCGCTGAGTCCAGGGGATTTATATTGGGAGCGCCGTTAGCTTATAAATTGGGGTGCGGTTTCATTTTAGTGCGCAAGCCCGGGAAGCTTCCGGCGGCAGTGGAAAAGGTAACGTATGAATTGGAATACGGCCAGGATTCCTTGGAGATTCATCGCGATGCCATCGAACCGGGCCAACGGGTGTTGATTGTCGATGATTTGCTGGCCACCGGAGGAACCATTTCGGCCACGGCAGAATTGGTGACCAATTTGGGCGGCAAAATCGTCGGATTTTCCTTCTTGATCGAACTGGATGCCTTAGGAGGACGGAAAAGGTTGGAAGGGCATGAGGTGTTCAGTTTAATCCATTATGCCGCGGATTAGGGCATTTTAGGTTAATCATTTTCAATTTGTAGGAGATTCTATGGAAGTATTTGTTGCCAGACAGCCGATATTCACCAAGAATAAAAATGTATTTGCCTATGAGCTGCTCTACCGTTCCGGCAAACAAAATTTCTATGATCATACTGACGGAGATCAGGCGACATCCGATGTGATTACCAACAGTTTTTCGGTCATCGGCATTGACACCCTGACCGGCGGGAAACGGGCGTTCATTAACTTTACCCAGAATCTTCTGAAGAAAGAAATGGCGACCATTATTCCGCCAGGATCGGTTGTCATTGAGCTCTTGGAAGACATTGTCCCTGATGAAGAAATTTTGGCGGCTTGCCGTAAGTTGAAGCAGCTGGGTTATACATTGGCATTGGATGATTTTGTGGCTTTCAATAAGATTTCGCCGTTGATCGATTTGGCCGACATCATTAAAGTGGATTTTCTGAAAGCGAAGCCGGATGACTGGAAAGCGATACCCCGGGAAATAGGCAACGGCCGAATCCGGTTTTTGGCGGAAAAGGTTGAGACTCTGGAACAATATGAGGAAGCCATGGCTTGCGGATATTCCTATTTTCAGGGGTATTTTTTCAGCAAGCCGGAGATTTTCTCAGGACAGGATCTGGCTCCGTATAAATTGAATTATCTCCGAATTATTCAGGAAATCAACCGGTTCGGCGGCGATTTTGACCGAATTGAAGAAATTGTGAAGCAGGATGTTTCCCTTTCGTATAAATTGTTACGGTTGATCAATTCCGCAGCCTTCGGACTGGTGACAAAAGTTACGTCTATCAAATATTGCCTGGTCCTTCTGGGAATCAAAGAATTTGTAAAATGGGTGACATTGGTTTCACTTCGCAATATAGGTGAGGACAAGCCGGACGAATTGATCATCCTTTCGCTGATTCGAGCCCGCTTTGCGGAATTATTAGCCCCGGAAGTAGGCCTGAGAGAACGCAGTTCGGACCTGTTCCTGATGGGTATGTTTTCCATGATTGACGCGTTGATGGATAAACCGTTGCAGGAGATTATTGATGAGATCCCTGTGGCTGACGATGTGAAAGATGCTTTGCTCGGAAATGTCAATCCTTTGAGAGAAATATATGATGTGATCATCGCCTATGAGCGGGGGGAATGGGACGTATTAGCGGAGAAGACTGCCCGCTTGGATGTACCGGAAAGTGAAGTCTCCCGTTTATATATAACCGCGTTGCAATGGGTACAGCAAATATTCAGTTGAAAGAAAGGTTATTTTGATGTGTCAGGGATGATGGAGTATAAGGATATATAAAGGGGGATCCCGCTATGACATGTCAATTTTACCGCAAACCTTGGTTTTGGGTCGGATTCATTTGTTTTGTAACCTTGGCAGCCGGTTTGATATGGTTCGTTTTCCCGGTTAAGCATGGACCGGTGATTCAATCGGAGCCAACGGTTGAATTACCGAAAAAGAAATGGAAGATTTTACATATCACCAGTTATCATATGGATTGGAGTGGACTCAGGACCAATTTCGGGGTTTTAAGGATGCCCTGAAAGGTTTGGATATCGAATACAAGGTGTTCGAGATGGACACCAAAAGGAAAAGTTCCCCCGAATGGAAAGAGAAGGTTGGACGGGAAGCCCGTGAATTGATTGAATCCTGGAAACCGGATTTGGTATATACCAACGATGACAATGCCCAGGAGTATGTCACCAAATACTTCACCCATTCCGATATTCCCTTCGTATTCAGTGCGGTCAATGCGGAACCTTCGGCTTATGGATTTGATTCCAGTTCGAACATCTGCGGCGTGCTGGAACAGGAACATTTTGTTCAAACCGTCCGTTTGCTGTTGGAGTTGAAACCGGATATCAAGCGGATTGCGGTCATCGTCGACGACGATCCCACCTGGAACGGGGTCGTTGAACGGATGAAGCAGGATGCTCCGGAACAATTGAAAAACGTCCGATTTATCAGTTGGAATGTCATCAAAACTTTTGCCGAATACCAAGAAACGGTGAAACGGTTGCAAAATCAGGCGGATGCCCTGGCGTTGCTGGGGATTCATACGTTTAAAAATGAAAAGGGAGAGAATGTTCCCTGGCAAGAAGTGCTGGAATGGACGGGGAAGAACAGCCGTTTGCCGGATTTCAGCTTTTGGAAAGACCGGATATATTACGGGACGCTTTGCGTTGTCTATGTATCAGGGTATGAACAGGGTTTCGGAGCAGGTAAACTGGCTTATGAAATTTTGGTTAACGGGAAAAGCCCGGCATCTCTCGGAATGAAACCGACGCTGAAAGGGAGGCCCATTATCAGTTTGGCCCGGGCCAAACGCTTAGGGATACAGGTGAGAAGCCGTACATTGTTGAGTTCAGAGGTGGTTCATACCATAGCCTGGGAACAATAAGCTCCAGTATTGATACCCATGAAGACATCCCAGACTGTTATCACGTTTAGCGAGGTTGTGATGGCATTTCTTAAAAAACGGGAGATGTGTCATGATGGAAAAGCCGATCCGTTTGTTGCTTGTCGAGGATGACCAGGAGGATGTTTTATTAATTCGGGAATTGCTGTCGGAGATGGGGGGACAGTCCTTTCTGCTCAAGTGTGCCGGAGAATTGGAAACAGGCTTGGAAATGGTGGCTTCCGGCGAGGTGGATATCGTTTTGTTGGATCTTTCTCTTCCTGACAGCGGAGGCTTGGAGACATTTATGCGGGTATATGCCGAAGCACCCGGGGTTCCCATCGTGGTTATGAGCGGGCTGAATGATGAACGGATCGCATTAACGGCAGTACGGGAGGGAGCCCAGGACTATTTGGTTAAGGGGCAGGTGGATCATCATATTCTGGCCCGGACCATTCGGTATGTGATTGAGCGGAAAAGGGTCGGGGAAGAATTGCGGCTGAGTCTGGAAAAGCTACGGCGTTCTTTGGAAAAGACCATCTCGGCCATGTCGTTGATGGTGGAAATCAGGGATCCCTATACAGCCGGGCATCAACGGCAAGTGACGAAACTGGCGGAGGCCGTCGGCCGGGAGATGGGATTGGACAAGGAACAACTTGACGGCGTACGGTTGGCCGCGGAAGTCCATGATCTGGGGAAAATCAGCATTCCGGCGGAAATCCTGAGCAAACCGGGAGCGTTAACTCAGATAGAGTTCAATATAATTCAAACCCATCCTAAAGTAGGGTATGATATTTTGAAGTCCATCGAATTCCCTTGGCCCATTGACCGGATCGTATTGCAACACCATGAACGTATTAACGGTTCCGGCTATCCGGAAGGATTAACCGGTTCGGAAATATTGTTGGAAGCGAAAATTCTCAGTGTGGCGGATGTGGTTGAAGCCATGTCTTCCCACCGTCCCTACCGCCCGGCTTTGGGCATTGAAACGGCGTTAAATGAGATCTTGCTTCATCGGGGGACCCTCTATGACGCCGATGTGGTGGATGCTTGCGTTAAGCTGTTTCGAGAACGGAAATTTCGGTTGGGCGAAGGTTGAAGAAGGACAATAGACATCATTTGCAACGGCAGATCTTTCGCAAAAAAACTCTTTCGGGGCCGAAAGAGTTTTTGTCGTTTCAACATAATTTTAGGCGATTTCCAATAAAGCGGCGCAATTATCTCCCAGAATTCGGTCTTTTTCCCGGGAAGTCAGCCAATGCATTTTGGCCTCAAACATTTCTCGCTCCTGGGCGGGGGATTGTAACGGATAGTCACTGCCGAAAAGCAACCGGTCGGTGCCGTGTTTGGAAACGATCTGACGGAGCAAAGCCGGATCAATATAAGGCAGGCTGCTGGAGGTATCGAGATAGACTTCTTTGCCGGCCAGGACCTGAAGGACTTCGTCCCAAAAATTATACCCGCCGAGATGGGCGGCAATGATGCGGATTCCGGGGAATTTGTCGAGCAAAGAGGCAATTTTCCGGGGCGTGCTGTAATTGTCGGCACTGACGACGGGATCGCCGACGTGAATCATAATGATGAAATCGCGGCGGACTTCTTCCCAAAACGGCAGCAATTCAGGGGCGGCCAAATCGATCTGCTGAAATTCGGGATGAAGTTTAATGCCTTTGATCCCGGCCGAACGGAGTCTGGCGATCTCTTTTTCCCACTCGGGAGCTTCGGGGTGAAAGGTTCCAAAAGGAATGAGCCGGGGATAAACGGGCATTTGGAGTTTGGCTTCCAATTGTGCTTTGGAAAGGCCGGCAATGGTCAAAATCCAGTCATTGGCCGGTTTGAGTTGTTCAGGTTTGGTGGCAGCTACCAGCATAACAAGGGCATCCAAACGGGCGGCGTTGGCGGCGGCGATCAGATCGGCCAGGCGGCCCCCGAAGGACGTGTCGATATGATAATAATTGATCAGTTGTTCAACGGCACGGTCGGCAATTTTATCAGCAAACGCGTGGGTATGGCAATCAATAAACATAACGGACACCTCTTTCCGGGATCCATTTCGACAGGAAAGGGGGACGCCCTTTTTTTCGGGATGTTACGATTTGATAAATTTATCGATAATCCGGAAGTCGGTCTCGGCGGCTTTTGGTGGCTTTTGGCCGGTCAAAAGTCACCCGCCGTCGGCATCTGGTGGGCCTAAATTAACAGCATAAGCATATAGCTAATTTAAATCAAAAAAACTAATTGAAATTAAAAATATTACAGAATATAATCAGCAGGAAACCTTTTGGAAAAAGAAAATATAAAAGAAAAACGCGAATGAGGTCATCATGAAAGTATTACTTACAACGCTAAACGCCAAATATGTTCATACATCACTGGCTTTGTGGTACATTTATCAATATAGTCGCAGATTTCATCCGGAAGTTGAGTTTAAAGAGTATAACATCAATCAGGATTTAGCTTGGGTCTGTGGTGAAATATACAGGGAAAAGGCGGACGTCATCGGCTTTTCCTGCAATATCTGGAATATTGAGCAGATTCTCACAATAAGCCGGAGGATAAAACAGGTGGCTCCGGATACGGTGATAATTTTGGGAGGGCCGGAGGTCTGGGAAGATCCGGAAGGGATTTTGGAAGATAATCCGGAGATCGATTACATTATCTGCGGAGAAGGGGAAATTGCTTTTAAAGAATGGTTGGATGAGCTGAAGAGCCCTTGTCCGGATTTTGTGAAGGTGCGGGGACTGGTGTTCCGGGACGGGGAGAGGACGGTCCGGACGGTAGCCCGACCGGATATTGAAGATTTAAGCGTTCTTCCTTTTCCGTATCCGGAGGATCTGACGCCGTTCCGACAGAAACTGGTGTATTATGAAACCACCCGGGGCTGCCCGTTCCAATGCCAATATTGTCTCTCCGCCAATGAAAAGGGAGTCCGTTATTTTCCCATGGAACGGGTGAAGGAGGAACTGTTACGGTTTATCCGAGCCGGTATCCGTCAGGTGAAACTGGTGGATCGCTCCTTCAATTGCAATCTTAAATGGGCCAAGGAAATATGGCGCTTTCTCATTGCTCACCCCGGCGAGACCAATTTCCATTTTGAGGTCGTCGGCGATCTGCTGGATGAAGAGGCTTTTGAGATCCTGAAAGAGGCTCCGGCCGGAATGTTCCAGTTTGAAATCGGCGTTCAAAGCACTCATCTCGAGACGTTGACGTTGATTCGCCGTCGGATGGATTGGGAGCGGTTGGCCCATAATGTCCGTCGTCTGGTGGCTGAAACCAAAGTATTTGTCCATTTGGACCTGATTGCCGGTTTGCCGGCTGAAGATTACCTAACCTTCGGTGGGACGTTCAATCAGACCTTTTTGCTGAATCCCCACCGGTTACAGTTGGGTTTTTTGAAACTGTTGCGCGGCTCGGGGTTGCGGGCCCGAGCGGAGGAATACGGTTACCGTTTCACCCGGGAGACCCCCTATGAAGTATTGGGTAACCGTTGGATAACCTATGACGAGCTTTTGCAGTTAAAAACCATTGAAGAATTGTTGGAACGTTATCACAATACCGGGCGGTTTCGGGCAGCCCTGGCTTATCTAATTTCCCGGCATGCTTCGCCTTTTGCCTTCTTTGAATCGTTGGCTCAATGGTGGAAGCGTCGGGGATTGGATGAGATGTCTCATAAGGGGAAAGATTATTATGGCTTTCTTCGGGATTATAGTCGGGATCATGGCTTCGATACGGAGGTCATCCGTAATCTTCTGAAGTATGATTATTTGTCCGGAGAGCGTTCGGTTGAGCTGCCGGAATGGGCCGGACCGCCGGATCGGGAATTGGCATCCCGGGCATATTCCTTTTGGAAGAACCCGGATAATGTCATTGGTCGGATTCCGGAATATGAAGGGCTTTCGGTGCGGGAAATCTTGCGGAAAACATATATGGCGGGGTTTGATTTCGATCCGCGGCGGGTTTTGGAATGTCCCGAAACGGAACCGTTCGGCGGGCCGGTGGTGCTCTTGTTCGTTTATGGGCCGGACCAGGTTCGGATAGCGGAAATTGAAGCTGAAGCATTGCGGGATGAATGAAAATCAGGAGAGCGAATCCATCTTGACAATCCGCCGTCTTTCACTTAAGATATTGTTGTTGCTTGAAGAAATAACCATGACGAATTATTTTTAATTTTTTAAATAAATTACTATTTTAGGTTATATGGTTTGGATCGGTAAAAGGAGGTGAAGCCATGCCAACATACGAGTATGAATGTGTAAACTGTGGGATTTTTGAAGAGTTCCACGGCATCAATACGACACTGACTCGTTGTCCCAAATGCTCTGGAGAAGTTCGTCGCTTAATAAGCCAGAATAGCAATATCATTTTTAAAGGGTCTGGCTTCCATGTTACCGACTATCGGTCCGGTGACTATAATTCGAAAGCTGCCGCCGAAAAGTCGGAAGGCAAAGCTTCATCGTCAGCAAAATCAGAATCAAAAGCATCATAACGAAAGGTCACTTCGGTGACCTTTCTTTGTAGCAAAGGGGTTTAGCATGGAAAAGATCGTTACCCGGAAAGTCAAAGAAAGTTTGATTCATCTGCTCAAAAATGGAGCGGAAGGGGCAAAAGCCAAAGGGGAATTGGCGTTTGAGGAACTTCCACCGATTATGTTGGAGGTGCCCAAAGATAAAAATCATGGCAATTTTTCATCTAATTTAGCGTTGGTTTTAGCCAAAAGCGTCCGGAAATCCCCGCGGGAGACGGCGCAGATCATTATCGCCAATTTTGGCGACAATCCGTATTTGGAAAAGTGCGAAGTTGCCGGCCCCGGATTCATCAATTTCTTTCTCAACCGGAGATGGTTGGCGGAGGTCGTCGCCTCGGTATTGAATGATGGGACTGCCTATGGCGGTAATTCGGAAATGTCTGGGCAGAAAATTCAATTGGAATTTGTCAGTGCCAATCCGGTGGGGCCGATGAACGTGGTTAACGCAAGAGCTGCGGCGTTAGGGGACACTTTAGGCCGCTTGTTCAGTGCTTGCGGCGCTGAAGTTGTGCGGGAGTATTATGTGAATGATCACGGGGTCCAAGTGGAGATATTGGGCCGTTCGGTGGAGGCCCGTTATCGGGAACTGTTGGGTGAATCCGTGGCGTTTCCGGAAGAAGGATACCAAGGGGAATATATTATCGATTTGGCCCGCCAATTGGTGGAAGAGAAAGGCGACGGCTATTTACAATTGCCCGAAGAGGAACGGGTGGCGGTTTTCAAGGAATATGCTTATCAAACGATTTTGGCTTCCCAAAAAGCCGATTTGGAACGTTACGGTGTTCATTACGATTGCTGGTTCAGCGAGCGGACGTTGCATCAGTCCGGTGCGGTGGCGGATATTCTCCGGTTGGTGGAGGCCAAAGGGCTTACTTATAATCAGGACGGAGCCATCTGGCTTCGGACGACGGATTTCGGGGACGATAAAGATCGGGTGCTATGCACTTCCGACGGGAGAACCACATATTTTACGGCGGATATCGCCTATCATCTCAATAAATTCAACCGGGGCTATGATCGGGTGATTGACATCTGGGGCCCGGACCATCATGGGTATATTCCCAGGATGAAGGCGGCCATGGCTGCCTTGGGCATCGATCCGGAACGGCTGGAGGTATTGATCGCTCAACAAATTAATCTGATCAAAGACGGACAGCCTTATAAGATGTCCAAACGGCGCGGTAATTTTATCACCATGGCCGATTTGTTGGAAGAAGTGGGCAATGATGCGGCCCGTTGGTTTTTCTTGATGCGCAGCCCGGAAAGCCACCTTGATTTTGACTTGGATTTGGCCAAATCCCAATCCAATGAAAATCCGGTATATTATGTCCAATATGCCTATGCGCGGATAGGGAGCGTTTTTGCTCAAGCAGGCCCCGTCGCGGTTTCCGGCGACCGGGTGGAGGCATATTTAAATTGCTGGTCCGAAGATGAAGAGACGTTGATCGAGAAAACGGCGCATTTTCCGGAAGTGATCATTGAAGCAGCCCGCCTGCGCGAACCCCATCGGTTAACTTCGTATTTGTTGGATCTGGCCGGAGCATTCCATTCTTACTATAATCGGAAACGCTTTATTACGGACGATGCGGACGTGACTGCTGCCCGGCTGGCGGTGGCGAAGACGGTCCGAACCGTCATTGGCCGGGGATTGGAACTGTTGGGGATATCTGCGCCGGAACGGATGTAAAACCGCCGGACGGGGGGATGAACGATGAAAGAAAAATTGCCGCTGCTTAAAGCGTACGGAACGGTTTTAAAAACTGCCACCACCGAGCTTTACCAATCCATGGGCTATATGTTACTGGTCAGCCTGATTTGGTTTGTTGCCACATTGCCCATGACCGTTATCATCTTTTGTTTCACCGTATTTGCAGCCCAAAGCCTTTTAAAGGCGGATCAAGAAGCTATGACGGCCGTTTTGCCGTTATTTAATACGACCATGCTGATAGTGGCTGTCTGGAATACGCTGGTTGCCGGTCCGGCTACCACCGCTCTCTATGGTATGCATCAGGTCCGGAAGGAAAGTTATTTGGAGAAAAAAACTTTTTTTGAACAGTTTAAAAAATTTTATTGGAGTTCTTTTAAGGTATATGGGGCTTTCTCTTTTGGACTGGTCTTATTGATTCTCAACTTTATCATTACGTTAATCGAGACCAGTTTCTTGATGAAAATTGTCGGATTGATTACGTTTTACCTCATTGTCCTGGTGTTTTTGATGTCGTTTTATTTAAGCCCGTTGATTTATTACAAACATAAATTTACGGACGTTTTTCGCAAAGCCTTTTTGGTGATGATGGACAATTTCGGCTTGACGTTGGCCGTCAATCTGACGATAGCTTTGATTTACGTTTTAAGCGTACCGTCGGTTATTTTATTGCTTTTCTTGTACGGGGCCTTTTACCTTTGGATGACGGACAGTGCCTTCGACCTTATATCGGAACGTTATGAAACCGTTGACGCAGAAGACGGGGAAGAGATCGAAATTCAAGACAGTATAGATTAACGGGGGATGATTGACACATGGCAAAATTCATATTTATCACCGGCGGTGTTGTTTCTTCATTAGGAAAAGGAATCACGGCGGCTTCTTTGGGCTGTTTGTTGAAAAGCCGGGGTTTAACCATTTCGATTTTGAAATTGGACCCTTATATCAATGTGGACCCGGGCACCATGAGCCCCTATCAACACGGTGAAGTGTTCGTTACCGATGACGGGGCGGAAACCGATTTGGATCTTGGCCATTATGAACGGTTTATTGATTTAAATTTGAGCAAAAGCAACAATGTAACCACCGGTAAGATTTACTGGTCGGTGATTACCAAGGAACGTAAAGGAGATTATCTTGGCGGAACGGTGCAGGTAATTCCGCATATTACCAATGAAATTAAAGAGCGGATCCACCGGGTTGCCAAAGAGAGCCGGGCCGATGTGGTTATCGTGGAAATCGGCGGAACGGTCGGTGATATTGAAAGTTTGCCGTTTTTGGAGGCCATTCGTCAATTTAAGAATGACGTAGGCCGTGATGATGTCATGTATATTCATCTGACATTGATGCCGTATATCGGTGCGGCTGCAGAGTTGAAAACAAAGCCTACCCAGCATAGTGTGAAAGAATTACGGGGAATCGGAATTCAGCCGGACGTTATCGTTTGCCGATCGCAAAAGCCGTTGTCGGATGAACTCAAGGCTAAAATCGCCCTTTTCTGTGATATCGACAAACGGGCCGTCATCCCCAATCTGGACGTAAAAACCATTTATGAAGTCCCGTTACATCTGGAACAATTCGGTTTGGACGACATCGTCATCGAGCGTTTGGGCCTGAAGTGTCAGGAACGGGATCTGACGTTGTGGCGGGAAATGGTCGCAAAAATGAAATCTCTCCGGGAGAAAGTGACCATTGCCATTGTGGGGAAATATGTTTCACTGCCCGATGCTTACTTGAGCGTGGCCGAAGCTTTACGCCACGGAGGTTTGGCCCATGACGCCCAAGTACAGATTAAATGGGTTAATTCGGAGTTGATTGAGACCGGTGATGTGGCCCAAATCATTGGCGACGTGGATGGGATTTTGGTGCCCGGCGGTTTTGGAAACCGGGGAATCGAAGGCAAGATCGAAGCCATTCGTTGGGCCCGGGAGCAGAAGATCCCGTTTTTGGGAATTTGTCTGGGTATGCAATGCGCAGTCATTGAATTTGCCCGGAACGTTTGCGGTATGAAGGGCGCCAATTCATCTGAGTTCGACCAGAACAGTCCGTATCCGGTTATCGATTTACTGCCGGAGCAAAAAGAGATCGAAGATATGGGCGGAACCATGCGTTTAGGCCTGGATCCGGTGAAAATTCTCCCCAATAACCGGGCTTATCAAGCCTATGGCGAAGAATTGATTTATGAACGGCATCGCCATCGTTACGAAGTGAACAGTGAGTATGTTGCCAAATTGCAACAGGCTGGGCTGAATATCGTGGGTATCTTGCCCGACCGTCATTTGGTCGAGATCATTGAACTTCCCGAACATCCATGGTTTGTCGCCTCCCAGTTTCATCCGGAATTCAAGTCCCGGCCTTATCGGCCTCATCCGTTGTTCCGGGACTTTATCGGGGCAGCCTTACAATATTCAAAAGAACGTCGTCAATAAACCGGGATTTTCCCGGTTTTTGTATTTTTTACCTTCGGACCGTCAATAATGAGTATTGCATCGAGTTATTCAGGATGCAAATTGTTAGGGTCCGGGGTGAAACGGAATGAAACGGATAAAACCTTTAAGTGTCATTATGTTAGGATTATTTACGGTATTGTTGTGGCAAAGCAGAGCCTGGGCATCTGTCGGAATAATGCCGGATTATGCCGGCAATCTGTCGGAAGTGAACCGGATGAAAACGGTTTACCGGATATCCGGTGAATATTATGGGGAGATCACCTTTCTTTCACCGGAGAATCTTCAATTGATGGTTGACGGGGAGCCGTTATTATGGAAGATTAGCCGGGATGCCCGGTTCTTCTGTAATGGCTATGAAGCGTCGTGGAAAGCCTTGTTGCCGGTTACGGATACTGCATATTTTGAAGCAACGGTTTATATAAATACTGAAGGCGAGGTTTGTCTGGTCAACGGATTTTATTACGGTTTTGAGGCGATCATTCGGGATTATCAATACATTCAAGGCCGTCTGAGACTGACGCTTCTTCGTCCGGAATCCGGCGAAATTGGGGTCTATTGGGTTGACAGCCGGGCCAGGCTGCCGAAGGGGTCTGATTGGCTACAAAGAGAAAACGGTTTATATTTTCTCTATAATTCCAACGGAGAAATTCGGGGCATTTTTTCTGAATAAATTGGTATTTAAATTAAAAAAGGATAAAGGAAGAGGGCGGATCGCGCCGAAAACTAAAAAGGAGAGCCAGTTTTTATGTTGAGAATGTCAGACAAAAAGAGGCATTCAAGCTATATTATCGCTGGGAAGGGATTCGGATGGCGATTCGTGTTCTTATCGTGGATGATTCTGCATTTATGCGCCAAGTTATCTTGCAAATGCTCCAAGAAGACCCTGAAATCAGTATTATCGGAACGGCTAGGGACGGTTTGGATGCACTGGCTAAGATCGAGACCTATCAACCAGACGTTATTACTTTAGATGTTGACATGCCCAATATGAACGGCCTGGAATGTTTGGCTAAGATTATGGAACGGTTTCCGCGGCCGGTGATTATGGTCAGTTCCCTGACCATCGAAGGTGCGGAACCGACGATAAAAGCGATGGAGTTGGGGGCCGTTGATTTCATCACTAAGCCCTCCATCAATGAATCGCATTTACTGGAAGCGATTAAAGATGAATTGATTCAAAAGGTAAAGGTGGCCGCGTCGGTTAAAATTTCGCAACTGAAGAAAGTTACGGCTCCGTTTTTCGGGTTAGGCGCGGAGGGGCAAAAAGAGGAAAATGCCATCGCCAATCCTCATCAGTTGGAGATTTTGGCCATAGGTTCCTCTACCGGGGGCCCCCGCGCACTCTATTACTTACTGCCGCAATTTCCTAAGAATTTCCCGTTGGGAATCATTATTGCCCAGCATATGCCGAAAGATTTTACCGGCGTATTCGCCAAACGGTTAAACAGTCTCTGTCGTTTGGAAGTTGTCGAAGCCAAAAACGGTGACCGTTTGGAACCCGGTTTGGCGCTGGTGGCGCCGGCGGGCAGCCAGACCCGGGTAACCCGGGCGGCGGACGGGTTGCGTGTCATTGTTTCCGAAGAACCGAAACTTCTTTATAAACCGTCCGTGGATTATCTCTTCAAATCTGTGGCTGAAACGTGTAAAGAGAAGTCGTTAAGCGTTATCTTAACCGGTATGGGATCCGACGGGGCTGTTGGCATGAAACAATTGCGGGACCTAGGCGGCCGGACCGTTGCCGAATCGGAGGAAAGCAGCGTCGTTTTTGGAATGCCGCGGGTAGCTATCGAGATGGGGGCGGCGGAGTATGTGGAGAGCCTGCCCCGAATCTTTGACCGGATTATGCAGATCGTCACCACCTAACGGCCGGGATCGAAAGGATATATCTATATATTGATGTTTGTCTGATACTGAAATACCAGATATTGGGGTTGGTGCGAAAAAATATCGGTTTTTTTGTATGAAGATGGGGAGAATTAGAAGGAGTTTCAGGTCATATACCGAATTGTATTGGGTAAGGAGGTGGTTGAAGCGATGATCATAACAACTCAAAAAAGACTGGCATTACGTTGTCCTCTCTGCGGAAAATTGGAGATCATTCCGATTTCGTTGTTTCAATTGTCGGGTCGTTCACCGCTTCATCTCACCTGTACCTGTGGCTTCAATAAGTTAACCATCAATACCAAGAACTTTAAAGAATTTTATCTTCAAATTCCTTGTTTAATTTGTGATGAGGTTCATTTGCTCAAGTTTAACCGGCATGATTTGTGGGAAAAACCCTTGACGGTATTGCGGTGCGTCGATACCGAACAGGAGTTGGGATATATCGGATTGGAATCTGCCCTTGAAAGAGTTCTCAGCCGGAAACAACATGATCTGGAAAGCATTATCAATAATTTTGGTTTTGACGATTATTTCAGCAACCCTTCGGTCATGTTCGAAGTCCTCAACCATTTACATAAAATCGCGGAAGACGACAAGCTTTTCTGCCTTTGCGGCAATAATCACATCGAAATCGACGTATTTCCGGAAAAACTGGAATTGCATTGTCCCGTATGCCAGAGTTTGCACATCATTTATGCGGAAACCCTGGAAGACTTGCGCGTGGTAAAGCAAGCCAATATGATCGCGATGATTGAAAAAGGTTTTACCAGTTTTGATTTGAGTAAGGTTCATCCTAACCTCCAGTCTTAGCCTAGACTGCCCCGGAAACCGCGTTTTTTGTTCCTCAGGAGTTTATCCCTTTCTTTTTTCATTTTCTTTATTTTTTTACATTTTATTGTCCTGTTATTTATTGATCAAATCATGGAGATCCAAAATGGAAGGGCGCATGTTTTGCGCTGACTAAGGGAGGCTATTTTATGCAATTGGCGGATTTGGAGTCGAAGACGCTCCAAGAATTGCAGGATTTGGCGAAGGAATACCAGATCGAAAATTATACCAAGTTTCGCAAACGGGAACTGGTTTTTGAATTATTGAAGGTTTTAGCTGTGCAGGAAGGGCTTATTTTTTCCCAGGGAATATTGGAGATTTTGCCTGATGGCTTCGGGTTTCTTCGGGTTGAAGGATTTAGCCCGGGCCCGGAAGATATCTACGTTTCCGCTTCCCAAATTCGCCGCTTTAATATGCGGACCGGCGACTTAATATCCGGCCAGGTCCGTCCCCCGAAGGAAAATGAAAAGTATTTCGCCCTCCTTAAAGTGCAAGCCATCAATCTCGCCGATCCGGATAAGCTCCGTTTCCGGAATCACTTTGAAGAACTGACACCCATTTACCCCAATGAACGTCTGCGTTTGGAGACCACCCCCAAAGAGATTGCCATGCGATTGGTGGATATCATGGCCCCCATCGGCAAAGGCCAGCGCGGCATGGTGGTCGCACCTCCCAAAGCCGGCAAAACGACGCTTTTGAAAAAAATTGCCAACAGTATCAGCGCCAATAATCCTGATGTGGAACTCATCGTTTTGCTTATCGACGAACGACCTGAAGAGGTTACCGACATGTCCCGCTCCGTCCAGGGGGAAGTGGTCAGTTCCACTTTTGATCTTCCGGCGGAAAATCATGTCCGTGTGGCCGAATTGGTGTTGGAACGAGCAAAACGCCTGGTGGAAATGGGGAAAGACGTGGTGATTCTCTTGGATTCCATTACCCGTTTGGCCCGGGCGTATAATTTGGTGGAACCTCCCAGCGGCCGGACATTGTCCGGAGGTGTTGACCCCAACGCTTTGCACAAACCCAAACGGTTTTTTGGGGCCGCACGTAATATCGAGGAAGGCGGCAGTTTGACCATTATCGCCACGGCATTGGTAGAAACCGGCTCCCGGATGGATGACGTGATCTTTGAAGAGTTTAAAGGTACCGGCAATATGGAATTGCACCTTGACCGGAAATTGGCGGACCGGAGGATTTTCCCGGCCATCGATATCCTCAAATCCGGTACCCGGAAAGAGGAGTTGCTTCTCAAGCCGGAAGAGTTGGAATGCACCTGGGTACTTCGGAAAGTCCTGGGTTCTCTCGGGCCTCAGGAAACCATGGAGCTCCTTTTGGACCGCCTAAGCCATACCAAGTCCAACGATGAGCTGCGGGAGATGATTTTGAATTCCACCTTTGCAGAAAATGTGCTGAAGAAACGAAACAGCGAGGATTAATGGTTTTTCGAATAAATAAATACGGGCATAAAACGCAATTCTATGAGAGAAGGAAAAATTTTTTATCCTTCTCTTGTTTTTTTACATAATATTTAGTACAATAAAGTCAGAAAAGGTCAGAGGTGCTGCATGGGTAATTTGGCAGATTTTATCGAACAATATCTCCGAAATATTTTATTAACCCAGCGAAAAGTGGAATTGCAACGCCGCGAATTGGCCAAAATGTTTCGCTGCGCTCCGTCGCAGATCAATTATGTTTTGGAGACCAGATTTACCTTTGAAAAAGGGTATTTGGTGGAAAGCAAACGGGGCGGCGGCGGATTTATCCGTATTACGTTAGTCCCTCAGGACAATGGGGATTTCGTCCAGACGGTCGAGAGTTTGATCCCGGAGAAGCTGGATGCGGAGGTTGTGGAAGACGTCCTGGAAAAATTGGCTGCCCGGGAACTGTTGGACAGTACAGACGTGGTGCTTTGCCGGGAGTTGTTTAACAAGTATTTTTCCGACCTCCACGGTGAATCCGCTGCCATACTCCGGGCCAAATTGGTGAAAGCTATCATCCTGGTTATAGGCTTTAAAAATAAAGAGTAAGAATAATCGAGGTGAGTCAAGTGCTATGTCAACGCTGTCAGGAGAGGCCGGCCACGATCCATTTGACGAAAGTCATCAACTATGAAAAGACGGAACTGCATTTATGCGAAATTTGTGCGAAAGCGGCCGGAAATGAGCTGGGAATCATGATCGAACCGAACTTTACATTTCAAAATCTCATTGCCGGATTGCTGGATGGAGACTTTTTATACCAACAGCCGGGTATGGTCGGAGAGTTAACCTGCCGCAACTGCGGTTTGACTTTTACTGATTTTAGAAATCAGGGGTTGCTCGGATGCGGCGAATGTTACCATGCGTTTCAGGCGAGTTTGGAACCGCTTTTCAGACGGGTTCAAGGCGGGACAGTCCATACTGGGAAAGTCCCCCGCCGGACCGGAGGGAGAGTACGCCTCCTGAAGGAGATGGAACAATTAAAACATCAGCTGCAGCAAGCGGTCGCCAGGGAAGAATATGAGAAGGCAGCTCAAATTCGCGATGAAATCCGCCGGCTCCAGCAGCAATTGTAAACGGGAGGGAAATGACGATGAATGCGGGTATCCCAAAGGATTTTTTACCGGAATGGGTTCGTTCGGAGGGGGAAGCCGGTGATGTTGTTATCAGTAGCCGAATTCGTTTGGCCCGAAATTTGAAGGGTTTTCCTTTTCCGGGGCATGCGGGTAAGGATCAGTTGGAGCAGGTGGTGAAACGGGTCAGCGAGGCCGTGGGCCGGACGGGGACGTTTGCGTTTCTCCCTCCGATTCGTCTGGCCGATCTGACACCCAATCAACGGCTGGTCTTGGTGGAAAAGCATCTGTGCAGCCCGCAATTTATTGAAAATCCAGCCTATCAGCTGTTGATTATCAATGAAGCGCAGACGGTTAGTATCATGGTGAATGAGGAGGATCATCTGCGCATTCAGGCCATTCGCGGCGGTTTTGCTTTGGATGATGCATTGAAGCTGGCCAATGATGTTGATGATTTTCTCGAAGAATACTTGGACTATTGGTATGATGAACGCCGGGGTTATCTCACGTCCTGTCCGACCAATGTGGGAACCGGCCTGCGGGCTTCGGTGATGTTGCATTTGCCGGGATTGGCCATGGTGGACCAGATTAAGCAGATGCTTACCGCATTGACGCATGTGGGCATCAATATTCGCGGTCTTTACGGCGAAGGGACGGAATCCCTCGGAAACATGTATCAGATTTCCAACCAGGTGACATTGGGACATTCGGAAGAGGAATTGACCAACAATCTGAAAGGCGTGTGCAAACAAATTATCGAACAGGAGCGCAATGTACGGGCCAATCTTCTGAAAGAGTCCCGTCTCCAGTTGGAGGATAGGATTGGCCGTTCCTATGGCGTATTAACGCAGGCCAGGTTGATGACCACTCAGGAAGCCTTGAAGCTGCTTTCCGATGTGAAGCTCGGTGCGGATTTGGGAATCATACCTGAGATTCAAAAGGTCAAAATCCGGGAATTGCTTTTTTTAACCCGCACGTCCATTTTGCAAAAAGTGTTCGGGCGGGAGATGTCTCCGGCTGAACGGGATTACCATCGGGCTATGATTATCAAAGAAAAATTGAATGCAAAATGAGGTGATGAACGATGTTTGAACGGTTTACGGAACGTGCACGCAAAGTTGTGTACCTTGCTCAGCAGGAAGCGGCCCGATTGGGCCATAATGTGGTGGGGACCGAACACCTTTTGTTGGGTTTGGTCGCCGAAGGGCAAGGCGTGGCAGCCAAGGCGTTGGAAAGTTTAAATATTGATTTGGCGAAGATTCGCCATGAAGTGGAACGGATTATCGGAGTCGGGGAACCCAATCCTTTTGCGGAAATTCCCTTTACTCCCAGGGCAAAACGGGTTTTGGAACTGGCTATTGATGAAGGCCGTCAAATGGGCCATAATTACGTGGGTACCGAGCATGTGCTGCTGGGATTGATTCGTGAAGGGGAAGGGGTTGCCGCCCAGGTATTGAAGAACTTGGGAGCAGATTTAGAGAAAGTGCGGAAACAGGTATTCAGTTTGCTGGGCGGAAACAGCGCCTGGGCCAATCAGCCCGGCGGAGCGAGAAATGCCAATAAGACGCAGACATTGAATCAGTTTGGCCGAGATTTGACGGAACAGGCCAGGATCGGAAAACTGGATCCGGTGATCGGCCGGGATAAAGAGATTGAACGGGTGATTCAGGTTTTGTCCCGCCGGACAAAGAACAATCCGGTACTTATCGGTGAACCGGGCGTCGGGAAGACGGCCATTGCTGAAGGCTTGGCCCAAAAGATCGTTCACGGGGACGTTCCGGAAGTCTTATTGAACAAACGGGTCATTACGTTGGATTTGGGTTCGATGGTGGCCGGTTCCAAATATCGCGGCGAATTTGAAGAGCGGATGAAAAAGGTGATGGAAGAGATACGGAATGCCGGCGATGTGATCCTGTTTATCGACGAGATGCATACGTTAATCGGGGCCGGTGCGGCTGAAGGCGCCATCGACGCAGCCAATATTCTCAAACCGGCTTTGGCCCGGGGAGAATTGCAATGCATCGGGGCAACCACGTTGGATGAATACCGGAAACATGTTGAGAAGGATGCTGCTTTGGAACGGCGGTTCCAACCGATTATCGTTGGGGAACCCACCCGCGAAGAGACGGTGAAAATCTTGGAAGGGTTACGGGATCGCTATGAAGCCCATCATCGGGTAAAGATTACCGACGGTGCCATTCGGGCGGCGGTGGATTTGTCGGACCGCTATATTACGGATCGGTTCCTTCCGGATAAAGCCATCGACCTCATTGACGAGGCGGCTTCGCGGGTGCGGCTGCAAACCACGATCACTCCGCCGGATTTGAAAAATCTGGAGGAGTCGCTGAGCCGAATTCAACAGGAGAAGGAAGCGGCCATCAAAAACGAGGAGTTTGAAAAAGCTGCTGAACTGCGGGATCAGGAGCAAAAAACTTTGCAACAACTAGAAAACCTGCGGAATGAATGGAAGAGCAAGCGGGGAATGGTGGAGTCCACCGTTACGGAAGAAGAGGTGGCTCAAGTGGTCTCCAGTTGGACGGGAGTACCGGTTGCCAAGCTCAAACAGGAAGAGACCGAACGGTTGTTGCACATGGAACAAATCTTGCATCAGCGGGTCATTGGGCAGGATGAAGCGGTGGAAGCCGTATCTCGGGCGGTTCGCCGGGCCCGGGCCGGGCTGAAGGATCCCAAACGGCCCATTGGTTCCTTCATTTTCTTAGGGCCCACCGGCGTTGGCAAGACTGAATTGGCCCGGGCTTTGGCGGAAGCCTTGTTCGGCGATGAGAACGCCATGGTGCGTATCGATATGTCGGAATATATGGAACGCCATACGGTCTCCCGCTTGGTCGGTTCGCCGCCGGGGTATGTGGGGTACGAAGAAGGGGGTCAATTGACCGAACGGGTCCGCCGGAAACCTTATTCCGTGGTGTTATTGGACGAAATTGAAAAGGCCCATCCCGAAGTCTTCAATATTTTGTTGCAGGTCCTGGAAGACGGCCGCCTCACCGATTCCCACGGTCGGACCGTGGATTTCCGGAATACGGTGGTGATTATGACGTCCAATGTGGGGGCCAATCTGATCGAGCGTTCTGGCCCGTTGGGTTTCCAGATGACCAGTACGGAAGAGGAAGACAATTATGAGAAGATGAAGAATAATGTGTTGGAGGAGCTGAAACGGACCTTCCGGCCGGAATTCTTAAACCGTATCGATGAAGTGATTGTCTTCCATGCCCTGAACAAGGAACAGATTCAGTCCATCGTGGATCTGATGGTACAACCGTTGTGCAACCAACTGAAAGAGAAGGGCATCACCTTGAAGTTGACGGAAGAAGCCAAAGAATTTTTGGCTAAAGAGGGGTATGATCCTCATTTCGGAGCCCGGCCGTTGCGTCGTGCCGTACAACGGTTGATAGAGAACCCGTTGTCGGAGGAATTGTTGAAAGGCAATCTGGGTCCGGGGACTACGGTGGTGGCTGCTGTGAAAGACGGTGCTTTGATCTTTGAAAAAGAGTAGCGGATTTTTACGCCAGATGGTATAATAAAGAAGATTAAAGAGAAAGAACCCTTTTCTTATAAGGGTTCTTTGATTTTTGGCAAAACGATATAAGGAAAAAGTCGAATTTTGCCGAAAAGAAAAGTAAGCCATTATCTACATGCATTTTCACGGAGGAACATATGAGAGTTGAATTTATTAATCCGTTTATTGCTGCAGCCACGATGGTATTGGAACGTTTGGGGAATCAAAGGACGGAAAAGGGAAAATTAAGCCTGCAATCGTCTCCGATTCAAGGGAATGATGTGAACACCATTATCGGTGTGACAGGCGATGTTCGCGGCCAGGTCTTGTACAGCATGAATCTGGATGCAGCCATGAAAGTGGCGCAAATGATGATGATGGGAATGCCGGTGACTGAATTCGATGAATTATGCAAAAGCGCCGTCAATGAACTGGGGAATATGATTACCGGCAATGCCGCATCGGAGCTTAGTCATAATGGGTTTAATTGCACGATTACTCCTCCAACGTTAATTATGGGGAAAGAGTTGCTGATCTCGATTAAAAACATTCAAATATTGGTGATACCGCTGATCACGGATTTTGGCCAGATAGATATCAATGTCGCTCTATCTGAAGAGGATATTTGACTGCAATAGTGACGGGGGTCTGAATGAATTTAGTTAAAATTGATGCGTTGGTTCCGGGAATGGTTGTATCCCGGGATATCTACAATCAGTCCGGATTGTTGATCGTCAGTGAAGGAACGAAACTGACCAGCGATTATATTCAGAAATTACTCAATTGGAATTTCACGGAGATATATGTGGAAGAGCCGTCTCTTTCCGTGATTGAGCAGCAAGAGGCGGCCATTGCCGCTCAAATGTCGGTTACCCATGACCGGGTCGTTGGGATCACTCAGAACATTCTCTCCCAGGACAACGCGGAGATGCTCGATCCGGTATTGCTCCAGGGGATGGTTGGCGATCTGAACGAGCAGATCGATTTAAGCAGCAATGTGCTTCTCAATTTGAGCCATATGAAAACTTATGATAACTATCTGTTTGCCCATTCTGTGAATGTCTGCGTATTGTCATTGATTATCGGCAGAGCCATTAAGTTGTCTGCAGAACAATTACGGGAACTGGGTTTATCGGCTTTGTTGCATGATTATGGCATGATTCAGCTGGAACGTTCCATTTACGACCATGATCGCAAATTAACCAACGAAGAATGGGAGAAGATCAAGTCCCATCCTCGTTTCGGATATGATATGTTATTGGCTTCCGGTAATTTTTCGGAACAAATGTTATCCGGGGTTTTGGAACATCATGAGCGTGAAGACGGCAGCGGTTATCCTGACGGGAAAACCGACGACGCCATCGGGCTTTTCGGTAAGATTATTGCGGTAGCCGATGTTTATGATGCGTGCGTTTCCATGCGGAAACACCGGCCGCGGTTGACTCCCCATGAGGCACTACGGAACCTGCTGGGCAATTCTCATTTGTACGATTTAAAGATATTAAAAGCATTTATTACGGCGATGGCCATTTATCCGATTGGCAGTATCGTCAAGCTGAACTCCGGTGAAGTAGCCAAAGTGGTCGGTATCAATTACGGCCAGCCCTTCCGCCCGGATATCCGGATCCTCATCGACCGCCAAGGCAATTGTTTGGAAAAACCGATCCGCTTAAATTTGAATGAACAGGAGTACTCCCATACGTATATTCAGGAGATTATGGAAGGGAACGCGTTGGAAGAGATCTATGCTTTGCTTGAAAAGAACGGAGTGGCCCTGTCGGCTTATCCCTAATACGTGAAGAGAAAAATTATCAGAAATGCCATCCAATATGGATGGCTTTTTTTATTGGGTGCGGGCCGCTTTTGCCCGGAGTCCCGGAAAAAGCGGTGCAGCGGTTTTAACATCCACGATGGCCGGCATGTTGCAGTTGAATGCCTCGTTGAGTGCATCAGCCAACCGGTCACTTTGGGCGACTGAAAATCCCCGTCCGCCGCAGATTTCGGCATATCGGCCAAAATCCGGATTGGTAAGGGTCAATGCCTCCGGGTTCATCCCTTTGAGCGCCATTTTATCCCGTTCCATGGCAAGCCAGCCGTTGTTCATGACGATGACCGTGATGGGGAGCTGATAACGGACTGCCGTAGCGAATTCGGCCATGCTTTGCGCAAAACCGCCGTCGCCGACCAAGGCGACGACTTGATGGTCGGGCCGAGCGATTTTGGCGCTGATGGCTGCCGGAAGGCCGAAGCCCATGGTCCGCCAGTTTCCGGAGGCCAGGACCGTCTGGCCGGAGCCGGTAAAGATCCGGTTAAACCAGACGGTATGATCGCCGACATCCAGGGCGATAACGGCGTCGGTGGCGATGCGGTCTTCCAGGGTTTTGATGAGAAAGCCCGGCGGAATAGGTTCGGCGGGGAGAAGTTCCGGGGCGATCCGGGATTCCCATTCCTTTCGCATGACGTGAAGGCGGTTCACCCAAGAGGTGCGGTCCGCCGGGCAAATGGCTTGGGAAATCAGCGGAATGATTTTGGCCAGGTCTCCGGCTGCTCCGAAACTTGCCGGCGCCATACGTCCGATGTTTAAGGGATCGGCGTCGATTTGAATGATTTGGGCCGAGGATGGGACAAAGGGTTTTGGCCACCAGGTGGAGCCGAGGATCAGGATAAGGTCGGCTTCCTCGAACAGACGGCGGGCAGCCTCGCTTCCTCCTTCGTCCAGTCCCCCGAGGACCAAAGGATGGTTGCCCGGCACATGGCCTTTTGCCGGCAGGGAGTGGGCGATGCCGGCTTGCCATTTCTCCGCCAGCTTGATCACTTCCGAGCCGCACCGTTGAATGCCGCGCCCAACGAGAATGGCCGGACGTTCCGCCTGGTTCAGCCGGTCGATGAGTTGCCGGAGGACGGTTTCGTCGGAAGCACAGGCGGTTTTCAGATAGGGCTCCGGAGTGCGGACCGGCACGGTGACAGGCTGGTTCCACATGTCGGCTGTGATTTCAATATGGACGGTAGTTCCCAAAGCGACGGCTGTTCGCAGCGCCTTGACAAATACAGAGGGGCAGGCTGCTGCATGGGCGATCAAACCGGAGTAACTGACGACTGCGGAGAGAAGCCGGCTTTGATCGATGTACTGTTTGGTATCGGTACCTATTTGGCTGCTGTCCACCTGTCCGGTGATGGCCAGGACCGGCACCCGGTCGTTTTTGGCATCGGCTAGTCCGTTGATTAAGTTGGCGGCACCCGGGCCGCTGGTGGCGATGCAGACGGAGAGTTCTCCGGTGAGTTTGGCTTCAGCGGAAGCCATCAGGGCAGCAGCTGCTTCATGGCGTACGGCATAGAACCAGATGGTGTTGTCGCCGGCCAATGCATCGATAAACGGCAAGATGGCATCTCCGGGTACGCCGTAGATGGAACGAACGCCCCAAGCGGAAAGCTGGGCAATGATCCATTGGGCAATATTCATGACTTTCCTCCATAACAACAGGTTGTCATGATGTTTTCCTTAAGCAGGGACAATTATACCCAATGGAGGCAAAATGCAGGATTAAAGCATAGGATAGGGAGGTGACTAATGCTAAGGGGGGAAACAGGGTGCGTCAATGGCTCATTGGATGGTTGCTGCTGACGGGGATGGGGTGGTTGGCGCTCTCTTCCGGTCTGGCCGGACAGGAGATGAAGGTGGGGTATTTCCCCAATATTACCCATGCCCAAGCGGTTATCGGTATGGCCGACGGGACGTTTCATAAGGCTTTGGGTTCGGGCGTGGCCGTAAAAAAATATATTTTTAATGCGGGTCCGTCGGTCATCGAAGCCATGATGGCGGGGCATCTGGATTTGGCCTATATCGGGCCAAATCCGGCCATCAACGGATATATCCGGACGCAGGGCAAACTGCTGAAGATTGTGGCCGGTGCGGCCAGCGGCGGAGCTTCGCTGGTATTGCGTTCCGATCTGAGGATCACGTCGCCCAAGCAATTGAGCGGCCTGAAACTGGCCTCACCGCAGATAGGAAACACCCAGGATGTGGCTTTACGATATTATCTGATGTCCCATGGACTGAAACCGGTGCAGCAAGGCGGGACAGTCCATGTTTTACCGGTGCCCAATCCGGATCAATTGAATCTTTTGCAACGGAAAGAGATCGACGGCGCATGGACCGTAGAACCATGGGTCAGCCGTCTGGTCGCGGAGGCCCGGGGCGTGATCTATGTGGATGAACGCAGTTTATGGGATAAAGGGCAGTTTGTTACCGCCAATATTATCGTGTCCCAGAAATTTCTGAAGAATTATCCCGGGCTGGTCAAGAAATGGTTGAAAGCTCATGTGGAATTAACCCAACGCATCAATGGGGATCCGGAGCGTTATCAAAAAATGTTAAACCGGGAGCTGCATGCCATTACCAGTGCTTCTCTGCCGGAGAACATCATCAAACAGGCGTTTAGCCGGTTTGAGTTAACCTGGGATCCGGCAATGAAGACCCTCTTCATCTCAGCGGACCGTGCTTACCGCCTGGGTTTTTTGGGAAAAGATAAACCCCATTTGGAGAAGATCTATGATTTGACATTATTGAATCAGGTACTCAAGGAGAAACGTCTGCCGGTTATTCAATAGGGACTGGGTAATAGGCCCTGGGTCTAATAGTTAGTTTACAGTTGACAGTTGGGACAGTTGACAGTTTTAAAGTGTAAAGGAAAAATGGCATTGGGTTCTAGGTGTTAGGTGCTAGGCACTGGTTCTAGGAAGGAACGCGTTAGCGTTCCTTCCATAACCCAGAACCTGGGACCTAGTACCCGAGACCTAGGACCTTATATTAGGATGCAGCTATGCACTGTGCACCGTGAACTATGTACTGTGTACCCGGGAAAGAACTGTCCACTGTCAAGTGTAAAATGTCAACTATAACACGCCTCATACCTAAACTTTTGTTCCAGCAATCGCCTATACAAGGCGATATTTTTTTGTGTTAAAATTTTTTATGTTAACTAAGGAGGAAGATGCCGATGAAGTATTTTAAAAATCTTCAGACGTGGATGGTAGTGGCCGCTTTCGCTTGTACGCTGGCACTTTTATTCGGCGGGCAGGCGTTAAATACAAAATGGAAAGTTAACGAACCACTTCAGAAGGAGATTTTGAGTAAGGGTCAAATCCGGCATTTTGCGGTGCGACCGGTTGAGAACGGAGTTGCGGTTGAACTGACGTTAAAACAGACGGATGATCTTAAGGAATTATTGGAGTTTGTTAAGGCGAAAGTCGAACGGTATCATCATAAACCGGTGACATCGTTTGTGATACAAAGCAATCCCAACCAGCGCCTCGAAAAAGTTCATTACGACCTATCGTTTTATCTGGAAGAAGCATTGGCTTCCGGCCATTACATCCAGTTGAAATCCGCTTTGGATAATTTGAAGGGGAATGGCGTGACAAGCAAGGTTTATTTAACTGAAGAATATGTCTATGTTCAGCTTGAAGAAGGTTCCCATTTTCTGTACCAAGCCGTCCCCCGGACGTCCCGTTGGGTGACGTTCAATGATACGGGTTCGGGAGGTGGTTCCATATGATGCGTTATCGTGAGCTTTTAATTGGTATAACTCTTGGAACGGCGGTATTTTTAACCAGCCGGGGAATTGATCTGACGCCTCTTTTCCTAATCGGCGGGGCGTTGCTCGTTCTTTATTTGCTCACTCAGGGCAAAATGGGCAATCAGTTTGAATTCGTCGGCAATCCGTCCGCGGGGCGGGTCGATACCGGCGTCCGATTTGACGACATCGGAGGGCAGGAAGTTGCCAAACGGGAGCTTCTCGAAGCTCTGGATTTTGTGCGAGACCGGGAAACCGTGCAACAGTTGGGGATCCGGCCGCTTAAAGGGATTCTCTTGACCGGACCGCCCGGAACCGGAAAGACGCTGTTGGCTAAGGCTGCGGCCAATTATACCGATTCGGTGTTCGTATCGGCCTCCGGAAGCGAATTTGTCGAGCTCTATGCCGGTGTGGGTGCCCAAAGGGTACGGCAATTGTTCAATAAAGCCCGGCAACTTGCAACGAAAATGAATAAACAAAGTGCCATCATTTTCATTGATGAAATTGAAATTATCGCCGGAAAACGGGGCAGTCACAGCTCCCATTTGGAATATGACCAGACATTGAACCAGTTGTTGGTGGAGATGGACGGGATTAAGCCCGAGGAGAGCGTGAATATTGTGGTGATTGCCGCGACGAATCGGGCGGATATGCTTGATCCGGCCATCCTTCGGCCGGGGCGGTTCGACCGCCAGGTGAAAGTGGATCTTCCCGACAGGGAAGGACGGATGCATATTCTGAACATTCACGCGAAAGGAAAACCTTTGGCTGCCGGAGTTGATCTGGATGAAGTGGCCAAAGACACCTTTGGATTTTCAGGAGCGCATCTGGAGTCCCTCATCAATGAAGCGGCCATCTTGGCTTATCGGAAAGAACGGACCCAGATTGAGATGGATGATATCCGGGAAGCCATTGACAAAGTGATGCTCGGGGAGAAACTCGAACGCAAAGTGGACCGGGAAGAATTGACACGGGTTGCCGTCCACGAAATCGGACATGCATTGGTCAGTGAAACGGTCCGACCAGGCTCGGTGGCCACTTTGACGGTGATCCCCAGAGGCAAAGCCCTGGGATTCATGCGCCAAGCCCAAGAACAGGAGCAATATCTGTATACCAAAGGGTATCTTGAAGATCAGATAGCCATATGCCTGGGTGGTGCTTTGGCTGAAGAATTGATCTATCATAACTGGAGTACCGGGGCTTCCAATGATTTTGAACAGGCGACTTCCATCGGCAAACAGCTGATTTTAACCGGCCTGTCCAAATTGGGAATTGTCCAGGAAGATTTGGTCGGTAAGGAACGGATTTATGAAGCTTTAAAAGAGATTTTGGAAGAACAGCAAACCCGCGTGAGAAATATTTTACGCGATAAAGAACCGTTCATCCGGAAAATCTGCGACGTTTTGCTGGAAGAAGAGAAAGTTTCCGGCGACTGGTTCCGCAAACAATTGCAATGCGCTTGAGAAGAGGACGTCACAGTCCTCTTTTTTGTTTTATTATTCGATAAATTGTTCCCGAGATTTAATAAAAACCGGAAGAATTTAAAAGGGGATTCGGTGTGGATGTCTAATAATAGAGCGTTGCATGATTCAGTGTTGGCAGCAGCCGCCTGAAGGATGTGTCAACGGATTATTTCCGGCAATTTGGAAAAAATAAGGCGCAAACGGCCCGAATGGGATGGATTCCAGGAGGTTGCGAAGGGGGATACATATTATGAGTTTGCATATGGACGATACCCGGGAGTTTGCGGCGCAATTACCATCCAAGAACGAAGTTTCCGCGATTTTGAGACATGTCTGCCGTGCGCTTCGGGAAAACGGTTACAATCCCCTCGACCAGATTGTCGGTTACTTAATATCCGGAGATCCGACCTATATCACCAATCATCAGAATGCCCGCTTAATGATCAGACAGTTGGAACGGGATCAGATTCTGGATGAATTGGTTCATGACTATCTAGAGAGAGAAGGGATTTGATGGGGGATAAGTTGGTTCTGATCGGAGGGAATAAACTTCGGGGAACGGTTGAAATCAGCGGTTCCAAAAACAGTATTTTGGCATTGATGTCTGCCGCCGCTTTGGGGAAAGAGGATGTTTGTTTAAGCAATATTCCATCTAACAGCGATGTATATACCATGGCGGAGATCCTGCGGAGCACCGGGGTTCAGGTTCGGTTCGGGGAAAGGTGTGTTTATATCAACGGCAAAGACATTGTTGATCATAAGCCCCCGTATGAACTGGTCCGCAAGATCCGGGCGTCGGTTTACACGGCAGGACTCCTGCTGGGGCGGGTGGGCCAGGCTGAAGTCGCATTGCCGGGCGGGGATGAGATCGGCTCCCGCCCTGTCGATTTGCATATGCGCGGTTTTCAGACGTTGGGTGCGGAAGTTTCGGTGGAACATGGGTTTATGATTTGCAAAGCCAGCCGTCTGACAGGCGCCAACTATTATATTAATAAGTGCAGCGTCGGCACGACCATCAACATGATGTTGGCTTCGGTTTTGGCCGACGGTGTGACTATTTTGGAAAATGCGGCGAAAGAGCCGGAAATCGTGGATACGGCCATTTTGCTGAACAGCATGGGGGCAAAAATCCGCGGGGCGGGTACTGATACCATAAGGATCGAGGGGGTTAAGGAACTTCACGGTTGTGAACATTCGCCCATTCCTGACCGGATTGAAGCCGGGACGTTTTTAATCGCAACGGCGGCTGCCGGCGGCGAGGTGTTGGTGACCAATGTCTTGTCCGAACATTTGCGGATTCCCATCGCCAAATTGCGGGAAGCCGGCGCTGAAATAACTGAAGGGGATACGGATATTTTGATCCGGGCCAACCGCCGGATGAAAGCGGTCGATGTGGATACGGCAGTGTTTCCCGGGTTTGCCACCGATCTCCAGGCGCCCTTCGGTGTGTTGTTATCTCAGGCGGAAGGCGCGGGTATTATCCGGGAAACCATCTTCGACAACCGTTTCCGGTATGTGGATGAGTTGCGTCGGATGGGGGCGGAGATAAAGGTGGAACGGGATACGGCCATCTTCCGCGGCGTGGAACGGTTGAGCGGAGCCCCGGTTGAAGCCACGGATATCCGGGCCGGGGTGGCCATGGTCATTGCCGGCCTGGTGGCTGACGGAGTGACCGAGGTGTCCGGCGTCCATCATATCGACCGGGGATATGAGCGTTTTGACGAAAAGCTTCGGAATTTGGGGGCCAATATTCAAAGAGTCCGTTGTTAATGATAATCTGTGTATAGTTCAGGAGTAAAGCGGTGACCAATGGAAATATTGTTTTAAAGCCCGGAGAGAGGATTGACCGCTTGGGCTATCAGGGTTTACAGATCATTCAGAATCCGGCTGTTTTTAAATTCACATTGGATGCGTTCTTATTAACCGGCTTTATCCGTCCCAAACCGTCGGAGACCATTGTTGATCTGGGAACGGGAAGCGGGGTATTGCCCCTGTTATTGGCGGGCCAGAACCGCGTATCCCGGGTGACCGGGGTGGAAATTCAACCGGAGTTGGCGGACATGGCCCGGCGAAGCGTTCGACTGAACCGGCTCGAAAATCAGATTACCATTATCCAAGGGGATTTACGGGAAATTCACCGTCAGTTGCCGGTCAACGGATTTCATTGGGTAGTGACCAATCCGCCGTATTATCCGGCCGGAGCGGGGGTTGTTTCCGAAAATCCAGCCTTGGCCATGGCCAAGTTCGAAGTGGCCTGTACCCTTCAGGATTGGGTCCGGGCCGCTTCCCGATTGGTAAAAGGGAACGGCCGGGTGGCGGCGATTTATCCCACTGAGCGGCTGGCGGAATTGATCACTGTCATGATTCAACATCATCTCACGCCGAAGCGGCTTTGCTTTGTATACTCCTATCCTGATGCCGGAAGCAACCTGGTGCTGCTGGAAGCCCGCCCCGGCGGGAAACCCGGTTTGCAAGTTTTACCTCCTTTAACCATCTATACCCAGCCCGGACAATATAGCGAGCGAATGAATCAAATTTTTGCCGGAAAGAAAATATAATAACAGGCTTAAAAGTGAAGTCGGGTGGTACATGGTACACAGTGCACAGTACATGATTTCAGTAACTGGTTGTTTGTGAATTGTGTGCCGTGAACCGTGAACCTATTGTCAATTATACCAAGGTTTGTACTGACGGAGGTCTTTGGTGTTCTGGAAGCCTGTGACGGATACCCGGTTAAGCAATGCCTGCGCCCGCTTGGAACCGGCTTTTTTTGCCTCGGAGCGATGGTTTTCCCATCGGGGGCATTCCGGCGAGTTAACGCTCGAAGATATATTGACTTTTCAACCGGATACGCTCAGCGACCACCGGTTATGCTTGCTTTTGTTCTCCGTAACCCCATCTCCACCGGAAGCTGCTGGTTTTTTTTATTTTATACCGTTATGGGCTGTCCGGGGAGAAAGGGAAGAACGACCCCTCTTTGTCAAAGGCGGATATTCTTTTTTCGACGGAGTCCATTCCCCGTATTATTGGTCGCTATTCCAACAAGGTTTTCTGGAGCAAGTGTATGAGACGGCCTCCGGCTGGTTTATCTTCTCCTCGGAACCGTGGGTCCTGCCTGCTCAAGGCCGTTTGCACGGTTCATCCAGCAATTCTCTCCTCTTTGTTTCCCAACGTTTTTTAATCAAAAATTACCGCCTGGTTTTCCCCGGAATCAATCCGGAGTTGGGATTGAACCGGGCATTAAGTCGGAAAAAAGCCGGAATCGTTCCGAAAGTGTACGGCTCATTATCTTATCAATCATCCAACGGCCATCACTATACATTGGCCATGGTGCAGGAATGGGTATCCCATCACGGCAGCGGCTGGGAAGTGTGTCGGCGTTTGGTGGCAGATCGCGAAGCATTGTTCCATGAAGCCGTCGCATTGGGGAGAACTCTCGGTGAGTTTCACCGGGAGCTGGCCCAGATCAGCCGTGAAGAGAATCGTTTTCTCCGTTTTACTGCAGAGATGTTGGCGGAAAAAGTTGAGAATCTGGAAAACTTCATCTTCCTTACCTTTAACGAAGAATTGACGGCTGAAGCGGGTGTTGCCGCAGACAAACTAAAAAAGGTGAAACAGGCTTTGACTGGATGTGATCTGGGATATTGTTTCCGGATTCACGGCGACCTCCATTTGGAGCAGGTATTGAAAACCGATTCCGGTTGGTTGCTGATTGATTTCGAAGGTGAACCGTTGAAACCCATTCATGAGCGGGGGTGTTACGATTCACCTTTGAAAGATGTGGCGTCCATGCTGCGTTCTTTCAGTTACCGCATTCACGGGATGGATTTGACCGACGGAGAAACATTGGAAGGCCAACTGGCCGACAGGTTTTGGGAGGGTTATTGTGCAACCTGCGGCCGGGAATGGCTGCCTGAACCGGCGGTAAGCCGTAAACTGCTGGAACTCTTCCAGTTGGAACGGGTCGTCTATGAATTGGATTATGAGCTGAAATATCGCCCCGATTGGGCAGTTATCCCCAAAAACGGGCTGAAGCGGTTGGTGGAGAAAGTGTAATGACAGTTGACAGTTATGTATAACAGTGCACTGTGAACCGGTATCCAAGACTAAACACTGAAAGGAGTTTTTCATGAAAGTCACACTGTTCACCAATGAATATCCTCCGTATATATACGGCGGGGCAGGGGTACATGTAGATTACTTATCCCGGTATTTGGCGCGGATCATGGAAGTGGAAGTCCGGGCGTTCGGGGATCAGCGGCAAAACGAAACCAATCCGGCCGTTCGGGGATATCCAGGCTGGGATGAGTTGAAACACGGTTCCTTGCCGTTTACGAAAGTGCTTCATGCCTTGTCTGTCAATTTGGCATTTAACCGTGAGCCCGTCACCGGGGAAGTGATTCATTGCCATACCTGGTATACATTCTTTGCCGGATTTTTAGCCAAATATCTATACGGGATCCCGCTGGTGGTGACGATGCACAGCCTGGAACCTCTTCGGCCGTGGAAGGAGGAGCAACTACAAAGCGGTTATACAATAAGTTCATGGATCGAACGGAATACGGTCGAACATGCGGATCGGGTGATCGCTGTTTCTGAGGAGATGAAACGGGACATTCTAAAGCATTACGCGGTTCCGGAAGAACGGGTGGCGGTGATCCATAACGGTATCGACCTTGAAGAATATCGGCCGACAGCGGACCGGAATTTTTTAGATGCCGAAGGTATCGATTATCCTTATATTCTGTTTGTGGGAAGAATCAGCCGGCAAAAGGGGATTTTTCAATTGGTGGAGGCGTTTAACAGTCTTCCTGAAAACGATTTGCATTTGGTGTTGTGTGCCGGTGCTCCGGATACGCCCCAAATTGAGCAGGAATTGTGCGGGAAGATCCAGGGAAATCCTAGGATTAAATGGATGAACAGGATGGTCCCCAAGCAGGACGTGATTCAACTCTACAGTCATGCCGTTTTATTTGTCTGCCCCTCTGTTTATGAGCCCTTCGGCATTATCAATCTGGAAGCCATGGCTTGCAAAGCGCCGGTGGTGGCAACCCGGGTGGGAGGGATTAAAGAAGTGGTGGTCGACGGGGAGACCGGACTTTTGGTCCAGCCGGACGATCCTCGACAGTTGGCCTCGGCTATTCGCCGGGTAGCCGAAGATCCAGAACTGGCCGCCCGCTTCAGGGAAGCAGGACGAAAACGGGTGGAAGACCATTTCGGGTGGGATAAGATTGCCCAAAAAACCAAGGCCCTTTATGAAGAGTTGATTTAGGACTTTAGACTCATTCAGGAGAGGCCGGGTCCGTCCGATACATATAACGAAGTAGGCAAGGAAGCTGATTGTTCGCCACGGAGGGCGGCTTTTATTATAAAGCTAAGAAACCAGGCCGGCCTCGCGACAGTCGGTGTTTTTTATTTAAATTAAACTGAAATCCAAGTGAAATCCCAAACATTTGGAAGGCATATTTAACCGGTTTCACCGGTTTCTTTTAATTCCCGGCCGACATAATATAGGCCAGGGGGTAGGCCGGATGTTTGAGGATTATGATGAATGCCGTAACCGCTTGGATCATTTGATTCATATTATCGAGGCTTTGAGCAATATTAAAAGACAACTGTCATTAAGCGCCCTGGATTTTCAGGCGTTAACTCTGGCAAGAAAATCCGAGCAGGAAGAGGCGATTCGTCAAGCCCATCAGATCGGTGAAATTTTAGAGAGCCTCATCCGAATTTTAGCTCAGATATTGCCGGAATATTATCATCGTCGATAACGGGAAGATAGTAAAGGAGAATCAGGATGGCTAAACGGATTATGATCGTAGACGATGCTGCAGTCATGCGGATGATGCTGAAAAATATTTTACAGTCCATGGGTTATGAGGTGGTTGCGGAAGCGACCAACGGTAAAGAAGCCGTTCAAAAATATCAGGAATGCCACCCGGATTTGGTAACGATGGATATTACCATGCCCGAAATGGATGGTATCCAGGCTGTCCGGGCCATCCGGGCTCTGGATCCCAAAGCAAAGATTGTCATGTGTTCGGCAATGGGACAGAAAGCCTTGGTGTTAGAAGCCATTGAGGCGGGAGCTTGCAATTTTATTGTTAAGCCGTTCAATGATACCAAGGTTCGGGAGGTTATCAAGCAGCTACTGGAGGGGTAAATGTCAATGCAACAAGATTTTGGCCCCTGTAGCGATGAGGATAATCCCGACGGCTTTCCAAAAGTTAAATGCGATGGGTTCCGTTCCAAACCAGCCAAAATGATCAATCAGATATGCTGTAAGCAATTGGGCTGCAATTATGGCGGTGGTGGCCATTCCTACGCCTAATTTGGGAATACTGACGGCCACCCCGACAATGATCATCACCCCGATTAAGCCACCGAGCCAACTATACCATGGAACTTGAGCCGCTTTGTTAAAATGGCCGTTCCCCATGACCAACATAATCAGGCCTGCGGCGACGGTTCCGATGAGATGGACCACGAAAGTCCCCTCCAATAATCCAATGATTTTTGACAGAATACTGTTGAATGTTCCTTGAACGGCCATGAGTGCGCCTGCCAACGCAGCCATGATGAAAGGCAGCCATTGATTCAAGTGAATTCCCCCTAAAATTAAAAGGTGTCGCATAAACTTATGCATAGGCAGCTTATTGCGACGGTTATAGTTTGGCCGGAGAATATCCATCATATCCCGCCAAAAGTCTGGCATACAATGGTACGGGAGTGACGTTATGGATATTCTATTGGCTGCGGTAATCGGGTTCTTAGTGGGCATTTCCGGAACGGTTTTCGGGGGATTGGTTATTTACCGGTTCGGAGAAGGCCCGGTTAAACAAAGCGGATTAATGGGCTTCTCCGGAGGAATCATGGTGGCAGTGGTTTTGCTGGATTTATGGCCTGAAGCTTTGTACTACGGAGGGTGGATGCCGGCCCTTCTCGGTACGGGGCTGGGGGTTATCATAATCCGCTATTTTGAGGCCATGATGCGCTTGTTTCCCTGGTATGCACGGCGGCGCTTTTCCAAAAGCACCAAGCTGGGACTGCTCATGGGGATGGGTATCGGAACGCATAATTTTCCGGAAGGGGTCGCCCTCGGAACCATGTTCATTGCCAATCCTCATATTCAATATTGGGGCGGACTTGGCGCTTTGATGGCCCTTCATAATATTCCGGAGGGGATGGTCATGGCTTCCGCTTTGAAACTGGGCAAAGTCCGGTTTTTCAAAATTGTGGTTGCCTTGTTTCTGGTTGAAGTTCCAATGGCGGTGGGAGCCATGATCGGGGCTTTCGTTGGACAGATTTCGGGATGGGCGGCTTCGCTGGCGTTGGGATTTGCCGGAGGGGCCATGATTTTTCTGGTGATTCAAGAGTTGCTGCCCATGGCCAAAAAAATCGCCGGTCTTCTTTGGACCGGCTTTGGGTTTATCATTGGCTTTGGATTGGGCGTGGTGTTGGTGAAAATTACCTAGGACTCAAGACCTAGGGCTTCATATCAGGATGAAGCTGTACACTGTGCACTGGGAACTGTGTACCCGAAAAAAGAAGAACTGTCAACTGTAGTTTCATACCTCGCGCCTTTTGTCTGATTAAGCCTCGTTTTCCGGGGGCTTTTCTTTTTTGTAAAGAATTCCGTATTCGATACTGTCGACCAGCGCCTGCCAGGAAGCTTCGATCAGGTTCTCCGAGACGCCCACCGTCCCCCAGGTTCTTTCGCCGTCGGTGCTTTCGATCAATACCCGAACTTTAGCCGCAGTGCCTCGACTTTCCTCTAAGACGCGGACTTTAAAGTCGATAAGGCTGATATTTTTGATTTCGGGATAGAAGCGGAGCAGTGCTTTCCGGATGGCCTGGTCCAGCGCGTTCACAGGCCCGTCGCCTTCTGCGGCGGTAATTTCTTGTTCCCCGTCGACGTTCACTTTAATCGTGGCTTCCGCCAATACGGGTTGATCGCCGCCCCGCTTTTCGACGATGATCCGGAAACCTTCCAGCTCAAAAGCTTTTTCATAAAGATTAAACGCTTTTTTAATAAGTAAGTCGAAGGAGCCTTCGGCGGCTTCAAATTGATATCCGATATTTTCCAATTCTTTTAATTGATTGGTTAGATTGACGACTTTCGGATCATTCTTTTCCGTCTCCGGTACAAATTCTTTGACTTTATTCAGCACCGTGCTTCGGCCGGCTTGATCCGACAGGAGAAAACGGCGCACGTTGCCGACCTGTTCTGAACGGATGTGTTCGAGGCTGAGCGGATTTTTGATCAAAGCGTCATGATGCGTCCCGGCTTTGTGGGCGAAGGCGGAGGCGCCCACATAGGGCTGGCGTTCGTCGTGGTGCAGATTGGCCAGTTCGGAGATGAGACGGGACGTTTGGGTCAGGAGGTGAAGGTTTTCTTTGGCAGTGGCATCATAACCCAACTTTAACAAGAGCGTTGGGATGATGGCGGAAAGATTGGCGTTTCCGCACCGTTCGCCGTAACCGTTAAAGGTTCCTTGAAAATGGACGGCACCTTCCTGAACCGTCATGATGGTATTGGCAACCGCCACTCCGGTGTCGTTGTGAAAATGGACGCCGAGGGGCGCGTCGATCAGAGAAGCCACCCGTTTGAAAATGTCCAAGGCTTCCAGAGGGAGGGTCCCTCCGTTGGTATCGCAGAGGACCAATGTTGATGCTCCGCCGCGCAGAGCGGCTTTCAAAGTTTCAATGGCATAGTCCGGGTTTGCTTTGTATCCGTCAAAGAAATGTTCCGCATCATAGATGGTTTCCCGCCCGTGGGAGACCAGATAAGCCACGGAGTCTTCGATAAGTTTCAGATTGTCTTCCAAACTGACTTTTAAGACTTCCAATGCATGTAAATCCCAGCTCTTCCCGAAGATGGTTACCACCGGTGTACCGGTTGCCAAGAGGTCATTGAGGGTTTTATCCTCTTCAGGACGGTTTTGGAACCGACGGGTGCTTCCGAAGGCGGCCAGTTTGGCATGGTTGAGCCGGAGAGAAGTGGCCGCTTTATAAAACTCGAAATCTTTTGGGTTTGAGCCCGGCCAACCTCCTTCGATATAATCGATTCCCAAAGTATCCAGTTGTTTGACGATTCGGATTTTATCCTCAACCGAGAAATATACGCCTTCGCCCTGTGCGCCATCGCGTAAGGTCGTATCATAGATAGCTACTTTAGGCATATGGCCAACTCCTTTCCATTCATCTCATGATTGCTGGTTTCCGTGATATAGTTATATTGTATGACATATAAAACGTTAAAAAAATAATCGGGTTTAAAGGTAGATATTAAACTTAATTTTATAACCGTTGCAGTCCGCTGTCAATTGTTTTTTGAAAATCGGAGCAAGGTAGCATGCACGCAGGATATGCCTTTTTCATACAGTAATAGTCGGAGGTATGAACATGGCATGGCGTTTGGTGACAGTGGACCAACTTCCGCTGGGGCACAGGGTGTTACGGTACGGCTGCCGGGGCAACGATGTGCGGGAACTCCAGAAACTGTTGTTGCAAGGCGGCTTTTATTTTGGCGAGGTTGACGGATATTTTGGCGTTCTGACCGAAGAAGCGGTGATCTTAGCCGAAAAAACCTTTAAGCTCCGTATTGACGGTATTGCCGGCAAGCAGGTTATTTCCGCATTACGGCAATTGACCGGAAAATCCGGGCGTACCATCTATACGGTAAAAAAATATGACAGCATTGAGACCATTTCTCAAAAATTCGGAGTGGCGCCAAGTGCGTGGGAGAGTATTGCCGGTCAAGGCAATCCCAGAAAAAAATTGTTCCCCGGCATGAAGCTGATGCTGTCTGAAAAGGCGTTGTTTGCTTGGGAAGATGTTCCGTCAACCTCTCCGTTCTTTTCGGCAACATTTCATTCATGGGCGGAGATAACCTCCACAGGGCAACTGGATTGTAAAGAAGTTGTTTCGGAAGAGAGTTACCATGGGATTGGCGCTGATGGTGAAGTTTGGGAGGCTATATTGACGAAGAGGTCCTGCCAGCGACGGCTCATTGCCTCATTAAAGACATTGCCGGGGATTAAATATGGTTTGGATTTGCGAAATATTCCGCAGGAATGGCGTGGTCTTCAAAGCAAATTTTTAAGTACGGTTTTGAAGGGGCTCAACAAAGGTCAATTTGATTTTTTAGTTATTACCGTGGTTCCGGATCTTAAGCGGCTTAATAATCGGATCGCGTTTGCAGAGTTGGCAGAGATATGTTCCTATGGCCGGTGGATATTGGCGGAGCCACCCATTTGCCGGGATAATCAGGATATCGAAGCGGTTCTGAAAGCCTATTGGCGGTTGCTTCCCAAATTGAACCAAGCCACGATGCACCGAGTTTTCCCAATGGTGGTTACGAACGGCTGGGAGTGGGGCGGCGCCGAGGGACGGCACGTTTCATTCCGGGAATGCAAAATCTTGAGGGCGCTTCATTATCGTTCGGCCCGTTACTTTCCGGAGCTCTTTTTAACCCGGGTGGAATGGACGCAGCAAGGGGAAAACCGAAAGTTGTATTATCGGGATAATCAGGGATGGGTTGATTATTTTGATTATTTGAAACGGCATCATTTTCCGGGAACGGTCATTTGCCGGCCGACGCCGTTGGAAAATACCCTTTCTCAACTGGTGCCCCATGCCTTTGCGGTGATGCCCGGAAGCAGACTGAAAGATCTTTAGGTAAAAGGGATATTCTCTTTCAAGGGTGCAAACTGTCAGCGATGACAGTTTTTTTTATTGCGGGTCTAAAAACCGGAAAGACATCATACCAATTATTGGAGTAATATTCCTTCCACAAGGATGCTTGGGAGGTGGTTGATATTGAATCATGACGATAAACCGTAGTTAATGTTAAAAATCGTGATAGGAGGTTTGGTATGAGTATTCAATGCGAATATGATCTGATCGTTGCGCCGACGTTTAAGGAGGAAATTTCCCAAAGGCTTTCCTTGGAGGCCCCATTACGACTGGATGATGAACTTCCTGCAATTAATCGGCTTAAAGGCGGGTATTTCCGTGTCGGGATCCCGTCGGTAACAGTCGGCGAAAATCAAGTGACTGTCACCGGCATGGTGTATCCGTATGTATTGTATGTGGCTATCGCGGAAGAGGCCGATGCCGTCCGGGAAACGGAAAATCCGGCGAACGAGGCCGACGTTTCCGAGGAAGCGGAGATGAATGTCCAACCGCCGTTGGAGTATGGGGTTGGATGGAATGGGACCCAGGGCATATCCTTTGAAGCGACCGTGGAATATCCGGGAATTTTCCCTGGGGTTTATGTTGACGTGGAGGTTAAACCGTTGGTCGCTTCGTTCGAACGGGACGGGGCGCATGACGTCATTTTCCATGGTGAACTGGAAGTGGTCCTCCGGGCGGCGACTGCGGAAAATCTGACATTTGTCAAGGAATTGCAGCCGGTTGGCCAATTAAATGTGGAAAAAGAACAGGTCGTCGTCGAAGAGATGCTCGAGTGCAGGCAGGCCCGGTTGAATCTGGATTATACGCTGACATTACCTAATTTGAAGCCGGGTATTCATCGCATTCTGGATTGCCAGGTTCGGCCGGTGGAAACGGCCGTTCAAAACGGGGCCGACGGCGTTCAAGCGTTCCTGGAAGTGACTCTGGTCTATGTCGGCTGCGACGATGAAGGCCGGGCCACCGAGATATTTGTCAATGAGTGGAGCCGTGAGTTTGGGAACGCTATTCCCGTGGAGGTGGGCTTAGATCGGATTAAAATCGAGCAAGGGGTGGTCGTCCCAAAAATTACCGTCGGCGATATTCAGATCGGGGTGAAGTCCAGTCGCGAAATTCGTTGTCAAATTGAAATTTTGGGTGAAGCCCATGTATTACGGACAGCCATCAAAGAAATCGTTGTGGACGTCAAGGCCGAATCCGGAGAAATCGTCGATATTGAGCGGCAGTTGGTCAATTTCGAAGAATATGTCGGAGAGGCTCACGGAGATGTCCCGTTTGAGACGGAAGCCGTCCTGCCGTCCAATTTGCCTGCCATTGAACGGATCTTGTCTTATTCGGTTGCGCCGGTTGCTCTGAAGGCTGAAGCCGGAGACGGCAAGGTTTTCATCGAGGGCGGCCTCAATCTTTGGGTGGAGTATGTGGCGGACGGCGTTTTAGAGCAACGCCTGGCCATTGCCCATTGGCAGCAGGCCAATCATAATCAGCTGCCTTTAACCGGAATGATGGAATTTTCCGGGTTAACTGCAGGCGCGTTGCTTTGGCCCAAATTGGAGTTGGAAGCGGTAAAGCTCCAGGCTACCGGAGAACGTACTTTGCAGCTTACCGGGACCATTCGGGCCACGGTGGTCGCTAAAAACCCTCGTTCCGTCATGGCGGTTGAAAATTGTGCCCTGGTCACGCCGGCGGATCCGGAAACCCGGCCGTCCATGCTCTTTTATCTGGTGCAACCCGGCGATACGCTGTGGGGGATTGCCCGGCGTTATCAAACTACCGTCGCCAGTCTGGTGAAAGCCAATCAAATCGTCGAGCCTTCCCACCTTGAAATTGGCCAGAAGTTAATTATTCCGAAGAGAATTGGATGAGAGAAAAATGTACGGAACAGGCATGCTTGTTCCGCATATGGAGCAGAGAGATGCTTTGATGCTTGGATTCAGAGAGCTGATGATTCGGCTCTCTTTTATTTTGGAGAGGAAAGCGTAAAGTGCTTCCGGCACGGTTTGCCTGAGATTAAAGGCTCATATGATATATTAACCGGTCAACGGAACCGGTTTTCTGAGGAACCGATAATGGAAGAGGGTGTTTATATGGCAGTTCTGGCGGAAACAACCGCTCAGGTCCTGGTCGACGATGTGGTAACTCTCCCCCTTCCGGCTGAAAAAATTGATGAGATCGTTGCAAGTATCCGGGATGCCCAATGTTTCGTCATCGATAACAAAGTGATTTTCCAAGGAACATTGCATAAACAGATATTCTTCGTGGATATGGAAGGCATTGTCCGCCATGTGGGTGTGGATATTCCTTTCAGCGGATTCGTGGACGTTCCCGGAGTTCCGGCGGGTTCCGCCTGTCAGTTGGAGCCTGAGATTGAATTCTTGAGTTTTGAGTTGGTTACCCCGACGCAATTGCGGGAAACGGTGGTTATTGCCATGGGAGTAACCGTTTTCGATACGCCTGTACAGACTCTCGTATTTAATCAGACGTTACCAACCCAGCCGGTGGTTTTCGGAGAACCCAATACAGTCAGGGCACGGGCCGGCGGCGTGCTGATCCGTTAGCCAAGCAACCGATAAGGCAGCCGAAGCTGCCTTTTTCTATTTTTGGGTTGTCTTGTTTTATGGTTCACTGTTCACAGTGCACAGTGCATAACTGCATCCTGATATAAGGTCTTAAGTTATGGGTTCTAGGACCCAGCACCCAGTACCTAGTACTTAGCACCCTCAATCCAGTATTTAATGCTGTTATTAACTACCAAATTTACCAGCCCGGAAACCCGGTTCTGCCATCATTACCAGATATTTATGCAGCTAAAGCGGGTAATTTGTTCCCCTTGTTTACGTTTTATGTGGTATAATCGATGCCGATGGAGGAGTAACGATGAAAATTTTGAGAAAAGATACATTCGCTAAAGATATAACCATTTTACTCTTGGTTGGCATTGTGTTTTCCGCCGTATTTGCCGCCGGTTTTGCCATGGCTACCGATAAATATTTCGCGAAAGCGGTTACCGGTGTCATCGGCGATTATGGCGAGTATGATCTTCTCTTCCAGGGTCGGGAGGAATTGAAAACTGCTCTGGCGCGGCGGATTCGCGAGGTGATTGCGGAACGGTTCCCCGGAGCTACTCTGAAACCGGGGATCACAGTTGCCGGGAAAACCACGTTCTTTGTGAGCCTGCCGTCGAAATACCGTACTAAAGCGGTATTTGACAACCTTGATTATTATTTCAAAAATCTTCCCGGTAGCGGCAGTTTTTCGATTATGACCGAGCCGAAACTGCATATCACCAGTATTCCGTCGGCGATATTCGATATTATTGCCAATGAAGTCGAAAAGCTCCCGGGAGTGGACTTTACTTTCCATGACGGAAGCAATATGGGCGTTATCATGAAAAGTTCCAAAGTTGCATCGGAAGTTGAAGCCGGGATTAAGAAGATACTCGACAAGTATCAGATTTTAGAGGTCCGCCTTGAAAAAGGCGCCTATTCATCGGAAGATTTGCTCACGTTGAGTAAAGATGTTTCTCAATCCTTGATTGGGATCAAGGGAATCGATTATGCCAAGGATATTACTATGTCCGGCAATTCCGGCAACTATCAATATATGATGAATACCTTGTCGGAAGTGAAGAAGTTCTTACTGGCCTATGCGGCGGAAGTGAAAGTGAATCCGGTTGAAGGACAAACTCTGGAAGTCGGCGATTTGCTGGTATTGAACGGGAGGAATGAAAAACCGTTGCAAACCGGCAGCGTCATGGAACCTCTGAATGTGGTGGTGAAAGTGACGTCAGTTGACTCTTCCGGAGTTCAGGGATTGATCATTCAGGGCGATGCCGAGTATTTGACGGATATGTCCGCTTATAAACTGTTGGCCGACGACAAAATCGGCCCGGTGGTCGGGAAGGTCGAGGTATCCAGCAGAAAGGCGCAATTGGTTTATGCGATGGATCAGGGGGTTAAGCTTCTGACCACGTTGGATCAAGCGGTGGAGGATTATAACAATTCCACCGGTGGTGCCGGATTGACGGTCAGCGGTATTGAAAAAGCATATGAACAGCTGGTTCAAGTGAAGCAAGCCTTGAACGGCATGAAATCAGGGATCGACGGATTGACCGGTAAAGTCGATAACAGCAGCCTGAGCAAGATGGTTAACTTAATTGCCGGAGTTGGCGATGATCTGGATTATTTGGCGAAAACTTTCGGTCGGGTTCAGATCTTGGAAAGCCGTTTTGAACAGGCATTAAATGGATTGGATACCGCCCAATTGATCATTGGCAGCCCGATGTTGCAAAATTCGTTAAGCGGCACCGGCGGGATTTATGATAAGTTGATGTTCTTGAATGAACAGTTGACTTCGGTTGAGGAATCGTTGCGTTCCCGCATTCAGAAACTGGATGATTTTATCAATCAGTTTAATCCGCTGGTATCGGTATTGGTGTCCTGGCGGAATAAGGCGGAAGCTTTTGCGGAACAGATCAATGATTTTGGTGCCGTCTTTACGCCGGGGAGCGAAAACCATCAGCAGATGATGGAGTTGCTCGATTCCACCGAAGAGGTGCTTTCCGGAATTACCGGTTTTGACATGAATGAGGTGAAAAGCGGCCTTTCCATCATTACCGATCGGGTATTCGGTTCCGATAAGGTGGATTTGTCCGCTCTCATTACCGAACTGGAAAAGGTCAAAGATTCGTTGCCGAGGTTGTTGGACGAAGAAATCGGCAATACGGTTGACTTGATCGACAAATATGTGGGTGGCAGCGATACGTCCAGCGGAGACCGGATTCAGATCTTTACCAAAGCCAATGTGGATCGGGCGATGGTTGAAGCTGCCATCAAAGATGCGGTGGGCGATTCCGAGGTGGGAATTTCCACGCTTCCGGCAGGGACTATCCAGTTGGATGTCCGGGGCGAACTCTATAAGATCCTGGGCGAAGTGCGTTCGGTCATCGCCGCCCTGGTTGTGACGATCTTGTGGATCTTAATGTTTATCCTGGATCATTCGTTGATCATTTCCATGTTGAAACAAATGCGGTTTTCATTCCTTCCGGAGCATGTCGATTTCCGCAGCGGCTGGATGAATAAAGGGTATCAGTTGGCCCGGAAGATATTGAGCGCCGCCAATCTCTATGCCTTTGCCGTTGGGGGAGTTTGGCTGGTGATGACCCTCTGGCTTGCCGGTGCGGAAATCCCTTATCTCAATCTCTGGCATTTGGGGATCATCGGCGGCGTATTGGGAATCTTCATCTCTGTATTGGCTGAGAAGATTAACCCGATTAACCGGGATGAGATTATGGCCGGATTGTCTTTGGGTCTGCCCTTTAAAACCATTATGCGGGAGATCGTGATTCCGGCGGGCCGTCCGGGGATGCTGCAAATCCTGAACCGGTGGAAGATGCAGATGAAGTAAATAAAACGGTGACAATTGGGTATGGATAATAGAAAGTAGCAGGTGAAGACGGATGTTGCAAATTCGCGGATTATATAAAAGTTACGGTCAAAAACGGGCTTTGAACGGGATAGACCTGGAGGTTGCCCGGGGGGAGACCGTGGTCGTGATGGGACCCAGCGGTTGCGGCAAGTCCACCATGATTCGGTGTATCAACCGGCTAACCGAACCCGATGCCGGGGAGGTGATCGTCGGCGGGCAGTTGATTACCGGATTGGACTTGCCCCGTCTGTTGCAGGCCCGTCAAAAAATCGGTTTTGTTTTTCAACATTTCAACTTAATCCGGCGATTAAGCGCTTTGGACAATGTGGCCATGGCCCTTCGACTTCACGGCATGGATGTGGAGGAAGCCAACAGCCGTGCGGAAATTGCCTTGGGAAAAGTGGGGCTCGGCCATAAACTCCGGGAAAAACCGGATGAGCTCAGCGGCGGGGAACAACAGCGGGTCGGTATTGCCCGGGCCCTTGCCTTGGAGCCCGAGATCATGCTTTGGGACGAGCCCACGGCTTCCCTTGATCCGATTCTGGTCGGGGAGGTCATCGAGGTGATGGAAGAATTGGTCAGCGAAGGGCGGACCACCATGGTCATTGTCACCCATGAATTGTCTTTTGCCCGACGGGCGGCGGATCGCATCGTCTTTATGGACAAAGGGCAAATTGTGGAGTCCGGACCGCCGGAAATAGTATTTGAAGAACCGGTTTCGGAGATCGGGCGAAAGTATCACAGCCTGTTGCGGCATTAATGGCATTTATATTGACAGTCAAAGTGAGTTGACTTATAATTTTGGGAGTATTGTTTTTGGTGTAAGTTATACTATGGAATAGCTGTCGGTATCACGAAGTATTTTCTGATGCGCCGGGTTCGGCAAATCGGATGGAGTTGGGGGTAACAATGGAGTATCAACAGACTGTGGCTGCAACAACCATCATTTCAGGTCAGGCGCTCCACAGCGGCAAAATGGTTACCATGCAAATATCACCTCAGCCGGAAAATACCGGTGTGGTCTTTCAAAGACTGGACTTGCCGGGGCGGCCCTCGATCAAAGCGGATGTCCGTGCTGTGGTAAATACAGAACGAAACACTACCATTGGCAAGGATGGATGGAAAATATCCACCATTGAGCACTTGATGGCGACTTTTCATGGGTTGGGCATTGATAACGTCCTGGTGGGCATCGACGGCGAAGAGCTTCCGGTGGGAGACGGCAGCGCCCGTTTCTTTGCCGAAGAGATCTTGAAAACCGGCCTGATAACTCAAAATGCGCCCCGTCAGTATACCGTGGTCAAAGAGCCGCTTTGGGTCGAAGGGGTCGTTTATAAACAGGATATTCCGGCCAAGGCCACGTTGCTTATTTTGCCTTCGGACCGTTTTGAAGTGAGTTTTACCTTTACTTCGGACCATAAAGTAACCGGAACGCAGTATTACCATTTTGAGGCCAGTCCGGACAATTTTATGAAGGAAATTGCACCGGCCCGAACCGTTGGATTTCTGCAGGAAATTGAATACCTTCGAAGCCAAGGACTGGCTTTGGGGGGCGATCTGGACTGTGTTGTGGTGGTCGGGGATGACGGATACCAAAATGAGCTGCGTTTTCCGGAAGAAATTGTCCGCCACAAGATCCTGGATATTATGGGTGACCTTTACTTGGTGGGGCCTCTCCGCGGACATGTAATTGCGATTCGTTCCGGCCATAAGTTGGATTGGGAATTGGCGAAGAAAATTGCCATGCAACAAGCTCCGAAGGACATCAGTCGTTTTTAAAGATGACGATGATTTTCAAATGAGGAGGCTATGTTCCCATGTATGATATCAATGATATTAAATCCATGCTCCCTCACAGATATCCGTTTTTGCTCATCGACCGGGTATTGGAGATTGTGCCGAAACAGCGGATTGTGGCACTGAAAAATGTTACGGCCAATGAAAGTTATTTTAACGGGCATTTTCCGGCAAAGCCGGTGATGCCCGGGGTCTTGATCATTGAAAGCATGGCTCAGGCTGCCGGGTTGGTCATGTTGTCCATGGAAGAACATAAAGGGAAAGTACCGTATTTTACCGGTATTGACAATGCCCGTTTCCGCCGGACGGTGGTGCCCGGAGACCAACTCATCGTGGAGATTGAAGTACTTCGTCTCAAGGGAAACGTAGGGCGCGTTAAGGGTTGGGCCAAAGTCGATAATCAAGTGGTGGCTGAGGCTGAAATGATGTTTATTCTGGGAGAATAAAAAAAGATTAAAGAAGGCAAATTAATAAGAAAAAGAAAGAAAATTTAAGAAAAAGAAAGTATTTTGGTTATAATGGGGTTATATGCTTGTCCGCTGCACGAAACATAGGCCCGATAATAAACTATGATTGAGATTGATTTACATACCATTATTATATTTCTTTGACTGAGGATAGAATAGGGGGCCTAATTTAATGAAACTGGTTGAATCTAAGGTAGTTACTCTTCGGGAAATCCATGAAACTGCAATCGTTCACCCCAATGCGAAACTTGGGAAGAATGTGGTGATTGGCCCCTATGCGATTATTGGTGAAAACGTCGAGTTGGGCGATGATTGTATAGTGGGTCCTCATGTAACGATTGAAGGTTGGACGACCATTGGACGGGGGAATAAGTTTTACCACTCCGGATCCATCGGCTGTGAACCCCAAGACTTAAAGTTCAAGGGCGAGAAGAGTTATCTGCTCATCGGCGACAATAATATTTTCCGCGAAAATGTGACGATTAGCCGTGGCACCGAAGGGGGCGGCGGAGAAACCCGGATTGGGAGCAACAACTTGTTTATGGCTTATTCTCATGTGGCGCATGACTGCCAAATCGGCAACCATATTATTCTCGGCAACTGCTCGGCTTTGGCGGGGCATGTTGTGGTTGAGGATCGGGCCATTATCAGCGGATTAACCGGCGTCCATCAATTCTCGAAAATCGGGAAAATGGCCATGATCGGGGCTTGCTCGAAAATTGTGAAAGACATTCCTCCCTTTGTCCTGGTTGACGGCAATCCGGCTAAAGTTTCCGGCATTAACGTGGTAGGATTGCGCCGGAACAATATTCCGCCGGAAATTCGGGACGAAATCAAGAAAGCTTACCGGATTTTGTACCGGTCCAATCTCATCGTTTCCCGCGCTGTCGAGCAGATGGAGCAGGAACTTCAGAGCAGTCCGGAAATCGATCATTTTATCCGGTTTTTGCGCAATGCCGAACGCGGAATCCTACGATAAACAGGTTTGATAGCATTGGAAAGACTAGACGACGGTCTAGTCTTTTTTGCATATGGTGTAGTGATGCGGACAGTCGACGTTGGGCTGTGGTCTATGTGGCATATAGTGTATAATATTATGGGTTATCAATCAGTCAAGAGGTGTGAAGGATGAATCAAAAGTGCGGTTTAATTGCCGGGCGGGGAAATCTTCCGTTCGAAGTGGTTCGGGAGATTGCCCGACGCCAGGATGAAGCGGTTGTGATTGGGTTAAAAGGCGAAGTCAAGCCGGAACTGTCAAGCCTTGTTTCGCGTTATACCGAGATAGCTCCGGGCAACTTGGGAGAGATGATCGCCTATTTCCGAAAAGAGCAGGTGGATAAGGCGGTATTTGCCGGAAAGGTCGGCAAAGAGGCCATTTTTACCGGAGGATTCGATGCGCTCCTTTTGGAACTGCTTAATGCACTTCCGCAGAAGAATGATGACGCCATCTTGGGAGCGGTGGTGGATGTCTTTGAAGCCAACGGTATCCGAATTATGAAGCAAACGGACTATCTCCGCAAATCGCTGGTCAAACCGGGCAATCTCATCGGTGAACTGACGGCTGCTGAATATCAGGATGTGAAATTGGGATTTCGAATGGCGAAGGCCAGCGGAGAATTGGATATCGGGCAGACGGTCGTCGTTAAAAACGGTGTTGTCCTCGCTGTGGAAGCCATTGAAGGGACGGATCGGGCCATCATCCGGGGCGGAGAATTGGGCGGCCCCGGTTCGGTGGTGGTGAAAGTCAGCAAACCGAAGCAGGACGAACGCTTTGATGTCCCCACCGTCGGGAAGGGTACGTTGGAGTCGATGATTCAAGTTAAAGCCACGGTTTTAGCGGTCGAGGCCGAAAAGACCTTGTTGACGGAGGAAGAATTTGTATTGGAATTGGCGGAAAGAAACGGCATCAAAATTGTGGCTGTCACTTCCGACATTCTTGCAAACTAAGAAGCGGAAAGGAACGACGCGTTGGACGTCGGACTGTTAACATAAAATTAAGGAAAAAAATACCGTCGTTTATAAACTCTGACAATGGAATTCGGCAGGATTTATGGTGAAATCGGCGAATTGTTAAAGAAAATGAGATGGTAGGAAAGATGAACTTTATCAATAAACGAAATTTTTTTTTCATTGGAATAGCATTGGTTGCAGCGGTTCTGTCTTTCCTGGTGTTCCGTCAACAACAGTCTGTCCAACCCGAAAAGCAGGCGAATCTGAAAGAAAGGGCAACGGAGTTTGAAGGTTTGACCGTTAAAGTTCCGGGTTCGGAAACCAACAGCTATTGGGAGCTGAAATTGGCTAAAATGACCAGTCTGGATGATGTCGGCCGGATGACCGATATATCCGGAAGGTACTTTGTCGATCAAAAGCCGGTATATGTCATTTCGGCAGGTCAAGGAGAGATTCATTGGAAAAGCCGGCGGTTGGCATTTAAGGATACGGTGGAATTGAAAAGCGAAGACGGTAAACGGATCGCAGCGGATGTTCTGACGTGGGATTCGCGCCGGAAAACCATTGAAGCCCGGGGCAACGTGATTTTGGAAGCGGAGAATACGACGGTTAAAACCGAAGGATTGACCACATCTACTGATTTTAAGAAAGTTGTTTTTTCAGGGATGACGAAAGTGATAACGAAAAGGGGACCTGCCGATGGCTAAAAAAACATTTCTTTGGTTTATTGGTCTGGTGTTATGCGCGGGTATCGCCTGGGCGGCGGGAGACCCTCAACTGACTGCACCGGGTGGCGGTGAATTTGATCTGGTTCAAAATGTGGCGAAATACTACGGAACCCGTTCCGAACCGGTGGAGGCGCGCTGGGATAATTATCGGTTATCAGCCGATTATGTGGAATACTATCATACAGAACGCTTGATCATTGCCCGGGGGCATGTGGTCATCGAGGAAAATGCCTCTGAAAAAAGAAGGATTCAGGCTGAAGAAATGCGGTTTGATATTACCAAGAATCTGCTCGTGGCCAAAGAGGAAGTAATGATTCGGGTGGGTGATGCCATCTGTGGCCAAGGCGGATATTTGGAATGGGACCGGGTCAATGACCGGTTGAAACTGACGGATAATCTCCAAATCGAGTATGGTGATTGGAAAATAACGGGCAAAGCGGTTGAAGGCCAGTTGGAAGCGGGCCTTATGACCATTACCGGCCCTGTCCATGGGGTGAATCAAGATACCGTCATCAAAGCCGGCCGATTGACGGCCGAGCGCCGGAAAGAAGTCTTTTATCTTCAGGACAATCCCGTCGTCATCCGGGGAAAGAATGAGTTATCAGCTGCGGAAATCACTTATGATTTGAAAACGAAAAAAGTGTCCGCCAAAGGAATACTAAAAACAAAAGTGATTGAATGAATTTGATAGGAGAATAGTCATGATTGTTGTCCGGGGATTGGTCAAAGAATACGGTGGACGACGCGTGGTCAAAGGCGTTGACTTGGAAGTACATCCGGGAGAGGTTGTCGGTTTGCTGGGCCCGAACGGAGCAGGCAAAACTACAACCTTTTATATGATTGTCGGTTTGGAACGGTGTAATGCCGGATCCATTCACATTAACGGTCATGATGTGACGTCCTTGCCCATGCATCACCGTTCGAAATACGGCGTCAGTTATTTGGCACAGGAACCGTCGATTTTCCGCAAATTAACCGTTGAGGATAACATTCGGGCGATCTTGGAATTGACATCTCTTACCCGGGCGGAACAAAAACGTCGTACCGATGAATTGTTGGAGGAATTTCACCTGACCCATTTGCGAAAAAGCTTGGGATATATGTTGTCCGGCGGGGAACGCCGACGGGTTGAGATCGCCAGGGCGCTGGCTGTTTCTCCGAGTTTTATTTTGTTGGACGAACCCTTTACCGGGATCGATCCGATTGCTATCGCGGATATTCAGGAGATTATCCGACAGCTTCGGGACAAAGGGATGGGGATTTTAATTACTGACCACAGTGTCCGGGAAACCTTGGCAATTACTGACCGGGCTTATATTATGTATTCCGGGGAAATATTGGTTTCCGGCAGTTCCAAAGAGATTGCCAACGATGAGAATGCCCGCCGTTTTTATCTGGGCGAAAGTTTTGTCATGTAGGTATCCGTACGAAGCATCCGGTCGGGAGGTCTTTTATTGAAGATTCTGACTAAATATATTCTCAAAGAGATTATGGGCCCTTTGTTTTTCGCGTTATTCGCATTTACCAGCATGTTCTCTGGTGTTACTTTTTTAAGTATTTTGAAACATGCTGAAAGATACCATTTGTCTTTTTGGTATGTTTTGCAGATGCTGTTTGCGCGGATGCCGGAGTATATCGTCCAGGCGGCGCCGATTGCCGTTTTAATGGCCACGCTGCTGGGCCTTGGTAAATTAACCAGCCATAGTGAGACCATTGCTATGCGGGCTGGAGGGCTGAACTATTTTCGGCTGGTGTTACCGGTGATCATTATCGGGACCATAGTCAGTGTTGGCGGGGTGTTGATGAATCAATATCTGGTGCCTTTGGGGCTGAAAGCATATTACAATGTGAAAAGCGAAGCCAGCAAGGCCGAAAAATCGGTGGTCCTTTACAATTTCAGCAAAGATTTTTACGATGCCGAGACCGGGAAGATCGATAAAAGGATCTATGCAGCCCGTTTTGATTCCAGGACTCAGGAGTTGCACCAGGTCACCATCGAAGAATTTGAAGATGAAAAGTTGATCCGGGTTATTACCACGGAAACGATGGCCTGGAACGGGCAGGGATGGTTTTTCCGGGATGGGTTGATTTATCAACTCGGGGAGGAAAATTTTTATCCGATTACGGTTAATAAAGGGTTCGTTAAGTACGATCTTAATATTACCCCGAAAGAGATCGATGAAGATACCGACGACGCGGATCGAAAAAGCATTACCGAGTTGAAGGAATATATCGATAAATATTTCCCCAAGGGCTCGGAACGTCAGCGTTTGTTGGTTGATTACCATCTCAAGTTCGCTGTGCCTTTTGCCGGCTTGGTATTGGCATGGCTGGGCGCGCCTCTCGCGCTGCGGCCGCAACGTCGTTCCAATGCGGCCGGCTTTGGGCTGTGCATTGTATTTATTTTGCTGTGGTATTCCTTTATGGGGATTGGTTCTTATATGGCCCGGGCGGGGATAATACCGCCTGTGGTCGGTGCCTGGCTTCCGAATATCTTATTATCCTGTTATGGGATCTACCTATCTGTGAACGTTAAGAGCTAGGAGTGGAGTCATTGTTTGGCTTTTTCATCATTATTCTTATCATCGTATTTGGCGGCGGTTTGGCGTTATTGGGCGACCGGGTGGGAATGAAAGTCGGCAAAAAACGCCTGACTCTTTTTGGACTGCGGCCGAAATATACTTCCATGATTATTACCGTTCTGACCGGATTTTTCATTGCCGGCCTGACGCTTTTGATCTTAACGCTGATGTCGGAATATGTCCGAACCGCCATCTTTGAATTGCGAAATATTCAAATCAGCCTGAAAACCACCACCCAGAAAGTAAATCTTCTCACCAAACAAATGGTGAAGAAGGAGGAAGAATACAACGGATTATCGGAAAAACATTCTCAATTGCAGGTCCAAAAAGAGCAAATCGAAGAACAATTGGAAAAGGTCCGGACTGAGCAGCAGAAAGTTGCCAAGGAATTGGAAATGAAGCTGAAAGAATTGGCGGCAAAAGAAAAAGAATTACAGGCCAAACGGGAAGAACTGAAGGTCAATCAGGAAAGGGTGGCCAATCTTTCCCGTATCCGGATCGATTTGACCAACGATATTATTAATAAAGAAGCGGAAATCAGCCGGTATACCCAACAGATTGAAAACCTGGAAAACCGCTTGATGCAGTTGAGCGACTTAAGCGATAAGAATCAAACGCTGATCAGTAAACCCATGCTGTTTTTGGTGGGCGAGATCTTAACGGCGAAAGTGGTGGAACCCGGGATACCAGCCGATAAAGTCTTTGAGACCGTCATTGAACCGATGTTAAACGAGGCTAACAAGATCGCCATCAATCGCGGAGCCCGGATTCCCGGGAAAGCCGATTATGCCTTGCGGGTTACACCGCAGAGAGTGGCCGAAGTCTGTGCCCAATTGTCGGAGTTGAAAGATAAAGCGTTGGTCCGGGTGGTGGTCGAGAATAATTCGGTTGCTGAAGAACCGGTCACTGCGACCATCGAGGTTTATCCCAACGAAATTGTTTTCAAAAACGGCGATGTCATCGCTGAAACGCAGGTTGTGGGGAAAACCCCGGAATCCACCATTCGGGATCATATTTTGAGTTTGTTGATTTTAGCCAATCATAAGGCTATCGAACGTGGCGTTGACAGTGAAGATTTAAAAGATTTGTTATCCGTTTCCGAAATGGTTAAATTAATCAACGAGATTAAAGCCGATCCTGAGGCGACCTTCAAAATCCAGCTGGTTGCTGACGGGGATATTTATCGGATTAATCAATTTAAAGTGAAGCTTAATTTGAAGAAAATGTAGGAGTGACGCGGTTGACGAACATTTTGGCCGTCGATCCGGGACATCAAAAATGCGGTGTAGCCGTGGTGAATGAAGAGGGAACGTCTCTCGTCCAAAAGGTTATCGCCTTTGAAGAGCTCCGGGCCACGGTGGAACAGTTCATCGCGGAATATGCCGTCGAATGTATTGTGTTGGGAGATAGGACCCATAGCAAAGTATATAAGAAAATTTTAAGGGAGTTTCAGTTGCCCATCGAAATGGTGAATGAGGATCGGTCCAGCATTGAAGGACGCATGCGGTATTTGCGTGAAAACTCGAAAGGGTTGAAACGCCTGCTTCCGTTGGGGCTGCGGACCCCGGACCGGCCTTACGATGATTACGTGGCGGTCATTTTAGCCGAACGGTATTTGGCAAAACGCAGGAAATAAGGAGTGCAACATCCGGGAAAGGAGGGTTTTAGCATGCGAAAACTGTGGCTGCGACGGGCACTGTTACTTGGAATTGTTTGTCTGTTGTTTGCCGGTTTTTGTATGGCCCAGAACTCAGAGGTTCTTTTCCAGGAACCCTGGGTTTACCGTGAGTTGGCAGTCCTTTATAAATCAGGTTTTTTGGACAATTATCCCTACGAATGGGTGCAAGCGGGAAATTATCTTTCCCGTTTTGAAATTGCATATTACATAAAAAAAACCATCACTCTTAAGCTCCAAGACGAACAAGGGAATTTAACCGAGCCTTCGGTTGAGACGGCCTTGCAGCGGTTGGTATCCGAGTTTCGGCCGGAGCTTGAGGCGTTGGGAATCAAAATCACCGATATCAACAAAATCAGCCCCAATGTGGCAGTGGCTGATATTGATGAAGAATATCAGGATTTAGATTTGCTGTTCAGGGATCGAAAAGGGGTATCGAAAAAGGCGCCAATAGAACCCTTTTATTACTTTGGAGAGTATTTACAGTCATGGCAGCGAAAGTCCTTTGTGTTTCTCCCGGACTCCTTTATTAATCCACAGGATATGATGTTATTGGAAGGGTCAGTCAGCAATTTGAATCTGCTGTCTTCCAATCAACTCGGAGAAGAACAATCGTTTTTGGTGATTCGCGGCGAGCTTCCGGTATCCGTTGAACAACGGATTAAAGGGTATTATCTGTTTCCGGTGGAAGAGAGTGCCGCAAATTCGCTAACCCAAAGGGACGATGTCGTGCTCAGTCTGTTGGATGAAGTGAACCAAATTCAACATATCGAACATTTGTGGCGTTTGGACGGGATGCTGCCGCTAAGCGGATATACCCGAAAAGAGACCAATTTACAGTCCAGGACGTTAATGGGAAATATTAAGCAAGGGCTCAAAGTGGGCGGGCTTTTGCTGTATTCACAGACACCGACCACGACCAGTTTTGAAACCATCGATTTCGGGTTGCCTTTTTATACTCTTCCTCATGCCCATCCTTCCGGCGCGGTGGATTTGGACTGGATTACCAACAGCAATTTGGAAACGTTGCAAATCAATATTCACGGTTCCAAGGCCATCACTTCCCAAACGTCGATATACGGCGGGATTGACTTGATTTACCGGGAATCCGGGGACAGGGCTTTGTTTGAAAGTCTTACGCCGTCGGATACCAAAGCCAGCGCCGGAATCAGCCATCAGATGAATGGGTATTGGACGCTGTTGACTTATCAATCGTTCGTCAATTCCCGAGTGAACTCCGGGGTGATCAGTACGACCTCCATTGGATTGGAATATGATAAGTGGGTTACATTTTGGCTGGCTTATCAATTATTGGATTTTGACGATCCGGTGGTAACAGGTGCTTTAACTTTTCGTTTTTAAAGAGGGGGACAAATGAGCAAGGTAAGCAGGAAAACGCTGATTGGGTTGTTTGGACTCTTGTTGGTGGCGGCGATGAGTCTTGCTGAAACTTCAGCCCAAAATCCATTGGAATGGCTTAACCGCCTGGAGACGGAAACCTACGGTAAAACCGTTCAAGGTGGGCTTTTTGAGCGGTTGAACCGTCTGGAGCAAACGTTGATCGGTAAAAACCGCGACGAAAACCTGGTGGAGCGCCTGGCTTATCTTGACCGCTTGTTATATGTGAACCAGCCTCATGATATCTCACTGATTTACAAAGTCCAGGCGCTGGAATGGCTGATTTACAAAGCAGCCGGTTCCGGGGCGCTGGCGGACAGAACCGGCAATATCGAAATGACCTTATTTCAACGGAAGTTTAGCGGCCCATTAAATCAACGGCTGGAGAAATTGATCAGTCAAATTTTTCCCGACGGAGTTGTGAAAGGGGCATGGGTTACCATACCGGAAGGCCTGCAGGTTAAAGTGAAAATGATTGACACGATTCATTCGGCCACCAATAAGGTGGGTGATGAATTTCGTTATGAAGTCGTCGAAACGGTTTATCAAGGCCGGCAGGTAATTTTCCCGAGGGGGATGACCAGCCGGGGCGTATTGAAAACCGTTAAACGCCCTGGCAAAATGGGAAACGATGCCCGTTTAACGTTGGATTTTCGGGAAATACGGGCATTGGACGGGACTCCGGTTAAAGTGGGTTATAGTTTAAAAGCCAAGGACAATGAACATTCCCGAAGCTGGGTCGTCGGCGCAAGCACTGCGGGAATGCTGGCATTTGGGCCGGAAGGCATTTTAATCGGTTTGGCGGTCAAAGGAAAGGAGAAGGAGATTCCGACGGAAACCGAGTTTTATTTGGAGGTTACGGAGTCGGTTCGGGTATTTACGTTATTAGAATAACCGGAGGTTGATGATAATTAAACTGTTAAATATGAAAGTGATGGTTCTGGTTTCGATATTGACATTCGTAGCCGGAATTTCAGCAGTTGCGGCTGACGAAGGCGGTGTTTCCGTGCGGGTGATCATTACCGGGGAAAAGATTCACATCGAAGCGGATCAACTAACTTTTGATACGGAGACCGGAGTCGTTGAAGCCACCGGGTCAGTGAAGGTAACCATTGATGATATGGTTTATTATACCGAATCCATCACCTATGATATGCAAAAAGCTTCCGGAGTAATGACCTCTTTTAACGGGACCGTTTATTCGGAACGCAATGTCAAGTTATCCGGAGCGTCAGTGGCGCTTTCCGAAGATACAACCACCATATCGGAGGTCAATTTAACCCGATGCGAACTTGATAATCCTCATTATCAATTTTCTGCAAAGGAAGTGACGATTGCAGGGAAGAAGATTCGCCTGGAACGGGTTGTTTTAAGAATAAAAGGGGTCCCCGTTTTTTATTTGCCGCGTTTAATAATGGATCTGGAACGCAAGATGCCGGATGTCCGTATTGGTTACAGCAATGATGACGGATTGAAATATGCCTTTGACTATTTCGCCGAACTTACCGCCCATTCAAATTTCCTCTTCAGCGGCGATTTGTCGGTGAACGGCGAGTCGGTTTTGGGCTTCGGGCTGGAATCAACTTATCAGGGATTACAGAATCGGTTGGAATTTCAATATAGTTCGGATACAGAATGGGCTTTCAAAGATGAGTTTGCCTTTGAAGATAGCCATTGGCTGATTGCGGCTGATGTATTCCATGACTTTTCTTCGGGAGGGGAAACACAGTACGGCGCGAAAGCAACCCGGAAATATTGGGAGACTTCATGGGGATCATGGCAGATAAGCGTTTTGGCCAGGGAAGCCACTGAGACGGAAGGATCTCAGAAATATGGCGGATTTTACACAGGTTGGCAGGTGGACTATAAACCCCATCCCAATGTGGTTTTAAGCTATTTGCGCATTGACTCCCATAGTTCCCGGGATTATGGCGATTTGCTGGAGGATTACGATCTGGGAGATAACTGGCTGTATAATCTGGATGTACCGGTGGGAGACGGATATGTGATAGGAGTAAGTGGCGTATATAACAGCGATGATGCCGGTTGGATCCATCAAATTTTTTCGGTTTCCAAGGAGTCTTGCTGTTTTAAGACCGAAATCAGTTATGATCATGCCGAAGATTCTCTGGAATTGTCCTTTAGGGTAAAATTTTAGGGAAGGCGGTGACCTCAATGGACTTGTTGGGCTTTATTGACCATATCACCATTATTTCGGCTTTATTCTTCATTTTCGGTTTAGTATTGATCGTGGTGGAAATGTTTTATCCCGGTTTTGGAGCTCCCGGAACCATCGGCGTTATTTTGTTGTTTTTCGCCGTATCGATGACTGCAAAGACAGTGCTTGAAGCCTTGGTGCTTGTAGGGATTATCTTAGTTATTTTGGGCATTGTCTTAAAAATGGTTCTTCAGTCAGCCAAAGAAGGACGGCTGGCCAAAACGTTGGTATTGTCGGAATCCCTTCGCAAAGAATCGGGCTTCAGCGGGACTGAGGACCTCCGGGAGTATCTGGGGGAAGAAGGGATCGCCCTGACGCCTTTGCGGCCTGCCGGTATAGCGGAAATCAACGGGGCCAAATTGGATGTGGTCTCTGAAGGAGAATTTATTGAGAAAGGCCGGAAGGTAACTGTCATCAAAACCGAAGGCCGCCGGGTCGTTGTCCGGGAAATTCGGGAATGAAAGGAGAATTTCCATGCCGTTTGACTTTTTCAGCGTCTTCTTCGTTATTATATTATTCTTCGTCGTTTCGTCGGTTTTTTTAAGCTTTTTCCCCATTGGGCTATGGATCGCGGCTTTTGCCGCCGGAGTTCATATCGGTATTTTTAATCTGGTTGGGATGCGGCTGCGGCGGGTCATTCCGGCGAAGATAGTCAATCCAATGATTAAAGCCGTAAAGGCCGGGTTGGAGGTGTCCACCAATAAACTGGAGGCCCACTATTTGGCTGGAGGAAATGTGGATCGGGTGGTCAATGCGCTCATTGCCGCCCAACGGGCGAATATTCCGTTGGAATTTGAACGGGCGGCTGCCATTGATTTGGCAGGCCGCGATGTGCTTCAGGCCGTACAAATGAGCGTAAATCCTCGGGTAATTGAGACTCCGTTGGTGGCGGCTATCGCCAAGGACGGTATTGAGCTTAAGGTAAGAGCTCGGGTGACGGTGCGGGCCAATATTGACCGTTTGGTGGGCGGTGCCGGGGAAGAAACGATAATCGCCCGGGTCGGGGAAGGAATCGTCACGACCGTTGGTTCCAGCGAAAATCATAAACAGGTTTTGGAGAATCCCGATGCCATTTCCAGGACGGTATTGCAGAAGGGATTGGATGCAGGGACTGCGTTTGAAATTCTCTCCATCGACATCGCCGATATTGATGTTGGACGGAATATCGGCGCCCAACTGCAAATGGATCAGGCGGAAGCCGACAAACGGATTGCCCAGGCGAAGGCGGAGGAACGTCGGGCGATGGCCGTGGCCAGGGAGCAGGAGATGAAGGCGGCTGTCAAGGAAATGCGGGCGAAAGTGGTTGAGGCGGAAGCGGAAGTCCCCAAAGCGATGGCCGAGGCCTTCCTCCGGGGAAAAGTGGAATAATCGTTATTCGTTCTGTTGCGTTGCCTCTTTTTCCTCCGGCATGGGGGAGGTAGGGTTGGTCAAAGCGGCCATGGCTTCGGTTTCATCGATTAATGTCATTAAGGTGTAAACCGCTTTTTTGCCGGAGCAATACATTTTTCGGGCTTGCTTGAGGGCCTTGGTTTCCGCTTCTTCTGGAGAAGCGGCTTCGACCACCACGTCAAGCCGACGATGGTTTCTGCCGTGGGTGATTTTGACTGAAGCAGCATAGAGCATCATGATCCCTCCACATTGGAATATTTTCGCTTTGGAAACAGGAAAACCTTTTTAGCAAACTGAATTTCTCCAGGAAAGAGGCGATTTTCTTGAAAGAATGCATATTGGAAGCCGGGCAGGAATGCCGGGAGTGCGGCCAGTGCGACCGGTGTGATTTGGATATGGAGAAATTATGTGATAATTGTTGCCGCTGCTTGGGCGATGCGGATTATCGGGCAATTGAAATTACGGAAATCATTCTTCCCGAAGATTTAAAAGGTAAACTAAAGGATGACCCCTCGAAACATTAAATCCTTCGGTTACTGCTTGGGATGTCTTTTCATGCGAAAGTCCTGATTCACTTTATGTGACAGGGCTTTTTTTATGCCTTTTTCCTATAGAATCGGGACTTATGCCTATATTCTTTTGGCCGAATCGCTGAATAAACTAAGACAAAAGACCAAGGAGGTTCGGCAATGAATGACATGAACCCAATTATGCTCAGATTGGCACAGGCCTATGTGCCGTTTCAAACATATGTGAACCGTTGGGATCCGATGAAAGCATTGATGATGGGAACCATATTCCCCGAATTATACCGGCCTTATGACGGTCGCGACAGACGGAGGGATTAAGATGCATCGTGAACAATTGGAATTATTGAAACGAATCCAAGCGCTGGAGTTTACTGCGACGGAATTTAACTTGTATTTGGATACTCATCCGGGAGATCAAAGGGCGTTTATAGATTTTTCCAATACCGTCAGAGAATTGGAGCAGCAGAAAGAACTATATACCCGGAATTACGGCCCGTTAATCGTGGATGATACCGCCCGTCAACCGTGTTGGAATTGGATCGATGATCCGTGGCCGTGGGAAATCGAATACTAGGAGGATTGAACCATGTGGATCTATGAGAAAAAATTGCAGTATCCGGCTAAAGTCAGCAAACCCGATCTCAGAATGGCCAAATACTTGATCACTCAATATGGCGGGCCGGATGGGGAGCTGTCAGCTGCATTACGCTATTTAAATCAACGGTACAGTATGCCTACCAATGTAACCAAGGCCATACTGACGGATATAGGGACTGAGGAAATGGCTCATTTAGAAATAATTGCCACTTTGGTCTATAAACTGACGAAAGGTGCCTCTGCGGAAGAGATGGAGCGGGCAGGCCTGGGCGGGCATTATGCCGACCATGACAATGCCCTTTACTATGTGGATGCAACAGGAAATCCTTGGACTGCCACATATATTCAGGCCAAAGGAGATCCGGTGGCCGATTTGCATGAAGATATGGCTGCCGAAGAGAAAGCGCGGGCAACCTATCAATGGCTCATTGACTTGACCGATGATCCGGATCTCATTGACACGTTGAATTTTTTAAGGGTGAGAGAGATTGTCCATTTTCAGCGGTTTGGCGAAGCCTTGGATCTGGTTCAGGAATATCAGAACAGTAAACACATTTTCTGAATGCCGGAAAGAAAAAACGTTATTGGGATCAGACAGTACCGGGACCCTTCCCGGTATTTGTTTTTGGCTTCTGCACGCTATGCTGGCCATGGTTTTGAATCACCGGAAGGGGTAATACTAAAAGCAGTATGTAATGGAGGATAGGCAGATGAGTTTGATATGGCAGTTGACAGTGGCCTTCGGTATTGCCCTGGTTTTCAGCGGGTTGTTGATGGTGTTGTTGTGGCGACCGTTGGCCAATATCTTTGTGGATAGCATCGTTAAACGGTTGCTGAAAGACCCATATCCTGAGAACATCGCAGAAATGCTCAATGTTTTTAAGAAAGTCGGCGTTCAAAATGTATTGGAAGCCGATTTGCGCGGAAACGGGGGAAAACTGAACCGGCCGTTCGGTTCGCCGTTACATATGTCGCCGTGGGACAAGCTGATGTTAAACCCGGTTTACCTTTCGCGGACGCCTCTTTTGGAGTCAGCCAAAATTACGACGGAAACGGTGATCGGGCCGAAAGCCAATCGGCCGCTGGTTATCGATATGCCCATCATGATCGGCGGAATGTCATACGGGTTTGGCCCGTCTCTCCAGGCCAAACTGGCGTTGGCCAAGGGGGCCGACCGGGTGGGCACGGCTACCAATACGGGAGTCGGCCCTTTTTTGCCGGAGGAACGGAAAGCCACTAAACGTCTGATCATCCAATATCACCGGGGTTCTTGGGGAAAGGAAGAAACGGTGCTGCGCCAGGCAAATGCCATTGAAATTCAGCTGGGATATGGCGCTTTGGCTTCTGCCCCGGTAACGATAAGTGCCGAGTATATCAGCGATGAATTGCGGGATTATATGAAATTGCCTCCCGGCACGGACGTGAAGATGGGGACTCAGTTGGAAGAGGCCCATGATCGAAAGGGGCTCAAACGGCTAGTGGAATATTTGAAGGATGTAACCGACGGTGTTCCTATCGGGGTGAAGATCGGGGCAACTCATTTATTAGAGAAAGAGCTGGAAATTATCACCGGGACCGATATCGATTTTATCACCATCGACGGAGCGGAGGCCGGGATTAATTATGGGCCGGCTATTTTGGCCGATGATACCGGTTTACCCACATTACCGGCATTATGCCGGGCGGCTGCTTATCTCCGTCGGCATGGTTTGAATAAACGGATTTCACTGATTATTTCCGGAGGGTTGTATACGCCAGGGCAGTTTTTAAAAGCACTGGCTTTAGGGGCGGATGCGGTATACATTGGAACCATTGCTATGATTGTCATTGCCCATTTGCAATTGACCAAAGTGGTTCCCTGGGAACCTCCTACCGAACTGGTCTATGAACGGGGCAGGTTTAAAGACTGCCTGGATCCGGATAAAGGCGCTGAGAGCATCGCCAGATTTTTAACCAGTTGCCATCAGGAGATGATATTGGGCATGCGGTCCATGGGGAGAAGCTCTTATGCTGAGCTTTCGGTGAAAGATTTGTCCGCGCTCAGCACGGAAGTTGCTCGGATGACCGGTGCCGATTTGGCTTTATTCCCACTGGGTTCTCGGGAGGTATCCCATGATTAAATTCATTTTGACGGCTTGTTTGACGTTGTTGGGCAGTTTGGCACTATCAGGCTGTATCGCTGTTTTTTCGGTGCGGCGCCGGCTGGCAAAGGCAATGGTGAAGTTTTTGAACTCCAAAAAGTGGTATGAAAATTTGAATTTGGCGAAGAAAATTGGCTGGCCGGATTTTTTTGAGGCATTGCTTCGGGCGGAAAACGGGGAACCCATATCCCGACCTTTCGGCAGTCCTGTGCATCGTTTTGATCTTCATCAGATCCATTTTGTCACCGGATATTATTCCCGAAAACCTTTGGATGATCATATTCCGGTGGATACATCAGTGGTGTTGGGGCCCAGGGCCAAACGGCCTTTGACGTTGGAAATTCCGATTCTGTTAGGAGCGATGTCTTATGGGAATTCATTCAGTATTCCCACGAAGTTCGCTTTGGCCAGAGCGGTTAATTTGGCAGGGACGGGGTTTAATTCGGGGAACGGCCCTTTTCTCCAAGAGATCAAGGATAGGGTTGACCGGTATATCCTGCAGTTGCCCAGGGGATTTTGGTCCCGGCACGAAAGCATTCTGAAACAGGCTCAACTTATTGAGATTGGATTGGGGCATGCCGCTTGGGCTTCGGCGCCCATCCGGATAAAAGGATATAAACTTACGCCGGATTTCGCTCAGCGTATCGGGACCATTCCCGGTTTGGACCTGCTCATCGATACCCATTTGCCCAAGGCGGAGCATGATGATTTGGCGGGTTTCGTCCGATATTTGAAATCCGTAACCGGCGGGGTGCCTGTCGCCTTTAAATTCGGCGCTACACATTATCTGGAGAAGGAATTGGAGATTATGGCAGAGGCCGGAGCCGATATGATCGCGTTTGACGGGAGCGAAGGGGGGACCCACGGATCTCCGCCGATTTTTCAGGATCATACGGGACTGCCGTTTTTTCCGGCTTTATGCCGGGCCGCCCGTTTTTTCGAAAAGAACGGCCTGAAAGGCCGTGTATCGTTGGTGGTCGGAGGCGGTTTGGTCAATCCGGGGGACTTCTTAAAGTGTTTGGCCTTGGGCGCTGATGCGGTCTTTATCGGAACGGCCGCTACGTTATTAATTACCCATACACAGGTGACGAAGAGCATTCCTTGGGAACCGCCGACGGAGTTGTTGTTCTTCGGTGGAAAAGATGTCCAAAAATTCGATCCGAATCTGGGCGGAGACCATTTATATCATTATTTGCAAAGCTGTGTCCGGGAGATGGTTGAATTGACCCGGCTGTTAGGCAAAGACAGTTTGCGTAAGGTCGACCGCGAGGATTTGGTCGCGTTGGACTCCTTATACGCAGAGATGGCCGGAATAAACTGTCACATGGAAAATGAAACAGAAAGGACGGGGATCTTTTAAAGGATTGCAGACCCGCTTGTCGAATGGAGATTTAAGACATGGAAAAAATCCAGCGAATGGGACGGATGGTTTATGGAACAAAAAAGCCGTCCGGGTTGTCTAAATTGCAAAGGAGAGGAGGAGTGCCATGAAACGGGTATCTCGATACGTGAGTATGGGTTTGCTGGTTACCTTGATCTTATCCATGACGGTCTGGGGAGCGGCCGAAAAACCTGAAGTTCCTCAGGATAAACCGGTTGGAGGAATCGAGCTGACCATTTATAACGATCAATTGGCATTGGTCAAGGATCAACGGTATTTACAGTTGGTAACCGGGATCAGCACCCTAACTTTTGACGAAGTTTCCGCGTTGCTGGATCCGTCGTCGGTGATGATCCGTACGCCGGGTTTAACAGGCGTTCGGGTTTTGGAGCAAAACTTTGAGCATGATGATGTCAGCGAGGATTGGTTATTTAAGAAACATTTGGGGCAGAAGATAAAGATCACCACTCTTGAGGGGAGGATTATCGAAGGGTATTTGCTGGCGGGGTGGCATAAAGGTTGGCAAAATTTGATCATTGGTTCGGAACCCGGCGGCGGAGACATTCAGATCATTCAGTCGGAACAGATCAAGTCCATTGATTTTCCGAAACTGCCCCGGGGCTTGGTGGTTCGGCCCAGGCTGGTGTGGGAGCTTCAAAATGCCAATCCGACGGACAAGCGTCTGGTGGAAGTGAGTTATTTGACCCGCGGTCTTTCCTGGAAGGCGGACTATATTGCGACGATTAACGGGGATGATGACCGGATTGACGTGATGGGATGGGTTACTTTGAAGAATAACAGCGGAATCGATTATTCTGATGTCCGGTTGAAATTGATGGCCGGCGATGTTCGTCAGGAACCGGAAGAGGCGGAAAAAGCGGTCGCTTATCTCAGGGCCACCGTGAATGATGAAAAGGCCAATGAAGGCTTCCGGGAACAGAGCTTTTTCGAATATCACCTTTATACGTTGGGCCGTCCGGCCACGTTAAAAAATAACCAGTTGAAACAGGTGGAACTGTTGACTGCAGCCGATATACCGGTACAAAAACGGTATATCTATGAAGGGGCATTGGATGGCCAAAAGGTCAAGGTGATGCTGGAGTTTGAAAACAGCGCTGCCAATCATCTGGGGATGCCGTTGCCCAAAGGGACCATTCGGGTTCAGAAGGCAGACCATGAAGGCTCATTGCAATTGATCGGCGTCGACCGAATCGAACACACGCCGAAGGATGAGAAAGTCCGGATTAATCTCGGTAATGCCTTTGATATCGTCGGGGAACGGGTCCGGACTCAGGTGAAGGAACCGGCAAAGGGCCTTCGGGAAGAGACATATAAGATTACTTTGCGCAATCATAAGAATGAGTCCGTCGGCATTACGGTCATCGAAATGATTTCCGCATGGCACGAAGCGAAGATCGTTGCAAATAATCATCCTTACCGGAGAAGCGAAGCGGGAAAGGTTGAATTTGATGTGACTGTTCCTGCCGGAGGAGAACAGGTGATTGAATATACGGTAAGGTATAAACTTTAATACGTTAAAAGCCCGGAATCGGTTGGAAACCGTTCCGGGCTTCGCTTATTTTACAGTTTTAACGATCTAATCCGTTCCATCGCTCTTTCCGTATTTTCACGGCTTCCGAAAGCGGTTAACCGGAAGTATCCTTCGCCGCTCGGGCCGAAACCGGCGCCGGGAGTACCGACAACCTGGACTTCCGAAAGGAGCTTGTCGAAGAATTCCCAGGAACTCAGATGGTCCGGCGTTTTTAACCAGATATACGGGGCGTTCACACCGCCGTAGACCTTAAATCCGGCTTGGGTAAGGCCTTCGCGGATGATCCGGGCATTGGTCATATAATAGTCAATCACCGCTTTGATCTGGGCTTGGCCCTCAGGGCTATAAACAGCGGCAGCAGCTACCTGGATCGGATAAGAAACGCCGTTAAATTTGGTGGTTTGGCGGCGCAACCACAGCTTGTTCAAGGAATGGGCTTTTCCGGCGGAGTCATAAGCCATCACGGTTTTGGGCACTACTGTATAAGCGCAGCGGGTTCCGGTAAAGCCAGCAGTCTTGGAGAAACTCCTGAACTCGATGGCCACCTCTTTGGCACCCTCAATTTCATAAATGCTGTGAGGGATATCCGGTTCCTGGATGAAGGCTTCATAAGCCGCGTCAAAGAGAATGACGGCCCGGTTGGCTCGGGCGTAATCCACCCAAACTTTCAATTCGTCCTTCTTTAAGGTCATACCGGTAGGATTATTGGGGAAGCAAAGATAGATCAGATCCACCGGGACTTTGGGCAGGTCCGGCTTTAAGCCGTTGGCTTCGGTGCAAGCCAGATAGACAATGCGTTCGTACCGCCCGTCCGGGCCTAATGCGCCGGAACGTCCCGCCATGACGTTGCTGTCCACATAAACCGGGTAAACCGGGTCGGTGACAGCGATGATGCTGTCCTGTGAGAAGATTTCCTGGATATTTCCGGTATCGCATTTGGCACCGTCACTGATAAACACTTCATCCATGTCCAAATGGACGCCTAAAGGTTTGAAGTCGTTTTCGATAATTTTTTCGATTAAAAAATCGTACCCTTGTTCCGGCCCGTAACCGCGGAAGGTTTCGGCATGGCCCATTTCGGTAACGCCACGGTGAAAGGCATCGATCACAGCCGGAACCAAAGGCTGGGTCACGTCGCCGATGCCCAATCGGATGATGTCCGCTTCAGGATGGTTAGCCTGGTATGCCTGAATACGCCGGGCTATTTCGGAGAACAGATAATTGCCCGGAAGTTTGGAATAATTTTCATTAATTTTAGCCATAAAAACCGTCCTTTCACTTTACAATCTCCTATATATTTTTCGTGAAACCGCTGCAATAAACCTGCCAATTTTAGCATCATTATGTAAGTTTTCATTAAAATTTTACGATAATCACCGAGAAATTTAGGTGTAGATGTTATTTGTTTGTAAGGTAAGATACGCAATGGGAGTGGGGACAATGGGGGTTAGGTATTGGATAACAGATACTGGTTTAGGAGGAGATAGGAGTTAAGTTGAGTTGACAGTTGGGACAGTTGACAGTTTTAAAGTGTAAAGGGAAAATGGCATCAAGTTCTAGGTGTTGGGTAGTGGGTTTAGGTAGGAACGCGTTAGTGTTCTTTCCATAACCCAGAACCTGTAACCTAGAACCCATGACCTAAGACCTTATATCAGGATGCAGCTATGCAATGTGACTGTGAACTGTGTACTATGAATGGGAGCCAATGTCCGAAATTATCTCCTGTCGCTTGGCTCCTGACTTCTGACTTCCGTCTGCGGTGGAATCCCGTTTTCGCATAGCTTCTGAAAAATCTCCGTGAGACTGGCCTCCATGGAGCGAAGGTTGATGACGCGTTTTTCGGCATAGAGGGATTGGATGCGTTGCAGGTTCTGGAGGGTGGGTTCCAGGGTTTCCACAGCCATGCCTTGGTCGCTTTGGAAAGTGACCCGAATGGTCGGTTGGCCGAAGCGGGCTTTGAGTATGTTGGTTTTTTCGAATGTAATCAGGTGCCCTTGATTCATAAATCCAATCATATCACACAGTTCTTCGACTTCCGTCATGTCGTGGCTGGTTAAAACGATGGTGGTTCCGCCGGTGATCTGTTCTTTTAAATAGTCCCAGATAATTTTGGAAGAGACGGGATCCAGCCCGGAGGCCGGCTCGTCCAGGAATAACAAAGGCGGCCGATGGATTAGCGCCCGGCAGATGAGAAGCCGTTGTTTCATGCCTTTGGAAAAGCTTTTAACCGGGTCCTGAACCCGGGACCAGAGATCCATTCGTTCCAGTAACGGTTGAATTGCAGAAAGGGGCGTATCGTATAACCGGCAAAATAAAGCCAGGTTTTGATAAGCAGACAGGTTTTCAAATAAATTGGAACGCTCAAAAACCACACCAATGCGAGAATGGATCAGTTTGGCATGGGTGCGGGTATCATGGCCGAAAACCGTGACGGAACCGGAAGAAGGCTTGGATAATCCCATAAGCATTCGCATCGTGGTGGTCTTTCCGGCACCGTTGGGGCCGAGGAGTCCCAGGACTTGGCCAGGGTACAGGCGAAAACTAATGTCGTTGACGGCAATCCGTTCGCCGTATTTTTTGGTAAGGCGGTTAACACTAATGATCGGATCCATGGTAACCTCAAAAATCGATGTTTTTTTTGAGAATAGCCAAGAGGACGGTTAGTAACAATGCAGATTCTGCTGCCATTATGGCCAGCAGCAAAATGGACGGATAGCTTTGCCAGGGTTGTTGCAAAACCGCTCTTTCCAGGCCTTGGACAATAGAAAAAGTCGGAAGGAAGTTTAACAGATACTTCCAGCCAAGAGAGGTATTTTTGAGCATTATCGGCAAGGCGGAAATTAGATAAACGGCAGTGGACAACGTCCGTGCCAAAAGCGGATGCGGGGATATCAGCCCGATGAACAGGGCTGCGCTGGTATACACCAGGCATCCCAGTACCGCAAAACTGATTAAATAAGCCGGGTTATATGAAAAGCGGGTCAGCCATAGGGTTACAAGGATAGAGGCCAAGCCCAGCAGCGTATTCCAAAGGATTTTAGCGGCACAATAATCCGACAGATCGGCCGGAGATACCAGAATGGCATGGAGGGTATGCTTGGCTTTTTCTTCGGCGATATTGGCCGTACTTTGCAACAGGCAGATGGTTAAGATGATTTGGACCAGCCATAAGGGTAATGCCAGGCTGAAGAGGTCGTGTGTAGCCGAACCGGTTGTTTTCAGATCGATTCGGGGGATGGATTCTTTGCTGTAGATGCGGAGCAAGGCAGCGTTCAATGCCGTTACGACAGCTGCTGATTGGGCGGCCCGGGCCCCTTTTGTCAGGAGGACAAAACGGTTCGGCGAGTCTTGGCGGTAGATGACACCGTCAATTTCCTCTTTTTCCAAAGCGTATTCAGCTGTTTCCAAGCTGGGAAAAGGTACGGTTTCAAAATCTGGGGCAATGAGAAGCGGTTTTAAAATGGGATCCGGACCTTTAACGGTCCCGATACGAAAACGTTGTTGCACACTGTCACGGTAAACCGTGTTAAATAGAAAGGTGATAAAAAGCGGTAAAAGCAAAGCAATGATCCATGCTTTGCCCGACCAAAAATCCAGCCATTCTTTTTGGAGTAACACCGGAAAACGACGCATATTCGGAAACCTCTTTTGAAAAGTACAGGTTCTTCAGCGAAGAACCTGTAAAAATCCTATTGATGTTCGATGAAATAATAGATTAAGTAGGCAATGGCAATAACTCCGATAACCTCCAGCATCGAATCACTCCTTTAAACATGGTTTAGGGTAAATCATCCACCGACGAATAAAATGGAAGATGATTTAATCATTGTTCAAATTCATATATTCGACTTCTTTGCCGTCAATCCTTCTTTGGGGATAGCAGAAAAGATCCGTAGAGGGTTAACATAATTTTTAAGCATAATATAACCTTACCCGACGGTTTTTATGATGACAAGGCAGATTGGTTTGGATAAAAAGCGCCGCCCCGTGTGGAGCGGCATTTTTTACAATTGATGAGGATATTCGATAGTATCGGCCCGGTGGAAAATAACTTTCTTAACCCATATGGCCATATCGTCCAAAATACTATAAATGATCGGGATGGCGATCAGGGTCAGTAAGGTACAGAAGCTTAAACCGCCGATGACGACAACAGCCAAGGAAGCATTGAGCATTCCGCCGTCCCCTCTGCCGAGAGCAAGGGGGATCAGCCCTAAAACTGTCGTTAAGGTCGTCATCAACACCGGCCGTAAACGGGTGGGCCCGGCTTTCAAGATGGCTTCCCGACGGGACAATCCGCGTCTGCGAAGGGTTTCAATATAGTCGACCAAAACAATGGCGTTGTTCACGACGATTCCTGCCAGCATGATGACGCCGATGATCGAAGTGACGTTTAAGGTATGGCCGGTCAGGTAAAGGCTCCAAGATACGCCAAAAATGGTTAAAGGCAGCGTACCCATAATGGCCAAGGGATGAATCAGGTTATCGTATTGAATGGCAATCACCATATAGACGAAGAGTACCGCCAGAATGAGTGCACCCAGTAACGCAATGTTGGACTCGCGCATATTTTTAACCTGGCCGCCCATGGAGAAGGAGTAATTTTTCGGGAAGATGATTTCCTTTTTAATACGGCTCTCAATGGTATTGGCCAATCCCCCCAAATCCTTCCCGACAAATTTACAACTGACTTGGACCTGACGGGTTTGGTTTTCGCGGGTTATCTTGGTTGGTCCTTGGGCGGGAATGAAGGAAACCACCTCTTTTAAGGGTACGGCAATACCGCTGGAGGATTGGACAAACAGTCTTTCCAAATCCTTTATGTTTTGTCGGTCATCCGGTCGCAACTGGAGGAATATGTCGTATTCTTCGCCGTCCAGACGGATTTGAGTGGCCGCTGAACCCTTAAATGCGGTTTGAACGGTACTGGCTATGGATGCTGCTGATAAACCGTAGGCATTGGCCCGTTCGCGGTTGATTCGGAGCTGGAGCTCGGGCCGGCCGGTCTCCCAGTTGGTAGTCACTTCGCGAGTGTCCGGGATGCTTTGAATCAATGTTTCGACTTCACCTGCCAGTTTGCTGAGGACATCCAGTTCCGGGCCTTCGATATTGACCACGATGGGAGCGCTGGCGCCGCCTGGACCGTTCGACTGTTCTTCAACATTGATTTTGACCCCGGGCATTCCCTGTAAAGAACGGCGGGCATCTTCCAGTAATTCTTCCATGGGGGTTTCCGTACCTTTTTCCATGGTTACGTAAACAGAACCTTTTTCGCTTTCTTCACTGCTGGATGAGAAACCAAAACCTGAAGAACCGACGATTGAGTAGACCATTTCCACATTGGGTTTTTTCTCCATGATACTTTCAATTTTTTGAGCTACGGCATTGGTCGTTTCCAAGTTGGTTCCTAACGGCAATTCAAAACTAATGGTGAATTCTTTCTGTCCGATGGGGGGCATAAATTCCATTTTGATTCCCAGTTGCGGGAAAAACGGCAGAATTCCCAAGAAAAAGACCGCTATACAAATTAAAATGACTTTCACGCGGTGATTGACGGCCCAGTCCAACATATGGCGATATATTTTTTCGATTTTGCCGAGACGGAACTCGTTGTTATCCGAAGCGGCTATGGGCTTGTTTTCTTTCTTGCGGAGAACCGTCATTATTTTTGACGAAAGCGTCGGGATGACCGTTAAAGCCACAACGAGTGAAGCGATTAACGCAAAGGATACCGTAAATGCCATTTCTTTAAAAATTTGCGCGGAGATATCTTCGACAAATAATACCGGTGCAAAGACGATAATCGATGTTAAGGTCGAAGCCGTAATGGCCAAACCTACTTCGGATGCGCCTTGGATAGCCGCCTGAAGGGGCGGATAGCCGTCCTCGCGATAACGTTGAATGCTTTCCAGGACGACGATGGCGTTGTCCACCAGCATACCGACGCCCAGCGCCAAACCGCCCATGGAGACGAGATTGAGGGTCATTTTTGAAAAGTGGATCATGGCGAAAGTGATAATGATTGAAATGGGAATGGCCAATGAAATAACAATGGTGCTCCGGATGCTCCGTAAGAACATATAGAGAATGATAACCGCCAAGATACCACCGATAATAGCGTTTTCAGTCACGTTATTCAATGAACTTTCGATAAATTCCGCTTGTTCAAATACTTTGTAAACCGTGGCCTGTTTACCGATTTGGGCTTGGAGCTCATTCCAGGCTTTGCGGACTTCGCGGGTGACCAAAACGGTATTGGCATCGCTTTCTTTCATGATGACAATCATCAAACTTTCTTCGCCGTTGATTCGGGACAACTGTTTCCGTTCGTGGTAGGTATCCTTAATGTCGCCCAGTTCCCGGAGGGGAATGATCGAACCGTTGGGAAGAGTGATTTTCAGGTTGTTGATCTCGTCAACACTTTTGAATTCGCCGATGGTTCTGATGGTTAATTGATTGCGTCCTTCGTTGATATTGCCTCCCGGAAGATTAATGTTGTCGCTGGCTATTTTTTGGGCGACATAATCCGGGGATATTCTATAAAACGCAAGCTTATCGGCAGAAAGCTGAACCTGTATCTCCCGGGTTAATCCACCGCCGATCGAAACGGAAGCCACGCCCGGAATTCTTTCCAAACGGGGCTTGATAATATCTTCGGCAATGCGGGTGGCTTCAGCCAAACCTTTCGGACTCGACATACCCCAAAAGACGATGGGTATCATCGAGGGATCCATTTTGAAAATGAGCGGATCATTGATATCATCCGGGAGGTTTCGCTTGGCTAAGTCGATGCGTTCCCTGATTTTTAAGTTGGTAAAGTCCATATCCGTCCCGTAGTTACATTCAGCCACAATAAAGGAGCTGCCTTGGGATGAAGTGGAGGTAACTTTTTTGATGTTGGGGACGGAACTGATGGCTTCTTCAAGGGGGCGGGTCACCAGTTTTTCGATTTCTTCAGGGCCTACCCCTTCATAAGTGGTCATTACCAAAATGGTTGGAAAGTCAATATTCGGATACAGATCCAATTTGACCATAAAAAACGATATGATTCCGAGGGTCAGGGCAAATAATACGAACATCAATACCCCTACCGGACGCCGGACGCATAATTGAATCAATTTTTCCATATTATTTCACCACAACTTTCATACCGTCTTCCAGATTGTTCTGTCCTAACACCACGACTTGGTCGCCGTTTTCGATACCGGAAATGATTTCGATGAATTTACCGTTGTTGATACCGACTTCCACGTTTTTTCTGTAAGCGACATTGTCTTTGATGACAAATACCGCTTTGGTTCCGGTTTCGTCCATCACAGCTTCCACGGGAATCTGAATGACGTTTTTCCGTTCATTGAAGTTCATTTTAACTTCGGCCAGCATACCGTCTTTAAAAGTCCGGGATGAATTATCGATTAAGATTTTTACAGGGAATAACTTGCTGCCGGACTGGGCTGCCGGTGAAATCTGAAATACCTTTCCGGTAAATGTTTTATCCGGCATGGAGGGTAATCTCACGGTCACTTTCTGCCCGACTTTTGTCTGAGTAATATAACTGTCGCTCAGATGGACGGTTACATAAACTTGAGAGATGTCCACAAGGTCCATGAGAGGGACTCCCGGGGTTGCCATTTCTCCGACGTTAATTTTCCGCTCCCCGACGTAACCGCTGATCGGTGCCTTAATTTCCCCGTTACGCAGTTGCTCTTCGCTTATGGCCACATTGATCCGAGCTTGTTCAATCTGGTTTAAGGCAATATCATATTGAGTTTTGGCATTGTCATACTCGTGCTGGGAAACCAACTCTTCGGCAAAGAGCTTTTGAATGCGGTTAAAGGTGGTTTTAACTTGGGCAAAATTGGTTTCGGCTTGTAACAAAGATGTTTTTGCCTGATTCAGTTGATTGATTAAATCCGTTTTTTCCAAAATAACTAAGGTTTGCCCTTTGGTGACGTAATCGCCGAGTTCGACGGCAACTTGGGCCACCCGGCCGGAGATTTTGGATGTAACCGCAGTTTTGTTGGCGGCTTCAACCGTTCCGGAAATGCTGAAAATTTCCTGAATGTCACCTGTGGTTGCAGGGACCACTTGGACGGGAACGGCCGGGTCTTCTTCTTTGACGACTGGCGCTTTTTTCCGTCCGCATCCGGCGGTCAGGAGAAGGCTTAATATGATTCCAATCACAATTAATTTTTTATTCATTGGGGCATCCTCCAGATAGCTTTTTTAAGTCTAATCATTTATTCACTGCTGTCACCAGATCCAGTTTGGCGCAGGCGGTCAGATAGTCGGCAATTCCCTGATAATATCCTGTTAATGCTTTATCCAGCGCCAGTTGGGCATCGGTGATATCCATGGTGGTGGCCATTCCTGCATCGTAACGGGCCTGAGTCATCCGGAGGGATTCTTTGGCCAGTTCGATGTTGGCTTGATTGGCTTTGATGCTTTCAATGCTCTCCAGGATACTTTGGACCACTTGTTCCACTTCGAGGTGAATTGCGTCCTTTAAATCCCTTTCCTGGATGGCCAATAATTCCAATTGGCCTTTGGCGATGTCCGTTTCCGGTTTGATCGTGGCTTTATAAAAATTGCCTTGGACTCCAAGGATGAGTTTGAATTGAGGATCCCAGGAATCCGGAGACCATTTTGAGCTTTCAAAACCATAACTTCCGGAGACGTAGACATTGGGTTTATACTCCGATGAGGCCAATTGAACTTGGTAATTTGCGATCTCGGATTGATATTTCAATTGTTTAAGTTCGCTCCGATGGCTGAAGGCCAAATCCATCAGTTGGCTCGTTGACGGCAAAGGGTTGGGCTGAATTTCGGTTTCACGGTGTTCCACCGTGAAAGTGCTGTTTTTGTCGATGCCGATTAGCGTCGCCAGCGCCAGTTTTGCCAGCGTGACGTTGTTCTCGGCTTTGATAACCTGAGGTTTTAAGCTCTCTTTTTGGACTTCCGCCTGCAATACGTCATATTTTGAGGCGTTTCCGACGTTGTATAACTGCTTCACTTTATTCAGGTGCTGGTCCAGATTGGCGTACGATGATTGGGCCACTTTAAGGAGTTCTTCAGCCATCCAAACCCGGTAATAGGCTTCTTTCACGTTGTATGTCAATTTTTGTTTTACCTGACGTTCGTTCTCCAAGGCGATGTTGAGCTGGGCTTTGGAAATCTGCAGAGCCAATTCCAATTTATTCCCGGTATATAACGGCCATGTGGCGGTAATGCTCCCGCTGGCGCCTTCATCGCTTTGTGTCAGCGGTTGTTCACCATCATATTTCAACAGTCCCAGGTTATAATCGACGGAAGGCTTAAAGGCCGCTTCCGCTTTTCGCAACTCCTCCCTGGCGATGGCGACTTTTTGGGAAGCCGCCTGTAAGGATGGACTGTTTTGATAAGCCAATTCCAAAGCTTTTTCCAATGTAAGTATGTTATTAGGCTGGTCGGCTGCCAGTGCCGCCGCCGAACCAATGCATAAAACCGTCAAAGTGATGAGGGCTATTTTACGAAACATCCCGGACACCTCCAGAGATATTTAGATTAAAGTCATTTGCAGCTCCTGTTAAAAACAGCCGGTAAAGAGCGTCGGTTAATCCGGTCAGGGGTTGTTGCTCGTTGGTGAACAACCAGTAAAACACCGTGTGGGAAATGATGCCGTTTAAAGCCATTCCCAGGTAACCGGGGTCGGCTGGCCGAAGTGCACCTTCGTCCATTCCACGCTGCATGAATTCGGTCATAAACTGATGGAGTTCATGATGCATTTCCATGAAACGGCGTCCCAGGGTATCTTCGTCGAATAAACGCATGGCGAGGCGTTCTTTCAAAAAAAGCCGATAGATTTCCCGATTGTCTTCTGCAAATTTGAGATAAGAGAAGATCAGTTCCCGCAGGAGGGATAAGAAATTTTCTTCCTTAGACATCTGCTGGAAGAACCGGCGGAGTTGGGACATGCCTTCTTCAATAATGGTCAGGAAAATATGTTCCTTGTTTTCAAAGTAGAGATAAATGGTGCCTTTGCCCACATTGGCTTTGGCAGCGATCTCATCCACCGTGGTCCGCTCAAAACCCTTTTCGGAGAAGAGTTTGATGGCGGCATCCAAGATTTCAGAGCGTTTTTCTGTTGACATTTTTTCCACAGGTTCACCTCCGGCCTTAGACTGACTGGTCAGTCAGAATGACTCAATTCTACAATGTTAACTTCCAGAAGTCAACAGGAGAAAAGAGTTTTAACAAGATTGCCATATTTTTTTATAAACATTCAATCATATGAGATGTCTTCACAAAACAGACGCAGAGGGATGAATTTTCAAGAACGGGTCGGGTCGGAGGGAGGAATAAGTGAAACGATGTCGAAATTATGTAAAAAATTTGTAGAAGTTTTGTCCTAATGGTGATATAATGAAAATCGAGATTCGGGGAGTGGAAAATTTAAGTTTTCGCGAACGCCAGGTGGTCGTCCTGAAAGAAATGGGCGAGAGCACTGAGCGTATTGCCAAAAAACTCAATCTGTCCCCGAGTTCTGTGGCAACGCTTTATAATCGGGCGAAAACGAAAGGATACGAAGTGGTCATCGTGTTGCCCGGCACGGCTTTGGGGCTTGCCGGAGCGGATGATATGGATGAAGGTGAAGTGTGATGAAGCAAAAAACATATGCTGAATACTATCGGCCCGAAATCCGGACGACCCAAGGGATTGCGGGGGGCGAATATCCTTTATTGCCCAAAAAAACCAGAGTCCGGTGGCGTTTTAAACCGAAATCGGCCCTTCCTTTATTTGTCTGGGGAATGGTATTTTTCATCATTGGTAAGATATTGGTATTCCCTTTGGCTGAAGGAGTTGTGCGGTACACTGCCAAGACAAAGGAACTGAACGCTTTGAAACAGGAATATCAGGCATTGAACCGGCAATTGCTTACGATGAATAAGGCCCGAAACTATATGTTGACTCCTGCATATATCGAGGAACGGGGGCATCAAATCGGGATGGTTAAAGCCAATGAAACTCAGATGTTGGTGATCGACGCTGCGGATGATGAGGATATCTCGGCACTGACCGCCGTCCGAAAAAAACCGGTGGAAATCGGAGATTAATAAAAAGCCGAAAGGCTTTTTTTATTTTTATTCTGTGGTATTAGCGGATGGGTAATAGGTTCTGGGTCCGAGGTACTTGGTCATGGGTTACGGAAGGAACGTTTCACGTTCCCGATAAAAGGATGGAATGCATAGCGTTCCTACCTAAACCCAGCGCCCAGCATAACCTCTCTTGTATTTTATGGCGAGAGTGGATATAATCGGATGCAGAATGATCAAAAGGAGAAATATGGATGAACTTGATTTCAATCATTGCCGAGGAAATGCAGCTCAAACCTTTCCAAGTGGAGAATACGGTGAAGTTGTTGGACGACAGGAATACCATTCCGTTCATCGCCCGTTACCGTAAGGAAGCCACCGGAGAGCTCAATGAGGAACAGCTTCGGGAGATTGAGGAACGATTGCGTTATTTGCGTAATTTGCAAACGCGTAAGGAAGAAGTGTTAAAATCCATTGAAGAACAAGGGAAATTAACGCCCGAGCTGACAGCGGCCATTCTTCAAGCGACGAAGCTACAGGAAGTGGAGGATTTATACCGGCCTTACAAACAGAAAAAACGGACCCGGGCCATGATTGCCAAAGAGCGGGGGTTGGAACCCTTGGCGGAATTGATTTGGGAACAAAAGACCCTGGACGGACCCATCGAACGCTGGGTGGAACCTTTTGTCGATCCCGGAAAGGATGTGCCGGATATGGCTACTGCCTTGGCTGGAGCTCGGGATATTATCGCTGAGAAGGTTGCGGATGATCCCGGATACCGTAAAATCTTAAGAGAATTTTGTTGGGAAACGGCCATTATTACATCCGTTGCGAAAGAGCGGGAGAAAAAGAACGATGAAGAAGATTTGGACGAGTTCCGGATGTATGCCGATTACAAAGAGCCGTTAAAGAAAATTCCTCCCCACCGGATCTTGGCTTTAAACCGCGGCGAGAAGCTGGAAGCTCTTAAAGTCGGGTTGGATGTGGATCATCAAGCGGCCATCGATCTTTTGAAGCGGGAGATCATCGTGAATCCGGAAGCTTTGTTCATTGCGGAGTTGGAAGAGGCGGTGGCTGACGGATATAAACGGTTGTTATTTCCTTCGCTGGAACGGGAATTGCGTTCAGCGATTACGGAAACTGCCGAGGAACATGCGATTAAAGTTTTTGGATTAAATCTTCGCCATCTGATTTTACAACCTCCGGTCAGACAAACCCGGGTGATGGGCATCGATCCGGGTTATCGAACCGGCTGCAAGGTTGCTGTGGTGGATGAGACGGGGAAATTATTGGACACGGCTACCATTTACCCCCATCCTCCTCAGGAGAAACGGGAAGAAGCATTGGCTGTCTTGGCAGAACTGGTGCAAAAGCATAACGTGGATTTGATATCCATTGGCAACGGGACTGCTTCCCGGGAGACCGAACTTTTGGTGGCCGAGTTAATCCATAGGCTGGAGGGGAAGAAAACCGCCTATTGCATCGTCAGCGAAGCCGGTGCTTCGGTTTATTCTGCTTCAAAATTGGCGAAAGAAGAGTTTCCGGATTTGGATGTTTCGATGCGGGGAGCGGTATCCATTGCCCGCAGAATTCAGGATCCCCTGGCGGAGCTGGTGAAGATCGAGCCTAAGTCCATCGGGGTCGGATTGTACCAACATGACGTCAATCAGAAGCAGCTTTCCGAGGCGCTGGAAGGCGTCGTGGAGTCCTGTGTCAACTATGTGGGCGTCGACTTAAATACTGCTTCGACTTCGTTATTGCAGTATGTTGCCGGGATCCAACCGGCTGTCGCCAAAAATATTGTGGCGTATCGAGAAGAAAACGGGAAATTTGAAAGCAGGGAACAATTATTGAAGGTAAAACGCCTGGGAGAACAGGCGTTCATTCAGGCGGCCGGATTTTTAAAGATAACCGACGGTAAGGAGCCGCTGGACGCCACCTGGGTGCATCCGGAGTCCTATGAGGTCGCCCGGCACTTATTGGCCAAGCTCGGGTTCGAAACCAAAGATATTTTAATCAAAGAAAAATTGGCTGAGCTTAAAGTCCGGCTACAGCAGGTCGATGTAGAGCGGATGGCGGAAGAATTGGGAGTCGGGAAACCAACCTTGAAAGATATTATCGAGGCTTTGGCCAAGCCTGGCCGGGATCCTCGGGAGGACTTGCCGAAACCGATTTTCCGTAATGATGTCCTGAAGATGGAGGATTTGCGGCCGGGAATGGTGCTTACCGGGACCGTCCGGAATGTGGTGGATTTCGGGGCTTTCGTGGATATTGGGGTGAAACAGGACGGCCTGGTGCATATTTCCCAACTGAGCGACCGGTATGTCAAGGATCCCAATGACGTGGTAGCTGTCGGCGATATTGTCGAGGTACGTGTGCTTGAGGTGGACCTGGCCCGGCAGCGGATCGCATTGACCATGAAGAAGGAGACGGGGGTGGAGTCGGTAACCGGCAGGCAAAACCAAGACCACAAACAAATGGCTTCAAAATCCGTGCGTAAGCCTAAAGAACATGGTCCGAAGCCTTTAGATGCCGCTACGTTGAAGGAACGATTGATGAAAGCCGGGTTTAAAGTGCGGTAATTTAAGTTGTGTGTTTGCTTTGGGTTCACAGTACATAGTTCACAGTGCACGATTTGATGATCGAGGTCCTAGGTTCTGAGTGATAGAAGGAACGCATATATGCGTTCCTTCTGTGTTATAGTGGATGATATTTTGATTAGGGGTTCTGAGTCCTGCATTTGGAGTTCTGGGCAATGGAGGGAACGCGCAGCGTTCCCTGCCTAAACCCAGGACCTAGAATCCAGCACCTAGTGCCCAATCCTCTACATTTTTTCCTTTAACCGCAATTCCCCTTCGAGAAAATCGATGAATTGCTTGGCGGTTCTTCCGGAACGGCCGTTGTGTTGGCGTTCCCATTGGAGGGCCCGTTTCTCCAGGGTGTCTTTATCGATGGGTAAGGCCCTCTGTTTGGCCAGACCGTTGACAATTGCCAAGAAATGATTTTGATCCGGAGACGAATACGTCAGCGTGATTCCGAAACGGTCGGCCAGTGACAGTAGTTCCTGGACCGTATCGTTGCCGTGGATGTCGTTTTCACGGTCGGCAAAGGTTTCGCGCAACAGGTGGCGGCGGTTGGAGGTGGCGTAGATCAGGATGTTGGACGGCTTATTCTCCAGGCTGCCTTCCAGGATCGCTTTTAAATGCTTGTATCCGGATTCTCCGCTTTCGAAGGTCAGATCGTCGACATAGATGAGGAATTTAAGGCCGCGGTGGCGCAGTTGGCCGGTGATGGCCGGGAAATCGACGAGATCATCTTTATACACTTCGATAATTCGCAGGCCTTTTGGGGCGAAGGGATGCAGCAAGGCTTTGACCGATGACGATTTGCCGCTGCCCCGGTCGCCGTAAAGCAAAATATGATTGGCCGGAAGGCCCTCGACAAACCGGCGGGTATTGTCTTGGAGGATTTGTTTTTGTTCCTCATAACCGATGAGCTGATCGAAGGTTATCGGGTCCGGATGGTGTACCGGATGAAAACTTTGGGTGGAATGCTGCCAAACAGCAGCGTGATATCTGCCGAAAAGTCCGGCGCCTTGGGTTTGAACGGCAGTGGCCAGGGTTTCCCGGAAGTTTTCGATTTCTGCCTGCGAAATGGCTATCGTTCGTATATCCCGCTTCGCAGCTCCCGAAATTTGCTCGGAAGGATCCCAATGCATCAGTTTTAGAAGGATTTCCAGATCGGAATCCACTGCCTTCAAAACGGTTGGAGGGATTTGGCGGCTTTCGCCCCGCTCGCAATGGAGAGTGAAATAGTTTTCGTCAAAGCGAATGATGTCGTTTAAATACGTTGTCCACGGATTGCCGTAGGGATGATACTCCAACAATCGGCCGTACCATTCGTAAAATGAGCCGGTGGGGTTCGGTTGGTTGTCTAATTCCAACAGTTCCCGGATGAGGCCGGTGTGTTTTACCGTGCGGAAGATAATCAACTTTTCCAACAGTTCGGTAACAGGTTTCAGTTCTTCGTTGATGGACATGAAATCACCTCGTCTAGGACTTAGTCACCTCTTCTTTTATGAAAACATAATCTATGGGAGAAAACAAGGGAAGAGGTCGGTTTTGTTGGTTAAATATTTATCACAATTTAATATTGTGTTCGTTGGAATGATTTGCAGCTTGGTTACAGGGTTGTTGACCGGAGCAGGGGCGTTACCGGTTTTATTTAAACACAATAATATTTCTCGAAAGCTTATGGATTGTCTGTTGGGATTTGCGGCGGGGGTTATGTTGGCAGCCACGTCATTTAGCCTGATCATACCGGCCATTGAGAGTGGCGGGGGCGGGGTGCGTGGGGCGTTCTTAACATTGACGGGGATCATCATCGGTGCTGTATTCGTTGATGTGATCGACCGCTATTTCCCGGACACCAATTTATATCTGGGGCCCAGTCAAAATCATTATAATCTCAAGAAAATTTGGCTGTTTACTTTGGCCATTACCATTCATAATTTTCCTGAAGGGATGGCTGTGGGCGTTGGTTTTGGCAGTGGGGATATTGGGAACGGGCTCAGCCTGGCCATTGCCATTGGCCTTCAGAATATGCCCGAAGGATTGGCAGTGGCTTTGCCGTTTCTGCGGGAAGGATTTACGGCTGGTCGGGCATTTGTTATCGCATTGCTCACAGGATTGGTTGAGCCTATCGGTGGTTTGCTCGGGGTCGGCCTGGTCAATGTGGCACGTCCGCTATTGCCCTTGGGGCTATCCTTTGCTGCCGGAGCCATGCTATTTGTGATAAGCCATGAAATTATCCCCGAAACCCATAAAGAACAATCGTCCAAATTGACCACGCATTCGTTGATTGTCGGTTTTGTGATTATGATGTTTCTTGATAATGTTTTAGGCTGAAGTCGGAGAAATTCCGGCGTTATTGGATATAATGATGCTCCCGGCTGTTTTCGATGACAATGCGGGCTGCTTCTTCCGGAGTATCGGCGATCCGGAACAGCTTCAAATCTTTGGGAGAGATGCATCCTGCTGCAAGGACTTCCTGCCGCAGCCATTCGATCAGCCCGTTCCAGAAAGAACTGCCGTAAAGGACGATGGGGAAATGATCGATTTTGTCGGTTTGGACCAAGGTCAGGGCTTCAAACAATTCGTCCAGCGTCCCAAAACCGCCCGGCATGATGATGAAGGCCACCGAATATTTGATAAACATCAGTTTTCGCACAAAGAAATAGCGGAATTTCAACGCGATGGTTTGATACGGATTGGGGATTGGCTCTTCCGGAAGTTGAATGGAACAACCGACGGAGGTGCCTTTCATTTCGTATGCGCCTTTGTTGGCAGCCTCCATAATTCCCGGGCCTCCTCCGGAAATGACGGCAATGCCCGCGTTAGCCAACAAACGGGCGATGTCCACAGTTGCCTGATAATAGGGGCTGTCTTCCCGTAAACGCGCTGAACCGAAGATGGAAGCCGCTGGGCCGATCTTCGACAGGGCGTCAAATCCTTCGACCAACTCTCCTAAAATCCGTAAAACCCGCCAAGGGTCCTGTGTCGTAAAGTCCACTTCCGGAGGGCAGGGAGATTGCAGTAATTCTTTATCTTCATTATCATAAAAGCCTTTCGGCTGTTGAAGTTGAATCATCATTGTCTTCCTTTTGCGTTGAAATTTGGGTTTACCGTGTATAGTTCAGGTGCACAGTATGAGGTCTTGGGTCCCGGGTTCTGGGTTATGGAAGGACGCTAACGCGTTCCTATCTAAAACCAGTACCTAACACCTAATACCTAGAACCCGATGCGATTTTCCTTTATGTTTTGGAACTGTCAACTGTCAATCATTCTAATCCGGCATCTAGCCCGGTACCCATGACCCTATTGTTCCCCGCGGGGGAGTGGATTAACCGTCTGGGTTTCGGGGATAATAACGGAAAATACCAAAGGAGGGTTTTCCGTGAAAGAGAATAATTCATCCGGTTCCGGTGGAATGGCCGATCCCAAAGAGAAATTGAAGTGGGAAACAGCACGGGAATTGGGCCTGGATGACGATTTGGCTGCCGGCGGCGACGAGCTGACTGTTCGTGAAGCGGGAAAGATCGGCGGAAATATGGTAAAAAAACTGATTGAAAAGGGTGAAAAAGCATTATCCGATGAAAGCTGAAGACGGCCGGTATGTGAAGGATTCTTTACATACCGGTTTTTTCTATTATGAGCGAAAAACCGGGAATTATCAGGTTAAATTATCAGATAGTACGTACCATACGGAATTACAACAAAGCGGCAGTTAAAACGGCTAATTATAATCATGACAAAGAAAATAGTAATAAAACAGGTTGTCTTATGGTGGATAACATGTTAAAATTTAATAAGCGAAGTGTTAAAATAAGGTAAATATGTACGTAACAAACACTTATACATGCGTATTAATAGACGCAAAGCGAAAGGTTGTCATGGGATGATTCGAAAAATTATGGTGTTATGTTTGTGCGGGATGTTTATTGGCGGATTTATGGGGTGCGGCGGAGGTTCGTCACGGACTGTGAGCCCTAATCCCGGAGGGGCCGATGACATACCCGATCTTGATGCGGCAATTATTGTCGCGCCGGACGGAAAAGCAAGCAATCCCGGGACCCTCGCCAGTCCGACAACTCTTGAAAAAGCGATTGCAACCATCGGCCCAGGCGGTTTGATTTATATGCGGGGCGGGACGTATTATTATTCTTCGACGATTACCATTCAAATCGGAAATAACGGTACGGCGGCCGGCCGTAAAAAGATTTATGCTTATCCCAATGAACAACCGATATTAAATTTCTCGGCCCAAACGGAGAATGATGCCAACCGCGGATTACAGGTTTTAGGCAATTATTGGCATATCCGTGGGTTGGTGGTCGAGTATGCCGGCGATAACGGGATTTTTGTCGGCGGGAGTTATAACATTATCGAACGGTGTATTACCCGTTATAACCGGGACAGCGGTTTGCAGATATCCAGAGCCAACAGTTCGATGACGGATATTTCCCAATGGCCCAGTTACAATTTGATATTAAACTGTGATTCCTACGGCAATGCCGATTCGGACGGCGAGGACGCGGACGGGTTTGCCTGTAAGCTGACTGCAGGCTACGGCAACGTTTTCCGGGGATGTATCGCCTATAATAACGCCGATGACGGTTGGGATCTATTCACCAAGAAAGAAACCGGCCCGATAGGCCCTGTAGTTCTTGAGGACTGCGTAGCATTTAGCAATGGGATCCTGCCCGATGGTACGTATCCCAAAGAAGGGGACGGTAACGGTTACAAGCTGGGGTCATCCAGCGATGCGGTTTCTCATATCGTGCGGCGTTGTATCGCCTTTCACAACCGGAAACACGGATTTACGGATAACGGCAATCCGGGGCCGATTACCATCAGCAACTGTACGTCGTGGCACAATTCTATGGGAAAAAGCCCTACGCAACAGACAACCAGTGATTACAACTTTAATTTCCCCAAGGGGGAACATATCATGTACAACAACCTCTCTTGGGAGGGGGGCGGCAGCGATGTCGGCCATGTGCCGGCCGGCAGTACCGTCCATCATAATGTCTTTTATAACAAAGATAAGAAAACTTATGTAAGTGATATGAATGTGACGATGTCTGCCGACGATTTTCTCGTTACACCTTCATATACATTCGGAGTGGTGCCTTTTACCCGTAATGCGGACGGATCCATTAATTTCGGGACATTTTTACAGCTGGCTGAGACCAGTGATTTGAAAGGAAAAGGCTACAACGGCTATGATATCGGCGCCCGGGGAAATGTGGGGACCGAAACGGCAACCCCCTAGTAATGGGGTGAAAACTCCCGTGCCAGAAATATTATTGGCAAGCAGTTCATTGCATGGTGAACGTTCACGTATTTACAATGAAACGGCCGGCGGCCTGAATGACACGACGATAACTGTTTCCTCGGCTGACAAAGGGAAGTTTACGGCCAATTCTTTCCTGTGCCTGAGGGCAGAAAGCAGCGTGGATATTGTGATCGACCAGATTCTGGTTGAAATATGGGATTGATGCTTGTGGGGGTGATGGATGGTTCGATTGGTTAATCTGTGGTTTTCATTTCGAGTAAATGACAAAAAGGAGGATGTTTGATGAAAAAACTGCAAAAAATAATGGTCGGCCTAATTTGTTTATTATTGGTCTGTGCTTTAGTCGTTGGTTGCGGCGGCGGTTCGAAAAAAAGCGATCCTGTAACTCCGACGGATCCGACAAATCCCAATCCGCCTTCAGGTTCAGCCAAGATTGTATTAGAGTTAAATGCGGGAGAAGAATTCGATGCTTTAAAGGCGCTTACTTTACCTGCTACCTACAAAGGATTTACTTTTGGCGCAAATATAGAGTTTGATACAAATACCAAGAATTATGGCGGTAATACGTATACGGCCCGGATTAAGCTCGGCGGATCCGACCGTGAAACCAGAGGGATCACCTTTAGCGCCAAAGCCGGTGATAAACTGACGGTTCTGGCAATGAGTTCCAGTAGCACCGGAACAGGCCGTGAATTAATGGTTGCGCCGGTATCCGGTGACGGTGTTTCAATGGGCGAAGTTCCCACCAGCAGCCTGGAACGTTTTGAATACAATATTCCTGCCGACGGCGATTACGTCATTTATTCATCGAAAGACGGCATTAACATTTATTACATTCAGTTATATGGTGTCCGTCCGGACGAACCGGCGACCAAGTATACCTTAACGGTAAATGCAGAAAACGGCAGTGTGGACAAAGATCCGGATGCTGAAAGCTATGACGCCGGTACTACCGTTACTTTAACTGCTACTGCCGCAGCCGGTTATAAATTCAGCCATTGGAGCGGTGATTTGACGGGAAGCGAAAATCCGACGACCATCACCATGAACTCGAATAAAACCGTCACCGCGGTATTTGTGGAAGAAACTGTGACTCCGGTTAAATATAAGCTGACAGTCAATATAGTCGGTGAAGGCAGTGTGACCCGGGATCCTGCTAACGAAAGCTATGAGTATGATCAGGGAACCGTTGTTACCCTGACGGCTACTCCGGAAAATGGCTTTAAATTCAACGGTTGGAGCGGTGCTGCCAGTGGAACTGACGCCACTGTGACTGTTACCATGGATGCTGATAAGACGATGACTGCGGAGTTCGAGTTGTTGCCGAGAGTTCCGATGCCGTTTAGCGATAACTTTGATACAGCAGCATCTAACACGTTTTTCACGACCGCTTACAAAGCTATGCCGGACGATTCGAGTATTCCGTTTTACAAGAAAACCGGTGGAACAGTGACTGTTGCGGGTGGCCAAGTGACCATTGCCAGCGGCCGGTTCACGGTAGGTGATAAAGGAACGGCAACTGCCGACAGTGTAAAACCGAATGGTGTCTTTGATTTATCCATACCGTATAAGATTTCTTTCAAAATAGTTTCAATCGATGGAACTGATACCACGAAAGAATTCCAGGTTTATGTTGACAATAATACAACCAGCAGCGGAAACTCTTACCACAAGAATAATTCTGTGTTGTATAGAAAGAAAGGAACTGAACTACCTGTCGGAGAAACGGTTACAATTTCTTCAATTTATGGTACCAAGGCCTCGTTTATCCAACTCCGGACTGAAACCGGCCTTACCGTTACCATCGATGATTTAGTTATTGAGTATCAATAATTATTAATTTATTAATTATTGATACGTTATTCAAACGGATCTCACATTGATGAGGTCCGTTTTTTTTTATTAGACCAAACGCAGGGCAGGTGTTAGGAAACGTAAAAAAGTGAATATAGATGAAGGTAAAATGCTACGAAAAGTCTAATATTGCAACAGAATAAAAGTTGGGTTGGCGCCTCTGAGAGAACTTATGGAAAAGGTGGCCTGATGGCATGGAAGGCGGTTTGGAAGAAAGGTTCCGGCAAGGATTGCAATTGGCCGAGGCCGAATATCATCATCCCGACTGCGAAAACAGCGACGCGGCCGATGCTTGCCGCAGTTTTTGCTTTCACCATCATCAGCCGACGGAACAGGCGTTTTTGCTGATTCACGGTTTTACAGCCTGCCCTTATGAGATGCGGGAGTTGGGGCAGTTATTATTTTCCCGGGGACATAATGTCTTCGGAGTCCGTTTGGCAGGCCATGGCACTACGGTAACGGATCTTGCCAAAACCACCGGAGCCCATTGGGAAGCTTCGGCACAGGCAGGATTGGCCATTGCCACCTCCTTGGGGCGAAAGGTGACGGTGATCGGGGAAAGTATGGGGGGCGCCTTGGCGGTATTGTTGGCTTTATCCCGCCCGGAGCTGATCCACGGGTTGATTCTCTGTGCCCCCTGTTTTGAAATCGCCAATCCTTTGGCCCGTTTAGCCCGCTGGCCTTTGATCCGGGTCGCGGTGCCGCAAACAGATATGGGAGTGGCTTTGGAATGGCAGCGGCAATATTGGTATGAGAAGATACCGACGAAAGCCGTTGCGGAACTGGTGGCCCTGGCCGGGAGGGCACGGAAGGCTGCTCCGGCGATTCATATTCCGACATTGTTGATCCAGGCCAAGGATGACCGGATCGTCCGGTGGCAGGGGGCGCAGCGGTTCTTTGAGAGGCTTGCTTCTTCCGAAAAAGCATTGAAACTATTTGAACCCGGGCATCATAATCTGACCATCGATTTGAATCCCCAAAAACAACAGGTTTTTAACTGGATTTTCGATTTTATATTAAAATAAAAATAGAACTGAAACATATTTTTTTAAATGTTTGCAAATTATCAAGGCGGCGGAGGTTGTGACGTTGACGAAAACGGTAATTTTGGAGAAAGCATTGGAAACTTTTGCGGAAAAAGGGTATTATCGGACAACGATTCAAGAGATCGCGGAACGGGCCGGCTTGAACAAGCGGACGATTTACCGCTGTATCAAAACGAAAGAAGATCTTTTTATGGAGTTATTGAATGCTGCCGCATCATCCAGAAACGAAGAGGTTTTTAAGCAAATTGACATCACCGATGATCTGAAAGAAAAACTCAGCCGGTTTGTGATCAGCCTCATTCGGTTTGCCCGAAACCACCGCCAATATTATCGGATTTTGACCATGGATGTTGTCAGCGATAATCCTGAATTTCTTCGAAAAGTTTCCGAGATTCAACTGGAATTTCGGGAAAAGGTCTACCAAATTTTGCAGGAAGGTGTGCGCCAGGGGCGTTTTAGGGAGGTAAATCCGCTTTTGGCGACCACTTTTTTAAGCAAACTGATCGAAGGGACGTTGTTTATTGCTGAAAATGAGCCCAATTACTCTTCGGATCAGGTGATTTTATCCATGCTCGATTTATTTTGGAACGGATTGGGTAAACGAAATCATTGAAGAGGACAGGATGGCATTTCGACTTGCTGATTTCCATCAAGATGTCTGTAGGTTCCGGCAGGATTTCGGCAGGAATAGCGGTATTAAATAATATTATTTTCTGAGGTGGAACAGGTTGAGAAGGAAGGTTCGAATCCGCGCACTATGGAGTCTCATTTTAATCATGATCGCCGTAATGGGAATGCCGGTTATGGCTGCCAGGGAAGAGTTCTTCCCGATTGAGCAGATTAAACCCGGCTTAACCGGCGTAGGATATACTGTATTTCAGGGAACAAAAATTGAACGTTTTGACGTCAAAGTTATTGGATTGGTTCCGGCGGGTTATGGTGACAACCAATTGATTTTAGTGCGCCTCTCCGGTAAACGACTGGAAGAAAACGGTGGCCTGTCGGCCGGCATGAGCGGCAGTCCGGTCTATATAAAGGGCAAACTCGCCGGTGCGGTCAGTTATGGTTTTCAAAACGCCGATCCGATGTTGGCGCTGCTCACGCCCATCCACTCCATGCTTCGCTTGCTGGATGGAGAGCGGGCGACGGCATTCCGAGCTTATCGGGAATTCGTTCCGGTGGCGACTCCGGTCATCGTCAGCGGTATGGGAAAGCGCGGTTATGAGATGGCCAGCCGGGTTTTGGAAGGCCATCATCTTTCGCCGGTTTTCTTGCCGGGCGGGGCCGGAAAAGCTGGTATGTCCCGTATGGTTTCCGTAAAACCGGGAAGTGCCATTGCGGTACAACTGGTTTCCGGCGACTATCAGGTGTCGGCCATTGGCACGGTGACGTGGACCGGGAAAAATCAGTTCTTAGCGTTCGGGCATCCCTTTATGAATAAAGGGTTGGTAGGATACAACGCGTATCAGGCTCAGGTGTTGCAAACCGTACAGAGCCGGGTGATGTCATTTAAAATGGGGACTGCGTTAAATCCCATCGGCAAAATCGTCCAGGACCGGAATGCGGGCATTGCCGGCGTTTTCGGCCAGCGCCAATCCATGATTGAGGTGGAGGTTGCGGTTCGGGATCGGGATCGGGCTTTGACAAAAACCAGCCGTTTTCAGGTCGTCGACGATGAAACGCTCTATCCCGGCTTGATCGTAGCCGGAGTGATGTCCGCCATGGATCATGCATTAGACCGGGTCGGTGAAGGGACGGCCAAGGTTAAAGTCCGATTGGAAACCTCTGACGGAAAGGACGCCATCGTCCGGACGAATATGTTTTACAGTAAGGATATTGCCGCCTCTTGCCTGAAAGATGTGGCCGAGGCTTTGGAAATGCTCGCGACAAATGAGTTTGTCAAGGTGGATTTGAAATCCGTCCGAGTGGAAGCGGAGATCGAAAAGGTTCAGACAACGGCCCGAATAATCAAACTGGAGACGGAAACGAAAAAAGTTAAACCCGGGGAAAAGGTGGTTTTGGAAGCGATTCTCCATAGTTTCCGGGGAGAAACCTTTAAGGTGCCGCTTCGGCTCACTATTCCGGAAACGTCTGAGCCCGGGAAATTGCTGTTGTCGGTCCACGGAGGTGCAGAGAACGTTCTTATTGAAGAGAAGGAAAGCGGCAGAAAAAAGAATCCTTCCAAACCGGAATATGAACATGCCCGTTCGTTGGAAGAACTGATCGCCGAGTATCTAAAAAAACCCACCAATAATCAATTGGTGTTAGAATATTATCCCCTGTCGTCGGAGGAATCCGGAGAGGATGAAACCGACATTGAACCGGAACGGGTTATTGCGGATACCTCTTATTATATTTTAGGTGAAGCTCAGTTGGTTTTGGAAATCCAATAATACGGTGTTATTTGGGGGGCCTCGATTGCAGCGTTGCTTTGGTAAATGGATATGGGTGGTTGTGGCAATTCTGGCCGTTATCGGAGGATTGTTGCAAACACCTCCGTTTTTTTTAGTCAAAGACGAACAACTTCTCAGCCGGTTCAATGTTCAATTGAAGAAGGTTTTTCTCAAGAACGGGCTGGAATTGAATATTGGGAAAATCCACTGGCAAAAATGGGATACCCTGACGGCTTCCGGCATTCGGCTCCGTGAGGTCGGCGGGCAACAGATTCCGTTTGAGTTGCAACAGTTGACTGTCAAGGTGGATCTGTTGGCCTTGCTCAAAAAGAGGCATCATCCCGAAGCGTCCCTCCGCGAGATTGTCTTGGTGGGTTCCCGGTTTGAGTTGGAACGTTATCAGGATGGGACGTGGAATATCCAGCGCTATTTTTCGGGCGGCGGACGGAAGAGCGAATTTCAAACCGTCATTCGGATCGAAAATGCAACGGTGAATATTCGGGATGCCCGTTATGGGGCGTATCGGGTGTATGGCGTTAACGGAAAGGTCGATCTCCGGGATTATCCTGGCATAAAATGGAACCTTAAAGGAAAAATGGATCTGGAAAAGGGCGTTTCCTGGAGTTCCCAAGGCCAGGCCCATGCTGAAACGAAAGTGGGGATAGGCCAGCTCCGATTTGAGGGGATGCCTGTGGGTGCGGTTGCCTCGCTGATTCCGGCCGGGCGTTCTTACCGGGTGACGTCGGGCCGGGCTGACGGCAGCGTGAAATTCGCTTGGAACTCACGGCAGTTTTGGTTTGATAACGGCGCGTTTACCCTTCGGGATACCCGTGTGTATCTTCCGGGGGTCGCCGATGCATTGCGGATCGAACGGCTAAAGGCGGCGGTTTCGCCGAAAGAAATGCATGTCGATTATGGTAGGATACGTTATAAACAAGCCCGGATGGATTTTTCAGGCGATATTAATGCAGATACGACGGAGATGGCCGCCGATATTTCCCTGCGCCGGTTCGACTTGGCCGATGTGAAACGCTTTTTCCCGCATATAACGCCGTATGCATTGGGGGGAACGGCGGAAGTAAAATTAAAACTCGGCGGCCGTGTGGGAAAACCCGTGTTCAATGGGGAAATCAAACTGTCGGAAGGCGCCTTTGCCGTCATGGAACGGCATATCACCGATATTTCGGGTTATGTGCGAATTGTCAACAACGATCTGCGGATCGATGTTTTTGAAGGCCAATATCAGCAAGGGACCGTCGGAATGTCCGGCAAAGTCATAGATCTTTTCAATCCCCGGTTTGATTTGGCGGTTTACGGGGTGCGGCTGGATCTTACGGAATTGGCCGCCGATTATCCGAAACTGCATTTCGGAAAAGGTGGGGAGACCGATTTCAAAGGCAGAATTGACGGGAATTGGCGGCGTCCGTTGCTTTCCGGTGAGTTGTCCGCAGCCGAAGTGGCTTATGAAGATGTGCGGGTCGATGATGTGAAGCTGAAATTTGCCTGGGACGTACGGGGGAAAATCCTGCAAATTCTGGGTTTGGACGCCGGTATGTACGGAGGGCAGGTCAATATCCGGGGAAATGTTCGGATTGACGAAACAGGAGCGGCATGGGAGTTGTCCGGTAGGGCTACGGAAGTGGATATTGCCCAAACCCCCTGGGCGGAGACCTATTCGGTGGCTGGGAACATTTCGGTTGATGCGATGCTGAAAGGAAGTTGGCAAAAAGGCCAGCCCTTTGACATGGGGACCGTATTTGGCGTCCTCAAAGGGCATCGCCTGGAATATCGCCGGATTGTCTCCGATCAGGCTCAAGCGGTATTTACTTGGGAGAATCAAGGCCTTCAGGTGGATTCGATTCGGATGAATCTTAAAGACGGGCGGGTTTATGGCCACATGTCCTGGCACTCCCGGGAGTTGCAGGCGGATTTAAGTATTGAGGATGTTCGGTTGCGGGATGTATGGGATGCTTCCGGAGACTATTTTGTGGACGGCATTTTCAAAGGGGATATTATCGTCGAGGGTCCGCTGGATAATCTCCACGGTAAAGCCATCGGTAAATTGTCCCAAGTTCAGTGGAAATCGCGAACCGTCGGTGATATCAGCGGAGAGATAATGTATAAAGACGGACGGTTTGACATTGCATTGGTGGATGTGAACAGTCCGGCCGGGGATTTAAGATTGAAAGGATATGTCGGGATGGCCGATGATGCTCCGCTTCACCTGGAGGCTACCGGTTATGAGATTAACCTGAAGGAATTGGCCCGGTGGTTTCCTGTGGATCAGCGGATTGCCATCAATGGCAACGGTCAGGTTCAGCTGGAGATTACCGGCACCACCGGTTTACCCAGATATTCCGGAAATGTGATGTTGATTCGGCCCAGCTTTCATACTTGGCAATTGGAGGAAGGAACCATTCGGTTCCGCGGGGATCTGAATCAGATTCATATTGAAGAATTTAAGCTGAGAGACGCCGATTCGCTGGTTCAAATGAGCGGGATATTGGCCAATGATCGGCTGGAAATGGAATATTCCGGTTATTTGGAAGACATTGAATCTTTAGGATTATATTATAAAGGAAATATCGCGCGGGGAGAAATAGCGTTCCGCGGCCGGATCGGAGGTACTGCCGAAAGACCGGTGATCACGGCGGCTCTGAAAGGGACGGATTTGTCTTTTGGAAGCATTCGGAATAAAGATTTGACTGCCGATCTTCTGTTGAACCAGACGGATCTGGAAATTAAAAATTTGCAGTTGAACGGAACGGACGGCAGTATGGAAATGTCCGGGATCATAAGTTTGGCGAAACCGGAAAACGTACAGCTTAACGCCAGGCTGCACCAGCTACAAATCGACCCCTTCATCGCGGCGTTGAAACTTCAGAATGTGCAGGCTACCGGTAATTTATCGGGGGAAATGTCTGTCCGGGGGCAGTTGACCAATCCGTGGGTTAAACTTGAAGGCTGGCTGGATCAAGGGTCATTGAACGGTTATCCGGTGAGCGGTGCATTTAGTTTTCGCTATGTCCGGAACAATCTTCATATTGAGAGCATTGAGCTTCAGCACCGGTATGGGACTCTTTCTGCCAACGGAATATGGGAAGACGGAAAGGTTCTTAAGCTCAAAGCGCTGCTAGTGGATTTCCCGGTGCAGCCTGTGGCCACATTGATTCGCCAAGATCTTCACCTTGACGGCAATGCCCATGGCGAATTTCAGTTGGAATGGTCCGACGACGGCATTTCCGGAGATTATCAATGTCAAATTATAAATTTGAAAGTAAATGGGATCTCTATGGGGAATGTGGCGTTGGACGGCCGTTATTCCGAACAGGGCATATCGGTGAAGAACGGCAATTTAACTTATCTCGGCGGCAAAGTTGCCGTCGAAGGGTTTGTCCCATGGTCTGAAGCGTTCATAGGCAAACTGAATCTTCCGACGCAGCACAAACTGGCTCAAAATGTGGATCTTCAATTTTTAATCCGGGATATGCCGATGGAGATTTTAAACGGGATGTCCAATCAGTTCCGGCTTACCAAAGGTCGGCTTAATGGGAATATTCATCTGACCGGCTCGTGGGCCAGTCCCGTTCTGTCAGGGCGGCTTACCAGTACTCCAAGTGGCCTGGATTTGCCGGGATTGCCCCTGATGGTGGAAAACTTGGAAACAAAAATAAGCATCTTTTCCAACCGGGTGGAATTGGAAAATGTCTCCGGTATGGTTAAACGCGGTAAGTTTACCATGACAGGTCGGATGAATCTGGAAAAGTTCATGATCAAAAATATTTCGTTGCATCTTGCCGGTTCCAAGATATACTATCATAACCGTTTCTTCAACGGTTACGGCGATGTGCAGCTTGATATCGCCGGGAATCTTAACAAGCCCAAGATTACCGGGGAAGTCACCGTTTATGATTGTAAGATCAGTGTTTCCGGAGGTCGTGGGAACACTCCTGGTCCATGGCAGCCGGAATATGATATTAAGATCAAAGCCGGCAAAAATGTTCGGTACCGTCAGTTGGGTATTGCGGATGTGTCGGTCGGCGGAGAACTGTATTTCCGGGGAAGTGGCGACATACCGATATTGACCGGGAAAGTGACTTCGAAACGTGGGGTCTTGACCCTGTACGGGCAAAATTTTATGGTCCGCAACGCTGAAGTCGTTTTCAAGCCGGAGCATGGATTGCGGCCTTACATCGATATCGAATCAACCTGCCGGACGACGAAGGCTGAAGTGTTTTTGACGATAAAAGGCCAAATCGGCGAGGACGTGATGATCGATTTAAGTTCCCGGCCGCAGATGAGCCAGAGCCAGATATATGCTTTGCTCAACTGGTCCCAACTGAGTGGCGATGAGCCGTTGACGATCGAGGGAATGATTGGCGGGAATCTAAGTTTTGTCACGGATACTCTGCTCGGAGATGTTTTCGGTGAAATCCGGAATACCCTACACTTGGATTATCTCTATTTGGAAACCAATTATGCCCAGAATGATTTCCGGATTTATATGGGCGATTATGTTACGGATAACTTGTTTTTATCGTACAGTCGGTCCCTTCTTGATACCGATGACCCCAAAGAAGTCTGGGGTTTTGACTATCATTTGACGCCTCGGTTTACATTGGGAGGAAGATATACGTCGGAAGATGATGATTTGAGCTGGCGCTTGACATACGGGTTCGAATTTTAATTGGTGATCCGGTGTTTAAAGCTGGGAAACCTAACCGAAATTGCCTGAAGAACCATAGCGGCTGATTGCAGGATATTCCGCTTTTATCCCGAATTGTTGTGTATAAAGTTAACTTAAGATGTTCCCGGGAAGGTGACCGGTTGATTCAGCAATATTTGGCCGAACTCTCCAAAATCACTTTGCTTGCTCCTCAGGAAGAGACGGACTTATGGCAACGGTATAAAGTTGGAGGTTGTCGGGAGGCGCGGCAAAAGCTGATTGAGTCTTATCAGCCTCTGGTATTTAAGATTGCTTCACAGATAACCCCTCGTGAAGACTTGTTTTTTGACTTGATTCAAGAGGGGACCGTGGGCTTGATCGAAGCGGTGGAACATTTTGATGTGGCTAAAGCCGTCAAATTCAGCACGTATGCATCCCATCGGATCAGAGGCCGGATCATCGATTATCTCCGCAGGCAACGGGCAAATCAGGAGTATTTAGAGATTGCGGTGCATCAGGAAGAGTTCCAGGATATTTTGAATTTTATCGCCGATCATAATGTGAATGTGGAAGAAGAAGTTACCTATAAAATGATACACCAGCAGGTTAATCAGGCCATTTCCCGCTTGAATCCCAAAGAACAGAAGGTGATTTGCGACCTCTACCTGTTGGATAAAGAACCGGCGGTATCCGCCCGGGAGATGTCCATCAGCTTGTCGTATTACTATAAACTTCAAAAGAAAGCCTTACAACGGCTCAGGGGGATGCTGTCCAAACTGCGCTCTGAGATTAAAGCGAGCGGATAGAGGAAAGTAGTCATCCATAAAAGAAAATCGGCGATAGGACAAGGATAATGCATCTGATTAGAGATTTTGGACAAATATGACCGGAGAAAATTTTTCATTTCAGCGGATATTACTGTTTGAATAAGAAAATCTCCGAATATAGGATGGAGTAAGTTTGGCCCCAAATTACTTTATCTTATATTATGGGAAGGTGGAGTAGTCATGAACGATATGGATTCCGGTCGCTTGCTTGCTCACATTGATGAAGCCAAAAATTGGCTGGATAAAGCGAAAGAAGAGTATAAAGGCTCCAATAGGCTGCGGGGCGATTTACATTTAAATCTGGCGCAGGCAGAAGTGAAATATGCCTGGGAACTAAGTCGGCGATCGGACGTTTCAAAGATAGATGCCGTGCACCGTGTCGATCATCCGTCATGGCGTCAACGTTATATTCTGCCGGCAGCAGCGGTCCTGATGGCCGGGGTGATGATTGGATCCGTCGTCTATTGGCAATTGCAACGGCCTTTCGGGACGAAAAACGGAACCATTGCCGTGAAGACGGAAACGAAGGAAAAAGTGGATTCTTTTACAGCGGTTCCCGCGGCTCCTGAAACCAAACCCCAGCCGGTGGTTTCGTCCCAATCCGTTCCGGAGATCATGATTCCCGAACCGGTTCCCGAAAAATCGGAAAAGCCGGCAATCAAAGCAGCAAAGGCTGAAAAGCCGGTTGCATACAAAGCCGATGAGGCCAGGGAACCTTCGGTTGAAATGCCGCGCAATCCTGCGGAGGACCTTGTGCCCGTCACCGTTCATGCCGCCGGAGGCGGACGCGCTGAAAGCAGTTCGGTTACAGGAAAGATCCAACATGTTTCCGGTTTCGTTATCGATGAAGAAGCATTAACGAGAGAAGCGACGAGAAGTTTACGCCTGGGAAAATGATGCTGAAGTGTGAAGGGGGATATTATTGAAATATACAAAGGGTATTGGAATTCTTGTCTTAGCGGTATTGTTGATGACTGTCGGCTTACCAGTGTTTGCCGAAACGGCACCGAAAGTGTTGATGATAGAAGTTCAGGGAAACTCCCAGGTACCCAGTGAGAAGGTGTTGGGCGAGATTAGCAACACCATGATAGGAGAGACGCTAAATGCTTCCGCATTGCAACTGGATATGCAGAAGATTATGGCAACGGGGTATTTTGCTAATGTCCAGGTGAATACGGAAAAGTTTTTTGACGGCGTTAAAGTCATTTTTGTCGTGGTTGAAAATCCGGTGTTGAAAGAGATTAAGATTTCCGGATTGACCAAAATGAAATCAGAAGATATTCTGAAACATTTTCGCCAGAAACCCGGGGAAGTGTTTAACGTAGTTTTTTTCCGGGAGGATCTGTCGAAAGCATTGAAAGCGGCCCAAACTGAACAGGGTTTGTTTATTGAGCCGCGTTCCAATAATTTATCTTCCGACGGCGTTGTCCAATTGGAATTGGTCGAACTGAAGGTCGGAAAAATTAAATTCACCGGCCTGGAAAAGACCAAAGATTTCGTGGTGCGGCGCGAGTTGACGCTGAAAGAAGGCGAAATCTTCGATAACAATCAGTTGAAAAACGATTATATCCGCTTGATGCAATTGCGTTTGTTCGACAATATCGAAGTCAAGTTTGAGCCGAGCGAAACTGCGGATGCGTTGGACGTTGTATTTGAGTTTGCGGAAGCGGCCACCGGCAGTTTTAATTTCGGTATTTCGTATACGCAATCGACGAAAGAGATCGGCGGACTGTTGACGTTTTCCGAAAGCAACCTGATGGGGTTGGGACAAACACTCAGCCTGGATGTGAATATCAGTGAAGATGAAGATGAGATTCGCTTCACCTTCCAAGAACCGTGGCTGGATGATCACCATACCTCTTTTGCCCTTTCCATGTGGAATTCCGACGCGGAAACCACTTCCACGCTGAGCCGGTGGTCATCGGATTCGGCGAATTACGGTTTGGATGATCTTTATGACCTGGATTTGAACCGTACCGGTTTATCGCTGTCCTTCGGGCGGCCGTGGAAAGATATGACCGCCAGGATTAAGTTCAATTTTGAACGCAATGAGATTCTTGACTATTGGGCACATGATGATGAGACGGAAACGTCGTTGCCCTTGAGCGCCTTTGACTTACATTCCAATGAGTTCTGGAACAATTCCGTCGAGGTGCAGCTCGTCAAGAATCGCTTGGTTTATAAGAACCGTTATTCGGTAAAAAGCGGTTATCAACTTATGGGAAGTTACAGCGTAGCCGGTGAATATATCGGCGGCGACTTCGATTATCAAACCGCCATGCTTGAGGGGAAATGGTTCCATTCCTTCTCGGATTATTTGGTGTTGGCCACCCGGCTCCAGGGAGCTTATCTTACCGGGACGTATCCCGATTACGATGCTCTCTATCTCGGAGGATCCAACCGGCTGCGGGGCTATCGGGATCGGCGGTATTCAGATAACTCTACCATGGAGTTAATCGGTACCCGTTATGTGCTGTCCAATACCGAATTGCGGTATCAATTGCCGTTCCACAAAGATATGGAGATAGTGCTCTTTTATGATATCGGACAGGTGAAAAACCTGAATAACGAGAATGTCACCAAATCGGATTATGGTTTTGGTATTCGTTATAATGTTCCGTATTTGGGCATGATACGGATTGACCAGGCCTGGAACTCGGACGGAGATTCACGGGTGGTCTTCGGAATGCAAGAAAGCTTTTAATCCGGGGTGATACGTTGAGATATTTTCCCAAAACGATATTGAGCTGCGTCTTATGTTCATGGTTGCTGATGATGGTTAGTTCCGTTGCTTTGGGGAAGCCGGACGGATCTAAAGTGGAATCGGTCGAAGTCCAATTGAAGATCAGCGGTCAAATATACGAAGGGCTTCAGGAGCGAATCGAATTCAGTATTTGCCGGGTGGGAGAGAAAATTTTACTCTCTCAGCCGCTTTCTTTATTGGAAGAGAATCGGCAAACGTTGACACAGGCCATTTATAACATTTTTTCAAAAGTTCTGGCCGGCTTTCGCATCGAGACCATCGATATTGGACTTGAGGAGCATACCAGGATCATGATGCAGCTGGTCCCCCAAGGGCCGTTCATTACCAAGGTGAACCTGAAAACGCATTTTTTGGATATATCACCTGAATCCGAGCCGCTGTTCCGGGATGTGATTATGAAGACCGAAGCGGAATTGGAACGGATGTTTAAAGGATTGCCGATAGCGGCCCTACCGTGGGCGGAAAGTATCGTCCGGATGGTCACTCAGTATCTTGTGGAACGTGATTTTCCCGGTTTCCGTCCTGCATTGACTCTTCAGAGCAAACCTGACGGGGTTGTTGAATTTTATCTGCAATTACTCCCCAAAGGGCAATTGGTGAAGGATGTCAGGGTCAATTATTCTTCCACGACCATTCCCATCGGAATGATTCGATCCAAGCTGACCGTCGATCCGGCGGATTTGAATATACTGAAGGGAATGCCCGTTGAATTTTTGGTACATTACCAGAGAGACATTGAAAATTATTTGCTTACTGTCTTTGATTGGCTTCCCTATTTACGGAAATTCGGGTTGGATGCCGATTTACGGTTAAAACCGGATGAGGAAACCGGTGTGCAGATTACAGTTAATTCCGAGCGGTGGAGAACCAATATTGAAACCCGTTTTTTCCTGGGAGAACAGGATTATCATTATGTACAAGCCTATATCGGATACAACTTAGAGGATTATGAGGTGTATACCAAAGTACTTGCCGGGGAATACCCGGAAGGCAATTTTAAAATCGGCTTTAAAATTCCTTTGTCCACAAATTTTTATGGAGGATTCGAGTATCAATTGGAGAATCACCTAAAGAACGTAGGATTCTATTATCAGTTTGAACGGGGAGATTATTTCCATCTTCGTTTTGGGCTCGATGAAGCTCCCGATGAGGCGGTAATCGGAATCCGTATCAACGATCATTTTAATCTGGAATTGGTTCATTATGATCGTGACCTTGCGGTCCAGCTCATGTTTCATCTTTGGTAGTCGCCAACTCCAGACCACCTTTCGCTATTATATTAAAAAGGAGAGAGTATCATTATGAAAATCAACAAATCGTTGGAATTGCTTATTGTCGGAGTTGCCCTTTTGACTGTGGTATTAATGCTCAGCAGTATTTCGGGTGCCGCTCCCGCCCAGAATGCGTCGAATATCGGTTATGTGGATATGGAAAAACTTCAAAACGAATTGCCTGATTATCAACGCCTGCAATCCTTTGTAAAAGACAAAGATGCCGAATTCAAAGCGTTTCAAAATTATGTAATCACCCAACATCAAAATGCTTTGAAAGCGATTAAGGAAAAAGCCGATCAGGAAAAAGCAGGTAAATCCGCAGAAGAACAAGCCAACATCGATAAGCGTTATAATGAAGAAGCCCAAAAGAAAACCGATGAGACCAAAGCCCAGTTGGAACAGAAACGCGATGAATTGGTGAAGGCTTTGGATGCCCAGAAGAAAGTGGTGGATGAAAAGGTCCGTAAGCTGATTTCCGCAGTTGCCGAAGAGAAAAAATTGTCGGTTGTCTTGGATAAGGGAGCTGTTTTATACGGCGGCACGGATATCACCGCTTTGGTGATTGAAAAGGGCAAAAAAGAGGCTAACGCCGATAAAAAATGACAAACATCAAGCTGAAATATGGACTTATCGCTTTAGTCATCATCGGTATAGTGGGGATTGCTTTCACCTTCAGGCAATCATGGTTTAGGGTTCCCGCAGGAAAGGTGAAGGTGGCCCGGGTTCAGCTGGAAGAACTGTTGGCCCAACATCCGGACTGGAGCAAATATCAAAATCTTCAGCGTGAATTGAATAAATTGGAGCAGAATTGGGCAAAGGAAATCGGTGAAAACCCTTCTTTGCGGGATAATATCGGGCTGGAAGTCGAAGGGCTTCAGCGGCAAACCGATGAAATTCAGCAGGCTTTTAACGAAGAAGTCCAATTAAAATTGGCTAACCTCAATAAGGCGTTGGAAGAATATATAAAAAACAGACAGAACCAAGCGGCTTCGCTCTATAAAGAGAAGGTGGATGCTTTAAACGACCGCTTGACGAAGGAACTGAAAAGCCGCGCCGATGCCAATAATGAAGCCTTAAGCCGCGTCCGTGCGCAAATTCAGTCGGATTATCAAATCACGCTGTCCAATTTACAATTGCAATTGACCGTCGCCGAGTTAGCCTTAAACCCTCAAGAACAATGGGGAGAGAAAGAAAAGATTCAGGCTGAAATCGACCGGATTAACCGGGAGATCGAGGACCGGGTCCGGGCGGAATACGAAAAACTGCAAGCGGAATATGATCATTTCGTCGAGCAGCGAAAAGCCGAAATCAGCACTGAATTGGAAGCTTATCAAAAGCAACTTCGGCAAGAGATGTCTGCGGATATCCAGAAATATCGGGAGAAATTGGAGTCCGAATTTGACACATGGCGGCAAAAACGTGAAGCTGAACTTCAAAATGCCGTGAAGTCCAGGGAGGAACAATTGTCCCAAGAATTTCGGGAGTACAGTGCCAAGCGGCAGGTCCTTGTGGCCCAGCTGAAACAGTTGAAAGAAGATATGCTGTGGGAAGTGAAGACTGCAGCCAAGCGAATGGCCCGGGCAAAATCGGTGGACTTAGTGGTTACCGGCGATCTTGCCCGGCTCCCGTCTTTCGACTGGACCGCAAAATTAGCAAGGGAATTATATGAAAAATAAACGAAAGGTGGATAAATGACGTTATGAACAAATCAACATGGTTGATTGTGGGGGCTATTCTTCTGGGAGCTTTATTGATCGGAGGAGCGGTGCTCTTTGCCGCCAACCAGATGTCCTTTAAGATAGCAACGGTTAACCTCAATAAATTGATTCAGGACAGTGAATTAGGTCAAAAGCTCGGCCAAGAGTTAAATAATAAGAAAACGGAAATCGAAGGAAAGATCGCTTCGGCCAAGACCAATGAAGAAAAAGAGAAATTGACGAAGGAATTTGAGCAATTTCAATCAACGAAAGATGATGAATTCACCAAAAAGGCCAAGAAGGCCATCTCCAACGTTTGCAAGAAAAAAGGGATCAAAGCCGTTGCCAGCTCATCGATGTTCGTCCACAATGAGCTGGACATCACGGACGATGTCATCAAGGAATTGGACAAATAACGATTCACACTCTTTTGGAAAACGGCTGCAGCCCACAAACTACGGGGAGTCTAAACGATATTTCCATGGTGTGGGCCGCAGTATACATATAATTGCAGCAATTATCTTAAAATCCCAGTGTAAAAGGAGTTACCGCCATGCCAACATTATTAGAGTTAGCGGAATATGTTAAAGGTTCGGTGATTGGTGATCCGAATGTCCAAATTACAGGCGTATCCGGACTGGAAGATGCCAAACCCGGCGATATCGCCCTCGTTGCTTCGTTAAGAGGTGTGGAACGGACCGTACATAGCCAAGCTGCGGCTCTGATCGTACCGGTGAATCTCAATGACGTGGCCAAGCCGGCGATTAAAGCGGCCAATCCCCGTTTGGCGTTTGCCCGGATTTTGGAGTATTTTGCGCCAAAGAAAGCCTTTCAGCCCGGGATTCACCCCACTGCGGTGATTGGGAGCAATTTTAAAGGCGAAAATGTGTCGATAGGTGCTCACGTATATATCGGGAACAACGTAACGATCGGACAGGGTAGCATTATCGCTCCCGGAGCGGTGATCGAGGATAACGTACATATCGGTGAAAATTCCATCATCCACGCCAATGTGGTGATCCGTGAGGACACCTTCATCGGGAACCGGGTCCAAATTCATGCCGGGACGGTGATCGGTGCTGACGGTTTCGGATATGTGACGGTGGATTCCAAACATATTAAAATTCCGCAACTGGGCAAAGTGATTATTGAAGATGACGTGGAGATTGGGGCCTGCGTGACGGTGGACCGGGCAACAACGGGAGTTACCTTGATCAAACGAGGCAGTAAAATTGATAATCTGGTTCAAGTTGCCCATAATTGTCAAATCGGCGAAGACAATATTATCGTCGGCCAAGTGGGCCTGGCCGGTGCGGCCAAGCTCGGCGACCGTGTGACATTGCTCGGAAAATCCTCTATTGTCGGGCATTTGCAGGTTGGTGACGATTCGGTTGTTGCAGCGCATTCATTGGTTATCAATAATCTTCCGCCGAATTCCTTTGTGTCCGGGGTTCCGGCACGGCCTCATGCGGTGGATATGCGCATCCAGGCATCGGCCGGACGGTTACCCGAAATTTTGAAGGAGCTGAAGGAACTCCAGAAAAGAGTGGCGGAATTGGAAAGGAAAAATCTTTCCTGATCCCCTCGGTAAAAAAGAGGATTTTTATGAGAACTGGGCGAAGTATCTTGCAATGAAAAAGGATACCATAACCCGGTTCTTTCTTATTTTTGCGACGGTGCATGGCCCGGAGGTTTGCTACGGGTTTCCTACGTGATACTATGGCGCTTCGGCGCTTTTTTTTTAAAAAGTAAACGGGGTGGCTGATGTGCGTATCATCCATCGATATGTGTGGCGGGAGTTTATTCTGCAATTTTTCATTTGCAGCTTTGGCTTTATGGTGCTTGGCATCGGTAAAATCATCTTCGATTACAATGACATGTTTATCGGGTATCGGGTAACTCCGCAGCTCATGGGGTATCTGGTCTTAAATCAATTGCCGCTTTTAATGATGGATGTGCTGCCGGCAGCCTGTTTGTTCGGGATAATTCTGAGCCTGGGACGGCTGTTGCGGGAGCGGGAATTCGAGGTCTTTCGGATTTGCGGGGCTTCACTGGTACGCACAGTGAGCTCCATCTTTATCGGAATTACGGTATTTTGTGTCGCGGCCTTTTTTTGGAATGACCGGGTCGTCCCGGCGGCCAACCATCGTTTCGACAAAGAGGTCCGGCGTCTCGAGATGCAGGAAAATCTGCCGCTGTTAAAGGAGAATGTGGTGATAAAGGCTCCGGGAGACCGGTTTATATATTTGAAAAAAGTTTCTCATAAAGACGGGACCATCGGCGGTGTATTAATCATTGATGCCGGCCAGTCCGACCGGCAATGGCCTCGAATCATTACCGCTGAATCCGGTGCCTTGAAAAAGGGAATTTGGGTATTGCGAAACGGGGTTATTCATGAAACGGACGACTCCGGGGCCATCATCTCCGAGGTCCGCTACAATGAGATGGAAATTAAGATAGCCAATGACTTTACGGGATTCCTCGGGGATGACAAATCTCCGTGGGCCATGACCAGCCGCGAATTGAGAAAGTATTATGAGATGAGCGTCCAAAGCGGATTAAATTCACCGGTGTATGCGGTATATTTTCATCAGAAATTTGCGGATCCGGTGATCTCGTTGGTGTTGGCTTTTGTGGCGGTCCCGCTGACCATCTGGACCGGGCGGAATTCCCGTTGGCTGGGGCTGGTGTATTGTTTTTTAATTATTATGGCATATTACACCATGCAAGTGGTGGGACGGACCATGGGAGCCAACGGCGTTTTAATTCCCTGGTTGGCCGCTTGGGCACCCCATTTGGTCTTTTTGGCGCTCGGGGTTTTCCTCATGATTGGCGTTGAACACCGCGGAGGTTGCTGATGAAATTGCGGTGGGTTGTATGGATATTCGTCTTACTTTTCCTTTTTTTATGGCATGGGCCGGCCATGGCCAAAGGTGAGCCGGTAACCCTTAAAGCGGATCGTGTTGAATATGAGGATCATTCGCGACAGCTTGAAGCCTGGGGCCATGTACAGGTGGTCTATAAGGATATTACGATTTACGCTGAACATGCATTATTGGACCGTGACTTGAAAATGCTGGTCGCGACGGGGAACGTCCAGGTTGAACAGGGGGGTGACTCCATCCAGGGAGAACGGTTTATCTATGACATCCGCACCGAACAAGGTTGGTTAACTCCGGTTTTTACGGAAGTGACGGATTCCCGGATGGATGGCCCGGCCTATTTTAACGCTGAGTCCGGACTGGTTAAAGGGGACGATCTTTTTCTTAAAAATTCCAGTTTTACCAGTTGTGATTTGGCGGAGCCCCATTACCGTTTCACCGCGGAGCGGGTTGAATATTATCCGGAAGAGCGTATTGTTTTTCATAATATGTGGTATTGGGAGGGCAAATACCGACTGCTGTATTTCCCCTATTTTGTGATTTCTCTGAAAGAAGAAGACAGTATCTTTGACGTAAAAGTCGGTTATGAGACGGATACCGGGTGGTATCTGTATGTGGGGTATAATTATTATGTCAATGCTAAAAACAAAGGGACGATTTATACCAAAATAACCCAATGGGGCGGTGACGGTATCGGTATTAAGCATACCACGAAAGTTTCGGAAACAGTCGAATGGTACCAGGACTTTTTTTATAAAGACAACAGCGACAACTATCGACTTTATAACGAATACAAGCTGGCGCTCGGTTATAAAAACCTGACCAACCCCAAAATGAAATGGAATGTTGATCTGGAAAATTGGTACACGGATGATTTTCGGGGTTCGGGATATTCCAATGTCGTCATCAATCTGGAAGGAACATCGCCGTATCCCAATCTGAGACTGACGTATAAGAATGATAAAGATGAAGCTGAAACGCTGAATTTCGGTGAAAGCTGGTTTTATGAAACAAAGTCAAAGGTCAGGATCTCTACAAGCGGGGCGTGGTATTACCGGAAAGAGACCGACGGTGATTTCAACGATAATTTCAGTTACAATATGAATGTGACGAAAGATTGGGGATGGAGCAATGCCACGCTGAGAGTCTCCAATAATCAGACCCGCAATTCTTACAGCAGGTTCAATACCAGCGATACTAACTATCTTCCGGATGTTACTTTCAATATTCCCAAATGGACCTTGCCGTTGATTGGGGAGATCGTTTATAACGGGCAGTTTACCAATTATGAATATATTGCGATTACCGACAATCAAGTGACGGCCGACTATAAAGGCCAGCGTTTTGCCAATAAGTTTACCAAGTCCGTCAAACTGTGGGAAAAGAACGACATGTCGCTTTCAACCAATAATCAATTGATATACCGTTATTATTGGGTGGATGGGGCCGGTTCGGACTTTGCAGGTCTTATCGAAGGCATTAATTTTCAAAAACGGTTCAGTCCGGCGTTATCCACGGTTGTCGGTATCAATTATACTGCCAAACATGGTGAAGTGCCGGATATGTTCATCACGAGGTTTGGCGACAATCTGACCGATGGCGGCGCTGTGACTAACAGTTGGTCGTTGAGGTTGAAAACCTTCAATGTCAATCTGAATTCCGGATATAATCTGACCTATCAAACCTTCAATCCGTTATATATCTCAGCATCCTGGAATCCGGACGCCAAGGGTTCGTTCAGTTTTTCCTCGGTTTACTATATAGAAGAGGACCGTTATTACCATCGGGGATTGGGTTATACGACGCTTTATTTTCTTTACCTGCCTAAAGATAAATGGCGAATTAATATAGGCGTTAACTATGATTTTCAGACGGATGTTTGGGGAGAGCGTTATTTGGAAATGTCTGTCATCGAACAGCTCGCCCAAAACTGGCATATCCGGCTGTCGGCCCGATACAGCGGTTTGGTTGGAGATTTTTCGGTATTAAATTTTGATCTGACTTACCATTGGCATTGCCGGGACGTGATTTTCAGTTATGATTATGTGGAAGGCACGTATAATCTGCAGATAAATTTCAAAGCGTTCCCTCAGGCAAAAATCGGGACCAATATGGATGCAACGGAGTTATTGTATCAATGAAACATCTGCTTATTCCGATCATCTGGATATTGGCAACGGTGCTGGTGGCGGTTCTCGGCCATTATGGGGGTTGGTGGGAAGAACCACCGACCGGCGTTTCCGTCGTCAGGCCCCAGCCGGTAGCGCCGGATATGCTTATCCGCCAATCCAGGCTGGTTGGCTGGGACGGTTCTCAAAAGACCTGGGAGGTGAAGGCCGGGCGAATCTGGCAGACCAACAGGGGCAATCAAATTTATTTTGAAGAAATTTCAGACGGTATCATTTTTTCCGTGGAGGGAAAGCGCGTCGCCTTTCAAGCCGCGTGGGCACGGTGGGAGAGGTTTTCCAAGACGTTATATGTGGGAGGTAAAATCCAAGCCAGAATCGAAAATAAGACGGTGACCACCGAAGAACTGGTGATGCGTTATGATACGGAGATTATCTCCAGTTTCCATCCGGTAACGGTCACCGGAAAAAAACTGAAGATGACAGCGGGTTCGATGCAATTGGATTTGAAAAATGAGATGCTGGTTTTGGATAACGGGGTGGAATTTGAACAGGACGGCGATAGTCTTCGGTCAAAAGGGTTACGGTATAATCTGAAGACGGAAGAATTCGAATTGGTGGAACCGGAAGGGGTCGTATTGAGTTTATGAAGCGTCAACTGTTACCCTGGGTCGTTGTTGCCATCATGGTATGGGGCGGAACGATTCCGGCTTGGGCTGAAGATAAAGTGAAAGTCACCGGGGATCGGATCCGCGGGGATACCGAAAAGAAGATTTCATACATTACCGGTAATGTCCGAATCGTTCAAGGTTCGGACGTGATTACCACCGATGCCGCAACGGTGGATTTGGATCAAAAACTGCTTTTTCTGGAAGGGACCGTAACATTTACCAATGGCGATGATCTGGTGGTTTCGGCGGATAATTTGGATTATAATATGAAAAAGAAGAACGGAACCTTTAAAAATAATGTCTTGGTGCAGCGATTGGAGAAGAAAACCAAGGGGAAGGACGGCAACGGGAAGGATCCGTTTACGCTATATACCGATGAATTGTATTTTGAATCCAATACGAAAAATTTTACGGCCAAAGCGGGCCGGATCATCCACAAAGATTTTACCGGGACGGCGGATGTTATCGAATATAACGACCGACTCCAGTTGTTAACTCTTCGGGGAAATGCATATTTGAAAAAACCGGAAGGTGAAGAGTTGCATGGCGACGTGACCCAGATCAATCTGGAGAAGAAGACCTTTGTGGTGGAGAATAATGTCATGATCCATTTCGATGTGGATGATGACGACGAGGCCGAGAACGGTAAAGCATCCACGGAGCCATCCGCGGAGCAGGCGGATCAAGCTCCGGCGGAATCCGGGGACGGCCCTGATGTGGAGATTGTGCCTGAAGAGCCTCTTCCGGAGTTAAAGGACGAGGTTCAGTCCGACAATGAACAGAAGGCCTCTGCGTGAGGTGATGTGATGGAAGCATACGTCCCGACGCCGTTAACTCCCGATGCTGAGGAATGGGTGGTGCGAAGGGATCAGGCGGCTCATAATCATGCCGGAGCATACCAGTTCATCGAGTACGAGACTGCCAATGTGGAATGGGTTTTTCCGCCGGAAGATCTCATTCATTCCGACTTACAGTTGGTATTTGGGATAGGCTCCGCAACAGCCGGTAAGCTGAAAGCCGAGGGATATGAAACTTTGTCCGATTTATGCCGGCATCCGCGTTGGGCCGCTGCCGCCCGGGAATTACTCCGGATCATCGAGAGACGGGATGTGGGTAGATTGGAGAAATACGGTGCCTCCGATCTGGAGCTGCTCAGTTTTTACCGGCCGGAGGATTTGACATTTATCGATATTGAAACTGCTGGGCTGTACTATATGTATCCCGTCTTTTTAATCGGCATGCTCCGGTTTGAGCAGGGTAAAGGGATCATCCGGCAGTTTTTAGCCAGAAATTTTGAGGAAGAAATCGCTATTTTGTCCGAATTGAATGAGACTGTGCGCAATCGGGGAATTTTAGTCAGTTATAACGGCAAAAGTTTCGATATCCCTTATCTCCGAGGTAGACTTCGTTATTATCAACTGGATGATCGGTTTGAGGCATTTCATTTGGATTTGTTAAAACATGCCCGCAGGGAGTTCAAACCGGTATTGCCTAATTGCCGCTTGACAACCATCGAAAAGTATATTTTTAATGAAAATCGGGAAGGAGATCTTCCGGGTTCGGAAGTTCCAGAGTTTTATCAGCGTTTTATGGACACCGGCCAGCGGTTTTATATCGACCCAATCTTACAACATAATGCCCGTGATCTACTGGCTTTAGCCAAATTATTGGGAATACTCGTACCTGGCGGTGGGGGAAAGACGGCAGCCTGTATTTAATGGAGTATTTTTTGGAGGTTAATTCGGTGGCGGATGGCACGAAAGGAGCTTAGGATGATGGATTTCCATGCTTGGCTCACCATAGCCGATGCTTTTGTCCTTGGGTTTATTCTGCAGGCATTGGTCCGGTGGACTCCCTGGGCCGCAGTGGGGATTTCCTTTCTGACGGTGATTCTTCTTCCGGCGCTGTGGGGAGTGGGAATGACCGTCGGCCTGTGGTGTTGCTGTGCCTTTTTAACTTTTCATCCGGATGAGGAACATCCGGAGAAAAAGGGCGGATTTAAACGGATTTTGGTGTATGCCTTGTTAACTTTTTACGGATTTATTTTGACTTTGCTCATCTTATGGAAAGTGAAGCATGGATACGGGATGATCACCGTTTCCCAACGGGAATGGCTGGCCTGGTTTTATCTGGCGGCCATTGAGGTTTGTTTTTATAAAATTATCGCCAATGCCAGTCCCAAATGGAATCGCTTCCAGATCGGGTATGGCATTGGTTTTCTCAACACTTGTATGCTTTTGTTTTGGTTGTTTCCCTATGGCTATTCCATGATAGTGTTGACATTATTGACCTTGCTTGTACTCAATCCCTTGCTGCTGTTGTGGGTGGACAGGCTGAAACGGGAAACGGACGGAATCATCTAGGCTTTTTCGTTTATTCGGGATTTTCATGACGGATGGTTTTCCAGATCAATATCAAGGTAGGAGACGAATGAAAGTAGCTTTTCATACATTAGGGTGTAAAGTGAACCAGGATGACACGGAAAGTTTAATGACGTTGTTCCGGGAACGGGGCTACGATATCGTACCCTTTGGCCCGGGAGCCGATATTTATGTGATCAATACCTGCGCCGTGACTCAGACCGGCGCCGGAAAATCCAGACAGAGCATTCGGAAGGCCATTGGATATGGGTCCGGGATCGTGGTTGCTACCGGATGTTATTCTCAGGTTTCGCCGGAAGAAGCCGGCGGGATCGAGGGTGTCGATTTATTGGTGGGAATGGCGGAACGCCCCCAAATTGTCGATTTGGTCGAAAAGTATCTGGCTGACCGGCAGAAACGGTTGCACATCGAGATCTTGGAACATGACGGATGGATCGATCTGCCCCATGGCCTGGTTTCCGGTCGGACCCGGGCCATGCTGAAAATCGAAGAAGGGTGCGAACAGTTTTGTTCGTATTGCATTATTCCCTATGCCCGAGGAAAAGTCCGAAGTATGCCTCTGGAGCGTGTAGTTGCCGAGTTTAAGAAACTGGTGGAAGCGGGATACCGGGAGATCGTCCTCACCGGTATTCACTTGGGCTGTTATGGGAAAGATCTGGGATTGACCCTCGATGATGTCTTGCGGGAGCTGACGGTACTTTCCGGGGAATTCCGGATCCGGTTGGGTTCCATCGAACCGACGGATTTTACGGAAGGGTTGATCCGCCGAATCGCAGGACATCCACGAATCTGCCAATATTTGCACATTCCTTTGCAAAGCGGTAGCGACCGGGTTTTGGAAAGGATGAACCGAGGATATCGGCTGGATTATTTCCGAGACCTGTTGCAGGAACTGCGTTCGATGAACCCGTTGATCGGCATTGGTACTGATTTAATTGTCGGATTTCCCGGCGAAACCGATGAAGATTTTGAAAATACGTTAGAGTTCGTGAAAGAGCAGCGTTTCAGCAAAATGCATGTATTTCGGTATTCACCCCGAAAGGGGACACCGGCGGCCATGTTGCCGGATCGGGTTCCTGGCAAGATCCAGGAGGAACGAAGCCGCCGGATCAGCGAGATTGCGCTCCAAATGAGCCGTGCGTTTGCCGACCGATTTATCGGGAGAACCGTTGAGGTGTTGTTCGAAGAGCGGGAAGGCCTATACTGGACCGGCCTTTCCGGAGAATATATTCCGGTGAAGGCAGAGAGCGGCCAGGATCTCAAAAATAAAGTCTGCCAAGTGAAAATCACAGAAAACGAAGGGGAGAGGTTGATAGGGGTTTTGATACCCGACACCTATCATTCTGCCGTGTCCTTTACTAAAAAATCAGGAGATTCAGAAGGAATTTAATCAGGTTTGTCGAATTAGGCCAAAAAGGAGAGATTTTCGGTGTCTGACTGCGTATTTTGTAAAATAATCAATAAAGAGATACCCAGCACTGTGGTTTATGAAGATGAGCGGGTTATTGCGTTTAAAGATATTCAACCTGCGGCGCCTACCCATATTTTGGTCATCCCGAAACGGCATATCAACAATATTGCCGATCCGAATCTGCTTCAGGATGGCTTGGCAACGGATTTGATGAAGGCTATCCAAACGGTCACCCAAGAGCTGGGATTGAGGGAAAACGGGTTTCGGGTCGTGGTCAATTGTGGTCGGGATGCGCTGGAGAGTGTTCATCATCTACATTTCCACGTCCTTGCCGGACGCAGCATGAGTTGGCCTCCCGGATGAGTTGACAAAAACCGGGGAATTATAGTATAATTTTAAAATGTAATTTTGACTTTCGAACCGAACACTGCGGGCGAAGTCGTAAAGCAGGCAGGCAGTGGAGGGGAGGGAAAATTTGTGGCAACTGAAGTTAAGATCGGTAAAAATGAGACTTTAGATAGCGCGTTAAAGCGTTTTAAAAGACAATGCCAAATGTCCGGAATTTTAGCCGAAGTCCGGAAGAGAGAGCATTATGAAAAGCCCAGCGTAAAGAGGAAGAAAAAATCGGAAGCAGCAAGGAAACGTAAATCCAGATAAGGATAGTTATAACCCGTCGGTGTTCATAGACGGGTTTTTTCATTTAAAATAAGTATGCCAAACAGAAATCCATGGGTATCGTGTTCGATAATAAGTTTGGCGATGGACTGTGGGAGCATTTTTGAGATGGAACGAAAGATTTTACATCTCGATATGGATGCGTTTTATGCAGCGGTGGAACAATTGGATAATCCGGTGTATCGGGGAAAACCGGTGATCGTCGGCGGCGACCCGTCCCGGCGGGGAGTGGTTTCCACCTGCTCTTATGAAGCACGCCGCTTTGGCGTTCGTTCGGCAATGCCCCTTCAGGAAGCCTTTCGCAGATGTCCCCAGGGCATTTTCCTTCCGGTACGGGCTAAAAGATATGCGGAAGTATCCCGTCAGATTATGGGGATTTTAGCAGAGTATTCCCCGTTAATCGAGCCGTTGTCACTGGATGAAGCATTTCTGGATTTAACCGGTTCCGAAGTGATATTCGGGCCGGCGGTGGAGATAGGGAAAACCATTGTCCGGCGGATCGAGGAGGAAATCGGGCTGACGGCTTCAGTAGGCATTGCTCCCAACAAGTTTTTGGCCAAACTGGGATCGGATTTGAGAAAACCCAAAGGCTTTGTGGTAATCACTCCTGAAAATGCCTTGGAGCTGTTGGAAGATTTGCCTGTGGGAAAACTTTGGGGAGTCGGCAAACGGACCGAGGCTGTCTTATTACAAATGGGCATTCGGACCATTGGCATGTTAAGACGTTATCCATTGGAAAAACTCATCGAACGCCTGGGCGAGGTGGGGGCCCATCTTCATCAACTGGCCCATGGCCGGGATGATCGCCTGGTGGTTACGGATGAAACCGCCAAAAGTATTGGCCATGAGATGACGTTCCAGACGGATACGGATGATCGGGAATTTTTAACCGGAGTGTTGCTGTGCCTGGCCGATCAGGTGGCACGGCGATTGCGTCAACACCGTCTGAAGGGGCGTGTGATCACCGTCAAAATCAGGGATCGGGCTTTTAAAACCATGACCAGGCAAACCACGTTGGAGCAGCCGACGGATTTTGAAGAAACCATTTATCAGGTGGCTTTAGGCTTGGCCACGCAGGCAGAATGGGGTGGAGGAAAAGTCCGGCTCTTGGGCATTACGGTCAGCGGGTTCGAAGACCCTCAAATCCAGTTATCTTTATTTGCAGAGCCGGAGGATCCGGCCGTGATTCAACTGGATAAATTGCATCGGACAGTCGATCAACTGAAAAACAAATTTGGCGAACGGGTGATTACCAAAGGAACCATAATTCATATGAATAAATTGATGAAGGATTGAAATCCAATGGTATTCAATGAAGCCACTCCGGCAAGGAGTGGCTTAAATTTTTTTACGTAATGATTCAGTTATGTCTTTTTCTTGTCTGCATGGTCATTGTTCAGCCTGATAATTCATATAATTTGAGAGATTGGGCGTGGTCGGGTAGTCTGGCCTGCAGATTTTAAGGAGGTTTTTGGTATTGAAAAAGCACCTGGTGTTATTGGTTGGATTCATTATGATGATGTCCGTCGGGTTGGCTCAGGCATACACTCTGGACTCCGGTTCGCCGAAATGGCAAATTATGATTAATATTCCCGAATATAAACTATATGTCTATCAGGATGGCGTTCTCCTGGGCAAATATCCGGTGGCGGTGGGTAAACCCTCGGAGCCTTCTCCCATTGGCGATTTTTATATCGTCAATAAAGTGATAAATCCTGTCTGGTATCCCCAGGGCCGTAAACCGGTCCCGCCGGGGCCTGCCAACCCTTTGGGCAAATATTGGCTGGGGTTGAACATCAAAGGCTATGGGATCCATGGGAACAATTCGCCCGGTTCCATTGGCAATCCGGTGTCCAAAGGATGTTTCCGAATGCGAAATGAAGATATTGAAATGCTGTTCCGCATCATCCCCAAAGGAACGCCGGTAAAGGTGAAGTATGCCACCGTACGGGGATGGGTAGATGCTGAAGACCGTGCCTGGCTTGAAATCTTTCCGGATATCTATAATAAAGCCAATCTGAAACAGTCTGTGGCGGAAGTGTTGAGGGATCTGGGATGGAAATATCAACCCCATGACCGGGCTCTTGGAGAATTGCTCGCCAGGAACTGTTTCTCCGTCATGGAGGTTCCACGGGCCCTTGAATTTGTCGGCGAATCGATGAAGGGGGATGCATTTTTATGGAATAACGATATTTATATTCATGCACAGAACACGGATTTACAAGAAGATTGGATCCGGATCTTTGATGAGCAGGTTCTTTTTAAGGGGTACCTTAGTGCAAACCTTTTGGATATCATTGCAGACGGTCGGTATCAGTGGAATCTGGATGGGGTTGCGAACCGGGTCAGTCTCCGACGGATATTTCCGGAACAGGACAAAAATTAACAGAAAATACCATCAAAAAAGATGACGAATCGACACAACTTTATTTACAGGTTATGATATTTTGAAAAAGCATGAATCAAATTGCCGTCTGAACGTATATTCGAAGAATATGCATGTTATTTATGAAGGAATGAAGGGACTTCCGGTATGCCCGTCTCCCGGGGAGGGGGAACCGGTCTCGGAAGAGCGGCCAGCCCTCCTTGGGCGGTTTCCCGGAATTCTTCCGGTAGTCGCCTGCCCACTTTCCCCATGGTTTCGATCACCTGATCGGCGGTAAACAGGCTGGTTAGTCCGGCCAAGGCCATTTCAGCGGCTGCAACTGCGTTGAGTGCTCCCAGTGCATTCCGTTTGACACACGGGATTTCCACCAAGCCGCCGACAGGATCGCAGATCAATCCCATGAGGTTCTTTAAGGCAAAAGCGACTGCGTGACCTGACTGCTCGGGATTCCCGCCGGCCATTTCGACCAACGCTCCGGCGGCCATGGCTGAAGCTGAACCGATTTCAGCCTGGCAACCGCCTTGAGCCCCTGAAATGGTCGCTTTCTTTTCGATGACCATGCCGATACCTCCGGCCGTAAAAAAGGCCGGTATCATAAGGGTATCCGGCATGTTTTTTTTCCGGGCGATACTGAAGAGAACGGCGGGGAGTACGCCGCAGGAGCCGGCGGTTGGTGCGGCTACAATCCGGCCCATGCAGGCATTGACCTCCGGGATGGCCATGGCATACGCTAAAAGTTGGGTGAGATCAGGGGATAACAGGGAACGGCCTTGGGCTGAATATTGCAGCAGCCGGTAAGCGCTGCCGTCAATATATCCGCTCCGGGAATGCTGGGGGCTGTTCAGGCCCTTTTCCAAAGCTTCCCGCATAATGTGAATCCGGTACGCCATTCGTTCTTTTAAAGACGCTATATGTTGGCCGGTTTCGCGGCTTTCATCTTCCATGAAGATTTGTGAAAGGGGTTTGCCTTCTGCCATGGCTCTGTCGATAAAATGGCTTAGACTCATATTCTTCATCAGCGTTCCAATACGACTCCTTCAGTCTTTGATGATTTTCGGAATAAACCGGACGTCGAAGATGTTTTGGAAGCCTTTTAACGTTTCCAGCAGCTTCACGTGGGGTGTTTGATCCAGTTCAATGCACATCAGGGCATCACCCTCCCGATGAGTCCGGTAAACTTTCATGGCGGCGATGTTCAGCCCATCTTTGGCCAGCTCTCCGGTGACTTTGGCAACAACTCCGGGATGATCTTGATGCACCAGGATGAGGGTGGGATAAATGCCGTTTAAGTCCATAGGAAAATGGTTTAAGCGCCAAACGGAAATTTTGCCGCCTCCCAGCGAACTACCGTCAATGGATACGGTATGGGATGGGGAACAAAGCGTAATCCGGGCAGAGTTGGGATGGACATCTCCCAGGTCAATAGGGTTAAACTGATAGGTTAAACGACAGGCGGCAGCCAACCGGCAGGCGTCGGGGATGCGTTCGTCGTCGGGCGCCAGCCCCAAAATTCCGGCAAGGAGCGCCAAACGGGTTCCGTGACCTTCGCCGGTATAATGGAAGGAACCGTGGAGACGGATATCGGCTTGGACGGGTACTTCGTCCAACAGTGCCCGGGCAAAAAGGCCCAAATGGACCGCGCCTGCCGTATGGGAACTGGAAGGCCCGACCATGACCGGGCCGATGATATCGAAAATACCGATGGGCAACGCTCCTTTGCGGATGGCGATGCGTGAGGCCAACCGCTTTTTTTATTAGATTTATATCAATTTTAAGGTTTCCAGAATTTTTGAAAAAATAAACAAAAAAAGTTAACCTCAGGGGATGGAGGAAATTGGCATCTTCCGGCGAAAAAAATGGTAATACTGTTGCGGGGAGATGTCATGGAACGACGTTGGGTTTGGTGGTCGCTTGCGGCTGTATCATTGCTTTTAATATTAACTTTTTTCCTGGGACGGAACGGAATAGCCGGTTATCTGGCGGAACGTTGGATCGTCCGTACGCTGGGAGTCACCGCCGTGATGAGCGATGTACGCGCCGGATGGGGATTTGAACGGATCGAAATCGACCACTTGACGGTCCACGAGCCGGAGGAAACAGAATGGGCGACCCAGGTGGCATCCGTCACCGGAGAGATGGCTCCGTTTGGCCTTTTCAGGGGCACTCTTCATTTCCGCACAGTGAATTTGACGATCACGGAAGCCGTTGTCAGCCGGGATGATCGGCAGTTTAAACTGTTGCATTTGGCTCCGTTACAGCCTGCGGAATGCAAAATTGACCGGTTGGATTGGTCGTTGGAACGGGTGAAGCTCATCGATGTCCGGGCCAATCCGCCTCGGGTGCGGACCATACCTGTCCGTTTGAAACGGAGCGATACCGGGATAGAGTCGCTGCAACAGTTGGAAAAATTGCTGCTGGATACCATCGTTAAAACCGGCGCTTTCCATGAGACGGAAAAAACGGAGAAAAACAAGGGAAACGGCGAAAGCGGCGGAGGACAATTTCAAAGCGGACTGAAACGGGCAACCGATAAAGTCAAGGCATTTTTTAGGAAAACGTTTAAAAAAGAATGATTCATCTGTATAATAATAATCTGGAAATTTCGAATTTCCTGAGGATTGGTCAGATGACGGATGGGAGTTGAGCGAATGAAGCGAATTATTCTGACCGGCGGCGGAACGGCCGGGCATGTGATGCCCAATTTGGCTTTGGTGCCGGAGTTGCGCCGTAACGGTTGGGAGATCGAGTATATTGGCAGTTATACAGGGATTGAAAGGGAATTAGTGATGGAAGCCGGGATTCCCTATCATCCTATCGCCACCGGAAAATTTCGCCGTTATTTTTCGGTCAAAAATTTCACCGATCCTTTTCGGGTGTTGCAGGGGTTGGGGCAGGCAGTCGCGTTGATTCGCAAGCTCCGTCCGGATATCGTCTTCTCCAAAGGCGGTTTTGTGTCGGTACCGGTGGTGGTGGGTGCCTGGCTCAACCGGGTTCCGGTCATTCTTCATGAATCCGATCTGACGCCGGGATTGGCTAACCGTTTGTCACTGCCGTTCGCGACGGCTATTTGCGCCACCTTTCCGGAGACGTTGGCCCATCTGCCGACGGGAAAGACCCATTTAACCGGAAATCCGATTCGGGCCGAATTGTTAAGCGGTTCCAAGGAAAAAGGGATGGAAATATGTGGATTTGATTCTGCCAAGCCGGTGTTGGCGGTCCTGGGAGGCAGTCTGGGTTCGGTCACCATCAATCAAGTCGTTCGGGCCGTTCTTCCTGAACTTTTAAAGCGGTTTCAGGTGGTCCATATATGCGGAAAAGGTCATTTGGATCCAGCGGCCCAACGGCCGGGGTACCGTCAATTTGAATTTGTCACTCAGGAGTTGCCCCATCTTTTGGCGTTGGCGGATATCTGCATTTCCCGGGCGGGTTCCAATTTTATCTTCGAATTGTTGGCGTTGAAAAAACCGGCGCTGTTGATCCCATTGTCGAAAGCAGCAAGCCGCGGAGACCAAATCTTAAATGCCCGTTCCTTTGCCAAGCAGGGCTTCAGTGCGGTATTGCTTGAGGAGGAATTATCCGGTGAACGGCTGCTTTCCAAGGTCGATGAACTTTACAGGGAGCGACAAGCATATATTGAAAAGATGGCCTCCAGTCCATTGAATGACGCCACTGCCACTGTGCTTCGCTTAATCGATGCATTGGGGACAAAAGGAATAAACGTATAAGTTGTTAGCGGATGGGCGACGCCATGAAGTCCATTTCGAACCTGAAAGCGGGTGATATCCTGAAAATCGGGATGCTTGACGAATTGCGGGAGTGCTTACCGGCATCTCCCGGAATCAGCGGGAAACAAGATTATCACAATGCGGCTGTTATGGTGTTGTTGATTCCGGTCCGTGATGAATATCATATTGTATTCGAACGGCGGACGGCCAATATTCCGCAGGGAGACGAGATTTGTCTCCCCGGTGGCAGTGTGGATCCGGACCAAGACGAGACGCCGGAGAGGACGGCCATCCGGGAAACCGGAGAGGAATTGGGAATACCGGAAACGGCCATCCAAGTTATCGGGCGGTTGGATACCGTGGTGGCTTTAATGGGCACAACGGTCGATGTGGTGGTCGGTACGGCCGAATTGGGAGTGGATGCCATGCGGATCAACCGGGAAGAAGTGGCCAAAGTATTTACATTGCCGGTTCGTTATTTCGTGGAACATCCTCCCGAAGAGTATCAGGTGATGGTGACTTTACACCCGTCGTGTCTGGACCCGAAAAGCGGCAAAGAGATTTGTCTCCTGCCGTCGGTGGAATTGGGCTTGGGTGAGCGCTATTATCGGCCTTGGGGCGGTTATCGTGCCAAAGTTTATGTTTACCGGACGGAACATGGGGTTATCTGGGGAATTACGGCCCGGATTATCAATGATTTGGTCAGGCGATGGACTGCCCGGCTAAAATAACGGAAACGGAGGAACAAAAAGATGAAACATATTGAAATTCCTGTGGACACGTTAAATCTGGATGTATTTCAGTTCTGGAAAGATTCGTTGTTGCTGACTGCCGGCGAAAATGGGCCGGGACGGTTTAATGCAATGACTGTAGGGTGGGGTAGCCTTGGATTGATGTGGGGTATGCCCGTGGCGATGGTGGTTGTGCGTCCCAGCCGTTACACGTATGAGTTTATGGAAAAAAGCCCTTCATTTACGATTGCTGCATTCGATGCCCGGTATAAGGGAGTGTTGGCCCTTATGGGTTCCAAATCCGGGCGAGATCTGGATAAAGTGGCTGCGGCAGGGCTCACTCCCCTTCCATCCCTGAAGGTGAGTGCTCCGGCATTTGCGGAAGCCCGCTTGATCCTGGAATGCGAGAAGATTTACGCGGACGATCTAAATCAGGATACCATGGATCCGGAGGCTCTAAAACACTATCCCAAGGGCGATTTCCACCGGATCTACCTGGGCCGGGTAGTGGCTGTAAGGCAGTTGGAGGAATAGGTACTGGGTTAGGAGACAGGAGCTTAATAAATAGTTGAACTATGCACTGTGCACCAGTATCACAACGAAAATGAAAGGATCTTGAATGATGGACAAGTTATTTGATATCTCTGGACGGATCATTTTGATTACCGGTTCCAGTCAGGGGATTGGGCTTAGTCTGGCGCGGGGGTTTGCCCGCAACGGCGCTAAAGTCATTCTTAACGGAAGGGATCCCGCTAAGCTTCAGCAGGTGGTTGGCACATTAAAAGACGAAGGATTCGATGTGACGGGTTATGCTTTTGATGTGTCCAATCAGGCGGCAGTGGTGGAAACCGTGGATGCCATTGAACGGGACGTAGGGCCTATTGCGGTTTTGGTGAACAATGCCGGCATTCACCGCCGGGCTCCTTTTGAAACCATGTCTTTGTCCGACTGGCAAACGGTGATGGATACCAATCTGACGTCTGCTTTCATCGTTTCTCAGGCGGTATCCCGATATATGAGATCAAGCGCCGCCAAGGAAAGATCATCAATATCACTTCGCTTAATGCGGAAGCGGCCCGGCCGACCATTGCCAATTATTGCTCCGCTAAGGGCGGCTTGAAGATGCTCACCAAATCTCTGGCCACAGAGCTTGGCAAGTATAATATTCAGGTTAATGCTATCGGGCCGGGCTATATCGAGACTGATCTTACGGCAACGCTCGCCGCGGATCCGGAATTTGACCAATGGGTCAAAAAAGAAGTACCTTTAGGCCGCTGGGGAAAGACGGAAGACCTGATCGGAGCCGCGATTTTTCTGGCATCTCCGGCTTCCGATTACGTCAACGGCCATACCCTTTATGTTGACGGAGGGTGGCAGGCTTCGCTTTAATTTAATGTAATGAAAGGATTGAATATCAGTATGCATTTTTGCCCATGTAAGGATACCAATTGTCCAGTACATCCGATGAAGCTTGGCAAAGGTTGCGATCCGTGTATTCAGAAGAATTTAAAACAAGGTGAAATTCCTTCTTGTTTTTTTCGGGCAGTATCGGAAAATCTGGATGGGCTTGAAGAATATACTTTTGAAAGTTTTGTCCGGTTCTATCTTCAGCATCGGGACAAGCAATCGGGCTGAGTCACAAGTCCTGAAAATATTAATATCAACTTAGAAAAGGAATTCTTTCATGTTTATCGAAAAAAACAATGTTTTATGGGTTTGGTATCATTGTAAACGGGTGTATCTATGCGATCATTTACGTATCAGGATCGGGTGTTCCAGTTTGAAGGGGCTGTCTCGGTTCAGGATGAAGGTTCATGGGCAATGCCGTGGCGCATTGACCGAGACCGAATCCATCTGTTTCCCGGGATCTCCGGACGGGGAGCGGGAGATGCCGCCGGAGTCCGGTTGGCCTTTATGACGGATTCCACGGAACTGCGGTTGATGGTGGAAGATTTTCAGCCGCGGCAAACGTTCAGCCTTTATGTAGACGGACTGTTTATTCAAGATGTCCGGGTTCAACAGGCCTCCGGCGAAGTTTTGTTTGATCCGCTGCCTCCGGGGAACAAACGGATTGAGATCGAGACGGATCACCGTTATCCGCTGAAGCTCAAAACCGTGGAGGTGGATAACGGTGCGAAGATTTCCGTCAGTCCAATAAACCGGAAATCCTGGATTCATTACGGCGGTTTTTTCGGTCGGGCCACGGTGGTGAGTAGGCCCCGCAAAGTGTGGGCTGCCATGGTTTCCAAAAAGCTCAACCTTCGGTTGACAAATCTTTGTTTTGACGGGCCGGTTCGGTTTGAACCGATGATTGCCTGTATGATTCGGGATTTGCCTGCCGTGGATTTTATTACAGTGGGGGTGGAATGGGGCCCCGGTGATGAAATATTGGAACCATCCATGCTTTTAGACAACATGATCGGATGGCTCCACATCATCCGGGAAAAGCATCCGGAAGTTCCTGTTGCTTTTATCTCGCCGATGGTAGAACGACACCGCGGTGTGATTGAAAAAACGATTTTGCAGGCGGTTTCGGCCTGTCGTGCCGCCGGCGATGCCTGGGTTTTCAGCGTCGACGGGACGGAGATTTATTATTTAGAGGATTATCACCAATTTGGCGAGGAAATGCAGGGGGTTTTGGCGGATCGATTTTTGGATACGGTGTTTTTTAAGACATTTTGTTAGGCCAAGGACAAGGAGTGACATAGCTTGGGTCAGGAAGAACAGTTTTATCGCCGTTATGAACGGGTGAAAGCCAGTTCGATTATTGTATCATTGACCGTTCCGGGGCAGGCCGAACCGATCAGCGGTTTTCTGCGGGATATCAGTTTGGGCGGTCTTAAAATGCAAAAGATTGCTGATCGGGAAGTTCCGTTGGGAGTTTACCAATGCCAGTTTATCCTTACCGGGCAGGGCAAGATCCAGGCTGAGGTGGAAGTGGTTGGGTATGGCATGGAGGAAGATAAGTTTGCCAAGCAAATTGTCCGGATGCGTTTTCTCCGGTTGGATGCGGAATCAAAAGAGAAAATTAAGCAATTTGTCGAGAAGGCAAAGGCAATATCATGAAACGGCCCCGCGGGGTCGTTTCTTCCAATTTAGCATGAAGGATATTGCGGTTTTTCACTTAATATTATACTGGGAAATGCTCTTGGCCAGGTGATGACGCTATTCCCCGCAAATGCCATTGTGCCCCTTCCCTTTTTCAGTTAAGATTGCCAAATATTTTTAACCGCTTTTTCGAATTTGAAAAGGATTTTGTTCTATAGATGTGGAATTCCCGAGAAGATTGGAAGGTGAACCAATGGCAGGCCGTTCTTCGCACAATTGGATTTTACTAATTGTTTTCATTCTCATCGGTTTTATCGCCGGTACCATTTTGGGGCAGTTGCTCCGTCCCTATCTGCCGTTTATGGCGACCGGAGCCACAGCGGAGATGAATGCACAAACCTTTCGTTTGGCAGACGCATTTTCATTGACCTTCGGGTTTAGAATTCATTTGAATGTGGCGACGATTATTGGAGTTATATTGGGTATTATCGCGTATCGTCGGATGTAAATTCGGCTATTAATGTTCATACCGGATATAGGAAAGAAACCATGAAACCTATCATTTTAGCTTCTATGTCTCCACGGCGTGTCGAATTGCTTCGTCAAATCGGGTGCCGTTTCGATGTTATCCCCAGTCATGCTTCAGAGGAACTTCCGCCGGGGCTTGACCCCGCCTCCGCTGTCATGGAATTGGCGTTGCGTAAAGCCCGTTCGGTTGCAGCGGATATAGCAACGGGAATCGTGATCGGAGCGGATACGGTGGTCGTTGCTGACGGGATGATTCTGGGCAAGCCCGAGGATCCAGCCGATGCGGTCCGGATGCTGACAAAGCTCAGCGGCAAAGTCCATTCAGTTTTTACCGGCCTCGCCGTCGTCGATGCATCGGAAAAAACAGAGCGGATTGACTATGTCGAAACCAAAGTCTGGTTTCGGGAGTTAACCCCTGAAGAAATTGAGTTTTACGTTGCAACCGGCGAACCTTTGGATAAGGCGGGCGCCTATGGAATCCAAGGCCTTGGAGCCATTCTTGTTGAGAAAATTGATGGTTGTTACTTTAATGTAGTGGGTCTCCCTTTAAGTAAACTGGCGCTGATTCTTCGGGAATTGGGGGTCCCCATAGCGAGGTGATTCAGTGGCAAAGCGGTTGACGATGAAACAATTGCCTTTGGAGGAACGACCTCGGGAAAGATTGGTTCATCATGGACCGGAAAACCTTTCGGCTGCAGAATTAATCGCGATTATCATTCGGACCGGTGCGGCAGGCCGGACCGCTTTGGCTTTGGCCGAAGAACTTTTGGTGCATTTCAATGATCTCCGCGGGGTTGCCAGAGCCTCGTGCGCAGAGATTGCCAAGGTGAAGGGGATTGGAATGGCGAAAGCCGTCCAGATCAAATCAGCCTTCGAACTTGGCAGGCGCGTACTGACCAGTAATCCGGTGCTGCTTCCTTCGATAAAGGGGCCTCAGGATGTTTATGATTTACTCAAAGCCAGTTATCAGGATCTGGACCGGGAACATTTTAAAGTGGTCCATCTCAATGTAAAGAACCAAGTGTTAAGGGTGGAAACAACAGCCATCGGCATTTTGAGTTCTTCGCCGGTTCATCCCCGGGAAGTTTTTAAGGAGGCGGTGAAGATGAACAGTGCCGGGCTGATATTGACTCATAATCACCCCAGCGGCGATCCCACCCCCAGCCAGGATGATTTGCGATTAACCAAACGGCTGCAGGAGGCAGGGCAGATTCTGGGGATTCACGTTATCGACCATATTATTTTCGGTGATAACCGGTTTGTCAGTCTGAAGGAGTACGGGTATTTGGCCTGACATGAGATCCGTGGATCCGGGGCCGTGACCGTGCGCCGTTTTTGATGAAACAAAAAGTCGTTGTATTTAATCTCAGCTATGAATATGATCTGGAAGGAGCTACATGAATGTTAAAATCGATTTTCGGACGTTTTGCAAAGGATATGGGGATTGACCTTGGGACTGCCAACACATTGGTTTATGTCAAGGGGAAAGGGGTTGTTCTCCAGGAACCGACAGTCGTCGCTATTGACAAAGAAACCAACAATATTTTCGCTGTAGGAACCGAAGCCAAACAAATGGTCGGGCGGACGCCTGGGAACATTGTGGCGGTCCGACCGTTGAAAGACGGCGTTATCGCGGATTTTGATGTAACGGAAAAGATGTTGCGGTATTTTATTTCCAAGGCCGGAAAGAATGTGGGAATTTTATCGCCCCGGTTGATTATCGGTGTTCCTTCCGGCGTGACGGAAGTTGAAAAACGGGCGGTTATGGATGCCGGCCTTCAAGCCGGAGCCCGGGAGGTTTTTCTGATCGAAGAGCCCATGGCTGCGGCCATTGGTGCCGGATTGCAAGTGGAAGAACCCGCCGGTAATTTAATCGTCGACATCGGCGGCGGAACTACAGAAGTGGCCGTGATTTCCTTGGGTGGCATCGTTTCCAGCCGTTCAGTCCGGGTTGCCGGCGACGAAATGAACGAAGCCATTGTGCATTATATCAAACGCAACTATAATTTGATGATCGGCGAACGGACAGCCGAAGATATCAAGAAAGAGATTGGTTCAGCCTATCCTGACGGGAAAACCGAAACAAAAGAGGTCCGGGGCCGCGATTTGCTGACCGGGCTTCCCAAGACCATCAACATTTCCAGTCAGGAGATTCACGAGGCATTGTCCGAACCGGTTTCCAGCATTGTGGAAGCGGTGAAGCTTACGCTGGAACGGACTCCGCCGGAATTGGCCGCTGACATTTTGGATAAAGGCATTGTGATGTCAGGCGGCGGTTCATTGCTTCGCGGAATTGACCGGTTGCTGTCGGAAGAAACCGGAATGCCGGTCCAGGTAGCCGAAGATCCGTTGACCTGCGTAGCCCGGGGTACGGGGATGGCGTTGGAAAAAGATTACCACGTTTTGAAACGGGTATTGATTTCCAATAAAAAAATGGCATAAGGTGGCATCTTAATGCAATGGTTTGCCGATCGGCGGTTTCTGATCATCGCCTTAATATTCCTTTTGTTGACGTGGGTCATGTTTGTAACCTCCCGGGAAAGGGAGAGCGAAGGAAAAGTGGAGTATTTTTTCAACACGGCCATGGCTCCGCTCGAAAGTATTTTCAACTATTGTGGAATGGTCCTTCATGACAGCTGGAAAACCGTCACCCGGTTGGCCCAGTTGAAAGTGGAAAACGATTTGCTCCGGAAAGAAATTGAACGGCTAAAAACCCGGCAACTCACATTGGAGCAGTTGCAAAAGGAAAATGAGGAGTTACGGCAAGCTGCTGGATTTGTCAAAGCTCAGACCCATGAAATGGTCGCTGCCGAAGTCATATCCGTCAATCCCGGCAATTGGAGTCGGACGCTGACGATTAACCGGGGGAAAAATGACGGCCTCAAAAAAAATATGGCCGTTATCAGCCCTAAAGGTGTTGTTGGACGGATTCTGGAAGTCAGGGATTATACCGCCGAAGTGATCCTGTTGACCGACCCGCGGGATGGGAATTATATTGGAGGCATGGTCAAACGGACCCAAAATATGGCCATCGTTACCGGTGGCGGCGAGTATTTGGGAGAGTGTACGGTCAGGCCGGCCGTTGACAATTTCTTCAGCGATTTAAAGGAAAACGATATTATCATTACGGCTGCAACCAGTGATCTGTTTCCCAGGGGTATTCCTATCGGTCGGGTGGTCAAAGTCAGCTACGGCCCGAACAAGATGGTGGCCAAAGCCATATTGCGGCCGGCGGTCAAGTTCAATCAGCTTCGTACCGTCTTTGTCATCAAACGAAAAGACGATTCGGCAGAACCGTTTACGGAATCTTCTGCAATTATACCGCCTGGAGGAGAATGATGCGATTTGTGATGTTGGCCGTGACGGTGAGTTTGGCGGTTGCAGTCCAATCAACCTGGCTGGCAAAAATCGATTTGCCCGGGTATGTCAAACCGGATCTCATCTTGATTTTGGCCATCGCCTATGGGTTGTATCATGGCTTTTATAAGGGCGCTATTTTTGGGCTCATTGCCGGGTTGTTTATGGATGTTTTATCCGGGGGTATCGTTGGTATCGGGGCGTTGGCCAAGATGACTGCCGGATTTTCTGCAGGTCTTCTCCAGAAGATAATTTTCAGAGATAATCTTTTGGTGCCGGTATTGGCCGCATTTTTGGGAACCGTCATTTTTGAAGCTTTCAATTTGTTGATGCATATTTCCTTTCATGCGAATTACCGCTTTGATCTGCTGTTTATTTCCGCAATACTCCCTATGGCCGTCTATAATAGTTTGTTGGCACCGCTACTCTATTATTTCCTGTTGAAGATGGAGAAATTTTTGGCTGATCGTGAAGCTTGAGAATTGGAGGTACTTCTTTCGTGCAGGAGTCCGTTTCCAAACAGCTGGAGCCGAAATTTAAAATATTGGCCGGGATGATTCTGGTTATTTTTTTGTTGCTGATTGCCAGATTGTGGGTGCTGCAGATTATGGAAGGCGCTACGATCATGGTCAAATCCCGGGCCAATCAAACCCGGGTCATACGGATCAATGCCCCTCGGGGGTATTTCTATGACCGTAATGGGGAGATATTGGTTTCAACCCGTATTTCCCGGAATGTTTCAGTTGTTCCGGAGGACGTGAAAGATAAGCCGCAGGTGATAGCGCTGCTGGCCAAGATCTTAAAGATGCCGGTCAGCGAAATTGAGGCTAAATTGCAGCCGGATTCCAAGAGCAACCGAAGTCCTTATCAATATGTGACGATTAAAAAGGATATCGATCCGGCCACCGCCATTAAGATTTTGGAAGCCCAAATGGACCTGCCTGGGGTGGAAGTGGACGAGGTTCCGGTGAGGTACTATAAATATGGCGAGTATGCCAGTCATTTGTTCGGCTATATCCGGGAGATTAATGATAAAGAATTGGAGGCCATGAAGGCGGACGGATATAAGCTGGGGGACTTGATCGGCAAGAGTGGATTGGAACGCACGTATGAACAGTACCTTCGCGGTACGGACGGCGGAAAAGTCTTTGAAGTGGACATTCATGGACGCCGTAAGGCCAAATTGGAAACGAAGGAACCGGAACCCGGCAATAATCTCCATTTGACCATCGATCACAAAGTTCAGCAAGCGGCGGAAAAAGCCCTTGAGGAACATCTGATATATCTACAAAAGAATACGAAGTATAAGAATGCCAAAGCCGGAGTGGCTATCGCTTTGGATCCGCGGAATGGCGACATTTTGGCCATGGTCAGCAAGCCCGGCTTTGATCCGAACCTATTTGTAGGGCCCATTTCGAAAGAGGTGGCCAACAACCTATACAATAACAAACTGACGCCTTTGTTAAACCGGGCCATTGGCGGCGAATACGCACCGGGGTCCACCTTTAAACCGGTGACGGTTTTGGCTGCTTTAAACGAGCAAAAGGTGACTGCCCAGGATCAGTTTTACTGCAATGGGTATGATCCGGTTTGGAAACATCGCTTTAAATGCTGGACGGCTACCGGAGGCCAGGCACCTCACGGACGACAAACCGTCATTGACGGTTTGAAAAACTCTTGTAATATCGTAATGGCCGAATTAAGCCGAAGAATCGGTGTGGATGCTTTGGCCGAGTATACCCGGTATGTAGGATTCGGCAAGCCCACCGGCATTGAGCTTTATCCTGGTGAGAAGAAAGGATTCGTTGCCGACCGGCAGTGGAAAGAGAAAAACACCCGCGACAAAAAGTGGTTCCCTCTGGAAACCTTACATTTTGGCATCGGCCAAGGGTATTTGACGGTAACCCCCATTCAATTGGCCCAATTCTACGCGGCATTGGCTAATAACGGAGTCGTGTACAAACCGCGGGTGGTGACGAAGATCACTGATGCGTCGGGAAAAACCGTTAAAAGTTTTCCGCCCCAAAAAGTTCGGGAATTAAACATTCCCGCTGAAGATTTGGCCATTGTCAAAAAAGGGTTGGAAGAAGTGATCAGCGGCGGAACGGCGGCTGCCTATTTTCGTGGATTCCCGCTGGATAAATACCCGGTCGCCGGAAAAACCGGAACGGCACAACGTTACGGTTATGACAACGGCGGGGTCTTTGCCAGCTTCGCTCCGGCTGACAAACCGGAGATCGTCGTGGTCGTCTTTGTGGAGCAGGGCGGCTCAGGCAGTGCCGGTGCAGCGCCTATTGCCCGGAAAATCTTTGAGGCGTATTTCGGTATTGGGGATGAGAACCCGAAGGAAGGGAAAAAGCCGGAAACTACAGAAGCTACGGCCAATCGGCAGGCTTGGTCGGCCGCCGGCCATGGTTCTTCAACTGCACCGGTAGCTCCGGTTCAACAGGCTTCCGCCGGCCAACCGGTATCTCCCTCCAATCTGCCGGCAACGCCAGGCGTTACTTCCGAAGATACGAAAAACCGATAAAACATCTTGAATCCTCCGTTATAAGGAGGATTTTTTTAAAAAAACATCGAATGATCTACTGTTAATCTTATAAAGTCAGGAAAAAACGATATACAGGGAGATATCATGGCATTTTCGGATAATGGCGATGCACTTCAAACAGGAAGTCCGTCCGGCAATACCATCGTTTTTAAAGGGTACCGTTCCGGCCTGACGTTGATCATTCCGGAAACCGGCCCTTTTGAAAACTATTTGCAGGAATTGAGAGATCATCTCAAGAACTCTCATAATTTTTTTAATGGCGCCAAGATCAATCTGGAGCTGGGGAACAGGCAACTGGAGACGGAGGAAAAAGCGGCGTTGATTCGTCTGTTTCAGGAGAACGGTTTGGTCCTGCGCAGTACCGGAGAATCGGCAAGCCCGGTTAAACGCCCGTTTTCCAGGGGCAAAGCGGCCCGTGACGAACGCGTTGTCCAGACGGTTACCGTTCAGAAAACGTTACGTTCCGGGCAGCGGATCGAGTTTGACGGGAACGTCCTGGTTTGGGGAGATGTTAATCCCGGAGCCGAGGTTATGGCTTCCGGAGATATTATTGTGATGGGGAAATTACTGGGAACGGCCCATGCGGGGATGCAAGGGGATCGGAATGTCCGGATCTTTGCGTTTCAAATCAACCCGGTTCAGTTGCGGATAGCCGACGTGATCGCCCGGGGCGGGGAAAAATTGAAACGTACCAAAGATTTTCGTCCGGAAATCGCCAAGGTGAAAGACGATCAGATCATCGTTGAGAAATTCAGTTGATAAGTTGATACATATGAGGAGGTCATCGAATGTCAGGGAAAGTCATCGTCATTACGTCCGGCAAAGGCGGAGTGGGTAAAACCACCACATGTGCAAATATTGGAACCGGGCTGGCCATTCGCGGCAAAAAGACCGTTTTGATCGATGCGGATATCGGTTTGCGCAATCTCGATGTGGTCATGGGTTTGGAAAACCGCATCGTTTTTGATCTCATCGATGTGGTTGAGAAAAACTGCAAATTGCGTCAGGCATTGATTAAGGACCGGCGCTTTGATAACCTCTATTTGTTGCCGGCGGCCCAGACCAAAGAGAAGGATGCCGTCAAACCCGAACAAATGGTGGAACTTTGCGAAGAATTGAAATTGGATTTCGATTATATCTTAATTGACTGTCCGGCCGGTATCGAACATGGATTTAAAAATGCGGTGGCCGGTGCCGATGATGCAATTATCGTGACTACGCCCGACGTATCCGCGGTTCGGGATGCGGACCGGATTATTGGGCTGTTGCAAACCTATGAGATAACCGATCCCAAACTGGTGATTAACCGGGTTCGGCCGGATATGGTCCGTCGGGGGGATATGATGGACGTCAATGACGTTAATGATATTTTGGCCATCACCCTTCTTGGCGTTGTTCCGGACGATCAGAGTATTATCGTATCAACCAACCGGGGCGAGCCGGCAGTAAGCGATCCGTCTTCCCGGGCAGGACAGGCTTATCGGAACATCGTTGCCCGGATTGAAGGGGAAAAAGTTCCCTTTATGTCTCTGGATTTCGATCTGGGATTCTTTGAACGGATCAAACGTTTTTTGAAAAAATAATATAAGCAGGCAATGGAACGGGTGGATGACCTCTTTATCTTTGACGACGTTGTCGAATCCGGATTATCAGTGAAGGAGGGATTGACGTGGACTTTATTAACAGGTTTTTTAAGGAAGATACAGCCAGCAAAAATATGGCCGTGGAACGTTTGCGCCTGGTGTTGGTTCACGATCGGGCCAGTGTTAGTACAGGTTTGATGGAATCCTTGAAAGAGGAGATGTTCCAAGTGATCTCCAAATACATGGAGATCGACGAGAAAAATATGGAAGTCAAACTGAATGCGGGAGAACGGTCGACGGCATTGATTGCTAATATTCCCGTGAAGAAAATCAAACGATAAATATCGGAACCGGGAATATCCCAATCATGAAACCGCAGGGTGCCAAGGACCATCAAAATAACTGCAACTTCTTTCGTTGGCAGTCGTTTGTTATGATGTCACCTGAAAGATAAGGCGAAGAGGGAAGTGTTCAGATGGATCGCCGGCTACTGAAAAATTTAGATTATACCGTTCTGGTGGTTGTCGGTTTGTTGTTGATTGTTGGGTTGGTGATGGTGTACAGCACCACCAATGTTAAAACTCAGCTTACCGGCGGCGATCCGTTTTATGTTGTTAAAAAGCAATTGGTTGCGGTGCTTATCGGTTTCGTTGCCATGGCAATTGTCCTGTCCTTTGATTACCGGATTTCGGACCGAATGGCTCAACTTTTGTATGTGCTGAATATTCTCGTCCTGTTGATGGTGTTGATCTTTGGAACGGAAAGAAACGGGGCGAAGAGTTGGTTGTTCGGGGTCCAACCGTCGGAATTCTCCAAAGTGGTTATGATCGTTTTGTTCGGGAAATATTTGGCTGAAAAAGAAAGCTTGCGATCTTTTTACGATTTTATCGGCCCCTTTTTGTATATGGGCTGCCCTTTGCTTTTGATTATGCTCCAACCGGATTTGGGGACGGCGTTGGTCTTCATTTTTTTCATGTTTATCATGATGTATATGGCCGGAGCACCAGGTAAAAAACTGTTGGTGATCATCTTGGCGGGGATTTTGAGCGTTGTCTTGATGTTCCTGGGCCATAAATATTTAGGCACTCCGTTGCCTATCAAAGAATACCAGATTAACCGGCTGACCAGTTTTATCAATCCGGAAAAAGATCCGCACCGAAGCGGCTGGAATGTGATTCAGGCGATGATTGCGGTAGGCTCCGGGCAGTTTTCCGGGAAAGGCTTGTTCCAGGGTACCCAGGGACGGTTAGGCTATTTACCGGAGAATCATACGGATTTTATCTTCGCGGTTTTATGTGAGGAATTGGGGTTTGTCGGGGGCTTTGGCGTACTTTTTCTCTTCTTTACCTTTATTTGGCGGGGACTGCGCATAGCGTTACAGGCCCGGGATAAAACCGGAAGTTTAATCGCAGTTGGAATCATTTCCATGTTCCTCTTCCATGTGTTGGAGAATGTGGGGATGAATATCGGGATTATGCCGATTACCGGTATTCCGCTGCCGTTTATCAGTTCCGGAGGAAGTTCCATGATCGCCAGCTTAGTTGCTGTCGGAGTGCTCAGCAATATTTGGGCCCGCCGTCAGAAAATTATGTTTTAGTGAATGGGTGAATCGAATGATGTCAACAAATGTTCCTTTGGAATACAGAGCCGGCGGCATCGTGTGCCGCTATGCCGACGGCCGGCATGAATTTTTATTGGTTACCAGTAAGTCCGATCGGGAACGCTGGATCATTCCTGCCGGACACATTGAAGAGGGAGAATCGGCTGAAGAGGCTGCCTTGCGGGAAGTGGTGGAAGAAGCCGGTGTTTCCGCAAAAATTTTGTTTCCCTTGGGAAATTTTCGCTACAAATGGTATCGGAATCAGCAACAAATCCAGATTGACACCTGTCTGTTTCTGATGGAATACGAAAAAACCATCCTGGAGAATCCTGAAGGCCGTCGCGTCCGATTTTTCAGTTATCCTGAGCTCCAGTCCTTAAACGTTTGGGAAGAGTCCCGGGAGTTTCTGCGAAAGGCCAATGAGGCCGTGCTGAATAATCAAAAACCTGCAACATGACGGCGTTTGGATAAGGTTGATTGCCGTGAAAATCCCGTTTCGCGATTTTCTGTTTTCCAGAAAAATTCAAGAAACTGGGTTTTTTTTATTTACAAACCAATTTAAAAGTAATTATAATAATATTGGCGGTTTTGTAAAAATTGAACAGTTAATTTTTTCTAAGGATTAGTGATATTATTTTTAAGTATTAATTGATACGGGTGATCACATGAAAATTGTATTAGCGCCGGATTCATTTAAGGAATGTTTATCTTCGGTCCAGGTATGTTTGGCGATGGAACGTGGCGTCAAGAAGGTTCTTCCCGATGCCGAAGTGGAAAAAATCCCGTTGGCGGACGGAGGCGAAGGCTCGGTCGACACGTTTATCTCAGCGACCGGCGGGCGGATCATTAAAACGTTGGTTCAGGATCCGTTGGGACGGTTGATCACCGGATTCTTTGGGTTATCCGGCGATGGTTCCACTGCAGTGATTGAAATCGCTGCAGCCTCAGGTTTGCAGCTTTTGGCGGAAAATGAACGCAATCCCCTGAAAACATCCACCTTCGGTACAGGGCAACTGATCAGCGCCGCCTTGGATGAAGGGGTTTCCAAGATTGTGTTGTGTATCGGAGGAAGCGCCACCATTGACGGCGGTTTGGGCATGGCGAAAGCTCTCGGCGTGCGATTTTTGAATGCCAATGGGTTTGAGCTAGGTGAAGGGGGACAGGAGCTAGGGTCACTGGCCAAGATCGATATGTCCGGATTGGATCCCCGGGTTGCCCGGACCGAGTTTGTGGTTGCCTGTGATGTTGAGAATGTATTAACCGGGCCGGAAGGTGCGGCAGCCGTCTATGGACCGCAAAAAGGAGCCAGTCAGGCCGTGATCGAACAGTTGGATCAAGGGTTGACCAATTTTGCCCGGGTCATCGAGGAACAGTTGATGAAGTCGGTGGCGGATGTCCCCGGAGCCGGTGCCGCCGGCGGATTGGGAGCCGGGATGATGGCTTTCTTAAACGCCAAATTGGTGTCGGGCATTGAGCTAATGATGGATGCTACCAGGCTAAGCCAACGAATCCAAGGTGCGGCGTTGGTTATTACCGGTGAAGGACGGATCGATCGGCAGTCGGTTATGGGGAAGGCCATCAGCGGTGTGGCCAAAACGGCGCAACAGGCCGGGGTACCTGTCATCGCTTTGTCCGGCGCTTTGGATAAAGATTATCGATGTATTTATGACACCGGGGTAGCGGCTGTAGCTCCCATCGTTACCGGCCCGGTAAGCCAGGAAACAGCCATTCGCGAAGCCACTGAATTGCTTATCGATGCCACGGAAAGGACAGTACGGATCTTTTTGGCCGGCTGGAATTCGCGGGGTTGATACGATGTATCTTCCAAGTGCCGTCTTCGGGACCGTTCCTTACAGGAACGGTCTTTTTAACAATTTTGTCGGCAAAAATTCATCGAAATTTAACATCCTTTTCGGGTTGAGCAGCCGATAAATAATATGATACGTGTCAAGAAGTCCACCATTGTGTATTGTATACAGTTGCGAAAGCGGTTGACAGGTTTTCACGTACTCTTTACAATTAAACTTAATTGAGTTTATTGAGGGGATTTGGTTATCCTAAACTTGATTTTGTCGTACATTGTCTTTTTATAATAAAACAAATCGTAGAGCGAGAGGAGTAAAGAGATGAACACAAAGCTGCAAAACTGGGTTAAAGAAATGGCGGAACTTTGCCAACCCGACCGGATTTATTGGTGTGACGGGTCGCAGGAAGAATATGAGCGCCTCCTCCAAGAGATGGTGGAGTCGGGTATGGCCCAACCGCTCAATCCGGAAAAACGGCCGGGGTGTTATCTGTTCCGCAGCCATCCTTCAGACGTTGCCCGGGTTGAGGATCGTACGTATATTGCTTCCAGAACCAAAGAGGAAGCCGGTCCCACCAATAACTGGATCGACCCCGACGAATTGAAAGCCACCATGAAGGAGCTGTACCGGGGTTGCATGAAAGGCCGGACCATGTATGTGATTCCTTTTTCAATGGGTCCCATTGGTTCTCCGATTTCAAAGATTGGTGTGGAATTGACCGACAGCCCTTATGTTGTTGTCAACATGCGGATCATGACCCGTATGGGCAAACAGGTCCTCGATGTATTGGGCGACGGTGACTTCATCCCGTGTTTGCATTCTGTCGGTGCGCCGCTGGCCGAAGGGCAGAAAGATGTGGCTTGGCCCTGCGCTCCGATTGAGCAGAAATATATCAGCCATTTCCCGGAGGAACGGACCATCTGGTCTTATGGCTCCGGATACGGCGGAAACGCCTTGTTGGGCAAAAAATGTCTCGCTTTGCGGATCGCTTCGGTCATCGCTCGTGAAGAGGGATGGTTGGCTGAGCATATGTTGATTTTGAAAATTACCAATCCCAAGGGCGTGACCAAATATATTGCGGCCGCTTTCCCCAGTGCGTGCGGAAAGACCAATTTGGCCATGTTGATTCCGACCATCCCCGGCTGGAAAGTAGAGACTATCGGAGACGATATTGCCTGGATGAAATTCGGCGCTGACGGACAATTGTATGCCATCAATCCGGAAGCCGGATTCTTCGGTGTGGCTCCCGGTACCTCCTATGATTCCAACCCCAACGCTATGCACACCATCGAGAAAAACACCATCTTCACCAATGTGGGCTTGACCGACGACGGCGATGTGTGGTGGGAAGGTATTGGAACGGAAGCACCGGATCATCTGATTGACTGGAGAGGCCAAGACTGGAAACCCGGTTCGGAAACTCCGGCTGCCCATCCCAATGCCCGCTTTACGGCACCGGCCAACCAATGTCCGGCCATCGCTCCGGAGTGGGAAGATCCGAAAGGCGTGCCTATCTCGGCGATTCTCTTCGGAGGCCGCCGTCCCAGCACCATTCCTTTGGTGCATCAGAGCTTCGATTGGAACCATGGGGTATTTATGGGTTCCATCGTTGGTTCGGAGATTACGGCAGCAGCTATTTCCGCCAATATCGGCCAGGTTCGCCGCGATCCGTTCGCGATGTTGCCCTTCTGCGGATATAATATGGGAGACTACTTCGCTCACTGGCTGAATATCGGAACCAAAACCGAGGCTTCCAAACTGCCGAAGATCTTCTACGTCAACTGGTTCCGGAAGACCAAAGACGGAAAATGGTTGTGGCCGGGTTACGGCGAGAACAGCCGTGTCCTGAAATGGATTTTCGAACAAGTGACCGGCGAAGGAAAAGCAGTGAAAACGCCCATCGGATATATGCCGACGCTGGATGCCATCGACCGTACCGGTTTGGATGTGAGCGATGAGGATATGAAAGAATTGCTCAAAGTGAACAAGGAAGAATGGCTGAAAGAAGTGGCTTCCATCCGCGAACATTATGCCAAGTTCGACCGGTTGCCGAAAGAACTGAACGATCAGTTGGATGCGTTAGAGAGACGCCTTAACGAACAAGAATAAAGAGTGCGAAGCGACAAACACCTCCGGTTTTCGGAGGTGTTTTTTCATGCCTGTGAAATTTACGTGCTGCCTATGGTGACCAAATGCGGGACTCCGGAATATGTTACATTAGAATATTAACCCTGATGGATGAGGAGGTCCCAGTATGTCTGATCAAATAAATGAAAACTCCATGAGCGGGGAGAACGAACATGTTGCCATGAATCCTCCCTGCCCCAACGGGCAGTTATATACGGTACGTTCCGGGGATACCATGTTTTCCATTGCCCGGCGTGCCAATATTTCTCTGCAACGGCTGATCGATGCCAATCCGCAAATTACCGATCCGAATGTAATCCGTCCCGGCCAGGTGATTTGTATTCCGGCAGGATCCGATATGCCTTGCCCGGGTGGCCGGTTGTATCGTGTGGTAGCCGGAGATACCATGTACTCCATTGCGCAGCGTTTTGGGGTAACCCTCGATGCGTTGATCCGGGCGAATCCGCAAATTACCAATCCGAATGAGATTTTCCCCGGTCAGGAAATCTGTATCCCGGGCGGAACTACCGTTCAATGTCCCAACGGAATGCTTTATACGGTCCGGGCCGGGGATACGCTGTTTGAGATTGCCAGACGGAACAATATTACGCTGGCGGCATTGGTGGCTGCCAATCCCCAGATCACCAATCCCGATCGGATCTTCCCCGGTCAAGTGATTTGCATTCCGGCAGCAGCTGCCCAACCGCCGGCTGTCACGTTGCCCATGCCGACGGAGCCGCCGACAATGCCGCCGACCCAGGTTGTACCGCCTGTGCCGAGGCCCGGTGAGCCTCCGATGGGTACGGTTCCCGCCGTGCCGCCCATGGTGAGACCGTGTCCGACCGGTTACAGTCCGATGCCTATGCATCCGATGCCGGTGTATATGGTCGTTCCCTGGGATGAATGTCCATACCGCAGGGACTGCCGGGATCGGAAAGGCAAAAAAAGAAAACGCTGTAAATAAGGCCGAAATTCGGCCTTTACTTATTAAACGACGAAAATTTCGAATAGTATCATGAGGCCGGGTATCGTGACGGCGGAGAGGATCGTTGACAGAAAAACCAAGCGGGATGCAAAAAGCGTATCGCTGTCGTATCGTTCCGCAAACATAACCGTGGTCGCAGCAACGGGCATGGCGACGGAGAGGACGCAAACCCCTATAACGGTAGGATCCAGCTGCAAGAGTATCATGGTTCCCATGGTGATGAGCGGAAGGAGCACCAACCGGGTTAAACTGCCGTAATAAACGGCTGTTCCGGAGAAAAACTCCTTCCATCGGCAGTCCGCCAGGGTTGCTCCGATGATGATCATCGACAGCGGCGTGGTCATGGATCCGACCAGGCTAAACGTTTTGATAATCGGGGCAGGCAGTGGAATGGAAAAAATAAAGAGGACCGTTCCGATGAGTACCGCGATGATTCCCGGATTGGTCAGGGTGGCCCGGGCGGTTTGACGGTCCGCTTTTTCGGTGAAGATGATGATTCCCAGGGTCCATACGAGAAGATTAAATCCTATCAAATAGATTGAGCTGTAGAAAACCCCCAATTTCCCGAAGACGCTTTCGACGATGGGAATTCCCATAAAACCGCAATTCGAAAATACGGTTGCGAAGAGCAATATCTTTCGGTTACCGGAAGGATAACGGAAAAACAGCAATTTACCCAGGACATAAGAGACGAAGTGGACGGCAAAGGTGCTTGCCAGGACAACGCCCCCATTGACCAGCAGGGTTTGGGAAAAACGGGAATTGAAGGAGGTGATAATCAAAAACGGAAGGGTGATGTTTAATAAAAGGTCGGAGAGGCCTTTGGTCATTTCGACCCGGATAATGTTGGCGCGCCTAGCGATAAAGCCCACGGCCATAATCATGAAAAGGATCAGAATTTGCTCGGCCAAGATGTGTGAAATCATACAAAAGCTCCTTTGATGGTGTGATGATGTATATCTATATCAGAATACATGGGAAAATGTCATTCGTCCATGTCAATCTGTTTAAAATTCACGTTTTTGGATGTTCGCCGGTGGCGGATTGAACGGAAAAAGAAGGAATTTTCCCAATAATTAACGAATTATCCCAGAAAAAGATGAAGATGGTTGGAGGAAACGGCGTGAAATCCAAAGAGAATGTGATCGATGATCATCGCCAGGTTTTTATGGCTTCATTAATGGACATTCGAATGAAATTGGCCGTTTGGCATGGACTTGGCATTGGTTTGGCGCTGGGGACTGTGGGAAATGCCGGCGATTATGTATTGGCCGGGCTTTACATCCTATGGAATCTTCTGGGGTCCGGGATTTCTTCGCTTAAACAATGGTTCCTCCGTTCGTTGCGTTATGTGGTATTGGGGATTGACGTGATTTTTACGGCATATATGATCGCCCGGACCGGCGGAGCCGAGAGTCGGCTTTACCCGTTTTTGTTTTTGCCGGTGGTGGCGGCGGCCATTCACGGGGGGTATGCCTGTTTGGCCGGCTGGTGTACATTGATGTCCGGGATCTATGTTGCCGGTGCCTATTTGTCGGGGAACGGTTCCCCGGTTTCATTACTCCTTGGTGTCGGTTATCTGTATATAGCCGGATTTTTTGCCGGGTTTTTGGTGCGACATACCTATTTGATGGTTGAAGAAATCTCAAGCAAAGCGTTGGTCAGGAAGAATCATGATCTGCAACGCCTGAACAATTTTCTGAAGCAGATTTCCAAAAGTTCCGATGTTCATCAGATTATCGGGGAAACTTTAAAGACCATCCGGGAACACAGCGAGACGCCCATGGCTGCCGTGATGATCTTCGACATGCAGGGGAAATTGCGAATTGCCGATGAGTTTGGGTGGGAGGAAACGTGGAAGGATCGGTACCACGAATATCCTCTAACCCGGTACAGTTTAACCTTGGCACCCATTTTGGTCTTTAAAAAGCCTCTGCTGTGTTCGGATATTTTTAAACATACCGAATTGGTCCATTCTTTTGCCGGGACGCCGGTGAAATCGTTGTTTGCCTATCCCATCGTCGTCGACGATGAAACCGTCGTGGGGGCGGTGGTGATCACCGACTATCAGGTGAAGAGCATTTCGGAAGAAGAGTCCCAGATTTTGGTGAGCATCACCCATCAAGCGAGCATTGCCCTTCAAAATGCTCTTGCCATTGAAGAAGAGAAACGGAAAGCTGATACTGACGGGTTAACCGGGCTTTACAACCGGAGATATTTTAACGAGATCATTGAGAAATTGGTGAAGCGGGACAGAAATCTCTCGTTGATCATGATCGATGTGGACAATTTCAAAAAATATAACGATACTTACGGACATCCCGCCGGAGACCAGCTTTTGAAGAAAGTTGCCGGGGTGATTGTGGAAGCTGTCCGGGAAGGGGATATCGTGGCCCGGTATGGCGGAGAAGAGATAGCAGTCGTCTTGAGAAACTGCGCCAACGCGCTGGCTATGCAGATAGCCGAGCGCATTCGGCGTTCCGTCGAACAACTGAAAGACGTGCAGACGCCGGTTACCGTTTCGTTGGGTGTGGCGACGTTGCCTCAACATGCCGCGGATGTCCGGAGTTTAATCGAATATGCGGATAAGTCCCTTTATGAAGCCAAACATACCGGTAAAAACCGGGTCTGCTGTGGATGGGCGGGTATGTTCCCAGCGGGCGACAGCATCGGTTCGAACCAGGTGGTCCACTAATTACTTTTCCTGTCGCACCGGAAGCCCCGTCTGCCAAACCTCTTAAAAAGTGTATACCAATCCCACGTTTAAACTGAATCCGCCAAAATGATCCCCGTTTTTCTTCGTATAGCTTCCCATGGCAATTTCCACGGATGGGCGAATGACGTATTTTTGGTATTCGAAGCCGATGAATGCTTCGTAACTGTTGGCGGAGAATGAATCGGTGAGTATGTGGTTGGCTTCGCGGAAACGTTTATAATGGCCGGCTCCGATGCCGGTATAAGGTTGGAAGTCTTCCCGTTCGGGAAGGTAGACGAAAGCCCGTAATCCTGCCGAATACCATCCTTTGGACAAGGTATCGTCTTCGGACGTATTAAAGGAAAGCACCGGTTGGATAAAATAACGTTCAGATACGGGGATTTTTACGGTAAGGCCGTTCATGGGCCGGGAATATTGCCAACCGATACTGTAATCTTTGGATGGCCTGTCTTCGATTGCATTGCCGGCCAGCACGGTTTGGGCACCCAACCCAAACAGAAGTGCCAAGATCAGAAGACCGGTTATTTTTTTGCTCATCATATACCGCCTTTCGTTGATTTTGATAACATCTTCGGGAGAATATATAAAAGTCCTGCTATTTCCGGTAATTCAACAAAAACGGTCCGGAATGGCAACCGGGGAAAATTTTGTCCGAAACCGTTATTTCCGGGAAATTGACTTGACAATCCGATAATGGGGAGGTATACTATCGCTGTTAAGTAATTTTACTTGACAGCTTTCGGAGGCAAAAGTGGAAGATTTGGTCAAAACCGGCCTGCTGTATGATTTTTACGGCGGGTTGCTAACGGAAAAACAACAAAAGATCATGGATCTGTATTACAATGAGGATTGGTCCATGGCGGAAATTGCCGAGAAAGAAGCTGTATCACGGCAGGCGGTCCATGATTTATTACACCGCAGCCAACGGATTTTGGAAGATTATGAAGAGAAGTTGGGTTTGCTCCAGCGTTTTTTGACGCAACAGGCTTTACTGAAAAGCATCAATGCCGATTTGCTCAGTTTAGCGGAGAGTATTCCGCAAGGACATCCGGGCCATGTCTATGTGACCAGGATTCAATCCAAGATTGAGCAGTTGATTGCGACCGAGTAATCTTTGGATACGGTTCGAATGGCCGATGTGGGCCGGTGGCAATATAGATATAATACCAACGATTAACGACGATATACAGGAGGTTCGCAGATGGTCTTCGAGAACCTTTCCAATAAACTCCAGGAAACCTTCAAGAAACTCCGCGGCATGGGTAAGCTGACCGAGAAAAACATCGAGGATTCCCTGCGCGAAGTGCGGCTCGCTTTATTGGAGGCCGACGTCAACTATAAAGTGGTCAAAGAATTCATCGCCCGGGTGAAGGAGCGGGCCGTCGGCCAGGAGGTTTTAAGCAGTCTGACTCCGGGTCAGCAAGTGATTAAGGTGGTCTATGACGAGCTGACCCAACTGATGGGCGAGAAAGAATCTCCCTTGAAAATGGCGGATAATCCGCCCACCGTCATTATGATGGTGGGGTTGCAGGGAGCCGGAAAAACCACCAGCTCCGGCAAACTGGCCGCATTACTCAAGAAACAGGGCCGCCGACCGTTATTGGTGGCGGCGGATATATACCGACCTGCGGCCATTAAACAGTTGCAGGTATTGGGAAAACAACTGGATATTCCGGTATTTACGGTCGAGGGCGCCGATCCGGTCCGAATTGCCCGGGAGGCTGTAAAGTATGGCGAGTCCTATCAACGGGACGTCATCATTATCGATACCGCCGGCCGTTTGCATGTCAATGAAGAATTAATGGATGAACTCAAGCAAATTGAAGCCAATGTTCATTCCCACGAAATTTTGCTGGTTGTGGATGCCATGACCGGTCAGGATGCGGTCAATGTGGCCGATGCATTCCGGAATGCGATTCCGTTAACCGGCGTGATTCTGACCAAGCTGGACAGCGATACCCGAGGCGGCGCCGCTCTCTCGGTCAGGGCCGTCACCCAATGCCCCATCAAATTTGCGGCCATGGGCGAGAAGATGGAAAACTTCGAAGTCTTCCATCCGTCGCGGATGGCTTCCCGGATTTTGGGCATGGGCGATGTGCTGACGCTCATTGAAAAGGCCGAAGCCAATCTGGATCCGGTGAAAGCTAAAAACCTCTTCGACAAAATGCGCAAGTCCGAGTTTGATCTCGACGATTTCCTGGCGCAAATGCGGGAGATGAAAAAAATGGGCCCTCTCGATCAGATTTTGGGCATGCTTCCGGGAAATTTTTCCAAACAGCTTAAAGGGGTTCAGATCGACGAAAAAGAAATGGCCCATCTGGAAGCGATTATCCAATCCATGACCAAAGAAGAACGGGCCAATCCGTCCATCATCAACGGCAGCCGCCGTCGGCGGATCGCCGCCGGCTCCGGTACCAGCGTGCAGGCTGTGAACCGGCTGCTGCAACAGTTCGAACAAAGTCGGAAGATGATGAAGCAGCTGGCTGAGATCGGCAGTAAAGGAAAGTTACCTAAATTGCCTTTTATGTAGAGAAATGCTGCTCTACGAGGCAATTCAATATATAATTTTATTGCAGATTGGGAGGTGAAGCAATGGCAGTTCGAATCCGTTTAAATAGAATGGGAGCCAAAAAGAGACCTTTTTACCGTTTGGTGGTCGCTGATTCCAGAGCTCCCCGCGACGGTCGTTTCATCGAAATTCTCGGACATTACAATCCGATTGTTGATCCGGTGGAATTGGTTGTCGACAAAGAAAAGGCCCAGGACTGGCTGAAAAAAGGCGCTCAGCCTTCGGACACCGTCAAACGGTTGTTGAAACAGGCTGGCGTGATTGCTGAAGCTTCTGGCAAATGAGTGAGGTGTTACCATGAAAGATTTGGTCTTGCAAGTTACCAAAGCCTTGGTTGACCACCCGGAAGACGTCATTGTGGAGAAGTTTGAGCGAAACAACCAAACCTTGATTGAGATCACCGTCAATCCGGAGGATGTCGGTAAAATCATCGGAAAACAGGGCCGTATTATCAAAGCCATTCGTACTGTCGTGAAGTCCTGTGCCATGCGGGACAATAAAAAAGTCGCGGTCGAATTAACCAATCGGTGAGGCTTTCGATGGACGGTTCCGATCTGATTGCTGTTGGGGAAATCGTCAAGTGCCAAGGGATAAAAGGTGAGGTCAAGGTACTGCCTCTCACCGACGATCCGAGGCGGTTCGCCGAACTGAAGCGGGTTTTCCTGAAAAGCCTTTCAGGAGTCAGAGAGCTTCAGGTTGAAGGTTATCGTCCGTTTCGACAGTTTGTATTGGTCAAGTTTAAAGGGATCGATGATTTGAATGCGGCGGAAGCGTTGGGTCGGGGGCTTTTGTGCATACCCCGGGATGAACGGCCGAAATTGCCTCCGGGAAGGTATTATCTTGACGAGATCGAAGGATTATCGGTTTTTACCACCGCCGGAGAATGGCTTGGCCGAATTGAACAGGTGATTCAGACCGGAGCAAATGATGTTTATCTGGTTAGAAACCGTGACCGGAAAGAGGTGTTGATCCCCGCATTGAAAACGGTGGTTCGGGAGATTGATCTCGGCCAATCCAAGATGCTGGTGGATCTTCCGGAGGGCTTGCTCGATGAATGAACCGCTGCTGATTCAAATTCTTACCTTGTTTCCGGAGATGTTCGAAGGCCCGTTTAATCACAGTATTTTAAAACGCGCCCAAGAACAGCGGCTCATTGAATTCCGGTTTGTGAACTTTCGGGATTTCGCTTATGACAAGCATCGGATGGTCGATGATACCCCCTATGGCGGCGGTAGCGGGATGGTTTTGAAACCGGAACCGATTTATCGGGCTTTACAAGCTGCGAAAGCGGTAAAGCCTGATGCTAAGGTTATCTTGTTGACACCTCAAGGCGAAGTTTTTAAGCAGGAACGTGCGCGCCAACTGGCGGCTTACCGTCACTTGATCTTGATCTGCGGCCATTATGAAGGGTTTGACGAACGCATCCGCGCTTGGGTCGATTTGGAACTCTCCATTGGGGATTATGTTCTGACCGGCGGAGAATTGGCTGCCATGATCGTCAGTGATGCCGTGGCCCGGTTGGTCCCGGGGGTGTTGGGCTCGGAGAATTCGGCGGTTCATGATTCGTTCACTGAGAATCTGCTGGATTATCCGCAATATACCCGCCCGTTTGAGTTTAACGGGATGAAAGTTCCGGAAATATTGTTAAGCGGTCATCATGCGCAGATTGAAGCATGGCGGCGCAAACAGGCTTTGAAAAGGACTGCCGAGCGTCGGCCGGATTTGTTTCAAAAATTGGTACTAACTGAAGAAGACCAGCGATTGCTTAAAGAAGAATAAGATTGAATCAGTTTTGATTTGAAAGGAGGTTCAGCCAATGAACATTATTGATACGTTGGAAAAGGAAATGATGCGTACGGATATCCCTGATTTTGAACCGGGTGATACCGTTAAAGTCCACGTGAAGGTCGTGGAGGGCGGTAAAGAACGGATTCAGGTGTTTGAAGGCGTTGTTCTCCGACGCAGTCATGGCGGTTTGAGAGAAACCTTTACTGTGAGAAAAATCTCCCAAGGCATCGGAGTTGAACGGACCTTCCCGGTTCATTCGCCGATGTTGGATAAAATCGAATTAGTGCGTAAAGGCCGGGTCCGCCGGGCGAAATTGTATTATTTGCGGGAACGTTCCGGTAAATCGGCCCGTATCGAAGAACGTCGGGACAGCTGATAAGCGACGGGCATCGGTCCCGATGAGGAGGACGTTCCATGTTGGAGATAAAAAAATCCGAGTTTCGCGAGAATGTCGAAGCATTTGCCATTGCGGTCATCACCATCCTATTTATCATGATCTTCGTGGTCCAATCCTTCTTGGTCAAGGGCAGTTCCATGGAGCCTACGTTGTGGGACGGGGAACGGTTGTTGGTGAATAAATTTATTTATCGGTTTCGGCCGCCTCAAACCGGCGACATTATCGTACTGAAATATCCGAAAAATCCTACGGTCAAGTACATTAAACGGGTTATCGCCGGGCCCAATCAAACGGTTTATATCCGTGACGGTAAGGTGTATGTTGACGGCCAAGAACTGAAGGAGCCCTATATTAAAGAAGCGATGATCACAGATTACGATTTCGTCACCGTGCCGGAACGGACGGTGTTCGCCATGGGAGATAACCGCAATTACAGCAAGGACAGCCGCGATCCGGATGTAGGGTTTGTGCCGTATGACAATTTGGTGGGAAAAGCTATCTTTGTCTTTTGGCCCATCCCGAAGATGAAGATATTGTTGAATCCGAAATATCCCAAAGTGGAACATAATTTCCAATATGATTAATTTTGGCTAAAGCTGCACTGAAAGTGCGGCTTTTTCCGCGTTATTCCGGGTTTGACGAATAACCTTCGGCTAATTCGGGCATTTTATTCTTTGGAGTGATGTTCTCCATAAGAATAACTGAAGGAGTGAATGGATATGCCCGATGTCAATTGCACCGTAGATAACTGTCAGTACTGGACTAGCGGAAATCTCTGTACGGCGAAACAAATTATCATCCAAACGGATGATGAGGGCGGCGTTTCACCCAATGCGAATCTGCAAAATTTGGCAGGAACTCCGGCGGATTCGGTGGATGAAACTTGTTGCCAGACATTCAAAGCAAAATAACCACGTTAACCCGGTGGCTAACCGGGTTATTTTTTTGTCTTTCCAAGGGATTGAATTGGGAATTGTGCTGGAAAACCATGATGTGATATCTATCGTGTAAAATTGCCATGAACAATAGTTACTTTAATTGAAAATTGTGATATTCTTTGGTTTGGAACATGTCGGCCCGCTTCCGGTTTACCGGAAGCGGAGACATTATTTAGAATTTTATGAAGGATTTTGAGGGGTTTTGCCGAAAGCTTGGAACAAATATCGCTAAACTATTCAGGCGATTTAGCCGATTCCAAAAAGAGATAATGCTGGTCGAAAGACGGTTGTCATAAGCGAAGATTCAGTCGGGGTGATACCTGTGTGGAAGAATTTCGTTGAAACCCAATCCAGCCGGATACTGGAACGGGCGTTGGATCAGGCGGCGTATCGCAGCCAGTTGTTGGCGCAGAACATCGCCAACGTGAATACGCCCAATTATAAACGGGTGGATCTGGATTTTGCCAAGATATTGCAACAAGCATCCCAGGGTCCGGATTTGGAGATGAAGGCTACCCATCAACGGCATTTACGGGGAAGCGGCGGTGGGCCGACCATTCCGCCGACCATTAGAGAAAATTCCACCACCATGCGAGTTGACGGCAACAATGTGGACGTGGAGTACGAAATGGCGAAAATCGCTGAAAATTCCATGTTTTATCAGGCGTTGGCTTCGTCGTGGCGGCGAGGAATGTCGCGACTGCGAATGGTCATTGAAGGGAGAGGTTGATAATGAATTTGTTTCGTAATTTTGAAATCAGTGCCAGCGCTTTGACTGCAGAACGTTTGCGCATGGATCTGATATCCAATAACATTGCCAATGCCAATACCACGATGACGCCGGAAGGCGGCCCTTACAGACGGAAGGTTCCCGTATTCGCGGAAGCCTTGGAAACCGCTTTATCGTCGGAAGGGCGGCAAACCCAATTGGCCGGGGTTCGTGTAGTCGGCATTCAGACGGATAACAGAGCCCCGCGGCTGGTTTATGAACCGTCTCATCCCCATGCTAATGCCGATGGATATGTAGCGTATCCCGATATTAACATCGTCTCCGAAATGGTCGATCTTATCAGTGCCAGCAGGGCCTATGAGGCCAATATTACGGCATTCAATGCAGCCAAAGATATGTTCCGGGCAGCCCTGGAAATGGGGCGGGCTTAAACTTGATGAAACAGGGGTGAACCATGATTAACCGGATTAATCCTATTGCCTTAACCCGGCCGGAAAGTATTCGAAAAGATGCCGGCGAATCGAAACACAACGCGGTTTCCTTTGAAACGGTGCTTGGAAATGCTTTGAAAGAAGTCAATGAATTGCAACAACAATCCGAAGCGATGAACGCCAAATTGGCGTCAGGACAGTTGGAATATTTGCATCAGTCCACGGTGATTTCTGAGAAAGCCACCTTGGCGTTGCAGATGACCATTCAAGTGCGGAATAAAATTGTCGAAGCCTATCAAGAGATTATGCGGATGCAATTTTAACAGGAGTCTATAGTGGACTGGATGTCCCTTTTTAGGTTGACTGCCGTGTACCAGAGTGGGCATAACAGAGAGAATGGTCACTGTGGACCCTCATTGTTTTCAAATCTACCTTCGAGCTGGAGGGTTAGCTTTTGAACGAAATAGTAGCACAGTTGAAAAATTTATGGAGCCAGATGGATACCACCCGGCGTATCATTGCTGGTGTGGTTATGCTTTTGGTCGTCGGCCTGATCATTTTCATTGTGGTCTGGGCCAATGCGCCTCGGTATCAATTGCTTTATTCCAGTCTTACCGAAGCAGATCGCAGCGATATTATCACTCACCTTGAAGAGATGAAGATTCCATACCGTACGACGCCCGGTGGCGGAATTGAAGTACCTAATGCGGTGTCGGTACGGGCTAATTTATTAAAAGAAGGGATTCCCCGCGGAGGAGTCGTCGGTTGGGAGATCTTTGACCAAAATTCGTTCAGCGCTACCGATTTCAGCAATGCAATCAACCGCCAACGGGCTATTGCCGGCGAACTCACCAGAACGCTTCAACGGATGGACGGCATTTCCGATGCCAAAGTATTGCTCAATCTTCCGGATCCGGCGGATTATTTGTTTGCCGAGGACAAACCGGAAGGAACCGTTTCCGTCCAATTGCAGCTCCGGGCTCCCGGTGTGCTTTCTCAGTCGCAGGTCGAGGCCATTGCCAATCTAACGGCGGCAAGTACCGGTATTCGTCCTGAAAATGTGACGATTATCGATAACTTTGCTAATGATCTGACGGCACAGCTCCGTTCCAGGCGGGGAATGAAGCCGGGAATCAGTACCATTACAGATACGTTCAGTGCCAAAATCGAATATGAAACCCAGACGGAAAAACGTTTGGAAAGTATGCTGGCGAAAGTATTCGGTTTCAATAAAGCAGTGGTTCGGGTGAACGCCGATTTGGATCTGGATTATCAGGAGATCAAGAGTGAAACCTTTGGCGAAGCCGGTGTTCCCCGCAGTGAACAGGAACGTAGCGAAATCCATCAAGGAGGTAATGGGAACGCTGTGGGCGTCCCCGGAACCGACTCCAATATTACCCAATATAAGGCTGTTGATGACAACAATGGCGGATACCGTTCCGAAAAGTCAGAACGGACCGTTAATTACGAGCTCAATAAGGTTGAAGAGTTTCGAATCAGTGCGCCGGGAAAAGTCAAGCGTTTGACCGTGGGTGTATGGGTTGACGGCGATTTGCCGGTAGCCACCCGGCAAAAAGTGGCGAACACTATCGCTGCGGCAGTGGGTCTCAACGAAGAACGCGGGGATCTGCTGACGGTGGAAACCATCCAATTTTCAAAACCGCCCGAAACCCAAGAGGTCAAAGTGGAAACGGGATGGCCCGTCCAGACCATGGTCCATTACGGACTGATCGCTTTATTAATCATCGGACTGCTGTTTATCTTGAAAAAGGTATTGAGCGTTCAGCCTCAGATCGAAGGGAACATTCCCGGTGTCTGCGGCCGTCTTGATACCATGATCGACGGGAATGCCCAGATGGAACAGGCAGCCGTATTGGAATTGAGTCCGGAAGAACGGTCGCGGCTTGAGCGGATCAATCAGTTGGAAAAACTGGCTATGGAAAAACCGGACGAAGTTGCCGCTTTGCTCAGGTCTTGGCTGACTGAGGACTATTGAGACGTGAGTATAGTTTACAGTTAACAGTGTACAGAGGACAGTTCTTTTATCAGGTTCACAGTGCACAGTACACGGTGCACAGATATTACAAATCTCAGTAGGGTTTAAGCTATAGTTTCGGGTTTGATATTCTACACCCAGAGCCTAGAACTTAGAACCCCATGCCTTATCTTGCTTTTAAATATACAGGGAGGGCCTTATGGCAAGAACGCAGGAATTAACGGGAAAACAGAAAGCTGCCATATTGTTGGTATCATTGGGAACTGAAGTTTCTGCCAATATCATGAAGTCCTTGCGTGAGGATGAGATCGAAGAGTTGACGATGGAAATCGCCAACCTAAAGCGGGTCCCTACGGAGGTTAAAGACCAAGTCGTTGAAGAATTTCTTCAAATCTGCATCGCACAGGAATACATTGTCACCGGGGGCATTGATTATGCCCGGGATATTTTGGAGAAGGCGCTGGGAGCGCAAAGGGCCAAGGAAATCATCAGCAAGCTCACGGCGACTTTACAAATCCGCCCCTTTGATTTTGCCAGGAAGACAGAACCCAGTTAGTTGTTGAACTTTATCCAAAACGAACATCCGCAGACCATCGCTTTGGTCATGGCGTATCTCCGTCCGGAACAGGCGGCCGTTATCCTGTCGGCGCTGCCTCCGTTACAACAGGTTGAAGTTGCCCGGCGGATATCGACTATGGACCGGACTTCGCCGGAAGTCCTGCGTGAAGTGGAACTGGTGTTGGAGAAAAAACTGTCTTCCTTTGTTATGCATGACTTTACGATTGCCGGCGGCATTGAGCCGATGGTCGAAATTTTGAACCGGGTTGACCGGGGAACCGAAAAGACGATCTTGGAAGCATTGGCCGAAGAAGATCCCGAATTGGCCGATGAGATTAAGAGCCGGATGTTCGTCTTCGAAGATATTTTGTCGCTTGACAATAAAGCGATTCAGCGCTTCCTCCGTGAGGTTGATATTAAAGACTTGGGCTTGGCGCTTAAGACCTCCAGTGAAGAAGTGAAAGAACTGATTATGAAGAATATGTCGAAACGTGCCGCTGAAATGTTGAAAGAGGATATGGAATTGATGGGTCCCGTCCGTCTGCGCGATGTGGAGGAAGCACAACAAAAGATTGTCAACATCATTCGGCAGTTGGAAGATTCCGGAGAATTGATTATTTCGCGCGGCAAGGAGGATCAGCTCATTGTCTAAGGTTTTTAAATCGGAGCAGTGTATTCAGGCCAATCCCTGTCAATTGGAAGCCATCGAAATTGTGTTGCCGGTTGCTGAGCCTGCCGTCGATAACGCATGGGACGATTCCGTCGGGCCGTCAGGAGAGGAAGGCTTTTCGGAAGAGGAGTCTCCGGAAAAATTGTTGGCTGCAGCAAAAGCTCAGGCTGAGAAGATTCTGGAAGAAGCCCGGGCGGAAAGAGAAGCCTTGTTGGCAGCGGCAACCAATGAAGCTCAGCAAATCAAAGCGGAAGCCGAACAACGGGGGTTTGAAGAGGGATATGCGGCAGGGGAGGCTGCTGTCAGGAAAGAATGGGCCGGCCATTTGGAAAATGCGCTGGCTTTGTTGAATGAAGCCGAAATGCTCCGAGCGGACCGGATCGTCGGTTCCGAACAGGAATTGCTTCGTTTGGCGGTAGCCATTGCCGAAAAGATCGTCGGAAAAGAATTGCGTACCGACAGTCAGGCGATTCAGGCGATGATCCGCACAGCTTTGCAGAAAGTTGCCGGGGCCGGACGAATTAAAGTGCGGTTGCATCCTGACGATCTGGAAAGGCTTACGGCTGAAGACGGACTGGATTTCGATGAAATATTTAATGAACCGAAACCCATCATCTTTGAAGCGGATTCAGCGATCAAAGGCGGTGGGTGTTTCGTTGAAACCGAGATCGGGAACGTGGATGCCCGGGTGAAGGTTCAATGCGAACGAATTGTGACGGAATTGCTTAAAATAGGACGATTAACATGATTAAGTCGGAATTTCCGCGATTTTGCGCTGATAAATATCTTACGCTGCTCGGTTCGTTCGAATCGGTCAAGTCGACGGGCCGGGTCAATCAAATATTGGGATTGACCATTGAAGGCGACGGCCCTGCGGTGAACCTGGGCGAACATTGCCTGATCAAACTTAAAGAGCGGGAATATGTCTCTGCGGAAGTGGTGGGTTTTAAGTCGGGCCGCGTGGTATTGATGCCCTTGGGCGATATGTCGGGGATCAGCCCGGGAGCCGAGATTATTGCTACCGGGCAACAACTTCGGGTGGAAGTCGGCGAAGGGCTTCTCGGCCGGGTCTTGGACGGCCTGGGGAATCCGATGGATGAAAAAGGGCCGCTGTTAACCGGCAATTTTTATCCGTTAAGTGCCGCTCCGCCCAATCCGTTATACCGCAAACGGATTACCACGCCGCTGGCCATGGGCATACGGGCCATCGACGGTTTGCTCACTTGCGGCCGGGGCCAACGGATCGGTATTTTTGCCGGAAGCGGCGTGGGGAAAAGCACGTTGTTGGGTATGATCGCCCGAAATACCGATGCCGATATCAATGTTATCGGGCTCATCGGGGAGCGGGGGCGTGAAGTCCGCGACTTCCTGGAACGGGACTTGGGCCCTGAAGGCTTGGCCCGTTCGGTGGTTGTGGTGGCCACGTCGGACCAACCGGCTTTGGTCCGGATCAAAGGAGCCATGGTGGCGACGGCCATTGCCGAATACTTCCGGGATCAAGGTGCTAATGTGATGTTGATGATGGATTCGGTGACTCGTTTTGCCATGGCCCAGCGGGAAGTGGGGCTGGCCATCGGCGAACCGCCGACAACCCGCGGATATACGCCGTCGGTTTTTGCCTTGCTGCCCCGGCTGTTGGAACGGTCCGGAACAGCGGAAACCGGGAGCATTACCGGGCTTTATACAGTATTAGTTGAAGGCGATGATATGAACGAACCTATCGCCGATGCGGTCCGGGGCATTTTGGACGGGCATATCGTCCTTTCCCGGCAACTGGCCCATCTCAATCACTATCCGGCCATCGACATATTGGCCAGTATCAGCCGGTTGATGGTGGAATTGACAACTCCCGAACATCAGGAAGCGGCGGGCGAATGCCGAAACATTTTGGCGACATACCGGAATAATGAAGACTTAATCAATATCGGGGCCTACAACCGGGGAAGCAATCCCAAGATCGATATGGCCATCGAAATGATTCCTGAAATCAATCGCTTTTTGCAACAGGGAGTCAATGAAAAAGCATCGTATAACGATACGGTCAATCAGTTGATTCAAATGATGGGCGGTGCGCTTAAAAGATGAAAAAGTTTCAGTTTAAGCTTGATACCGTTTTAAAATTGCGGACCCGCATCGAAGAACAGCGGCAGCAGGAATTGCGCCAGGCGCAGTATATGAGGGATGAAGCCCGACGTCAGGTGGAATACCGCCGGGCCCAGCAGGATGAAGTCTTGGATTCCTATAGGGAGCGGGTGTCCGGCAGTCTGGATTTGGCATCCATGATTCATTATGAACGTTATACTGCCTGGTTGAAGGGAATGTTGACGCTGGAGGAATCCCGTCTGCAAACCTGCGAGGCCAACGTGGCAGACGCCCGGGAACGGTTGATTGAAGCGTCGAAAGATAAGAAGATCGTGGATAAATTGAAAGAAAAAGCATACCGGGAATACCGGAATGCGGAGTTACACGCGGAGATCGACTTTTTGGACGAGCTGGGGACCTCCCGTTTCAACCGGCAGGCGGAGACGGGAAATGTAAATCATGAGCCATGATTGGCGTTACTGGCAAAGGATGAGTATATAAGGAGGTCTGTAGAGTGGGCCGGTTTTTTTTGGGTTTTTGCTTACCGATCGTTCTGGTTGTTCTCGTTGTTTTAGGTATTTGGCTCTGCGATGTCTTTGGATTGCTTGAGGTGAACCGGTTGGCTCTGGAAACGGTCAGTATATTGCCGGGCCTGGAAAATGTGGTTAAAGAGGTTGAGTTGGGGAAGAAACGCAGCCAGATGTTGCAGAATATGGAAAGTGAACTTCGTGCCAGGGAAAATCTGCTGAAGAAGGCGGAAGCCAAGTTAGCTGAGGAGAGGGAAGATTTCGAAACCCAAAAACTCCAATGGGAGAAGCAGCGCCTGAGGGAGGAGGCTTCCGGAAAATCTTCAAATAATCCGAAAAATGGTGCGGGAAAAGAGGTTGAAATCAAGAAGTATCTGGAATTAATCGGCGGGATGAAACCGGCCAAAGCGGCGGCGGTCATCGAAAAATTGCCGGTAGAGACATCCTTGGCGATTTTAAAAGAGATTCGTCCTTCGCAGGCCACGAAAATTATGGAAAACATGTCCTCCGATTATGTGGTCGCATTGACGGAAAAACGTCTTAAACCGTGACGATGATTTTACGATTCTCAATTAGGCGGGATTTCCCGCCTTTTTTGTTTTTATTTTTGGCAAATCGAAACAAATCTCTAATCTAACCAGCCGATCTTTCCGATAAAAGAAAAAGGAAGGAGGTGAATGAATGGCTGAATTGCATTTAACCCCTGTTTTTTCGCAACCGGCAATGCCTGCGGTTTCGGGAGAAGGATCCGGACAAACGGCCGACGGCGGTCAATTTAATCAAATGTTGTCCCAAATCATGGATAAGCTGAATAAGGTCAAACCGTTGCAATCGGCTGCTTCGTCCCGGATGACGAAAAACCCGGCCGGCAAGACTCTTTCGGAAACACCGGCAGAAATTTTGGAACAACTTCAGTTAATCCTTTCGTCTGCAGCGGAAGGAGAAGCTTTATCTGCTGAGGCTGACGGAGAATCGGTATCCCAATCCGATCTTGAAGCGATTCAAGCCCAAATGGCTTTATGGTATGCTGCCGGATTGTCTGTCCAACCGCAGCCTGAAGAGGCGCTGGCGCCGGAAGATCTTTCGGCATCCCCGGGTGTTATGGGGATTTCCGGTGAAGGGCGGACGGTAACTTTGACGGATCAAGTGATGCAATCTTTGTCTGGCGGAGATCTTGGCGGTTTAACGGAAAATGAGGCCATGGCGGGAACAATGCCAGCGGTAACCGGAAACGAAGCAGGGGAGGCTCAGGCGGCAGAGCAGATATCAGAGGGCCGTTGGGGGCGGACGGCTGGACTTAGCCCCGATGCCGTTAACGTCCAGACCGGACAGGCGGAAAGGGTTGTTTTCGGAGTTACCGTCCAACCGTTGCAGACGTTGGCTTATCAAAACCGTATGGGACAGGGCGTTTCATCGGTACCGGTCACGCTGGAGTCGAATAAGGGGCTTAAACCTCAAGTGAGTATCGCTCCCCCTTTACGACAGAGGCCGGAGAATGAGGAAGCGTCAAACGCTGATCCGGAAAATGCCGGGGGAACCCTGTTCTTTTCGGACGCCGCGACAGCATCGGAAGTGATTCCGGAATCGGAAGCTGAAGCGGATTTCGTTTTGTCCGCGGATGTCAAGGTCGAAACTCCGGTGACTGTGACGGAGGCAGGTTTGGACGCGGCTTTCGCCAATAAAGCCCAACAACCGGTTGCGGCGGAAGACATTCCGCAACGGACGGAATCTTCTCCGGTGACCAAGGAAACCGTTTTCGAACAGATCGTGGAGAAGGCCAGGATTATGGCAAGTAACGGCCATGGCGAGATGGAGCTGGACCTGAAACCGGATTATCTCGGAAAAATCCAATTGCGGATTTCCATGGAAAATCAATTGATTTCAGCCCGGTTCATCGCCGAATCCGATCAGGTGAAGGCGATTCTCGAGACTCATCTGGCCGATCTCAAGCGGCAGCTCCAAGAGAACGGTGTTGACGTGCAACAGTTGTTGGTTTTCACCGGAAACGAGTCGAAAGATCCGTCGCTGAATCAGAATGCTTTTTCCCAGAGTCGGCAGGATCAAACGCCAACCCACGGAAGATGGTCGGTGGGTTACGAGGAAGCGGAACTGCCCGGTGAAGCGGCCCGACAGGCGTCGGAGTCGTTGATTGATTTAATTGCTTAGGAAAGGAGGTGAAAAAGAAGATGCAAGTATCGAGCACTACTTCCACGCAGAGCAGTACGTCCGTTCAACGTAATACCGGAAGTAGCCTTGGCAAAGACGATTTCTTGAAGCTCCTGATTACGCAAATGCAGAATCAGGATCCGTTAAATCCCACCGAGGATACGGAATTTATTGCCCAAATGGCTCAATTTACCTCGTTGGAACAAATGCAAAACATGGTGAAGATTTCCCAGTTCCAACAGGCGACGACTATGATCGATAAAAACGTCAAAGCCGAGATTACAGAGAACGGTTACACCCAATTGGTGTATGGGCGTGTCACGTCGGCCCGGGAGATCGGCGGTGAGATGTATTTGACGCTGAATAACGGAGTTCAAATCAAGGCCGACGAAGTTCTGGCTGTATTGAGCGGCGACGGGTTGTGGCAGGAAGCTCTGTCTTACGTCGACCAAGCGGTTTACGTTCGGAAATATAATTCCCAAGGGTTCACCGAAGCGGTGAAATTGGTCGTCATTAAAGAAGTGAAGTACGAAGACGGGCAAATCAACCTGTATACGACCGAAGGCGAAAAATACGGCCTGGAAGACATTTGGAATCTGGGTGCAAGTGAGGCGACGTTATGAACAATAACATTTTTATCAGGCCGCCCCAGATCGGTCCGGCTGCACCGTTAACGCCCCAAAAAACGCCGGTTCAACATTCAAACGGGCCGGATTTTCAAAGTATATTTCAACAAGCCATCGCTCAGCAAAAAGAGGTTAAATTTTCCGCCCATGCGCTCAAACGTTTGGAAAGCCGCCAGATCAAACTCAGCCCGGAAGACATGGTGCGGCTGACTGAAGCGGTGGATCGGGCGGAGGCCAAAGGAGCCCGGGAATCCCTCATCTTGATAGATCAATTGGCGTTAATCGTCAGCATTAAAAACCGGACCGTGATTACCGCGGTGGACGGCCAAAGCTTAAAAGAGAATGTATTTACCAATATTGACAGCGCAGTGATTGCCAGATAAAAACGAATGAAGCTGGACCTCTTGCATTGAACTGCGAGGAAGCTTCGAAACCACCGAACGATGGACGTGGTTGAAAAATGAGGAGGTCGAACTGAACTATGATGCGTTCTATGTTTGCCGGTGTGTCCGGGTTGCGGAATCATCAAACCCGGATGGACGTCATCGGTAATAATATTGCCAATGTGAATACCATTGGTTTCAAAAGCAGTCGGGTAACTTTCCAGGATACTTTAAATCAGATGTTACGCGGTGCTTCGGCACCCCAAGGTTCCCGGGGCGGAATCAATCCGTTGCAGGTCGGTCTGGGGATGAGCATCGCTACCATTGACATACTGCAGACCCAGGGCAATCTGCAAAATACCGGTAATATCAGTGATCTTGCCATTCAGGGAGACGGGTTCTTTATTTTGAGCGACGGTTCCCGCCAGTATTACACCCGGGCTGGTAACTTCAACCTGGAGGCCGGAGGCCGGTTGGTCAATCCCGCCAATGGTTTGACCGTTCAAGGCTGGGTGGCCGATGACACGACGGGCGCCATCGATACCAGCGGCCCGGTCACCGATATCAAGCTGCCGTTGGGCATGACCATTGATCCGATTGCCACCACTTTGATTGAGTTCGGCGGCAATTTGGACTCCAAAACTTTTGGATCCCTCAGCTATAAAGAAATGACGATTACCGACGATGAGGGGAAATCCTTCAAGGTCTCGTTTACTTTGACCCCAATGTCCAACTACAATGAATTTGAGTATATCATGACCATTGACAACGGAACGCTGCCCGACGGCAGCAATACGGTTACCGGCCGGATCGCTTTGGATTTGGACGGCACCGTGAAGTCGGTAACCGGAGGTCCTTTTATCGTGACGGCCGCAGACTCCAATTCTCCGGTGACGATCCAAGCGCCTAATGTGGGAGATGCCAACGGCGGATCATTTATCGCAGAGGTCAATGCGACGACAACGGTGTCTTTGACGGGCGAATTTCAGGCTCCCAGTTCTTTGGTGACCTCCACCCGAGTCTATGATTCGCTGGGCAATGCGCATAACTTGAAGACAACTGTGACGAAAGTCGATATTAACAGTTGGGTCTGGGAGACCAAGGATCCGTTGGGGAATGTCATCGGCAACGGTACTTTGCTTTTTGATACCACCGGCCGGTTGGTATCTGCGGCGGGAACAGCCATTACCTTCACGTTCACCGGCGCCGATACCGTGGTGATCAACCCGGATTTCTCCAATGTGACTCAATTTGCATCGTCGGTATCGGAGATTACTTCTCCTTCGCAAAACGGGTATCCCATGGGGCAATTACAAAGCTACAACATTGATAAAACAGGACAGATTATCGGCGTTTTCTCCAACGGATTGAACAAAGTCCTGGCCCAAATCGCCATTGCCAACTTTACCAATCCGTCCGGGTTGGTCCGTTCCGGGGAAACCTTGTTTGAAGAATCCACCAACTCCGGGACGCCGCAAATCGGAGTCGCCGGTCAAAGCGGCCGGGGTCTGATCACTCCGGGTGCCGTTGAAATGTCCAATGTGGACTTGGCGCAGGAATTTACCGATATGATCATCACTCAGCGCGGGTTCCAATCCAACTCCCGGATAATTACCACCTCCGACGAAATGCTTCAGGAATTAGTCAATCTGAAACGGTAATGAACAGCCCGTCCCTGCCTTCGGGCAGGGACGGGCAAGAATAAGTCAGAGGGCGCTTTGACGAAAGAAAGGCAGTAGGTTTGGATGATATCGGTTAAACGTCTGAACGGCGAGGAAATCATGGTCAATCCGCATTTGATCGAGACCATTGAAGCGACTCCGGACACCGTGATCACCTTGATTAACGGGAAACGTCTGGTAGTGCAGGATCCCATTGCCGACGTGGTCGATCGAATCATTGAATATCGAAAAATTGTGGGGAAAGGCAGTTTTATTGATCACGACGGGATGCCATGAGGTGAAATTATGGAAATAGCAACGATTCTTGGTATTTTTGGGGGTTTTATCGTTATAACCGTCGGTATTGCTTTGGGCGGTTCCTTGAGAGGGTTTTATGACCTTCCGTCGATTTTTATTACATTTGGCGGTTCCTTTATGGCCATGTTGATCAATTTCTCGTTTGAGGAAATCGGCAGGGCTTTTAAGGCTATGTTCCATATCTTAAAAAAGTCGGAACTCAATACGAAAACGGTCTTGGAGGAGATCGTCGAGTATGCCAAAAAAGCGCGGCGTGAAGGGTTATTAGCCCTTGAAGACGAAGTGCAGAAATCAGGGGATGAATTCTTAAAAAAAGGAATTCAACTGATAGTGGACGGTACCGATCCGGAATTGGTCCGAAATATATTGGAAATCGAACTCTCCTTTACGGAAGAGCGGCATAAATCGAATAAAGCTTTTTTCGATGCCTGGGCGTCATTGTCTCCGGCTTTCGGTATGATCGGAACGGTTATCGGTTTGGTTCAAATGTTGGCCAACCTTGATGATATGAATCAGATCGGGCCCTCGATGGCGGTTGCGTTGATCACCACCTTTTACGGTGCAGTGTGGGCCAACCTGATTTGTATTCCCATCGCCGGGAAAATGGCACAAAAAACTTCGGACGAAATTTTCATCAAGCAAATTATGATCGAAGGAATCCTATCGATTCAAGCGGGTGAAAATCCGCGCATCATTGAAGAAAAACTCAACGCCTTCTTGTCTGCAACGCAACGGAAATCCATGAACGACAAACAGAATGCGGCTGTCAGGGAACAGGGGGGTGAAGAAAGCTGAAGCGAAATGGAAAAGAGAAACCTCAACCGGGAGCTCCGTTATGGATGGTTACATACGGGGACATGGTCACACTGGTTTTAACCTTCTTCGTGCTGTTATATGCGTTTTCGTCGATTGATGCCAAGAAATATATTCAAATCTCCAATTCACTTAGGGGAGCCCTTGGAGGCAATGTCGGCGTTTTGCAACATGGGATAACCGTGGATGATATTGGAGAGTTAACCACTCCCAGTCCGGCACAGCTTATGTTCCAGCGGCTTCAGAGTATTTTGAATAACAAAGGATTGGAAGGAAAAGTCGAGCTTTCGCAGACCAAGGAAGGTATCGTCATTAGTTTTAAAGAACGGCTGTTTTTTAAGATTGCTTCAGCCGATATTTTGGAAGAAGCCATCCCCATCCTTGATGAGGTCGGGGCAATATTGAAGGAAAATACTTTCCCGATTCGAATCGAGGGGCACTCGTGTGATTTGCCCATCAGCAATTATCGGTTTCCCTCCAACTGGGAGTTGTCTTCCATTCGGGCGGTGAATGTCACTAAGTATTTGATCGATCACATTAAAATACCGCCGGAACAGCTTTCCGTAGCAGCTTACGGCCCATATCGCCCGCTGGTGCCCAATACTTCGGAACAAAACCGGGAGAAAAACCGACGGGTGGATATTATTATTCAAACGAATTAAAATTCTCGGGGGGTTGTCCAATGGCCCAGGAAAACAATAACAATTCAATGATGAAAATCGTTTTAATCGGTTTTTTTGCGTTTTTAATCACCGTCGTGGTGGCGGGTACCGTTTTATTTTTGAGTTTGAATAAACATAACGGCCAGACGGAGAAGGTAGCCGGAAAGAAAGCCATGCTTGGCCCCTTGGTGTCGTTGGGGAATGATATCATTGTCAATCTCCAGCCCGATGAAAGAGGGTTGGAACGGTACCTGAAAGTTAATGTGACGTTGGAAGTAAACAATGAAAAAGCCCAGGCAGAGCTGACCGCCAGGATTCCACAGGTCCGGGACTTGATCATCAATATTTTGAGCAGAAATACCAAAGAGAAAATTGACGAAAAAGAAGGGAAAGAACAGATACGGAGCGAAATAATTAGAGCGATTAATTCCCATTTGGTCCAAGGAAAGGTGACCAACTTGTTCTTTCAAGACTTTGTAATCCAGTAGGAGGTGTCTTTGGGGTGGCCGAAGTTCTTTCGCAATCGGAAATAGATTCGCTGCTTGAGGCGCTTTCTTCAGGGACTATCAAAGTCGATGAAGTTATCAGCAACGAAAAGAAGAAGAAAGTCAAACCCTATGATTTTCGGCGGCCAAATAAATTCTCCAAAGACCAACTTCGGACCTTGGTCATGCTTCACGAGAACTTTGCCCGCTTGCTGACAACTTCGCTATCGGCTTATCTGCGGAGCATGATCCGGGTACAGGTGGCTTCCATTGACCAATTGACCTATGATGAGTTCACCAAATCGTTGTCCAATCCGACCGTAATGAATGTGATTGCCCTTAAACCGTTGGAAGGCGATATTATTATCGAATTCTCCCCGCAACTGGCCTTTGCCATCATTGACCGGTTGCTCGGTGGAACGGGCGCTACCATAGAGAAAGTTCGCGAATTGACCGATATTGAACTGACAGTGATTAAGCGGGTTGTCCTGAAAATGTTGAATAACATTCAGGAAGCTTGGCAAGTCGTGATAGATCTGCATCCGGTGTATCAAAGCACGGAGCTTAATCCGCTATTCACCCAGATTATTCCGCCGTCGGACATGATCGTTTTGGTCACGCTGGATGTCCGGATCGGTGAGACCTTTGGATTAATGAATATTTGTCTTCCTTATGTGGTGTTGGAACCGATTATCAACCGGTTGAATGCGCAGTTTTGGTTCGCACGCAGCGGCCAACATTCCAATGAACAAAGCATTTCTGCCATTCAACACCGACTGGAACAAGCCAAGGTCCGGGTTGTGGTGGAGCTGGGGCATGCCAACATTACTGTCGGTGAATTGATGGAATTGGCCGTCGGTGATGTAATTCAACTGGATCAACCCGTCAACCAACTGTTGGCGGTAAGAATCGGTGACCATGTGAAATTCAGAGGAAGTCCCGGCATCTCCGGGAGCCGGATGGCTGTTCAAATTGGACAGCTGGTTCAGGAAGGAGAAGAAGATAATGGATCGGCAGATACTGTCTCAGGAAGAGATTAATGCGCTGTTGAAGGATGTTGAAAATACGCCCCAGTTATCTTCCGTTCAAAAGGATGCCTTGGGCGAAATCGGAAATATCAGTTATGGAACGGCCTCCACGGCGCTGTCCCAACTGTTGAATAAACGGGTGGATATTAATACCCCGACGGTTTTTTTAACAACCCAGCGGGAATTGAAAGAACAATATCCCAATCCATACGTTTTGGTTGAAGTAGATTATAAAATCGGGCTTCACGGCGGAAATATTTTAATTTTAAAAATGCGCGACGCTGCCGTTATTGCCGATTTGATGATGGGCGGAACCGGCGAAAATCCCAAGGAAACCCTGGATGACCTGGCGCTGAGCGCTGTTTCCGAGGCCATGAACCAGATGGCCGGCAATGCGGCCACATCGTTGTCTGCATTGTTTTCGAAGCGGATTGAGATCGACACTCCCCGGCTGACTGTGGTTGATTTCGGAAGCGCCGGAGCGGGTATCCGGGGAATCAATGAAGATGATCATCTGGCGGCCGTGAAATTTAAATTGATTATCGAAGGTTTGGTTGACAGCGAAGTGATGTTGATTCTTCCGTACGACTTTGCTGCTGAGTTGGTGGATTCGTTGTTGAATCAAACTGTTGCGCCTTCGCCGCAGGAGACGAAAGCCGAAACCGTTGCTTCGAAGGCGCCTGTAGCCGACAGCAGTCCGTCGGGAGCCGCAGCGGCGGCTGCAGCCGCGGAACCGGTTTACCGGACGGAACCCAAGCCTCAAGTCACGGTACAGCCTGCTCAATTTGCGGCCATTGGTAACAACAAGGCGGTTAAGGAAAATGGGAATATCGGTTTGATATTGGACGTACCTCTCAAGGTTACCGTGGAATTGGGAAGCACTCGGATGAAGATTAAGGAGATTCTCGAGCTGGGTGTGGGCTCCATCATCGAACTGGATAAACTTGCCGGTGATCCGGTGGATATTTTCGTCAACGGAAAACTGATTGCCAAGGGAGAAGTTGTTGTTATCGATGAAAACTTTGGAATTAAGGTGACCGATATCGTCAGTCAGATGGAAAGAGCCAATACGCTTCAATAATCCTAAAGGAGGAATTACAGGTGGGTAATCGGGTTTTAGTTGTTGATGATGCGGCATTTATGCGAATGATGATCAAAGATATCCTGCGAAAAGGAGGATATGAAGTTGTTGGCGAGGCGGAAGACGGGGCCAAAGCCATTGAGAAATATAAAGAACTCCAGCCCGATCTGGTGACCATGGATATTACCATGCCGGATATGGACGGGATCGCTGCGGTGAAGGAAATTCGGAAAATTGACCCGAATGCCCTGATTATCATGTGCAGCGCCATGGGACAACAAGCCATGGTTATCGATGCGATTCAAGCCGGAGCCCGTGACTTCGTGGTGAAGCCGTTCCAACCGGATCGGGTATTGGAAGCGGTGAGGAAAGTATTGTCATAATCGGAAGGGAGCGACATGATTGGGTAAATTGAACCGGTTTTTTGCTTTGCTTGTTTTTGTCGCCGGTTTTTCCTTCCTGCCAGTGGTTTTTGCTGCTGAAGCCGTAGATGCCCCGACGCCTGAGTTTGGCGGGCAATGGATATGGGCGTTGTTTTCGTTGGTGATCGTCCTTTTCCTCGCTTATTGGGGGACTCGGTTTTTAGCGGGTAAGTTAAATATGCCGCAGGCTAAATATATTAAGGTGGCAGAAAGCCTCTGCTTGGGGCCCAATCGCCATCTTTATCTATTATTGGTCAACAATCAGGTGCTGTTGGTAGGCTGTACCGAACGGGGAATTACGTTACTCAAAGAATATCAGGATGAAGCTTTTTATGAAATGCTTAACCTGACCCAGGGAAGCGGAGTAACGCTTCCGGGAGAGAAATTCAAATCCGTTTTGCAACGATTTTTACAACCGGAAGAGGAAACATCGGAATTGACGGATGAAGATTTTTCCGATGTCCGGAAGAAGCTTGCCGAAGGGTTGGAACGGATTCGGGCGTGGAGAAAGCGTAGGTAGCGGATAAATGCGAAAAAACATGAGTCCACAAGGGAAAATGATATATGTCGGATTGCTGGCACTAATGCTGCTTGGCAGCGTTTCCGGGGTGGTTCGGGCTGCCCAGGCCATGCCGATTCCCCAGATACAGATCGGCATCGGCGAAGCCCAACGTCCGGCCGAGGTTGCCCAAAGTCTGCAACTGTTGATCATTTTGACGGTGCTTTCGTTGGCGCCGGCCATCTTGATCATGACCACATCGTTTATCCGGATTGTCATTGTCCTCTCTTTTACCAGAACGGCTCTGGGAACGAATCAAATGCCGCCGAACCAGGTGATGATCGGTTTGGCGTTATTTTTGACCTTTTTTACGATGGCTCCGACCTGGGCCAAAGTCAACGATATGGCTTTGCAGCCTTTTTTAAAAGGCGAAGTGGCTCAGGATGTGGCGTTCAACAAAGCGATGGCGCCGATTCGGGAATTTATGTTTAAACAGACCCGGACGAAAGACCTTCAGCTCTTTATCGTGGCGGCCAAGATGAAACGGCCGGCCAATAAAGATGATATTCCGACCCAGGTACTCATCCCCGCTTTTATTATCAGTGAGTTAAAAACTGCTTTTCAACTTGGGTTTATGATCTTTATCCCTTTTTTGATCATCGATATGATCGTCGCCAGTACGTTGATGTCCATGGGGATGATGATGTTGCCGCCGTCCCTGATTTCCCTTCCTTTCAAAATATTGCTCTTTGTGATGGTGGACGGTTGGCATCTGGTGGTTCGCTCATTGATCGCCAGTTTTGTATAGGCCGGGAGAAATCCGGGGTTTCATCGATTATAAACTGTAATGCGTGAGGTCGAAGACGATGACGGATACCTTTATCATTTCAGTGGCCAGGGAGGCCTTATGGGTCGCGTTACTGGTTGCCGCGCCCATCCTGGGAATCGGGTTGATCATCGGCCTGGTGGTAAGCATTTTTCAGGCCACCACCCAGATCCATGAACAGACGTTGACGTTTATCCCGAAACTCTTGGGCATCCTCATTGCGCTGGTGATCTTTGGCCCTTGGATGCTGCGTTTGTTGACCTCGTTTGCATCGAAGATCCTGGCGAATCTCCATCAGTTTACTTTTATCAAATAACCGTTTTCCCGTGTTTTCCATTACGATAAAACCATAAGCAAAAAACATGGCTGGGAGTCATTGCTGTTGAATATCGAAGCATTAATCGGCATGAATATCACCCAGTTTTTACTGGGGCTGGTGAGGGCTTCCGGGTTGATCGTCACGGCGCCGCTGTTTCAGAGCCGGAGCATTCCGGCGAAGGCTAAGGCGTTATTGGCCGGAGCACTTGCCTTGACCGTTGCGCCATATATTCATAGCGATCTGGATTTGGAAGCGTTCAGCTTCTGGATGGCTGTGGCCACATTGATTCAGGAGATGATCGTCGGCCTGATTATGGGGCTGATGGTGAACCTGACGATGTATGCCTTGCAATTGGCCGGATACTTTTTTGATGTGCCCATGGGCTTTGGAATGATTAACATCCTCGATCCTCAGTCCGGGACCGAGATTCCGCTGTTAGGCCAGTTTAATGCCATTTTGGCGGGGCTCATTTATTTGGCCGTGGACGGCCATCTCACCTTGATCTCTTCGTTCATCAAAAGCTATGACGTTATCAAACCCGGCTCCTTTTTCTTCCATCGGGAAGCAACGGGGGTCTTTCTCAAGGCGTTTTCGAACATGTTTTATCTCGGGTTTAAGATCGGCATCCCGGTGGTGGGTACCATTTTTCTGGCGGATGTGGCGTTGGGGATAATCTCCAAGTTGATTCCGCAGATTAACGTGTTTGTCATGGGTTTTTCCATAAAAATTGTCGTCGGCTTGACGACGTTGGCCCTGTTTATTCAGGCATATATCTTTTTGATTGAGCAAAGCTTCTCCAGTTCCGGAACGACATTTCGGTTGTTGCGCATGATGTTGCGTCATTTGACCGGATAATCGGAGGAGTGTCGGTGAGGGATGGGATGAGGCCGTTGTTGGATGAACTGAAACATATCCGTTATCCGGGAGAACGGCGAGATGCCCCTCTGACATTCGGCGAGGGATATCGCTTTAACCTTCAATTTTTCGCCCAGGATCCCGACAAAACGGAGGAAGCAACCCCTAAGCGTAAATCGGAAGCGCGCAAAAAGGGGCAAGTCCCCAAAAGCTCTGAACTCAATGCGGTCGTCGTATTGATGGGATTGTTCTTCATCTTGAATTTCTTGGGAGAGTGGTTTTTTCAGGAAATCTTTCAATATTTCCGGAGAATGCTGTCGCCGACCCAGGTCAATCTGGAATTATCCGATACCAACCTGAGGACGCTCTTCCTCTCCCAGGTTATCTTCTTTGGAAGAGTATTTTTGCCGTTGGGTTTGGCAGCGATGGTCCTCGGGTTTGCAGTGAATTATATTCAAGTTGGGCAGTTGTTCACCTTAGAACCGTTAAAACCCAAATTTAACCGATTAAATCCCATCCGGGGTTTTCAGCGCCTGATGAGCATGCAGGGTTTGGTGGAATTAGCCAAGGCTGCACTGAAATTGACGGTAGTAGGATATGTGACCTATGGAACCCTCCGGGATAATTTCGGAGTGTTGCTCCAGTCCTTGGAACAGTCCCCATTGAAAGCAGCGACAGATATCTGGCGCATTCTTTATAATGTGGCGTTGAAAGTTTGCATGCTGTTGTTGGTCGTTGCCGTTTTGGACCTTTATTATCAGCGGTACCAGCACCGTAAGAGTTTAAGGATGTCCAAAAAAGAAGTGAAGGACGAGATCAAGCAGCAAGAAGGGAATCCCCAAATTAAAGGGAAAATCCGCCAACGTCAGCGCCAAATTGCCATGCGGCGAATGATGCAGGAGGTGCCCAAAGCGGATGTGGTCATTACCAACCCCACCCACTACGCAGTGGCATTGCGGTATGATGCCCGGACCATGTCCGCCCCCGTTGTGGTGGCGAAAGGAGAAGGTTTTATTGCCGCCAGAATTAAGGAGATCGCTAAAGAACATAACGTAGCGATCGTGGAAAACAAACCCTTGGCCCAGGCCCTTTACCGGACCGTGGAGATCGGGGAAGTGATTCCGGCCAAACTGTTCCAGGCCGTCGCCGAAGTGTTGGCTTTCGTCTACCGGTTGCGCCAAAACCGTCGAGCCCGGTGAGGCATTATGTTATGCGCCGTATTTTTGTTGGCGGAGGGTATTTTGGCTTCAATCTTCAGTTGATTGTGCCGATATACTAAGTGTATATTTTTGTGTAAAGATGGATTTACGGAATCAAACGATAGGGAGAAAGAATGGCTCAGTCAAATAATATAGCATTAAACGGTCAATTATTGAAAAACGGCGAAATGACGGTCATCGGGGCGATTGTCGTCGTATTGATAATGTTTATCGTCCCGTTGCCCCCATGGATGCTGGACTTTCTGATTCTTATCAATATTTGTGTCGCTTTTGCGATACTTCTCCTGACGATGTATGTCCGGAGGAGTTTGGAATTTTCGGCGTTTCCTTCGTTACTGTTGATTACCACTTTGTATCGGTTGGGATTGAACGTTTCCTCAACCCGCTCAATTTTGCTCCATGCCCAGGCGGGTTCGGTCATCGACGCTTTCGGAAATGTGGTGGCAGGAAGCAATTATATCGTCGGCTTCGTTATGTTTGTCATCTTCACCATCATTCAGTTTATGGTGATCACCAAAGGTTCAGAGCGGGTTGCCGAAGTGGCCGCCCGGTTTACCTTGGATGCCATGCCGGGCAAGCAGATGAGCATTGACGCGGATCTCAACGCCGGATTGATCAATGAGACCGAAGCCCGTGCCCGTCGCCGCGAAATAGAGCGGGAAGCGGATTTCTACGGGGCCATGGACGGTGCCAGTAAGTTCGTGAAGGGCGATGCGATTGCCGGAATTATGATTACCGTCGTCAATCTGGTGGGCGGAATTGCCATTGGTGCCTTGCAGAAAAATATTGGGCTGCTGGAAGCTCTGCAAACCTTCGCATTATTGACCATCGGCGACGGTTTGGTCACTCAGGTGCCGGCGTTGCTCATCTCCACCGCTACCGGTATTTTGGTCACCCGGTCCGCTTCCGAAGATAACCTGGGTTCGGACTTAACTCAGCAATTGTTGGCGTATCCCAAAATTTTCATGATCGTTGCCGGTGTATTTGCCTTGCTGGCTATCATTCCGGGGATGCCGACGATTCCCTTCTTTATCCTTGCGGCTATCATCGGGTTTTTCGGATATACGCTCAAGCAAATGGCGGAGGCCCAAAGCCGGGCCGCCGCCGAAGAGAAGTCTGTCGCTCAGGAGGAAGTGAAAAAACCGGAGAATGTGGCTGCCCTGTTGCAGGTGGAAGCGATGGAGCTGGAGATCGGCTATCGCTTAATCCCGCTGGTTGATCCGGCTCAGGGCGGAGATTTGTTCGACCGGGTATCCATGATCCGGCGGCAGACCGCTTTGGAACTGGGGATGATATTGCCCCCGATACGGATTCGCGATAATATGCAATTAGAACCGACCCACTATGTGATTAAGATCAAAGGGATTGAGGTGGCCAAAGGCGAAATTATTCCCAATTATTATTTGGCCATGGATCCGGGGATCGTTTCCCAGAAAATCGACGGGATTCCCACTACGGAACCGGCATTTGGGCTTCCGGCATTGTGGATCACTGATACGCAGCGGGAAACGGCGGAACTTGCCGGATATACGGTGGTCGATCCGCCGTCGATATTGGCTACCCACTTGACGGAAGTCATCAAGTCCAGAGCTTATGAATTGTTGGGCCGCCAGGAAGTTCAGGCGTTGATCGACAATATCAAGGAAGAATACAATGTGGTCGTCTCCGAATTGATACCCAATTTAATGACTATCGGCGAAATTCAAAAAGTTTTGGTGAATTTGCTTAAAGAGGGTATTCCCATCCGCAATTTGGTGACGATCTTGGAGACATTGGCGGATTATGCGCCGATGACCAAGGACATCGATATGTTGACGGAGTTCGTCCGCCAGTCCCTGGCCCGGCAGATTACGAAAATGGTCCAGTCCGATGACGGCGTGGTGCGGGTGATCACCATTGATCCCCGTTTGGAGCAGATGATCATGAAAGCCCAAGAAGACGCGAAAGTCGCGCCGGGTTATTCCATTGATCCCAATTTGATTCAAAGTATATATAAACAATTGGGCAATTTGATTCAACAAGTGACGGCTTCCGGTTATCAGCCGGTTATCCTGTGCTCGCCGGCGATCCGTCTGACTTTCCGGCGTATTGTCGAGCGGCTTTCGACAAAATTGATGGTCTTGTCCTATAATGAATTAGTAGCTGAAGCCGAAGTTCAAGCTATTGGAGTGGTGGATGGTGTTCAATGAGGGTTAAACGATATGTAGCGGATTCCATTCAAGAAGCGATTGCCAGAGTCAAAAACGATCTGGGCCGGGATGCCATTATTTTGCATACCAAGCCTTTCAAAGAAGGCGGATTTTTAGGTTTGTTCGGCCATCGGCGGGTGGAAGTCATCGCGGCGGTGGATGAGAAACCGAAGCTTCCCCAGAATGATGGGTTCCAGTCTGCCGAAAGGGACGAGGAACCGGACGTTTCCGTAAATTCCGGGAAATTTCAGCCGCTTCCGCTACACCGGGAGCCTTCCGTCAAGGGCCGGATCATCAACGAACGCCCGGTAATTAAAGAAACGGCGGCATCGGTGGCCTTGGCCCCTTCGGCGGCCCCGGCTGCTACGGTGGCTCCGGCGCCTTCCATGACTGCGGTGACCGCAACGGCCAACGTAGAACCGGAACTCAATTCGCTCCGGGAAGAGATCGCCGAGATGAAGGAGTTAATCCGTCAAGTTGCCCAAAAACCGCAGGCCCGGCCGGAGGAGGAGGCGGTACAATCGGCGGCATCGGAAGCGGGGTTCCGCGGTTCTCTGCGCCGGTGGCTTACGGATGCCGGTTTAGCCCAAGAACTGGTGGAATACTTGGTCGACGGCTTGCCGGAAACGATGAATGAATCGACGCCTCGTTCGGCCGTCCTTGACTATTGCCAACAACGGTTAATGGCGGATTTGATGTTTTCGGAACCTTTGAAGCTGGACGGCGGAAAACCGAACGTCGCGGCGCTGATCGGGGCGACAGGGGTCGGTAAAACGACGACCATTGCGAAACTGGCGGCCCATATCAATCTGTTTCAGGGCCGAAAAGTCGGATTGATTACCATTGATACTTACCGGATAGCGGCAGTGGAGCATTTAAAGACCTATGGCGATATTATGAATCTTCCGGTGGAAGTGGTGTATACCCCTTCCGATCTGGATCTGGCGCTCCAAAATTTACAGGACTGCGACGTGATTTTAATCGATACAGCGGGCCGGAGCCCGCATAATCAGATGATGATGGATGAGTTGCACCGTTTTTTGACCAATGACAAAATTTCCGAAATTTTATTGGTGCTCAGTGCGACGACCCAATGGCGGGATATGGTGGCTATTGAAGACAAGTTTTCGAAGATAGCTTATACGCATTTGGTCTTCACCAAACTGGATGAAACCAGTTGTCTGGGGCCCGTTGTCAGTTTGGCCTGGAAGGTGAGACGGCCCATCTCTTATCTGACCATCGGTCAGAACGTTCCAGATGATATTGAAATGGCTCAACCACAAAAATTAGTCACGGAATTATTTAAGGGGATAATGCATGGTTGATCAGGCTGAACGTTTACGCGAGCTCGTAAAGAACCAAACCCAAACGCAATCGGCCCGGGTAATCGTTATTACCAGCGGCAAAGGAGGCGTCGGAAAGACCAATCTTTCCGTCAATTTGAGCATTGCCTTGTTGAAGCTGGGGAGCCGCGTTGTACTGGTGGATGCCGATTTGGGCATGGCCAATGTGGACATGATGATGGGGCTGGTCCCCAGGTATCATTTGGGACAAGTGTTAAGCGGCGAAAAACGGATTGAAGATGTGATCACCCGAGGCCCTCTCGGCTTGAAAATCATTGCCGGCGGTTCCGGTGATTATCACCTGGCCAATTTGAATGAGCGGAGTTTGGAATTTTGTTTGGAGCAATTGAATGATCTCGAAAAAAATACGGATATTATGCTGATCGATACGGGGGCAGGCATCTCTCAGAATGTCCTCAAATTTGTATTGGCCGCCGGAGAAGTGATCGTCGTCACTACACCGGAACCGCCGGCGCTTACCGACGCTTACGGCATCATTAAAGTGGTGGCCAGCGCCCGGCCGTCGCTGCCCATCTGGGTTGTCGTGAATATGATCCGGGACAACCATGAGGGAAAGCAGGTGATGGACCGGTTATCCACGGTATCCAAGCGGTTTTTAGGCATTGATCTGCTGAATATAGGATTTATTCCGATGGATCCTAATGTCCCGAAAGCAGTTAAAGAGCAGCAGCCTTTTGTCCTCGGTCATCCCCGGACGCCGGCTGCTCAAAATGTATTTCAGATTGCCCGTAATCTTTTGGAACGTTCAACGAACCGGGAGAGTTCGGGCGGCGGCGGATTCTTCGAGCGCCTTTTGAAAGGAAAATTTCGCTAATAATATAAACAAAAATTGATAATCAGTTAAGAAGTTGCATTTTTGTTTAAAATTATTTAAAAAACGGCAGGAATTGTCCTTGAAAAGTCTAATTTTACCTTTGGAGGTGGGATTATGGATACATCCCAATATCTAAGCGTTTTTATGGATGAATGTCGGGAGCATTTGCAGACATTGAACCAGTCGCTCCTGGAATTGGAGCATGACCCCGAAAATTCATCCATTTTGGATCAGATATTTCGGGCTGCCCATACGTTAAAAGGCGCTTCGGCGACCATGGGCTTTAATAAAATGGCCAATTTAACCCACACCATGGAGGATGTGCTCAGTAAATTACGGTCCAAAGAATTGACGATGACGCCGGAGATCGTTAACACCCTTTTTGAAGCGGTGGATCTCCTTGAAATATTAGCCAATAAAATCGGTGAAGGCAAAGAAGAAGATATCGAGATCAGCGGGGTTGTCCAAGCGTTGCAGTTATTCACCGTCAGCGGCGTTGCCGTTCAACCTCAGCAGGAACGGAGAAAAAACATTCAGCTTCGTTATTTGGAAGCGGAAAAGGATGAGATTTTAGCGGCGATTAATGATGAAACGGGGTTGTACCATTTTACGGTGAAGATGGCGGAAAACTGTGTGCTCAAAGGGGTACGGGTTTTCATGGTCCTCCGGGAGATCGAACGGCTGGGAACCATCGTGAAAAGCGTGCCGTCGTTGAAGGATCTCGAAGATGAAAAGTTTGATCAGGAGTTTATTGTCGCGGTGTTGATGTCCAATCCGCCGGAAGAATTGGCCAAGTGTATCGCCAATATCACCGATATTGCGGAAGTGAACTTTGAAAAGATCGACCCTCAAAATCTCCCGTTGGAAAAACGGGCCCAAAACCAAACGGTGGAAGATCGGGTCAAAGTTACCGGCCAAACCGTTCGGGTCGATATCCGGAAATTGGACGTTTTAATGAATTTGGTAGCGGAATTGGTGATCCATCGTTCCCGCCTGGAATCTATCGGGTCCGTGCTGCAATCCAAGGACTTGGATGAAGTTGTGGAACAAGTCGGCCGTTTAACCTTGGATTTACGGGACAGCGTCCTGAAGACCCGGATGGTCCCCATCGAAACGGTATTTTCCCGTTTCCCCAGGTTGGTGCGGGATCTTTCGAAAGAATTGGGTAAAGAGATTGAACTGATAATCGAGGGCGGCGAGACGGAGCTGGATCGGACCGTTATCGACGAGATCGGCGATCCGCTGGTCCATATCATCCGCAATGCCGTGGACCATGGCATTGAACCCCCCGAGGAGCGGGAGAAAGCCGGCAAGCCGAGAACCGGAACCATCCGGCTCAATGCATATCAGGAAGGCAATAACGTGGTTATTGCCATCGAAGATGACGGTCGCGGGTTCAATGTGGAAAAAGTGAAAGAGAAAGCCCTCAAAATGGGCCTGGTCACCAAAGAAGCCCTGGCGGAGATGCGAGAGGATCAGATCCTGGAACTTACGTTCATGCCCGGTTTTTCGACTGCCAGCAAGGTGACGGACGTGTCCGGCCGCGGCGTCGGCATGGACGTGGTCAAGATCAAGGTCGATTCGTTGGGTGGCATGATTCGGATTCATTCGGTATTTGGCCAAGGATCGCTTTTGGAAATCCGCCTTCCGTTGACGCTGGCAATTATTCAAACCTTGATGGTTCAGTTGGGGAAGGAGATTTATGCGATTCCTTCCGGATATATCGAACAGATTATCAGCCTGCGGCAGGATGAGATTAAACAAGTCCGTTCCCAGCAAGTATGTATGCTTCGCGGCGAACTGATTCCCATTATCCGGCTGCAGGATGTCTTGGATACGCCGGACGCCATCAATCACGAGCTGGAAGAGTTGGACGTAGTGGTGCTTCGGGTCGGCGACCGTCTGGTCGGTTGTGTGGTTGACAGTTTGCTGCGCCAACAGGATGTGGTCATTAAGTCCCTTGGCGGGTATCTGGGTTCGGTGAAAGGGATCGCCGGGGCGACGATCCTTGGAGACGGAAAAGTGGCGTTGATTATAGATATCAGAGCGGTGGCTTAATACAAAGGGGGTGTTGAAGATGAAGGCTAAAGAACAGATTGTCGAGGAAACGAAACAGTTAATCATCTTCAAACTTGGAGAAGAAGAATTCGGCGTGGATATTCTTCAGGTCCGGGAGATTGAAAAACTGGATCAAAATATTACCCGTGTGCCCAAGGCACCGGCATTTGTTGAAGGCGTGATCAACCTCCGCGGTGAAATCGTGCCCATCGTGGATTTACGGAAGCGTTTCGGCTTATCGCTGAAACCCATCGGCAGCGATACCCGGGTGATTATCGTGGAAGTCAATGATAACCTTGTCGGCATGATGGTAGATGCCGTCGTCAAAGTATTGCGGATCAACGTTTCCGCCATCGAGGATGCACCTCAGATTGCCAAAGGAGTGGACGCTTATTTTCTCAATGGAGTAGCCAAAGTGGATGACCGTCTCATCGTCTTGTTAAATCTGGATCGGGCTTTGTCTGCGGAAGAAGCGAAAGAACTCCGTGAAGCAGATTTGGGAGAATAAGATGGTTACCATTGAAAACCTGAGCCATTTACATTTGGATGTCTTGAAGGAAATCGGAAATATCGGTGCCGGCCACGCAGCAACGGCGCTTTCGCAGTTGATGGCGGAGAGGATCGAGATGACGGTCCCCAATGTTTCGATCCTGTCGTTGAACAAAGTCAGCGACTTTCTGGGAGGACCCGAAAAAATCGTGGTTGGTATTTACATGAAGGTCTTTGGCGATGCTCCTGGGAAGATCATGTTCCTATTTAACTATGACGATGCACAGGCTCTGGTGCATGCCGTGACATCCAAAACATTATCGGGGGTTATGGATGGAGAGGTTGATAAAGAAGAATTGGAGCAATCCGTCTTGCAGGAAATCAGCAATATTATGACCGGCGCATACTTAAATGCCATCTCTCGTTTAACCGGCTTGAATATGATATCGTCGGTACCGGCTTATGCGTGTGATATGGCCGGAGCCATCATCAATTCGGCATTATTGGATTTTGGAATGGTTGGGGATTATGCGATGCTCATTGACACCCAGTTTAAAATGACGGAAGAAAAGATGGACGGACATTTTTTCCTCATTCCGGATCCGGGTTCCCTGCAAGTTATTTTGGAAGCCATGGGAGTTGGATAGATGTTTGCTGATGCATTTCAAATTGGCATGGCTGAGCTGAAAGTCACTCAGGCACCGGATAAATTGGCTTCCTTGGGTTTGGGGTCCTGTATCGCGGTTTGTATGTATGATCAGGCAGTGAAGGTCGGTGGGTTGGCCCATGTAATGCTTCCGGACAGTTCCATATTTAAAGAGAATTTTAATCCCGGAAAATTTGGTGACACTGCCGTACCGTTTTTAGTCGGAGAGATGGTGAAGCTGGGAGCGGTTCATTCCAGAATAAAAGTGATTATCGCTGGCGGAGCCCATATGTTTGCGTTCAAATCGGAAGATTCTTTGCTTGACATTGGGGTACGAAATGTTCAGTCGGTGGAGGAAGCGTGTTCGAAAGCGGGCATACCCATCGTCGCCCGGAGTGTGGGCGGAAAATTCGGACGAAGCGTTCTCTTCGACCTGAGTACCGGTAAGGTTTATGTACGTACCATTAATCAGGGAACGGTGGAATTATCAATGGGTTAAGCAGTTTAATCCAAGGATGGACAGTTGACCAGCGGACGGTTAATATTTAAGACGGGGGGATGGCAGCTATGTCCATCGAGAAGACAATACAAAATGAAGATGTTTTGTGGAAAAATTATCTAACCTTAAAAACGCCAGCTGCCAGAGAAGCAATTATTTTACGCTATGCTCCATTGGTAAAATATGTGGCCGGCCGGGTTGCCATCGGGTTACCTTCAAATGTCGAGTTTGATGATTTGGTCAGTTATGGTGTTTTTGGGTTAATGGATGCGATAGATAAGTTTGATCCTTCCCGAGGAATTAAATTTGAAACTTATGCCATTGCCAGGATCCGGGGAGCGATCCTGGACGGTTTGCGGAGTAATGATTGGGTTCCGCGATCGGTTCGCCAAAAAGCCAGAGAACTGGAACGGGTTTGTGCCGAACTCGAAAATAAGTTGGGACGTTCGGCCACGGATCAGGAGATCAGTGAAGCCATGCACGTCAGCCTTTCTGAATTTTACGAGTTATTGTCGGAAGTCAGTTGTACCACATTAAGTTCTTTGGATGAATTGTGGCTGGTCAATTCCAATGAGGACGATTCAGTCCGGGTTTTGGATCTGATTCGTAACGATGAAAGCGAAGATCCGTTACACCATGTGGAAATTGAAGAAATTAAAGAGACGTTGACCGGGGCCATCGATTGCCTACCGGAACGGGAGAGAATGGTTATCGCCCTATACTACTATGAAGGATTGACATTGAAAGAAATTGGCGAAATTATGGAGATTTCCGAATCCAGGGTTTCTCAAATACATACCAAAGCCATTTTTCGACTGCGGGGTCGTTTGAACAGGTGGCATAAATCGGCAGCGGAGGTATAGAAGACCATGGAAGACCAAGTCGTAGATCGGGATGGAACGGTTAAGATTGAAACAACATCAAACAAAATGGAAGCATATCTGGTGATCGAAGCCCCTGTCGGCGAAGGTAAGTGGCCTACCGTTGAGGAGGCTTTTGAGACGTTGAAGTCTCAAAATATCGTTTTCGGAGTCGACGAAGAAGCCGTCAAAGAGGCGATCAATTCCCAGAAAGCCGGTTCTTACCTGGTGGCTTCCGGACAGCCGCCGGTGGCCGGGAAAGATGCGGAGTTTCGTTTCTTGTTTTCGTTAACTCCCGGGGAGCACTCGTTGGCTGAGGATGAGTACGGCCGGGTCGATTACCGTGAGGTTCAGACGGTCCAAAATGTCGTTGTCGGTGAAGTGTTGGCCGAAAAGATCCCTGCTACTCCGGGCGAACCTGGATATGATGTGTTTGGCAATACGCTGAAGCCTGTCCCGGGTAAAGATAAAAACTTAAGACTCGGCAAAAATGTGGTCATGACCAATGACGGCCTGCGCGTGGTGTCCACCATCAACGGCGAACCTTCGTTCAGTGGCGGGAAATTAAGCGTTTTTCCCATTCACGAAGTGAAAGGGGATGTGGATTTTAAAACCGGCAATATCAATTTCCGTGGCAGTGTAGTGGTTCGGGGAAATGTGACGGCCGGATTTAAGGTGGAAGCGGACGGAGATATCACCGTTTACGGAATGGTGGAGGCCGCCGACTTGACGGCCGGCGGTAATATTACCATCAACGGAGGTATTTCCGGGATGGGTAAAGCCCAGATCCATTGCGTTGGGGATTTCGCTGCCAAATATGTGGAGCATGCTTTTATCAATTGCGACGGTAATGTGCTGATTAAAGAAGCGATGATGTACTGCCAGGTGAATGCCAATGGCAAAGTCAGCGTGGATACAGGGAAAGGTTTAATCGTCGGCGGAATTATCCGGGCCGGTGAAGAGATTTCAGCGAAAATTATCGGTTCCAAATTTGGTACGGTGACCGAAATGGAAGTCGGTGTCCGGCCCAAGATGAAAATCGAATTTCAGGAATTGGAAGATCAGATTAAAGAGAATAAGACTCAATTGGATAAGGCGGAGAAGGCTGTGGCTTTGCTCGAGAAAAGCCCTTATTTGCCCAAAGACCGTCAGGAGATGTACCAAAACCTGGTAAAAACTGCATATGTGTTGAAGGAACAAATCGCTGAGGCAGAAGCCAGGCGGAAAGAGCTTCTTGAGGAAATGGTGGTTTTGTCCAAGGAAAAGGCCAGGATCCGGGTGAGAGATACGGTCTATCCGGGAGTGCGGATCACCATCGGCAAAGCAACCACAGTCATCAAAGATGAAATGAAGTTCGTGAACCTGATGTACGGTGAGGGCGAAATCCAGATTCAGCCTTACCGTTAATCGGAAGCATACAGTGGTCCCAGTTGATGGTTGAGGCGTTATCCGGAGGTTATCATGCTTAAACCCGTTGATCTTCAAACGATGGTTCCGCGTTCGATGGATGTCCAAAAAGTCCAGGGGGCTCAACACAACCGCCCGGTTGCTGATCATTTTGAGTTTCACCGGCAGTTGCTTCAACAGTCCCAGCTCCAACAGGAGCAGGTGCAACGCCATGAAGCATCCAGCAACGGCCGGGCCGTGCGGCGGGAAAACTCTGAAAAAGAGAAACGGCGTAATCTGAAATACACCCGTTCGCGGCCAGGTGCCCAAGCGGAACCCCAAGAGGAAAATGGGGACACTCCCCGCGATGAGCATCGCGGGAAGCATATTGACGTTCGGTTTTAGATCATTCGGTAAATGGGGGCAGCATCCGTGCGTTTTTTGGAATTCATTACTTTCATGGGGCTTAATATATTCATCGTCATGGTCATGCAGCATTTTCATGGCCGTAACTTGGAACTCCGCCTAAAACGGGTCACTCAGGAGATTCAGGAGTTGGAAAACTTGGTGGCGGCGATGATCGAGGAGTTGGAGGAAGCCGCCGGAGTGGAGGAAACGTCTGTCAAAGAACCGGAAACCATGAGTTTGCCGCTGCTGACCCAAGAGCCGGAGATGACCGTGAGCCCGGTGACGGTATACGAACCGAAAGCCGACGTTAAACAGGTTGCCGTTCCGGTCCGGCTGCAGGACGAAACCGGTTCAATTCAGGCGGAGGAACAGTCACAATCCATTGACGACAAGCGTCGGCAGGTTTTAACGTTACGCAGTCAAGGCATGGATGTGGCGGATATCGCCCGTAAGATGGGGATTGGCCGCGGCGAAGTCAATTTGATTTTGGGTTTGTATCAAAGGAGTTAAGCCGTTTGATGGAACAGGACGGTTTTTTATATGAAACGGAATGACGGTGGACGGGATATAGGCCGGCTTCGGACGGAATGCGGAGCGGTTGATTTTATACGGGTTTTTCTTATTTTAACTGTTGTTTTGACAGGATTTATAATCGTCAATTCCGATTTTTTTCTTGTCCGCCATGTAAAAGTTCAGCATAATCGGGAAGTCACGGAGGAAGAAATCGTCCTGGCTTCAGGACTGGATCGCCGGCAAACAGTCTTTGAGGTGAAACCGGAGGCCGTGGCGGCGCAGATTGAGAAGAATCCCATGATTAGGCGGGCCAGAGTCCAGGTCCGACCGCCGGATACGGTGCAGATTACCGTGGAAGAACGGGTACCTCTGGTTTGGATCGCGTATCACCAACAATATATCTGCGTTGCGGAGGATGGGGTTATTTTGGCCGGTCCGGGGCCTCGCTCCGGCTATAAACTTCCGGTGGTCACCGGCTATGCGCTGGCCAACCCGGAACCCGGACAAAAATTGGATGACGGAAAGTTCGGCGACATATTGAAGATTATGGCGCTGATGGATCAGACACTTCGGGAGATGACCACGGAAATCGATATCCGGAATTACCGCCTTTATCTCAGAACCCCTTCGTCTGCCCGAATACCGGCGGACTTGGGCAATCCGGAAAAGCTGGAAGCGAAAATCGCCAATTTGCGGGCCATCATCGGCCATGAGAAATTCCATGAGTTCAAGGCGATTAATTTGCGGGTGCCGGATATCCCGACGGTATCCCATTAATGAAGGAATGTTACCGAAATAAAAAATTTTTCCTTTAAGAAGGGGAATTGCATTCCATGTGGAACTAATAGACATTTAGATCCTTGAAATCAATCAATGACATATATCGATGATTCGGATATGCATCAACAGGAGGATTAATTTATGCTCGAATTTGAGGTTGCCAATCAGCAATTTGCCAATATTAAAGTCGTCGGTGTCGGCGGCGGTGGCACCAATGCTATCAACCGGATGATTGAAGCCAAAATTCAAGGTGTTGAGTTTATCGCGATCAATACCGACGGACAAGCGTTAAACCGTTCCAATGCGGATATCCGGTTGCGTATCGGTGATGTGCTGACCAAAGGATTGGGCGCCGGAGCCAATCCTGAAATCGGGCAACAAGCGGCATTGGAAAGCAAAGAAGAATTGGCCGGAATTCTTCAAGGGGCGGATATGGTGTTCGTCACCGCCGGAATGGGCGGAGGGACCGGAACCGGTGCCGCACCGATTATCGCCCAGATTGCCAAGGAAAGCGGAGCCCTTACCGTAGGCGTGGTCACCAAACCTTTCGCTTTTGAAGGCCGGGTTCGAATGATGCAGGCGGAGCGGGGCTTATCCGTGTTGAAAGATTGCGTGGATACGTTAATCACCATCCCCAATGAGCGGTTGTTGCAGATCGTGGACAAAAACACGCCCATGTTGGAGGCGTTTCGTATTGCCGACGACGTTCTCCGCCAAGGCGTTCAGGGCATATCCGATTTGATTACCATTACCGGTTTGATTAACGTGGACTTTGCCGACGTGAAAACCATCATGTCTGATGCAGGTTCGGCCCTGATGGGAATCGGGGTGGCCAAAGGGGAAAACCGGGCGGTGCTTGCGGCGAAGGCTGCAGTGGAAAGCCCCCTGTTGGAAGCCTCTATCGAGGGTTCGAAAGGCGTATTGCTGAATATCACCGGCAGCAGTAACCTGGGATTGTATGAAGTCAATGAAGCCGCTGCCATCATTTCGGAAGCCGCGGATCCGGATGCCAATATCATCTTCGGGGCGGTCATCGACGAAACCTTAGGGGATGAAATCCGGGTAACGGTCATCGCTACCGGGTTTGAACAACGCCGGCCGAAACGGATTCCCCCGGATTTGGAGATCCGGCCGTTCATCACGGATGACTTGGAGATACCCACCTTTTTGAGGAAAAAATAGATGTAAAACAACGATGGAATTCAAAAGCGTTCAGGGAATACCCTGGGCGCTTTTGGCGTCTTTTGGCCCTTTCGGCAAAAACCGGGAAAAACAGGGATTAAGCGAAAGTTTGTCGGATTTTTAAAAGAGGAAATCCCCGTAATTTTTTGTAAAATAAGGATGTGAGGCGGTGAAGCCGTGGAGACAGTGACCGTCTATTTAGATATTCCGCTCTTGGGTGGCCTCCTCGGATGGATTCAGGATGCTGCCTTGTTGTGGATGGTCGGACAAATTGCGTCGTATCAGCCTCGTATCCGGCGTTGTATTGTCGGTGGGTTGGTGGGCGGGTTGTTTCAATTTGGGGTGCTCATGCACCAGGCCTCTTCGGGATTGCTGTATCCTTGGATTCTCTCCCCTTTCCTGTATATGGTGATCCTTCCCGGAATGATGCTCGGGATCGTCTTTTATCCGGTCACGTTACGAAAGATGACCCGTCTCGCCGGATATTTTTATTTACTCTCGTTTTTATTGGCCGGAATTCATTGGGGAATCGACAGCCTCAATCAACGTTTTTTTCGCGCGGAGATCGGGCTGGGATGGCGTTTCTGGCTGCACGTAATGTTCATCTTCGTCCTGGGAGAACTGGGATGGGGAGTGGTCCATCAAAAGGTTTGGGAACAGGTATGCCTTTTCCCGGTGACGGTATGTTGGGATGAGCATGAAGTCCGGCTCACAGCCTTGCTGGATACGGGAAATACCCTGACGGATCCCTTGACGCGACACCCGGTGGTGGTGGTGGAGTTGGAGCAATTCCGGCCATGGTTGCCGCCGGAACTGATCCGCTTCTCCCAAAGCTTTTTCGACGGGGAGATTCGAGGGTATCAGGATGTACCGGAAGGATGGGAGAAACGCTTCCGCCTTTTGCCGTTTCATGCCGTTGGCCACAGCGGAGGAATGATGGTCGGTTTTCGGCCGGATGCCCTGGTGGTCAACCTGAGAAATCAAACGGCGATTCACAGAAACGTGGTGGTAGCGTTACACCGATCCCGCCTGTCGCCGGACGGAACATATCAGGGCCTCATACCTCCGGCCGTATTAACTGAAGGGGGCTATTAAAAAGGAGGAACAATGATGGGTCGGCAGATTCGAAAATGGGCATTGATGTTCAGGGTTCTTTTCCTGCGCGTTCTCATAAAGCTTGGGATGGCCCCGAAACTCATTGCTTATATCGGAAGCAGCGAAGCCTTGCCGCCGCCGTTGACCAATGATGAAGAGGTTTATCTGCTTGAACGGTTGGCCAACGGGGACCGGGCGGTCAAAACCGTATTAATCGAGCGTAATTTGCGGTTGGTGGTCTACATTGCCCGGAAATTTGAAAATACCGGGGTAGGCATCGAAGATTTGGTTTCTATTGGAACCATCGGTTTGATCAAAGCCGTCAATACCTTTGACCCGGCTAAAAAGATTAAACTGGCCACCTATGCTTCCCGGTGCATAGAAAACGAGATCTTAATGTATTTACGGCGCAACAACAAGACCCGTTCGGAGGTTTCCTTCGACGAACCCCTCAATATCGACTGGGACGGGAATGAATTGCTGCTTTCCGACGTTTTGGGCACGGAAAACGATTCGATTTATAAATATATCGAAGAAGAAGTCGATCGAAAACTGTTGGGATATGCATTGGACCATCTTTCCGACAGGGAGAAGGTCATCGTGGAGTTGCGTTTCGGCCTGAAAGACGGCATTGAAAAGACTCAAAAAGAGGTTGCCGATTTTCTGGGGATATCCCAGTCCTATATCTCCCGGTTGGAAAAACGGATCATCCGAAAATTGAAGAAAGAAATCTGGCGGTTGGAATAATCGGCCGCAAAGCCCCTCTCCGGAAGGAAGAGGGGCTTTTTTTACAGGCGAAGGTTAACCATTGATTATTGACACATTGGATGGCAGATATACAAGTATATTTTTTGGTTCCCGTGGCAATAATCGATACTGACGGCGCCGAATGTTAATCGGGAGTGATAAGCGCAATGTTAGTCAACAAAGTCGAAATTTGCGGAGTCAATACTTCCAAATTGCCTGTGCTTTCCGGCAGCAAAATGCGGGAACTGCTTGAAAGGATGCAAAACGGGGAACGCTCTGCCCGGGAGGAACTGATCAATGGCAATCTGCGTCTGGTATTAAGTGTTATCCAACGGTTTAACAATCGGGGTGAATATGTCGATGACCTCTTCCAGGTCGGATGCATTGGACTGATGAAAGCTATCGATAATTTTGATTTATCTCAAAACGTGAAGTTTTCGACATATGCGGTACCGATGATCATCGGAGAAATCCGGCGTTATCTGCGGGATAACAATCCGGTACGGGTCAGCCGTTCCCTGCGGGATATCGCATATAAGGCATTGCAGGTACGGGATGCGTTGGTGAGTAAAAATTCGAAAGAGCCGACGGTTGCCGAGATTGCGGCGGAACTCAATGTCCCCCGGGAAGAAGTGGTTTTTGCCCTGGATGCCATTCAGGAACCGGTCTCTCTGTTTGAACCCATTTACCATGACGGCGGCGATCCCATTTATGTGATGGACCAAATCGGCGACGAAAGGCAATTGGACGGCCAGTGGCTGGAAGGTTTGTCCATCAAAGATGCCATGTCCAAATTGAATGAACGGGAAAGCTTGATTTTGAAAAAGCGCTTCTTCGAAGGGCGGACGCAAATGGAGGTTGCTGATGAGATCGGTATTTCCCAAGCCCAGGTGTCCCGGTTGGAGAAATCAGCCCTTAAGCATATGAGGCGGTATATTTCGGACACTGAAATCGAGTAGACGGGACGGGGGATGGGGTAATATGTTACGGTATCGCTTGTTGACCATTACAGTTTTGATCGCCGTTTTTCTGGGAGTGGGTTCCGCCAGTTCCGGTTTTGCCTGGATGAAACCTTCCGCCCTGGAAGCGTACAATCAAAAGAACTTAATCCGGCTGCATGTGATCGCCAACAGCGACACACTAGTCGATCAACAGCTTAAACTTCAGATCCGCGATCGCATTGTCAAGTTGACGGAGGAGTTTTTGCTGGATATAAAGGATCCGGATCTGGCCGAGGGCATTCTTCGGGCCAATTTGGACCGGATTGTGGCTGTCGCCCGGGATGAACTGGCAAAACACCACCGGGATTTGCCGGTCCGGGCGGAATTTGGCCATCATATGTTTCCGGAGCGGGAATACCCCTTTGGCACCTTGGGCGCAGGAGAGTATAAAAGCCTTCGGGTGATTGTGGGAGAAGGCAAAGGCCGCAATTGGTGGTGTATTCTTTATCCGCCTTTATGTCTTCTCTCTCCGGATGCCCCGGCGTTTAAAGGGGAGACTAACCGGCAGCAGCCCAAAATGGAATACCGGCTGGCCTTCTTGGAAGACTGGGTGAAGTCCAAAGGCTTGACCATGGACGAATTTTGGAAAAATTGGGGAAAGTTCTTTGGATTGATTTAAAAAGTTGACCGTTTAAAAGTGTAAAAGGGATACAAGGTACTGGGTACTAGGTTCCAGGTTATGGTAGGAAGGCATTTGCGTTCCTCACCTAAACTCGGTACTTAGAAAACCAGAAGCTAGGTCCCATAATTTAAGTCTTTGTCCACACTTGTTGGTGTGGTTTTTTCTTTACTTGTTAGTGTGGTTTTTTCTTTTGGGAGGGAATCGGCGTTTAGGAAGCGAAAGTAAAGGAAAATGAGTCGAAGGGGTAGTGATGATGCTCAATATCGGTATTTGTCAGCTGCAGGTGTCGGAGAGTAAACCGGAGAATCTAAACCGGGCCGAAAGGCTGATGCGGAAAGCCCGAGAGGGCGGAGCGGATATCCTGGTGTTGCCGGAGATGTTCAATTGTCCGTATGACAACCGTTATTTCCCCGTTTTCGCGGAGGAAGAGCAAACGGGGGAGACTGTCCGTTTCCTGGCGGAGACTGCCGCTTCCCTCCAATGTTATATCGTCGGAGGCTCCATTCCGGAACGGGACGGGGACCGAATCTATAATGCCTCATTCATCTTCGACCCCAAAGGACAACGCATCGGCAAGCATCGGAAGCTGCATCTGTTTGACATCGACGTCCCGGGACGAATTGCCTTTAAAGAGTCGGCGGTCTTCACGCCCGGCAGCGATTTGACCGTCGTTGACAGCATGCATGGCCGGTTCGGCGTGGGAATCTGCTATGATATCCGTTTCCCTGAATATTTCCGGTTGTTGTCCGATGCCGGTATCCAGATACTGTTTTTGCCGGCCGCCTTTAATATGGTGACCGGTCCGGCTCATTGGGAAACGCTGCTCCGGGCGCGGGCCATCGACAATCAGATTTTCGTGGTTGCCGCCAGTCCGGCGCGTAATCTCGCAGCCAGTTATGTGGCTTACGGTCATTCCATGGCTATCGGCCCCTGGGGTGAGATCCTGTGGCAGGCCGAAGCGGAAGAGACCGTTCAGGTGGTGGGGATCGACCTTAACCGTATCGCCGAAGTCCGCCAAAACATGCCTCTCCACCAGCACCGGCGGAAGGATTTGTATCGGGTGGAAAAGGTGTCAAAATAGTCGACCGTTGGCATCGGGTGCCTTCTGCCTGAATTTACCCTTGGTTATTCCCCTGAATGTCCTCAGGTATAATCTGTTCCGGTTTGACGAAAACGGCGAAGAGGATGGCGATGGTGGCGCAGATGGCGGCGGTGGTAAAGAAGACCGGCAGTTTGGAAAGTTTCTCCGCATAGCCGAAAAGGGGCGGTCCTACGGCCACGCCAAAGAAACGGACCGTCCCGTATAAACAGGTAATCAGCCCCCGCTCAGTTTTGGGCGCGGTGGAGGTGATCAAGGTGTTGAGGGCGGGTAAAACAGCGCCGGTGCCTAAACCTAAAACCGTGGCTGTCACTACAAACCAGATTATCTTTTTACACGGGCAGAATAAAGCCAATCCTCCGCCGACCATTACTAAGCCTCCGACCACGGCAATTTTGAGAATCTTCGCCAATTGTTTCTGCATCACCGTTCCGAGGAGGAACGCCACCACGGCCATGACCAATACCGGAACGGCCAATATCCAACCCCGCTGAAAAACCCCCATTTTAAACTCCTTCTCCAAAATATCCGAGAAGAAACTGAGTAAGCCGAAGAGAGAAAAAAGGACCATAAACCCGGCAAAAAAGGAAATGAACAGGGCAACCCATTTCTCTTTGAAGATCTTCAACAGATTCTTCACATATTCGGGGAGAGGCTTCACATTTTCTTTGAGTTTGTCGGTGTTTTCTTTCACAAAGAAGAAAATCAAAAAGGCGACGGGAATCGCCAGAATGCCGTAAACGAAAAAAGGCATGTACCATGCAATGAGGGCGATGGCCGCCCCGGCTAAGGGACTGACGACTTTGCCCAATCCATTGGAAGCTTCCAAAAAGCCTAAGACTTGGGAACGTTCATTCGACTGGATCAAGTCGCTGGCCAATGCCATGCTCAGTTGGTAGGTCCCTCCGGCGCCGATGCCTTGTATGACTCGGGCAGCGATGATCCAGGGGAAGGAATTTTCTTTGAACATGATGGCGAAAACGCCGGCCAGGATGCCGCCGATGCCGTAGACTAACAAGGCCGGGAACATCACCTTTTTCCGGCCGATCCGGTCCGAGATGATGCCGGCGAAAGGGATGACGATGCCGGCAGGGATGGAAAAAACGGTGATTAACAATCCCACCCGGACCACATTGATATGGAGCTCCTTTTGGATACTGGGCAAGACCGGGATCAGCATGGAGTTTCCCAGGACCATGATAAAGGGAACCAAACAGAGCAGGAATATGGTCATGTATAGCTTTTTATCCATGATCGAAACATCCTCAGTATTATAATGGACATCAATCCTTATCTATTGTGCCGAAAAGCGTGCCGTCCTATTTGAGTAACTTTTGGGAAGTCCAGTAATTAACGTAAGCGTTAAATTTTCATGGAGTGGATTGTATTTGGACGGAAATAATGTTTTAATAATTAAATGGTATATGACTGAACATCTATGGACAGAGCAGGTGAAATAATGCTAAAACCCACGAATATCCGGAATGTGGCCATCATCGCCCATGTGGACCATGGCAAAACGACATTGGTGGATTGCCTGCTGAAGCAATCCGGGATTTTTCGTGCCAATGAGCGGGTTGTGGAGCGGGTGATGGACAATAATGATTTGGAACGGGAACGGGGCATCACTATTCTCTCCAAAAATACGTCGGTTTATTTTGAGGATATCAAGATTAATATTGTGGATACGCCGGGTCATGCGGATTTCGGCGGTGAAGTGGAGCGGGTATTGCGGATGGTGGACGGTGCCCTGCTTTTGGTGGACGCTTTTGAAGGGCCCATGGCCCAGACCAAATTCGTGCTGCGAAAAGCGCTGGAAGCCGGGTTGAAACTGATCGTCGTCATTAACAAAATCGATCGGCCGGATGCCAGGGTTGATGAGGTGCTCAATGAGGTTTTCGATCTGTTTGTGGAATTGGAGGCGGACGACTGGCAGTTGGATTTTCCGGTGATTTATACTTCGTCGCGGCTGGGGATTGCCACGGAACAGCCGGATGCAGAAGGTAAAGATATGCTGCCGCTCTTTAAAATGATTAAAGAAGCGATTCCAACGCCGTCCGGTGACCCGGAGAGGCCGCTCCAGATCCAGATTACCACCTTGGACTATGATGATTATGTGGGCCGAATCGGGATCGGACGGATTTATAACGGAACCATTCGGGCCGGCCAGACGGTCAGCGTCTGTAAACAAGACGGCAGCCAGGAATTGATCAGGATCGGGAAGATCTGGACCTATGAAGGCTTGAAGCGCGTGGAAGTATCGGAAGTGGGCGCCGGTGAAATTGTGGCTTTGGCAGGGCTCGGCCAGGTGAATATCGGGGAGACCGTCAGCGATCCGGAAAACCCGCAGCCCATGCCGATGCTGGCCATTGACGAGCCGACCCTGACCATGGAATTTATGGTTAATAACTGTCCTTTTGCAGGGCGGGAAGGGAAATTTGTCACCTCGCGGCATCTGCGGGAACGGCTGTTTAAAGAGATGGAGACCAATGTCAGCTTAAAAGTGGAAGAGACCGATTCGCCGGATGTGTTTCGGGTCTCCGGTCGGGGCGAATTGCATTTGGCGATTTTAATCGAGTTGATGCGGAGAGAAGGCTTTGAGTTCCAGATCTCCAAACCGGAGCCGATATTGAAGCAGATCAACGGAGAAACCTATGAACCCTATGAACGCCTCTTTATCACCGTCCCGGAAGAGTGTTCCGGAAAAATCATCGAAAATTTGGGGATGCGCCGGGCGGACATGCTCAATATGCAGCCGATGGGCGCCAACGTGAAACTGGAGTTTTTAATCCCTGCCCGGGGCTTGATCGGTTTTCGCTCGGATTTCCTGACGGATACCAAAGGGGAAGGGATCATGCATCATATTTTCGACCATTACGGCCCCTGGAAAGGGGAGATCACCGGCCGCCGTCGCGGAGTGCTCGTCGCTTTTGAGACCGGGGAAGCCACTACGTACGGGATTTATAACGTGGAGGAACGGGGAAGATTGTTTATCTCTCCCGGAGAAAAGGTATATGCCGGAATGATCGTCGGGGAACATAGCCGCGAAAACGATCTGGATGTGAATGTTTGCAAGAAAAAACATTTGACCAATATGCGGGCCAGCGGCTCCGATGAAGCCATGCGTTTGACGCCGCCCATCCGTTTCAGCCTGGAACAGGCCATGGAATATATCGAAGAGGATGAATTGGTGGAAGTGACCCCGGAGACCATCCGGCTTCGCAAAAAAGTGTTGGACAAGAGCGAACGGGAACGGCTGATGAAGAAGAACAAATAAAATATAAAAACTCGCCATCGGCGGGTTTTTGTATTAACTGTAATTATGTCGGTCGATGGTGAGGCGGCCTTCGGTCCCGTTCACCTTGATGGAGTCGATGGCCTGCAGTTTCCAACCGCTGTCCTCCGTCTTCTTCCAGTAGAGAATGGCGGCGCTGTAAGGTACCCCTTTGGGGGTCAGGCCCCGGATCCCGGCGGCGCCGGTGGTTCCGGCATCGTGAATGACGGTTCCGTTGACGACGCTCAGGTTGTATTTATGGTCATGGCCGTGTAAGATCAACGGGTATTTCCCGATGATATCCTTTGCCAGTTGGCGGTTGTGAACCGCGATAATGTCCGGCTGTAACCCGAGTGAGGCCAGAAAATCGTTGAATTCCGTCCGGCAGGCATCCATTGCCTCCGTCGAGGCTACATCCGAGTTGAAGCTTTCAGCAGCGGGATCGGCGATTCCGGCAATGGTCAGTCCGGCGACGGTTGCGACGTTTTTATCGATGATCCTGACGTTTTTTATTTTTTTCAACCGCTCGAGGATGAGCGGTGAGTCATGATTGCCTGGGATGAAGACGTAAGGAATCTTAAATTTTTCGATATTGGAGATGATATCCGCTTCCAATGCGGTCCCGTAATCGGTCAAGTCACCGGTATCGATGATCATTTTGATATTGAAGTTGGCCACCAGTTGCTGGATGAATTCAAAGGCTGCCGGATTGTTATGAATATCCGACACATGGAGGACGGCCAGATCCGGTTGGAGTTCTCCCATGCTTTGGATTTGGCTGGCTTGTTTGTATAAGAGGGGCAGTCCTTCCGAAACTTTACGGAGGCTGCTGCCGAGAACTTCGATATTATCCAGGCTCATGGAGACCAGGTTCATCGCCCAAGGGGCTGATTCCAACGCACCTTGGTATTGGGGGTGTTTGATAGCATCGGGATCATAGGTGGCTGCCGTCAGTCCGATAAAGACGGCCAACATCAGGACAGAGGCAAGGATGCCCCGGCCGAACCAGGGATTGGGCGGATAAATCCTACACAAGCACAATATCACCGCGGCGCCGATGATTCCGCAGAGCAGAACAGAAGCGAAGAAGGTTAACAGCGCTTTTTTCACTTCCGCCTGGAACATATCCAGCAATTCTTCTTTGGAGGAGAGGGAGGCCAAATGTTCTTCCAGTTTATTAAAGTTGATTTCGTCTAAGGTAATCACCAACTGCCAGGGAGTATGGTGCGACTTTAAAAACAGTTGGCCGACGGGCGGGATTTGCAGACTGGTGCCTCCCGTCCAACTGATTTTCGACTGAATGGTAAAGGACAAGGAGTCATAATCAAAAGATGTTTTCGCAAAGAACTGTATGGAAAACAGAGTGGCGGCGATGATTAACGCCAATCCAACCGCTATGTTGATCCATGGATGTTTTGCAATTCTCATCATTATACCTGCAGCTCCGTCTTTTTTTTAATTATAGCATATCGTGACATCCGGTGATTTGGTGACTCTCATCCTCTCTTGTCATATTTTTCAGGAGCGACAATATATTTAGTGTTAAGGGACCCGCCGTCATGCCGGTGGCCGGCCATGCCCGCGATGAAAAAACCTCCAGAGGTGATGAAGATGCCTGATTACCCGGATAACGGCAATGTAAATGCCAATGAAGCTTTACCATACGAGAACGCTGGAACCGAATCTGCCGAAACACAGCCTGCCGAGACGCAGCCGGCTGACGGCGGTACGGCGGTTGACGGAAGAGTGGCGGAAACGTCCGAGGGAAAAACGTTCATGAAGATACCGGAGAATGATGATGATAACCATCTGGGGAAAGGTCTGATCAAACCCACCTCCGTCCAGGTCTCCATCGACGGGTATCATTTCTCTTACGAGAAGCCCACTCCTCGTTTGGCCAAAGCGGAGTCCTTTATAAAAGAAAGCGTTGTTGAAAAGCGGGTGGTGGATCCGGTGTTTGATCTTTCGGTACGGGATAACATTCAACCGACGGACGGAAAAGCGGAAACGGCGGATGGGGTAAATATGGAGACGGGATGCGCTGATGTCCTGATGCCGGAGGAAAGCCGGGGCGAAGAGCATGTTCTTGAACAACCGGACGGAATGGAAGACCCTGTTCCGGCGGAAACAACAGCGGATGACGGAGCGATCTTCGAGGGGACTTCCGGGACCGAAGGCGGGGAATCCCTTTGGGCCGCCGATGAGCCGGCCAATTTGGAAGACGGGCTTCCGACGGACGTTTTGGCGGAAGAACCGGCGGAGGCTGCAAATGAGCAGGATGAATCTGAAGCGGCACCGGGGCCGGTCCAGGCCTCGGAAGGGGCTTCGGATTTGGGAACGGATTCAAGCCCGGAGACAGCAAATACGGAGGAAATCAATTATCTTGCCGGAAGGCAAACTTGGTTCGGCGTACCGCTGCCCAGTGTATACCGGATTACGAATCTGGGGATCGTCCTGGTGGACTCCGCCAACCGGGTCCGGCGGATTCCGTGGGGATCCGTTGCCGAGGTCCGGCTCAAACAATCAATTATCGGTAAAATCCTGGGCGTAGGCAATATTGAACTCCGGCTGGAAGAGGCGGGGGCGTCCCCGGTTGTCATTGAGGGCGTACTCAGACCCAAAGAGGTCCTTAAAAAGATTGAAGCTTTAATGGATGGTGAGGTATAATAGGAACAACCGGCATAAAAGCCGGTTGTTTGATTATTCTTCCGTCATGAGGTCGATTATGGGCAAGAAACTGATGGTGAGTGCCTGTTTGCTGGGAAAACCGTGCCGCTATGACGGCGGGTCCAAATCCGTTGCCGAACTATGCGATATGAAAGGGAAGGCGGAAATCATCCCCTTTTGTCCGGAATGTGCCGGAGGGTTGCCCATTCCTCGGCCGCCGGCGGAGATTCAACACGGGTCCGGAGAAGATGTTTGGAAGGGGCAGGCCCGCGTGGTGGACAAAAACGGGGTTGACCGTACCGAAGCCTTTTGTGAAGGCGCCCGGAAGAGCCTGGATTTATTCCGGCGGCATCAACCGGATTGGGTGATTGCCAAAGCCAACAGCCCGTCCTGTGGTTTGGGGCATATCTATGACGGCCGTTTTTCGGGTTCATTGCGTCCGGGGAACGGGGTCACCACGGCACTATTGCTGGAAGCCGGAGCCCGGGTGATGACTGAAAACCAGTTTTTAGAGGCACGGGACCAGATTTTGGGAAAACAAAATTGAATATTTTATCTTGACCGCTGCGGGGGTTAGGGTGTATAATCAATTTTGCACGTGACGCGGGAGTAGCTCAGTTGGTAGAGCGTCAGCCTTCCAAGCTGAATGTCGCGGGTTCGAGTCCCGTTTCCCGCTCCATTGTTTATAACGAACTTTTAAGAGGATCTCTTAAAAGTTTTTTTTATATCCTCCTTTAAATCCGGTCTGTTGTTTCAGTCAGCAACAGACTTGTTTTTTATGTCTTTTAAAGGATTTTAACCGTATTTGGAGAAATTTGCCAAAAGGAGGTGCTTCCAAATATGGTTAAAATTACCATCAGGGTTTTGCTGTGTTCCTGCTTACTGCTGGGCTTTACGGGATGTCTGGGGAAAGATCATCTGCCGAAACCCAGCAGCGGCGATTTTCAGGGGAAAGTCGTTGACAGCCTGACGAATGTTGGTATCCCTGGGGTTAAGGTGAGCGTCGGAAACTATGGGCCGACGGAAACCGGCAGCAAAGGGGAATTTTCCCTTGCCATGCTGCAGCCCGGGACCTATTCCGTCGTGTTGGAACATCCTTGGTACCAACGGCAGGAAAGTACCAGAAAACATGTGGGGATGAATCAAATCTGGGAATTTAAGCTTCAACCGCAGCCGTTGCCAGGTGGGCTGTTATATCATAGTTACCGGCAAGGCTCTGGAAACGATCTGTATTATTTAAATCTGGAAACCCGAATACTTTATCCGGTGATGTCCTCAGCCGCTTCAGAAACGATGCCGGCGTTTCTCCCCCCCGATCAGGTATTGTTTGAATCCGATGCCGGGCGGAGCGACGGACGGACCGATATTTACGTATTGACCTTGGGAATGCCGGAGGAAACGGCGGAGCGTTTTTTGCCCGGGGCAGATAACAGCAGCCATCCGTCTGCGGACCGCCTGGGGAACCGGGTGGTTTTCCGTTCATACACGGACAAAGGGTGGGGCATTTATCTGTTCGACCGTCGGACGCAAGCGACGGAGCTCATCGTCAGCGGCGGGGAGAATCCGGTGATCAGTCCGGACGGAAACCGAATCGCTTATGTCAAAAATTATAAACTGTATACTTACGATTTGCAGAGCCGTACGGAGACGCTTCACGCCTTCCCCGGAAAAGTGAACCATCCCAGTTGGCATCCGGCAAGCGACGGATCATACTGGCGCTTGGCGGTGGAGGCCTGGACGGATGCAGACAAACGCCATCGGATTTATCTTTTGGCTTCGGAAAGGCCTCAGGATTTTATCGGGCTGACCACCGGGGAACCGGCGGCGGATGCCCATACTCACCCGTGTTGGTCGGATGACGGGAGTCTGCTCTTTTTTACGGCGGATATCGCTTTCTCCTCCAGGCAGGATATTTACGCCGTCCGTTGGGACGGGAGCTTGGACCCTCCGGACAATCCACCTTGGATCCTGGTGACGCCGGGCAGTGGGGACAAAAAATACGCCAGTTGGGCCGGAATTTTTTAGCGGAAAAGCGCTTGTCCGTGAAGGGCCAAATAAATCAGAAGCAGGAAAAGGGGTTGATGGATAAGATAAATGGGAAGGGTGTGCCGTCCCAGGGTGCAAATCCAGCGGACCGGGCCCGAGGAGGGACGGTCTTTCACCGGGAAGCGGCGGCGGTTTTGGGGATAGAGCAGATCGGCAAAATAAACGCCCAGCAAAATCAGGCCGAACCAGGGGAACAACGGGAAATAGTCCAGGGAATAAAAACCCCGGGGCACAAAACCCAACCAGAATAAGTAACCGAAGGGGAATGACATCCGATCCAGGCAATATCCGATGACGGTGACGGCGAGGCCAAGCCAGAGATGGATATGTTTGTACTTTAGCAAAGGAAACGCCAGGATGGTTCCGATGCCGATCAGGTGCAGCACTCCGAAGACGATGGCTCCTTCCGTCAGTGCGATTTTCGTCACCAGGGTGATCAGGCATCCCCATGCAAAGATGGACAAGCCCCGACGGAGGGCACGGCGGAAGGTTAACTGCCCGCCGTTATAGGCGATCTTCAGGGAAAGGCCGACGATGGCCAGGAAGAGAAAAGCGGTGGCCTTCTGAAAATAACTCCAAAAACCCACGTCCAATCTGAGGTTGGTGCCGCTTACCATTTCCATGTCCACCAGGAAGTGGAAGATCAACATCATGATCAAAGCGATGCCCCGCCAGAAATCAATCTCCCAGAAACGCTGTTTTGACATATGCTTAAACAAGAAGAATATCCTCCTTTTGGAATCGTTCGCAACGAAAGACTTGACTTCCGGCTGACGAGAATTATAATTAAAGTATAGCACCTGTATGACTGGCGGAAAAGTGGAATAAACCACGAGGGAGTACAGGGAAGAAAGAATTGTCGACCGCCTGGGCAGAATAATGCCCGGGCGGTTTTTGTATTTGTAAAAAAATGGTTAGACTGATATCCTATGACCAAAGGAGGCCGATGATGATGGATCCGTGGAGAGGATTTAAAGGAGACAGTTGGCGAAACCGGGTGGATGTGGCGGATTTTATCCGGGACAATTATCAGCCCTATTACGGGGATGAAAGCTTTCTGTCCGGCCCGTCCGAACGGACCCGGAAGGTCTGGGCCCGTTGTCTGGAATTGATGGAAGAAGAGAAACGGGCCGGTGGCGTGTTGGCCATCGATATCAAGCGGGTGGCCGGGATTACGGCGTGGAAGCCCGGATATATTGACCGGGAGAATGAAGTGATCGTCGGGTTGCAGACCGATGAGCCCTTAAAGCGGATGGTCAATCCCTGGGGCGGCTGGCGGATGGTGGAGCAAGCCTGCAAAGCCAGAGGCGTGGAACCCGATCCGCAGATGGCCAAGATATTTACTACCTATCGCCGGACGCAAAACGAAGCCATTTTCCGGATCTATACCCCGGCGATGCGGCAGGCCCGAAGACTGGGGATTATCACCGGGCTTCCCGATGCTTACGGACGGGGCCGGTTAATCGGCGATTATCGCCGGGTGGCCCTGTATGGCACGGAATTTCTGAGGAAAGAAAAAGAAAAAGATCTGTATGCTTTGGATAATGTGGATGATTCCACCATTCATTTGCGGGAAGATATTGCGGATCAGATCCGGGCGCTGGAACGGATGGCCGAATTGGGCCAAGCCTACGGCTGTGATATTACCCGGCCGGCGGCCAATGCCCGGGAAGCAGTCCAGTGGCTGTATATGGCCTATCTCTGTGCAGTAAAAGAACAAAACGGCGCAGCGATGTCCTTTGGCCATAACAGTCCGTTTTTGGACATTTACATCCAACGGGATTTGGACGAAGGGACGTTGACTGAAACCGAAGCCCAGGAGTTAATCGACCAACTGACCATCAAATTGCGTCTGGTCCGGCACCTGCGGACGCCGGAATACGACGAGTTGTTTGCCGGAGATCCCACGTGGGTTACGGAATCCCTCGGCGGTATGGCCGAAGACGGTCGGCCCCTGGTGACGAAGACGGACTATCGTTGGCTTCAGACCCTGCGGAATCTGGGAACTGCGCCGGAGCCCAACCTGACGGTGCTCTGGAGTTCCCGTTTGCCCAAACCTTTCCGGGAATTTTGCGCCCGGACGGCCATCGAAACGTCGGCGATTCAGTTTGAAAACGACGACCTAATGCGGCCTATCTTCGGAGATGACTACGGCATCTCCTGCTGCGTGTCGGCCACACGCATCGGCAAGGATATGCAGTTCTTCGGAGCCCGGGTCAATCTGGCCAAGGCATTGCTTTTGGCCATCAACGGCGGTCGGGACGAAATGACCGGCGAAGAAGTGGTCAATGTCCCGGAACTCACCGGCGAATACCTGGAATGGGATCAAGTATGGAGCAATTATGAGAAGGTCCTCACCTGGCTGTCGGTGTTGTACAGCCGGACGATGAACTGCATCCATTACATGCATGATAAATACAACTATGAGCGGGTACAGATGGCGTTGATCGATTCCAACCCTCATCGGCACATGGCTTTCGGCGTGGCGGGCCTGTCCGTGGTGGCGGACTCTCTGAGTGCCATCCGGTTTGCCCGGGTGAAAGCCATCCGCAATGAGCAGGGGATTGCGGAACGGTTCGAGATCGAAGGGGATTTCCCCTGCTATGGCAATGATGATGATCGGGTGGATGGCCTGGCGGTCCGGGTCTTGCGGTATTTCTACAATTCCCTCTCGGAACAGCCGATTTACCGCAATGCGGTTCCGACCCTCTCAGTGTTGACCATTACGTCCAATGTGGTCTATGGGAAAAAAACCGGGGCTACACCGGACGGCCGGGAACGGGGAAAACCGTTTGCGCCGGGTGCCAATCCCATGCACGGCCGGGAGCTTTCCGGCGTTGTGGCCGCCATGCGCTCCGTGGCCAAGCTTCCCTATGAGATCTGCCGCGACGGCATTTCCTATACGTTCTCCATCACGCCGCGGGCTTTGGGAGAAGACATGCCGCAGCGGATTCACAATCTGATCAATCTGTTGAACGGGTATTTCGGTTCGGGCGGCCACCATATGAATGTCAATGTTTACAGCCGGGAAACGCTGATCGATGCCATGGAACATCCGGAACTTTACCCCAATCTCACCATCCGGGTCTCCGGTTATGCGGTCCATTTCACCAAGCTCAGCAAGGAACAGCAGATGGAAGTGATTCAGCGGACGATTTATGAGCGAATGTAAATAGGCATGAGACGGGAGAGTATAAGTTGACAGTTGACAGTTGGCAGTTCTTTTACGGGTGCACAGTCCACGGTTCACAGTGCACAATGCGAAGCTTCATCCTGATGAGGTCCTAGGCCTTGGGTCCTGGGTCCCGGGTTCTGGGTTATGGAAGGAACGTTAATGCGTTCCACCTAAAACCAATACCTAGCACCTAACACCCGGAACCCCATGCCATTACTTTAGAACTGTCAACTGTCAACCGGCTAACTGAAGAGGGGGGTGTTCCGGTGGGACGAATTCAGCAGATACAGAGTTTCAGCACCTTGGACGGGCCGGGTAGCCGGTGCGTGGTTTTTTTGCAAGGGTGTCCGGTAGGATGCATTTTCTGCCACAACCCGGATTCATGGGAGCAATCTAAGGGAACGGAGATGCCCGTCGACGAGCTGATGCGCAGGATCGAGCGGTTCAGGCCGTTCTTGCCCATTCCGGGGTTGACCGTCAGCGGCGGAGAGCCGTTGGCGCAGTTTGAATTCACCATGGAATTGATGCGCCAGGCAAAAGCCGAAGGCTGGCATGTGGCGTTGGACACGTCGGGCTGGGGCCCGGCGCAGCGTTTTAAAGAGGCGGTGACAGAGGCAGACCTGGTGCTTTTCTCCATCAAGCATCCGTTGGAACCCACTCTGGTATCCCAGGTGACAGTCGCCGGGATGGAAGAGAAACTGGCGGTTTTATCCCGTACAGCGACGCCGGTATGGATACGCTATGTGCTGATTCCCGGCTGGACCGACGGGCCGGAAGCTGCCGAGGCGTTGAAAAAGATGATCGCCGCCGTTCCAAGTGTGGAGAAAGTCGAGATCCTCCCCTATAACAGCCTGGCCCGGGATAAATGGAAGAAATTAGGTTGGGACAGCCCGCTGTTCCATGACGATATCCGGACGGATGAAGCGAAAGTGAAGGAGTTTGAAAAAATGCTTGAGATAGAGTCTTAGGCTCTGGTTCTGGATGCTGGGTTATGGAGGGAATGCGGAGTGTTCCACACCTAAACCCAGCACCCGGTATCTTGTACCCAGTCACCCCATACTTACGCTGTTACCATAAATTAACCGAGATTTAGCTTCAGATTGTTCTTGCCAAACGGCCGGTGATAGTGTAGAATATTATTTGCTGAACGCGCGCCCGTAGCTCAGAGGATAGAGCACTGGCCTCCGGAGCCAGGTGCACAGGTTCGATTCCTGTCGGGCGCACCATTTATTTGAGGTTAACCGCGATGAATGTCGCGGTTTTTTGTTTTCGCATTTTTGCCCCTTTGAGGGGCTTTTTTATATCGTTTCGCCTAAAACCAATATCTAAAATTTATGGGAAATAAGGGTTGAGAATCCAAATAGCGGTATTATATAATAAAATAGTTATTTTTTGGTAATAAAACGAGAATGATATTTTTTATCTGTTTTGGTGGGGGTTTTTCATGTTCAGGAAAACGATGGTTTTATCCGTTTTGTTGCTCCTTAGTGCTTTATCGGCGTTTTCCGTCGATTCGCTGGCTTTCATCTTTAAGAGTAAGACTCAGGACTCCAGCGAAACTATCCGGAAATATATCGACCATGTCCATTTTATCGGCGTGTCGTCCGACGGGGTGATTAAGCTGGAAAACGGCTTGGTTATAACGTTTCTGAAGCCGCTTCCCTCCAGTAAGGTCTACAAAGAAAAAAATGATGCCTTCTATTATGTACCCCATGGCGGGGATTCTTACCGGTATTTAACCATTGAAGGAGTCCGTGTCAAATTGGAAAACACGGGGAAAAACATATTGATTATTCGCTGGTGGGAATCGGTCTTTGGCGTGGGGGATTATCGGGGTGCTCCTTTGCCGGACAATGTGAATTATGAGTATGCGAACAGCCGCAAAATCCCGGATACGCCCATTGCTCCCGGGCAAGTGCCGATTTATCGGGATATTTATCTGTCGCGGATGGAATGGCGGAATGCCCGCCGCATTGTTGACTCTTATTATAACGGTTGGGAGACGGTTTATGTCTATGAGAATTATAAAGAGTATTCCATCATAGGCCAACCTGTCCCAAGAGCGTCAGATCTCCGGCTTGCGGTGGAGTTAAAAGTATATGACCAAAAAGGCAACGGGAAGTATTATCAAATTCCCTGTCCTCCCGTGGGCGTCCGTATCAGGGAAAATGAGTAATCAGGAATGGAGGTTGTCTGAATATGCGTGGTAAACGAAGGATTTTTGCCGTTGTCATGTTGCTTTTGTGCCTGATTTCATCGTCAGCCGGATATGCGAAAAAGTCCAAAGAACCCAATCCCGACTATGTGGGGGCATACCACTCGGAAGTCGAAGCATTGAAAAAGCACATTGTCTTTCTTAACCATGGGGCGAAAGATGTGATCCAATTAAAAAACGGTTTGCTTTTTGCCTTTAACAGACCCATCTTGAAAGAAAGCACGGATTATAATGTTTATAAAAAGAAACTTGACATCGTATTGATTTATCCCATACTGGAATACGACTATTACGACTACGTGATGGCGATTGGGATGAATATCACACTCAAAAATACCAGCAAAAAGGCTTTGACCATCCGATGGAGCGAATCGTCGCTCAGCGATATAAATTATTCGGGCTTGCCTTTTTTTTAACGGTATGTATTATCAGGACGCCAATGTTCCGGTTGCCACTCCGGATACGTTGCTTGTACCCGGCCAGATTGTTACCATGAACATCTTTACGTCCAATGCAATCAAAACGGAAAGTATTACAGCGCCTATATTCCGAAAAAAGGCGGTGTCCGATACGATCTGCTCATGAAGGTCTATGAACCCGACGGGAAGTATGAATATTTCCATATCCAGAGTCCCTATATCGGACTGTCGCCGGACTATCATGCGGAGGCCGGTGCCGAGAAGGATAATGCCGAAAAATCATATGACGACTGAAAGCCTAACCGCGGCCAAGCCGGATGCCTTTGTTACGCCTGTTTTCATGTGGCCCTCAAAGCGGCGGAACTGGATATTTGGTTGAACCGGCTGGCGTATTGCGGAAAGGGGTATGGAACGAGTATTTACGCTCCGAATCAGAAGGTCGGTTTCCAACGGGTGAGGGATAAAAAGGCGTCCCTCCAAGCCTATTTATTGCCGGAGTATATGGAGGTTTACGGCAACGGAGACTACGGGTTGGAAGATACTGCGGTTTTGGTGTTGGAATGAATGAAACGGTGGCCGGGGCCATATTTTTTTTATAAACGGCAGGAATATTTAAAAACATGCCGAATTTCAATCCATGGTTTTTTATGTCCAAACGGCCGTACCGGCACGTTTGGCGGTAGACCGGTAGACGGATTGCACCTGCAATCCGGGTAGGAAAGTGTAGAACGGTATGATAACGGAAGGGAAGGAAGGATGGTATCATGGATATCACTGTATTTCGCTGGGCAGCGATCTTGGCTTTTGTTTGCCTTTTAATTGGAGTAGGTATTTATTCGATGCGCCGGACTAAGACCACTGCGGACTTTTTCCTGGGAGGAAGGGACGTAGGGCCTTGGATCTCGGCGTTTGCTTATGGTACGACATATTTTTCGGCCGTCATCTTTATCGGGTATGCCGGTAAACTGGGATGGGGCTTCGGCATCTCCACCCTTTGGATCGCCATCGGCAATGCGGTGGTCGGCAGTTGGCTGGCATGGAAGGTGTTGGCCAGGCGGACCCGGATGATGACTACCAAGCTGGGAGCCATGACCATGCCGGAATTTTTGGAAGCCCGGTATCAGTGCAAGGGGCTGAAAATTGCTTCGGCCGTATTGATTTTCATCTTCCTTATTCCGTATTGCGGTTCTGTCTTTACCGGCTTGGGCTTCTTGTTTGAAAACGTATTGCACATCGATTATCAGCTCTCGCTTATCGTGATGATCGTCCTGACCGGAATCTATTTGGTGATGGGCGGCTATTTTGCCGTAGCGTTAACCGATTTCATCCAGGGCCTGATCATGCTGGCCGGAGTCTTTCTGATGGTGGGGAACGTCTTCAGCCAACCGGAAGTGGGCGGTTTCGGCGGTCTCCTGCCCAAATTGGCGGCCATTGACCCGTCGCTGAGCAAGATGATCCCGGACAACTGGTTGCCTCTGGCGGGGCTGGTGTTCATGACCAGCGTGGGCGTATGGGGCATGCCCCAGATGGTACAGAAATACTACGCCATTAAAAATGAAAAAGTGATTCATACGGCGACGATCGTGGCCACCCTGTTCGCGATTATCATCGCCGGTGCGGCATACGGCGTCGGTTCCACCGTCCATCTGTTCTACCATGAAGTGCCGACGGACGCCGCCGGAAACCCGGCTTATAATGTGTTGATTCCGCAATTATTGGAACGGACCATGCCGGAATATTTGCTGATCGTCATCTTATTGTTGGTGCTTTCAGCTTCCATGTCGACCCTTTCTTCGCTGGTGCTGGTCTCCAGCTCTGCGTTGACCATTGACTTGATCCAAGGAGTCTTTTGTCCTCACATGGATAAAAAGCATTCCATCACGGTCCTGCGGCTGTTCTGCGCCTTGTTTATCATCTGTTCCATCGTGGTGGCCATCTTTAAACTGGATTTCATCATCAAACTCATGAGCCTTTCCTGGGGAACCATCTCCGGCGCGTTTTTAGCCCCCTATATCTACGGCCTGTTCTGGAAGGGAACCACCAAAGCCGGAGCTTGGGCCGGAATGATCGCCGGGGTTTTGGTTTCCGTGGTAGGAAGCCAGCTATTCCCGTCGGAAAGCCTTTCACCCTTGGTGAGCTCCGTCGCCATGGTCATACCTTTGGTGGTGGTGCCGTTGGTGAGCCTCTGTACGCGGAAGTTTGACGCCGAACATATTCAAATGGTTTTCGGATCCGTCGAACAGGCGGAGGCTCTGGCTGCGGCCGCCAAAACCGAAGCATAAAAATATACACGGAATGAAAGAAGGATTGCAATGATTTGGGAACCTCAGTGGGAATGTATGGATCGGAATTCCATGCGTCGTTTGCAATTAGAACGCTTGCAGGCGGTGGTGGAGCGGGTCTATCGGCAAGTGCCGTTTTACCGGCGGAAGTTTGATGAGGCCGGCGTTAAACCGGGAGACATCAAGCATCTGGAAGATTTGCAGAAACTGCCGTTTACGGTGAAAGATGATCTGCGGGACAATTATCCTTTCGGCATGTTTGCCGTGCCGATGAAGGAGATCGTCCGGATCCATTCGTCTTCCGGAACCACCGGGATTCCGACGGTGGTGGGGTATACCAAAAACGACTTGGTGACCTGGTCCAATCTGGTGGCCCGTTTTGTCAGCGCGGCCGGGGTCACCAGTGACGATATCGTCCAAATTTCTTTCGGATACGGCTTGTTTACCGGCGGCTTCGGCCTCCATTACGGCATGGAGCGGGTGGGAGCCACCGTGGTTCCCGTATCCAGCGGCAACACCGAACGCCAGATCAAGATCATGCGGGACTTTGGGAGCACGGCCTTGGTCGCCACTCCGTCCTATGCGTTGCATATGGCGGAAGTTGCCCGGGAGATGGGCGTCCTCGACCGGTTGAAACTCCGGGTGGGGCTTTTCGGAGCCGAGCCCTGGTCCGAGAATATGCGAAAAGAGCTGGAGAAAGCCTGGGGAATCGTCGCCACGGACAATTACGGGTTGAGCGAAGTGATTGGGCCGGGCGTATCGGGAGAATGCACCGAGTTTTGCGGCCTGCATATTTCGGAGGACCATTTTATCCCGGAAATTATTGACCCGAAGACCGGCGAGGTGAAAGGCCCCGGCGAAGAGGGCGAGTTGGTGATTACGGCATTGACGAAAGAAGCCTTGCCCATTATCCGTTACCGGACCAAGGACATCACTTCGTTGGACTATGAGAAGTGCGCCTGCGGCCGGACAACGGTCCGCATGAAAAAAACGCTGGGCCGTTCCGACGATATGCTGATAATCCGCGGCGTCAACGTTTTCCCGTCCCAGATCGAAAGCGTGCTGATGGAGATCGAAGAGGTTGATCCCCATTATCTGTTGATCGTGGACCGGGTTGGCCATCTGGATACGCTGGAGGTCCGGGTGGAAGTGCCGGAACGCATCTTCACCGGCAATCTGCGGGATCTGGAGGATTTGACGGAGAAGATTAAACGGAAGATCGATTCGTTACTCAATATTTCCGTCAAAGTAAAGCTGGTTGAGCCGAAAAGCATCGAACGGAGTGTCGGAAAAGCCAAACGGGTCATCGACAACCGTAAGTTTTGATGAAAATTTTGTAAACGCCCCGATCTTGGGGCGTTTTTTCATTGTAATTTTGTGATTTCCAGTGTAATATATTTACAATATATTACAATATGTTTGAATTTGGAATTTTCGGTGAAAAAAAAGAATAAATTGCCGATATTATAAATAGAAGAACCGTGGTTCCTGTAAACAGACAAGCTCCGCAAAAAAAGATTAAGGAGGTGAACATTGATGCGGTTGTTACCCATTGGATTACAAATCCGGCCGATGGCTGAATCCGATTATGATGCGGTGTTTCGGCTGTATCGTCAGTTGGTCGGGAAAGGGATGAGTTGCGAACGGGAATTTGCCCGGATATTCAAGAGTTTCTTTGCCTCCGGTGATCGGGAAGCATATGTGGCGGATGTGCATCATAATGTGATCGGCTTCATTACCCTGTATTATTTCGATGTTTTCCATCATTGCGGCCAGGTGGCCAGCATTCAGGAGCTGGTCGTCACCGAAGAATTCCGCGGACGGGGCGTGGGACGGACGTTGGTAAATTTCGTCAAAGAGAAGATGGCGGAGAAACAATGCCGCGGCCTAGAAGTTGCTACCGATCTGTTGCATAGCGGAGCCCGAGCGTTTTTTCAAAAATGTGGTTTACAGGGAAAACCGTCATTTGCCGTAAACTGATGATGGAAACGAGGATGCATCGTTGGTTTTCGGTATATAGCCAGCTGAACTGTCAGCTGGTTTTTTTCATGCCGTTGTCGGGAAAATTCAGCCCCGTTGGCTGAAAAAGGTTTTTTGAGTATAATCGAAATAAGAAACGGATGGCAGGAAAAATTATTTTAATACGGAATTTATATTGGAATAAGGAGTGCCGAATAGCAGGGGTGCTAATGAAGAATCTGTTAATCTTTCCAAACCCGATGAAGCCGCATGCCATGGAGTTGGCCGGCCGTTTGGTGCCGCTTTTGTTGGAGCGGGAGTTTCAGCCGATATTCAGCCGGGAGATGGCGGAACGGGTGGGATATCCTCAATATGGCCGGGCTTCGGAGGCGTTATGGGATGACCTTGATTTGGTGGTGGTCCTCGGCGGGGACGGGACGATGCTCAGCGCGGCCCGGCAGGTTTATCCCAGGGAGATCCCGCTTTTGGGAGTGAATCTCGGCCACCTGGGTTTTTTAACGCGGGTGGAAAGCCATCGGCTGGAAGAAGCCTTGGATCTTCTGCGGGCCGGCCGTTATCAGTTTGAAGACCGGACCATGCTGGAGGCGGTGGCTCTACGGGACGGGCGGCAACTGGACCGTTTGGTCGCCCTCAACGAACTGGTGGTGAACCGTAATGCCTTTGCCACCATGATTAAACTGGAGACCTGGATCGACGGGGAATATTTTACTACCTATCCGGCAGACGGGCTCATTGTGGCGACGGCCACCGGTTCCACGGCCTATTCCCTTTCGGCCGGCGGTCCCATCGTGGACCCGCGGGCCCGGGCGCTTTTGGTGACCCCCATTTGCCCGCATTCGTTATATGCCAGACCGGTGGTGCTCAGCGAAATGGCGGAGATCCGCGTGAGACTGGCGCCGGGCCAGGCGGACGGCACGTTGACGGCGGACGGCCATAACGGCCTGACGGTGAAGGCGTGCGACGAGATTCGTATCGGTAAAGCCAATCGGTGTACCCGGTTGTTGCGATATCAAGATCAGGGATTGTTTGAAACATTACGTATGCGTTTGAAAGAGGGGCGGATTTGAAAGGTTGGGTAACCGGATGAAAACTGAACGTCAAGCGATGATTGTGTCGCTCATTAAAAACAATGTAGTCAGTACCCAGGAAGAATTGGGCGAAGCCCTTAAGAATCAGGGGATTATGGTGACTCAGGCCACCCTGTCGCGGGATATCAAGGAGTTGGGCCTGATCAAAACGCCGACGTTGGACGGGGGCTATCGGTATGCGTTGCCGCAGGACCGGACGCCTGCCGATGTGATGCGGCGGGCCCAACGCATGCTGGAAGACGCCGTGGTGGCGGTGGATGCCGCCGAAAACATTCTGGTGATTAAGACCATGAGCGGAAGCGCCCAGGGCGTGGCTGCGGCGTTTGATGACTTGGAATGGCCCGAAGTGGTCGGGACGGTGGCCGGGGATAATACGATTATTGCCGTGATTCGTTCCAAGGAACTGACCGGAACCGTTATGGAAAGGCTCCGCCAACTGAGGGGGTAGCGGCTTGTTACAGCAGATTGTGGTTCGAAATATTGCCTTGATCGACCGGATCAGCCTGGAATTCGATCCGGGCTTTAATGTGTTGACCGGAGAGACCGGCGCCGGAAAGTCCATCATCATCGATGCCTTGAGCCTGGCGTTGGGCGGCCGGTTCAGTTCAGAGATGCTGCGTTCCGGGGCGGATCAGGCCGTGATCGAGGCGGTCTTCGACATCGAAAACCAGCCGGAACTTGAGGCTTATCTGGAAGAAGTAGGAGCGCCGCTGGACCCGGACCATATGCTGGTCATCCAACGGGAGATCGGCGCCAACGCCAAGAACCGCTGCCGGGTGAACGGCCATCTGGTGCCGGTGTTGGTTCTGGCCAAAATCGGCGAATATCTCATTGACATTCATGGGCAACACGAACACCAGTCGCTGCTCTTCCCCGAAAAGCAGTTGGAACTGCTGGACCGGTATTGCGGCAAGACCTGTATGGAACTGCGGGAACGGTTTCAGGGTCTGTATCGGGAGTGGCAGGAGCGGTTGGCCGAATTTAACCGGCTGCGCCAGGATGAATCGGAAATCGTCCGCCGTATCGATCTTCTCCAATTTCAATTGGATGAGATCAACCGGGCGAAGTTGGTTTTGGACGAAGATGAAGATTTGCTCAAAGAAAAAGAGCTGCTCCAGTCCTCCGAAAAGTTGTTCCAAGCCGCCAGTTTGTCTTACCAAGCCCTTTATGACAATGAGAACGGGCAGTCCGCTGTCGAACTGCTGGCGGAGGCGGAGCGGATGATCAGCCAGGCGGCGGAGATCGACGACCGGTTGAAGCCGGTGTTGGAGATGTTACGGGAAGCCGCCTGCCAGGCGGAAGAGGCATCCCGGGAGATCCGGGGGTATCAGGAACAGGTGCAGTTTGATCCGGAACGGCTGGCCCTCATCGAGGACCGGTTGGACGAGATCAATCGTTTAAAGCGGAAATACGGTAGTTCCATCGCGGAAATATTGCTTTTTGCCGAGAAGTGCGACAAAGAACTGCAGGAGATCTCCAACCGGGAGGAACATTCGGCCCGTTTGGCATCGGAACTGGAACGGCTCCGCTCGGAACTGGGAGCCTTGGCCGAGGAACTCTCCCGCTTGCGGCGGGAGGGGGCGGACCGGTTGGAGCAGGCCATTGTGGCGCAATTGGCGGATTTGAATATGGCCAAGACCCGGTTTAAGATCCAGTTGACGCAGGCGGACAGCCCCGAAGGGGTTCCCTTTGGCGGCCGGACGGTGGAGATCGGGCTCCAAGGTGCGGACCGGGCCGAATTTATGGTGGCGCCCAATCCCGGCGAGCCGTTGAAACCCTTGACCAAAATAGCGTCCGGCGGCGAGCTTTCCCGGATGATGTTGGCCTTAAAGGCGATTTTGGCCGAGTTGGACCAGACGCCGACCATGGTCTTTGACGAGATCGATGTGGGGATCGGGGGACGGACCGCTCAGGCGGTGGCTGAAAAGATCCTCCTGATCGGCCAGGCCCGGCAGGTGTTGTGTATCACTCATCTGCCCCAGATTGCCAGTATGGCGCAACGCCATTTCTTCATTGAAAAGGAGATTGTCGGCGACCGGACGCACGTCACGGTACGGCCGTTGATGATGAACGAACGCATCGACGAATTGGCCCGGATGTTGGGCGGGGCCCAGGTGACGGAGACCACGCGGCAACATGCCCGGGAGATGCTGACGATGGCTGAAAACCTTCGTTTACATCGGATTGGACATATCAATTAAACGGATGCAACATTTCGGCTTTTTTTGCGTTGGATCATTTATCGGGAACGGTGGATATTGATTTTTACCCAAGCGAAAGGTGGGGATGACGGTGAAAAAAGGCAATCTGGTCGTCTGGCTGGTGGTAGCGGGTTTGCTGTCCTTGGCCGTGCTGGGTGGAGTCTCTTGGACGGTTTCGGCCAAAACAGCCCCGGTGGTCGGCGGGATCGCGCCCAACTTTACGTTGCAGGATATCAGCGGAAAAAGCGTAGAACTGAACCAGGTTTTAAAGCAGAAGAAGGTAACATTGGTTAACTTCTGGGCTACCTGGTGTCCGCCGTGCCGGGCGGAGATCCCTGAACTCATCAGCTTTTACAAGAAATACAAAGCCAAAGGCGTGGAGTTACTTGCTGTCAATCTTCAGGAGAATGCGTCTGATGTCAGGACGTTTGCCAGAAATAACGGCATGGACTTCCCGGTATTGCTGGACGGCAGCGGCCGGGTGGGACAGCTGTATCAAGTGATGGCTATTCCGACCACGTTTTTCTTAAACAGCAGCGGAAAAATTGTCTCCAAGATCGAAGGGTCTACCAATATGGCCACTTTGGAAGCAAAAGTCCGTGCGATCCTGGGTGAATAACCCCAAAAACCTAGTGTTGAACTTGAGTGAGGTGTCAATATGCCGATATATGAGTACCGTTGTCAAAGCTGTGGGCATGTGATAGAACTTTTGCAGAAGATGGACAGCCAAAGCGCAGACCGGCCCTGTCCGACATGCGGCGGTACGGACCTGCGGAAGATGATCTCCGCCCATCAGGTAGGCAGAACCCAGGCTTTCTCCCGGCCTGCCTGCGAAACGGCAGGCAGTTGTGTGCCGTCCGGCGGGTGCTGCAGCGGCTGCGGGATGCATTGAACGATATAAATATGACGGAATACCGATGATTCATACCTTGAGGACAACACGCCGGACGAACCACGGAATATACTGTATCAGGCAGTGAAATTCTGCCTGAAACGGAGATGGTTTGACGGATGAAACTCGGATTTTTACTGATGCGAATGCTAATCCGGGAATTGTTTCGTTCGGATTGGTAATTTTATCGAAACCTCTCACAGGCCATGTGAGAGGTTTTTTTCATCTTTAGCAGGAATTTTTGATGATAAACATTGAAAATGCAGGAGATTATGTACGATAATAAAATAAAACGCAACGGAATATCCATGGATGGCCGTAAGATATTCAAGAGGTAACGATGGCGAAAGAAAAGGATGAATCGAATCGGCTCGTGTTGCATAAGCTCCTGGCGCGGCTCAAACCCTACCGCGGCTGGATCGGGATGAATTTGGCAGCTTCCTTCGGCAGTGCGGCGGTGGATGTAGCCGGTGGCTTTTTCATTCAAAGCCTGACGGATGCGGCAATTCGGGCCGATTTGCAATCTGTGGCGAAATTGGTGACGTTAGCCGGTTTTGTGGTTGTTATCGGGATTCAGCTCAAGTTAATGGTGAAATATACCACCGGTTGTTTTACCGGGTATGCCATTTATGATATCCGGGCTCAGGTGATGGATGCCATCCACAGGATGTCCTATTCGGAGATTGAGAAATATCATTCCGGGGATATCATTTCCGGTTATCGAAAGATACTTATGTGGTGCAAAGCTTTTTCCAAAATCACTTTGCGAATCTGATTTATCAGCCCCTGGTGCTGATCGGGGTCTTTGCCTATTTGATCGTTATCAACTGGCAGTTGACGGCGATTATCGTCTTCCTGACGATGGTGACAATCTATGGCATTGGCCGGTTGAGTAAGCCTATCGGGTACTATGCCAAACAGGTTCAGGAAGGCCATGGCGTGGTCAATGCCCTGGCCCAGGAATCCATCAACGGCATCCGGACGGTGAAAGCCTATCATTTGGAAGACTATGTTTATCAAAGGTTCAAAGCTGCGGTGGATCAGCTGTTCGCAGGGTATATCAAGAAGAACAAACGGGAAATTTCCCTGTCACCCCTTGGTTTTTTAACGGATTTGCTGCCCCTTCTCTGTACCATGACGTTAGGCGGATGGCTGGCCATCCGCGGTGAAATTACGTTGGGCAGTTTAATGGCTTTCCTTTATATGCTCCAATACTTGTCGGAACCCCTGGCCAATCTTCCGGAATTAATCCGGGAAGTCCCTTCGATTGAGGCATCGATAAACCGGATTGATGCATTAACCGATATTGATGAAGAACGGACGGGCGGTACCTGTTTTGAACCGTCGCCTGCTGAACCGGTGCTTGAGTTTAAAGAGATCAGTTTCGCATATCATGACAAGCGTCCGGTGTTGCAGGATCTTTCCTTTACCATTCCTGCCAAGAGTAAAACGGCGATTGTCGGGAAAAGCGGCAGCGGGAAGAGTACCCTCTTTAAACTGATTAGCGGATTTTATCAGCCGCAAAGGGGCGAACTTCGTCTGTACGGCCATCCCTACGCCGATTGGGACCTTGAGAGCCTGCGTTCCCAGATCAGCCTGGTGACCCAGGATGCCTTTTTGTTTCCGGGGACCATCATGGAAAACCTGGCTTATGGGCGGCCGGGAGCCAGTGAGGCGGAGCTGATGGAAGCCGCCAAAATTGCCAATGCCCATGAATTTATCATGAGTTTTCCGGATGGATACCAAACCCTGGTGGGAGAGGGCGGCAGCCGTCTTTCCGGAGGTCAGAAACAAAGGCTGGCCATTGCTCGGGCTTTTCTGAAGAACGCACCTATTCTGCTTCTGGATGAACCGACGTCTGCCCTGGATCATGGGTCAGAGTCTCTGGTCATGGAAGCCATTGACCGGATCAGTGCCGATAAAACGGTGATCGTGGTGGCCCATCGGCTGTCCACCATTCAGAGTGCCGACCAAATCCTGGTGCTTCACGAAGGCCGTGTGGTCGAAGCCGGCAACCATGAAGAGCTACTGGAACGGAAGGGATATTATTACGATCTCTATCAGAAGCAGTTTAATAGTTGACCGTTAGGACAGTGGACAGTTCCAAAGTGCAAAGGGAAAAAGGCATCGGGCTCCAGGTGTTAGGTGCCGGGTACTGGTTTTAGGTAGGAGCGCGTTAGCGTTCCTTCCATAACTTAGAACCTGGGACTCAGGACCCAAGACCTAGGACCTCATATCCGGATGAAACTGTGCACTGTAGACTGTGAACCCATAACTACATACAGCCTTGAAAGGAATCTTATGTTAACCAAGATTTTCGGCAAAGAATTATATCGGGCCCTGTTGTTGTTAAAGCCCAAGCATTGGCGGTATTTTACGGGGATCGTCATGACTGCGGTTATTTCGACGATGTTAACGGTAGGACGGTCATATGCGGTGAAGGTAATCTCTAATGCCATCGTGAGCCAGGACCCGGCGGGTTTTCAAAGAGGAATGCTTCAATTTATAGTGCTTGTCCTGGTTATGGTCGGGGTTTTTCCCTTCTTTGCCTGGATGTACAATAAAAACGCCAAATTGACCGGAGCGAAGATGGTCACCCTTTTCTTTGAAAACCTGATTCATCTGCCGGTGAAATATTTCGATGCCCATCATACCGGAGATATTGTTTCCCGGATGAATAACGACACCATGGCGATGGAAGGCATTTACGGCGGATATTTGCGGCGGATGATTACCCCCTTCATCAGTGCCATTATCATCGCGGTGACGATGCTTATCTATCATTGGAAAATCGGGACTTTGCTGATCCTCCTTAACCTGTTGTATGTCTTTTTGAACAGCTGTTACGCTGTGCCCATCCGGACAGTCAGCGAAAAGATCCTGGCCGACATGAGTAAAGCCACCCAAAAGGCCTTGGACTTTATCGCCGGTAATACCACCATCAAAGTGTTTCAGCTTGACCGGATGATGCTGGAGCGTTACGCAGCGACCAACCGGGAATTGACAAGCCACCTGATCAAACGTTTAACCCTGGAGGGGTGTCTGGAAGGCACCAATTATCTGCTGAATATGGTTAACAGCATCGGCATCACCACCGTCGGGTTTTTCATGGCCATCCGGTACGGCTTGGATATTGGGAGCATCCTGGCGTTGATGAGCATCCAGTCCGGCCTGACCCAGGCGCTGTTGGGGTTATCGAAGAACATTCCCGTCGTTCAGGAGTCTCTGGTGGGGGCGAGGCGGGTCTTCGAGTTTTTAGATGAACCGGCGGAACCTGACTATCCGACGAACGCCAGGGAAACGAAGACTATCACCAGTATCGAACTGAAAGATATCCATTTCACGTATCCCGGGGAAGAAGAACCGGTCTGTCAGGGGTTAAATCTGACGATCCGGGCCGGGGAGATCATTGCCCTCATCGGCCCCAGCGGCAGCGGCAAAAGCACAATCCTCAAATTATTGCTCTCCTTTTACCAGCCCCAGTCGGGCGAAATTCTCATCAACGGGGAGCCCATCACCAATTATTCCCTGAAGACGCTGCGGGATCTGATCGCTTATGTTCCCCAGGAACCTTTTTTGTTTCAGGGTACCATTGAAGAGAATATACGCTACGGCAAACCCGATGCCACCCATGAGGAGCTCGTCAGGGCGGCCACTGCGGCCTATGCCCATGAGTTTATCGACGAGTTGCCGGAGAAGTACCAGACCGATATCAGCGAACGGGGAGCTTCCCTGTCCGGCGGGCAGAAACAACGGATTGCCATTGCCCGCGCCATCCTCAAGGATGCGCCGCTTTTGTTGTTGGATGAAGCGACTTCCGCCTTGGATACCCGTTCCGAGTATTATGTGCAGAAAGCTTTGCAGCAGCTGATGAAAGGCCGGACCACCATCATCGTGGCCCACCGCCTGTCCACCATCCGCGATGCCCACCGGGTGTTTAGGATGGAGGGGGGGAAGCTGATACCGGTTGAGCAGTTGACAGTTGAGACGGTGGACAGTTCCAAAGTAATGCCATTGGGTTCCGGTATAAATTTAAATTTTAGCAGGGGGAAAGGTTAGCATGAAAAAACTGTTGATTCCGGTGGCTGTGATCGTTATCGCGATCATCGGGTACAGCGCATATCTGGTCTACGATCTTCAAGCGGTGATGGCCGACGGGACGGTTAAGGCGTTCCGTGTCGGGGATATTATGATCGACTTTCCGGCACATATTAAAACCGTTTACGTCGCTGAAGGCCAGCGGGTGGAAGCCGGACAGCCTTTGATGCTGTTGGACTTAAGCCAGTACCGGGCTCAAATCGCCCGGAAAGAACAGGAGCTCCGGAGCCTCCAAACCCAACTGCAGCAGGAAACATCCGAAGTGGGACAGCTGGAAAACGATCTGGCCCATGCCGAGGCTACCTTTGCCCTTTCCCGGCAGATCCTCCGGGATAAGGAGCATCTGTATGCAGAGGGCCTGATCTCCCGGTACGAGCTGGATAATATCAGACAGGAAACCCGGGCTGACGAAACCCGGGCAGCCAACCTCCGGCAGGCCTTGGAAGCAAAGACCAAAGGAATCTCCGCCCGGCAGGCCATCCTGGACCAGATGGACAGTGTCCGGTCGGAGCTGGAGGCTTTGAAAAATAAACTCGAATTAAGCTGCATCAAAGACAATGCGGTGGTTGCTCCCATGGCCGGTGTGGTTTCTGAGATTGGCTATCGGGCGGGCGACGTGGTGGATGATGAGAAGAAACTACTGACCATCCTCAGCGATGAACAGTTATATGTCCATGTTCATGTACCGGAGCTGCTTATCCGAGACATCACCATTGGCAGCAGTGCCCGCTTTATCCCGGTGGCCTATGACCATTTCCTGCCCTTCGCGGACCGGAAGGAGTACACCGGGAAAGTGACGGATATCTCCCGGATGGTGGTGGCCCAGGGCAGTGAACGGGTGTTTACGGTGAAAGTGGCGCTGGATAATCCGGACCAGTACCTGGTGCCGAATCTCAGCGGCCAGGTGAAGTTTTTCAAGAAATAGAGAAGTAAGGGACCGCTCCGAAGGGGGCGGTTTTTTGTTGGTTTAGTGTGTGTAAATATTGAAGAAATTTTGTGGTTTTTAATAGAATTAAGAAGGTTATTGACAATTATGGAAGAATATTTTGTAAATAATGAGTAAAATATTGGGCAGAATAAATGTTCTGTGACATACATGTGTCAGTCGGGTGAGGTAGAATAGGAGTATAAAGGAATAATAAAGAAAAAATGGAATCTGTTATAAGACAAATTGATTCTTCTTATTTATGAATGGTGAAATCGGAAAAATTGATTTTTATTAATTGATATTTGATTCCAAAGTTTTTTGGGGGTGGAACATTGAATAATAAAAATTATTTTGTTGAATTTGAAGTCCAAGGGCCTGCGGCTATGTTTGCCCGACCAGATACTGGGTCTGCTCCGGTATCATATCCAGCACCAACATTTTCAGCAGTAAAAGGTATGTTTGAAGCTGTAGCAAGAATTAAATCAGCTTATATTAAGCCGATCAAGGTTGAAATTTGTTCGCCAATTATTTACCACCGTTATTTCAATAATTATCGAGGTCCTTTAAGAAAGAGTGGAACTTCAAATTTTCAATTAGCAGCAACTGTTTTGGTTGACGTCTGTTATAAAGTATACGGTGTTGTTGAAGAGATTGATAAAGCGCCTTATGGAAATAATCATCTTCATGCTCTTCAAGATATGTTTATGAGACGTTTGAAACAGGGGAGTTTTCACTATACTCCTTTTCTTGGGTGGAAAGAGTTTGTTCCTACTTATTTCGGACCCTTGCGGGATACGACAGTAGTTGATAAGTCAATAAATTTGCAGATACCATCCATGCTTTATTGTATGTTTGATAAACCTGAGAATGGAGTTATTAAACCTATATTCAGGCAAAATGTTAAAATTATCCAAGGAGCGTTGTTTTATGATTAATGAATTATATATAATGGCACAGGTTTTAAAGAGTAAAGGACTTCTTCAAATTACAACTCATAGGGATATTGGTGAACCAGCTAAAAGTGCAGGATTATATATTGAGATTGATGAGAATCGTAAACCTAAAACCATAAGTTTTCTTGCTAAAGAACAATTTGTTAAGTTGTGGAAACATAGTAAGGGTAATCATAATAGTTTCCCTATTATCCGGATTCACAAACCAATTCTAAATCACGGTTTGTCATCGGATTTTGATAAGAATGTATGGAAAAAAATTAAAAGCAAAGATGAAAAACTAGAAGTATTGTCGCAGTTAGATTTCAATAAAATAAATCCTGAAAGTAAGGATATTATTATTAGTGATTGGACAATTGAACAACTATTACCTGTTTGTCAAAATGTTAAAGAGTTGGATTCATTATATACGTTAATTACTAGATTTCCTAGAAATCAGGAAGAACAAAAAAATTTTTATAACTCTGTATTGGAAATCATCAAAAATCAATTACATACATTTGAAGAATCTATATTGGATTTATTGAAAGATATTTTAATAGGTACGTATTTAAAAAATGGTTTTTATTCAAATACTCAATTAGCTTTCGATGTTTATGATGCTTATCGATTCTTTTATAAAGTTAAGGATATTAGGCTAAAAAATATTTTGATTCAGGAATTAATTAACAAGGATGCTCAGAATAGTAGAAGTCTAAAAAAAGATTTCTGTCAATTAACTGGCGAACAACAAGTAATTGAAGAGGAAAAATTTCCAAATCCAAAATTGCCTGTATTAGGAAATACATACTTGTTTAGTAAGAAAGAAGATACAGAATGTCTTACACGGTATGGAATGAAAAGTCTACAAGCATATAAAGTCAGTAAAGAAAAAATTAATGAAATTAATTATGCCTTGAATTTTATAACTAATTATGAACGTGAAGATATAACGTGGGTTCAAGTACCGGGGAGTACTGATAAGGAATTTAATTTACTCATTGCGTATGTTGAAGATGAACCCGACTTTGATGAAGAGTTGGCGAAAATGTTGGGGCATTCAGCTGATTTGGAAATGCAAACAATTCGATTCGAAACATTAGCCCAACAAGTTTGCGGTAGTTTGAGTAAGAAGATAGAAATCAATCCAAATGCTCGGATTAAAACACTTGTTATTAATAAAGTTGATGATGGACGTAAGCAAATTTTATTATCTAATTCATTCAGTGCTAATGAGATTATTTCGGGAACTACTGAATGGCAAATAGCGGCAAAAAATCATCCAACTATTGAATATCGTATTCATGTCAATAAAGAAGAAAAAATTATTACTTCGTACTGCCCTTATCCTGGTGAAATCCTAGACTTTATGAAAAAAACTTGGAAGTTTGGAACGGAAAATAATTCATTAGATGTTACTGTTGAAAAAGTTCCAGGGATTTCCTTGAGGGAAATTTATGAAATATTTATTCCGGTGTCAGATGACAAAGAGTCTTCGAAAAGACTATTGTCTAAAGTTTATCAACATTCCAAAAATCTATTAATAAATATTGGACATTTTAGTAATCGAAAAGAACTTTACTATATTAAAAAGAAAGGGTTAAAAAATGCAATTTATGATAGTTGCCTTGCTGTTTCATTAATATCAATATTACTTTATAAATCAAATTGTTATAAGGAGGATTACATGCATAGTGTAGCGTTTAACATTGGTCGATTGATGATGCTGGCAGATGTATTACACCGAGAATATTGTCTTAATGTTCAAAAGGGAGGTGCTAAAAGTGGAAAAATTCCACCTCAGTTAATTGGGAATTCGATAATGCCCACTGCGATTGAATTTCCTAATAGGGCACTCAATTTATTGGGAGAGAGGATAAGAATTTATAAAGCATGGGCGGATAGTGTAATTGGTAATGATGAAGCCAAAATTGCCAAATGGGCTGTCAATCAAATGGCAATTACATGTCTTGAAATAAGTAAGCAAGAGGTTCCGGAAAGTTTTGATGAAGTTGAACGGGCACAAGTATTATTAGGTTATCTAGCCAAAATTGAAAAGGAGGAAAGTCAATGAATGACATTATTAATCGGGGAACAGGATTATTAATTATCGAGGTCATTAATTCAAATCCAAATGGAGACCCAGACAGAGAAAGTGATCCAAGACAACGACATGATGGAAGAGGAGAGATTTCTCCTGTTTCATTTAAACGAAAACTGAGAGATCTGGTATTACATAAGGAAGGACCTGTTTGGAAAGAAGTAAGTTTAAAATTGGGTATCAACAAAGAAGAATATTCAAAATTTGATTTATTAGAGAAAAGAGATATTGAGCGGTCAACAGTTAAGGAAGAAGTAAAAACAGGTGAATTTCTTGATAAATACTGGGATGCCCGAATTTTTGGAAATACTTTTCTTGAAGAAGATTTGTCAGATAAGATTCAGACAGGTGTAGCCCAGTTTGGACTTGGTGTTTCGATTTCACCAATTCGAATTGAACGATTGACTACCACAAAAGTAGCACCGGTTGAAGAAGATAAAAGTCGTGGTATGGCGCCATTAGGTTTTCGAATTGTCCAACATGGTATATATTGTATGCCTTTCTTTGTAAATGCCACAGCTGCAACTAAAACAAAGTGCACTCAAAGAGATATTGATTTATTATTGAAACTTATACCATATGCTTACACTCATACAGCGTCTTATATCCGTTCTCAAGTAAATATTCGTCATGCTTTTTATATAGAACACAACTCACCGGTTGGAAAATATAACGATTTTGAAATTATTGAAGCATTAACACCAAAAAGAATTGGAGATAAAGAAAAACCATCAACAACATGGAATGATTATGATTTTAACGGTTTAAAAACCCAAATTGCTGAACTTGAAGCTAAAATAAAAGAAAAAACAAAAGGAATTAGAGATTTAATGTTGGAGATGTAATATATGAAACTACTTGCTCATAGTGCCCAACCTAATAAAGGTTTGCCGGAACAAAGCTATCAAGAACATATTACTGGTGTACTTCATCGTGCACAATCCAATGTTGAAAGGATGTTAAAATATGCAAAGGCGGCTCATTTTGAGTCCCTAAAGGCCATCGTAACATGGGCCGCCTGTTTTCACGATCTAGGCAAACTTGATGAAAGAAATCAAGAAGTTTTAGCAGGTAAAAGGCAGATGCAACATTTGCCGGTGAATCATGTGGATGCTGGAGTTGCATATTTAAAGGAAAAAGAAAACAAATATGAATCAGCTTTACTAGTTTATTCCCATCATTGTGGATTGCCTTCTTTACCTCGTAAAGCATCACAACCATATCCTTTTCGTGATGTAAAGGTTAAGGAGCTTACTGATAACAATTTGCACAAATATTTATTATTACATCAAAATGAAATTATATTTAATCTGGATGATGCAAAGCAATCGATTATTCCGGATGGTCTTGCACGTAGATTAGCCCTTTCATGTTTGGTTGATGCTGATTACAGTGATACAGCTCATCATGAAAAACCAATATTTCAGACGAGATGGGAAGAACGCTTGAAAAAACTTGATGAATATGTTCGGAGGACTTATGAGGAAGGTGAAAAAAGTGAAAGGAATGAACTAAGAAATCAGATTTATAATTCTTGCAGAAACAGAGATATCGATCATTCATTTTATTATTGTGACAGTCCAGTTGGAACGGGGAAAACTACTGCTATAATGGCTCATCTTCTTCAAGCGGCTATAAAGAAAAATTTACGTCATATTATTGTTGTTTTACCTTTTACTAATATTATCACACAGTCAGTAAAGATTTATAGAAAAGCATTAGTTTTGGATGATGAGGATCCGGAATTGATTGTAGCAGAACATGATCATCAAGCAGATTTTTCTTCAGTTGAAGCCCGGGAACTTGCAACACTTTGGAATGCACCAATTACAGTTACAACAGCGGTCCAGTTTTTTGAATCGTTAGGAAGTAATGAACCTGCAAGATTGCGGAAGTTACATGAGTTACCTGGATCGGGAATATTTATTGACGAAAGTCATGCAGCAATTCCAACATGGTTATGGCCGCAAGCATGGTTGTGGTTACAAAAGTTAACAAAGGAATGGGGATGTCATGTTGTATTGGCATCTGGAACTACGGCCAAATTTTGGGAAATAAAGGATTTTGTTAAACAGGAACAGCTACCAGAATTAATAACTGAAAGATTACGAAATTTGGTTAATGAGTATGAACAAAAAAGAATAAAACTTAAAGTTAATTATGAATTAGATTCTAAAAAACCTATAGCATTTAGTACAATTAATGATTTAATTGGTTTTATTTTATCAAAAAAAGGTCCTAGACTAGTCATTATGAATACAGTTTTTTCGGCAGCTTATTTAGCAAATCAAATGAGAAATCTAGGGCTTAATGTTTTACATTTGTCAACCGCGTTAACTCCAAAAGACAGGGAACCAATTATTGGAGAAATTCATAAAAGATTGGAAAAAGATAAACATTCTAAAGAACTCAATTATCACTCGGACTGGACATTAGTAGCAACAAGTTGTGCTGAAGCCGGGCTGGATTTTTCGTTTCGAAATGGTTTTGCAGAATTACGCTCAATCCAAAGTTTTTTGCAAATTGATGGCCGAGTGAATCGGAATGGGGAATATCAAGATTCTGAAATGTGGTGTTTTATAATTGAGGATATTAATTTGAAGATGCACCCGGGGTTTAAAACTTCCCAAAAAGTTTTTTCCCAACTTATTGAAGAAGGCTTGATAAATAAACTTTCTATTACAGATTTAGTGACAGAAACGATTAAACGCGAATTAAAAGAAGACTACAATGAAAAAATAGAGAAAATATTAGGATATGAAAGAACTCATATGTATCCAGAAGTTGCTGATATCTGTAAAATCATTTCGTCTGATACTCGATTGGTTGTTATGGACCAGGAAATAATTCGAATGCTTGAAAGTGGTGAGAAAGTAAGTTCAATACAATTACTTAAAAATAGTGTCCAAATTTGGGCATCAAAGAAAGATGAATTGGGACTACAATCAATTAGTGGATATAAGGAAATCTATCGTTGGTTTGAAGATGGTTACGATTCAAACTTTTTAGGTTATATGAAAGCTATACTAAATCCAGATCTAATGAAGATGAAAGAATTGATTATATAGTAATAAATGGTGAATGGATTTATGATTTCTTATTCTGAAGATGATCTCCTGATGCTCTCCGGCATCCAGCATTTCGCCTTCTGCGAACGACAATGGGCTTTAATTCATTTAGAACAACAGTGGCAAGAGAATGTGAGAACGGTTGAAGGCCGGATTATACATGACCGGGTACATACTCCCCTGCTTGTTGAAAGCAGGGGGAGTATGCTTATCAGCCGCTCTCTCCCGGTTGTTTCTTGGGAATTGGGGCTATATGGTGTATTGGATTTGGTTGAGTTTTATCAAGTAGGAGTTTCTTCCGGAGGTGTACATATCCCGGGGAGGAAAGGTTTTTGGAAGCCGCGTCCAGTTGAATATAAACGCGGTAAACCGAAGCCGGATAGCCGGGATGAAGTACAACTTTGCGCTCAGGCTATCTGTCTTGAAGAGATGTTGCAGATAAAAATCGATGAAGGCGATCTGTATTATGGCGAAATCCGACGCAGAACATGTGTTTCTTTTGATGATGAATTGCGTCAGCAAGTTTTTAATCTAAGCCAAAGGATGCATATGATGTACGAAAAGGGGATAACACCACCGGCAACTAAGGGGAAACATTGTCGTGCATGTTCTTTGTACGATATTTGTCTGCCATCTCTAACTGGGAGAACAAAATCGGTAAAAGAATATATTCGCAAAGAAATTCAAATGAAGACTGAAGAGGAGGAATAAAGATTTTATTAATGGATGATTCATTATGCAGAATATGGGATGATGGACCTTTTGCAATTTGTAGTCAGTGAAAAAATTTTGAATGGATCGAAATTAATGAATAGTAAGACTCACGGAAATTACTTTATCTACAGAGTTAGCGCGAACCCCTAATGATCATGGATTTACTAGGATCTTCGCAATTACAGCTAGAATCATTTTTTGCTACTTATTGAAGGAAATATATGTGGTAAAAAATATCTATATTTTCCGGTTCGCGAAATAATGCAAAAGGTTACTGACAGATTAGCGTTTTTTGATATTACTGTCGCACCCCGCACGGGTGCGTGGATTGAAACCGAAAGGCGTATCATAAGCGGGCGCGCGGGAAGTCGCACCCCGCACGGGTGCGTGGATTGAAACGCACCGGGCCCTGCATGTAGACTTTGCCCGGCAGTCGCACCCCGCACGGGTGCGTGGATTGAAACAGATATGCGCGGTATGGCTAAATTTGCATATGGTCGCACCCCGCACGGGTGCGTGGATTGAAACATACGCCGTTTGTAGATACCAATCTGCACCGCCGGTCGCACCCCGCACGGGTGCGTGGATTGAAACAAGATCAGCTTTTATGGTGGTTTGGGCCGAAATGAGTCGCACCCCGCACGGGTGCGTGGATTGAAACGACCTTGCCCGGTCATCTCTGCAAGTTTTTCTTGAGGTCGCACCCCGCACGGGTGCGTGGATTGAAACCGGCGTATTGTCATCAATTATGAACAATGTTACACGTCGCACCCCGCACGGGTGCGTGGATTGAAACGTTCGAATATCGGCTTCACAACTTCTCACCTCTATGTCGCACCCCGCACGGGTGCGTGGATTGAAACCGAACGGAACCGGTTGCGCCGGGAAGCACTGTTCCAAGTCGCACCCCGCACGGGTGCGTGGATTGAAACATTTAGATGTTCAAAATAAGGTTGAGGGAATTTAGTCGCACCCCGCACGGGTGCGTGGATTGAAACATGATACTCGAGATAAATCAATATTTCAATATTTTGTCGCACCCCGCACGGGTGCGTGGATTGAAACATTATTTTAAGACACGCTTCGACTATTTTTACAGTCGCACCCCGCACGGGTGCGTGGATTGAAACACAGGGAGCGGTTGATCTATTTTCTCAAATGCGGGTCGCACCCCGCACGGGTGCGTGGATTGAAACGTTATCAACCAGGATAACCTTCCCGACGAATGGGTCGCACCCCGCACGGGTGCGTGGATTGAAACAATACTCCTCCACTTTTATTTTGCCGGGATAAGGTCGCACCCCGCACGGGTGCGTGGATTGAAACCAATCCGTTGGGAACATTATGCAATCCTGGATACTGTCGCACCCCGCACGGGTGCGTGGATTGAAACCTGGGGCAAAATTTACTACTGGTGGGCCTGATAGGTGTCGCACCCCGCACGGGTGCGTGGATTGAAACTGATATAGTTCTCACTTGGTAATACATGTTAAAGTCGCACCCCGCACGGGTGCGTGGATTGAAACGATTATCCCATGGACTACAACAACAATTCCTGATGGTCGCACCCCGCACGGGTGCGTGGATTGAAACTAGTGAGGCGTTGACGTTGCTTTTGGCAATATTGTCGCACCCCGCACGGGTGCGTGGATTGAAACTTTTTCGTCTGGAGTTTCGCCCACGACAACCACGTCGCACCCCGCACGGGTGCGTGGATTGAAACTTAACATACAATCCGTATTTTTCCTTCCATCTTTGTCGCACCCCGCACGGGTGCGTGGATTGAAACAACCTGCACCCGTTCTTTGGCAAATCGGCTAATTTGTCGCACCCCGCACGGGTGCGTGGATTGAAACCTCGATAAATTGCTGATTGTTGAGATCCATTAAATAGTCGCACCCCGCACGGGTGCGTGGATTGAAACACGTTATTCGGTGGGGCAGCTGGTGGTGGTAAAGTCGCACCCCGCACGGGTGCGTGGATTGAAACTTCGTATAAGTTGTTTTTGTCTCCAGGAACGTCAGAGTCGCACCCCGCACGGGTGCGTGGATTGAAACCAATCAGGGTTTACGAACATCTAGAGCTAAATTACGTCGCACCCCGCACGGGTGCGTGGATTGAAACAGATGACTTATCCAATAATGCGGAATGTACTCTGTCGCACCCCGCACGGGTGCGTGGATTGAAACTACGAATTTGAAAATGACCGTCCTGATACTATGTCGCACCCCGCACGGGTGCGTGGATTGAAACATGGTGGTTTATATCTATAGCATGGATAAATGGCGTCGCACCCCGCACGGGTGCGTGGATTGAAACTTGTCTATCCCTTCCAATGCTCCATGGAAACGTGTCGCACCCCGCACGGGTGCGTGGATTGAAACCAGGAACAACATCGAGAATCGGCTCGTAAAATTGGTCGCACCCCGCACGGGTGCGTGGATTGAAACTATCGCTTATGTTGGCTCATGGGAGACAATGGCGTCGCACCCCGCACGGGTGCGTGGATTGAAACCTAATACAGGAATCCAAGGAAAACCTGCTTTATGTCGCACCCCGCACGGGTGCGTGGATTGAAACCTCCTTATTGTTTTTATTTCTTCTTCCTATTATTGTCGCACCCCGCACGGGTGCGTGGATTGAAACATTGTTTTTTATCATAAAACACTCGGTAATCCAGGTCGCACCCCGCACGGGTGCGTGGATTGAAACATCTATTTCCCATGCTTCCTGCGGTATATCTTGAGGGTCGCACCCCGCACGGGTGCGTGGATTGAAACAAAAACTCTTCTTCCGAAAACTTATACTCAAAATCGTCGCACCCCGCACGGGTGCGTGGATTGAAACGTTGATACGTTCTGGCGTGTAACGGCTGACGCAAGTCGCACCCCGCACGGGTGCGTGGATTGAAACTTTGCATGTGGTTTACAACTGATTAAGTCCTCAAGTCGCACCCCGCACGGGTGCGTGGATTGAAACCCTCCATTTCTGAATAAGTGCTTCCCGGGGATGTCGCACCCCGCACGGGTGCGTGGATTGAAACTTATACATATGAGCAACAGATATATATCCGCCAGCGTCGCACCCCGCACGGGTGCGTGGATTGAAACAAATACAGCTACAGGCATTAGATGCTGCTCACGTCGCACCCCGCACGGGTGCGTGGATTGAAACTGTTTTTAGACATTTTAACAACCTCCCTTTTAGTCGCACCCCGCACGGGTGCGTGGATTGAAACCAAGTTGCTGCAATTTGCTGAATGCCCGTTTTGGGTCGCACCCCGCACGGGTGCGTGGATAGGTGTAAAAGTTATTCTCGTGAGATTTCAACTTGGGAGAAAGTAGTAGTGAGGTAGAGGTTGAAAATAGGTCTGAATGGTTGTTACGGTAAGATTGACTTAGGATGGGGGATCATGAGAAAGTTATTAAACATACTCTATGTAACTTCACCTGATGCGTATTTGGCTCGAGACGGAGAAAATATTGTGGTACGGGTTAACGACGAGGAAAAATTGCGTGTCCCCATTCATAATCTCGAAGGTATTATAAGCTTTGGTTATACGGGTGCCAGTCCGGCATTGATGGCGCTTTGTGCCGAACGGAATGTGGGGTTGAGTTTTTTAACGGAGAATGGGCGTTTTTTAGCGCGAGTAAGCGGTCCTGTGAAAGGAAATGTTTTATTGCGGCGGCGGCAATTTAGGGCTGCGGATAATCCGGAAGAGTGTGTTATGCTTGCCAGTTCATTTATTTCCGGGAAGATTGCCAATTGTCGTACGGTTTTAGCACGGGCTGTTCGTGATCATGGTGAAAATACTTCAACATTGGAGCTTTGTCGAGCGATTGAATGTTTAAATCGTCAATTAGGCCGAATAGAAAACTGTGATGATTTAGAGGTTTTACGAGGCATCGAAGGGGAGGCGGCCCGTACATATTTTGGCGTCTTTGACCATTTGATCCTCGTCAATAAAACGGATTTTTTCTTCCATGAAAGGAGCCGTCGTCCACCACGTGATAATGTGAATGCCCTTCTTTCATTCCTTTACACTTTGTTGGCACATGATGTTCAGTCTGCCTTAGAGTCCGTCGGCCTTGACCCGGCAGTCGGTTTTTTACACCAGGCAAGACCGGGGCGGCCGAGTCTCGCATTGGATCTTATGGAAGAATTAAGGCCGTTTCTTGCGGATCGGATGGCGTTAAGTTTGATCAATCTGAAACAAATTTCTCCTAATGGCTTTCGATGTACCGAGTCTGATGGCGTAGTTATGGACGATGCTACTCGAAAAACTGTTTTGGCTGCATGGCAACGTCGAAAGCAGGAAGAAATCACGCATCCATATTTAAACGAGAAAATTCCGATTGGTTTGATTCCATATGTTCAAAGCCTTTTATTGGCTCGGTACTTTCGGGGCGATTTGGACGGATATCCGCCGTTTTTCTGGAAATAGGGGGTGTTTTATATGATGGTATTAATAACATATGATGTTAATACTACCACTTCTGCGGGACGTAAAAGGTTACGTAAAGTCGCTAAGGAATGTGTGAATTACGGCCAGCGCGTTCAAAATTCCGTATTTGAGTGTTTGCTTGACCCCGCACAGTTTACAGAGCTTCGTTACAGGTTGGAAAAGATTATTGATGAAGAGTCCGATAGTTTACGTTATTATTTTTTAGGCAGCAATTGGAAAAGGAGGGTTGAACATGTTGGTGTGAAAGTGACTTATGATCCTGAAGGAGTGCTTATAACCTAATGTGTTACGCGAACCCCTAATGGATCATGGATTTGCCAGGACTTTCGCAATTGCAGCTAGTGTGTATGTGATTGTACCAGGAAGACCAAGTAAAGTCATACCCTGCACGGGTGTGTGGATTGAAACGGATGGAGGATTCACCCTGTAACCAAAAAATTGAGTTGTACCTCACGCAAGATGCGTGGCTCAGAGTAATCCTGCAGCCTGCAGTCTAGCCGTTTATTCGTGGAATATTGACTGGCCGTTTATAGTAACGCATAGTGAAACTGACCTAAAAAATGATGAAAATGGCACCGTGACCTTAAAGGTTATAAAGTCTCCTTTGCCGAACTGATGACAGGAAATCGTTTCTTGGCGAACCGAACTACAATGGCAAAGGAGTTTAACATGTTAAGAAGAAAAAATGTCGGAATCATCATTACGATTAGCATCCTTCTTCTGATGCTCGTCAGCGGTCTGGGCCACGGGAGAGGGCCCAATGATTGGGATAATTTTGCATTTACCTACGGAGTCTACACGGAAAAAGAGGATCTCGTCCGCGCAGTGGACAGGGAGTTCGGACACGGTTTTGCTATTGCGGACTGGCAGGATTTGAAAGCTATCCGTGATATCAATGACTGGATATTAGGGATGCGGCTGCGTCACGGCCAGACGTTTTTCGTTACATATAACGGGAAATTCAACTATTCTGCGAGCCGTCAATACTTTGTCTATTATTCCATCACCGGCCAGGCACCTAAAGGTTTTTTGGTCCATGACAAGATCAGCAATAAGTTGTTTCTCGGCAGTTGGTATGGTGAAAGACGCAATATTTTGGTGATTGATAAGCGGCGAAACGATCATGACTGGCGCCCGGGAAGGGATGACAGGGATCGCTTTGAAGAACGGTTCAGACTGACATACAGAACTTACTCGGAAAGGGAGGATCTGTTCCGTGCTGTGGAAAGGGACCTGGGCCGGGAGTGGACCATCGCCGACTGGAATGACTTGAAAGCCATACCCAATATTGACGCCTGGATTGCGGCGATGCGGCTTAAGGATGAACAATCATTCTATGTCACCCGCAACGGCAAGTTGATTTACAGCGGAAACAGGCAATATAATGTTCAATATTTTGCTTCGGGACGGATCCCCTCCAATTATTTGGTTCATGATAAGATCGGGAACAAACTGGTCCTGGGTTCCTGGTACAATCTGAATCATCCCATTCTGGCCGTTAAAAAAGGAGCGCCGGCTCACGGACCGGCACCGGCGCCTGTACCGCCGCCGCCACCACCTGCACCGAAACCAGGGCCTGCTCCGCATCCGGGACCGGGCAGCGTACGGCCTCATGGTTTTGAGATGAAGTTAACGATTTTAAAGTATAGCGAAACCCAAAACCTGGAGGCAGTGGCTCAAAAAGAATTGAACCGTAAATGCCAGATTGCCGACTGGAATGATTTAAAAGCCATACCCAATATTGACGCCTGGATCGCTTCGCAGAAGCTGGTCAAAAATCAGACCTTCTTTGTCACCCGTAACGGCCAGTATTTCTACAGCAGCAACCGGCAATACTTTGTGCATTATTCGCCTGACGGGAAACTGCCTTCCGGTTTCCTGGCCCACGATCAGATCGGAAAACGGCTCTTCCTGGGCTCCTGGTATGGGGAGAAGCGGCAGATATTGGTGAAATATTAATCGATGATTTAAGGACAGTTGTAAGACTGTCCTTTTTTGTTTTTCAGTGAGTTGAACGTATGCATCGTGCATAGAAGGAGGCCGAAAGGTGCCTTTTGCAGACGGAGCATCTCAAGCAGAGGATGATTTTATATGCCCCCTTGCAGGAAAGTTAATCCAAATATGGAATAATTACACAAAAACCCGAAAAGGAGCGGAAAAGCCATGGCTTTATCCATTCGGCAGCGGCAGGCGGCGGTGGTTTTGCTGATCTTGCTGGCCGTCGGCGGAGTGCTTATTTTCATTCAGGACTCCCGGCGGGGGATCGAGTTTCCGGTGGCCGCCGAGGAGAAACCGGTATACATTCACCTTTCCGGAGCAGTGCACCATCCGGGGGTGGTGAAGGTGGCACCGGGGACCCGGGTTTTTGAAGTTTTGAAACAAGGGGGCGGGGCTTTGCCTGAGGCGGACCTGGACCGGCTCAACCTGGCCCGGTTTGTGGAGGACGGGGAGCAACTGTATATTCCCAAAAAAGGAGAGACGGCGGCGACAGCGGTAGCGGCAACTCAGGATCTCCGTACTAAGGCAAAAGGGCGGACGAATGTATCCAAACCTCAGTGGACCGGGCCTTTGGATCTGAATAGGGCCACCGCCGTCCAGTTGGAGACCGTACCGGGGATCGGCCCGGCATTGGCCGCAAGGATCGTCGAATACCGGAAACAGCACGGCCCCTTTAAATCCTATGAAGAGCTGGATCAGGTCAGCGGCATCGGCAAAACGATGTTGGAGAAATTCCGCCCCTATCTTTACGTCAAATGAACGGGAGTCTAGCGGTTTTCTGCGCGGTGGCAACGGGAATCCCGGCTGCTTTTTATCTTGGATGGCCACCCCTGGTGTGGCTGCTGGGCGCCTTGACCCTGACTGCCGCCGGGACGCTGGTGTTTATCAGCCGCCGACCCGGCCTGGGTTGGGCGGTATTGGCGGTTTTCCTTTGTTTAGCAGGATTTTATGCGGCCCTGCTCCGGGAGAATTACACGGCCCATGTCCGGTGGAACGAAACCTTTGACCGGAAAGAACTGCGGGTAGAAGGGGTCCTGATCCGTCGACCGGAGAGAATGGAAAACGGCACCTTCCGGTTGACCCTGCGGCTGGCTTCCCAAGGGAAGCAGATGCCCCGGGGTGTCGTCACCGTCTATTTCCGGGGCGATCTTCCCGGAGACTGTTACGGCCGGCGGCTGCAGGTCCTGGGATGGTTCCGGGCGGTGAACCGGCCCGGCGCGGGACTGCCCGGGTTTTTGGAGCAACGCCGGATCACTGGGACGATCAGTGCGATAGACCCTCCGGCCGTTGTCCCGGGGCCGGGGTTGGCCCCGTGGTTTATCTGGGCGGAACATCTCCGTCGCAAGATGTTGGCTTTCGGCGGACAAGTATTGCAGCCGGTGGATGCTCATGTGCTGCACGGGATGGTCTTGGGGGAAGATTTACCGGAAGACGGGGCCGGGATCCGGATGAGACTGGCCTTCCAACGAACCGGCACCATCCACCTGCTGACAGTCTCCGGGCTGCATGTGGGTTTTATCGTAGCCGGTTTGGGTTGGTTGCTGTCCCGGATGGGCTTGTCCAAACGGGGCCGGATCCTGCCGCTCCTCATGGGTGTTGGTTTTTATATGCTGATGACAGGCATGGAAGCTCCGGTGGTCCGAGCCGGACTGATGCTCTTCATCTATATGGTATCCGACGTTCTCAGGGTCCGGGGCCGGGCTTCCGACCGGCTGGCCCTGGCTGCCGGCATCTTGCTGTTGGCCAATCCTTATACCCTGTTCGACGTGGGCTTTCAACTGTCGGTAACGGCGACGGCGGGCGTGGTATGGCTTTATCCGGAGCTCAAGGCCTTTTTCCCTGTTAAGAACCGGCTTTGGGAACCGGCCTGGGACATATTGTTGCTTTCCGCCGGTGCCCAACTGATGATCCTTCCGGTGACGGTCTATTACTTTCAACAGATATCCTGGGGAAGCCCTGTGGTGAATGTGCTCTTGAGCCTGCCGGCGAACATTGCCGTGCTGCTTGGGTTGATTGGCGAAGGGATCGGGCTGGCCTTTCCCGCTGCGGGGAAATGGATGTTAACCGTCGCAGGGTGGAATATCCGGCTGATCCGCTGGACGGTGGAGATCTTTTCCGGATTGCCCTGGGTCTGTAGTTGGTCCCCGGTGTGGCCCTGGCCGTGGATGGCCGGTTATTATCTGGGGTTGGCCCTATGGGTGGATTGGCGGACCCCGAACGTGTTGACCGGCTCCTGTCGTAAATTGAGCCGGGAAACGGTTTTTCTGATAATTTTGGCTGTGCTCAACGGGATACTTTGGGGCAAACTCTGTTGGAAGTGGCAGCACAATTATTTGGAAGTGGCCGTCATCGACGTGGGTCAGGGAGATGCTGTTTGGCTGCGGGGCCCCGGCGGAAGCACGGTCCTGGTGGACGGGGGTGACGACGGCAAAGGCCGGGGACGGGTGGTGCCTTTCTTACGCAGGCAGGGGGTTTCCAGGCTGGATCTGGTTTTCGGCACCCACGGCCACCTGGATCATTTGGGCGGTTTGGATGAAGTGTTGGCGGCCGTTCCGGCCAAAAGTGTGTATATTCCGGAAGGGGCTGACCCGGATGGTTTTGTGACCCAAACGTTGATACGGAAATTGAAAGCGTTAAAGATTCCGGTCCGCCGGGTATCCGGAGGAGTCCGTTTCCGCCTGGACGGGCGGGTTTACGGGGAAATCATGCATATTCCGGAGGCTTCGTCGGAAAATGACCGTTCGCTGGTGCTTTGGATCGTCTATGGCAAAAATAAGCTGTTGTTAACAGGAGATTTGGGGGAAAAAGGCGAAGAAATGGTCATCCAAAAGTATGGCAGCGGCCGGCGGGTGTCCGGACTGAAAGTCGGGCATCACGGGAGCGATACGGCAACCTCCTGGCCTTTTTTAAGCCAGCTGCAGCCGGACTGGGCGGTGATCTCGGCGGGCCGAAACAACCGTTACGGCCATCCCGGCGCCCGGACACTTCGCCGGTTGCATTCCATGGGAGTCGCCGTCTTCCGCACCGACCTGCACGGTACCGTCCGCCTGAAAATGTATCCGGATAAGACAGTGGTTATAGTTGGAAAGTGAGTTGAAAGACAGAATACAGAATATAGAAGACAGAAGCGTTAATCAGTTGACAGTGGACAGTTCCAAAGTGTAAAGGGAAAAAGGCACCGGGTTTCAGGTGTTAGGTGCTCGGTACTGGTTTTAGGTAGGAATGCATTTGCATTCCTTCCATAACCCGGAACCTGAGACCTCATATCAAGATGAAGCTGTGCACTGTGCACCGTGTACTATGTACCCTTAATATGTTGACCATGAAAGTAAAGGAGAAACCATGACCCGCAACGATTTTTTGAAACAGGTGTCCGAAGGCCGGATGTTGCCGGCGTATCTGTTTTTAGGCGAAGAACGGTTGTTTCATGAAGAGTTGATGGAGGCGGCGGTCAAAAAATTGCTGCCCGGTGAGGACGCAGCGTTCAATCTGGTGACCATCCATGCGCCGGAACAGGAACCGTCGGAATTGTTGACCAATTTGGAGACGCCGGCATTCTTCGGCGATGTCCGGGTTATCTGCCTGACCGGATTGGAACATGCCAAAAACGGCATGGACGAAGCGATCTTGGCCGGACTGGGGCGGATGGCTGCCGGGGTCTATCTGTTGATATCTGCCATGAAACTGGACGGACAGAAAAAGGCCCATGTGGAGTTACAAAAGAGGATTACGGTGGTGGACTGCAATAAATTGGCTTCTCGGGATATTGGGCCTTGGGTCAGCCGACGGGCACAGGCCATGGGGCTTGCGCTGGCTCCGGCCCAAGTCTCCAAGGTGGTGCAGCGGGCCGGGACGGATTTGCTCCGTCTCCGTACGGAGTTGGAAAAGATCAGGACCTATACCGGTTCCGGCGGGCGGTTGACCGACGCGGAGCTGGATGCGCTCCTGCCGGAGGAGCCGGAACCCGATATTTTCGGATTGATCGACGCGGTGGCTGCGGGCAACGCCAGGCAGGGCATTCCCCGCCTCCAGGAACTGTTGGACAGCGGCGAGGCGGAGTTAAAGATCCTGGCCACATTGGCCAAGCAATTCAGGAATATTGCGGCAGCGTTGGAGGCCCGGGCCCGGGGGATGAACAGCAAGAAATTAGCCGCTGAATTGGGCATCAAGCCTTTTGTGGCCGAGAAAAGCATGGTTCAGTCCGGCCGGTTTTCCATGGGTGAAGTGGAAAAAATACTGCACCGGCTGTTGGAAGCCAATTTCAGGATGAAAACCGGCCAGCGGGAACCCCGTTTGGAATTGGAATTGGCGGTGGTGGAGATCTGTACGTCCCTTAAAAGATGAGCCGCCAAAGCCAGGCGGCCAACGCCCAGATGAACCCGGCCGTCAGCAATCCGGCGGCGATGATGACCAGCAAGGCCGTTATTGCCAGCGCCCGGCCGCTGCCGCGGTGTTTTCCTTCGGCCCAATGTTCTTCCAACAGGCGTAGGTTGCGAAGATTGGCGTGAAAACCGATGTCAAAGAGATCCCCGATGACCGGAATGCTCCCGAGCAGATAGTCGAGGAGAATGTTTCCGGTCATTTTCAGGATCACTTCGCCGCTGGTTCCGTAACGGGCCATGGCCAGCATCAACAATCCGGAGAAGACTCCGGCAATGAAGTCGCCTGCGCCGGGAATCAGTCCGATGATCGGATCCAGGCCGAAGCGGATCCGGGTTCCCGGGATCTGAAACAGGTCGTCGCTGAGACGGATGATCTGCCGCAGAAAGACCAGTTCGGGCGGTGGCGAGGCAGAGGTTGCAGAATGGTTTTTTGCGTTCATGACCCTATTATAAAATATCCCGTTGGAAATCATACGATTGATGATGACAGAATACGGCAGGAAATCAAGACCGGTTCTCGAAACAACTAACCGGTGGAATGCGGCGGTTTGAACAAAACCGGCTAAAAGACGATATTTTCCGAATCAGAGTTGGAGGGTTTGACAATGACAATTCCGGCAGAGATCCGGGAACGGGTGGAATATTTACGATGCGAATTGGAACGCCACAATTATTTATATTACGTGAAAGACGCGCCGGAGATCAGCGATGCGGAATACGATCGGATGATGCAGGAGCTGATCCGGTATGAGACGGACTATCCGGAGCTGCGAACGGAGGACTCCCCGACGCAGCGGGTGGGCGGTGCGCCGCTTTCCGCCTTTGATTCGGTGCGGCACCGGGTACCGTTGTTGAGCTTGGACAACGCTTTCGGCCCTGACGATCTTCGGGCATTCGACGAACGGGTCCGCCGGGGATTGGGGACGTCCGGGCCGTTGGAATATATGGCGGAGTTGAAGATCGACGGTTTGACGGTGGCCCTCACTTATGAGAACGGCCGGTTGATCCAGGCGGCCACCCGGGGCGACGGAGCCACCGGGGAAGATGTGACGGCCAATGTGAAAACCATCAAATCCATCCCCCTGAAACTTGCCAACGGTGACGGCGTGAATCTGGCCGTCCGGGGCGAGGTCTATCTTCCGAAAGCCGAGTTTGAAAAGTTGAATGAACGCCGGGCCCAGGCGGGGGAACCCCTCTTCGCCAATCCCCGGAATGCGGCAGCCGGTTCCCTCCGGCAGCTGGACCCCAGGGTGACGGCGTCCCGGCCGTTGGATGCGTTCTTCTATGATATTTTATATATTGAAGGGAGACAGGTGGACACCCAGTCCGAAGGGTTCAAAGTGTTGGAAGAATATCAGCTGAAGATTAACCCCCATGCCAAACTTTGCGCCGGCATTGACGAAGTGATCGCTTTTTGCAATTATTGGACGGAGCACCGTTACGAATTGCCCTATGACATCGACGGCGTGGTGGTGAAACTCAATTCCCTGGCCGGCCAGGAAGAGCTGGGTTATACGGCCAAAGCGCCCCGGGCGAAGATGGCCTTTAAATTCCCGGCGGAGCAGGTGGAGACCCGGGTGGAGGATATCATCGTCAATGTGGGGCGGACCGGTGCCGTGACGCCGACGGCCGTATTGACGCCGGTCCGGGTGGCCGGTTCCACCGTAAGCCGTGCTACGTTGCATAATGAAGACTATATCCGGGAGAAAGACATCCGTATCGGAGACCGGGTGATCATTCAAAAAGCAGGGGATATCATTCCGGAAGTGGTCCGGGTTTTGCCGGAAAAGCGAGACGGCAGCGAAAAAGTATTCCAAATGCCCACGGTTTGCCCGGAATGCGGTTCGGAAATCTACCGGGAGCCGGGGGAAGCGGTGGCCCGGTGCCTGGGGGCCACCTGCCCGGCCCAACTTCGGGAAGGGATCATTCATTTTGTCTCCAGGGATGCCATGAACATCGAAGGGCTGGGCGAAGCGGTGGTGACTCAATTGATCGATGCCGGGCTGGTCCGCGACGTCTCCGACCTTTACGCCCTTCGTTATGAGGATCTGATCAAACTGGAGCGGTTCGGCGAAAAGTCCGCCTCCAATTTGCTGGCTGCCATTGATAAATCCCGTTCCAACAACCTCAGCCGCTTGCTCTTTGGGTTGGGAATCCGGCATGTGGGTGCCGGTGTTGCCCGGGAGTTGGCGGAACGTTACCGGGAGATGGAGCGGCTGATGGAGGCGACGTTTGAGGAGCTGACCGCCATCCTTTCTATCGGCCCGGCCATTGCCGGAAGCGTGGTCCGGTATTTTTCCGAACCCCACAACCGGGAGGTTATCGCCAGGCTGAAGGAACGGGGCGTGAATATGACCGAACCGTTGGCTGCGGACCGCCCCCAGACGCTGGCGGGAAAAACCATTGTCGTCACCGGGACGCTGACTTCTTACAGCCGGAGCCAGATTGAGGAGCTCATCCGGCAGCATGGCGGCAAGGCCGCTTCCAGTGTCAGTAAGAATACATCCATGGTCCTGGCCGGCGAAAATCCCGGGTCAAAAGTTGAAAAAGCCAGGGCTTTGGGGATTCCCATCATCGACGAAGCGGAATTCCTGCGATTATTGGAAGGTTGATGTTACATTTTTTAAAAAATTGATGAAAAAATGCTACTTTCGCGTTAAATTAATGGTACAATAAGGCTATCTTAAACGGTTGGAGGTTACGATGAGTCTTACCAGATCCCAAGTGGAACATGTGGCCCGATTGGCCCGGTTGCAGTTGACGGAGGAGGAATGCGAAGCATTTACCCTCCAGTTGAATGATATTTTGAAATTTGTCGAGCAGTTAAACACTTTAAATACCGAGGGCATCGAACCGACGGCCCATGCCATTCCGGTGTCCAACGTTTTCCGGCCGGACCGGGTATGTCCTTCCTTGGATCCGGAGTTGGCTTTGGCCAATGCGCCGGACCGGGTCAACTATTATTTCCGGGTACCCAAGATCCTGGAGGATGACGAATCATAAAGAAGAGTTTCGATATATACGCAGTTGACAGTGTACGCTGATAAGTTTGAAACTGTGAACGGTGTACTGTGCACTGTGAACTTTGTGCGAGGAGGTTACCCAGGTGCTTTATGAGAAAACAGCCCATGAGCTGCAAGACCTCATCCGAAAGAAAGAAGTGACTGCGGTTGAGGTGGTTGAGTCGGTTTTTCGGCGGATTCATGACGTTGACCCCAAAGTCAACGCTTATGTTACCTTAGCGGAAGAAGCGGCGTTGGAAACTGCCCGGCAGGTGGATGAGAAGGTGGCCAAAGGTGAGGCGTTGCCACCGTTGGCAGGGATCCCGGTGGCGGTGAAAGACGTCCTTTCCACGGCCGGTATCCGGACCACCTGTTCGTCCAAGATATTGGAGAATTATACGCCTGTCTACGATGCTACGGCAGTGACCAAATTGAAAGAACAGGGAATGCCGGTATTGGGCAAGACCAACATGGACGAGTTCGCCATGGGGTCTTCCACGGAAAACTCGGCTTTCGGCGTGACCCGTAATCCTTGGAATTTGGAGATGGTCCCCGGAGGGTCCAGCGGCGGTTCGGCTGCAGCTGTCAGTGCCGGGGAAGCCATTGTGGCATTGGGGACGGATACCGGCGGTTCCATCCGCCAACCTGCGGCTTATTGCGGTATCGTCGGGCTGAAACCGACGTACGGACGGGTCTCCCGTTACGGACTGATCGCTTATGCGTCCTCCCTGGACCAAGTGGGGCCCATGGCGAAGGATGTGACCGATTGTGCCTTGCTGATGCAGGCCATTGCCGGATATGATCCCAAGGACAGTACGTCCGTGGATTATCCGGTCCCCGATTATCTGCAGGAGATGAAGTTGCCCGTGAAGGGCATGCGGATTGGGCTGGCCGAGGAATATCTGGGCGAAGGCGTCAGCGACCCGGTACGGGCCGCCGTCGACAATGCGGTCAGGGTATATCAGGACCTGGGAGCTACCATCGTCCCGGTGAGCCTGCCCCATACCCGGTATGCGCTGGCGGCTTACTACATTATCGCCCCGGCTGAAGCCAGCTCCAACCTGGCGCGTTACGACGGAGTCCGTTACGGATTCCGGACGCCCGAGGCAGTGGCGGATTCAGTGGAAATGTTCATGAAAACCCGGGCCGCCGGTTTCGGGGCCGAGGTGAAACGCCGGATTATGGTGGGGACCTATGCGTTGAGCGCCGGATATTATGATGCGTATTACAAAAAAGCACAACAAGTGCGGACGTTGATCCGGGATGACTTCAACCAAGCGTTTGCCCAGTGCGACCTGATTTTGACCCCGACTACGCCGTCGGTGGCGTTCCCGTTGGGGACCAAGACCCAAGATCCGCTGGAAATGTATTTGCAGGATATTTGCACCATCACCTGCAACTTGGCGGGGATACCCGGTATTTCGATTCCTGCCGGTTTCGACCGGGGACTGCCCATCGGCATTCAATTGATGGGCCCGGCTTTTAAAGAAGAAGTGTTGCTGAGGGCGGCCTGGCATTTTGAACAGGCCACCGACTTCCATAAAAAACGTCCTAATTTATAATCCATCGAACGCGTTGTCAGATATTTTCAGGTGGGAGGAATTGAGCCCATGCCCTTATCGGATTATGACATTATTATCGGGTTGGAAGTCCATGCGGAACTGAAAACCGAATCCAAAATATTCTGTGGGTGCAGCACAGAGTTCGGCGGTCTGCCCAACAGTCATGTTTGCCCCGTTTGCCTGGGGCTTCCCGGCGCATTGCCGGTGCTGAACGAACAAGCCCTGGATTATGCCATCATGGCCGGGTTGGCGTTGAACTGCACCATCGCGCCTTACAGCAAATTCGACCGGAAACAATATTTTTACCCGGATTCTCCGAAAGCCTATCAGATTTCCCAATATGACCTGCCTTTCTGTACCAACGGTTGGATTGAGATTCCCAGCTCCGAAGAGAAGGGAAAAACCAAAAAAGCCCGGATTATTCGGGTCCATTTGGAAGAGGAAGCGGGAAAGACCGTCCATTCGGGGAGCGGGATTTTAAATTCCCAATTCGCCTTGGAGGATTATAACCGGTGTGGCATTCCGCTCATCGAGATCGTGGGCGCCCCCGACCTCCGCTCGCCGGAGGAAGCCCGGTACTACCTGGAACGGTTGAAGGCGATCCTCCAATATACCGGAGTTTCCGACTGTAAGATGGAAGAAGGATCTCTCCGTTGTGACGCCAATATTTCGCTGCGTCGTAAAGGGACCACCGAATTTGGCGTATTGGCTGAGATTAAAAATATGAATTCTTTTAAAGCCGTTCAAAACGCCTTGGAATATGAGGCGGAACGCCAGGCCAAGCTGTTGGACTCCGGGGAACGGATGGTGAAACAGACCCGTACCTGGGATGAGAATAAAGGGATCACCGTGTTTATGCGGTCTAAAGAAGAGGCCAGCGACTACCGGTATTTCCCCGACCCTGATTTGTTGCCGGTTCGGGTGACGGATGAGCGGATCGCGCGGTTGCGGGCCAGGCTGCCTGAGATGCCGGAGGCCAAACGCAAACGGTATATCGAAGAATGGGGATTGCCGGAATATGATGCCTCTTTCATCAGCAGTTCCCGGGAGATTGCTGAATTTGCCGAAGCGGCCGTCGCCGAATATGGCGATGCGAAGACGGTCAGCAATTGGGTGATGGGCGAATTGACCCGCCTTCTGAACCAGGAACGGATGGAGATCACCGAAAGCAAAGTAACGCCTTCGATGTTAACGGCCTTGCTACGTCTGGTAGATAGTGGTACAATCAATTTAAACACCGCCAAAGCGGTGTTTGAGGAGATGTTTATGACCGGTAAAGCGGCACAAACCATCGTTGAGGAAAAGGGATTGGCCCAAATCAACGATACCGGCGAACTGGAAAGGTTGGCCAAAGAAGTCTTGGCAGCCAACCCCAAATCCGTTGCGGATTATCTGGGCGGGAAAGAACAGGCCATCGGGTTCCTGGTGGGACAGATGATGAAGGCCACCAAAGGACGGGCCAACCCGGGTATCGTCAACACGTTACTCAGACAGGAACTGGAGAAAATGCGTTCATCATGAGAAGCCGGGAAACCGGCTTTTTGTTTGTCCGATACATTCTTTGCGGATATGGATAAACTAAGCGTGAGGAGGCGACGATGAAACGATATATCGATGAGCAGGGGAAATTATTTGGGATCATCAACCCTGTGGATTTAATCGTGATTTTAGTCGTTTTGGCTTTGGGCATCAAAGTCCTTTCGGATTATCGGCCGTTACCGCTGCAAAATGAGAAACATCCCGTCCGTTTAGGCGTGGTGGTCCGTAATGTCCCGTCCTATTTTGCGGAGAGCCTGGCCGTAGGGCAGGATGTGTTCGAATGTCGGACCCATGCCTATCTCGGAAAAATCAAGGCTGTGTCCACCCAGCCGGCGGAAGTGGTGCTGACGGAGGGCGGCAAAATGGTCCTGGCCAAATCCCCCATCCATCAGGATGTCCGTTTGGAATTGAGCCGGGATGCGGAAATTTTGACGTCCGACGCCAAGTACGGGGTCTATTTCGGGAAACGCATCGTCCGGGTGGGGGAAACCATCGATGCTTATACCCTGTATACCCGTATTTGCGGTGAAGTTGAGTATTTGAGGAAGATGCCATGATGTTGTTCCGGACGGTCGGTTTATGCTTACGGCAAAGCCGGTTTGGCGCAGTGGTCCGATACGGCTTTTACAAGGCGGCCGGTGGTTGCCGGATGTTCGTTTCGCAGCTTGGCTCTTTCCGGGTAGACAGCAGTTTGGCGCGGTGGGCGGCGCGATTGGAAGTCGCCCGCCGGCGGCTGGTTGGGGCCTATCCTCTCCATCCGGCCGTCAGTCAAGGGCTGGAAATTCTAACACTTCTTTTTTGTCTGTTGACGCCGGTACTGAAAGACTGGAACGGTGTCGTGTTATTGCTGGCGATCCAGTGGTTCGTCAGGACGGACGCTTCGGGGGTTGGCCCCTTTGGGCGGCGCCTCGGTGTACTGGCCGGCGTCGTCGGCACTGCCGCGGTTTTTTCCGGCGGGCTGCTCCCGGGCTGGCGGGCTTTGTATACAGTGATGACGGGTTTGGCTTTGGCCGGCCTCAGCGCCTGGTTTTTCACATCGGTGCGCCGGGAGAAGCTGATCCGTCTTTTCCTTTGTTTTGCTCCGGTTTGGATGCTTATCGGATTTTGGCAATATCGTTATGTCCGCCGGATTCCTTTGGGATGGCTGGAATCCCATCAATATGAGACTATTGCCGTACGGATTGGTTCGGTTTTCGGTAATCCCAATCTTTATGCCATCTACCTGGTACTTTTGATGGTTTTGGGTTTGGAAGCACTGGCCAAGGCGGATCGGCCGTGGCAGCGTCTTGGGTATGGTGTGATATTGACGGCAGCGCTTTGGTCCCTTTACGGGACCTACTCCCGGAGCGGCTGGCTCATCGGCGGTTTGGTGCTGATATGGTATTGCCGTAACCGTTGGCTCCGCTCCCTGGCGGGGTGGGCTCTTTTGGTTCTCGGCGCGCTTCTCTGGCAATCGGGGCCCGGTTGGGCCCGGATAGCCGGTTTGTGGCGGGGAATGGATACCACGTTGGGATATCGTTTTCGGATTTGGCAAGGAGTTTTACAAGGAATTGCCGAATATTGGCCTTGGGGGGCCGGACCGGGCAGTTTCGGCCGGGTTTATCCGTGGTATCAGGCGGATGGTGTGGTGGCCGGTCATGCCCATCAATGGCTGTTACAGTTTTGGTTGGAGCACGGCCTTTTCAGCCTGCTGGCCTTGGGGTGGGTCCTCCGTTGGCTTTATGATTCGGCGCGGAATTCCCGGCTGTCGTTTCGGCTGATTCCCGTGACCTGTTTTGTGGGTTTCGGATTGGCGGAAAGTTGGCAGGCCAGTCCGTTGATGAACGGTCTATTCTGGTTGATGGTTGGGATGGCGGCAGCTTATGGTGAAGAAAACGATGAAAAAGCGACACGTGGTGATTTTCGGATATTACGGCCGGGGAAATCTGGGGGATGAAACCAATCTCCGGGAACTTGTCGGTTGGCTCCGCCGGAATTTTCCCGGCATTTGGATTACGGTAATCAGCGGAGATCCGGTGCAGACGGCAACGGCTTACGGCGTGGCCACGGTGGGCCGTTTTCAATGGCGCCGCATCCGAAAGGCTCTTTTAAAGGCGGACTTGCTTATCGGCGGCGGAGGGACGTTGTTTCAGGACCGTACCAGCCTGCGAAGTCTGCTTTATTATTCGGCCCTGATCGGGATGGCCAAATTTTACCGGGTACCGGTTTTCCTTTATGGGCAGGGGATCGGCCCCGTTGAATCCCGGTTGGGAAAGCTGGTGGCCAGAGGGGCCTTGTCGGCGGTCGACATGATGACAGTCCGCGACCGGTTGTCCGTCATCGCCCTGGCGGAACTCCGCGTCCACCGGCCGGAGGTTTATTTTACCGCCGAGCCTCTGCTGGCGCTTCCGCCGCCGGAGCCGGCCGCCGTGGCCTCCCGTTGGGAACATTGGCCGCAGGCGGTTCGGATTGGGCTGATTCTCAAGGCGGATGTAAAACGGAAGGAATTTTGGAAAGAAATTATCAGCCATTTAAAGTGGAAGCCTACAGTGTCCGTTTTTCTGATCGTGATGGATCCGGCGGACCTCGCTTTCAATATCGAGTTGGCTTCGGTCACTGATGCGGAGTTGATTGACGATATTGAAAATTGGGAACAATTTCAACAGTTGCTGGGCGGTATCGATTTGTTGCTGAGCATGCGGTTGCATGGCCTGATCGCTGCGGCGGTGGGTGATATCCCCTGTTGCGGGCTGTCGGACGATCCGAAGATCGACGGCTTTTGCCTCCAGTGGGGGATCCCTTTTGTGGCGTTAATGCCGGAGATGGATCAGGTGGCGTTGTGCAATCGGATCATTTCCATGCTGGAGGCTTCCGACGAGGAACGGAAACCCTGGAGTGGCCAGCGGGAGTCCTGGCTGGCCAAGGCAAAGGAAAATCAGGCGATATTGAAACGGGCATTGGAGCATAGCCGATGAATAGGGCTGTTTTGGGCGGTTTGCCGGTTGATCTGCTCACTCCGGAAACGGTGCGGGAACGGATCGGCCAGTGGTTGGCACGGCCGGAACGATCGTATCAGGTGGTCACCTTAAATGCTTTGATGGTGATGGCTGCGGAAAAGCATCCGGAGTTGAAGCGGGCAATCGCTACGGCGGACCTGGTGGTTATCGATGGAATCGGCATCAGCCGGGCATTGCGGCGGGGTGGGGTGTTTCCGCCACCGCGGTACCGGGGGGTCGACCTGGTCCGGGATCTGCTGGCGCATGCGTCATGGGTCAACAGGAGCGTCTATTTCTACGGGGCATCCCGGCCGGTGTTGGACCGCTTGCGGGCCATCGCTGTTGAAAGATGGCCGGGGATCCGGATCGCCGGAATGTGGGACGGTTATCGGCCGGAGGACGCCCGTTCGGACATTTTGGCCAAAAGGCCCGATATTTTATTGGCGGCGTTGGGTACGCCCCGTCAGGAGTTGTTTTTGGCCTCGGTTTTAAAAGAGTTGCCAGGAACTGTCGGCATCGGGGTGGGAGGCAGTTTTGACGTGTTGGCCGGCATGAAGCAGGAGGCTCCCTTGCTTCTTCAGGCTGCGGGTATGGAATGGTTGTTCCGGATGGTCCGGGAACCTGCCCGCCTGGCCAAACTCCCCGACCTGGCCCGCTTTTGGGCGAAATATGTTCTTTTGGGGAGAGGAAGCGAAGGGTGAAGGGGTACTGGATGCTGGGTGCTAGGTACTAAGTACTAGGTACTAGGCACCAGGTCCCGGGTGTTGGGTTAGGGCCATAACTTAGACTAGGACCCAAGACCTAGGACCGTATATCAGGGTGAAGCTATGCACTGTGTACTGTGAACCGTGTACTGTGTACCATGAAAGATGCGGGGGTGATGTGGTGCTGCAGCGGATGGACTGGAGAGGGATTCAGCGGGAGATTCTGGATTATATAGGGATTTTGATGGGAGTCACTCTTACCGCGTTGGCGTTGGTGTGGTTTTTGATTCCCAATAAGATCGCTGCCGGAGGCGTCAGCGGATTGGCTGTCGTCTTTTATTATTCGTGGGGCTGGCCGGTGGCCGTCACTATGCTCTGCTTCAATGTCCCGCTTTTTTTGGCTTGTCTTTGGGTCTTTGGGCCCCGATATGGCGCCAAGACGTTGTTCGGTGCCGGCTTTATCTCGATTATGGTGGATTTTTGGGAACGGGTGGTCCGACTGGTTCCCTTGACCCGGGATCCGTTGCTGGCTGCCCTGTACGGCGGCGTCTTGGCAGGCATCGGAATGGGGCTGGCTTTCCGTTTCCGGGGGACTACCGGCGGGACGGATCTGGCGGCGCAGTTAATTAACAAATATACGGGCATGTCCATTGGCCATGCATTGATGGTGATGGACGGGATCGTCATCGTCCTGGCGGGAATCGTCTTCGGCAGCACCGAACTGGCGTTGTACGCGATCATGACCATCGTTATCACCAGCAAGTCCATTGATATGATTTTGGAAGGGTTGAATTACGCAAAAGCGGCCATTATCATTTCCGAACGCTCCGATGAGATCGCCTCGAAAATATTGAAAGATTTGCGGCGGGGAGCCACCGGTTTGTTGGGGCGGGGGCTTTACTCCGGAAAGGACAAACAAGTGATTTTATGCGTGATTGCCCGGGCGGAAATGATACGCCTGAAAGAGCTGGTCAAACAGATCGACCCGGCGGCTTTTGTCATTATAACCGATGCCTATGAAGTTTTGGGCGAAGGTTTTCAGGAATGAATATTTTCAAAAATAGGAAATTGAAAAAGGTTTTGCCTAAAAGGGGGTCGAATACTCACGATATAACGGAAAATTTGCAAGTGAAAGGGAGCGGCAAAGTGCGACATGTGCGATGGACGGGGATAATTCTCATGTTGTTGGCATTATTATCGCCGTCGGTTCCGGTGGATTCTGCTTCCGAACCCGTATATCCCGTCAAACCCATCACGCTCATCTGCCCCTGGAGTCCCGGCGGCGGATCGGATCATGTCGCTCAATATGTAGCCAGGCATTTGGAACAGGAACTCCACCAGCGCGTCACGGTGGTCCACCGGGTGGGAGGCGGCGGTGTGGTGGGTTTCACTGCCGGGGCTGCCGCGGAACCGGACGGTTATACATTAACATTGATTACGACGGAGATCGGGACCCTTCATTGGATGGGGATAACGTCCATCAATTATAAAAGTTTTATTCATTTGGCTCTGATCAACGGCGATCCTGCGGCCATTATCGTCCGCTCCGATGCCCGTTGGCGGTCGATCCAGGATTTACAGTACGAAATCCGGACGCGGCCCGGAAAATTGCGGGCTTCCGGGACAGGCAAAGGCGGAATCTGGGATCTGTGCCGTATAGGTTGGCTGAATGCGTTGGACTATCCGGTGAACAGCCTTCCTTGGTTCCCCAGCCACGGGGCTGCCCCGGCCCTGCAACAATTGGCTGCCGGACAGGTGGACGTGGTCATTTGCAGTCTGCCGGAGGCGGTCCCGGCCCTTCGGTCCGGAAGGGCGAAAGCGTTGGCCGTCATGGCGGAACGGCGGGATGTCAATTTCAGCGACGTGCCGACTCTGACGGAGAAAGGGGTTCGTTTCACCGAAGGGAGTTTCCGGGGGATCGCAGTGCCGCTGGGAACGCCGGTGGAGGTTGTGGCTCTTTTGGAGAAAACCTTGGGAAAGATCGTCGTGAGCGAATCTTTCCAAAAAGCGATGAAGGAAAACGGTTATGCCATCCGTTATCTGCCCCGGGAACAATGTATGGAGTTTATGGCGGAACGGGACAAGGCTTTCGGACGAATCTTGCAGAAAGCGGGGATGGTCCGTTAACCGTTTTTGTTAACGTAAGCGGCGTTGACAGTCCATAGGCCGTATGGTAAATTAAAGTAAAATTACGTTCGGGGGATAAGCGATGAAGATCTTACGCACGGATCAAGACCGTGACGCAGTCATTGAGTTGCTAAATCGCCGGCCTGAACCGCAGCAGGGGACGGCCCTGACGCTGACGGTGGCCGGTATTATTGATGCGGTCCGGACCGGTGGGGATGAGGCCCTTTTAAAACTGACGGCCAAATTTGACGGGATCGCATTAACTCCGGAACAACTCCGGGTCAGCGCGGAAGAACGGGAACGGGCGTTGCAAACGGTCAGCGCTGACGTGATAGAGGCTCTTCGGTTGGCCAAGGAGAATATTATCGCCTTTCATCGCAAGCAGCTTCCCAAGGACTGGTTGGATATCCGGCCCGACGGGGTCATTTTGGGCCAACGGTATCTTCCGGTGGAGGCGGCCGGCCTGTATGTCCCCGGCGGAGTTGCCGGAACTACGCCTCTGGTCTCGTCGGTGTTGATGAATGCCCTTCCGGCTCTGGTTGCCGGCGTCGAGCGCATTATCATCTGTACGCCTCCGACGCAGGACGGTACCGTGAACCCGTACTTGATTGCTGCCGCTGAGGAATGCGATATTACGGAGATATATAAAGTAGGCGGGGCCCAGGCCATTGCGGCGATGGCTTACGGAACGGAAACCATTGCCCCTGTCAATGTGATCGTGGGGCCCGGAAACCAGTATGTAACTGAAGCCAAACGGCAGGTTTACGGTTTTGTCGGCCTGGACATGCTGGCCGGCCCCAGTGAATTGCTGATTATCGCCGACGGCGACAATGATCCCCAATGGGTGGCTGCCGATCTCTTATCCCAGGCGGAACACGGGCCGGTCAATGAGGCCGGATCCTTTTTGTTGACGCCGGATGCCGGATTGGCTGCGGCGGTTGCCGAAGCGGTTCGCCAACAGATGGCGGCGTTGTCCCGGCGGACCATTGCCGAAGCGTCCTTGGAGAGGAGCGGTGGGATCGTGGTCACCACCTCATTGGACGAAGCGTTCGAATTGGCGAATTTTACTGCGCCGGAACATTTGGAACTGTTGGTGAAGGATCCGTGGAACCATTTGCACCGGGTAAAACATGCGGGCGCCGTTTTCATCGGGCCTTATTCCACGGAACCCATCGGTGATTATGTGGCCGGGACCAACCATGTGCTGCCCACCAACGGGACGGCTCGTTTTGCTTCCGGTTTAAATGTGGATCATTTTATCAAAAAGTCCAGTATCATTTCATACAGTAGTGCGGGACTTTTGCGAAACGGCCCGGCTGCCGTCAAAATATCCGAAGTAGAAGGCCTGGGTGCCCACGGCAATGCGGTACAACTGAGGCTGGATCGGCTGAATTCATGAAGGCGGTGAATACCATGCGTAAAGCGGAACTGGAGAGGAATACCCAAGAGACGCAGATTCGTCTGGAGTTGAATCTCGACGGCGAAGGCACATATACGATTGCCACCGGCGTCGGTTTTTTTGATCATATGCTTTCCCACATCGCCAAGCACGGTTTTTTGGATTTGACCGTTCAGGCCCGAGGCGACCTGCAAGTGGATGCCCACCATACCGTGGAAGATGTAGGCATCGTTTTCGGGCAGGCGCTGAGGATGGCTATCGGCGATAAAACGGGCATCGCCCGTTACGGCCATGCCGTGATTCCCATGGACGACGCTTTGGCGATGGTGGCCTTGGATTTGAGCGGCCGGCCTTATCTCAAATTCCATGCGGATGTGGGAAAGGGACATGTGGGCGACTTTGATCTGGAGTTGGCGGAAGAGTTTTTCCAAGCGGCGGCCGCCCAGGCCGGGATGAACCTGCATATCCGCCTGCTTGACGGGAATAACCTGCATCACTGTTTGGAAGCGATCTTTAAAGCGTTTGGAAGAGCTCTGGCGGCGGCTGTAAAAATGGATGAAAGGGTGAAAGGGATTCCTTCCACGAAAGGCATCCTTGAATAAATGATTGCAATCATTGATTATGGAGTCGGTAATCTGCGCAGTGTGGAAAAGGCATTTCAATTCTTGGGCTTTCATGCGGAGGTCACTTCCGATCCGCTCCGGGTGTTGGAGGCGGACCGGGTGGTCCTTCCGGGCGTCGGCGCGTTCGGCAAGTCCATGGAGAATCTGACGGCAGCCGGAATGGTGCCGGTGGTTCGGGAAGTAATCGCTTCCGGCCGGCCGTTTTTAGGGATTTGCCTGGGACTGCAAATGCTTTTTGACACCAGTGCCGAATATTTCGGCCCGGATCGGAAGACGGTTCCCGGCTTGGGCATTGTCTCGGGCGAAGTGTTGAAATTTGAGACGGCGGAGCTGAAAGTGCCGCAAATCGGTTGGAACCGGATTTATAAAGCGAAGGAAACGCCTTTGCTAGAGGATGTGGCGGACGGGAGTTTCGTCTATTTCGTCCATTCGTATTATGTGAAGCCTTTGGATGAGAGCGTCACGGCCTGCCGTACCGAATATGGTATCACTTATTGTTCCGGCATCTCCTATAAGAATGTCCATGCCGTCCAATTTCATCCGGAGAAGAGCGGCCATACGGGTTTGACGATTTTGAAAAATTTTGCCCGGTTAAAATGACGGAGGGTTCGGAAGCATGTTAGCAAAACGGATAATTCCCTGTCTGGATGTTAAATCCGGGCGGGTTGTCAAAGGAACGGAATTTTTAGACCTGCGGGATGCCGGCGATCCGGTGGAGCTGGGCGCTTTTTATGATCGGGAAGGTGCGGATGAACTGGTATTTTTGGATATCACCGCTTCCCATGAACGCCGTAAGACGGTGGTGGAAATGGCTGCGCGCGTAGCGGAGCAGGTGTTTATCCCCTTTACCGTCGGGGGAGGTATCGCCAGCGTTGAGGATATGCGCGGCATTTTATTGGCAGGTGCCGATAAGACGGCCATTAATACGGCGGCCGTCCAAAATCCGCAGTTAATTTCCGAGGGCGCCGAACGGTTCGGTTCCCAATGCATTGTGGTGGCCATCGACGCCCGGCGGCGGGTGAAGGATGATCCGTCTTCCGGGTGGGAGGTTTACATTCACGGCGGCCGGACGCCCACCGGCCTGGATGCCGTCGAATGGGCGGTCCGGGCTGAAGCGCTGGGCGCGGGAGAAATTTTGCTTACCAGCATGGACCGGGACGGAACGAAGGACGGTTTCGACAATGAATTAACCCGGGCCGTGGCTGAGGCCGTAGGGATTCCGGTCATCGCTTCCGGCGGCGTCGGTAACCTGCAGCATCTGGCCGATGGAATTATCCAAGGGAAAGCGGATGCGGTCTTGGCCGCTTCCATCTTTCACTATAAGGAATACACCATCCGTCAGGCCAAGGAATACCTGCGCTCCTGCGGGATTGAGGTAAGGCTGGACTGAACATAAGTTGACAGTTTTCCGGTTGACAGTTAGTTAATGGTTCACAGTATACAGTTCACGGTGCACAGTACAATCTTTTGAGAGTGAAAATTTAGGTTATGGGGTCTAGATTCCGAGCACTGGGTCCTGGGTTCTGGGTTAAGGATGGAACGCGTATGCGTTCCTTTAAATTTAGTACACATACAAAGTGTTGCGTGTAAAGTGTAAAGAGAGATAGAGAAGCTGCGGCAGGAGGATTGTGAACCGCGCACCGTGTCATGTGCATCCTTCGGTGCCTTCTTCGGAAAAAGAAAAAAGGCCTATTTGGCCTTGGTTGGAAAGATGGAACGCTTTGAATTATGCTTGCATCAAAGCGTTTAATTTTTTGGTTAAACGGGATTTCCGGCGAGCCGCTTGATTTTTATGAATCAATCCTTTGGAAACGGCTTTGTCCAATTTAATGATGGCTAACCGTACATCATTTTTGGCAACTTCCAAATTACCGGCAGCAATGGAGGAAAGGCTTTTCTTAATAGTGGTCCTCAATTCGGAACGTTTGGACATATTGGCCGCCCGTCTCACAGCACTGATTTTAACTCTTTTCTTCGCGGATTTAATATTCGGCAAATTCTTCACCTCCTTAGACTGCAGGCAAATTATACCTAAATTCAAACAAAATATATTCTATCATGAAAATTATGAATTTGCAAGAAGTCGATGGATTGATTTTGGACCATCGTGTATCCTAATTTTTCAGAACCACTCGGTCTTTGGGGGCAATGTTATATTTGGTGGTTAACCGGGAAACGATGGTGCATGTGGCCGACTGTTCTTTAACTTCCGTCACCTTGACGGTGGCTACCGGTTCGGTGATGTAATCGATGACCTCTCCGGTAGTCGGATGGGTGACGGTCCGGACGATGTGCTGGACTTCGAAGATCATACCCGGCTTGACGCCGTCGCCGGAGCCGACGGTGATATATACTTTGTCGCCGTAAACGTCGGCCACCAGCCCTTCAATAACCCGGGTAGAGACGGGTGCTTGGCCGGTCCGGTAAGCCTGCTCCGAGAGTTGTTGGGCGACGGAAATGACCGCATCCCGCAAAGCCAAACCCAGGTTGGTTTGTTTAAATTCATTGCTCCCGAAGGCGATGGTGTTCCATTTGATGGCCATCGCCAAATTGCTCTGCTTTCTTTCTCCCACGCCGTTAGCTGCGGTTATAATTTCGGAGGTGGTGGTATCCACCAGACGGGCATCCAGCTCCACCCGGGCGGTATGGGTTTTGATGCCGAGGGCGTAGTTTCTGACGGAAACCGCACCGCCTGTGGAATTGGTGGAGAATTCGGTGACTTTACCCATGATTAAATATTGGGCGCCCAATATTTTTCCGATTTTAGCGGCGGTTCGCTGATCCACCCGGCCCTGTTGGCCGAAATCCTGTTCACTGAGGATTTTATCGATTTTCTCCCGCTCGATCAGGCGGAAACGGCCGATTTTAAGTAATTCAGTGATGAGTTCGTCGGCGACGCCTTTACCGACGTCCCAATTTTTGCCCCACCAATGCTCGATGGAACCGTCGTCAAAGGGAAGGACCGCCACACGGTAACGGGTGTCTTCGGCGAAGGCTGGAAATAGGACCGGTCCCAACAGCATTGTGATGAGGATAAGCCATAGTTTATGTCGCAAAGGGGTTCCCTCCTCTGTCAATCATTGGATCTTAGAAAATTATAACACAAAACCGGCGGGAAAATACAGAAGGCGTAATGGAAAACGGGTTAAGAATCTTGGTTCCGGCAAGAATATGCATAGAATCTTCCGCATATCCGGAGACAATCATGTGGTTACTGCTGTTTCGGGTGGTATTTCTCACGTTGTACACTTTGTTTACGACATTGCTCTTTCCCGGGTTTGTCATCGACGGGAAGTACCATTTGCTGTTTTTTGCGACAGTTTCCGCGTATTGGATACAGCTTTTCCGTTTGGGCGGCCACCGCCTACCGGGACGGCAACGGGGAATGGTTGCGGCCCTGGGGGTCGTTGCCGGTATTTGGTTGGCGGTATGGTTGTTTGATGGAGTAAAGACGGGCCCGATGGGGATACTATGGTTGTATTTGGGGGCCGTCTGGATGGAAACGTTGCTCCCGGAAGAACCGAGGCTGTTCTCGAAAAAAACAGGATGATGCTTGTGGATGGAGGAGATAAAGTGTCTGAAGAATTTCTGGAAAGAATGGGCGAGATCCATACCGACCTGGCGCTTGAGTCCCGGGAACTGGCCATGGAACGGGGCGCCGGGCAGGAACCGGCAGGTGTGCAAACCCAGACCCAGCAGGAAGGGGATACGCTTATTACCCGGATGCTCATTGAGAACGAAGCGGCCGGCCGCAGTGTCGGGAAGGTACCGGGATACTATGTGACGCTGGAGGCGGCCGGTTTGAGGACCCGTGACCGGGATAAACATGAAGAAATCGCTTTTTTGGTCGCCCGGGAGATCGAAGGCTTCATTGCCCGGTTGCAGATTTTGGATGAAGCGCCGTGCCTGGTGGTGGGCCTTGGCAATTGGGATGCCACGCCCGACGCATTAGGGCCGAAAGTGGTGGAACATATTTTGGTCAGCCGTCATTTAAAACATTTAACCCCTCCGGAAAAGAAAGGCGGATTACGTCCGGTAAGCGCTTTGGCTCCGGGAGTGCTGGGGACGACGGGGATCGAGACCGGCGAAATCGTGATGGGTGTGGTCCAGAAAACCCAGCCTCATTTCATCGTGGTTATTGACGCTTTGGCTTCCCGTAGCACCAACCGGGTCGGCAGTACGATTCAAATTGCGGATACCGGCATTCATCCGGGCTCGGGGCTGGGGAACAAGCGGATCGGCATTACGCCGCAGACCATGGGGATTCCGGTTATTGCCATCGGCGTGCCTACCGTGGTGGAGGCGGCTACCATCGTTCATGACGCCGTCGGAGAGATGGTACGGCGGGATCCGTCGCTGGTGCATCCAAAAGCGGTCAATCAGAGGGAAATCATTCAACGGGTGTTGTCGCCGTATCTGAACAGCCTGATCGTGACCCCCAAAGAGATCGACGTGATGATTGAGGATTTGTCGAAAGTGGTCTCGGCGGCTTTGAATATTGCGTTGCATCCGGCTGTCAGTCCGGAAGAGGTTTTCCGGTATCTGTGACCGGGTTCTAAACTTGTGTTTTTCATCATACTTCTCTGCGAGGGGGTGTGGTGATGAACATGAATGCTGGGCAATGGAGAAAGATCTACCTCTTTTATGGGGCGATCTTTTTTTCATTGGGTTTGCTTGGGCTTTTATGCAGTGCCGACTTGTGGGAACCCATCGCTTACCGGACAGCCGGGTATTTGGAAACGCTTCGTGCGTATTCGGATCTGCCCCGGGGCGGGCCCGAGGAGATCACGGTGTTTCAATCCCGCTTTCCCGGGGAAGTGGTCTTGTTTTATCAGGCCAGCCTCAATCCGTTTCATGGACGGCGGATTCATCAAATGAAGACCGCATTAAGCGGTTTCTTTCAAAAGACGACGCTGATGGCGGTCCATCCGGAAGACAATTTGCCATTGGCCATGTTGGACTCCGGGGAAATCGCGGTTAAGGAATGTATTGGGATTCGGCCGGGGAAACGGGGGGAGGCCGAAGTTTTTTTCAATTTGCCGAAAGCCGCCGAAGCGGACCTGGTGCATATGGTGGTGGCGTTTAATCTTCCCGGGGTGCGATTGCAAAAATTGATCAAGGGCAAGCGGGAAATTTTCAGGTTATGTTGGTTGTCTGCCGGGGAGGATCCGGGGGAGCTTTATCCTGAGTTGTTGGAAAGCCTTTTCGGACTGAGACGTTCAGCCAATGCAGCGAAAATATAACGATGGTGACGGAATGAAAATTGATGGGAAAATGCCGCCCTTAAAAAAGGATATTGAAATCATGATGGTGAATATTAGCAGTCTGGAAAGGGGTAGCACAATGTCCGAACAGAATACGATGCGGGCGGCCCGGGCCGCCGGCATGATCTCATTTATGTTTTTACTCAGCCGCATTTTGGGATTTATCCGTGAAAACCTCTCCGGAAGGTTGTTTAACCGGTTTGAAACCGATGCGTTTTTTGCGGCGTTTATCATTCCGGACACCATGTATTATTTGTTGGTGGGAGGCGCCCTGTCGGCTGCGTTTATCCCTATTTTCACCGAATATCTCGCCAAAGGCGAGGAGGAAGAAGGGTGGAAGGTCGCCGGAACCTTCATCAATATTACGGTTCTGCTTTTAGCTCTGTTTACCGTGTTGGGGGTGATCTTTGCCGATTGGGTGGCTCCGCTGGAAGCACCGTATTTTCCTGCGGATAAAATGAAGTTGCTGGCCAATTTGACCCGAATTATGTTCCCGGCGGTCTGTTTTACGGCTTTGGCCGGACTGATGGGAGGCGCCCTCAATTCGTATCAGCATTTCTTAGGGCCGGCGTTAGGGCCGATTTTTTATAATATCGCCATCATCACCGGCGCATTTTGGCTTGGACCCCGGTTGGGTATCGGCGGAATGGCGGTGGGCGTGGTGGCCGGCGCCATCGGCAATTTCCTGATTCAGCTGGCGTTTTTGAGCAAATTGGGCAGGGGGTTGTATCGTTTCGGCTATATCGATCTGAAAAACCCCGGATTTCGGCGGATGTTGATTTTGATGATACCGGCACTTATCGGACTGTCGGCCACCCAGGCCAATATCGCCATTACCAATGTGATGGCTTCGGCGTTGCCGGAAGGGAGTATCACCGCGCTCCGCTTTGCCAACCGTTTAATTCAGCTTCCCATCGGCATCTTCGCTTCCGGCGTGGCCATGGCTTTTTTCCCGTTGTTATCCCGGCTGGCAGCCCAAAAGGAGATGGGCCAGTTTAAAACCAACTTATCCCTGGCGTTGCGCTTTATCTTTTTTATCATGATTCCGTCGGCTTTTGGATTGATTATATTGCGTTATCCGATCATTAAGATATTGTTCGAAGGGCAAAAGTTCACTTCTCATGATACGATGATGACAGCCTATGCCTTGCTTTTTTACAGTATCGGTCTGTTTGCCCATGCGGGAATTCTGATGTTACCCAGGGCGTTTTATGCATTGAAGGATACCTGGACCCCGGTGCTGGTCAGCGTGTTATCCGTTTCTTTAAGTATCGCTTTGAATTGGCTCTTTCTTCATTATACCCAATTGGGGGTCGGCGGTTTTGCGCTTTCCTTCTCCATCATGGGTATGGTCAACCTGTTTTTGCTGATGATCATTTTACGGAAGAAAATCAACGGCATTGATGGACAGGCTATCGTCCTTTCCTTCCTGAAAACATTGGGCGCTTCTTTGGGGATGACCGGTGCCATTTATTTGGTGCAGCGAATCGTCTCGGATTTGGCAGGTCGTTTGGTTTTGAGCGGTCATTGGAAAGCAGCGTTGGAGGTTGCCTGTGGCATGGCTGTCGGTATCCCTGTATTTTTCCTGGCGGCCTGGTTGCTGAAGATGGATGAAATCGCCTTAACCATACGGACGTTTAAACGCAAATTCGGTTCGAAACGGGTGAGTTGAACATGGTGTTGGTGGGAATTGCGGTACAGGCGTTTACGGTGGGTTTGTCGGGTGCAATGATGCCGGGCCCGTTACTGACTTATACCATTCAGTTGGCTTATAAAAAGGGCTTTCGGACAGGCCCCCAAATCGTGCTGGGCCATGCGATGTTGGAGGCGCTGCTCATTGCCGGGGTCATTGCCGGGCTGGGATCGTTTTTAGCCTTACCTGCCACCAAAATCGGTTTATGGCTTATCGGCGGCGGGCTGCTAGGATGGATGGGTTTTGACCTGCTGTGGAAGGAAAGCCGGAAGGCTGCCTTTTCTCTGGAGGAGACGGCGGCCGCCCAAGAAGGGCCATCTGCCCGGCCGGGGTTGACTAACTTGCACCCGGTGGGCGCCGGTGTCCTGATTTCCGCCTCCAATCCGTATTGGTCCTTATGGTGGGCAACGATTGGCTTGGGCTTTATCACTAAATCCTTGGAATACGGATGGATTGGGGTTCTCGCCTTTTTTCTGGGACATATCTCGTCGGATCTGGCATGGTATTCGCTGATCGCCGCTGCAGTGGCCGGAGGGCGCCGCTTTTTAACAGGCCGGGCCTATCAAATCCTTTTGATGGTTTGCGGCATGTTTTTGTTGGTGATCGCTGCCGGATTCCTGATGGATGCCTTGCGGACGCTTCAGTCAATCATGCGTGTTTGAGTAGCGGTGCTGCAGGCAGACTGCCATTGTCGATGGGCGGGAGAGATGATATAATATTGAAAGATTTTTATATGGTAGTAACAGTGGAGGTAGTCGCTTGATTCAAACGCACATCCGTAATTTTTGCATCATCGCCCATATTGATCATGGCAAATCGACGTTGGCCGACCGGCTGTTGGAATATACCGGTGCTCTCAGTGAACGGGAGATGACCGAACAGGTCCTGGATTCCATGGATTTGGAACGGGAACGGGGTATTACGATCAAAGCCCAGTCGGTCCGTTTGCAATATCAGGCGAGAAATAAGCAGAATTATATTTTGAATTTAATCGATACACCGGGGCATGTGGATTTTACCTATGAAGTTTCCCGGTCGTTGGCCGCTTGCGACGGGGCCCTATTGGTGGTGGACGCCACCCAGGGGGTTGAGGCGCAGACCATTGCCAACCTGTATCTGGCCTTGGAACATGATCTGGATATTATTCCGGTCATCAACAAGGTGGATCTGCCCAGCGCCGACCCGGAACGGGTGAAAAAGGAGCTGGAGGAGATCATTGGTATCGACGCCAGCGAAAGCATTCTGGCCAGCGCTAAGACGGGATTGGGGATCGAAGAGATATTGGAAGCCATCGTTGAGCGGATCAAGCCGCCTCAGGGAGATCCCCGTTTGCCGCTTCGGGCGTTGATTTTCGATTCCCATTTCGATGCCTACCGTGGCGTTATCGCTTATATCCGGGTGTTTGAAGGCAAGTTGAAAGTAGGGGGTAAGATCCGGATGATGGCCACAGGGAAGGAATTTGAAGTGACGGCTTTGGGTACTTTCCGGCCGACGATGACGCCCGCAGAAGAACTGTCAGCCGGTGAAGTGGGCTTTGTCTGCGCTTCCATGAAAAACGTCAATGACACCCAAGTGGGGGACACCATTACTACGGTGGACAATCCGGCCACCGTTCCTTTGCCCGGGTACCGCCCCATCTTGCCGATGGTCTTCTGCGGTCTGTATCCTATCGATAACGCGGAATATGAGGATCTGCGGGATGCCTTGGAGAAGCTTAAGCTGAACGATGCTTCCCTGGTGTTTGAACCGGAAAATTCGGTGGCATTGGGATTCGGCTTCCGCTGTGGTTTCCTGGGGCTGTTGCATATGGAAATCATCCAGGAACGGTTGGAACGGGAATACGGCATCAATCTGATCGCCACGGCACCCAGCGTGAATTATAAGGCGTATCTGACGGATGGCTCGGTGCGGGAAATATCCAACCCGGCCGAGATGCCGGCAGCCAATTACCTTGACCATCTGGAAGAGCCGTATGTAAAAGCGACGATCATTTTACCCAGCGACTATGTGGGGCCCATCATGGAACTCTGTCAGGAAAAGCGGGGAATATTTAAGAATATGGAGTACCTGACCGAGTCTCGGGTGATGCTAACCTATGAACTGCCTCTGGCTGAGATTTTATTGGATTTCTTTGACAAATTAAAATCCCGTTCCCGGGGTTATGCGTCGCTGGACTATGAATATCTGGGCCATCGCCCGTCAGAATTGGTGAAGCTGGATATTTTGCTCAACGGGAAGATTGTCGATGCCCTTTCCGCCATCGTCCACCGGGACAAAGCTTATCAGCTGGGGCGGCAGTTGACGGAGAAATTGAAGGAGATCATCCCGCGGCAAATGTTTGAAGTGCCGATTCAGGCTGCGGTGGGCAATAAGGTTATCGCCAGGGAGACCGTGAAAGCATTGCGGAAAGACGTGTTGGCCAAATGTTACGGCGGCGATATTACCCGCAAACGGAAGTTGTTGGAGAAGCAAAAAGAGGGTAAGAAACGGATGAAACAGTTGGGCACGGTGGAGGTGCCCCAGGAAGCGTTTCTGGCCGTGCTTCGCATCGAAGACTAAAAAAGAACCGGAGGAAACTCCGGTTTTTGTTTCAATAATCTACAATTTATTTGGGCAAGCCGGCCGGTTTGATGAAGGGTTTCAGATTATAAAGGCTGGTCATTTGGTCGTCCAGTTGGTTCATTTCCAGGATGGCACAGGCTTCCGGAAATTTGCGGGTCAATTTTTTAATGATCTTTCCCCACCAGTCCAACTGGTTGGTGATGGCGTGGTGACGGTCGACGCAACGATCATTGTCGTGAATGTGGAAATGTTTGATCCGGTTCATTTTGAGCAATGAATCGACGGAAACCCCCGCCTGGAGGGCGTGGCCGATATCCACGGTCAGGCCGAAATGGTTATCGGGAAACAGCCATAAAAGCTCCTGATGGCGAGAACCGTCACTGGTGTTGGGATGGAAGATGGACTCTTTGGGCATGTTTTCCATGAGCACTGTGATCCCCAGGCTTTTGGCGGTTTCCAAGAGCTTGGCGATGGATTCTTCCTCGTAGCGGTAATTTTCGCGGTATATTTCCGGACGGCCCGGTTCCAACGTGGTGGGGTGGATGGTGAACAGCCGGATTTGCAATTCGGAAGCCATTTGCATGGCGCTGATCATCTTCCGGAGGGAAGCGGAGCGCTCTTCCGGGTCCAGGGCGCCCAAGCGGCAGTCCATAAACGGGCCGTGCATGGTGAGCTTAAATTGGTAACGTTCCTGGTAGATGCGGAGCGTCTTGATCTGAGCCGGCGTATAGGCGAAATGAGGCGAGAGAAACCGGGGATCGGCCGGCAACTCAATGACGCGGAAACCGCTGACCACGTTCTTCAAATAATCCGCCAGCGGCATAGTGGACACTAACCGGGAACCGAGACAAAAAGCCATTCCTTGACCTCGTTTCGAAAAAGGATACTTATATATAATGAATATTAGTTTATATCATTACAATATCCTACTGCCGGAGAAACGTCAAGATAAGGGTATTAGGGACTAAACCTGGGTGAGTACATGGGACACAGTGCACAGTTCACAGTATGTGTTACAGGCGCAAAGGGGGTTCATCAGTTTTTTCGAACGTTGATTCAACCTCACCCCGGCCGATGTTGAAGCCGCTTCTAGAGAATCCGGCAATTAATTATGGATGGACGATGAACTGTGAACCAAGAATACTGGACTTTACCTGTCGACTGTCCGACTGATTGTAAGTGGGGTGAACGCATGAAACCCATCGGGATTTATCTGCATTTTCCTTTTTGCAAACGGAAGTGCAGTTATTGTGATTTTAATTCATACAGTGGCTTGGAAGAGCTGATGGACGAATATACGAAGGCGTTGATCCGCCAGATGGAAACGGCGGAGGCCGGACTGGCCGTCCGGTCTCTCTTTTTCGGTGGGGGAACGCCCAGCCTTTTGCCGCCGGACAGGCTGATCGAAGTGCTGGAAGCGGCGGACCGCCGGTTCAAGCTGCTGCCTGAAACGGAAATCACGTTGGAGGCCAATCCGGCGACGGTGACGGCGGAGGCTTTAAAGCGCTTGCGAAATGCCGGATTTAACCGCCTGAGCATCGGCCTTCAGACGTCCCAGGACCGGTTGCTGGAGGCCATTGGCCGGATTCATCGCTGGTCGGATTTTACGGACATATTCCATGGAGCCAGGGAGGCCGGTTTCACCATTATCGGCATCGACTTGATCTTTGGCTTGCCGGGACAGACGACGGCGGACTGGCAGGAGACTTTGGCGGCTGTGACTGCATTGGAACCGGAACACCTGTCCGCTTATGGTTTGCAATTGGAGGAGGGGACGCCTCTTTGGGAATGGGTTGAAAAGGGACAGGTCCGGCTTCCGGCGGAAGAAGAAACCCTGGCGATGATGGAACGGGCGATGAAATTTTTGCCGGAAGCGGGATATGAGCATTACGAGATCTCCAACTATGCCAAACCCGGATATGCCTCCCGGCATAATCTCGGATATTGGCTGGGCGAAGACTATCTGGGATTCGGCGCCGGTGCTACGTCGACATTTAAAGGAAAGCGCTGGACCCATCTGGAAGATCCCGCCGAATATATCCGGCGGGTTGGGGCAGGATTGTCCACCGTTGCCGAGGAGGAACGGTTGGATGAAACGACGCGGGCCGAGGAACGGTTGCTGTTGGGGCTGCGGCTCCGTTCCGGCGTCGGGCTTTCGGAGTTTAAGGAACGGTATGGCCCGGATCTTGCCCGGTCCCTTCACGGTCCTTTGGAGTATCTGATAGGCAACGGTTGGTTGGAAATGAAGGAAGGACGACTGCGGCTGACCGATAAAGGAGTAATGATCAGTAATACGGTCATCGCCAAACTGTTGAGTGAAATATGAACCGAAAGGGCTTGTATTCTCCTGATTTGAAGGGTTTAAAAGGCCGAAAACCCCTTGACAAACATTGGGAGCAGTGATATTTTTGTAGTAGATTAGCACTCGCCTCGCTAGAGTGCTAACAATCCATCCGAAGCGAGGTGCTTTTCATGGCCTCCGAACTCGATCCGAGAAAGAAGAAGATTCTTAAAGTCATCACCGACGATTATATTGTCTCGGCGGAACCGGTCGGTTCACGGACGATTGCCAGGCGGTATGATCTGGGGCTTTCTCCGGCGACCATCCGCAATGAGATGGCAGATTTGGAAGAGGGAGGGTACCTGGAACAACCCCATACTTCGGCGGGGCGGATTCCTTCCGATCAGGGATATCGGTACTATGTGGATACTCTCATGTCCCTCCAGCAGTTGTCGGAGAAGGAGATCGAACGGATTCACCAGGAGCTGGAACGGCATCGCCAACAGTTGGAGACCATTATTCATCAAACATCCAAGCTTCTGGTGCAGATGACCCGTTATCCGTCGCTGGTTTTAACGCCTCTTAGCGAAGACGCCGTTTTTCGTCATATCCAATTGGTCCGGTTGTCGGATTCGGCAATATTGGCTTTGGTCGTTACCGATACCGGCCATGTGGAAAACAAAGTCATCGAATTTGAGGGCGGAATCTCCGATATGGAGCTGGACCGGATTTCGCGGATGCTCAACGACAAACTGCGGGGCATTCGTCTGAGGAACCTCCGTGCTTCGCTGCTTAACGAGATCCGCTCTGAATTAATGGCTCATCAGGATTTTTACGATGCGGCCATCCAATTGCTGGCCCGGGTCGTTGACAACACCGGGACCAGGGAGAGGGTATATATCGACGGGGCTACGAAAATCCTGGAACAGCCGGAATTTTCGGAAATCCATAAGTTTAAGCCTTTGATGGATGCTTTGGATGAAGAAGATCGTTTATATAAGTTGCTCTCTGAAAATGTGGGCGGGACGTATGTAAAGATAGGAAACGAAAACAAGAGCTTGGGTTTGTCCGGATGCAGTATTTTGACGGCCAGCTATGAGATTGCCGGCCGGACGGTCGGAGTTATCGGAGTGCTGGGTCCGACCCGGATGGATTATGCCAAGGTCTTGCCGATTGTGGAAAATACCGCGGCCATCCTCAGTGAATTGTTGACACAGATGAGTCGGAGGTATTCGAAATAAAATTATCCTTAATTGTCAATGATAATCAGGAAACCATATCATTGGCATTGAAGGAGTCTAAATGTCACCCAAACATGTTGCTGAACAAGCGGAGACTGACCGCCGCTTGGCCGCTTTAATGACCAATGCGGCGGCAGTCCGGGCTGTTGTGGAAGTTGTCGAAGGAACCTTGGGGCCGAAGGGTCTGGACTGTATGTTGGTGGACGACGACGGCTCCGTGAAAGTGACCAATGACGGCGTGACCATCCTAAAAACGATGGATGTGAACCATCCGGCCGCCCGGATATTGATTAGTGCCGCAGAGTATCAGGAAGAGATGGTTGGTGACGGGACGACCACGGCGACGCTGTTGGCCGGGGCCCTCATCGCCGAAGCCGTCGATGAAGTGCTCAAAGGAGTTCCGGTCACGCAGGTGATCGAGGGAATTCGCCTTGGTATTGCCAAGGCTTTGGAATTTCTGGAGGAAGCGGCGGTACGGTTAGGGCCGTCGGATTGGGGAATTCTCAAGGAGATTGCTCTCATTGCCGGCCGGGGATATTCTGAAATCGCGGAGTTGGTCATCGACGCGGCCCGGGCTGTCGGGGCTGAACGCCTTAACGAGGAGGGGTTTCTCCTCTCCGACCAAGTGATGGCCCTGGAAGGTGCTTGCAGCCAGGCGATTATCGGGACCATTGTCAACAAGGAACCGATCAATCGGGAGATGCCTCGGGATGTCCGTGATGCCAAAGTCATGATTTTGGATGATGCATTGGATGTCCAAACGGTGGATCCGGCCGCTTTGGCGACGGAAGCCGGTTTGAAACGGCGGATGGATGCTGAGGCTGAATTGCAAGACGCCATTCGGACCATTGCCGGATTGGGAGTTCGCGCCGTCTTTACCGATCGGGCGGTTTCCGGGTTGGTGGAAGATCTCTTAACGGAACTCGGGATCATCGCCGTGGAGCGGGTAGCCTACCGGGAATGGCGGCGCCTGGCAGAGCTGACCGGTGCCCGTCCGGTGAAACGAAGCAGTTTATTGCGACCTCGGGAAGAGTTGGAGGCCATGCTGGGCAATGCGTCCCGGATCATGGTAAATGAACGTTTTCGGCAAGTATGGGTTTACGGTGGGCCGTCGAAGCGGTTTGTCACGGCAGTGGTGGGAGGGACCACTCCCGAAGTGGTGGCGGAGAAAGAACGTATTGCCCGGGATGCAGCCGGGGCGGTCCAGGCGGCTTGGAAGAGCGGGATAGTACCGGGAGGTGGCAGCGTGGAGTTGGCCATTGCCCGGCGGTTGAGCCGTGTGCCCGTTTCCGGGATGAGCCGTTACGGGTTTCAATGCGTGATTGAAGCGTTAAAGCGCCCCATGGCGCAAATTTGCCTCAATGCCGGATGGAACCCGTTGGAGAAAATCGAAGAAGTTTTGGAGCATATCGACGCTTCGGGTACATATGCTTATGGAGTGAATTGTGATACGGGAAAGGTTGAGGACCTGACGCAAAACGGCGTGTGGGATCCTTATGCTGTGAAGTATCATGCCATCAAGACGGCCGGCGAGGTCAGCGAGGCGATTTTGAGGATAAATACGATTATCAAAATGAGAGACAAAGGGCATCAGACGGTGCATTAACGGATATATCCAACATAAAACAGGGTGTGGAGGTCAGAATGACGGAGAAACATAAAGAAAAAACCCAGCTTGAAGAGGTCGAAAACGCCGCTCCCGATGAGGCTGTGACTCAGGCTGAGATTCCGGCTGACGGAGCCGATGCCGAAGCCAATCAGGGCGAAGGGGAGGTCAACCGGATTGAACAGTTGGAACAGCAATTGGCCGAAGCCCAAAGCGTCAAGGAAGAATATTATAACAGGATGTTGCGGATTCAAGCCGATTTCGAAAATTTCCGCCGCCGTAGCAGGCAGGAGTTTGAACAGGCCGGTCTGAGCGGGGAGGAAAAGATCATTAAGAAGATTCTTCCGGTACTGGACAGCATGGAGCGGGCGCTTGGAAACATGAACGGAAGTTCTTCTGAAAATGCCGGATGGCTCGAAGGTGTGCAATTGATTTACAGACAATTTCAAAACATATTGACAACGGAAGGATTGGAAGTCATAGCTGCCTTGGATCAACCCTTTGACCCACAGGTTCATGAAGCGGTCCTTCAAGAGGTGAGGGAGGGTGTGACTGAGCCGACGGTGGTCGAAGAGTTGCAGAAAGGCTACAAATATAAAGGGAAATTAATCCGGCCGTCCATGGTTAAAGTGGCGGTGCCGGGATAATTTTCAGTGTCCAGTTGACAGTTAACAGTGGACAGTTAATCGTTATTGGTTAGCTGGTGCTGTTCCATAGGATTTAGATTAAAAATCAATGCTTTTTATAAATAACTCATTCTATTCTGTTTAGGGGGATTCTATACATGGCGAAAGTATTAGGTATTGATTTAGGTACAACGAACTCTTGTATGGCCGTCATGGAAGGCGGAGAAGCTATCGTCATTCCCAACGCGGAAGGGGCTCGGACCACACCGTCGGTAGTCGGGTTTTCCAAAACCGGCGAACGGATGGTCGGGCAAGTGGCGAAACGTCAGGCTGTCGCCAATCCGGAGCGGACGGTCGAATCCATTAAACGGCGGATGGGAACCGATTACAAGGTGACCATCGATGATAAGAGTTATACGCCTCAGGAAATTTCGGCGATGATTCTTCAAAAGATGAAAGCCGATGCCGAAGCTTATCTCGGCGAGAAGATCGAAAAAGCGGTTATCACCGTTCCGGCTTACTTTTCCGACGCTCAACGTCAGGCCACCAAAGACGCGGGCCGGATTGCCGGTCTGGAAGTGCTCCGGATCGTCAACGAGCCGACCGCGGCTGCGTTGGCTTACGGGTTGGACAAAGGGAACGATCATACCGTCTTGGTCTATGACTTGGGCGGCGGAACTTTTGACGTATCGATTTTGGAATTGGGCGACGGCGTCTTTGAAGTGAAGGCTACCAGCGGTAACAACCGGCTCGGCGGCGATGATTTCGATGAACGGATCGTCAATTGGCTGGCGGAGAACTTTAAGAAGGAACATGGCGTTGACTTGCGGAATGACCGGATGGCCTTGCAACGTTTGCGGGAAGCTGCCGAGAAAGCTAAGATTGAACTTTCCGGACTCACTTCCACTGTGATCAGCCTTCCGTTTATTACCGCAGTGAACGGCGAACCTAAGCATTTGGATGTGACGTTGACCCGCGCCAAATTCGAAGAATTGACCGCGGATTTGGTGGAAGCGACGGTCGGTCCCACCAAACAGGCTTTGGCCGATGCCGGACTGGAAGCGAAAGACATTGATAAAGTCATTCTGGTGGGCGGTTCCACCCGGATCCCGGCTGTCCAGGAAATGGTGAAACGGCTCATAGGGAAAGAGCCTTATAAGGGCGTTAACCCGGATGAAGTGGTGGCCATCGGGGCCGCCATCCAAGCCGGTGTCTTAACCGGCGAAGTACAGGATATCGTTTTGTTGGACGTTACACCGTTGTCCTTGGGTATCGAGACATTGGGCGGCGTGTTTACCCGGATCATCGACCGGAATACCACTATTCCGACGTCCAAAAGCCAAATCTTCTCGACGGCGGCCGACAATCAGACGGCTGTGGATATCCATGTGCTCCAGGGCGAACGGCCCATGGCTGCGGACAATATTACCTTAGGCCGGTTCAAATTGGACGGTATTCCGCCGGCGCCCCGTGGCGTACCTCAAATCGAAGTGACCTTCGATATCGACGCCAACGGTATCGTCCATGTTTCCGCCAAGGATAAAGGGACCGGTAAGGAACAAAAGATTACCATTACCACCTCCAGCGGCCTGAGCGAGCAAGACATCCAACGGATGATGAAAGAAGCCGAAGAGCATGCCGAGGAAGACCGGAGACGCCGCGAGGAGGCTGAAACCATCAATGAAGCGGACAGCTTGATTTACACGACGGAAAAAACCTTGAAGGATATCGGCGATAAGGCCGATCAATCACGAGTCTCGAAGATTAACAGCATTAAAGATGAATTGCAGCAGGCGGTGAATGCGAAAGACATCAGCCGCATCAAAGCCAAGAAAGAAGAGCTGGAAAAAGCGCTGCATGAACTCTCGGCAACCATTTACAATCAAGCTGCGGGCCAAGGAAACGGAGCCCAAGCGGCCGATAACGGACCGACCGGGTATGGCCCCGCTGATGACGGCAAGACGGTGGATGCCGACTATAAAGTGCAGGACGACAAATGATCTCGGATAACCGATAAATTCGAAAGAGGGAATAGGCAACCGAAACACGACGTGTTGCCTATTGCCGTAATTGATGAAAGCAAGGGACAAAAGTAATGGCAAAACGCGATTATTATGAGGTCTTGGGCGTGGGAAAGGATGCCACGGAAGAAGAGATAAAAAAGGCATACCGGAAATTGGCCCGGAAATACCACCCCGATGTCAATAAAGATAATCCGCAGGAAGCGGAAGCCAAGTTTAAAGAGATTAACGAGGCTTACAGCGTGTTAAGCGATCCCCAGAAACGGGCGGCGTATGACCAATACGGCCATGCGGCAACCGATCCCAACTTTGGGGCCGGCGGCTTCGGTGGTTTTGGCGGGTTCGGCGGCTTCGGCGATATGGGCTTTGATGGTTTTGGGGATATTTTTGAAATGTTTATGGGCGGAGGCCGGTCGTCCCAACGTCGGAATGGGCCGCAGCGCGGCAATGATCTCCGCCATGACGTGGAGATCAGCTTTGAAGAGGCGGCTTTCGGCAAAGAGATCACCATCGAAGTGCCTCGGTCCGAGACGTGTCCCACCTGTCACGGGAATGGGGCTAAACCCGGAACGTCCATCAAAACCTGCCCCAATTGTAACGGTACCGGCCAGGTCCAGATCACACAAACCACGGCTTTCGGACGGTTTGTCTCCGTTCGGACGTGTGAACGGTGTCATGGGGAAGGAAAGACCATTGATACGCCTTGTCCCGAGTGTCGGGGTTCCGGCCGGGTGAGAAAAGCCCGGAAGATCGAAGTGAAGATTCCAGCCGGCGTAGAAAGCGGTTCCCGCCTGCGGGTGGCCGGTGAAGGCGAAGCCGGTTTGCGGGGAGGTTCGCCCGGGGATTTATATATTTATATTTATGTAAAGAAACATCCTCACTTCGAACGCCAAGGCAATGACGTGCACAGCGAGATTAAACTCAGCATCACCCAGGCTGTGCTGGGGACGACAGTGATGGTGGACACTCTCGACGGGAAAGTGGAACTGAAGATTCCCGAAGGGACGCAGCACGGGACTTCGTTCCGGATGAAAGGTCGGGGCATCCCTTATTTGAAAGGGCACGGCCGCGGAGATCATTATGTCCGGGTGAAACTGACGGTTCCGACCAAACTCACCGCCGAACAACGGGAGCTCTTCAAGAAGCTGGCGGCGTCTTTCGGCGAGAAAGTCGGGACGGAAGACAAAGGATTTATGGAAAAAGTGAAAGGCGCATTCCGATAAAGCGAAAAAAAGAGGCCGGAAACGGCCTCTTTCGTTTTGATTTATCATGCGGGAACGCTGATGAATCAATCGTCGAATTTTAGAATGGTCTCCCGGATTTTTCCCCATTGCAGCGCGTCGCGGATGCCGTCTTCGATGGTGAGTTCGGTCTTCCAGTGAAGCAGTTCCAAGGCTTTATCCGCATTGGCGTAAGCGCCGGCCACGTCGCCTTCCCGAGGCGGTGCTTCTACTTTATTGATGGACTGGCCGTAGACTTTCTCGAAAGCGGCAACCAGTTCTTTGACGGTGACGCCGTGTCCGCTGCCTAAGTTGATGGCTACATAAGGCTCAGTTTGTTCGGGACGGGCGAAGATGGCTTCGAAACGTTCCAACGCCTTAAGGTGGGCCATGGCCAGATCCCAGACGTGGATATAGTCCCGGATGCCGGATCCGTCTCGGGTATCCCAGTTGGTCCCGGTAATTTTAAAGACCGGTTCTTTGCCCAGGGCCACATCCACCAGTTTCCCCAAGACGTGGGAGGGGAAACGGGCGTGAATCCCGGAACGCATCTTGGGATCGGCCCCGATGGGGTTGAAGTACCGGAGGGCGATCCCTTTCATGCCATAGGCATGGCAGAAATCTTTCAGGACCATTTCCATCATGTACTTGGTCCGCGCATAAGGGCTGCGCGGGTTGAGGGGAGAGTCTTCCCGTACCATAAATCCGGGGACGTCATCATAGATGGAAGCCGATGAGCTGAAAATCACGTTGGGCCGGCCGAGTTCGTGGAGGTTTTTAAATAAAATCAGCGATTTGGCGACGTTTTCATAGTAATATTCGTAGGGTTTTTGGACGGATTCCGGTACCAGGATCAAAGCTGCAAAGTGAATGGTATGTTGGATCTCGGGATGGTCGTCAAAGATCTTTTTCAGCAGCTCTTTGTCGGCGATGTCGCCCCGGTAAAAAATTCGGTCTTTCACAAATTCCGGCCTGCCGGTGACCAAAGAGTCAAGAATAACAGGTTCGTGGCCGTGGTCGATCAATGCGGAACAAACGGTACTGCCAATATAACCGGCACCACCGGTAACCAAAACCTTCAATCGGATCATCCTTTCTGAAAATTTACAATGGGCTTTCGTATGACAACACTAGTATTCGCGTTTTGGCAATGGATTCCTGTCGGTTTTTAGATGAAAATCAGGTTTTTCATTGCAGAGTATACGGAATTTATCGTTAAAAAACACGATTGAACCTCCGGTGAAATTCCTCTATAATCATAATGACCAAACCTTTCCAGGGGTGATTTCAGTGGACAACCGTCCTCTCCGGGAGCAGCGCGGATATGATGGGGAAGATTTTTTCTTTTTTCATTATCCGGACCCTGAATCCGTACCGGTAAGGAAGGCGCTGTTTCGGGATTATTGTCGGGTCATTGTCCCGGTTGACGGAGATCTGCTTTTCCGCGTCGAAGGCCGGACCTTTCCGTTGCAATCTTGGGATGTGTTGCTGCTGACGGAGAATGATATTGCCAAAGCCGATGGGGATTCCGGTAATACCGAATATTATGAAGTCGGGATAAAACCGGCGTTTTTGTTGAAATTGAGCCTTCCCGGAAACAATTTGCGAACCTGTTTCGAACAGGCGTCGGAATCAAAACGCCATGTATTGCGGCCTGAGGGTGAATATTTGACCCGTTTGCAATACTGTTTGGACAACCTGGAAAAGGCTTATACCGGTTCGGAGTTTGGCTGTAAAATATCCTCCCATGCTTACCTGATGCTTTTGTTGGTTTGGGTAAACCGTTGCTTCGCCGCCGGAATGGATGGTATTTTTCCGCAGGATACGGAGATCAGCCGGGTGGTGGATTATATCGATGAGCATTTGGCCGATGATTTACTCATTGACCGGCTGGCGGAACGTTTTGGTTTCAGCAAATATACCCTGATGCACCGTTTTAAGGAGCAAACCGGGTTTGCCGTCCACCATTATATATTGCAAAAACGCCTTCGGAAAATACATGCCCTCATTCTTAAAGGGTATCCGTTTATGGAGGCCAGCGCCCGGTGTGGTTTTTCCGATTATTCCTGTTTCGTCCGGGCGTTTACCAAATATTACGGCCTGTCGCCCCGGAAATATTATGAACGGTTGAAACGGCAGGGGAGACTTTAAATCAGTTGACAGTTGGGACAGTTGACAATTGAGACAGTTGGCCTTTGGGATAGTTGGCAGTTCAATAGTGTAAAGGGAAAATGACATCAGGCCCTCATATCAGGATGAAGCTGTGCACTGTGTACCACTATCATGATCAGCAAATATAAAATATTGGAGGAAACATGGCAGATTTAGTATGGTGCGAATTGACCGTGGCGATAGATCCGGAGTATTTTGAAGTTGCGGCCGATCTCTTGCAGGAAGCCGGCGCCGGGGGCGTCGTATTCGATGATCCGGCCGTTCTTGATGTCCGCGAGTTTGAGGCGGATGAAGTTTTCAGCGACGAATTGCTGCAACAGGTTCAAAAGCCTCCGGCGGTCCGGGCTTATTTTCCGGTGGATGATCGGCTGGGAGAGAAGCTGAATCAGTTGAAGGAAACTTTCCGTCAACGTTGCGGTGAAGAGCCCGAATTTAAATTGCGCCAGATTCATGAAGAAGACTGGGCCCATGCATGGAAAGCGTATTATAAGCCGGAGAAAATCGGGCGGGTGGTGATTAAGCCCAGTTGGGAAGATTATATGCCCACTGAGGATGAAGTGATGATCGCTTTGGATCCGGGGATGGCCTTTGGGACCGGGACTCACCCGACCACCCGGTTGTGTGTGCAGCTGCTGCAGGAGGAGATCAACAGGCCTTTGGACATGCTGGATCTGGGGACCGGTTCCGGGATTTTGGCGATTGTCGGAGCCAAGTTGGGCGCCAGGCGGGTTGTAGGATCGGACATTGACCCGGTGGCCGTGAGGGTTGCCCGGGAAAATGCAGAGTTAAACCAGGTTTCCGACCGGGTCACATTCATTGAAGGCGACTTGCTCAAGGCACATACGTCGGGACGATATGATCTGGTGGTGGCCAATATTATCGCTGATATTATCGTCAAACTGATCCCGGACTTGCACCGGGTGTTAAAACCGGGAGGACATTTTGTCGCTTCCGGGATCATCGACCGCCGGTTGGAAGAGGTGAAGGAACTCTTATCCCGGCATGGTATGACGATTCTCCGGGTCGAAAGCGAACAGGAGTGGCGGGCTGTGGTTGCCGCCATGCAAATTTAGCTAACATGGGATATACCCAACGGACAGAGGGAGGGATGGACTGCGATGACGCGTTTTTTTATACCTGCGGACCGGATTCGCGGGGATCAAGTCTTTCTTGAAGGAAGTGACCATCATCATTTATTGAATGTACTCCGGAAAAAAGTCGGCGATGAAATTACGGTTCTCAACGGAAAAGGAGAAGAGTATTTGGCACGGGTTGCGGAAATCAGGCCGTCCATGGTTGTTGCGGAAATCATGGCTGTGGTGAACAGGCCCGCCGAGCCCCGGGTAAAAATCAATTTGGTGCAGGGATTGCCGAAAGCCGATAAATTTGAGTGGATCATTCAAAAAAATACGGAGCTGGGCGTGACCCGGTTTCAGCCGGTGATCACCGAGCGGAGCACCGTCCGGCTGGATGCGGAGGCCCGGATGAAAAAGTGGGAACGTTGGAGCAAAATCATAAAAGCTGCGGCTGAACAGTCGGGGCGGACGCTCATTCCGGAGCTGGAGATGGTGAAAGATTGGGAGTTGGCTGTTCGCAATCTGCGGCCGGGTTTGACGCTAATCCCCTGGGAAGGGGAGACGGAGCGTTCTCTCAAGTCCGTGCTGGAAGCGGAAAGAGTTTTGCCGACGGAAGTCAATATCATCATCGGTCCGGAGGGCGGTTTTTCCGTCAATGAAATCAATGAAGCCAAAGAATATGGCGCGATCCCCATCACATTGGGTCCCCGGATTCTCCGGACCGAGACCGCCGGCCTGGTCGCTGCCGCCGCCGTCCTGTATCATTTTGGGGATATGGGATAGGAATACTTTCAAGTTATTCAATGGCCGTGTACTGTGAACTGTGGACCGTGTACCCGAAAAAAGAACTGTCAACTGTATTCGTACTTGGTTTAAATTGCCCATTGAATTTTCTGCTTCACCGGATCATAGTGGATGGGCGGGAGCTCTTTGGTTGAACCCCATGCTTCCAGGGTGTAGGTGATGAACGGCAGATAGAGTAAGGCCACGTTGATGATGTCGATCCGGATCACCGGCCGGAATTTACGGTAGATTTCGGCCATTCGCCGGTAAAACCCGTCTTTCGATGCATTTTCCGATTCGTCTTCTTTAAAATATTCTTCAAGGTAGGATACTTCTTCTTTCCACCGGCTTTTGGCCGCTTCGATCCATTGGGAGTCATGATTTTTAAGCAGCCAGGTCAGGTGGTTGTATAGAGCCTGAAATCCCTCGCTGTAAGGGATTTTTTTCTTTTCCAGATGTTTTTTGGGCAATTGGGCTGAAATCTTTTTCCCTGCCAAATCCGCCCAAAGATTGGATGTAATGGTGCCGTCTATCAGATTGATGCTGAGGGTGTACAATTCCTCGAATTTTTCATCGGTTTCCAGAGTGACTTTGAAGTTGACCAACAGGTGGGGTTGATATTTCAAAAAAGGTTGTTTGAAAAAGAAAAGGGGGCGTTCCGGCGGCAATCTCAGATTGATTTCCCGTTCGATCCGGCGGTAATCCATGTCGTAAAGGCAGGCCCCCCTGAAGATGAGTCCCCGCTTTTGAATGCCTTCCACAAACCATTGCAGCCGATAACTGCCCTGGGTGACCAGTTCGGAGCCGGGGTATTTTTCGAGGAGGGCGGGGTCGCAGACAATCTGTAAACTTTGGGTTTCCAGACGGGCCGGCGTGAAAAAAGTCCGGGGAACGTTGACTTGGCATTCGGCCATAATCAGCTCGTTTTGGATGACCGTATGTGGCGCTCCGGCGACTTTCAACGCGTTAATGATGAAGTTGAAAACCGTTAGATCGGTCATTGCCACCATTCCTTTCCTACCTCGTCGTTTCCTCTTTCGGTTTTGCCGACGGTAATATGGTTCCGGTCAGAGCAGTTCCTCCCAGTCCGGGGTGTCTTCGTTGATCATGGCTTCGATCTCTTCGCCCAAGCGTTCAAAGCCTTGGCTCAGCGCTTCATGGGAGTCTGCCTGAAATACCAGTTCCATAATGCGGGATTCCAGGCTTTTGCCGCGGCACAGTTTGCCGATGACCCGTTCGCTTTCGCCAATGACGGTATGGAACATTTTGACCTTTTCGTCCAGGAGACGCAGGAGATGCTCCTCGACGGTATCTTTGATGGACAGGTTGTAGACGTAAACGTCCCGGGTCTGTCCCAACCGGTGAATCCGGCCAATCCGCTGTTCCAGACGCATCGGATTCCAGGGCAGGTCGTAGTTGATCATGGTATTGCAAAATTGCAGGTTAATTCCTTCGCCGCCGGATTCGGTACAGACAAGCACCCGGTATTGGGGTAATTCTTTAAACTGATATTTGGTAAATTCTTTCTTGGATGCGGACAAACTTCCGTCAAAGGCCAGAGTGAGAAACCCGGCCTGTTCCAGGCGGGTCCGGATATAGCTCTGGGTCGCCAGAAATTCGGTGAATACGATGACTTTTTCCGGGGTTTTGCGGATCAATTCTTCGACTACCGCCATTTTGGCGTTATTTTTAATCTGTTGCGCCAGTTTCAACAGGCTGACGGCTTCCTGCTGCTGTTCTTCATCCATTAAAATCTTATGAGCCAGCTTGTAGAGGGTGAGTACCGCTGCGAAAGTGCTGGAGCAAATCTCCCGTTGCAGAGTGAGCAACGGAAGGGCGCTCATGCCGGCCGGTCCGTTTCGAAGACAGCGCCGGATAAAGTCAGTGGTCCGGTCGTACATCTCCCGTTCCAGAGGAGAGAGGGTAATCGGGATATTTTGGACGTTTCGCTTGGTGAAACCGATATGGGCGCCGTGTTTGTTGCGGATCATTACACCGCTGAGAAGGCCTTTCAGCTCGCCGGCATTTTTGGGTTTGCGTTTATCGGCAATATAATTCTTTTTGAAGCTCCGGTAACTGCCCAATTGCCCCGGTCGGAGCAGGGAGATCATATTGAAGAGTTCTTTCAGGTCGTTTTGAAGCGGAGTGGCCGACAAGAGCAGGAAGTATTTCTTTTGAATGCTGTTGACGAACTGGAAGTTCTGGGTTTTGTCGCTTTTCAGTTTATGGGCTTCATCCACGATCACCATATCATAATAGTTTTTGAGAATTTCATTGCGATGACATTCTTTTTTTGCCGTATCCAGCGAGGCGATGATCTGGTCGTAGTTAGCCCATTCCCATTCCCGGTTGGCGATGAGCGTATGTATCTCGAATTTCTCCCGCAATTCGGCTTCCCACTGGCGGCAAAGGGCTGCCGGGGTCAGGATTAAAAACCGTTTGACCAGGCCGCGCAGCATATATTCTTTTAGGATCATGGCGGCTTCGATGGTTTTTCCCAGGCCCACTTCGTCGGCAAGAATGGCCCGGCCGCGCATTTCGGAGATGACCTTTTTGACGGTCTCAATTTGATGGGGGTAAAGCACAAATCCGTTTTTGCGCCAGTGTTCCTGAAGATGGCTGAGAACCAGCAGATCTTCAAAACCGCGGCTGAGGGTTAACTCGATCCCTTGACGATGCAGGAGAAATGCTTCCCAGGAATCCCACTCTTTACGGCGCATTTTGAGCAAAAAATCAGAAAAGGCATTGCCGGACTGAAACACCGGAGTGAAATCGGGCAACGCGGTTTCCGGTTCCGGCTTGGACAACGTCGTAGTGGGGGATGTTTCCAACGCAAAACCTCCTTCAATGGATGCTAAGACAGTATAGTTTTGCCGTTATCCGCGGTAAAAAACCTGAACATGCAATGGGAAAAGAAGGTAATCCCGGGGAAAAATATAATATAACCATCAGTCCGATTGAAACGGGGGGGTGAGTCGGTTGGTTTCATTTTCATTTGTAGGGTTGGTTCTGATTATCGCAGCTCTGTACGGTATCAGCCGTTCAAAGCGGAACTTCCGCCAAATGTTGGCTGTGGAGCTTCCCGGTTGGGTGGAGGACGGGATCATCAGTCCGGAACAAGCGACACAGCTGGAAAGGAAATATCAATTGGATCGGTTGGTTGAGGAGTCCCGGGAAACCCTGTTAAAAACCTTGTTTATGTTTGGAGCAGCGCTCATCGCTTTGGGGGTTGTCGCTTTTGTGGCGGCCCATTGGGAGCTTATCCCGAAGCACGGCAAGTGGATCCTGATCACTTTGGCGATGCTGGGGTCGCATACTGCGGGATATCGTCTTTGGAAGGTGAAAAACTCCTCCCCGTATCTGGGGCATGCGCTGATTATCCTTGGGACTTTGATCTTCGGGGCGGATATTGCCTTGATTGGCCAAATTTTTCACCTTCCCGGAGAATACTATTATGGATTGCTGTTTTGGTCTCTCGGAACGCTGGCTGTCGGGTATGCCGTCCAAAGTACGCCGCATTTCTTGATGGCTCTCATTGCCTCGTTGTGCTGGTTCATTATTTTCGCGAGGGTTCCGTCTCACGGCGCCATATATTTGGCCGTGTTGCCTGCGGTTGTCTTGCCTTATGCCTATCGTTGCCATTCCCGCGGGACCCATGCCGGATTGGCGGCTGCTTGGATGATCGGCCTCTTCGCTTTTCTCGTGCGTCTTGGTGAAGACTTTAGTCCTTTTTGGCTGGTATCCGCACTTTCAGCCGTAGCCCTCGGCTTTTGGGGATACGGTGATCTGATGCGTGTCAAAGGGAAAGAAGATTTCGGGGATGACAGTAAGGTTTGGAGCGCGATTCTCTTAAGTTTCCTTGGCTATGGATTAACATATTATGAGGTCATCAAAGGGATGGTTGAAAAGAACGTGCGTTGGCCAGCGTGGAACGGAACGGCGGTTTGGGCTGCATTATGGCTTGGAGCCGCGGTAATGCTGGCCGTCGGCTATCGCCGGAGTGGGACGAAGACGCGGACGACGGATTATCTTATGGTATGTTTTTACGTCGTTGTGTGTACGGTTGTGGGGTTGTTGCCGGACGGCCGCTGGGCGGCGTTTGCGGGAGTTGCGGTGATGAACGCTTTTGTCGTTCTGTTTGGCGCTTATCTGTTTTGGAAAGGTTTGTCCGCGTTGGATCGGCGCTATTTCTGGATGGGGCTGGCGCTACTCATCCTCATCGTGGTCAGCCGATTCTTTGAATATGATACGGGCTTGCTTTGGAAATCGGTTGCTTTTATTCTTGCCGGTGTTGGCTTGATATATGGTGGAATGCTTTTTGAGAAAAAGCGGAAGAAGGTGTTGAAAGATGCAGCGTAAAACCTGGGGGTTTGTAGGTGCCGTATCGTTGCAGTTATTTCTGTTGTTGCTCATCGTGGTACCGCGTTGGAGCATTCTCGTGCATGGGAAAACCGTTGTTTTGGAAACGCTGCCGTACGACCCGTATGATATTTTTCGCGGTTATTATATGGATCTTCGTTACCGGATCTCCGACCCTGACAATCTGCCGGAAAAGACGGATTTTAAGGCAGAACGGAAGTATTATGTGATATTGTCGCCTGACGGGAACGGCATATGGCAGCCGAAGACGGTGTCGGCCGAGCTTCCGAAAGCATTGAAACCGGATGAAGCGGTGATAGGGGGGTATTATCGATACGGCTGGTTGGACTATGGCATCAACCGGTATTATCTGCCGGAGAGCCGCAGGCATCACGTGGAAGAGTTGTTCCGGAGATCCGAAAAACCGGTTTTGGTGGAGATTAAGGTGAAGGATAACGGAGCAGCCGCTGTCACCCAAATCATCATTGACGGAAAGCGGTTTAAATATTAAACGCTTGGGCATGGTGAAGCGGTTAAAGGGAGGTAAGAATTTGCTATCGTCCAACGGTTGCCGGTTGAGCGGACCGTTGACTATGAACGCTATTTTTGAAGAGGACGGGATGACTGTCCTTTTTGTTTTTGGTAACGGTTTAACAAATGATCCAGTTCGATGCTGGCTTTAAGGACGTCTGCGTCGGTATAGCCCCGTTCATTCCAGAGATCTTGGAGTTTTTTCCGGCTTGCCGCAATCAGTTTTTCCAGGTTTTGATTTTGCTTTTGCTTCTTCAATTGACATACATCCTAATAGTTGTGATGGGTATAATTATTTTTCAAACTCAAAGTATGCATTATTATATCATAAAATCGGCGTGAGGTGTTGCAGTCGAGGTAAAAAATTTCCAACATTTCCGGAAATTTTATTAAAATATTTTTATTTATTATACAACAAAAGGCAACGATTGGGGTAATTGTAAAATAATATTAACTTAATATAAAAACTGGTCCGGATAATGTTGACAAAATTTTACATCTGAATTAAGATAAAAAATGTTTTTGACAAAATAAATATCAGGTGGAGGTTTTGCAATGCAACCGGCACGAGTGATGCTTGTGGATAAAGACATCCAGTATTTAAACCGGTTGATTGAGGAGATCAGCCATTATCCGGTGATGACCGTGGAATCGCTGGCAACATCCAGCCAGCAGCTTCTGACCGGCCTAAAAGACAAATCCATCGATTTGATCCTGATGGATATTCATTTGGACGAAGAAGAACCGGATGAATGCTTTCCGGACTTGGGAATTCAAGTTATCGGTGAAATTCGGGAGATTAACCCTACGGTAAAAATTATCGTGGTATCCGACGATGACAGGGAAGAATGCATCGCCGAGAGTATTTGGGCCGGTGCGGACGGGTACCTTTTTAAGAAAAATATTGCCATGGAGTTAAAATGGATTGAAAGTTGGTTGCAGGGCGATAAATATCCCATGGACATCATCGTCAACAAATTTCGGGAGTTGCAGTTGGAATTGTTGAAAAGCCGCTTGACGCAGGCGGAACGGGATGTATTTGAATTGCTGAGCTTAGGGCTGAATCAACGGGAAATCAGCGAGAAACTGTATAAATCCAATGCAACCATCAAAAAACAAGTAAAACAGATTTTAATCAAATTCGAGGTATTTTCCACCAAAGAACTTTTGAAGAAGATTAGGCGGAATCATATTCAATTTTGCTAATCGGGCAATTTCGATTTAAATTCATCAGAAGAAAATTTAATTATCCAATAAATGTAAAAAGTACCATAATTTATGGTACTTTTTGCTTTTGTGGAGTACAAAAAAGTGGACTCATCAAAAATGTAAATAATTGTTATTTTAAATTTAAAAGATAGTTTTATTATTCATTGCAAAGGGTTGATACTGTGGTGATGAAAAACGGAATGACGGAAAAAAGAATACGTTTAAAGTTACGCCAGGCCCGGTTAAAACGGGTGGTTATGAGTCCGGACGGAGTTCCCCATATCATGAAACAGGCTGAGGCTGCACGGGAGATTTCCGCAAAATATGACGTGAATTTGGGACCGTGTTATTTTGGCATGATTGAACGGGGCGAAAAGACCGGCAGCGTCAAAGTGATGAAAGCCATTGCCCATTATTTTGGGTTGGACATTCGGGATATCCTGTAAATGACGGGCTTTGAAGTCGCCTTGGCGGTTATGGGAGGGATGAATGATGAGTGTCAAGGAGCTGAATGAGCCAACGCCCAATTATAAACCCCTTGAAGAGCCGGTCACGCCATATATGAAGGCCAAAGCGGAATGGGACAATCGAATTGGCACGGCGCGGGTTCAGGCGTTTAATTGGCGGTTATGTGCGCTGGGGTCGATCTTTCTTTCCATTATTTTAGCCTTTGGCTTAATTTATCAAAGCACGAAAAGCATGGTGGTGCCGTATGTTGTCCAGGTGAACAGCGAAGGCTTGGCTCAGGCTGTCGGTCCGGCAAGGCAGGCCAATTATGTGCCCCAGGAAAGGGAGATCAAGTATTTTTTAGGGCAATTTGTGCAAAAGGCCCGCAGTATCCCATTGGATCCGGTCGTTGCAAAACAAAATTGGCTTTCGGTGTATGCATTTTTGCTTCCTTCGGCAGCCGGCAAAATGAATGAAATCGTTAAGCAGGAAAACCCCCTGGGAAAGGTGGGTAATGAAACGGTCCAGGTTGAGGTTAACGTCATTGTGAAAATGTCTGAAAATACCTATCAGATCCGCTGGCGGGAAGATGTTTTCGCCAAGGAAGGGGCCTTAAAGGAGAGTTCCCGGATGACCGGTATTTTCACTGTCAGTCTGCGAACGCCGAAGACGGAGAAAGAAGTGTTAATGAATCCGCTGGGGCTGTATATTAAGGATTTTTCATGGTCGAAGGAACTGTAACATAATCCGAAGGAGGAAGAAGAATTGAAAAAACGGTTGTTGATTTTAGGGGTTTTGATCTTAAGCCTTTCCGCTCAGTGCATTTGGGCGGAGGAAGCGCCTACGGGGATGTCTGCCGATCCGCAGGATCGGAAAGCCACGGAGAAGCTGGTGCATGACAACACACAGAGCGTCCGCGATGCCATAACCAAACACGGGGCAGTGGTTTATACCTATGTCCCCAATCAATTGTTCCGCGTCTATTGCCAGGAAGAACGTTTGGTGGATATTCAGCTGCAACCCGGAGAAGAGCTGATCTATATCGGAGGCGGTGATACCGTCCGCTGGGTGGTGGATAAAGAGATCTCCGGAGCCGGGTCCACCAAACAATGGCATGTCTATGTCAAACCGTTAAAGGCTGGGTTGATCACCAATTTTGTCATCAATACGGACAAGCATACTTATCATTTGGAGTTAATCTCCACGACCTGGTATACTCCGGTGGTTACCTGGGTCTATCCTCAGGAAGAAAAGATCGCTTTGTTGCGGCAACAGGCTGAAGTGCAAAAGCGCGAGGAAGAGAGGATCGTGTTAGGCAACGGGACGTTGGAGAGTTTGAATTTTGACTATAAGATTTCGGATAAACGCTATTCCTGGAAACCCACGTTGGTTTTTGACGACGGTTCAAAAACCTACATTCAGATGCCGGCGGAGATGAAATCCGGTGAAGCTCCGGCTCTATTCGTTAAAGAAGGTAAAGAACTGATGCTGGTCAATTACCGGGTGAAAAACAACTATTACATTGTCGACCGGTTGTTTGACGAAGCGGAGTTGCGCTGCGGGCCGAAAGAAGTGATCGTCATCAAGAAAATTTACCGATAGGAGGAAGTAACCGTGGATGAACGCTATGGAGAAAACGGCGTGGTAAACGGTACGGGCATGGACGGTTCCGCCGGAATGCCCTCCCATACCAGCCTGATCAGGCCGAAGCCGCCGACCGGCACGGCATTTAACCGGCGGACGGTCATGGCGATGGTCCTGACATTCGGAGCTTTGATCATGTTCGGCATCATGTATGCCTTTACGCCGCAGCAACAGGCGACTCAGGCTGTGGCCGGAGAAAACCTGCAGCCGGAGGAGGGTGTCGGGCAGATCTATACCCAGACGCCGGATATGTTGAATAATCTGCCCAGCACTTATCAGGAGAGCAACCGTTATCAACCGATGCCTTCTATGCCAACGTACGGAAACGATTATCCTTACGGGAACGATTATATTTATCCCGGTGGAACCGAAAGTGAATCTTTCCTGTTGTCACAGTCGGGTTTACTCTCCCGCAGTTTGTCCGGCAGTGACGGTGACCGGCCTCAACTTACTCAGGAGGAAAAAGAGGCGTTGGAAGCCCGCCGCAGCCAAATCCGGTTTGGCAACGTCCAGACGTCAGCCTCTTCCAAAGAGAAGACTGAGTCAGGGAATGGAAATATGGAGACTGAGCTGTTGAAAGAGGTCTTGGCCATTCAGGCCAATATGACGGAGGAAGGGCAAACAACCGTCAAAAGCGGCCAGGCGCTGAAGGAGGAGTTTTTCAAGAAAGACCACGGGACGGCCTTTTATGCAACTTCCGCCTTACAGGCACCGGTATCCCGGTATGAAGTGAAGGCCGGAACCATCATTCCGGCCGTGTTGATTACCGGAATCAACAGCGACTTGCCCGGATATCTGGTGGCGCAGGTCCGGGAGAATGTCTATGATACCGTCAGCGGCCGCCATCTCTTGATTCCCCAGGGCAGCCGGTTAATCGGAGTATATGACAGTAAATTGGAATATGGGCAGCAGCGGGTGATGGTGGTCTGGACCAGGATCATTTATCCCAACGGGTATTCGTTGAATTTGGAAAATATGCCGGGTGTGGACGGCAGCGGCTATTCCGGCTTTAAGGACAAAGTGAATAATCATTATGGGAAACTGTTCGCTGCGGCTTTCCTGACCAGCGTTTTAAGTGCGGGCGTCAAATATGCGACGGATTCCAATAAGGACCAGTCGGGTTACGACGACGCCCTTGGCGAAGCCATGGCTGAAAATATCGCCAATCTCGGTACCCAACTGGTTGAGAAAAATTTGAATGTTCAACCGACCATCGAGATACGGCCGGGTTATCGGTTTAATGTGTTTGTCCATAAAGATTTCGTGTTAAAGCCTTATAGCTCTTTGTAATCCGTTTCTACTTTGATTTTCGCGAAGGGAGGGGAGGGCTATTAACGGAGTCAACAGCAAGCCGGCTGAAACCAGCCATGACCGGTTGTTGCAGATGCTGACGACTGCGGTTGGCAGTGAAGTGGCGGCATTGTTAAACGATGATCGGGTCGTTGAGTTGATGTTGAATCCGGATGGGTGTCTTTGGGTGGATAAATTAGGCGAGGGGCGTTCGTTCACCGGCTTGAAGATTCCGCCGGCCAACTCGGAACGGGTTATCTATTTGGTGGCCAGCTCCACGGGGGCGGTTTGCAATGCGGAACATCCGATCTTAAGTGCAGAGTTCCCTGGGAGCGGCAATCGTTTTCAGGGATTGTTGCCTCCGGTTGTCAGTGCGCCTGTATTTACCATCCGCAAAAAGGCATTGATGGTGTTTACTTTGGATCATTATGTGGAACAGCGGATTATGACGCCTGCCCAAAGGGAAGCGATTGTCAAAGCGGTACGGGATGGGTGATTCAACGGGATCAGGAAAAAGAAAAGGAGACCTATGCCGCACACTTAAAGACCTTTTTGACTGAAGCAGAACGTATTTTTACGTTGTTTAAAGAGTTGATGGCCGAAGCTGAACCCTGGATGATGAAGAAACTTTAACCTATCTTCATAGCTGTGTATCGCCGAAACGGCACCGGGTACGGGTTCCTGAAATACCGATGTATCTGGATGCAATATTGGCCGATACGCCGCTTATCGGTGGGATGGAACCGCGGCTCGGAAATTATCATCTACGGGTCGTGTCGGTGATGGGATTTCCGGGAAGCAGTATTCCCGGGATTTTGGACAATCTTAACCGGTTGAATTTCGAGTATCGCTGGGTGACTCGGTTTTTGCCGCTGGATAAAATGGATGCCCTCCAAGAGATCAACCGTTACCGGAAACAATGGTTCGCCAAGCGCAAAGGGGTCATGACCCTTATCCGGGAAACCGTGTCTCAGAGCGAAAGCGCCATGGTGGACAGCGATGCGTTGAATAAAAGTTTGGATGCTGATGCGGCGGCTCAGGAATTAGGGGACGATATGGTAAGCTATGGCTATTTTACTGCCGCGGTGGTGGTTTGGGATGAGGACAGTGCTGCGGTTGAAAAGAAAGTCCGTGCCATTGAGAAAACCATTAACAGTTTAGGCTTTACGGTGATTGCTGAAACATTGAATGCGGTGGATGCCTGGCTGAGCAGCCTGCCGGGGCATTGCCGGGCCAATGTGCGGCGTCCGTTGTTCAGTTCGTTGAACTTGGCCCATGTGTTTCCCCTTTCGGCCATTTGGGCGGGGCCGCAAATGAACAAACATCTGAACGGTCCGGTGCTCATGTATACGCAGACGCCGGACGGTACCCCTTTCCGCTTAAGCCTTCATGTGGGCGATGTGGGCCATACGATGATTGTCGGGCCCACCGGAGCCGGTAAATCGGTGTTGCTTGCCACGTTGGCGGTACAGTTTCGCCGTTATCCCAATGCCCAAATCTATTTTTTCGATAAGGGAGGCTCTTGTCGGGCGTTAACTGCCGGCGTCGGCGGGGATTTTTATGATTTGGCGGATGAAGAGGCCGGTGCATTGTCATTTCAGCCTCTGGCCAATATCGATGACGACCATGAACGTTCTTGGGCTGCGGAATGGGTTTATGACATTTTACGGGGCGAGAATGTAGAGATTACGCCGGAGGTCAAGAAACTGGTCTGGACCGCGCTCAGTTCGCTGGCGACGTCTCCCAGGGACCAACGGACCATCACCGGATTGACGCTATTACTTCAGGACAATGCGTTGCGGCAGGCCCTGGAGCCCATCACGATTAACGGTGCTTTCGGCAAGTTGTTCGATGCCACCTTTGATAACCTGGATTATGGCAACTGGCAATGTTTTGAGATGGAGAAATTGATGAATACGCCGGCCGCTGTGCCGCCGACTCTGAGCTATCTCTTTCACAAACTGGAGCAGCGGTTTACCGGAAAGCCGACGATGATGATTTTGGACGAGTGCTGGCTGTTTTTGGATAATCCCGTGTTTGCGGCGAAGATCCGTGAATGGCTTAAGGTGCTCCGTAAATCCAATGTATCCGTGTTTTTGCGACCCAATCGTTGCAGGATGTGGCCGGCAGCCCAATTGCGCCTGTCATTGCCGAGTCCTGCCATACCAAGATTTATTTGCCCAATTCCAATGCGGGTGATGAACGGACGGCTGAGACGTACCGCATGTTCGGCTTGAACGGCCGGGAAATCGAGATCATTTCCATGGCTACGGCCAAGCGTCAATATTATTACAAAAGCACGTATGGGTCCCGCCTGTTTGAATTGGCACTGGGCCCGGTCGCTTTGGCGTATTGCGCTGCCAGCTCCAAGGAGGATCAGCTTATGGTGAAGCGGATATTGGCGGAGAAAGGGAAGGAAACCTTTAATGAACATTGGCTGAAATACAAAAAGCTTTATCATGAAGCCGACGTATACCGGGAATTAAAAAATTATGTGGAAAGGGGTTGACCGGATGAAACGAAGGGCCGCGGTGATCGGGTTTGTTTGCATATTGTTTGCGTTTACTTCGCTATTCCCTCCGTTGCTGCCTCGGGCGGAAGCTGCGATTTCTGTTATTGACGTCTCGAATTTGGCGAAAATTATTCAACAACTTTCCGTGATGGATAAGCAATTGAAAAAGTTAGAAGAAGGGCTGAAACATTTGCTCAAAATTAAGGTTGAAGTATTTGCAAAAGTCAAAGCCGGTCTGTCCGGGGTTTTCGATAAATTGTCGGATTTCCGCAGCAAAATTAAGGGCTTGGCCTTTGATTATTCAAAGGTCGATGAAGTATGGAAATCGACCTATAAGAGCACTGATGACTTGAGGAAAATGCAAGACAGGGAGTTTGCCGACCATTTGAGAAAACTGGATGAAGAGACCAGTAAAGCGTTGTATGATGCCATGAAAGCCCAGTGCCTTATCGAAGAGATTGACAAAGACAAAGAATTATTGGAGATGTTGATGGACGAGTCATATCAGGCCCGGGGTATGTTGGAAGCCATGCAAATCGGCAATAAAATTAATTCGTTGCAAATGATGCAGTTGGCCAGGATGCAAGTGATCATGGCTGCCAGTTACCGGGCTCAAACCATGTATTATCAATGGGAGATGCAGGAAAAGATGAGCCAACGGGTTTATGCCGAGCGAAACCGGATCCAGATGGACAATCCGATTCAGAAAGCAGCCGTGGCGGGATTCCCCAAATTTTAGATGACAGGCGGAAAAGGAGTCGGCTTGGATGGAGAAAATGTGGAGAATGAGATTTGGCTTGTTCAGCCTGATGATACTGTTAACGGCCGGTATGGCTACTCCTAAAGCAGAAGCAAGTATGTTCGGATTTAAGTTTAAAGGTGGGCCGGTGTTCGATGCCGCTAAGTTTGTCGAGAATTCAAAAGCATTAGAAAAGTACTTTGAAAAGTTGGAATTGATGCAAAAAGAACTTAAACATCTGGAAAAGATGAATCATAGTACGGTCCAGGTAACCAAAGCTTATGTTGTCAGTGTATTCAACCGGTTGATTATGGTTCGGAATACGGTCAGGGGTATAACTTACAGCTATGCGTTGCTGCAAAAGGAATGGGATGATACGTATAAAGATTTTGCAATCTTTCATGGGATGAAGGCCTCTGAGTATGCCAAACATTTAATGGTTTTGGACGACAAGACCAGCAATGCTTTGCTGGATGCCCTGAAGGCCCAGGGGTTTATCGTCGATATTGACGGGGATCATTTTGTCTTAAAGGGGCTGATGGACCAGTCTCTGGATGCCCAAGGAATACTGGGAGCATTACAGGTCGCCAATTATATGGCTGCGTTGCAAACGGCCCAGATGACCCGGATGGAAGTTGTGATGACCATGAGTTTCCGGGCACAGACTCTTTATTATCGATGGAAGATCGAGGAGAAGATGTCCAAGCGGGCTTATGCCGAGCGAAATGCGCTCAATTGCGATAATCCCATGAATCAATCGTCCGCCGGAGGAGCATTTCCTTCGTTTTAAATTTTAAAAAACTCACTTGTGCACTTAGGAAAGGGGTTGGCCCAATGGATCCAAAGAGTTTGTTCGTTCCTGATTTATTCACTTTAACGACGATGATGACGTTTATCCAGAATGCCTGTGTCAGTGCAATGAAGCATTTAACCGTATATGCTCACCGGTTAATGTACTTGCTGGCCGGTCTTGATTTGGTAATATCGGTTTTGATGCATTTGGACGAGGCGGATCACCTGAAAATATTGGTGAAGAAGATCATCAAATACGGCTTTTTCATTTATTTGATTACTAATTATAACAGTCTGTTGAATATCCTGATGAAAGGGTTCATGTTTTTTGGAAGGGTAGCCGGATTGTCCATATCCAAGCCGTTAACCGAAGCGGTGATCACGAATCCGGCCGTCATCGGAACCTATGGATTGTATTTGATTAAAGACGCGGTCAATGTCGTCTTGAGCCAGGCAACGGCTACCGTGACCTTTGATCCGGTGCTGTTGATGAATATCGTTGTCCTGTTTGCCATCGCCTTGTCCTATTTTGCCGTGGGAATCAATCTGTTCCTGCTGTATGTCGAGTTTTATATCCTGGGTGCCCTTTCCATTGTGCTGGTTCCGTTCGGAGTCAACCAATTTACCTCGTTTATCAGCCAAAAGGTGCTTAATGCCATGATCACCATCGGCATTAAATTGATGGTTACGGTGTTTATCGTCAGCTTGGTGATGCCCTTCATGTTGTCCATCGATATGCTATCGCCGGATGTGGTTAAAGACGGAGCATTGGCTGAAGACAGTGCTTTGCAAAAAAAATTGTATCTGTTATTGCCTTGTCTGGCCATGGCGTTCCTGACCATCCATGGCCCGAACCTGGCCATCAATCTCTTATCCGGCGGCGTAGGAAGCTTCAGTGTCAGCGCAGCTCTGGGGGGGAATGATGGGCGCAACACGTTTGCCGATGACGGTAAGTGAATTTAATATTGCGGGAAGAAGACAAAAGGGACAAGGAGGCAATAAAGATAATGATGGGCAAGGAAATAATCCGGCTAGTGAAGAAAGTGAAAGCTTAGTAATTGGTGCTCATCGGTCTGTGAATATGATGAGTAATTCAGAATACGATAATACACATTTATCTGCCCAGAATATGCGCAATAAAATTGGATAGCAGCATGACATTTTAGTTAAATATGAAAGGATAACGGTTTTTAATTTTATTAACCTGGACTTCTGCTTGTTCAACGATATATTCAGGCGTTTCATTAAAATCAAGCCATCCAAGGTCATGCCAGAGAAAATATGGAAGCTTATTTTTGGGTTTTGCTAACCAAACAAGGGTAAAGGATTCTATTCGACGTGCGAAGGCAAATGGGTCAGAAGAAATAGCAATAGGCTTATAATCGTCGATTAAAATCTGTAAAAGAAGTCGATTTTCATCTATATGTGTAATTCGAAACTTTTGTGATTTTTCTATGAGCAATTCAGTTCTTTGAATTATTTCCTTTTCATAATTGTTAGGGTTTTTACGGGACGATACTATCTGTATCGGGAACTTTCCTTGGGGCATGGCGGAAAATGCATTGGACGAAAAGACGATACTCAATGCCACCAGGAAGACAAATAAAACTTTTTTCATCACGATAACCTCCTAGGTATAATTTTTTATACTACTCACTGGTAAATTGTACCTGAATTATTTATAATTGTAAATATTGGAAATATAGGACTGTCTCAAAAAAGGAGTGTAGTCGATGGCTATAAGCGATGGCAGGAAACTCGAGCATCAATTGGGAGAAAAGTTAACCTATTGGCAAAAGTTCAGACAGCTTTCCAAAGAAGGCATGGCTACATTATTAATATTATGAAACGCTACGGTCTAATTGAATAAATGATTTTATATAGGAGGTTTAAATTAATGATTATAAAAAAATTTCATAAAATTATTTCTTTTATAGTGATAAATATCATTATTGTTTGTGGATGCCATTTTAAATCCAATGCTGCTTCGGATAAAATTAATTCTTATTTATCATCTTTTGCTCAATCGATTGAAAAACAACCCGATAAATTTGAAAAAATTGTTGATCCGGAAGGATTCGTTCTGGTGAGGACATATCTATCCGGATACGGGTATCGAGGGAAAGAAGTGTATGAAAAGATTAAACCTTCAGACATCCCCGGAAATTTGGAATTTAATCTCGTAAAGGGCGAACAGGGCCAACATTTTTGGAAATTCAGTGATGATCCTACATTCGCTAAAGATTCTTTTTGAGGGTGAACAGTAGAATTTAGCGTAATGAATCTATTTTTGCGATTGGGAAATCGATCTTTGGAAAATATGAAGTCGAGGGAGACAAAATAATGAAAAAAGTTGCTTTCCTCATACTCTTTATCATGTTCACAGGGATGTCGGTTCAAGTTCTCTTTCAAATGGCATAAACCACCTAATAAAAGTAAGGATTTTTCAACATTGGCTGGTATTATCTAAATACGGAAAATGGCGACTTATGGCATCGACCTTATTATGCTGATAATGACTACAAAGATGAATTTGTTCAGAATGTCATCGATTTACAGTGGTAGTGTCATGAAATTACAAGGTATGGTGGTAAAAGAAAATGCCGATAAAGATTTAATCATTTGATTTCGATGGAGAGTGGTTGCCGTTTGAATGTCCAGGACAACCGGCTTGGTCCGGAGAATGCAATATGGCCGTTCGAATTCCCGGGAATAAAATACTGTCAATATCTGATATGGGTTCTTTGTGTACTTTTATCGTTGTTTGCTTTACATCTTGCCAATTGGTCCCTGGGGAAACTTTTTTATATCAATCTCACTGCCAGTGAGCCCAGGGGGGTATACCGGATCGTCCCGCTGGACGGGGAATTAAAACGGGGGGATCGCGTCTTTTTCGAAGTGCCGGAAGCAGCCCGACCATATGTTTTCGGCCGTCAATGGCTTTCTCCGGGCGCTTTGTTACTCAAAGAAGTGGGAGCGCTTCCGGGAGATGAGTATCAGATAAATGATACGGCTTTTTTAATTAATGACGTATATATCGGCCCTGTTTCCGCCGTCGATCGGCATGGACAACCCTTACCCCGCTTGCGGGGATTTTTTAGGGTACCAGATGGATATTTTTTACCCATATCCCAACATATAGAAAATTCCTTTGACGGTCGGTATTTTGGGGTTGTTTCGACCGGTTTAATCCGCGGCAAAGCGGTTCCGGTCTGGATTATCGATTGAGGAGGTCTATGAATGAAAGGATATCAAAGCCATGAAACCTTTCTCGCGGATGCCCGGATGATTCTTCATAGGGTGTTTATGGCCATGGTTTTTGGGATGATGTTACAACTGACCCTCTTCTATTTTCTGTTTGTACCAGCCTTTAAGAAATTGCAGACGGTGACCATTGCCGGCGTTCCGGTGACGAGCAGTCAGTTTATAAAGTATAATCTGAATTTTCAGGAGATACTGAACATCAAACCGGCCAACGTTTATCTCAATCCGGACGAACAGCGGTTTTTCAGGGGGGCCAAACGGGTACCTGTTGAATACTACCGGTATTTTATGGACCTCTGGACCAATCAAGCTTTTGCCAATACCAACCGCAAAATGAGGAGTGCGTTTCGTCTGTCTTTTCTGGCGTATTCTTTTTCATTGGCCTATATCGCCTTCTTTTTCCATAAATCCAAGAGAATGACAAGCGATACGTTTGTCCGGGGAACGGAGTTCATTCCGATTGAAAAATTAAACCAGCGTTTAAAAGAGAAAGTCAAGGCCGAAAATTATCAAATATCCAATATAACCATTGGTGATACGGTAATCCCCTTTGAGATGGAAACCAGCCATTTTTTAGTCTTAGGGGCCACCCGGACCGGAAAAGGTGTCCTGTTGAACCAGATGATCCGGCAGATTAACGAGCGGAAGACCAAGCATTTCACCGGCGATAAAATTATTCTATATGATGTGAAAGGAGAATTCGTCAGCAAACATTACGATCCCAATAATGATATCATCTTTTACCCGTATGACAAGCGTTCGGTGGGATGGAATATCTTTAATGAAATCGAGTCTTATCCTGACTTTGACACGGTTGCCAAGAGCCTGTATACGGCCACCGATACTCGGGATGAATATTGGTATAACTGTGCCCGGGATGTATTCCGTATGGGTTTGGTCTTTTTGAAACAGGCCGGTGCCACGACCAACAGAGATTTATGGGAGTTCTTTTCTCAGGATCTGGAGACCATGAAAGAGGTTTTGGAGGGGCTGCCTTTGGCCGAAAAGGGCGCACTCAAGCATATTGCCCAGCCTGAAACCAATCAGGCAGCGACCATTCTCTCCATCGTCCAGGAACGGATTCAGTTTTTCCGCTATCTGGTGGACATTGACGGCCCGTTTTCGCTTCGGAAATATATCCGGGATGAACAAAACCGGAAAAACTTATTCTTATTGAATATCCTGAATTATTCGGATATTTTTAAACCTTTGATGACGTTTGCTATCGACACAATTATCCGGGAAACCTTATCCCTTCCTGACAAGTTGGATCGACGGATTTTCTTTGTGTTGGACGAGATTGGTTCACTATACCGTTTGGATTCCTTGTTGAACCTATTGACGGTGGGCGCCTCCAAGGGGGCCAGTCTCATCTGTGCCAACCAGGATATCGGGCGAATTGAAGATACGTATGGAAAGAGCAATGCGAAGACGTTCTTTAACAATTTCAATACCAATTTTATCTTGCGTATCAATGAACCTGAGACGGCAGAGTTTCTGAGTAAAGCTATCGGCGAGAAACAAGTCATTCGGCGGGTGGAGTCCCGTCAAATGGCGACCTCCAAATACGGGGACAGCCGTGGCCTTTCGGAACAGGAAAAGACGGAACGATTGTTATTGCCGACAGAGTTTCAAAGTATCCCCAATCTTGAAGCCGTGGTCAAAATCTCCAATTTCGGGGTTTCCCGGCTGAAGATTCCCAAGGTTTTTTACCCGACGACTCAGGAGTATTTCATCATGAGGTCGTTTGAATGAAACATTTACATACATCGGGTATCTGGGGCCATGTGTTGGGGAGGAGCGTTTTTGATTTGCAACCGCGACATGATAAGATATTTATTTTTACATTAATTATTTTGACTTTTGGAATTATCGTGTGGCATAGCCTGCAAATGCTGGATGTTAAGGAACAGATGGAGAGATATTTGAGTGAAAAGTATGGGAAAGAGTTTGTGGTGAGGAGCATAAAGTACATTTATCCTTATCTTGGAGGGAATCTGGAGATTCGAGGCATTGCCAATCCTGTAGACGATCCCAATGTAAGGTTTGAAATAGTAAAAGATGCTGAAGTGAGCATGTTTGGTTATGGCAAATATAAGGAGTTTCCCCTATATATCTATAATTTATGGGCTAAAGAGGCCAGAAGCAAATTCATAAAAATATTGGGAAATGAATTGGTCCATGTTTCATTTTGGTTTGAGGATGAAAAAAAAGAATTAAAAGGCAAAACCATTCATCTAGATGAAGCAGAACGACTTTTTCCCAATAGGATAGAACTTGTTGTTATTGAGCCAAGATTTATTGAAAGTTCGGAATATGAGAGAAATTTTGTTGATTTTTCTAATTTATTTGAAGGTAAGGTCTCAGCTAATTTGGGAAAAGATCTCTATTTAACTATACAAAAGTTGAGGTTTGACAATTACAAAAATATATCGTTATTTGTGGCATATTATAACCAAAAATATCGAAAAAAGGTAGAAGAAAAAATTCATAGCTTTTTTAAGAGCGGCATTTATGATTTTAATATCCCGGAACAATATTTATTATGCAAATTTAGGATTGATAACATTAAAGATATTACTAATCCGGAAGATATCGGCAGCCATATAAGTTTGGCAATGGGTGATTGTTTTCTTTGTGAAACGGTATCTTGCAAATTTAATGGTGAATGGTGGATGAAAAGCATTTCAAACTGAAGGAGTGGCTTTATTTGAAGCTAAAACGAAACCGACTTTTTATTGGTTTAATCATTATCCGAATACGCGATATTATAGTGAGAGTTATAATCGGGATTTGTGGGAGAAGCAAAAAAGAGAAAAATACGGAAATGGCAGACGGATATATCAATAGGGATATATTGTCGGAATAATAGGGTTAAGACGTATGGATGAAGTTATTCCTTACAAGTATAGGGGTTTAAGTAATGAACTTTATATTTAGGAAGGATGAAAAGACAATGAAAAAACGTTTTTGTTGGATTATTGTTATTGGAATGTTATTAGGTGTGTTTGAAATTCTGCTACCGGATATAAAAGCTGAAACGAAAAAGGCAGATTTTTATATTAACGGGTATGCAGCGAAGATCGAATACGATTCGAGGAAGTGGGAGGTTGTTGAAGGGCCATATTTCAAATTGCTTCAAATCAAAAATGAATCGAGAATAGCGGCAGTTAGTGGTATACGCTTTGTTTCAAATTTAGATTTGGAGGATTATGTAGCTGCATACAGTGAACAACTTAAAATTGAAAGTATTAATGGAAAAGTATTGAAATCTACTTTAAACGGGTATATTTCCAAAATCAATAATAGGCAAGTTACCACATTCACGATGATGATCGTCAAAGATGGGCCGGGCTATTACGTTTTAACCTTTGGATGTGTACAGGAGCTATATCCAAAATATATTAATGAAGCTTTAAAAGTTTTTCAAACATTTCAAATTCTTGAACCTTCGACTGAAGAGATAATCGATGATCCTGAGATTTTGGAATTGTTAAAGTGGTTGGATGAATCAGCGGGATATGATGATGAAGCTGTGGCTCAGAATTTGTCTCCTGATGGATCTGAACTTATAGGCTTGTGGAGGTATCAAAAGAATCCTCAATTTGCCCGTTTATATGCTGAGGATGGCACATTTATTGAAAATCTGAATGAAGATGGTTCAGACTATGCTGCTGGATATTGGAAATATGATCCTGGCAGGCGAGTGATTATACATTTTTATGTAACAGCCATAAAAGATGGTGAAGAAGTTATTGATCAGCTGCCATATAAAACATTGAACCTTGCGATTAGAAACTTTGATAAAAAGACGTTGTATGGATATTTTATCGAAAATCTGACAATTCAAAGGCTTGTTAAGGATTAGTATTACGGATTTCAAGAGTGGGCGGATGTTTCAAATTTAAATCAATTGAATTTCGTGATTAAAGGGGTGGTTCGGATTTGAACCCCCAAAAAAACCATATTTGCTTATTTACGGTTTGATTGCCCTGGTCCTGGGGGTCGTAATGTGGAATAATTGATGATATTAATCGAATAAAACGTATTGAGGATGTTAGTAAATTTATCAATCCAGAATCCATATATCTATATTAATAATCTTATATGGATTTAATATGGGGGTAAGAATGGCTGGCTTTAAAGAAAATTTAATTTTTAAGCAAAATTGCATACGTTGATTTCATTGACAGCAAATCAAGATGTTCGCTGACAGGAAAGCCTGGGAGTTGTCTCCGGCGAAAAAGAGTTTGCAGCTTGCGGAGGAAACGCCACAGAAGATGATAGCCCGCGAAAAAAGCGGAATGGCGAGATAACCGATACAGTTTGCAGGAGCTTCAGATTTTTAATCGAAACATATCTAGTGGGCATCGATATATGCTTGTAATTGTTCATGCCATGTTTCGGTATCATATTCCATAGGTACGGTGGGTTCACCAAAGAGCAGGTCCAAGAGGTACCTTGGAGTGCGGCCGCCGATGGTCATGGACTGGATACAGGACACACAATAGACGCAAACTTCCTGACAGGGCATAGATTGGGCCCGTTCTTTCATTTTTTCATGGATTTGTTCCACGGGGAGTTTCGGATAATAGCTGTCTCCGCAGCAAAGAGACTGTGTCCCGTGATGTTTTGTCTCAATAACGGTAATGTTCATTTTTTGCAATAAATTTCGCACTGCCAGATGGACTTGGGGTTTTTGCCGTACCGGGCAGGCATCATGGACCGACATCGGCAATCCCTGATAATCCGGATAAGGGAACCCTTCCAATCCGTCAAGGACTTCCCATAATGAAATGGTCGTAATACCTTCGTATAACTGACTAAAGCGCCGGTCGCATCCGGGACATACGTTGATGATGGCGGAACCGGCTTCGAGCCGGGGATGATGATGACAGCAAATTTTATGGAGGGCAACTTCGCCATAGTGGTTATTTAAATATTTCAAGATTTTATGTTCGGTTTCCGGTTTATAGAGACTTAAAGCACAACCAGGATTGAAATAGAGTCTGGCCATTATGGATTCCTCCCGGGTTAGTGAATGCTTTGTAATGTAAATTGATATGGATATTATAGCATAACAGCGTACGAGGTAATATCGTATGAAAATGGACGGGGTGAAATCATGAAGAATACGGCGGTTGTGTATAAGTCGAAATACGGCAGCACGGCGAAGTATGCCGCTTGGATCGCGGAAGATGCCGGGGCGGATCTGTTTGAAGCAGGTCGGATTAGAGCGGATCGGTTGCAGGAATATCAGACCATCGTTTATTGCGGCGGCCTCTATGCCGGCGGAATTCTCGGGTTTTCTTTTATCAAAAAGAATTATCCGAAGTTAAGGGATAAACAGTTGATTGTGGTGGCGGTGGGTGCGACCACCCAATCGGAAAAAGCGAAGCAAGAGGTGAAGGCGAAAAACTTCACCGATGCGATGCAGGAGAATGCACTGTTGTTTGTATTGCGCGGCGGATTAAATTATCCGAAGATGAATTGGCTGGATCGGTGTTTAATGTATATGCTGAAGAAAGCGATCCAATCCAAAAGGCCGGAGGAACGGGATGACGATTCCCTTGGGATCCTGGCCACTTACGGAAAGGTGGTCGATTTTACGGATCGCAGTTCCATTGGACCGGTTCTTGAGGCCATCAGGAAATCAAACAATCAATCTCCTAATGCTTAAAATAAGCATAACGCCACCGTTCCGGCAGGCAATTATTTTTATAATAACGTTTTTAACGATTCCAGCCACCGCTGATATGTTTCCCGGTAAACCGGGGCGGTCTTGGGGTTCGGTTCGATGGTTTGAATCGTTTTCAGTCCCGCAAAAGCCTCAGAGAAATCTCGGTAAATGCCGGCTCCGACTCCGGCGCCCCGGGCTGCCCCTTGGGAACCGTCAGTGTTGTAAAGTTCCACGATGGCCCCGGTGACGGTGGCAAAGGCTTCGCCGAAAACCGGACTTAGGAACATATTGGCATGCCCGGCTTTGACTTTTTGGATTTGGATGCACATTCCGGCCATGATGTCGATCCCGTATTTTAAAGCAAAAACGATGCCTTCTTGGGCGGCACGGAGCACATGGGCGGTTCGGTGACGGGTAAAGTCCAATCCGTGGAGGGATGCACCGACGTTCCGATTGGCCAGGGTACGCTCGGCCCCGTTGCCGTATGGGAAGATCAATAAACTGTCAGAGCCCGCCGGGACGGTAGCGGCCAATTCATCGAGACGGCGGTAGGAGATCTTGGTTTCCGGGACTTCCGTCAACAGATCCCGCAGCCAGCGGTTGAGAATGGCTGTACCGTTCAAACACATTAGGACGCCATAACGGGGAACCGCCGAAGTGTGATTTACATGGATAAACGTATTGACCCGCGACTGGGGATCGGAACTCGGCTGCTCGCCGACACCGTAAACTACTCCGCTGGTCCCGGCGGTTGCGGCGACTTCGCCAGGATGGAGGACATTCAGTGAGAAAGCATTATTGGGCTGGTCGCCGGCACGGTAGGAGACTTTGGTTCCTGGGCGTAAACCCAGCTCGGCCGCAACGGACGGAGTAACTTCGCCTTGGACGGAGAAGACCGGGACGATGTCAGGCAGCAATTCCGGGCTAATCTGAAAATACTCCATCAGAAAATCAGCGGGACGCTCTTCCCGAAAATCCCACCAAATGCCTTCCGACAGCCCTGAAGGCGTGGTTTTGATCTCTCCGGTCAGGCGCATGGCGATGTATTCGCCGGGGAGCATGGCTTTGTGGATTTTTTGATAAATCTCCGGTTCGTTTTCCCGGACCCATTTGAGCTTGGAGGCTGTAAAGTTACCGGGAGAATTGAGTAAACGGTTGAGGCATTTCTCATGGCCGATGGCGTCAAAAGCCTGGGTACCGACGGGGACCGCCCGGCTGTCGCACCAGATGATGGCCGGACGCAATACCTGAAGGCCGCGGTCCACCAGGACCAAACCATGCATTTGATATGCAATGCCAATGGCCTGAATGTCATGGAAGTCGACATTTGCGCGTTCTTTCAACAAAGCTGTGACTTGTTTTAAATTTTGCCACCACTCGTCCGGATGTTGTTCAGCCCAGCCGGGCTGAGGGGAGTGGATGGCCATCTCGGTTTCCGGAGCGGTCGCTGTAGCTACCATATTTCCGCTTTGGATTTCGACAAGACTTGCTTTAATGGAAGAACTGCCGAGATCATAACCTAGCAAAAAACCCATGAGTCAATAACCTCCTTCAGGCCATACGAAAACGCTTTTGAGTTCATTCGTATTATTCGGAGCCTCTGAAAGTATTCCTTTTTACGGATGGGTGAATTCGAATGATGAATAAAAATCACCCCTTGTCTAATAAGGCAAGGGGTGATTTTTAACGTGGGTCGGATTGAATTTAGCCGAAATTAATATCTTACATATCTTTTTTGGCTGGAGAAACAATCTTTGCAGTAGACCGGGCGGTCGCTGCTGGGCTTGAAAGGCACTTGGGCGCTTTCGCCGCAACTGGCGCAGGTTACCGTATGCATTTCGCGCTGAGTTCTGAAATCGTTGCTTTGGCGGACGCCACGGCTGTTTTGTTTGCGGGCTGCACGGCAGCTCGGGCAACGCCCCGGATTATTGGTAAATCCCTTTTCCGCAAAAAATTCCTGTTCGGAAACAGTGAAAACAAATTGGGCGCCGCAGTCTTTACAGTCTAACGTTTTGTCTTGAAACATAAAAAAACCTCCTCAAAATTGTACTTTGCTCTGTCCGTATAGGGAGACTGTTATTTTCCCTGTCATGGAGCAAAGACGATGAGAAGGGTAAATAATCTAATCTATAACCACTAAACTAATGAACTGAGCGACTTTAAGCATATCATACTCCGGTGAAAATGTAAAGCATTATATTTTCGGCGATGAGGGCAATCTTCGGGCATCCGTCAACCTTCCTCCAACTGTTCGGCCTGGACCAACCCTTTCTCTTTGCTGTCCAAGAAACTGACGCTAACGGTTTCACCGTCAAGGATGCTTTCGATCCACACCGGAGCGTTGTGATAATAAACATCGATCTCGGCATCACTTTCCAAAATTTCTTTCACCCGTTCGATATCCATGATTCAAGCGCTCCTTTTCATTGAATGATTGAATCTGAATATGGATAATCTGTGCAAAGCTGAATGAAAAAATACAGAGTTATTCCAATTCTTTTTGCTTTCCCAGGCAGGAAATAATCAGGGAATATTGAATTCTTGTTTTTACTGTTTTAGTGAGGAGAAAACATGTTGAAATACATTATCTTTGATTTTGACGGAACATTGGCAGATTCCAAGGAAGTGGCCATGTCAGCCTATAACCGGCTGGCGGAGAGACATGGATTTAACCGTTTGCATCCGGAGGACATTGAACACTTTCGGGCGCTTTCCATTGCCGAGCGATGCCGTTTTTTACGGGTGCCCATGTTTAAGATCCCGTTTTTGGCCGGTGAATTTTATGGGCTTTACCAGGAATCGATGAAGCATTTGACGCTTTTTCCCGGGATGAAAGAATTGTTGAACGAGCTTTCGAATCGGGGATATGGTATCGCAGTCATTTCATCCAATTCGGAGCAGAACATCCGAGAGTTTATCGCCAAAAATGCGCTCGATATCGGACAGGTGATTTGTTCCAGCCATATTTACGGCAAAGATAAGATGTTGCGCGGTTTTTTAAAGAAAAACCGGTTGTCCAATACAGAAGTGATTTATATTGGGGATGAGCACCGGGATATTATGGCGTGTAAAAAAATCGGAATTCCCGTGATTTGGGTCAACTGGGGCCTTGACCTGTTGCATTCCGTAGCCCCTGCGTCACCGGATTTCATTGTCGAAACACCGGAGGAGATTTTGGGGATCGTGGAAAGTTATCGGGGTAAATAATGGGTACTGGGTGTTTAATAGGTTCTGGGTTTAGGTGAGGAACGTTGCGCGTTCCTTCCGCAACCTAGCACCCAGAACCCGGAACCCCTAAATTATCTGGACACTGTGAACTGTGTATTATAACCTAATGATGGCATTAATTTTATATGAGGAGGAATCGTTATGAATAAACCGTTTGTTTTTGGAGACCAGTGTGAGTTTCAACCGGCCGGAGAAGGGGTCCGGCGGAAGATTTTGGCTTATGGCGAGAATCTGATGGCGGTTGAAGTCCATTTTGAGGAAGGGGCCGTCGGTGCTTTGCACCAGCATCCCCACACGCAACTTTCCTATGTATTGGAGGGCGAATTTGAGTTCGAGATCGGCGGTGAGAAAAATATCGTGAAGAAAGGGGATACCCTCTACAAACTGCCGAATGTGGTCCATGGGTGCCGTTGCCTTAAAAAAGGGGTTTTATTGGATATCTTTACCCCTTACCGGGAAGATTTTTTAACCAAAAAATAAAAAATAAATATAAGTAACGTATCCCTGAATTGAAAGTTACTTAAAGAAACCGGCCTCCAAGCATTGGGGTTTTTCCCTGGCTTTTGGAGGCCGGTTCAGTATAGGGCTATTTTACAGTACAGCGTTCATTTCCGAAGAATGATGTAATATGCAGCATGGGCCGGAACCATCCGTTGAACGAACTGATTCCAATCTTCAATTAAACGATCCATAAGGCATTCAAACAATCTTTCGGCCGGAGGGGTGGTTAATTGGAGGTTCTCCGAAGAAGCGGTCGGGATGTCATTGGGTTTCAAATAGTTTAAATTTAGAGAAGCTTTCAGAAATCTGTCGCGGAGAATTCGAATCAAGTTCAGATAACTTTGATGAAATTGAGGCGCGGGGATTTCCATCAGAGCGGTTAACTGTTGCATAATGGCTTCGATCTGGCCTCGGCTGGCCGCGGATAATTCCGGAATCGTACCGTTTTTCCTTTGATAGCTGAAGATGTATTGTTGTCGTTTGGCTAAAATGTTTTCAATTTTCTGGCTGATGAGGCGTTCCACTGCTGCCATGAAGTTAGCTGCGGTCTTTTCGGAGAAGGAATGATATCGGATAATGAATCGGGCTTTCATCCACGCATGAGCAAGATGGATGCTGATAATCTCATTCATTGGCAGATATCCGAGGGAGGAACCAAACGGAAGGTCCAAGCTTCGTTTCACTTCATTCATGGTGTTACACAGCAGTTGGGTTTGGGTCAAACTTAAGGGTTCCATGAATGGAAATTCGTTCGGGGAAGAAATGCCGTAAGTCATATCGTGGTGGGATAAAGGTTGTTTGGAAAGGGACATCCTGGTTAACCTCCTTAACTTTAACCTTAATCAAGTTATCGGTCGTTTTTGCCCCTGGTTTTAGATATTTTGGTAAAATTACGCAAATTTTTCGGTAAACAATATAAAAAATCAAACAACGGCGTAAAAAAATTGAAAAATAAACCGGCACTTAAAAAGAGCCGGTTTATTTATTCTTCGCTGGGCATGCCGCGGGGCGGAGCCGGTAAAAATTGAATGTCCGGATTTTTCTCCATGGCTTGCCGCAGGGCCCATTCGCTCCGGAACAAACCGACCGGAAGCCCGAAATTGTCTTCTACCAGCAGGTCACCTAAAAGGTTGATTTTGGACTTGGCGGTAATGCCTTTGCCAAAGAGCCAGCGGGCCGATATATAGGGAAGGTGTTGCAATTGGATTTCCACGCCGTATTCATGACGGAGCCGGTGTTCGAAGACTTCGAACTGGAGCGCACCGACGACTCCGATGATAAAGGACTCAAAGCCGCTGTCGGGTTGTTTGAAGAGCTGGACAGCTCCTTCCTGTGTCAGTTGGGTAACGCCTTTAATGAATTGTTTCCGTTTCATGGTGTCTTTCGGTTGCACTCTGGCAAATTGCTCCGGAGGGAATACCGGGAAGTCTTCGAAACGGAATTTCCGCCTTTCGCTGCAAAGTGTATCGCCGATACCGAAGATGCCGGGATCGAAGATTCCCACAATATCGCCGGGATAGGCTTCTTCGATGATCGTCCGTTCCTGGGCCATGAATTGCTGGGGTTGAGCCAGTTTAATGGGTTTTCCGCTTTGCATGTGGAAGACGGTCATGCCCCGGGTGAATTTCCCGGAACAAATCCGGGCGAAGGCCAGCCGATCCCGGTGGGCCGGATTCATGTTGGCCTGAATTTTAAAGATAAAAGCGGAAAATTCCTCGGATTCCGGTTCGATCATCCCGATATTGCTGTTGCGGGGCGACGGAGGCGGTGCCAGTTTTAAGTACTGTTCCAGAAAGGGCTTGACGCCGAAGTTAGTCATGGCGCTGCCGAAAAACATGGGCGTCAGTTCGCCGCGGGCGATTTTTTCGGTGTCAAAACGTTCGCCGGCAGTATCTAATAATTCAATATCATTGCATAAGGATTCATAAATTTCCTCGCCTAAAATCTCCCGGAAAGCCGGGTCATGGACACTGCCGACGGTGGAAGGCAGGGCCCATTGGCCGTGGGTCCCGGTGCTGTCGAAAAGTTCAATCTGGGATAACTGGCGGTTGTACACTCCGCGATATTCTCCGTCGATACCAATGGGCCAGTTCATCGGGTAGGAACTGATACCCAGCACCTTTTCGATTTCTTCCATAAGTTCAAAAGGATTTTTACCGTTGCGGTCCAATTTATTGACGAAGGTGAAGACGGGGATGCCCCGTTGTTTGCAGACTTTAAACAATTTAATGGTCTGCGCTTCGACGCCTTTGGCAACGTCAATCAACATGACGGCGCTGTCGGCAGCCATCAGGGTACGATAGGTATCTTCACTGAAGTCCTGATGCCCCGGGGTATCCAAGATATTGATTTTGTAACCTTCGTATTCAAACTGCAATACGCTGGACGTCACGGAGATACCCCGCTGCTTCTCAATTTCCATCCAGTCGGAAACCGCATGTTTTTGGGCTTTGCGGGCCTTGACCGAACCGGCCAGATGAATGGCCCCGCCGTAGAGGAGCAGTTTTTCGGTTAAGGTGGTCTTTCCGGCGTCGGGATGGGATATAATCGCAAAGGTCCGGCGTTGTTGAATTTCCTTCGCAAGTTGTTCCGATGCAGTCGACACTGTATTTTCCTCCAGATTTTATTGGCTATTAGAACCAAGACTGTGGAATCTTGGGTAAGTACGCAGTTCACAGTAGACAGTGCACGGTTTAGACATGAGACGTAAGGCATAAGTTTCTTCTGGCTTCAATTTTCTGTATTCTGTCTTCATTCTGTCTTCTAACGCTTACCTCTGTGAACTGTGGCACCGTGTACTGTGAACTCTTATTAATATCGCTATCTCTTGTCTCGTTCGCTCATTTTTCAACCCATCTATTATAGCCTGAAAGGGGTTCGGGGACAAGAGGGCGGTTGGCAGGACGGCGGAAAGAATCGTGGAAATCGGTGGCAAATTAGGGCCCGCCTGTGGTATAATTTTTTACATTGGGTATTATGGATAAATTTTTGACGTAAGGGGAAACAACGATGGAGCAGACGTTGGAAAGACTGATTTTGCCCGAGGGATATCGTTCTTCTTTGGACCTGCGGGAAACGGAAGTCGCGATCAAACGGATTAAAGACTTTTTTGAAACGGCTCTTGCCAAAGAATTAAATTTGACCCGGGTTTCCGCGCCTTTATTCGTTCAGCCGGAATCTGGATTAAACGATAATTTAAACGGAGTCGAACGGCCGGTGACTTTTGATGTCCGTTCGCTGGACGGCAGTTCCTGTGAGATTGTGCATTCGTTGGCCAAGTGGAAACGGATGGCCCTGGGAAGGTATGGTTTTCATATCGGCGAAGGACTGTATACCGATATGAACGCTATCCGCCGGGACGAAGACGTGGACAATCTCCATTCCATTTATGTCGATCAATGGGACTGGGAGCTGGTGATCGACAAAACGGAACGGAACATTTCCACCCTGAAAAACGTGGTGAACCGGATTTATAAAGTATTTAAGGAAACGGAAGACTACTTAAGGAAGCTTTATCCTGTGCTTTCGACTAAGTTGCCTGAGACCATCCATTTCATTACCACGCAGGAACTTGAAGACTTATACCCCGGATTAACCCCGAAAGAGCGTGAAGACCGGATTGCCCGGGAAAAACGGGCGGTGTTCCTGATGAAGATCGGCGGCCGGTTGGCTTCCGGGGAGGTCCACGACGGCCGGGCACCGGACTATGACGATTGGGAATTAAACGGCGATATAATTTTCTGGTATCCGGTGCTGGAGCGAGCATTTGAAGTGTCTTCCATGGGTATCCGGGTCGACGAAGTTTCGTTGGTGAAACAGCTGAAAATCGCCGGATGCGAGGAACGGTTGAAACTCCAGTTCCATCGCGACTTGGTGGACGGGAAATTGCCGTATACCATCGGCGGCGGTATCGGCCAATCACGGATTTGTATGTTCTTTTTGGAAAAGGCTCATATCGGGGAAGTTCAGGCTTCGGTCTGGCCAAAAGAGATGCTTGATGCCTGTGAAGCGGCAGGCATTCAAATACTTTAGTGAGGAAGGACGGAGGAAAAGGTCATGAATAAAGTAACGGTAAGGCAATTGTTTAAAGATGCAGCCCCGTACATGAATCAACGCATTCAGGTATCGGGATGGGTACGGACCATTCGCGACTCGAAATCCTTTGGCTTTATTGAACTGAATGACGGGTCATTCTTTAACAATTTACAAATTGTTATCGATGATACTCTGAGCAACTTTGCGGAAGTGGTGAAACTGGGCGTCGGGTCAGCGATTGTGGCGGAAGGGTTGCTGGTGGAGAGCCCCGGGGCCAAACAGCCTTTTGAACTCAAAGCTGAACAGATCTATATTGAGGGCGAATGCCCGGCGGATTATCCGTTACAGAAAAAGCGCCATTCCTTTGAATTTTTGCGGACGATTGCCCATCTGCGGCCCAGAACCAATACATTTTCCGCAGTGTTCCGGATTCGTTCTTTGGCAGCTTATGCCATTCACAAATACTTCCAGGAACGGAATTTCGTTTACGTCCATACGCCGATCATCACCGGAAGTGACTGTGAAGGGGCAGGCGAAATGTTCCGGGTAACGACCTTGGATCCGAAAAATCCGCCATTGACCGATACGGGAGAGGTTAATTTCAAAGAAGACTTTTTTGGGAGAGAGACCAATCTAACGGTCAGCGGCCAATTGGAAGTGGAGACCTATTGTATGGCTTTCCGGAACGTGTACACCTTCGGTCCGACCTTCCGGGCGGAAAACTCCAACACTGCCCGGCATGCGGCGGAGTTCTGGATGATCGAACCGGAGATGGCTTTTGCCACGTTGGAAGATGATATGGCGTTGGCCGAGGATATGCTGAAATATTTGATCAACTACTGCCTGGAACATGCACCGGAAGAGATGAGTTTCTTCAATAACTTCATCGACAAAGGGCTGTTTGACCGCCTTGAAAACGTGGTCAATTCCGAATTTGCTCATGTAACGTATACTGAAGCCGTCGAACTGTTGAAGAAGGCCAATGCCAGTTTTGATTATCCCGTGGAATGGGGTAAAGACCTTCAAACGGAACACGAACGGTATTTGACGGAACAGATCTTTAAGAAACCGGTATTCGTCACCGATTATCCGAAAGACATCAAAGCCTTTTACATGCGGTTGAATGATGACGGTAAGACGGTTGCTGCCATGGATTGCCTGGTTCCGGGGGTCGGCGAGATTATCGGAGGCAGCCAACGTGAAGAGCGCCTGGATCTGTTGGAAAAGCGCATGGCCGAACTGAAACTCAAACCGGAAGACTATTGGTGGTATCTGGATATCCGCAGATATGGCGGGACCAAACATGCCGGATTTGGGTTGGGTTTTGAACGGGCTATCATGTATATCACCGGCATGAGCAACATCCGGGATGTGATTTCCTTCCCAAGGACGGTCAAGTCGGCGGATTTTTAAACTATCTCATGTTGGGATTTATATAAAATGGCATTGTGTACGGACTAACCTGCTCTTCAATGGGCAGGTTTTTTATATTCCATCTATTTTACCCTCAAATCATGGGTTGGTTTGCCGAAGATTATAATGAGAAGAAAAATTATGAACTTACGCTGCGCTATTTTGGAAACTTTATAGGGTGAGATTCGTTTATCAGGAATGGAAAGGGATTGAGAAGTGCAATTATTACAAAATGGGAAGGAAGAGACTAGATGAACATTGCATTTTTTTTGTTGCCTAAAAAAGATGTCGTGTATTTACCTTTAAAATCCACGATGCGGCAGGCAATGGAAAAAATGGATTATCACCGTTACACCGCACTCCCGATCATCGACAGCGAAGGCCGTTATGTGGGAACATTGACCGAAGGCGATTTGCTGCGTAAGATGAAAAATACACCCGGTTTAAGCTTTGAAGGGACGGAACGGGTCCCCTTGGAAGAGATACCCCGGCGCCTCAATGATAAGGCCGTTCCTGTTAGCGCCCAGATAGAAGATTTGCTTTCTTTGGCGATTATGCAAAATTTTATTCCGGTGGTCGATGACAGCGGCATTTTTATCGGGATTATCCGGCGAAGCCAGATCATTGAGTATTTCGCCAGGGAACGCCGACAGGAGGCTGCACGGCCGCTGCGTATGGTAAAAGGGGAATAGTCTGTCACGAGAATGTTAAACGGTTCAACCGTCCGGTGCCTTGCCGGACGGTTATTTGATTAGGGCAGGAATCGACAGTCGGTTGCCGAAGATATTTTAAATTCGGGTCCGATTGGACCACATGTGTTTAAAAAAAGAATGACAGTGGTTCTTTTTTAATGAATAAAGTTATGGCAGAATAGGTATATCGATAGGCGAAGCTATCGATGCCGATGAAGAGGTTAGCATGTTTAACGATCTGAAGCTTGAAGCCCATCGTCCGGCGTATCTTCAAATCAGGGATTATTTGAAAGCGCTTATTTTCTCCGGAGTGCTGCAATCCGGCGTTCGGCTTCCGGCGACCCGGGAGTTGGCTGCTGTTCTTGGAGTCAGCCGTAATACGGTTATCCAGGCGTATCAATATCTGGAAGATGACGGATTTATCCGGATTGTTCAGGGTCGGGGCGCTTTTGTGACCATGGAAGCGCCACCGTCTGAAAAGGCGGATGTTCCCTATGCGTGGGAGACACTGGTGACCGATTATGCCCGGACTGCGGTGGATCTGGATATTGAAAAAAAGGAACTGAAGTGGGAAAAGGGATATATCTCGTTTAAAAGCATTGCCCCGGATCCGCAGCTGTTTGAGATGGATGATGTCAAACGGTCTTTCTTGAACCGGGTGGCAGTGGAAGGCGAAAAGTTGCTGAATTACGGATATGCCCAAGGATATCGCAACTTGTTGGAATATTTGAAGCAATATATGAAAGCCAAAGGGGTTTCGCCCGATGGTAAAGATATTTTGATCACCAACGGTTTTACCGAAGGGTTTAATCTGGTGTTGGCGGCGTTGACCCGACCCGGAGACCGGATTGTTTGCGAGAATCCAACCCATAATACGGCATTGAAGATCATGCGCCTGGCGGGGCTGAAGGTTATTGGCGTTCCCATGCAGGAAGACGGCATGGATGTGGAGGAATTGAGCCGGGTTCTGGCTTCGCAGACGGTTAAATTGGGCTATCTGATCCCTTCATATCATAACCCCACCGGCATTGTGATGTCGCCGGAAAAACGCAAGACCGTACTGGAACAGTTTCAATGGTATCGGGTGCCGGTGGTGGAGGACGGGTTCAATGAAGAACTGCGGTATTCCGGAGCCCATGTGGCACCGATGATGGCGTTGGCGGATAACGGCAGCGGCATGATTTATCTCGGAAGTTTATCAAAGATTTTATTCCCCGGGCTCCGGGTAGGATGGATTATGGCCGATGCCCGTCTCATTTCCTATCTGGAAAGCGTTAAACGAAGCCTGAATATTCATACATCCTTCCTCGACCAAGCGATTCTTTATGAATATTTGCACACCGGCCAATTTGAGAAGTATCTGAAGAAAGCCCGTAAAGTATATCGGGAACGGCATCAACGGGCGGTGGAACTGGCGCGGCAGTTGATTCCCTGCCGCAAAGTCTGGGGAGAAGGTGGACTGCATATTTTTATCGAGTTGGAACCGTCGGTCGATGCCCGGCAGGTATTGGCTGAGGCGTATCGCGAGAAGGTCCTGTTTATGCCGGGAGATATCTTTTTCGTCAATCCGTCCGATGGTAAACATACGTTCCGGTTGGGCATTTCCCGGGTTACTCCGGACATCATGGAAAAAGGGTTTACGGTGATCGGAAGAGCCGTCCGGCGAGTTCAATCGGGATATACGGAGGCGAAGGAATGAGATGCAAGTGGGTTCTCAAATGAAAACGGAGGTCAATGGGATGCGTATATTTGAAAAGTCGAGAAAATTGGATAATGTTTGTTATGATATCCGGGGGCCGGTAATGGATGAGGCGAACCGGATGGAAGCCCAGGGCCATAAAATTATTAAGCTGAATATCGGTAATCCGGCTCCGTTCCACTTTGAAGCGCCGCCGGAAATATTGGAAGCCATGCATGCCAATTTGCCTCATGCACACGGCTATTCGGATTCCCGGGGCATTCCCGAAGCCCGTCAGGCTATCTTGGAATATCATCTCAGCCGAGGGATACGGAATATTGGCATGAATGATATTTATGTCGGCAACGGCGTCAGCGAATTAATCATGATCACCATGCAGGGACTGTTGGACAATGGCGATGAGATTTTGATCCCTGCGCCGGATTATCCCTTATGGACCGCTGCCGTGAATCTGGCCGGCGGAATTGCCGTCCACTACCGCTGCGATGAAAGTTCGGACTGGAATCCGGATTTGGATGATATCCGGAAGAAGATTACCCCCAAAACGAAGGGGATCGTCCTCATCAATCCGAACAATCCCACCGGTGCGGTATATCCGTTGGAAATTCTCCAAGGCATTGTGGATCTGGCTGTTGAGCATCAATTGATCGTTTTTGCCGATGAGATCTATGACAAGATCACGTATGACGGCGTTAAACATTATTCCATTGCTTCTCTGTCTGAGGATACGTTGTTTATCACCTTGAACGGTTTGTCCAAGTCCCATCGAATTGCCGGTTTCCGCGCCGGTTGGATGGTGATCAGCGGCAATCGGGCCATGGCCAAGGGATATTTGGAAGGATTGAATATGCTTTGCTCTATGCGGCTTTGCAGCAACGTCCCGGCCCAGTACACCATCAAGGCAGCTTTGGAAGGGCATCAGTCCATCGAAGACCTGGTATGTCCCGGCGGCCGCCTTTATGAACAACGGAATTACGCCTGGAAGCGGATTAACGAAATTCCCGGGCTGTCCTGCGTGAAACCCAAAGGGGCGTTGTATCTTTTCCCTAGGATCGACGTGAAGCGTTTTAATATCCGGGATGATCAAAAATTCGTATTGGATTTGTTGGTCGATCAGCATGTGTTATTGGTTCAGGGTACCGGTTTCAACTGGTTTGAAACCGATCATTTCCGGGTCGTTTTTTTACCGGCTTTACCGGACCTTCAAATGGCATTGGATCGGGTGGAAACCTTCCTCAAATCCTATCGCCAATAACGTCTGTCATCAGGATTCGGGAGGCGACTATGACCAAAGGTATCATCTTTTATATCGTGGATGTGTTCGCTGAGGCGAAATACTGTGGCAATCAATTGGCGGTAATCCGTTGCGGGGACCGGTTAACACCCCCTGAAATGCAGCAATTGGCCAAAGAGATGAATTATTCCGAAACCACGTTTATTCTCTCGGAAAAGGAGCGGAACGGGGGTTATGATGTACGAATCTTCACGCCGGTTACGGAATTGCCGTTTGCCGGCCACCCTACATTGGGTACGGCATGGATCATTCGCAAGGAAATCCTTCAACGGCCTATGGAAAAGGTCTGTTTGAACTTGCCTGTTGGCCAAATCCCGGTGTCCTTTGATACTGAGGCGACGAGCGAAGAAATTATCTGGATGAAGCAGAATTCTCCCTTTTTCGGGCTGAGTTTCGAACGGGAGAAGATGGCGGAAGCCCTCGGGCTTGACCCGGAAGCCATCGACTCCCGCTATCCCATTCAAGAAGTGTCCACCGGATTGCCTTTTATTATTGTTCCTTTACGTCGTTTGGCGGACATTAAAAAAGCACGGGTTAATCAACAGTTGTTAGCAGCATTGACCGAATCGAGCGCTGCCAAGGATGTACTGGTTTTTTGCCCGGAGGTTTATAATGAAAGAAATACCTTGAATGTGCGGGTGTTCGTCGATTGCTTGGGAATACCGGAAGATCCGGCTACCGGCAGCGCTAATGGGTGCTTAGCCGGTTATTTGGCCCAATACCGTTATTTCGGGACGGATCAATTCCAGATCCGGGTTGAGCAAGGAATGGAGATCGGGCGGCCGTCGGTATTACACTTGAAAGCGGATGCCTCAAGCCGTGATATATCCGTTGAAGTCGGAGGCCGGGTGTTTATGGTCGCCCGGGGAGAATTGGTGTAAAAAGGTGAAGGAGCGGGAATTTTTAGGATTGGAGGTTTCGCAATGGGCAAGATTTTATGCTTTGTTTATCCGGAGATGGCAGATTTCGAAATTACCTTACTATTACACCGGTTGCGGAAATTAGGCCGGAAAGAAATCCTCAGTGTGGCTGTTAAGAAGGAGCCGTTAATGAGTCAGGCGGGATTGGTGTATTTGCCCCAATTGACAATGGATGAGGCGTTGGCCATGGATAAAGCCGACGTTGAAGCGTTGATCCTGCCGGGCGGTCCCATTCAGGAGCAGCCTCCGGGGTTGACTGAACTGATTCAACAGTTGGACCGCGAGCAAAAGTTATTGGCTGCCATTTGCTTTGCTCCTCAGTTTTTGGGGAGAGCCGGCATTTTGGACCGACATCAATTTACCACTTCCTGTTCGGAACAGCATATCCGGGATTTAGGCGTTCCCGATCCCTACCCGCGCCATCGTTTTGTGAAAAAGCGGGTGGTGGTGGACGGTCATGTGATAACGGCGGAAGGTCGGGCCTTTGTTGACTTTGCTTATGAAGTCTGTGACTGGCTCGGCATATTCGAGAGCCCGGAACAGAAACAGCAAATGTTGCGGGATAATAAAGGAGATACTTAATACGATAAAAAAAGAAGCGGGGAAGAACCCCGCTTCATTGTTTCATAAAGGCCGTTATTTGGGGATGCAGATGACCTGGCCGACTTGGAGATGATCCGGATCAACCCCGGGATTGGCTGCCAGTAATGCATCCAAGGATACATTATGGGCTCTGGCGATGCGGTAGAAGGTATCCCCGGCCCGTACAGTATAGGATGTGGTATTGGGCGGGCAGGTGGGGGTTCCGCCCGGGATGCAGATGATCTGTCCGACGCGGAGGTTGTTGGGATCCAAGCCCGGATTGGCGGCCAAGATGGCATTGACTGTCACGTTAAAGCGAGTGGCGATGGCAAACAGGGTATCTCCGGACTGGATGACATAGGTTATGCTGCCCGGTGGGCAAGTGGTCGGTGGTACGCCCGGGATGCAGATGGTCTGCCCGATCTGGAGCCGGTTGGGATCGATGCCCGGGTTGATGGCCATGATGGCATCGACGGTGGTTCCGTACCGCAACGCGAGCATATATAAGTTATCCCCGGCTTTGATTACGTAAGAGAAGCTATTGGGCGGACAGGTTGTCGGCGGTTGTTGCCCCGGGATGCAAATGGTCTGCCCGATCTGGAGCCGGTTGGGATCGATGCCCGGGTTAATGGCCATGATGGCATTGACCGTGGTGTTAAACCGTTGAGCCAATGCATATAAGGTATCTCCTGCCCGAATCACATAAGGCGTACTGCCTGCCGGACAGGTTGTCGGCGGCTGTTGCCCCGGGATGCAGATGGTCTGCCCGATCTGGAGCCGGTTGGGATCGATGCCCGGGTTAATGGCCATGATGGCATTGACCGTGGTGTTAAACCGTTGAGCCAATGCATATAAGGTATCTCCTGCCCGAATCACATAAGGCGTACTGCCTGCCGGACAGGTTGTCGGCGGCTGTTGCCCCGGGATGCAGATGGTCTGCCCGATCTGGAGCCGGTTGGGATCGATGCCCGGGTTAATGGCCATGATGGCATTGACCGTGGTGTTAAACCGTTGAGCCAATGCATATAAGGTATCTCCTGCCCGAATCACATAAGGCGTACTGCCTGCCGGACAGGTTGTCGGCGGCTGTTGCCCCGGGATGCAAATGGTCTGCCCGATTTGGAGTTGATTGGGGTTGACGCCAGGATTGGCGTTGATGATTGCTGCTACTGTTGTATTATAACGGCGGGCCAGTTCATAAAAGGTATCCCCGGCACGTACGGTGTAAGCAAACGTTCCGGGAGGACATTGTCTTGCCATAATTCCACCTCTTTCATCTGTGAAAGTGCAGCGCTTAAATTCAGACGCAAGTCCTGATGATTTAAGCATCATGCCTCAGTACTATAGTATTTTTGGACGACCGCTTTGGTTCAGGAAAAAGACAAATTTCTTTTAAGTATTAGATTCTACGTTATAGTGCATAGTACATAGTCACAGTACACCGTTCACAGTGCACAGGTTCATCCTGATATGCCATATTCCTTTTACACTTTGGAACTGTTAACGCTTGAAAGCTTTTGCTTCTTCTAAAATTAAACATTGATACATATCCTTCTATACGGAGGGGATCGGGGTGCGGGCCAGTGAATTGGAAGGGAAAGAAGTCATTGAGTTAAAAAGCGGGGAACGTTTGGAGCGCATAAAAGATTGGGAACTTTTGATTAATACGGAGACCGGCATGGTTGAAGCGCTGATTGTCACCATCCATGGCTGGGGAGGCGTGGAGACGGGACATCGTACCATCCCCTGGAAGCAAATCCGAAAAATCAGCCAAGATTTAGTTTTATTTGAAGCGGATGAAGCGGAAACCACATGACGGCGGCAGATAAAGAATACTTGACATGGACGCCGTTTTATAGGAAAATGAAAGAGAAGTTTTGGGACTTCTCTCTTTTTTTATCCAATTTCATACAATTGATGAGCATTTAGTAAATATGAATGCTCCCAAGGGGTAGAGTAGAGGCGCAAAATAGATGAGTAGTCAGGTGGAGGCCGGCGGGGCCGTTGAAACCTGATGAAAGGATATTTTGCCGAAGTTGGGGTTTGCCACACTCCGGCTGGTACCGAAGATGAATAATCCCGGTACTGTCACCTTCGGGTGAAGAGCTATCTTGCCACCGGTTGATTTTCGGTTACACGATAGTCGAAGGTTGGTAATTGCCAATCTTTTTTCTTTTATAAGGAGTTGAACATTCATGGAAAAAATCCGCGTATTGGTTTCCGGCTGCTGCGGCCGGGTAGGCCAGGAAGTTGTCAAAATGGTCATGAAAGATGCCCATATGCAATTAGTCGGGGCGGTGGATCAGAATCAAATTGGGAAAGATATTGGTGTAGTGGTTGGTGCCGATGCTGCCGGTGTTCCGGTTGAAGGCAATTTGGCCGAAGCCATTGCCAACCGGAAACCTCAGGTGATGGTCGACTTCACGACACCTGCGGTGGTTATGAATAACATCCGGACCGCTATTGGCGCCGGGGTTCATGTGGTCGTCGGGACCACTGGGATTTCCCAAAGCGATCTGGAAGAGATTCAGGGACTTTGTGCGGTCCATGGGGCCAACGCCCTGATTGCTCCCAACTTTGCCGTGGGCGCTCTGTTGATGATGCGGTTTGCCGCGATGGCTGCCAAGTATTTTTCGCAGGTGGAGATCATCGAATTGCATCATGATCGGAAGTTGGACGCACCTTCGGGGACGTCGATTAAAACCGCGGAAATGATTTTGGCTGCCAGAGGTGAGGCCGCTGAACGTTCCGTCGGTGAAGAAGAAAAGATCAAAGGTGTCCGGGGCGGTGAGATGAACGGCGTCCATTTGCACAGCGTCCGTCTGCCGGGTTTAATTGCCCATCAAGAGGTGATTTTTGGCGGCGAAGGCCAGATCCTGACCATCCGCCATGATTCCTTAAGCCGTGAGTCTTTTATGCCCGGCGTTGCCCTGGCAGTTAAAAAAATCATGGATCGGCCCGGATTAACTTACGGGTTGGAACATTTCCTTTTTGACTGATCGGCTCCGGCCTGCTGAAACGGCTCATGCTTCACCTTCAAAACTTCCGCCGAATATACTGACATTAGCCTGTTTTTGAAAAAGGGGGAAACCTGGTGAAGTATATACGGGATACAGAGATCGCCGTTGTTGGCGGAGATTCACGTCAGATGGCGGTAGCTGACGCTTTAGCGGGATATGGAGCAAACGTTAGAATTTTCGGTCATTCGTCCGAAGCGAAAGACGGGAGGATGACATTTTGTGAAAGCCTGGAACAAGCCATTGCCGGTGCCCGGGCGGTTATCCTTCCCATCAGCGGTATAAATGAACAGGGGAAAGTTCGCGGCCGAACCGTTGATCAGCAGATCGATGTCGGAAGTTGTTCATTCATATGGACTCCGGGAATGATCGTACTCAGCGGCTCTATGACGGAAAAATGGCGCCGTATTGCTGCGGAATCCGGAGTCATCGTCGGGGAATACGGCGAAAACGATGAGATTGCCATATTAAATTCGATTCCTACGGCCGAAGGCACTATCCAACTGGCGATGGAGCATTTACCCATCACTATCCACGGTTCGCGGATTATGGTGATAGGATTCGGGCGGGTCGGAGTGACCGTAGCCCGGATGTTTAAAGCATTGGGAGCCACGGTGACGGTTGTCGCCCGGCGCCGGGATTTATTGGCCCGTGCCTGGGAGATGGGATGCACAACGGTTCATCATGATGCCTTGTCAGCTGCGGTGTCGGCCGTTGATCTGATCATCAATACGGTTCCGGCGATGGTGCTTGATGGGGAGATCTTGAATGGGATCTCCCGGGATACGATGATTATCGATTTGGCTTCGCCACCTGGCGGAACCGATTTTGCCGCTGCGGATAGATTAGGAATTAAGGCTATATTAGCGCCCGGACTTCCGGGAAAGGTTGCCCCCAAAACTGCCGGAGCCATTTTGGCAAAGGCGATTCCTGAAATTCTGGAACAACTATTGACTGAGGGGGGTGGCCGGTAAAATGCGTTTTTCCGGAATCCGAATAGGTTTTGCGTTGACCGGTTCCCATTGCACCATGGACCAGGTCCTTCCGGTGATTGAAAAGTTACGGCAGGAAGGAGCGGAGATATTTCCGATTATCTCTCCTGCGGTGGCGGAAACGGACACTCGTTATGGTACGGCGGCGGAACTTCGCGAAGCGCTGGTCCGCATTACCGGAAAACAACCGATGACAACCATGGTGGAAGTGGAACCTATCGGGCCAAAGCAAATGGTCGATGTGGTGGTCGTCGCGCCGTGTACCGGAAATACTCTGGCAAAACTGGCCTTGGGGATTACCGATACCTGTGTGACGTTGGCCTGTAAAGCCCAATTGCGGAATAACCGCCCTGTCGTGCTTGGAATTTCGACCAACGACGGGTTGAGCGGAAACGGGCGCAATATTGGATTATTGCTTAACCGTAAAAATATATATTTTGTGCCGTTTGGCCAAGATGCACCGGAAACCAAGCAATCATCGTTGGTTGCTGATATGAATCTCATACCGGAGACGATCTTGGAAGCGCTGAACCATCGCCAACTGCAACCGGTGATTATCGGTTACACCCGTTAATCCATTGACGGGCACTCCATGAAAGCGAGGCCAATCCAATGGGGATTGTCGTTCAAAAATTCGGGGGAACTTCGGTATCGTCAGCAGAAAAGCGTGAACAGGTTGTCAGAAAGATTAAACATGCGGTGGATGAAGGATCGCGGGTCGTGGTCGTTGTATCGGCTATGGGCCGGGCCGGAGAGCCCTATGCCACGGATACTCTCATTGGGTTGGCCCGTGAGATTAGTAAACAGATTCGGCCCCGGGAATTGGATTTGTTGATGTCCTGCGGTGAAATTATTTCGAGCGTGATCATGGTCCAAACGCTGCGTTCCCATGGGCTGGACGCAGTGGCTCTCACCGGGGCCCAAGCCGGCATTGTTACCGATTATCATTTCAATAATGCCCATATTAAAGAGGTTCATCCGGCCAAGATCCTTAAACTGCTGGATGAAGGGAAAATAGTGGTCGTCGCCGGTTTCCAAGGTGCCACCGGCGACGGGGAAATTACGACCCTGGGCCGTGGCGGCAGCGATACGACGGCGGCGGCCCTAGGCGTGGCTTTAAAAGCGGATGTGGTCGAGATTTACACGGATGTGGACGGGGTGATGACCGCCGATCCCCGTATGGTCCCTCAGGCTAAACCGTTGGACACTTTAACCTACCAAGAACTTTGCGAAATGGCCCATCTCGGGGCCAAGGTGGTCCATCCGCGGGCGGTGGAGATCGCGATGGAAGGGCGGATACCGCTGCGGATCCGTTCTACCTTCGCAGATGGCCCCGGGACACTGGTGGCTGACGGTGCGCCCATCGGCAGCATCGAAATCAGGCGGGATAAGATAGTAACCGGCTTGGCTCACCTTGCCGGGATGGCCTTGGTTACCATCCGGTCTAAGGACGATTTGAATGAAAACGGTATGGTTTTGGATGTCTTTGAAATCATGGCCGATTCCGGCATTAGCGTGGATATGATCCAAGTAGCCCCTTATCAAATCCGGTTCATTATCGACGAACAACGGATGGAACAAGCGGAACAGGTTTTGAGCCGCACCGGTCTGGACGTTACGATTGAGCCGGGTTTTGCCAAAGTGGCTATTGTGGGTTCGGGAATGCGAGGCGTTCCCGGTGTGATGGCTAAGATGGTCAAAGGGTTACGACAAGCGGAGATAGCTATCTATCATTCTGTGGATTCCCATACGAATATTGCCTGCCTTGTCAAACAGGAAGCGATGTCCAAGGCATTGCAGGCATTACATTTTCAATTTTTGAATTGATGGTTAAGGAGGAGAGAAAGATGGTAAAATTGGGAAAAGTACTGACGGCGATGGTCACTCCGTTTGATCAAAACCTGGCTGTCAATTACCAGGTGAGTCAAGAGTTGGCTAATCGTTTAATTGACTCCGGGTCCGACGGAGTGGTGGTCGCCGGTACCACCGGAGAATCACCGACATTGACCAAAGCGGAGAAGATCAACTTGTTTAAAGCGGTGGTTGAGGCCATCGGGGGTAAAGGAACCGTTATTGCCGGGACCGGAAGCTACAATACGGTTGATAGCATCGAATTGACCAAAGAAGCGGAACGGGCGGGGGTTGACGGAGTGATGCTGGTGGCTCCGTATTACAACAAACCCTCCCAGGAAGGATTATACCAGCATTTTAAAGCTATTGCCGAAGCTACGTCGTTGCCGGTGATCATTTATAATATTCCGGGCCGGACGGGCGTTAACATTTCGGTAGATACCTTGCTTCGGTTGGCTGAGATTGAAAATGTGGTCGCCGTGAAAGAAGCTTCCGGGAACATGGGTCAGATCAGCCAAATTTGCGAACAAGCTCCGAAAAGCTTCCAAGTATACAGCGGTGACGATGCCCTGACTTTGCCGGTGTTGAGCGTCGGCGGTGTGGGAATTATCAGTGTGGCCGCACATATTGCCGGCCGGAAGATTAAAGAGATGGTCACGGCCTATGAACGCGGGGAAGTGGCGAAAGCGGCGCAGATCAATATGGAGTTAGGACCGTTAAACCGGGCGTTGTTTGCCAACACCAACCCGATTATGGTGAAAGCCGCCTGTAACTTGTTGGGCTTCAAGGTCGGTGGATTGCGATTGCCGCTGGTTGAAGCCACTTCCAAAGAGAAGGAGATGCTGGAAGGCGTATTAAGGAACTTAGGATTATTGGGCTAACGGAGCCCCGGTTAAATTAATATTTTGGTCAATGATTCCTGCCAATCCCTGTACTATAATAGCGTCCAAAAGCGAAACAAAATTTTAACAGAATATATTATCTTTTCTTGCGCAGGGAATGGCGATGGAAAATCGGGTGTGTCCGGATTGTGTCATGTTTGGCAAGGAAACTTTTTTGACCGGCGACTTTTAAAAATGCTTTTGGTCGGTTTTTAAGCCCAACTTTCAAAGTCGCTGGGAAATGGTTTTTATAAGCATCAAGTCTTCCATTGTAACGGTGGTGCGAAAACTGAATGAAGAAAAGAGAGTATCGCCTGTTGCGATACTCTCTTTCTTTGTTCAGGAAGCCAATTCTTCTTCGCAGGGTTCCGTTTTTTCCCGGGCCGGCCGGAGAAAAAAGAATCCTAAGCCGATACAGGAGACGGCGGCGATGACCCAGACCCAGGCCGGGAGACGGAGCCCGCCTTGGAGCATACTGAAGGCTCCGAAAGCGAAGAAAATGACGGATGCTCCCAGTTTGACCGCTTTTTCCGGCAACCTTGTTCCCAGGATGGTGCCGATCCAAATGGCCAATCCGTCGGAGAGTACCATGCCCAGGGTCGAACCGATCCAAACCGGAATAAAAGCGTTGGTAGTCGCCAAAGTGACGGTGCTCAGCATGGTTTTGTCACCCAATTCCGCGAGGAAGAACGTGACAAAGACCAACCAGAAGGGGGAAGTGATTTTGGTATGGACCTCTTCGTTATCGTCCAGGCTGTCTCCGCGCAACGTCCAAAATCCGAAGACGATGAAAGCCAACCCGGCGAAAAATTGGATCCAGTCGGTGGGAAGGATTCCTCCCATGACCCAGCCGATGGTGGTAGAGGCGATATGTACGCCAAGGGTAGCCCAAAAAATTCCCCATAATACGACCCGGGCATTATACCGTGTCGCCAGAGTCAGTGCCACCAATTGGGTCTTGTCCCCCAATTCGGCGAGAAAAATCATGGCCAACGAAAGCCAAAACGCTTGCATTAAGATACCTCCCGGAATAGATTGGTATAAAAAAAGAGACCATGCGCCACTAAGGCGCAAAGGTCTCGTTAAGCCGTAACCGTAATAAAAGCGGTACTGCCGACAGAGCCAGGATCGGCCGAAGCTTCACCAGTATGTTGACTCTGTCCGGGGACCGGCGGACCGGAACCCCTGGGAACTACTCCCCCTTGCATAACATTTTTATTATAGCTGAAAATTGGTAACTTGACAAGATTGAAAAATTACAAAATAAATTCGGCAAGGCCATTCATGGTGAAACCGCGGGCTTTCAAGTCTTGCGAAAGTCGGATTAAAGCCATATCTTTTTGCTTGGCTTCTATCATGAAATCTATGTCCTTATCAAAGGGGCGGATAATATTCAGAAAGTCGACGGCAGCATCAGCATCGATAAAATCTGCGTGATAACGGGGATTTTGGTCATCCCGCGGACTGGAAAGGTGGACTTTGGGCGGAAGGCCGGTATTTTCCCAGGTGGCGCAGATCTCCGGCCACAGGTCGGAGACGTCTTCGCCCTGATGTAATACCTGATGATGGTGGAGGTCAAATACCATCGGGGCTTTGATATCTTTACAAAGTTTCAGTACTTCGGCCGCAGTAAATGAACGATCATCATTTTCAACCGTGATACGGCTTTTAATCCGTTCTGGCAAGTGGAGAAATTGGGATTTAAAACGTTCAAGCGCTTCGACCCGTTGATTATATTTCCCTCCGACATGGAGGACGATTTTGGTGTCGGTGTCTAAACCCATAGCTTCCAATACATTGGTATGGTATTCCAAGTCCAGGATTGAAGCCTGAAGAACGTCAGGATTTGGACTATTAAGTAAAGTAAAATGATCCGGATGCATACTTACCCGCATCTTGTGTTCTTTAACGAAGTCGCCGACTGCTTTGAGCTCCCGGGACAGGACCTCGCAGTAATTCCAGGTTCGGAATTGCGGATGAGTACATAAGGGAATCAGCTTTGAAGTGAAGCGATAGACCTGGATACGGTCATATTGATTGGCGCGTAAGATTCGGAGGGTGTTTTCCAGATTTTCTTTGGCAATGGCGGTCAGGCGGCCGATCCGGTGTTCATAGCCGGAGATTTTTTCGAGATTTTTCAATGTTATCGTTTTAGAGGGTGAACAGTTTTCCAGTCGGAGTGTCATCGCGACAAAACCTAAGCGTACTTTCATGAAGAAACTCCTTGGAGTTAGTTCGTAGTTCACAGTACATCGTGCACAGTTCACGGTTATAAGTCGGTGTTGGGTACTGGGTCCGGGATTTAGGATGTCCAAGTTACGGGGGTTAGGTTTTGGGATTATATTGGAGCGGGAGTAAGGATTTAGGAGGCAGGCCAACGGAGTTCCTATGTACCATAAAACTGTGAATCATGGCTCCGAAAAAGAAACTGTCGACTGTAAACTGTGAATTGTCAACGTTATTTGCACTTTTTGCCTTATGCTTACACCGTGCACTGTGAACGATGTACCCTTAAAGTTTCCCGATAATTTAGTTATACAATGACAGCTTTATGATAACTTTTTGATAAGTTTTATCGATTTAATACTAAAATTCAGCTTTTTTTAATAGACTTTGGTTGATCTCGACCTTTTGAAATAATATAATAACATTATTAAGTAACATTATTGGGACGAAACGTAATATTTGGCCCACGATTGCAACGGAGGTTATTCATGGCAGCGAAGACGGTACCGTTTACCAAAGAGCAAATTCAAGATATCATCAAGCGTTATCCGACCCCTTTTCATATCTATGACGAACAGGCCATCCGGGAGAATGCCCGGAAGTTGACGGCGGCTTTTTCATGGGTGCCCGGGTTTAAAGAGTATTTTGCCGTAAAAGCCAATCCCAATCCGTATTTATTGGCCATTCTCCGCGAGGAAGGCTTTGGGGCGGATTGCAGTTCGTTGCCGGAACTGATTTTGGCGGAGCGGACCGGGATTACCGGTGAAAATGTGATGTTTACATCCAACAATACTCCGGCTGAGGAATATCAGAAAGCCATGGAGATGGGAGCCATCATCAATCTGGATGATATTACCCATATTCCTTTCTTGGAGAAATGCGCCGGAATTCCCGAGCTGATTTGTTTCCGGTATAATCCGGGCCCTTTGAAAAAGGGAAATACAATCATCGGAAAACCGGAGGAAGCCAAATATGGGCTGACCCGTCCGCAACTCTTTGATGCGTACCGGATTATGAAAGAAAAAGGCGTGAAGCGGTTCGGACTGCACACGATGGTAGCCTCCAATGAGCTGGACCCCAATTATTTCGTGGAAACGGCGCGGATCCTGTTTGAACTGGTCCGGGATATCAGCCAGGAAATAGGCATCCGATTTGAGTTTGTCAATATTGGCGGCGGCATCGGCATCCCATACCGTCCGGAACAGGAAGCCGTGGATTTGGACGTGGTTTCCCAAGGCATCCGGAAATTATATAATGAGATTATCATTGCCAACGGTTTGGATCCCCTGAAGATCGTGATGGAAAACGGCCGGATGATTACCGGGCCTTATGGCTATCTGGTGACCACCGCCATTCACCGGAAAGAGATTTACAAAAATTATATCGGCGTCGATGCCTGCATGGCCAATTTGATGCGTCCCGGCATGTATGGGGCATATCACCACATTACCGTGCTGGGCAAGGAAGATTGGCCGTTGGACCATGTGTATGACGTGGTGGGATCGCTGTGCGAAAATAATGATAAATTCGCTATCGACCGGAAACTTCCGTTGATCGAAGAGGGAGACATTCTCGTGATCCATGATACCGGTGCCCACGGCCATGCCATGGGATTCAATTACAACGGGAAGTTACGTTCGGCGGAGTTACTGTTGCGGCCGGATGGGAGCGTCATTCAGATCCGCCGCAGGGAAACCATTGACGATTATTTTGCAACGCTTGATTTTTCCTGTTTGCCGACGGTTTCGGTACGATGAGTTCGACCAGCGGTTTTTCTGAAACCGCTGGTTTTTCTTTGCCCGGGAAAGCGGGGAGCGAGTTTTAATAAAAAAAGGGTGATTTGACAACTATTGTGCATTTTGTGGTTTGTTTGATATAATTAACTCAATATGAGAAAGCGTGTTGTTTTGTGTGATAAAATCGTTTAGGAGGTTGCTATGGCCGGGACAATTGCAATTATAGAAGATGAACAAAATATTGTGGAGCTTGTTAAATATAATCTTGATCGGGAAGGATACCGGACGATTTCCGCCAATACGGGCCGTAAAGGCTTGGAATTGGTGAGACAGGAATTGCCGGATCTGGTGATTCTGGACTTGATGCTTCCGGAGCTTGACGGTTTATCCGTTTGCAAACAACTTCGCGCCGACCAGCAAACCAAGTCGATTCCCATCATTATTCTGACGGCGAAAAGCGAAGAAGCGGACCGGGTCCTCGGATTGGAGATGGGGGCCGATGATTATGTGACCAAGCCGTTTTCCCCCCGGGAGTTGGTAGCTAGGGTTCGGGCGGTGATGCGTCGCAGCGGCAAGTCCAATGAGGACGAGCCGGAGATTATCGAAATCGGCGAAATCAAGATGGACCTGCGCCAGCATTTGGTGAAGGTGCGTGGGGAAGAAGTGGAGCTTACCCCGAAAGAATTCGATTTTCTCAAGCTGTTGCTGGCGAACCCGGGGCGGGCTTTCACGCGTGAGTTTTTATTGGAACATTTATGGGGTTATGAATATTTCGGAGATACCCGGACAGTGGACGTTCATGTCCGTCGGCTGCGCCAGAAGATCGAGACCAATCCGTCAGAGCCGGTTTATCTGGAAACTGTGCGTGGGGTTGGATATCGTTTTCGGAGTGAATAACCATGAGGAAAATTGCCTGGCAGATAGGAGGGTTTCTCCTCCTTCTTTTTTTGCCGCTCCTGATCGCCGGTTTTGTCTGGAGTAACCCGTATTATGTAGGGGTTTCGCTGCTTTGGTTCATCTTTTGCGGATGGTTGATCTACCGGTGGATCAAGGCACCTTTGGATGAACTGTTGATATATATGGATAATCTTCGCCAAGGGATTCCGCTGCGGACCCGGTTGACCCGTAAAGATGACATTTACGGACAGTTGGCGAAGCAGATCGAGAAATTCGAACGGATTCACACCAGCGATCTCAGTGCCTTGCACGGACGCATGGAAGAGATCCAGGCGATTTTGACCAGTATGTCCGAAGGGGTTATTGCGACGGAGATCACCGGACGAATCAGTTTGATTAATCCGGCAGCGGCAGAGCTTTTTCACTTGAGCCCGGGGGAAGGCGTGGGCGAATTTCCGCATAAAGTATTCCCCCAAAGTGAGTTAGCGGATATCTTTCATCAGATTTACGTCAAGGGCAATTCCATCCAACAGGAGATTATTTGGCCGGGAAATCCTGAGCGGGTGCTCAATCTCAACCTGGCTCCCATTCGGGATGAGATCAACGAGGAGAACCGGGGCGTGGTGGCGGTGATTGGTGACGTGACCCAACTCCGCAAGCTGGAATCCATGCGCCGCGACTTTGTGGCCAACGTGTCCCATGAACTGAAAACTCCGTTGACCTCTATTAAGGGGTTTATCGAGACCTTACTCGACGGGGCGCTGGAAGAGCGGGAAACGGCTATGAAGTTTTTGACCATTATTTATCAAGAAACGGAACGCCTGAACAATCTCATCCATGATTTGCTGGATATTTCCAAGTTGGAAAGCGGTCAGGGCGAAGTGAAGCAGGAGCCGGTGCGGTTGGACCAGTTGATCGGCGAGATTGCCCTGACGTTGCACAATCGGATTCAGGAAAAGAATATCGAATTGACGCAAGACTTGAAGGCCACACTAATGATCGGCGACGAAGACCTGCTTCGGGAAGTTTTCTTAAATCTGCTGGACAATGCCATCAAATATTCGCCTCCCGGCAGCAAAGTTACTGTTGAAAGCGAGATCGTGGGCGACGATATCCTGATACGCGTTAAGGATACCGGGTTTGGCATTCCCGAAGAGAGTCTGCCGCGGATCTTTGAACGGTTTTACCGAGTGGACAAAGGGCGTTCCCGGGAAATGGGCGGTACGGGCCTTGGATTGTCCATCGTCAAACATATTATTGAACGTCATAACGGGAAAGTCACGGTAGAGAGCGAGTTGGGCAGAGGAAGCCAATTTACCGTGATTATCCCCTATAAAAACGAAGACAGTCTGTCATCGGACGAAAATCATGAATTATCTGTGAAACCGGAGGCTTCTCAAAGTGAGATTGAATAAATTTTTAGCGGATGCCGGCATTTCATCCCGACGTCAGGCCGACCGGATCATTGCCGCCGGCCGGGTCCGGGTCAACGGGGCCGTGATCACGGAGATGGGATATATGGTCGATCCGGAAAAGGATCAGGTGACAGTGGATGGCCAAGCGTTGATACTGCCGGAGAAGTTTGAATATTGGATAATGCATAAACCCGCCGGGTATCTGACCTCAGTCGGAGATCCCTTCGGGCGTCCCACAGTGATGGATTTATTGCCGTCGATGCAAGCCCGGATTTACCCGGTTGGAAGACTTGACCTGGATACGTCCGGGTTATTATTTTTCACCAATGATGGGGAATTGGCCTTGGCATTGACCCATCCCCGCCATTGGGTCGAAAAAGTTTATCAGGCGAAAGTCAAAGGGATACCGTCTCCGGGGACGCTGAAACGATTGGCGGAAGGCGTGGAGTTGGAAGATGGGCGGACGGCTCCGGCAAAGGTTGAAATAGAAGGAGTCGAAAATGGGAATGCTATCGTCAGACTTACCATCCGTGAGGGGCGGAAACGCCAAGTCCGGCGCATGCTGAAGGCGGTGGGGCATCCGGTGCTCATGCTCCATCGGTTGGCCGTTGGTCCGCTGTGGCTGGGTTCATTGGCTCCCGGAGAAATTCGCTGTCCTACTCCGGAAGAATTAGACGCATTGCTCCGGTTGAAAAAACTCGCCATCCGATGATGGTCACGGGAGGATGATGGAACATGGCTTTACGGGCGAAGCTCAGGTTCGATTATAAAGCGGAGGGTCGGCCCAAACGGTTTTTCTGGCAACGACGGGACTTGAAAGAGGTTGCCCGGCAAATCCGGGAACAAAAGATTTCCCTCCTTCGGAATCTTCCGTTTCAGGGGATTCAGGTGGCCGAGCTCAATTCGGATCAGGAAGTCTATCTAGTGCCGGGTGACGAGACCACGCCGGAAATCGCATATGCACCGGTGGAACTCGTGGTGGAAGCGGATTCTTTGGAAGATTTGATGCCATTGACGTTGAGTGAGGATTTTCGCAAAATCAAGGTGCTGGAACCGGATAAGCTTCAGCTCTCCAATAATGAGATGGAACGGTTTCTGTTCCGGGTCAATGAAGAATACCGGAATGAACTCGCAGATTTCAATTGAGACATGTGACGGGAATCCAATCCATCGACTTTTGTAAAGAAGGAATTTGATATGCCGATTCGGTTTATTTCGCGTCATTTTAAAAAGGATTTAGGGATTGACCTGGGGACTGCCAATTGTCTGGTCTATGAGCGGAACCGGGGCATCGTCCTGCGCGAACCGTCGGTGGTGGCTCTGCATAAAAGCAGTAAAGAGATATTGGCGGTGGGGACTGAGGCCCGCCAGATGATCGGACGGACTCCGGGAGACATCGTGGCTGTCCGGCCGCTGCGGAACGGAGTCATCGCTGATTTTGACGTGACCCGTGAGATGTTGAAGCACCTGATCCGCAAAGTTTGTCATGGGAAGGTCTTTGTTAAACCCCGGATCGTAGTGAGCATTCCGGCAGGCACTACTGAAGTGGAACGACGGGCGGTCATTGATGCCACGTTTCATGCCGGTGCCCGGGAAGTGTATTTGATCGAGGAACCGGTGGCGGCAGCCATTGGTGCCGGTTTGCCGGTCCATGAGCCTGCCGGAAACATGATCATCGATGTGGGCGGCGGTACAACCGATATTGCCGTCATCTCGCTGGGAGGGATCGTGACCGGTCAGTCCATACCGGTGGCCGGAGATGTGATGGACGACGTCATTGCCCGTTATATCCGGCGGCAATATAATTTGATGATTGGGGAACGGACTGCGGAAGATATCAAGATATATCTGGGATCGGCGTTTCCTTTGGAAGAGGAGATCAGTTATGAAGTCCGGGGGCGGGATCAAGTCACTGGTCTGCCGAAAATCATCGAAATCCGTTCCGAGGAGATCCGGGAGGCACTCAAAGAACCTTTAACGGCCATTGTCAATGCGGTTCGCCAGACTATTGAGAAGACTCCGCCGGAACTGGTGGCCGACATTATGTTCAAGGAAATCGTGATGACCGGCGGCGGTTCCCTGTTGAAAGGCTTGGATCAATTGATTGCCAACGAGTTGGGGATGGTGGTCCGGTTGGCGGATGATCCCATGACCAGCGTGGCTTTGGGCACCGGGAAGACGTTGGAACATATCCATCTGCTTTCCCGGGTGGTGGTGGCCGGGAAAAAAGCCACATCGTAAGTGAGGCAGAACAAAGGTTGCAGAGCTGAAACTGCAACCTTTTTCATTGATGCGTCGGGTATTTTGTCGGCTTTTTCATGATGCTTAATTTTTTCATCAGTCAAAAGGATTTTCCGAAGAAATGGTGAACTATTTGTAGATTGTTGCGAGGAAATGTTTTAACATGGAGATGGAATAGGAGAGAAAGGGCGACTCGAAAGTGAAAATAAAAGTGAGAAGTTGGCAGTGGGGTATTGGTTTGGTTGCTGCAGTCTTGGGATTGCTCATCGTCTTGCAGCTTCGGACGGAGTTGAAGATCCGTGCGAAACTACCCACACGTCAAGTGAATGAATTGGCTCAAATTTTAAAGAACCAGCAGATGCGCTTGGCCAAATATGAGAGCGAGATCGCAACTCTGCGGCGCCAGGTAAGCGATTACGACCGGGATCGGGAAATCCTCCGGCTTAAGATGGCGGCCGGGCTGACGCCGCTGGAAGGCCCGGGCATCCGGATTACCTTGAGCGATTCCGAAAAAAAGCTGAAAGAATATGAAGATCCGGTATTTTATATCGTCCATTATGACCAATTGGAACTGCTTATCAACGAACTGTGGGCTGCCGGTGCCGAAGCCATTGCCGTCAATAATTACCGGTTAGGAAGCACCACCGGATTCAGTTGCGCCGGAACCACCATCCTGGTGGATACAAGGCGGCTGGCTCCTCCTTATATCATTGAAGCCATCGGAGATCCTGCCAATTTGAAGAATGCGTTGTTAATGCCGGGCGGATTTGTTGAGCAACAAATCCTTTCGTTCAATTTGAAATTCATCATTGAAACCGTTGATCGATTGTGGCTCCCGGCCTATAAAGGCAGTATTTCGTTTGAGCATGCGACTGCAGCAAGTGAAGAGGGAGGAAATTAATCGATGTTGATACCGATCATCGGTGCTTTAATCGGGATTTTAATCGGATGGCGTTTGCCTTTTGAGATTCCGGTTAATTTGGTGAAATATACGGCCATTGCCATCTTGGCCGCCTTGGATGCCATTATGGGGGGTATCCGCGCCCAATTGGGGCAGAAATTTCTTTTTTCCAAATTTATCAGCAGTTTCTTTGCCAATACCGCTTTGGCTGCTTTACTGTGCTATTTAGGCGATTTGATGGGCGTGGACATTTATATCGGTGCAGTGGTAGCCTTCAGCATTCGGTTGTTTCAAAATCTTTCCCTCATCCGGGAGGAATTGTTCGACCGGTTCTGGTGGTGGCGTTCCGGCCGGAGCGACAAAGATATGTAACCCGTTCGAAAGGGGTTTGATAGGCCATAAGGCAATGAATGAAAGTCGGTGCTTTATGGCTTTTTTATGTTGTGGCCCCCTAAAAGGGATTTGTATGGCGTTGACGAATATTTAGGAGGCAGGAAAGGAGAGTCCAAGTTTGCGGATAGCTATTTTCAGCAATTGCTACCTTCCTATGGTCAACGGTGTGGTGGGAGCCATTACGCTGTTGCGGAAAGGCTTTATCGAAGCTGGACATGAAGTGTATGTTTTTGCCCCGGCCTTTGATGACTATGTCGACGAAGAAAGCGGGGTATACCGTTATCGTTCGGTGGATCTGACCAAAGAAGTCAAGTATCCGGTGGCCATTCCGTTTTCGCCGCGTATTCGGCGGATTATCGACGGATTGGAGTTGGATATTATCCATAGCCACCATCCATTTGTCCTGGGCCCGCTTTCCCATAAAATTGCGCGCCGCAAAGGAGTCCCCGCCGTTTATACTTTTCATACCCAATATGAACAATACAGCCATTACATACCATTGCCCCGTACATTGGTGAATGCCATATCCCGGCATAAAATCACCCGTTTCTGTCAATTGGTCCATCAGGTGACCACGCCGGCCGAGTCCGCCCGGCAGATTTTGATCGATTACGGAGTGAACCGGCCCATTCGGGTCATACCGAATCCGACGAATATTCCGCTGGAACCGGTAGACGGCAGTAAAGTCCGGGAGCAGTACCGGCTGGGCGACGCCAAGGTGTTGATCAACGTGGGCCGAATTGCCCCGGAAAAAAACCTGGGTCTTTTGTTGGAATCCTTTGAGTTGATGCTGCGGCAAACACCGGAACCGTTGAAATTGATGATCGTCGGAGACGGGCCGGAACTTCCGGTTTTAAAGCAACAGGCTGAGCAGTTGGGTATCGGAGAGCAAGTTGTTTTTACCGGTATGGTTGAACCGTCCCAGGTTAGCAACTATCTTGCTGCAGCCGATCTCTTCGTCATGACGTCCAAAAGCGAAGTGAAGCCTTTATCTCAATTGGAAGCCCTGGCAGTCGGGCTGCCGATCATTGCGGTGGCCGCCCCGGGAGCCAATGATACGATCGTCCATGGGGAAAACGGTTATCTGGTGCAGGATGAGCGGGAGATTATCTGCGAGACGGTATTGAATCTGTTGTCTGATCCGGAACGGATGCATCGTTTCCGCAAAGCGGCCCGACAGTCTGCTGAGCGATATTCCTACCCTAGGATCGCCGCCGAGTACCTGGAGGTATATCGGGAGACGGTGGAGGCATACAAAAAAAGTCGCCATTGACGGTTTAAGGGATACCGGGTACTGGAACCCGAATTATATTCTGTGTACTGTGAACTGTGCATTGTGAACTTAAATAAAACAAGAGGGTGTTATGATGCGGCCTTCGAAGGAAGAGTATTATCTGAATATTGCGTCTCAGGTGGCGGAGAGGGGGACGTGTTTGCGACGGAAGTTCGGGGCGATCATCGTGAAGGATGACCAGATTATCAGCACCGGCTATGCCGGGGCGCCCCGCGGGACGAAGAACTGTTGCGATTTGGGACAATGCCCGCGGGAAGCCGCCAATATTCCGCCCGGGGAACGTTATGAACTTTGCCGTTCGGTTCACGCCGAAGCCAATGCGATCATCAACGCGTCCCGTTTGGACATGCTGGGTTCAACTCTCTATCTGGCCTGTATCGATGCAAAAACCGGCGAATTTACTCCGCGGACCAGGCCGTGTAAGATGTGTACCCGGCTGATCATCAATGCCGGCATTGAACGGGTAATCGTCCGTGAAACACCGGGCGAATATACGGAATACCTGGTTGCCGACTGGGTTTGGGAAAATAACAACAATCTGGAAAATACCCGCGGGTATTAGGGAAAACAGGGCCCCGGGTGTTAGGTATAGGACCTATAACCTGGAATCCGGATTATACTGTACACTGTGAACTGTGCACTCACATCCGTTGTTACCTTTTTTTAACCATCTGTTATTGTATACATCGCGGGGTTGGCAGGATTTTAAGGGATGGGTTACGAATCAGTGGAGAAAATAGAAGAATAAAGCAATCTTTGGAAGGAGCGAGTATGTTGGTTCATACGATTACTTTGATCCCGGGCGACGGGGTGGGTCCGGAACAAACGGCAGCTGCGCGCCGGGTGATTGAAGCGACCGGTGTAAAAATCGATTGGGAAGTCCATGAGGCCGGCGAAGTGGCCATGGAGAAATACGGTACTCCGTTGCCGGATGCGGTGTTGGAGTCCATCCGCCGGAACAAGGTTGCCTTAAAAGGACCCATTACCACGCCCATTGGTACTGGTTTCCGCAGCGTTAACGTGGCTTTGCGGCATGCCCTCAATTTGTATGCATGCGTCCGTCCCTGCAAAACCTATCCGGGCGTTCGGTCCCGTTATGAAAATATCGATTTGGTGATGATCCGGGAAAACAGCGAAGATTTATACGCCGGGGTGGAATTTGACCTGGGCACTCCCGAAGCCAATCAAATCATCGCCATGTCCAACGGAAAAATCCGTCAGGATTCGGCTATTTCCATTAAGCCGTTGTCCGTTACCGGATGCCGTCGGATCGTGAAATACGCTTTTGAATATGCCTTGGCCAACGGCCGTTCCAAAGTGACGGCAGTAGCGAAAGCCAATATTATGAAATTTACCGACGGGCTGTTTTATCGGGTGGCCCGGGAAGTGGCCAAAGAATATGAAGGTAAAATCGCCTATGATGAAGTGTTGGTCGATGCCATGTGCATGCAGCTGGTCCAGCGGCCGGAAGCTTTCGATGTGATGGTCATGCCCAACCTTTACGGCGATATTTTGTCCGATTTATGTGCCGGTTTGGTTGGCGGATTGGGCGTTGCGCCCGGCGCCAATATCGGTGACGGTGTTGCTTTGTTTGAACCGACCCATGGTTCCGCACCCAAGTATAAGGGAATGAATAAAGTGAACCCGACAGCTTTGATTTTGTCCGGAATGTTGATGTTGCGGCATATCGGTGAAACCGAGGCTGCGGACCGGTTGGAACGGGCCGTGGCGGAGGTCATTGCCGAAGGGAAATATGTCACCTATGACCTGAAAGCGGATCGGAACGATCCCACCGCTGTGGGAACACAGGAGATGGCGGACGCGATCATTGCCAAAATGAAGTAAGTTTTGCAAAGGCCGGAAACGGCCTTTTTTCATGGACAAAACCGGTGCATTTTTTCACGGTTTACAGGCTACGCTAAGTCAGACATAAAAATTTGACAATTTAAAAGGGAACCCCGGGAAAGTAAAGAAAAGATCCTAAGTGAATGAGATTTTTTGCGATGATACGTAAGGCAGGAGGCTGGCTTGATGGCAGTATTGACGGAATTGGCCCAAGTGGTCAATGGAACGGTGATTGGAGACGGAAATACCGAGATTACCCGCGTGGCCGGCGTGGATGATTTGAGACCCGGCGATTTGACACTGGGCGGCAATAAAACTGCGTTGGAAAAGGCTTTGCGAAGCCCGGCGGCGGCGGTGATTGTTCCTTTGGGGACCGGCGCTTTGCCCAAACCTTCCATTGAGGTTGCCAATCCTAAATTGGCTTTTGCCCAACTTTTAACATATTTCACAGAGAAACGCCCGTGTGTGCCGGGAGTGCATTCAACCGCCGTGGTGGGTGAAGGGTTCCAGGGAGACGGCGCGGAGATCGGGCCGTTGGTATACATCGGGAAGAATGTCCGGATCGGAAAAGGGACGATTGTCGCTGCCGGAGCGTGGATCGGTGACGGGGTGGTCATCGGGGAAGACGGAATGATCCATGGGAATGTAGTGATCCGGGAAGGCTGTCAGATCGGCAACCGGGTCGAGATTCATGCCGGAGCGGTTATCGGCGCAGATGGTTTCGGATATGTCACTGTGGACGGGAAACATTTTAAAGTGCCGCAAGTGGGCATCGTTGTCGTTGAAGATGACGTGGAGATTGGTGCCAATACGACCATCGACCGGGCGACAACCGGTGTGACCCGGATTAAACGGGGAACCAAAATCGACAATTTGGTCCAGGTCGGCCATAACTGCGAAGTGGGCGCGGACAATCTGGTTTGCGGCCAAGCCGGTCTGGCCGGCAGCAGTATCACCGGGGATCGGGTGACGTTAGCCGGTAAAGCCGGTCTTGCCGGGCACTTGACGGTGGGGGATGATTCAGTGGTGGCAGGTTGTTCCAAGGTAACCAACTCGCTTCCTCCGAAATCCTTTGTTTCCGGCGATCCGGCCCGGCCGCATGCCAAACAATTGAGGGTTGAGGCTGCGGCCCAACATTTGCCGGATTTGTTGAAAGAATTTCGGGCGATGAAGAAAACCATCGAACAATTGAAGGAAGAGATCGCGGAATTGAAGGGGAAATGATGGCAGCTTGCGGCTCCCGCAACCGATAATTGCATATAAACACTGAAATCTTGGCATAAATACGACAAAGGAGTGTTTCCATGCGAAATTTCGGGGCTTGGCGGGACTGGCTGTATCGCCTTTCAAAGCAACGAAGGACCCTGTTGATCGTGGCAGGGGTTTTTCTTGTCGTCATTTTGCTGCAAGTCGGAATGAATCTCTGGGTCCGTTTCCTGTTGTCCCGTCAGTTCATCGAGAGCGGCGGTGCCGGTTTTCAGCTAAAAGCATCGATGGGGTGGATCAAGCTGACGGATGTGGTGCGGGGGAAGGTGAAACGGATCCGTCTGGAGGCAAAAAACTGTATCATCAGCGACCTTCGCTATCAATATCTCCGGGTGGACAATGAATGGCTGGATCTGGATTTACCGTCGCTTATCCGGGAAAAGCAATTGCGGGTCGAACGGATCGGAGCCACCCAAGTGCAGGGGATCATTAGTGAAACGGCGCTTTCGGATTATTTAAATCTCAATTATCCCGAATTCCAACCGAAAACGGTGATTCTTCCGGGACGGATCCGAATTTCCGGAAAAGTAAGTCTGTTCGGCAGGGCCACGGATATTGTCCTCGAGGAACGGGTGGAAGCTTCCGGCCCGAAAACCGTTCGTTTTTTTACGGAGTCCGTCATTATCGGCGGACGGGAAGTTCCCGGTGATTTGGTGAAGCTGATCACCGCCCAGATTCCGCTGAATTTCGAGGTGATGAAGGATTGGCCGCTGAAGATTACCCGGTTGCAGTTGACCCAGGGGCAACTGGAGATCCATTTGGAAGAGATGGCACCATAGAAGGGGAATGGTTGTCGAAGGAGAATATTATCGAAAACGGTTACATATGGAGTTGCGTCGATGAAACGTCATATCTTTGTGTCTACCTGTGAGTTTTCAGGGGATATGCATGGAGAGGTGCTGGTCCAAGAATTGCAAAAAAGGCTTCCCGAAGCCCGGTTCACCGGAATCGGAGGCCGACGGATGGCGGCTGCAGGCGTTCAACTGCTTTATGATCCGACAGCCAAAAGCACCATTGGTTTTTTTGAAGCCCTGCGCAATTTACGGCGCTTAAAGAAACTGGTCGGGGAAATTGTGGCCTTTTGGGAGAAAGATCGTCCCGATGTCGTCATTTGGTTGGATTCCGGTGGTTTCAACCTGGTACTGGCCAAAGAAGCGAAGCGGATGGGAATTCCGGTGGTCTGCATGTTTTCTCCTTCCGCTTGGGCGTATGGAGAAGATCGGGCCAGAAAATTGGCGGAACGGGTCCGGTTGCTGTTGGCCGTGTTACCGTTTGAATCTGATTTTTACCGAAAGTTCGGGGTGAATGTGGTCTCCGTGGGGCATCCCCTTATCGACCGGGTTCAAAGTCGAATGTCTCCTTTGGAATATCGGGCGAAGCTGGGGTTGGATCCGGAACGAAAATTGGTGGCATTGCTGCCGGGAAGCCGACGGCAGGAAGTGGCCAGGCTGTTGCCGGTAATGTTGGAGACGATAACCGGATTGAATGATGCGTCTCTGCAATTGGTGTTGCCGGTGGCGACTTCCATTGACCGGGATTGGCTGGAGTCTATCCTCTCCCAATATCCGGTGAAAGTGACGGTCACCGGCGGCGATGTATATGAGCTGATGGCGGCGGCGGATGCGGCCATCATCGCTTCGGGCACGGCGACGTTGGAAGCAGCGATCATCGGGGTTCCGATGGTGATTATCTACCGGGTGTCGGGTTTATCCTATTTTATCTACAAACGGCTGGAATCCCCGGAACGCCGGGTGGTCCGTCCCTGGATTGGGCTGCCCAATTTGATTGCAGGGGCTTCGGTGGTACCGGAAGTGTTGCAAAAAGACCTAACACCGGAGAATGTGCGGGCTGCCTTGCAAACGATGTTGTACGACCCGGAGGTGAATCTCCGGATTCGCCGGGCATTGCAACAGGTTCGGGAAAAGATCGGCCCGCCGGGCGTGATGACCCGGGTTGCCGGACTAATCGCGGATTTGATCGAAAATGGTTGAAACGGAAGTATTGCTTCAGATAAGGTCCATATCGGGCCTTTTTATATTGGCCGGGTTCTATTTCCCTTTCTCCCCGCATAGATCATCACCAAGATCGGGGGGATATGAAAGTGAACGTGCTGTTTATCAATAGAAAACAGATATATGCCGCGTTGTGGGCCATGATCATTCTGACCGTATTGGTGGGCGTGAGACTTCATTGGGATCGCACAGTTCGGAAAATCTTCGGGGTGAAAAACGGTGTTTACCTTGAAGGTTATAATGTGGAGGGAATGTTGCCCGAGGAAGTCAGCAACTTAGTGAAGAAGATGGCGGTGAAAGTCAACCGGGAGCCCCAGAATGCCGGTTATTTTTCGGAGACCGGAGAAATTATCCCCTCCAAACCCGGTAAAATGGTGATGATTGCCGATACGGTCAACAAGGTTTGCATGGCCAAACCCGGCTCCAGGCTCAATTTGGTGGTGGCCGAAGTTCCGGCGAAGATTTCGGAGGATTTCTTTAAACCGGTATATCAGGGGAAACCGGAAAGCCAAAAGGTGGCTTTTGCCATTAATGTGGCATGGGGCGAAGAGTTTTTAGGCGAAATGCTGAAAACGCTGGAAGAGGAAAAAGTGAAAGCGACCTTCTTTTTCGTTGGAAGCTGGGTGAAGGCCTTTCCGGAACTGGTGAAGGAGATTGCCGCCGCCGGCCATGAAATCGCCAATCATGGCTTATATCACGGCCATCCGCAGCAGATGCGCCGCGATGAGTTACGGAGATTGATTTTGGAAAATGCGGCACTGCTACGTTCGGTGACCGGCAAGGAGCCATCCAACTTGTTTGCTCCCCCCTACGGTGAAATCAATGCCGAGATCGTGGGCACCGCCGGTGAACTGGGATACCGTACGGTGATGTGGTCGGTGGATACCGTTGACTGGAAAAATCCCGGGCCGGATCTGCTGTTACAACGGGTCATGGGGAAGATTCAGCCCGGCGGGATCATCTTAATGCACCCGACGGTCTCGACGGCGAAGGCCCTTCCCAGGCTTATCAAAGCGTTGCGTGAGAAAGGGTTAACCCCTGGAACGGTGTCTTCGGTATTGGAATGAACGTTTGCAGTCGAATTTCGAAACAAAAGGGACAGTTCGTTGAACTGTCCCGAATTGCTTTAGATATTTTGGATGATGATCTTCCAGATGTTTTGATCTTCGTAACCCAACCGCCAGACGGCAACTCCTCGCAGATTGTATTTTTTAACCAATGTCATCTTTGCGGCGGTGCTGTGGCTGTTTTCATACCAGACTTCATGTTTGGTACCCCAGCTTTTATAGGTGAAATAAGGCACTTTGTAAACGGAATGCCATTTGGGGGAGACACCGTATTTTTTGATCAGGTTTTGAATGGCGCTATAGGTCCGAGCTTTCCCGGAACCGCTGGTCCAGTCATAACCGTATCCGGCGATTCCCAGCACGATTTTTTGGGACGGATAGTATTTCATGGCATATTGAATGACTTTTTCGACCCACGGATAAGAAGCTACCGGACCGGCCGAACCACCGGCATAATGCTCGTCATAGGCCATAATCATCAATTGGTCGATATACGGGGCCAATGCGGCATAGTCATAAGCCCCGGCGTGGGCCGATTTTTTGTCGTCATAGGTTTTGGCCGGAACCGAAGCGGTGACCAGCAGTCCTTTCGGCCGGAGCGCTGCTGAGAGCTCTCTGAAAAATGCGGTCAGGTACATCCGGTCACTGGCCGGGACATTTTCAAAGTCGATATTGACCCCTTGATAACCGTTTTCCGATAATATCCGGACAATTCCGTTGACGGCACGGGACCGGGCGGTTGAGCTGGTCAACATCCGATGAATGGTGTTGCTGCTGAAGTTTCCGCCCTGGATATTGTTGACCAATGCCAAAGCATCTCCGCCGGCGGAACGAATGAGGGAAACCGCTTTGGAATTATGCGTGCCGCTGACCGTTCCATATTGGTCCACCTTGAATGAAAAAGGGATGACCATATTAATTGACCCCAGGTTTTTGGTTAACGAATTATAGGCCAATTGGTCGCTTTGGCTGTTTTGCACATAATAGCCGGCGATGACTTTATTACCTACCTTTGAACTTCCGGACAGAGTTTTCGTTTTCACCATCCATTTGGCGATCCATCCGCTTTTGTCGGTTTCGGTTTGCACCTGCAACCAACCGTTTTTTTCGGATAATACCAGCAAGCTGGACCCTTCGGCAACCGTATCCACGATTTCGCTTTCAGCCGATGCCCCGCTGCGAATCATAGCCTGTTTGCTGTTAACGGTGGCAGCGTAAGGATAAATGCTTTGCTGCCCGGTACTGACTGTATCGGGGACGGTGACATTGTTTTGCAGGCTGTTACCACCGAGTAATCCGGAAGCCAAATAAAATATCAGAGCAAACAATGTTGTCATTAAGTTGCCTTGCATCGGGTAACTCCCTTCTATATAAAAGTCGTCCGCGTCAATGGAATGCCAATGGATTTATGCGGCGTGGATCGACACGAAATGTGCAGTATTACAGTATAATTTACATAATTCGGCCTTTAGCTGCCAAAACCTTTAAGAACATCCCTCCAAAACCACAAATAGCAGGCAATATGAGAATTAACTGGAATAAATCGAGGAATTTGGGGGATATGTATGAATGGATCAAAAGAGAAAAAAGAGATAAAAAGGATTTTTATGTTCAAGGGCGAATATGTGAATCAAATCGATGAAATCTAACGAATAATCAAAGGACAACTGCATGTATCAGCGCATAACATTATCCAACGGATTGAAAATTGTATGTGAAACGATACCTTATGGCCGTTCCGTATCATTAGGCGTTTGGACAAGAACCGGTTCCAGGAATGAAAAACCCCAGTATAATGGGATTTCTCATTTTATTGAGCATATGATGTTTAAAGGCACCGGCCGACGGACGACGCGTCAAATCGCAGAGACCATCGATGCCGTTGGCGGCCAACTCAATGCGTTTACGACCAAAGAATACACCTGTTATTATGCCAAAGTGCTGGATCAGCATTTTCAACTGGGCGTCGACTTATTGGCCGATATGGTTACCAATTCGCTGTTTCACCCGGTTGAAATCGAAAAAGAAAAATCGGTGGTCCTGGAAGAGATCAAGTCCTATGAGGACGCGCCGGATGAACTGATATATGATATTTTTTTCAATTTGGTACTGAAAGGCCATGCGTTGGGCCGGACCATTTTAGGGACTCCGGAAACGGTATCCCAGTTTAACCGGGAAATTTTAATAGACTACCTTCAGAAACATTATACCCCAGATAACATAGTATTTGCAGTAGCGGGAAATATCCAGATCGACCAAGTTATTGCAGAAGTCGAGGGAAGATTTTCCGCGTTGAACGGAAAAAGCGAACCGGATCTCTCGATATTGCCCCAATTGGAGCCGACGATCTATTTTAGGGATAAAGATACGGAACAGGTCCATCTGTGTATCGGCAGCCGAGGGATATCCCGTAAAGATCCCCGGAAATACGCTGTTATTTTGATGGACAGCATTTTTGGAGGAAGCGTTAGTTCCCGTTTGTTTCAACGACTGCGGGAGGATGAAGGATTGGTGTATTCGACGGGCACCAGTCATTCGGCGTTTATGGATACCGGCGTCTTTACGATTTATGCCGGGACAAGCATGGCCAATTTTGAGCGGGTCGTCGCTTTAATCCGGGAGGAGATTGCCAAATTGCGAGAACGGCCGGTTGACCAAGAGGAATTAAACCGGGCCAAAGAGCAGCTCAAGGGCAATCTACTGTTGAGTTTGGAAAGTACGTGTAACCGGATGAGCCGCCTGGCTAAAATGGAATTGTTCGACGATCCTCTTTTAACCCCTGAGGAGACCGTTGCCCGGATCGAAGCGGTTACGGCTGAAGAAGTACAGGCCTTAGCCGTGGAATTGTTGGCGGATGACCGGCTGATTACCACGGCTATCGGGCCCTTTGGAAAAGCGGAGGCGACCCATGGCGGAACAAAAAGTAAAGGTTAAAATCGTATCCCCCCTGATCAAGCGGCAGATTCCCATGCCTTCCTATGCTACGCCCGGATCGGCGGGGATGGATTTGCATGCATGCTGCGAGGAACCCATCGTCATTCCGGCCGGGGGCCGCGGCAGCATTCCGACGGGGATTGCCATCGAATTACCCGGGCCGGAGATGGTAGCGCTCCTTTTCCCCCGGAGCGGGCTGGCTTCGAAACACGGCATTTCCCTTTCCAATGCGGTCGGAGTCATTGACAGCGATTATCGGGGCGAGATTATTTGTCTGGTTAAAAACGACGGCCCAACCGATTTCGTTGTCAATCCCGGGGATCGCGTGGCACAGATAGCTTTTTTCCCTGTTTTCCAAGTGGAGTGGGACGAAACCGAAAGGTTGGGAGAGACTGTCCGGGGCGCCGGCGGGATGGGTTCCACCGGTGTTGCGGCTCACAAACCGTAATCGTTTTACCGTTCAATCGGTGGCATAAAAAGGTATGAAGACGGAGGGAACAATGATGTTCGAAAAGGATTTAGTGAAATTTCATCGGGAAATAGGTGAGATTAAAAACGATCTGATGAATACCGACCATCAAAAAGTCCTGGATGATCATGAAAAGTATACCATTGCCACGAAAATCGATTTGACGGTAAGCCGTTTGCTTCGTTTGCTGGAGCGGGAGAAAGACGATGAATAGAAAAAGCCAATCTCTGATTGGCTTTTTTCATTTTTTTGCTTCGCTTGGAATGAATTGTGCTATAATTAGGTTGATGTCTTTTCGACGATCCGATTAAATTGCGTGATGGCCGAAGGGATAGTGTTAAAGTTTGGAGAGGAGTTATGGCGATGCAGATTACCATTGAGAAAGTGAAAGATGAGGAACTAAAACCCTTGTTTACCGATGCCACTCAGTTAGGGTTCGGGAAACTCTTCACCGATCACATGTTCACCATGGTTTATCGGAAAGGCCAAGGTTGGGTGGAACCGAAAATAACGAAGTATAAACCGTTTCAAATTGATCCGGCGGCAGTGGTGCTCCATTATTCCCAGGAAATCTTCGAAGGGCTTAAAGCTTATGCATCAGAGGACAGCCGGATCTTATTATTCCGTCCCGAGAAGAACGCTGAACGGATGTATCATTCGGCGGAACGGATTTGCATGGCGCCGTTGCCCGTGGAATATTTCCTGGAAGGGATTAAGACCTTGGTGAATCTGGAGAAACGCTGGATTCCCAAAGCACCCGGTACGTCTCTTTATATCCGGCCGACGTTGGTCGGGTTGGGTGCCGCATTAGGCGTTCATCCGGCGGATGAATATTTGTTCTATATCATTTTGACCCCGGTCGGCGCTTATTTTAAAGAAGGCTTCAAACCCATCAGCCTATATGTGGAAGATGTGTATATCCGGGCTGCCGTGGGCGGCGTCGGAAACGCCAAAACCGGCGGAAACTATGCGGCCAGCCTTCTGGCAGGCGCCAAAGCGCAGGAAAAAGGGTTTTCACAGGTACTTTGGCTGGATGCCAAAGAACGGAAATATGTGGAAGAAGTCGGGGCCATGAATATCTTCTTCGTCTTTGGCGATACCTTGGTCACGCCCAATTTAAGCGGGTCTATTTTACCCGGAATTACCCGGGCCTCCGTGCTCGAACTGGCCCAATATCTCGGTTACCGGACTGAAGAACGGATGATCAGCATTGACGAGGTCATTGAAGGGACGAAAAACGGCACGCTGACTGAAGCCTTTGGGACCGGTACGGCTGCGGTTATCTCTCCGGTCGGGTCCTTGTTCTATAAAGGGCAAAATTATGAGATCAACAATTTCCAAGTGGGTCCCATTACGCAAAGACTCTATGATAAATTGGTGGGCATCCAGTATGGACGGGAAGAAGATCCCTTTGGCTGGGTGCATGAAATCGGTCGGCTTTGATTATCAACTGTCGATGGGAATTTACGGAAACGACTCCTGCGGGGGTCGTTTTTTATTGGAAATGCTTGAAAAACCTGTGGGAAAAGCGAATGGATGCCGAAATAATGAATGGGATTCAATCTGAAATGAGATGCCGCCATACGGAAAGTTACGAATTCGTAAAATCGGATCAAGCGAGGCGTTACTGATGGTGAAAATGCGGATGTTGGCCGGAATATTTGGCCTCTTGTTTGTTTGGGTGCAGACGGGATTGAGTGCGGAAATGCCATTAAAACCATACCATAGCATTCCTTTGGCGGGTTCCTATGATTTTCAAAAAATTGGGCTGGGCGATTTGGATGGCGACGGTGAACTGGAGTTCATTATCAAACAGCCCAATTTTAACGTCGATCCCTATCAGCACCCTGGCTACTGGAAGCCCAGTCCTTCTCCTTATCGATTGGAAGCTTATAAAAAAGACGGCCGTCTGTTATGGGTATACGATATGGGTTGGGCTATCGAAACCGGGATCTGGTATTCCCCATGGGTAGTCTATGATTTGGACGGCGACGGACGGGCCGAAGTCTATTGTAAAGCGGGCGAAGGGGATCCGCGGAACCCCAATGGACTGGTGGAATCCGGACCGGAGTATTTGGTGAAGATTGACGGTATAACCGGGAAGGTTGTTGCCAAAACCCCTTGGATTAGTCGGGCCGGTTATCCGGATTACAATTCATACAGTCGGAATATGTTGGCCGTCGCCTATTTGGACGGGAAAAAACCATCCTTAATTATGCAACGGGGGACATATAATATCATCAAAACCTGGGCGTTGGATGCGAATTTTCGGATTTTATGGAAACATGAAGTTCTGGAAAAGCATCCGGTGAAAAGCCGGAATTATTACGGCCAAGGTTCCCATGGACTGATCGCCGCCGACGTAGATCAAGACGGACGGGATGAATTAGTCATCGGAGCGGCAGTTATTGATGATGACGGGAAAGGTCTTTGGTCTTTAGGTATGGGGCATCCGGATGTGGTCTATTGTGCCGATATCGATCCCTCCCATCCGGGACTGGAGATATTTTACGGGTTTGAAAGACGGCAGGATGCTGACGGCATCTGTGTGGTGGATGCCAAGACCGGCCGGAAACTATGGGGCCATCCGGAGAAAACTTACCACATTCACGGACAGGGAATGTGTGCCGATGTCTTGGAGGAATATCCGGGAATGGAAGTGTACTGCGGGGAACGAGATTATTCGAAACGGTGGATGTATACCGCCCGTGGTGATTGGGTTCAATTTCATGCCAAAACGGAACTTTCGCCCAGGCCGGTCTGGTAGGACGATGATCTTCAAAAAGAGGTAGTCAGCGGCAGGAAGATCGGAGACTGGGGCGGAGAGCCGATGACCCGGATTGAAGGGAATGTGGTCTTAGTTGTGGATTGTATGGGTGATTGGCGCGAAGAAGTGATTACCTCACTTAAAGGGGAGATTCGTATTTACAGTTCGCCCATACCTTCCAAACGAAAATATCCGCCGCTCCTTTCCAATCGGCAATATCGTCTGGGGATCGTCAATCAGACTTCCGGCTATTACTATCCGGCTCAAGTTGGTCTGGACTATCCTTGGGATCGGCCATAAGAAAACAGTACAAAAAAGCTGGTTGAGGATGAAAATGAAAAAATGGTTGTTATGGTTGTGCCTGGCATTGGTTTTAAGCGGCATATGGCCCGCTGTTGCGGCGGAGCCCGCGGATGATACGCCCTATTCCGCTCCTGTCCGGATCGTTTATCCGGCTGAAAATCAACGGCTTCCGGCGATCCCGTCGACATTTGTGGCCGGTTCGGCACCGCCGGACGGGAAATTGACGATTAACGGCAAGCCGGTGGCGATTCATCCCGGGGGAGGGTTTTTAACGATGGTTTCATTGACTCCGGGTACTTATGAAATCCGGGCGGAACTCCAATGGAACGGTGCCATATATCAGTCGGTGCGGACTGTGTTTGTGGCGGAATCCCAGCCGGCGCCTGCGGTTTCACCGTTGACCATTCAATGGGTGACACCTCAGGAGGATCAGGCCTTGCTGCCCGGCGATTGGGTGAAGGTAGTCTGCAAAGGAAGTCCGGGAATGTCGGCGTACTTTACCGTCGACGGAATGGCCAGGCGGTTTCCGATGGTTGAAAGTCCGAAAAGTTCCGGTGTTTATCAGGGAATCTATAAGATGGGAACCCATGATGTCATCTATCAGGCGACCATCCGGGTGACCCTGCTGGATGAGAAGGGCGCATGGATCACCAAAGAAGCCCAAGGACGTCTGTCACGGTTCCCTGATGATCTTCCGGTCATGGTGGAAACGGTTTCCGATCAAACGGTTCTCTATGCCGGGCCGGCGGTTTCCGGTTCAAATAAGGCAGGGTATATGATGTTCCTTCCCAAAGAGACGGTATTGCAGGTTACCGGGAAAAAAGGGAAAGAATACCGGGTCTGCCTTAATCGGACGCAAACCGCCTGGGTCAACGAAAGCGCTGTGAAGCAACTGCCGACAGGGACACCGCCGCCCATGAACATTATCGGCAATGTGACTATGATGACGCGCGGTTATTCGACGCTGGTCCGGATTCCGGTGTCCCAAAGGATCCCTTTCCGCATCGATTATGATTGGGAAGGGCGGACATTTGATATTATCCTGTATGGTGCTTATTCCAATACGGACTGGGTCAATAATGCGACAGCCGGCTGCGTCCGACAAGTCCGGTGGTACCAGGATGATGATGAAACGTACCGCTTGCGTCTTTTCATGGAACCTAACGGTTGGTGGGGATATGATGTTTCCTATGAAGGGAAGGAACTGGTGTTGGAGCTCAGGACGCCGCCGCCGTTGCTCGATGAGGCTTTACCGTTGTTGGGACTGGTGATCGCTGTTGATGCCGGCCATGGGGCCGGAGGCGGCGCCATGGGGGTCACTGGTTATGCCGAGGGAGACGCCAATTTTGCCATCGCCTTGCGCCTTAAAGAAAAGCTGGAGGTGAAGGGTGCCCGGGTGGTGATGATCCGCGACGGCGATGCTAATGTGCCGCTGAGTCAGCGCCCTGGGATCGCTTGGAAAAACCGGGCAGATATCCTGGTGAGCGTCCATAACAATTCATTGGGGCCAACCGGCAATCCTTTTGTCAAGCGAGGGTATGGGGTGTATTACTTTACGCCGGTCAGCCTCCCGTTGGCCTGGGAGATACACCAAGCCTATCAACGGACGTTTGGGCCGGGACAAGTTTTTACCTTAAACGATGACGGTTTGTACCACGCCAACCTGGCGGTGATCCGGGGTACGCAAATGCCATCGGTGTTGACGGAGTCAGCATACATGATCGTTCCGGAAGAAGAAGCTTATCTCAAAACCGATGCTTTCCGTTCGGCCGTCGCTGAGGCGATTGTCGACGGGTTGGAACGGTATGCTGCCCGGATGCGAAAGAAGAAGATGGAATGAAATAATGTGAAACGGCCGTAAATAACGGACGTTTCCATTCTTGTTGGTATTTGTGCCATTGACGTTCGTTTGAATCATTTGTGTGAAGTATCACATAAAAAAGAAACCCCATGATAGGGGGTATTTAAAAAATGTTCAGGCTTTATTTTGTTGTTTCAACAAATCCCGAATTTCGGCCAGAAGTTTCTCCTCATTGGAGGGTTCGACGACGGTTGCGGCGGCTTCTTCCGCTTTTGCCTGCGTTTCCTTCTTTTTGAGTCGGTCCAGTATTCGGATGAAGAGGAAAATGGACCAGCCGACAATGAGAAAATCCACCACGCTTTGAACGAATGCGCCGTACCGGATGACTGCGTCTCCGATTTTTATGTGTAAGCCGGAGAAGTCCAATCCACCCAGGATCAGTCCGAAAATCGGCATTAGTAAATCATTCACCAGAGACGTGACGATCTTTCCGAAAGCGCCGCCGATGATGACACCGATGGCCAGGTCAAGAATATTGCCTTTCATGGCAAACTGTTTGAACTCGTTCCACATCGATATGCCTCCATTATAACCCATGTTGTATCCATGTAATGCAATCCCATCGTATCACACTTTGTTTTGAAAGACAATTAAAAAACCTTGATAGCCGCAGCAGGACGGATTATGGTAATATAAGATCGTTCCGGCAAGTGTGAAAGGAGAGCATCGAGAGCATCATGAGTCCAAAAATGAAAAAGTTTCTATCATATTACCGGCCTTATCTCGGACTTTTTGCGGCGGATATGGCATGTGCTTTTACGGTATCCGGTATAAACTTGGTTTTTCCGTTGCTGATCCGGTATATTACCGGCGAACTTCTTCCCTCGGGGCTGGAAAACGTTACCGGACCGATTTTCAAAATTGCTGCTGCCATGGTTGGATTGACGGTCATCGAATATTTTTGTAACTTTTTTATTACGACAGCCGGCCATATTATGGGCGCCAAGATGGAGCATGATCTCAGGAATGAGATCTTTGAGCATTTTCAGAAGCTGTCCTTTACGTATTATGACAATCAGAAAACCGGACAGATAATGTCCAGGATCACCAATGATTTATTTGAGATTACCGAGTTATACCATCACGGCCCGGAAGATTTGTTGATCTCCGTCGTGAAACTGATCGGTTCCTTTATCATTTTGCTGACCATCAATGTCCAACTGACGTTGATCATCTTTGCCTTCATCCCGTTAATGATCGGTTTCGCTTACTATTACAACCGGAAAATGCGTCAGGCATTTAAAATTAACCGGGCGAAGATTGCCGAGATCAATGCCGGGATCGAAGACAGTATCTCCGGGGTTCGGGTGGTGAAGTCCTTCGCCAACGAAGACCTGGAGATGGAGAAATTCCGCAAAAATAACCGGCGGTATGTGGAGACCAAGAAAAACAGCTATTATTATATGGGTCGTTATCACAGCGGGATCAATGCGTTTAACTCCTTGATTTATGTGGCTGTGGTCGTCGGGGCGGCATTGTTGACAGGGAAAGGCCGTGTGAATACGCTGGATTTGATCACTTTTTTACTGTACATCAATACATTTTTGGATCCCATTAAAAAACTGGTCAATTTCGGAGAACAGTTTCAGAACGGGATTTCCGGCTTTGATCGCTTTTATGAAGTGTTGCAGATTGCCCCGGATATCACTGATGCCCGGAATGCGGTGGAATTGAAAGAGGTCCGGGGAGACATTTGTTTCAAAGACGTTTCCTTCCGGTATTCGGACCGGTCGGAACCGGTGTTGTCCAAGGTCAACCTGACGGTGAAGGCCGGAGAATATGTGGCCTTGGTGGGGCCGTCAGGCGTAGGCAAGACCACCCTATGCAGTTTGATTCCCCGCTTTTATGAGGTAACGGAAGGTGCCATCACCTTGGATGGCCGGGATATCCGAAGCATCAAATTAAAGTCCTTGCGGAAAAATATCGGCATTGTCCAACAGGATGTTTATCTTTTTGCAGGGACGGTAATGGAAAACATCCGCTATGGCAAGCCGGATGCGACGGAGGAAGAGGTTATCGAAGCGGCGAAAAAGGCCAATGCCCATGATTTTATCATGAGTTTGCCCGAAGGGTATGATACAGATATCGGCCAGCGGGGAATTAAGCTTTCGGGCGGGCAGAAACAGCGGATCAGCATTGCACGGGTGTTTTTGAAGAATCCACCCATCCTTATTTTGGATGAGGCCACTTCCGCCCTGGATAACGAGAGCGAAAAAGTGGTGCAGGAATCGTTGGAAGCTTTGGCGAAAAACCGGACGACATTTGTCATTGCCCACCGGTTGTCCACGATTAAGAATGCCCGGCGAATTCTGGTCCTGGCGGAGGAAGGGATTATTGAGGAAGGAACTCATGAGGAACTGTTGAACCGGGGCGGACTTTATGCCCAGTTGTATCAGTTACAGTTTAAATAAGAGGAGTATCCATGATTAAAGCGGTTATTTTCGATATGGACGGCGTCATTGTCGACAGTGAGCCGATTCATTACCGGTTAAACCAGGAACTTTTTCAAAAGTTACAATTAAACATTACGGAAGAGGAATATCGGACGTTCGTCGGAGTTACCGATTGGGACATGTGGTCCGCCATCAAAGCACGGCACCGACGGCCAGAGACAGTGGAGGAGTTGCTGTCCATGCACAGAGAACATAGCCGGGCGGAGATGGAAAAGTTCGACTTGGAACCGATTCCCGGCATTCCTGAGTTGCTAAAGCGATTGAAAGCCGCCCGTCTGAAACTGGCTATCGCGTCGTCGGCACCGGTGGACTGGATAATGGTAGTGGTACGGAAATGTGGTTTGGAATCTTATTTTGATGTGCTGGTCAGCGGAGAGCATGTGGCCCACGGCAAACCGGCACCGGATATTTTTTTGCTGGCGGCTGAGAAATTAGGGGTTTCTCCCGACGAGTGTCTGGTCATTGAGGATGCCGAAAGAGGGGTGCAGGCGGCTAAAGCTGCCGGGATGCAATGCGTAGGATATCAAAACCCCCATTCGTATGCTCAGGATTTATCGTTGGCGGACCGGATTATTCAACATCCGGACGAATTGATAATTTGACGGACCGGTCCATGATTTGACTCCATGAATGAAAAAACCCGCCAATGGCCGTCGGCGGGTTTTGCGGTTAAGGTTTAGTCTAAGTCAAATATCAGTTTTATCGTGAGCATCTCTTTGTCGTTGCGGGAGCGCCATTCGATTCTTACGTCCAGATCGTCATCTTTGGGGCAATCGTGGCGATATCTTCTTTCCATGTCGTTCCAATCATATTCTTTCCGGTATGACTGGCGGTTGCCGCGGATGATCTGGAAAGCCAGATCGCGGGCGCGGAGCGAATGGAAGATCGCATCTTTATAATCGCCTCTCCAGTATAATTCGCGGGCTCTTTCTTGATGGGCAACGGCTTTGGCCAGTCCCCGAGTGTAACGGTGACGTTTGGCTGTTTGTTGGGCTTCCCGCAGGACCACGGTGGTTCGCTGGATGATCGCCCGGGCATCTTCCCGCAGTTTTTCCCGTTCCCGATCCCGATGGGGAGGCGGTGCGGGATGGCCTTTCTGGGGGCCGGGGCCCGGTTTTTGCGGTCCTTTATGGGGCTGTTCCACTTTCTTTCCGGGTTTCGGATCAGGCTTCGGTTTGGGTTTTGCATATGTAGCGTCCACTTGGAAGAGGCATGCTCCTACGGTCAGTGATATGCTGAGTAATAATGGTAATTTCTTCATATCCAATCCCTCCGTTTTTCTTGTTTCTGTTTATTGGACGCAGATGCTTCGGAAATTGTTCCTGATTTTTTAAAAAATTTCAAGAATGAAAAAATATGGTAATATATATATGAATCGAAAAATGATCTGTTGTAAAGGAGAGTGCCATGCAATCGTTCAAATCATCCATGGATGATTTCTTAAGCAGGCATGGGATGAATCCCGATGCAATAGGGATGGAAACCGTCTGTACCATGTTTCGGGATGAAATGCAACGGGGGTTAAACGGAACGGAAAGCTCATTAGCCATGCTGCCGACGTATTTGGAAGTTACCTTTAAGGTGCCGCGTCATGAAAAAGCCATCGTATTGGATGCCGGCGGAACCAATTTCCGCGTGGCCACCGTCTATTTTGACGATGACGGCCGGGCGGTTATCGAAAACTTCAGGAAATACCCTATGCCCGGGATAGGGGAAGAGACCGGCAAAGAACAATTCTTTGGGGTGATAGCCAGATATCTGGCTGATATCAGGAAAGCCAGCTCAAAGGTGGGGTTTTGTTTTTCCTATTCAGTGGAAATACAGCCTGACAAAGACGGTCGGGTTATCAAGTTCAGTAAGGAGATTAAAGCGCCGGAAGTCGAAGGGGAACTGTTGGGGGAAAATCTTAAAAAAGCGCTGCAGCAAGACGGTGCAGACCTGGATTATCAGGTGGTCGTTTTAAATGACACGGTGGCTGTATCATTGGCAGGACAAGCTGCAGCGACGGATGAAGTTTTTGACAGTTTCATCGGTTTTATCTTGGGGACCGGTACCAATGTCTGTTATATCGAATCCAATGCCCATATCGGGAAAAAACCGGGGCTGAATCCTGAGGGAAGCCAATTGATCAACGTGGAGTCCGGCGGTTTCGCCAAGATTCCCCAAGGTGATATCGATCTGGTTTTCGACCGGACCACCGGTAATCCGGGTGTTTTCACTTTTGAGAAGATGATTTCCGGCCGTTATTTGGGAGGATTGGGCCGGGTGCTGTTGCAGACGGCAGCAGCTGAAAACCTCTTCTCCGATAAAGTGGCTGCTTCGATCATGGGTTTACAGGATCTCAGCACGGTGGAGCTCAATCAGTTTTTAACTGCCCCATTTAACGGGGGAAATACTTTAGGCAGCATTGTCGCCTTCGGCAGGGAGCAAGACCGCACGGTCGCCTATTATTTATTGGACCGGTTGGTGGACCGGGCGGCGAAATTGTCCGCAGCCAGTATTGCGGCGGCCGTCCTTCAATCGGGCAAAGGATTGTTGCCGGAACGACCGGTATGTATCATGGCCGATGGAACCACGTTCCACCATTTGAAAGCCTTAAAAGAAAAAATTGAGTACTATCTCCGGGACTATCTGGTCCGGGGAAAAGGGCGGTATTATACCATCAAGGCGCTGGAAAACGCGCCGCTGATCGGTGCCGCCATTGCCGGGTTGACCAATTGACGGTCGCGTTCCCTCTTGTCAAACCGGAAGGATATTGCCGAATTCTTGCCGAATTTCAGTCATGATATTCTTGTTTCCAAAGGAGCAGCAGATGCAGAAACAGAAATACAGTTTTGATTTGCCGGAATATCAAAATATCCATGTTGACTTGGAATTATCCTTTTGGACCAATAAGCCGACGGTTTGGGTCGACGGCCGGTTAATTCCTCCGATGCCCAAAGATCCTCGTGCGTTTATGCTACCGTTGCCGGATCGGACGGAAATCAAAATGGAAATCAAGGGATTTACCTTCGATTTTCAACCGCGGGTTACAATAGGAGGGAAATTTATCAGCGTTGCCCGAAAACTTCGGTGGTATGAAACATTACTCGCGTCTCTCCCGGTCATTTTGGTATTTAACGGCGGCGCTTTGGGAGGACTCTGTGCGTTTATCGGAGTTACCAGCAATTTCAAAACCCTCCGGGGTGAATCGGACAAGTTTTTACGGTTATTTCTGGTATTATTGATCACTGTGGGGTCTTTTCTGGGCTATATGATGATTCGCCGCATCATTCACTGGATTTTCAATATCTAAATCAATAGTCAAAGCTGTCTCAAAGGAGACAGCTTTTTCATTTGTCACTTCGTACTTTTTCACTCATTTGCCATTTGACATTTTTGTTAGGACCGGGTGCTTCACCGTGAGCCAGCTGTTTATCCTGAGAGCTCATTTCGCGGGGATTCGGAACCCCGCGGCGTAAGTCCGCCCGTACGCCGACTTCGGTGCCGACAGCATCCGGAGTTTTTTGTTGGCCGATCATGATCACCTCCGTGGTTAGCTTTCCCCGGCAGTCAACCGGTATACGGCTGTTTACTGAGGCGGCTCGGCGTCTTCATTCGACTTCTGTTGCCCGGCCGTTTCGTTTTGCAGTGCCGTAAAGAGCATGGCCCCTTTAACCTCATCCGCATCGTTCCAGCACTCCGGCTTGGAATTGCCGCCCAAGTGCATCTCGCCGAGATTCTTCTTTTTGCCCACTGGAACACCCCCTCCGGGTTTGTTGGAATTAGTATTCCCGGGTGGCAGTAGGATACACCGAGGGATTGAGTTATGAATTTTTGTCAACGGAAAAAGAAAATTATTATGAAGCGAAATGCCTTAATATAACAAAAAAGGAAAAATAAAGAGAATAAAACAGAAAGTACGTTTTATAAAAACGATGCATGCGAATGAGGATGGCAGTGACAGCGAAAAGGACACAAAGTGTTGAATTTTATCAGGGGTAAAGCGAAGGTGGATACATTTAGCCAATGGTTTTAGGTTTTGAAAGATAATTTTATCAATTGGTACTATTGAAGACATTTTGACAATGGTTTATTTGAATTCCAAAGTAAAAATATATGTGGTTCCGATTTCTCCATCAGGATATAAACGTTTAGGGAAAAGACTGGCTTCTTTGATTAGACTTCAATATAATCGAAATTATGATCGGGTCACTATCTTTAAAAATCGAATTGGTGTAGGGTAACGTATAATATAATGAACTTAAGGGAGTGATCGGAATGATTGTTTCAGTGATAAACCCAAAATACGGTTGGAATTCAAGGAAAAAACCTTGATTAATATTAAAATAGCGATTGAAACTCTAAAAGAGCTTGCTGCAACGCCGAAAGGGGTGCAGGGTATTTGGGAACATTTCAAAAAGAAAAGCAGCCGTCTGGAATAAAAGTGTTGAATACCAGTGTGAAAAACAGTCGAGCCATCGATAGGGCGATTAAGGCGTTAAAATCAATTAAAAAAAGTAATCTCGATTAAAAATAAACAGGTGAAACCCACCTGTTATTTTTTTGTCACATTCATAATTGCAATCCAATGGTCATTGACTTTGCTGAAAGATATTTGTAAAATAATAAATATTTTCTGTTCTAGCTGTGAGAATATGATATAAACTGCATGCCTCAAGAATAACTTCAGGGGGAAATTGAATGCAACGGGATAGAATGTGGACGAAGGATTTTATTGTGTTACTGGCGTCCAATTTTTTTATTGTTTTAACTTTTTATTTATTGCTGACGTCCATGGCAGTCTATGCCATGAAATACTTTCATGCATCCAAAAGCAGCGCCGGGTTGGCGGCGAGCATCTTTGTGATTGGCGCAATGGCGGCCCGGTTGTATGCAGGGAAATTTATCGATGTCGTCGGCAGGAAAAGGATGCTCTATTGCGGCCTGGGATTATTTTTGACCGGTTCCATGGCTTATCTGTTTGTCAAAGGCATTCAATGTTTAATGGTGATTCGATTTATCCATGGGATTGGCTTTGGGATTTCAACCACGGTTTTGACGACGGCGAATATGTCAATTTTACCTCCGGGCAGGCAAGGCGAGGGGATTGGTTATTTTTCCTTAAGCAATGCAGCCGGAACGGCCATTGGGCCTTTTTTTGCTTTGTATTTGGTCAACCATTTCGGTTATCCCGTGATATTCATTTTTTCCATTATTTTCAGTGTTTCCGCATTCGTTTTGGGAACATTGGCCAAGATCACGGAGATTGATGTAAGCCGTGAAGAAAAAGAGAAGATCAAGAGGAGCTTCGGAATTAATGATTTTTATGAAAAGAAAGCGTTTCCTGTTGCATTTTTGATGTTTATCAGCGGGATTGCCTATTCGGGGATCGTTTCCTTTATCAATTCGTATGCAATCCAGATGAATTTAACCAAGGCTGCTTCATTTTTCTTTGTCGTATATGCGCTCTTTTTATTTTTAGTCCGGCCGGTTGCCGGGAAACTGTTCGACCAAAAAGGCGAAAACATCGTGATGTATCCGTCCTTTTTCTTCTTTGCGGTCAGTTTATTAGGCATTACGATGGCCAGGACCGGCTTTTTGCTTTTGCTTGCAGGGATATTATTGGCCATGGGGTATGGGACATTAATGTCCGGCATCCAAACGATCGTCGGAAAAATATTACCGTCCCACCGGTTGGGACTGGGTATTTCCACCTATTACATCTGTATGGACGGCGGAATGGGGATCGGCCCGTATATTTTGGGGTTAATTGCGGAACGGGTAGGATTTCAGATGATGTATATTATCCTGGCGATTGTTGTGGTTTGTTTGATTCCCGCGTATTATATGGTTCATGGCAAAGAAGCGGGTATTGGGAGGGTATAATCCTATTTGTTGAGTTGTGGCTCTTGGATGGATGGCGGGCCTGCGGTTTTGATACCGGATGATATCAAAGTTAAAGTGGTGCTATGAAAAGTTTCCGCCATGCTATATCATAAGAGAGAAGAAATACTTAAAATGTGAGGTAAGCTATGCTCGAAAAAATGGGCGAGTTTTTTGATAACCGCTTAGAGATTTATGAAGATCACCAATTGAACTGTATTGACTCGGCGAAGGAGTTTTATCTTTTTACCGCTCAAAATCTTCCGCAGGATCCCGGGTGTCATATTCTTGATTTGGGATGCGGGACTGGATTGGAACTGGATTTTTATTTTCCGTTAAACCCATCGGCAAGGGTTACCGGTATCGATTTGGCTCCGGGTATGCTGAACCGGTTGAAAGAAAAATTTGCGGATAAAGACATTACCTTGATTCTCGGATCGTATTTTGATATTCCGTTTGGGGTTGAACAGTTTGATGCGGCTGTATCGGTAGAATCGTTGCATCATTTTACGGCGGCAGAAAAGATTCCGTTATATGAAAAACTACGGTTTTCGCTAAAAGCGAACGGATACTTTATTCTGACCGATTATTTTGCCCTTTCTGAAGAAGAGGAAAATTTTCATCGAAGTGAGCTGCTTCGGTTGAGAAAAGAGCAAGGTATCGTGGATGAAGATTTTGTTCATTATGATACTCCGTTGACTGTCCAACGTGAAGTGGGTTGCCTGAAAGCTGCCGGTTTTTCCTCAGTTGAAATATTGAAGCAATGGGGAGCGACCCATATACTGAAAGCCGTTCGTTAATTTTCAGTTGGTATAAAACTTTTGGTTCACTTATAAAAGCGAATTTTAAAGCTTTATTTTTTATTCGCTTAAGCCGTTATTACAAGTTGCTTCTCATGGATGAGAGAAAAGGAATCATCTTAAAGATGTCGAATGACTTTTCAAAATACAAAGATAGGAATCGATGAAATGAACTGGAAAAAGTCAATGTATATTTGGAGTACATCATGAAGCGTTATATTATTTTGCTGCTTTTGTTATCGTTTGTATTTACGCTTTCTTCTTGTGGCCAACGCCGCACCGTTGAGCCCAGTTTTTATTATTGGAAATCCACGTTTCAGTTGTCGGAGAACCAGTTGGAGACCTTGCGCCGGCTGGGGGTCGGCCGGCTGTATGTGAGGTTCTTCGATGTGGTTTGGCAGGGGAGGGCGGTGCCGGAGGCGGAGGTCCGGTTTGCAACTAAACCGCCGGAAAATTTGGATGTGGTTCCGACGGTTTTTATCACCAATTCGACGTTGATCAATCTCCCTCAAGACGCGGTGGACGATCTGGCGGGAAAAATTACAGGAAAAGTATTGCGGATGGCCGACAACAATCTGGTACAGCCCGTCAACGAAATACAGGTGGACTGCGATTGGAATCGAACCACCCGAGAGAAATTTTTTCAATTGGTCCGGGGAATTCGTAGCCGTCTTAGAGAACGAAACATCAGCCTTTCAGCCACTATCCGTCTGCACCAGATCAAATACAAAGATCAGACCGGTGTGCCGCCTGCCGACCGGGGCATGTTGATGGTCTATAATGTGGAGCCGGTCCAGAAACGAAACACGAAAAACTCCATATTTAATCCCGCCGTTGTCAGGGATTATATTTCCAATATCGACCGGTACCCGCTTCCATTGGATGTGGCATTGCCCATCTTCTCATGGGGCGTGGTATTTCAGCACAACCGGTTTATCGGCCTGATTAACAATTTAGGCGAAGAAGACCTGAAAAACCCGAAAGTTTTTGCCAAAAAGCGAAAGGGCATCGTCGAGGTGCTTCACGATACTTCCATCCGAGGGGTCCGGCTGTACCACCGGGATACAGTGCGTCTGGAAACGGCGCACCCCCGGGAGGTGATCGCGGTGAGTAAAACATTGCGGCGTAAAATGAAATATGAACGAATTTACGTTTCGTTGTATCATTTTGACGATTTGAGCATAAGGAGGACGGGTTATGCGAAGATCCGGAGCATTTTTGCTGCTTTTACTTTTTAGCTTTTGGCTGACAGTAAACCAGTTTCCTCTGGCGCAGGCTTGTGCTTATGAGCCAAGCTATTTCGAGAACGAGACCATCTTCTTTCTGTCGTCATTGGCTAATGATTCGCTCTTTGAACGTTTTTATTTTGATGAGCGCCACGACCGGAGCAAGACCCAGTGGGATAATGATATTTTGAAGAACCGTGAAACCCTCAATCTGAAGGAATGGGAAAAATGGTTCGGTGACCTGCTTTCCCTGGACGATATCCGACAACTGGTCTATAAAGTTCCTCTCAGCGATCTGCAAAATCCGGACAGACTTAAACAACAGCGGTGGAAAACGGTTTTGATGCGTCCGGAACACCGAGCGGCATTGGAATACCTGATCTTCGCAAAGCGGTGCGAACCCTACTGTGTGGTCGACCGTTGGTCCTGGGACCTCGAAGAGGAGATGGCGGAACGCCGGAAACCTGCACCGATGCTAAAATTGCTTGAAGAGGCAAAACGCCGTTACCAAAGCGTTTCGTCTTCCTTCTTTAAAGTCCGCTATGGATATCAAATGGTCCGCTTGGCTCACTATGTTAAAGATTATCGTTTATGTATCGATTTATTCAACCAATACGTCGCCCCGTTGCCCAAAAACAGCGTGATTTGGGAGTGGGCGGCCCGCCACCGCAACGGCGCGTTGAAAGCCATGGGCAAAAAAAGCGAAGCGTTAGTCAATACCGCTTTGATGTTTGACCAGAATCCGGCCATGATGGACGAAGCATATCTGGATTTTTATATTCCGTTGGAACCGGTTTGGCAGGAATGTCTGCGGCTGGCCAAGGACCAGCGCCAAAAAGCGACCTTGTGGATGTTGCAGGGATTGAAGCAAAATCACTTTAACCTGGAACCGTTGGAAGAAATCATCAAGTTGGAACCCAAGTCTTCCCGTGCCGAAGTGTTGCTGGTCCGGTATATCAACCAATTGGAATGCTCGGTTGTTAATTCCGGCTACTTTTTCGACAATTATGCATTGTATCTGGAAGAAGAGATGACATGGGGAGGTTTTCTCCTCCCGGAATTGCTTGATTTCATCGATTCGGTGGACAAAACGAAAGTTCGCCAGCCGGCCCTTTGGTATGCTGCAGGCGGATATATCCATATTTTACTTCGTTCCCACGAGGAAGCCGATACATATCTGGCAAAGGCCGAATCGTTATGCCCGTCCCAAAATTCTGACCTGTGGTATCAGATTCAGCTATTGAAATTATTGAACCAAGCGATGAAACAACCTAAAATCACGCCGGAGTTTGAAAATAAATCTCTGGCCGTCCTGCAATGGCTGGATGATTATAAAGATCAGCCCGATAATCGGGCACAAATCCATCAAGCCTTTTATACGTTGTTGGGACAAAAATATCTGATTCATCAGGATTTTCCGAAAGCTTATTGCATGATGGCCAAGGCCGGCACCGAGCATGATTATCTGTTGGAGCTTTATCCCGATTCGGCCCAGATGAATGCACTCCTGGATTTATTGAGCAAACCGAATAAAACCCCCTTTGAGCAGAGGATAACCACCGGGTTGCCCTGGACTTTTGACGACTATCTTTCCGTCGAAGGAACCCGGCTGCTCAGAAAAGGCCGGTACGCAGAGGCTTTGGCCAAGTTTTCACAGATTTCCGAGGGATATTGGGAACGGTTGCGGCGGAATGATGTTGATCTGGTGGAAACCAGTTTTGAACAGAACTATTACAATCCCCGAACCGGTCTTTACCAATATCCGGAAAACGGATTTCCCCGGTATACAAAGCTGGAGTTTACCCGGAAAGTCATCGAGTTGCAAAACTTGGCCGAAAAAGATCGGGCAAATGCAGGATATTATTATTATCAAATCGCCAACGGTTTTTTCCATTCGCCGTTTTGGGGATTTAACGGACAGTTATGGCCGTACAGTTCGACAATTTGGCGTTTTGATCCGCAGTATCCCTTTGAAATCCACGGACTTCACAGCGTGTTAAAGCGGCAGTATCAGGCTTTCTGGAAGGAATACGGCAGACGGAAAGTGGCTTTGGAATATTATGTGAAAGCCATGAATGTCACCGAAGATCCGGAACTGGCGGCAAAATGCTGTTTCTTGGCAGCGGCTTGCATGACTAAGTTTTCGTTTTATCGGGGTTTCCATGAGCCGGGTAAAGGCATGGCTTATTATTTTGACATATTGCGCGAAAAGTATTCCAAGACCCAATATTATCAACAAGTCATTGAAGAATGTGCAACGTTAAAGGATTACCTGAAGAAAAATTAGGCTTTGTCTATCAAAGGCGGCGAATAAAAAAAGGAGTGTCGGATGACACTTCTTTTTTATTTAAAGAATATTTTAATGTTTAATGACCGGCAGTAGACTCCTGACAACCTTGCGGTTTTTTCTGTTTGGGTACGGAGTGAGGAGCATCTTCTAAAATATCGTTTATATCAGCACTGTTGCATCCTTCGATTTGCGGGTTGTTCAACTTCGGTTGATGGCGGTTCCGGATTGGTCACCGCCAACGGCATGGTGTTTCTGGGGTTTGTAAAATTATATGCAATCCAATGAAGCGATGTCCGATAGTTTTGGGCAACAGGTCCAATGTGTCATATTATACTTTATGATATTTTCGCTGTTCCTTTTTTAAAGGTTCGCAATAAGATGGTATATAGCAAATTACGGGGAGTGATCCGATGGCTCAATTGGAGGTTGCCAATACGTATCTGCCGGGAGATTCGGCCATTGCCAATGGCCTGGCCCAAACGGAGTCCGGCAATTATATCCTGGTGGGGCGGGTCTTTGAACCCGACGGCGATTCATCCGCTGTTGCTATCCGGGTTGATGCTTTCGGAAATGTTATCTGGGAAGAAGTTTATGATTCAGCATTTACCGTATTTTTCAAAGCCGTTGCTTTGGTCGGGAACGGGGACATTGTCACGACAGGGGCCTTTTTCTATTCGGAGTCTGCGGGAGATGAATATATCTGGGTGGTCCGGTTGGACCCGGATGGGCGAATTCTTTGGCAGGAGGCATTTGGCAGTACCACAGAACAGAGCGACGGGCAAGATGCCGCAGCCACTGCCGACGGAGGTTTTGTGGTAGCCGGTTATTTCATTGAAAAGGGGAGCAATGCGAACGGAACCCGGGTACTTAAATTTGATGCCATGAACCGGTTGGAATGGGATATGCGCTATGATACGGGCATCGCTTTTTCCATCGGGCAAACCCGGGATGGAGGATACATCCTGACCGGTGCCCGGAATATTCCGGGAACGCTAAACAGCCATATTTTTGTATTAAAGTTGGATGCCGAAGGAAATCGGGTATGGGAACGGATATATGACGAATTTGAAATTTTCGTGCTTCTGGACAGTGATATCGCTGAAACGGAGGAGGGCAATTTCGTCATCGCTGCCAAATCCGTAGTGATGCAGATCGATTGCAGCGGGAATATTATCTGGGCTCATCAACGGGGCGATCTGAACGTGACGACCGTTGTCCCTTTGCCGGAACGCGGATTGGCTGTCGGGGGTAGCTTGATCGTGAACAATTTTGACCATGCTTATGTGGCGGCACTGGACGCGGACGACACCACTTTGCGATGGGATAATCATGAGATTTCTTTCCCCAGCGGCATAACCCAGTTGATCCTCAACCAAGAGGGCAAGGTGGCCGCAACCGGTTATCTGCCGTTAAACGGCAATCAAATGCAAATGTTCCTGGCGGTATATAATCCGGTGACGATGCTGTTTACGGAATAAATATAAAATCATTTGAAAATAATTATTATGCTGTGTGAGATGCAGGTGAGTTTTAACGAATGGGATTAACCCTTTTCCTGGAAAGGTGGAGGGTTAATTTTTTTCATAATACTTCAAATACGTGAAATGCTTTGCTTGTCAGCAGAAGGCGCTGTTCGTCCTCCTGCACCTTCCGAATCAGGGGCGATACCGTTGGGGTTGACCGAACAACCCCTTTGGGAAAGACTCGTTCATTGAGCTCACTCCGATAGGCCGTTAGGCCGATTTTGAAGGAGGTAGTTGTTGGGAAAGGCTGAATGCGATAATTTTCATAACATTTACAAAAATAATTTCGTATATAGGTTTTGGAACAATATCTTAGCCTGAATTAAAAATTGGACAAATTTCTTCTGAAGTGCATTTTGGTACATGCTAAATGTAAATACTCTAGACATCCATTCCAAAAAAAGCTATAATTTATATGGTTGCGAAGATTTGAAACGCTGTTTCATATTATGAAACGCAGGTGGAGTATGGCGGATCAAAAAGTCCAGACCCTGGAACGGGCCTTCGATGTCATTGAACTCTTAGCTACGTCAAAAGACGGCCTGGGAGTGACGGAGATCGGACAACAGTTGGGGCTTCATAAGAGCACGGTCCACCGTTTGCTCAATGCCTTGTCCAACCGGGGTTATATTGAGAAAAACCCTCGGAACAATACTTACAAACTTGGCTTAAGATTTATGGAAATCAGCGGCCTCTTCCTGAAACAGCTGGAGTTGAAGACCGAAGCGTTGCCCTTTATGCGTCGCTTGGCCGAAATCGTGGGGCAGCCGGTGCATTTGGCCATTTTGGAAGGACTGGAAGTCATATATATCGAAAAGGTTGAGCTGGTCAATACCATCCGGATGTATTCTCAGATTGGCCGGCGCGTTCCGGTGCATTGTTCGGCCATCGGCAAAACGTTATTGTCGGGACTGAGTCCCGAACGCTTAAATGAGGTCCTCGGCCAACTCCCATATGAGGCATTTACTCCTAATACCCTGTGTTCTCCGGAACAGTTGAAAGAAGCCGTCTGCCAGGTGATTCGCAACGGATGGGCATTGGACAACGAAGAACACGAACCGGGGATTCGCTGCATTGCGGCACCGATTTATGATTACACCGGGAAAGTCATCGCTGCGGTCAGTGTGTCGGGAGACAAACGGATCATCCATCCTGACCGGGATGAGGAAATTGCAACCCATGTCGTCCGAACCGCTCAGGAGATATCGAAACGGATGGGGTATACCAAAGGTATGGGGCATGAGCCGTGAGTCGAGGGCCTGGTTGACAGTTGACAGTTAATTAATCAAGAGGAAAAAAGGCCGCAAAGTAAAGTCTTCATTGACTATGTGCTGTGAACTGTATACCGGACCGATCGTGAGCGTTCATTATATTGTCATTAAAGTGTGGTTAAAAACACATTCTATAAAAAATCTAAAGGAGGTTATGGCTGTGGCCATCGTCAATTTGAACGTTAAACCAAAATCACAGTGCAAGTATGACTGTATCTCCCTGGGTGAAGTTATGCTGCGGTTGGATCCCGGTGAAGGCCGGATTAAAACCGCCCGTTACTTCAGAGCTTGGGAAGGCGGCGGAGAATATAACGTCTCCCGCGGACTCAAGAAATGCTTTGGCATGGATGTAGCCGTTGTTACTGCTTTTGCCGACAATGAAGTCGGTCGCTTGATCGAAGATTTCATCATGCAAGGTGGCGTTGACACGTCTCTCATTAAGTGGGTGCCTTATGACGGCATCGGCCGTACGGTTCGTAACGGTTTGAACTTCACCGAAAGAGGTTTCGGTATCCGCGGTGCTCTCGGCGTTTCCGACCGGGCCAATACCGCTGCTTCTCAATTGAAGAAAGGCGATATCGACTGGGATTACATCTTCGGTACTTTGGGTACCCGTTGGTTCCATACCGGCGGTATTTTTGCCGCTCTCTCTGATACCACTCCGGAAGTGGTGTTGGAAGCCGTTCAAAAGGCTAAACAATACGGCACCATCGTTTCTTACGACCTGAACTATCGTCCTTCTTTGTGGAAGGCCATTGGTGGCCAGGCGAGAGCCCAGGAAGTCAACAAAGAGATCGCCAAATACATCGATGTTATGATCGGAAACGAAGAGGACTTCACCGCTTGCCTCGGCTTTGAGGTTGAAGGCAATGACGCTCAATTGAAAGAGCTGAATATCGAAGGGTACAAGAAGATGATTAATGAAGTTGTGAAGACTTATCCCAACTTCAAAGTGGTGGCTACCACCCTCCGGACGGTCCGGACCGCCACCATCAATGACTGGAGCGCCATGTGCTGGGCTGACGGCCAAATTTACAAAGCTAAAGAATACAATGGCTTGGAGATTATGGACCGGGTTGGCGGCGGCGACAGCTTCGCTTCCGGCTTGATTTACGGATTGATTACCACCGGTGATCCGGAGAAAGCGGTTAACTATGGTGCTGCTCACGGCGCTTTGGCGATGACCACTCCGGGTGACACCTCAATGGCCAGCTTAAAAGAAGTGGAAAAAGTCATGGGTGGCGGAAGCGCCCGGGTTGACCGGTAAGCTTTCTTAAATTAAAAGCTATCTCCTGCAGGAGATAGCTTTTTTCTTTCTTGATTGGGTCTGATATGGATGTAGGCGGATGATAGGAGAGAGTCAAGGAAAAATCAGGCTTTGACGGCCCGGCTGTTTTTAATGACAGTGTGTCGTTGCCATTTTCCGTTATGCAATCGGATATAAAAGGCGATACCCCGAATGAACCAATCGGTGTACATGCCGCACCAGACGCCTAATGCCCCCATCCTCAGCTGGATACACAGGATATAGCCCAAACTGATCCGGAACAGCCACATGCTGAGCGTGGATACGGTTAAAGTATAACGGACGTCTCCGGCCCCCTTTAATCCGGCGGGCAAGAGGAAAGCGAAAGGCCAAGCGAAAGAGACAATAGCGGTAGCCGTCAGCAAATTCGCAGCAAGCACCGAAACTTCCCGGCTGGGCGTATATAGGGAGGCTAAAGCCGGATAGATCGGTATAAAGGCCAGATTGAACAGGAACAGGGCGAGCATGGCCAATCTATTCATATAGCTTAAGGCGACGGTGGCTCCTTTCGGATCCTGGCGTCCCATATGCTGGCCGACCAGAGTGGTGGCGGCAATCCCCAGGGCGCTTCCGGGGATCATCATCAGACCGTGGATGGAATTGGCTACCGAATTGGCGACGATGGCCACTGTGCCCAGGGCGACGATGAAGGTTTGGGTGATCAGTTTTCCCAAACTGAAGAGTAATGACTCAATGCTGGCCGGAACGCCGATGGCCAGAATGGATCTTAATTTTTCCCAGTCAGGCTTGAATCGGAAGATGTGTTCGATCTTCAGGTTGGCTGTTCCCCGGATGAGGATGAAGATTAAGATGATTCCGCCAAGGAACCGGGCTAAACCGATGCCGACGGCTGCGCCTCGGACCCCGCCGCCGGGAAGACGGATAGGGGTAAACGGAATGTGAAGCCCGAAAATAAATAGATAACTGGCAATGACGTTGATAAGATTCATGAAGATCATGACCTGAGCCGGGGCTTTCGTGTTGCCCGATCCCCGGAGAACTCCGCAAGCAATAGTGGTGACGGCGATCAAAGGATAAGTGGGCAGGGTATATTCGAGGTATGTAAAGGCTAACGTCAGAACGGCAGGTTCTGCGCCCTGGTATAACAGGTGAATCAGGGGATAACGGAAGATGCCGGCCAGGATGGCGATGCAGGAAGCCAAAGCGATCCCGCCGTAAATGGCTTGTTTGGAAGCATCTCCCGCACCTATCCGGTCGGACTTGCCGGTATAATGGGCGACGATGACAGTGCCACCGACAGCCAGCGAGGAGAAGGCGGCGATGAAAATATTATTGAGGGAATCGATCATGCCGATGGCGGCCGCTGCTTCCTTGCTGATATGGCCGGCCATCATGGTGTTGATGACACCCATCAGGATGATGAAGGTTTGCTCGGCGATGACCGGGATGGTCAACCGCAAAATATCCTGACGAAGCGTTTTGTTCTTTTGAACATTAAACATCCTTATTTACCTTAAGTTTTAATAATGTATCGATATTATACCATGTTACACTCAACTTTTCTTGCGGGATCAAAACATTTGCAACCATTATTTGCTGGAAACCAAGAAAAAGGATATGAAAGGGGAATGGGGATGGATACCTTAAAACCGGGACGGTACCGCCATTTCAAAGGCAAAGAATATGAAGTGATCGGAGTGGCAAAACACAGTGAGACGCTGGAGGAATATGTTGTATACCGGGCTTTGTACGGCGACGGCGGCCTATGGGTGCGGCCCCGAACTATGTTTGAAGAGCAGGTTGAAGTGGATGGGGAATTAAAACCGCGATTTGTTTATATCGGGTAATTATTTTTCTGAGTATAAAAATATATTTTGTATTTCTTAACAATGCGTTATACAATATTAATAGTCAATTTAAACGTATACATAGCAAGGAGGAGAGGCTCTCAATGAACCATGTGCAAATGACTCGGCGGTTGCCGATCCTGATGTTGCTGGTGTTCGCTCTCAGTGCGACGTTTATTCCGGCAACGACGGGAGCAGCGACTAATCTTGAGTGGAAGTCGATTATTTTCGGACAATCCATTGGGGAAGACAGGAATAAAGTCATCGTGGATGAAGCGACGCAATCGGTAACGCTCATCGCCGGAGAAAAGGACGGAAGCGTTGTCGGAGGCAAAGTCGCCTCGTCCCATGACGGCATTTCCTATTATTATATCGAAGTGGATTCTTCCAAAAATTTTGAAATCTCCGGTAAAGTAAGAGTCAACTATTTTGCCAAACCGATCCCCGACAATCAGGAAGCGTTCGGGATTATGGCCCGGGATGCCATCGGTAATCATATGGACAGTACGGTATTTCCGTCCAACATGGTGATGGTTGGTGGCTATCGGGGCCTGATCCAGTCGGTATTCCGGAATCATGTGAAAGACCCTTCCGGAGCCGGCGCCAAAATGGAAAACGTGTGGAAAATGGGAGAGCGCCCGGCCAATGACGGGACTGCGGTCTACGAGTTGAAACTGCGCAAGACCAATACCGGTTATCATGCGTCTGTCAACAACGGGCCTGAAAAGATTTATTATCGTCCGAAACAATTGGAAATACTGGATCCGGACCGTATTTATGTTGGCTTTTTTGCAGCACGGGTCGCTTCCATTACGGTATCCGATATTCAAGTGAAATTTTCCGATGTAGCTACCGATGAGCCCGGACTGCCGGAACCTCCGGAAGCGGTCGAACCGGCGGTGACGGTCCTTTCGTTGGCCGGTTCGCCGGTGGCGGATTATACTTTCAGTCTGCAGCCGAATGCCAAAGGCCGCTTGGAGGTTTTGCATAACGGCAAGAAGGTTTTTGACAATCCGGTGGAAGCCAATCAGACGGTGAATACCCAGACCGTGTTGGTCAAAGGGAATAACAGTTTTGACGTGACCCTCACCCCGGATCCGGTTGAGACCATCACCAGTACGGCACCGGTCCGGTTGAGACATATGGTAACCTTCAAAAATTACGGGAAACCCGGTGAACCGATTTATGTATCGCCTAAAGGGACGGCTAACGCTGCCGGTACCGAAGCGGATCCCATCGATATTTATTCGGCGGTTCAATTTGCCCAAACCGGACAGACCATTTATGTGCGGGGCGGGGTCTACGAATTATCCGCACCAATCATGATTGAACGGGGCAATAACGGTGCCCCCGGAAAATTGAAAGTCCTGGCGGCCTATCCGGGTGAAAAGCCCGTCTTTGATTTCGGCAAGAAAGCAAACGGCGTATTCTTGGCCGGGGACTATTGGAAAATCGTCGGAATCGATATTACCAAATCTTCAGGTAACGGCCTTCGGATCTCCGGAAGCCATAATATCGTCGAATTGGTGCAGACCTATGCCAACGGTGAGACCGGTTTGCAGATCAGCGGCCTGGCCACGGAGCCTTTTGAAAAATGGCCGGCAAACAACCTGATTTTAAACTGTACTTCCTTTGATAACCGGGATCCTTCCGAAAATAACGCCGACGGATTTGCGGCCAAACTCACCTGCGGACCCGGCAACGTTTTCAGAGGATGTATCGCCTATAACAACTGCGATGACGGTTGGGACTTATATTCCAAGCTGGAGACCGGTCCTATCGGTGTAGTGGTTATCGAAAACTGTATTTCATACGGCAACGGGAGAATGTCGGACGGGTACCGGACCAAGGGCGACGGCAACGGATTTAAGCTGGGCGGTGAGGGCTTACCTGTCAAACATGTCTTAAGAAACAGCTTAGCCTTTAACAATGAGACCTTCGGAGTGTCCAGCAACAGCAATCCGGCGATTATCGTCGAAAACACGACGTCGGTGGATAACGGAAGAGCCAACTTCAATTTTGCAAACTATCCGAATGCGACTCCACAATTTGTTGCAAAAAATAATATTTCGTTCCGGACGAAACCCGGGGCTGCCGATGTTCTGCCGGATATGCTGCTTTCAGCGAATAATTATTTCTACAACGGCAGTCATTCACAGAACAACAAAGGCGTTAAATTATCTGCCAAAGATTTCAAGAGCGTGACGCTGAAACCGTTCGTCCGCAACCGAGACGGTTCCATTGCTCCGAACGACTTTATGCAAGTCGTCAACCGTTCGTTGAAAAGCGGATTCCGCTATTAATCGCGTCAGTTTCCATCGATCCGTATAATGCGCAGGGTTTGGGGAGTTATCTTCAAACCCTTTTTTTATAAGATTTTAAATCATCATTTTGGCAGGAAAAGCCGATAATCATCAGGAAATATAATCGGACGGGTTATCGCATGGATGAAAAATTCGGTTATTGGAGTGACGTATTACATGATGATTCTTGAGGATTTAAATGAACCGCAAAAGGAAGCGGTTTGTCATACAGAAGGGCCTTTGTTGGTCCTCGCCGGAGCCGGTTCCGGGAAAACCCGGGTATTGACGCGGCGCATTGCGTATTTAATGGCAAACGGTGTGCCACCGTGGAATATTTTGGCGGTGACTTTCACCAATAAAGCCGCCCAGGAAATGCGGGACCGGGTCGAAGCGCTGGTCGGAGAGATGGCCCGTTCCATCTGGGTGCATACTTTCCATACGGCCTGTGTCCGCATTTTACGACAGGAGATTGAAGCGCTGGGCTATTCGAAAAACTTCGTTATTTTCGACAGCCAGGATCAGCTTACCGTGGTGAAAAACGTCCTGAAAGAGCTGAACATTAGCGATAAGAATTTCCAACCTCGGGCCATTTTGAATTCGATCTCCGCTGCGAAGAACGAATTGATCGACGCAGAGACCTATTATCGGAAAGCGGCCGATTTTTGGTCCAATACTGTGGCCGAAGTGTACAGACGGTATCAAAAACGGCTAAAGGCCAATAACGGCTTGGATTTCGACGACCTGATCATGCTGACGGTCCAACTGTTCCGGGAGCGTCCGGATATTCTTGAAAAGTACCAGGACCGGTTCCGTTATATCTTAATCGATGAGTACCAGGATACCAATCACGCCCAATACGTCCTGGTTAATCTGTTGGCCGCCAAATACCGAAATTTATGTGTGGTAGGGGATGACGACCAATCCATTTATAGTTTCCGAAGCGCGGATGTCCGCAATATTTTGGAGTTTGAACGGGATTTTCCGGAAGTCAAAGTGATCAAGTTGGAACAGAATTACCGTTCCACTCAGACCATTCTTCATGCGGCCAATGAAGTGATTCGGCACAACCGCAGCCGCCATCCGAAACGGCTGTGGACCGAAAACGTTGTCGGTGACAATATTTATGAGTACAGTGCCGCCGACGACCGGGAAGAAGCCTGGTTTATCGCGGAAGAAATCATTGATTTGGTGCGGAATAAGGGGTATAAATACAACGATATTGCCTTGCTTTACCGGACCAATGCTCAGTCCCGTTCCTTTGAGGAAGCTTTGGTTCAACGGAATCTGCCGTATCGGGTTATCGGCGGCCTCCGTTTCTACGAACGGAAAGAGATTAAGGACATTTTAGCTTATTTGCGGGTGGTCGCCAATCCGGACGACCAGGTCAGCCTTAGCCGGATTATCAACGTGCCCAAGCGGGGTATCGGTGAGTCCAGCTTTGAACGGTTTCTCTATTTCCTTCAGGAAAACAACTATACCGTTCTCGAAGGGTTCAGCCGTTTGGAAGAGATACCGTCGTTGACCGCCCGGGCCGTTAAGCCTTTGTCTGCCTTTTACCACATGTTGCTGGGTTGGCTGATGAAACGGGATACCGTATCGGTGCAAGAATTGGCCGAAACTATCTTGAAAGAAAGCGGTTATCTCCAGGAACTTAAGGCTGAAGGGACCATCGAGGCGGAGAGCCGGCTGGAAAACTTGGACGAGTTTCTGGCTTTGACCGTTGAGTTCGAACGAAACAGCGACGATAAAAGCCTGGCTGCTTTTTTGGAGACTGTGGCTCTGGTTTCCGATGTGGACAATTATGAACCGGATGCGGATGCGGTGGTCCTGATGACGCTTCATTCGGCCAAGGGATTGGAATTTCCCGTGGTTTTCCTGGCCGGGATGGAAGAAGGGATCTTTCCCCACAGCCGCTCTTTGCTGGAAAGCAGCGAACTGGAAGAGGAACGGCGCCTCTGTTATGTGGGTATTACCCGGGCTAAACAGCGTTTGTATGTGACTCATGCGAGCCAGCGGGTGATGTATGGGAGTTATACCAATTCGGTGCCTTCCCGGTTCCTCCTGGAACTCCCCAGGGAAGTCATCATCCGTATCAAAGAGGAGCGGAATGCGGCACGGCAGGTTTCTGCCAGGCCGATGGTTTCTTCGTTTTCCGGCCAGACGGTGAGACCGGCCGGAATCCCGTCGACAGTATCCCCGGGAATCCAAGTCAAGCCGAAGACGGCGGCTACCCCTTCGGATGACATCAGGGTGGGATGCAAGGTGAAGCATCCCAAATGGGGCATTGGGACGGTGGTCACCAAAGAGGGGACCGGCGAAGATGCTCAGGTCAAAGTGGCTTTTCCGGGCCTGGGGGTCAAGTCGTTGATCTTGGGCTATGCCAATCTCGAAAAAATGGATTAACATCCCATGTTTTACTTTTCCTTAATTTGCAGGAACCATTTGCAAAAGGTCGAAACATGAAAGCGAAAGGGGGGACCCCTTTGTTCCGAAAGATATGGATCGGTTTTGTCGTCTTTCTGAGCTTGATGGTAGCAACGCCCGCATGGGCCGAAACCGGTGCCAATATTCACTTTACCTTTGGTAAATCACCCGTCAGTCCCGAGATTAAAGTGATTGCCATAAACGGGTCCAAATATATCAATTTGCCGTTTATCGTTAAATACTTGCATATGAGTACCGACTGGGACCCGGATTCCGGTCGCATTCAACTGAAATCAGGAAAAACCAGCCTGATATTGAAGGAAGACGATACGGCTTATACCATTGACGGATCGCCAAATGTTTTAAAGGCGGCGCCTTTTGAAGCCGACAGTCAGTTGTGGCTCCCGGTGGAGCTTCTTTTAAAACTGGGGTTGAAGATTATTAAAGAAGATGCTACAACGCTCCATATGAATTGGGCTGACAGTTATTTGCTGGCCATCGAAAATACCAAGTATGAAGGGCGGCCTGCCTTTCTGCTGGTCGGAACGGAAGATTTTCAGGTTAAAAGTTTTCTCCTGACGCAGCCGGACCGGTTAGTGCTGGATCTTCCCAGATCCAAAGCGCATCCTTCTTTTGAAGCGGTGAGCCATCATCCATTGGTGAAGCAGATTCGTTTCTTCCAATATCAACCGGATCTTTTAAGGGTGGTATTTGATCTGGAGCAGCTGGCCGGTTACCGGATCATTCCCAATCCGGAAAATCCCAATCAACTGTTGCTTGTTTTCAATTATTTCGTCCAGGAAGTCAGTTTCTTTCAAAAAGACAATGAACGGAAAATTTACATTAAAACGTCGGGCCCGGCCAAATACCGGACGACGGTCTGTGAAAATCCGCAACGGCTGGTTATCGATTTCGAAGGGGCCACTTTGGGCCGTCCCAATGATCCCATTCCCGGAGACAATCAGTGGATAAAAGGGATACGGATGAGTCAGTTCAACAGTCAAACGGTCCGGATCGTGTTGGACTTGATGGACGGGATGCCCTGGTTTATTGTACCGTCGCGGCAGGACCCCACTCTGGTGGAGATTCGGACCGTTCAGACCATTACCGGCCTGTATTGGGAGGAAACCGAACAGGGAGGGGCGCTGACCATCGAAGGAGACGGCGAACTTCTGGAAACCTTGCTGAAATTGAAAAATCCGGACAAGCTCCTGATTGATCTGGAATTCAGTCGGCTGGCACCGGGAGTGAGCAGTCCCGAGGTGAATTCGGAACAGGTGAAGCAGATTACCCTGATTCCGATTCAGGAGTTAAAAATCCGGATCGAGGTTGCACTGGGGTATTACGTGGGATATAGCGTGCGATATTCCAACGACCGGCGCAGAATTACCGTGCTTTTTCGAAAATCGCCGTTGATCGGGAAGACCATTGTCGTTGATCCCGGGCATGGCGGCGTGGATATGGGGGCTACCGGACGGCAGGGGACCCGGGAAAAAGACGTCAACTTTGACGTGGCCATGCGGCTCAAGGAGAAATTGGAAGATGCGGGCTGCCGGGTGGTGATGACCCGGAATGATGATGTATTTATCAGTCTGTATGAACGGTCGCATATTGCCAATTCGCTGTATGCCGATTTATTTATCAGCATTCATACGAATTTTCATCCCAAAAGCGAAGTGAAAGGGATGGAGGTCTATTATTACCAGGGCCGTACCGACAGTGCCCTTTTGGCGAAATCGGTTATCACAAAAGCGATTGAAAAGACGCAAATGAATAGTTTGGGCGTAAAGACCAATGACTTCGTGGTCATCCGGGAAGCACAAATGCCCAGCACATTGGTGGAGCTCGGTTTTCTTTCCAATTTTGAAGAGGAAAACATGATCCGCAGCGAGTCGTTCCGTGAAAAGGCAGCCGAAGGTATTTTCCAAGGTATCATTGAGTATTATAATGCCAAGCAAAATTGACGTTTTGGTGACCGTTAGGGGGTAATGCTGTGATCGAACTGGAACAGATGGTGATTGAATTATCGGAGGCCTTCGGGCCATCGGGGTTTGAAGGGGAAGTCCGGCAGAAAATCGCATCATGGGTCGGCGAGTATACCAATGTGACATATGACCATTTCGGCAGTTTAATTGCTGTCCATTCCGGCACGACGATGAGCCCCAAAGTGATGTTGGCAGCCCATATGGACGAAGTGGGGCTGATGGTCCGGGGGATTTTGCCCGGAGGGGAACTTCGTGTGGTCACGCTTGGAAGCTGGTGGCCTCCGTCGTTACTCGCCCAGCCGGTGGTGATCCGTTCCCGGGAAGGGGACCGTCTCGGAGTCATCGGGGCCAAGCCTCCCCACTATCTGAGGGAAGAGGAACGCAATCGCCAGCTGAAGCTGGACGATTTATATATTGACGTCGGCGCCCGCAGCGCGGTGGAGGTTCAAGCTATGGGTATTGCGCCGGGGGATCCGGTAGTGCCGGCAGTGCAAACCCGCCCTCTTTCCGGTCAGTCCGTATATATGGGGAAAGCGTTTGACGACCGGTTGGGCTGTGCTGTATTGGCCAACGTCTTACAAACGTTGGGCAGCCACCATCCCAATCAAGTGGTGGGAGTGGCTACTGTCCAGGAGGAAGTGGGCTTGAGAGGGGCAAAGGCCGTCAGCCCGGTGATACAACCCGATATCTGCATTGTATTGGAAGGCGTTCCGGCCGATGATTTCCCCGGTAATTCCATCGTTCAGGGAAGAATGGGCGGCGGCCCTCAGATCCGACGGTTCGACCCGACGATGATCGCCAACCAGGCTTTGGTCGATCTATTGATCGATACGGCCCAGCAGAGCGGCATTCCTTACCAGGTGGCGGTGAGGGAAAGCGGCGGGACCGATGCCAGTGCCATTCAGGTTCATACGCACGGCGGGGTGCCGACGACGGTCATCGGGATACCGGTACGGTATGCCCATAGCCATCAGGGGATAGCGGATATTCGCGATGTATCCCATACGGCTGCCTTGGTGAGAGAGTTCATCTTCAGACTGGATTTGAAAACAGTAAACCATCTGAAACAAAACCCATGGTAACATGGGTTTTTTTATTTGACATGACTTGATTTACATCGTATTGGATTGTTTGGTATAATTTGAAAAAACAGGACGAGGTCGGCAAATGAGGAAACGTACCAAAGCGATTTTAAGGTGTATTTTCTTTTTTGCCTTGTATTTATTGTTGCTGTCGTATTGGGAACGGATGTATCTTTTCAGCGCATTTCGCTAACGATGAATCAACAGCTTTATTGGAAAAAGTCCCTGGGTCCTATGGATCCTACTGGACTTTCATATCATCTATCGTTTATAATAAATGCATTACTTTCCAAAATTGAATGTGAGAGGCGATGGGTATGGCGAAAAAACATATGTTGAATTATAAAAACTGGTCCGGCTCGGAATTGCGCGAATTGTTGGACTTGGCCATTGAGGTCAAAAAGAATCAGAAAAATTATTGGAATGCATTGGACCATATGACTTTGGCGATGATCTTCCAAAAGACTTCTACCCGGACCCGGGTCTCCTTTGAAGTGGCCATGACCCAATTAGGCGGCCATGCTATCTTCTTGGATTGGCGAAGCACCAATTTTATTTTGGCCGAGCTAAAGGATGAAATCCGGTATTTGGATCGGAACGTGGATGCCATCATGGCCCGGTTAATGACTTTTGAACAAGTGCAGGAAATGGCCGAGTATTCCCGGGTGCCGGTGATCAACGGATGCGACAATAAATACCACCCGACCCAAGGGTTGGCGGATTTTCTCACCATTAAAGAACATTTGGGGCAATTGGAAGGCGTTCATCTGGTTTATGTGGGCATCCATAATAATGTGGCCAACTCTTTGGTTGAGGGCGGAACCAAACTGGGCATGAGAGTGACGACGGTTTGTCCGGAATTCAATGAAGCCAGCCGAGATCAGGAACTTCTCGATGAAGCCGCAAAAACCGGTTTATATGAAAACACGTTGGATCTGAAAGCCGCAGTGGCCGCTGCGGATGTGGTGTATACCGACACCTGGGTGGATATGGAGTTCTTCCTTGATCCCAAGTTTGAAGAGGAGAAGAAACGCCGCATTGAAAAAATGTTACCGTATCAGCTGAACGAGGCCTTGCTGAAAAACAGCAAAGCATTGATCATGCATGATATGCCGATCCATCCGGGTTATGAGATCGACCGCTGGGCCATTGAAAGCAGCAATGCCATCATGTTCGATCAGGCGGAAAACAGACTCCATGCAGAGAAAGCAGTGCTCCTGAGGGTATTGGGAAAAGCGTGAAGAAGTGAATTGCGTGAAAGACTGTCATCGTTGGGTGACAGTCTTTTTTCCGGGTTTCTGCCTGCAAAATAATTAAACAAAAAACCGGCCAGAAGTTTCTGGCCGGTTTTCTTTTAGCATGGTTTGATTCAGGGTTGTTTTCCGATGTAAGCCAAGATACCGCCGTCGACGTAGAGGATATGTCCGTTGACGAAGTTGGAAGCGTCGGAAGCCAGGAAGATGGCAGGACCGACCAAATCTTCGGGTTGACCCCAACGTCCGGCCGGAGTCTTGGAAATGATGAAGCTGTTGAAGGGATGCCCCTCTTCGCGGAGTGGAGCCGTCTGCGGGGTAGCGATGTAACCCGGTCCAAGGCCGTTGCATTGGATGTTGTATGCGCCGTATTCGGAGCAGATATTTTTGGTCAACATCTTCAGACCGCCTTTGGCTGCAGCATAGGCAGAAACGGTTTCGCGGCCCAGTTCGCTCATCATGGAGCAGATGTTGATGATCTTTCCATGGCCTTTCTTAATCATGCTGGGGATAACGGCTTTGGAGACGATGAACGGACCATTCAGGTCGACGTCAATGACTTGTCTGAATTCGGCAGCGGTCATTTCGGTCATCGGAATCCGTTTAATGATACCGGCATTGTTTACCAGGATATCAATGACGCCGACTTCAGCTTCGATCTGTTTGACCATGGCGTTAACCTGTTCTTCATTGGTTACGTCGCAAACATACCCTTTGGCGTCGATGCCTTCGGCTTTGTAAGCTTCCAGGCCTTTGTTCACCAATTCTTGGTTAATATCGTTGAAAACGATGGTAGCACCGGCTTTGGCCATCCCTTTGGCAATGGCAAAACCGATTCCGTAGGACGCACCGGTGACTAAAGCGATCTTGCCTTCGAGAGAGAATTGTTTCAAGTAATCCATCAGTGTTTCCTCCTTATCTTAAGTCTTTCATAGCAACTGCATCCATATCGTCGAAGTCTTGGTTTTCCCCGACCATGCCCCAAATGAATGTATAGGCTTGGGTACCGGAAGCGGCATGAATGGACCAGCTGGGGGAGATGACTGCTTCTTCGTTCCGCATCACAATGTGACGGGTTTCGGTCGGTTCTCCCATGTAGTGGAAGACAACGGCGTTTTCCGGAAGTTCAAAATAGAGATAGACTTCCATACGGCGGTCATGGGTGTGACAAGGCATGGTATTCCAGACGCTGCCCGGTTTTAAGGAAGTCATACCCATAACGAGCTGGCAGCTTTCCACCTGGCCGGGGAGTATGTATTTGGTAATCGTCCGGTGGTTGGATTGCTCCAAAGATCCCAGTTCGACCTGAACACAGTTTTCCGGTTTGATTAAAACCGTCGGATAGGTTTTATGCGCCGGAGCGCTGTTGAAGTAAAATTTAGCCGGATTGGAACTGTCCGCGCTGGAGAAGACGATCTCCTTGGAGCCTCTTCCGATATACAGGCCGTCTTTATAGTCCAATTGGTAGTCGACACCGTCAACGGTAACGGTTCCTTTGCCGCCGATGTTGATGATCCCCATTTCCCGGCGTTCCAGGAAATACGCGGCGCGGATTTCCTTGCCTGCTTCCAAGGTTAAGGGTTTAATCGGGCAAGCCGAACCGACGATGATCCGGTCGATATGGCTGTAAACGGTCTTAATTTCACCTGGTTTAAACAATCCTTGAATTAAAAACTCGCTGCGCAGACGGTCGGTTGTGTAATGCTTGACATCGTTAGGATTGGCAGCATTGCGGATTTCCATGTTAAAATCGCCTCCTGATTTGGAATTTATTTTAAAACTTGGCAAACGTCGAAGGATACTGGAAGAAAAAGATCCAGCAAACGGTTAAATTGTATCATAGCCGGATGACTTTTTCAAATTGCTTCCGGATCTTTCTGGTTCCACCGAGTCCATTATTCCAATACTTAAGCATTTTCACTAAAAATCCTTCAAATAAAATAAATGTTAATCGACTTGAAATATTTATGGTAAATTCTCAGTTAACTTGCAGGGAACTTTTGAAGATTCACGAACATATCAATGGCGACCTTCGGAATGTGCAGCCGGAGGTAGGCATAGATTATATCTGATTGCGTCCGATTTATGGAATATGTTGATGGAGATGGAAAATGCGCGAGATAACTTATCAAAAGATCGTTGATACGGTAGCCCGGCTTTGCGTTGAGGCCAACTGCCTGCTGGGTGACGATGTCTATCAAGCGTTAAAAGAGGCGTATGAAACCGAGATTTCGCCCGTCGGGAAGGTTTGTCTGCAAAATATTATTAAGAACGCGGAGATTGCCCGGGACGAACAGGTTCCTATTTGTCAGGATACCGGTATGGCCGTCTTTTTTGTCGAGTACGGCCAGGAGGTGGTGGTGACCGGCGGCGGGTTTGAGGATGCGATTCATGAAGGGGTCCGCCGTGGCTATACCGAAGGATATCTGCGAAAATCAGTGGTTCGCGATCCGTTGGATCGGGTTAATACCGGAGATAACACGCCGGCTGTCATTCATACTTCCATCGTGCCGGGATCGGAACTTCGAATTACTATTGCTCCCAAAGGGTTCGGCAGCGAAAACATGAGTGGCGTAAAGATGCTCACGCCCAGTCAGGGCATTGAAGGAGTCAAAGATTTTGTGGTGGAAACCGTAAGCCGGGCCGGTGCCAATCCCTGTCCGCCGATTGTGGTCGGGGTCGGGATCGGAGGCACCATGGAACAGGCGGCCCTGATCGCTAAGAAAGCCCTGTTAAGGAAAGTGGGGACGCCCAATGGCCGCCCGGAGTTGGCCAAGCTTGAGGCGGAATTGTTGGATCGGATTAATCGCTTGGGCATCGGGCCTCAGGGTTTGGGAGGTTGTGTTACGGCATTGGCGGTGCATGTCAATACCTATCCAACCCACATTGCCGGCCTGCCGGTAGCCGTCAACATTTCCTGTCATGCCACCCGTCACAAAACCGCGGTGATATAGGCGTTAGACAGTAGACGGGAGTAATCGGTAATGGGTGCTAGGGAACCAAGATTACTATGCATGGTGTACTTAAAATTAATGAGAGGGAATCAAAATGACTCAGAAGCGTATTAAATTGCCCCTTTCCGAAGAAGATATTTTGGAGTTGAGGGCCGGAGAAACGGTGCTTCTCAACGGAGAAATGATAAGCGGCCGGGATGCAGCCCATAAACGGTTGATGACCGCATTGAATGCAGGACAGCCTTTTCCGGTAGATTTGGCCGGGGAGACTATTTATTACGTCGGGCCTTGTCCGACGCCGCCGGGGAAAGTGATCGGTTCTGCCGGGCCGACGACCAGCGGACGGATGGATCATTATACCCCGAAACTGTTGGAGATCGGGTTACGGGGAATGGTCGGCAAAGGCCAAAGGGCCCCGGAAGTGATTGAGGACATGATGAAATACAAGGCGGTCTATTTTGCCGCATTGGGAGGAGCCGGAGCGTTGATCGCCCGTTCGATTAAAAAAGCGGAAGTTATCGCTTATCCTGATTTGGGCCCGGAAGCGATTCACCGGTTGACGGTGGAGGATTTCCCGGTGATTGTGGCGATTGATGCTTATGGAAATGATCTTTACCGGCAGGGCCGGGCGGAATACGCTCAACCGTGAGAAAAGGGAAACTGATGACGTGGAGGATTGCAGATGGAACGGATGGACGGCCGGAGGGCCGATGAATTGCGTCCGGTGAAAGTGCACCGGGATTATATTATGCATGCGGAAGGCTCGGTTTTGATCGAAGTCGGGCATACCAAAGTTATTTGTACGGCGACCATTGAAGATAAGGTTCCGGCTTGGCTGCGCGGCCAGGGGACGGGCTGGATCAGCGCGGAATATGCCATGATACCGCGTTCGACGCCCCAGCGGAACGTCCGGGAATCTTCCCGGGGAAAGGTGGGCGGCCGGACACAGGAGATTCAAAGACTGGTGGGACGGGCGTTGCGGGCTGTGGTGGATTTGACGGCTTTGGGCGAAAAGACCGTTTGGATCGATTGCGATGTGATCCAGGCCGACGGCGGAACCCGTACGGCGGCGATCACCGGAAGTTTTATCGCTTTAGCCTGTGCGTTGGATAAAGTCCTTCCGGAAGGGCCGTTGCCTTTATATGATTTTCTGGCAGCGACCAGCGTTGGAATTAAAGATGATCAGATTTTGTTGGATTTGTGCTATGCGGAGGATTCCACCGTGTCGGTGGACATGAATCTGGTGATGACCGGATCCGGCAAAATCGTCGAAGTTCAAGGTACCGCCGAGGGTGAACCCTTTACCTGGGAGCAGATGCAGGAATTGATGAACACCGCCAGTAAAGGGATTGCCGAATTAATCAAGATGCAGCGGGAAGTTTTGGGGCCGATTGCCGAACGTATTGGAGGTATCCAACATGCGAAAACTCGTCCTGGCATCACGGAACAAGGGTAAAATCGAAGAAATCCGGCAGATGTTGGCGGACTTGCCCGTTGAAGTAGTGAGTGTGGCTGACTATCCGGAGGTGCCGGAAGTGGCAGAGACCGGAAACAGCTTTCGCGAAAATGCGGTTATCAAAGCAAAAACGGTTGCGGAGGCCACCGGCGAGATGGCGTTGGCCGACGATTCCGGACTGATGGTGGATGTATTGGACGGAGAACCGGGAATCTATACGGCCCGGTACGGAAAGCCGGGTTGGACGGACCGGGAACGCTATGAATATCTGCTATCCAAAGTCAGTCACTATCCTTTTTCGGAACGGACCGCCCGGTTTGTTTCGGCGATTGCCGTAGTCGATCCGGCCAATGGCCGAATTGAAACGGCGGAAGGAAGCGTTTCGGGCATTATTACGGACAAGCCTGCGGGTAACAACGGCTTTGGTTATGATCCCGTCTTTTACCTTCCGGAATACGGTAAAACCATGGCGGAGCTTACGGAGGCGGAGAAAAACCGCATCAGCCATCGGGCCAATGCCATCCGGGCCATCAAATCCGTGTTAAGGGCAATGTTGGGATGAGCATGCGTATCGGTGTGGTTGGAGATATTCACGGCAATTATTCCGGGCTGAAAAAGGCTTTGACTCAGATGGGAGCCGTCGACCATCTTTTATTCACTGGTGACGGGATCCGGGAAATTAAGCGGTTGCAGGAAGAGTCCGGTATTTTCGTCCGGGGTGTACGTGGGAATTGTGATTTTTTAAGCGATTATCCGGATGAGGACATGTTTACGCTGGAGGGAAACCGGATTTTACTCACCCATGGCCATCATTACGGTGTAAAGAACGGTTTGACCCGCATCGGGCTGGCTGCCCGGGAGAAAGAAGTCAAACTAGTGGTTTTCGGTCATACCCATCTTCCGGTTATCACCGAATGGCAAGGGGTTTTGCTGTTCAATCCGGGAACCTTGTGCCCGGAACGGTGCTATCATGGAATAGGGTACGGCATGATCGAAATCACTGAAAACGGGGTGCGCCCGTCTTTATTCCGGCTATAACCGGTTTTATGGAGATAACAGGCAGATTTCTTTTCTTGACGCCGGATTTTTTTTGGCGTATACTATTTATGCATGTTTGTCGGGGCGTAGCGCAGCTTGGTAGCGCACCTGCCTTGGGAGCAGGGGGTCGCATGTTCAAATCATGTCGCCCCGACCATTATATATAAAGTCATTAGAGTGACACCTGCGGGTGTCTTTTTTTATATCGGAAAATAAACAAACTACAACCGTAAAATAGTATTAAATAAAATAAGAAGGGAGTTGGATGAAACATAAAGAAATAAACAGCAATTAATTGACAATATATAAATAAAACCGAAAGAAAGCGATATGATATAAATTTAACATAAAGGAGTAAAGCGAGATGTCGGAGACAGAGAAACGGCGGCCTTCTTTTCCGGAAGTGTATATGAAGCTGGCAGAGATATTATCCACTCGGTCGACCTGTAATCGTCTTCAAGTGGGAACGGTGATCACCACCGAAGATTACCGGAAGGTGATCAGTATCGGATATAACGGCAATGCTTCCGGGTTGCCCAATCAATGCGACCGGGAGACACCGGGAAATTGCGGATGTTTGCATTCGGAGGAAAACGCGGTCATTAACTGCGATTCTCCAAGGGATACTCCCAAAATCGTCTTTGTGACCCATTTGCCTTGTCCCATGTGTGCCAAGCGTTTGATCAACCTTGGCGGAGTCAAAAAAGTATATTATAAGAATGATTACCGTATCCGCGATTCATTGGAGATTTTTCGGATGGCCGGCATTGAAGTGGAACAATTGGCTTGGTAAAGACATTGTCGGAAAAAGGGGAAACAGATTTGACGGACTGCGAGACGCAATTTTTCCGGAATGTGGAATGGAAGACCGTCGACGAGGTCGTCGAATTGCTGGAAACCTATCCGGCCGATCCCCGCGGCCGTATCTTACACCGCCGGGATATGCTGGCGATTAGGGAAGCAAAGAAAATGATATATATAAATAAGTTATAGGTTATGAGTGACTGGTCACGGGTAATAATTTGAAATAATTGATGGCAAAGCGTTATAGGAGAGGCTTGAAAATGTCAACTGAACGGCTGCGGAAACAATTGGACTTTATCAAGGAAATCGATAAACTTAAAACCATTACTCGCCGGAGTTATCTGGCCGATGGTTCCCGGAAGGAAAATGATGCGGAACACAGCTGGCATCTGGCCATTATGGTTTTGTTGCTTTCGGAACTGGATACCGTCGACATTTTAAAGACGTTAAAAATGGTTTTAATCCATGACTTGGTGGAGATCGATGTCGGTGATACCTATTTTTACGATGAGGCCGGAAACGTCGGCAAATTTGAACGGGAACAGTTGGCGGCGAAGCGCCTTTTTTCACTGCTTCCGGAGGATCAGGGGAGGGAATTTTACGATCTCTGGCAGGAATTTGAAGAACGGAAGACCCGGGAAGCCTGTTTTGCCGCAGTGTTGGATCGGATGCAACCGCTCTTGTTGAACTATTGGTCAAAGGGGAAGTCCTGGCAGGAAAACGATGTTTCTGCTTCAACGGTGATTGCGAAGAATGCCCTCTTTGACAACGGGCCGGAAGAAATCAGGGAATATGTATCGGAAATGATCCATACAGCGATTGAAAAAGGGTATTTTAAAAAATAGCCTCTGGCTTGGCTGAAAAGGAGAAGCCGACAGACCTTGCCGTCATGCAGCGGAGTTTTGAGTGGATCGATGGTAACGAAGACTATATCGTACTTGGTGCCAAGGATGATGGAAAGCTGGTCGGCTCATTAATGGGGAACCGGGGGATCGGGAGACAGCTTATGACGGAGATTGAACGAATAGACCGGGAGAGAAACTGTTCATATATTATGTTTGTCTCGTCAGCCAAACGGAAAGAGGCCTATCGGTTTTATGAAGCGTTAGGTTATGGGCGTGATGAAGTGAAGGGGATTAAGAAGTATTTATTTTGAGCTTTTGAAGATAAAAAAGAAAGGGTTTGCATTTTCAGCAAACCCTTTATATTCTTGATGGCGCGCCGAGAGGGACTCGAACCCCCGACCTACAGATTCGAAGTCTGCCACTCTATCCAGCTGAGCTATCGGCGCAATTTTGTTGCTTCAATATTATATCATAAGCCGGTGCTCTCTACAAATGATAATTGTGACCAAAGTCTCATTGAGTCCGTCATAGATGGCGGGTTACTTTTATAACAATTTTTCCTTGTATAGTCGAAATCTATCTTAGAGCAAAGGATCCGGGGATGGATCCTTGCTTGCGCCGCATCTTTTCAGGGAAGAAAACTGCGGTCGCCGTCGGAAGCCTTAGCATGATTGTCGAAAGGCCATGGATGGCGAAGACTTTCTAGAAACCTTGGATGATGAAGAGGAGGTTCTGAACCTGTGGCCAGAGAACATAATGAAAGCATTTTTCACAATCAACAAATTCTTTTCATGTTCGAAGATAGGCTGAAATGAATGAGGATTCAGCGGTATTAGGTTACGTTGCTGGTTCGAGATGTCAGAGAGCGAACAGTGTCTCCGGTCGACAGGCATTTAAATCAATTGGCTGAGAAAGAAAATATCATTTGAGTTCTTTACCAAAATTTAATCGATTCAATTGACAAAGCCTCCACCACCCGCTAGAATGATATCAATTAAAGCAGGGCAAATTGATGAAGTCCGTTCTTCAATTACATACATAATTTAATAATCACAGGGAGGGGTATTGATGAAAATCGCAGTTTTAGGCGCTGGGGCCATGGGGTCGTTGTTCAGCGGGTATCTTTCGCAGGAAAACGAAGTATGGCTGGTCGGAGTGGATCCCCCAAAAACAGACAAGCTGGATCGCGAAGGGATTACCATTATGGAACCGGACGGCAGCAGCCGGCATTTTCACCCGCGGGCCGTCACGGATACGACCGGTTTGGGAACCATGGATTTGATCATCATTTTCGTTAAAGCCATGAATACCCGGGCCGCTTTGTCCGCCCACCGGCACCTGATCGGGGAGAAGACTTGGGTGATGACCTTGCAAAACGGCGCCGGTCATGAAGATACCTTAATGGAATTTGTGCCGAGAGAGCAGATTATCATCGGGACAACCCAGCATAACAGCTCCATTATCGAGACGGGCAAGATTCGCCATGGAGGTGGAGGCAAAACCAGTTTCGGTCTGTTGGACGGAAGCGTCGAAAAAATTCGGCACATTGCGGATACTTTTATCAAGTGCGGCTTTGAGACCATCGTATCGGACAATATCAAAAAACAAGTGTGGACCAAGCTGTTTTTGAATGCCTCATCCAGCGTGATGACAGGTATATTGCAGGTAAAACAAGGATATCTGTTAGATAATGAACATGCCTGGTCGTTGGTGGAACGATTGGTGCGCGAGGCTGTCGCTGTCGCCAATGCGGACGGTCTGGATTTCGATGCGGAAGAGATTTTGACGATGATTAAGACGGTCATCGGTAATGCCAGGGAAGGCTATACCTCGATTTATGCGGATCTGCGCGACGGCCGAAAAACCGAAGTGGATACCATCAGCGGATCGGTGGTGAAAGCGGCGAAGCGGTTGGGTGTGGCGGTTCCCAGTCACGAGTTTGTGGTCCAACTGGTACACGCTATGGAAGGGAAGAAAAACTATACTTGATTGTTTTCATGTTTCATTTTTTCGAAACCGTTCGTAAGGACGGTTTTTATTTTATGTCCGGAGACGAGCACCGGGAAATAATTTGCCTTCCGAAAGCGGTTTCGTTGAATGAACCGGCAACGTTGAAGCTCACCGAAGATTTGCCAAAAATCGACGGGGCAACGGCTTTATACCCTCTGGATGTCGCTTTTGTGCAGGCGACTTATCCCCAAAAGGACTATCCGATTTATAACAGCGAAGTCATGTGTACACGTTGACGGCGTATTTCCGAACCGGGAAGCAATCCGGAACGGAACATATCCGTTGGCATAGAAATTTTATGCAGTAACCACCCAGAATAGCATCCCAAGGCCCAACCCGTTGATTGAATGGATTCTGTCTCTCCAGGGACGATATTTGGTTGAAAAAACAGGGTATACACCGTTATAACAGCGTTATCTATCGGACATTAACGCTCTTTGCGGCAAATTGCAGGTAACTCCGTAAAAAATCAATCTGTTCTTGCAGATATTCTCGGGTCAGTGTCGGTTGGCTGGGTACGTTTTCGTGGAGGATATGTTCCAGTTCATCCGGATGATATCCCAGTTGGATCAGTCGCGTCTTGAGGGTTTCGAGTTCTTTGAGAAGTTCGGACATGATTGCTTTTGGCTCCTTTTGTGGCTCAATATGTAATGAATTACCAAATGCGCACACGCACATTAAATATTATCGTCATTATCTTTGATTGACTCAATAGGAAAAGCTTTACTTTATTGTTAAAATATTAACGCCGGAATTATCCGGCGTATTTAATGAAGCTGATGGATGGTATTTATCTAGAAGCCGCCGCAGCAGATGCAAAGGATGGCGAGTAATAAAAGGAGACACAAACAATTTTGATCAAACAAACCGTCAAATCCTCTTCCCATAAAAGCTACCTCCTTTGGAGTTCGGTTGGTATATCTTATGTTGTCTCAGAGACGTTTGGACTGTGTCTTTGGTACAATTATCAAGGACGAAAGCCTATTCATATCGATAAAAAAAGCGGGATATCCCGCTTTTATAGTGCATCCATTTTCCAAGGGAGGATATACACAGCGTGTGTCTGAGTTAAACCGGTTTAACTGGTATTTATGTTTTTAGCGCGTTAGCGGCCACAGCAGTTGCACAAGAAAAGGAGGATTAAAATCAGGCACAAACAACTGTTCTCGCCAAAGAAATCAAAACCTCTACCCATAAAAGATAACCTCCTTAGGATTTGGTTTTGGGTTATTACCCTGATATAAAGTATGAATATGCTACACCGTATGTACTAGGGCTTTTAGTATATTTCATGCAAGGATTCAACCGAAAGGGGGCAATCTATAGAAGGAAAGGAGAAAGAATATGGCGGAAATTACGTTTTCCATCGTTCAACATTATGGAGTCTTGGGAGAGGACTATCGGGGTTGGACCAAAGAAGTGAATTTGGTCAGCTGGAATCATCGAAAACCTAAAATTGATATCCGGGACTGGGACCCTGAACACGAAAAGATGGGCAAAGGCGTAACTTTAAGCAAGGAAGAGTTTATAAAACTGAAGGAATTGATGGAAACCATCGATCTGGACAGTTTGGAGTAGTTTTAAAAGAATATCAAAAAGAACATGGGAAAAAGGCATTTTAATTTATGGTAAAAAACCCATCACCGTCTTGCGTTTCGGTTGTGAAAAGGTTAGACTCATGAACAACAGGATCCATACGGACGGTGGTGATTATCCATGCATAATGCCCAAAATGTAGTCTTAATCGGAATGCCTGGAGCAGGCAAAAGTACAGTCGGTGTACTGTTGGCCAAGAGTCTGGGAATGGCCTTTGAAGATACGGATTTGTTGATTCAACAACGGGACGGCCGGCTTTTGCAGACAATTATCGCGGAAGACGGCGTTCAGCGGTTTCTGGAGATTGAAGCGGATGTGGTAAGCTCGCTCCTGGCGAGAGATACGGTCATCGCCACCGGCGGCAGCGTAATCTATAGCGAGCGGGCGATGCGCCATTTAAAAGAAAATGGCCTGGTGATTTATATCCGGATAGAATTTGAAGAGTTGGAGAAACGCATTACCAATATGGCAACCCGGGGGATTGCCATCGGCAGCCATCAAAGTTTGTATTCGCTTTACTGTGAACGTATTCCGCTGTATGAGAAATATGCCGATATTATTATTGACTCTTCGAATTTGTCGGTTGAAGAGACGTTAAAACGGATCCTTGAAGCGCTCGACAAAAGGGGTTAAGATATTTGGAAGCGATGCTGAATTCGGAGATTTTTACATGGGTCATCTTGCCGGCCTTGATTTTTATGGCCAGGATCTGCGATGTGACCATCGGGACCATCCGGATTATCTTTGTATCGCGTGGAAATAAGGCGGCAGCTTCTGTTCTCGGTTTTTTTGAAGTGTTGATCTGGCTGATAGCCATCGGGCAGATTATGAAAAACCTCAATAATATTTTCTGTTATTTGGCTTACGCCGGTGGTTTCGCCATGGGCAATTTCATCGGAATCACGTTGGAAGAGAAGTTGGCCATGGGCGTATTGGTGGTCCGGATCATTACGCGGAAGGATGCCACCCTGCTTTTTGAGGAGCTGAAAGAGGAGGGTTTCGGCATCACAATGCTGGATGCCCGGGGAGCCACCGGTCCTGTCAACATTATTTATACCGTTATTAAACGCAGCGCCCTTCCCAGAGTGGTGGAAATGATCAAAACCTTCAATCCGAAAGCTTTTTATTCCATTGAGGATGTACGGACGGTGAATTCCGGCGTTTTTCCCAGCAATGTGTTGCATGGGGTTCATCTGGGGTATTTTCGAAGATACCGCAAAAGGAAATAACGGGAGGGAGGTGAGTCTCCGTGAGTTTTTTCGAAGCGTTGATGTTACTTTGTTTCGGAGCTGCCTGGCCGTTTTCAATTTATAAATCGTATCGTTCCCGGCAAAATTCCGGCAAGAGCGTTTTCTTTTTGGGGATTGTCCTGATTGGGTATATTTCCGGAATCATCCATAAAATTTTCTACAATTTTGATCCTGTCATCTATCTTTATGGTTTAAATGGGATCATGGTGTCCATGGATATGATATTATATTTCCGTAACCGGAGATATGAAAGATTAGACAATACCGCATCATATCGGTGAAATCAGATCAAGGAGGTCGTTATGATGGCTGTAAACCATGTGGAATTAAACGTTGAGGGCATGTCCTGCCAACATTGTGTCGACAGTATCGTAAAAGGATTGGGAAGTTTAAACGGCGTCATCGGTGTGACGGTGGATTTGGAGAACAAACAGGTCACCGTCGATTTTAACGGCGAAATGATAAGCTTGCAAGCGATTAAAGATGAAATCGAAGACTTGGGGTATGAGGTCGTATAAAAATTAGGACGTAGGTAATTTATATAGTTCACAGCGCACAGTGCACTGCGCAGGTCTGGGTACAAGGTTCCAAGAATTATGAGTGAGGAGAATGAAAAGACAGAAGTTCAGATTCTGTCGTAAAGGAGAGTTTAAACCATGAATCTCATATTTTTAGCGGTGTACTGTGAACTGTGAACCCAAAACAACAACTAATTTTCTTTCAGCAAATCCCTTATCACTTCGCCGGCCATCATCATACCGGCGATGGGAGGCAGATAGGAGGTACTGCCGGGGATTTGTTTTTTCTTGGTACAGTTAAATTGGCTGCCCTGATTGGGGCAGATGCATCCGGAATGGCAGGTGACGATATCGGTTTGGGGTTGGACGGGAGGTTCGGTGGAATAAACCACTTTCACGCCGGTCGTGATATTCTTCTCCCGCAACAATTTCCGGACGGCCTTCGCCAAGGGGCAGGTGTGTGTTTTGCTGATGTCGTCGATGCGCAATGCCGAAGGGTCAAACTTGTTGCCTGTCCCCATGGCCGAGATGATCGGTATCCCCCGTTGAAGGCAATGTTCAATCAAGGCCACTTTGGAAGTGACCGTGTCTATGGCATCGATAACATAGGATATCCGGCCGTGAAGAATGGTGTCCATGTTGGCCGGCGTGACGAATTCCTTCCAACCCACGACGGCGATGTCCGGGTTGATGGCTTTCACCCGTTCGGTCATGGCATCCACTTTGGAACGGCCGTAATTGCCTTGAACGGCATGGATCTGCCGGTTGGTGTTGGTCAGGCAGATTTCATCATAATCCACCAAAATGAGCCATCCAATGCCGGCCCTGGCCAAAGCCTCAACGGCGAAGGAGCCGACGCCACCCAGGCCGATAACAGCCACCTTTTCGGTTTGTAGTTTTCGTAGTTTAGCATCGCCGATTAACAGTTCAAAACGGCTGAAACGATGTTGTTTACTGCTCAAGGAAGTCCTCCGGTTGATCGAATTATAATCTGCATTATTTCTTGGTGCACGGTGGATAGTGCACAGTACATAGGGAATAGCTTGCTTTTGAATAATGCAGTATCATCTCGGTTATGGTAGCATAAACCGCCCCTTGTTTTCAAGGGGCGGAGGCGTATTTCTTATTAATCCCATGGAATTTCTGTTATAACGCAGCCTGAAGTTTGGTTCGGATGCGTTCGGCCACGGCTTCCGGAGTGAAACCGAATTCTTTCTCCAAGGCTTCATACGGGCCGCTGAGTCCGAAGCGATCCATGCCGATGACCAAGCCTAAGGGACCGACCAATTGATACCAGCCGCTGCTCACACCGGCTTCGATGGCTACCCGCAGACAGCCGTCGCCCAAAACTTGGGCCAGATAGGCCGGATCTTGCCGGAGAAACAGTTCCCGGCAGGGGACGGAGAGAACCCGGACTTTTTTCCCTTCGTTTTCAAGGATTCCGGCAGTGGCCAATGCCAGAGCCACTTCGCTTCCGGAAGCCAGGATGACGACGTCCGGCTTGCCCGAAGCGTCCTTAATGATATAACCGCCCCGTCGGAACAGTTCAAAAGATGTTCCGTTCAGTACCGGTATTTTGTGGCGGGTCAGGATCAGGGCGGTTGGACCGTCGGTCCGTTTCAAGGCTTCCAGCCAGGCCCAGGCCGTTTCATTGGCGTCTGCCGGCCGGATGGTACGCATTCCCGGAATAATCCGGAGGGATTCGATCTGTTCGACCGGCTCATGGGTGGGACCGTCTTCTCCCACATAGAAAGAATCATGGGTGAAAACGTAAACCACCGGTTGCTCCATCAATGCAGCCAAACGGATGGTCGGCCGCATGTAGTCGGCAAAGACCAGGAAGGTGGAACCGAAGACCCGGAATCCGCCGTGGAGGGACAAACCGTTCAGGATGGCACCCATGGCGTGTTCGCGGACGCCGAAGTGGAGGTTCCGGCCGGAGAAGTCTCCGGGACCTACGTCGCCCAAATCCTTCATATAGGTTTTAGTGGAGGGAGCCAGGTCCGCCGCGCCTCCGATCAGTTCCGGAACTTTGGGGGCAAGGGCATTGAGAACTTTTCCGCCGGCATCCCGGGTTGCCACACTTGAACCTACCTCGAAATGCGGCAAGATGTTCTCCAGATCGGCAGGAAGTTGCCGACTGTGGATACGATCCCATTCCTGGCGAAGTTCGGGATACTGAGCAGACCAGGCCTCAAACAGTCTTTCCCATCGTTCAAAAGATTGTTGCCATATTTTATTTTTCTCTTGGAAATGGGCGTAAACTTCGGCGGGAATATGGAAATCTTCCGGGCTTAATCCCAAATTCTCTTTGAGGGCTTTAACGTTCTCCTTGCCTAAAGGAGCGCCGTGGCTCTCAGCATTGCCTTCCAGCGGGCTCCCTTTGCCGATGGCGGTTTTGGCAACGATTAATGTAGGCCGGGATGGTTCGTTCTTGCCGGCTTCGAGGGCTGAGAGGATCTCTTCGGGATCATGGCCGTTGATCTTCAGGACCTGCCAGCCGTAAGCCTCATAGCGTTTGGCCACATCTTCACGGAAAGCCAGATCGGTGGAGCCTTCGATGCTGATTTCGTTATCATCATAAATAACGATGAGTTTCCCAAGGCCAAGATGGCCGGCGAGGGAAGAAGCCTCGGAGGTGATACCCTCCATCATGCAGCCGTCGCCGGCGATTACATATGTATAATGGTTGACGATTTCGTAACCAGGGCGGTTAAAACGCGCCGCCAGCATCCTCTCTGCCAGCGCCATGCCGACGCCGTTGGACAGACCTTGGCCCAGCGGCCCCGTCGTGGTTTCCACGCCGGGAATACCCACTTCCGGATGGCCCGGAGTTTTGGAGTGAAGTTGTCGGAATTGTTTCAGTTCGTCAAGGGGCATCGGATAACCGGTGAGATGTAGCATGGTATAGAGCAAAGCGGAGCCATGGCCGGCAGAAAGGATGAAACGGTCTCGATCCGGCCAATCCGGTTTTTGAGGATTATGTTTCAAGACTTCGGAATAAAGTACGGTTGCAACTTCCGCCATGCCCAGGGGCATTCCCGGATGTCCGGATTTGGCTTTCTCGACAATGTCTGCCACCACACCTCGGATCGTATTGGCGATTTTTGGGATCATGGAAAACCTCCTTATCGTTATAAGAATTGGTTATATCTATTGTACTATATTTGGAAGGGACATAATCAGAGAATTTCATGGCTGAAATTATTTTAGCCTGAACAGATAATTATAAAATTAAATAAAGCAGAGAAGACTCCTTCTCTGCTTTTAAGTAAATGAAACCGTAACTATCCATTCCGTTAGAACTTAAACTGATTGTTTTGACTTACTTGAGGTTGGCTCTGAAGTCCTGCTTGGAAACCGGCTTTGACATCAGCGATGGTCTGTTCCGCTAATGTCCGTTCTGCAGCTTCGATCATCCGACGGACCATGTTTCCTCCGATGGCGCCGGTATCGCGGGTTGCCATGTACCCCCAGTAACCACCCTGGACTTTGGAAAGATCGATATTCAATTCATTGGCGATCTCGTATTTGAATTTGTCCAATGCGGGGCCAGCTGCTTTAACGAGGTAACTGTTGCTCTTTTGTCCGGTACCCATTTAGATATCACCTCCTTACACCCATAGCTTTAACCCATTAAAGACCTGCTATGACTCATTTTTTTTGGAAGTTTCGGAAAAAACCGTTTATCTCTTATTTTCGGGGCCGAAAGCTTCCCTTTCGAAGATTTGCTGCTGTTTGTTAAGGCATTGCTGGGAAATGTATTGCTGGGCGGCGGAGACCATAACCCGGGTTAATTCACCGCCGAACCGGGCAATGACATAGGGCGGAAGATTCCAGACGGATTCCGGAAATATGTCGATGGGCCGTCCGCTGTGATTGAACAGTTTGGCCTTGACGTAATGGCGTTTCAACAGATCACCTCTTTTATCTGTGGTGCTGTGGGCGGCAACGAAAAACATCCGTTTAATAATAAAAATTGCCGATTTCGGTTAATTTAACTCAGGTAAAGATTGACTTTTTCAAAATTAACTTATATAATTATCCAAGGTGATTTTTGGTGAAAGTGAATATCGGTTCTATACGCGAACTGCGGGGCGGAAGCATTGGGTTTCAGGGCGAACAAGCCGTCGAGGTCCTCGACGAAGTCGAAGAACTCGGTTTGAAACTTACCGGTCCGGCAAAGATTGAAGGAAAGGTAACCAATACCGGCGAGGGATTTTTGGTGGAAGCTGAACTTTCCTTTAGTTATGAAGCAAATTGCAGCCGTTGTTTGGAACCGATCCGGACGACCCAAAATCTCCAAATCAAAGAAGAATTTATTCCAGATCATTCACAGGTCGAAGAGGACTCGGTGTTCACCTTTCAGGGAGATACCATCGACCTCACAAAATGCATTAATGAGCAGGTTATTTTGGCTTTGCCGATGAAAATTCTGTGCCGTGCCGATTGCCGGGGCATTTGTCCTGTCTGCGGCGGGAATCTCAATCAACGGCAATGCGAATGTAAAGTTCAAGAAATTGATCCCAGATTGGAGAAGTTAAGAAGCTTGTTACCTACAGAAGGAGGTGGATTTAATGGCAAACCCAACAAATAGAGCCTCCCGAACACGGAAAAGAATGCGTCGTGCCAATTGGAAAGCTACAGCACCGCAGACCGGTACTTGCCCGCAATGTCACGAACCGAAACTGACTCATACCGTTTGCGGTAATTGCGGTCATTATAAAGGTCGGGAAGTTATCGCCAAGGTTGATTGACCTTTAGTGGTCCTCAACCTTTTTTTTTGCCAAGTTATTTGCATTGACCATATATTTCCTTGACAATTATTTGTTTTTCGTTATACTAAAGGTTAGTTTTCTGGAGGTGTTTGGATGAAGATAGCCGTCGATGCCATGGGTGGAGATTTTGCTCCCCGGGAGATTGTCCTCGGTGCGATTGACGCTTGCCGGGAATTCGACGCAGAGGTTATCTTGGTTGGTATCGAACCGGAAATCCGTCAGATACTGGCCCAACACGATACTGCCGGTTTAAAACTGGAAGTGCACCATGCCTCCGAAGTGATTGCCATGGATGAACATCCGGCGAATGCCGTAAAGCGCAAAAAGGATTCATCCTTGGTGGTAGCCAATCAATTGGTGAAACGGAAAGAAGCCGCCGCAGTCATTTCCGCCGGGAATACCGGTGCGGCCATGAGCGCTTCTTTGCTTTATATCGGCCGGATTCCAGGGATCAAACGCCCGGCCATCGCTTCGCCGATGCCCACCCGTACAGGTGTCAGCGTGTTGCTGGATGCCGGAGCCAATGCGGATTGCGACCCCGACAATTTGGTCCAATTTGCCATCATGGGCTCAATTTATGCCGAAAAAGTACTGGGACTGCCGGAGCCTAAGGTCGGCCTGTTGAGTATCGGAGAAGAAGAGACCAAAGGGAACAAGTTAACCGTCGAAACCCATCAGTTATTGAAAGAAGCTCCGGTGAAGTTCATCGGAAACATTGAAGGTCGCGATGTGCACCGGGGAAGCTGCGATGTCATCGTTTGCGACGGTTTTGTCGGAAATATCGTTCTTAAGCTGTCGGAAGGATTGGCTTCGATATTGTTTGGGCAGATTAAAGATGCGGTCCGTACCAATCCCCTGGCTACCCTGGGCGGTTTGTTGATGAAGCCGGCTTTTGCCGGACTGAAGGCCAGAATGGACTATACGGAGTATGGCGGGGCGCCTCTTTTAGGGCTCAACGGGATTAGTATCATCAGCCATGGCAGCTCCAATGCCAAAGCGGTTAAAAATGCGATTAGAGCTGCAATAAAAGCGGTTAATGAAGATATAGTCGGCAAAATAAAGTCTGAAGTCCGTTCGTTGACGGATCAGAAAGATGAAGGGGAGAATAATGGGTAAGGTCGCATTTATTTTTCCCGGACAGGGATCCCAGTACGTGGGGATGGGCAAGGAAGTGGCGGAGAATTATCCCATGGCCGCGGAGACGTTTGCGGAAGCCAACGATGTCCTGGGTTACGATTTGGCAGCGCTTTGCTTTAACGGCCCCGAGGACCGACTCAAGGACACACGGAATGCCCAACCCGGAATTATGACCACCAGTGTGGCTTTGCTAAGAGTGCTGGAATCGGAAGGGTGTGAACCGGATTTTGTGGCCGGGCACAGTTTGGGAGAATACAGTGCCTTGGTGGCTTCTAAAACGCTCCCGTTTAAGGATGCCTTGAAGCTGGTCCAACGCCGTTCCGGATTGATGGCGGAAGCCGATCCGGAAGGGCAGGGAGCCATGGCGGCTGTGCTGGGTCTGGAACGGGCCACAGTCATCGAATGTCTTGATGCCGCCGGAGGGCAGGTGGAAGCGGCCAATTTTAACTGCCCCGGACAGATTGTGGTGTCCGGGACTAAGAACGGTTTGGAAAAGGTCCAGGAAGAAGTGATGGCCCGTGGGGGCAAGTTCATTCCCCTGGCGGTGACCGGAGCTTTCCATTCCAGCTATATGAAACCGGCCGCCGACCAAATCTATGAGCAATTAAAGCAGACGGAATGGAATGAACCGGCCGTTCCTCTCATTTCCAATGTGGATGCTGCGCCGGCAACCAAAGATACCTTGGCTGAAAAACTGTACCGCCAAATATTCTCGTCGGTATTGTGGGAAGATACCTTATACTATCTGGCTAATCACGGTGTGGATACCTTTGTGGAAATCGGCCCGGGGAAGGTATTGTCCGGTTTGGTAAAAAAGACATTAAAAGGAGTCAATATACTCCAATGTGAGGACCTGGCCTCGCTTAAAAAAGCACTTGCAATTTTAAAGGAGGTCTAGTAATATGAGATTAGCGCAAGAGGTGGCAATTGTTACCGGTGCTTCCAGAGGTATCGGCAAAGCGATTGCCAAGGCCTTAAGTGCTGAAGGAGCAGCCGTAGTCCTCTCCGGTCGGTCTGAAGAGGTGAACAATGTCGCGGCTGAAATTTGTGAGGCCGGCGGCAAAGCCGTCGCCTGCATCGGCGATGTGACCAAGATGGCGGATTGCGAGGCCTTGGTCGAAAAAGCCGTTAAAACTTTCGGAAAACTTGACATACTTGTAAACAATGCGGGTATTACTAAAGATAATCTGTTGCTCCGGATGTCGGAAGAAGATTGGGATACCGTATTGAATATTAATCTCAAAGGGACTTTCCTCTGTACGAAAGCTGCCATCAAACCCATGATGAAGCAGCGTTCCGGCAAGATTATCAATATTGCTTCGGTTATCGGCCTGATGGGCAATGCCGGACAAGCAAACTATGCAGCATCCAAGGGTGGCATTATTGCTTTCACCAAGACCATGGCCAAAGAATTAGGTTCGCGGAATATCCGGGTCAATGCAATTGCTCCTGGATTCATCGAAACCCGAATGACCGATGTCCTTTCCGAGGAAACCAAAAATAACCTGCTGCAGCACATTCCGCTGGGTTGCTTTGGGAAACCTGAATATGTGGCTGACGCAGTGGTTTTTTTGGCTTCTCCAGCTGCCTCCTACATCACCGGCCAGGTGTTGAATGTTGACGGCGGAATGGTGATGTAAACCAGATTAAGTTTGTTTTGCAATACTTAAATCTACCAACCTCGGTGTTTGGAAGGAGGTGAAGTGGTTGGATATCTTAAGCAAAGTCAAAGAAATTGTCGTTGAACAATTAGGTGTTGATGAAGAAGAAGTTACCGAACAAGCTTCATTTGTGGATGATTTAGGAGCTGACTCTCTGGATATCGTTGAATTGATTATGGCGCTCGAAGAGGAATTCGATCTGGAAATTCCCGACGAGGATGCTGAAAAGATTGTGACGGTGGCTGACGCCGTAAATTACATTAAAGAGAATGTCCAATGATTTTTTAGAGAGTCCCGTGTTTACGGGGCTTTCTTTTACTTCGGAATTTCCAAAAAGTTCATATAAAAACAATTTGAGGTGGATGATGAAGCATCGTGTTGTCATTACCGGTTTGGGATGTGTCACGGCTGTAGGCATTGGGAAAGAGGAATTTTGGACGTCGCTTATCAACGGTGTATCCGGCGTTGATCATATTCGATCCTTCGACACCACAGGTTTTGAGGTGAAAATTGCAGCGGAAGTCAATGCTTTTGATCCTGCCCAGTTCCTCGATAAAAAAGAATTGCGGCGAACGGACCGCTTTGTCCAATTTGCCGTTGCCGCCACCCGGATGGCCTTGGACGATGCCAAGCTCGAAATCAACGAGAACAATGCCGGGGAAATCGGCGTGGTGATCGGGTCCGGAATCGGCGGTATTAAAACCTTGGAAGAACAAGCCCGGGTGTTGGTGGAAAAAGGCCCCAATCGGATCAGCCCGTTATTGATCCCCATGATGATCCCGGATATGGCTTCCGGATTTGTTTCCATCGTGGTCGGGGCACGGGGCCCCAATCATTCCGTGGTTACGGCGTGCGCTTCGGCGACCCATTCCATCGGCCATTCCATGCGCATGATTCAAAGCGGTTATGCCAAGGCCATGATCACCGGAGGGACGGAAGCGGCCATTTCTCCGTTGCCGGTAGCCGGGTTCACTTCAGCCGGTGCGCTGTCGACCCGAAATGACGACCCGAAATCCGCCTGCCGCCCGTTTGATCTGACGCGGGATGGTTTTGTCATGGGAGAAGGGGCCGGGATAATCATCCTCGAAGAGTTGGAGCACGCCCTGAAACGGGGGGCGCCTATCTATGCTGAATTGGTGGGGTACGGAGAGACCGGCGACGCTTATCATATCACCGCACCGCATCCGGAGGGGTTCGGCGCAGCCGAAGCCATGCGTTTGGCCATGGCCGATGCCGGCATTGAACCGGAGCAGGTTGATTATATTAATGCCCACGGGACTTCGACTCCGGCCAATGATAAATTGGAAACCATGGCCATCAAAAGCGTATTTGGCGAGGCTGCCCGTAAATTGGCCGTGAGTTCCACCAAATCCATGACCGGACATTTGTTGGGCGCTGCCGGCGGCATCGAAGCCATCGCTTCCGTATTGGCCTTGAAAGAAGGAATCATTCCGCCCACCATCAATTATCATACGCCCGATCCGGATTGCGATTTGGACTATGTGCCGAATGTTGCCCGTAAAGCGGCTATTGAATATTGTTTGTCCAATTCATTGGGATTCGGAGGCCATAATGCGTGTTTGGCCTTTAAGAAATTTAACGGGTAATCAGCTATGAAACGGAAATCGGATATGGATATGAACGAACCGCCGCTGGAGCAATTGGCGGTTCAACTCAATTTTAGCCTGGAAAACCGCGAATTGTTTAAGGAAGCGTTTACCCATTCGTCCTATGCCCATGAACATTCTGTCCGCAGCAATGAACGCTTGGAATTTCTGGGCGATAGTGTTTTGGGGATTATTGTCTGCCGTTATTTATTTGAACATTATCCCCGGTACAGCGAAGGGGAACTGGCTAAATTGAAGGCGACTATCGTCAGTGCGCCCATGCTGGCCCTTTTTTCGGAAAGGCTGCATTTGGTGGATTATCTCCGTTTGGGCGCCGGCGAGCAAAAAAACCGCGGCAATGTGAAAATCAATATTTGGGCCGATCTGTTTGAAGCGTTTATCGGAGCCTATTTTTTAAGTTTCGGCTTGGAAAAAACGACAGAGCTGGTGCTGCCGTTGATTGAAGCCGAGTTGCCCAGGATTATGGAGAAATTTGATGAACTGAATGCCAAAAGCCATCTTCAGGAACTGACCCAGGCCAAAGGCTTGAAGCCGGTGTACCGTACGGTCAGTGAAACGGGGCCGCCCCATAACCGCCGGTTTACGGTGGAAGTGACGGTAAATGACCGGGTGTACGGGAAAGGCACCGGCCGGTCCATTAAAGAAGCCCAAAATTGCGCAGCGCGGATGGCATTGGAGGAACTCAAAAGCAAGTAGGGGATTTTTTGTAAAAAAGGTTTTTTTTTAAGCCCGGCTGAATATGATATGAAAGAATAGGTTAAGTATCATTGTGTAGGGGGCTTTTCAGAATGGACGTATTGAAAGTTTCTGCAAATTCAGTTCCAAAATCCGTGGCTGGAGCTTTAGCGGCCGTTCTCCGTGAAAAAGGCATTGCCGAAGTGCAGGCGGTGGGAGCGGGTGCCGTCAATCAGGCGGTGAAGTCGATTGCAATTACCCGAGGGTATGTGGCCCCTAATGGCATCAATTTAGTGTGTACGCCAGGTTTTGCTGAGATTAACATTGACGGCCAGGTGCGTACGGCAATTAAATTCATCGTAGAACCGCGTTGAAAAAAACGAATCATCCAATGGAGTTATCAGGATTTATGCATGGGGATAACCGCCTTCGGGCGGTTTATTTTTTTGGAAAAGTCATACCAGGGACAACCTCCAACATATATTTTACTGGAAAGAGGTTTTGGAGGAGGTATCCGGTATGTGTCAACAAACCGACCTGGAACTCATCGAGAAAATTCGCTCTGGGTCCGAGCCTGCTGCCAAAGAAACGTTGGTGGAAAAATATCTGCCCATGGTGCGCCATATTGTGCGCAATCAAAATACTCCGTCTGCGGATTTCGAGGATTTTTTACAGGAAGGTGCCGTAGGGCTCCTGAAAGCCATCGACCAGTATGATTATTTACGGTATCGGATCAAATTCAGCACGTTTGCCTACATATGTATCTTACGGCGGATCTACAATAAAATTAAGCAAAACTATACGAAGAAAGCGTTGTTTGAGGCCAACTCCCTATCGCTGAACTATTCGGTGGATGCCGCTTCCCGGCAGCTTATTCATTCTGTCGCCGCCACGGGGGAAGAACCCTTCGTTTATGTGGAACGGGACTGGATGGCCCATCAGCTCAATGCCGTATTGAAGGCTTATCTGTCGCCATTGGAATATGATGTGGTGCTCCGGATTATTTGGGGATATTCGCTGGGGGAGATTCAACAGGATTTGAAATTACCGGCCAAAGTCATCGATAATGCCCGGACCCGTTCCCGCTTAAAACTGAAAAAAGTGATTATGGAATACGGTTCGTTGCTTAGTCCCAAAATCCCCCTGAAAACCCGCAAACGCCACGACTTGACCCTGGCCCTGTGCAGGGAAGCCTAACAAAAGGGAAAAGGAAGGGTAAAGGGAAAGTGAAAGGTGAAAAGTGAAAAAGGGTGGTTGACAGGCGAGGATTATCGGTGTAAAGTGGAAAGGGATGGTAACCGTTTAAAGTTTTATATATAAAAAACAGGAACCAACTGTTTTCTCTTTTTCTCCCGTTTTTTACGGGAGTTTTTTTTTAGGCCATATTGTGGTAAAATGGTGTGAATGAAGGAGGATTAGCTTGTATTTAAAACGGTTGGAATTATTGGGTTTTAAATCCTTTGCCGATAAAATCAAGTTGGAATTCATGCCGGGCGTGACTGCGGTTGTCGGCCCCAATGGCAGCGGTAAGAGCAATATTTCCGATGCTCTGCGCTGGGTGCTGGGGGAACAAAGCGTCAAAAATCTGCGGGGTTCCAAGATGGATGATGTGATTTTTGCCGGAACCGAATCCCGAAAGCAGTTGGGCTTGGCGGAAGTCACCATGGTTCTCGATAATTCGGATCGGTCGATTCCCTTGGATTTTACGGAGGTTTCCGTCACCCGGAGATTGTTCCGTTCCGGAGAGAGCGAATATTTGATCAATAAATCTCAGGTCCGTTTGAAAGATATCCATGAGCTTTTTTATGATACCGGCCTTGGAAAAGACGCCTATTCGGTGATCAGCCAGGGGAAGATCGATGCCATTTTATCGGTGAAAGCCGAAGAACGCCGCAGCATCTTCGAAGAAGCCGCCGGCATTATCAAATATAAAAGCCGTAAACAAGTGGCGGAACGGAAATTGGAAGATACAGACCGGAACTTGACCCGGGTTCAGGATATTATCAATGAACTTCAGTTGCAGTTGGGGCCTTTAGAGACCCAATGCCGTCAGGCGGAACACTATTTGGCGTTGAAAGGGCGCCTCTCTGAATTGGAGATCAATTATTACGGAAAAATTATTAAAAAATTGTTGGAGGAATTGGACCGGCTGCAACGGCAAAAAGAGGAAACCGACTCCCGGTTCAGGGATTTCGAAAGCGAAGAGAATATCATCGAGTCCGAACTGGAAACCGTACGGTTGGAACTTCTCAACCTCGATCAGCGAATTGCTGCTTTGAATGAGGAGTATTTCCGCATTCAAAACCAGGCGGAGCGATGTCAGGAACAATCCCGTTTTTTACATACGAAACTCGGAGATTTGGACCGTCAGGAACAGGATCATCTCCGGGGGAGCAAAACCAATGCGAAACGCAGGGAAGTCTTGCTTCAGGAACGTTCCCTTCTGGAGACGGAGATAGCAGCCATCCATAGCCGTTTGGACGGAGACAAGGCCTTGCTGGCTGTTGAGGAGCAGAAGCTGAACCAAGCCAATGAACGCCTGAAAGAACTGGAACGCCAAGAAGAAGAGCTGAAAAACGAAGTATTTGAAATTTTGAACCGGATTTCGGGATTGCGGAATAGGCAAAGCAATGCCCTGCTTCAAAAGGAATTCCTCGCCAAACAGATGGAGGACTGCCGGAAGAAACGGGAGCTATTGCTTGAGCAATTGCAAGCATCAGAGGAAGAATACCGGGAAAAGAACAGCCGGTTGGAAGCGGTCATGTCGCAACTGGCGGGCATTCAGGCATCGCGAAATGAACGCCTGGAACAAAGCCGTCGCTACCAACAGGAGATGGCGGCCCTTGAAGATAAGATTCAGGAGTACCGTCAGCGGATTCGGGCTTTAGAAGGCAAAATCGGATTGCTGGAAGACATGGAAAAAAGCTATCAAGGTTATTTTCAGGGAGTGAAAGCCCTGCTTGCCGATGCTTCGGGCGAACGTTTCCATGGGAAAATCCGCGGCGTGGTGGCAGATTTGATCAAGGTCCGCCCCGGGATGGAACTGGCGTTGGAGACTGCCTTGGGCTCCAGCCTGCAACATGTGGTCATCGAGGATGACCAGGCGGCGCAGGATGCCATCGCCTACTTGAAGCGTCATGCCAAAGGGCGCGCCACGTTTTTGCCCCTCAATCGGGTACGGGCTTTCGAAGGCCGCCAAGTACCGGAGGATTTATTGAAGCAATATGGTTGTCATACGGCCATTGCCCTGTTGGATTATGAGCCCGAATACCAACAGATCGTCCAATATTTGTTGAGCCAGGTGATCGTGGCTCCCAACCTGCGGACGGCCATTGACATCAGCACTAAACTGGACCGGGGATTCCGGATTGTAACACCGGAGGGCGATCTGGTCAATCCGGCCGGCTCCATTACCGGCGGCAGCAATGACCGTCAACGGATTGGCTTGTTAAGCCGGAAACGGGAGATCGATGCGTTAAAGAAAGAAAAATCCGAATACGAACAGTGGTTATCCGAGGAACTGGCGCAACTTCAAACGTTAAAGCGGAACATGGAAGAGAACCAGTCTCTGCTGGAACGGCTGAAAGCGGAAGAGACGGCCGTTCAATCCGAACAGATCCGGATTGAGCGGGATATGCATATATCCTCGGAAACCAGCCGCCGAATGAACGGGGAACTCCGGCTTCTGGAAGAACAGCTGAAAGAGTTGGAGGAAACCAAAGACGAATTCCATTCCGGCAGCGAAAATCTGGAACAGGCTTTGGAAACGGAAGAAAACCGTTTAAAAGAGGCTGAAGCGGCCATCCAGCGTCTCAGCCAGTCCATTCAGGAGGCCAACCTGCAAAAGGACGCCCAATTTCAACAGCTGACGGAGGTTAAATCCCAGCTCAGTGCCGGCCTGCAGGAACTGAACGGGAAGGAAGTCTTGAAGACCAATTTGGACCGCCAATTGCAGGAGATTGACCAATCCGACGCAGACATGGAACGGAAGCGGGAGGAACTTGCGGCCGAGCGGGAGAGAATTCGACAGAACTTGGTGGAATTGGAACAACAACAAATAGCCGCCCGGATACAACTGGCGGAACAGCAGGATAGGATCAATGCCGAAAAGACCAACAAGGAAAACCTCCAAGCCAAAATACGGGAATTAGAAGGAAAGCAGCGGAGTTTCAGGCGGAAAAACAACGATTTCCAAAATCAGCTCCGCCAGTTGGAGATCCAGATCACCCAAAAAACCAACAGTATTGAGAATTATCAACAGAGTCTCGCTGAAGATTACGGGCCGGACTGGGAGTCACAGATGGATGAAAACTGGGAAAGTCCGGCGAATGTGGTTGACATGATCGAAACCTTAAAAGAGGAAATCCGGGAATTGGGCCCGGTGAACCTGGCTTCCATCGAAGACTACCGGCAGGTGAAACAGCGGAGCGAGTTCTTAAGCACTCAGGCGGAGGACTTACGTCAGGCCAAAAGTTCCTTGCTGAAAGTCATTCACGAGATCGAGCGGACCATCGAAAAACGTTTCATGGAAACTTTTGAACAGATTCGGGTGGAATTCCGGAAGATCTTTTCGGAATTGATCGAAGGCGGGAATGCCGATCTGTTCCTGGTGGATCCGGAGAATGTGTTGGAATCCGGTATCGAGATTATTGCCCAGCCGCCCGGGAAAAAGCTGCAGAGCCTGTCACTGTTGTCCGGCGGAGAACGGGCGATGACTGCGATTGCGCTGTTGTTTGCGATTCTCTCCATTAAACCGGCGCCTTTCTGCATATTGGATGAGATCGACGCCACCTTGGACGAGGTCAATGTCCAACGTTTTGCCAAATTATTGGAGATTTTCAGTAAAAAATTGCAATTTATTGTGGTGACGCACCGCCGCGGTACCATGGAAGTGGCCAGTACCATTTACGGTGTAACCATGGAAGAGAAGGGTATTTCCAAATTAATATCCCTTAGTTTAGATGAAGTGTCGACACAAACGGCATGAATAGGGGAAGAGGCATGAGCAGTCGCTAGTTCACAGTGCACAGTTCACGCTGATCCTAAAATTGTAGCAAAAAATTTACTGGATTAAATATCCAGGGAATTGTCCACCGTGTACTGGTACCTTTGCTTTTTGCTAACAGTCTTGACATCTCATGCATCGCGCCTCGTGCTTTAATAAAATCATCGGAGGATTTCATGGGAGAAAGCTTTTTTTCACGTTTAAAACAGGGGCTGGCGAAGACCAAGGCCAACTTAATCAGCAATTTGGAGGATATCTTTTCATCCAACAAAATTGATGAAGATTTTTATACCGAGCTGGAAGATGCGCTCATCATGGCAGATGTGGGCATTGAAACGACGACCTACCTTTTGGACCGATTAAGGAAAGTCGTTAAAGAAAAAAATATCAGTGATCCAACACAGTTGAAGGAAATCTTGATTCAGGAAATTGCCTCGATTTTTAATGCGGTCGGTAGTTTTGCCATCGACTTTAATGCCAAAAATGTGGTCTATTTGATTGTTGGTGTCAACGGTGTTGGTAAGACGACCACTATCGCCAAAATGGCGGCTCGTTTTAAGGAACATGGGCGTCAGGTATTGCTGGTCGCCGGCGATACATTCCGGGCCGCCGCCACCGAACAATTGTTGGCCTGGGGTGAACGTTTGGGGATTCATGTCATTCACCATCAGGAAGGGGCTGATCCGGCCGCGGTGGTGTTTGACGGCATGGCAGCAGGGAAAGCCAGAAAAGCGGATGTATTGCTCATCGACACCGCAGGCCGTCTCCACACCAAGGTTAATCTCATGGAAGAGCTGAAAAAAGTCAAACGGATCGTGGAAAATAATTTGGACGGCCGGGAACTGCGGGTTATGATGGTGCTGGATGCCACAACCGGACAGAATGCGGTCAGCCAGGCGAAAGTTTTTCATGAAGCCCTCGGTGTCCAGGGTTTGGTCGTCACCAAACTTGACGGTACGGCCAAAGGCGGGGTCTTAATCGCCATCGCCAATCAACTGCGAATTCCCATTGGGCTCATTGGAGTCGGCGAAAGGGCCGAAGACCTGCAGGACTTCGACCCGGAAATGTTTACGAAAGCACTATTTGAATGAATGAAGGGACTAGGTTCCGGGTACTGGGTACCAGGTGCTAGGTAAAGAGAGGAACGCTGATGTGTTCCTGCCGAAACCCAGGGCTCAGAATCCAGTACCTCGTATCAGAATTATATTGTGAACTGTGAACATGCGCTTGATTAATGGATAAATTTTGTGAAGAGGAGTTAACCGTGCCAAAGTATTATATAACCACGTTCGGATGTCAGATGAATGTCCATGATTCGGAGATCATTGCCGGGATGTTGGAAACCATGGGCTATCAGAAGGCGGAAGCCCAGGAATGTGCCGACCTGGTGATTTTAAATACCTGTTGTGTCCGGGAGAATGCCGAAAACCGGACGTTGGGCCATATCGGCAATTTAAAAAGTCTGAAAGAGCAAAATCCAGACATGCTCATTGCCCTGTGCGGATGTATGGCGCAAGAGGAGGGCATCGTTGAGAAGATAAGGGAAAACTATCCTCATGTGGATTTGGTGTTCGGCACCCATAACCTGCATCAATTGCCGGAACTGATCCACAAGGTGACCACGACCGGATCGCGGGTGATGGAGGTCTGGGACAGTGAAGGCGAGATCTATGAGGGCCTTCCGGTGAAGCGGGATGAGACTTACCGGGCTTGGGTCACGATCATGTATGGGTGCAACAATTTTTGCACGTATTGTATTGTCCCTTATGTGCGCGGTCGGGAACGGAGTCGCCGTCCGGAGGTGATCCTGGATGAGATTCGTGGGTTAATCGCAAACGGCGTCAAAGAAGTCACCCTGTTGGGACAGAATGTTAATTCTTATGGGAAAGACCTGGAAGATGGATGGAATTTTGCCCGATTGCTCCGGGAAGTGGCGGAGACCGGCCTTTACCGGATCCGTTTCCAAACGTCCCATCCCAAGGATTTGTCAGATGAGCTGATTGAGGTTATTGCATCCCATCCGAATGTCGGCCGCCATTTACATCTGCCGTTTCAGGCCGGCAGCAGCCGGATATTGCAGCGGATGAACCGGCAATATACGAAAGAAGGCTATATTGATTTGGCCTTGAAAATCAAGGCCAAAGTTCCGGACATTGCCTTAACCACCGATATTATCGTTGGGTTTCCGGGCGAAACGGAGGAAGATTTTTTGGATACCATGGATCTGGTCGAAAAAGTCCGGTTCGACGGGGCGTTCACCTTCATTTATTCGCCACGGGTCGGGACACCGGCCGCCAAAATGGAGGACCAGATTCCGGAAGAGGTTAAAAAAGAGCGGTTAATGCGGTTGATTGATCTTCAAAACCGGATCAGTCTGGAAAGGAATCAGGCCCTTATTGGAACTATTCAGGAAATATTAGTGGAAGGCGCCAGTGAGAAAAACGAATCCCGCTGGTCAGGCCGGACCTCCCATAATAAGCTGGTTCACTTTGAGCCTGTGATCAAAGTAAACCCGGGAGATATCGCCCAAGTCCGGATCTGCGGAGCGAAAACCTTTACGCTGGATGGGGAGTTGTTGGGGTAAAGCGGAATAAATTTAATTTTTCTTCTATATTTATATATTTAATTTGAGAATCAGTGTCCGTGAGGATGCTGATTTTCTGTTTATTTTGAATAATTTATTTGACATAAATCCTAATCTTCCCCTGTGATGTTAATCTGGTAGATGATTCAGGGAAAGGTAACCCTTGGAATTCGAACTCCAAAAACATTGGGCTGCGAAGGTTTTGGGTTACTCTCCCACTGAATATGCATCGTTGAAAAAGCATCCGAGGGGGAGAGCAAGAGAGGGGTCCAGGCGACATTGATTATGAAATAATGGTGCTGTTCATCGAAGTCAACCGGGAAATAAATTTCCCGGCTACAGGATGGAAGGACCCTGAAGGGCCCTGAAACCTGGAAAAGAAGTTATTCCGACAGGAGCCATGGAAGGCTTACATCCTGTAACCGGGCCGTTTACGGCCCGGTTGACTTTCAGGATCAAAAGTAACCGGTCAGAGCATGATGATGATCATTTATAAGTTTAATAATTCAGCAGGATTGTCATATGAACTCAGCAGGATTGTCCTTTGACATAATATATGACATTGGTTAAAATAAAAAACATTGTGTATAACAATAAGTGCCATGAAAGTTATTTACTGGGCTTTATGATGTTTGATATGAGCAGCAACAGGGCAGTACTTAAGGTATGAGGGGAGCGGGTGATTATGGACAAATCTTTACTTCGGAAGCTGGGAGCGATCTTACTCGGCGGCATATTGCTGGTGACGGCCGGCGGCGTCCAGGCAAACTATTCGGCTGGAGGAGGTAAAACAACCGGCGAACACAATATAGCAATTGGTGCCAATTATCAGTACAGCGACACTATAGCCAGTGGAGATCGTAGTATAGCAATTGGCGTTGTTGCTAGAGCTGGTGATGGTGCGATTGCGATTGGTTATAATACTGAAGCTGAAGGCGGTATTGCTATTGGCTGGAATACCAAATCAAGGTCAGATGCTCTAGCAGTTGGCGATGGATCGACTGCTACTAATTCCAGGAGTGTAGCACTTGGTATCAACTCTACCTCTAAAGGAGAAAGCAGTCTTGCGGTTGGAAGTTATTCAATGTCAACTGCGCTTTATAGCATTGCAGTGGGAGGATTTTCAAGGGCTACTGCGGATTACAGCATCGCTATGGGGTATCAGGCGGTGGCTGAGGGCTATCGCAGCATAGCTTATGGCCACAATGCAAAAGCATACAGTTTAAACAGCATTGCCATTGGTTACAATTCGCTTGTTAATAACAACAATGGTATAGCAGTGGGGACTGAAGCCAATGCCCGTGGCACCAACAGTATTGCGTTGGGAATCAAATCCAGCGCCAAAGAGACCGACAGTATGGCTGCAGGGACTGAATCCATCGCCTATAATAGCGGAAGTATCGCTATAGGTAAGGGAGCGGTATCCGGCGATGCAAACGGACAGATCTTGGGGTTGCCTGATCATCCGGATGGCTCTCCGCTATTTCTAATCGAAGATATTGTAAATACAACGGCCATTGGTACCGGGGCGAAAGCTACCAGTGTATCCAGTACGGCTTTGGGAGCCAATGCGGATGCTTCGGGGTATCGTGGGACAGCCCTCGGCGCCGGGGCTGCGGCAAAGGGTTCATTTAGTACGGCTGCGGGCATGGATGCCAACGCCAGCATGTATATGAGTACCGCCACGGGCTCTGCTTTGCAACAAATGATAGAGAAGATAGTTAATTCCAATACGGAAAAACAGTAAATTGTGGACGATTGCCGGCAGGGGCGTTGTAATATTTATCTCCTGCCGGTTTGTTATTGTATTGGTGTTGGTGTTAAGGATATGTCTATGTATCGAGCTAATCAATAGGCTTTTTATATTTACGTTGTATTATAGGGATATAGCAGAAAGCAAAGGGATTATTGGGATGGTGGGTTCGTGGCTTTAAGTCATGGATGAATCACAGCCGTCGGCAGTCAGTTGCCAAAAAGAGATGAATTTAATAATTCCAGAAAAGCAGAACCTTCCGCCTTTGAATATGATGAAACAAAAACGGAAGGTGCTTATGTATGAATGGATTTGATTTGCCGGTCAAAGTGAAAAGCAAACACATGGTCTGGCCCAGGTTGGATATATATTATCCGGTGGTCCGGCGTTTAGGCAATACTGATGTGGAGGAAGCCATCAATCAACGGATCCTGGAAACCGTCCACGAGATGGTGAGAGACTTGGGCTATTATGAGAATTCGATGACCACCATCACTGGATATTATGAGATCAAAACCAATGAACGGGATGTTTTAAGCCTGGTCTTAAATGTTTTCGGTTATTCCGGCGGAGCCCATGGCATAACGCTTCTCCGAGGGCTGACGTTTAATGTGGAAACGGGAAAATCTTATAGTCTGGCCGAACTTTTCAAGCCGGAAAGCGATTATGTCAGACGGTTGTCAGCCATTGTGGATGCTCAGATCCGGATGCGGGACGTGACGCTGTTAGGAGAGTTCACCGGGATCCGGCCGGATCAGGATTATTATGTGGCTGACAAAGCGTTGGTCATCTTCTTCCAGCTTTATGAGATATCGCCGTATGCCTATGGATTTCCCATGTTCCCCATCTCAGTCTATGACTTGGCCGATATCATCGATGAAAACGGGCCGTTATGGCCGATGCTTGAGAATGTGTAGTAATTTTCGGAGACTATTTATATAATAATCCCTTGGATGCCGGGTTGCAGCCAATTCACAAAATTTCTGGCATCTTCGAGAGAACCGACCACTTCACCATAATGAATTGGCACAGCTATCTTTGGTTTGATGACGGAAGCAGCTTCGGCTGCTTCTTTGGCATCCATGGTATAGGTACCGCCTACCGGGAGAAACGCTACATCGGTTTGGATCCGGTTCATTTCGGGGATGGCATCGGTATCCCCGGCAATATAATAGCGGACGCCGTTGGCGGTGATGTTATAACCGACCCAAGCTTGTTCTTTGGGATGGAATCGTTTATTAATATTGTAAGCGGATATCGTTTCAAAAGGGATATCCTCAACGACATATTCGCGTTCCGGTTCAACCTTGATCACTTGGGCGGCTCCCAGGTTGTTGACACTATCGGCAATGCTGGCCGGAACAACCACAATCGTATCGGCTTTTATAATGGCCGAAATATCTTCAGGAGACAAATGATCGTGGTGGTGGTGAGTGATAAAAATAAGGTCCGCATCATGCTCCGGGTCGGGTAAATGATACGGGTCGACGTATATCGTTTTTTGGGCTGTACAAATTTTGACCGCAGCATGATTTAGATGAGATATGCCGTGAAGTAACGGGTTTGTCATCGGGTTCACTCCTTTACGTGTTTTCTAAACTATCGAACAGACCCTGCCAGTCATCGGGCAAAGGGGCTGTCAATTCCGGAATATTATAAACCGCCGGATCAAAAATGAGTTTACCGGCATGGAGAGCCGGATGATTCAAGGATGATGACGGTTTTCCGTAAGTTTTGTCTCCGATGATCGGATGACCGATATGGCTGAGATGGATGCGAATCTGATGGGTTCGCCCGGTTTCCAATGCCAATTCCAACAGTGTGGCCTTGGAATATCGCCGTATTACTTTAAAACGTGTGGCTGTCGGTTGACCTTGGGGATCCACCCGCCGGTTTCCGGGTTGTTGCAAAATGGGGAGATCAATGATCCCTTCATCTTGAGCGAGGATTCCATGGACGATTGCATAATAAATTCGCTGAATCTTGTGGCTTTGAATGGCTTGGCTCAACTTTTCCTGGCTGGCTGCTGTTTTGGCAAAGATGATTAACCCGGAGGTGCCGTGGTCCAGACGGTTCACCGGCCGGACTTTGACGGGAAGTTGTCGCGTTTGATAGTAGTAAGCGACTCGGTTGGCCAGAGTCCCACGGGAAATGGACCCGGAGGGATGGACAGGCAATAACGCCGGTTTGTTGATGACCAGCAATTGGTCGTTTTCATAAATGATCTCGATGGGCAAAGCTTCCGGTGTCAACGGGGAAGCGGACTCTTTCGGCTGAAACACCCGGATGTGGTCTCCTGCCTTCAATTTGGCCGCCGAATGAGCTTTTCGCCGGTTTACTTCGACCAGTCCCTTGAAAAAATACTGGCGCAGACTTCGCCCTGACATTCGGGCTTCCTGTCGTAGATATTCCTGTATCGAAACCGGTTCGTCTTGGGAGTAAACCGCCTCAAAGACTACCGGGAGATTTTTTTTCATTAATAATATCACCGATAAAAGTTTATAGGATCCAGGAGCTTCAAACGGTATAAAGACAAAAGGGTACGCTATGAAGTGTGTACGGTGTGCTATGCACTAAAACCTAAATTCCGTACCCGAATGTAATTGTACCCCATTTTCATCGGGAAAGTCAAAACGAAGGACCGGCGGCGTCAAAATTAACCGGTTCTTTATTTACATTTACCACAAATTATTGCTATAATATGGGCAATCGTTGACGGGTAGTATGGTAGGATTGGTATAAAAACCCTGACAACGGAAAAATGTAGGATGGTAGGAGGAATTTGCAATGATTGTCGTGATGAACATTGGGGCCACTCCGGCCCAAATCGAGCGGGTGAAGGAGAAACTCACCCAAATGGGATTCGGAATTCATCATTCCGAAGGGGTCGAACGCACGATTCTCGGGGTGATCGGGCCGAAACAACCCGGCGTGATGGAGTCCATCGAGTCCATGGAAGGGGTTGAAAAGGTCGTTCCGATCCTGCAGCCTTTCAAACTGGCCAGTCTGGAGTTTAAGAAAGAGCCCACCAAGGTTCAGGTCGGAGATGCAGAATTTGGCGGAAACCGTTTGGTGGTCATTGCCGGCCCGTGTGCAGTCGAAAGCGAGGAACAGATGTTGGCAACAGCCAAAGCGGTGAAAGAAGCCGGTGCTTCCATGCTTCGCGGCGGCGCGTATAAACCCCGGACGTCTCCGTATGCGTTTCAAGGTTTGGAGGAAGAAGGCCTGAAAATCCTGAAAAATGTCAGCAGGACGGTGGGGATTCCGTTTGTGACCGAAGTGGTCAATCCTAACGATGTGGAGCTGGTCAGTCAGTATGCGGATATGCTGCAAATCGGCGCCCGCAACATGCAAAACTTCACGCTCCTCAGAGAAGTGGGTAAATCCAATAAACCGGTGATGTTAAAACGTGGCCTGTCGGCGACTATTGAGGAATGGCTGATGGCTGCGGAATATATTTTGAGTGAAGGCAATTATCAGGTGGTCCTTTGTGAACGGGGTATCCGTACTTACGAACCGTCGACCCGAAATACCCTAGACATAAGCGCTGTGCCGATCATCCGACGGCTGAGCCATCTTCCGGTGATCGTCGATCCCAGCCATGCCAGTGGGAAACGCCATTTAGTGGCGCCGTTGAGCCGGGCTGCGGTGGCGGTGGGTGCCGACGGACTGGTGGTGGAGGTCCATCCCAATCCGGAGAATGCCTTGTCGGATGGGCCCCAATCCTTAAACTTTGCCGGGTTTGAAGAACTCATCCGGACGATTCGTCCGATTGTCGAAGCGATGGGACGGACACTATGATGACGGACTGGAACCGAAAAATAACAATTCTGGGATTGGGCTTGATGGGCGGTTCGCTGGGATCGGCGTTGGTCCGCAAGGGATATACGGTTTCCGGGTGGGACCGTGAGCCGGATGCGGTGGCTGAAGCCTATCGTATCGGAGCCATCAACCATTTGCCCCATGATTTGAATAGCGCCATGGAAGACGCCGGAGTGGTATTTGTTGCTACTCCGGTTACTTCCATTGCCAAAGTCATTGCGGAATGCCGTTCGATAGCGATGCCGGGAACCATTTTTACGGATTTGGGAAGTATCAAGGAGCAGGTGATCCGGGAAGTCCGACAGGTGCTTCCCGAGGCGTGCTATTTCGTTCCCGGCCATCCGATGACCGGGTCGGAAAAGAACGGCATTGCCGGAGCGGATCCCTTTTTATTTGAAAACGCCGCCTATATTCTCATTGAGGATCCCTCTAATCCGGCGGAGGTCTTTGAAACCGTCAAAAGCTTGGTGAAAGCCACCGGAGCCCATGTCATGACGCTGACTGCCGGTGAACACGACCGGATCGTGGCGACGGTTTCCCATCTGCCCCATCTGGTGGCTGCCGTCTTGGCGAAAGCGGCCGGGATGGCGGAGGAAGCCCATCCGGGTACATTGGCGTTGGCGGCCGGAGGATTTCGGGATACCACCCGGATTGCCATGGGTTCCCCGGAGCTTTGGGAAGACATTATCCGCGGTAATCGGGTTAAAATATTGGAAGCCCTTGATCTATTCCGGCACGAATTACAATTGATGCAGGAGATTTTGGAGTCGGACGACGCCGAAGGGCTGCGTTCGTTCTTAACCCGGGCCAGGGAAACCCGGTTACAGATCCCGGCTAAAAATAAAGGGTTTTTAACATTGCTTCATGAAATGGTCGTCACCATTGAAGACCGGCCCGGCGCCATCGAGGAAGTCTTGCGGTTTTTATCCCGGGAATCCATTAATATTAAAGATATTGAGATTCTCCGGGTGCGGGAAGGCGAAGGCGGAACGTTGAAATTGTCGCTGGAAGACAACCAGGCGGTGGATAAAGCGGTAAAAGTCCTGGCGGCCCACGGCTTTAAAGCCTGGCGCCGTTAACGGCGGAAAGGATAACGGATGTCAGGAGCAGGATATGATCTTCATATACATTCCAGTTATTCGGACGGCAGTTTGACCCCTGCGGAATTGGTGGAGCATGCCGTGAAGATCGGTTTGGACGGAATCGCTTTGACGGACCATGATACCGTGGACGGCATTCCGGAAACGATACGCGCGGCTCAGGAGAAAAACCTCCGGTTTATCCCGGGCGTGGAAATCACCACCGATTACGGAGATGTAGAAGCCCATATCTTAGGGTATGGTATCGACTATCGCCATCCGGAATTGGTGGCGAAATTCGAGACACTTATGGCTGCCCGGATAGACCGGGCCAAAGAGATGGTGAACAAGTTAAACCGGCACGGCATTCCGGTCACCTGGGAGATGGTTGAACAACATTCCAACGGCCGGTTTATCGGGCGTCCCCATATTTTCAAAGCTTTGATCGCCATGGATTTGGTTCAACCGGCTTACCGCAGGCAGTATTTTGAACATTATCTGGGGCAAAACGGCCTGGCCTACGTCCCGCATCAGGAGATTGAAACCGGAGAGGCCATTCAGTTGATTCTTAAGGCCGGAGGGATTGCGGTGTTGGCGCATCCGGGACGCCAAGGGACGCAGCTTTTTATCGAGGAATTGATGGACTATGGTTTGAAAGGGTTGGAAGTCTATTATCCGGCCCATGACGCGGCTACGGTCCGGCATTTGCTCAGTCTCGCCCGGCGGTATCAGCTGGTCGTGACCGGCGGTTCCGATTTTCATGGCGACATGGGCCACGGGCAGATGGGTGAAAGCGTCGTTCCCGACATCAGCTGGGCCGAAGGGTTGCTTGCGGGGTCTAATTAAATCTTAAAATGGAGATAATCATAAAAAGGACAGGCATGTCCTTTTTGTGTTTGCGAAAACCGAAGTTCGTGAGCCTTTACGGTTAACATTGGAAAAACAATATGGTAAAATAAAAAACAGATTGGCGCAATTCTTACATAATTTATTAACGGGTAAAGGAAGATAACCATCGATATTAAAAGAAAACTCAAATTTTTATTGCGGAAACCCTGTCTCGAAAAGTTCAAAATCAATTTGGCCTGTTTTTTGGTGACTTCATTAGGCCGTAGCCTGCGGTTTCGGGTCGTGGGGCAGGAACAGTTGGACCAGTTCCGCGGTAAAGGGGGTTTTATCCTCAATTGCTGGCATGGACAGCAATTGATGGGTTTTTATTTCTTCCGGAGACGCGGATATTATATTTTGGTAAGCCATAGCCGGGACGGGGATCTGTCTGGCGGCATCATGAAAAAATTAGGTTGGAACATTGTTCGGGGTTCTTCGTCCAAAGGGGCGGTCCGGGGATTGATTGAACTGCTGCGGGCGCTGCGTCAGGGGGCCGGAGTGGCCTTGACGCCGGACGGACCGCGAGGGCCCATCTATCATATTGAGCTGGGCGGGTTGTATCTTGCCCAAAAAACCGGAGCACCGTTGATTCCGGTGGCTTTTGTTTTTGATCGAAAATGGATCTCCAAGGACAGTTGGGATTTGTTCGTCATTCCCAAGCCGTTTGCCCGTTGTGTCGTCTATTTCGGAGAGCCGCTCTTTATTCGGGATGAGCTTACCGACGACCGTCTGGAAGCGGAGAAGGAACGGTTGCAAAAAGCCCTCCATGAAGCCAATCACCGCGGGGAAGAGGTTTTGAAGGAATGGCTAAGCTAAGACCGGGCTATTTTTTCTATAACTGCCTGATGCTCGTCACTTCGATGATCGGGCTCATTTTCGTCTTCTTTCGCAATCTGCTGAAACGTCGGCCCATTGCTCCGTATTTCCGGCCGCCCGGGCCCAACGAATTGCCCCAACTCCACGGCAAACCGGTCGTATGGATGCAAGCGGTTTCCGTTGGAGAGACGGTGGTGGCCAAAATTTTAATCGACGAATTGCGAAAACGCTTGCCTGAATATGGATTTTTATTGACGACGACGACTCCGGCCGGACAAGCCATGGCCAAGAAAATTATGGATGAGAGCGTGGCCATTGCTTATTTCCCCTTTGATTTGCCGCTGCTCATCAAAGGTTTTTTTCAGAGAATCCGTCCGTCGGTTTTCATATTGGTGGAAACGGAAATCTGGCCCAATGCCATTCGTCGGGCTAAGTTGTCCGGGAGCAAAGTGGTGTTGGTCAACGGGATGATCAGCGATCATTCCTTTAAAGGATATTCCCGGATTCGCTCTTTTTTAAAGGACGTCTTCAGCCATTTTGATTTGTTTGCGATGCAGTCGGCGGAGAGCGCCAACCGTATCGGACTGTTGGGTGCGCCGCTGGAACGGATCGTCGTGACCGGAAATATTAAATTCGATCAGGATTATCCGGAATTTACTCCGGAACAGACCGAGGCTTTCTTGGCACAGTACGGTTGGTCCAAAGGGATTCCTGTTTTTACGGCGGCCAGTACGCACCGGGGTGAAGAGGAGATCATAGTGGAAGCCTATCTCCGTTTAAACGGGAGAGAGCCCTATTATCTGATTTTGGCTCCCCGGCACCCGGATCGGGCGGATGAAGTTGCGGCTTTGCTTGAAGCCAAACAACTGTCTTATGTTCGCCGTTCCCGGACGGGCGACGGGAGTGCCGGAGAGGCCCGGATTTTGCTGTTGGATACTTTCGGAGAGCTGGGTATGGCTTATGCTGTGGCTGACGTGGTTTTTGTCGGCGGCAGCCTGGTGAATATCGGCGGCCATAATGTGCTGGAAGCGGCGGCTCAGGCCAAACCGGTCATGTATGGACCGTATATGCATAAATCCCGGCCCAGCAAAGAACTGTTGGAAGAGGCGGATGCCGGGTTTACCGTACGGGATGCCGATGAACTCGTCCGGACGATTGAAGAATTAACCCGGGATCGGAATGTATATCGAAGACGGGCGGAGAATGCCCGTGCTGCCGTCCTTTCCAATAAAGGGGCCGCAGCAAGGACGGCAACACTTATTGCGGATCTGGTGAAACAATCATGACGCAGGCTGGATTGAAGGAATATTTATATGAGGTGGTGACCGGCAAGCGGCAGGGATGGACTGTTGTTCCGGTCTTGTTTTTGTTGTATCTTCTCACTTTTGTGTATCGGACTTTATCAGGACTCAACCGTCTGATGGACAAGAAAAACCGGCTTCCCGTACCGGTGATCAGCGTCGGAAATATCGTTGCCGGTGGAACTGGAAAGACGCCGACTGCAGTAGCTCTTGCCCGGATTTTGATGGAGCAGGGAAAGCATCCGGCCGTTCTGACCCGGGGTTATGGCGGCAGTATGCAGGAGCAAGGGATAATTTTTACTGACCGGGACCTCTCCGGTTTAACACCGGAAGTTACCGGTGATGAACCTTACCTGATGGCTCAGTTACTCCCGGGGGTCCCCATTGTGGTCGGACGGGATCGGGTGGCCATGGCCCGCCGGGCGTTGAAAGAGTATCCTCACATTGATATTTTCATTTTGGATGACGGGTTTCAATATTGGAAGCTGGCCCGGGATCTGGATATTGTCTTGATCGATGCTTTAAACCCCTTTGACAACGGGTATGTGATTCCCAGGGGATTGCTGCGGGAACCGTTGACCGCCTTGAAAAGGGCGGACGTGATCGTTTTGACCCGGTGGAATCAGGTGGAGGAGGCGGTCAATCAACGGTTAATCACGAAAATCTGCCGTTATAACGCCAAAGCGCCGGTGATCCGGGCGGAGGCGGACAATTCCACGTTTATCCCTTTGTTTTCTGACGGGGAACCCGTCAGATTTTCCGCAGCGGAGCCCGTGGCCGTGGTTACGGCCATCGGCAATCCGGAGCAATTTAGGCTGGCGGTGACAGAGGCCGGAGCGTCGGTGGAGTTCTGCCGGACTTTTCCCGATCACCATTTTTGGTCCGACGAGGAGATCAGCACGCTCATCGATGAATTGCACCGGCGGAATGTGCGGATTATGGTGACGACGGCCAAAGACGGCGTTAAATTGGCCCGGTTTCACGATCGTTTTCGCGAGGCCCGTATCGGATGTTATGTTTTAACCTTGGCATTTCGATTTCCCCATGGTGTGGAAGGGCTTGAGAGGATTTTATGAAAGTCAGGTGATGGATGATGAAGGTGTTGGGCGTGATTCCTGCCCGCTATCAGTCGACCCGTTTACCGGGCAAACCTTTGCTTACCATCGGCGATAAGCCGATGATTCAATGGGTATACGAAAGGGCATTGACAGCGCGTTTGCTCCACGATGTATTGGTGGCGACGGATGATCGACGGATTTACGATGCAGTGAAGGCATTCGGCGGACAGGTGGAGATGACGTCGGCCAGCCATCCGACGGGGACCGACCGTCTGGCGGAAGTGGCCCGCCGCCACGAAGCGGATGTCATCATCAATATTCAGGGGGATGAACCCTTGATTCAGGGCGAAGTGATCGATGCCATTGTCCGGCCTTTGTTGGATGACCCGGAACTGGCCATGTCCACCGCCAAAGTCCGGTTGACCGATGCGGAACAGATCCGTGAACCCTCCGTGGTGAAAGTGGTGACCGATGAATCCGGGAATGCGCTCTATTTTTCCCGCTCGCCCATTCCGTATCCGCGGAACGGGGAATATGCCCAATATTATAAACATATCGGTTTATACGGTTACCGTCGGGATTTTCTGTTGAAATATATCGAGCTGCCCCAGACGCCGTTGGAGATGGCGGAATCTTTGGAACAGCTCCGGGCGTTGGGCCATGGGTACCGGATCAAAGTGGTGGAAGTTGCTTCGGAAACCGTCGGAGTGGATACTCCGGAAGATTTGGAGAGGGTGCGGCAAATTTTAGCCAACCGCTAAAATGGAGGAATGGGGAATGGAAATTAATCAGCTATTTGGGAAAGAGTTGGTATTGATCGCCGGCCCGTGCGTGATCGAGTCGGAAGATCATGCATGGATGATGGCGACGGAATTGAAACGGATCGCTGCCGAAGCCGGCGTGAAATTGGTTTTTAAGGCGTCGTACGACAAAGCCAACCGGACGGCCTATGGTTCCTTCCGAGGGCCCGGACTCGAGGTGGGACTGGCCATCTTGAAACGGATTAAAACCGAGTTGGACCTGCCGGTGATTTCGGATGTCCACTGTGTGACCCAGGTGGAAGCAGCGGCCGAAGTATTGGATATTATTCAGATTCCGGCCTTTTTGTCCAGACAGACGGATCTGGTGGTGGAAGCGGCTCGGACCGGACGAATCGTCAATATTAAGAAGGGGCAATTCAGTGCTCCTGAAGACATGCGCAATGCCATTGAAAAGGTTTATTCCACGGGCAACCGCAATGTTTTCCTCACCGAACGGGGTGTATCCTTCGGGTATAACAATCTGGTGGTGGACATGCGGGCCCTGCCGATCATGCGGGCCATGGGGGTACCGGTGGTCTTTGACGGTACCCACAGCGTTCAACGTCCCGCCGGACTGGGAAAAGCCACCGGCGGTGACCGGGAGATGGTCCCCTATCTTTGCCGTGCGGCGGTGGCTACCGGTGTGGATGGGTTGTTCCTGGAAGTTCACGATCAACCGGAACTGGGGAAATCGGATGCCGCCAATATGGTGAGGTTATCGGAATTGCCGGGCATGTTAAAGGTATTGGTTAAACTGGACCAGATCATCAAAAGCGAGGTGCTCTGAATGAGTACAAGTATATCGGAGGAGTTGGGCGTACGTTATCTGGAACAGGCAAAGAAAGCGTTGAAGATTGAAGCGGAAGCCGTTTTGCAACAGGCAGAGTATCTCGGCGACGATTTTATCAAAGCCATCGAACTGATCTTACAGTGTGAGGGCCGGGTCGTGGTGACCGGTATGGGAAAATCGGGCCTGGTGGGCCGGAAGATAGCCGCGACGTTGGCCAGTACCGGGACGCCGTCTTTTTTTCTGCATCCCGGCGAAGGCATCCACGGAGATCTGGGGATGGTAACTCCCACGGATGTGGTGATTGCTATCTCCAACAGCGGTGAAAACGATGAAATATTGGCCATATTGCCCACGCTCAAAATGATGGGGACGCCCATTATCAGCATAACCGGGACGGTTGACTCGACGCTGGCGCGAAACAGCGATCTGGTGCTCAAGGTGAAGGTGGCCCGAGAGGCATGTCCGCTGGGGTTGGCGCCGACAGCCAGCACCACGGCTGTTATGGCCTTGGGCGATGCTTTGGCAGTGGTTTTGCTGGAAGCCCGCAATTTCAGACCCGAGGATTATGCGTTGTTCCATCCGGGGGGAGCGCTGGGCCGTAAGCTCCTTCTGACCGTTGAAAAACTGATGCGGACCGGCGAAGAAAATCCGACCATTCCGCTGGAATCGTCGGTGCGTGATGCGGTAATCGCCATGACCACCCGGGGCAATTTGGGGGCGGCGATTATTGTCGATGAGCAGCAAACGTTGCTCGGGATCCTCACCGACGGAGATTTACGCCGGGTTTTGGAGAAGTATGAGAATCCGTTAGAGCTACCGGTCAAACAGGTGATGACTCCCAATCCGAAAGCGATCACCCGTGAGAAATTGGCAGCCGAAGCCATGCGGGTGATGGAGGGCGACGGCCATCATAATATTACAGTATTGCCGGTGGTGGATGAAAATCGGAAAGTCATTGGAGTGATCCATCTCCATGATATCATTCAGGGGTTAACCGGTTTAAAAGGCGCAAAATGGTGAATCACGAATGAACAACCGGGTATGATGGATATCCGGTTGTTTTCATGTGCAAGGGTAATGAATGTGTTGTATAAATATACATAACAGATTGATGGTGAAATAAATTCAAAACTAAGTTAAAACCATATTAACATAGCAAAATATCTTGATTGGCTAAGACTGGTATTGTATAATTATGAATAATTAAACAGAGAAGAAATGGGGTATGACGATGGTGAAGGTCGGAATTATCGGGGCTTCAGGTTATACCGGCGGAGAGTTGGTACGGATTCTCGCCAATCATCCGGAAGCGGAAGTTACAGCGATTACGTCTCGAACGCATGCAGGGAAAAAGCTGGAAGAGGTGTTCCCCGGTTTTGCCGGATGGGACGGCCCGGTATTTCAAGGTTCCGATTCGCCCGAGGCGGTGGCCGGCTGCGATCTGGTGTTTCTGGCTGTACCCCATGGTGTAGCCATGAATTTGGCACCGGAATTGCTGGCGAAAGGGCAAAAAGTCATCGATTTGGGGGCGGATTTCCGGTTCCGGGATGCGGCGGTCTTTGAGGAATGGTACAAACATTCCCATGCTGAAAAAGAGTTGACGAAAAATGCAGTCTATGGCCTGCCCGAATTGTACCGTGCATCGATTCGCCAAGCCAGTCTGGTCGGCAATCCGGGATGTTATCCCACCAGCATTATTTTGGGTTGTTATCCCTTTATCAAGGCCGGGGTGATCGATGTTAACCGGATTATCATCGATTCCAAATCCGGCGTTTCCGGAGCCGGCCGGAAAGCGGAACTGAGCTATATGTATCCGGAATTATTCGGTAACTTTAAGGCCTATGGTATTCCCAACCATCGGCATACCCCCGAGATAGAACAGGAATTAAGCAGGTTGAGCGGGACAGAGGTAAAGGTATCGTTCACGCCTCATTTGCTGCCGGTATCGCGGGGAATCCTGACCACGCTGCATCTGGCTCTGATTGAAGATTTGACCACGGCGGAAGCGGAAGCGATTGTGGCCGAAACATATCGCGGCGAACCTTTCGTCAAACTCATTGCCAGTCCGGCATTGCCTGAACTCAAAAGCGTAGTGGGCACCAACGGTTGTCATATCGGCGTCCGGGTGGATTCCCGTACCCGTCAGTTGATTGTGATTTCGGTCATCGATAATATGGTGAAAGGCGCTTCCGGCCAAGCGGTTCAGAATATGAACCTGATGATGGGCCTTCCGGAACAGATGGGCCTGGTCCAGTGGCCGGTTTATCCGTGACGAAAAGAGGAAGATCAAACGACGAGGAGGGTTAAGATGAAATATATTGACGGCGGGGTGTGTGCGGCCCAAGGATTTATGGCCGGCGGAGTGGCTTGCGGGATTAAAAAATCAGGAAAATTGGATTTGGCCTTGGTCTACTCGGAAGTACCGGCACAGGCGGCTGCGGTATTTACGACCAACCGGGTGAAAGCGGCTCCGGTGCAACTTTCGATGAAACATATCAAGAGCGGTATCGCCCAGGCTATCATCGCCAACAGCGGCAATGCCAATGCCTGTGTGGGGCCTCAGGGCGATGCGGCAGCCCTGGCCATGTGCCAAGCGGCCGCCGAATATCTGAAGGTGCCGGTGGAATCGGTGTTGGTAGCATCCACCGGCGTCATCGGAGTCCAGTTACCGGTGGAGAAGATTGAGGACACTCTTAAAAAAACTCCCGGAATTGTTTCTAGAGGCGGTAACTTGTCGGCAGCCCAGGCCATTATGACCACGGATACCTTTAAAAAAGAAGCTGCGGTTGAAATCGAATTGGCCGGAAGCGTTGTCAGAATCGGAGGTATGGCCAAAGGTTCCGGGATGATTCATCCCAATATGGCAACCATGCTGGGATTTGTTACGACGGATGCAGCCATTGATCAGGCTCTTTTGCAACAAGCTGTGAAGCGCGCTGCGGATATTTCGTTCAACCGGGTGACTGTGGACGGCGATACCAGTACGAATGATTCCCTGTTCGTATTGGCCAACGGCAAAGCCGGAAATACGAAGATTTGTGCCGAAGGGCCGGAATATGATGCATTTTGTGCCGGATTGGAAGCGGTCTGTCTGGAACTTGCCAAAATGCTGGCCCGGGACGGGGAAGGCGCCACCAAACTGGTGGAGATTCGGGTTGAGGGGGCCAACAGTGAAGCTGCAGCGGTCCAAGTGGGCAAAACCATTGCCACTTCCAGCCTGGTGAAGACGGCCATCTTCGGGGAGGATGCAAACTGGGGTCGGATCTTGGCAGCCGCCGGATATTCCGGCGTTGCCATCCAACCGGAACTGGTCGACATATATTTGGGTGATTTGCTGGTTTGCAGCGGCGGAACGGGATTGGTTTTCGACGAGGAGAAAGCCAAGGCCATATTGTCCAAAAAAGAGATTACAATCATTGTAAAACTGGGCCAGGGGAATGCTTCCGCTGCGGTATGGACCTGCGACCTGACCTATGATTATGTGAAGATTAACGGGAGTTACCGGACCTGAGCGAAGGTGCGAAGCGGAAGAAGTTTACAGTTGACATCTTTGTTTGGGTACACGGTTCACCGTACATAGTGCACAGACATACTCATGCCTCGTGCCTGATCATGTAAGAAGGAGTGACACCGATGGAATCATTAATTGCAAGAGCAGCGGTTTTAGTGGAGGCAATTCCTTATATCCGGACCTTTTACGGGAAAACCTTCGTGATTAAATACGGAGGAAACGCCATGATCAACGAAGAATTGAAACGGGGCGTCATGGAAGATATTGTCCTCTTAAAGTTCCTGGGAGTTAACCCGGTAGTGATTCATGGCGGCGGGCCGGAGATTACCCAGATGCTCAAACGAGTGGGCAAAGAGTCCCGGTTTGTCCAAGGCTTGCGGGTGACCGATGCGGAAACCATGGAGATCGTCCAGATGGTGCTCGTCGGCAAATTAAATAAGGAGATTGTCAGTAAGATTAACCTGTTGGGTGCTAAAGCGGTGGGCCTTTCCGGGCAGGATGCCAACCTGATCATCGCCGAGAAGACAGTGCCGACCATGCCGGCGGATTTTGACGGGGAGATCCCGGATATCGGGTTTGTCGGCGAAGTATCCAAAATCAATACGGAGATATTGCATCAATTGATCGCTGCCGGATACATCCCGGTTATCTCCTCCATCGGCATGGGAACGGACGGGGTCAGTTACAATATCAATGCCGATACGGCGGCCGGAGAACTGGCAGCAGCTCTCGAAGCCGAGAAGTTGATCATGTTGACGGATGTGGAAGGGATATTCGAGGATTACAGCGACAAGTCCACCCTGATTTCGGCGTTGACCATCGAGAAGGCCCATGAGATGATCAATCAGGGCAAAATCGAAGGCGGAATGATTCCCAAAGTGCAGGCGTGTATCACGGCGTTGCAAAACGGAGTGAAACGTACCCATATTATAGACGGCCGCCAGTTACATTCCATGTTATTGGAGATTTTGACGGATAAGGGAATCGGCACCATGGTCGTGGAATAAATGTTACGGGGTGATGATTAAATGAACAATGCGAGCTGGTTGAAGCTGGGCCAGGACGTGATCATGAAAAACGTGGGGCGGCTGCCGGTGGTCTTTTCCGGAGCCAGCGGCTCCAAACTATGGGACGCGGACGGGAAAGAATATATCGACTTTTTGACCGGAATTTCCGTACATAACTTCGGTCATTGCCATCCGGACATTACGGCGGCCATTACCAAACAGGCGGAGAAGATCGTCCATGTCTCCAACTACTTTTACATGGAAGAACAGATCGAACTGGCCCGGGAACTGGCCAAGCTGACCGGATTGAAGAATGTCTTCTTTGCCAACAGCGGCGCCGAAGCTAATGAGGCGGCCGTAAAATTGGCCAGAAAATACGGCAAAGTCAAACTGGGCGGGAAATACGAGATCGTGACGGCTGCCAAATCGTTCCACGGTCGGACTTACGGCGCTTTGTCAGCCACCGGCCAGCCCAAATATCAGGAAAGTTTCCAACCGATTGTGCCGGGGTTCAAATATGCCGAATATAACAACCTGGATGCGTGGAAAGAGGCCATCGGAGAGAACACCTGTGCCATTATGCTTGAACTGGTCCAGGGGGAAGGCGGGGTCAATCCGGCAAAACCGGAATTTATCGCCGGACTGGTGGAGATCTGCCAGGAGAAGAACCTATTATTCATCGTGGATGAGATTCAGACCGGCCTAGGTCGCACCGGTAGGTACTTTGCCTACGAACATTTCGGCTTTAAACCGGATGTAGTGACCCTGGCGAAGATGCTGGGCGGCGGCATTCCATGCGGTGCGCTTTTGGTCAATGAAAAGGCCAATGTCTTTGCGCCGGGAGACCACAGCACCACGGTGGGCGGCGGTGCGTTGGCTTTTGCCGCCGGACTGGCGGGATTGAAATTGTTGCAGCAGCCCGGCGTGTTGGAGGAAGTGCGGCGTAAGGGTCAATATATCATGGATACTTGGGAAAGCTGGAAGAAGGAGATTCCGGTGATCGCCGGTTACCGGGGCCTGGGGTTGATGCTGGCACTGGAATTGACGGTTCCCAGCAAACCGGTGATGCTGTCCTGCTTGGAGGCTGGACTGGTGGTCAATGCCGTGACCGATACGGCGATCCGGATCCTTCCTGCGTTTAATATTACGATAGAAGAGTTGAACGAAGGCTTGGCCATTATGAAAGAGGTATTGAAGGAGTATTAATTCCAAGCGATAAACGTCACAAACAAAAGGAGGATTTCTCATGGAACCGAAAGTCAAGAAAGTTGTTTTAGCCTATTCCGGAGGATTGGATACTTCGATCATTATCCCTTGGCTGAAAGAAAATTACGGGTGTGAAGTGATTGCCTATGCCGCGGACGTGGGCCAGGGCGAAGAATTGGAACCGTTAAAAGAAAAGGCCATTAAGACCGGTGCCAGCAAGATTTATATCGAGGACTTGAAAGAGGAGTTCGTGAAAGACTTCATCTTCCCGATGCTAAAATCCGGCGCGGTCTATGAAGGCAAGTACTTGATGGGAACTTCCGTGGCTCGGCCGGTCATCGCCAAACGCCATGTGGAAATCGCCATCAAAGAGGGGGCGGATGCCGTAGCCCACGGTGCCACCGGTAAAGGCAATGACCAAGTCCGGTTTGAATTGACCTTTAAAGCCTTGAAGCCGGATCTGAAGATCATCGCTCCGTGGCGGGAATGGGATATCAAATCCCGGGAAGAAGAGATTGAATACGCTGCCAAACGGGGCATCGATGTACCGGTAACTAAGGAGAAACCTTACTCTATGGACCGCAATCTCTGGCATATCAGCTATGAAGGCGGTATCCTGGAAGATCCCTATGCCGAATACAGCGACGACATGTTCATCTATACGGTCTCGCCGGAGAAAGCTCCGGACCAACCCGAAATTATCACCATCGATTTTGAAAAGGGGGAACCGGTGGCCATCAACGGCCAGGGATACGACCCGGTCTCCTTAATCTTCAAACTCAATGAAATCGGCGGCAAACACGGCGTCGGCCGGGTGGATATCGTGGAAAACCGGCTGGTGGGCATGAAATCCCGCGGCGTGTATGAAACACCGGGCGGAACCATTTTGTATGAAGCCCATCATGCGTTGGAAACACTGACGCTGGATCGGGATACGATGCACTTCAAACAGATGATCGCCGGACGTTATGCCGAATTGGTCTATTACGGCCAATGGTTTACTCCGTTGAAGAAAGCCTTGGACGCTTTCGTGAATGAGACCCAACAGCGGGTGACCGGGACGGTCAAGCTCAAACTCTACAAAGGCAGCGTTCAGACCGTGGGACGAAAATCCCCGTATTCGCTGTATCAGGAGAAACTGGCCACTTTCGGGGCAGATGAAGTATATAACCAGAAAGATGCGGAAGGGTTCATCAATCTCTTCGGCCTTCCCATCAAGGTCCAGGCCACGTTGGAACAAGCGTTGAAAGAAAAGTAAACCAAAAGAGAGCGGCACATCCGCTCTCTTTTGGTTTTCATGATTGCAATATTTTGGTATGATTAAAACAGGATATTGATGGGAAACAGTAGACAATAATCAGAAAACGGAATACAGAAGATAGAAGACAGAAGTAACGACAGCAAAAGATTGATACGAGTGAAACGAAAAAAGTTTTTGGAGGTGGCGATATGGCTAAAGACTTTTATACGGCAGTGGCGGAAAGGAGGTCCGTTTACGGGATCTCCAAGGATATTGATGTATCAGAGGAGAAGATCCGGGAGATTCTGGAACATGCCTTGAAATATGCGCCGTCGGCTTTCAACTCCCAGAGTACCCGGATGGTATTGTTGTTAGGGCCACAACACGATAAGTTGTGGGAGATGGTCAAAGACGCTTTGCGGAAGATTGTACCGGAGGAAGTCTTTGAGGAGACGGCTGAAAAAATCGATGCGTTCCGCAGCGGGTATGGTACGGTTTTGTTCTTCGAAGACCAAAAGGTGCTCCAATCGCTGCAAAGCCAATTTCCTTCCTATAAAAATAATTTCCCCGTCTGGTCTCATCATACCAGCGGCATGCACCAATTCATCGTTTGGACAGCGCTTGAACTTGAAGGCCTGGGGGCTTCCCTGCAACATTATAATGAATTGATCGAAGACCAAGTGAAAGAAGAGTGGAACCTGCCGGACCACTGGAAACTCATCGCCCAAATGCCTTTCGGCAAACCCACCGCCCAACCGGGTCCCAAAGAGATGCAGCCGCCGGCGGACAGGATGAGGGTGTTTAAATAGGAAGGGTTCACAGTTAAACCGGGTTCGAGGTCTAGGGTTTTGGGTTCTGGGGGATGGAGGGAACGCGCAGCGTTCCTAGCGCCCAGTACTCGGTGGCTGGAACCTGGTGTATTGGTTGTTACTCCATGACGCCTTGGGCCAGGTCGTAGATAAGCGGGACGCGGAAGCATTGGCCTTGCCAGGTTCGGTAGACTAAGAGAGCTATCAATAAAATCCAAGCCATGACCAATCCTTTGTAGATAAGTGCGCCAAAGACGGGGATAATCTGTAATAACCCCCCGACCATCAGATGAAACACAGTGCAGCAAATGCCGAAGTACAGCGCCTGGTAGCCGTGGTATCTTAAAAACCGGTCCCGTTTGTACGCAGTGAGGACCAGAAGCAGACTCACCGGCCAGAACAGATAGGAGAGTCCGGCCAATGCCCGATATTCTCTGGATATTTCCGTCACTGTACATCACCTCTTTGGAAAAAGATATGAGGTTCCGGGACGGTTTAGCACAATATAATCCAGGTACGAGCTCTTGGGCTCCGGGCCCTGGTTTTGGTGGAACGCGGATGCGTTCCATCCTTAACATAGTATCCAGCATCCAGTACCCATCACCCGATACCGATAACTTTCATCCATTCCCAGATTGTTTCTTAACCTCCATATTGAAGCCAGCCGGGTTTTATGCTATAATTTTATACTGTCAGATGCGCCTGTAGCTCAGGGGATAGAGCAACGGACTTCTAATCCGTTGGCCGCACGTTCGATTCGTGCCAGGCGCGCCATTTTTTTGATTGTCTAAACTCTCGTTTGAACGGGAGTTTTTTTATTATTGAACAAGGCAAACATTGAAAAAGATTCTTCGGTGATATGTCTATTTTCAAAGCAAGAATCCATGGAAAACCTACCGAAAATGCAGACAGAAACAATTACCAGCGGATGATGTGGTAAATAATGTATGAATGTCGGATATTGACAACACCCCTTGACGTGGTTATAATAAAATTAACTTTTTTGTAATCAAAAATTTAATAATCAAACCGACGGTTGGACGAAGTAATACTTCGAATCCAAGAAAAACGAAGCTTTTTGGGGGGGAAGCTCCAGTTTTACTATGAGCTCCCGCTTTTTTATGCCGTTTTTTAAATGGATGATTAAATTAAATTTTAATATCCGAACCGACGGTTGGACGGAGTAATACTTCGAATCCAAGAAAAGATGAAGCTTTTTGGGTGGGAAGCTCTAGATTTACAATGAGCTCCCACTTTTTTGTCTTACACTGAGTTTTTTTGGAAAGGAGGGTAAAAATATGTATAATAACAATAATCAACCGGAGGAGCAAAAAATCGGTATTGTTCGTTGGTTGATCCTGGTCGCCTTTTTAGCCATGTTAGCGTTTATCGTCTATAACAAAATGACGACCGGAGGTTGATTGCAGGCAGTATGAAGCGTTTAATGGAGGCTGAAACGGCCTCCGCTTTTTATGGATCTTATCAAAAATGAAAAGAATTTTTACATAATGGAAGGAAAATCTCATATTCTACCGTATTCCTAGAATACTAAACCAAAGGAATGTAAGGAGAAGATATGATGAGCGAGAAAATCAGAGTGGGAATTATGGGATATGGTAATTTAGGCCGCGGTGTCCAACAGGCTTTGCGGCAAAACCCCGATTTTGAGTTGGTATCGGTTTTTACGAGACGCGACCCGGGAACCTTTACCATTGGGGCTCGGGTAGCCCATATTTCTGAGCTTCCAAAGTATCAAGGGAAAATTGACGTGATGATCCTTTGTGGCGGTTCGGCAACGGACTTGCCGGAACAAGGGCCGGAAGTTGCCGCGCAATTTAATATGGTCGACAGTTTCGACACCCATGCCAAAATCCCCGAATATTTCGAGAATATCGATAAAGCGGCCAAGGCCAACGGTAAAGTCGCTTTGATTTCCACCGGATGGGATCCCGGACTGTTTTCGTTGGCGCGGTTGTTAGGGCAATCCGTACTTCCGGAGGGGAAAGATTATACATTCTGGGGCAAGGGCGTTAGCCAAGGCCATTCGGATGCCATCCGCCGGGTATCCGGCGTTAAAAACGGCATTCAATATACGGTTCCGGTGGAGGAAGCCATCGAGAAAGTCCGTCGCGGGGATAACCCGGAGTTGACCACCAGGGAAAAACATGTCCGTGTATGTTATGTGGTGCCGGAAGAGGGGGCGGACCGGGCGCAAATTGAAAAGGCTATTAAGGAAATGCCCAACTACTTTGCAGATTATGATACGACCGTCCATTTCATTACGGAGGAAGAACTCAAAGCCAATCATTCCGGGATGCCGCATGGCGGTTTTGTGATCCGGACCGGGAAAACCGGAGAAGGGACCAAACAACGGATCGAGTTTAGCCTGACGTTGGGCAGCAATCCGGAATTTACCGCCAGCGTCCTTGTGGCTTATGCCCGGGCGGTTTACCGGATGGCCAAGGAAGGGAGAACCGGCGCATTGACCGTCTTTGATGTTCCTTTCGCTTATTTATCCCCGAAATCCGGTGAAGAGCTCCGGAAAGAACTGCTGTAAGGAAGAGAAACGTTAAAAGGGCCTGCACATGTTGCAGGCCCTTCGTATTATCGTTTAAATTATCGTTTAACCCGGGCGTTTCCTTCCCATACGCTCCAGATCTGTTCTTCATCCGCCGGTTGGGCATAATCGGTGAGGAAGGTGGTTGCCAGAGCACCGCTGGCCCATCCGAATTGAATCCATTTTTCCGGTTCCCAGCCTTTGAGGATGGCATAGAGCATGCCGCCGACAAAGCCGTCGCCGCCGCCGATCCGGTCGAGGACGCCGATTTGCCGCGGTTCCACTACATACCAGTTGTCGCCTTCCAGCATGATGGCGCCCCACATATGGAGGTTGGCGCTGATCACCTGACGAAGGGTGGTGGCGAAGACCGAAGCGTTCGGGAATGTCTTCTTCACTCGGCCGATCATCTCCTTGAAACTGTCGATCTTGGACACCAGGTCTTTTCCACCGGCTTCAGGCCCTTCAATACCGAGGGCAAGTTGGAAGTCTTCCTCGTTGCCGACCAGGATATCGGATACTCCGGCGATTTCGGTGAAGACGGCGCGCAGTTCTTCTTCCCGGTTTTTCCAGAACGAAGCGCGGTAATTTAAGTCAAAGGAGATGCGGGTACCGTATTTCTTCGCGGTTCTGGCCAATTCCAGGCAGAAGGTGCTGGTATCAGGGGACAAAGCGGCGATTAATCCGGAAAGATGCAGAATTTGAACGCCTTCTTTACCAAAAATCCGTTCCAGATCAAAATCCTTGACATTCAATGTCCGGCCGACTTCTCCGGCACGGTCGTTATGGACGCGGGGCCCGCGGGAACCGTAACCGCTGTCAGCGATATTGAACTGGTGCCGGTAACCCCAAGGACCGCCCTGGGGAACCTCCGGGCCTTCAAACATCATACCCCGGCTGGCCAGGTTATTTTTGATGAATTGAGCTATCGGGCTGCCTTTAACGAAAGTGGTAAGTACTTTAACCGGAAGTCCTAAATATGATGAAATGCTGGCCACATTGGATTCAGCACTGGTAGCTTGCATAATAAAGGTATCGCTGCAGTGCACCGGTTGGCCGTTGACGGGAGTAATCCGAACTCCCATACTGGTGGGTACGACCAGGGAATAAGTGAAATCTTTCCTTAGTTCGATTGCCATCTGTACGACCTCCTTAATGATATAAATTCGTTTGGTAACAGCCCATATAAAGGCTATTATAAAACTTTGACTATTTGAATTATAATGTTTTCCCCACATTTTGTAAATACAAATTAAAATTTTTGAAACAAGAAGATGAACAAAACGGCTGACTGGACTTTCCTCGGCGGTGGTTTCGATACAACGGGGAAAATGAGCGGGCGGTATTAATCGTTTCCCATAAAATACCGATAATGAGCATAACAAGATAAGATGTTTCAATCTTATCTTACTCGATAAAGAAGGGGTTCCTGTGTATCTTTTAAAACCGTTGCAATCGTTCAAAGGTGTGCTTACACGGCCTTGTCTCGCAGGGGCGGCTGTTAAAACTTTATTGGTTGTTACCCTGTTCGCCCTGGGATATCTGCAGTTTGAACGTTACTTTAAAAATATATTGATTCGGAATGCCCAAGCCGAAGTGAGCCAACAATTGCATGCGATGGTCAAGCATACGGAAAGCTTATTAAATCAACGTTTGACCGATTTGACCGCCATGCGGGCCTATACCGATCTCCACGGCGAGGAAGAGGATTTCCCGGACCGCTTTATGGCCTTCGCCGGTAAGCTTTATCAAGAAACGAAAGGGATTCGCAATTTTATCGTGTCTCCCGGCGGTATCAACCGGCTTGTCTATCCGCCGAAAGGGCATGAAGCGTTGGTTGGCGACAATCTGCTTGAAGATGATCGGCCTGAAGTACAGGGTGACATCCGGCGGTGTATGACAACGGATGCGATTGTGATGGGTACGCCTTATCGGTCCAATGAAGGCGGCATAGAGGTTGCAGCCCGTCAGGGCATCTTCCGGGAAGGCCGATTTTGGGGATTGGTCACCATGAACCTTGACTGGGAATATATTTTGGCCAATATTCAAGCTCCGGCTAATCTCCACGTGGGAATTCGCTCCAATACCGGAAAAGTATTCTGCGGAAATTCGGACGTATTTTACAATAACGGTGTTTTGCAGCTCATTAAGTTTCCGGGATCCTATTGGGAATTCGGCGCGTTGCCATCTGGCGGCTGGGAAGGGATGATTGCCGTAGAGTTGATGACAGCGAGAACGGTGGCGGTCTTTCTTTTGCTCGTTCTGGCCTGGGGGACGTTTGTGATTTTCAACAATCAAACGAACCTGACGGAACAGGCGCAGTTGATCAACCGGATCCTGCAGTTGCTGGGCGAAGATCGGCAATCGTACCGCCAATATGTGATTTTTCCTGCGTATAAAGTCGTCATTTTTTATCTGTTGCTCGGAGGTTCATGGATTCTGTTTTCCGACCGCTTTTTGATGGCGCTGGGAAACCATTTCGAGTTGGAAACCTTCACCCGCTTTCAGACCTATAAAGGCTGGATTTACGTGATTGCAACGGCCTTTTCGATTTATCTGTTAATTCAGCATTATTTAAAAATAATCTATCTCAGTTCCGAAGGGCGGCTTCAGACCAGCGGATTATTGTATCAAAGCCTGACGTCGAATTTCCCCAACGGTGCCGTCTGCCTCTTTGATCGGGAGATGCATGTGGTTTCCATGGAAGGGACCGGATTGGATTGTTTGGAGCGGAATATCAGCCGGCAGGAGATCAAGCTGTTTCATGAGCGTTTTCCTGAGCCGGTCCGGTCGGAACTCCGGCGATTGTGCGAGGCTGCCCTGGAAGGCAGGGGGGAACTTCCGAAATTCAATGCAATCAACGGATATATCAATTCAATTTCTTTCCGGTCTATAATTATGTCAAGGAGATTGTGGCCGGTTTGGCGGTGATTCAAGACATCACCGGGTTACGGCAGATTGAAGCCAATTTGGCTGCCAGCGAAGAACGGCTGAGGTATGCCTTGGAAGGGACCAACGATGCCCTTTGGGACTGGAATCTGGAAACGGGCGTCATCTTTTTCAGTCCCAGGTATTTGAGTATGTTGGGGTATGAGCGAAAGGATCATTATGCCACGTTTGAGCGTTGGTTGGAGACGGTTCATCCCGAAGATCGGGAAAAAGTCCGCCGGGCGTTTGACGAAGCCCGACAATCGGGGTTGCCTTATCGGATCGAATGCCGGATATTGACGAAGGATCAAGATTGGTGTTGGATGCTTAACCGGGGCCGGTTAATCGCAGGAGAGGAACGGCGGCCGTCCAGGATTATCAGAACGTTAAGCGATATCAGCGAACAAAAACGGGCCAATGAACAAATCCGCAATTTAAGCAATCAAATCATTCATTCCCAGGAAGAAGAGAGACGGCGCATTTCCAGAGAGCTTCATGACGAAGCGGGACAGGCTTTGACTGCGCTCCGGATTTATCTGGATATCATTAAAAAAGGCTTGTCTGAAGGGAATGAGAAGCTTCGAAAGGAGCTTGATGAAGCCATCGCTTTATCCAATCAGACGTTGGAACGGATCCGTTCCTTGGCTCAAGGGCTGCGGCCTGCCGCTTTGGAGACATTGGGGTTGAGTTCAGCGTTGAAGGGTTATTGTACCGAATTTGCTAAGAAAACGCATTTGGCTATCGAATATGAAGGAGAGAGCATGGAATCCGTTCCGTATGAGGTGGGTATTACTCTGTACCGTTTTTTGCAGGAAGGTCTGACTAACGTGGCGAAACACGCCCAGGCGGACCGGGTCTGGGTCCGGTTGGGCTACGACGGGCATCGGATAACATTAAGTATCATCGATAACGGTAAAGGGATGGTCGAAAAGACGGTTGGCCGTTCCGGAGGGATCGGGCTGATTGGCATCGAGGAACGCCTCCATTATCTGGGCGGCGAATTGCAGATCACCAGTGCGCCGGGAGAAGGAGTCCGGCTGATCGCGATGATACCATGGGAGGGACGCCATGATCCGAATCATGATCGTTGAAGACCATCATTTGGTCCGTCAGGGATTGAAAGCATTACTCGAAAATGAGCCTGATTTCGAAGTGATTGGTGAGGCTGCGGACGGGCAGGAAGCCATCCGCCTGGTGGTCAATTAAGCCCGGATCTGATTTTGATGGATATTTCCATTCCTAAGCTGAACGGAATCCAGATCCTCAAAAAGTTTCAGGCGGAAAACAGGAACGTTCCGGTGGTTATTCTCTCCATGCATGAAGATTTGGGACTGGTGCGCCAGGCATTGCGTTACGGGGCCAGGGGATATTTGTTGAAACGCTCGATTACCGATGAATTGCTGCTGGCCATTCGGGCGGCCATCAAACGGGAAACCTATGTGAGTTCCATTCTTTCCGGCGAATTGTTCCAGGAACTTATGACCCATGCGGCGGATGAAGAGGATGATATCTTGTCGCCCCGGGAAATCGAGGTATTGCATCTCATTGCCGAAGGATACACCAATGCCGAAATCGGACAGATTTTGAACATCTCCGTGAAAACCGTGGAAAAACACCGTTCCAATCTAATGGAGAAGTTGGGAATTCACGACATGGCCGGATTGATTAAAGAAGCGATACGCCGTAAACTGATCTTTTTGGATGATCAGCCGTAACGCTTTAGACATCCTTTATATATTATTGTAAGAAATGATAGATGACGAGGCCCTGAAAAATAGGGTCTTATTTTTTTGAAAGGTAGGGAGTTTCCCCATGGCAAAAACGGCCTTTATCGGTAATGATTATACACAAGCAGAGGACGACGGAAAAAATACCTGTTGCGGAAGAGGGATAGGATGCGGATATTAATCGTAGATGACAGTCTTGAAGTTCGGAACTTACTTCAGTATATCATGACGGGTCTGGGCCATGCGGTCGTGGGCCATGCGAAGGATGGAGTTGAAGCGGTGGAAATGGCCCTGTTGCATCAACCGGATGTGATTACCATGGACATTCATATGCCCCGGATGAACGGGATAGAAGCCATCCGGGCATTGGAAGCCGAGGGATGTCCCTCCAGAATCATTGTGATTACGGGAGAGTCCGAAATTATTGCGAAGATCATAGAGATGAAACTGAAACATGTGGTCAAATGCTTGGCAAAACCCTTCTCATTGGCGGAAATTACAAGAACCTTGGACAATATTGTCAGGAAGTGTTCATAAACCGATGGTAGCGAAGAATTATTATCGTATGCTGCTTCATACGCTGGTGAAAATTGTAGCTATGAAAGATCCCTATACTGCCGGCCATCAGTACCGGGTGGCGGATTTGGCATATCGGATGGCTGAAATGATGGCATTGTCCTCCCGTGAACGGGAAGGGTTGCGGTGGGCAGCATTGGTCCACGATGTGGGAAAAATTAACGTCCCGGCTGAGATTTTAAGCAAACCGGGCCGGCTTTCCCCTTTTGAAGTACAATTGATTCAGTTTCATGTGGAAACGGGTTATAACATTTTAAAAGATATTCCCTTTCCATGGCCGTTGGCCCAAATTGTCCTCGAACATCATGAACGAATGGATGGGAGCGGCTATCCGGTTGGTCTCCATGGGTCCCAAATCAGTATGTCAGCCAAAATCCTGGCTGTGGCGGATACCGTGGAATCCATGGCGTCCCATCGCCCTTACCGTCCGGCAATGGGTATTGAAAAAGCTTTGGAGGAAATCGAGGTCAACCGGTGGATTCTTTATGAACCGGCGGCCGTGGATGCCTGCTTGCGGTTATTCCGGCAGCAGCGATACCGTTTCCACGAGGTAAACTGGCACAGTTTAACTGCCGGTTTGTGTCCGGCGGGAAACGGCTGTTATGAGCATAATCAAGAATTGAAAAGCTTCCATGGATCTTTATGAAATAATTGTTTTGTAATATAATATTCTCCATATTCGGCGAATAGCCATATCAGCTGTAATGTGGGGAGAACGATGCAATACCAAAAGATTAAAGCCAATATTTTTCTATTGTTGACCGCAGCCATTTGGGGATTTGCTTTTGTGGCGCAACGGGTCGGCGCACAGTATCTCGGAACATTTACCTTTAACGGAATTCGTTTTGCGTTGGGAAGTTTGTCACTGCTTCCCTTAATCTTTTTGTTCAATCTGAAGAATCCGGCCCAATGCGGCCGAAGGATCCCGGAGAATAACCCCTGGGTGCCAGGGATCATTGCCGGGCTCATTTTGTTTACGGCCGCTACCTTACAGCAGATGGGGGTGGAGGAGACCGGCGCCGGAAAGGCGGCTTTCATCACCGGGCTTTATATCGTCCTGGTTCCGGTGGCCGGACTCTTCTTGAACCAGAAGGTTTCCGGTTTTACCTGGTCCGGAGTGGTGATTACCGCCGTGGGATTGTATTTGCTGAGCGTCACAGAACGGTTTACCGTGGCCCGAGGGGACTTGTTGTTACTAATCGGCGCTTTGTTTTGGACCGTCCACATTTTGGTGATCGATGTATATGCCCGGACAGTGGACGGCTTGAAACTTTCGGCCATTCAATTTATGACCTGCGCCGTGTTGAGCTTGGGGTTTGCGGTGGGTTTGGAACCCATGGCTCACCTCCTTAAAGGAGTGAAGGCGGCGGCCGTGCCGATTTTATACGGGGGAATAGGTTCGGTGGGCATTGCCTATACGTTACAGGTATTTGGCCAGAAATATGCGAAACCGTCTCATGCAGCGATTATTTTGAGTTTAGAGTCGGTTTTTGCCAGTTTCGGCGGATGGCTGATATTGGGAGAGAATATGGGGCTCAGGGGTTACCTGGGGTGCGCGTTGATGTTAACCGGGATGTTGCTGGCCCAGATCCAATATTCCAATGAAAAAGAAAAAATTTAATCGGATGGCAGGAATTTCTTTGGGCATAGCGAAATACAATTTTAAATCTAATTTACATGTTTGTAACAATGAAATAGGCCATTGCCGGGCATGTGCAGTAAGCGGGATGAAAAACGAACCATCAGGATAATCTTGAACGGCAAACGGATGATAAGAGTATCACGAGAGAACCGGTGTGGAATTATCCAGCTAAAATGCTTTTTTAATAATAAAGAAAAAATTTTTATATTATGGCAGGAATTTGCTATAGCATATTGAAATTTTATATTAGATTTTAAATCTAATTTACATTGTCGTAACAATGAAACCTGATGGAAAGGAAAGAATGTTGGTTATGGATGTCTTGCATTATCAGACGCAAACTCTGGTTGAAGTTGCATATAAAGCTTTGAAAAAAGATATCACCGAGCGGGTGCTGGTTCCCGGACAAAAGATTATCATTCGGGAAGTCAGCGAACGGTACGGGATTAGTGAAACCCCGATTAAGCAAGCTTTAAACCGGTTAATTGCCGAAGGGTTGGTTGAAAACATTCCCCGGAGGGGGATGAGGGTCCGGATGATGCATTTGGACGAGATGACGGAACTGATGGATATTCGCTTTATGATTGAAACCTACTACATAAAGCAGGTTTTGGACAATTTTACCAAAGACAATCAGATCCGGGAGAAATTCAGGAGAAATTTGGAAGAACACCGACGAATCATCGAGAATGTTGCAAATGTCGAGGACTTTTTGAAACAGTATTATCTTGACCAGGAATTTCACCAAATGTTCGTTAAATGCTCCGGCAACAAACGAATTATACAGATTTATAACAGTCTGGGGACTCACGGATACGCTTATTATATCTACGGCAAGCCGGACAAGAAAGGATTGATCGAGGGCGTTAAAGAACATGAGGACATTTATTGGGCGTTGGTCAAGGGGGATGAAGCGGAAGTCCGACGACGGATGGAGATTCATATCATCAACGCTAAAAACAAAGTGTATCAAATGTTGAAAGATGCAGAAAAGGATTTTTTGGTCGAAAGTTCTCTCTAAGTTATTAAAGCGAGGTGTAGTTGATGGATTTGAAAGTGGATTTGCAAGGCAAAGTGGCTGTGGTGACGGGCGGTGCCGGAGTTTTATGTTCCAGTATGGCTAAAGCGTTGGCGGAAAACGGTGCCCGGGTGGCGGTATTGGATCTATCCGGAGAAGGTGCCGCGAAAGTGGCCGACGAGATTAATGCCTCCGGCGGGACAGCCGTCGGGCTTAAAGTGGATGTATTGAATAAAGCGTCGCTTGAAGAAGCCAAAGATACCATTGTGGCGCAATTTGGCACGGTCGACATTTTGATCAACGGTGCCGGCGGTAACAGTCCCCGTGCTACCACCGGGCCGGATCAGTCGTTTTTTGATTTGACTCCGGAAGGGATTCAACAGGTGTTCAACTTAAACTTTATGGGGACGGTTCTTCCGACGCAGGTTTTTGGAAAAATCATGGTCGAACGTAACAAGGGCGTTATCATCAATATTTCTTCCATGGCCGCGTATACGCCGTTGACCCGGACTATCGCTTACAGTGCTGCGAAAGCGGCAATTTCCAATTTCACTCAGTGGATGGCTGTCCATTTCAATCAGGAATATTCTAAAGAAATTCGGGTCAATGCCATTGCACCGGGCTTTTTATTAACGGAACAGAATCGGTATTTATTGACGGATGCCGCCACCGGCCTTCCGACTGAGCGGGGGAAAAATATCTTAAATTCCACTCCGATGGGAAGATACGGTGCACCGGAAGAATTGTTAGGCGCTGTTCTGTTCCTGTGTTCCGATGCGGCATCGTTTGTGAACGGAGCCGTCATTCCGGTTGACGGCGCTTTTTCCGCGTTTTCCGGGGTTTAAACCGTTAATGGTATCCGAAAGAAACGGATTTCGTTCGGAGGCAGAAGTATCAGCAACCGAGAGAGGAGTCTCGCCATCCATGTTAATTCTTGTACTGGAAGCATCAACGGCATCGGCCAAAGCCATGCTTTACCATAGTGAGAAAGGGATTATTTCCGTTCTGAACCGCAATTATTCTCCGGAATCCGGCGATATTGCTACATATGATGCGGATCGGATTATGGATGAAACCCTGTGGACCGGGAAAGAGCTTTTGGCCGAACACCATGTTACCCATGTTGATCTGGTAGCGACCTGCAGTATTTGGGGACATAGCCTGTTGATGCTGGATCGGGATAAAAAACCGGTCTCCCGTTTGAAAACATGGGCTGATACGTCTGCGGCGGTGACTACTGAGAAATATCGACAGGATGTGCAACTCTTCAACGATTTATATCAACGGACCGGATGCCCGATTCATACCACTTATACGTTGTGGAAATATGTTCATGAAAAAGAGCATGGCGCGGTCGACCGGGTTTCCTATATTTCAACCATGCCGGATTATTTGTTCTACCGATTGACCGGCGATTTTTCGGTTGCCAAGAGCACTATTTCCGCCGGCGGATTTTTAAATACCCACACATTAGACTGGGATGAGGAAGCGCTTCGGGTTGCCGGGATTACCCCGGACATGCTTCCCAAATTGGTAGAGTCCGAATATTTAACCCCCTTATCATCGGAAGCTGCGGGAATTTTGGGAATTCGAAGCGGGACTCCGGTCTTGGTTACCGGAGCGGACGGTTGTATGAATCAGGTGGCATCAGGGGCGTTCGGACGGAACATTATGACGCTTTCGGTGGGGACCAGTGCAGCGATGCGCATTTCAACGCACAAGCCGGTATTGGCCGAATATCCTTCCACCTGGTGTTATGTGGGCGTCGAAGGGATGTGGATCGCCGGGAGTGCTACCGCCGGGGCGGGCAATTGTGTGGATTGGATGGGTAAAAAAATATTGGGATACAATTCTTCGTTGACTTTGGCCGATTTGGACGATGGGGCCAGACAGACGTTGGAAAAAGGAGATGCTCCCATATTTCTGCCGTTTATCGCCGGGGAACGCTGCCCGGGATGGGACGATACGAGACGGGCTGCGATGTTTGAGATGAAAATCGACCATGATATATTTGACCTGTATTTTGCGGTCCTTGAGGGAGTGCTGTTTAATCTGAAACAATGTTACGATATTACGATTCCCATTGTGGGCCAGCCACCGGAATTTATCAGTATTTCCGGAGGAATCGAAAAATCTCCCTTCTGGTTGTCCATGGCAGCGACGATCTTCGGGTTACCCGTTTATACCGGCGGATTGATGCATGCGTCGTTACTGGGTGCGGCTTATATGGGCATGAAAGCCGCCGGTGAAGTGAATTCGGTGAAGGAGATACGTCCGGTTACCAAAGAGTGTTGGGAACCGGATTCGGAGAAGCGGGAGTTTTTTGAGAAACGGTATGAAAAATATTTACGATACTATCGCGCGTAAGCAAGATAAGTTCGTCGGTATTCAAAAGGAGGGAGGCTTTTCGATGAAGATTTTGATTACCCCGAAATCGTTTGGGAATTACAAAGACAAGACCTATCCGCTGCTCTATGATAAGGGATATGAGATTATCGAAAACAATCTGGGACGGACCATGACCGAGGATGAAATCATTGAACGGGCCCGTTCCGGGGTGGTCGGTATCATCGTCGGGATCGATCCGTTAAGCGAACGGGTGTTGGAGCGATGTGCCGACTTGAAAGCCATATCCAAATATGGTGTCGGGATGGACAATATCGATTTAAAAGCTGCTGAACGCCTTGGCATTCGGGTGAAAAACGCCGTGGGCAGCAACAATATATCGGTTGCCGAATTGGCTGTTGCCTTGATGTTTGAGGCCGCCCGGCATGTATCGGTGTTATCCCAAACGGTGAAACAGGGCGGCTGGGACCGGGTCCGGGGTGTGGAATTGACGGGAAAGACCTTGGCGGTGATTGGATGCGGCCAAATCGGGAGAGAAGTGGCTATCCGGGGCAAGGGCCTGGCTATGAAGGTTGTCGTCTATGATCCATACTTCAATGACAAGGAATTTTTAGCCAAACATGATATGATGCAATGTGAAACTCTGTCTCAAGCGTTGGCCGTGGCCGATGTGATATCGCTCCATCTGCCGCTGACACCTGAAACCAAACATATGATCAATGCCTCCACTCTTGAATTGATGAAACCGTCGGCGATACTCATCAATACGTCCCGGGGTGAACTGGTTGATGAGGAAAGCCTGTATACAGCGTTAAAAAACAAACGGATCGCCTTTGCGGCGCAGGATGTGTTCTCCAAAGAACCACCCGCTCCAGGTGAAAAACTGCTGACATTGGATAATTTTATATTGACTCCCCACGCCGGAGCCTATACCAACGAAGCCAATGAGAAAATGGCATTATATTCCACCCGCAATCTCATTGAGATGTTAACGTCCTAAATCATTTTAGATTTCATATCTCCAGCGTTTTGGAAAGGGGTGATTTCATAGGGAAAAGTTATCGATAAGCTCTACTGTTTAAGTAATAATTCATAGGAGGGAGTAAAAAATGAAAAAACTGGTTGTAGCAGTGTTATGTGTCGTTATAGCCGTGTCTTTGGCCTTCCCGGGCTTCGCGGCTCCGAAAAAGTATGTTTTAAAATTTAACCACGTATTGGCTGAGTCCGAACCGTTCCATCAAGGGTTTGTCAAGTGGGCCAATCGGGTGAAAGAACGTACCAAAGGCGGACTGGAGATCCAAGTCTTCCCCAGCGGTCAGTTGGGCGTTGAAGAAGATATTATTGAACAGTTAAGACAAGGCGCCAATGTCGGCCAAAATACCGACTCCGCCCGTCTGGGCATGTATGTGCCTGAGATTGCAGTGTTGAACGCTCCTTACTTCGTCGAAACCATTGACGAAGTCGTCAAATTGCAAAACCTGCCTTCCATCAAAAAATGGGAGAAAGAACTGGCCGACAAACACGGGATTAAAATTTTATCCTTCAACTGGATTCAGGGTTTACGGCATATCGTCTCCAATAAACCGGTCCGTAGCCCGAAAGATTTGAAAGGTCAACGAATCCGTACGCCCGGCGCGCCCATTTGGCAAGAGTCCATCCGTGCCATTGGCGCTTCTCCGGTAGCGATGAACTTTGGTGATGTCTATGTCGGTATCCAACAGGGAGCCGTTGACGGTGCCGACTTGGTGTATCGTAATGTCACCGGAGCCAAACTCTACGAAGCGGCGAAATACATCAGCGAGACCAAGCATATCCTGCTGATTAACTTCGAAGTTGTCGGTGCCAAGTTCTTCAACAGTCTGCCTGCCGAATATCAAAAGATTCTTGTTGAAGAATGCAATAAAGCCGGTCTTGAAACGTCCCGCCTGATGGAAAAAGAGGTCCTTGAACTGAAGAAATTCTTAAGAGAAAAAGGCGTGACCATCATTGAAGACGTGGATATCGAAGCTTTCAAGAAAGCCGGCGAAGATGCTTATAAAGCTTTGAAACTTACCAATGTTAAAGCTCAGCTTTATAAGGAAATGGGTAAAAAGTAATTAGCTTCCGTCCATGAAAGTTTTCGGCCCCAACGTAAAATTGGGGCCGAAAACTTAAAATTCGATGAATGTTTGCGTTCTCATTAAAAGCAGCTCTTTGGATGATTAGGGCGGTTGATATTTCGTAGAATTACTGAAACAAGGAGCGAAGTCCAATGGCAAAGTTTTATGAATATATCGGTCGGGTTGAAAGGCTGATCACCAAGGTGTTTTTGGTCGTATTTTCGATTTTGGTTTTTGCGGCGGCTGTTGCCAGATTTATCCGTATGCCTATCGTATGGGCGAATGACATGGCGACGTTTCTCTTTGCCTGGTGCGTTTTCTTGGGAGGGGATCTGGCGATGCGCCAGGATAAACTGGTTAAAATAGAAATCGTCATCAATATGTTGCCCCAAAAGGTCCGAAAGTATCTGGAATTGTTCAATTGGTGCGTGATTATCCTGTTTTTGATTTCATTAATTGTGTATGGAACTCAACTTTCGTATACCACGAGATTTCGGGTTTTCCAAGGCATTCCCGGATTCAGTTATACTTGGGTCACCATCAGTGTTCCGATTGGGTCGGCATTGATGCTTATGACAGCAATATCCAAAGTCAGGGCTCTTTTTGGCAAAGGTAGTTCCAAAGAAACAGAAAAGTCCAACGAATCATGTTCATGTGAATTGATTTAACCGGCTAAAAGGAGGAAATGAAAATGCTGTTAGTTTTTATCTCGTTTTTGTTTTTTATGTTAATAGGGATGCCGGTTGCCTTTGCTATCGGGATTTCCGGAGTGTTCTTTTTTCTGCAGCAACCGGGCTTGCCCTTTACAATGCCGGCTCAATTGATACTTACTCAGACCCAGAGTTTTACTTTACTGGCTATTCCGTTGTTTGTTTTTTCCGGAAATTTATTAAATGAAACCGGAATTACACAAAGGTTAATGAAACTGGCCTCCGTACTCACCGGCCATATGCGGGGCGGGTTGGCCCAAACCAATGTTATTTTAAGTGCGTTGATGGGTGGCGTTTCCGGTTCGGCGATCGCTGATGCGTCGATGCAGTCCCGGGTTCTGGGGCCGGGCATGAATGCCAAAGGTTATGACAGAGGGTTCTCTGCCGGGATCACCGGATTTTCATCGCTGATCGTTACAGCGATTCCCCCGAGCATTGGATTGGTGCTATACGGCAGTATCGGAGAAGTTTCCATCGGACGGTTATTTGCCGCCGGAATTGTCCCGGGATTTCTGATGACTGTCGCTTTGATGACGGCTGTTTCCTATATTTCCAAACGCAATGGGTATCTGCCAGAACGGGAAAAAATGACTTCCGTGAAAGAAATTACTGTTACGTTTATCGACTGTATCTGGGCTTTTCTCTTCCCGATTGGCTTGATTTTAGGCTTGCGGACGGGATTGTTTACGCCTTCCGAAGCCGGTGCTTTTGCCGTGGTCTACACCGTCATTGTTGGCGCGTTAATTTATAGGGAATTTACTTGGGAAAAATTCATTAAAACGCTGGAATGTACTGTTATAGACATTGGGATGATTATGCTGATCATCGCTTTGTCAGGCACTTTTAGTTACGGGATTACCTGGGAAATGATCCCACAACAACTGGCCCAACTATTATTGGGAATCTCCACCACTCCGTGGATAGTATTGTTGATTATTATCTTTTTCTTACTCGTGGCTGGAATGTTTATGGATTCGACGGTGTTGATTCTGTTGCTGACATCGATTTTGATTCCTGTGGCAAAACAGGTCGGCCTTGATTTGGTTCATTTCGGAATTGTTATGGTGATGACGTTGACCATCGGGTTACTGACACCGCCGGTAGGCGTGGTCATGTATGTTGTTTGTTCGATTTTCGAATGTTCGATTGGAGATTATCTGAAACAATCTTTTTGGTTCTTTGTGGCAGTGGTTTCCGTCATTTTATTGATTCTCTTCGTTCCGGATGTGGTCCTTTTCATTCCGAATATGATTTTTGGAAAAGGTTAAACCATTTCATTGTAGCGTGGGAAAGCAAATAATTCGCCGGACGGAGGAGGGCCATCGGCCGGCGTACAAAGTTCGTCAGTTCAAGGCAGTCTCTTTATATTAAGGGGGATTTGAATGCGTTTTGTCGATAAAGTCGTACTTATTACCGGTGCTGGCTCGGGAATGGGGCGGGCTACTGCATTGTTGTTTGCAAAAGAAGGCGCTAAGGTCATCGTCAACGACCTGGTTCCTAAGCGGGGAGAAGAAACCTTGGCGATGATAAAAGAGTTGGGCGCAGAAGGTATCTTTTTACAGAGCGATGTCACCAAGGCGGCGGAAGTCGAAACGATGGTCCAAAAGGCTTTGGAAGCTTATGGCCGCATTGATATCTTAATCAATAATGCCGGCGTGATTGTCCCCGGTGCGGTAGACACCGTGACGGAAGTTGACTTTGATAGGGCTTTTAATGTCAATGTCAAAGGCGTATTTTTAGTTTCCAAATATATTGTCCCGGCAATGAAAAAAGCGGGCGGCGGGGTGATCGTGAATATGGGATCGGTGGCTGCCTTCAAAGGGTATGCGGACCGGAGCGTGTATTGCGCTTCGAAAGGAGCGGTGGTTTCCATGACCAGGGCGATGGCCATGGATTATATCAAAGATAATATTCGGGTCAATTGCGTCTGCCCCGGAACCATCGATACGCCGGCCCTGGAAGAAAGGATTCAGGATTCCGCGGATCCCGAAGCGACCCGAAAAGCGCTCATCGCCCGTCAGCCGTTGGGCCGGTTGGGCACCGACGAGGAAATCGCCCATGCGGTTTTGTTTGCTGCTTCGCCGGAAGCTTCTTACATGGTCGGCAGTGCTTTGATTATTGACGGCGGTGCGACGCTTTAATTGAAAAAATGAAGGAGGTCAGACAATGACGGAACCTAAAGTGGCTTTGGTGACCGGGGGAGTTACCGGAATCGGAAATGCGGTTGTCAAAGCATTGCTTAAACAAGATGCAGTGGTTAATTTTTGCGATATCGACACTGTCCGCGGCGCAGCGGTTCAAAAGGAACTGGCGGTCGGCGGGGCTCGGGTGTTTTTCCGGCCTTGCGATGTTTCCGACGAATCCCAGGTTAAAGCCGTGGTTGATCAGGTGCAGCAGGAATTCGGTAAAATAGATTATCTGGTCAACAATGCCGGCATCATCCGGCGGCGGACGCCGGGAGAACCGATTCGTATTGATGATTGGGATGTTGTCTTCAAGGTCAATGTGCGAGGCGCTTTTCTCTTTTGCAAATTTGTCGCGGAATATATGATTCCTCAGAGAAGCGGAAGGATCGTCAACATCTCCTCCATTGCCGGCAAAATGGGGGATATCACTTCGGCGCCCGGTTACGGGCCGTCCAAAGCCGCATTGGACTGTTTGACGAAAACCTTTGCCCGGGAGCTAGCCCCGTACGGGATTACCGTTAACGGCGTGGCTCCGCATGCCATCGCCACGGAGATGAGCGCCCAATGGTCGGAGGAACGGCGCAAAGCGATCATCGAGTCCATTCCCTTAAAACGCTTGGGCCAACCGGAAGAGGTGGCGGCCACGGTCATGTTCCTCTTGTCGGAAGGCGCCGGGTTCATCACCGGGGAAATTATCGATGTGAATGGCGGATTTTTAATGGATTAAACGATTTACCATCCAAGTTTATTACAGTTCTTTTAACATGTTACTTTGTCTTGTCCTATAGTGAGAAATTTTGCTATAATATCTATGGCTTAAAATTTTCTAAAAAGGAGACCGAAAATGGATAAAGAGTTGGTTTTGTCTAAAATCTCCGAATGTGGCTTAGTTGCTGTCGTTCGGGCCGAGTCTGGCGAACAAGCGATTAAAATTGCTGAAGCTTGTGCTAAAGCCGGAGTTGCCGGTATCGAAATCACCTTCACTGTTCCCGGCGCCGCTGAAGTTATCCGCGATTGCGCCAAACGTTTCAATAATGGTGAAATTATTATCGGAGCAGGGACCGTTATGGATGCCGAAACTGCCCGGACCGCTATTTTGGCCGGTGCCCAATATGTGGTCAGCCCGTACTTGAATGTGGAGACCGTTCAATTGTGTAATTGTTACCGGGTTCCGGTTATGCCCGGCGCCATGACCATCAAAGAAGTCGTTGAAGCCATGCAAGCCGGTGCCGATGTGGTTAAAGTGTTCCCGGGCGAACTCTTCGGGCCGAAATTCATCAAGGCGGTTAAAGGGCCGATTCCTTATGCCAAGATGATGCCTACCGGCGGTGTGAGCTTGGACAACGTCCATGAATGGATCAGCGCCGGTGCCGTTGCTGTCGGCGTTGGCGGCAATTTAACGGCCGGAGCCAAGACCGGTGATTATGAATCCATCACTAAAATCGCCGAACAATTCATCGCTAAAATCAAAGAAGCCAGAGCCAATAAGAAATAATTCGGTTTCAGAGACAAAGGGCCAGCACCGTGAGTGCTGGCTTTTTTGTCCTGGTCCCGGTAAACCGAGCAGTTTCCTCCGCAGGGAATACGGGAGATAACATAGAAATATTTCTATAGTATGGACGCGGACGGGAGAAGATGATGGCTGGGCCGGTCTGGTGGGGAATCGGGATTTATCTGGTTTGGAACGTTTTATGGATGGCGATGATGGGCATGGATAAGCATTGGGCCCGGCGGGGCAAACGGCGGGTGAGGGAACGTACGTTGTTTGCTGCCGCTTTATGTTGGGGCGCTCTCGGCGTTTGGGTCGGCATGGTCTGTTTTCGCCACAAGACGAAGCATGTAACGTTTAAACTGGGTATGCCGATGTTGCTGACGGCCAATTGGATTTCTTTGATCTATATTTTAACGGAATGTCAGTAAAAGGAGGTTACCATGGAAAATTTCGAATTTTACAGTCCGACGCGGATTATCTTCGGCCGGGGCGTCGAGGAACGGGTTGGGACCGAAACGAAAAAATATGCCAATAAAGTTCTGTTGCATTACGGCGGCGGTAGCATTAAAAAGACGGGGCTCTACCAAAAGGTCACTCTGTCACTGCGTGAAGCCGGCGTGGATTTTGTTGAGCTGGGAGGAGTCCAGCCCAATCCCCGGTTGAGTTTGGTCCGGGAAGGCATCGCGCTTTGCCGTGAACACAAGCTGGAGATGGTTTTAGCCGTCGGCGGTGGAAGTGTCATCGATTCGGCAAAGGCTATCGCCCTCGGTGTGCCGTATTCGGGGGACGTTTGGGACTTTTTTGCCAATCGGGCGGTTCCCGCGGAAGCTCTGCCGAAAGGGGTCGTGCTGACCATCCCTGCGGCCGGCAGCGAAGCCAGCAAGAGTGCGGTCATTACCAACGAAGACGGCTGGTATAAGTGGGGCTTAAATGTGGAGCTTAACCGGCCTCAATTCGCCATCATGAATCCGGAATTGACCTTTACTCTGCCGCCGTATCAAACGGCATGCGGCGCGGTGGATATTATGGCCCATATTATGGAACGGTATTTCACCCATGTGACCGATGTGGACCTGACGGACCGCCTGTGTGAAGGAGCCCTTAAGTCCATGATTCGCAATACCCTGATCGCCATCAAAGAGCCGGATAATTATGCTGTTCGGGCGGAGATGATGTGGGCCGGTACCTTGGCCCATAATGACCTTCTCGGTACCGGACGAATCGGCGACTGGGCCGCCCATATGATCGAACAGGAAATCAGCGCTATCTATGATGTGGCTCATGGCGCCGGGTTGGCTGTGGTTATTCCGGCCTGGATGAAATATACTTTTAAACGGAATCTCAATATGTTTATCAAATTTGCCGTCCGGGTATGGGATGTGGACTATGACTTCGATCAGCCGGAACGGACCGCCTGGGAAGGCATCCGCCGTCTAGAGCACTTTTATCGGCAGATCGGTATGCCGGTAACCTTGGCGGAATTGGGCGTCCCGGATGACCGTTTGGAAGAGATGGCCCGTAAAGCCATGAAACCGTGGCTCACTTCCGTCGGCGCCGTCAGTCAGTTTACATCGGAGGATATTTTGGAAGTGCTTAAGCTGGCACGATAAACAGTTGGGCAGTTGACAGTTCTTTTTTCGGGACCATGATTTACAGTTTTATGATACCAAGGGATTCCCTTCTGATTTATAAATTTATTAACTGTCAACTATCTTAGAGCTCTTGTAGCCGGAACCCAGTACCCATAATTCGAAATCCACCTCCTGCATTTCAGCGGGAGGTTTTTATTTTAGGATTCATTGAAGTAAGGAAAATCTATCAAAAATGGTAAATATAGTCGCTGATAATGTGCATAATAGTTAAAAATAAGCTTGGGAGAGGACGCCAGTGATTCGTTACCTTGCCAAGTTGTTTAATGCATTAGCCAAGCGTCAACGAAGTCCGGTTAAACAATCTTCCGTTACAAAGCTGGATTCCGGTTTAACCCACAACCTCAAACATATTATGGATGAATTGGGAAACGGTTCGGATGTGGTGAACCGTCAATTTTTGATTGGCCGTTCGGCTCCGGTCCTGGCAGGGGTAATATTCATTGACGGCCTTGTTGATCAGGAGATGATTAATGATAATATCCTTCAGCCGTTGCTTCGGATCGAACTGGAACGGCCGGTGGATTTGGATGTGTTGGAAAAATCGTTTCTGGCGGTGGGCGGCCTCAAAAGGGTGGAAACGATGGAAACATTGGTTGAAGGGGTCTTGACCGGGGACACCGCTTTGCTGATCGACGGACAACCGTCGGCCTTATTGTTAAGCACTAAAAAGTGGGAACAACGGGGAATCTCGGAACCCGATACGGAGGTCATCGTTAAAGGGGCTCGGGACGGTTTCACGGAAACTCTTCGGACCAATACAGCATTGTTGCGAAGGCGGATTGAGCATCCGGCCCTCCGTTTCGACACCATGAAAATCGGGAAAAAAACCCGCACCGAAATTTGTGTGGCCTATATTCAAGGAGTGGCTGAGGATAAGCTGGTGGAAGAGGTCAAAAAACGTTTGCGGCGGATCGATACGGCCGGAATTTTGTCCACCGAATCCATTGACCAGTTTATCGATGATGCCCCTTTCTCCCCGTTCGCTACGGTAGGATACACCGAACGACCGGATGTATGTGCGGCCAAACTTATGGAAGGCCGGGTGGCCATCATTGTTGACGGAACCCCGGTGGTTCATACGGTCCCCTTCTTGTTTTGGGAGAGTTTTCAAAGCCCTGACGATTATAATTTCCGACTTTTTTACGCCAATACCATGCGCTGGATCCGTTACCTGGCTTTCTTCACCAGTGTGTTATTGCCCGGGGTATATGTGGCGCTGTCCAGTTATCATCAAGAGCTTATTCCCACCAATTTGCTGATTTCAATGGCTGCAGCCACGGAAGGGACGCCTTTTCCTGCGGTTGTGGAGGCTTTAGGCATGGGGGTTGTCTTTGAAATCCTGCGGGAGGCCGGGATCCGGTTGCCCCGTCCGGTGGGCCAGGCCGTATCCATTGTCGGCGCATTGGTCATTGGAGAAGCTACGGTTACCGCCGGGCTGGTGGGCGCCCCGGTGGTTATCGTTGTGGCTTTGACGGCTATCGCTTCGTTTTTAGTCCCTTCACAGGTGGAATCCGCTGCATTCTTACGGGTGGTTTTTACCTGTTTGGCCGGCGTCTTTGGTGCTTTGGGCATTATTAACGGGCTCATTTTCGTTTACATCCATCTTGCGTCGCTCCGTTCTTTCGGAGTTCCTTTCTTGGCTCCTGTCGCCCCGATAGTACCGGCGGATTTGAAGGATGTGGCTGTCCGTGTGCCCATCTGGATGATGTGGACCCGTCCCAAGTCCATCGATTCGCCGGATCGGATCCGGCAAGCAATGCGGATTCGGCCGGAAGTTCCTGAAGAGGGACATGATGATGATCGAAGTTGAGGTGGGCTGAGATTGAGAAAAGGCTGGATGGTTTTGGCGGTTTTGGTCTGTTTATTGGCCGGCGGGTGCTGGGACCGGCAAGAGTTGGACGAATTGGCGCTGGCATTTGCAGCAGGCTTGGATTATGACATGGAACAGAAGCAAGTCAAGCTGATCACTCAGGTGATCAGGCCGGGCCAGATGAAATCGGCAGAATCAGGCGGAGGCAGCACCGGTCAGGGAGGCCAGAAAGCGTCATTTATCCTTGAGAGCCAGGGAAAGACGGTTTTTGAAGCGGTTCGGAAAGCCAGTTTTCAAATCAGCCGGCGGGTGAACTGGACCCATAATATGGTGATTATCTTCGGGAAGGGGGCCGTTAAAGCGGGGGTAGATAAATTTTTGGACTTTTTTGTCCGGGATCCGGAGCCCCGGCCCCATCAATATATTTTGGTGGCCGATGGGGATTTGAAAGATATCTTAAACTTCAAACCCAATCTGGAAAAAGCATCGGCCCAGACTATTAATGGGATGATGAACAATACCGGAGTAACCTCGGAAGCGTATCCCGTCACTTTACAGGAATTTGTCAATGACCTGATGAGCAATACCAAATCCGCTACAGCTCCGTTGATTAAGGTCGTCGGAGAAGGGGAGGAGCAAAAATTGCAGTTGGTCGGAACCGCCGTGTTTCGAAAGGGGAAGCAGATTGGCAGGATTGAACCTAAGGAGACCCGGGGACTGCTTTGGGTTATCGGTAAAGTCAAAAGCGGGATTATCAGTTTGCCGTCAAGTGACGGCAGCGAAATAAGCATTGAAATCGTACAAGCATCCAGTAAGATTCATCCCGTATTGGACGGTGACGGGATGCATGTCCATATCCATGTCAAAGCCATCTGCAATCTCGGCGAACAACTGGGCGGAGAAAATGCGAAACCCAAAAAAATGATTGAATTTCAACAATGGGCTGAAAAAGAGATTCAAAAGGAAATAGTGCATACTATCCAATGTTCCCGGAGAATGAAGGCGGATATTTTCGGTATCGGTGAAGCGTTCAACCGAAAATATCATAAACGCTGGCGGACGATGGAACCCAAGTGGGAAGAGCTTTATCCGAAAGTTAAGTTTTCAGTGAACGTGAAGGCTAAGATCAGGTTAATCGGGGAAACCCTGATACCGTTGCCTGCTCATTGAATAGGAGGCAATCGCTTGAAACTTGAAAGAGGAAAAATTAACGGCTTGGAGTTGACCACATTAATCGCCGGTTTTTTGTTTGGATCGGCTGTTTTGTTATTCCCGGGGCAATGGGCTGAACATGAAGGATGGATAGCGATTTTAGGAGGCGTTGCGGAAGGCTTTGTCTTCATGTTACTGTATGCCGCATTAATGTCCCGGTTTCCCGGGAAGAATTTTGTGGAGATCGCCAAAGAGGTTTACGGTCCGTTTTTCGGCAGTTTGGTGGCTTTGGCCTTTATCGGGTACTTGTTCCACTTAGGCTCGTTGGTCGTCACCGACTATCATGATTTCATTAAATTGACGATGTTGGTCCAAACACCGTCTTCCATGATTGTATTGGTCAACTGCCTGGTGATCATTTACGGCGTTAAAAAGGGCATTGAGGTGATTGCCCGATGCAGCCAGGGAATGGTGACGTTGTTATGTGTTTTTTATCTGATGATCTTTGGGATGTTAAGTATGCAGATAAAATGGACCAACTTTCAACCTTTTTTCAGCTTGCCGGTAACTAAAGTTTTATGGGCGGCTCATATGGCCGGATCCTTTCCTTTTGGGGAAACGGTGGCTTTTTTAATGGTGTTTCCGACCCTTAATAAGCCTGAAGAATTATTGAACCGATCGCTGAAAGCCTTGTTCTTGGCCGGTATATATTTTTTCATCGGATCCATTCGGACCATCGGGGTCCTGGGGGATACGGCCCGGCTCTTTCTGTATTCGGGTTTTCAATCGGGACGATTAATCAACATTGCCAATGTATTTACCCGCTTGGAGATTATTATCGGTGTGAATTTTTTGATAATGGGTTTTTTAAAAATTGCTGTCCTGCTTTACGGGTGTGCCTTGGGGATCGCCCAGTTGTTTAATTTGAAATCCTACAGTCCGTTGGTTTTGCCGTTAGGGCTTTTAATGGGAATGCTCGGAATGATCAATTTTTCAATGGTATCGGAGAATTTTGAATTTAGCAGTTTGGTTTATCCGGTTTTTGCCTTTCCTTTTCAAGTGATTATTCCGCTGACAACGTTGGTGGTGGCTTTGATCCGGAAATTGCCCAAGAAAGGAGATGACGACAATTGATCGTTATTTTCATCATTTTAATTGGTTATCTGGCCAACATCGCACCGCGGTTAATTGCCGACAAACAATGGAAAGAACTTCTGGTGGTCGGAGCAGTGACTGTCTGCGGCATCGTTTTGGCGGGATTAATGATGGTGGGAGTGGAGATTCCCAATGTTACCGGCTTAATGTCGCAGGCGTTTCTGAAATTTTACCGGATGATCGGGATCAAAGTATAAAGCGGAAGAGGCGTACTAAGGTACGCCTCTTTGTTCGAATGGTCAGAGTTCCGGCAGCCTGAATTTTAATCCCCAGATCCGGTTGCCGTTAAATTTAGGATCAGGTTCCGGTTCGCAGATGTTTAAGGAGAAATGATAATATCCTTCGCTTTGAAAGACCTTGACCAGCAGCCGGTTCTCTCCGGCTTTTACCCGTGCACGGATGATTTTATTGAATAACGTTCCCTTCGGGAAAGGGCTGGGCTGGGACTGGTCATAAATGAGTTTCCCGTTTAAATAGATCCGTATGGCTTTATCTCCAATCCAAAATTCCGCTTCTTGCTCCCGGGGAACGTCAAATAGGGTGAACGCATATCCCACGATTTTAGCGGGGAGCGGAGTCTTTTCGGTTCTTGCGAAGTAATCCCCCATATCCAGGCAGCCGTCAGTGAAATAAATGGGAACACTTCAGCCGTTTCGGTTGGGAAGCGGTTGCACCCGGTCTTCGTCGGCAATGAACGGATGGGCCATGGGATCGGCAATGCCGTCGGCCGGGAACGGGCCGGCAATGAGCCACTCCCGGTTACTCTGACCGAAATCACCTTGGTGGGAGGAACTTTTAATAAAACGCCGTCTGGTCTTTTCCAGGGATGCGCCGCAGATTTCGATCCTCGCCGGATCGTTGGTACCGAGGCCGATCTTTTCCGATAAGGTAATATGCTCGATATCATCGGGGTTTAACCCCATTAACCGGGCGGCCACATGATCGACGGCTACAGGATCGGCGCCGGCATATCAATTCAGGGAGTTAATCCCGGAGGAATTGAAGAAAATTGGCAGCTATCCGCGTCGTGTAAGTACCGTCGAATCGGTTGACCAAACGGTAAATGATCTCCATAAATACCTCGGGGCCGCCGGCAGGCGTTGAAAATCGAATTTACCTTATTATACCAAGGCTGTTCCCGATCTACAATGCGCTATGGATACAAATAATAGATATCGATCTTCGGAATAAAAAATTGAATGGACAGGAAATCGATGGATCGTCGCGAATAATTAATTACATTATGTTGACATTGTGCAGTATGCGAAGATTGTTCTTCCATGATCAGATGGTAGAATCTGAAGCTGAAAATCGAGTAAGGGGGAATATTTTTGGGCGATTATCAATTGTTTGGAATCATGATGGTTTTGATTCTTTTCTTCATTGCCGCGTCAACGGTTTTAAGTTTTATACCCTTGGGACTGTGGATTTCCGCATTTGCCGCCGGGGTTCACATCAACATTTTAACGCTCATTGCCATGCGGCTGCGCCGGGTTGTCCCTTCACAAATTATCAATCCGTTGATTAAAGCCAGCAAAGCTGGATTGAACATTTCCATCAATAAATTGGAGGCTCATTATTTGGCCGGCGGAAATGTAGACCGGGTGGTCAATTCCCTCATCGCAGCCCAGCGCGCCAATATCAATTTGGAATTCGAACGGGCAGCAGCCATTGATTTGGCAGGCCGTGACGTCCTGCAGGCGGTTCAAATGTGCGTCAACCCGAAGGTGATAGAGACTCCCAATATTTCGGCCATTGCTAAAGACGGAATCGAGTTGAAAGTTCGGGCCCGGGTGACGGTAAGGGCTAATATCGACCGTTTGGTGGGCGGTGCCGGAGAAGAGACCATCATCGCCCGGGTCGGCGAAGGAATCGTGACGACCGTCGGATCGTCGGTATCTCATAAAGATGTTTTGGAAAATCCGGATTCCATCTCTAAGACCGTCTTAAGCAAGGGACTGGACTCCGGAACCGCTTTTGAGATTCTGTCCATTGACATTGCCGACGTGGATGTGGGCCGGAATATCGGAGCCGAACTCCAAATGGATCAAGCGGAGGCCGATAAACGGATTGCCCAGGCCAAAGCCGAAGAACGCCGGGCGATGGCGGTTGCTTATGAGCAGGAGATGAAAGCCGCGGTCCAAGAGATGCAGGCCAAAGTGGTTGAAGCCGAAGCCGAAGTGCCGAAAGCGATGGCCGCCGCTTTACGCGAAGGCAAAATGAGCGTCATGGATTATTACAATTTACAAAATTTAATCGCCGACACCCAAATGCGCGGGGCCATTTCCGCCATGACCAAACCGGAGAATGCTCCGGACAAGAAAGAGTGATGTTATGGAAAACCGGCGCAAAAACGGTAAACCGCAGAAACATTTTTTAAAGCCGTCTTTACGACAAGATGCTACGGTTTCGCCCGGGAAAAAACCGGAAGAAACCGCTGTAAAGCCGGGAGGTGCCGCTTCCGCCGACAAACCGGCTGAACCGGTGGAGAAAAGCTTTCCTTTATTTGAAAAAGGGACGGATTTGCTCAGAGGGGTGATTCTTGCGGAGGTTTTGGGCAAACCAAGGTGCCGACGGAGACGGTGAGTACGTGGATAAAATATTGGAAAAAAAGAAATCAGTTGGCAGGATTGCCAACTGATTTTTCTTATGATGGCGCTTGTCGGATTTTGGTTTGGCGGGGATGAAACGGTGAAAATAATGGCTGATGTTGAATTCCTGTAAATTTTCTCTTGGTATAAAATATGTGTCTTTCCGGAAAATGACCTACGTACAATGGCATGAAATGGTAGGAATCGTCTATAAACCGGATATTACCAATGAAATCGTGCAGGGATTTGGAGCTTCGGGGGAGAAAGCATGTCAAACAGTGATGCTTATCCGGCTTCGGGGAAAATAAAGTGGTGGCCTACTGATGTTTTCGTTCAGTACGTTCGCCATACCATAAAACCCTTTGGGCCGGATGGGAACTGTATGAACCGTCGATTCACCGGTTTAAAAGATGATCAAACCGGTGTCAGTAGGTACGACGATTAGCGCGAAACGATCAATCAACCGTTCCTTTTTGCGCTGCCACCGTTAATATCATAACCGTTTAACCTTGATTTATGCGTACGGTTTTAAAAATTTTAATCGGTAAGGTAATAGTGGCTAAGTGGCTTCAAATCGGAATCAAGCTCGTAAATCAGCGGAACGCCGGTGGGAATCTCCAAATTTAGCACCTGTTCCGGGGTTAACCCATCTAAATGTTGGCATAACGCCCGAAGGCTGTTACCGTGGGCGGCGATGATCACGGTTTTGCCGTCGGCAATTTCGGGAGCGATGCGGCTTTCCCATAAAGGAAGAAACCGATCGACGGTATCCTTGAGACTTTCGGTTAACGGCAGTTCGGCCGGAGTCAAGCCGCGGTAACGCGGGTCGAATCCTGGATAACGGGGATCGGAGGTTTCCAGCGCCGGCGGACGAATATCATAACTGCGCCGCCAAATCCGTACTTGTTCTTCCCCGAATTTTTGGGCGGTTTCCGCTTTGTTCAAGCCCTGTAATGCGCCGTAATGGCGTTCGTTCAACCGCCAGGATTTTTCAACCGGAATCCATAGCTGATCCATCTCTTCCAAGACAAAATGCAGGGTTTTAATTGCGCGTTTTAAAAGAGAAGTAAAGGCAAAATCCAACGAATAACCGGCTTTTTTCAATCGTTGTCCGGCCTGCCGGGCTTCCTGGATTCCTTTTTCGGACAAATCTACGTCGGTCCATCCGGTGAAACGATTGCTTCGATTCCATTCGCTTTCGCCATGGCGCAGTAAAATCAAGTGCTGCAAGAGTTTCCCTCCTTCCTGGGTTCTTCTGAAGTTTGTTTCGTTTCTAAATTCTCCTAAAGTGTTTCTAAAATGTTACCGATTTATTTAAAAAGAAACGGCAAACAGACTTTATTTATATTGTCGGCTATTAGTATATCATATATTACGGTTTGCCACAGAAATGGCAGCAAAAATTGTGCAAAATCAGACGAAATGGCATATTTTCCCGTAAAAATTGTTTTGTAACTGTAGTTGTATTTTATAGTTTAGCCGAGTATAATAAAGTTAACTTCTGATTAAGAAAATGTTACAAAAAAACGGCATAGTCCAATATCAATGTTTTACCTCGCTAAAAGAATTATGCCAGTTAGACCAAAATGTATTTCCGGTTTCTGAAGCCCATTTTTTCACTACGGATTTTGCTGCGATAACGCAGTGAAACAAATAAACAATTTCAAAGGGAGGATCTCATCAATGAAAAAATTATTTGCAGTCGTTCTCGTTGTTGTGCTGATCATGGCGATTGGCGCAACGGCAGCAACCAAGCCGGTCAAACTCAAATTGAGTGAAGTTCACATCGCTGGTTATCCGACCACTTTAGCTGACCAGGAATTTGCCCGTTTGGTTAAACAAAAAACCAATGGCCGTATTGAAATTGATGTTTACTATGGCGGTACCTTGTACGGTTCCGAACCGGAAGCTCTTGAAGCAATGGTTGTCGGTGAGCTTGGTTTCGCCCGTGTGTCCGCTGCTCCGGTCGCTAACTTCGTTCCTGAAATTAATGTTATCCAATTGCCTTATCTCTATAAGAGCAAGGAGCATATGTGGGCAGTCCTCAACGGTAAAATCGGACAAGACATGCTCAATAAGGTCCAAGCTTCCAAGTCCGGTTTAATCGGTTTGGCTTGGTATGACTCGGGAAGCCGCTGCTTCTATCTGACCAAGAAAGTAACCTCCCCGAAAGAGATGGCAGGCCTCAAGATCCGGGTGCAAGACAACAAGATGTTCGTTCGTTTGATTGAGTTGTTGGGTGCTACGCCGGTTACCGGTATCGGCCCGAACGATATTTACTCCAACATCATGTCCGGAGTTATCGACGGTGCTGAAAACAACTGGCCGACCTATCATACCAAAGGTGACTATAAAGCAGCCAAGTATTATATCCTCGACCACCACAGCCGGGTACCGGAAATCTTGTTGGCTTCCGAAGCTGCTTTGAAGAAAGCCAAAGTTTCCGATGCTGACATCAAACTCATTAAACAAGCTGCCAAAGAAACCCAAGAATTCGAAATCAAAGAATGGGAAAAGATGGAGAAGAAGTCTGAAGCCGCTGTCCGGGCTGAAGGCACCATCGTGGTTCCTTTGACTGCTCAACAATTGGAAGCCTTCCAAAAAGCAGTTGAACCCATCTACAAAGAATTTGGTGGCCAATATATGAACATCATTAACGAAATCAGAGAAATCGGTAAGAAATACTAAGATTTTCCGTTGTAGCTCTATAAACAGAGAAATGAGGGGGGAATCCTCACGATTCCCCCCTTATTGATCACAACATTGGGGTGAAGTCACGTATGACGAAAATAGGGAAAGTGCTGCATGCGATCGATACGTTTTTTCACAAGATATTGCTTGTGATTGCGCAGATCGCTTTGGCAGCGATGATTATCATCGTTTGTACCACGGTATATTACCGGTATGTACTTAATGCCGGGATTATCTGGGCTGAAGAAGTGCCTCGGATTTTGGTTGCATTGTTCGCTTTCATCGCCTGCGCCATGGGCGTCCGGGATCAATTGCATATCGGAATCAGCGTCTTTTATAACCGTTTTCCGAAAGGAAGTACAGCCCGGAAGATCATGGATATCATCGGTTATGCCTCGACCCTGTTGGCGGGCGCGATAATGCTGTACTATGGTTGGAATCTCTGCGTTCAGTTAGCACCGTTCACCATGCCGGCCACTGAGTGGCCCCGCTGGGTTCAGTATATTTCGATGCCGATTGCCGGAGCCATCATGATCTACGATTCACTGCTCTTCCTTCTTGGCGTTATCAATGAAGACGATCGGATGTATTCGGAAAAAGAACAGGAATTTGAGGTTATTCATCTCGATAAGAAACAAAAGGGAGGTGCACACTGATGGACAGCTATACCCTTGCAACGATCGTGCTTCTCGGAAGCTTCGTGCTGCTGATGATTGTGCGCGTTCCCGTCGCATTTTGTCTCCTGCTTTCCGCTGTATTCAGCGCAATGGCTGCCGGACAAGGTTTATCAACTTTGGTCCAGCAGATGGTGAAAGGCGTCGATAACTTTAGCTTACTGGCCATTCCGTTTTTCATCGCCATGGGTGAAATCATGGGGGTTGGCGGAATTTCCAGTAAAATCGTTGATTTTGCCAACTTGCTGGTGGGACGGTTCCGGGGCGGATTGGCCTATGTAAACTGCTTAGACAGTATGTTCTTCGGCGGAATCTCCGGTTCGGCCGTTGCCGACGTATCCAGTTTAGGTGCGGTCGTCGTGCCGATGATGGTCCAGCAAGGTTACGATGAAGATTTTGCCGTTGGGTTAACGGTTGTCAGCGCTTGTCAGGGCGTATTGATTCCTCCCAGCCATAACATGGTTATCTATGCATTGGCTGCCGGTATCGGAGGCGCCATCGGTGATCTGTTTATCGGCGGAGTTATTCCGGGAATGCTTTTAGGTTTTTCGTTGATGGTATTAACCTATTTCTACGCAAGGAAATATAATTTCCCCCGGTGCGAACCGGTGCCGAAGGGCCAACGGATGAAGATCGTGATCAATGCCTTCTTCCCCATGCTGACGTTGGTTATCATCATGGGTGGCGTGGCTGCCGGTATCTTTACGGCCACTGAATCCGCTGCCGTTGCTTGTGCCTATACTTTCTTCCTAACTTACGTCTTCTTCCGTTCGGCGAAGTGGAACACCTTGGGAACGGTGCTTAGAAACACCTTAAAGACCTTGGCCATCGTGCTTACGTTGATCGCCTCCGCAAAGGCTTTCGCTTACATGATGACCCTGCTCCGGATTCCGGATGCGATGACTACTGCGCTGATTGGTATCACCGACAACAAATATTTACTGTTGTTGATTATTAACGCGTTGTTGTTGGTATTGGGCTGTTTCATGGATATGGCGCCGCTCATCCTGATCATGACCCCCATCTTGCTACCGGTTGTCACCAGCCCGACCATCGGGATGGATCCGGTGCACTTCGGGATCATGCTCATCTTCAACTTGGCTATAGGTCTCTGCACGCCGCCGGTGGGCAGCGCCCTCTTCGTGGGTTGCGCCATCGGGAAAACGCCTATTGAGCGTACTTCCGTAAAAATGTTGCCGATGTACTTTACGATGCTAACGGTCTTGATGTTGGTCACGTTCGTACCTGATATTACCTTGTGGTTGGTTCGCGTGGTCAACGGATAAACCGAAATTTGTGGAAATAAAATATTAAACCGGATAATGAAAATTATCCGGTTTTTCGTTTTGGTTCAGGGATTGCATACTTTACAGGGGCGGTATCCGGCATTGGTGGCGTCGTCCATGGTTTTAAACCAGATGCGATGGCTTGGGATAATGGCTTGGGCCCATGGACAATCCGGCTTGTGAAGGATATAACTTTTAATGCTGCTGACAAAGGCGCCGGATTTCGGCAAAAGGGGTGGATTTTCGGACCAGAGACCGGTTCGGTTTTGGACGGCTTTCCGTTGGAGTTTTAGAGAAAGATCAGTATATTTCACATTGGGCGGGACCGTTATTACCTGGGCATAGCCGGTTTCGACGAGATAGGCATTGATAAAGACGGTTCCGACATAGATATAAGCCAAACGCCGACCGTAACGGTCCCGAAGTTGGACGTCGCATTCGAGAGCCACCGTTTTTCCTAAGACCAACCGTTTATTTATTTCACAGGCTTCGGCAGCCAAGGGTTCCATTCCTCGTTTAGGATGGGACAATTCCGGCGTGTTCACTCCGATATACCGTATTTTGCCCAGCCTGGCAACTTCGATGGTATCCCCGTCAATGATCCGTGTGACCACATCCCGTGGCCAATGGGAGGAAACCGGCCACCCGGTGGATTCCAAGCCGGCCAGGGATGGCGCAGTGAGCCATAAGATGACGCCCAATAAGACCAGGCTCCGCCATAGTATTCGTTGTTTCAAAAGCATCACCGCAGAAGATATTCGTTCCGTTTAGGGAAAAACCTTGCAACGGAGAAAAATATAAAGAGTATCGTCGGGTTGACGATACTCTTTTGAAACGTTAATGCTATATCCACAATTCAGGACAGCAATTTTTATTCTAACATCACTTTATCATTGGTCACCGGTTTGGTAAAGATGGTGAGGGCTTCAAAACCTTCGCTATCCACGGCCCGGGTGGTATGGGCGACGCCTCTGGGGCAAATATGGAGATCGCCGGCTTTCATCGGCACCCATTGACCGTTCAGGAAAACTTCGCCTTTTCCTTTGAGGACATAAATGATTTCATCCGTTTCCGTATGGATATGTTTACCGATGAACGGCCCCTTGATCCGGGATAAATTCACTACGGTGCGGGGTGAACGGAAAATTTCATCGAATTGAACGGGGTTTTTTGCGGGATTGGTTTTAAAGAATTGTTCGGGATTGATCAAAATCCCTTCGCCGGGCGTTCCGTCGATCAAATGTTGGGCGATGGGAGCGGCCAAACCGGCGGCAGTGCCAATAATAAAGGCTAATACGACAACGAACCATTTTTTCATTTGTAAATCCCCCTTTGTCTTTATTGATGGAAATTACCGTTTTGTATCGAATCAAAAACGTTTCGGATCATCTTAAAAACGGTAAAATTTCCAATATCTTCATAAATTATACCAAAAATATTCCAAATCTATCAAATTTTTATGTCAAACGTGAAAGACCAGTCTGATAAATTGTCCCAAAATCCCTTTTTTTTCGGCAACGATTGACGGTTTGCCCGGGTTATATTATAATTAATCATAATTTAGTGTTGGTTATCGACGTTGATGGGGAAGAGTACTGTTCTTCAGGCGTCTGCAGAGAGCCGGGTAAGGTGCAAGCCGGTGACGTACAGGAATGGGAAAATCACCCCGGAGTTGCGTCCTGAATTTCAGTAGGGATCGCCGGCCGCCGCCGTTATCCGGCCAAAAGCGGAAGGATGGAAGCATCCTTCAAAGCTGGGTGGTACCACGGGTTAAAACTCGTCCCAATGTTGGGATGAGTTTTTTTATTATTGAAATGATTTTCGGTTTGAAAGGGGTATATGTCATGGGGAAGTTTAGAGAGGCTGACGTTAAGACGCCGGTCAACCAACGGGAAGAAGCGATTCTGCAGTATTGGAAAGAAGCGGGCATTCCGGAACGCAGTGTCACGGAACGCGAAGGTGCGCCAAGATTTATCTTTTACGAAGGTCCGCCGACGGCTAATGGCAAGCCCGGCATTCACCATGTGTTGGCCCGGACCATTAAAGATACAGTCTGTCGTTATCGGACCATGGAAGGCTATCAGGTGAACCGGAAAGCCGGTTGGGATACGCATGGCCTGCCGGTGGAGATCGAGGTTGAGAAGACCTTGGGGTTAACCTCCAAGACGCAAATCGAAGAATACGGGATTGAGCCGTTCAATCAAAAATGCCGGGAATCGGTCTTCACTTACGAGCGGGAATGGCGCCGGATGACCGAACGTATCGGTTATTGGCTGGATATGGATCATCCCTATATCACACTTGACAATAATTATATCGAAACGGTCTGGTGGATTTTAAAACAATATTTTGACGCCGGGTTAATTTATGAAGGGCATAAGATTATGCCGTATTGTTCCCGCTGTGGGACGCCGTTGGCTTCTCACGAAGTGTCCTTGGGTTATAAGGATGAAACCATCGATTCCATTTATGTCCGGATGAAGGTCAAAGGAAAAGAGGATGAATACTTCCTGGTCTGGACCACTACGCCTTGGACATTGCCGTCCAACGTGGCTTTGGCCATTAATGCGAATTTCACTTATGTCCGGGCCCGCCGTCCGGACGATCCGGCCGTCTATATTTTGGTTCGGGAACGGGTTGAAGCGGTGCTCGGTAAAGATGCGGAAATCCTCGAGGAATTGAAAGGCGCCCAATTGGTGGGTATGGAGTACGAGCAGTTCCTTCCTTTCGTTAAGGTGAACAACGGAAATGCGTTCAAGGTTTATGACGGGGATTTTGTATCGATGGAGGACGGTACCGGTATCGTCCATATTGCTCCCGCCTTCGGCGAGGATGACTATCAATTGGGGAGAAAATACGATCTTCCGGTGGTTCAGCCGGTGGATAAAGAAGGTAAATTTGAAGCCGAGGTGGCACCGTGGGCCGGGCGTTTTGTCCGGGAAGCCGATCCGGATATTGTCCGTTATTTGAAGGCGGAAGGCAAACTGCTCCATAAAGAGCGGCTGACTCACTCCTATCCGTATTGTTGGCGGTGTGATACGCCCCTTTTGTATTACGCACGGAAATCCTGGTATATCGCCACCACCAAGTATAAAGACAAAATGATCGCCAACAATAAACAGATCAACTGGTTCCCGGAGCATGTAGGCAAGGGGCGGTTCGGGAACTGGCTGGAGAACATGATCGACTGGTCTCTCTCCCGGGACCGGTATTGGGGGACTCCGTTAAATATTTGGCGTTGTGAAGCCTGCGGACGGTTGACCTCCATCGGTTCCCGTCAGGAATTGGCCGAAAAAGCCATTGAAACGGTGGACCCGGAGACTATCGAATTGCACCGCCCGTATATCGACGAAGTTCACCTGAAATGTGAATGCGGCGGCCGGATGACCCGGACTTCGGAAGTTATCGACTGTTGGTTCGATTCCGGTTCCATGCCTTATGCCCAGTGGCATTATCCTTTTGAACATAAGGACGATTTTGACCAACTGTTCCCGGCGGACTTCATCTGTGAAGGTATCGACCAAACCCGGGGCTGGTTCTATTCGCTGCTGGCCATCGGAACTTTCCTCTTCAATAAACCCACGTTTAAAAACGTGTTAGTCAATGACTTGCTTTTGGACAAAAACGGCCAAAAAATGTCCAAATCCCGCGGTAATGCGGTGGATCCGTGGAAACTCTTTGAGAAGTACGGCGCGGATGCGACCCGGTGGTATTTGTTAGCGGTGTCGCCGCCTTGGATGCCGACGCGTTTTGACGAAGACGGCCTGAAGGAAGTGTATGCCAAGTTCTTTGGCACCCTTCAAAATGTCTATTCGTTCTTTACGTTGTATGCCAACATTGACAATGCGGATCCGGCCAGTTACAATATTCCGGTTGTTGAGCGCCCGGAGATTGACCGGTGGATTATCTCCCGGTTAAATTCCTTGATTCAACAGGTCCGGTCGGATATGAAAGTGTATGAGTTGACCCGAGTGGTCCGGGCGATCCAATCCTTTGTCATCGATGAAGTCTCCAACTGGTACGTCCGGCGGACTCGGGAACGTTTCTGGGCTTCGAAGATGGATGCCGACAAACAGGCGGTATATCGGACCCTGTGGGAAGTACTGTTAGCCGTATCCAAGCTAATGGCGCCCTTTGCTCCCTTCCTGGCCGATGATATTTACCGAAATCTCACCCAAGGGGCCGATGGGTTTAAAGACTCGGTACACCTGGACGATTATCCGGAAGCCGATGTCAAACTCATCGATATTGAATTGGAGAAACACATGGGCTTGGTGATCGAACTGGTGTCACTGGGACGGGCCGCCCGAAATAAAGTTCAGATCAAGGTACGTCAACCGCTTTCGACGATGAAAGTGGCTTCCAAACACCGGGAGGTACTGGCTCCCATGGAGTCCCTGGTGATGGAGGAGTTAAACGTTAAACGGCTGGAATATATCGATGATCCGGACGAGTATGTCAGTTATACTATCAAACCCAATTTCCCGGTATTAGGCCCCAAATACGGCAAACAGATGCAGGCCATTGCCAAGGAACTTGCCCAGGGCAATGCGGCGGCGATGGTGAAAACCTTGCGGGAAACCGGCATGTTAACGTTGAATGTTGACGGGAATCCCATCACTTTAACCTCGGAAGACGTGGAAGTCCGGATTCAGGAACGGGAAGGATTTGCCGTGGAGATGGACCGCGGTGACTATCTGGTGCTGGACCTCCGCCTGACGCAGGAATTGATCGACGAAGGTCTGGCCCGGGAGGTTGTCTCCAAAGTTCAAAATATGCGGAAGAATGCCGGATTTGAGCTGACAGACCGCATTAAACTGGAATATAAGGCGGATGAAAAGGTCGCGGCAGCCATCGAGCGGTTTAAAGAGTATATCGCCTCCGAAACTTTGGCTGTCTCCGTGGGACGGAACGAAGCCGGCGGTGAAGGCTTTGAAACATGGGATATTAACGGTTATCCGGCTGAGCTGAAAGTGAGTAAACAGTAAAGCAACGGGAGATGGATTCCGGGTTCCGAGCATAGGTATCCGGAGTCAAATGTAAATATTGCTTCATAGCATGAAAGACCATCCTAGGAGGGTGGTCTTTTTTTGTCGCAGCAAGATAACCATATGGAACTTTTTATATAAAATGAAGCAACCGTGGGACTGGCCCACGGTTGCCGATGGAGGATATATGTGGTGTTTATTTGGTTGCCCTGATCCTCTCGACCCAAGGCTTATAGATTTTATGTTCGGGAAGATCGAAGATGGGCGCGACGGCCGCCTGGAATTCGGCAATATTGGCTTTTTTAATGACACACCCTTTAGCTTTCGCCTGTTCCAGCATTTTGCTTTCGTATTTATTCCAGGCATCGATTTGGAAGGCGGTTACTTCCCGCATGGCCCTTCGCAATGCCTCTTGGTCGGCTTTGCTCAGGGAGTCGAAGAATTTTTTGCTGACAACCAGGATTTCCGGTTGACGCATATGGCCGTCTTCGATAAGGTATTTGGCTACTTCATAGTGGTTGGCCGTTACCCAGCTGGGGTAGTTGTTTTCCGCACCGTCCACCACGCCGGTTTGCAGCGCACTGTAAACTTCACCGTAAGCGATGGGAGTGGGTGTTGCACCGAGCAACTTAACCATGGCTACCGGTATCGGACTGGGTTGGACCCGAATCTTCAAACCTTTCAAATCCGCCAGACTGTTCAAAGGTTTACGGGCATAGAAATGACGGGCACCTGCTTCAAAATAACCTAAACCCACCAGGTTGGCTTTTTCAACAGCGCTTAGGAAGTGCTGACCAATGGGTCCGTTCAGGACTTTCCATTGATGTTCATGGGAATTAAAGAGATAGGGCAGGGAAAAAACGCCGATTTCCGGATAGACAGAAACCACCGGGGCGATGGAAACGCGGGTGAATTCGATGACGCCCAGTTTGGTCTGTTCAACCACGTCATTTTCAGTACCCAATTGGCTGTTGAAGAAGCATTGGATTTTAACCCGGCCGTTGGTATATTTTTCAGCCAGTTCTGCGAATTTCTTGTCGCCTTCGGCGGTAGGATAGCCATCGGGATGAACTTCTGCTAATTTGCAGATTTTAGCGGCTGCAAGCATGTTCGAGCCGGATAAGGAGATGACTATCACAACCATTAACAACAACAGACCAATTTTTTTCATCGACATTGCCTCCTTGTTCTTTTTTAAGATTTGGAAGGGGCTTTGTTTTTAAGCAAACACCTCCTTTAAGGATATTGACTTATTTCATGAAGGTATTTGGCAACCACATGGCAATCTCCGGAAAAAAGGTGATGACGAACAGGATAAAGAGCATAGGTATGAAACAGACCATCAATGAACCGAAAATTTCTTCAATTTTTGCCTTACCGACCGCACATCCGACAAAAAGGGCGCTGCCTACAGGCGGCGTACACAAGCCGATGCCCAGGTTGAACATGAGAATGACCCCGAAATGGACCGGATCAACGCCGATGCTGAGAGCCACCGGGAGCAGTACTGGGGTACAGAGGATGATGGCCGGAGCCATATCCATGACCATGCCAATAATCAATAGGATGACATTCATCAATGTCAGAATGACCAGTTTGTTGTCGGAGATTCCCAGCAGCCATTCGGCCATGGCCCGGGGGACTCCCAGATAGGTCATGAGCCAGGCAAACGCACTGGAGGTAGCGATCAGCAAAAAGACCATCGACACTGTGATGACTGCATTTTTTAGGACTCGGCCGAATTCTGTCAATTTGAGGTCACGATAGACAAAGAACGTGAGGATGAACGAGTAAACGACGGCGATGGCCGATGATTCGCTGGCGGTGAAGATTCCCGACAAGATACCGCCCATGATTAAAATGGCAACCCCGATGGAAAGGAATCCGTCAATGACGATCTGCACGGCTTTCTTCCAACCGACCCATTCTTCCCGGGGGAAATTATATTTCACAGCGAGAAAATAACTGACAGTCATCAGTGAGATCCCGAGCAAAATGCCGGGAAGAGCTCCGGCCAGAAACAATTTGCCCACTGAGGTTCCGCCGGAAGCCAGAGAGTAGATGATCATATTATGGCTGGGGGGGATGAGTACGGCCTGAACCGCCGTGGTGACTGTAAGGGCAATGGCAAAATCCTTCCGGTATCCCTTTTTCTCCATGGCCGGAATCATCAGGGAACCCAAGCTGGAAACATCGGCCACGGCCGAACCGGAAATGCCTCCGAAAAGCATACTGTCTACGCAGTTTATCATCGCCAAACCGCCGCGAATCCGTCCCACGAATAAACTGGCAAGATTGACGATGCGTTCCGCGATACGGCCTTCACTGATGATTTGGCCGGCGAGGATGAAAAAAGGGATGGCGATGAGGCTTATGGATTCCATACCGGCCACCATTCGCTGAGCGATGATGAGTAGCGGCAGTTTCAGATAAAGCGCAGTCAGGATCGATGAGATTCCCAAGGCAAAGGCAATGGGGGTTCTTAACAGGATCAAAATGATAAAGGTTCCCAACAATATGCTGATGGCAATGGGGTCAGTCATCGTTCTTACCTCCCGCTGTAAACTGTTTAACGACAAATTCCAGGCCGTACACGAACATTAAGGCGGCAGCCGTGGGCACGGCTAAATAGACGAATTTCCCCCGGGGCAACAGTGTTGCTGACATCAATACCTCCCATGTCCCTTTGGCCAGTGCGATCCCTTCGATAAATAAGAAAACGGAAAAAACGACGATGAGCAGGCCGACAAAACTGTTGATATATTTTTGGAACGACGTGGGGAAAAGGGCGGTGACGAATTCCACCCCGATGTGGCTCTCTTTACGGATACCGATGGCTGCGCCGGCGAGGCCGAACCAGACCAGCAGCATTAAAGCTACTTCTTCCGTCCAGGGAGTCGGGACATTGATGATTTTAAATCTGGTAATCACTTGCCAGAAAATAATCAGGGTCATGGCGGATAGCAGAACCGCACCGATAGTTTCGATCACGTGCATGAGGACATCCAATAATAGTTGAAGGATTTGGATGATTTTTTCTTTGGGTTTGACGGCTTTGCTTTTTAACGTTGTTACCGGTCTTGTATCTGCCAAATGAATTCCTCCTTCGAACAATTCTCGCGCCTTGGTTTCAACGGGCTTTTGTGTTACACTAAAGATGTCCAATATTACGTTTATGTTAATAAATATTTAAAATATGGCAACGGCACACCTATTAAAAAAAATAAAAACCTTTAAAAACATAAAAAAAACGGGTGGGGGTTACCAGTTGAAAAAGGTTTATGGCTTATGGCTAGGTATTATCTTTCTCGTAGCGATATCCGCCGGTTTCGGGGCGGCTCGGTCTCCCGCACCTATCGTCCTTCGCTGCGCCGATGTTCATGCTTTCGGCTATCCAACCATCGAAGGCGTCCGGTACCTGGATCAATTGGTCCGGAAACGGACCGGCGGGCGAATCCAGATCAAAATCTATCCCGAAAGTTCCCTGGGTCCGGAAAAATCCGTTGTGGAAATGGTGAAATTGGGGCTTTTGGATATGGGGCGGGTGAGTATGACCGAGGTGGCGGAGGTGGATTATCGGCTGGGCGTGCTGATCCTTCCATATTTATTTGAAAATGACGACCATAAGTGGAATGTGCTGAACGGGCCCGTTGGTAAGGCGTTGCTGGCAGGTTTGTCCCAGTACAATTTGATCGGTTTATGTTTTCAGGAGGCAGGGTATCGCAGTTTTTACAATTCGAAACGCCCGATTTACCGGCCTGAGGATCTTAAAGGACTGAAGTTACGGGTCCAGCCCAGCCGAATTATGGCGAAACTGGTGGAGTCGTTGGGGGCGTCGCCGGTCCCTATCAACTACGGGGAGGTTTATGCGGCATTATCGGCCGGGGTTATCGACGGTGCGGAAAACAACATTCCGAGTTATTATACCTCCGGCCATTACCGGGTGGCCCGATATTTCTCTTTTGACCGTCATGCTTCGATACCGGAAGTTTTGTTGTTTTCCAAAAAGGCCTGGATGAATTTGAAGGAGGCGGATCGTCGGATTATCAGCAATGCGGCCCAGGAGTCGGTGGACTATCAACGCAGGCAATGGGCACAATTTGAGAAAGATTGCTACCGGAAACTGGAAGATGCCGGCTGTCAATTTAACGAGGTCGATTTGGAGGCCTTTAAAGCGGCTGTTGCTCCGTTTTATCGGGACTACAGGGAAAAATACCGGGGATTGATCGAGTCCATTGAAAAAGCTCGCTGATTCGTGCGGGGAAATCTATCCGCAGACCGAAAAAGACAACCGTAAGGTTGTCTTATGTTTTGAAAATCATTGCAATGCCCTGAAGATATAGGTTGGCCGGCCCTGCTTGCCATAAATCAGGTCACAGGCCACAATCTGTTTATCCTGAAACAGTTTAAGATAACGTCGGGCGGAAACGGTGGTGATGCCCACGGCGGAGGCGATTTCTTCGGCGGTGATACCGCCATCGTTTCGCTTTCTCAAGATTTCCAGGATCTTCTCCTCCGTAATCGGACTAAACCCTTTTTTGGGCTCTTCGCCTTTGGGAGCATTGGAGATTTTATCCAGGTCCTCCTGGGAGATGGTATCCCGGTCAAGTGTCGCCTAAAATGTTTATAATTGGAGAGAGCTTGGATAAAACGGTGTTTCATATACGGCTTAATCAGATAATCGCGAATGTCGAGGCGAAAACATTCCTGGACCAGGGGCACTTCCTTGGCTGCGGTTATGATGATAAAGTCGGTGGTCCGATTGAAGCCCCGTACTCTTTTAATGACTTCATTGCCGTTGAAATCGGGTAGGAAATAATCGAGAAGAACCAAGTCCGGTGTGCGGGATTCGATCAAGGCGATGGCTTCTTTTCCCGAAGCGGCAACGCCGATGACGGAAAAGTCGGAGTCGGCTTTCATAAATTCCCTGGTGATCTCCGCCACCATCGGATCATCTTCGATGATGACGACACTTATTTTTTTCATGCTTAACACCCTCCATCTCTGAGAGGAATTTTGACCACAAAGACAGTATATGACCTGCTTCGAAATCGGATGCTTCCTCTGAGGTTGTCGACGCATTGTTTGACCAGGCTCAGACCGATTCCCTTATTGGCTCCTTTTTTTGAGGTGAACCCACGGTGAAAAATGGCGTTCCGGATGGCCGGCGGGATACCGGGACCGTTATCGGCTACAGTGATTTTTAACATTTTTTTGACGGGGCGTATCCTTACCCGAACCCGTTTTGCAGGATTTGAACTTTCCTGAAGAGCTTCGAAGGCATTTTCCACCAGATTGCCGACGATACATACCAGTTCATGATCGGGGATGATATAGCCTTTGGGAATATAACTAGAACGGTCGATCTCGAAATGAATGTTCAATTCGCGCGCCCGGTTAAATTTACCCAGCAAAATCCCTGAAACAGCTGAAGTAGAGAAGGAATTGGCCAAAAAGGAAATGAGCTCTTGATGGGTCTCGGTGGTTTCGTGTAGCAAAGCTAAGGCGGTCTCGTAGCGTCCCAGCTGGATCAGGCCGGAGATAGACTGCAATTTGTTCATGAATTCATGGGACTGGGCCCGCAGGGCCTGAATATAGTTTTTAACCTCTACCAATTCTTCGGCGACCTTTTGGAACTCGGTCAGATCCCGTAAGGTAATGACAGCGCCCAGTATTTGATTTTTGGTCTTAATCGGCACACAGTTATAAACGATGACCGATTCGCCGATGACCTGTTGCTGATTGTAAAATGCCGTTCCTGAGGCAAGGACTTCCTGAATTTGCAATCCGGGGAAATATTCCCCCGCCGGACGGCCGATCATTTCCGGGGTGGAAGCTAAAAGATGGCGGGCTTCTTTATTGATTAAGGTAATCAATCCTTTCTGGTCCAGCGCGATAATTCCTTCGAAGGTGGATTGGAGGATCGTGGTTCGTTGGTCGAGCAATGAAGCAATTTCCTGAGGTTCCATCCCGAAGATGGAGCGCTTGATGTTCCGGGCCAATGAATTGGCACCGAAAAACCCGAAAATAAAGCCGAATCCGGTCAAGGCCCATAAGAACAGTTTTAACCGCAACAAGGCGGCACGGATGGATGCCCGGCTGTTGGCTATACCCACGACGGAGCGGATGGAGCCGTCGCTGGGAACGGTAAAAAAGATATAATCATAATCGGGCTGGCCGATTTGCACGCCCGGAACAAAATGGGCCGAATCGGTCAAAAGGGTATGGGAAGCCACGGCCGAGAACGGAAATTGGCGCTGCCCCGGGCTGGAAGCCAATACTCGGCCGTCAGCGTAGAACAACAGCTCGCTGCTTAAGATGGAAGCCAGATAATTTACCTGGTATTGATTGATCAGAGTTCCTACGTTCATATATCCGACCCGGGCTCCGGAGAAGCTAATGGGCGTGGTGGTCATCAGGTAAGCTTTTTCATCGCGGAGGGTCAGATAGGCGGCAGACAAATCCGGCGGTTCGGGTTTTTTAAAAGGCACCGTCATCGGATGGTTTTCGTAAGACCGGAAATTGTCGGCGATAATAACGCCCTGGGTATCGACGACTTCGATCAGATTGAGATGATAATCTTTGGCTGCCAATGACAGATAATAGTTGAGCACCGAAGCGATCCGGTCCTTGGTAGCGATGCCGATAATGTCCTGATTGGTTTGGTTTAACGCTTTCATCTTCTGTTCATTGAAGATTTGCTCCAGCGTCAGTTTGAAACTTTCGTAAGTGACGTCCAAAGAGGACTTCATCTGGGTTTCCAGTTCCTTTTGGAAAAAGTGCTGCGTAAAGGTGAAGACCATCACCATCAGCGCGGCCAGAATGATCCCGAAATGGATGTTGATCTTGGTAATTAAGCGCATGGCGTCACCTCGAATCAGAGATTCGCCCTATTGGTTAAAAATTCCTTGTCATATTTTTATTGGATGCTGAGGGATATTTATCCATGACGACGGATAACGGCCGGGCCGTATACGGATAAGCTAAAAAGGCAAACTAATCCGGGTGATGATTATCAACCGAAGGCAGGCAACATCCTTATATAAAAAGCTAAGAACGGTCGAACTCAAATTAGAACGGGCCAATTTAGCTGAATTTATGCAGTTGATTCAAAACCCGATCCGTTTAATCTTTTTGAATTTTTTATCCGGATTGGCGCGGGGGTTTGGCATTGCCATCGGCTTTACCATTGTTGCCGGCGCGTTTCTGGTGTTGTTGACGCGGTTAGCCAGCCTCAATCTGCCGATCATCGGCCGATTTATTGCGGAATTGGTGCGGATCGTCAATCAGCAGTTGCGTTTTTATTCATAAAGAACGAAGGAGGATGTCATCATGGACTCGATGCAGGTTGAGCATTTTAAAGAGCGTTTGTTGGCTGAAAAGGATAGACAGGAAGCGGAACACGGAGAGGCCGGCAGCCCCGGTTTGGATACACCGCTGACGGATGCAGGCTCCGAATTGTTGTCGTATGACAACCATCCGGCGGACCTGGGAACGGAGACTTTTGAACGGGAGAAGGATTTGGCCATCCGGAATAATGCCGATGATCTTTTGGACCAAGTGAATAAGGCGTTGGAACGGATTGAAAATGGAAGTTACGGAATTTGTGAACTGTGCCAAGCCGAAATCGATCCGGAGCGTCTGGAAGCGATTCCGTATACCACCTTATGCATTCATTGCCGCCGTGAACAGGAAGACCACCGGCGGGAGAGAGAACGGCCGGTTGAGGAAGAGTTTTTGAGCCCACCCTTCGGCAGGACTTTTTTGGATGAAACCGGGATGGCGGGAACCGACGGCGAGGATGTATGGCAGGATGTGGCCAAATACGGGACTTCCGAAAGCCCTTCGGATTTGGGCGGCGTCGAAAGTTACGGGGCCACGTTTTATGACGCGCCGGAACATAACGGGATCGTTCAGGCGGTGGATGCCATTGGCGACGTAGGACCGGATGACATACCGCCGGATCCGGAAACTTTGAAATGATTGAAAGGGATTTCGTCAAAATGTGTAGAATAGGAGTATAAATCCGATAGTAAAAGGGTAAACCATGCCTTATTTCTTTCTCATTATCACGATATGTGTCATTGACCAGGCTGTAAAAGCCGCTGTTGAACGAAACATCTCGCTGTTACAGGATATACCGATGATCGGCGGGTATGTTTCGTTAACTTATGTCAGGAATTACGGTGCGGCTTTTGGAATATTCGAATCGCAAACTTTTTTGTTAAGCGCGGTCACCGGTGCGGTCTTTTTATTGGCTTGGGTATATCGGAAAAAATTACGGCAATATCCAAAGGCATTGCAAATCGGGGCGGCAATGGTGCTCGGCGGGGCGCTGGGCAATTTCATCGATCGTCTGCGGTTGGGGTATGTCATCGATTATATCGATGTTCATTTTTGGCCGGTTTTTAATATTGCGGATATCATGATCACCGCAGGGGCTGTATGGATCGCTTTCGGATATCTGTCGGCCCATAAAGACCGGAGTAACGTTCCGGTTGAATCCGGTAACGGTTTGACGGCGGTTCAGGAAAAGACGGAGGAGGAACGAGGTTGAAACCGGTTCTGATACAGTTTTACGGTATTGAAATTTATTCATACGGTTTAATGTTGGCGATTGCTTTTTTAGCCGGAATTCTCGGTATGAAAAGGATGATCCGCCAAAAAGGGTTGGATGTCTCCTTTGATACGGTGATCGATTTGGCCGTATGGGTACTGATTGGAGCGATTGTCGGGGCACGGCTGGCTTATATCATTACCGACTTTCGTTATTTTCTGAGTTTTCCGGGGGAAATATTCAAGATAAACTCCGGTGGTCTGGCATTTCATGGCGGATTGATCGGCGGTTTTGGCGCGGGATATTGGTTCACCCGGGTGAGACGGATCCCCACCTGGCAGCTGGCTGATTTGGCGGCTCCGCTGATTGCATTGGGATACGCTCTGGTACGGGTCGGTTGTCTGCTGAACGGTTGTTGTTACGGTAAACCCTCCGCCTTACCCTGGGCTCTGCGCTGCGCCGCCCATGATTCATTGCTGAGGCATCCAACCCAATTGTATTCCCTCATTGGCAGCCTGATATTGGCCTTCATTCTTTTGAGACTCCGGAACCATAAGCAGTTTCCCGGTTTTTTATTCTTGTTATATGTCGGATTATATTCGATTCTCCGGTTTGGAGTGGAGTTTTTCCGTGAAGGACCGATGATTTTCCCTTGGTTGAGCTTGGCGCAAGGCGTCTGCCTGTTATTGGGTCTTTTTGCGTTCACATTGATGGGGTGGCAGATGTCGCGTTTCAAAAAGGGGAGGATGAACCAGGATGCCGTCTCAGAGATTCACCGTTGAATCCCGGGATGCAGGAATTCGGCTCGACAGTTTTTTGACGCAAGCGGGGGTTTGGCCCTCGCGTTCGTTTGTCCAGAAAATTATCGAAAACGGCGGCGTTACCCTAAACGGTAAACGGTTGAAAGGGAGTTACCGGGTTGCCCCCGGTGACCACATCACGGTGGAATGGGAGGAACCTAAACCCCTTACCGTACAGGCGGAAGCCATTCCTTTGGAAATTTTGTATGAGGATTCGGATGTGATCGTCGTCAACAAGCCCCGAGGCATGGTGGTTCATCCGGCAGCCGGTAATTACGAAGGAACCTTGGTCAATGCTTTGCTCAATCATTGTCAGGATCTCTCCGGGATCGGCGGCGTGATTCGGCCCGGGATCGTCCACCGGTTGGATAAGGATACCTCAGGAGTTTTGGTGGTGGCCAAAAACGATCAAGCCCATCTTTCATTATCTGCCCAGTTAAAGGAGAGACGGATGAAGCGGCTCTATTTGGCTTTGGTGCACGGCCATCCTGAACCCGAAGGCCGAATCGATGCGCCTTTAGGGCGCCATCCGGTGGAACGGAAAAAGATTGCCGTTGTGCCCGGTGGGAAAAGGGCAGTGACGCATTTCCGGGTGAAGACCTATTATTCGAAATATGCCTTGTTGGAGGTGCGTCTGGAGACCGGACGGACCCATCAAATCCGGGTTCACCTTAGCTATTTGGGTTTTCCTTTGGTCGGAGATCCGGTTTACGGCCGCAAAAAAGAACCGGTGCCCATCCAAGGGCAAGCGCTGCATGCAGCCGTGTTAGGATTTGTCCATCCCCGCACCGGCGAATATTTGGAATTTGAAACGCCCATGCCTCCGGAGATGCAAGCTGCATTGGAATGGTGTGGGAAGCATTGATGGGACACAGTACACGGTGCAAAGTTCAAAGAAGTAACGTAGAAGACAGAATACAGAAGACAGGAGTCAGAAGTTTTCTTTATAGAGTTGACGGTTGATCGTGGGGCAGTCGATAATAGTATACAAGGGTAAAGTACAGTGAATGTGAACAATGCCTGTGTACTAGGATTAAAGACCTATATAGCCGATTGGGTATTGACATCGCCCAAAAGTAGTGGTATATTTTGAATAGTTTAAACCAAGCAGAAGCCATCCGCTTCTCACCTGAAGCTCAAGCTTTCAGGTTCATAAGTGCAAGTTTGTATGTTGCATGATGGAGCGGGTGGATTTTGTACCCGCTTTTATTATTGGTTTTAGGATTCTTGTCGGAGGTGACTGTCTATTAGTAACGAGTTGCGAGTAAATGAGGAGATCCGGGCAAAAGAAGTTCGGGTTGTCAGTCCGGAAGGCGAACAGTTGGGGATCATGTCGGTCCGCGATGCGTTGAAGATTGCCCAGGATAAGGAACTTGACCTGGTTGAGGTAGCTCCCAATGCCAAACCTCCGGTGTGCCGGATTATGGACTATGGGAAATACCGTTATGAGCAGAGCAAACGGGAGCGGGAAGCCCGTAAGAAGCAGAAAGTCATCGAGGTTAAAGAAATACGGATGACCCCGAAAATCGAATCCCATGATTTCCAGGTGAAGGTTAAAGCAGCACAGAAATTCCTGAAAGACGGCGATAAAGTCAAGGCAATCATTCGCTTCCGGGGCCGCGAGATTGTTCATGCAGAGTTGGGGAAAAGTCTTCTCATGCAACTCTACGAGAGCGTTAAAGACCATGCACTTCTGGAACGGGAGCCTAAAATCGAAGGTAAAAATATGATTATGATCTTATCACGTAAGTCCGAATAGAGAGGAGCAAACGATTATGCCAAAAATGAAGACCCACAAAGGTGCTGCCAAACGTTTCAAGGTAACCGGTAGTGGGAAAATCAAAAAGAACAACGCTTATAAGCGACACATTCTGGAGACGAAATCGCCCAAACGTAAACGTGGCCTTCGTAAGGCAACGCTTGTCAGCGCCGGGGATATGGGGCGCGTCAAGCGTATGTTGGGACTCTAAGATTGTCGACGTTTGAGACAGTTAATATGAGGAGGAAAGCGAAATGCCGAGAGTAAAAGGTGGATTTACCAGCCGCCATCGTCATAAAAAGATTTTAAAGCTTGCCAAAGGGTACCGGGGTTCCAAGAGCCGTTTGTTTAGGCCGGCCAATACTCAAGTCCTGAAATCTTTGGCTTATGCTTATGCCGACCGCCGGGCCAAGAAACGCGATTTCCGGAAATTATGGATTACCCGTATTAACGCCGCGGCACGGATGAACGGAATGTCCTACAGCACTTTCATCAACGGGCTTAAAAAAGCCGGTATTCAAATCAACCGGAAAGTGCTGGCCGACTTAGCCGTCAATGACAGCCAGGCGTTTAAAGAATTGGTCAGCGTTGCTAAGAGCAAATAAAACCCCTTTCGGGGTTTTTTTGTTGGGAAAATAACAGCGGATAGAAGAGGGTAGATTGAACAAAAAACCCGGCATTTTGCCGGGTTTTTTTGTAGGATGAATCCTTTATTTCTTTAAGGCCTCGTTCTTCGTCGGCAGGGTTTCCCAGATGGAGATGTCAACACGGCGGTTGTAGGACCAGGATTCTTCGTCATGGCCCTCTCTGGCCGGGTAGTCTTCACCGTAAGCATAGATGATGATCTTGGAGGCGTCAAAACCTTTGCTGACCAAGTATTTCTTGACGGTTTCCGCGCGTTTGGCGGAAAGGTTGATGTTGTAATCATTGGGGCCCCGTTCGTCGGCATGGCCGCCCAATACGATATAACTCTTGGGATCCCGTTTTTCCAAAACTTTCAGGTTTTGCTCCAATGTAGCCACTTGATCGTACCGAATGTTATATTTGTCGAAATCGAAGAAGATCGAACCCAATTGGCTGTTGAGATCGATGGCCGGAGATTCCGAAGTGGATGGCGTAATAACTTGGACCGCGTCGGCTTTGACAATACCGAATGCGCCCGAAAGTTTGGCGGATTCGCCTTTGCGGTTGTTGACTTCTACGTCATAGATGCCCGGATTGGCGCCGGCCAGGTTAAATTTGACCTTCGCCTCGCTGGTGGAGACGATGTCGGCGTCGGCGGCATTAATCACGGTGTTATTTTGTTTCAGGCGAATGTTCATATCTTTGTCGAAAGAGTAACCCCACAAAGTGACTGTCACGGTTCCGTTGTTTGCGGCTGAACTGGGTTCAATCCCGTAAAGGGCCAACGGTCCTTGTTTGATGTTAAAACCTTTGTTCAAGGAGCCTTTCCGGCCGTCCGGGTTTGTGACCTGAACGTCATAGTCGCCGGGTGCTACACCGTTTAACGTAATTTGGGTCTGGATCTCTTCCGCGGATACTACAATGGTATTCATCGGATGAATAACCGTATTACCGGAAACCAATGCAACCTGAGCACCGTTTTGGAAGTTGGTCCCTTTGATCACCAAGGAGACGATGCTGTTGTTATAGGCTTGTTTCGGTTCGACGGAAGTGATAACCGGCGCAGTTGGCTCGATGGTGAACGCATTGTAGGTGATATTCACTTTTTCGCGTTTGGTGAAAACGCCGGTGTTGCTGACGATTAGATCCCATTGGCCGAGGGCTTTGTCTCTCAAGTCAAAGGAACAGATTAATTTTTCACTTGAGACAAAGACCAAATCAGTGGCTACGATATCGGGTTGGCCTTCTTTGGTGAGTTTCACATTAACGGTTTTAGCATGAAATTTATCGCCTTCAATGGTTACTTGAACGATTTGGCTATCCAAGCCTTTGTTAGGTGAGATTTCTTTAACCACCGGAACCGCTGTGGCCAAGGCTGTCAGGCTGATGCTGAACAATAAAAGCAGTGCGACAGTGACGACAGCTAATAATTTTGTACGCAAAATGATTCACCTCCACTTAATTTCTATAGAAATTCGATATATCCATGGAAAAGTCCTCCTTTTTTGTGAAAGTACTTTAAAGTGAATGGAAAAAATTTCTTATTCGTTTTCTCTGTAACATGGTCTTTCCATTGGCTTTTTTACTTTCTTTCATCGGATGTTTGGGATAGAATAAAAATAGAGAGAGGTGATGCTATGGACGGGTTTGTCGAAGAACACGGCGAAGTGATTGCCGCCGGAGAAGGCACGGCTAAAATTAAGCTGCAACGGCATGCTTCCTGTGATAAATGCGGCGCCTGCGGTATGGGTAAACGGCCGGAGATCGTTGTGGAAGCGGAAGACCCGATCGGAGTTGAAACAGGCGATATCGTGATGCTGCGAATGAAAACGGGTCAATTATTTAAAGCTGCCGTTTTGATGTATACCTTTCCGCTGGTCGGATTGATATTAGGCTTTTTGGCCGGGCAGGGACTGGCCCTTTGGGGCGGATTACGCCCGGACAGTGCTGAAAACATCGGGATCTTGACCGGCTTTATAATTTTGGCTGGAATTTATATGGCGATCCGGTGGTGGGACCGCCGCTATGCGCTGGGAAAGAAGATACGGCCGGAAATCGTCGGGGTCATTGGATCAATCCGGCATCATTCAGATAAGCCACTAAAATAGGGACGAATGAATCGACGGCCCGGTAAACTTCTTCCAATGTCGAATTTTGATCGCCGAATTCCAGGATTAATGCCCGCTTGTGCAGGTGTTGATTGTAACGGGCGTCCGACACGATTATGCCGCTGTTTAAGCCGGGATAATAGCGATTGATGGCTTCGGACAAATCTTTGGCGAATTGGTGGTTTTCCTTCCAATGTGGGTGGGCCAACCCCATTTTGTCGGTGCCGACTACCATGAGAATGGTGGACATGGTTTGTCCTTTAATGGTACAAGTGGCCGTAACGCCTGGGGTTGCATCCCGGTGAATATCGAAGACGACTTGGATGGAAGGATATTTTTCCAGGTATTTTTTGATGGTCGCCTGGGAACGCACATAAGATTCGCGAAAAGGATATGAGTCGTGGATGGTATCGTCGTGAATCGTCTTGATGCCGTATTTTTCTTCCAAAACTTTCCGCATATATTCTCCGACTTTGACGATGTCTCCCCGTTCCTGTTTATCCGGGTTGGCATGATCCTTCCCGCTTTCCGGGATATAGGATTCGGTGGTGTGCGTATGATATAGCAAAATTAAAGGGTCTCCCGTCAGCGATTTGGCAGGAGCGTCGATTTCGCTGGTTTCTGTCATTGAGATGGGGGGTTGTGCAATCTCGACAGGAAGCTGCAATTTTGGAGTCAACCTGGGTCTGCTCAAGGCCAATGCCGGAAACTGGGCTTTCATCAGTTCATAAGGGGTTGCGGTACGAACATTGGCGGCCAATTTCCAATAAATTTCCGTCCAGTTGAAATGAAACAAGCGGAAAGGGTCGTCCTCTCCTGTATTTCGCTCCAAAGTGGGAATGCCGCTCTTCAGGATAAACCGGCTGCTTTGCGTATCCAAACGGATCAATCCGCCCTGAATGTGTGAAACGGCCATGGCGGGAATGACAGGGCGGGTCCTTTGAAACAATATAACCGAAAAAGCGCCCAAGAGCATGAGAATAACGCCGATGCTGCCGTAACTTATCCAGAATGCCGGCGGATTTTTGGCTGATGGTTTGGTTAGTGGTTTGTTGGAATTCATGGATTCACCCTTCCCGTCCTTTATCCTATGCCAGACGGCAGAGGATTAGAACCGGGGGAGGTAAAAAAAGAAGACGGGCCTATAAAGCCCGTCTTGATTTTCGTAATGATTCCGGTTTAAAACTTGATTTTTTTTAATATTTCCGTAGAGAGGCCGGATTGGAGTTTTTCTTCCAGAGCTTTGCGTTCTTCGTCCAGCTTTGCTTGTTCTTGCCGAAGCTTGGTTTGTAAGACGTTCAGTTTTTCTTCATAGGCTTGCTGGTATTTGCTGCGGTAAGCTTTCAGTTCGGCCTGGCGTTGGGAAAGCCTGTTTTCGATTTTCTGCCGAAGTTGAAGGGTGGCGGCGGCGATTTTCTCGCCGACCACTTCTTTAAAGCGTTGTTTGATGATTTGATCCAGATTGGAGCCGATCTTCATGGACAAGCTTTGGCCCTGGCTTTCCAAATAATATTCGATGGCTAATCGGTCCACGCGGCTCAGGACTTCCCGGATGATCTCCATTCCGATGTCGGAAGGTTCCGGTTTGCCTTCGTTGTCGCCGACCAGATCGTATCCTTCCAAAACCGTCCGGAGATGAAAACCGTTTTTAGCAAAGGTTAAGCCGGTGTCGATCCGGACTTTGCCGGAATTTACTTTTTCAGGCAGGTAAGGATTGTCCGGTAGTTCAAAGGAAGGAAGGCTTAAATTGGCAAGGGACAGTTGGAATGTACCGTTCATTTCCGTAGAAGCTTGATCTACGCTTCCCTGGAATTGGAGGGTGGCTTCCTGCGGAGAGTGGCCGGTCAAGGCGATCTCCAAAGGCCGTCCGTAAAGCAGCGGTTCGCTGGTAATACCCTGTATCCGGCCTGAAGCCCGGTATCCGTCGAGGCCGATGGCTGCCGTCCCTCTTCCGGAAACCTGGATTTCTTTGATTAAAAACCGGGGATAAGTCCGACGTCCCGGGAAAGAGATGTCTATCCCACCACGAGGAGGTTTGGCTTTGGCCGTTTGGTCCGCGGTCGGCGGAAAATAAGCTTGAAGCTCGTCCATCAGCGAAACCACCGGGGAGGACAGGTCCAGCAAGGCTTTGCCGAATAACGCCTCAGCGATGTTAAAGGATTCGAAGTCCGGCAGATTGGCCAATTTCATCAGAGTCTTGAAATCTCCGTCGGCAATCGCTTTCAAATTGTCGATGGCTTCGGAAAGGGTATGGAATTCTTTTTTAAACCGGCTGCCGGTATCGGAAAGATGGTCTTCAATGGCTTTATATTCTTTTTTAACGGCTTTGAGTTCTTCAATGGCCTGGCGGATCTCGATAATGTTTTTCGACTTCGATGTCCGGAGGGCACGGATCGATTCTTTTAGATGCTCGATTTTTTCCTGAGTCTGTTCCAGTTCGGCCACGGCAGCCTGCCAGCGTTTTCCGGTGGCCGTGATGTCCTCTCGGATATTATCGGCGGCGGTATCCAGATTTAATTTGGCGGAATCGATGAGCCGGTCCGGATGAAAATCTTCTTTCAGTCGGTTCAGATCGAGGATGGGCATGGCAGCAATGTTCCGGTGGAGTTGGCTTTGGGCTTTTCCGAATGGCCCCGGAAGCAATTTGCGCTTCAGTTTCCCGTCGGTCTTCCGGGGCGTGTCGATGGCCAGTGCGTCGATGACGATGGATTCGATGACGACTTTACCGGAAAAGAGGGGTTCCGCCGCCAATATAACCGAGAATTCTCCCGTTTCAAGGATGTTGCGCCATGTGTTCCTGGGGTTGGCCACTTGGAGGCGGCCGACGGATACGGTTAATGTGGGAATATCCAGATGGAACCGGTCGATATCCACTTGGGCTCCGGTGATGGTTTCCATCGCATTTTCCAAGGACCAGCCCAAAATGGGGTCCAGCAGAAAAAACGCGGTGAACAGAATGACAGCGACAAACAGAACGGCGAGTGTCAATGCATGTCGTCTCATAGTTTGACTCCAGTGGATTTGATTTTGTAATAGAATTGAACCATGTTGCTTCCTTTGATGAATTGAACGAGTTTAAGTTGTTGGATTTTATCGGCGTACCGGGTCCGATAGAATTTGACCAATGCTTTAAACCCGAAATAGAGCGGTAATTGGCCCAGGATGGCGATGACAAAACTTCCCAAGACCACCGTATTGTAAAACCTGGTTAACGGAGCAATCGGAATATTGTAAAGGGTTGTCCAGAAAGGACGGAGCGCTTCGACTTCGACCAGCAGGTAATAACCGAGGCGGTGAAAAAAAGGGTCCAGGAGATATGCGAATCCGCTGAAAAGGAAGATTGCGAAAAAAGCCGCAGGAATACTGGTGTCAAAGAGCAGGATGATGAGGAAAACCGCTAAATTATGTAAAGACATCATCGGCGTCAGACCGATAATGGCGCCTAGAGCAAATCCGGCCGCCAAATGTCGGGGTTCGTTTTCCGAATGCAACAATGTGATGAATTTAGAAAGGAATTTCAGCCAAAACACGATTCTAACCTCCCAGGAATGGCATTCGTGTTAAATTTTTCGCGAAAAGGATGAGTATTCCTGCAAAAAGGGGCAAAAAAGCCGGATGGTATTTCCGGGTTTCATTTCATGGGGCCGGACGAAAGGAAAATGGGGTACGGTGTAGAAAATTATGATAACTTATTACGTTACTTGGATTTAAAATGTGGAGGAATCAGAATGGTGCAACGTAAAGTTCCCGATGTGGTCATCCGCAGGCTGCCGATGTATTTGAGGGCGTTGGAGAGGCTTGATCCCAAAGAGGTGCCCATCGTGTCGTCGGAGGATATCGCCAGAATGGTCGGAACTTCATCGGGCCAAGTACGGAAGGATCTGTCTTATTTCGGGGTTTTTGGGAAACACGGCGTCGGATATCAAGTCTATTTTCTGAAGGAAGAGCTTCGGCGCATTTTAAAGCTGGACCGGGAGATTAAAGTGGGCCTTATCGGTGCCGGAAATCTGGGGGCAGCCTTGGTCCGGTATCATCAAAAAAGCAAAGACCACAGACCTTTGGAAATTGTCGCCGTCTTTGATATAGATGAGAATAAAGTCGGCAAAAAAATTGCCGATGTGGAAATTTTTCATATGAACGATTTGACCCGGAAAATTGCAGAATTGAATATTCGCATGATGATTTTGGCGTTTCCGGCGGAAGGGGTGCAGACCGTGGTGGATCAATGTATTGCCAGCGGCGTAAAGGCGTTTTTGAATTTTGTCCCGGTTTCGCTGAAGGTTCCGGAAGGCGTGAAGGTGCAGACTTCCGACGTGACTCTGGAACTGCAAAGCTTGGTATATTATACATAATAAAATAGGAAGTTAAATTTATATGCGGATAAAGGGATATTTTGGCCAAAACCGAAAGGAAAATTATGGAAGAGTGGCGAATAATGCTGATGCAGGATGCGGGGGAAGACATAATCGATGATGAAGACAAAGCATCTGGTGCTCTTGAGCATTCTCATCGCTTTAAGCATCGTGCTTAACTGGATGGAGAATGTATTTTTTCCGTGGACGGTATTGCCGGTCCCTGGAGCAAAGCTTGGATTGGCGAATGCCGTTTTTTTGATTCTTCTGTTAGTTGACGGAATGGTAACGGCTCTGACCGTGTCGGTTCTCCGTGTGCTTATCTTGGCTTTGTTCACCGGAACGTTGGCAACCGTGATGCTGCCCCTGAGTTTGGGCGGTGCGGTGGCCAGTGTCCTATTGATGCAGTTGGTATGGTTTGTCTGCCGGGAACGGGTGAGCTTGATCGGACTGAGTATTGTGGGAGCCGTCGGGCACAACCTGGGCCAGTTGACGGTATTGAGTTTTCTTCCCGGTTTATTCCCCGGATTAACCGCATTGTACTATATACTACCCGGTTTGCTGCTGCTTTCGGTTCCGGCCGGGATGATTACCGGGTGGATCGCCAAGCATATTTATCCGGTTATCAAGCGGGAATGGGAGGAGCAATGAATACTCTCGAAGGAACGGTGAAGCGGATCACCTTTTTCAATGAAGAAAACAGTTATGCCGTTGCCAAAGTGAGACTGTCTTCGGGCGAGCTGGTTACGGTCACCGGAGAGCTTCCCCATTTGTATGTCGGGGAAAAACTGCGGCTGACCGGCCAGTGGGTGGAGCATAAAGAGTATGGAAAGCAATTTCAGGTTCACATCCGGGAAAGTGAAATTCCCACGACGGAAAAAGGGATTGAGCGTTTTCTGGCCAGCGGCTTTGTGAAAGGGGTACGGTCGGCCACTGCCAAAAAACTGGTGGCCCGCTTCGGCGTTTCCGCATTGGACGTGATCGAAAACGATCCGGAGCGGGTTGCGGAGATCCCCGGGATCAGTTTGGCCAAAGCACAAAAGATGGCCCAACATATTAAAGCCTACAGCGATATTCAACGGATTATCGTTTTCTTGCAAGGCATAGGCATCGGCCCAGGCTATGCCATGAAAATTTACCGGCGTTATCAGGGTGAAGCGGTGGCGCTGGTCCGTGAAAACCCCTACCGATTGGCTGACGACATTATCGGCATCGGTTTTAAAAAAGCGGATCAAATTGCCCAAAATCTGGGGATTCAGCCGGATTCGCCGTACCGGATCCGGGCTGCGCTTCGTTACCTAATGAATGAGCTGTGCAACGAGGGCCATATTTTCGTCGACGAACATATTCTGACGGATGCCGCGGTTAAAGAATTGGCTGTCGGAGAGTTGCCCGTCGCTGCGGAAATCGAAAGATTAATCGTTGAAAAAGAGTTTATCCGGGAGTTCCATAACGGACGTTCCATTCTTTATCTGGCTCCGTTTTATTATTGTGAAACCGGCGTTGCCGCCCGTCTGGCGGAACTGGCCCGTGCCAGGCTAAAACCGGTGACGATCGATGCCATGAAAGCCTTGGACCGGTTTTCAGCGGAGCATCGGATTCAACTGGCTCCCAATCAGCGGGAAGCCGTGTTGAAATCCTTGGACAACGGTTTGATGGTGATTACCGGAGGGCCCGGTACCGGTAAGACCACGATTGTCAAAGCTATTTTATCGTTGTTGAAAAAAGCCGGGCTGCGGTCGGCGCTGGCCGCGCCTACCGGGCGGGCTGCCAAACGGTTGGCCGAAGCCACCGGTGAACCGGCCCAAACCATCCACCGATTATTGGGATTCGGCAGCGAAAAAGCGGACGGCGGCCGATTTCGGCATAACGAATCGGAACCTCTGGATGCCGAAGTGTTGATCGTTGACGAGTTTTCCATGGTGGACTTGATGCTCTTTTATCATCTGCTCAAAGCCATTGCTCCAGGCACCCGGCTGATTATGGTCGGGGATGTGGACCAATTGCCTTCAGTGGGTCCGGGAACGGTGCTCAGGGATTTGATTGCTTCCGGCCAGATTACGGCCGTGCGGCTAAATGTTATTTTCCGGCAGTCCCGGGAGAGTATGATCGTGGAAAATGCCCACCGGATCAACCGGGGAGAATTTCCACAATTGGTCAAGTCCAAAGATTTTTTCTTTATGCCCGAGGAGAAACCGGAAAACATCGTTCAGCTTCTGCCGGATTTGATCAGTCGGCGGATTCCCGGTTATCTGCATTGCGATCCCGTGGAGGATATTCAAGTATTGGCGCCGATGCGGCGGACCTTGACCGGCGTGGACCATCTCAATCAGGTGTTGCAGGAAGCACTCAACCCGAAGCAGCCGGAAACCTTGGAATTTCGCTATGGATCGCAGGTTTTTCGTTTGGGCGACAAAGTGATGCAGGTAAAAAACAACTATCAAAAGTTGGTTTTTAACGGAGATATCGGTCGGATTCGGGAATTGGATCCGGAAGAACGACGATTGGTTGTCGGGTTTCAGGAAGTCGAAGGCGAACGGCTGGTCGAATATGAAGAAGATGAAGTGGATCAATTGGTCCTGTCCTATGCCATTTCGGTCCATAAAAGCCAGGGAAATGAATACCCGGTGGTGGTGATGCCTGTTACCACCCAACATTTTTTGATGTTACAACGGAATTTGCTTTATACTGCGGTGACCCGGGCCAAAAAGATGGTGGTCCTCATCGGCACTAAAAAAGCCATTGCTATCGCAGTCAATAACAACCGGATCGAAGAACGGAATTCATTGTTGCAAAAACGTTTAATCAGTGCATTTCAAGGGGAAGCCTGAACCGGTTCAACCGGAGGTGTGTGCTTTCAATGCTTTCACCCCGATACTTTATCATGGCGGCAGTCGGGCCGGGACTTCCGGCGAAAGTCGCTGTCAGCAGTCATCCTCCGACGGACGCCGGCTGTTTGGCGGCTGCCGGATATCGGGAAATCTGGTTGATTCAACCGCCGCTGCCCTTATGGATCGCAGAAAAAGTCGGAGCTCAACTCGGAACGGGAAAATTGCCGACCACTCCTAAAGCCTTTCAAAAGCAGGCGGTGTTTTATTTGGAACCCTATATTTCCCGGCGGCTGATCCGGCTGGTGGTTGAACCCATTTCGGAGGGCATGGCGGCAGAGACGGTTCCTTCCGGCCTGGAACGTTTGTTTCAGGGCAGAATCGTGCTGGGGACCGAAATACCTGCCGTTGTCCGGGAAAACGGGTATGACCTTCCCTGGGATCCCGAAGTATGGATGCAAGGGCTGGTGGCTCAGGGGAAGGTCCGGCGGAAGGCGGCCGTCACCAGAGAATCATGGGGCAGCGTTCTATGCCGCCGTTGCGGTTCCCGGGAAGGCATCCGCGAGGAATATTGCTATCTATGTGGCAGTACTGACTGTCTCACTTGTTACAATTGCCAATCCATGGGATTGGCCAAAAGCTGCATACCGTTATATTCGGCGGATGATCACGAAGAAAAAGCGGACGAACGGCCGGTTGTTCCGATACTGGATTTTGAACTGACGCTGCCGCAACGGCGGGCTGCCGAACATCTTGAAGCTTTTTATCTTACCGAAGCCTCCCGCTTTTTAGTGTGGGCTGTTTGTGGCAGTGGGAAAACCGAGGTAAGCTTCGGTATTGTAGCAAAAGTGTTGTCCGGGGGCGGCCGGGTCTTATTTGCCATCCCCCGGCGGGATATCGTCATTGAATTGCTGCCCCGTTTTGAGAAAGCCTTCCCCGGCGTTTCCGTTGCCGCCTTATACGGGGGAAGCGGAGGACGGTGGGCGGAAGGGTCGCAGTTGACGCTGGCGACCACCCATCAATGTCTTCGGTTTTACCACCGTTTTGATTTGGTGGTCCTGGATGAAGCCGATGCGTTTCCCTATCAAGGAAGCCATATGCTGCATTATGCGGTGGAACGGGCCGTAAAACCCGGCGGAAAACTGGTTATTATGACGGCTACGCCTTCCCGGAACCTGATTGAGCAAGCGGAAGCGGGAACGCTTCCTTCTGTTTCGATTCCTGCCCGGCATCATGGGCGGCCGTTAGTGGTTCCGGCCCATCGGCCCATGGCGCTGCAACCGTTGGCCGAAGGCCATCAATGGCGGATACCGGAGCCTTTGGAAACGCTCATTCGGGAATCGGCGGGGAACGGGCGGAAACTATTGATTTTTCTGCCCACTCTTCCGTTGGTGGAGGTGGTCGGTCGACAGTTGGTCCTTTGGGGCGCAAAACACGGGATATGCGGAGATTGGACCCATTCCCGCAGGGAAAACCGGACAGATGTGAAGCATCGCTTGCTTGACGGGAAGTTGCATTTTGTCGTCACATCCACCGTTTTTGAGCGGGGAATTACCATTCCCGATGTGGATGTTATCGTTCTGTATGCCGATTATGATGCCGTTTTTGACAGCCGCACATTGATTCAGATCGCCGGCCGGGCGGGACGGCACGGGGATCCGGCAGCCGTTTATTTCGTTTCCAAAACGGTGACCCGCGCCATGAAAGATTGCTGTGATACCATCCGCCGAATGAACGGGGAAGCGGTTCGTTTGGGATATATTCTGCCGGAAGTTGAAAGACGCGACAGTTTTTAACAATTTATTAATTTTATGCAATTTACCGGTTCTAACTGGTATTTAAGTAAAAATGAAGGGCTGTTTTGGGAAAAATTAGGACTTTGGGCATATAAAAAAAAACCGGAAAGTGTCGAAGATCAGAAATGAAGTTGGCAGATTTGAAAAAATTAGTGACAGAAATCGGCCAAGGCGCGGTAGAGCTGGTTTTTCCGGCAGAACCGGTTTGTCCGGCATGTGGCCGAGAGCCCGGGTTATACCGGGGATTGGGGAGGCAATGTCTAAAACGGATCGTCCTGATCGTGCCTCCCATCTGTAACCTATGCGGCAGGATGCTTCGGTTGAATAAAGCGTCCGACGGAAAATGCCAAGAATGTTGTGGGACAGCATATTATTTCAGCAAGGCCCGGGCAGTGGCCATGTACGAGGGGGCCTTACGGGAATATCTGGCCGAGGTTAAATACAGATACCGCCCAGATTTGGGAATGGCCTTGGGCGAATTGATGGTGGAGTGGCTGAAGGCCTATCCGAAATATGGTAAATTTGATTTAATAATTCCAGTTCCGATACACCCTCAAAAATTGGCGATAAGAGGGTATAATCAGGCGGAATTATTATCTATTCCGCTTCAAAGACACTTGGGGATTCCGGTAAAAAGCGATATAATTATTAGGCGTAAATTGACAGAAACGCAAAACGCTTTAGACAGAGAAAGCCGCTTTTCCAATGTCAGACAAGCTTTCCAGGTCGTTCGGCCCGGGGCTTTGACCGGGAAATGCGTGTTGCTCGTCGACGATATTATGACCACAGGAGCTACTGCATCGGAAGTTTCCCGGATGTTGCTTCGTGCCGGAGCGTTGGATGTGAAGCTGTTGACGTTGGCAGCAGGAGTTATCGATAAGCAGTGGCTACATCAGTGAAGCAAAGGGGAAATTCAAATGGATGTTCGAAATTGCAAACGTTGCGGGAAAATCTTCCAATACAAAGGGAACTCGATTTGCCCCAATTGTGTCCAACAGGATGATGAAGATTTCCGCAAAGTCCGGGAATACATCATCGCCCATCCCAATTCGACGTCGATCGAAATCAGTAAAGCGACCGACGTTGAACTGAAGACGATAATCCGGTTTCTACGGGAAGGCCGTTTGGAGTCCGAATACATCAATGGTTCGGATTTGGGATTGGAGTGCGAAAAATGCGGTCGGCCCATTGATAGCGGCCGCTATTGTGAAACCTGTCTCAATGAGTTGCAAACCGGGTTTTCACAGGCAGCGCGTCAATTAGATGTCAAAGTTGTTGAACGGTCGAGACCCAAGTCAGTGGTCCATACGTATGACAATATTCTTAATAAGCGCAAATAACCAAGTTTATATAGGATTTTGATAGGGAAAAGAGGTGAGTTCGGATGATAATCTCTGCGGGTCAGGTCCAAAGCCTGTTAAGATTGCAATTGGGTTCTTACCATAAGAGCAATCCGGTAACGGCTGTTTCCGGTTTAAAAGCGGATACCCTGGAACTTTCCAATCGTGCCAAAGAAATGCAATTGGCAAAAGAAATCACTCTAAAGTCTGCTGACGTTCGTGCCGATAAAGTAAATGAATTGAAGAAACAGATTAAAGAAGGTAAATACCAGGTATCCGCAGCAGACATCGCTGAAAAGATGATCGATCGGAGCCTGGTAGACGTGCTTGCCAGGGGGTAAATCCGATGTCCGATCAAGAACTACGTTCATTACTCGAACAAGAAATTGATATTTTAAGGCAATTGAACGCTTTAAGTCTTGCTAAAAAAGAAGCTTTATTAAAGGATGACCTGGATGCGTTGTCCGAGATCGTGCTCAAGGAGGAGAAATTAACCGAGTCATTCAAAGAAATTGATGACGCCTGTTCACCACAGGTGCAATTTTTTTTAAGCGCACATGCGGATGAAATGCATTATCCTCCGGACATTAAAGAGCTGTTGCTGGAAGTTCGGCAACTGGCGACGCAACTCCGTGCTTCCAACCAATTTAATCAGGACTTGATTACCGATGCCCTGAATCTGGCGAGATTTATGCTGAATTCATTATTGCCTACCGAAGATAAAACCGTCGGGACATATAGCAGTTCCGGAAAGACGGTTAACAAACATATTGTCAACCCACATCTGCTGGATTATAAGGGGTGATATGAAATGGGTTCTACTTTCGTCAGTATTGAAACTGCCGTTCGTGCGCTTCGTGCCAATCAAGTGGCATTGCAATTAACCGGACAAAATATCGCCAACGCCGACACGCCGGGCTATTCGCGGCAAGTTGCGGTGATGGCGGCAACCGCTCCCTATTCTTATCCGGGGCTGACCCGGTCGATGACTGCCGGCCAAATCGGAACCGGAGTCGAAGTGACCCAGATTCTCCGCATGCGGGATTCGTTTATCGATGCGCAAATCCAGGGCGAAAGCTCTCTCAAGGGCGAATGGGAAAAACGTCAGGAAATATTGGAATATTTAGAAGTTGTATTTAATGAACCTTCCGATTCAGGGCTGAGCACCCGGATGAACCAATTCTGGGATTCGCTGCAGGAACTGGTCACCCGTGCCGATGATTCTTCCGTCCGTTCGGCGGTTCGGGAAAATGCCGTGGTTTTTATTGAAAGCATTCAGCAAATCCATAAACAATTGGTGGACTTGCAGCAAGACTTGGATTTTCAGCTGTCGGTCATCGTCGGCCAAGTCAATACCATTGCCACGCAAATAGCCAATTTAAACGAAGTTATCGGCAAAGTTCTGGGCAGCGGCCAATCGCCCAACGATCTGTTGGACCAGAGGGAACAGTTGGTGCAACAGTTGGCGGAATTGGTGAATATCAGTGTGACTACCGACCAAAACGGCCGTTATAACATTTTGGTCGGCGGCTCCATATTGGTAGCGGGCGATTATGTTTCCCCGTTAACCACCAAGCTGAATATGGAAAATCAGGGACTGCAGGAGGTCATCTGGCGGAATAACGGGTCCAGTACGGTGATTACCGGCGGAAAACTCAAAGGCTTGCTGGATATGCGGGATAAAGAGGTTCAACATTATATTGATTCAATTAACGCTTTCGCATCGACGCTGATTAGAGAATTTAACGCGATTCACATGAGCGGTTACGGGCTTAACAATTCGACGAATAAACGCTTTTTCTCCGGTACGGATGCTTCGGATATTGGCATCGATCCGGAAATCTTGGCCAGTTTAAACAATATTGCCGCTTCGGTCAATGTATCCACCGACTCTCAGTATCCCAGTGGAGCGCCTGGAAACGGAGAAAACGCTTTAAAATTGGCCCAGGTGATCAGCCAGATGAAGCTGATGAACGGTGGTACGGCCACCCTTTCCCAATTTTACAATGAATTGATCGCCAAATTAGGGGTGGACGCCGAGAAGGCCAATACGACCTATGAAAATCAGGATGCTTTAATCAGTTATCTTAAAGAAAGACAGGAAAATGTGGCCGGTGTTTCTCTGGATGAGGAATTGGCCAATATGATTAAATACAGCAATGCATATAATGCGGCATCCCGGTACTTAACGACAATGGACGAGCTGTTGGATAGATTGATTCAGGGAACTGGCGTTGTCGGACGATAAAAAAGGTGGGTGATTGCTTTGAGAATTACGGAAAAGGTTATCAATAACAGTTTGACGCGCAATATCTCCAGCGCAATGCGGCGAATGGATAAACAATACACTCAACTTTCCACCGGCAAACGCATTCAATTGCCATCGGATGATCCGGTGGGTTTAATCACCAGTCTCAGGATGTACGATTCCATCCGTCAGAATGAACGGTATAAAACCAATTCGGAGACGGCCATTTCCTGGTTGGAAGCGACGGATGCCGCGTTAAACGAATTGACGTCGGTGTTGAACCGGTTGACCGAATTGGCGGTGGCCGCTGCCAACGGCATTCATACCGAAGATTCGCGTCAGGCGTATGAGGATGAAATTCGGCAGCTTCGTGAGCATGTCCAGCAAATTGCCAATACCCAGCATGAACAGAGGTATATATTCGGCGGGCAACAAACCAAAAAACCGGCGTATGAAAACTTTATCTATCAGGGGGATAGCAACCGGTTGACGGCTGAGATCGGCGGCGGTTCCACCATTGACTTCAGTTATTACGGGGAGGAAATCTTTCGTGATATCTTCCAACAATTGGAGGACTTCGCTAATCATGTGGATGTGGGTGATTACGACGCCATTACGGAAGTGGACATTGATAATATCCGGAATCAGTTGATCCACGTATTAAATATCCGTTCGGAGATCGGCGCCAAAGTCAACCGTTTGGAGAAAAACAACAGCCGTCTGGAATTGCTCGGGGTGCAGTATGAATCGCTGCTCAGCAAAATTGAGGATGTGGATTATGCTGAAGTGGTGATGCAACTGAAGATGCAGGAGACGGTCTATCAGGCGGCCCTTGGAGCCGGAGCCCGGATTATGCAAACGACCTTATTGAACTATCTTTAAATGATTGTAACTGATCCGCATCGGTGACGTTGCGATATTTAATGAATATTTCGGAGGACAGGGTGAAAGATAATGAACATGGAAACCAAGTTTTTCGGGGAAATTGAATTTTCGGAAGAAGACATTATTCATTTTAAACAGGGGTTGCCCGGTTTTAGGGAGGAAACGCAATTTTTGTACTTAACGCCTTCCGACTCCAAATTTTCCTGCCTGCAATCGGTGAAAACCCGTGAGGTTGCGTTCATTACGATTTCACCGTTTATTGTCTGCTCTGACTATGATTTCGAGCTGGATGACGACTTGGCTGCCGAGTTGGGACTTTCCACCCCCGAAGAAGCCATGGTTTTAGCGATAGTCACCGTACCACCGGGAGAGCCCAAGAAAGCCACGGTTAATCTGCAAGCGCCGGTTGTTTTAAACTTACATAAAAAAACAGGATGCCAAGTTATCATTAATGACTTGCGATATCCGCTTCGTTTACCGCTTTGGAAGGAAGAAAATGTTGAAACGACGGCCGGTGTAAAATAAAGGGAAGAAATTTTGTCTGGCATGAAGGATCTTTTTTTGGACTTGGAGAATAATACATACGTTCCGATCGCGGAAAATGTGGTTCAAGGGGGATTCTCATGCTGGTACTTACCAGAAAGAAGAATGAAAGCATTATTATTGGTGATGATATTAAAATCACCGTTGTTGAAGTAAAAGGTGACCAAATCAAACTTGGAATCACCGCCCCCAAACAGATATCGGTTCACCGTGAAGAGATTTACTTGGAAATTCAAAGAGAAAACCAGTTGGCTGCCCGTTCCAGGACGGGATTGGAGGAATTAAATGTCATCTTTGAGATGAAGGGAAAATAATTTTAAAAGCGTATAAAAAAGAGGAGCAATCCTCTTTTTTTTGTGATAATTATTTAAATAATTTGACAAAGATGTCGATATTAGTATTGAAGTTGGTGACATTTAAACGATGGCGAGGTATTGGCGATGATGTTTCAAGTTAAAAATAACGACCCCAAACTGGGGCAGATAATAAACGAAACCGTCCATTCCATGGTTTCTTATCTGGAACGGGCGCTGCCGGAGCTTTCCGGACTGGCTTCCGAGTTTTACCAAGGGGCGGATGAAACGACGTGGGAAACCTTCGGCCATTTTTTGGACGGGATTGGTTGGATTATGAGCGTTCTTGAAGAGCTCTCCAATCCGGAACTAATCGAGAACCCCGAAGGAGTTTCTCATCGGTATAATGATATCAGCGGGAATATCCGGGAACTTCAAGAGGCGATGGAAAACTCGGATCTGATCGCCATTGCCGATATTCTTCGCTACGAGATGATTCCTTTGTTGGAGACGCTGAAAGAGGAAATGGAAGACGCTGCGAATTCCCGGGTGGTACCTGATGATCTTAACTGAAAATCTCAATATTCTGGCCCGCTGCTTTCCTGAAGCGAAGCGGGCGTTGGAGGCTCAATCCTCTCTGCCGCCCCAATTACGCTTAAGCCGAATCGATCCTCCCCAAAGCAAATTTCCCACTTTAACCGTTGAAAAAGAAGGCAAATCCCTTTATATTCACAGCAAATATAACCCTTATGAAGAAGCGGAGCGTTTGTTGGACGGGTACGCCATTGACAGCACGCGCCATGTGTTCTTCTATGGCATGGGGCTGGGTTATCATCTCGAAGTTTTCGCTCGACGGTTTCCCGAGGTGAAATATACCGTCTTTGAACCCTTTCCGGAAATTGCCGCCCAGTGTCTTGCGATCCGAAAATTGATGGAAATGGGCGGGAAAAATTTGCAGGGTTTTTATACCGGGAATACCTTTGAAGGTACGGCGAGATTCCTGATGAATTTCGTAAATTCCGTCAATGAGCAGGTGTTGTTCATTCCGCTGCCGAGTTATGAACGGATCTTTGCTGAACAGTACCGAGAGTTTGTAAAGCTCTTTGAAGAGATCGTTTTTATGAAGCGTACCTACATCAATACCAGCTTGAAATACCAGAAAAAATGGATGGGCAATGCCATTCGCAATTTCAAATATTTATTGGAGACGCCTTCCATTTTTACCTGTAAACGTTTTTATGACAAACCGGCAGTCATCGTCGCGGCCGGTCCGTCGGTGATGGATGAGATCGAAAATCTCCGGCACATTAAAGAAAAGGGATTAGCTTATATTTTTGCGGCGGGTTCCGGCCTTCATCCGCTGTTGAACCACGATATTCTCCCGGATGCCGCTTTTTCATACGATCCCAATGACAATACCCTCGTTTTCCAGCCAGTGTTAGAGCGGCATATCGATTCGATTCCGCTTTGTTTTGGGAGTTCGGTGGGTTTCAGCCGGTTAAACGATTATCCGGGGCCCAAGTATCATTTTATTTTGAGCGCGGATACTCTGTCTCCGTATTATCTCAAAGAGGTCGACGGAAAGGTTCCGGAACCGGTTTTAGATTCTCCGACCATCACCGCGGTGATACTTCAAATCGTGTGTAAACTTGGCTGCAATCCCATTATTCTGGTCGGCCAAAACCTGGCTTTTCGGGGGGATATGCGATATGCCAGTGGCATCAGTTATTACGATCCCAGAGTAACCGAAGAATGGCTGAAAGACGCTTATTTGGTCGAGGATGTGTCCGGCGGGCAAGTCTATACCAACGATTCTTACCGTCTGATGCGGGAAAACCTGGAAGTATTAATTCAATTGTATCAGGATAAAGAATTTATCAATACGACCCGCGGCGGAGCCCGGATCAAAGGCGCGCCGTTTATCCCGATGGAAGAGGTGATCCGGAAATACCTGATCGAAGGGGTTGCGACGGATCCTTGGCCGAAAGAAAATGCCCAAAGCTATGATATTCCATATTTACTGTGGCAACAGGAGGTTATGGAAAGGGAGTATCTGGCGTTTAAAACGATCCGGCAGGGTATTTCCGAAAGTTTTCAGCAAATGGTGGCGCTTGTTCAAAAACGCTATCATTCCAAATTGGAGACTACGCTCAATCAATTTAACAAACAATTGAAGGCTTTGACGGGCAATCAATTTTTCCGGGTGTTTTTAGAGAAACTGGTGCAATTGCAGGTTGAGCAATTAAACCGGCAGATGCCGGAGATTGCGGCGGAAACGGACTTGATCGCCAAAGCCAAACGCATCGGAGAGGTTTTTGCACCGTTTATCCAAGCCCTCTCTGAAGAGTTTGCCTGGATCGAGCCCCAGTATCGGCAATTGGCCGATGTTATCAAGGAGTATCAATCATAAAATTATGATCAAAGCGAGGCATGCCCATGTTTGATGACAAAACCATTCTCATTACCGGCGGTACCGGTTCTTTCGGGAAAAAATGCGTGGAGATCCTTTTAAAACGTTATAAATTGCGGCGTTTGATCGTTTTTTCCCGGGATGAGTTGAAACAATATGAGATGCAGCAGACATTCAACCAACCCGAAATGCGATATTTCTTGGGGGATGTCCGGGACCTGAGCCGCTTGAAACAAGCCATGCGGGATGTGGATTATGTGATTCATGCTGCGGCGTTGAAACAAGTGCCGGCAGCGGAATACAACCCGTTGGAATTTGTTAAGACCAATATTAACGGCGCCGAAAACGTGATCCAAGCCGCCATCGAGAGCGGAGTCAAAAAGGTGATGGCTTTATCGACAGACAAATCGGTGAACCCTATCAATCTGTACGGTGCCACTAAAATGGTCTCGGACAAGCTGTTCATTGCGGCCAACAATATGGCAGGAGGTCGCGTTACCCGCTTTGCGGTGACCCGATACGGGAATGTCATCGGTTCTCGGGGCTCGGTAGTGCCTTATTTCAAAAAGTTGGTGGCCGAGGGGGCTAAAGAACTTCCCGTGACCGATCTGCGGATGACCCGTTTTTGGTTTACGTTGGAAGAAGGGGTCGATTTTGTCCTCAAAAACTTTGCCCGGATGCAGGGTGGAGAGACCTTTGTTCCCAAGATCCCTTCGATGCGCATAACGGATTTGGTCGCTTCCTTCGGAGAAGATATCCGTCCGAAGGTGATTGGCATCCGGCCCGGGGAAAAACTGCATGAAGTGATGGTCCCGGCGGATGCTGCCCATTTGACTTTGGAATTTCATGATCATTATGTCATCAAGCCGACTATTAACTATTTCGAACAGATCGATTATTCGGTGAACCTGTTGGGAGAGAAGGACAGTCCGGTGCCGGACGGATTTGAGTACCGCTCCGACAATAATCCGGTGTTTTTGACCGTTGAACAATTGAGGGAGTTGAATCAAAAGTGCTAATTCCGTATGCGCGGCAGGACATTAATGAACAAGATATCCAGGAAGTTGTCGCTGTGCTCCAATCTCCATGGTTAACGCAAGGACCGGCTGTTCAGCGATTTGAACAGGCGGTCGCTGATTATTGCGGGGCCAAATATGCTGTTGCCGTCAACAGTGCTACGTCGGCGTTGCACATTGCCTGTTTGGCGGCGGGGTTGGGCCCTGGAGACCGGATGTGGACGTCGCCGAATACATTTGTGGCTACAGCCAATTGCGGCTTATATTGCGGGGCTGAGGTTGATTTTGTGGACATTGATCCGCTGACCTATAATCTGAGTCCGGCAGCATTGGAAGAGAAACTGGCGAGGGCCGCAGAAAAGGGACAACTGCCCAAAGTGGTGATTCCGGTCCATTTTGCCGGCCAGTCCTGTGCTATGGATAAGATAGCCGCGCTCGCCAAAACTTATGGTTTTACCCTTATCGAAGATGCTTCCCATGCCATTGGCGGAAGTTATTTGGGAGAGAAGATCGGCTCCTGTGCATTTTCGGATATGGTGGTTTTCAGCTTTCATCCGGTCAAGATTATCACTTCCGGAGAAGGCGGGATGGTCCTCACTAACAATCCGGAGTTATATCAAAAACTGCTCCGCCTTCGTTCCCACGGGATCACCCGGGAGCCGGAGTTTATGACGAAGGAAGCGGACGGGCCTTGGTATTATCAACAAATTGAATTGGGATATAATTACCGGATGACCGATATCCAAGCGGCTCTCGGTTACAGCCAGCTCCGGCGGCTCGAGGAATTTGTCAGCCACCGTCATGTGTTGGCGAACCGATATAACCGACTGTTTAAGGATTATCCGTTGACATTGCCTTGGCAGGATCCCAATGGCTTTTCTGCTTTTCATCTTTATGTAATTCGTTTGCAGACCGACCGGATTGACAAAACCCATCGGGACGTTTTTGAAAACTTGCGGGAGAAGGGGATCATGGTCAATCTCCATTATATCCCGGTCTATACCCAGCCGTATTATGAAAACCTCGGGTTCAAACCCGGCCTGTGCCCGGAAGCCGAGCGGTATTACCAAGAGGCCATCACCCTTCCTTTGTATGCTGCGTTAACCGAAGAGGAACAGGATCAAGTCGTAGCCGCGTTGGGAGAAGTGTTGGGGGTAACGGCTGTAGTTGATAGTTTAAAGGGGTAAGGGTACTGGGTCTTAGGTACTAGGTTTAGATAGGAACACTGCGCATTCCTTCCAACACCCAGAATCCAGGACCTAGAACCTAAAACTTATTCATGTCTCTTGCTTCACGCCTGAACTGTGCACTTTGTATTGCAACCGGAATTCAGCACTCAATGCGTAAACTGTCAACTGTCAACTAAAGAAAAGAGGTGGACCCATGTCTGTCGTAATCATCGTCCAGGCCCGGATGGCGTCGACGCGACTGCCGGGGAAAATACTAAAGCAGGTATTGGGGAAAACTCTGCTGGAATATCAATTGGAGCGGTTGCAACGGGTAAAGTCGGCGGACCGGATTGTGGTGGCCACGACGGATCACGGTGAAGAAAAGCCCATCGTGGATGTGTGTGACCGCTTGGGTGTGGATACGTTTCGGGGATCGGAAAGCGACGTTCTGGCCAGGTATTACGGAGCGGCCACCGCTTTTCACGGGGATACGGTGATCCGGATTACATCCGATTGCCCTTTGATCGACCCTGCGGTGGTCGACAGGGTCGTCGGTTTTTATTTGACCCATCGAGACCAATACGATTATGTTTCCAATACTTTTCCGGAATTGACTTATCCTCGGGGGATGGACACGGAGGTTTTTTCCTATAAAGCCTTGAAAGAAGCCTTTTTAGAGGCTGAAGACCAGCCGGAGCGGGAGCATGTGACTATCTTTATCAAACGTCGGCCGGAACGGTACCGAATCAAAAATTTGCCCTATCACCGGGACGAGAGCCATTACCGGTGGACCGTGGATACTCCGGAAGATTTTCATTTGATTGAACGGATGATCATGGCGTTATATCCCGAGAAGCCCCAATTTACGCTGGAAGATTGCCTGGAATTGATGGCCCGGCATCCGGAGTGGGCCCGATTGAATGCGGATGTAAGGCAGAAAGTGGTGAAATAACGGGTTGGGATCAATGAAAAATGTGGTTATACGGGTTGACGCATCATTGTCCATCGGGACGGGGCATGTCATGCGTTGCCTCACGCTGGCAGGGAAGCTTTCGAAGCAAGGAAAGAAGGTCTTTTTCGTGACCCGGGATTGGCCCGGCAATATGGCTGCGCATATCCGGGAAAAAGAGTATCCGGTATCGCTTTTGCCTGCCCTTCATGGCGCCTCGTCCCAATCCGAGTTGCAGTTGGCGGCCGAAGTATGGCAGGAAGATGCGGCTGAGACCGGAAAATGCATTGAGGGACTGCAACTGGATACCGAAGATATTTTACTGGTGGTTGACCACTATGCCCTGGATGAAAAGTGGGAAAGGGCGTTGCGGCCGATGGTCCGGAAAATCATGGTCATCGACGACTTGGCGAACCGGCCCCATGATTGCGATATTTTATTGGATCAAAACTACTATAAAAACATGGAAGGGCGTTATCAGGGCTTGGTCCCGCCTCATTGCCGCTTGAAGCTGGGGCCAAAATATGCGCTGTTGCGAGAGGAGTTTTATCATGCCCGAAAAAAATTAAAGGTGCGGGATGGTGTGGTCCGGCACCTGTTTATCTTTTTCGGAGGAAGCGACCCGACCCAGGAGACGATGAAGGCTTTGCGCGCCGTGGAACGGCTGAACCGCCCGGATCTGTCCGTGGACGTGGTGGTGGGCGTCTCCAATCCCCATCGGGCTGAGATTGAACGGTTCTGCAACCGGCTGTCTTCCGCGCTTTTCCATTACCAAGTGGACAATATGGCAGAATTGATGGCCGGTGCGGATCTGGCCATCGGAGCCGGAGGTACGGCCATCTGGGAGCGGTGTTTTTTGGGCTTGCCGTCGCTTGTGATCGCGGTGGCCGAAAATCAGGTGGAGACGGTAAAAGCACTGGCTGAGGCCGGGGTCGTTGTTTATTTAGGCCAGCATGATCAAGTCAGCGTGGAAAGAATAACTGATGCGTTGCAGCAATTAATGGGGGATCCGCGGCGGTTGGTGGAGTTGAGTCGCCGGGGAATTGGAATGATTGAAGGGACCTTGTGAAATACAAGGTCTTTTTGGTTTTCTGAAATGAGTACGTAAATAAAGGCCTGGCTAGGGTTGTCCGGAAAATTCCTGTAACAAAAGTTAGGCGAATTGCCGATAAGAATGAATGTGAGATTGATTGAATTTTGTCAGTACCTGTTAATGGAGTGATATAGTTGGGGATGACAATTAAACAGTCTACCTTAAAACGAGGGCTGTGTATTGGATGCGGCATTTGCAAAGTTGTGTGCCCAACCAATGCCATTGCGATAGAATATATAAAAAATAAGGAATTCAAACCATATATTTATCAAGAAAAGTGCATCGGATGCTCCTTATGTAATAAGTATTGTCCTTTGGCATGGAACAAATTAAGCTCTGAAGCTGAGGTAATTCATGAAAAAGGAGGAGAGTTCGGTCTGGAAGACGCTACATTTTTATTGGCCTGGGAGACGGATCCGGCTCTGCGTGTCAAAAGTGCTTCGGGGGGGGTTGTCAGTGCGTTTGCTAAATGGCTTTTAAGGACGAAAAAGGTTGACAGTGTGATCCATGTTGAATATCGGGAAGGTGCCATCGGTGAAATTCATTATCAAGCATCTGTCAGTGAAACAGAAGAGGAAGTTGATGCCAAAAGGAGCTCATTTTACTTTCCAATTGAATATTCGGAAATCCTTTTAAAATTTAGAAAGCTTAAAAGGAAAATCCTGATAATCGGTGTTCCGTGTGTTATTAAAGCGATGACCGAATTATTTATGAACCATCCGGACTATCAGAAAAATACCATTTATGCCATCGCTTTGGCTTGCAGTCACAATGTCAATGGTCAATTCATCGATTTTTTGGCGGAATCTTTGGGAATTGGAAGGAATCAAAAGTTTAAAGTGAATTTACGAAATAAAGATAATATTTTGGATGCCAATAACTTTAATAATCACTTTTTTTCTGAACGAAGTGATTTGTGCAAAATTAACCGATATAAATCGCTTTTTACAAAGATGTGGCGAAATTATTTTTTTGCGTTGAATGGATGTCATTATTGTGCCGATTTTTGGGGATATAAAGCAGATATTACAGTGAAGGATGCTTGGGGCAAATGGGCAGAGGATCCCTTAGGAAAGAGTATCGTGGTAATTCGAAATGCAAAATTGTTAGAATGGGTTAGAAATATACCGGAGATTCAGTTTGAATATTTAGGGAAAAATCAGGTTCAGCAATCTCAATATGGGACAGTGGAATATAAACAAATTCTGGCTGTACATCGTTTGCAGAAACCGTTATGGTCAAGAAAAAATATAAAGAGTCAGTTTGTTAGATATAAATTCTTTAGTTTTTTTTCTAAGATTTTATATTGTAAATTTGGGTATCAGATTTCCCAAAAGATACTTTTTACAATGATGAAAATTCTGGATGGACAAAAAAAGATCTTTGCGAAAATTCGGTCAATTTATCATGGATTGATGAACATTACTTCAAACCAACGATCCAAGCCGTTTCAAAAGATCTTAGTATTAGGCGGTTACGGTTATGGTAATACCGGTGACGAAGCTCAGTTAAGTGCTTCTTTAAAACTACTTAAAGAAGAGTTTCCTGATGTCTAAATTAAAGTATTAACTCCTGACGAACATCGCACTTTTCTGGAACATAATCATCCTTTGGTGGGACCTGCTCCGCGAAAGGCGTTTTATGATTCGGATATTTTTAATTATTATTGGTTGCGTAATCGCTGTAGCAAATTCAAGTTTTGGTTGATCTCTGTACTTATCTATCTTAACGCTTATTTGGTACGTGCCAATTTTCCTACTGCTTTTCTAAATGCGAAGAGGGCAAGTTTACTCGAGGAGATCAAATCCAGTAGTCTGATTTATTTTTGCGGCGGAGGTTACTTAACCGGGAAGACGCTGTCGCGGCTATGGGATAGTTGCGTAACAATCGCCATTGCTAAGGTATTAAAGATACCGGTATGCCTGTCCGGACAGACGATAGGTGTTTGGGGGAATCATTTTAACCGTAAAATTGCCAAATGGGGTTTGGGTAAATCTGATCTAATTTCGGTTCGGGATCCGGAAAAATCGTTAATGGCTTTAAATGAAATCGGTTTATCCGATAAAAACGTTTTTGTCACCCATGACGATGCGTTATTTTGCGAGAAGCTTAATGATGAACAAGCGGTGAATGGTTTATTATTAAATTCCGGGTTAACGATGGAGCAGATTGAAAAGGGCTTTATCTGTTTTCATATCCATTACTGGGAAGAAAGCAAGTCTTTTGACAAAACAGATTTGTTGGAACGTTTTGATCATCTTCTCTGTACTGTTACAGAAATGATCGATTTGCCAATTTTATTGATACCAATGATTAATAGTGATGAAAAGACTATGACTGACCTTATTGAAAAGTATCCCAGAAAAAATGTTTATATTTTGAAATATAATTATAGCTTTAAAGCGATCCGGGCGATAATTGGAAAGAGCAAATTATGTATCACATTAAAACATCATCCGATTATATTTGCTTTGGGAGAAAAGGTACCGATAATCAGTTTGGCATTTGGCGATTATTATCATCATAAGAACAAAGGTGCACTGAAACTGTTTGGTTTGGAGGATTACAATATTGAATTGGAAGATTCATCATATCTTGAAGGTTTCAAAGAAAGACTGAAAGATGTTTTGGAAAATCGCAATGCTATCATCGATAAGATTGAACGAAGATTAAGTGAATTGCAAATAGTTCAACGTGATTTTGCCCGAAAGGTAGCTGAGGTTAGCGGTTATACTGAGTATAAGCGGAAATATTTTTACGAACGAGCATTAAATCTGTTTCGGGAAGGACGGTATGAAGAAAGCATTGCTATTTTGCTGAATGAAGATATATTTGCGAATGCTTTTCCATACCGTTTTATTCGTTATCTTTATATCGGTTCGGCGTATGAAAAATTATTTGAATATTTGAATATGAGAAAGCTCTTAATTATTTAAAAATAGCGGCTGAAAACTTGGAAAAGTTTGATAAATCCCTTAAAGGTTCGCTCTATTTTCATTTGGCCTTTTGTATGGAAAAATTAAGTGGCGATAGAGAGCAGATTAAAAAATATTACCAATATTGTTTGGAATATATACCCAATCATGGTGCAGCTCACCAAAGACTTGCTATCTTGAAAGGTAAGTAAAAGTCTCATCATGAGATGTAGATGAGAGAAAGGAGAATGTAATGTTTGTTTCGTTTTTGCTTCCGTATCGCGCTAAGTATTTAGATTCGGCTTATCTTTGGGTTTTTTATAAACAGCTGACTCATTTCAATTTAGATGAGATTGTATTTATCGGAAGTGAAAAATATTTTATCAAACCTTCAGAATTGTTCCAACAGGAACCGACCCGTTGGGAATTTGTACCAAATATCCAGGCTTATCATGAATATCGTATTCCAGAAGATGATAAGGTTGAGAGGGCAGAGAAATATATCATTCAAAGCAGTGAATTTTACCGATTGGAAGAAAAATTTTTATCGAACAATCAGGTATGGAAAGTCTTTATGACCCAAAGAGTTCCGGAGTTGGAGAATAAACTGACAGAGATCATGGAAGATATTTTCAAACGGCATAAGTCGGTTAATGCCATTTTAACCTGGTGCAATGTTCCAAGCCTGAGTTATGTGGCGCAAAAATTTAATGTCCCGGTGATTCACAATGAAATCGGGGCGCTTCGCAAACCGTTTTTTTTTCATACCGCTTATTTTGATTTTTCTGGGGTTAACGGCAATACGGAAGCAGATAAACGATATGAACAATTTCGACGCGAGCTTCGCTCCGATTTGAACGGTAAAATTCCCATGCTTCAGAGAGAAGAATTATTGTCTTTTATCACAAATGAAGAAAGCTATTCTCGCATTATGGCGGAGGATATCAATGAATATGATGTGGGACTTCCTCTTCAGGTTGAGGATGATTCCAATATAATCGCTTTTAGTAATGGATTAAACAATTTTGAATTGATCCATTTAACCACTAAACTTTTCCCCGGAAGGCTTTTGATACGAAAACATCCGGGAGGATATATGGATTATACTGACTCCCGTTTGGGATATGTCGACAAATCGCTTGATTCCATTCAATTCATCAAAAAATGCCGACAAATTGTTACTATTAATTCGAGTACTGCATTGGAAGCTGCCCTGTTAGGCAAAAAAGTAACGGTTTTCGGCGAAGCGTCATTTAAAATGCTTAGCGGTTTGGATGATGAGAGGCAAATTAGAGAGCGGCTTAACTTTCTTGTTTTTGGATACTTAATCCCTTATTCCCTACTTTTTGACAAAGATTATTATAATTGGAGACTTTCCGGGCCGTCGGAGACGGAGATTTATTTATATCACTATCATTACTATGTTCAAAACCGATTGGCCGCATTTGGTCGTTCAGTTAATGTCGGCAGCGGTTCGACGGGCAAGTCGTTCAGGAAGAAGACGCTGTATAGTTTCGATATTCTTGATAAGCACGGTCATTTGCAAGTGGTCAGAGGAGATTTATATCAGTCGGAGGACGGGTGGTTTTCATTACAGACCCGTCTAGAGATCAACGAGCCTGAAGTGGAAAAAATATTCTGGAGACCGACTTTGGAACTCCAGACTCGAATAAAGATAACCCGGGCTGAAATTAATTCAAATCCCGTAGTTCTTCTTCCGCACGATGTCTGGAGAACAGACGATAATGATTTGTTTATCGGTTGCCAACCATGTTATGAAATACCTGTTTTTGATAAAACGATGGATATCTTGATAGAAGGACGAATCACATTACTTGGCAGTTATGAAGCATTGCAAATTGCTTCAAATCGAAGGGAATTTGGACGATTATTTACATTGTTAAAACATATACGAGATAAAAAATTGGTTATTTTTGGGACGGGCTCAGCAAGTGAGTTCATAAGCCAGTATATTAAAGAACCTGTATATTATGTGGATAATGATTCGAAAAAATGGGGCCAATTTTTTCATCATGTATTGATAAAAGATCCGCGCTGCCTTGCTGATGAAGATCCCGAACAATTAGTTATTGTAGTGGCAAGCCAGTATTACCGGGAAATTGCCCAAGATCTTATACAGATGGGTTTTGTGGAAAATCTTCATTTTTGGGATGGAGTGAAATATTTCATGAATTAATTAACCCGATGATTGTTTAAATCAAATACTTTGATATTGGAGAGATGAATCGTTATGGAAAAACAAGCTATTGTTGTACTCGCATCGTATGATTATGAAAGTTTGCAGTTGACCTTGTTGGCTTTGGAGCATACTGTTGAAGAAGAGGTACCAATTGTTATCATTTTAAACGGAGCAAATTCAATTGCTGCTTCAAAAGTGGAGCTTGCAGCGAGGAGATGGGCAGCTTCCAAACCGGCATTGCGCTCAGTGGTAAGGCCTCTGTCTTACGGTCAAAAGCCTTTGTTTGCATTGCAGGAGATTATTCGTAATTTGCCGTCATTACATGGGGTTGACCGTATCTGCAAAATTGATGATGATGTGATTCCGTTAAAAAAAGGTTGGCTATCCAGCTTAGCTCGATGCTATGACGAAAAGATTAAAGCAACTAATAATAAACTTGGTTTTATAACTGGGTTGCTCAATAATAATTGTTGGGGTTTTGGCGAATTAGTTGAGCTTGCCGATAAAAGAGAAGAATATCGGCAAATTATGAATTATCAAAGCGTAGCCGGAGGGAACAGAGAAAAAATCGTTCAACCTGGGGAAATTGATCAAGGAATGTGCGGTACAGTATGGCAATACCCTTATTTGGCCCGTTGGATTCACAGTTGGACTTCCGTAACTCCCGAAAACTACATTGCTTTGACTGATAATCAACCGGTTAAAGAAATACCTCTGGATATTCATTATTCTATCGGTTGTATTTATTCCTCGAAAGACCTTTGGCTGAAATTAAACCCTGCTGAAAATACTTTTGACGAGTTGCTGATACATAATGTCTGTCAGCGGGAATCACTGACCAAATGGGCTGTGATGTCTGAACCCATGATTCATCTGTTTTATTTTTCGCAGCGTTTGGTCAATCACGATCAATTAGACGATATTTCTAACAGTCTCGCAATATTTTTTAATGATGACCGGTTTAAAATGATTGAACGCAGAAATATTGAAGACCTTGTTGCTCAACTTCAAGAGGATTCAACAAAAAATGCCCTTACAAGTACTCAATCTGCTAACCATAATCCAGTTGTGGATCGATTAAATCAATATTATCAGATCTTGAATAAGTGGCTTCGTATCAAACAGAGAAACCACAATTTGAGCGAAGTTCTTTTGAGGCAAGGATATCGGAATATTGCAATTTACGGTGCAGGCGAATTGGGGAAAAATCTTTTTGGAGAATTGCAACAAACACCAGTTAAGGTCCATTGTTTTATCAATCAAGGAGTATTCGAAACCACCTATATTGAGTATTTGGATATGAAAATACAGGTAATGGATATGCAGCATTTTTCCGATTATGAGAAAGAGAATTCGATTGATGCAGTGGTCGTCAGTCCCATTTTTGATTTTGCAGCGATAAAGGATTCGTTAGAGCAAAATATGATAGAATCCAAGACAATTTCTTTGGAAACGCTGGTAGATGACGTAGAAAACGGTTCTGCTTGATAATTGAAGTGTGCGGAGGAAATTATGGAGTCTCAAGCGATGTTATGGCAACATGATATTCATTTGTTACAGTTATTGCAGTTTGACACTGAAAAGATCAAGTTAATTAGTTGTGACATATTTGATACCTTAATCTTTAGGACGACGGTGACTCCGCATGATATTTTTTTGGTATTAGGCCAGGAAGCTAAAGAAAAGGGATTAATAAAGAATATTGAACCGGAAGAATTTAAAGAGCTTCGTATTATAGCAGAGAAAAAAGCGCAGTCAAAAAAGGAAAAAGAACAGGGGACCATTGAAGCCAATCTTTATGAAATTTATGACCAGATGCCTTTTGATGCTGAAGATAAAGAAAAACTGTTGGAATTGGAACTCCTTACTGAGAAAAAATGTATATACCTGAATCCGAGCATTGCTTCAATGTTGCGTTATTATTATGAAAAAGGGGTTTCTGTGGTCCTTCTCTCCGATATGTATTTATCCCGCCAGCAAGTGGAAGATTTACTGGTGTCCGTAGGATTTGACTGTGATATTTTGGATGACATCATTATTTCAAGTCAATATTTGGTAGCCAAGTGGAATGGGGGACTTTACCAAGTATTATTGGACAAATATCCTCATATATCGCCTTCGGCTATTGTACATATTGGCGATAATTATCAATCAGATGTTATCAATGCTTTGTCATGCGGTATTCATGCTATACATTATAATAGCCGCCAAGATTCGGGAAAAGCTTTTGAGTTGGAACGGTATTATAAAAATGCTTTGATTCCCGAATTATTTTTTCTGAGGAAATTGGCGGGCTCTTTATCCGGAGGAATAGAAGCGGGAAGGAGATTTTGGTTTGAATTCGGAGCTACAATTCTTGGCCCGTTTTTAAGTGTGGTTACAGAATGGGTAGTTGATAATGCTATTAATGATAATATCAAAAGAATTTATCCGTTAATGCGTGAAGGTATGATTATTAGCGAATTTATCAAAAATTCGCTGAAAGAGCGGAATATCATTGATATAACTGTGAGACCGCTTTATGTATCCAGGCGTTCTTCTTTTTTATCTTTCTTTGATGATATAGATGAGACAGTGATTAAAGACTACATTATGGCTCAGTCGTGGTCGCCTTTGGTGAGCGGGATTTTTACGCAATTAAAACTGGATAATGTTTATGAAAGATATGGAAACGTCAAGTTGCCTGATACCCACGAAATCATAATGGAATCTGGAAAAACGCTGTTTCAAGAGATAACAGAATATTTATGTCGACCGGATACGATTGGAAAAATACGAGAGACGATGTTAAATGATCAGAAACTTTTTTCTGAATATTTAATCCGGGAATATGGAATGGATTGCTGTCCGTTTATGACTGTGGATATCGGATATAACGGGACTATTCAAGCTATTATTGATCGTGTTTTACATAAAATGGGCTGTCAAGCCAATGGTACACATCTTTTATTTATCGGTAAATACAGTATTCTTGATAAAATTGTTGATGGAATGGATATTCGGGGATATATCAATGAAGTTACTTTGTGCAAGTCGTTTCAATCAAATCACTGGACTCCTGAGCTTGTTGAATCGCTACTGGCAGAATGCGTCGGTACCACTGTTGGCTATCAATGGGAGGATTCCGGTAAAATAGTTCCGATTTTGGAAAATACAGAAAGAAATTTGATGAATAAAGAAGAACGTGAAATTTGCCGACAAGGAATGTTGGTATTTCAGAAATTATTTCTTGATGTGATAAAAATAAAACCTTGGCTTAAGGAAGCTATTGGTTCCAAAAGGAAGCAATTGTTTGATATGGCTTTTCTGAGATTTATGGAGTATCCGACGCTAGAGGAAGCAAAGAATTTAGGTAATCTGTATTATGAAGATTCTTTTAGGGGTGGACTTTTTGAACCGTACTGTCCTGAACATTTAAATGAAATGGTGAGGAAGCTCGGGCCATCCGCCTTTTTAAAAGAAGAAAAAGTCAATGTGAATGTTTGGATGGCAGGAGTCGTCGAAAGAACGTATCCTAATTATTTCAGAATTCAACTTATCAAGCAGGCGGATCCTAATGGAAATTTGCTGAAAATGTTGAGATTGGCCCAACTGATATATAAAAAAAACATCAAAGAAGTAATTGTCTATGGTGCTGGTGAATTGGGAAGAGAAATGGTAAGAACTTTAAAATTAATGGGAATACGAATAAAATGTATTGTTGATAAAAAAAGCGTTTTATGGGGCAATCAAATTGAAGGCGTAAAGATATGTCCCGTCGACAGTGTCATTGAACCGGATATGCCAACTATTGTCGTTGCTTCATGTGCATTTGTTCAGGAAATCCGGGATACTGTTGAACAGATGTGTAGTCAGAAGGGGATTCAGGTGGATATTTTAGATTGTTTTCAAATCAATTCATCGGATTAAAAGTTTTCTTTAACTTTCAAATTAATTTTATCTATAGAAAGGTGAGAGTGCCAAGTGAGTAAAAAAGTCGCAGTTATCATTTGCAATTGGAATAGGAAAGATTATGTAGTGAATTGTATACGGTCGGTGTTGGAGTCCAGTTTCAAAGATTATGATCTTTATATGGTTGACAATGCTTCAACTGATGGTTCTGTTGAAGCGGTTAGAGAAACGTTTGGGGATAAAGTCATTTTAATTGAGAACCCGGAAAACAGAGGGGGTTCCGGAGGTTTCAATCGGGGGATGTCAGAAGCGTTAAAGGAGTCCTATAAGTATTTATATCTGTTAGATAATGATGTTGTATTGGATAAAAATGCTTTGAGTGAATTATATGGATATATGGAGCAGAATCCGGATGTGGGTATGGCCGGTTCGTTAATTTATGTTATGCATAATCCTCAACAAATTCAGGAATTAGGAGCTGTCATTGATTGGGATAAGTATTTCGTTAAACCTTATTATAAGGGGGAATATGATCGCGGCCAGTTACCGGAGTATCAGGAATGTGATTATGTACCGGCTTGCTCCGCTTTGGTGAGAGTTTCAGCGATTAAAAAAGTCGGATTGATGCCAGAAGAAAATTTTATTTATTGGGACGATATGGAGTGGGGTTATAAGTTTAAACTGAATGGTTACAGAGTTGTCGCCATACAAAGTTCTAAAGTATGGCATCGAACGGGCGGGGCTGGAAATACATTTATTGATTATTATTATTTGCGAAATCGTATTCGGTTTTTTGCGAAGTATTTAAGCAAAGAAAAACTGGTTGAATTTGCAAAAACACTATTGGATACTGTCATGCGGGCTATGTATTGCTCATATTTGAAGAATAAAACTCATAGTATTCGAACGATGTTGGGGGCTATTGATGATGCGTTGAGTAATGTTACGGGTAAAGCTGTTGAAGGTAGGATCTTTCCGTCTCAGCCAGAGGAATATAAGGTTCAAAATTTGCTTGCTGATAAGAAAAGAATAATTATCATTGAGCCAAATCTGGATGATGTCAATTCCAGAATGATAGTTCTGGAATGCATCATTAAAAAATTAATGTCCATAAAAGAAGGACTGGAGATTATAGGGGCTGTGAGTGATGTTATAGCTTCAGAAGCCAATAAAGATTTAAATTTCAGGCTTATCGATAAGAATGAAATCAATAATATTGATTGTGATTTGATTTTCCAATCTACTGAACATATTTTATCGAACATAAATGAATTGAATATGGATTATGTGTGGATAGATTGCTACTTAAATATGATTTGTGACGAAAAAGATTATTATGCAATAAAAGGATTTCAACATTTTTATCAAATTATTATGACTTTTATTTTACCTATATTTATGGAAAAATTGTTGAAGTTACGTTCTGTTTTATTAAACAGTGATTGATTTTTAATAGCTGCTGAGAATAATATGCAATCAGTGCTACTGTTTATTGGAGACTACGACGGAAATGATTTTAGGAATAATGTATGGTTTTTGGAATAACCTAAACGGCTTATTTTAGATTGGCATTAATCAAGAGAACACAACACCATTAACTAACCGCCAAAGCTAGGCATGACCATGTTATTATGGTTTTGATTCATTTGTAGGATTACCTGACGTGTAGGATGGATTTGTTTTTCTGCAGGGGTCTGGTTTGATGAAACATTATCGGATTTATCAAGGAACATTCGTTAGATAAAGTAATATTTTTTCATATGATTGTGATCTATATTCGCTTATAGCTACAATTATTAAAAATATTTGTTAGATAAAATTGTCAAAGGGACAGTTATTGTTTCTGATGAATATTACAATTATCCCAATTGGCAAAATCATAAGTATAGGCATTTTCTTTCATACCGCTATATTGTCGCAGGTTATCAGTAAGTTGCGGTAATTATCGAATAATTTGAATTGAAAGGCAAAGGGCATTTGTTCGATGGATAAAAAAATTGCGGTCGTTATTTGCAACTTTAATAAAAAAGATTATGTGATGCAATGTATTGCTTCGGTTTTTGCTCAGGACCTGCACGGTATATCGGTTTATGTTGTTGATAATGCCTCAACCGACGGTTCTTCGGAAGAAATTTCGCGAAAATTCAAAGATAAAGTCAATTTAATCAGAAATTTTGAAAATCTGGGCGGTTCCGGCGGGTTTAACACCGGTATCCGGGAAGCGCTTAAATGGGATTATCCCTATATCTATCTGTTAGATAATGATGTTATATTGGATTCCAAGGCATTATCCGAATTAGTTGATTACCTTGAATCTCATCCACAAACGGCCGTTGCCGGCTCAGCCATTTATTCCATGGACCATCCGGATGAGCTTCAGGAACTAGGGGCAGTCATCGATTGGGAGAATTATTATATTCAGCCTAAAGGCAAAGGGATGCTCGGAAACGCAACTACCGCTGAAATTCTGGAATGTGATTACGTTCCGGCTTGTTCGATGCTGGTTCGGACGGAGGCTATCCGGAAAGTCGGCGTTATGGACGAATCCAATTTTATTTATTGGGATGATATCGAGTGGGGACACCGGATGAAGCAAGCCGGTTATCGAGTGGCGGTCGTCCCGTCATCCAAGGTTTGGCACAAGATGGGCGTGGCCCAGCGGAGCAATACTTTCGGGACCTATTATTTTTGGAGGAACCGGTTGAACTTCTTCCTGCGAAATGTGGATGATGCTGATGTGTCCCATTTCACGGAAAAAATATTTGCCGAATTGTTTCAAGCGTTGTATTCTTGCAATTTTAATCAAAAATACCGCAGTGCCGGAACGATTATGTTCGCAGTGGAAGATGCTCTCGGCAATGTCCGGGGGAAAGCGCCGGAAGGTCGTGTGGTGGAGGCGGATCCGGCTGTGCCCAAGCTGGAGGAGATGCTCAGGAACAAGGCAGAGGTACTCGTCGTCGATTTTGAAAATATTAAAACCGTCCGCGATGTGGTCAACCGGATCCGGGCGATACGGCCCGATATGATCATAACATTGGCTGCCAAATATCACGATATTCGTATTTTGTCGGAGCAATTCCCGGAAACGAAGGTCATCCTTTGGAATCAGGCGGTTCTTAAAGAATATCCTCTGGCGTTGCAAATTTGCCGCCATGTGATGGAGCTTGGAAATGAAGCCGGACCTGGCATTTACATCGATCAATTTTTAAACCTGGTCGGTTCTCCGGAAGATTTTGAATATGTCCGGAATTATCAGCATGTTTTTAAAGCTTTACAAATGATTTACTACCCGGTTTTTGCCGATAAGGTATTGGCATTTCGGAAAAAGTATCTGTAAAAGGTGGTCGGGAAAATGAACACCCCTTTGGTAAGCATTGTTTCTATCTGTTGGAACCGGAAAACGGATATTATGGAAAGCTTGAAGCGAATTCGGGAGATTGATTATCCCAATCTGGAGATTATCGTGGTTGATAATGCTTCGACGGATGGGACGCCGGAGATGATCGCGGCGGAATTCCCGGACGTTCGGCTCATCAAGATGTATAAAAATATCGGTATCGAAGCTTACAATATTGGTTTCCATAATGCACGGGGTGAGTATATTGTTATTTTGGACGATGACTCTTTTCCACAACGGGATGCCATTCGGAGAATGGTGGATAAATTTGAGCGCGATCCCCAGTTAGGCGTGGTCGCCTTTGATGTCCGTAACTTCTATGATTATGATGATGTGAAAAATGATGCCTTTGAGGGGACCGGGCAAGCTCTTGGAGAAACGGCGGCAACAGCTGAAAACTACCTGTTGGCTTTTAACGGTGCCGGGGCTGGCGTGCGCCGGGATCTCTTGGAGGAAGTAGGGTTTTACCCGGACGAGTTTTTCCTTTATTGGAATGAGCAGGATACCGCATTTCGCATTCTGGACCGGGGATATACCATCAAATTCTTCGCCGATGTGGTCTCTTACCACAAATATTCTCCGACCAACCGCAGTTCCTGGCGGGCTCCGTTTTACTATACCCGAAACGCATTTTGGCTGATTTGGAAGAACTATCCGTTGGAAATGGCGATTCCGCTGACCGTTAGCTTGATCAGGGAGTGCTTCTATTTTTCAATGGAACAGAAAACCATGATTTATTTAAAAGCAATGGTCAATGCGTTTGTATATATGGGCTGCCTGAAAGGCAAACGGAAACCTGTCTCGATGGAAATTGCCAAAAACTTACGCATTCCTTTTAATGTTTCCTTTACTTTTTACCGATAATGTAAGCAGACGTATTCAAAAATGAGGATAACAATGAAAGAACTATTAATCATCCGTTCCGTCAGCTTTCAGCAATTGGATAAAAATCTCGCGGCCATTGCCAAGGCATATCCTGATCATCGCATCAGTATACTTACCCACGAACATGGTGTGATGTTGGCTCAGAAATATCGACAGGTAAATGATATTTATGTTTATCCTTACAAAGAAGGCTTTAAGCTTAAAAACAAAGTTCCGGTCCTTAAAGACAAAACCTTTGACGTGGTGATTGTTCCGGTGACGAATATTACGGGAGCCGGATTTTTTAACGTATTGTTATTTTCCTTAGGCCTTAAAGCTTCCAAAAGGGTGCTTTGCAATGTCCGGTCGGAGTTTAAGGAGGTAAGACGGTTTTCCGTCCTTTGCCTGGGATTGAAAAACCTGGCGATATCTGTGCTTTCGTCTGTGTCAACAGCTGTTTTGGCGGTGTTCGTCATTCCGTTTTTGCCGTTTAAACTTCGTAATCTTGAGAAAAAAGGAGAGTTGTAGCAGATGTTTGATTATTTGATTGTCGGGTGTGGCTTGTCAGGGGTAACTTGCGCCAGACTTTTGGCTGAGAACGGGCATCGGGTCTTAATCATCGATAAGCGGAACCACATTGGCGGTAATGTTTATGACTATTACAATGAGGACGGCATTTTGGTCCATAAATACGGGCCCCATATTTTCCATACCAAACATAAGCAGGTGTGGGATTTTTTGTCCCGGTTTACTCCGTGGCATTATTATCAGCATCGGGTACTGAGTCTGGTACGGGGCAAGTTGGTCCCGATGCCGATCAATGTGGATACCATCAATATGCTTTACAACACTAATTACTCCAGCGAAAATATACGGGAGTTTTATGATAAGGTGAAACAGCCGGATATCCCGGTTACCAATGCCCGGGACATGGTGGTGAAGAATATCGGGCTTGAACTTTATGAGCTGTTCTTCAAGGGATACACTAAAAAACAGTGGGATCTTGATGCAGAAGAACTGGATCCGGAAGTTACGGCCCGTATTCCCATTCGTTATAATCGGGATGACCGGTATTTTGAAGACCGTTATCAAGGAATGCCGCGGTATGGTTATACCAAGATGGTTGCCAATATGCTGGATCATCCTCTGATTCATGTGATGCTGAATACCGATTTTGCGGTCATTCAGGGTAAAATAGCTTATGACAAGCTCATTTATACGGGTCCCATCGACGCTTTCTTCGATTATAAATACGGTAAGCTTCCTTACCGTTCCATCGAATTTCAGTTTGAGACATTAGACTGTACGTATTATCAAGAGGTGGCCACGGTCAATTATCCCAATGATTATGATTTTACCAGGATTACCGAGTTTAAGCATATGACCGGCCAGATCCATCCCAAAACGACCATCGTCAGGGAATATCCTTGCTCGGAAGGAGAGCCCTATTACCCGATTCCCAAAGCTGAAAATAAATCATTATATGCCAAGTATCGGAAAGAAGCTGAATCCGGGAAAAATCTGTATTTTACCGGCAGGTTAGGGCTTTATCAGTATTTTAATATGGATATTGTGGTCAAAGAAGCGATGGAACTGGTGGATAGCTTGTTGAAAAAATGAGTTTAGGTGGTTTTGATGTTTACCATTCTTTTTACGGCGGTGGGCCGAAGGGTCGGCCTGATCGAGGCTTTCAGAAATTCATTGAAGGAGAAGGGTATCGCTTTACGATTGATTGGAGTGGACCCGGAGCCGCATTTAGCTCCGGCTGCTCAATTTTTGGATGGCATTTATCCGGTCCCGAAGGCCGACGATGATCGCTATATTGAAGTTTTATCGATGTTATGCGAATCGGAACGGGTTGACGTGTTAATCCCCCTTTATGAACCGGAATTTTTACGTCTTGACGCGGAACGGGACCGTTTTCAAGCCGTCGGAACCCGGGTGTTACTCTCTGAAGGGCGGGTTTTAAGGATTTCCCTGGATAAATGGGAGACTTGGCAGTTTTTTCATCGACATCACATTAAAACCCCAAAGACGATAAAGGATATTCACGGCCTTACCGCAGCGGACATGCCGGTAATGACCAAACCCCGTTTCGGTATGGGGTCGGTGGGACTCCGCCTGGTTAAAAGGTTAGAAGAGTTAGAGTTCTTGGACGATGTCCAAAATATGGTTTTTCAGCACTATGTTTCGGGGATCGAGTATACCATGGATGTCTTGGCGGACTTTGACGGGAAGGTCATTTCGGTGGTTCCCCGGGAAAGGTTAATGGTTCGGGCCGGAGAGGTGATCAAGAGCCGGACGGTGAAACGTCCGGATTTGATGGACCAATGTAAGCGGATTGTCGAAGCGTTGGGCGCCATTGGGCCTCTTAACCTTCAATGCATTGATACGGGAAACGAAGTATATTGGATCGAGATCAATCCCCGGTTTGGCGGAGGGGTTCCATTAACCATCCGGGCCGGCGTGGACTATCCTTATCTCATTTACCGGATATGCACCGGGCAACCGGTGGAGCCGATGCTCGGAGAGTTTCAAGACAATCTGACTATGCTTCGGTATGATCAGGCAGTATATTTGTAACGAAAAAGTCAATTTTGGGAGATTTGGCCGAATGAGTAATATGAAACATTTATATCAGGAAGCTTGGGAATATCAGGGCTACAGAATTATTAATTGCCAAGGCTGTGGCTTTGCCCATATTGATCCGGAACATTTTGATCTGCCTTTGGATGGGTTTTACCAGAATCGCTATTTTCGGGAGGTTAAACCATTTCCTTATACGAAAATAACGGATAGTGATATTGAAAAACAAAAACAACAAATTAAAAACCAGTAGAGTTTTCAAACGATATATCGTCAAGTGTCAAGTTTCCTGAAAACCGGTAACCGGCATATGCTTGATGTTGGCTGTGGTAATGATTTATTAAGCCTGTTTTTTAAAGAACAAGGCTGGGAAACAACGATCATTGAACCGAGTCGGGATGCTGCATTATATTTAAAAAAGGTATGGTTTGGATGTGGTAAATCAACCGGTTGAGACAGTCAACGATTTAAACCTGGAAGGCATATCTTTTATCAACATGGAATTTGTGTTGGAGCATATTAAAGATCCGTATTCGGTGTTAACGATGCTTCATCATGTTATGGCTGTGGGCGGGGTTATCAGAGTATGTGTCCCAAATGATTTTAGTCCGGGCCAACGGGCTTACCTGGAAAAATATGATGAGAGTCCCCATTGGGTTTGCCTTCCGGATCATATTAATTATTTTACCTTTGATTCGTTATCGAAGTTATTATCGAAAGTGGGTTTTCGGGAAGTTTATCGTACGACTAATTTCCCTTTGGAGTTTTTGTTAGCCGGTGGAATCAATTATTATGCCAGCGAAACGGAGCGCCAGAAGGTCGGGCCCTTTGTGAAAAACTTCGAAGCTTCCTTCAAGGAGACCGGGCGGCAGGATGTTTTGGACCGGTTATATGAAAATCTGGCCCAACAAGGGTTGGGGCGTTCGATCTTTATGTATGCTATCAAGAAGTAAGTGGCTGGATGGCTGCCAGGCGGTGTGCGTTGATGGTTCTTGTCTTTGATCTGGATGATACCTTGTATGATGAATTAACGTTTGTCCGAAGCGGATTCCGTGCGGTATCGGCTTTCCTTGAGGCTGAATTGAACTTTCCGACTGAAACGAGTTTTCAGTGGATGATAGAGAGACTGGCGGCTGGCCGAGGGACCATCTTTGACGATCTATTGCGCACCCATGGGATTTATTCGAAACGATTGGTCCGAAAGTGCGTTTCCGTTTATCGGGGCCATCGGCCGGATATTCATCTGAGCGAAGCGGCTGCCCGTTGCCTGGAGCGTTTCCGGGATGTTCCCAAATATATCGTGACCGATGGAAATAAAATTGTGCAGGCGAATAAAATTAAAGCTTTAGGGCTGACAGAGGTGATGAAGGATTGTTTCATCACCCATCGCTACGGCATTCGTCACGCGAAACCCTCGCCTTATTGCTTCTTAAAGATTTGCGAACAGGAGGATGTTCCACCCCAAACGGTCGTTTATATTGCTGACAACCCGAAAAAGGACTTTGTGGGGATCAAACCGTTAGGCTTTAAAACCATCCGGCTTATGCAAGGGCAGCATCGGGATCTTCGCCTGCCTGCGGAGTATGAAGCGGACCGTCAAATCATGTCGCTGGATGAGTTGACGGAAGAGGTTTTAGAGAGTTTACAGTTGACATTGGACAGTTGACAGTGAAAGTAATATTCTTTCTCTCCTTGAAAAAACTTTACTGATGTAAATTATTTAGGTATCTTGTGCTTTATAACGGTATAGATTGAATCAACCCCCAATATTGCCTGTTGGACTGTTGTCTGGGTGAGCTCAATGAACGAACCTTTCCAAAGGGGTTGTGCGGTCAACCCCTTTGGAAACCCCACCGCTGAGGACATTGTGTCTCCAGACCCCTCCAATCCTGATGGTCATCCTTGACCATCGATTGGTAAGACTTCGCCATTGCTATCCTTGCCGCCGCATCCATTGCGGCGGCTTCAGGGCTTATACTGACTGCCAACGACTGTGATTCATCCAGAATCAAAGCCGCGGACCCGCCATCCATGGCGGGTTCTTTTCTGTATGCTGAAATTTTGAACCCTCCAATCTTAAGCGGCAGTGGGCCTTCAGTAACGCATTCACGGTTAACTTATAGACTTTTATTGAATGAAAAGTGAACATTCGGGAGAGGCAGGAGGGCGAACAGCGTATTCTGGCGGCGAATGAACTCATGATATTTCTCAATATTTACTCGCCCTAAAGAAAATTTTTATGGTAAAATCGGAAGGAAATGTTGATTATTTAATTGAGAAAAACATATCTATCGTCAAAATTTATCAATTAAAATTTTATGATATATATTTATAACCTGTAAATTGATAGAGGTGTTAGATTATGAACCCTATCCAAATCGGTCCGTTTACCATCGGGGAGAATGCGCCTCCGTTCATCGTTGCCGAGATGTCCGGGAATCACAACCATTCCTTGGAGCGGGCTTTGGCCATTGTCGAGGCGGCGGCAAAAGCCGGAGCCCATGCGGTAAAGCTTCAAACTTATACTGCGGATACGATGACGCTGGACATCGATGAGGGAGAATTTTTTATCGATGATCCGAACAGTCTGTGGCAAGGGACGTCCTTATATAAATTGTATCAGGAGGCGTATACGCCGTGGGAGTGGCACCGGCCTATCTTTGAACGCTGCCGGCAGTTGGGGATGGTAGCTTTCAGTACGCCTTTTGATGCGTCAGCCGTTGATTTTCTGGAATCCTTGGATGTACCGTGTTATAAGATTGCTGCTTTTGAAAATACGGACATTCCGTTGATTCGAAAAGTGGCTGCCACCGGCAAGCCGTTGCTGATATCCACCGGTATGGCCACAGCCGCCGAACTGGATGAGACGGTTCGGGCAGCCCGGGAAGCCGGCTGCCGGGATATCATCTTGCTCAAATGTACCAGTACCTATCCGGCTTCTCCGGAAAATACCAATTTAATGACTATTCCTCATTTAAAAGAGCTTTTCGGCTGTCAGGTGGGCCTGTCCGACCATACGCTGGGTATCGGGGTGGCGGTGGCTGCGGTTGCCCTGGGGGCGACCGTCATTGAGAAACATTTTACTTTGTCCAGGGAGGACGGCGGTGTGGATGCGGCCTTTTCCATGGAACCGGCGGAGATGGCCTTGTTGGTTGCGGAAACCCAAAAAGCCCGCCAGGCCCTGGGAACTGTGGCGTACGGCCCGACAAAAGCGGAGGAAGGCTCGTTGAAACACCGGCGTTCTTTGTATTTTGCAACGGATCTTAAAGCCGGGACGGAGATCGCTCCGGAACATATCCGGGCCATCCGGCCGGGGCTCGGGCTTCCTCCGAAATATTATGAAGTGGTGATCGGAAAACGGGTGCGCCGGGATATATCCAAAGGGACGCCGGTACGGTGGGAACTCATCGGTTAAGTTAATATTTTTATTTTTTTAATGATAAACTCTAAAGTTTTATAAAAAGTGACCGAAACTAATAATAGCAAGACAAGGAAAGTCTTGTCATCCCGAACGTTTTTTGGGCGGCCGACCAAAAAACCGGGAATAATCGAAAAAATCAAGGAGGAATTGATTATGAGAATTGTAAACAACATTTCCGCAATGAATACCCATCGGGTGCTCAGCGGCATTGACAATTCACTCAGCAAAAACCTGGAGAAACTTTCTACCGGTCTTCGGATCAACCGTGCTGCGGATGATGCTGCAGGTCTGGCTATCTCCGAAAAAATGCGCAACCAGATCAGTGGTTTGCAACAAGCCATTCGGAACGCTCAGGACGGTATCAGCCTTATTCAAACCGCTGAAGGCGCTTTGAATGAAACCCACTCCATCCTGAACCGTATGCGCGACTTGGCTGTCCAAGCGAAAAACGGAACCTACACCAACGATGACCGTGAAAAACTGGACAAAGAATTTAAAGCTCTCCGGGAAGAAGTTGGCCGGATCGCCAGAGACACCGAGTTCAACACCTTGAAACTGTTGAGTGGTCAGTTTGCGAGCGACGGTTTGAAATTCCAAATCGGCGCCAACAAATCTCAGGATATTACCTTGACCATCCAGAATATGACTTCCGGTGGTTTGGGCATCAACGATTTGGCCCTGCTTAGCGGTACTGGTTCATCTGCAACTGCGGCTGACTATGACAATGTTATCTCCAAACTCGATGAAGCCATTAAGAAGGTTTCCGAAGAACGCGCCAATCTCGGAGCAATCCAAAATCGGTTGGAACACACCATCAATAACCTGGGCGTAACTGCTGAGAACCTGTCCGCATCCGAAAGCCGGATCCGTGACGTCGATATGGCAGCCGAAATGACCAAATTCACCAAGAATCAAATCTTGATGCAATCGGCTACCGCCATGTTGGCTCAAGCTAACGCCAAACCGCAGATGGTTCTCTCCTTACTCGGTTAATCGGTGGACTAAGATTCCCGCATAAATAGCCGGCCGGCTTTGACCGGCTGGCTATTTTTAATCAAAGGGAATTTGCGCTTTTGGGAGGTATAAACATGCGGGTTGAACGGAGTTTACTCGGTGCATATCCGTCAGAAGGAAATGGAAAAGCGGAGTATGCAAAAGCCATGAATCCGTCTGCGGCAGCGATGAAAGACGAGACGGCGCGTAACATCAACAATGAATTGACGGAGAAAGCGTTTAACAAAAATGCCGATGAGCGGAATATCGATGAGAAACTGGAGCAACTGAATCAAACGGTTAAACTGTTTGACAAGGCGATCCGGTTTGAAAAACATGAAGGGACCGGGCGTACCATTATCCGGGTGGTCAATACTGAGGACGATGAAATTATTTCCGAGATTCCGCCCCAAAAAATACTGGATATTCTGGCTCGGATTGAACAAACCATCGGCCTTTTGTTCGATGAAAAAGGTTGATTACAGATGGAGTTCCAAAGAGAGGAGTGGGGCGTAAATGGCAGGAATATCGGTTGACGGATTGATTAGCGGTATGGATACGGCTGATGTGGTTTCGAAGTTAATGGAGATAGAGAAAAAGCCGTTAACTACCTTAAATACCAAAAAAACCACTTTAAATAAAAAAGCGGATGCCTGGCGGCAGCTGAACCTGAAGCTGTATGCTTTGAAAGATGCGGCGTATGCCTTGCAGTCCATCGATATGTTCCGCAGCCGGACGGTGAGTGTAAGCGATCAAAGCGCATTGTCGGCCACCGCTTCCAGCGGGGCGTTGACTTCCAAGTATGATATCGTTGTCGAAAAATTGGCCAAAGCCCAAAGTTTGGCTTCGGATGCCATGACATCGTCGGATACGGCGTTAAATCTGGCCGGGACTTTCCAGATTAACGGCAAAGACATTACGATAACGGCTGAAGATACCCTGACAACGTTGGCCGAGAAGATCAATAAAACTTCCGACGTTAAGGTTATGGCTTCGGTGATTAAGGTCAATGACAACGAATATAAATTGGTGTTAACCAGCCGCGAGACCGGCGTCAGCAATGCCATTCAATTTACCGACGGAACCACGGAGGACGGCAATAGCATATTGCAATCGTTGGGTATCTTGAATAGCGAAGGCTTGGTAAAGAATGAGACTCAGGCTGCGCAGGATGCCGTATTTACCGTGAACGGGCTGCAAATTACCAAATCATCCAATACCGTCGATGATGTGATCGCCGGGGTCACGTTGAATTTGAAACGGGAAAGCCCCGGGACGGTTATCGAATTGAATGTTTCCGAAGACAAGGATAAAATTGTCAATGCAACCAAGAATTTTGTGGAAAAATACAATGATGTCATGAAATTGATCAATGAATATACCAGTTATTCCTATGACAGTGAATCTGATACACGGACAACCGGGATATTATTCGGCGATTCCACATTGATGTATATTCAATCCCAATTAAAGCAATTTTTATCCAAGTCTATTTCCGGAGTTGATAAGAACGTCAGCTTGTTGACACTGGTCGGTATCAGCACCGGTTCCGGCGTGGAAGCAGCTAAAACCGGGTTGCTTGAATTTGACGAGACCACCTTCCGCAATAAGCTGGACAGCAATTTTGAGGATATCGGAAAGATGTTCGGATCCATCGGCAGCTCGGACGGTTTGTTCACCCAGATGAATGATCTGCTGAATGAGATGACCCGGACCAAAGGGTTGATTTCCATTCGTACCGACTCGATTCAGTCCGAGATCAAGGTGATTAACGAAAGTATCGAAGCCTTGGAAGAACGGCTTGAAAAGAGAGAAAAAGCATATTACTCTCAATTTTCAGCGATGGAACAGGCGCTTGCCAGATTACAAACCCAGGCCAGCTATATTTCGGCGTTCTTCGCGTCGAGCAGTTCATAAAATGGGACAGGAAAGAAGGAACAAATAATGTATGAAAATCCGTATCAGCGCTATCGGCAAGTTCAACTGGAAACTGCATCACCATTGGAATTAATTATCAAGCTCTATGAAGGGGCGCTGCGTTTTATCAATCTTGCCAAAAAAGGATTGGATGACCGTGACTATCAATTAGTCAATAATTCGCTCCAACGGGCCCAAGCCATCGTCAATGAATTAAATTTGAGTTTGAATATGGACTATGAAATTTCCCATAACTTACGGGAATTATACATGTTTATCAACCGGACCCTGATAGAAGCGAATATTGCCAAAGACGGCAGAAAACTCGATGCGGTTATTGAAATGTTGAATTCGCTTAAAGATGCGTGGGTACAGATTAACGAAGAAACTAAGATAAAGGCGGTTTCGGCTAAATGAACACGGCAGAAAACGGCAATTACCTTGAGCGGCTTCGTACATGTTATGTCCAGCTGGCTGAAGCTGTGCAGTCTGAAACGGCTTCTCCCGAATACATTGTTGCTTTGAGTGAAACCGCTGATAAGATTATCGACGAAATTAAAAAAGACAGTGCATTTCGGGCCGCGGTTAGGCCGGAAGAAGTTTTGGAATTGAAGGAGCAAGCCGAAGCATTAATCCGACTCATCAAAACCGAAATGGAGAAACGTGCTTCTCATATCTCCAACCTTCAGTCCGGCCGCCGCGCTGTTAAAGGATATCACTCGTTGCCGGTTGGGATGGGGATTTCCGAAGGTAAATTTATGGATATTAAAAAATAATAAGAACTATAATGAAAGCCGTTTATTATGTTGAAGGGCTCCTGCGGGTGTCCTTTTTTATTGGGCGCCTTTTTAAAAACCGGAAAATGTGATACTTTAAAGATTGAAATGCCCCTATGGCTGTAACGGCCTGGAATTTTTATTTTTGAATAATATTTCATCCGCGGACAATGAGGGTTAACGATGAATATGACATCCCATGATGCTGCACGGAAAAAGGCTTTTTTGCAATTAATTGTAACGGCTTTGCTTTGGAGTTTGGGCGGATTGTTGATCAAATGGGTCAATTGGCCTCCGTTGGCCATTGCCGGCATGCGAAGCGCCATCGCTGCCGTATTGATGGTCCTTTGGTGCCGGCCTCTCCGGTTCAACTGGTCCTTTCCGCAACTGGGGGGCGCGGCGGCTTATGCTGCCACGGTTATTTTGTTTGTCACTGCCAATAAAATGACGACAGCCGCCAATGCCATTTTGCTGCAATATACGGCACCGGTTTATGTCGGCTTGTTTGGATGGTGGTTTCTCGGGGAAAAAACGACCAAGCTGGATTGGTTGACCATTGCTTTCACGTTGGGAGGTATGGTCCTCTTTTTCCAGGACAATCTGACGGTTGGCAATATGTTTGGTAATCTGGTGGCCATTGGCAGCGGAGTGGCCTTTGCCGGATTGGCTTTGTTTACCCGGAAACAGAAGGACGGTTCTTCCTTGGAATCCATGTTGCTGGGGAATATATTGACGGCACTCATCGGCTTCCCCTTTATGTTAGGCTCTTCCCCGGGCACCCAAGGGTGGATCGGACTGATGTTGTTGGGCGTCTTTCAGTTGGGAATATCATACATTTTATATTCCAAGGCCATGAAGTATGTAACGGCTTTGGAAGGGATATTGATCCCGGTGATCGAACCGGTGCTCAATCCAGTGTGGGTTTTTATATTTTTGGGAGAAAAACCCGGACCTTGGGCCATCGTCGGAGGATTGGTGATTTTGATTACCGTCACCGCACGATGTGTTTTAGGAGCTATGGGAACGGATGAAGATAAATAGTATTGAATTGTGAGTCAAGGTTCTACTCGGTTCTGGGTTCTAGGTCCTGGGTTATGGAGGGAACGCAAGGCATTCCTCATCTGGACCCAGTACCCAGCACCTAGTATCCAGCACTCATTATATAAGATCGTTTACATCCACATCGCTTTCATCTTAGCCAGCATGGTTTCAGGATCGGGGGTGCTGAGTAAGATGGCATAGCCTTTGGTTGTGGGCAGATAAAGCACCTTCCGGTGATCCGTCACAAAGAGAAGGGCTTTTTCTTTGTTTTTCAACCGGAACCACCCGCTTTGGAAACCGGGCAGACTGATGCCGTTGGTGCGGATGGCCGGTTTATAATCCGGTTCCTCATTTAAATAGATGATGCGCATAGCGTCAACGACCAAATCCTCTTTTGGGACGGTACGCCCGTAAAAAATAGCATGTTTAATGCTCAATCCCTGCCGGGAGATTTCATATTGGATGGTCTGGGCGGAAATCATGATTCCTACCATTAGAGCGAGTAAGCCCAGCCAAAGGACGGCGAGTCCGGCCATTGAAAGGGAAAACCCTTTTGAAATCACAGGCGAAATGTGAAAAATGTTGGATTCCATGAGCTCCTCCTTATATAAGGTTTTGATTCAGGTTCCGGGCCCGGGTTCGAGATTCTTGGTTTAAATGGAACGCGGATGCGTTCCTTCCATGACCCAGCACCTAATATCAAGAACTCTGTATCTATATTCAATATTTTTCGCTTCTCCATATTTCATATTCTGTATTCTGTCTTCGATTCCTATCAACTGATTCCGGGGCTTTTATCTCTTTAGGGTTGCCACCAACACTCCAATATCTTACAGGGTGTTTTGTCTTCCAGCCCGAATATGATGTGGCGGCGCGGTTTTGGTGAGGCGTGGGAATGCAAGGTTTCCCGAACTAAACATTCCATAGACCAGTCGCCGTTTAAGTCGGCAACGGCTAGAATGTCGTAACGGATGGGTTCGCGGCAACTGCCAATGAGGACCGTCGTGCTTTCCCTGGTGTCGTGTACCTGATAGAGAAGGATCAAGCTATAACTCTGTTCCAGAAGAACTTTTGGGTCGGACTCTTCGGTTAGCTTCGGGAAATGTTCTGCGGCGATCAAAAGCTCGTCCGTGCCGTCTCCCGTCAAATCGATTTGGATTATTTCGCGGATGATGGCCGGTGCTTGCAAATGAAGGTAGGCGAGGACCTTTTCCACCAATGGGTGGTATTTTTCAAGATTTTCGTTGATATACTGCGGTTTCCGGGGAAAAGCGTCCCAGCCGCCGGAGATGGCGAAGGCGAAGTTTTTTTGAAATTCGAAAGAAGGTATTTTCTCAAAAACCAAATGAGGGTTGTCTCCTGTTGCGTCGGGTTTGACGGAGCCATGCAATTCACTAAGAAAGCCGGTTTTGGAGAAGGCCCGGTAAATTTGTTTGGAACGCAAATAGGGAGCAATTTTTGACGGTGCGAGCCAATGGTTGTCGGAGGTACCGCCGATTAATCGGTTGCCGGGAACGACGATGCCGTTAACATTTCCGGGGTTGATGGCATGGTCGGGAACGAAGAAATCAGGCGTATCGGACGGATGCATGATGTTCAGTTCTTCGAAGGATTCGGTCGGTAAGATGCGGAAGTCCGGTGTTTTCATGATCAACGTCATCATAAGGGATAAACCAAAGAGTATGGAGAGAAAGGCAATGCGCAAAATATGGTTCATGGCACACTCCGTTTCGGCCGGGCTATAGACCGGTTCATCATATTAAGTCTATTATGGCATGGGAAGGACATATGCATGATGAAAGGCCGGTTTTCTCCGGCCTGAAATTACTTTACATAGCATGCAGGAAGAAAGAAAGTTTGTCGAGAATTGCTCATTATTGTCATAATCACGAACAGGGAGGGGAATGCAATGAATGCGGTTGATTGGTTCACCGATGCTTCTCCGGTATGGATGGCCTTTATGGCGACGTTGTTCACATGGTTGTTAACGGCGCTGGGAGCCGGAGTCGTTCTTTTCTTCAAAAATGTCAGCCGGAAACTCCTCGACGGAATGCTGGGATTTGCCGCAGGAGTGATGATCGCCGCCAGTTTTTGGTCGTTGTTGGCACCATCTATCGAAATGGCTGAAAAGATGGGTATCCCCTCGTGGATTCCTGCAGTCATCGGCTTTTTGGCGGGCGGATTCTTTTTGCGGCTCGTGGATTGGCTGTTGCCTCATCTTCATATCGGATTTGGCGAGGAACATACGGAAGGCATTAAAACCGGTTGGCAACGGAGTGTCTTATTGGTTTTGGCCATCACGTTACATAACATTCCGGAAGGTTTGGCCGTAGGCGTGGCTTTTGGAGCATTGGCTTCCAATGTCCCTGATGCCAACTTGGCCGGAGCCCTGGCTTTGGCAGTCGGTATCGGGATTCAAAACTTCCCGGAAGGGATGGCGGTTTCGGTACCGTTGCGCCGGGAAGGGTTATCCCCGTTTAAAAGTTTTTGGTACGGCCAGATCTCCGGAATGGTTGAGCCGATAGCCGGGGTACTGGGTGCAGCCGCTGTCATTTTTGTCAAGCCGATATTGCCATACGCATTGGCTTTTGCTGCCGGCGCCATGATTTACGTTGTTGTGGAAGAATTGATCCCTGAATCCCAGCTTCATAAGAATACGGACTTGGCCACTGTCGGCGCCATGCTGGGGTTTGCGGTGATGATGGCGTTGGACGTAGCTTTCGGTTGAGGTACACTACATTATAATAAACGGTTCCGTTGTAAATAATGTTAAAGAGTAGGGCATTTGAGACGATAAACAGAGAAGGATTATTGTGTGAATGTGGGAGGCCCGATGAAGACGGATAAATACAATTCGGTCATTGATGCATGCCGTGGCCGGGGTAAGGCCCGGGACATGTATTTTATCGGACGAATTCAGCACCGGACCGATGTAGGGATACATATTAACAATGGCAAAACCGAGGAAATCTCCACCGGCAGTCTGGCCGGCATGGGGATTCAGGTATTTACCGAGGACGGAAATATGGGATTTGCGGCTTCGGATCAGGTTTCGGTCGAGGTGGCAACGACCCTTTTTGATAAAGCGGCTTTTCTGGCAGAAGCGGGTTCGGGATATCAGAGCGAGACGAACCGGGAGGTTTATAAGTTAAAACCGTTACAACGCCGGGTGGAAGTTCCCCTGAAATATCCATACGACAGTATGGATTTGGCCGAGATTGAGGAAAGGTTGGTCGGTTTGAACCGGGAGATCGGGACGATGGATTCCCGACTTTCGGTCCGGACCATCCTTCGTTTGGCGGATGAAGAATGGCGAATTTTCCGGAGCGACGGGACGGATGTCATCTTCAATACGCCCAGGGCTTTTATTTACCATAGTATTACAGCCAAGTCGGGTCAGGAGACGGCGACCACGTATGCCAATATATCCGGAAGTGATTTAGGGGTTTTGCTTGACGAAGAATCACAAAAACGTTTGAAACGGCGCGGGCAGAAAGCGGCCCGTCTGGCTTTGGACTTGTTGGGCGCCGCCAAATTTCCCGGAGGCCATTATAAATTGGTCATCGATTATGCTTTGGCGAAAGGTTTGGCCCATGAAGCTTTTGGCCATGCGGCCGAGACGGACGGCTTGGACAGTTCGATATTGGGAGAAAACGGAAGGTTCCGCAAAGGCATGATCGTTTCCGACCCGCGGTTATCCATCATTGACGGCCCGTTGGAAGGAGATTATGCCTATCAGCCCATTAGCGCCATTGGAACGGAGCGGCAAACCGTGCGGATCGTGGATCATGGGCGTTTAAATGCGGGGCTTGCCGATATTTTTTCGGCCCACCGGGCCGGGGTGGAGCCCACCGGAGCAGAACGGGTGGAGAGCATTTTCCATCTTCCCATCGCCCGGATGTCCAATATTCGCATCGAATTTGACGATCCGATTCCCGTAAATCAGGATTTTGAAACCATTACTGCCAAGGATTTATATCAGATGTTAACGGAGGCCGGCTTGATGGTCCCCGGTGAAAGAGTCCTCTACCTTACCGGTTTCCAAGGGGGTCAGGTCAATCCGGCATTTGGTGATTTTGTCTTTAACTGCTCGGCCATCTACGAACTTTCGGAGGAACCGGTTCTTTACAAGCCGGCCATATTCAGCGGGAAAATTTTATCGGTATTACAGTCCGTGTCGGCTGCTTTGGGCCAACTCCAACTGGATGCCATGGGGACTTGCGGCAAAATGGGACAAGGCGTGCCCAGCTGCGGCGGTTCCCATTATTTCTTGGTTATTGATGAGAACCCCGATGTCATGATAGGAGGCGAGTGAGTTTGGAAATGCATGAACGACTTGGGGAATTGCTCCGTCAGTCTCAGAAAACCAACCCGCGCTTGAAGGGATGGCGCTTTGATCTGCATTGGACCGACGGATTGGATATCGGGGTTAAAAACAATCAAATCGGTGGTCCTTATTCGGCCCCCGGTTATAAGCAGAGCATCTCGGGGGAAATTTATCTTGTTTGGGAAGATTTCCGCTTCACCGCAGCCAAATTGGAAGCGCGGGTGGTTGAAGAATTCCCGGACTATTTGAAATTATGGGAAAAGACTTCGTATCATGATCCCGATGGGGTTGGCATTTTTACTCCGGCATCCCTTCCGGAAGTGGATTTGGCCGATGCTGAAGCCCAAGCGATCATCGACCGTCAGGTGGAACGCCCGTTTGAGCTGCTGTCTGAGGGGATTCATCGGCTTCGGCAGTCGGGTATTCGTAAAGTGGATGCCCGAATCAAATGTTTCCACGATCAACGGCATTTGATGAATTCGGACGGGTTTCACTTAAGCTATGCGCAAACACCGGTTGAATTTTATTTCATTGCCAACGACAGTTACGGAAAAGGCTATTCCGAAAAGAAATGGCCGGATGCAGGTGACATTAATCGGATTATCCGGGAGACCATTACGGTCAGCCAACAATTGGAGGAGCCCTGTTCAGCAACGTTTTCAGGGTCGATGACATTAATCTTGCCTCCGGAGATGTTCGAAACGTTTATCAACCAATTTCTCATCGCCAATTTATACGGCAGTCTGGTGCTAAACCGCCAAAGCCGTTTCGTATTGGAAGATTTTCAGGAACATCGGCCGGTTATCCGGGACGACTTGAGTTTAACCATTAATAATTTGCTGCCGTACCGCGGTTCGTCCTATATTTGCACGGCGGAAGGCGTACCCGGTGGAACCATCGTCTTAATCGACGGTGGGAAGTTGCAAAGTCCGATTTTGAATCTGAAATACGCTAAAAAGGCCGGGATGAATCCGACGCCTGTGCCTCCGGGAGGAAGCGGGTTTTTTATCACGGGCCGGAATCCATTCCCTCAATGGGAAGACGTGCTCAACACCATTGATCGGGGCCTCATCATTTATTCGGTGTTGGGGATGCATACACAAGATGCTTCTTCTGGCCATTTTTCATTAACGGCCGATCAATGCTTATATGTTGAAAACGGAAAGATTCGGGGGAAAACCAAAGCAGTGATCAACGGCGATTTTATCCTGGCTCTCAATCATCGGGAAAGTCAATTATTTACGGTCGAAGGAGAAGAGGACAACCCGGGATTTGTGTTTACGGCGAACGCCATCAGTACTTAAGCTTTTGGCGTTTTCGTCATTATTTTGGAATGGTAAAAATCATGTTAAAAAACAAAATATGTCATACATATTTTCTGCAAATCATGCGCTTTTACTTGACAACGACTTTATCCTAATTTATCCTGATATAGATAGGTTATGCATCGAGTCGACGCAATGTTGTTTCCCCTTCTTAGGTATTAAAACTGACAATATTCTCACAGAAAGGATACGCCAATGTGGGTTGTGGTTTACGTAGCACCCAATCGTAAGGTGGCTATGTATCTTAAACAACTTTTGGAAGTTGAAGGGATTTTAGTCAAGCTCAAAGAAGCCCGCCTGTCTGAAAAGGAAGACCGTAATGTGGAAGTTATGGTTTCGGAGATCGAGATCGAAGAAGCCAACGAAGTGATTAATAATGCCTTACAAAGACCATGAAGGACACAACCATTATTCCCTTCGGGTGGCAGGAACTTGACATCCGGTGGAGAAAAAATTTTATGTAAGGTGGATGGTTCGATTTAAAATACGGCCTTTGTTAAGAGGTGGAATTATTGTTAAAAGACTTGTTTAAGACGAAACCTAAATATATCACGGTTAAATCGGAACAGGATTTTCAGCCGCGGGAAGAAGCCATCGAAAAGAAGGAAATTCCGGACGGTTTATGGGTTAAATGCAATCGTTGCTCGCAAATTACGTATAACAAAGATCTGGAGAGAAATTTGAAAGTTTGCCCGAAATGCGGGTATCATTTTCGGATTAGTTCTAAGGAACGGCTGGCGTTGTTGACCGATGAAGGCAGCTTTCAGGAAATTGACAAGAATCTAAAGACCGTTAATATCCTTGATTTCCCCGATTATGACAATCGGATTAAAAAAGCGGTGAAAAGCACGGATTTAACGGAAGCCGTGGTCACCGGCGAAGCCATGATGAACGGCATTCCTGTGGTCCTGGCGGTGATGGACTTCGGCTTTATGGGTGCTTCCATGGGTTCTGTGGTCGGGGAGAAGATTACTCGTGCCGCTGAATATGCCATTCGGAAGAAATTGCCGTTTATTGCCGTGACTGCCAGCGGCGGAGCCCGGATGCAGGAAGGAATTATGTCTCTGATGCAGATGGCCAAAACCAGCCAGGTTTTGAATCGGTTGGCCGAAGCAGGTTGCGTTTATATTTCGGTGTTGACCGATCCGACGACCGGAGGGGTTTTTGCGAGCTTCGCTGCATTGGGGGATATCATTATTGCAGAACCCAATGCTCTGATCGGATTTGCCGGGGCCCGGGTCATTCAGCAGACCATCCGTCAGACGTTGCCGCCGGGCTTCCAGACGGCCGAGTTCCTTCTGGAGCACGGGTTTGTCGATATGATCGTGCCACGCAAAGACTTGAAATCAACCCTGACTCAGCTGATTAAGTTTCATCTGAACGGAGGTGGGGTTGATGTCCAATAATGTGGGCCCGATCTTAGAATTTGAAAAACCTGTGGTCGATCTCGAAAAGCAGATCGAAGAGTTGAAAAGGTTTTCCCAGGAAAAAGGGATCGATATGCAAGAGCAGATTGCCGCTTTGGAGCAGAAAGCGGAAAATCTGCGGATGGAGATATACAGTAATCTCACAGTAATGCAGCGGATTCAAATCGTCCGCCATCCGAAACGTCCCACTTGTCTTGATTATATCGGAATGATTTTCGATAATTTTATCGAGCTTCACGGTGACCGGCTGTACCGGGACGATCCGGCCATGGTCGGCGGGATTGCCTATTTAAACGGTATTCCGGTGACTGTCGTCGGCCAGCAAAAAGGGCGGGATACCAAGGAGAATATCTACCGCAACTTTGGCATGCCCCATCCCGAAGGTTACCGTAAAGCCTTGCGTTTAATGAAACAAGCGGATAAATTTGGCCGGCCGGTTATTTGTCTGGTGGATGTGGTCGGGGCCTATCCGGGGGTTGAAGCTGAGGAACGGGGCCAGGGCGAAGCCATCGCCAGAGGGATTATGGAGATGGCCAACCTGCGCGTACCGGTCATTGTGGCGGTCACCGGAGAAGGCGGCAGCGGCGGCGCGTTGGCCACCGGTATCGGTAACCGGGTGCTTATCATGGAAAATGCCTATTATTCGGTGATCTCTCCCGAAGGTTGTGCCGCTATTCTTTGGCGGGACGGTTCAAAAGTCCAAGAAGCTGCCGAAGCGTTGAAAATTGGGGCAAAAGATCTGCTGAAAATGGGCATTGTCGATGAAATTGTGCCGGAACCCATCGGCGGAGCCCACAAAAACCCGGCTTTGGCCTCAAAAAATTTGAAAGAAGCATTGGTCAGCAATTTGACACCTTTGCTTAAACTCAGTCCATCCCAATTACTTGAAGATCGCTACCAGCGCTTCCGAAATTACGGTCAATTTATTGAAAACTGATTTTGGAGGGTGTAGCAATGAAAATTGGAATCCTTACCAGCGGCGGAGACGCTCCGGGCATGAATGCGGCGATTCGGGCAGTGGTTCGCAAGGCATTGTACCATAACTGCAAAGTTTATGGCATTAAACGGGGTTTTTCCGGAATTCTGAATGGCGAGATTATTCCCTTGAATTCCCGAAGTGTCGGGGATATTCTGCAACGAGGCGGAACGATCCTGAAATCCGCACGCTGTAAGGAGTTTGAGACCCCCGAGGGCCAAGCGAAAGCCAAAGAACAGCTGGAGAAGATGGGCCTCAACGGGCTGGTGATTATCGGGGGAGACGGCTCCTTCCGGGGGGCTCAGGTGCTGAACCGGATGGGTTTCCTGACGGTAGGGATTCCGGGTACGATTGACAATGATATCGGTTGTACCGATTATTCCATCGGTTTTGATACAGCCGTCAATACTGTCTTGGATGCGATTAATAAGATCAGGGATACGGCATCTTCCCACAGCCGGGTGTATGTGGTTGAAGTGATGGGGAAGAACTCCGGTTTTATCGCCATTGCGGCCGGATTGGCCGGTGGCGCCGAAGCCGTTTTGGTTCCGGAAGTACCTTATGATTTGGATGCTGTCTGTAAGCAGATCGTTAAAAGTATCAAGAAAGGGAAAGCCCATAGCATTATCTTGGTGGCTGAAGGGCTGATGGGTGATCCGGTGAATATGGAGCATTCCTCCGGTTTCATCGTCGGTAAATACATACAGACCCATACCGGCGCTGACACCCGGGTTACGGTGTTGGGGCATATTCAACGGGGCGGAAATCCGACATTCTTTGATCGGAAGTTGGCCACGTTGATGGGGGCGAAAGCCGTGGATCTGTTGCTTGCCGGTGAGACCGAAAAAATGGTCGGTTTCGTCAATAACCGGATCGAGGTGTTCAGTATCGACGAAGCCCTCTCGACGAAAGCCAAAATCAATCTCGAAGAATTGGAATTGTCCAATATTATGGCGAGTGTATAAAAAAAATTGACAGTTCGCAGAAAACAAAAAGGGTACACAGTACACGGTGCATAGTTCACAGAAATAACGTAAGAAGACAGAATACAGAATATAGAAGACAGACACCCAAATCTAGGTTCAAGAACCTCGGAGTCCGTGCCGCGATTATATAGCAGCGCACTGTGTTCTGTGTGCTGTGAACTGTGAATCCATATAAATTATGCAACGGTAGATATTTACGAGGAGGACTTTATGAAGAAGACGAAAATCATCTGCACACTTGGACCGGCCAGTTCCAGTGTTGCGGTTTTGGAAAAATTGATCAATGCCGGTATGAATATTGCCCGATTAAATTTTTCCCATGGCACCCATGCGGAGCATGCGGAACGGATCCGGCTGGTGCGGGAAGCGGCAGCCAAGACCAAACAACCCATCGGGATTTTAGCGGATATTCAAGGGCCGAAGATTCGAACTGGTCTCTTGCCCAATGAACCGTTACAGATGAATGAGGGAGACCGGTTTTTTCTTTCATCGGATCCTGCCAAAGAAGGATTGCCCGGATACATTTATGTTAAATATCCGACCCTTGAGGATGATGTGATCGTCGGCAGGAAAATCTTTTTGGCCGACGGGATGATCGGCCTGGATGTGCTGGAGAAACGTTCGGAAGGAATTCTTTGCGAAGTCACCGGCGGAGGAGAGCTGACCTCCAAGAAAGGCGTCACTCTTCCCGGCGTGGCCGTTAATTTGCCCGCAATGACGGAGAAGGACCGAGAAGACATTGCTTTTGCCGTTGAACAGAAACTGGACTTTATTGCCGTATCTTTTGCCAGAAAAGCGGAGCATATCGAAGAGATTCGCAACTATGTCCGGGAATTGGGCGGCCATCAGATGCTTATTGCCAAAATTGAAAACGAAGAAGGTTTTCAAAACAGCGAAGAGATATTGGGGGTCGCCGACGGGATCATGGTGGCCCGGGGCGATTTGGGCGTCGAGGTCCCGCCGGAAGAGGTTCCGTTAATCCAACGGCATTTGATCGAATTGTGCAATAATATTGGGAAACCGGTTATTACAGCTACAGAAATGTTGGAAACGATGGTACGCAATCCTCGGCCGACACGAGCTGAGATTACCGATATTGCCCATGCCATCTTTGACGGGACCGACGCGATAATGTTATCCGCCGAGACGGCCGTTGGGAAACATCCGGTGGCTGCGGTGGAAATCATGACTCGGGTTGCCCAGCGGATTGAGGAGTCCTTGAAATATGAGAAAATTCTGGCCAGAAAACGCGTCAGCGCATTTCCCAGCGTTTCGGATGCCATCAGCCATGCCACCTGCCAAACGGCGCTGGACTTGAAGGCGGTTGCCATTATTACATCCACCCAGTCCGGGAGCACCGCCCGTATGGTATCCAAATACCGGCCACAGGCTCCCGTGGTGGCTGCGACGCCGTCGGAACAAGTTGCCCGTCAGCTCAGCATCAACTGGGGCGTTTATCCCATTTTGGTTCCCGTTGCCGACAATATTGACCATATGTTTGAAGTCAGCGTGGCTGCAGCCAAAAATCATGGTTTTGTTTCCACGGGCGATTTGATTGTCATCACGGCGGGTGTCAGCACCGGCGTGCCTGGCTCCACCAATTTATTAAAAGTCCATTATGTGGAATAATAAAACATCAAGTTTAAGGGGTGAAACATATGTTGGAATTATCGCAATCCAGCTTTAAAAAGGATGTTCTGGAATCTGAGAAACCGGTATTAGTCGATTTTTGGGCACCCTGGTGCGGGCCGTGCCGGATGGTGGCGCCGGTGGTTGAGGAACTGGCTGCGGATTATGCCGATAAGATGGTGGTCGGGAAAGTCAATGTGGATGAAAATCAGGAATTGGCCGCCTCCTACGGCGTCATGAGCATCCCTACCCTGTGCCTTTTCGTCAACGGGGAAGTCGTCACTCGTTTGGTAGGTTTCCGGCCGAAAAAAGAGATTGCTGCGGAGATTGAGAAATATTTGTAAGATGTATTGACAATGGCACAATTTGAATAAAATGCCGATTAATCATTGACAGTGCCTGGCCTATCATATATAATTTGGATTGATTTTTATTAAAATTGAATATCTCATCAAGAGCGGTGGAGGGACAGGGCCTGATGATACCCAGCAACCCAAAACGACCAGTGTCGTTTTACGGTGCTAATTCCCCCAGAGCAATCTGGAAGATGAGCGGCTAACGATTCCTTCCGATTGGAAGGATTATTTTTTTCAATGGAGTGATGCATATTGAGTCAAAGGCATTTGTTTACCTCGGAGTCAGTAACGGAAGGCCATCCGGACAAGATCTGCGATCAGGTTTCCGACGCCATATTGGATGCGATCTTTAGTTGCGACCCTCAGGCCAGAGTTGCATGTGAAACGGCAGTGACCACCGGATTGGTGTTGGTCATGGGGGAGATTACTACCAACTGTTATGTGGATATTCCCAAGATAGTCCGGGAGACCATCCGGGAAATCGGCTATACTCGGGCTAAATACGGATTTGACTGTGATACCTGCGCTGTGATAACATCCATCGATGAACAGTCTCCGGATATCGCCATGGGTGTCGATAAAGCCTTGGAAGCCAGAACCGGAGAGATGGACGAGGAAGCCATAGAAGCCATTGGTGCCGGCGACCAGGGGTTGGTGTTCGGTTTTGCCTGTGATGAGACGCCTGAATACATGCCCATGCCGATTGCTTTGGCTCACCGGCTGACCCGTCGTCTGGCTGAAGCACGCAAAAACGGAGAGTTGCCTTATTTGCGTCCGGACGGTAAAAGTCAGGTTACCGTGGAATATCAGGACGATGTTCCGGTGCGGGTTGATACCATCGTGATTTCGGCCCAGCATGATCCGGCAGTGGAACATGATCAAATTGAAAAAGACATCATTGAAAGAGTGATTCGACCGGTCATACCTGCCCATTTACTCGATGACCGGACCCGCTATTTGATTAATCCCACCGGACGCTTTGTGATTGGCGGGCCTCAGGGGGATTCGGGCTTGACCGGACGGAAGATCATTGTGGATACATACGGCGGGATGGCCCGGCACGGTGGTGGCGCTTTTTCGGGCAAAGACCCGACCAAAGTTGATCGTTCGGCAGCATATGCCGCACGGTATGCCGCCAAAAACGTAGTGGCTGCAGGCCTTGCCAAACGGTGTGAGATTCAGATTGCCTATGCCATTGGCGTGGCCAGACCGGTATCGGTGATGGTGGATACCTTTGGCACCGGAGTGATAGATGATGAAGCCATTGCTGCGTTGATCAACCGCCATTTCGATTTTCGCCCGGCGGCCATCATTCGGGATTTGGATCTGAGACGCCCGATTTATAAACAGGTTGCCGCTTACGGCCATTTTGGACGCAATGACCTGGATCTGCCGTGGGAACGGTTGGATAAGGTCCACCTTTTAAAAGCTTAAATATGTGATATGGATGCCAGTCTAAAACGGTATACGTCCGTTTATGGTAAAACCCGGAGAATTCCGGGTTTTTCTTTTATCCGCCATTTCCTGAATCTCCCAAAGCCGGAAGGAATTTATCCGTTCAATCGGGAATTATTAACAGGAATAAAATATGGAGGCTGGCTATGCTCTTCATTGCAATATTGTTCCTGGTATTTGCGATTTTTATCATCGCCCGGGTCTTCCATGGATATCAGGCTGTATGGCTTGGATGTATCTTCCTGGCCTTTGGATGTTGCATTGTCGGACTGGTCGGGCTGGTTCCCAGGTTTTCCAATTATAACCTGGAAGGTTTGTTGGAGTTTAGTTTTGATCAACCCGTATGGGCATGGAATCTTTTAAAAAGCCTTCCGTTGACGGATTTTATGCGGTTCAGGCTGTGGAGCGCCGCCGGATTTATCGCTGCAGTCATCGGGTTTACCTATACCTATGTCGGTGAACGGTTTCGCTGGAAAGATTATGGGATCATTGGCCTGTTTTTCATTTTTTTTGTCTGGTTTTTATGGCATTACGATCCGGATCAATTGTTCCGGCTCTTTAAATACGGTGCCGATTTAAATATCGCTTCTCCGGAACGACTTGTCTGGGAGAAACGGCTGGTGATGATGGACCGTGTCATTTTTTATGCCATTATTGCCATCTTTGCCTATTGTTTGGCGAAAATATTCAAACTCTTTTTTACCTGTCAGATATTGCAGAAACGAATCCAAGTGGTGCTGGTGGGCATCAGCAATGCTGTACTCTGCCTCTTTTTCGTGGTGTTGTTTTGTACCGGTCGGAGCAGTATTTTGAATGCCCATACTGTGGCGACGACGTTATTGCCGTTGGGACGGGATTATCCCTTTTATGATACACGCTATCTGTTGTTGGTCCCCTTTGGGGCGTTCATCGTCATTGCGGTTGTGACCCTTTCCATTTCGCGGTACGGATTTCTCGGTTCCCGGCGGATCATCGGCCAGCATTTGGATCAACAGATTCACATCGCCAACCAAGCGGTGAAAATTGCCCTCCATCCCTTTAAGAATCAGTTTTTAGGGGTGAAGATGGCCATGGATATGGCTGCCGCTGAGTTGGAATCGGTCCATGGTGAAGGAGTGGAGCAGATCGCTTCACGAATCGCTTGGGTCAAAGATGCGTGCACTCAGGCCTTGGCCCGCTTGGACGTCCTCCAGTCCCAGGCGGAACGGCTGCAACTCAACCCGTGTTGGTTATTGGAGCGGGAGCTATGGGAAGAGGCGAAACACCGATGCAGGCAAAGGTTGGAACAAATTCGCTTGATCGAGCGGATTCAGGACAACGGGATGTGCATATTGGGAGACCGGGAACACTTGGTCAACGTGTTGGAAAATCTGTTGCAAAACGCGTTGGATGCCTTGAGTCAAGTGAAAGACGGTCATTTCAGCCCGCAGATCGTCGTGGAAATCGGTAGGGAACATGAGTGGAGTTATTTCCGAATCACGGATAACGGCCCCGGAATACTCAAAGAGAATCTTCATAAGATATTTCATCCCTTTTTCTCAACCAAGCCGACCCGAAGCAATTGGGGGCTGGGTTTAACCTATTGCCACCGGGTGGTCAAATTACATCGGGGGTTTATCAATGTAAAAAGCCGGCCGGGGTGTGGAGCCACTTTTGAAGTGGTGCTCCGGTGTCGAGAAAATCTCAACAAAAAGCCGGAATAATCGGGGAAGACAAGGAAGAACCGCCGAGGAAACATCCTCCTAGGCGGTTTTTTTTATGTGCAAGATAATAAAGTTGTAACAAAACATTTATATAATCTTAATTCGTAAATATTGAGGAGCGGCCATGAAAGGAAAAGAGATTTTATCACCCAGCCGGACTTCACCGGCATGGTGGCGCGAAATTAAAAAGAACCGGGCGATGTTTTTGATGTTGCTTCCGGGCGTATTGGTTTTGCTGCTATACAATTATCTGCCGATGTTCGGAATCATTATCGCTTTTAAAAACTTTATGTTTTATGACGGAAATTTCTTCACCAGTTTGTTTAAGAGCGAGTGGATCGGCTTGCGTAATTTCGAATTCTTATTTAAAACGCCGGACGCCTTTGTCATTACCAGGAATACCTTGTTATACAATTTGGTTTTCATTACTTCCTGTACCATTGTCTCCCTGGCGTTTGCCATCATGTTGAATGAAATCCGCAGCCGGAAGTTATCCCGTTTTTATCAGGGTTCCATGTTCTTGCCGTATTTTCTCTCCTGGATCGTTGCCAGCTATCTGTTATATTCATTTATCAGTCCGGATAAAGGGTTTATCAATATGACCATCCTCAAATCCCTCGGGAAACAGCCGATTGCCTGGTATTCGGAACCGAAATACTGGCCATACATTATCGTCTTGATTAACGGATGGAAATGGATAGGAAACAACTGCATCATCTATCTGGCTTCCATTATCGGGATCGACCAGGAGTTTTATGAGGCGGCCCGCATTGACGGGGCCAGCCGGTGGCAACAGGTTATCCATATTACCTTACCTCAAATTACACCGGTCATTATCGTGATGTTTCTCATCTTCGTGGGACGGATTTTCAATTCCGACTTGGGCCTTTTCTATCAGGTGCCGCGCAATGCCGGTATGCTGTATCCGGTGACCCAAACCATCGACGTTTATGTCTTCAATTCGTTGATGCGAATGGGGGATATCGGTATGTCCTCCGCGGCGGCTCTTTATCAATCCGTCGTCGGCTTTATCACGATTGTAGCTGCCAATTATGCAGTTCGTAAAATCGATCCGGATTCGGCCATTTTCTGACTTTGGAATATATTAAAGATTCAACGGTGACGGAGGCAAAACCATGGGCAAGGAACAAACTGAATTCAACCGACTGAGTGCAGTTTCCGCCAAGACCAACGCAATTCTCAATATCATCCTGTTGGGCTATGCGCTTGTGTGTATTCTGCCGCTTGTATTGGTCATTTCGGTATCATTGACCGATGAAAGTACTTTGGCACTTTACGGATACCGTTTTTTCCCGAAAAAGTTCAGTATATATGCTTATGAATTCATCTTTTCCACTGGGAGCCAGGTGGTGTCTGCTTACGGGATTACCATTTTGGTGACGGTGTTAGGAACGATACTCAGTATTCTGATTATTGCCCTTTATGCGTATCCCATTTCCCGCCGGGACTTTAAATATAAGAATTTTTTCACCTTTTTCCTCATCTTCACCATGCTTTTTAACGGGGGAATGGTATCAACCTATTTGATCGGCGTCAACGTACTCAAGCTGAAAGACAGCATTTGGGGGCTAATCTTCCCGTATTTGATGAATGCGTTTTGGGTGATTATTTTACGGACCTTCTTCAAAACCAATATTCCCGATTCGTTGATTGAAGCGGCCCGCATTGACGGGGCCGGTGAGTTTACCATCTTCTTCCGGATCGTTATGCCGCTGGCCCTTCCCGGCTTGGCCACAATTGCACTTTTTGCCACGCTTCAATATTGGAATGATTGGTTTTTGGCTGCTTTGTACATCAATGATCCCAAGCTTGTTCCTTTACCGTACCTGTTGTATCAGGTTCAGACTTCCATGCAATACTTGTTGCAAAACTCGAGCAACATCGGAGGCATGTCCGGGGACATCCTTTCCAAGATGCCGTCGGAAGCCGCCCGGATGGCTATGGTGGTCATCGGAGTCGGGCCCATCGTTTTAACCTTCCCGTTCTTCCAGAAATATCTGGTGAAAGGGCTGACCGTCGGAGCGATTAAAGGCTAAGACCAGGAATAAAACTGGTTAGCAATAAAATGAAATAAAGGAGGAGTCAGAGATGAAACATACCAAGAAATTGGTTGCCCTGGTGTTGTTATTGGGAGTCGTTTTACTGGGCGCAACCACTTTCGCGGCAGCACCTTATGAAATTAAATGGTATTTCATCGGGAACGGACAACAGCCGGATGTAAAATTGGTCGAAGAGGCAGCCAGCAAGTACATTCAAAAGAAAGGGCTCAATGCCACATTAAAAATGCAGTGCTATACCTGGGGCGACGAATATGACAACCGGATGCGGATGATTATTGCTTCGGGAGAAAAATTCGATATTTGTTTCACGTCGTCATGGGCGAATTTGTACAAGGTGAATGTGGCCCGGGGCGCTTTCCTGGACATTACCGACCTTTGGAAAAAATACGCCCCAAAAACCCGGGCGCAGCTGCACCCGGCCTTCATTACCGGTTCGGCCATTGACGGGCGGAACTATGCCATACCCGCCAACAAAGAACTGGCCCATCAATGGGGATTCTGGTTCAACAAAAATTTGGTCGACAAATACAAAATGGATGTGACCAAGATCAAGACCTTGGCCGATGCAGAAGAGTTCTTTAAAATCATCAAAGAAAAAGAGCCGGGCGTGATTCCCTTCCAAAATCTCCACAATGAAAATGCCGTCCGGGTCCTGGATTTCGACCGGATCGCCGATGATTACGTCCCGGCGGTGCTCTATAACGACAGCAAGGACATGAAAGTCCTGAACATGTTGGAGACCAAAGAATTCAAAGAATACATCGAACTGGCCCGGAAATATTTCCTTGCCGGTTATGTTCCGGCCGATGCCGCCACGGTTTCCGAATTCGTTACCGATATCCGTGCCGGCAAAGTATTCAGCAAAATCGAATCCCTTAAACCTTTTTACGATGAAGAGCGGACCGCCTCCTGGGGCATTCCTTGCGTGACCGTTGCATTAACTCAACCAGTGGTCCAGACTCGGGATTGCACCGGATCCATGCAAGCCATTTCCAAGACTTCCAAGAACCCCATTTTAGCTCTGAAGTTCCTGGAATTGGTCAATACCGACAAGTACCTGAACAACCTGATTAACTTTGGCATCGAAGGCAAGCATTATATCAAGATCTCCGAGAACGTCATCGATTATCCGCCGGGAGTGACCGCCCAAAACTCCGGATACAAACCGGGGACGCCGTGGATGTTCGGCAATCAATACTTGAATTACTTCTGGAAAGGCGAAAATACCGGCAAATGGGAAGCGTTCAAGAAATTCAATGAATCTTCCATTTCCGCCAAGAGCTTGGGCTTTAACTTTGACAGCACTCCGGTGAAAAATGAGGTGGCAGCCTGCATCAACGTGTGGCAAACCGGTGTGGCCCCGCTTATCTGCGGTGCTGCGGATCCGAAAACATTACCGGATGTCATTGCCCGCTTTAAAGCTGCCGGCCTTGACAAAGTTATCGCTGAAGCGCAGAGACAATTGGACGCTTGGGTGAAGAAGAATAAGAAATAATCATATGGATGAATGTGGGGCTACCGGCGGGATACCGGTAGCCCTTTCCGATATTCAACGCGATGGATATGGCAGGAAAAAGGAGACGGTTTCCAGAATTTTAAATGACGACTGGAAAGTTTGGTTAGAAGGAGGCAGGACCATGCGGCGGCTTCGGGATGCGTTTCGCTTATTGGGCCAACGGCCATATCGGTGGTTGTTGATTGGATTGATGGCATTGTGCATCGGAGCCAATTCTGAAACGTTAGGCGCTCATCCTGTGGTGAAATTAAAATTATGGACCCATCAACGGCATATGGCCGATCTAACCAAGCGTCTGATTAAAGAATTCAATGCAACCGTGGGAAAGAAGAAAAGGATTTCGGTTTCCGTCACTGTTTTGGGAGACGATGCTTCTCGGATTTTCCAGGAAGCCCAGCTTAAAATGGAAGGGCCCGATTTATACAGCACTAACTTTAATTCCGGTTTTGCCGATCCTTTCCAGGCCGGGGCGAAGATTTGGTTTGACGATTTGCCCGGTTTCCAACAGTGGAAAAAATCCTGGCCCTCCTGGTATTGGATCGAGGGGATCACTACCTATCAAGGCCATGTTTTCGCCATACCCGTGGAAGTCATCAATTCCCGTCTTATTTATAACCGGGACCTTTTCCGGCGAGCCGGGTTGGATCCGGATAAACCGCCCCGGTCTTATGAAGAATTGAAACAGATCGCCCGAAAGATAACCAAGGCCGGAGCCGGAAACGCGTATGGCTTTGCTTATTGCGGCGCCGAGTCCTGGCCGCTGGAGTGGATGCCCAGTCAATGGGCGGAAGCCAACGGCGACCCCGCATATTGGGACTGGAAGACGGGGAGATGGGCGATACAAGGGTATTATAAGGTTTTCCAACTGTTGCTGGACCTTCAAAATGAAGGGAGCCTCTTTCCGGGGACAGCATTTTTGACCAATGATGCTCTGCGGGCTCAGTTTGCCGAGGGGCGGATCGGCATGTTTATGGGGGAAGCCTGGGATGTAGGCGTCCTCAATGAACAGTATCCGGCCAAATGCGATTGGGGCGTTGCGCCGATTCCGACGTACGACGGCCGGTTCCATGGAAAGCCCCGGGCAATGATCATCGGAGGGTACTGGAGCATTAACGGCCAAAGCCGCTATAAGTTGCAAGCCTGGGAAGTGGTGAAATGGTTCAGCCGGTATGAGATACGGGCCAAATTCTACGAACATGGCAAATGTATTGACCCTGATCCTAAAGTAACGCAAGTATATGCCAAACAGAAATCGCCCTTGAAAGGGTTTAAAGAATTTGCGGAGACGTTGGACAAGGATTATCTGGCTTCATATCCCGTGCTTCCCGGATGGAAGATACCGGAGCGGAATCCTTGTACCGTGTTTCGGGATATTCTTTTAAACGGCGGCTCGCTGGCCGACCGTTTGCAGCAATTGGAAACGGAATGGAACCAGGAGCTGGATCGGTTTTATCGAAACAATCCTTCGGTAAAGCGGGAATGGAATATTTATCCTCAGTTTGACAGAATTTCAGGGCAGCTCGGGAAACCGTTGGCTGTGCCGGTTTTCGATAAGTAACAACTATTGGGAAGAAAGCGGGTGTGCGGATGTCTTCACCGATCCGGATTTTGATCGCGGATGATATGGAACCAATTCGGGAATATTTGAAGATGGTAATCAGTTACGAACCCGGCATGGAAACGGTTGGGGCCGTAGAGAGCGGCGCCGACGCCGTGAAACTGGCCTTGGAAACCCAACCGGATGTGGTATTGATGGATTTGGAAATGGAATCGCGCTTGGCCGGTGTGGAGGCAATTCGCAGGATCACGACGGATCTTCCGCAAACCCGTTGCGTGGTTTTGACGCATTTTTCCGATGACAGTACGGTGTATGCCGCCTTTGAGGCCGGTGCGGTGGACTATATTGTCAAAGATTCTTCGGTAAATGAGATATTGGAAGCCATTCGCAGCGCCGCGGCGGATTGTAGCCCCATCCGACCGCAGATTGCCCGGAAGATATTGGAGGAATTTCGGATTCTCCGTTCCGAGCGGGCGGCATTGGTCAATACGTTGAATATTGTGTATAAACTGACGCCGACGGAGCTCACTTTTTTAAGGCTGCTGGCTGAGGGAAAGAGTAAACAGGAGATTGCGGCCATCCGCCATGTTGAGCCGTCGACCATTCGGACCCATGTAGGCAATATTCTGAAAAAATTTAATGAAAAATCTGTGGCTGACGTGGTCAAACGCCTAAAATCCCTGGGGATATTCGATATTTTTGTCGGAGTTGACAAGTGACGAAGGCCAATGAGAACAAACCGCAAAAACGGTTTGTTTTTTATTTAAGAGGGCAGTTTCGCAAAGGATCTAAAGTTCAACGCCGATATTGCCGAATGTATAACAGAGAAAGTTTAGGGGTGAACGCTTTGGCTGACATGCTTGATTTCAGTATTCTGGATAAGGTCATTAAAGAAACTACCAAAGCGATCGAGGCCAGTAAAGAAAGTCTATTTGAAATAGCGGAGTCAGCGAAAGATGTTCATCGCAAAATGGAATCCGACCTGGAACGGGTCAACCATGAAGTGCAACAGGTGATTGAAAAAGTTGATCAGCTTGAAGCGCTTTACAAAAAAGCCCGAGTCCGTTTAATGGAAGTCAGCCGCGATTTTAAAAAATACTCGGAACAAGATATCAAAGCGGCTTATTTGTATGCTCAGGAACTTCAAGTGCAGCTGGCGGTGGAGCGTGAGCGGGAAATGGGCTTGCGGCTTAAACGGGATGAATTGGTTCGTTCCATGGTTCGGGTTAAAGAGATGTCCGTCAAAGCCGACGAGTTGGTGTCTCGGGTTGACATGGCGTTAACTTTAATCAGTGGCAATTTGACGGAATTTAGCCATCAATTGGAAGGCATGCAGCAAAAGCAATGGATTGGCGGCCGGATTATCCTGGCTCAGGAAGAAGAGCGTAAACGGGTTGCCCGAGAGATTCATGACGGTCCGGCTCAAACATTGGCCAATGTGGTGTTGCGTGCAGAATATTGCGAGAAACTGCTTGCTACAAACCGCAGTGAACTCGCAGGGCAATTACATCAGCTGAAGACGACTGTTCGGGAAAGCCTCCAGGATATCCGGCGGATTATCTTTAACCTTCGGCCTATCACTTTGGATGATATGGGACTGATTCCGACTGTCCGGCGATATATTGAAGAATTGAAATTGAGGGAGGGGATCGATGTCTTTTTTGAAGTCCGCGGTGAAGAACTGCGGTTGAAGAATCCGTATGAAGTGGCATTGTTCCGTTTAATTCAGGAAGGGCTGAACAATGCCAAAAAACATGCCCGGGCTACCCGGATAGGGGTGTCGATTATAATCACTGGGGATGAAATTAAAGTAACGATCTCCGATAACGGAAGCGGATTTGATGTGGAGAAAGTATTGGCTGAAGCCGCCGGTAAAGAGAGTTTTGGCTTGCTAAGTATGAAAGAGCGAATTGAATTGTTAAACGGTGAACTGAAGATTGATTCTACCCCGGGTTTCGGAACCCGAATCGTGGTTTTGGTCCCACGGGAGCAGGCAGTGTTATAATGGCAGAGGCAGAGGTGTTTGTATGTCGATTCGAATCATGATAGTCGATGATCATCCGTTAACTCGGCAGGGACTTCGGCAAATTTTCAGTCTGGAAAAAGACTTGGAGGTCGTCGGCGAAGCACAGCATGGCGATGAGGTTCTTGAAAAAGTCCGGGAATTAAAACCCAATGTAGTGTTAATGGATATCAATTTACCGGGGAAAAACGGGATAGAACTTACAGGGGAAATTAAGAAAGAATTTCCGGAGATCAATATTTTGGCTTTAACCATTGAGACGGATCAAACACACGTCTATAAAATAATAAAAGCCGGCGCTTTAGGATATGTCTTAAAAGACATCGAGCCGGACACATTAATCGAAGCGATTCGGTTTATCGCCAAAGGGGAGGCGTATATTCAACCGTGTCTTCTCTCTCGGTTGTTGGCCGAATTCCGCCAATTTATGGATATCAATTGTCCCGGAGTGCTTCCGGAAGAATTAGGCTTGACACAGCGTGAGATGGAAATTGTAAATTATATTGCCTGCGGCGAATCCAACCGGGAAATCGCTGAACAACTGTTTATCAGTGAAAAGACGGTGAAAAATCACGTAAGCAATATTCTCCGGAAAATGGCTTTGGCAGACCGGACCCAAGTGGCTATTTATGCCTATCGCAACGGTCTTGTCTTTAATAAAAAAGATTAACTGGAAAGATTATCTTTTTTCTTATGACAAGCATACCATTGAATTAACCTTAGTGACTATCCATCATAAGTACCATTTTAAAATAGGTCCCAAGTCCTAGCCGATATGATGCCTATGGATTTCCATGTGTTTTTTTGTGATTGTTGTGTAATTCCTAACGTTTGATTCCTATCGCTTTACGGATATGGTGGTTTGTGTGGGAGTCTTTTTTTATTTTCAGAAGGTAAGAAGCAGATATTTTACGAATAATAATGAGTAAAAACATATTAACATGGGGGTTCATATGACACAAATGATCCAACAGTTGCAATTTGAGCTGCCGGGTATCGGAATACGGACTTATCCGAAAGGGACGTCATTGCAAACGATTGCCGCTGATTTTCAAACCGGCAGGAAATCTCCAATTGTTGCTGCCAAGTTGGGATATGAATTTCATGATCTGCGTTATGTCCCGGAACGCGGCGGTAAGCTGACCTTGATCGATCTTTCCGATGAAGACGGAATACGGGTTTATTCACGAAGCCTGTGTTTGGTTTTGGTCCGGGCTGCTGCGGAAGTTTTCCCCGATTGCCGGGTACGTTTGGAGCATTCCCTATGCAAGGGGATTTATGGCGAAATAGATCTATGTAACGGTGAACCCTTAACGGAAAAGGACTTAAAACGCATTGAAGAGCGGATGCGGGCAATTATCGAAGCGGATGAACCCATTGTCAAGGAAACCGTTTCCTTGGAAGAGGCTGCCCGTTTATTCGAGAAAAAAGGCTTAGCGGATAAAGTCCGGTTGCTTCGGTATAAAAAGTCACCGGAAATCCATTTGTATCATTGCGGGGACTATACGGATTATTTCTATGGGTATATGGTGCCTTCTACCGGGTATTTACGTCAATTTGAATTACGCTATTATCTGCCGGGGTTCATTTTACGTTATCCTTCCAAAGAACATCCGGAGGCCATCCCGCCTTTTAAAGAACAACGAAAACTGGCCCGGATCTTTTATGAGTTTGAAAAATGGGGGAAGATCCTCGAAGTCGGCGATGTCGGCGCTTTAAATGAAATGGTGGCTTCCGGAAAGGGCGGACAGCTGATCCGGATCGCTGAAGCGTTTCATGAGAAGAAAATTGCACAAATCGCCGATATGGTATCCGCCGAGCGGGAGCGTAACCGGGTCATTTTGATTGCCGGGCCGTCTTCATCGGGGAAGACCACGTTTGCCCAACGCCTGGCCGTCCAATTGCGGGTGAACGGTTTGAAACCCATTTCCATCTCCATCGACGATTATTTTGTCGACCGTGAACATACGCCTATCGGAGAAGACGGATTGCCGGATTATGAATGTCTGGAAGCCATCGATATCGAGCTGTTTAACCGGCATTTAACCGAGTTACTTCAGGGGAAGCCGGTGCATATCCCCGTCTATAATTTCCAAAAGGGCCGCCGTGAGGAACGGGGTTACGCTGTCCAGATCGCCCAGGATCAACCGATTATTATTGAAGGCATTCACGGCTTGAATGACCGGTTGACGGAGAATATCCCCAAAGACAATAAGTATAAAATATACATTAGCGCCTTAACCCAGTTAAACCTGGACGATCATAACCGGATTCCGACGACGGACAATCGAATTATCCGCCGGATTGTCCGGGATAACCAGTTCCGTGGCCATGATGCGGTAAAGACCATCGGCTTATGGCCGATGGTCCGCCGGGGCGAAGAGAAATATATCTTTCCATATCAGGAAGAAGCGGATGTGATGTTCAATTCCGCCTTGATTTATGAGTTGGCCGTACTGAAGAACTATGCCGAACCGCTGCTGCAACAGATTACCCCGGATATGCCGGAATACAGTGAAGCCAAACGGCTGTTGAAGTTTTTAAGTTATTTCCTGCCGATGGATGACAGTGAAGTGCCTTTAAATTCTATTTTAAGGGAGTTTATCGGTAGCAGTTGTTTTCATTAAGAGGATGGCCGGAAGTTCCGGCCTTCTTTTTCAGTAGGCAGTCCGGCCTGGGATGTGATAAAATATTAATGTTTGAATTTCGACAAAATAAAAGGCGGGCTGTTTGTGGGAGCATTTAAGCGGTTTTTTGGTTTATTCCGACCAAAGCTGACATCGACCGATCGGGAGTTAATTGATGCGTTTTTAAATGATGCCGGCAAATTTCTTTTTTATCAGATGAGCCGGGTTGACCAAAAACATTCGGTAGAGGTGGCCCGTGCGGCCATTACAGAGGCTGTTGACCAACAGGAAATTGACCTTGCTGCTTTGGTTCAGGCGGCGTTGCTCCATGACATCGGGAAAGTGGAAGGCGAGTTGAACGGGGTAAATCGGGTAGTTGCCGGCTTCATGCGACGGGTTTTTCCTTCATTGCGGGAAAAATGCAGCCGTACTTACCGAACCGGCTGGTGGAAGATCCGTTACGGTTTGTATGTAGATTGGGTGCATCCGCTGCGAGGATCGTATATGGCTCAAATTTTGGGCATTGAGAAATCCGTGGTGGATTTGATCCGCCATCATCACGACCCGCCTCGGCCGGACCAAACTCCGGAGTTGACCATATTGCAGTTGGCTGACAGCAAACATTGACAAGCCCCGAGATGTGACGAGGCTGTATACGAGGTAAATCCATGGATTATCAGGTTAAACTCGATATTTTTCAAGGCCCGCTTGATTTGTTATTGCATTTAATCGAAAAAGACGAAATCGACATTTATAATATTCCCATTGCGATAATTACCGACAAATATCTGGAATATCTTTCAACCATTCAACAGCTGAATCTGGAGGTTGCCGGCGAATTTCTGGTGATGGCAGCGACTTTGATGCAGATAAAAGCCAAAATGTTACTTCCGGAGGCCAATGCGTCAGGTGAAACCGACGACGAAACGGATGCGGATGAAGATCCCCGTTGGGAGCTGGTCTGCAAATTAATCGAATACAAGCGGATCAAGGAAGCTGCCCGGAGTCTCCAAGAGATCGAACAGGAGCAATTGAAGATTTATTTTCGGACTGCCGGCGAATTTCCGGATCAAACCTATGCGGTCCAGGATGATAATTTGAAGAATTTGACCGTATGGGATTTGATGGATGCTTTTCGGGTGGTGTTGGAGAGTCTGGAAGTGAAACTCCTCAAATCCGCCATCCCCAAGCCGCAAATTTCCATTCGACAGAGGATGCAGGAGATTGAAGCCTTGGTATTACGGGAGAAGCAGGTATCCTTTAAACGCGTGTTTGCCGATGTCGACACCAAAATCGATTTGATCACGTGTTTTTTGGCAGTGCTGGAATTGATTCGTCTCCACAAGATCCTGGCTTATCAACCGGTTTTGTTTGGGGATATTTATCTTAGTACCAAAGAAGACGAAGAAAAGGTGTGTCATCCGATTTGAACTTGATTTTAGCTAAAGCAACGATTGAAGCATTAATCTTTGCATCGTCCGAACCCATTACCAGTAAGACCGTTGCGGAGATTATCGGCATTGACGAACATACGGTAAAACAGATCATTTCTGATTTAATCGAAGACTATCGCCGGTCGAAACGGGGAATTCAGATTATTGAGGCAGGCAACGGTTATCAATTTGCCACGCATCCGGAATGTGCCGTTTATATCGAGAAACTCCAGAAAATCCCCAGGAATGTCGGCTTGTCCCAGGCGGCCGTCGAAACGTTGGCGATCATTGCCTACAAGCAACCGATTACCAAAGCGGAAATTGAGTCGTTGCGCGGCGTGAGCGTGGAAAGCCCGTTAGGGACTTTGCTGGAGAAGAACCTGATTGAAGAAGCCGGCCGCAAAGATGCGCCCGGTAGGCCCATTCTTTACCGGACCACGACAAAGTTTTTGCGGTATTTCGGATTGAACAGCCTGGAGGATCTGCCCCGGATTCCGGAGTGGACAGGTAATGACGAGATAGTTTTGGAAAGTCAGGAGATGGAGGCTGAAGCGAATGATTGAATGGTTTTGCAAGGTCATTAAATGGGAACCCGAACGGGATAACAATTACTATTTCGGATTGATTTTATTGATCCTGAGCATTTTATCCATCGTGGTTTATTTGATTTATGATGCCTTTGAACCTGAGGCCTTTTTAATCACTTTTTTATTGTGCGGGTGGGGGTTTGTCCTTTTGTGGAAAAGCGACAATGATTACCGGTTTGCCATTACCCAAGCTAAGCTCGAAGAGCTTGAACAAGAAATCCGGGAAACACAACAATATATAGTATTCATGCAATCCACAGCCAGATATCGCCGGTTTTCCCGAAGTAACAGACAATAAGGTTGAGCGACTGTTAAACCTGCATTGTGCAGGTTTTAATGTTGAGGTGAAAGCCAGGTGGACGGTTCATGTTTTCGGTGATTCACGGCCGGGTGACTCAAATTATTAAAGATACTCCCGAATTACAAGAGGTATGGGTCCAAGTGGACGACAGCGGCCGGATGGAGCGGGCTTATAATTATCCCCAGCTTTACCGACGGGTGGAGCCCGGTGACCAAGTCCGCATGAATTCCGCTGCCGTTCAATTGGGGTTGGGAACCGGTGGACGACACTTTATTTTACCGGAATATCCCGAAGATATTTCCGGTGATTTTCCGGGCCATATTATGAAATTGAGATATACGCCGTGGCAAATGCCGGTTTTGGCTGCAGAAGAAGAGAACAGCCCTTATCATGCCGTCATGGAAAACTGTGATTCGTTGGACGGGGCTCCGGTGGTTGCCGCGTCATTACATAGCATGCTTCCCGGTATTATCCTGGGTTTCCGGGAGACTTTTGGCGGATCGCCCAGAGTGTGTTATATTATGACCGACGGAGCTGCTTTACCTATCGCTTTGAGCGATCTGGTCCGTGATTTGAAAAAACGTGGATGGCTGGATGTGACCATTACCGCCGGTAATGCTTTCGGCGGAGATCTGGAGGCCGTCAGCCTTCCTTCGGCATTGCTTCTGGCCAGGCATGGGGTGAAGGCGGATTTGATTGTGGTGGCCCTTGGCCCCGGAATCGTAGGCACGGGAACGAAAATGGGGTTCAGCGGCGTCGAACAGTCGTGGGTCATTGATTTGACATGCCGGTTGGGAGGAAAGTCCATTGCGGTTCCCCGGATCAGCGGGGCCGATCCCCGGGAGCGCCATCGGGGAATCAGTCATCATACCCTGACGATGCTGGAGTTGGCCTGCCATCCGCCGTTGCTGCCGATTTCCAGGCATTTGACCCCTGATACGCGGCAACGGGTGGAATCGGTTATCAAAGATGAACGTTACGCCAAGCTGGGACAATGGATAGCGGTGGACCATCCGGCTGCAGGACCTCTCTTTGCAAAATATGCATTACACGTGAAAAGCATGGGACGGGACGTCCGCGATGATCCTGATTTTTTCCAAAGCACGGTGGCAGCCGGCTGTTTGGCGGCAAACCTTTTAAAAGGCTGCGTTTGAGGACGATAGGGATGTTTCACCGGTCTTCATTTACCGGATTGTGGAAAATGTGGATTATTTCATACTATGAATGCATATGTTATGGATGGAAAAAGATGCATGGTAAATTTTGACGGATTGGGTGACTATGGTTTGAAGACTGTAAATCTGACATGTAATGCTTCAGGAGCGGCTGAAGCCGCACGAAGGGGCGATGTGGTGGTGATCGTTGATGTGATCGATATGTCCACCAGCGCTGAAGTGGTCCTGGAATGCGGTGCCGCGGCGATATTCGGGGCTGCTCCGTCCGGATGCAAAGTGCCTGTCAATCTCAATCCGGACCGCATGGGATATTTGGCCGGCAAGACCGCATTAAAATATAAAACCCAGTTGGTCGTGGTTTCCGAACCCCGTTACGGGACGGAGGAAGAACGGAAAAAACGGGCAGAAACGGCCATGCTCGGCGTGGCCCGTTCCGGTGCCGAAGTGGAATTGATCGTTCCCAATATCGGGACGGAAATCTATAAACTGGCGGATTTTGACAATAAAGTGGTGCTCTTCATTTCGGATACAGGCGGGGTGGCTTATGATGCCGCTTATAATAACGGTGCGCCGGCGGTGGTCACCGCCACTGTCACTCGAACTCAGCATAAAAAGGGAATTAAGCCTGCCATGGCCGGTGTGGAACGCTCCATCGAACAGGCCCTCAAACACGGTACCGGAATCACCGTGGTGGCAGCCAGCGCCAATTCCATGGAAGACGTCCTCGCCGCCCAATTCCTGACGCAGTTGATCGTGGAAAAAGGGTTTCTCAATCAAAATTAGGTAGTATTGCGGGTGATGGGTACTAGGTACTAAAACACGTTTCGTTCTTTCTTAAACCTAGGACCTGGAACCCAGAACCCAGGACCTTATATCGGGATTATGCTGTGTACCGTGTACTGTGAACTAAAAAAGTATTCATATCTCCCCGGGTTCCGCCATATGTTGTTACGAGCGGACAAGGGGGGATGACAATGGCCGGATTACCGATCCGCAGCCTGATCAGAGATTATTTTCAACACCGCATTTTTTTAGCCGCGCTTGTTTTAATCCTCTTTATCATGGGCGTTATCTTCGGCGTCCTCGCAGCCAACATTCTCGAAAGTTCCCAGAAGGAAGATTTGTTGCGTTATGTTCATCAGGGGCTCCAGGGGAGTTCGTATCTGGAAAATACGGCGTACACCCGGCAGACGATTATTTCCAATGTCCAGACGGTATTTTTCCTGTTTTTTATGGGGATTAGCGTCATCGGAGTACCGTTGGCTTTGCTTTTGATCTTTACCCGCGGGTTTATCTTGGGTTTCAGCGTTGGGTTTCTTTTGCAAACCATGGGACTGAAAGGCGTTGTTCTTGCGATGGCCGGCATTTTGCCCCATAATGCGCTGTTGATTCCGGGATTGCTGTTCATGGTGATGGTGATCATCGATTGCGCCGCAGCTTTGACGAAAATACGTTTTACAAGGAAACCTGTTTTTCTCGGGGAAGAATTGGTAAGATGTGCCATTCTGACTCTGCTGGTGCTGGTGGTGGTGGTCATTGCCGGTTACATTCAAGGGCAAGTGACGCCCATATTTACCGCCTGGGTGGCGAGGTTGTTGAGATAAGGGGAGTGGGTATCAGGTACTAGGGGCTGGGTTTAGGTAGGAACGCACATGTACGTTCCTTACAGTCTACTCATGCCTTTTGCCTCATGACTGATTCGTGCACTGTGAATTGTGTACTGTGCACTATGCCAGATTGACTTGGAAATCTTTCCTGTAGTCCGAAAAAAGGAGTTAACCTGTGGACTGTCGAAATGATGTAGCGTTCCGAAAGTTAACAAAAGGAGTTGACTTAAGTGCAGGATTTGCTTCACGACTATCTCAATTATCTTTCCGTTGAACGCGGCTTATCAAAAAATACCCTGGAATCCTACGCCCGGGATTTGCGTCAATATTTACAATATCTGAAAGAGAAGAAAAATATGGAATTGAGCGAAACCACCCAGGCGACGGTGATCGGGTATTTATTGCAACTCCAAGCTAAAGGAAAAGCTACGGCCACTTTGTCCCGGAGTTTGGCGGCAATTAAGTCTTATTATCATTTTCTGTTTCGGGAAGGGAAGATTAAACGCGATCCCACCATTAACCTTGATGCGCCGAAACAGGAAAAGCGGTTACCCCGGGTTCTTTCTGTTGAAGACGTCGGTAATCTTTTGGAACAACCTGACCTGAAAACGCCCGCCGGTATTCGGGACCGGGCCATGCTCGAGGTGTTGTATGCCACGGGTTTACGCGTTTCGGAACTGGTTTCGTTAAAGGTCAGCGATATCAATTTGGAGATGGGTTATATCAAATGTTTCGGGAAAGGGTCTAAAGAACGGATCGTTCCTTTGGGTTCGATGGCTTCCAAATATGTCAAACACTATTTGGAGCATGCCCGGAAATTCCTTGCGTCCAGTCTGCACGAAGATACCCTTTTCCTGAACCATCATGGACATCGCTTAACCCGTCAGGGTTTTTGGAAGATCATTAAAAAATACGCGGAGAATATCAATCTGGAAAACGATATTACACCGCACACGTTGCGGCATTCCTTTGCAACCCATCTGTTGGAAAACGGGGCGGATTTGCGCTCGGTCCAAGAGATGCTTGGCCATGCGGATATTTCCACCACCCAGATTTATACCCATTTGACCAAAAACAAAATTAAAGAAGTCTATGAAAAAGCCCATCCCCGGGCACTTTAAGACGTTTGAATGTCAACGTTGAGATGTTTGTATTTTTGATAGAGTAGGGATATATGGATAATATATCTCTTTTTTGTTTTTGGATTAATGGGATGATACGAATTTCAATCCGGCGATTCCGATGATGACAAATCCAATAAAAATCAATCGGGCAGCGTTTATTGGTTCCTTAAACAATAGGATGCCCAAGGTGACAGTACCGACGGTACCGATTCCGGTCCAAATGGCATATGCGGTTCCTAACGGAAGAGCCTTTAGCGATAGGGATAAAAAATAAAAACTCAAAATCATCGTGATTATTGTAAATATACTGGGTAAAACCTTTGTAAACCCTTGGGAATACTTTAAACCTATCGCCCATCCTGTTTCGAAAAATCCTGCCAAAATTAAAAATAACCAATGCATCACTCTGACTCTCCTTTCGAATATCAAAATTTGAATTAGGAAAATGAAAAAGCCGAGGTTGATATATAAATATCTCCCAGGCTTTTATCCTTCCGTATTATTGATACCTATTAAATTTTAGCGTATCTAATATATCAAAAATCATTTAACCGGTCAATATTTCAATGACCTGCGGTTATGTATCGATGAGTACCATCGATAAATTCTCGATGAAAAGGATAACCTCTATAATGTGACGAATTGAAGTATAATGGAGAAAAAGATAAGCGAGGATGGTACATGGACCCAATACATTGGTATCCTGGCCATATGGCCAAAGCAAAACGGCAGCTGACCGAGTTAATCAAATATTTGGACGTGTTGATTGAGATTCGGGATGCCCGGCTGCCGCTGATCAGTCATAATTCCGACTTGGAACCGATATTAAAACGTCGTCCCAATATTGTTTTATTGAACAAAATCGACCTGGCCGATCCTGTTGTCACCGAAGCATGGGTCCGTTGGTTTAATGCTGGGGGCGTTCCGATCATCGAAGTGAACGGTCGGAACGGTTCCGGTGTGGAACGGATTTGGGAGGTGTTGGGACGGGAGTTTGTGCCGAAGGGAATCCGCCGTTCGGTTCGGGCGGGCGTCGTTGGCATTCCCAATGTGGGCAAGTCTTCCATTCTGAACCGGCTGCTGGGAACCGGTACGGCTAAAACCGGGAATATGCCCGGGATTACCCGTGGAAAACAATGGATAAAGAAAAAAGGGATTGAGATCCTGGATACTCCCGGATTGTTGCCTCCGAAAATCGTGGATCAGGAAGCCGGGATGAAACTGGCCTTAATCGGGACCATCCGTGAAGAGATCGCGCCCACCTATGATATGGCCATATTTTTGCTGGAGAATTTCGGCGAGCAGCTGTTCGGCTGGCAAGCCGCGGGGCTGGTTTTTGAAGACATGGACTTGGCACTCAACTGGTATGCGGAAAAGCGGGGCTTTCGGGTGAAAGGCGGAGGCCTGGATATAAATCGGGCCGTTACCAGTCTCCTACAGGAGTTCCGTAACGGCCGCTTGGGTCGGATCAGCCTCGAGTTACCTCCGGAGGCCGACGTTCAGTCCGATGAATGAGTTTTAAGAGAATCACGCCACCGACAAAGGTGGCCAGGTGGTAGCTTAGCAGACGCCAAATCAGAATGAGGGCAGCCCGGATCTGAGCGGGAATAAAGGCGAACATCGAAAAGAAACCCAATTCCATGACGCCGCTTCCTCCAGGGACCGGAAGGTAAGAGATGATAAAGATTAAAATGAATTGAATCAGGACGCTTTTGAAGAAGATCCCTTCGCCATCCAGTCCAAATGCAGAGATTAGACACGGCGCAATGGCAAAGAAACAGACCCAATACAATAAGGTAGCAAGAATTGCGAGAATCAGATTGTATCCTTTCCGGAACTGTCTGACGGATTGGTGAAAAATCTCGACCTCATCCAGGAATTTCTGGAGATAAGGGTTGATTTTGGACAGCCAGCGTTCGGATTTGATGAATTTCAACGGAAAAGTCAACACCGGTTTGGCCAGTTTTGGCTTGATGATGAAAGTAATCAGCAAAACTGAAACGAGAACCGAAACGGGAATGGCAACGGTGGTGACTTGCCGTAACAATCCCACGGAAAAACTGGCCCGGTAAAAAATGAATAATACCGGTGCGACCAGGGTAAAAAGCAATGTGGTCAAAATCACCCGCAAGGTGACGATGGCGCTGGATTTACCGGGTTGAATGCCGTTTTGGCATAACAGATAAATTTGGGTGGGAACGCCGCCGGAGGAGAAAGGCGTAATATTCCCGATAAATGTCGTCGCCAGGTTAATGTTGAAAATCTTCCGCAATGAAATAGTTTCGCCCAAGCCATTGGCAATCAGCCAAATGCGGACGGTTTCGATGGCCCAGGAAGCCAGTAAGGCCAGTAACGCCAAGCCAAAGGCGCGGAAGTCCAGGCTTTGATAAACGGAGGTTTGATTCCCCCGGAAAGAGTTAAAGAGTAAGATCCCGGAACTGATTAGGGTTAATATCAAAACGATGCTGAGTCCGTTGCGTAGCAGTTTTTCGAAATTGGGATGATGTTTCACGGAAGCCTCCTTCAGAGCATCGTCGAAACCCAATGCTCTTTTGTCATCAGTTAGGGAACCAATGTAAGTAATTTTCGGCTTTTTTATCATATTTCCTTCATGCAAATAATGATCCTTAACTAAAAGATTTCCAAAACAGTAAATTTTAATCATCCTTATAGAATGGATTTATGCTATGGGAAGACAAGCCTATCAACAACTGAAAACGCTTCCATGGGAAGAACGGATGGCCGAGGAACAGTTGGGCTGGGCGTCGGGGTACAAGCGTATCGCCGGCTTGGACGAGGCGGGCCGAGGCCCCTTGGCCGGTCCGGTGGTCGCTGCGGCGTTTGTCATCGAACCCCATTTTAAGCTGGAGGGATTGACGGATTCCAAACAGTTGACGGAAAAACAGCGGGAGAAATTTTATAAAATTTTAACCTGTGGAGATTGGGAGTACGGCATCGGCGTGGTCGAACCGGATGAAATTGACCGGGTCAATATTTATCAGGCTTCACGTATCGCCATGCGCAAAGCATTGGCGGAATTGCCCATGGCTCCCGATTATTTGCTGGTAGATGCTTTGGTAGTCCCGGACACGGATATTCCCCAAAAAAGCTTGATTTACGGCGATGCCCGTTCGGTGGCCATTGCGGCGGCTTCGGTCATTGCCAAATATACCCGGGACCGGTTGATGGAGGATTACGACCGCCTCTATCCGGGTTACGGCTTCGCCCAACATAAAGGCTATCCTACCCGGCAACATTATGAAGCGCTGGCCGCTTTGGGGCCTTCTCCCATCCACCGGCGGTCTTTCCGGTTGGAACCGAAGAAAGTCGACGAGACGTTGAGTTTATTTGAGGAAGAAGGAACGTAAGTGAGGATCGAGCAACCCGGAGTGTATATTCAATTACAGAATCTTCCTTCCCAGTTGCAACACCAGTGGAAGGACGGGCAGAGAATTGTCGCCAAAATAATCCGGGCGACGGCTGCCGAAGTCTTGCTGAACATGGGGGGAGAGACAGTCCGGGCCAAGGTTGATGGAAAGCCTCCGGAAGCCGGATCGGTTTTTGTTTTTCGCGTTCGGGTGGCGGACGGGCAGCGGATCGAACTTAAACCTTTGGCGAACCTCAGCGAAGGCCGGGCTTTGGAAGGGTTTTTCCCGAAGGATCATGTGTTGGCCCACGTTCTTAAGGAACAGGGCCTGTCGGCAGACAAGGAAAATTTGGTTGCGCTGAACCGGTTATTATCCGAACTTCAGTTAAAGCTTCCTTTGACTCCCGAATTGAAGGTGGCTGCATTTATGCTGGCCCGCGGGTTGCCTCCGTCCCTGGGCGGCTATCTCCTTGCCTGGCTACATCAGGATAAACCCCTGAGGGAGAACCTGTGGAATCAATTGAATGCAATGGGCCTCTTGGATAAGAGTGCGGCCTTAAATCCGGAAGGAGATCCTGACACGTTGACAGGCGCTCTGTGGCGTTTATGGAAAAACAGTGCCGATGTCCGGGAAGGGAATGGTTTTGCCAAGGCGGCCATGGTCTTCCGCGAGAACGGGCAAGCGGCAGCCCATGTTCAACCGGAAACCGAGGTGACGCGCGAAGCATCCGGTGATGAAAGGAAAGGCCGATGGAAAACGTTGGCCGATTTGCTTAGCCATCCGGCGACCTGGAGCGAAAAGAGGGCCGCCGGGGATGAGGCATCGGCAGTCCATTACGGGGCTTTTCCGTTTCTGGTCCGTATGGCCGGGGACAAAATCCGCGAATGCGTCGTTCATTGGGAAGAAAAGCAAAGGAACGCCGGGACCGTAAGGGAACAGACCGTTCACGTCCTGATCCCCACGGAACATTTGGGGGAGATCGCACTGGCTGCGACGCTTTCGCCGTATCGGCCTCCCCATATCCGTTTTCAGGTGGAGACGGAGGAGATACGGCAATTCTTTGTTGAACAGATGGCGGATTTGCGGAAAGTCATCGGAACACAGGCGAAAATAGAGGTCGAAACGGTGACAACTTCAGCGGCCCTACCGGAAGGGGTGGACGTATGGATGTAACCCGCCGGAAAAAACCGGTTCGTTATGCCGCGGCTCTTCGGTATCGTCCGGGCCGGGATACTGCGCCTGTGGTGGTAGCTTCGGGCCAAGGGGATATTGCTGAGAGGATCGTGAAACTGGCTGACGAAGCCGGAGTACCAACCCATCCGGATCCGGAGTTGGCCCGGATTTTGGCGGCGCTGGTCCCGGGGACGCCGATACCCGAAGAGACCTATCGGTTGGTCGCCACGATTTTGGCGTTTATTTGGAGCGTGGACCGAAGGATGGGACAGGATACGGAGGACTGATTGGAACTGAAAGAAAAAATCCATTAAATGGAAATGTGTACCAGAGTTGACAATGGATAGAAATTATGTTACACTGATTCCAGGCATTTCGTTTTGCAAAAAACGAGGTGCCTTATCGTTTAGTCGGGGTTTTCCCATTTAATGTTATTTGAAAGGGGCAGGGTCATGGAACATGTAACCGATGTCATCAACAGGCAAACCTTTGAAAGAGTGGTTCGGGATTTGGTTGTTCTGGAAGAGGAACGGGAAGAGATTTTATCCTTATTTCCCTATGCTTCCCCTGAACGGGAAAAAGTCCGAAAAGCGATGGACGGCTATATTGCCGCGGTGGAGGACTATCTTTCCAAGGTGAAGGTTGATGACGCCGCTTGCAATGGTCCGGCTGAAATTTCTTTGGTTTTGATCAATTCCGAGGTGGAGGTTGTCGAACAACGCACACAAGAGGTTTTTTGCTATAAGATTACCCATCCTTTCAACAAACAAAGCAATTTGGGGACCACGTCATATATATCACCGGTGGGGCTGGGGCTGCTGGCTCAGAAAGTCGCCCATACAGTCGAAGTACAGACTCCCGGTGGGAGTCTTAATTTTTTAGTGCGCCATATTCGCATGCCGTTATGACCGGGTCACCGGTCTTTTTTATTGGTTATGCCGGTTTGGTGCCGGGGATCCATTTGGAGAGGAAAATTCATCTATTTTGCCGGGTGATTGCAGGAAATTACCAATAAATACCGAATTTACCATTTATGAACAAAGTGATGGGTAAAAAGGATATTGGCGATTGGGGCGAGAGGATCGCGGCCCGTTATCTTGAAGAGCGGGGATACCGGATCGTTGCTTTCAAATACCGCTGCCCATACGGAGAAGTGGATCTGGTTTGTCGGGAGCGGCAGATATGGTGCTTTGTCGAGGTGAAGACCAGAAAAAGCCAATCCCCTTTCGGCAGCGGTTATTTTGCCGTCTCCCGCGAGAAACAACGGCGCATGACCAAAACCGCTCTCTATTATCTCAGCCGCCACAATTTGGACGAGCCCCCGGTCCGGTTTGATATCGTATCCATCGACTATATATCGCCCAAAGATTACCGGATCACTTTGTTGAAAAACGCTTTCTTCTGACGGAGGGAACAAGGTGCTGGCTAAAATCATCGGTTTGGCGTATGCCGGAATCGACGGATATCCGGTTCAAATAGAAGTGGATTTAGGCGGCGGCGTGCCCAGTTTCGATATTGTCGGGTTACCGGATTTGGCCGTTCGGGAGGCCCGGGATCGGGTGCGGGCTGCGATTAAAAACTCCGGCCTGGAGTTTCATTTTCACCGGATCACGGTGAATTTGGCACCTGCCAACATAAAAAAGGAAGGCTCCGGTTTTGATTTACCGATAGCTGTTGGCATTTTAGCCGCAAAAAATGAGATTAACCTGGAGAAGATCCAAGAAACGGTCTTCGTCGGGGAATTAGCGCTGGACGGCAGCGTCCGTCCTGTCAACGGCATGTTGGTGATGGCTTTGGCTGCGCGGGAGGCGGGATGGAAACAAATGGTGCTTCCTGCGGCCAATCTCAGGGAAGTCATGATCGTGGACGGGATTCGCCCGATTCCGGTGGAAAATTTGAATCAGGTATGCGGTTTTTTGAACGGGACATGGGAACCGGACTTATCGGTGCTTCAACGGTTGCCGGAAGAAGCGGCTGCAGTCGGCATCGATGAGGATTTGGCGGATGTCAAGGGGCAGGAACAGGCGAAACGGGCCTTGGAGGTCGCCGCTGCCGGCGGCCATAATTTGTTGATGATCGGGCCTCCGGGTTCCGGTAAGACCATGTTGGCACGGCGCCTTCCCGGCATTTTGCCGTCCCTGTGTACCGAAGAAGCCGTGGAAATCACCAAAATATACAGTGTTGCCGGGATGCTGCCGCCGGGGGTATCCTTGATTCGCAGACGGCCGTTTCGATCACCCCATCACACCACCAGTCCGGCTGGGTTGATCGGCGGTGGGAGGATTCCCCGGCCGGGCGAGGTGACCCTAGCCCATAACGGCGTGTTGTTCCTTGACGAATTGCCGGAATTTTCACGGGAAGTTCTGGAGGTGCTTCGCCAGCCCTTGGAAGACGGCCGGGTGAGCATTGCCCGGGCGGCCACCACCTTGACGTATCCGGCCCGGTTTATGCTGACGGCTGCGATGAATCCGTGCCCTTGCGGGTTTTACGGGGATCCGTATAAAGCCTGCAGTTGCAGTCCGGTTCAAATTCACCGCTATCAGAGCAGGATCTCCGGCCCGTTGCTGGACCGGTTTGATCTCCAAATCGAAGTCCCCAGGTTGCAGGAGTTTGAGTATGACGGCCTGCAAACCGGAGAATCGTCGGAGGCCATCCGGAAGCGGGTGGAACAGGCCCGTCGCATTCAGCAACAACGGTTTCAGGGAAAAGAGTATTTTTGCAATGCGCAAATGAGCAGCAGGGATATAAAAGAATATTGTCCGGTGGATGCGGAAAGCCGGAGCCTGCTCCGGCAGGCGGTGCAACGGTACTCCCTGAGCGCCAGGGCATACTACCGTATCTTGAAATTGTCTCGGACCATAGCGGATCTGGCCGGGGAAGAACTGATCCGCATCGGCCACGTGGCGGAAGCCATACAGTACCGGAGTTTGGATCGGAAGGGCAATGGAGAATAAAGTGAACCCGAAAACATTTAAACCCTCAACGTATGTTGAGGGTTTTTGCTTTGGCTCGATGACGTTCAAACCAGAAATAGCCGGTTAAATCCGATAATACCCCAAGCACGTGAAGAGGAAGTTGAAAATGACGATAACGGCATTGACAAAGAGCGTGATCAGGAAGACGTAAACGATAAGCCGTTTACGCGGATTCATTTCATTGATTTTAAGATTTTTAGTGATTATGCTCATTATCCTGTTCACTCCTTATTAAATCTATCGGCATCTTTGGGTGGGTTCTTTAACCATTTGCTGGGAGGCAAAAATTCGATAAAATCTGCCGATAGAAGAGGCTATTCAATAAATTTTGTTGTTTTATTGACGATGGGAAGGTAGAAACGGAATCAACGGATAATATTATTTGGTGGAAATTTATATCCATACAGGAGGGAATATTTTGTCAACCGTACAGTTTCGCGTCCGGTATCAAGAGACGGATAGTATGGGCATTGTCCACCATTCGGTCTATTTAATCTGGTTTGAAGCCGCCCGTACCGAATGGATGCGTGAACATCATTTGCCTTATAAGGAATGCGAAGCGAAAGGATGGCTGTTGCCGCTGGTGGAAAGCGGGTGCAAATACCTGAGCCCCGCATTTTACGATGATTTGGTTGCAGTGGAAACGGTGTTGGAGCCTCAATCCGGGGCGGAGTTCGTTTTTACATATACCGTTCGGAATGTGGAAACCGGAAAGGTCTTGGCGACCGGTTTCACCAAACATGTATGCGTTAACCGTAATTTCAAAATCGACAAACAGGGAACGAAAGCGTTGAAAGAGTTTTTCGGTCTTCGATAATTCACACGCCGGGCTTATCGAATTTTGAAGAGGTGTCAGGGCATGTTTTCACTGCGTTTTTTAAAAAAACACCGGGTTTTGTTGACATGGTTGTTGTCCTATCTGGTTATCTTGACCTTGCCTCTGGTGATTACAACGCTGATATTTACCCAAAATGCCAAAGTCCTTGAGAAGCAGATCAGCAAATCCAATACGATTTTCTTAAGCCGTCTTCAAAAAGAATTGGATGCCGTTAACCACGAAGTCATCCGACTGTGCAATCAGATCGCTTTGGATTCCAAGGTGAACCAGCTTCTGGATGCGGATGGCCCCGAAGATATCATCCCTTACTTCCTCTATGAAGTTGTCCGGGATTTTCGGATCAATACCGTATTGAACAAGTCCATCAATACGTTTTATGTTTATTTCAATCATTTGGATCTGGTTGTATCGCCGCTAAGCAGTGGCTCCAGTTTCGAGTTTTATGATCTTTACTATTCAAAAACCAATATAAGTTACAAGGACTGGATGAGCCTGATCAACACCCATGCGAACGAGGAATACCGTTCCATGGATTATATCGATGAGGGCGGGCGAAAAACGAAAACCATCGCCTTTATCCGGACCATTCCTATTCTCAACCGCGGAAAAAATTGGGCCAGCGTCGTTATTTTGTTGGACGAAGAGCAATTGATGCAAGGCCTGAAGAGTATCGAAACGTTCGATCACAGCAGTATCGTCATCGTCGACCGGAATAACCGGCAGCTGGCGGTCGCCGGTACAGAGGAATTTGTCGGAAAAATCGACTTTCAGGCGCTGACCGGTGGGGGCGAAAGCGGTATCAGTTATCAAAAAATCGACGGCAAAAAGGTCGTTATCTCCTATACCGTATCTGAGCTTTCCCATTGGAAATCGCTAATTATTATCCCGGTCCGGGTGTTTTGGGAAGAAATCGACTATATCGGGAAATTGACCTTTTTGGGTTTGTTTGGCTGTCTGGTGTTGGGCATTCTGTTGACCTATTGGGCATTGAAGAAAAAATTACAATCCGCTGCACCAGTTGATCAATTTGTTGGAGAAACGCCAAGGCGAAGTCTTTGACGAAACATGTGATGAGTTTTCATTTATTGAAAATGCCATTGACAAAACTTATGCTGAGCTGGAACGGGTCGATGCTGAACTGAAACAGCAAAATGACTTGTTGCGAAGGCAGTTGTTAAATCAACTGATGGCCGGGGAGGTCAGTCCGGAGTGCATCCGTGAACGTTTAGCCCTTTATGATATCCGGTTTATTTCGGATTACTATGCAGTGCTTGCTTTTTACATTAATGATTATGATGAAGAACGGGTGAAGCCGGAGGGGAGCCTTTCCGGTTTAAAGAAAGCCCAGGCATTGGTGGCTGACACCTTTATGAAACGGATCGGCCCGGAAAACCAAGGGTTTATGACGGAAATGGGCGGGACATTGTTATGCCTGTTTAATTTTGATTCCAACCCATCCGAAGAATGGAAGGGCGTTCTCCGGGAAATTGTTTCGCAAACAGTTGTTACATTGGAAAAAGAGTATGGCATTGGAATGGTGGCCGCCATCAGCAATCTTCATGATTCCCTCAAGGATATTTCGGTTGCCTGTCATGAAGCAATTCGGGTTATCGAACAACAAAAAATGCTGGGGATGGACGATATTATCTTCTATGAGGACTTGTTACAGCTACCGAAGGGAGATTATTATTATCCGCTTGAAATTGAGCAAAAACTGATCAACATGATCCGCATCGGGGACTTGTATGGGTCCTCAAGAGTTGTCGAAGAGATTTTTGCACGCAATTTCAAAGCAGCGGTCCTCCCGGTGGAAGTTGGAAAGTGCCTGATTTATAACTTGCTCAGTACGATGATGAAGGCCATGAGCGAGATCAATATCATCGTTCGCAATGATTTTTTTGAAGATCTTAGCTTGATCGAGAAATTGCTGCGACAGGACAGCATTTCCGAAATCAAAGAAGGAGTGCTTGCTGCTTTAACCGTTTGCTGTGAATATGCCGAGCAATGGCATGAAGAGCAACAAAAGAATCGGTTAAAACAGGAAGATATTCAATTGGCTAAAAAGGTTCAATATTATGTGAATGAAAATTATCGGGACGTTAATTTATCCATTACGACGATCGCCCAGCATTTTGAGGTCAATCCGGTGTATTTGTCCCGGGTTTTCCTGGAACATACCGGTGAGGGATTGCTGGATTACATGAACAAGTTAAGGATTGCCAAAGCCAAGCAACTGTTGAACCAAATGAACAATTTGGATGAAGTGGCTTTGGCGGTCGGATATTCCAATACCCGGACGTTTTCCAGGGCTTTTAAAAAAATTGAAGGGGTCACCCCAGGTAAGTACAAAAAAGTCGAGGTTAGCTGCCTTTTAGAAAATTTGTCTTAACTTTTTCACAAATTGTCCGTTTACTTTCGATTAACAAAAGGTTACTATTTTGTTAACGATGAACATTTCCGTGTTCATCGAAAAAGTAAGGAGGGGATTTTGTGAAAAAGCTAAGATCAATTGGACTGCTGCTTATTTTGGTGCTTTTAGTCAGTTCAATGATTTCAGCCAAATCCATTTATCCGCTGAAATCCGATGTAACTCTCACCTGGTGGATGGAGTTACACAGCAACGTATCGCAGGTGGTTAAAAACTTTGGCGATACCGAATTCGCCAAGGAACTCCAGAAGAGAACCGGAGTTAAAATTAAGTTTATCCATCCTGCATCCGGTTCGAGAGCTCAGGTTAATGAAGCTTTCAACCTGATGCTGGCCTCCGGCGATCTCCCGGATATTATCGAGTATTACTGGTATGATATGCCGGGCGGTCCCAATGAAGCCATTAAAAACGGATATATCCACAAATTGAATTCGATTATCGACAAATATGCTCCCAATCTGAAAGCGTATTTGAAGAAACATCCGGAATACGACAAAATGGTCAAGACGGATGAAGGGAGCTACTATGTATTCCCGTTCCTGAGAGCGGATCCCGCCTTGGTTTCCACGGCCGGCCCTATTATCCGTAAAGACTGGCTGGATGAGCTTGGCCTTCAGGTTCCGACCACCTATGATGAGTGGTACACCGTATTGAAGGCGTTCAAAGAGAAGAAAGGCGCGACGGTGCCGTTGTCCATTCGCTATGATAACCTGAACGCCATGTTGGCGGGAGGCGCCGATAACACCGGTGATTTCTATCAGGAAAACGGAAAAGTTAAATACGGTCCGATGGAACCCAGCCGGAAGAAATTCCTGGAAACCATGAATAAATGGTATAAGGAAGGCCTGCTGGATAACAACTTTGCGACCAATACCTCCAAAATCATCGATGCCAATATCCTGACCGGCAAAGCCGGAGCCACTTATGGTTCGGGCGGAAGCGGTATTGGCCGGTACATGGCGGCGATGGAGAAAGATCCGAAGTTTAAACTGACCGGAGCGCCGTATCCTTCGCCCAGGAAAGGCCAAAAAGCCAGATTTGCCAACCGGAGCCAGTATTATGGCCCGAACAGCAACGGTAGCGCGGCCATCAGCACCAAGTGCAAGAACGTGGAACTCGCTGCCAGAGTGCTGGACTATGCTTACAGCCCGGAAGGACATCGCTTCTATAATTTCGGTATCGAGGGCGTAAGCTACACCATGAAGAACGGCAAACCCATTTATACGCCGTTAATCACCAACAATCCGCAGGGATTGGCCATGACTCAAGCCATGTCTCATTATATGCGGAGTCACTGCAACGGCCCGTTCGTTCAGGATAAAGGTTATATCGAGCAATATTACAACCTCCCGGAACAACAGGAAGCCGCCAAAGTATGGCCGGATAATGATTGGGGTAAATATATGTTGCCTCCGATCACTCCGACTCCGGAAGAAAGTCGGGAACTGTCCCGGATCATGAATGACGTGAATACCTATGTCCAGGAAATGACCATGAAATTCATCATGGGCGTCGAATCGCTGGATAAATTCGACGATTATGTTGCCCAGCTGAAGAAGATGGGTATTGAAAGAGCCATTGCCATCAACCAGGCGGCTTTGGAACGGTATAAGAAACGTTAATTTGCGTTGCTCAACGTGAAAGTGGACCCGTGAAAGCGGGTCCACTCTTCAAATGGACATTAAAGCACATTATGGGAAAGGAACACAACTGCGATGAGTATGGAGAGTGTTGTGAAACAAAAGACTGTTGTAACGCAGACCGCTCCTAAACAGAGTCTGGGCAAGCGGTTAAAAGACGATTTCCAGCGTAACCGGGCCTTATATCTTATGGCTCTTCCGGTATTGGCATTTTACATTATTTTTCATTATGTCCCGATGTACGGAGCCATCATTGCCTTTAAAGACTTTTCACCTATGAAGGGAATCCTCGGCAGCGAATGGATTGGCATCCAACATTTCAAAGACTTTTTCGGCAGTATTTATTTCAGCAGAATATTATTTAATACGTTGAACATCAGTATCTCCACATTGATATTTGGTTTTCCGGCTCCCATTATCTTAGCGTTGTTAATCAATGAACTTCGCAGTAAGGTTTTCTCACGGACCGTCCAAACGGTCACCTATATGCCGCACTTTGTATCGCTGGTCGTTATTTGTGGTTTGATTAAGGAATTCACTCTGGATACGGGCGTAGTAAATCAGGTCTTGAGCGTATTTGGGTGGAAACCCGTGAGCATGCTCAACAAACCGGAGTTGTTTGTGCCTATTTATGTTATTTCGAATATTTGGCAGGAAGTCGGTTGGGGGTCAATTATTTATTTAGCGGCGTTAACCGGTATTGATCCGCAACTTTATGAGGCGGCTAAAATTGACGGGGCAGGCCGTTTCAAACAATTAATTCATATCACCATCCCCGGGATTCTTCCGACCATCGTCATTCTGTTGATTTTGCGAATGGGCCGGTTATTGAATGTTGGTTTTGAGAAAATTATCCTCCTCTATAATCCGGCGATTTATGAGACTGCCGATGTTATCTCGTCGTTTGTTTACCGTAAGGGGCTTTTGGAATTCAACTGGAGCTACAGTGCAGCCGTCGGATTATTCAATTCAGTGATTAACTTCTTTATGTTGTGGTCAAGTAACTGGCTCAGCCGTCGGCTGAAAGGTGAAAGCCTTTGGTAGAGGGGAGAGAACGGGATGATTAAAGAGAGTATCGGTGAACGGATTTTCAATGTAATCAACATTTGTTTGATGATTTTGCTGATGGTTGTTACGGTTTATCCTCTGTTGTACGTGGTTTTCGCGTCATTGAGCAATCCCATGGATTTAATGGCCCATCAGGGTTTGCTCTTGAAACCGTTAGGATTAACCCTGGGATCATTTTATAAGGTCTTTCAAAACCCCAATATTATTTCGGGTTATAAAAACACCATTTTTGTCGTGTTTTTCGGGGTAATAGTGAATGTTTTTATGACGGCGCTCGGGGCTTATTTCCTCTCGAGGAAAAAGGCTTTATGGGTGCGACCTGTTACCATTTTGATCGTCATTACCATGTTTATCAGCGGCGGATTGATTCCTTTCTATTTCACGGTTAAAAGTTTACACCTCTATAACTCATTGTGGGCTTTGATCATTCCCACGGCCATCAACACCTATAATATGATCATTATGCGTACGGCCTTTTCGGCCATTCCGGATGAAATGGAAGAGTCCGCCATTATCGACGGGGCCGGGCATTTTACCATTCTGTTTAAGATTATGATCCCGTTGGCCATGCCGACCATCGCGGTAATGATCCTTTATTACGGCGTGCACCATTGGAATGCCTGGTTCCATGCCATGGTTTTTCTGTCATCTCGGGAAATGTTCCCCTTACAGCTCATTTTGCGGGAAATTCTCATTCAGAATGATACCACGTATATGACGGTCAATTCAGCCACCGGTGAAGAGGCCATGATCAGCGAAACCGTGAAATATGCCGTTATCGTTGTGGCCACGCTTCCGATTTTGGCACTCTATCCATTCTTACAACGCTATTTCGTGAAAGGGGTTATGATCGGGTCCCTGAAAGGTTAATGAGATAGCGCGAAGAAGTCAGTCAAACAGATTGCAGGTCAGGTTACGCTGAAATCGTGTTTCCTGGCTTCTTTTTTTGTTTTAGGGTAGAAGCTTGTCCATGGGTACGGTTATCCCGTTTCCTGGCGTTATAAGACAAAAGCTCGTTTTGATCACCGTCTGCATCACCCGGGCATATCATGTATCAGAATAGGCATACCTGCTTCGCTAAGGGAAAATGCAGTTTACTCTGCATTTCTTATATTGGTGATCATTCTGCATATGGAGGTACCGCGATAAAAAGAACGGGAAATCTCTAATCATCACAGCATATGAAGATAACTTCTCCGCCTGGCGAAGTGGTAGGAGGAGGAGAGGCATGTCACCGTTAATGAATGGTAAGTGCCAACCTGAGCTTGAGAGATTGAGTCCCCGTGAACGTGAAATATTACCCTTGGTTGCCCAGGGTTTAGATAATCGTGAAATCGGTAAAAAATTGTTTATCAGCGAAAAGACAGCAAAAAACTACATCACCAGCATTCGCAAAAAACTGGGATTGGCTAACCGGACTCAAATTGCTCTGTTTGCGCTCAGAGAAGGGCTGATTGAACTGTATCCGAAAGAAAACGAGGAATAAATAGGAAAAGTTTAAAAAAGGGCCGCAAGGCTCTTTTTTTGGAATGAGTTACCGCGAATACCCGGATTTACATAAAGGGAAAACCGAAAAAAAGTTGAAATAGGAGATTACCGAAATAGTTAAAGTCGGCCTGAAGTCAACTCGAAGATTACAAACGCACTCACAGTCAAAGCTGACATCGCCGTTTAATAACCATTAAACAAAGGAGTTAACTTCAGAACAACCATGACGACACGATTGAAAAAAACATTTTCAGCTTTCATTGCAGCACTGATCGCCGTTGGGCTCTTAGTAACGCATGCAACTTCAGCTCAAGCAGCAGAACAAAGCAACCATCGCGGAAACGGACAAATCAAACAGGCTTCACCTGTCGTCCCGGACGACGGTAGGGAAGGAAAAGCCAATGCGGATACCGCCGTTGCCATCTCTCCGGAAGAGGAAGCAATGGTCAGGTTGTTAAACCAGGACAGAGCGAATGCTGGTTTGCCGCTTTTGGAGATCGATCTTTCCTTGGTTCGGTTGGCCCGGGAAAAAAGCGGGGATATGGTCGCCTATAACTATTTCGGCCATATATCCGAGCGCTTGGGTAGCGTTTATGAACAAGTGTTAGATGCTGAAATCCCGTGTACTGCCGTTGCAGAAAATTTGGTTAACGCGACGAATATTGACAAAGCCCATCTCTTTTTGATGCGTAGTTCGGTCCATCGGAGTAACATTTTGAATCCCGCATTTACCAAAGTAGGAATCGGGATCGTTCCCGGAGGACCCAAAGGGAAAATGATTACCCAAATCTTCTTAAGGCAGTAGCCATTGACGTATCCGCTAACTGTATCGAAGATGTCAGATTGACTGTTAACGGGACTCATGAACTGAAATCATAAAAAACCCGGCAAAGTTGATGCCGGGTTTTTTCGTTATGCCTTCCGATAGCACAACCTTGGCCCAATGCATATACTGTACTAGAATTTCGCCCAGTCTTAAGATTTAAGCCTATTTCGTCATTTGCGATGATATAGATCGTTCATGATTGAGATTCGGCAGCGCATGCTGCCGGATACCGATGAAAGGAGGTTAGAAAATGGGAGATAATGACAAGGATGAAAAAGTCCTGGACAATGAGGCAAAGAATGAAGAGCCCAAAAAGAAGAAACGCTCCAAAAAGTCAAAAAGTGCCACTTCCCCAGTTGAAGTGGATTCCATAGAGTCCCCGGAACAACCGGAACAGCAAGAAAAACCGAAGAAGAAAACGACGAAAAAGAAGACCAACGGAACAAAGCAGAAAAAAGAGGGCACAAAGACGAGAAAATCCAAGGTAAAGAGCGATAATAAAGAAACTGAATTGTCAGGTCAAAGTGAGCTCGGCCAGGTTAAAGTCGATGTTCTTTCCAAACAAATTCTTCCTTCCCCGGGAAGCAGTTCCAAGGCCGTCCAGGTTGGCGGCAAGAACATCGATTTGGTGCCGGAAGCAGCCGATTTGAAAGGTGCCTCGGTACAGTTGGGTCCTGTACTTTCGGGTACCGCGAGCGTTGAAACTGTCCAAGAAGCAACTTTACCGTTCCGTGCGATTAAAGTACGCAATGTTGTCGGCAAAGTCGTTAATCTGGTGGCTGAAGTGATTCCCAATAAAGTGATTGTCCAGGGAGTCGTCCATGAACAGTTATTCTTTGTCGGCACGGATGATTTGGTGCATCACATTTCGGATGATGTCAATTTCAGTACCTTCCTGGATATTCCCGGAGCCATGCCCGGCATGAATGCCCAGGTTACGGCGAACATCGAAGAAATCATTCCGGAATTGGCTCCGGACGGACTGAGTGTCGTTAAAAAGATCATCCTTGAAGTCTTTGTGAAAGTCACTGAAACCGTCCAGGTGAACTTCCTGCCGGGGAACGGGCCGTTGCTCCTCCTGAAACAGGTGGTTGGAGAAAATACCGTTCAGACGCTGGTTGAAACCGACTTCACATTACCGGTCCCGGCCATCAAAGTCGATGAGATTGTGGGACGGATCGAAAATATTGACGTAGAAGTCATTGAAAATAAAGTTATCATTCAAGGTGTACTTCACAAGCAAATCTTCTTCATTGACACCAATAACGTCGGACGGCATCAGGCCGAGGATGTGCCGTTCAGCACGTTTGTCGATCTGCCTGGCGCCGTGCCTGGAATGGATGTGCAGGTGCATCCGCGGATCGAAGTCATCCTGTTTGAGCTCATCTCTCCGACGATACTGCGGCAAAAGGCCGTGATGGAGTTTTTTGTCAAAGTCACGGAGACTGTCCGTCAAAACGTCACGGTAGGCGACGGGCCCCTCTTCAAAGTGGAAGAATTTATCGGTGAAAATAAGGTCCAGGAACTCAGCGAAACCGTCATCACGTTAGATGTTCCTGCTGTCAAAGTCCGGGAGATCATCGCCAGAATCCAGGATATCGAGAGCTTCGTAATCACCGACAAAGTCATCGTCCAGGGTATCTTGCACAAACAGATCTTCTTTATCGGGACGGACAATATCGAACGCCATCAGGCCGAAGATATCCCGTTCTCCCTGTTTCTCGATATACCGGGAGCCGTTACCGGCGATAATGTCCATATTCAACCGATTATCGAAGCGGTATTCTTTGAGCTCCTGTCGCCGACCCAATTGCGGCAGAAAGTGGTCTTCGCCATCCATGCCGTGGTGGCTCGTGAAATCCAGTTGAATCTGGTGTTGAGCACCGGGCCTCTCTTCAAAGTCGAACAGGTCATCGGAGAAAATACCAAACAGGTCCTGGTCATCCGGAGAGAACCCATCGTTCCGCCGCCTCCTGTCAGTCCGATCACCATTGATACGGTGACTATCGTCTTCCCGGAAGCGGTGGCCGGTGAACAGCAAATCATCATCCGTAATGAACTGGAACTTCCGGTGACAGCCATCAAGATCAAGGAGATCCAGGCCATTATCACCGACTTGTCGGCGACCATCGTGACTGACGGCGTACTGGTCCAAGGTGTCGTCGAAAAGACTGTATTCTTCGTGGACACCGATAATATCGTCCGGACGGTTACGGAGGAAGTGCCGTTCTCGATTCTGGTGAATATACCGGGCATTCAACCGGGTACGCCCATCAATGTTACGGTGGATATCGAGACCATCACCTTTAGCCTGAGCGAAGACGGTGAACGGGTCATTCAAAACATCGTACTGCGGGCCACGGTTCAGGGCGAGTCTGCTCCGGGCCAACGGGTGACAGTGGTCACCAATGTTTCCGGCCCCGGCATCGTCCAGTCCAAAGTGCGGGTGAGAGCCTTTGTCCTCTTGCCCAACGGCCAGATCGAGCTGCAGGAATTCGATGTGGTAACCGACGTCTCCGGTCCCGGTATCGGCAATGTCACCCGCCAGGTCTTACTTTTAGATGTGGTGAATGATGGGAATCCCAACCCAGTCCCGGTGCAAGTCGTGACCGACGTCGAAATACTCTAAACCTGACAAAGCAGAGGCTGATCGCCGATCGGCCTCTTTTTTTATTTAGGTCACATTACACAGTTTACAGCGCACGGTATTGATTTAGGCATGAGATGTGAGGGAATGAGTTGACCTTTTATCGGGGTTCACAGTTCACAGTGCACAGATATCAAATCCCAGTAAGTTTTAACTAAAGTGTTGGGCTCTGACGTCTCTCACCGTTGGGAGAGTGCAGGAATGTGGAGTGTATAAGTGTACAGTAAACAGTTCAAAGTACATGAGTCCACAAGGCATGAGTATAGCTTGAGTTTTCTTCTGACTTCTGTTTTCTACATTCTGTCTTCTAATTTAACCCTTTTCCCTTTAACAAGCTGTGCACTGTGCGCTATGTATCGGATTTCGACTTCCGGTGTTTAACCTTAGTCCTTTCGTCCCTTTTTCCTGCATTTCGAATAGAATAGAGCGAAAGTCTTTTATTTTAAGATGGGGGTTCGTCATGTCATGCGGATTTTGTTTACCAATGACGCACCGTTGATCAAATACGGTGTTGCGGCAGGCATTGAGCAAATCGGCCATCAAGCCAAAGTCATGAAAGGCGAAGAACAATTGTGGGGGATAGCCCCGGAAGAGCAGGAAGTCCGGCTGTCCCGCGCCATGGAGAGTTTTCGGCCGGATGCTTTATTCACTGAAGGCCATCCCCGGATTGAACCGGAGGTCATCGACAGGGTGGCCCGGAAATATGGCGTGCCTCAGTTGTATTGGGCCATTGAAGATCCGGTCTGTACCGATTTGACTGTCCAAACCTTTGCGCCGCGGGCGGATTATATTTTCACGACGACGATAGAGTGTATCCCCACCTATGAACGGTTGGGAAAGAAAGCGGAATTGCTTTTGTTTGCCTGTAATCCTTATTTTCATCGTTTTACGGGCGTCAATCCCGCGTATCAACACGATTTGGTCTTGGTGGCCAGCAATTACTCGTCCCGCTATGAAGAGGCCCAATGGTTCATCATGCCTTTGGTGGAACGAGGGTATGACATTAAGATTTGGGGGATTTGGTGGGACGATACCGCACGTCCGGTGAATCTTTCTCAATACCCTCGTGTATACGGAGGTATCCTTCCTTACGAGTTGTTGCCGGATGTCTACAGTTCGGCCAAGATCGTGTTGGGGATGAATTGCGATGACAGTTCGAAAACTCAAACCTCCATGCGCCCCTTTGAAGTGTTGGGCTGCGGTGGAGGCGTCTATTTGGGTCATTATACCAAAGCCCAGGAATATTTGTTTAAAGACAATATCTTTCAAGTTCACAATACCCACGAAACCCTGCTGACGGTACAGCGGATTCTGCGGATGCCGGAGCATAAACGGAAGCTCATAGCGAAAAAAGCCCAGGCTCATGTTTATGCCAAACATACCTATGCGTCCAGGGCATGGCAGATCGTCAGTGCCGTACAGTCCCTTTAAAAGAGGTGAACAGGTTGTCCACGTTGATCGTTTCCCACTCTCAGCGGACATCGAAAAAGGTGATTGTGTGCATTTCCTCAACCCACTGGCATTTTCTCTGGCAACGGCCGCAGCAGATCATGTCCAGACTGAGCAGTTTTTATAATATTTTGTTTGTGGATCCTCCGGCCCAGGTGACGGAGGAAGAGTTGAAAAAACCCACCGGCGGGCAATTGCCTAATTTGGCCCATCGGATAACGACAATTCATCCGTCGTTGAAAATTTTGGCCCCGTATCATTGTGCCGGAAGTTCTGAACCGTACCGGTTGATGATCGCGGACCAGATTAAACGGACCTTAACCTATTTGGGATGGCATGATCCGCCGCTGCTTTGGATTTACAATTTGGCTGCCGTCCCTTTGGTGGGCCATCTTCGGGAGATGGGTGTGGTCTATGACTGTGTCGACAGTTTTGCCTCTTTTAGCTGGGCCCATCCGGATACGCATTTGTGGGAGAAGGAGCTTTTGTGTAAAGCCCAGGTGGTTTTCACGTCCGCTCGGACATTGTATGAAAAACGCCGTCAGCTGAATGCATTGACCTATTTGATACCCAATGCGGCGGATTATGGACATTTTGCCAAAGCCGAACATTTTGGGGTCAATGATCCTCCGGATTTGAAACATATCGCCAGGCCGCGCCTGGGCTTCATCGGAGCGGCGTATGAATGGCTGGATTACGGGCTGCTTAGCCAGTTAGCCGCCAATCATCCGGAATGGCACTTGGTGATGATTGGTCCCCAGCAACATGGGATTGAGCTGCCTCAGGAACCGAACATCTATTGGATGGGAATTCGGGATTACAAAGTGTTGCCGTGGTATCTGGCATGTATGGATGTGATGCTGATCCCGTTTGTGCGCAATCAAACCACGGAACATGCCAATCCCATCAAATTATGGGAATATCTCGCCGCAGGGAAAGCGGTGATATCCACGGCGTTACCTGAAGTTCCTCGGGTGCCGGGGGTGATTTGGGTCGGAAACGGCCATGCCGAATTTGAAGACCAATGTCGGCAGGCGCTGGAATGGGTCAACAGTCCGGAGAAACGGCTGGAATTGGCCGTAAAAGCCCGTGCTATAGCCCGGGCCAATTCATGGGAGGTCCGTTGCCAGGAAATCCGGGAAATCCTTAGGGAGCGGTTCCGGATTTAAATGCTGACGGACCAAAGGGTTGTGTTCGTAGAATAACACGGTTGTTTCGAAAGACACATAAGTTATATTAATACGTACGAATCCACCAAACTGCAGGAGCTAAGATGAAGATTGCAATTTTGGCTGATCGTCTGGTTATGGGTGGTTTGGAAACCCATATTCTTGCCACAGTCAACCAGTTGTTGAAACAGAGTCATCAGATTTTACTTAACACAGCTTATATCAACCCTGACCTTCTCGCCCGGATCAATACAGAGATGGAACAGTTTCACTATAAACCCTGGTCTGATAGTACCCTGGATGATCTGGCATGGTTTAAGCCGGATATCATCCATGCTCACCCCTTTACGGCGATCTTTCGAGGATTCGAAGTCGCCCGTGCGCTCCGCTTACCTCTCATCATTACCATGCACGGATTGTATGATTTCGGAATTGACCGTTCCTATTTGGGGAATCGGGTCAGTGATTATGCCTATGCCATCATTGCCGTCGACCCTAGAGTGGCCCAAGTAGTCACTTCCAGTACAGTCCATCCGGAAAAAGTCCGTGTGATCTACAATGGGGTCGATCTATCCGAATTTCATCCTTACCCAAAGAAAACGATGGATTCCTGTGTGGCAAGAATCCTAAACCCCCACAGGAAGACATTGGTGGTGGTCAGCCGTTTGGCAGACGGGAAGGAACGTCCGGTTTATCAGCTGCTTCGTTGTTTGCCAGAGATTAGTCAATGTTTGAAAGGATTAAATGTCTTGGTGGTTGGTAACGGAAACTGGTATGAGGATTTATGCCGGTATGCCTCAGAACATCTTCCGGCCAATGGCGATGTGAACCTCCATTGGGCCGGGGAGCAATCGGATGTCCGTCCTTATTTGGCAGCCGCCGACCTGGTATTGGCCTGCGATCGGGCAGCGATGGAAGGAATGGCCTGCCAACGGCCGGTGTATGCCATGAATGCCCAAGGTTTCGCAGGGATCATCGATTTCAGTAATTTTCAAGAGCTCATTCTTTATCGCCGGGGTTATCGGGAGTTATCCGATGCGGAGCTCCAATCCGATCTGATTCAGTTATTGAAAGACGAGAGGCAACTGGAATATTACGGAGCTCAAGGAGTGGAGATCGTCCGACAGCATTTTGACATTATAAAGGTAACAGCGGAATTGGAAGCATTATACCGGAGCGCTCTGGCGTAAGCGGCAACTTTGGCTGAAAAATGAGATTTTACAGCCTATAGGATAGTCTGGAAGAATTAATTTAAAGGGGGAGGCAGGGATGGAAAGTTGCCTTGCTTCATTGGTCATCAGTACGTTTCAAAGGCCTCATTTGCTTAAGTGGGGGCTGGAGTCCATTGCCCGGCAACAAATACCCTTTGAGTATGAGATAATTGTCGTGAATGACGGGGTCATGGATGAGACGGAAAAGATCTGTGCTGAATACAGTCATCGGCTGAATGTGCGTTATATCTTTTCCGGACAGCGCAATCTAGGCGGAACCCTCAATTGGAGGGTGCCGGGTTTTGCCATCAATATCGGGGCGCGCCAAGCAACCGGCAGAGTTTTGCTGATCTCCTGTGCTGAAATTTATCATCTGAATAGTACATTGGCGGCTTTGGTCAGTCCGATTCTCAGCAATAATACGTTAATGACCATTCCTGCCGGAAAAGACGATCGAAGCGGGGCCTTTTTAAATTCCGTCATTAGTTCCAGCGGCGGTTATGATCCCCGTTTGTATGATACATTGCCGGACTTGAATGTACGTTTGCCTTTTTTATTGGCGCTCGATCGGGTTCATTTCAATGCCATCCGGGGTTATGACGAAGATTTTACCGGTATTGCCTTTGATGATGACGATTTGGTGGGGAGACTGCTGGCTTATGGTTTGCGTTATCACCAGACTTCAGCCCGAATTGTTCATTTGTATCATCCGAGATATGTTTATGAAACAGGCATGAACGCAGCCTGGCATTATAATCGCAACCTGTATTTAACACGCCAGGGTGTACTGGTTCGCAATACAACCCGTGAGTGGGGGAAATTATAATGTGGCATTTATCGAATATTCCGAAAATCGCCCATTTTTATTGGGGCAATGATACTATTTCATTTCTTAGGTATTTAACGATTTATTCCTTTAAAAAATATAACCCGGACTGGGAGATCCGTCTTTATTATCCTAAAGTCAAATACCGCGGGAGTAAAACTTGGCATACCGGTGAACATGCTTCACGGTATAACGGGCCCAATTATATGAATCATCTTTTAAATTTGGGAGTTAACCGTATTGAATATGATTTTTCCGTTCATGGCTTGGCTAATGAGATTCCGGAATCATTTAAGGCCGATTTTCTTCGGTGGTATCTTTTAGGAACGGTGGGTGGGCTGTGGTCCGATATGGACATCGTCTATTTTAGGCCTGTTGACCATCTTTATCTGAACCAGGAAGCGAATTCTGCATTAACGACCATCGTCTGTCTACATGAGGCTAGTCCGGAGAATTATCATTCCATCGGATTTTTAATGAGTTCGCCCAATAATCCTTACTATAAATTCATCACTTCTCAAACCTACGGTATGTTAAATCTGACCGATTATCAAAGCATCGGTTCCCGCATTCCGAATCTGTATTTCCCGAAGTTCTCCATGATCGCAGATCGATTTCCCGGCTTAACAGTAGCCAATCTGGCTCCGGATGTGGTTTATCCCATTGATTTTACGATGGTTCCTTACATTTTCCATACGCCCTATATGCATTATTTGACGGAACGGAGTATCGGGTTGCATTGGTTTGCCGGACATCCGGAGGCTTTGCATTTTGAAAATTTGATCAATGATGACAGTCACGTAGGGTATAACAGTATTATTGCCCAATTGGTCCGAAAGGCCATCGGGTGGGGGTGAGCCGACCCCCATTACGGGTTTGGATAATCGGACTCACCCCGTTGAAAATGATAAACGATACTGTCAAAAGCGGTTAAATGGCGAATGCCTTTCATGGCCAATTTCATCATGAGGATAAAATCTCCAGGGAGACACGGTTCTCCCTTTTTGGCGTATTGGGGGTTGAAAATATCGGAATCGGGCTTGATATTGCCTTCCGGATAACCTCCTACGTCCAGAAAGTCTTTTTTCCGAACAAAAAGCGGCATGTACAATCCACCGGGCTCCGCCCTGGTTTCACGGATGGATTGGGCATATTCGAGGAATTGGGCTTCCATGAAATTATAGGGCTGATCGCCGAAATAACGTCCGATGCCGTATTGGCCGCTGGGCAGACGTCCGGATTCGACCAGCCGGGAGGTGATACACTCGCTGCCTGTGTAGTACTTGATGAGATTATCCAGCCATTGGGGTGAAAAGGCCATATCGGAGTTGATGAAGACAAGGTAATCTTCTTTCGCTTTAGTTGCGGCCAGGTTATAGCCGCGGTAAACGTTATTGATGAACCATTCCTTCCGTTTTTCCTCCGGGTATTCCGTCCAAAAGTGCGGAATTCCCGATTGTTGCAAAAAATTACGAACTTCAAGTGTAGCATCATTGGCCATGAAAAAGAATTCGTGACGGTTCAGGTCCGTATATTTGGCAACTTGCTCATGGACAAACTTTAGCCAGGGGACGCTTTGATAGATGAGACAAATAATGGAACAGTTCATTTTGAAAAGACTTCCTCCCGGTATTTCTCAACATAGGCCAGAGACTCTTCCCAAGTTAGTTTCCTTGGCGGGGGGTCATCAATTCGAAGGCCTTCAGGGAATAATTCCAGAGGGACTTTTTCCAATACCAGATGTTCCTCGCTGATCAGGCGATCCAGCATGACATAGCCGCTTTGGCCGTGGGCTTGATAGGTGAGATATTTATAGGCCAGGCGTTTTTCCGATGAAAAACCATAGTGGATCACTTGAACGTCATAATTGGCTTCGATTCGCTGCAGAGTAGAAGGATAAGGGGTTTGATGTAATCCAGGCTTGATATCGTGGAAGGCCATGCCCGGGGTTACGCGCCATAAGCGAACGAACCAACCGTCGTTATAAAGGCTGTCTGTTCTCCGCCAGGAATGGCTGCGCCAAAGGTTGAGTTCATGGAAGCTTAGGCCGTCGATGCCGTTATTAACGCAATATTGGCATAAGTCCTGCATTCGGTCTTTGGCATTAGCCGTAAATACTTCATCCGCATCCAGCCATAAGATGAAATCGGGATCAAGTTTCAGTGCCAATTTCAGCAATCTTTGTTTGTGCTGTCGTTCGTTGGAAAAGTTATTGTTTCGTCCCCGTATCACATGGGGGGTATGCTGAAGCATATATTCATAACTGCCGTCGGTACTGCCGTCATCATAGACAACCAGTTCATCGACGAGGGGTTTAAAATACGTGACGAAGCGTTCCAGGTTCTCTTTTCGTAATTCGTTGTAGATTTGGCAGAACCCGACAATTTTATATTGTTTCACGGGAATTCCTCCCTTCCAGATTGGTCCCATGACCATGTGACATCTTATGCGGTTAATAGATGATATTTGTCTTCATCGTCATATGCTTAAAGGCCAAATTTCCGGGGATGGGGACAAGGATGCTCCGTTCAAACGGGTAAAACACCGAATATTCCGACGGCCCCAGGTCATATCCATAGTCTTCCTCTGCCATTTGACGGATGATGGTATTGCCTTCATGCCGCCATTTTTTGCGGAAATGGGCGAGAGCCACATCGCTTTTCTCATAATTCCATGAGGTCGGGAGCTGGATATAAGGAATCTCTTCCGTTTCATAGTAACCGATATCGGCTTCTTTGAGCCTCCGCACAAAGTCGCAGTCTTCATAGCCGCCGCCCAGGTATCGTTCGTCAAAAAAACCGATTCTCCGGATGAGTTCCTTTTTGAATCCGAAGAAACCGAAACGGTACATGGCCACCATTCCCCAGCCTTCGTTGATAAGGCACAGCATTTTATGAATATGGTGTGCTTCGGGCCTGGCTTTGTCATTGCAGATGATGATGGTTTCGTATTGGCTACTCGTGATGCAATCATTGATTAATTTGGAGAAGGAAGGGTAACCCGTCCCGTCAAAGATACGGTGGTTAAAATTTTTAACGCATTCCCGGGCTTCCCGGCTTAGGTGAGGGCGGTGAGATGGGATAATGATTTCAAACTCGGCCTGTTTATCCATGGATGCCCTCCTCCAGATACCACTGGTAAGTTTTTCGGATACCTTCTTCCAGGGACACTTTGGCTTTCCATCCTAAACGGTTGATTTTGGAGACGTCCAATAATTTGCGGGGTGTTCCGTCCGGTTTTGAATTATCCCATTGAAATTCTCCCTGAAAACCGATGATGGTTTTGAGGAGGTCTGCCAACTCTTTGATGGAGATGTCTTTTCCGGTGCCGATGTTGATGATATCGCTTTCGTTATAATGGTTCATCAGGAAGATACAGGCATCCGCCAAGTCGTCCACATACAGAAATTCCCGTCTTGGGGTGCCCGTTCCCCAAATTTCCACATAGGGTCTGCCGGCTACTTTAGCTTCGTGGATTTTCCGGATTAATGCCGGGAGGACGTGAGCAGTTTCCAAATCGAAGTTGTCGTTGATTCCGTAAAGATTGGTAGGCATCACAGCGATGAAGTTAGTGTTATATTGCCGGTTGTAAGCCTGGCACATCTTGATTCCGGCGATTTTGGCGATAGCATAGGGCTCGTTAGTCGGTTCCAACAGCCCGGTCAACAGATATTCCTCTTTCATCGGTTGGGGCGTGAACCTCGGATAAATACAGGAACTTCCTAAGAACAGAAGTTTTTTCACTTGATAACGATATGAAGCGTCAATGAGGTTGGTTTGAATCATTAGGTTATTATAAATAAAGTCAGCCGGATAGCTCATATTGGCATAAATCCCGCCGACTTTGGCCGCTGCGATGAAAACATATTCGGGCCGTTCTTCCCGGAAAAATATTTCAACTGCTTTTTTATCACAGAGATCCAGTTTTTGCCGGGGTTGATAAACCAGGTTGGTATATCCCAATTGGGTCAGTTTGCGGAGTATTGCTGATCCCACCATCCCGGTATGGCCGGCAATATAGATTTTGGCTCCATAATCCATCATTTTAATTGTTCCACCTTTTTTAAATCGGCTGCGATCATCATCGCGACCAATTCGGAGAATGTGGTTTCCGGCTTCCAACCCAGCCGCTCACGGGCTTTATCCGCATTTCCCTGCAAAAAGTCAACTTCGGCAGGGCGGAAAAAGTACGGATCCACCCGGATGATAGCTTTGTCGGTAGCTTCATCAATGCCAACTTCGTCAATACCGTTTCCTTCCCAACGGATGGAAACGCCGATCTTTTCATAAGCAAGTTCCACAAACTCCCGGACGGTGTGGGTTTCGCCGGTAGCAATGACGTAATCGTCCGGTTCATCCTGCTGGAGCATGAGCCACATGGCTTTGACGTAGTCGCCGGCAAATCCCCAGTCCCGTCTGGCATTGAGATTGCCTAGATATAAGCAGTCTTGAAGGCCGTATTTATACCTGGCTGCCGCCTGAGTGATTTTCCGAGAAACAAAGTTTTCTCCCCGTAACGGGGATTCATGGTTGAATAAAATACCGTTACAGGCATACAGATGATAAGCTTCGCGATAATTGACAGTAATCCAGTAAGCGTATAACTTGGCTACAGCATAAGGACTGCGGGGATGAAAGGGCGTCAGCTCCGATTGAGGCTTTTGTTCGGTCTTTCCAAATAATTCACTGGTTGACGCCTGATAAAACCGGGTTTGATGAGTAAGTTTTGCAATCCGAATGGCTTCCAGCAGCCGTAGGGTACCTAAAGCGTCACAATTGGCTGTGTATTCCGGAATTTCAAAGGAAACATGGACATCGCTTTGGGCTGCCAGGTTATATATTTCATGAGGTTGAACATCTTTGATGATTTGGATTAAGTTTTCGGTATCCGTCATATCGCCATAATGCAAAATAAGGTTCTTATTTTTATGGGGACCTTGCAAAAGGTCATTGATGCGGTCCGTGTTTTGGGAAGAGGCACGGCGATAGACACCGTGAACTTCGTAATCTTTTTCCAAAAGAAATTTAGCCAGATAGGCACCGTCTTGGCCGGTGATACCGGTAATTAAAGCGATTTTTTTCATGGTTTTCACCTATACTGTTTATTAATAAATATAGAAAGACACTATTTCATTTTCAGAAGCAGATCAAATTCGGTTGAATAGTGTTGCGCTTGCTGGTCGTAAAATGCTAAAAGCGACCAAAGAACGATATCTGTCAAGCGGGGAGATGTATCCAAAGGGTTAATCTTTTGGATATGTGAGAAATGTTGCAAGAGATCAACGATATCTTCCTGGGTCGTACCGTTAGCCTCCAAATGATAAGGCGAATATTCGATGGCTACAACCGCTTCTTTTTTTAACAGCGGAAGGCAAGCTTCTAAAATTTCAAAGTCAGCCCCTTGAGTATCGATTTTCACCAGATCGACGAAGCGGGGATCGTCCGGCTTCAGGGAATCCGTCAGAAATTCCAGCGGATGCACTTTTTCAACTTTGGAAGCTGAACGGGTAAAGCGGCTTTCACCAAGATCATTTTTGGTTGTGTTGAAACTGCGGTGATCGCCGAAATTGGTGGTACTGAGATACATATCAATAAATTCTCTTTGTTTACCCAACGCATAGTTATAGGTTATGACGTTGGTGACGTTATTTAAGATGAGGTTGATGTTTAGCAGCGAGAAATTGAGGACGTCCGGTTCAAAGCAGTGAATGGTGGCTTCGGGTTGGGTTTTGGCAAGGACGATGGCGACGGAGCCGATATTAGCTCCGATGTCCAATACCTGATCCCGGGGTTTAATTGTATTTTGTAAGACTTCCAATAATGCGAGATAGGATTTGCAAATAGGGAATTCGCCTCTGAACATGCCGCCGTGGACTTTGTCCTGCCGGTGGGTGACTAAGGTGATTTCGATACCGTTCAGGCAAATATCTTTTCGGATCAGTGGGCCCATGAAATCGATCTCAGCCATGGATTTATCTCCTTTATAACATTTTTTCAAAAACCAGCATACCAAAGGTATAAGCGATCTGCGGATGGGGCGAATAATATCCGGGCCGAATGACCGCTTCGCCCAGGGACCAATCGATATCATCGATTAACTGCAAGTTATGGGCTTCGCAAGCATACTGTAACAGTTGGACATCCCAATCATCCAAGGGTTTCCATGCGAGGCCATAGAGTTTTAGATCGGTCATGATTTTGGGCGTCCAATAATCGAAAGTGACATACAGTTTGCCGCCATTGGCCAAGAGTCGGGAGGCTTCGGCAGCGAAGGATTGAATGTCCACTTCATGTTCGATCACAGATAAACAGGTGATATATTGAAAATAGCCATCCGGCAAAGGGACTGCCAATAAGTCTCCGACCAGATAGGTGATTTCCGGGTCGTGATGATCAGGTTTTCGTAGATCGATGCCGTATTTCAAGCCTTTAGTCCTTTTGAGCACGGCGTTTTTTAAGATATAGGAATCGGTGCTTCCCATATCCAGAAGGTTTCCGTCTTGCAGATCGGCGAGGATATGGGCTATCTCCCAGTTTTTGCAGGGAAGGGCATGGGATATATAGTCATGGTCATATAAATAACGGCTACAGTCTTCGATTTCAGAACGGCTTTTTAAAAATTTGCACATTTTGGCGGGATCAAAGCCGGAAATGCGATGAGACCGGGTTTTGTCCGGTTTGGCTGTTTCAAGGTTGTTTAAAAAGTCAGTGATATCCTTAATGTTATGGGCCTGATAGACTGGGTTTGCAATGTCATCCCAGACGCGCAGTGGCAAAGTTAACCCCATAAAACAGCGGGGTTTGAAACGGTTGGCCTCGGTGTATGTCACGGCATTGACGCCGGAGCAAAGGGTGATCAATGCCCGGCAGTGATTGCTCAATTCGGAGAGTTGGATCAAATTGAGTGACGAACAATCGATAAGATTTGGCGCATGGCATGGCGGTTTGGATGTACAATAAAAGATAAACTTTGGAAATGATTTGGCGAGGTATTCCAGGTAATCATTGATAGGGAATTTGCTTTGCCTGGAACGGGGCTTGCCGTTCTCGATAAGAATGCTGTTTTCGGTAATGGGCACCGGTAATTTGGCTTGGGCCGGGAACTGAAGAGCGGGTGTGACGTTAGGCACTGAAAGCTTGTATTTGCCCTCCGGATCATATGTTTTCATTTGACGGTTAAATGAATAGACATTATTGGGGTAGGTGAGACTGAAAGCTGTTAAAATATCATCATATAAACCGAACCAGGCGTTGATGAAAAATGCATCCGGCGGGCAATTGGGCGTCGGATCAGTCGTTGTGTGATCGGATCCTTCATAAGGGACGATGGGCAAACCAAAATCTTCCCATAAATATCGATAGCAGGGCCGGCATTCAAGCGTCAGTTCCAATTCGGGAAAGGTTTCTTGCAATGTGGCAATGAGCAGCCTAGTTAAGGCCACATCGCCCGCATGAAAACTGTTATGGATGAACAAATGCATTGTGGCCACCTTTATTTTATATTTTGAATCAGGGTGTATAATTGAGCGTTAATCGCATCAATACATTGATTACGCTCTAAATTTAAAATGGCCAATCCTTTAATGACAGCATCTTTTTCTTCGGGAGGAACCTTTTCAAATTCGTACACTTTCTCCTGTTGATGCCACAATTTGCAGTTTACTTCAGCGAGTTGCCCTATAATATCGCCTATTTTTCCATGAAACTCCCGGATGGTGTTTCCTTCTTTCTTATAAACCTTATTAGCCGGCAGGGATATGTATTCCAGGGGGATCCTTTTGTTCACGGCATCCCGAAGATAATCATCGATCTCTTGCCGGAGTAAGCGTTGTTGGAGTTCAATATTTTTCAATTGTTCCGTATCCCGGGAATGCCAAGCCTTTAAAATCAGGATGGTTAATTTGTCACAAAGAGAACCCAAGGTTTCGGCCATAATTATCCTCCGTAAATTCATCCTTTCAATCAACCTGTTGCGATTGCACGGTTTAGGATTGGATTTGCTTAAAAATTTTTTCAAACTGATCGAGAATGGCTTCCGCCTCGATCAAGGGATTGACCTGATTGTTGTGATAATAAGGTTCTAACAGGTATTGGCGGTAGAGGTCATCGTCCTGGTCGAGTTCAATGATTCGCTCGATCAAGGCCTCTTCATCCGGAAAATCATAATAATTGAGAAAGCTTTTGGGATTGAAATCCAGATGAACTACTGGATTGCCCCAATAAATCGGGATGCTGTGGACCAGCATGGGCTGGATCAATTTTTCCGTGGTATAGCCCGGGTATTCCGAATTTTCAAAGGCGATGGTAAATTTATAATCTTTAATGAACTGCACTTTGGCATCTTCGTAACCTTTTAGCGGTCCTCCGATATTATTCAACACCATGCCTGCAGAATCGATGGGTTTGTATTTGGATAGCCGCTTGAAGAACTGAATTCGCTTATGGGCAGTTTCGTTGGAGTAAATAAAATTGCAAAACTTGGTTTTACTCCGGATGATTGCGTCAATATCCAGATCTTTTTTAACTAATGAATCAGGGGATTTGAGATTAAGTACGTACCAGGGCAAACGGTAATGATTTTCCTGGCCGAGATGATCGAAGGAGAAGGCAAAATTGCATTCGCTAAAGTTGGGACGGATATTTTCTCCGGTATAAAAGATTTTGAAACAGCTGTAATTTTGATGTTCCGTACCGAAAACCGAATAGATCAAAACCTCAGGCTCATCGGAAAATTCAAGCTTAAACCTTTTTTGCAGTAGGTTTAGAAAATAGTTGTCATACCAATGGATATCAAGAAGAAAGGTGGGCCAAAAATCCGTAAATTTTATCCGAATAGGTTTTCGCATTCTTCAACTCCAGATGTCAAGCCTTGTATATTCATATTATTCGTGGAGAGGGTATTTAGCGTAAAAGCCAATGGCATATTTACCGTTCTTACGACAAAATCCCGGCTCAGGAGAGAGCCTCTTTAAAAATCTTTTCGAAGACATCCAGGATATGGTCGGCTTCAATGAGAGGATTGACCTGATTGTTGTGATAATAAGGTTCCAGTAAATATTCCCGGTAGAGCTCATCATTTTGGTCCAATTCGATAATATGTTCGATGAGCGTTTCTTCATCGGGAAAATCATAATAATTGATAAAACTTTTAGGATTGAAATCCAGATGAACCAGGGGATTTCCCCAATAAATCGGGAGACTGTGGACGAGCATCGGATGGATCAGCTTCTCCGTAGTGTAACCCGGGTATTCCGAATTTTCAAAAGCAATGGTAAATTTGTAATCTTTTATAAAGGCCAGCTTTTCCCGGGTGAACCCGCCTAAGGGTTTAGCGATATTATTCAAGACCTTTCCGGCAGAATCGACGGGTTTATATTTGGATAACCGTTCAAAAAACTCAATGCGTTTCGTCCCTAAAGGGTTGGAGTATATAAAATTGCAAAATTTGGTCTTTTCTTTGATAATGCGGTCAACATCGAAATCCTGCTTTACGAGTAATTCCGGAGACTCCAGATATAACACATAAATGGGCAATCGATAGTGGTTCTCGTGTTGAAGGTGGTCAAAGGAAAAGGCGAAATGGCATTCTTCAAAGTTTGGCCGGACGTTTTCTCCGGTATAAAAGACTTTATAACAATGGTATTTTTTATGTTCTGAACCAAAGACAGAGTAAAAGAGCACTTCCGGCTCGTAGGACAATTGGACGGAAAAGCGTTTTTGCAATAAATGTAAGAAGAAGTTATCACAATAATGACTGGTTTGATGAAGTGTCGGCCAGAAATCCGTAAATTTGATGCGGATTTTTTTCATCCGGTCTCCTTTGAACAGGGAAGTTTTTTGATCATATTATTCAGGGCTATGAGGGCTTGCACAGTGGCAAAGGGCATAACTGCTTCAACCTGTAACATGGGCCTGAAACTTGGAAGCATATGATGGCATAGAATGAAACATAATCAGGAGGCTGATTGTTTTAGCGGAGAGAGAGCGATGGTTATTATTCAGTTGGCAGGCGGATTAGGAAACCAGATGTTTCAGTATGCTACGGCCAGGCGGCTGGCCTGGTTTTTAGGAACACCGCTTAAATTGGATGTGACGTTGTATCAATATGATTCATTGCGGGCTTTTGGATTGCACCATTTTAAGATTAGCGGAGAAATCGCTGATCCCGAAGAAATATTCTGGATTAAGCAGATCAAACACCTGAAAGAGCAAGGATTCAGCGTGAATTGGGAGTTGCTTCACGGTTTTTCGAAGGAAGAACCGGATGTGTATTTGGAAGGGTATTGGCAGAGCGGGAAGTATTTCAACGATATTCGGGAAATCATCTGCGAAGAATTTTCTTTAAAAGAGGAGCTTGATGCCGAAAACTTGGAATATTTTGAACGGATTAAAACTTCGGAATCGGTATCCATCCATATCCGCCGGGGCGACTATGTGACCAATCCTACCGTCCATTATCTGCACGGAGTATGTTCGGCGGATTACTACAGCCGGGCGATGAAGGCCATTTCGAAACAGCTGGAAAGGCCGCATTTTTTTGTATTTTCCGATGACATCCAGTGGGGCAAAGACAATTTACCACAGGATTATCCATTGACATTTGTCGATATCAACGGGCCGGACCGGGATTTTTGCGATTTATATTTGATGCGTCAGTGTAACCATCATATCATCGCCAATAGTTCCTTTAGTTGGTGGGGGGCCTGGCTTTCCGACCATCCGGGAAAATTGGTTTACGCTCCCCAAAAATGGTTTCAAGGGTATTCCCATGATACCCGGGATCTCCTTCCGGAAGATTGGAATCGAATATGAAGGAGAGAACGTGATGGCTAAAATCTCATTGATCATACCCTATCAGCCGGATCATGGCAGACGGGACTTTGTATGGTCTTTTGTTTACGAGCGATACCAACGGCTTATGCCCGAAGTTGAGCTTTGCATTGCAGGGGATGACAGCAAACTTTTTTCCAAGGCTAAAGCCGTGAATCGTGCAGCCAAACAGGCAACGGGAGACATTTTTGTTATTGCTGATGCGGAGGTGGTTTTCCATCCCGGATTGCTTGATCGCATTCTGTCCGAGATCCACCGCCATCCTTGGATTATCCCGTATACGGAAGTCTATCGTTTGACCCAGGAAGCTTCCGACCGGTTGATTGAGGAGGGATTACCGGAGGAGATCGTGGTCGAGGAGACTGACATCCAATCCAAGCAATGGGTTCTTGGCGGTTATATGAATGCGATGCCCCGCTCTGTCTTTGAGAAGGTGGGAGGCATGGACGAACGGTTTGAAGGATACGGATATGAAGATGTGGCTTTCGCCTGGTCCTTAGATACATTATGCGGCAAACATTACCGGATGGAAGAAACCATCTATCATCTATGGCATCCCTGGGCTGATATCTATCATGAAAATTTCCGTAATAATTACGATTTATATCTGCGGTACAAGAAGGCAGAGGGCGATGTGGAAGCCATGCAACGGTTAATCGCAGAACGTCATTAAAACAGGCGGGAGAAAGAAGGGTTCTTTTTTTCTCCCGCTTGTTGTTTATGAAAGGTTAAACTTATAGTTCATTAAGTTTTGCACGGTATCAGCTTTGTCATCGATGTACCGGATTAACATGGCAGCGCTATCCGGGGATAAGGCAGTCAGAGTCCGAATACCTAACGATGCGAGGTTTATAAATAACGCCATCGAGTCCGGATCAGTTTCGGAATCCGGAATAAAGGATAAACAACGTTCAATAATATTTAAAATTCTTTCGGCAACAGCAGCTTTATTTGTATTTTCGGGTATGCCGGATAAAGTGTGTTCTCTGGCCAGGGTTGTCATGGCTAAGATGGCCAAGGCTGTTTCGGAGAATTGGCCTTGGCCTGATAAAGCGTTGGCTTTATCAGCAGCGGCAGAATAATCCTGAAGAAGCATCAATGCCATGATCTCTTCGACGGCTATTTCGGGATCGATTGTCGGTTGGGAACGACGTAATTGGTCTATTTTTTGTAAGGCTCCCGCCGGGTTTCCGGAGTAGTTTTCATATCGTACCATCCGTTGGTGGAGCCGATGGCTGTCTGTAGTTTGGCTTAAGGGAAGCGCTTTTTCGAGGCAGCGATTGGCGAGACGGTAATAACCGATGTCAAAGAGCAGTTCTCCCAGGAAAAGGGCTTGATCGGCCATTTTTATCAGTTCAGATTCGAACAGAGCGTAAAGCACGGTGGCCGGATCGGATAAAGCGGATTTCATCAGGAACAATCGTTGTAATGGCTTAACAAAATCAGGGTTTGATGTAATCGCCTTCTGATAGTTCTCTTCCGCTTTCAGATATTCCTTTTTCATTTCATGGCAATAGCCCAGATGGTACAGGGAAAGAAAGCTTTCCGTCCCGATTGTGTGAAAATAACCGAGGGGCGGTTTTTGGCATTCGACTGCTTTTGTAAACCATTTGATGGCCAAAGGGTATTCCCCTTTTTCTTCGAATATTACCCCTCCCTCATAGTGTAAATCGCAATAATCGGGGTAACGTTTGGTTTCTTTGATACAGATGCCAATGGCCTCGGCATGTCTGCCTAAAGCGTTTAAACAGCGGATCAAATAACGAATAACCGCCGTGCGGAGACCGTCGTCAGGCTGAGTCGAGTTAAGCGCCTTTTGAAGGTGGGGAAGAGCATCCTCATAGCGTTTTAATTGAAAAAACTCCAAACCCATGGCGAAACTTATCAGGCTATGTTCAGTATCCATTTGTTGCAGTAAAGCCAGGTTCCGTTGGTGTTTGTCACGGGATAGTGCCTCCGGTGTCGATATCCGTTTAATGAAGGGGGCCGTCACCATCAGACGTTTGGCGGCTTCAGGCAGACGTAATGTTTCATAGACACGTCCCTCAAAACGATAAGCGGGATCCCGCCGGAAAAGTCTCAAGGCAGGAAAGGTATCGTCAGTTTCAGGATCGGGGGCGGTTTGACAGATGGTTAAATAAAAGCCGTCCGTATCAGGATGTTGCGTCAATAATGCCTCCAGAGTGCCCGTCAATCCCTCCAACCGTTCATCCGCGTTCATTACCAAAACCCAGGAAGTTGCCAATTGATCGATGCTGAAGTTTCGGGCAGCGCTGAAATCATCATTCCAGGAATATTCGAATACTTTGTCCGTATATCGCCGGGCGATGGCTGTGGTTTCATCGGCGGAACCAATATCGACGATCACCATTTCCTGGACATGACTTTTGACGCTTTCAAGACATTGGACCAGATGAGCCTGGTCATTGTGGACGATCATGGCTAAACCGATGGTCGGTTGCATCCCTTTTAAACCTCCTTTGATGGTTGAACCGGTAATGGATGGTCCGGAAAATATTGTGCGGCTTCTTCCGTAATTTGCTGCCTTAAATAACGATAGCTTCGGATCAATGCCTGGTAATACTGGGGCCGGTGAGCATCTTTGTTACAGGCTAATGCCAGCCGGTAATAGTTTGATGCTTCCAGATGGCGGCCTTGTTCTTCATGGGTTTGCGCCAGTAAATAATAACACTCGCTGGAATTGGGATGCTTTTTCAAATAATGCTTGAAGAAATCGGCTGCTAACTCAAAATAGCCGTATTTATGAAATACTGTTCCGATCTCTTTTGAAATATCCGTCAATTGCTCCATGGATAATTCCTTGATGAGTTGTTGGATCAATTCTATCTCGGATAAATCCAGTGCCCGAATGAAGATATAGGTTAATGCTGCGCCGCAGGAAGAACTTAGGGTGAATAATGCGGTTTCGCCGGATTCCGGCAGGGGCTGTGACAGATGCTTAGCCAGGAACTGATGAAGGAAGAGTATCACTTGCTTGATATCTGAAGGCAGCTTTGAATCCAGAAGAGGTTGACGGAAAGCAGCGACTTGTTTCAAGTCTTTTTTCAGCCAGTGATTGAGAAATTGCTCAAAGGCGGCATTGACAAAAAGGGGATGGTCTTGGGTAAAGGACTGCAGGATAGCCATGGATTCTTCTTCCTGGCCTTGCTGGAATAAACAAATAGCTTTCCAAATAGCGGCTTCGGCAGGGAACTCCCGGCTCTTATTTGCTTTCTCCAAATATTCCAGGGCAAGGCCGAAAGCAGACTGTTGAAAGAGAATTTTGCCGATGTGCAGAGCCGTGAGAGGTGATTCATCGCGAATGATGGTTTCCAGTTTAGCCTTAGCTTCATGAGGGGCTCGTCTGGGGTTGAGCAAAGCAATGAGGCTTTCCAAGGCCGGGGTGAAATTGGGATTGTCGTGGACTGCCTTGGTATATTCATGGATCGCTTCGTCATATTCCATGAGCTCTTCGGCAATTTTGCCCAGTTGATAATGGGAGAGGAAACTGCGGGTACCGTTGACCGAAGCATAGTGAATAGGTTGTTCCGGGGTGTTTATTGCATTGTTAAAGTAAGTGCGGGCCAACGAGTAATCACCGATTCCAAGGCTGGCTAATCCCCCGATATAATGGAGATCGGCAAAGAAGGGCAGGTGCGAAATGCCGAATTTAACCAGTTGAATCGCTGTTCCATAATCGTTAAGCATCAAATGGGAGGTGATCAAGGCCCTTAATAGTTTCGGAACGTAATGGGTGTGGGGGTCAAGGCCGGCTGAAGCTTTTCTCAGTTCGGGGATGGCTTCGGCATACCGCTTGGCATAGAAAAGCTCTTCGCCGTAGTGGAAACGAAGCATGGCATTGTCCGGATTTCTCTCCAGTTCCCGTTGGAGCAGCCGGAGATTGCGGTTACGCTTGTCTTTCGCTTGAATCCGTTGTTCGCGAAATCCCGTATGCCAAATGGTGATATGTTCGTTGACGCGGATTACGGCTTTGGGGTTGTTTTCCAGAATCGAATCGAGGATCTGTTCGTGTATGGCATTTTGAAAACGGTATTCCTTGCGGTTGCGGAACAGACGGAATACCAGGTCGGCACGGATCTCTTGCTGGCTATCATAATCCAGCTGATTGAGGATTTTGATGAAATACCCTTCGACTTCGGGATCGGTTATTCCCCGGCGTAAAGCATCTTTACTTTGGGGAACGAGTATTTCATCAGCGTCCAAAAAGAGGATCCAATCCCCTTGGGCGAATTGTAACGAATAGTTGCGGGCCTCGCTAAAATCATCATTCCACTGGAAGTGATGGACTTTAGCGCCCAGGCTTTCGGCGATTCGGGGCGTATCATCGGCAGAACCCGTATCGACAACGATCATTTCATCGACCAGATCCCGGACGCTTTCCAAACAGGAACCGATGGTGTCCGCTTCATCTTTAACAATCATACATAAGCTCAGTTTGGTCATTTTGGCTAAACCACCTATATCATTTTCACGGTACTTCAGTCTAATATATTAAGACTGGAAATTTCCCGTGCCTTGTTTGGAGCACAACCATGATTTTGTCCGGTAAAATCGGGACGAAAGGATAAAAAACAATCGCCGTTTTAAGCGGCGATTGTCAGCTTTATTAACCGGCCACAGCCATGCCTTCAAAATTTTCCGGCCCGCTTCGGACGACAGCGCCGCCGGCGCTGTTTTGAACGAACAGCGAGTAATTAATCTGCCCCGGAGTCAGCAGATTGGTCGGTGGATTGAGATCCGCGGCATTGATGGCAATGGTTTTCGTGGTGTTGGAGTCTAAAACATGGACTGCGGAAAATATGGGAGTTCCGCCTGCCGGAAGCGCCGGATCCGGATTGTTCCGGACGATGGTAATGAAAACAGTAGCAGGCGTCAAACCTGCTGTAACGCCGATGAGGCCTTGCAATTGGACCCGGACACCGGTAGCATTGCCGACGATTAAGCCGATGCTCCCGATCAAACTAGGATTAATGGCCGAAGTGGACATGATGCTGTTGGGAGAACCGAATGTCGTTGACCCGATACTGGCCCGGTAATCTAAAAAAGTAGCCATCCGTTTTCCCTCCTTTCGGTTGAAAAATCGCCGTTATGATAACGGCGATTTTCTGTTTTCCGAACGAACGAATTGAAATAAAGGAAATTTAAAAGGAATATACTCCTTTTATCCATGAATGTTCTGATTAGTCCGCTGCAGCGGCTCCGTTGAAGTTTTGCAGGCCGTTATAAGTAGGCGCAAATATACCTTCAGCATCGGTGGTTGCAAACAGGGCATAGGTCAGTTGTCCGGGAGCGTCCGGGTCGGTTGCGGCCGGAGCAATATCAGCAGCGGATAATGAGAATGTAAACGGGGTCGCTATAGTCACCGACGGAATGCCGAAGGTCTGTCTGAAGACTTCGGTTCCTGCTCCCGGAGTGGTCAAGTTGGCAACGGTTGTTCTTTCAATAAAGAGCGTCAAGGAACTTCCGGTTAAGGAGATGGGTTGAAGAATGCCGACTGTTGCCTGTAAATCGGTTCTGATATTGGTCGCGGAATTCACGATCAAACCGATACCGCCAATATAGTCAGCAGCCGGGTCCGTTGATACAGTTCCGGCTCTCGCTCCCTGACTGGTTCTTTGATCTAAAAAGGTAGGCATGCTTTTTCACCTCCTGGTATAATATATTTTTCATTTATCCAGGAGTTGTTGATATTTTTGCATTTTCATATCGTTCAAGGTAACAATGGGGTAATGGACTGATATGTTAAGACTATCATTCATATCAGAAATGTTCATTCAATAGCTCCAAGCACAATTTTGATGACTGTACGGCTCACATGCATTTGGGTGTATTCGGATGGCGCAGTCCACTGGCAAGCAGTATCTAATGCAATTTGCACCGCATTGAGGATAGCGTCCGGTTCGCATCCGGTGACAATATTACTGCCTGATTCGATGGTTTCCGGGCGTTCGGTTACATCCCGCAATGTAATATTAGGGATTTGAAAGATACAGCATTCTTCCTGGACGGTTCCGCTGTCCGTCAGGACACAAGCGGCGTGTTTCTCTAAATGGATAAAATCAAATAGGCCCAAGGGTTTAACGGCAATGATACCTTCACTGTCCATTGTCAGGTTTTGTTTTTCAAGTTGATGCCGGGTTCTCGGATGTAAACTGCAGATGATGGGCATCTGGTAATGTTGGTAAATCCTTTGGAAGGCTTTGATAAAATTGCGTAACCGTTCTTCCTCATCCACGTTTTCGGCCCGATGTAAGGTCACTAAAAAGTAGCCGCCTTGAGTTAGACGGTATTTGGTTAAGGCCTGGCTGGATTCGATCGCGGGCCGGTAATAATCCAATACTTCCAAAATGGGATTGCCGGTCACATAGATCCGTTTGCCGTCAATGCCCTCGCGGATTAAATTGGCCCGGCTCCGTTCGGTATAGGGCATTAAGATATCGCTGCAATGATCGATGATTCTGCGGTTGACTTCTTCAGGGACTCGGTCGTCATAACAACGGTTACCGGCTTCCATATGAAAAACGGGAATGCCGTATCGTTTGGCCACAAAGGCCGAAAGGGCGCTGTTGGTATCTCCCAATATTAAGATGCGGTCGGGTTTTTCAGTCCGGATGGCCTTTTCGCAATGGCATAAAATCTTACCGATCTCTTCCATGGGAGAATCGGCACGGCAATCGAAGAGATAATCGGGTTGGCGGACTTTCAGCTCATTAAAAAATACTTCGTTCAGATGGAAGTCGTAATTTTGGCCGGTATGGACCAAAATGTGTTTGGTATAGCGATCCAGCAGCGGAATAATCCGGCTCAGGCGGATAATCTCCGGACGGGTACCAAGAATGGTCATGACTTTCATGGCAAAATCCCTTTCATCGTTCTTAATTTATTTATACTTTTATGATTCAGGATGAAGGTGCAGAACTGTGGTTCGGTTATCCGCTTTTCCGAATCCAGAAACTGCCGCTGAAATTCCGATGAATAGCCGGGTTGTAATGAGGAAAGGCTTGGCGAAATTCCGGAAGATGCTCGTTCATAATCCAGGACATGGCGAGTAAAATTTTGAAATGGGGGTTAAGGCATAAAAAGGCTTGCAACAGATAGGACTCGGTCCATAACATCCGGAAAGCGGGATTGGTCAGATAGCTTTCGGGATATTCATAAGGCATAGGGATATCATGAAAGTGAATGACAACCCCTGGATTCAGCGTAGGTAAGACGTCCAAGATGAGAAAATTGACATCGCTGCCGATTTTGACCATATGGCTGGAGTCAATGAATAAAATGTCATTGGACTGGAGTTTCCGAAAAAATACAGGTGCGAGCAGTTCGACCCGTTGCCCCATTAACGTATGGAGTCGGCTTAACCCGGAAATAAAGGGTTGGGGGTAAGGGTCGATAATCGTATATTCGCAAGGGTTAGACTCTCGGAGGTTTTGTTCTAAAGCTTCATTGATAATGAATGAGGAAAATCCGGAACCGATCTCGATCAACCGTTTGGGTTTGAAGTGGCGAATGATGCAATGGGCGGCCGCGGCACATCCGAAGATAAAGGAGTTGTTCTCAGTGTAATATTGGTTGGGTTGGCCGCTGCTTTCGGCCGGCCACCGGCATTCGGCACCGTATTTTTTCCCGAGCATTGCCAAAAACTGAAGTTGGCCTCGTTCATCCCACTGGATACCCGGCAAGGAGCTTCGTTGTTTCCAAACATTGCGTTTTTTTAAATCCGTAATGTCGGGGACCGGTGAATAATAATGGACCGGCAGGGGGAGACAGCCATGGTTCAGGCAACTGTCCGTTCCAACGCCGCTGTTGGCCATTTTGGCAATGAGCGGGGCTAATTGGTCGATGAGCGGCGCAGCTTCAGTGAGCGACATATGGCTTAAAATATGGATCGCTTGGGATAGCTGGGCAATGTCCATGATAACCTCCATGAAGATTGCAGTCTTATTTAGCGCAGCAATTCGCCGGTTTCATGCTGTCCGTCGTCGAGCAACAGATGATGTTTTTTGAGAAGGGCGGTGACTTCGGCGACGGATAAGACATCATCTCCGGAACTGTAGGCATGCCCGAGGATCTTTTCGGGATCTTCATCTTGAGAAGCGATCTCCGGCAACATGGGCTGGATGGCATAGTAATCGCCCCGGTCGTAGGTGTGCCAGGCTTCTTCTTCAGAGATCAAGGATTCATGAATTTTTTCGCCCGGCCGGATTCCCGTAAATTCAATCCGGATGGGACGGTTGCCGATGAGGACTTTGGCCACATCCAGGATGCGGGCAGCCGGTACTTTGGGGACATATACCTCACCGCGTTTGGCCTGGCGGATAGCAGTCAAGATCGTATCCACCGCCTGGTCCAACGGCAGCAGGAAGCGGGTCATATCCGGCGTGGTGACGGTGACCGGCCCGCCATGACGGATTTGCTCATGGAAGAGGGGGATCACCGACCCGCGGGACGCCAGCACATTGCCGTAACGGACGCAAATGAACCGGGTGGTGGGAACGGCGATATTGGCGGCAGTAAAAATCCGTTCCTGGATGGCTTTGGTCATGCCCATGGTATTCACCGGCTTGCATGCTTTGTCGGTGGATACTCCGACCACCGTTTCGACGGGCAATTTTTCTTCCCGGATAATCCGGACGATATTTTCTGCACCGTGAATATTGGTCAGTACCGTTTCAAAGGGAAAATACTCACAGGTCGGCACCTGTTTTAATGCAGCGGCATTTACCACGATATCCGCGTTTTTCAGGGCTGATGACAACGAATGCGGGTCCCGGACATCGCCGATGCGGAATTCGATCAAGCGCTCGAAGTTGTGGTAAATGACTTCATCGGTGGCTTTGATCTTTTGTTGATATTCCACCCGCATTTGGTGTTGTTTGGCCTCATCCCGCGAAAAAATAATGATTTTACGTGGGACGTTATCCTCGGAGGAGAGCAGCCGCCGGGTCAACGTTTTGCCCAGGGAGCCGGTACCTCCGGTTATCACAATCACTTTGTCTTTCAAGTCGGCCATGACGGATCACCTCCTTTGTACAAACTTAAGGTGAATACAGTGGGGATGTGCAATAATCCTGATACATGGCTTCGACAAGGTTAGGCCATGATAAAGGCTGATACCCGGTGATTTTCCGGAAAACTTCAGAATTTAAAGAACGGTCGATAACCACGCTGTCATCGGGTATGATGACGGTATCCCGTTGGTAAGCAGTCTTGATCAACTGTAAAAGATCATATTTAGTAATAGGGTCAGCCGATATATGATACAGTCCCTTAAGTTCCGGGCGGGGCAGGATATACTCAGCGATGATTCGGGAAAATTCTACAGTCGGCAATCCGGTGTAAATAGCTCGAGTGTATCCTTTGACCGGGCCGGTTTGCCCCAGGAACCATTCCACCAGGCCGAAGCGGCTGTGTAACTCATGGCCGATGATGGAGGTCCTCAGTGTCAGGCAGCCTTCCTGGTTCAGTTCGCCAAGGAGTTTCGTCCGGCCGTACAGGTCGGTTGGGGATGGTAAGTCGGATTCGCGGTAATTTCCTTTGATACCGTCGAAAACGCAGTCTGTACTGATATGGATGAGCTTGATATGGCGATGGGTGCAGATTTGGGCCAACTGATGGGGGAAAAGGGCATTGATGCGGATGGCCTGGATGGGATCCTTGGCTTCCGGGACCTGTTTGATGATTCCGATGCAATTGATGATCACATCCGGTTGAATTTCGGCGATCAAACGTTCAATGGCAGGTATGTCGTCCGCCCGGACATCCGTTCGGACCTTTGAAGACAATGATGACGGTAATCCGTGAGTTTCCCGATGGCGGGTGGTGGCATGGATATCATATCCGCATTGGTCTAAATAATAAAACAATCGGCTTCCCAACATGCCGGTGGCCCCGAAAAGCAGTACTTTCATAGATGGCATGGTTCTTCCGCCTTTCAATTTCCTGATAACCTCGGGATATTTTATGAAAGATACAGCCATTCGGAATTAGTCAGAAATCCCCAATTTAACGGGGATTTTTTGATATGCAACAACAATGGGCGCTGGGCTGCATATAGTGAACAGTAACAGGCTGGAAGGACAGTGAGGTGTAACCGTTGAAGCGGCCTATCGTGTGTTATCCGGCCATCGACTGGCATTACCTGTTTCACCGGCCGCAACAGTTAATGCTGCGGTTGGCGGAAAAGGGGCATCCGGTTCATGTGCGGAATCCCCAGCAACAACCGGGTGCCGAGCCGGAGCATGTGGCACCTAATGTATGGGTATACCGGGATTTGGACCGGCTGCCGCCCGAAGTCGCCGAGCAGGCCATCTATTTTATTTATTTTCCGGCTTATGCCCAATGGATCGAACCAGGGCCCGGAAAGTTTCTGGTGTATGACTGCATTGACGACGACCCGGTGTTTGACGACTGCGAAGCGTTGATGGTGGAGCGGGCGGATCTGATATTATGCGTTTCCAAAAGCTTGTTTGCCAAGCATCAGGCGAACCATCCGCGGGTGGTGTTCTTGTCCAATGGCGTGGACTTGGATCATTACCGGTTTGGGGGCGGCTCGGTTCCGGCTGAAATCGCCGAATTAAAAAAAGGGGCTGAAGCCATTATCGGGTTTACAGGTGCTTTTTATCGGGGATGGGTCGATATGGAGCTCATTTACCGGGTAGCCTATTTACGGCCACGATGGAAAATTGTGATCATTGGCGAATCCTATCAATGGGATTTCAGTACAGCGCCTAAGAATCTGATTTATCTTGGAACGCGGCCCTATAGCCGGTTGCCGGCGTATGTCCGGCATTTCGATGTCGGCTGGATACCGTTTCTCGACAACCGGATCGCCCGGGGCGCCGATCCGGTGAAACTATATGAGTATTTGGCTGCCGGGATACCTGTGGTCAGCCGGGAATTGCCGTTTACCGAAGGATTACGGTCACCTTTGGTCTATACCTATCGCAGTCCGGAGGAATGCATTGCAGCCATTAAGCGGGCTGTGACCGATTCCAAGGCGAACCGAACGGTTCAGCGCCAAAGGAGGCAATCCTTTGCGGCAGGCCATACCTGGGAAACCAAAGTTGAACAATTGCTTGCCGGTTTGGCGAAGTATACTTCGTTGGAAGGCTGAGTGATCGCCGGGTCCGGAAAAAAAGAAAAGGGCAGCTTTTTTCGGCTGCCCTTTTGCAATGATCGGCATTATATGTGGATGGTGATGATCTTCCCTATGCGGGATCAGGCCGTTATCAGCCGGCTGCAGCAATACCGTTTAAAGTCTGGACGCGGTCTGCGAGAGAGGTATCCGCTGCACTGGAATAAGCAAATAAAGCGTAGTTCACCTGGCCGGCAGGAACGCTTTCGGTGGTAGTGTAAATGACATTACCCGGATTAAAGGTGCTGATGGTCGCTGCCGGCAGGTTTCTGCAAACCAGAATGGTTATGGTAGCTGCGGAACCTGCTGAAACGTTTACGGTTGCATTTAAGTCAACCCGGATATTGGTAGCGTCTCCCACGACGAGGCCGATGCCGCCTAAAAACGTCGGCGCCGCCGGGTTCGTCGACAAAGTTCCCCCAGGCGCGAATTGGCTGGTACGAAGGTCCAAAAAGGTAGGCATCATCTTCACCTCCTGTTGCATCATATGGCCGTTTTGCAATCATGGTGATACTTTATTGGCATGTTTTGCGATATGGGAGTCGGATAGTGTTGCAACGATGATTCGTTGCACAGTTCGCAGTGAACAGTACTTTCTAAAGCATTTTTATCACTTTTGAACTGTCAACTGTTCCAACTGTAAACTGCCAACTTTTTAAGCTCCTGTCTCCTATATATCATGTACTGTGAACTTTATACTGTGTACCAACCTTCAAATCCAACATCCATTCGTCTAAAAACATTGCTAGAATTTCGTTCCTGGTATAAAATAACCATGAGTTAACAGATAAATGGGGGGAAGAGGGTTGGCTGTTTTTAAAGATTACCGTTACGAACGGCCGGATATGGAGGTTTTTGAAAAAGAATTTAAGGAGCTATTGGAGGCGTTCGACCGAGCGGATTCGGCGGAGGAACAAAACCGGATCATGGTCGAGGTGAATAGGCTTCGGAATACTTTTGATACGATGGAGACGTTAGTCCACATCCGCCATACCGTGGATACCACGGATCCGTTTTATGATACGGAAAATGATTATATTGACAATGTTAAGCCCATTTATGAAGGGCTGGTGGCCGGTTATTACAAATCCTTGGTCCGTTCGCCCTTTCGGAAGGAGCTGGAGGCCCAGTGGGGCAAACAGCTTTTCCGCATCGCCGAACTGAAACTGAAGACTTTTGCACCGGAAGTCATCGAAGATCTCCAACAGGAAAACAAATTGGCTAGCCAATACACAAAATTGCGGGCATCGGCCAAAATCATGTTTGAAGGAGAAGAACGGAATTTAGCCCAAATGGGCCCGTTTATGGAGTCCAAAGATCGGGATATGCGGCGCCGGGCGCAGGAAGCGGTCACCCAATTTTTCCTGGAAAATGAGGCCCAGTTTGATGAAATCTACGACGGTTTGGTGAAACTGCGCCATCGAATCGCCACTAAGCTTGGTTTCGCTAACTTTATTGAACTGGGGTATGCCCGGTTGTCCCGTTCCGATTATGATGCGCAGATGGTCGCCGGATACCGGGAACAGGTGTTGAAAACATTGGTTCCGTTAGCCGTTAAATTGCGGGAACGCCAGAGAAAACGGCTGCAACTGGATTCACTCAAATATTATGATGAGCCGTTGAGCTTTTTGACGGGCAATGCCACGCCCAAAGGGGATCCGGAATGGATCTTGAAGAACGGCAGGCAGATGTATCATGAACTGTCTCCGGAAACCAAAGAGTTTATTGACTTTATGATCGACCATCAATTACTGGATTTGGTGGCCAAAAAAGGCAAAGCCGGAGGCGGCTATTGCACTTATATCAGTAATTACCGGGCTCCCTTCATCTTTTCCAACTTTAACGGGACGTCGGGAGATGTGGATGTCCTAACCCACGAGGCAGGCCATGCTTTACAGGTATATTGCAGCCGCCATTATGAGTTGCCGGAATACCTCTGGCCGACAATGGAGGCTTGCGAGATTCATTCCATGAGCATGGAGTTTTTAACCTGGCCGTGGATGAAACTGTTCTTTGGCCCCGACGAGACCAAATATAAATTTAACCATTTAACCGAAGCGTTGTTGTTTATCCCCTACGGGGTCACCGTTGACCATTTCCAGCATTGGGTTTATGAACACCCGGAAGCCGGTCCGGAGGAGCGGAAACGGATGTGGCGGGAATTGGAGAAGAAATACTTGCCATATCGGGATTATGCGGATAACGAATTTTTGAACCGGGGCGGATATTGGTTCCGGCAAGGCCATATTTTTGACGTGCCTTTCTACTATATTGACTATACCTTGGCCCAGGTTTGCGCTTTTCAGTTTTGGATCCGGGCATCAAAAGACCGTTCCCAGGCATGGCAGGATTACCTGCGTCTCTGTAAGGCCGGGGGCAGCATGTCTTTCTTGGAACTGGTACGACTGGCCGGCTTGCAAAACCCCTTTGAAGAAGGGTGTATCCAATCCATCGTCGGTCCGCTGGAAGCCTGGCTCGACAGCGTGGACGACAACAGTCTGTAACGGATATATTTATATTTATAAGAAAGTTTCAAGGAAAGACGTCCGAAAAGGGGCGTCTTTTTATTTGGAAAAAAACCTCAAGACCATTAGCACAACCCGCTAAAGGCACATATATTATACTAGTCAAAATCGGATGTTCTATCAAACCTGTGGGGGATTTCATGGTGGTTGTGCTTTTGGTCTTCCTCTTTGTAACCTATCTCATCATCGTATTCGGCTTAACCCTGTGGTTTGAAAAGTACCATTACTACCGGAATACATACTTCAGTCAGAAAACGGACGCCATGGACATGAGGCTGTCCGGAACTGTCGCCGAAGCTCCCATCGCGGTCAACCAAGAAAAAAGCAATCCCCGACAATATGTAAAGCGAGGTGTTCATGGAAGGAAAGACAGATAATTTGAACTTTCAAAAAATCTCACTTAAAGGAGGGAATTGAATGGACCCTTTGATTCGGGCGGAAGTGGTTATCGGCGAAAATACGAAGCAGCTTTTAATTGAACGCAATGTGACTTTGTCGTTGCGTGCAATTAAAGTGAGAAATATTAATGCTGAGATTCGCGAATTAACCGCTGATGTGATCGCTGATAAAGTGGTCATCCAAGGCGTTTTGCACAAACAAATCTTCTTTGTCGGAGAAGATAATATTGTTCACCATCAAGCAGAGGACGTTTCTTTCAGCACTTTTGTGGATGTGCCGGGTGCTGAACCGGGGATGAATGTCCAACTCCATCCCATTATCGAAACGGTCATCTATAACCTGTTAACGCCGACTCTCTTGCATCAGAAGGTCGTTATCGAATTTTTCGTAAAAATAACCGAGACCAGACAATTAAACATTCTTACAGGAACCGGGCCACTGGTAAGGGTCGACCAAGTGGTCGGAGAAAATACAAAGCAGGAGTTGTTTGAGAACTTTGTCACTTTGGCAAATCCGGCCATCAAGATTGACGATATCACCGTGAAAATCCAGGATATCGAAACCCATGTTATTGAAGACAAAGTCATTATCCAAGGTGTCATCCATAAACAAATCTTTTATGTCGGAACCAATAACGTGGAATACCATCAAGGCGAAGATATCGAGTTTTCAACCTTCGTTGACGTTCCCGGCGCATTGCCCGGCATGGATGTGGAGGTTGTCCCGGTCGTCGAATTCGTCCATTTTGACCTGAGAGATGCAACCACTTTGCTTCAAAAAGTTGTCGTCGAGTTCTTCGCCAAAGTTACCGAAAGCGTACAGATCAATGTGGCTTTGGGGCCCGGTGCGTTGCTGAAATTGGAAACCGTCGTCGGAGAAAATACCAATCAGATCCTGGTGGAAAATCTCTTCACTTTGCCGGTGCCGGCCATTAAGATTCGGGAAATTGTGGCCCGGATTGAAGATATCAGCACCGAGGTCATTGAGGATAAAGTCATCATCCAGGGTGTCCTCCATAAACAAATCTTCTTCATCGGTACCGACAATCTTGAACATCATCAGGCGGAAGACATCCCCTTCAGCACTTTCGTGGATATCATCGGCGCCACTCCGGGTACCAATGTCCGGGTGGATTCCCGGATCGAGACGATCCTTTTCGAACTGGAGGACAGCACCACACTTCGGCAGAAAGTGGTTATCGAGTTCTTTGTGAAAGTGACGCAAACCCAACAATTGCTGGTTCAAATCGTATCTCCATATTACCTGTAATATCCGACAAAGATCGTTTGAGAACAGGTTGTTCGGCAGAACAGCCTGTTTCTCTTTATGCCGGGCCCCCGTGTGAATGTGCCTAAGGAAGACAAGGTTGGCATATATATGTAAGAGATACCGTTAAAGGAGTCGGCGATGTCTCTCACCCGTACCTGCCGCTTTAAAGTGGAAACGTCGTGGCAAGAACTGGTTAACCGGCGAATCCATGCGATTGAGATCACCCTGAAGGAGATTTCCTTTCTGAATCAGGGCGGCTTTTTAATTGCCCGGGGGACTTTTAAGCGGGAAATTATCTATGTGGAATTTGACGGTCGGTTCCGAAAAGTCGATGACAAGGTGCAGTTTGAGGTGGTTGTGGGGAAAGCCCTTCCGGAACCACTTCCATTATTTAAGGCCGAATTGAAGCAGGACTATTATATCTATCAACCGCGGCAGATTGGGGATAATCAAGCTGTGCTGGAACAGGCGTTCCTGTTGGTGGTGGAAGAAATTCATCCGGAACCTTCCCAGGATAAGCTGAAAACCTTGTGTTTGGATGAGGTGGTGGAACGGAAGGCTTCGACCCAAATGATTCGGATTCCGGTGGCCGTGGAACGGGAGGTTGTCCAGTTTCTGGGCTTTACGGGAAATCTGGTTTTTGACCCGCCCGCGGACCAGGTGATCAACTGCAGAGTTATGGGGGAACTGCGGTTTACGGCCGACGACGGTTCACCTGTCCATGTTCCGCTGGATTATCCGGCCGGTTGGCTGGTTGATTCGGTGGGCCAAGCATGCAAATCTTTCACCCATTGCCGGTTATCCGGAAAGATTACCGATGCGGCATGGATTAAGACTTGGAAACACCAGGGAGAACTTGAATTAAAAATCGATTATACATGCCTTTTTCTCCAAGCCAAGCCTGTAGTTTGCGTTTTGCCGCCCGACGGGGAACATCAACTTCCGTCGAAGGTCCACTCCGTCAAAGCGATGGTATTGCTGTTGGAGAAAGAGCACCGGGCGAGTAAAACCTATGGATTTCCATGGAACGGAGGAAAGCTGACAGAGGTGCGGGTTGAAACAGTCGGACGTAATGACCGGCTGACGAAGAAAGAGGTACTTCTTGAGTCCCGGTTGAAAATCGAAGCCTATTATCTGGCGGACGACGGAGTGGAAGCGTTTCATCAATGGGAGGTGGGCTTCTTTGAATTGGTCGGGGAATGGCCCTTTTTTGAGAAACCGGATGACTTGCGTCTGGATGCCGACCTCCGGTTCGAACCGGTGGTTTTTTCCCAAGACGGGCAGGAAGTGCAGCTCAATGTGACAGCCGTGTACCAACTGAAAGTCTTTCAATGGCGTACCGTAACCGTATGGGGAGACGAAACAGACGGCAAAACCGTTTTGGCAAAGACGCTGGCGGCAAGGAAGAAATTTGCGGTGATGCGGGAAACAACAATGGTGTTGAAACGAAAACCCCTCCGCATTCAGGAAATTCAGTCCCGTTTCGGCCGTCTTTCATGTCTGCCCAAACCCGGGTGGATGAGGATCGAGGGAGAGTTGCTGATCTCCGTCCGGTATTTACATATTTCGGGGAAGACCTACGAAGAACAATTGAACGTCGGGATTAACGAGAGTTTTATCTGGAATGAACTGACCGAAAACCATCATCACATCGAATTGCAGCCGGTTATCGAATTTACCGCATATGAACAGAATGGCACCACAATTAACTATCGTTATCTGGTCCGTTATGAAACCGGAATCTATCTGGAGCGGGAATTGAAAATCAAAGCATTACCGGAATTTGTCCCCATTGACGATGCCGGGGCAATGCCGGGTGAGGGCCGTGAATCATGGGAGTATGGCGAGGCCAAGGATGAACTGACGGTGGTGATTGAGAAAGAGGTTCCTTTAAAACTGGGTTTTCCTAAAGAGATTGCCGGGAATAAAACGCATATCGTCCATTTTGATTACAGGGATGCCCAAAATGCCATTTTAGCCGAGGGGGTCTTGGAAACTGACTTGGAGTATTGGGATGAGGACGGATTTTTACGGCAGGAACGGGTGGACATTCCTTTCTGGAAATTTGTCCAATGCCATTCCAAGGTTCCGGCGATTTCTCCCGGAGATTCGTTTGTACCAGAAATTACCCGAATATCGCTGGTCCCGGTGAATGCCTGGCCGTGGCAGAAGGGTATGGTCCGGGTATCGGCGGAATTGACGTTAAGGCGGAATAGGGGGGGTTAAAACCTGAATGAGAATTCTGATGCAAAACCGGACCAGCAGTCGTTATGCCATTGCCGGAGATTCCGTCCAAATGCGGAAAACCGGAGAATATCTTCGCAAACTTGGTGTGGAGGTGGAATTTGACTTCACGCCGGAACCGGATGTCCGGGAGTTTGATCTGGTACACTTGTTTAATACGATTCCCATTGAGGATACATACCGGCAATACCGCAATGCCAAGCGGAACAGAGCCAAAATCGTATTATCCACGGTATTTTGGGATCCTGCCGAATATTTACGGTATCGGAAGGAACCGGCCGCCTTTGCCCGGTGGTGGGAAGAGACACAGCCACTGCGGCAGGAAGTGTTGGCGGGAGTGGATCTGCTCCTTCCCAATTCCCATGCGGAACTGGCATTGCTTCGAAAAATATATGATGATTTGCCGCCGGCCGTGGTGGTGCCCAACGGGGTTGACAGCAGTTTCGCCTGGGCAACCGGTGAACGGTTCTACCGTCGGTGGGGAAGAAGAGATTTTTTGCTGTCCGTCGGACGGATCTCTCCCCGAAAAAATCAGCTGGCTTTGATTGAAGCAGCGGGCAAGCTCCATTTACCGCTGGTGTTAATCGGCCCTCTCAACGATGGACTGTATTATCAGGAGTGTCGCAAGAAAGCGGCCGGAGTCGACTGCTGTTTCATCGATACCATGAACCCCACCGAATTGGCTTCGGCCTATGCGGCTGCCCGGGTTCATGCCTTGGTCAGTTGGTATGACACACCGGGACTGGTTTCATTGGAAGCTGCTCTGGGGGGATGTGCCATTGTGACAACGGATCGGGGGTCGGCTGCCGAATATTTCGGGGAATATGCTTTTTATTGCCAGCCGGATGATGTCGACAGCATTGTCCGTGCTCTGGAAGCCGCCTGGCAGGCCGGGCCTGAGCCGTTGCTTGCCCAAAAAGTGCTGGAGAACTATACGTGGGAGAAAGTGGCGGAACGGACATATGCAGCGTATTGTTTATGTCTCGGCCATGGCTCAAACACAGGTTTACTTGAGGACGGCAGAGGCATATCCGATCCGTTGCTCGGTCCGGAGATCGAATAATTCGAAGAACAAATGATTTTTGTAAAAGTATTTTCCGGGCAAAGTATAGATATGATAACGTCCCGGAGATTTGCGGCCGGTCATGGTCACATAAAAACTGCGGTATTTGGCGTCATCGATTTCGAGGTTGAGAGCGACGATAGGCAGGGTATCAACGGATGGGAAGGGAATTTGCTCCAGACCGTATTCAGTTCTTAGAATGGGTTCCCATTTGACGATCTCTTGGCCGATCAGCAATTGCGGCTGTTGGGTCCGAGTGGTGGTGCGAAGAATGGTTCCGGAACAAACCGGGGTAACATGGAGAGGGATGTATTGGACAGCCGGAAAAGGATAGATTTTCACACTGCCAAAGCTCAATACCATACACCTCCTGAAAAGACTATCATATTGTATGAGGCGGCATGGGATTTTGTCACAGCGAAGTACCGGAAGTCAAAAACACCAAGCCTTTGAGCCTGGTGTTATATCATTATCATACTGTTGAAAGTTTGACCGAACTATGTTTTTTTTCGGAATCCAGCACCGCTTCGGCAATGTTGTAGCAGTGGTCGGAAATCCGCTCCAGGTTTTTCAACAGGTCGACAAAACAGACTGCGGAATTAGGGTTGCAGGTGCCTTGATTGAGACGGGTGATATGGCCCAGTCGGAGGTTTTCTTCCAATGCATCCACTTCCTTTTCAAGTTGGAGCACTTTTCGGGCAGCTTCGAAGTCATTATGGCACAGCGCCGTGATGGCATGGTCGAGCATTTCGGAAGACAGTTTGAAAATTCTGTCCACTTCTTCGTTGGCCTGTTCTGAAAATTTAATGTTCCCGTTTTTGCGGTAGACGGCCAATTCCATAATGTTGGTGCAATGATCGCCGATACGTTCGATATCACCGACCACATGCATCAGGTCTGCCAGCCGGGTGGCTTCGATCTCCGTCAAAGTGGAACGGGATACGACGGTCGACATATAATTGATGATTTCTTCCTGCAAAAAGTCGAGATTGTCTTCCAGCTCGTTGATCGTCTCTTCGCTTGAAGGATCGGAGGTGATGAATGCTTCCTTGACTTTATTGAACATTTCCCGGGCAAATTCGCCCATCCGTACCAATTCTTTGGCGGAGAGCTCCAACGCAGCATCCGGGTTGTCGGTGATCCGTTTGTTAAGGTATTTGGTGCTCCGTTCGATATATTGATCTTCGCCGGGAATCATTTTGGTCACGAATTTCGCAAGGAGCCCGGTCATAGGCAGCCAAATGATAGTGTTTAATATGTTAAATGAAGTATGGGCGTTGGCGATTTGGCGCTTGATGATTTGGGCGGCCGTGATGCCGTGGGCAGGATCGGGTTGTGGAGATACAGCCAGTACAAATCGGATGAAGAACGGCAAGGCAAGGATAAAAATCATACATCCGAAAATGTTGAACATGGCGTGGACGGCAGCCGTTCGTTTGGCTGCTTTATTTGTGCCGATACTGGCCAATACGGCCGTAATGGTGGTTCCGATATTGTCTCCCAGCAATATGGGGATGGCTGTTGTTAAAGGGATCAACGGTTGGATGACTCCGTTAACCGTCACCGGCTGGGAAGCCAGGGTTTGGAGTACGCCAATGGTGGCGCTGCTGCTTTGAATGATGACGGTCATCAAGGTTCCGACGAGTACGCCGATCACTGGATTGTGGCTGAGGTTGGTGATCCAATGGGTGAAAACCGGAGATTGGGCCAACGGTTTCAGCATGGCGGACATGGTATTGAGTCCGATAAAAAGAATACCGAAGCCGAAAATAACTTGTCCGATGTATTGCCATGTTTTACGTTTGGGGAAAAAATAGAGGCAAAAACCGATTGCGGCAATGACGTAGGCATATTGGCCGAGATTAAAGGCAATGAGCTGTGCGGTCATCGTGGTTCCGATATTGGCGCCCATGATGACCCCAATGGCCTGGGGTAACGTCATTAGGCGGGCATTGACAAAACTGACGATCATGACTGTGGTAGCGCTGCTGCTTTGAATGATGGCTGTCACGAACGTTCCGACGATGACTCCGATGAGGGGGTTCTTGGTTAAGGTTTCCAATATTCTCCGCATTTTTTCGCCGGCAGCCTTCTTCAAACCTTCGCTCATTAAATTCATGCCAAAGATGAATAAAGCCAGGCCTCCGGCGACTCCGAATATGATTTCTTTCAATCTCGTCCCTCCGGTTTGATATTATTGTATCATGCTATATTCTCTCAGATGTCCGGATTCACCTTTCGGTGGACAAAAGAATTTTGACAGGGGTTGGCCGGACCCCTCCCGTCTCTTGTGACAATTTGTTAAATTGTTGGTTAATTCGCGGATCTCCGCCACAGGTGTATTGTGCTATGTCTGAAATATTTGGTATAATGAAGAAAATTTAGTGCCCATTGGCTCAAAGCAGCGAGTAAACGCGTAACAAACGCGTTTCTTATATTTCTGCGTTAGCTGGGATTAAACGAACAATCATTGAAGGAGGCGCCGGTCGCATGTTGTCGGATATCGAAATTGCCCAGGCATGTAAACTCCAGCCCATTAAGGATATTGCCAAAAATGCGGATATTCCCGAAGAATATTTGGAACTCTACGGAAACTACAAGGCCAAGATCAACTTGAGCTTGCGGGAGAAGGTGGCTTCCCGGCCCAACGGGAAGTTGATCTATGTTACGGCCATGACCCCCACGCCGGCCGGCGAGGGGAAGACCTGTACGGCCATAGGGATCGCCCAGGCTCTGGGTCTGTTAGGAAAAAAAGTCATGCTTTGCCTGAGGGAACCTTCGCTGGGGCCCACCTTTGGTGTGAAAGGCGGCGCGGCCGGCGGCGGATATTCACAGGTATTGCCGATGGATGAGATTAACTTGCATTTTACCGGCGATATTCATGCTATTTCCGCAGCCCATAATCTGCTGGCGGCGATGGTGGACAACCATATCGTCCAAGGCAATGAATTGAGGATCGAACCGAAACGGGTGGTTTGGCGGAGGGTAATGGATATTTCCGATCGCCAGTTGCGCAACATTATCATCGGATTGGGGTCCAAAGGCGACGGCGTCATCCGGGAGAGCGGTTTTGATATCACGGTTGCTTCGGAGATTATGGCCATTTTGTGCCTGGCAAATGATATGGAAGACTTAAAAGAGCGCTTGGGCCGGATCGTGGTGGCCTACAATGTGGACGGCGAACCGGTGTATGCCAAAGATTTGAAAGCTGTCGGAGCCATGGCGGTTCTTTTGAAAGATGCCATCAAACCGAACCTGGTTCAGACCATCGAAGGCCAACCGGCATTGATTCACGGAGGGCCCTTTGCCAATATTGCCCATGGCAATAATTCGATTATTGCGACTTCTCTCGCTCTTAAATTGGCCGATTATGTTGTTACGGAAGGCGGTTTTGCCAGTGATCTGGGAGCTGAGAAGTTCTTCGATATTGTGTGTAGGAATAACGGGTTGAAACCGGATGCGGTGGCGTTGGTTGCGTCGATTCGGGCGTTGAAGTTTCACGGCGGTGTACCCAAAGAAACGTTATCCGAAGAAAACTTGGAAGCGTTGGAAAAAGGATTGGCCAATCTGGAACGGCATATTCACAATCTCCGGAATGTATATCATCTGCCGGTGGTGGTGGCGATCAATCGCTTCCCCAGTGATACGGATGCTGAGATCGCCATTGTCAAAGATAAATGCCGCCAACTCGGGATACGGGTGGCATTGTCGGAAGTGGTGGCCCGGGGAGGCGCCGGCGGCACGGAACTGGCAGATGAGCTTTTACAAGCTTTAACCGAGCCCAACGGCTTTGAGCCGCTATATCCTATATCCGCTTCGCTGAAGGAGAAGATCGAAGCGGTGGCCACCCGGGTATACGGTGCCGCGGACGTCACTTATACAAAGGAAGCCGAGACGATGCTTGGGAGAATCACGCAGTTGGGTTATGGCCATTTGCCGGTGTGCATTGCCAAGACGCAGATGTCGTTTTCAGACAACCCGGCCCTGAAAGGGGCTCCGACGGGTTGGACGTTGACCGTAAGGGAAGTCCGGCTTCAAGCCGGGGCCGGCTTTGTGGTTGCCCTTACCGGCCCGATTATGACTATGCCGGGACTTCCGAAGCATCCGGCAGCCGAACGGGTGGATATATTGCCCGACGGAACCATTGTAGGCCTGTTTTAGTCTTATGTTAATATGAAAACGTGCAAGTTTGTCAGTTTAACGGTTGACAGCTGACGGTTTTATCAATCCTCATTGCGGGTGTATATGTCATAGAACTTCTGTTTTCTATCTTTTGTTTTCTGTATTCCGTTGTCCTATCCGTATCATCGTTATTTGGGACATGGAGCTCATCTTACTTTTGTCCCATGATAATAGAAGAAAGTCAACGACAATATCAATTGGGGTGAAATGAATGGAGATTGAAAAGATTGCCATATTGGATTGTGGCGGTCAATACACCAAAGTCATCGACAGGAAGGTACGGGAAATGTCGGTGAAATCGGACATTTTCCCGATCGGCGTCAAGGCGGACGAGTTAAAGGGGTATCAAGGCATTATCCTTTCGGGAGGCCCTGGCAGCGTTTGGGCTGACAAGGCGTTGGAATACGACGAGGGCATTTTTACATTGGGAATTCCGGTATTGGGCATCTGCTATGGAATGCAACTGATCAATAAGCATTTCGGCGGGGTGGTTCTCCCCGGCCTGAAAACCGAATACGGCGAAACGGTCATCGACGTTGATCCCGGTTGTCCGTTGTTTGACGGGCTCCAATCCAAAGAGCGGGTGTTGATGAGTCACGGGGACTCTGTCTCCCAATTGGCTCCGGGTTTTAAAGTAGCGGCCAGGTCCGGCGACGTGGTGGCGGCGATCTACCATCAAGAGCTGAAAGTCTACGGGGTCCAGTTTCATCCGGAAGTGGATTTGACCGTCCACGGCAAAGAGATCATGGCCAACTTCCTCAAAAAAATCTGCGGCCTCTCCGGCAATTACGTATTGGAAGACCGGATTCAGACCGCTATCGATAAGATTCGGGAGAAAGTTGGCGATGAGAAGATCCTGGTATTGGTCAGCGGCGGCGTGGATTCTGCGGTCAGTGCTGCATTGCTGGTCAAAGCGTTAAACCCGGACAATGTATACGCCATTCATATTGACCATGGTTTCATGCGCAAAAATGAAAGCGACATCGTCTGCGAAAATCTCAAGGCCATGGGTCTGAAGAATTTGATTCGGGAGGATGCGGCCGACATATTCTTAAACAGCACGGTGGAGATTGACGGAAAAAAGGTGGGGCCCTTAACCACGCTTATTGATCCGGAAGCCAAACGGAACCTCATCGGCGAAGTCTTTATCCGGGTGGTCCGGAAAACCGCCGAACGTCTAAATCTGGATTTCGACAAAACCTTCTGGGCTCAAGGGACGCTCCGCCCGGACCTGATCGAAAGCGGAAACCCGGATGTCAGCAGTTATGCCCATAAAATTAAAACCCACCATAACGACGTGGATATCGTGCGCCGGGCCCGGGAAAAAGGCTTGGTGGTGGAGACCAACTGGGACTGGCATAAGGACGAAGTGCGGCAGGTGGCCCGGGCCTTGGGCATCGACGAAAGCATCGCCTCCCGCCAGCCGTTCCCCGGTCCCGGACTGGCTATCCGTATGATTTGTTTTGACGGACATAATTCTATTACCGAGGCGGAATATCAAGAATTTCAGGATTGCCTGGTCCGGTTCGCCGGGGATTATCAAGGGCAGTTGTTGCCCATTAAATCCGTCGGAGTGCAGGGCGACTGCCGGAGTTACCGTTATCTGTCGGTAATCGGCGGCAAAGGTCTGGAGCTGGATTGGGACCAGGTGTACGAAATTGGGAAAAATTTGCCTAACCAGGTAAACTTCATCAATCGGGTCGCCTATTGCCTCAACAAACCGGAGCTTTCCGGCGAGATTAAAGCGTATCCCATGTATATCAACAAAGAGAATGTGGCTTTGTTGCGGGAACTGGATGCCATCGTCGTCGATAAGCTGAATATTCCGCCCATCAGCCAGGTGTTTGCTGTGCTGCTCCCGGTGGGAATCACCGGAAAATATTCTGTAGGCATCCGGACCTTTGTTACCAATGACTTTATGACCGGTCGGCCCGGATATATCGGGGAGGATATTCCGAAGGAATTATTGGTTGAGGTCATCCGGGAGATTGAAGCTAAATTCCCGGAGATCGATCTCATCCTGTACGATGTTACCAGCAAGCCCCCGGCGACAGTCGAGTGGCAGTAACAATCATTTGTGGGTGAACGGAGGGGCTATGGCGAAATCCATGAAATTGGTCTCTTGGAATGTGAACGGTATCCGGGCTGCGGCCAAAAAGGGGTTTCTCCAATGGATGCAGGAGGAAAATGCAGATATCGTCTGTCTCCAGGAAACCAAAGCCGAGATCGGGCAATTGGGGGAGGAATTGGTTCATATTCCCGGATTTGACAGTTATTTTTGTTCCGGAGCCAAAAAGGGATACAGCGGGGTGGCCGTTTATACCAAGATCAAACCGGTGAAAGTATCCAACGGATTTGGGTGCGAACGGTTTGACGGCGAAGGCCGGACCCTGGTCCTGGAATATCCTCAATTCACCTTGATTAACTGTTATTTTCCCAACGGTAAGGCATCGGCTGAGCGTCTTCAGTATAAACTCGAGTTTTACGAGGCCTTTTTGGAATATGCCAATCAGATAAGGGAAGAAGGCAACCCCTTAATTTTCTGTGGCGACCTGAATACGGCCCATCAACCGATTGATTTGGCCAGGCCTAAGGAAAATGAAAAGACTTCCGGGTTTTTGCCGGAAGAACGGGCATGGTTGGACAAAGTGGCCGAACATGGATATCTGGACACCTTCCGCCTTTTTGAAACGGGCGGCGGCCATTATACCTGGTGGGACATGAAAACGAGGGCCAGAGAACGGAATGTGGGATGGAGAATTGATTACTTCTGGATCAGCCCGGATCTACGCCCGTATCTGAAGAATGCCTTTATTAAGCCGGAGGTTATGGGTTCGGATCATTGCCCTATCGGGATTGAGTTGGAGTGGTACTGAAATCATTTGTTAACGGATGTTCATCCAAAAGCTGATTGACTTCTAGAAAGAGCGATGGTATATTTATTTAAAAAATAGCTTATTTTAATGCTATTCCATCATATTATGCAAAGCGATGACAGGGACATGTTGCCGTCATCCGGCTTTCGTCAGAGAGGGCAGGCGATACGCTGAAAGCCGCCTGAAAGCTAAAACGGCAGTACCACCCTGGAGCGGCAGCCGGAAATCGAGTATGGCTGCACGGTCACGGCCGTTATCCGTGTCGAGTGGGCGTTGCCAATGAAGGTGGAACCGCGGAAGTGTGATCTTCCGTCCTTTACAGGATGGAAGATTTTTTTATTATTTTGTTGACGTTTGAATCAACTCATGCCCATAGCGAAAAAATCAATACGATTAGACGTGCACGGTGCACTGTGAACTGTGTACCCATTAGTAAGAATTGTAAGTAAAGGAGAGATAGAGGATGAAGGACAATCAAGTCAATATTGGGATTCTGGGGCTGGGGACGGTTGGTACCGGAGTCGCCCGGATTTTACTGGAACAAAAGGAGCTATTACGGACCCGCTCCGGATTGAACTTTAATTTGACTGCCATATCCGAATTGGATTGGAACAGAGATCGGGTGTTGGATTTGACCGGCGTTCGTTGCACCACTCAGGCCGATGAGGTGCTGAATGATCCGGATATCGACATTGTCGTTGAAACCATCGGCGGTTATGAGCCGGCGTTTACCTTTATCAGTCGAGCGCTGCAAAACAAAAAGCACGTGGTAACCGCTAATAAAGCCTTGATTGCCACCCGGGGTCGGGAACTTTTTAAACTGGCGGAGCAAAACGGGGTAGACCTGCTCTTCGAAGCCAGCGTCGGAGGAGGTATTCCCATCATTAAAGGGCTTCGGGAAGGCTTGGTTGCCAACAAGATCAACAGCATCTACGGGATTTTGAACGGGACGTCCAACTATATTTTGTCCCGGATGCACCAGGATGAACTGGAGTTTGATCAGGCGTTGAAAGAAGCCCAGGCCAAAGGGTTCGCCGAAGCCGATCCCACGTTGGATGTAGGGGGTGGAGACGCGGCCCATAAATTGACCATTTTGGCAACTTTGGCTTCTTCGGCTTTTGTCGACTTTCACCAGTTGTCGGTCGAAGGGATTACGAATATTACTAAGTTGGATATTACTTTTGCCAAGTCTTTTGGTTATACTATTAAATTGTTGGCAATTTATCGCGCTTTGGAGAACGGTTTGGACCTGCGGGTCCATCCTACCCTGGTTCCCAACACCCATCTGTTGGCGGCCGTCAATAACGAGTTGAATGCGGTATTTGTCAACGGTGACTTTGTCGGGAATACCATGTTTTATGGACCGGGAGCGGGCGAACGGCCCACGGCCAGCGCCATCGTCAGCGATATCGTGGACCTCTCGCGGAACTTGGATCAACATCTGACCAACCGGGCAGTCCATTCGGACCGAGCGGCGGCGACCGTTCCTTTGGCGGAGATTACCAACCGGTTTTACCTGCGCTTTTTCACGTTGGATGCGCCGGGGATCCTCTCTAAAATCTCGGGAATTCTGGGTGCCCACAATATTTCCATCGCTTCCATGGTTCAGTTGGAAACCCATGAACAGGACCATTATGTGCCCATTGTACTCTTGACCCATGAAGCATCGGAACAGGCTATGGCCGAAGCCTTGGACGAAATCGGCCAATTGGACTTCGTCCGGGACAACTACTTACGCTTGCGATTGTTTTAATTGAATAAAAGAAAAAGGGTTCTTGCTGGGTAAACAGTAAGAGCCCTTTTTATATAGTTTACAGTTGACAGTTCTATCTTTTTAGGTTCGCAGTACACAGTTCATAGTGCACAATACATTCTATTACCATGAGCAAATGGAATTGCGGTTTTCTTCTGTCTTCTATCGTCTGAATTCTGTCTTCTGGTTACTGACTTTTGCATTATGCCAAATCCCGCCGGGTGTTTTCCAGGTGACGTTCGATTCTGGAGATTAAGAGGCTTAAGGCCACCTGGTTGTGGCCACCTTCCGGGACGATAATATCGGCATACCGTTTGGACGGTTCGACGAAAGCCTCGTGCATAGGCTTAACGGTGGTCAGGTATTGGTTACAGACGGATTCCAGGGTGCGGCCGCGTTCTTTGATATCCCGGATAATCCGGCGCAACACCCGGGTGTCGGCGTCCGTGTCAACGAAAATTTTAATATCAAACATCTCCCGGAGCTCCGGATTGGCCAAAATTAAGATTCCTTCCACGATAATGACAGGCTTGGGGATGAGGAGCTGGGTTTCTTTCGTCCTTAAATGTTGGGAAAAGTCATAGATCGGAACATTGACCGACCGCCCCTGACGGAGTTGGTGCAGATGTTCCAGCAGCAGCTTGTCCTCAAACGCATCCGGATGGTCATAATTTTGCCTGGAGCGGACCTCCATTGGGAGATGGCTGTTGTCCACATAGTAAGAATCCTGGGAGATGAGGGCGACGTTGTCGGCACCCAATTCCCGTTCCAGCGCTTTGGCTACGGTGGATTTTCCGGAGCCGGTGCCTCCGGCGATGCCTATAATCAACATGACGGCCTCCTGTGATAAAGTATTAGACCGGTTTAGTTTTAGTGTAACATATTTTACAGGATGATGCTACGTCAGACGGTTGCTTAATTTTTGATGTTCCGGATATAATTCCTATCTTTCCGCCATAACTTTCAAACAGGGATTTTTTTGGTTATGTCGAACCTTACTTCATGAATTAGGTTAGTCCAGGAGGGATCGGTTTTGAACCGTAAACTGCTCTATATCATCATTGCCGCCGTTTTGGTTGTCGTCGGCGTCATCGGGTATCTTTCGCTGTCGGGTACGGACCGTTCGGGTTCGCAACCAAAACCGTTCAACGGCGGGCAGTTAACGTTACATATTTCGGAATTTCCGAAATCTTTTAATGCATTTGTCAACAATTCGACGGATGCCGCCCAGGTGTTTGACTTGGTGTATACATCTTTGCTTGATCTTGATGAGAATACTTTGGAGTACAAGCCGTTAATCGCTGAGTCGTGCACGATTTCGGAAAATAAAAAGGAGTTTACCGTGAAGATAAACCCAGCAGCCCGCTGGTCCGACGGGACTCCGATTACTGCGGCTGATATCAAGTTCACCTATGATACGATTATGAACCCGAACAATCTGACTTCGGTGATGCGGTTGTATCTCAGTCGGCTTCAGCCGCCTGAAATTATCGATGACTATACGGTGAAGTTTACTGCCAAAACCGTCCACTATAAAAATTTTGAAATGATCGCCGGATTTAATGTCCTTCCCAAACATTTGATGGAGGGGAAAGACTTTAATAAAGCCTTTAATATGAGCCTGCCGGGCGGAAGCGGCCCTTATGATCTGACCGAAGTGAAAGAAGGGCGGTATTATGTTCTGACCCGGAAGAAAGATTATTGGGCGGACCAGCTGCCCCACCGCAAAGGAACCTATAATTTCGAAAAAATTAAATTTAAAGTGATGAGCCCCGATACGGCTTTTGAAGCCTTTAAACGCGGCGATTTTGACATCTATACCGAAATCACCGCCAAACGGTGGATGGAGGATACCAAAACCGAGCATTTTCAAAAGAACTGGATCGTCAAGCAAAAGATTTACAATTATGCGCCCCGGGGTTTTCAAGGCCTGGCTCTCAATATGCGGCGGCCTATATTTCAGGATTTGCGGGTCCGGACTGCATTGGCCCATCTGTTGAACAGGGAGCAGATCTTGGAGAAAATCATGTACAATGAATATCGGCCGTTGTCTTCTTATTGGCCGTCGTTGTACGAAAAAGGGGAACAGTCCAATCCGGTGTTGGCCTATGATCCGGCGAAAGCTAAGGAACTTTTGAAAGAAGCCGGTTACAACCGTCTGGATCAGGACGGGGTTTTAGTCAACGACCAGGGGAAACGGCTAGAGTTTTCCATTTCCTATGTCCAACAGGACAGTGAACGGTTTTTGACCGTGTTCGTGGAAGATTGCAAACGGGCCGGGATCAAAGTCAATCTTAAACGCATGTCCTGGGCCACGTTGATCAAGGATATGGATAAGTATGATTTTGATACGGTGATGATCGGATGGAGCGGGACACTCTTCCCGGATCCCGAACAGTTGTGGCATTCAAAGCATGCGGAGGAGATCGGCGGCAGCAATCTGACCTATTACCGCAATCCGGAAGTGGACCGTTTGATCGATTCTCTCCCGGCCATCTTCGACGTTGAAAAACGTAACCGGATCGTGAAACAGATCGACCGGATCATCGCGAAAGACGTCCCTTATTTACTGTTTTGGGAAGCGGATTATTCCCGGATTTTTTACAAAAACATTTTCGGCATGCCGAAGACGGTCTTCGCTAAGTATGCTTCGGGCATCATCAAGTATTGGTGGTTTGATCCCGAAAAAGCCGCCAAATACGAAAAAGCGGTGAAAGAGCGGACGGCATTGCCGGCGGAACCGGTGGAAATTCGGTATGACGATGTAAGGAGCGGGACATGAAATCATATTTTCTCAAACGGATTTTACTGATGATTCCGACCCTTATTGGGATAACCGTCGTTTGTTTCCTGATTATGCAGATGGTTCCCGGCGGCCCGGTGGAACAGGCGATCCAAAAAATGAAGCTGGCGGCCCAAACTGAAGGAGGAGTCGCCGACAGCGGTACGTTGCAGACGGCCATCAGTAAAGAAGAGCTGGAAAATATCAAGCGTTATTATGGTTTTGACCAGCCGGTAATGGTCCGTTATTGGAACTGGCTGCGGAAATTGGCCCGTCTGGACCTGGGGACTTCCTATATCTATGAAAAACCGGTGTTGGAAGTGATCGCCAGCCGGATTCCCATCTCCTTGACCTTCGGTCTCACCGGGCTCTTCCTGACGTATTTGGTCTGTATTCCGTTGGGGATTCAAAAGGCGCTGCGGCATGGCGAGCCTTTTGACCATTGGAGCAGCGTATTGATTTTTCTGGGATACTCGGTTCCCGCCTTTGCGCTGGCCGTGATCTTGATCGTTCTTTTCGGAGGCGGCAGTTTTCTCAATCTTTTCCCCGTCGCCGGCGTGGTTTCCGACAACTTTGAAGAGCTGTCCCTGTTGGGGAAGATCATCGATTATCTCCACCATATGTTTTTGCCGCTGGTCTGCTATACTATCGGCGGCTTTGCCTCATTGACATTGCTCATGAAAAACTCTCTGATGGAGCAGTTAAATCAGGATTATATCCGGACAGCCCTTGCCAAAGGGTTAAGCTATCAACAGGCGGTATTCCGCCACGGCTTGCGTAATGCGTTGATTCCTATCGCCACCAATATTGGGATGATCATCGGCGTGGTGTTGTCGGGCGCTTTGTTGATCGAAACGGTCTTCACTATTGATGGGATGGGGCTTTTGGGCTATCAGGCCATCGTCAACCGGGATTATCCCGTGGCGTTGGGGCTGACCGTCATTTCCAGCGTCTTGATGCTGGTGGGCCGGGTTATTTCCGACTTCTGCCTGATGCTGGTGGACCCGAGGGTGAAGTTACAATAAGTGAAATGGGATAAAAAGAGTGGACAGTTCTTTCTCGGGTTCACAGTACACAGTTCACAGTGAACAGCTTTATCCTGATATGAGGTCTAGGTCTTGGGTCCTGGGTCCCGAGTTCTAGGTTATGGAAGGAACGCTAACGCGTTCCTATCTAAAACCAGTACCCAGCTAACCTAACCCTCTAGAACCCGATGCCATTTTCCCTTTACACTTTGGAACTGTCAACTATCTCAACTGTTAACTGTTTTACTGGTGAAAACTGTCCATTGTCCCAACTTTAAACTGTAAACTTGTTTTGCGGAGGGTCTATAGTGCTGCGTTTGTCGCCGATTACCCGAAGACGTCTTGAAAAATTTAAACGGATGAAACGGGCGTACTATTCGTTTTGGATCTTGATGGTCTTGTATGTACTGTCGTTGGGGGCCGATTTTATCGCCAATGACAAGCCGTTGCTGGTGCGCTACGAAGGGAGATATTACTTTCCCATTCTCCGGTTTTATGACGGCAGCCATTTTGGACTCAGTCCGGCGGAGATCCCCAATTATAAAGAGTTGAACCGGTCTCCGGCGTTTCAGGAAAAAGGGAATTGGATGATTTTTCCGATTATCCCCTATGGGCCCAATGAATCCCTCCTGGATTTGGAGGGGAATCCTCCGACGCCGCCTACCTGGCGTAATCCCTTCGGCACTGACGACCGGGGGCGGGATATCCTTACCCGGTTGATTTACGGATTTCGCATCAGTTTCAGTTTTGCCTTGTTGATCACGGTCTGCAGTATGGCGGTGGGTATCGTCATCGGAGCCCTCCAGGGATATCTGGGCGGGGTCTTCGACCTGGTGATGCAACGGGTTATCGAAATTTTCTCGACATTGCCCTTTTTGTATATCGTCATTATCATCGGCAGCTCGTTGGGGACCGGGTTTTTAGTGTTGTTGCTCGTTTTTGTCATCTTCGACTGGATCGGCATCTCTTACTATATCCGCTCCGAATTTTTGAAGTTGCGGGAGATCCAGTACGTGGAAGCGGCCCGGGCATTAGGGGTGAGCCGTTGGAAGATTATGTTCCGTCACATTTTGCCCAATGCGTTAACGCCGATTATTACATTTTTGCCGTTTAGCCTGATTGGAGCAATATCGTCGTTGTCGGCTCTGGACTTCTTGGGATTTGGGTTGCCGGCGCCGACCCCCAGTTGGGGAGAGCTGATGCATCAGGGATTGAGCAATATCTTTTCTTATTGGATTTCCCTCTACCCGGTGCTGGCTTTGTTCGGCGTATTGTTGTTAATCGCATTTATCGGTGAAGGTGTACGGGACGCCTTTGACCCCAAAGAATATCAAAGGATGGAGTAACATGGCGAAACCGCTGTTGCAGGTGGAAGATCTTAATATCGTCTTTGAAACGGGCAATCAGACCATTCATGCCGTCAACGGCGTTTCATTCCGGATATTGCCCGGGGAAACCTTCGGGCTGGTGGGCGAATCGGGCTGTGGGAAGTCGGTGACGGCACTGTCATTGATGCGGCTGGTGCCGTCGCCGCCGGGGAAGATCCTTTCCGGACGGATCGTCTGGGACGGACGGGATCTTTTGTCCATGCCGACGGCGGAATTGATCCGGCTGCGCGGCAGTGAAATAGGGATGATCTTTCAGGAACCGATGACCAGTTTTAACCCGGTTCAAACCATCGGTTCCCAAATTGCCGAAGTGTTGGCCGTCCATGAAAAGATGCCGCCAAAAGAGGCCAGGGAATTGGTTGTGGAGATCTTGGCCAAAGTCGGTTTCCATGATCCTTCCCGTCAGGTTGATGCTTATCCGCATCAACTTTCCGGAGGAATGCGGCAGCGGGCCATGATCGCTATGGCCTTGATCTGCCATCCCAAGCTGCTGATTGCCGATGAGCCGACGACCGCCCTGGATGTGACCATTCAGGCCCAAATCCTGGAATTGCTCCGCCAGTTACAGGAGGAAACCGGGATGGCCATCTTAATGATCACCCACAACTTGGGTATCGTGGCTGAAACCGCTGACCGGGTGGCGGTGATGTACGGAGGAAAAGTGGTGGAGACGGCTCCGGTCCGACCCTTGTTCCGAGAAGCCCGTCATCCGTACACCGTCGGGTTACTCAAGTCCGTTCCCGGATATGACGAAACCGGGAATCTTTATGCCATTCCCGGACAGATACCGGATATGACGGAATTGCCTCCCGGATGTCTGTTTGCAGCCAGATGCCATCGGGCAACGGAGGTCTGCCGGCAGCGTTGCCCGGAATTGAAAGAGGTGGCTCCCGGGCATTGGGTAGCTTGTTGGTTATATTGAACAGTAGGAGAGAAACTGGAAAATGCCGTTGTTGGAAGTTAAGGAATTGACCAAATTTTTCCCGGTTCAGACGGGGTTTTGGAAGAAAAGTTCTCTGAAAGTCCGGGCCGTCGACCGGGTCAGTTTGGATGTGAATGCCGGTGAAACCGTGGGTTTGGTCGGAGAGTCTGGTTGCGGTAAGACCACGCTGGGCCGGGCGGTTCTCCGCCTGATCGAGCCGGACAGCGGCTCCGTCGTTTTCGACGGGATTTCCCTGACGCAACTGTCCCAGGCGCAGCTTCGGAAGATCCGGCCCCGGTTGCAAATCGTTTTTCAGGATCCCTTTTCGTCCCTGAACCCGCGGATGGTGGTTTTGGATCAGGTGGGGGAAGGCCTGTCGGAACATGGTTTCGTTAAAAACCGTCGGGAAAAGGAAGAACGAGTGGTCCAGCTCTTGGAGCAGGTGGGGCTTTCCGGGGACCATCTTTATCGGTATCCTCATGAGTTTTCGGGCGGACAGCGCCAGCGGATTGCCATAGCCCGGGCTATCTCGCTCAATCCGGATTTGGTGGTCTGTGACGAAGCGGTATCCGCATTGGATGTCTCGGTTCAGGCCCAGATCATTAACTTACTTCGGGAACTGCAACAACGGTTGAATATCGCTTATCTTTTTATCTCCCACGACCTGACCGTGGTCAAATATATTTCCCGGCGGATTGCCGTCATGTATCTCGGACAACTGGTGGAGTTCGCTTCCGCGCAGGAACTTTTTGACGATCCCCGGCATCCATATACGGAGGCATTGTTATCAGCTATTCCTGTGTTGGATCCGGACGCCCGGAAAAAGCGGATCGTGCTTACGGGCGAAGTCAATCCCTTGGGAGCGGCACAAGGGTGCCCCTTTGCGCCACGCTGTCCGAAAGTTATGCCCCAATGCCATCATGAAGAACCGCCCCTCCAATGGGCTTCGGACACCCATTGGTTCCGGTGCTTTTTATAAATTCGCGCCGGAAATTATCAAGATAATCGAAAAGGAACATGCATGATGCATTCATTGATACTTAACGTGCTTGACCGGTTATTGCGGCCGGATCAGGCTTATCAGTACCGGGACGTTCGCATAGAAGGGTTTCGGTTGATCGCCAACAAAGGCCAGCAACAGGAGGCTGGATTGGTGACGGAGAAAAAATGTCCGACGGAACGGATCCGCGGGTTCGGTTTGAGTCCGATCAAACCGTACCGTGATTACTATGGCGGGTTGACGCTGATGACCAACCTGCTACCGGATCCCATTTCGGTCCGGTTTGCCATCGGTTATACGTTTCATACAAAGATTGTAACAGTCGATGATATGTCCAACTTCGGATGGCTGCGCTTGGCGACGGAACGTCCGGAATGGCTTTATCCCAATCTGGCCGATCAAAAACAATTGCTGACTTATTTATTGAAGCATTCCAAAAAACCCGCATTTTACGTGACCCGGGTCTATCATTATTTTCAATTCGATCTTTACCAAAACCTTATTTCGCAAATCATTGCAATGGAAACCCAAAACGGATTTACGGAACAATGACGGCCGTTTTCACGTTAAAACCAACAATCTCTGCGATTGTTGGTTTTGCTAATTTTCGACAAAAATACGGTTATTTGGGAGGAAATTATTTCAAGAGATGCTATCATCAATAATGAACTAATAGCCGATATAAGAAAGGTTAGGTATCATTGATGATGTTGTGGAGACGCTTGGGAATATGTGTTATTTTGTCGATGATGCTGGTCACCGGCTGCGGGCGTCATGCACCCATCAAGATCGGCTTTGCCGGGACGATGGTGGGCGGTTTTTCTTGTGCCAGCATTAATGGGAGAAACGGAATTCAACTGGCCGTCGAGGAAATAAATCACCGGGGAGGAATCCATGGCCGTCCGGTGGAGTTGGTGATGAAAGACGACCGCTTTGATCCGGAAATCGCGCTGGAAATCGACAGGGAATTTAAGCAGGACGGTGTAGTGGCCGTCATCGGTCATATGACCAGCAATATCTCCAAATGGGTTCTCCCGGAAATAAACCGGATGAAACTGTTGGTGATCAGTCCGACGGCGAGTTCCAGTCAACTGGCAGGAAAAGACGACTATTTGATCCGGCTCCATCCGTCAAGCATCAAAGCTTCCGAGTTGTTGGCCGAAAGTCTCGGCAAGGTGATGAGGCACCGGTCGGTGGCCGTAGCCTACGATCTGAGAAATCAAGAATATACCGAAGATTGGCTTGAGACATTTGAAAAAACGTTTACGTCTTACGGCGGACGGATTGCGGCTATATTCCCGTTTTCTTCCGGGCTGTCTTTCAACTATCATCAGTCGGCCAAACAATTGTTGAACAGCCGGGCCGATGCCGTGGTAATCATCGCCCATTCGAAAGATACGGCCATGTTCTCACAGCAGATTCGCAAATACGACCCGATGATACCCTTGTATGCCAGCGATTCGGCCTTCACCGGCGAATTGGTCCAATATGGCGGCCCAGCGGTGGACAAGCTGATGGTTCCGACGCTGTTTTACGATGAGCATACCAGCAGCGGATATGCCCGGTTCAAAACGGCCTATCGCCGACGTTTCGGGACAGAGCCGACGCTTGCAGCGGTTCTGGGATATGAGTCCGCCCAACTGATTTTCCAAGGGTTGGCCAAAACGAAACGGTATAATTCGGAGTCGTTACGGAAGACGATTTTGGAGACAAAACAGTTTCAAGGGTTGCATGGGACATATATCATCGATGGTTTCGGAGATGCGGTGCGCAACTATGATTTGGTAATGATTCGGGACAATCGATTGCAAAAGGTGAGCCTTCCGTGAAATTAAAATTAAGTTTGAAAAGTGCCTTAACCGTCACATTTATTACGGTTGTCACGTTACCGATCATTCTGATCAGCTTAGTAACGATGTCTTTGCTCACCCGAAACCTGGAGCGGGAAATCACCAATAAGCAAATGTTTCTGGCCGCATCGCTGGCATGCGAGATTGACGAATTTTTGAATGAGCAGCAAAGTGTTTTGGGCTTAATCGAAAACTATGTCCGGTATGAAGGGGCTAACCGTCAGGACCAAATTAATCGTTTTTTGCTGTCAGTGGTCAATAACTATCAGTTTTTCGACATGATTCAGATTGTCGACGACAGCGGCCGGGTGGTTCATGTGGCCCCTGAACGCGAAGACTATCTTGGCATTAATATTTCAGGGTATGCGTTTTTTAAAGAAGCGCAGGAATTGAACAGGCCTTATTGGTCGTCGGTCTTTACCTCTGCGCAAACCGAACAACCGACCATTGCCGTGACCCGACCCACCGAGAAGGGGATGATCGTGGCTTATCTGAATATCAGCCGGATTCTGGACATGATTGACCGATTGTATATCGGCGAGAACGGCTGGGCCGAAGTGGTCGATGGTAACGGCAATTATATTGCCCATACAGAGAAAGCAAATGTATATCAGAGAATAAACCGGAAAAACAATCCCGTGGTAACCCGGGGACTGTCCGGACACCCGGGGTCGTACCGCTACCGTCTGGACGGCCGGGAAATTCTCTCCAATGTCATCGTCATCTCCTCCACCGGCTGGCCCATCATCATTTCCCAGCCCTCGGAAGATGCCTTTAAACCGGTGGAATTGGCCCGCAATATTTTTTTGGCCGGAATGTGCGGCACTTTTCTCCTGGCGTGTTTGATTGCGGTGGGCAGTCTGACCCAAATTTTACGGCCGCTTGCCGGTTTTGCCGCCTGGGCCCGGCAAATAGCCGGCGGCAATTATCACCATATTGCCGGAAAACTTCCTTATTATCGTGAATTCAATGAACTGGCCGAAGATTTTCTGAAGATGACCAAGGCGATACAAAGCCGGGAAAAAGAACTCAGGGCCAGTGAGGAACGGTATGCCCTGGCGGTCCTCGGTGCCAATGACGGACTGTGGGACTGGGACATTCCCAACAACCAGCTGTATTTTTCGCCGCGCTGGAAAGAGATTTTAGGATATCGCAATAACGAGATTCGCAATCATCCCGATGAATGGTTTCAGCGGATTCATCCAGAGGATTACGATGCAGTGGTCCGCGAGATAGAAGCCCATTTTCAGGGGAAGTCCAATCATTTTATTCATGAACATCGCATGCTCCATAAAAGCGGCTATTACAGCTGGGTGCTGGTTCGGGGCATTGCCATTCGGGACAAAGACGGCCAACCCTATCGGATGGCGGGCTCTTTGACTGATATTAACCATCGGAAACAGAATGAACAACGGATTCGGGCGTCGTTGAATGAGAAGGAAGTCTTGCTTCGGGAGATCCATCACCGGGTGAAAAACAATATGCAGGTTATTTGCAGTCTATTGAGGTTGCAAAGCAATTATGTGAACGATCCCCATTCCCAAATGGTATTGCAAGAAAGCCAAAACCGGATCCGTTCCATGGCGTTGGTTCATGAAAAATTATATCAATCGAAAGACTTGACGGAAATCGACGCCCAGGATTATCTGACCCAACTGATCCAGTTTTTAATCCGTTCGTATGTGGCTCAACCGGAGCAAATCGATGTCAATCTGGATATTTCCAAGATTCAATTGAAGCTCGACACGGCCATTCCCTGCGGATTGATTATCAACGAGTTGGTAAGTAATGCGCTGAAATATGCATTTCCCGACGGCCGAAAGGGGCAGATTACGATTTCCCTGCGGATGTTGGAAGACGGCCATATGGTGGAGCTGACCGTCGCGGATGACGGGATTGGGATGCCGGAAGGATTTTCGTTGCAGGAAAGCCCCTCATTGGGATTGCAATTGGTTTTCACGTTAGTGCAGGACCAACTTCAAGGAGAAATGGAAATGATCCGCTATCCGGGCACATGTTTCCGGGTACGGTTCAGGGAGGCGAAAGCATGATAAGCAAAACCAGAATTTTTATCGTCGAAGATGCCAGCATCGTCGCTTTGGATTTGAAGCGATCGCTGTTAAATATGGGTTATGAGGTGGTGGGAGTGGCCCCTTCCGGCGAAGAGGCGATTCCTCGGATTATGGAAGAGGTGCCCCATTTGGTTCTGATGGACATCAAACTCAAAGGCAATTTGGACGGCATTGAGACTGCGGCCATTCTCCGCAGTCATGTGGATATTCCTGTGATTTACCTTACCGCCTATTCTGACGGGGAAACGCTGGAACGGGCCAAGCTAACCGATCCCTTCGGGTATATTATTAAACCTTTTGACGAACGCGAGTTACAGACCATCATCGAGATGGCCTTATATAAACATGCGATCAATAAGAAATTGAAAGAAAGTGAAAAATGGTTGGCAACAACTATCAACAGTATCGGGGATGCAGTAATAGCCACGGACAAGACCGGCCGGGTGATATTCCTAAATCCCATCGCTGAGCGTTTAACCGGGTGGAGCCAGACGGAGGCTTATCGCAAGCCGTTGACGGAGGTATTTCATATCGTGAACGAAACCACCGGGAAACGGGAGAAAAATCCCTATGAAAAGGTGATGGAGACGGAAGACCCCGTCAGCCTGGATGATCATACCCTGTTAATCCATAAAGACGGCCATCCGATTCCCGTGGATAACAGTGCGGCGCCCATCAAGGATGAGGCCGGGAATATTATCGGGGCAGTACTAATCTTCCGCGATGTTACGGAACGCCGGCAAGCCGAACGGGAACTGGAGAAAAGCGAAGCCCGATACCGTTCGATTATGGAACAGTCGGTTGAAGGCATTTATTTGCTGGATGCCGAGACGAAAACCATTTTGGAAGCCAATGCCGCTTTTGGTCAAATGCTCGGGTATGCATTGGACGAATTGGTCGGAATGTCCATTTATCAGCTACTGGACCATCAGGAAGATTCGGTGGAGGAACGTCTTTCCCAATTGATCCTGGAAGAACGGCCGGTCCGGGATGAACGCCGTTATCGCCGTAAAGACGGAACCTTAATCGAACTACAGGTCAGCGCCGGCCTGATCACCTACGGCGGTCGGCGGGTGATTTGCACCTTGACGTATGACATCACCGAACGCAAAAGGATGGAGCGGCAACTGAAATATCTCAGTTTACATGATTCATTGACCGGGATATACAACCGGACCTATTTTGAAGAAGAGATCCGCCGTTTGGAAACGGCGGGACAGACCAATGTGGGTATTATCGTCTGCGACTTGGACGGCTTGAAACTGGTGAATGACACATTAGGCCATGAACGGGGCGACGTTCTCCTTAAAGCGGCCGCAACGGTGATCCAGGAATCCATCGGTGAAAATGATTTTGCGGCCCGGATCGGTGGCGATGAATTTGCCGTCCTCATCGGGACGAATGATCCCGGGACGGTGGAGGAAGTGTGCAATCGAATTCGTGAAAACCTCATCCGTTACAACCATGACCATCCCGACCTTCCCTTGAGCTTGTCTTTCGGCTTTGCGGTCAGTCGACCGGGCTCCTCCAAAATTACCAGCGTCTTTAAGGAAGCAGACGACACGATGTATCGGGAGAAGCTTTATCGGAGCAAGAGCACCCGCAGTACCATCGTCCAGGCCATGATGAAGGTGTTGGAAGTGAAAGATTTCATTACGGAAGGGCATGCCCAGCGTTTACATGATTTAATCCTTCGCCTGGCCCGGGCCATTGGCCTGCCGGAACCGTCAGTGACCAATTTGCGGTTATTGGCCCAATTTCACGATATCGGGAAGGTGGGTACACCCGACCAGGTGTTATTTAAACCCGATGCATTGGACCCGGAAGAGAAGCTGGAGATCCAGCGGCATTCGGAGATTGGCAACCGGATCGCCAAATCCATACCGGAATTGGAGCCGATTGCAGACTGGATTTTAATGCATCATGAATGGTGGAACGGCGAAGGGTATCCGTTGGGGTTGAAAGGTGAGGAAATACCGTTGGAATCCAGGATATTGGCCATTGCCGATGCCTATGACGCCATGACCAGTGACCGCCCTTACCGCAAAGCCATGTCCCATGAGGAGGCCATCGCCGAATTACAAAAAGGGGCCGGAAAACAGTTTGATCCGGCGTTGGTGGTCTTGTTTACGCAGATCCTTGAGAAGAATCCGTAACGGTTTCCGCCTTTGTCACCCGTTCTTCCTCCGTCATATCCTATGACAGGAGGTGGGGCCGATGGATGCATGTGGGAACGAAGGGACGGCTTTGACCGAACTGGCGAAGCTGATCCGGAGATATCCCGTTTTAGGAGAGTGTCGGGCAGCGGTGTATCGGGCCTATTGTATTTTAAAGGAATCTTTCAATGGCGGCGGTAAGGTGCTAATCTGCGGCAACGGTGGGAGCGCCGCCGATGCCGAACACATGACGGGAGAGTTGATGAAAGGCTTTCTTAAACCCCGCAAACTGAGGGAGCCATGGCTGGGCAGACTTCGTCAGGAACTTCCGGAGGAAGATTGGTATGACCGGCTGCAGTTGGCTTTGCCCGCCATTGCGCTGACGTCCAACAAAGCGTTGCTTACCGCCATTGCCAATGATCAAGGGGCGGATCTTATCTTTGCCCAGCAGGTCCTGGGATACGGGCGGCCGGGCGACGTTTTAATTGCCATCAGTACTTCCGGAAATTCGGACAATGTGCTCAAGGCCATTTGGACGGCCCGTCTTCTGGGACTTAAAGTCATCGGACTGACCGGGGCCGGCGGAGGGCGGCAGAAGGATCTTTGTGACGTGGCCATTACGGTACCGGCGACGGCAACCATGGAGATTCAGGAACTCCATCTTCCGGTATATCATTGCCTCTGCGCCATGGTGGAAGCGGCTTTTTTCTGAGAACCGGGAGACCGGGAAAAGAGTTGACGGATAATTCATTCTATGTTAAAATTTAACCATGTTAAATAATTTCCCGAATGGAATTTGGACTGACTTGGGTTATACTATGATTAATCGGGAGTAAACGGAGGGAAAACGATGGAAAAATGGCAATGTACGATTTGCGGTTACATTTATGATCCGGAAGTCGGGGATCCGGACAACGGTATCGCTCCCGGTACGCCTTTTGAGGATATACCCGACGATTGGGTATGTCCGGACTGCGGTGTCGGGAAGGATATGTTTGAACCCGTTTAATAAGTTAATGGAAGGTGTGGTGATAAGTTACGGGCGTTTGTCCGTAACTTATGATCTTCCTTATAGGGTATTCCGTGTGGAGCCGGACCTTAAATGAACAGTGAGATCTTGGATTCCGAGGCATTGTTCAGAAAACGGTCCACTCCGGCAATCTCCAGGTACTCATAGTCGATGAGTTCCGAGGGTTCAATGCCCAACAGTTTCAGCGAGGCTTCGCAGGCAACAAAGCGGATCTTTCGTTCTTTGGCCATGGCCAGGAGATCGTTGAGGGTTTGCCCGTTTTTTTTGGCGATGAGTTTTTGCATCAGTTTGGGCCCCAGCCCTCCGAAGTTCATCTTGGACAAGCCCAGTTCCCGGGGACCGGACGGCATCATCATTTTAAAGAGATTCTCCAGAAAACTGCGGCGAGGTTGGGTACGGTTCCGCAGCAAGCTTACTCCCCAGAATGTGAAGAAGATAGTGACTTCCATCTGGTTTCCCGCAGCGCCGTTTGCCAAGGTGAAGGCGGCCATGGCCTTGTCGTAATCCCCGCTGAACAAGATCAAACTGAATTTATCTGCCATTGAACATAACCTCCTAAGGTAATCTTAGTATAACCTGACAAAATATGATTAACCCGTCCTTTCGGGCGAATCATGGATGTTGGAACCGAAAAATTATAATACTGCAACAGACTGGTGAAATGAATGCTGAATTTCAGAGAAATGACATTAAGTGACAAACCCGCCATGGATCGGCTTTTCTGTAAGCTCCAATCCGAACTTTCCGACTATACTTTTACCAATTTTTACATGTGGCGGCATACTTACGGACTGAAGGTGGCTTACGATGAATCTTTGGATTGCTGGTTTTTCCTGGCTCAGCCAAAGCGTTGGAAGTCATTTTTTTTCGCCCCTGTCGGAGACTGGTCGGACGGCCAAAAATTGAATGAGGCCATCCGGAAGATGTTCGAATACTGTGAAAGCCATCAGCTTCAATTCTTTTGCCGCCGGGTTCCTGAATGGTTTGTGGCCCGGGCAAAGGCCATGGATTCCCGCATTCGTTCCCGGGAAGACCGGAATACCTTCGACTATGTCTACAACACCACTGACCTGATCGATCTGGCGGGACGGAAATTCCACAACAAGCGCAATCATCTCAATCAATTTTTACGGAATTACACCTGGGAGTATCAACCGATGGACGAAAGGGTCGTCAAAGAATGCCTGCACCTGGAGACCGACTGGTTTAATTTGCATACGGACGAAAAGGGCGCGAAAATTTCCGGAGAGATCCGGGCCATGCAGGAAGTGATGCATAACTTTACCGCTCTGGGCCTGGTCGGCGCGGTCATCCGTATCGCTGGGAAAATCGAAGCGCTGACCGTCGGTGAAAAGCTCAACGCGACGACGGCAGTCATCCATATCGAGAAAGCCAATATCGAGTACAAGGGGATCTATGCGGCCATTAACCAGCAGTTTGTGGCCAACCAATGGTCCGATACCCAATTTATCAACAGGGAAGAGGATATGGGCATCGACGGTCTGAGACAAGCCAAGATGAGCTATAACCCGGTAAATTTGGTGAAGAAATATAATATTTATCGGTGAATTGAAATCTTGAAAACCGGCCGAATCTTTTCGGAAGGAAGCCCGAAGAAAATTAGACCTAACTCTCGCTATTTCCCTCGGAAGCGGTTCAAGGCAGCGGTTTCAGGGGAAGAGTAACCCTTGCCGCTGGAGTCTAAAAACAAACCGTTGCGGATGTAAGCTTTTCTTGTATAATATCAATAAAAACAAAAAGAAAATCGGCATAGCTGACACTGTCAACTATGCCGATTTCTTTTACACCAACAAATTTCTCAAGTAATCATGGTAAAGATGATGAAGCTCTTTCATCAGCCGGTTCATCTCCAGTTGGAGATTGGAGACGGTTTCATAATCCTTGGCTTCAATGGCTTTCCGGATTCTGCTGAATAATGACGGTTGATCCGGCTGATCCTGCAGGAGGCGGACCCGAAGGTCTTGCACTTGCTTCCAGGCGATGATGTCTACTTCCGAACAGTCGGAAGGGTCGTGTTTAGGACGGCAACTCCGGACGATCTCCATGTTGTCGGGGATGATCCGGTCTTTTAATTCGGTGATCCACATTAACAGCATGGCCTGGCGGTATGATTCCACGATTTTCGGAGTTAACACGCCGGAACGGGTTAATACCGCGGTTTTTTCAGGGTAAAGGGCCAGGTTTTGCATGGCTTCCCATACGGTGGCCGGGGGAGTGCCGAACAAGCGGTTCCGTTCTTCGTCGGTAAATGCTTCGAAAACGTTTTCTTCGCTGCGATAGCACCGGTCTTTCTCCAGGTAATCGGCGGGTTCTCCCGGTTGTTTCGAAAATTCCGCTTCCAATTGGGCGGAGGTTTTCCGGTTGACGACGGCATACCGGATCCCGTCCATGGCGCTATGATAAAGCGCAGTCAGGGCCAGATAGGTATTGGTATGGGGATTGGGCGAACGCACTTCGAAACGGGTTGCCAACGGATTGTCCATGTCCCGGATCAGTCCAAGCAATACCGTGCGGTTCCGGGAAGGCGTTTCCACGTTGTGCCCGATGGAGCCGACGATACAGACAGGCGCTTCAAAGCCGGGTTTCAAACGGTTGAAGGCATCGTTGGAAGCGGTAATAAAGGCTCCGGCGGCTTCGTAGTTTTTCAAAACGCCCATCAAAGCACCCCAGCCGATGGGGCTCAGAAATTCAGTTTTCGGATTGGACGGCGCGAAAAGGTTCCTGACGGAACCGTCTTTTAATTTGACGATGAGGCTTAAGTGGGTATGTTCGCCGCTTCCGGCCACATCTTCAATGGGTTTGGCCATAAAGGTTACTTCCAGTCCGTGGAGGCGGAAAACTTCTTTAATAATAATCCTGGCCAGCAATTCATTGTCAGCCGTCTGGAGCGCATGGGAGTATTTCCAGTCGATCTCCAGTTGTTCCATGACGTCGTCCAAACGTCCTTCGCCGCTGATGGTGGCTTTGACACCGCCGACTTCTTTGTGGCCCATTTCCGGATGGAGCCCGTATTTTTCCAAAAGCATGAGCGTATTTTCCAGGGCGGTCCGCACTGAACCTTTTGTCCGTTTCCAGTATTGTTCCTGGAGAATCTGGGAGGTGGCCAATTTTTCGGTTTCAATGTGAATTCCCGGAGTACGGACCCAAAATTCCAGTTCAGTGGCTGAAGTCAGGATCACTTTGTCTACATCCTCGGCATCAAAGCCCAGTTCTTCCCGGAGATGGGGATGCTCTTTCAAGAGAGAGATGATTTCAGCTTCAATCTTAGACGCTGTTTGGGCCAGCATTGACCGGGAGTCGACGCGGGCTCCGTTGTGGTACAGGAAGGAAGGAATCCGGAGCGTGCCGACGGGCAGGCCGGTTTTATGATCAATATGTTCGAAGTTATAGTCGACGAACCAATTGACGGAATAGTCGGCTCTGAAGTCCACTTTACCGTCGTTGAGGGTGGCAATTCCCGGTAAAACCACGCTGGAACCGTCGGTTTGGATACCGCCGCATAAAAATTCTTCAACATTGGCCAGAAAACTGGTGACCGGAATCTTTTCATCCGTGTCGTTGCCTCCCAAATCGACGCCCACCATGGATACGAACTTAATTTGAGGGTTTTCAATCAGGATTTTCTCCAATCCTTTGGCATCCCGTAATTCGGGGGGGACGAGAAATAAAAGGGAATCATCCAAAAAGCTTTTAAACTGTGATAACATAGGGAACACTCCTCTTAAGGCGAGTGATTGCATAATCTGCCAATCCATGGGTTTATAAGCTGTTTTATGCAATCTCTCCAAAATTTATCCTTTTAAAATTCGAACTATTTCGGGAATTTCCTTTATATTTAGGGTTAATCTTTAATTAAATTATTCGCGGCAGGAAGGATTATGGCATTGAATGCAAAATATATTTTTGTTTAGGCGAACATCCGGGAAGAAAATTTCGTCTAAACATAAATTCTCCGAATCATTGGCGAGGAAAGGCTTATGAAAACGCATTATCTCAAGATAAATCCGGAACGGTTTGACCCCGAACAATTGCGCCCGGCGGCCGACATATTGGCCGGCGGTGGTTTGGTGGCCTTTCCTACCGAAACGGTGTACGGTTTGGGTGCCGTCATTAACCACGAAGCGGCGCTTCATGATATTTTTCAGGTCAAAGGCAGGCCCGGTGATAATCCGTTAATCCTTCATATCTGGCATCACCGTCAACTTTCGGAGATCACGGAGACGGTTGACCCCAGGTATCAACGGCTAATCGATGCGTTTTGGCCGGGGCCGTTGACGTTGATATTTCCCAAAAAGGCGGAGATTTCCTCCACGGTCACCGCAGGGCTTCCTACGGTTGCTGTCCGGATGCCTTCCCATCCGGTGGCCAGGGAATTGTTGCGGCTGGTCAATCGGCCGGTGGCTGCCCCCAGCGCCAATCTTTCGGGCAGGCCCAGCCCCACCCGGGGAGAGCATGTCCGGGAAGATTTGGACGGCAAAATTCCCATGATCATCGATGCCGGCCCCTGCCCGGCCGGAATCGAATCCACCGTGTTATTGTTGGCGGAAAAACCTTATATCTTACGGCCGGGTTCCGTTACCCGGGAGATGGTGGAGGAGATTTTGGCAGAGCCTGTAGAAGTGGTGACCGGCGGTGAAACGGTGGACCGTCCTCAGGCGCCCGGGATGAAATATCGGCATTATGCTCCTGAGGCGCCGGTGACTCTGGTGGAAGGGGAAGAACAGGCGGTGGTTGCCGCCATCAACCGAATGATCGGAGAAACAGGGGACGAAAATATCATTGTGTTAGCCTTTTCGGAACATTTGAATTGTTATCAGGATGTCACCGTGTTGGATCTGGGCCCTCGGGAAAGTCCCTGGATTGCCGCAGCCCGTCTTTATGACTTGCTGCGTTCCTGCGATCAAATGAAAGCGACCCGGATTTATGTGGAAGGGCTGGAGAAGACGGGAGTGGGCACCGCTGTAGAAAATCGGCTGTTTAAAGCGGCAGGGGGGAATGTGATCCATGTTTCGTAAGGGATGGATTGGAATCCTGTTGACCTTGGTGTTGCTTTTCCACTCTTCCTGGGGACAGGCCCAGACCTATACTCCAAAAGCAGGGGAGACGCTTCGGTATAAACTAGTGGTCAAATCGGTCATTCACGGTGCTGACCAGACGGTGAAAGTCGTTGGCAGGGAAACTTACCGTAATCAGGACGTGTTCCGGATAAGGGCCCAGATGAATTCCGTAGGCATAGTCCATAAACTATACAGTTATTCCGAAACGGAAGAGGCGCTTTTGGATGCCGACGGTTTATATCCGCTGTGGATCAGACGAAAGGTCCATGAAAAGGATAGTGTGGAAACGGAGGAGGTTTTCTTCGATTATCAACGCGGCGTGGCCGTGCGGCTGGTTGCCGAAAACGGCAGGCCGGCTGAACGGTCTGAGATTAAACTGCCCGGACATGTTTACCACGGGTTGTCATTGCAGTATTATTTGAGAAAAAAAGCAGAAGATCCACGGCCCGGTAAACTATATTTTTATTCAAACGGGAAAATTAAAGAAGTCACTTATAGAGCCGCTTCCGGCCATAGGGAGCCGCTGACGTTGGAGAGCGGGACTTATTCGGATTATATCCAACTGGTGAGCGATGATATTACCGTGGTTATCGCTGCCAATGACGAAAAATACCCGCTGATTATCCGTAAGATGGCGAAATTCGGCAAAGTGGAAGCCCGCTTGGTTTCCATCGCTCCGTGAAAAGCTTATGAATACCGCAATTTTGGGTCTGTCCATAAGAAGCGCTTAGATTGGCCGCAACAGCCGCATTCCCAGAGAAGCTGGTTTCCGTTATGGACGGCCCGGAAAACGATTTGATTCGAACAATCCGGGCATTTTAAGCAGTATGGTTTGCCGTGGATTATAAACGGCCAAAGCGACATTGAATTTTTTCTCCTTTGACAACAGGAATTTATCATCGCGTGTGGAAATGATCAGAAAAATTCATGGAAACCGGTTTTCGGGTGGAAGACTCACTGATTCGAAATATAGGATTTCCATCGGGTGTTTTTTTATGTTCGTTACATTTTGATAAATGTCTATGAGCCGTTTTCTTCATCAATAACCGGACGTTATTCGATGTCAGTATGATTGTTGGGGGATAATCGGTCACGATGATCAAGAACGTACTTTTTGTATGCACGGGTAATACCTGTCGCAGCAGTATGGCAGAGGCGTTGCTCCGCAAGATGCTTACGGAAAATTTAGGCGAGAAAGCCGCCAAAATACAGGTGGTTTCCGCCGGAACCGGTGCCATATCCGGCGAGAAAGCGGCGGCCAATGCCATCGAGGTAATGCGTCAGGAAGGTATCGATCTTCGGAAACACCGGGCGACCCGGTTGACGACGGAGTTAATTCAAAAAGCCGATTTGGTCCTGACGATGACGGTAGATCAGAAAATGGCGGTTCTGGCCATGAGCCCGGCCGCTCAAAATAAGGTGTTTACGTTGAATGAATTTGCCGAAGGTGTTAAAGAAATAGAAGAACTCCTTTCCGAGGTGGAGAAAACCCGGGAATTGCTCAACCAAAAGCGTCGCCGCTATCTGGAGAAAGAAGGGCCGAAATTGGAAGAACTGCGTCGGCGCAATATGGAATTATCCCGTCAAATGCGGGCCTTGGATGAGGAATTGCGGCAAATTGAACAAAAAATGGAGCAAGAAACCGCTGCCGAGCGCCGAAAACTGGCTGAGCTTCAAGAACGGATCAATTCTTTGGATATTGCGGATCCTTACGGGCAAAGCCTGGAAGCCTATCAGGTGTGCGCCAGGGAAATCAAAGAGAAATTGCGAGCTGTCGTTCAACGAATCGCCGAGTCGTTGGAAGAATGATAAATTTATAAGAGATAGGAGAGGTTGCTTGTGTCAACTGTGCATGTTATCGATCATCCTTTAATTCAGCACAAATTATCGATTATTCGCGACCGGAATACCGGTTCGAAGGAATTCCGGGAGCTGGTGGAAGAGGTCGCCATGCTGATGGCTTACGAGGTCACTCGGGATTTCCCGCTGGAAGAAGTGGAAGTGGAGACCCCGGTGGCCACGGCCCGGTGTAAAATGATGGCCGGCAAGAAGATCGCTTTGATTCCGATTTTACGGGCAGGTTTGGGAATGACCGGCGGAATCTTAAAGCTGATTCCCACGGCCAAGGTGGGGCATATCGGCGTCTATCGCGATCCGGAAACTTTACAGCCCATTGAATACTATTGCAAATTGCCGACGGATATTAATGACCGTGATTTAATCGTGATCGACCCGATGTTGGCCACCGGCGGCTCCGCTGTGGCCGGGATACAGTTCCTGAAACAGCGCGGTGCCAATCAAATCCGTTTAATGTGCCTGATTGCGGCTCCCGAAGGCATTGAACATGTTCAAAGCAAGCACCCGGATGTGGATATCTATGTGGCTGCCGTGGACGATCGCCTCAATTCCCATGGATACATCGTCCCCGGTCTGGGTGATGCCGGTGACCGGCTTTTCGGAACGAAATAATTTCGGAATCAAACCATCATGAAACGTCATAAACCCAGCTAAGGCTGGGTTTTAATTTTTGCAAGGTAAATAGGGTTAAAATATTACGTTACGACTCTTCCAGATGACTTAAATTAAAATATCGGCAAATATTGCCATCTTCTCCGGATTTTCAGTCAGATACCGAGGTTGTTAAAATAGACCGTTTAGCAGTAATCTTAATTAATAATGGGGGTGAATTTTTAAATTTATTTAAGCTTTTGGTAATGATATTAAAATGATAGGTTGACGCGTTTTTTCCTTTTTATGCCGGATGTTAGAATTAGAATCCAATAAGGTATAACCAACCTGAAAAAGGAAAACTGTAAGAGGTGATTATAATAAAAGACGATAAAAGCAACGAAAATTTTTGGAAAACGTTTGCACTCTACGGTTCGCTCAGCCTTAACTTGGGTTTCATGATTTTGGGTGGGTATTTTCTCGGGCGTTTGCTGGAAATCCAATATCAATTGAAAAATATGACCTTCACCGGAATATTGACAGGATTGATTTTGGGCCTTTATCAAATGTTTGCCATTGCTTTCCGGGCAGGAAAGAAAAAGTGAAGCATATCGTCAGGACGGTTTTGGGATGCATGATTGCTTTTGGCCTGACGAGTCGGTCCCAAACAGTGGGAGCATTCAGTTGGGCGGCAATTACCGTCGGCTTTGACTTCTACTGGCAATGGTTTCGGTGGCGGCGTATTCAATCAGCGAAGCCGATGATGGTTTGGATGGGCGTTTCCGGAGGGTTTGTCATCCGGGTTTTAAGCATCGTGACAGCTGTATGGCTGGCCCGTTTGTGGCTTCACCCGAAAGTTTTCCGTATTTACGTCATGACCTTATTGGCACTTCCGATTTGGAATATTATCGCAGCATTTATATTTTGGAAAGGAAAATAAAATCATGGTGATTTCCCATTCCGTTGTTACGTGGAACGGTTTAAGCTTTGATTTGTGGATCATCAGCATGATGCTCATTGTGATGCTGGTCATTTCCTTAACGGCCTGGCTGATTTCACGGAGATTGCGCTGGATTCCAAAAAACTGGCAGAGTGTTTTGGAAATTGTCGTGGAGTTCATCGAGAATTCGGTGAAAGACAGTCTGGGCAAATCCGGGGTGAAGTACAGCTATTTCTTTGGGTCGCTTTTTTTGTTTATATTGGTTTCCAATATGTTGGGTTTGGTCCCTGGGTTTGCTTCGCCGACCCGGGATGTCAGCGTAACGTTGAGTTTGGCGTTTTTAGTCGTCATATGGATGCAGTATATCGGCATCCGTGAAAACGGCTTTGTCAATTACTTGAAACATTTTCTTAGCCCTACACCGTTTTTTTTACCGTTACACCTTATGGAACTGGTGACCCGGCCGTTGACGTTGGCCTTGCGTTTATTTGGCAATATCTATGCCGGTGAAATTCTCATCGAGAAGCTGACGGAGACATTTTATGTCGTGATTCCCAGCGTCTGGCTGTTGATGAGCGTGGTCATCGGCGCAATTCAGGCGTATATTTTCACGGTTCTCAGTCTTGCGTATACAGGACTGTCAATAGAACATCAAAATCAGGAATAAACGGTGGAGGAAAACGACGATGGAAAACATTGATTTAAACACGTGGACTGTCATTGTGGTTGGATTGATTTGCTTGGGAGCAAGTATCGCGGCAGCATTTTCCGACTCGAAAGTGGTTGCAACGGCTCTGGAGAGCATTGCAAGGCAACCGGAAGTGGAAGACGGGCTGTTCCGGGCGATGCTGATCGGGATCGGCTTGGTTGAATCCATTCCGATTATTGCCATCGTTATTGCCTTTATACTGTTAGGACGGTTAGGGTAAATGACGGGCCGTCTTGGTTAACCCCTTGAACGGCTGAACGGCGGGAGGTGTGTTGGATGGGAATTGAATTTCACTCGGGAACTTTTATCGCGATGATGATTAACTTCATCATCCTCATGTTTGTATTGGTCCGCCTCCTTTACCGGCCTATTCAGGGTATTTTGGAACAGCGTCGGCAAAAGATCATCAATGATTTAAATGAGGCCAGTCAATCCAAAGAATTGGCGGAACGCCTCCATAAAGAGGCGCAAATCGCTTTGGAGGAGGCCCATGTGGAAGCCTATGAAATCGTTGAAAAGGCCCGTCTGGAAGCGGAACGGCTTTCACAGGAACTGACGGATCAAACCCGTCGTGAATTGGATGAACTTCGTAAACGGGCCGTCCAGGAAATCGAGCGGGCCAAGCAGAATGCCAGGGAGCAAATGCGGGAGGAAGCGGTAAATCTGGCATTGGCCGCGGTCCAAAAGTTAATCAGTAGCCATATGTCTCCTCAGATTAATGGGGATTTAATACGCCGTGCCGTGGAAGAGATCGCGAAAGGAGACAAACAGCATGATGTCTCCGGTGGTGCATAATTATGCATTGGCAATGGTTCAGCTGGCATCTTCCAAAGGCAGTTTGAACCGGGTCCGGGAATGTGCCGAATCCCTTGTCGACCATTTGGCTATGGAAGAGGTTAAGCTTTTTTTGGAGAGCCCTCGGGTCAACGGGACCATCAAACGGGAATTTCTTCAAAAATTGCTTCCGGAGGATTGTCCCCAGGAGTTTATAAATTTTTTGAATCTCATCATTGACCGCGGTTACGGCGGTCTGTTATCAAACATCCTGGCAAAAGTGGTCGACTACGGCATCGAAGCCGCCGGATATGAAATTATTACCGTTATCACGGCGGAACCGTTGACAGAAGCCGAACGCGAACAGCTCAAAGCGAGGTTGGAAGCTCTCTGGGAAACCCGGCTGTTTCTTAAATACCGGGTGAATCCGGAAGTGATGGGAGGCCTTATCGTGATGCGCGGCGATAAACTTTATGACGGTTCATTGGCCGGCCAATTGGAAAATCTGCGCCATAAATTATTATTGGCGACGGGGCAAAGTTGAGGATAAGACCATGCGATTGTTGACTGATGATGTGATTGCAGTTTTAAGAGAACAGATCGATAAATATCATTTAGATATTGAGGCGAAGGAAACCGGTACCGTATTGGAAGTGGGTGACGGTATCGCCCGTGTGTACGGCCTGCGGGATGTGATGATGGGCGAACTTGTCACGTTCCCCAATGAAGTTTACGGGTTAGCCCTTAACCTGGAAGAGGATAATGTGGGCTGCGTATTATTGGGGGATGAGACCCTCATCAAAGAAGGGGACTTGGTTTACCGGACGAAACGGGTGGTTGAGGTTCCGGTAGGCGAGGCCTTGATCGGGCGGGTTGTCAATGCTTTGGGGCAACCCATTGACGGGAAGGGTCCCATCCTGACCAGTGAGTTTCGGCCGGTGGAACGGGAAGCTCCGGGTATTGCTGCCCGTGAACCGGTGAAAGTCCCGTTGCAAACCGGGATTAAGGCGATCGATGCCATGATTCCCATCGGAAGAGGCCAGAGGGAACTGATCATCGGAGACCGGCAAACGGGCAAGACGGCCATTGCCATCGACACTATCCTCAATCAAAGCCATACCGGCGTCATCTGTATCTATGTATGCATCGGCCAAAAAACGTCCACATTGGCCCAGGTCGTCCGCATGTTGGAGTCCAAAGGCGCCATGTTATATTCGATCGTGGTGGCGGCAACGGCCAATGAAGCGGCTTCTTTGCAGTATTTGGCTCCTTTTGCCGGATGCGCCATGGGCGAATACTTTATGGACCAAGGCAAGGACGTACTGATCGTCTATGATGATCTTTCCAAGCATGCCGTGGCTTACCGGACCATGTCCCTGTTGTTGAGAAGACCTCCCGGGCGGGAAGCCTATCCCGGCGATGTTTTCTATCTCCATTCCCGGTTGTTGGAACGTTCTGCAAAATTGAATGCCGCTTACGGCGGAGGTTCGCTGACGGCGCTTCCTATCGTTGAAACCCAGGCCGGTGATGTTTCAGCCTATATTCCCACCAATATTATCTCTATCACCGACGGCCAAATCATTTTAAGCAGCGAGCTATTTTTCAGCGGCATCCGTCCGGCCATTAACGTGGGTTTGTCTGTTTCCCGGGTTGGCGGAAACGCCCAGATCAAAGCGATGAAGCAAGTGGCCGGCCGTTTGCGCTTGGATTTGGCCCAATTCCGGGAGTTGGAAGCCTTTGCCCAGTTTGGTGCGGAGTTGGATAAATCCACCCAGGCCCGGTTGAGTCGCGGTTTCCGCACGGTGGAATTGTTGAAACAGGAACAATACCAACCCATGTCCGTCTATGAACAGATCGTGTTGATCTTCCTGGTGACCAACGGGTATTTGGATGACGTGCCTGTCAACGATGTCCGCCGTTTTGAAAAAGATTTTCTCCATTTCATGCAGATTGAAGGGCAGGCCTTCTATCAAAAACTCAAAGAGAGTCAAATGTTGACTAAAGAGCTGACCGAGGAGTTACATCGGTTGGCCGGTAGGTATCGGGAACGTTTTACGGTGACGACATGAGTCGGAGGAAGGCGGAGAACGATGGCGTCGATACGCGATATCAAGCTGAGGATTGCCAGCACTCGAAATATTGAGCATATTACGAAAGCCATGAAGATGGTAGCCGCCGCCCGGCTGAAGAAAGCCCAAGCCCGTCTGGAAGCGGCTCGGCCCTATGCCCGTAAAATGGCAGAAGTGACGCTGGATCTGGCGGCGTTGACCCCCTGGTCTTTCAATGTGCTCCTTCGTCCGCACCACCAATTGAACCGGGTGTTGGTGGTGGTGTTTACCGGAGACAAAGGGTTGGCCGGCGGATTTCATAATAATATCGCCGATAAAGCTATGGAATTCGGAGACGGCTTGAAAAGCCACCAAGTATCTTACTATGTTATCGGGCGAAAAGGTTATCAGCGGTTTATACAGCGCGGCTATCCGGTATACAAACGGTTTGAGCAAAACGTGGCCGGCGTATCCTTTGCGGATGCCCAGGCGATGGCCGAAGAGTTAATCGCCAATTATATAGATGAGAAATTCGATGTGATTTATCTTTTTTATGCCAAGTTTTATTCGGCCATGAACCAGAAGCCTCGGCCTTTTCAATTGTTACCCATTGATCCGACGCAGGCTCATCGCAAAGAGGAAAGCGGCCTGTTTATTTTTGAGCCCGGTCGCAGACAGGTGTTGAACGGAATTTTGCCCCGTTATATTGAAAGCGAAATTTTCAGGGCTTTTCTGGAGACCGAAGCCGGGGAGCTGGGGTCAAGGATGAGCGCTATGTCGGCGGCAGCCGATAATGCAGCGGAGATTATTGCGGAGTATCAGTTGGAGTATAACCGTTTGCGCCAGGCGAAAATAACCAAGGAAATTACGGAGATCATCAGTGGCGCCGAAGCGTTGACGTCAGATACGGAGTAATCGACTGGAGGGACCGTGATGGCAAAAGGTCGTATTGTACAAATTATCGGTCCGGTTTTAGATGTGGAGTTTTTACCGGAAGAAGTACCGCCAATTCATGCTGCGGTGAAGATCGATTTTGAGTTTAAACGGGAAAAGCGTACGGTGACGGCGGAAGTCATGCATCAACTGGGGAATAACCGGGTACGGTGCGTGGCCCTGAGTTCTACCGACGGTTTAACCCGAGGGATGGAAGCGTGGACTGACAATAAGCCGATTGAGGTGCCGGTGGGCCGTGAGACGTTAGGCCGCATTTTTAATGTTCTCGGCGAAGTGGTGGACGGTGGGCCGCCGGTGACGGCTAAGACCAAGATGCCGATTCACCGTAAGGCGCCGACCTTTGCGGAGCAGGATATTGAACAAAAGATTTTGGAAACCGGCATTAAAGTGATTGACCTGTTGGCTCCCTACCCCCGGGGAGGAAAGATCGGGCTTTTCGGCGGAGCAGGGGTAGGGAAGACCGTGCTCATCATGGAACTCATCCGGAATGTCGCCACCGAACACGGAGGCTTCTCCGTGTTTACCGGTGTCGGCGAGCGGACACGCGAAGGGAATGAACTGTGGCTGGAGATGAAACAGTCCGGAGTCATTGAGAAGACGGCATTGGTCTTCGGCCAAATGAATGAGCCTCCCGGGGCCCGGCTACGGGTAGCGTTGACCGGGTTAACCATGGCGGAATATTTCCGGGATCAGGAACATCAGGATGTGTTGCTGTTCATCGATAATATTTTCAGATTTGTTCAAGCCGGAGCAGAGGTTTCGGCTCTTTTGGGTCGGATGCCGTCGGAAGTCGGTTATCAGCCGACCTTGGCCAATGATATTGGGGCATTGCAGGAGCGGATCACATCCAACCAAAATGGTTCCATCACTTCGATTCAGGCGGTTTATGTGCCAGCTGACGATTATACGGATCCGGCACCGGCGACCACGTTTACCCATTTGGATGCTACCACCAATCTGGAACGGAGCATTGCCGAGTTGGGAATTTATCCGGCCGTTGACCCGTTGGCGTCTACGTCCCGGATGATATCTCCGGCGATTGTCGGAGAAGAGCACTACCGGGTGGCCCGGGGAGTCCAGGAGACATTGCAGCGTTACAAAGAATTGCAGGATATCATCGCCATCTTGGGTATGGATGAATTAAGTGACGAAGATAAGGTGGTTGTGGCCCGGGCCCGGAGACTGCAACGGTTTTTGTCGCAACCGTTTTTTGTGGCTGAAAATTTCACCGGGATTCCCGGCCGCTATGTTCCTTTGGCTGACACGATTCGCAGTTTTAAAGAAATATTGGAAGGCAAACACGATCAGCTGCCTGAAGAGGCCTTTTTTATGGTAGGATCCATCGATGAAGCGGTGGCCAAGGCAGCCAAGATTCAGGAGGAGACGAAGGGTGCCGCAAAAAAATGAACGGACTTCCAGGCCGACCAAATTAAAATTGGTGGTGGTGACACCGACCCGGATCGAGCTTGAACAGGAAGTTGACTATGTGGTGGCGCCGACCGTCAAAGGAATGATCGGGATTTTACCCGGGCATATCCGGTTAATGACCGTTCTTGATACCGGCGTGCTGCGATATCGGGTGAATGGTGAAAGTTTTTATATGGCGGTCAGTGAGGGGTATATGGAGGTAACCCCGGAAAAAGTCGTTATTTTGGCCGAAGCGGCGGAACTGGCGGAGAATATCGACGTGGAACGGGCTTTGGAAGCAAAACGGAGGGCCGAGGCGGAATTGCATCGCCCCATGGACGAACGGATCAGTTTTGCCCGGACTCAGGTATCGTTGCAACGGGCGTTAACCCGGTTGCAGGTTGCCAAAAAATACGGGAAAAAGAAGGAGTGAGGCCCGGAAACGATATATGGAAAGTTAGATGTATTTTTTTGATATTATTTCCGGAAAATTAAAAGGAATTTTTGGTTTTACACAGAATTTTATGTGTCGGATTTTATCAAAAGGAGGAGTTAGTGTAGATGTCAGAAAGGTTTGTCGAGTACTTATTTTACTTGGTACCCTTGGGTTCGTTAATTGCGTTGTTTTATGCCCTGTACCTGTATGTCTTCGTCAGCAAACAAGAACCCGGTACTGCGAAAATGCAGGAGATTTCCGCAGCAGTCCGTGAAGGGGCCATGGCGTATCTCAAACGTCAATATAAGGGAGTTTCGATCTTCTTCGGCGTTATGTTCGTTATTTTAATGATTATCTCCTTTATGGGCTATCTTCCGGCTGTTGTTCCCTTTGCCTTTTTAACCGGCGGTTTCTTCTCCGCTTTAGCGGGATTCTTCGGGATGATGACCGCTACCAAGTCCAACGCCCGTACGGCCTGGGCTGCCAGCAAGAGCCTGAACACCGGATTGCAGGTCGCTTTCAAGAGCGGCGCGGTTATGGGTTTGGTCGTGGTTGGTTTGGGACTGCTGGATTTGAGCATTTGGTTCTTGATATTAAAATATGGGTTTAATGCGACCATTCAGGATATTACCTCCACCATGTTGAACTTCGGTATGGGTGCCAGTTCCATGGCATTGTTTGCCCGTGTCGGCGGCGGTATCTTCACCAAAGCTGCTGACGTTGGTGCTGACTTGGTGGGTAAAGTCGAAGCCGGTATCCCGGAAGACGATCCCCGGAACCCGGCAGTTATCGCGGACAACGTCGGTGACAACGTCGGCGACGTGGCCGGTATGGGCGCTGACTTATACGAGTCCTATGTCGGTTCCATCGTGGCTACTTCCGCGTTGGCTGTGGCTGCAGGCCTTGGACTTAAAGGCGTGATGATCCCGATGATCATGGCAGTTATCGGCGTCTTTGCCTCGATTATCGGAACCTGGTTCGTCCGTTCGGATGAAAAAGCCGAACAAAAAGTGTTATTGGCCGCTTTGCGGAAAGGGACTTATACCAGCTCTATTCTGGTTGCCATTATTTCTTGTCCGTTAGTCGGGTATATTTTAGGTTGGGAACATATCGGCGTTTATGGTGCTGTTTTGGCCGGTTTGATCGCCGGTGTGTTGATTGGTGCTATCACCGAGTATTATACCTCCGGTACCTATAAACCGACTCAGGGCGTTGCCGATACGGCGACCACCGGTCCGGCCACGGTCATTATCGGCGGGTTGTCCGTTGGCATGTATTCCACTTTCCTCCCGGTGGTTATTGTGACCATCGCCATTCTCGTCAGTTATTTCTTAGCTGGTCGGGGCGACTTCAATATGGGTCTCTACGGTATCGCCATTTCCGCCGTCGGTATGTTGTCAACTTTGGGAATTACCTTGGCGACCGATGCCTACGGCCCTGTGGCTGACAATGCCGGCGGTATTGCCGAGATGTCCGGTTTGGGGCCGGAAGTCCGTCAACGGACTGACGCTTTAGACTCTCTTGGTAACACCACTGCTGCGACCGGTAAAGGGTTTGCCATCGGTTCCGCGGCGTTAACTGCTTTAGCCTTGATCGCTTCCTTCACAGAGAAAGTACAATATGAAAGCGTTAAACTCATTGAAAAAGCCGGCGAAAATGCGCCGAAATGGATGCATGAGGCCAGCAAGCTCAATGATTTCCTCGATTTAACCAACCCGCAGGTTTTGGTGGGATTGTTAATCGGTGCCATGTTGCCGTTCCTTTTCAGCGCCATGACCATGCAGGCCGTGGGAAGAGCGGCTCAGAGCATCGTCTTTGAAGTACGCCGTCAGTTCAAAGAGATTGCCGGTTTGATGGAAGGCAATGCTAAACCGGATTATGCCAACTGCGTCGATATTTGTACCAAAGCCGCTCAAAAAGAGATGGTGTTACCGGCGCTCTCGGCCATCATCGCTCCGGTGGCTGTTGGTTTGTTGGTTGGCGTGAAAGGCGTGGCCGGATTGCTCGCCGGTTCCACCGCGTCCGGTTTCGTGTTGGCCGTCATGATGGCCAATGCCGGCGGTTCTTGGGACAATGCCAAGAAGTTCATTGAAGAAGGAAATCACGGCGGTAAGGGTTCCGACCCGCACAAAGCGGCTGTCGTCGGTGATACCGTCGGCGATCCGTTCAAAGATACTTCCGGACCGTCCCTGAACATCTTGATCAAATTGACCTCCATGGTTTCGGTGGTCTTTGCAACCTTCATCATGAACAATGCTTTGTTCAAATAATTCATAAACAGTCAGTGAAGCTGTCTCCTTCGGGAGGCAGCTTTTTTATTGCAAGATTAATAAATTGAAATGACGGTTAATTGCCATAATAATTAACCATCTTTTCATTGGCCATGGAAGGGATTGGCGCTGCCGTCCTTGAATAAGGTTTAACAAGGAGGATTTGACGGATGAAATATGAGAAATCATGTGGTGCAGTCATTTATACCATTGACGATGGAGGCCTGAAATATCTCGCCATTCAAAGTAAAAAACATCAAGAATGGGGATTGGTAAAAGGCCATACGGAACCAGGGGAAACCGAACAGGAAACAGCGATACGAGAGGTTCGGGAAGAGACCGGCTTAGAAATCCGGATCCAGGATGATTTCCGAACGGTCATCAGTTATCAACCGGCACCGGATGTCCACAAAGATGTCGTATTTTTTCTGGCGGAAGTTGAAGCCGTTCCCATTCAAATGCAGCCGGAAGAAGTATCGGATTACCGGTGGGGTTCTTACGAAGAAATATTAGATATATTGCCCTATGAAACCAATAAGCAGGTTTTACAAGCAGCCCATCATTATCTGACCGAAAAAATGATGGAATCCATGGAAATCGGGAACCCTTGAAGCTCGTTTCCGTTATGAACGGATAAATGAATACATCAATTACAGGGATGGATCGGAGGAAATGCAATGAATAAAACGATGACGATCGTATTAGGAGTTATTCTGGCTTTGGTGGTGCTGATTGGGGTACCGGCAGGGATGTATATCCATTTTTATAATGGTATCAAAGTGGCCGGTAATGAGATTGATGCCCAGATGAAACAGATCGACAATGTCTTGCTCAGACGTCATGATTTAATTCCGAATTTGGTGAATACGGTGAAGGGGTATGCTGCTCATGAAAAAGAGATTTTCACCAATCTGAATAATGCCCGAAACCGGATGTTAGAAGCCAATACGGTTCAGGAAAAAGCCAGCGCCAGCGGGGAGTTGTCAGCGGCGTTGAATCGGTTAATGATGGTGGTTGAAAATTATCCGCAACTCAAAGCCAACGAACAATTCAACCGGCTTATGGACAGTCTTGAAGGGACGGAAAACCGGCTGGCAGTTGAGAGGAAACGCTATAATGATCTGGTTAAGGCGTACAACACGAAAATTGAACTTTTTCCCGGTAATATTTTTGCAGGGATGATGGGTCTCACCAAGAAAGACTACTTTAATGTACCGGAGACGGTTAAAGAAAACCCCGGCGTCAATTTTTAGGAGGATAAATTGATGATCTTTTCATTGCGTGGTTCTGTGCGGGCTGGCATCACCATCGTTATCTGTTGCTGCTTGCTGCTGTTTTTTACAACATCAGCCTGGGCCATCACGCCATTTAAGGTAACGGAATTTGTGACAGATCGGGCCGAGATCATCCCGCCGGAACAACAACGGCAGTTGGAAGGGGTTTTACAGAAGTACAGTCAGGATACAGGGAATCAGTTGTTGGTGATTACCATCCCGTCATTGGAAGGCGAGGAGCTGGTTTCATTTACGGAGGCCTTGTTTGAAGTGAATAAACCGGGCCAGGCTGGAAAAGACAACGGCTTGATCCTGCTGGTTTCTCTGGCTGATCGTGAAATCCGGATTGAAACCGGATATGGTTTGGAAGAAGCCGTTCCTGACGGCCGAGCCGGAGCGTTGATTCGTTCGGAGATGGTTCCCAGATTTCAGAGCGGGGATTATGCCGGAGGCATTACAGCAGCTGTCCTCCGTCTGATACAGTACATTACGCCGGATTATGCTGTATCTATCGACAATCCGGCTCCGATATCTTCTGAAGATGATTTTTCTTTGGCTGACCTTTTAGTGATTGCTGTTATTATTATACTGATAATGATGTTTAGCGGCCGAAACCGTCATCGCCATTATCGCGGAGGTTACTATGGTCCCACGTATTTCGGAGGATTTGGTGGTGGCAGCGGAGGAAGTCGGGGCGGCGGTTTCCGCGGTGGTGGAGGAAGCTTCGGTGGCGGCGGCGCCAGCGGGAAATGGTGAAAAATTGAATAATGCACATGTGTGTTCCCTCCGATACCCATAACCCAGAGCCTAGTACCCAGAACCTAAAACTTTATATCTCACACTAAAGCGAGTACTGTGTACTGTGAACCTACTTTTTTACTGTGCTTTCATTGGAATCAGTTGAAACCGGGTGCTGTCGAAGAGGCCCCGGTCGCTGATTTTTAGTTCGGGGATGACCAGCAGGGCCATGAAAGACATGGTCATAAAAGCATCCTGGTGCGGACAGCCCAGTTCTTTGGTGATGCCCGCCAGTTTCTCATATTGAGTGGCGACGGTATATCCGTCTTCCGTACTCATCAGACCGGCCACCGGGAGGGGCAGGATTTCGCGGTAACGGCCGGAAACCAGGGCCAGGCCGCCTTGGGAGGCGATGATCAGGTTGACGGCTGTCGCTATGGATTCGTCGTCAACGCCGATGGCCACAATATTGTGGGAATCGTGGGCGACGGACGAGGCGATGGCTCCTTCCTTCAAACCGAAATTTCGAATGAAACCGACGGACGGCGGCCGGTCTTCGTATCGGTTCACTACGACGATTTTCAAAAGATCCCTGGAGACGTCGGAGACCAACAGGTCTCCTTTTTTTGCGGCCTCCATGACCCGATGGACGGTGATCAGTTGATCGGGCACGGCTTCGATGACGTGGATATGATCGGCTGTGGCACGGACTTCGAAGTTGGCCGCTTTTTTCGGATGGCACCGGAAATTGTTGATAGGTTCCGTCTTGGCGGCAGCGAAGAGGCAACGGCCGTTTTCAGCCACTTTGGAACCTTGGATGTAGGTGGCTATGACGCTGAAATCTTCGAAATTGTCGATGATCAGAAAGTCTGCCGGGTCTCCCGGTTGCAACAGGCCTACGTCTAAACGGTAATGCTTTACCGGATTGACGGAAGCGCATTGAAAGAGGTCAAAGGGGGAATATCCCAGATGCAAAGCACGCTTAACCACGCGATTGAGATGGCCCTGAATCAACATGTCCGGGTGTTTGTCGTCGCTGCAAAACATGACCCGGTCCGGATAGCGGCTGATTAGAGGATGGAGGTCTCCGAAATTTTTCGCTGCCGAACCTTCGCGAATGATAATTTTCATGCCTGCTTCGATTTTGGCGATGGCTTCGTCCAAGGTATAGGCTTCGTGGTCTGTGGAAATTCCCGCCCCGATATATTGGAGTAATTCCGGGCCGGTAAGTCCGGGAGCATGTCCGTCGATGGGTTTCCCGTATTTTCGGGCCAAGTTCAACCGGGCCAACACTTCCGGGTCGCCGCTGATGACGCCGGGATAATTCATCATTTCGCTCAAAAACGGGAGATGATAGTCTCTGAACAAGCGTTCAATTGCTTCATTATTCAGGTCGGCCCCCGTGGTCTCGTAGGGGGTTGCCGGTACGCAAGACGGGACCCCGAAATAGGTCTTTAACGGCGTCGTTTTAGCGTTTTCCATCATATAAAGAATTCCGTCCATACCCAGAACATTGGCGATTTCGTGGGGATCGGCCAAGACGGCGACGGTCCCGTGAGTTACGGCGATTCGGGCGAATTCCGAAGGGGTGAGCATCGTGCTTTCGATGTGGAGGTGGGCATCGATGAGGCCGGGGGTGATGAAGTGGGAAAATCGGGCGTCAACCGGGGAAATGTCAGCGATTTTCCCGCCGGTGACGGTGATCACTCCCGGAAAGATACGTTTGCAAAGAGGATCGAGAATATTGCCGGAAACCTGAAATGACGCCGTTGCCATGTTAACCTCCAAGATGGGGCTAAACCCCGATGGTTATAAAAAAACGTGTTATACCTATTATAATCCGGGTTTATCGTTTGTCAACGGGTTGTCCGTCCCGGATCTAATAAGGTTTCGATAAACTGTTCCGCAGCCCGGGACAGGGGCACGTTTTTAACGCAGGCCATTCCCAATTGCCGTGGCGGTAAAGGAGGGTGACAGGAGATTTCGAACAGTTCGCCACGGGCGATAAAGGGTACGGCGCTTTCACGAACCATATGGGCAATGCCCAGGCCGATTTTGGCGAATTCCAGCAGCAGATCGACGCTTTCCAGTTCGATTTCCGGAGTGACCATGAGTCCTTCTTTCTGGAAAAAGCGGTCGAGATTTTGCCGGGTTGCGCTGGTTTTTTCAAGCAATAACAGTGGTTCTTGTATCAGTTCCGGTAAGGATAGGGTTCGGTCGGACAAGTGTTTGAATTTATCGGATGCTACCCAAATATCTTCGACTTCAGCCAATGTGATGGTTTCAATGGCGGGGTGGCGAACCGGCATGGTGATGATGCCGCAGTCCAGCGAACCTTTCTCCAACAGCTCGACAATCTGGGGGGACGTCCGGTTGATCACCTGGATCTTGATATTGGGAAATCTCCGGTTGAACTCCCGTAAATACGGGATGAGGTAATATTTACAAACCGTATCGCTGGCTCCCACCCGGATCTCGCCGGTGCCCAACTGGTGAAGTTCGGCCAATTTCTTTTCGCCGGTTTTAATATAGTTAAAGGCCTGACTGATGTGGGAAAAGAGCAATTTGCCTTCAGGGGTTAACCTGGCACGCCGGCTGTTGCGGTCAAACAGGGTGACCCCCAGTTTGTTTTCTAAGTTTTTGATTCCCTGGCTGACGGCAGATTGAGTGATATATAATTGACGGGCGGCTTCGGAAAAATTTTCGCTTTGGGCCGCATAATAAAAGATTTTGTACCATTCAAAATTCACATCCATGCTTGGCTCCTTAGGTAATAAATTAGATAATCTAATAAATTATATTAGAACGATTAATTTTACTAATTAATTATACCATATTATAATAAAAGTATCACAATCAATACGGAGGCTATCATGGAGCAGACGGTACGACGGATATATGTTGAGAAAAAACCCGGCTTTGACATCGAGGCCAAGAGTTTGTTCAGAGAATTAAAATACAATCTGGGGATTGACGGTCTTCAGGGATTGCGGATCGTCAATCGTTATGATATTGAGGGCATCAGTGAATCCGAATACGATCATGCCCGCCGGATTATCTTTGCGGAACCTCCGGTGGACCGCATTTATGACGAAGAGTTTCCCGTTTCAGAACATGAACGGATTTTGGCCGTCGAATATTTGCCCGGCCAATATGACCAGCGGGCTGACTCCGCCGCCCAGTGTATCCAGATTCTGTCCCAGCGGGATCGGCCTGAGGTCAGAGCAGCCCGGCTGATTGTATTATCCGGTTCTTTGACGGAGGAGGAATATCAACGGATTAAAGGGTATTGCATTAACCCTTTGGAATCCCGGGAAGCATCCCTGCAAAAACCGGAGACGTTGAAAGTGCAATTGGAATATCCTTCCGATGTCCAAGTTTTGGAGGGGTTTATCGGTTATACCCGCGACGAGGCCGAAGCGCTCCGCCTGGAGTTGGGTTTGGCCATGTCTTTGGATGATCTCCTCTTTTGCCAGGCGTATTTCAGGGATACCGAACATCGGGATCCGACCTTGACCGAGATTCGGGTTTTGGATACTTATTGGTCCGATCACTGCCGTCATACCACCTTTTTGACACGGATCGAATCGGTGCAGATCGAGGACGGGCCGTATACCCGGACCATTAAAGATGCATATCGGATGTATCTGGCATCCCGGGAATATGTGGACCCTTCCGGTTCCAAAGAGATGACCCTGATGAATTTGGCGACCATTGCCATGAAGGAGTTCAGGAAAAGGGGGCTTCTCAAGGACTTGGAGGAATCGGACGAGATCAATGCTTGCAGCATTGTGGTACCGGTGGAAGTCGACGGGAAGACCGAGGAATGGCTGGTGATGTTTAAAAACGAGACCCATAACCATCCGACGGAAATCGAACCCTTTGGCGGCGCTGCAACCTGTCTGGGCGGTGCCATCCGGGATCCGTTGTCCGGACGTTCCTATGTTTATCAGGCGCTCCGGGTCACCGGCAGCGGCGATCCGCGGCAACCCATCGAAGCTACTCTCCCGGGCAAACTTCCGCAACGGAAAATCACCACCGGAGCGGCGGCGGGGTTCAGTTCTTACGGAAACCAGATCGGTTTGGCGACCGGACAAGTTGCCGAGATATATGACGACGGCTATATTGCGAAACGGATGGAGATCGGTGCCGTTATCGGAGCGGCGCCCCGGGCTAACGTGATCAGAGAGAAACCGCAGCCCGGGGACGTCATCATTTTGCTGGGCGGCCGGACCGGCCGGGACGGCTGCGGCGGTGCCACCGGTTCCTCCAAGGAACACACCGAAGATTCCTTGCATACCTGCGGTGCCGAAGTGCAGAAAGGAAATCCTCCAACGGAACGGAAAATCCAACGGCTCTTCCGCCAACCTGAAGTCAGCCGGATGATCAAAAAATGTAATGATTTCGGTGCGGGTGGCGTATCCGTGGCCATCGGCGAATTGGCTGCCGGTTTGGAGATCGATTTGGATGCGGTCCCCAAAAAATATGAAGGGTTGGATGGCACGGAACTGGCCATCTCCGAATCTCAGGAACGGATGGCCGTTATGGTGGATCCTTCGAATGTGGAAGCTTTTTGCCGGGCGGCTGCATTGGAAAATCTGGAGGCAACCATCGTGGCCAAGGTTACGGCTGAACCGCGTCTGAAAATGTTCTGGCGGAATAAGGTCATTGTGGATATCAGCCGCAGTTTCCTGGATACGAACGGCGTTCAACAGAAGGCCAAGGTCCGGGTTGTCCCGCCTTCAGCGCCGGACTATTTTGAGACGTCCGCGGTTTATGCCGGAGATAAGCTGAAAGAGGCTTGGCTTGCCAATCTCGCTTCACTCAACCATTGCAGCCAGAAGGGTTTGGTGGAACGGTTCGACAGTACTATCGGTGCCGGAACCATACTGATGCCCTTCGGCGGGAAGAACCAACTCACGCCGATTCAGGCCATGGCTGCCAAAATTCCGGTGTTGGACGGAGAAACTACCACTGGGACCTTGATGTCTTATGGTTACAACCCGCGTTTATCCACGTGGAGCCCCTTCCACGGCGCTTTGTATGCAGTGCTTGAATCGGTGGCCAAGATCGTGGCTACCGGCGGTGATTATCTGAAGATTCGCTTAACTTTGCAGGAGTACTTTGAAAAGTTGGGGACCGACGAGGTGAAATGGGGAAAACCCTTTGCGGCTCTGTTGGGTGCCTACTATGCCCAGAGTAAACTGGGGATTCCGGCCATCGGCGGCAAAGACAGTATGTCAGGGACCTTTAAGGATATGGGAGTACCTCCGACGTTGGTTTCTTTCGCGGTGGCGCCCGTGGATGTGCGAAAAGTCGTTTCCCCTGAATTTAAAGAAGCCGGAAATCGGGTGGTTCGGATTCCCGTTGTCCGGAATGAAGAGCAGATTCCTGATTTTGACGGCCTTGGCCGGAACTATCGGCGGATTTTCGAATGGATGCAACAGGGATTGGTGCAGGCGGCTTATGCCGTCGGCAGCGGCGGCGTAGCCGAGGCAGTCAGTAAAATGGCTTTCGGTAACGACATCGGATTCCAATTTGCGTCCGACGTTGACGCTGACATCTTATTCCGGCCCGGTTACGGCGATATTCTGTTGGAGCTGTCCGAAGAAGCGGATCCCGGTTCTGTCTTTGGCGAAGGCGGTTATCAGTTGCTGGGTAACACCATCCAAGAGCCGGCCATTATCTTCCGGGACACCCGCATCGGGCTCCGGGAGGCCTCGGAGGCCTGGATGGCGCCGTTGGAAACGGTCTTCCCGACCCGTGTTACGACCAACGATGGGCGGGTGGAGAAGTTTGCCTATTCCGCAGCCGGACCGGCCAAAAGCCGCTTCACGATAGCCAAGCCCCGGGTGTTTATACCGGTGTTCCCGGGGACAAACTGCGAGTACGATACCCAACGGGCCTTCGAAAAGGCGGGAGCTGAGGTGTCCGTCTTGGTCTTCCGCAATTTAACCCCGGAGGATATTGAAGAATCCGTCGAGCAATTCGTCCGGCATATCGATGCGGCCCAAATCGTAATGCTGCCCGGCGGTTTCAGCGCCGGCGACGAGCCGGACGGCTCCGGCAAATTTATCGCCACAGCGTTCCGTAACCCCCGGATCAAAGATGCGGTGATGCGGTTGTTAAAAGAGAGGGACGGCCTGATGCTGGGGATTTGCAACGGATTTCAGGCGTTGATAAAGCTGGGATTGGTTCCCTATGGTGAAATCGTGGACTTGAAACCGGATTCGCCGACGTTAACCTATAACACCTTGGGACGCCATGTCTCCTGTTTGGTCCGGACGCGGATCGCCTCGACAAAATCGCCTTGGCTTTCCCGGGTCCAATTAGGTGATATTCATACCATTGCCGTATCCCACGGGGAAGGCCGGTTTGTGGCAGATACCGCTCTGGTGGAAGCGTTGGCCCAAAACGGACAGATTGCCACTCAATATGTGGACTTAAACGGAGAACCCACCATGGATATTCGCTATAACCCCAATGGTTCGGTGGCCGCCGTCGAGGGCATTACCAGTCCGGACGGCCGGGTCTTCGGAAAAATGGGACATTCGGAACGCTATGGCGACAATCTGTACCGTAACGTCCCCGGGGAAAAGGATCAACAAATCTTCCGGGCAGGCGTCGAATATTTTCTCTAGAATAAATGGAGTTCTATTTTAAGAAAACTGAAGCTGAAGCTTCAGTTTTTTATGTTAGCGGATGACAGGATGGCAGGACAACACAACCGGGTCGCGAAATAAATAGATAAAATGCCGAGAAAGTGGGTGTCAAACGGTTTATCCGGCTTATGATTAAAAGAGAGTTTTACAAACTTTATATACGGAATAGGAGAATGATGATGAAACAATTGAATATCGCCTTTATTGGTTGCAGTCAGATTGCTCGAACGCATTTGATGGCGCTGAAAGAGATTCCTGAAGCGAATATTTGCGGGGTTTGGAATCGAACGCCCGCGCGGATGGCAGAGTTTGCCGATAAATATCAGGTGAAAACTTATCCCGATTATCAAGCGGTACTGAATGATCCGATGGTGGATGCCGTTTTGATCACTTTGGCACCGGGTCTCCATGTGGATTATGCGTTACAAGCGGCTGCTGCAGGTAAACATATTATCCTCGAAAAACCGATGGATATCGATGTGGCCAAATGTTTCCGCCTCATTGAGGCCTGTCGCAAGAATAAGCTGGGTTTGGCAGTGATCTATCAAAACCGCTATACGGTTGCTGCACGAAAAGTAAAAGAAGCATTGGACCAAGGTGTGCTGGGAAAGGTATTTTTAGCTGATGCGTATGTGAAATGGTATCGAAGTCCCGAGTATTACAAATCCGGCCAGTGGCGGGGAACCTGGGAGATGGAAGGCGGAGGAGCCCTGATCAACCAGGCGATTCATACCATTGATTTGGTGCAATGGTTTATGGGCGGTGCGGTCAGCGTTCAGGGGATGATTCGGACGGCATCTCATGCGATACAGACGGAAGATTTAGGCATTGCCGTTGTGGAATATGCCAACGGAGCCATTGGCGTCATCGAAGGGTCGACGGCGATTACACCCGGTTACAAAGAACGGGTGGAGCTCCATGGGACCAAGGGCAGCATTATTTTGGAAGGCGGAAATATAAAGGAATGGAAAGTGGAGGGGTGCCGTGAAGAAGAGTGGGTCACGCCTGAAAAAGTCTCCTACGGTGACACCAAATCCCCAGCCATATCCTATGTCAATCATAAGACACAGCTCGAAGAGATTGTCCGGGCATTTATCGAGGGACGGGACCCACAAGTGACCGGAGAAGAAGGGGTCAAATCCTTACAGATCGTTTGCGGCATCTATGAATCATCCCGGACCGGTCAACGCATTTGGTTGAACGGAACGAAGTAATTCTGAGCTTCAAAGAAAATAGGAATATTTTAGATGGACGAACGATATCCTTTAATGAGGGAAAGTATTGCCCATTAAAGGAGGTTGTCATTGTGGAAGTGAAAGGACTGAAAACAGTTACGAACTTATTGTCGAAAACTGCCGGCTTGGTCTTTTTCTCCTTTTTAGCGATTTCGCTGGGAGTTGTGTTCGGGCTTTTATTCGAAGGATGGGTGAAGGATCAACCGGGAACGCCGGTGGGTACGGACAGCACCACGCTGGAAACGGTTGATTTGCCGATTGAAACCATAGACGAGATGGATTCCGGCAAGAAAGTCGTCGGTAAAGGGGATACGGTTCCGGTCCAACCGGCGGCACCCGTAGTCCATTACAAAGTGAGAGTCGGCCCATACACCAACCGCAGCGAAGCGTTGACGGTTTCCCAAGAATTGCAAAACTTGGGATATCCGGTTTATGTTGCGCCGAATCCGCCCTATGCGGTTCAGGTTGGGGCTTTTGGTTCCCAAAGCAATGCGGAGCGTTTGCAAAAAGACTTGACTAAAGCGGGATATAAAGTATTTATCGAAAAAGAGTAAGGAGGAATTACGTTAGAGCTTCGAATTTCGACAACCGGCCGGTAAGGCCGGTTTTTTCATGGGGTCAAATGTTTCCACTATTTTAAAAAATATTAAATAACTTGTAAATTACAGTGATAAGTGTTATCTTAAAAAGGTGAAAACCATTATCATCCAATGTCGGGGAAAATTACATCGGGGATAAAACCATATCGTCATACAAGAGGAGGAGAATCATGGCGTGTCATTGTCAATGCGACTCTTCATCTCAGCACGATGAACGGTATCAAAAGCTCAAGGACGTGATTGCCGATTATCAAGGCAAGCCCGGTGCGCTCATCCCGGTGCTTCATCACGCGCAACAAATTTTCGGTTATCTGCCCAAAGACGTGCAGATCATGATTGCCGACGGTTTGAATCTGCCCCTTAGCGAAGTTTACGGCGTACTCACCTTTTACTCCTTATTCACGACTGAACCCCGGGGCAAACATACCATCGGTGTCTGTATGGGAACGGCCTGTTATGTGAAAGGGGCTGCGCAAATTCTTCAGGAACTCCAGAAACAGTTGGACATAAAAGTGGGCGGGACCACCCGGGACGGCCTGTTTTCGTTGACGGTCACCCGCTGTCTGGGAGCGTGCGGTTTGGCTCCGGTCATGACGATTGGAGACGATGTTTATGGCCGGTTGACGGTGGAGAAAATCGAAGATATTTTGGATAATTACCGTCCCCATGAAGAGCATTAATTTTTTATTTTACTTTGTGATTAAAAGAACAATCTCATCATGTCTTGTCATCCTTGGTCGGACAATTTATCACGGGATCCTTTCCTCAGGGATGAGATCCCATCACGAGGAGGACTGAAATAATGGGTGAAAATGCGACACATGTACTGGTTTGCGCCGGAGCCGGCTGTATCTCTTCGAGTTGCCGCGAAGTGGAACAGGCGCTCATTGATGAACTGAAAAAGCATCACTTGGATGAGAAAATAAAAGTGGTAGAGACCGGTTGTATCGGAAGTTGTGATTTAGGCCCGGTACTTGTCGTTTATCCGGAACGGATCTTCTATCAAAAGGTCCGTCCGAAAGACGTCAAAGCTATCGTGGAAGAGCATATTCTTCAGGGGCAACCGGTAGAACGCCTGTTTTATCAGGATGCTTCCACCGGGAAAACCATGGCCAAATATGACGATATTCCGTTCTTCAACAAGCAGGTCCGGATTGCCCTGCGGAATGTGGGCCTCATCAACCCGGGGCATATCGAAGAGTATGTGGCCAGGGACGGATACGGGGCTTTGGCCAAAGTCCTGAAGGAAATGACACCGGAACAGGTCATTGACGTGGTCAAAAAATCCGGATTACGGGGCCGGGGCGGCGCCGGGTTTTCCACCGGCTTGAAATGGGAGTTTACCCGGAAAGCTCAGGGTGACGTGAAATATGTGGTGTGTAATGCGGACGAGGGAGACCCGGGCGCCTTTATGGATCGGAGCATCTTGGAAGGCGATCCCCATTCAGTTTTGGAAGCGATGGCCATTGCCGGCTATGCGGTGGGCGCGTCACAGGGATATGTCTATGTCCGTGCTGAATATCCTCTGGCCGTGGAACGGCTGGGCGTAGCCATCGAACAAGCCCGGCGCATGGGCTTCTTGGGTCAAAACATTTACAATACCGGCTTTGCTTTTGATGTAGAGATAAGGGTCGGCGCCGGCGCATTCGTCTGCGGTGAGGAGACCGCGTTGATCGCCTCCATCGAGGGAAAACGGGGCGAACCCAGTCCGAAACCTCCTTTTCCGGCCCAAAAAGGCGTTTGGGGCAAACCGACGCTCATTAATAATGTGGAAACCTATGCCAATATTCCGCCCATCATTTTGAAAGGGCCCGAATGGTTCGCGCAGATCGGTACCGAAAAAAGCAAGGGGACCAAAGTGTTCGCCATTGCCGGCAAAATCGCCAATACCGGCTTAGTCGAAGTTCCCATGGGCATGACCTTGCGTGAAGTCATTTTTGAACTGGGCGGCGGAATTCCCGGCGGAAAACGGTTTAAAGCGGCTCAAACCGGAGGGCCTTCCGGCGGCTGCTTAACCACGGAACATCTGGATCTGCCCATGGACTATGAGTCCTTGACAGCGGCCGGGTCGATGATGGGGTCCGGCGGCTTGATCGTCATGGACGAGGACACCTGTATGGTAGACGTGGCTCGTTTCTTTCTGGAATTCACTCAGGATGAATCCTGTGGTAAATGCACACCGTGCCGTATTGGGACCAAGCGGATGCTGGATATTCTGAACCGGATTACGCAGGGAAAAGGGGTTCCGGAAGATTTGGAGACCCTGGAAACGTTGGCGAATACCATCAAAATGTCGGCTCTTTGCGGCCTGGGTCAGTCGGCTCCAAATCCTGTATTGTCCACGCTCAAATATTTCCGCCATGAATACGAGGCCCATATTTATCAAAAGACGTGCCCGGCCGGAGTCTGCCAGTCCCTCTTACGGTATCAGGTGAAGAGTACTGTGTGTAAGGGGTGTGGCCTCTGTGCCAAGAACTGTCCGGTGGGCGCCATCTCCGGGAAACCGCGCAGCCCATATGTCATCATCCAAAATGTCTGCGTGAAATGCGGTCTGTGCATGCAAAAATGTCCGTTTAACGCTATTGAATTTTGCTGAAAATAACATGATCGCTTTGGATTTCAGTCAAACGTACCGGATTATTCCGGTTATTTTTTTAGGATTACGAATTGTGCCGTAAAATATTCCAAATTTGCCAAAATTCCCAGAATTCATTGGATGGTCCGGTAAATTATGATTATTAACCGGAAAAAATTCCTGAATTCCGTTGGACAAACCATATATTGTGTTATAAAATAGGTATGGCAACAATATATGGTGTTGATGCCGTGAATTTGTTATTTTGGATTTTTGGATACGGAGGGATAGGGATGGAATGTTCGGCGAATGCCAGGGCAGTATTGGAGCGACGCTATCTTCGCAAGGAAAACGGTCAGGTGGTTGAGACCCCCGAGGATATGCTGCGGCGGGTGGCCAACAGTATTGCTGCCGTGGAAGAGACTGCCTTTGGCGCTACCAAAGATGAAGCCATGGAATGGGCTGAGAAATTCTATCAGGTGATGGATGAGCGAAAGTTTATGCCCAACTCCCCGACATTAATGAATGCCGGACGTGAATTAGGGCAATTATCGGCTTGCTTCGTATTACCGGTGGAAGATTCTATGGAGAGTATTTTTGAGTCGTTAAAAATTGCGGCCTTGATCCATAAAAGCGGAGGAGGAACCGGTTTTAGTTTTTCGCGTTTGCGCCCCAAAAACGATCAGGTCGGCAGCACCGGTGGTGTGGCCAGCGGCCCTCTTTCGTTTTTGAAAGTGTTCAATGCCAGCACGGAGGCTGTTAAGCAAGGCGGTACCCGCCGCGGGGCCAATATGGGCATCTTGCGGGTGGATCATCCTGATATTCTCGAATTTATCGATGCCAAACGGGTTAAAGGGGAGATAACCAATTTTAATCTGTCCGTCGCTTTGACGGATGCCTTCATGGAAGCTTTGGATAAAGGGGAAGATTATTTCCTGATTAACCCCAGGACCAAACAACCGGTGGGAAAACTATCCGCTCGGGAAGTGTTTGAAAAGATTGTCGTCTCCGCCTGGGAAACGGGGGATCCGGGGATTGTGTTTATCGACCGGATCAACGAAGCCAATCCTACACCCCATGTGGGAGAATTCGAAAGCACTAACCCATGCGGTGAACAACCGTTGTTGCCCTATGAATCATGCAATCTGGGATCTATCAACTTGTCGCTGATGGTTAAAACGACGGACGGGAATACGGAGATCGATTGGAATGAATTAAAGCGGGTCACCCATTTGGCTGTCCGTTTTCTGGACAATGTCATCGAGGCTAACCGTTTCCCCATTCCTGAAATTGAAAAGAACACCAAGGCCAACCGGAAGATCGGGCTGGGCGTCATGGGATGGGCGGATTTGCTATTGAAATTGAAAATTTCATATGCTTCGGATGAAGCGATCCGCTTAGCCGAGACCGTGATGAAATTCATCGATGAGGAATCGAAAGCGGCCTCAGCGGAACTGGCGGAGATCAGGGGGACTTTCCCCAACTTCAAGGGGAGCATATATGACCGGAAGAAAGGCGGCATAAAGTTACGAAACGCCACCACGACCACCATCGCCCCGACGGGGACCATCAGCATCATCTGCGATACCAGCGGCGGAATTGAGCCTTTGTTCAGTTTGGCCTTTACCCGCCAAATCATGGATAATGATCGCCTTATCGAGGTCAATCCGGTGTTTGAAAACATCGCGAAAGAGGCCGGTTTTTACAGTAAGGCATTGATCGAAAAGATCGCTGCGGAAGGAACGGCGGCCCATTGCCAGGAAATACCGGCCGAATGGCGTTCGGTATTCGTGACGGCCCATGATATCGCTCCGGAATGGCATATCCGGATGCAAGCTGCATTCCAAAAATATACGGACAATGCGGTCTCTAAAACCATCAATTTCCCGCATGACGCTACGCCCGACCAGGTGGCCGAGGCATACCGTTTGGCTTATCGCCTGGGATGCAAAGGGATTACGGTTTATCGCGACGGCAGTTTGGACAACCAGCCGATGCAACGCGGCCTGGAGAAGAAAGAAGAGCCGGCTGCCGTTCAATCCCAGCCTCAGGCCCATATCACCTGCGGGGAATGGGGAAAAATATTGCCGGTCAAACGTCCCAAGCGGTTGACGGGCATCACCGATGCGCGGCAAACCCCGGAAGGGAATCTTTATTTAACGTTGAATCTGAACGAGGGCCATCCCTTTGAACTGTTTGCGCAAATCGGCAAAGCGGGAAGCGACATTTCCGCATTTACGGAAGCTATTGCCCGCTTGATCTCCTTGGCATTCCGCTGCGGCGTCCAACCGGATGCCGTCGCCGAGGAGCTTATCGGCATCGGCGGGAGCCGGTTTGTCGGCTTCGGCCCCAACCGAGTGCGTTCAGTGCCCGATGCCATCGGCCAGTTCTTAAATGAATACCTTCAAAAACTGCATGAGGAACAGTACAATGAAGCACCGCCCCAATTGGAATTGGGTTTGACGGAAACGGCCTCCAGCGGGCTTTATGAAGCGGCGCCGTCCGGAAAGAAAGAGAAGATACGCTTTAATCTTTGCCCGTCATGCGGCATGTACACCTTCGGTTATGTCGAAGGTTGTGCCAAGTGTCTCTCCTGCGGCCATTCGGAATGCTAAGATAAACATCGGGAATACTCATAAGGTAATATGGACAGATGGTTCATGGACTGCGCACTGTACACTATACGCTGTATGCTGTGCGTTAATACTTTGAAACGGGAGGGAATCCAATGCGGGAACGCGGCAGCCGGGTGGTGATCATCGGGGCCGGCCTGGTGGGATCCACTTTTGCCTATGCATTGATGATCAACGGGATTGCTTCGGAGATCATCCTGATAGACCGGAATGAGGAGCGTCTTGAAGGGGAGGTCATGGATCTCAATCACGGCATTTCCTTTGTACGGCCTACCTTGGTCCGGGCCGGCGATTATGAAGATTGTAAAGATGCCGACATTATCGTTATCTGCGCCGGCGCCAACCAAAAGCCGGGCGAGACCCGTATTGATCTTCTCGGCCGGAATACGGAAATTTTCCGGTCCATTATCGACCGGATCAAAGCCAGCGGCACCGAAGCCATCATCCTGGTGGCCACCAATCCGGTGGACATTATGACGTATGTCACTTATAAACTGAGCGGATATGAACCTTCCCGGGTTATCGGGTCCGGGACGGTTCTGGATTCCGCCCGGTTCCGCTATCTCATCAGCAGCCATTGCCGGGTGGACCCGTCCAATGTCCATGCCTATATCATCGGAGAGCACGGCGATACAGAAGTTCCCGTTTGGAGCATGGCGAATATCGCCGGGCTTCGGTTCAGCGAATATTGTCCGGTATGCGGCAAAAACTGCGGTCCGTTTCCCAAAGACGATATCGTGAATGAGGTGAAGAACGCGGCTTACCGCATCATTAAGGGAAAAGGAGCGACGTATTATGCCATCGGACTGGCTTTGGTCCATATTGTAGAGAGCATTCTCCGGGACGAATATTCGGTATTGACGGTATCTTCGTTGCTAAACGGGGAATACGGACTGCATGACGTTTGCCTGAGCCTTCCAAGCATTGTCGCCCGCCGCGGTGTTATCAAAAAAGTTCCGGTGGAACTGTCGCCCGACGAAGAGGCCGGGTTGCTTCATTCCGCCAATGTTTTAAAAGAATTTCAGCGTCAATTGAAAATTTGACGCTTGAGATTGGAACCATGACGGGAAACTTATCGTTTTAAGGAGTAATCATGCGATATCATCATTTTGTCGTCGGTCCTTTCGGCACCAATTGTTATCTCGTGTATTCCGACCATGCCGCCGGAATTATCGATCCCGGCGGCCCGACGGATGCGATTGTCGCTTTTTTGGAGAAACATCAGTTGCAACCGAAATGGATCGTCAATACTCACGGACATTTTGACCATATCGCCGGCAATGCCGAGTTGGTCGAGCGTTATGGGATCCCCCTTTATATCCATTCGGCGGACCGTTCCATGTTAACTTCGGCGGAGGACAATCTCTCCCGTTCGCTGCAGTTTAACGTGGTCAGCCCGGATGCTGCCGGGACCCTTGCCGAAGGGGATGAACTGATGTTGGCCGGGGAGAAGCTTCGGGTGTTGGAAACGCCGGGGCATACGCCCGGTGGGATTTCCCTTTATATCCAGGGCATGGTGTTTACGGGGGACGCCCTATTTTATGAAAGTATCGGGCGGACGGACTTTCCGGGCGGCGACTATCCCACCCTGATCTTGGCTATCCGGGAAAAACTGCTGACTTTACCTGACGATACCGTGGTGTTGCCCGGCCACGGGTCGAGTACGACCATTCTGCATGAACGGCGGTGTAACCCGTTTCTGGAGTAACCATGCGATATATTGTTGAGACGCGGGAATCCCGCGATTTACCGAATATTGAAGCAGCCATCAAAATCATCGATCCTCAAGCGGAAATCGTCAGGGAAGGCCCGGGAATCCATCTCATTGTTCAGGTGGAAGGTTTTCGGGTTGTGGTAACTGCTCCGGATTTGGGGGAAACGGGCAGCTGCTGGGAATATCAGGATGATGAAATACAGGATCCGCGGTATACGCCAGCTGATCAGCAGCGCCGGATGAAAGAATTGGTTCGTCTGGGCATCGTCAGGCTCTTGGGAAGTTTTATGGGCAAAACCCCTCCCTGGGGCATATTGAGCAGCGTCCGGCCGACGAAGATCTATCATTATCTTCGAGAGAAAGGGTTTACCCCGTCCGAAATATATGAAAAATTGCTTTCGGTGTATGGGATAACCTCCGCCAAAGCCCGGCTTTTGACGGATATCGGCGGGTTTCAGGAACGATTTTTTAAACCTCCGGAATATGTCAGCGTCTATGTGGGAATTCCTTTTTGCCCATCCCGCTGCCATTATTGTTCCTTTCCGGCGGTATCCTTGGAAACCCACCGTCACTTGGTTGCCCGCTATTTGGAAGGGCTTCGGACGGAGACGGCGGCCATCGGGGAATTATGTCGTTCCCTTGGGTTTCGAATCGAAACGATTTATATAGGAGGTGGGACGCCGACCAGCCTGGAAGCGGAGGATTTTGGCCGTGTGCTTCAATGGACCGCAGAAGCGTTTAAAACCGAAGATACCGTGGAATTTACCGTTGAAGCCGGCCGCCCGGAGACGGTGAATTGGGAAAAGCTGGAGGCTATGCGGCGTTTCGGTGTAACCCGGCTGAGCATCAATCCCCAAACCATGCATGACCGGACGTTGCAGCTGATAGGCAGGAACCATACGGTTGCTCAAATTGAAGCGGCCATGGCTGAAGCCAAACGCTTTGACGGACTGCTGTTGAATATGGATTTGATTTTGGGGTTGCCCGGCGAAACCCCCGAGGATTTCCTGGATTCTCTGGAACGGGTAATCGCCTTAAATCCGGATAACATCACGGTTCACACTTTGGCACCCAAACGGGCCGCCAAATGGGGAAAAGTCTTTTCGGAACTCCCTCTTCCGGATGATGAAAGCTTGGCGCAGGTGAGCGATGCGGCTGTCGTCCGGCTGGATCGGGCCGGGTATCGCCCCTATTATCTTTACCGTCAGCGCAGGATATTGGCGGATTTGGAGAATATCGGTTATGCCAAGCCCGGCAATGAAAGCATATATAACATTCAAATGATGGAAGAACGCCAAACCATTATGGGAGTCGGCGCCGGTGCCGTCACCAAATGGGTGGTGGGAAAGGAGCCGCACATATCCCGGTATCAAAATCCAAGATGTCCGGCAACATATGCTTCACGAATCGTTGCAGATATTGCTAAAAAAGCCCAACAAACCCGGATACTTCTCGGTTGACAATTGGAACTGTATTCGGTAAAATAGTAGCAGCATCTTCCCGAGGTATCACGGTTTTTTCATGGGTTTAAACTCATTTTTTTTTTTTTTTTGTAATTTATTTAAGGTTAAAGGGAGGAATTCGAGTGGGGATTATGACAATCCGTAAGGTGGCTCAGAAAATTTTAGCACCTGTTATTATTGTCTTGGTTGTGACGTTAACAGTCGGTATGTTTTATATCGGAATTCCCGCTTTCAGCAAAGAAGTCTATTCTTATCGGGGAAAAGCAGTTAAGTTAGGCAACAAAGTCCTTAAAGACGGGGAATTCCAGCAATTTTTGGAACGGGCCTATCTGGATGCCAGCCAGCTCCAGCAATGGGGTGAGATTACGCCTGATGCCCAGATTCGGGATAATGCATTGATTTATGCTGCCCAATATCTGGCGTTCCAAAATGAAATGGAGAAAGTGAAAGATAAACTCAAAGTAACCAATAAAGAAGCTGAAGACTTGGTCAAAAAGGCTTTCCCGACTGAGGAAGAATTGAAAAGCTTCATGCTACAAAGAGGGTTAAACAGCAAAAAAGATGTGCTGAAACTGGCCAAGGAAGATTTGAAAAACAGGAAGTTCATCCTGCTCAAAGGGAAAGAATTCAAGGTTAAAGTTGACAAGAACGACGTATTGGAACAACTGGAACAATTGACCCTCAGCCAAATTTTGGTCGGTTATTATGACAGCGACAACAAAGAACGTACTGAAGCTCAGGCTTTGGCCCGTGCCAATGAAGTTTATGCCAAAGTGACCGGTGGCGGTGATTTTGGCGAATTGGCCAAACAGTATTCGGATGACGCCAATACCAAAGATAAAAATGGCGTTTACGGTCCGGTTTCTCTTGCCGTCTATAAAGCGATTATGCAAGGCCAAAATATGGAGCAAGAGTTTGTGGATGCCGTTTTGGCCCTTAAAGAAGGCGAAATTACGAAACCCATCAAGACTACTCATGGGTATTATATCGTCCGGTTAGACAAACGGGAGATGCCCACCGGCGATGCCTACAAGACCAAATACAGAGAAGTCGAAGAGAGCTTGCTGTATGAGAAGACCATCCAGGATGAGAAATTCCAAAACTGGGCCAAGAAAATCAATGAAGATGCTGAATCTAAAATGGAGATCCTGGATCCGGCCCTGCGCGGTTATCGTCTGAGCCTCAAAGAAAAATGGGCCGAAGCAGCCAGTGCTTACGAAAAAGCCTTTAAGTTGAAATACTATAAGAAGAACTGGTCGCTTTATATTGAAACTTCCAATATCTATCTCAAGTTAAAGGACTTTGACAAAGCATTGTCGGTCCTGAAGAAGGTCCCGGCCGAAGGGCAGGACAGCATCGAGTATCAAATTGCTTTGGCAACCGTTTATAAGGAGAACAACAAGCCGAAAAAGGCCGAAGAAATCTTGACGGCCTACGGAAACAAAAATCCGGAAGATAAATATATCCATCAACAGTTGCAGGAGCAATTTACCACCTGGAAGATGACCAAAGCGGCTCAAAGAGAAGCCGAGATCGTTGCTAAACTTGAAAAGAAAGAGCAAGAAGAGTTGGAAGCCTATCAAAAGCAATTAAACGAAAGCAACAACACCAATAATGACAATCAAACCGAGTCGAAATAAGGATGTTTCGACGAGGTTGAGTGCGGTTAAAGACGCGGAAGGCCTTATTTTGCCTTCCGCGTAACCATATCGAAATTCATTGAGAACAGGCGGTTATGATAATGAAGACTCACGCACCGAAAGGTACATATGATCTGTTGCCGGAAAATGCCTCCCGATGGCGGTACTTGGAAAATCAAATTCATAAAATATTCCGTGAATATGGCTTTGGCGAAGTGAGGACGCCCATTTTCGAACATACGGAGTTGTTTCAGCGCGGAATCGGAGAAACTACGGATATCGTTGAAAAAGAGATGTTCACTTTTTCGGACCGTGGGGATCGCAGCATTACCTTGCGGCCCGAAGGGACCGCTTCCGTTGTGAGAGCTTTTATTGAGCATAATTTGGCGGGCCCCGGGGCTATGGCTAAACTCTATTACTTAGGACCCATGTTTCGTTGTGAAGCGCCTCAGGCCGGTCGGTTCCGCCAGTTCGTCCAGTTCGGTGCCGAAACTCTCGGAAGCAATGACCCGAGGGTTGATGCGGAAATTATCGCGTTGGCGGTAAATTTCTATCGCCGTCTGGGCATCGATGATTTGGACATTAACCTGAATTCTATCGGGTGTCCCCAATGTCGTCCGGCTTATCGTCAGCGGTTACTTGAACATCTTAAGCCCAGGGCCGCCCAGATGTGCCCTAATTGCCAACGTCGGCTGGAGCGCAATCCATTACGGTTGTTGGACTGCAAAAATACAACCTGTCAGCAGTTGACCGTCGATATTCCCCTAATTACCGAAACCTTGTGCGACGATTGCGGCAGCCATTTTGAAAAACTCCGCCAATTATTGGATTCGACGGGGATTAATTATCGGATCAATCCGCGGCTGGTTCGTGGTTTTGACTATTATACCAAAACCGTCTTCGAAATTTTGGCCGGAGACTTAGGTGCGCAAAATGCATTATGCGGTGGCGGCCGTTATGACGGATTGGTGGAAATGTGCGGCGGTAAGCCAACCCCTGGCATCGGATTTGCAGCCGGTATGGAGCGCTTGATGATGGTGCTGGAAGCCAGGCAGCTTCTGCCGGAGATCGATGACCGACCGCATCTGTATTTGGCACCTCTCGGGGAAGAAGCGCAGCAGATCATCTTTCCCTTGTGTATTCGCCTTCGGGAGTCCGGATGGATTGTGGAAACGGATTTACAGGGTAAAAGTTTAAAAGCACAAATGAAGGTTGCTGACAAATTGGGGGCTCGTTTGACCGGGGTCATCGGTGAAGACGAATATCGCGCAGGCAAGATTTTAATGCGGAATATGGAGACCGGTGAACAAGAGTTGATTGATCTGGCGGCGCTGGATGAATACTTGGAGAAAGTGTTGAGGAGGAGATAATGTGATCTATTCCCATAAAACCATATCATGCGGTGAACTCCGTTCATCCCATGTCGGTCAGGAAGTCGTATTAAACGGCTGGGTTCAACGCCGCCGTGATCATGGCGGGCTGATCTTCGTCGATCTGCGGGACCGTTCCGGCCTGGTCCAGGTGGTGTTCAATTCGGAGACGGGCTCCGATGCCTTTGACAAGGCGGAACAGTTGCGCAGCGAATACGTAATCGCTGTTAAAGGGAAAGTGGCCATGCGTCCGGAAGGCACGGTCAATGCAGCATTGCCCACCGGTGAAGTGGAGGTCTATGCCACCACTTTGGAAATTTTAAATGAAGCCAAAACGCCACCCATTTACATCAACGACAATTTGGACGTGGACGAAACCCTGCGTTTGAAATACCGTTATCTTGATTTACGCCGGCCGGTGATGCAACGCAATCTCATGTTGCGGCACCGTGTGGCTAAGACCGTCCGGGATTTCCTGGATGAAAACGGTTTTTTGGAAATTGAGACGCCCATGTTGACCAAGAGCACTCCGGAAGGGGCCCGGGACTTTTTGGTTCCCAGCCGCGTCAATCCCGGTAAGTTTTTTGCGCTGCCTCAGTCGCCCCAGATATTTAAGCAATTATTGATGGTCAGCGGCTACGAACGGTATTTTCAGATTGTCCGTTGTTTCCGGGATGAAGATTTACGGGCGGACCGGCAGCCGGAATTTACCCAGATCGATTTGGAAACCTCATTCATCGACCGTGATACTTTGTTATCACTGATGGAAGCGATGATGGCCCGGGTATTCAAAGAATGTCTCGACATTGACCTCCAATTGCCTTTCCCCAGAATGGAATATCGGGAAGCCATGCGCAGGTATGGATCGGATAAACCGGATACCCGTTTCGGCCTGGAGTTGGTGGATTTCTCCGCTGTTTTCGCCGGAAGTGCTTTTAAGGTATTTGCTACGGCCGTTGCCGCCGGAGGAATGGTAGTGGGTCTCACCGTACCCGGATGCGCCAATTATACCCGGAGCCAATTGGATGAACTTTCGAATTTGGCGGTAACGTTCGGTGCCAAAGGCCTGGCCTATGTCGCTTTAACCAACGAAGGCGTCAAATCGCCCATTGCGAAGTTCTTAAGTGAATCCGAACTGCAGCAATTAATCGAAAAAGCCCAAGCCAAGACCGGCGATCTGATCTTGTTGATCGCGGATAAAGCGGCGGTTGCCCAGACGGCCATGGGGCAAATCCGCTTGGAATTCGGAAAACGCCTTAAGCTGATTCCGGAGAATCAATTTAACTTCTTATGGGTGATTAATTTCCCACTGTTGGAATTTGACGAGCTAGAACAGAGGTTTGTGGCCGTGCATCATCCGTTTACTTCGCCATTGCCCGAAGATCTTCCCATGTTGGATACAGCCCCCGGAGAGGTCCGGGCCAATGCCTATGACTTGGTTTTAAACGGCGTCGAATTGGGCGGAGGCAGCATGCGGATTTACCAACGCTCCATTCAGGAGAAGATGTTTAAATTACTCGGCTTTTCCGACGAAGAAGCCTACGAGAAATTTGGATTCCTGATGGAGGCTTTCGAATACGGGACGCCTCCCCACGGCGGTATTGCTTTCGGCTTGGACCGAATGGTCATGCTATTATCCGGTTCGTCCTCCATCCGGGATGTTATCGCCTTCCCCAAAACGACCAGTGCCATGTGTTTAATGACCGGAGCGCCGTCAGAGGTTGCACCGCGCCAATTGCGGGAATTGTCGATTAAAACCATTGAGTAATTTTCCTGTCTTTGACAGTTGAAGGTTATGGCCTGCTATGCTATGATCGAGGTAGGATAAGGTTTGACCGACAACGGTTTACCTTTTGAAATTCCATTTGATGGATAAAAAGCAAAGTACCCTGCTTTGTGCGTGTTCAAGCTGAAATTGTTATGAACCAACACCAATACCTAGGGAGTCTGGACTCCGCCGATGGTGTGTATGCCGTCTTCGTCACGGAACACTAAAGTCGGCGGGAGGACACCCACCTGCCTGCGCAGGTTCAGGTAACTTTCAGCATAACGGCAAAGTGGGGTGCTTTTTTATTTGTCTAGAGGGAATAAAGGATAGAATACAGAATACAGAAGACGCAAGATATGGGTTGAGGTAGGAACGTTACGCGTTCCCTCCAATACCCAGAACCCAGTATCTAGGACCTCATACCAGGATTATACTGTGCACTATTTCAAAGGAAGGATTTCCATAATGACTCCGGATATTCAACAAGCCAAACGGGATATGCGGAAGGAAATGAAACGGCGTTTACAGGAGTTGACTCCGGCGGAGCGGGAAACTTATAACCGCCGGATATGGGAGCGATTTTTTCAATTGGAGGCCGTGAAAAGGGCAAAGACGGTTATGATATACTACGGGGTCGGCACGGAAATCGATACGGTTCCGTTAATCGAGGGCCTGCTTTCACAGGGGAAAACGGTGGGTTTGCCCGTCTGCCGGGAAGATATGAATCTGGATATCGGCCGGATTAAGTCCCTACGGCAGGTGAAGGCACGCCATTTTAAGCATTTTACGTTGATGGAACCGTGGAATACCCCGTTTCTGGAACCGGCCGTTTTGGATATGGCCGTCATCCCGGGAATAGCTTTTGATATCAAAGGAAACCGGCTCGGACACGGAGCCGGCTATTATGATCGCTTTTTGAGCTCTGTCCCTCCGAAGGTATATAAACTGGGTTTGGCATATGACATTCAAATAATGGCTCAAATACCGGTGGCAGAACATGATCGGCCTATGGACGGATTGTTGACGCCGACACGGAGCATTCAGTTTTGAAAACGTGGTGTGAAAAGAGTCAGAGGGTGATATTTTTGCGGAAACGTTCGGTGTATTTTTCGATGGTACGCGAGATCAGCCCCTGATATTCGGCGCTGGGGTCTAAAAATTTAATGCCGATGGCGAAACGGTGATGGGAACGATGGGCGGGTGCACTGCGACGGACGATGCCCGCTAACGAGACGTCTTCGTTTTCCAAGGTGAATTCGACCACCAAAATGAGGCCTACCGGAAGTTTCAGGTCCGTGAGAAGCGTGATACCGCCTTCGGACAGATCCTGGCTTTCACCCAGGCCGATTTTGGACGAAAGATGGTCTAAGTTTTGATCTCGGTAACTGATGACTCGGTAAATGACGGGGACCGTAAAAGGCACTCGGGGATTGCGCCGTCGTTCCGTGTTGGCAAGGATTTTCGGGCTTTCAAGGCAAAGGGTGCCGTCGGCAATGTTTTTGGAAATAATTTTGCTCTTAAAGGTAAACATACCGTTAGAACGTCCGGTCTCAATGGTGATCAGCCGGCCGGTACGAAACAGGCTAAAATCAACATACGACGGAGGGAGGAAGGCCACCACCAATTGCTGGTTGGCGATTCCGACGATTTTCGCATTGAACGATCGTTGTTCCGTCTCTCCGTCATCTCCGGTACGATTGATGATGACCGCGACGCGTTGGTTGGGCTGAAAGATACGAATTAAATCGGCAGGATTGAGACGAAGGTATGTGCTGCCCATCGAATCTCTTCTTTCACATACTTCACAAAGACTCCAAAATAAATTTATAAATTCGACATTTGGAATGAATTTTCCTACTCGCTACCAGAAATTTATGGAAGACTTAGTGGGATTTGTTTTCATGGGATTCCGGTGGTATAATATTACGGTAAATTGTCGGCACTTTTACCAAAATTGTGCGTTATATTCTTTTAGAGTTATGCTGGGAAGTTACATTGCGTATTTTTTATAGAACAGTTGAGGTGGAAAAATGCTTAAATTCTTAAGCGAATTGTGGGATACCAATCTCCGTGAAATTAAACGGCTTCGGGAAAAAGTGGAGCTCATCAATGGTCTGGAACCCGAATTTGAACGGCTCAGCGATGCGGAATTGCGGGCCAAAACCGATGACTTTAAAAAACGCCTTGCAGGCGGGGAGACTTTGGATGATCTGTTGCCGGAAGCCTTTGCAACGGTGAGGGAAGCCGCCAAACGTACCATTGGCCAGCGTGCTTTCGATGTCCAGTTGATTGGGGCCATGGTCCTCCATGAAGGCAAGATTGCCGAGATGAAAACCGGTGAGGGGAAAACGCTGACGGCCATTTTTGCGGCTTATTTAAATGCCTTGACCGGGAAAGGCGTCCATGTGGTGACGGTCAACGATTATTTAGCCCGTTTTCAAGGGGAATGGATGGGCCGGGTCTATCGGTTTTTAGGCATGACTGTCGGATGCATCCTGCATGATATGAGCCCCGTTGAACGCAGGGCGGCGTATAATGCGGATATAACCTACGGAACCAACAATGAGTTTGGCTTCGACTATCTGCGGGACAATATGGCTTTTGATGTTTCTGACATGGTGCAGCGGGAATTGAACTACGCCATTGTAGACGAAGTGGACAGCATTTTAATCGACGAAGCCCGGACACCGCTGATTATCTCCGGACAAGCCGAAGAGTCCAATGAACATTATTACCGATTCGCCAAAATTGTCACCAAACTCCGGCTGGATGAGGACTATACGGTGGACGAAAAAGCCCGGACGGTGGCTGTAACCGAGGCCGGTGTGGCCAAAGTCGAACAGATGTTGAATATCGAAAATCTCTACGACGATGAAAACAACGAACTGGTGCATTACCTCCAACAAGCCTTGAAGGCCAAGGAGTTGATGAAACGGGACCGGGATTATGTGGTGAAGGATGGTGCGGTCATCATCGTCGACGAGTTCACCGGAAGGTTAATGTTCGGTCGGCGATACAGCGACGGCCTCCATCAGGCCATCGAGGCCAAAGAAGGCGTCAAGATCGAACGGGAAAGCCAGACCTTGGCCACCATCACCTTCCAAAACTATTTCCGGATGTACAACAAGTTGGCCGGAATGACCGGTACGGCGGAGACGGAGGAGGCGGAGTTCCGGAAGATTTACAATCTGGAAGTGGTTGTCGTCCCCACTAATCTGCCGATGATTCGTATCGATTATCCGGATGTGGTATACAAGACGGAAAAGGCCAAATTTGAGGCGGTGGTCGAAGAGATCGTTACCATTCACAAGACCGGACGGCCCATCCTGGTGGGCACCGTCTCCATTGAGAAATCGGAAATGCTCAGCAATATGCTGAAACGGAAAGGCATTCCCCATAAAGTACTCAATGCCAAATACCATGAACAGGAAGCAGAGATTATCGCCCAGGCCGGGCGCTCCTACGCGGTCACCATCGCCACCAATATGGCGGGCCGTGGAACCGATATTATCCTCGGCGGCAACCCGGAATTTTTGGCCAAAGACATGCTGCGTTCCCGGGGGATCAATCCGGCGGAAGCCACGTTTGAAGAATACAACCAGGCATACCAGGAAGCGCTCCAATCCACCAAGGAGGATCATGAACGAGTGGTCCGGCTTGGCGGCTTGCATATCATCGGCACGGAACGCCATGAAAGCCGCCGCATTGACAATCAGTTGCGCGGCCGGGCCGGGCGTCAGGGAGACCCGGGTTCCTCCCGTTTCTTCGTATCCATGGAAGACGATTTGATGCGCTTGTTTGGCGGAGAAATGATCTCCAGCTTGATGGAGCGGCTGGGATGGGAAGAAAACATGCCCATTGAACATCCGACCATTGCCAAACGGATTGAGGCAGCCCAGCGAAAGGTGGAAAACCGCAACTTTGAAATCCGGAAACAGGTCTTGGAATATGACGATGTCTTGAACAAACAACGGGAGGTCATTTATGCCCTTCGGAAAAAACTTTTGTTCGGCGAAGACGTCCATGCCAAAGTGTTGGAAATGTTCGAAGATGTGGTCACCAATATGCTGGAGTATTACACCAATCCCAAGATTCATCCGGATGAATGGGATCTGGAAGGATTGCTGCAAGCCGTCCATCATACCTTATTGCCTCAAGAAGCTCTTTCCCTGGATGAACTTGAAAAGCTGACTTATGACGAAATGAAAGAGGTCATCTTAAAACGGGCACTGGAGCATTTTGAAGCTAAGGAGAGGGCTGTTGGCTCGGAACGGTTGCGCCAATTTGAACGGTTTATCATGTTACGAACCATCGATATCAAGTGGATGGAACACCTCCAGGCCATGGACGACCTGAAAGAAGGTATCGGGCTCCGGGCATACGGCCAGAACGATCCGCTGATTGCTTATAAAACCGAAGCTTTCATGATGTTTAAAGAGATGAGGGATGCCATCAACGAGGAAGTCGTGCGGGAACTGGCGAAAATTCCGGTGGTTACCGAAGTTGAAATGGTGCATAAGCCCAGGATTAAAAATGTGGTCGCCAATCTGGACGCAGACGGCGGGACCGTCCGCCAACGGGTTATCGGCCAGAAGGTCGGGAGAAACGACCCCTGCCCATGCGGCAGCGGCAAAAAATACAAAAAATGCTGCGGCCAAGCTGCAGGATAACAGCTGGTCAAATTGGCGTTTTTATCTTATAATATGGTAAGGTTTCTCAGAATTCTGTGATGAGGTGATGAAATGATCGAACCCAGCGAATTGCGCAATGCTTTAAGCGATTTAAGGAAACGGTTGACCGAATTGAGGGAGTATCTTTAAGTTAGATCAAAAGAGCGAACGCGTCAGCGAACTTGAGGATATGTCCACAGCTCCGGATTTTTGGGACAATCCGACGGATGCCCAAAAAATCCTTCAAGAACTGAATTCCTTAAAAGACCAGATCGAAAAGGTCGAAACGATGGAAACCCAGGAATCCGAGTTATCCGGATTGCTGGAAATGGCCGTGGAAGAAAACGAAGAAGACCTGTTGGCAGAGATTCAGGCCGGTGTGGAAGCCCTGAAAAAAGGCGTGGATGAATTGGAATTAACCACGATGCTTTGTGGCGAATATGACAAGAGCAATGTGTATTTGACCATTCATCCCGGGGCAGGAGGAACCGAGTCCCAAGACTGGGCGGAAATGCTGCTGCGGATGTACGTCCGTTGGGCGGAACGCCACGGGTTTAAAGTGGAATTCATGGAATATCAGGAGGGCGACGAGGCCGGGATCAAAAGCGCTACTTTGTATATCAGCGGAGAGAACGCCTTCGGATATTTGCGAAGCGAAAAGGGAGTGCACCGTCTGGTCAGGATTTCTCCCTTTGACGCGTCGGGACGTCGACATACCTCTTTCGTCTCCGTGGATATTGTCCCGGATATTGAGGACAGCATCGAGATTGAAATTCGTCCCGAAGATTTAAAAGTGGACACCTACCGTTCCAGCGGTGCCGGAGGTCAACACGTGAACAAAACCGAGTCAGCCGTCCGGATCACCCATATACCCACCGGTATCGTGGTTGCCTGTCAAAACGAACGCTCCCAGTTCCAAAATAGGGAACGGGCGATGAACATGTTGAAGGCGAAGTTATATGAATATCAACGTCAACAACAGGAAGCCAAATTGGCCCAGATTAAGGGCGAATACAGCGAAATTGCCTGGGGCAACCAGATCCGGTCCTATGTTTTCTGCCCGTATACCATGGTGAAAGACCATCGGACCGAGGCTGAAACCGGTAATGTCCAGGCAGTGATGGACGGGGACATCGACTTATTCATCGAAGCTTATTTAAAATCCGACTTAAATAAGGTATCTTAATTTAATCATACAGGGAAAACCCTGGTTACACCGGTAACCGGGGTTTTATTTTTTATCTGCAGCCGGGCATAAAACTGTCATGGTAAATGTTAACATTCAAGCAGACTGGCACGAAAGATGCCATCCGCACATACCTTAATAGTATTATGGAGGACCCGTAATTACGTATAGGAGGAGGCAAAAAGGATGGCGATTCCTTTATTGGGGCCGATCTTGGAATTACTGGTCGCCGGATTGATGTATTTATTCGGCTATATCTCCAACAACAATGTCTTTCCCTTGCCTTTGTCCGAAAAAGAGGAGAGCGAATTGTTGCTCCGGTTGGAAAAAGGAGATGAAGAAGCCCGAAATATTCTCATTGAACGTAATTTACGGTTGGTTGCCCATATCGTCAAGAAATTTGACAGCACCGGAGAGGACATCGATGATCTCATTTCCATCGGGACCATCGGATTGATCAAAGGCATCAGTACCTTTAACCGGAATCGCAACACCCGTCTTGCGACGTATGCGGCCCGGTGCATCGAAAATGAAATCTTAATGCATTTACGGTCCATTAAAAAGAATAAAAATGACTTATTGCTGTATGATCCCATTGGTGCGGATAAAGAAGGCAATGAGATTACCCTGTTGGATATCTTGGATACCGGTGCGGAAGTGGTGGCCGAAGAAGTGGAAATGCTTTTGGAAGAGGAGAAGTTGCGGGAGCGCATTGCACAGTTGAGCAAGCGGGAGAAAAAAGTGATCGAGTTGCGGTACGGCTTGATAGACGGGATTAACAAAACTCAGCGCGAAATATCGAAAATGTTGGGAATATCCCGTTCGTATGTATCCCGCATCGAAAAAAAGGCTTTGCGCAAGTTATTTTCGGATTTAAACACGCCCGGGGATAATAATAAGACCGAACCCAAATGAACGTCGATGGTAAAATATATCTATGAGTCCGATGAATAATCCGTTGAAAACCGGTTAAGCTATGAACAGAGATTTGTAATAGCCGAGGTGAAGATCGATAATGGCTCTGCCCCACGGGCTTGAAGGGTCATTATCGGTCGAGCAACGGATCATTATGGGTTGAAATTGTGGTTCCCTCGATCCATAATGGTCTGAGCCAAGATTGTTATCTGTGGGCCAACTTGCCATAACGGTTGAAGAGATCGTTATGGTAGGGAAACTTATGGATAACAGTCGGACCCAGATTGTCATGGGAGTGAACGTGTGTATCTGCAGTCGAAAGATTGCAGATAGATGCCTAAGTTTCTATGGCAGTCGGTCAAAGGTTATTGTAGTATGTGTAATGGGTGTTTGTAGCCGAAAGGTTGCAGGTATCCACGAAACATGGTGCAGTAGCCGGAGATAAGGTTATTACAAGTCTCTTAATTTTTTTCAAGATAAAAGTATATGCATATTAATGGCATTTAATTACCTGAGATTCTTATTTTTGACAAAAAATCGCCCAATTGGGAATTTTACACTGATTTATACATAGAATATAATTAAATATACAGTCCCTGTTGTTTGTGCGGGAATCTAACGAGGGACTTTAGAGCATTATTCAGACACAGGCGCCGGTGGACTTGATAATGCTCGCCCCACGATCGGTGATCGCCGGCAACCGAAAGTGGGTTACCTTCAAAAACTTAATGATGATGTTTCTCGTGAACCACCGATCGGTGGTTGTTTTTTTATTTGGGCCAAATAACAATTTTTGGTGAATTGGTTTTCTTTTTTTTAAACCTTTATGAAAGCTATTGACTTTCGCCCGAAATAACTATAGAATAAACCAAATTTAAAAATTATAGGGAGGGTTTATTCCGTGGCCATCTACTATAATGAGCCCAGCCGAACGTTTAGCGAATATTTACTTATTCCCAATTTAACGACAAAAGACTGTATTCCGGAGAATGTCAGCCTGCGTACGCCGATTACCAAGTTTAAAGAAGGCGAGAAGCCGTTATATATCAACCTTCCGTTCGCGTCAGCGATAATGCAGGCGGTATCCGATCATAATATGGCCATCGCTTTGGCCCGGTGCGGCGGAATTTCCTTTATCTATGGCTCCCAGCCCATCGAAGCCCAAGCGGAAATGGTGCGGAAAGTCAAAAGTTACAAGGCCGGATTCGTGCCCAGTGACTCCAATTTGAAACCGGACGATACGTTGGCTGATGTCATTGCCTTAACCAAAAAAACGGGCCATTCCACCATCGCCATTACCGAAGACGGTTCCCCCAACGGTAAGCTCTTGGGCATCGTGACCAGCCGGGACTATCGGGTTAGCAAATACCCGATGACCATGAAGATTCATGAATTTATGACGCCGTTATCCCAACTGATCTGCGGCAAAGAAGGGATTACCCTCTCCGAAGCCAACGACCTGATTTGGGAGCATAAACTGAACTGCCTTCCTATCGTCAATGAGCAGGGCAACCTTCGTTATCTCGTATTCCGCAAAGATTATACGTCCCATAAAGAAAATCCATTGGAACTTTTGGATGAACATAAACGCCTGATGGTCGGTGCCGGCATCAATACCCGGGATTACAAAGAACGGGTTCCGGAATTGTTGGATGCAGGCGTTGACGTCCTCTGTATCGATTCCTCCGACGGTTACAGCGAATGGCAGGGAGAAACCCTTCAATGGGTTAAAAAGACCTATGGCGACGATGTGAAAATCGGCGGCGGGAATGTGGTCGACGCGGAAGGATTCCGTTATTTGGTGGAAAGCGGTGCGGATTTCATCAAAGTCGGCATCGGCGGCGGCTCTATCTGTATTACCCGGGAACAAAAAGGTATCGGCCGCGGACAAGCAACGGCCGTCATCGAAGTGGCGAAAGCGCGGGATGAATATTATAAAGAAACCGGAATTTACGTACCCATCTGTTCCGACGGTGGCATCGTCCACGACTACCATATCGTGCTGGCATTGGCCATGGGCGCTGAATTTGTGATGCTGGGCCGGTATTTTGCCCGGTTCGACGAAAGCCCGGGACGGAAAGTGAGAAAGGGTATGACCTATGTGAAAGAATATTGGGGCGAAGGCTCTAACCGGGCCCGAAATTGGCAGCGTTATGACATGGGCGGCGAAAGCAAATTGTCTTTTGAAGAAGGCGTCGATTCTTATGTGCCTTATGCCGGAAGCCTTAAAGACAATTTGGACTTGACCGTTAGCAAAATCAAGTCCACCATGTGCAACTGCGGTGCCCTTTCCATCGCGGAACTTCAGAAAAAAGCCCGGATTACGCTGGTATCCGCCATTGGAATTCGCGAAGGCGGCGCCCATGACGTTATCCTCAAACAAGAAGATGAATCCATCGATTAAGCGATGGGCACGGAAAGAAGCCGTCACTCCGGTGGCGGTTTTTAATTTTGTTTAGTTTTTGTAAAATCAAAAGGAAATTTTGGAATGATTGCGAAATAAAAGACGGAGAATCAGAAATTGAGGTGGCGTCGTGACATTAGCGTGTTGGATTACGTCCGTTCGGTTTGTTTTGGCTCCCCTTATTTACCGGTATCTTTCGGAGGGGACCCGTGAAGGGTTGATTAGTGCCTCCGTGTTGTTGGCTTTAGCCGGGTTCAGCGATGTGTTGGACGGCTGGGTGGCCCGTTCCCGTCAGGAAGTCTCCGAATTGGGCAAACTGTTAGACCCGCTGACGGATAAAATGACCATCTTCTCCATGCTGCTGGGGATGAATCAAAGTTGGAAACTGCCCTTATGGATTCTTCTGGGGTATTTTGTCAAAGAACTGTTTCAAATTGCTGCCGGTGCATATTTGCTGAAGAATTTCCGCCAATTGATCCCGGCGAACCGGTGGGGGAAGACGTCCACATTCGGATTTTTCCTCGGATTCCTGTTTTTCTTCATCCATTCCGGCGTCGGCATCGTCATCATATCCGCGGCGTTTTTGCTTTCGGTCTATGCGTTTTATACCTATTATCGGGAATATGTGGCTTTGAAATCCGATGGGACCCTTCAGCAACGCTAACAATTAAGGTCTTATTTAACAGATTTTCGTAACCGGCGTGATGCATGAAGCGAACTTCCATTCTGGCATAATAATTCAGACGGAATGGAGGTTTTTTTATGCTCAATACGCTTTTATTATTACTGGCTTCCATTGGTCCCGGGTTGTTATGGTTATGGTATTTTTACCGGATGGACCGGTTTGAGCCGGAACCGCCGAAACTGGTGTTTAAACTTTTTTTTGCTGGGATTCTCCTGGTGATTCCCGCCGGGCTGCTGGAGCAGTTTTGGAAACCGCAGCTTATCTCGTCGATTAATGACGGGGCTTGGCAGGAATTTCTGGTGATGGCGTTTTTTGTGGTTGCCTTGATTGAGGAGGGGCTGAAGACCTGGTTTTTATGGTGGATCATCGGGCGCAGCCGGGAATTGAACGAACCGGTGGACGGCAGCATTTACGGGATAACATTGGGATTGGGCTTTGCGTCGCTGGAAAATCTCCTCTGGGCCAGTATGTATGGGTACGGGGTGGCGCTGCTTCGTGCGGTGGTGACGACGCTGGCCCATGCTTCGTTTACCGGCTGGGCGGGCTATTACATCTCCCGTTATAAGCTGGAATCCCCTCAGAGAAAGGCCTGGGTGTTCGGAGGATTCCTGTTGGCCTGGGCCAGCCACGGCTTATATGATTTTCTATTGTTCCTGCAGAATACGGTGGCGTCGGTCATCGCCTTTGCGTTGGTCGGCTTTCTCATGTTCCGGTTGTATCAGGAGATCCAACAACAAGTGGAACACTCTCCCTTCCGATAAGCGGGCATCGGAAGCACTGCACTCCCGGCTTGCTTTCTCATAGCTCTTTTAGTATACTTTTTAAGGAAACTGAGATAGAGGAGTGCTGTGAATGTCAGGACATTCCAAATGGTCGACGATTAAGCGAAAAAAAGAAAAAACGGATGCCCAAAAAGCCAGTGCTTTTACGAAAGTAACCCGTGAAATTATCGTGGCTGCCAAGGTGGGAGGCGGAGATCCCGATAACAATTTCCGGCTGAGAATGGCGATTGCCAAAGCGAAAGAAGTCAATATGCCCAACGAAAACATTCAGCGGGCCATTAAGCGGGGGATCGGTCAGTCGGAGGCGGACAGCTATGAAGAGGCCTATTATGAAGGATACGGCCCGGGCGGCGTGGCCTTACTGGTCCGGGTGTTGACGGACAACCGCAACCGGACGGCCAGCGACATGCGGTATATTTTCTCGCGGAACAACGGCAACCTTGGGGAAGCGGGCTGCGTGGCTTGGATGTTCTCGCCGAAAGGACTGATTACCATCGCGGTGGAGACCTCCGGGAAAACCGAAGAAGAAATGTTTGAAATGGCCATCGGAGCCGGTGCCGAAGATTTGCAGACCAATGAGGAATTTTATGAAGTTTACACCGATCCGGCGGAACTGGAAAAGGTCCGCCAGTATCTGGAGTCGCAGGGGATAGCGATAAAATCCGCAGAATTAACCCGGGTTCCTCAGAATACCATCGCGGTCTCGGGGGAACAGTCGGAACTGGTGATGCGGTTGATCGAAGCCTTGGAAGACAACGACGATGTCCAGGATGTGTATACCAACGCCGATTTCACCGACGTGGAATCTGCGTGATATCTTCAATCATATGGCCTTATAACAAAGAATACACCCCGAATGATAGGCTCAATTACGGGGTGTTTTTCTTTTTTAGGGATTGAGGTTTTCCAGTTCCCAGGTTTCAAAGTTTAACCGGCGGTAATAACAATTTCGGGGTTCGCCTTTTCGGTTTTTGGTGTGGCAAATACCTCCGGCCCGGGGCCGGACCAGATAGACCAGGGAATTTTGTTCGCAATTGACCAATACTTCGATGAGGTCAAAGGTGGCTCCGGAAGTCCCGCCCTTAATCCATAATTCATTTCGCGAAGTGGACCAAAAGACGGCTGTCCGGGTGGCGACAGCAGTTTCCAAAGCTTCCTGATTCACATAGGCGATGAGGATGACTTCACGGGTATCGATATTTTGGACGGCGACCGGAATCACGTGACAGCCGCTGGCTGCTATTTTAGCTATTTTTTCGAAATCCAGCATCAATTCTTTTCCTTCTTCCAGTGGAACCATGGGATACCTCCGTATATACGATTTGTTTCGGCAATAGATCAAAATGTCCCCCGCTTGGTTAATACCAATGACAATAAGGTGCCGAGGGACATGATGGCTGCTGCGGCGATCAATGAACCTTGTATGCCCAGCCATGGGATTTTGACCAGGAAAAGGCCTAAGATGGGCCCCAAACCGCCGGCCAGGTTCCCGATGACCGTATTCATGGCGACAAAACGGGACGGATTGGAGCGCGGTGCCAATGCCAGTACCATAAAGGTGAAGCAGATCAGATATGCGTTGCCGGTAAATCCCCACAGCATGGAGGCCAATACCAATATATCAAACCGGGAAGTGGCGGACCAAACCAGCGGCGGAATCACTGATAATAAAGTACTGAAAAATAATACGTATCGGTATCCGTACCGATCCGCCGCCCGTCCGCTCAGATAAGAACCTAAAAAGGCGGTCATTGCGGTAACAGTGGCGATAATAGCGATAAGCGAATTGTTCAAAGCCAACTGGTTCACCTGACGGAGCGTAAATATGGGCACCGACATCGAGTACCCGATATGAAAGATGAAGATGGCCAGACAGCTCAGGCTGAAGATGGAACCGTATTGGGGATCGGTAAAAGGCTGCAGGTTGGGTCGGATGTCCAGTTCGAAGATTCGGCTGTTGTCGCTGCGGATGGATTTTTTGGTTTCGCCGGGTTCGGGGACGACCGGTTCTACATGGAGAGCCAGAAAATACATGGAAATCATGGTGGAGATAAAACCGATGGCGAAAAGTCCTGTAAAAGCTGTTTCAAACGGATATTTTGACAGGACGATTCCGGTGATGAAGGTTCCGAGCAAAGTGGTGACACCGGTCAGTGCATTACGGGTACCGAAAAAACGTCCCCGTTGTTCTTCCGGGATAATGTGACCCATCATTGGCGACCAGGAAAGGGTGCAAAATGCCCATGGAATATTCATAACCGCCCAGGTCAGGAAGAATCCCCAAGCCCGGTAAGCTTGTGGGAGCAAGGGAATGAAAGCCAATCCCAAGACAAACAGGCGTACCATAATGCTGGGGGGAATTAATAACGCTTTTTTCTTTTGAAAACTGTTGGCAAAAGAAGCGCCGAATAAAGAGACGATTGCAAAAACCACCGGCTGGACAGAGGAGATCAGGCTGACCAGCTCCGGCGGGCCACCGAACCGTAAGATGTAAACGCCCAGATAAGGATTGGCGATGCCCAGCATAAAGCAGAAGGCCATACCGTCGATATAAGAATACCGAATATTCCGGGATAAGAGCCGTAACTGCAATTTACGGTTGATGATCATGCAAGTGTCTCCCTCAAGTGAGCCCAGACTGTGATAATACCATAATTTATTCGGAGAAAAGCTGAAAATACCTTTCGGTTCCGGAAATTTCCCTTTTACGACGTTAACAATCCTTTCACCGTTTCGGGCAGGAAAAATAGGGGAATGTCCCGAATTAAACCTTTCATGAAGGAAATTAACGGAAAAACTGAAATATTGGCTGTTTTCGGTGATCCCATTGCCCATAGCCTGTCACCGGCGATGCACAATGCAGCGTTTCAGGCATTGGGATGGAATGCGGTTTATATACCGTGCCATGTGCTTCCCCAACATCTGCCCGACGCTGTGGAGGCCATCCGAGCCTTGGGTTACCGTGGAGCGAATATCACCGTCCCGCATAAGCAAGGAGTGGTTCCCTATCTGGACGAGGTCATCGGCGATGCGGCGTTGAGCGGTTCCGTCAATACCATCATTCACCGGGACGGAAAACTCCTCGGGACCAGTACCGACGGTATCGGTCTGATCCGTTCGTTAAGGGAAGACGGAGGATGTGAAGCAGCCGGTAAGAATGTGTTGTTGTTGGGGGCCGGGGGATCGGCGGCGGCTTTGGTTTACCGGCTGATCCAGGAGGGAATCCGAACGCTGACCGTGGTTAACCGGGATCCGGAGCGGGCGCTCCGGCTGAAGGAGCATATTTTGAAAACTACCGGGTTTACGGTGCGGACGGCAGTTCTTGAGGAATTGGAACGTCTGGATTGGGACGGGTATGATCTGTTGATCAATACGACGTCGGTGGGACTCCATGATGATCGGTCGTTGGTACCGCCAACGTGTCTCCGTCCGTCCATGCTGGTTTACGATATCGTCTACAAACCGGGGGATACCCGCTTAATCCGGGAGGCCAAAGAGCAAGGGTGCCCAACGGTGAATGGTTTGTCTTTACTGCTGTATCAAGGGGCGGAGAGTTTTAAGTGGTGGTTCGGTGTGGAGCCGCCGATTACGGTGATGCGCGAAGCGCTGAAGGCAGCGGTCAGCCGGTAAGGATTTATCAAATTTTAACTTTACGGATACGAGGTGAAACTTATATAATAAAAGAGAACCTCGTTATTTTTTTAACTAATATTGTTAAATATTTAACAAAAAAGGCGAAAAGAATGAGAACTATTACGGTTTGCATCGGAAGCGGATGCCATGTGAAAGGCTCCCGTCAAATCATTGATATACTGGAGCGGCTTATTGCCGAAGAACGGCTTGATGCCGACGTGCAGCTTGAGGCATGCTTCTGTCGGAATCAATGTACCGAAGGGGTTGTCATTTCCGTGGACGGTCGGGTGTTTACCGGCGTTTCCCCTGAAAATGCAGAGAAGTTCTTCAGGCGGATGATAGGGGGGAAGGACAATGAAAACGATTAAAACCAGTAAAGCCCGGTGCCGGGACTGTTATAAATGTATTCGGCATTGTCCGGTGAAGGCCATCGGGTTAAAAGACGGGCAAGCGTGGGTGTCGGAAGAGAAATGTGTGTTTTGCGGTCAATGTATCAAAGCCTGCCCTCAAAATGCCAAAAGCACGGTTTCGCAAGTGGATATTTTCCACCGGATGCTGGAGGAAGGCCATCAGATAACGGTTTCCATTGCGCCGTCCTATTTAGCGACTTCGTACTATGATACACCGTGGCAGTTGATTGCCGGATTATATCGGATCGGCGTCACCCGGGTTGAAGAAACAGCCGTTGCCGCCGAACGGGTGGCAGCCTGTTACGCGCAACAGTTAAAACAACCGGGACGGCAGACTGTGATATCCAGTTGTTGTCCGGTGATCGTGGATTTAATCGAAAAATATTATCCTGACCTATTGGAATGTCTTCCCGGCATCGCTTCACCCATGGCGGTTCATGCACGGCAGATTAAACAGTCCGCCGGCCCGGAAATGAAAGTGGTCTTTGTAGGCCCCTGTTATGCCAAAAAAGCGGAAGCCTTTAAAGAAGAAGACGGCATCGATTGCGTTTTGACTTTTCAGGAGGTGACGGACTACTTAACAACCCGGGGGATTTCCTGCCATACGCTTGAAGACCGTTTTCCGGACGCCATGACTTCCCATGCCCGACTGTTCCCTCTTCATCAGGGGATTTTACATACGTCCGGATGGGAACCCACACTGCGACGCGAGATGATTACCATATCAGGGATGGATGAATGTATGGAAACTTTGGACGCATTGCGGGAAGGGACGATTAGGCCCCGGTTTGTCGAAGCCCTGGCCTGTAAAGGCGGTTGTATCGGGGGACCCGCTTTGGGGGGAAACGAAAAGATACCGGCCCGGCGGGAACGGTTGATGTATTGGGCTGAATCGGTTCAACCCAAAGCATCCGGCGATGACCGAAGCTGGTCCATAGACGCACGTCGGCGGCATCGGGCGGCCCCGTTGAAGTTACCGGTGCCCACCGAGCGTGAATTGGCGGAAATTCTGGCGCAGACCGGTAAATACAGCCCGGAAGATGAAACCAATTGCGGCGGATGCGGCTATTCCAGTTGCCGGGAGAAAGCTATTGCGGTTTATCAGGGCCTGGCGGAGGTGGAAATGTGCATCCCGTACATGAAAAACAAGGCTGAATCCTTTTCCAATGTCATCGTGGATACCAGTGTGAATGGGATTATCGTGGCTGATGCGGATTTAAGGATTCAAAAGTACAATCCAACGGCAGCCCGACTGTTCCGGATGCCGGCGCACGGCGCCGAAGGCCGAAAACTGGAAGAGTATTTGGACCCTGTCGATTTTCAGACGGTCTTTGCCAGCCAGAAATTGAGCGTGGTGATGCGCAGTTATCCCCAATGGGGACTTTATACCCGACAGGTGATTTATCCGCTGCCCAAGTATAACGTGGTCATCGGAATCATCTCCGACTTGACGGATGAAGAAGCTCAAAAACAGAAATTTGCCAGTATGAAACGGGAAGCTTTCGAACGGGCATCCAAGGTGATTCACGAACAAATGCGAATTGCCCAGGAAATTGCCGGTTTGCTGGGGGAAAGTACTTCGGAGACGAAAGCTACATTGCTGGAGTTAATGGAGATTATGGAAGGTGAAAGTCAGTGATTCCGTTCAAATTGGATGTGGCCGTTTCCAGCCTGTCCAAACATCATGAGGAAGTTTGCGGAGACACCCATTGCGTTATCGACGGTCCGGAAGGAAAAACCATTATTTTGTCGGACGGCCTTGGCAGCGGTATAAAGGCCAGTATTTTATCGATATTGACCACCCGGATTGCCGCCGGCCTGTTAAAAAGGAGAGTCAACCTGGATCAAGTCTTTGCGACCATAGCCGAAACGTTGCCCATCTGCAAAACCCGGCAGTTAGCCTATTCGACTTTGTCCATTCTTCATATATCCAAGACCGGGGAAGCCCATTTGATCGAGTATGACAATCCGGAATTGATGTTCTTCCGGAACGGCCGGGTCTATCCACTGGAGCGGCATCAACGGGTCATTGCCTCTAAGCCGACGCAAGAATCGTTTTTTCAGGTTCGAGCCGGAGATGTTCTCCTTTTGATGAGCGACGGTGTGCTCAATGCCGGTGTCGGCGGACTCTACCGTTTGGGTCTGGGGAACAAGGGCATCGCCCAGTATTTTGTGAAATACCGCTTATGGGCACAGCCAGTGGCAGAGATCGCCAAACAATTACTCAACCTGGTGGATGCTTGCTATCTCTGTGAGCCAAGGGACGACGCTACGGTTATCGCCGTCAGTGTCCGGGAACCCCGCAAGGCGGTGGTTCTTACCGGGCCTCCTTTGTTGCCGGAAGACGACCGGGCGGTCTGCCGCCGGTTTTTAAGGGAAAAAGCTGCGGTGCGAATCGTTTGTGGCGGAGCCACTGCCAATTTAATCGCCAGAGAAATGAATAAGCCCATCAAAACCAGCTTGGTTTATGAAGATCCCAGCGTGCCTCCGACGGCATCCATCGAAGGTATTGATTTGGTTACGGAGGGCATTTTAACGTTGAATAAATGTTTGGAACGGTTGCGTGAGGTAGCCCACGGAGGGGAGTTAAGCGCCGGTGGGGACGGGGCGACGCTTTTGGCCCGTCAATTGTTGGATGTGGATGAAATTCACTTTTTAACCGGAACTGCGGTTAATCCCGCTCATGAACAGTTCATGCAGTCGTTACCGTTACTGAACCGGTCTGAAGTGGTGTCAGCGTTGCATCACGTTTTAACCGGACTTGGTAAAGAAGTTACCGTGGAGACCTATTAAATTACATATACCGAACGATTAATGAGGAAAGGAGTTGAGAACATGGGAAATGAGTCGGGCCAAAATTTCCAATGGCGCCACCAACAAATACCGTTGGCAGTGATTAAACGGCTTCCGGTGTACCACCGTTATTTGAGCGATCTGCACCAAAAAGAAGTCGCTCGGATATCTTCATCGGAATTGGCGGCCAAGATCGGGATTACCGCCTCCCAATTGCGGCAGGATTTGAGTTGGTTTGGCTCCTTCGGCCAACAGGGTTACGGTTACCGGGTGGATGAACTTCTCCGGGAAGTCAGCCGTATTTTAGGTCTCAACCAAAATATCGGCATGGTGTTGGTAGGAGCCGGGCGGTTAGGCCGGGCCATTATCCATTATGCCAACTTTAAACGGCGCGGGTTTCACACCAAAGCGATTTTCGATAATAATCCCGAGATAGTCGGGCAAATTATCGATGGGATTCCGGTTTATGACATCTCCGAATTGGAAAATTACCTAAAAAACCACTCCATTCAAATCGGGGTTATTACCACCCCGGCTACGGTGGCTCAGGAAGTGGCCGATCGCCTGGTCCGTTCCGGGATTAAAGGGATATGGAATTTTGCCCCTGTGTCATTGAAAGTTCCTGACGATGTCATCGTCGAGCATGTACATATCGGGGAAAGTCTGATGGTGTTATCCATGAAACTGCAGCAACGCAAAGCGAGCGGGCCGGATTCCTGAGACGAGGTCAATCACCATCATGAGATAAGGAGGAAATCATATGGACAAAAAAGCGGACATCAAAGAGCCGTCGGAACTGGAAAAGATGATAGACGACTTGGTCAAACGGGCCAACCAAGCCCAGAACCGGATGATGGCATTAAATCAGGAGCAGGTGGATGCCATCGTCAAAGCAATGGCGTTGGCTGGTATCGAAAAGCATATGGAATTGGCAAGGATGGCTTATGAAGAAACCCAAATGGGCGTCTATGAGGATAAGGTGACCAAAAACCTCTTTGCCACTGAATATGTTTATCATGACATCAAATATGAGAAGACGGTCGGGGTTATCGAAGAGAACTGGGAAGAAGGATACATGAAAGTGGCCGAGCCCATCGGGGTCATTGCCGGGGTCACGCCGGTGACCAACCCTACGTCCACTACGATGTTCAAATGCTTGATCTCCATGAAAACCCGGAACCCGATTATCTTTAGTTTTCATCCTAAGGCCATCAAGTGTAGCATTGCTGCAGCCAAGATCATGCGAGATGCGGCGGTGGCCGCCGGTGCCCCTGAACATTGCATCAGTTGGGTGGAAAAGCCGTCGGTGGAAGCCACCAATTTATTGATGCGGCATCCGGGGGTCAGTTTAATTCTGGCTACCGGAGGCGCTGGTATGGTGGGAGCCGCTTATTCCAGCGGCAAACCGGCATTGGGCGTCGGACCGGGGAATGTGCCGGCCTATATCGAGAAAACCGCCAATTTGCGGCGGGCCGTGGCGGATTTGATTCTGAGCAAGACTTTTGACAATGGCATGATTTGCGCCTCGGAACAAGCGGTCATTATCGACCGGGATGTGGCCGACGAAGTGAAAGCGATCATGGAGGAATATGGGTGTTATTTCTTAAAACCCCACGAAATCCAAGCCCTTTCCAAAATCGCCATCGATGAAAGCCGGTGCGCCATGAGCCCGGCCGTGGTAGGCCAGCCGGCGGTTAAAATTGCCGAAATGGCCGGTATCCAGGTGCCCCCGGATACCAAGATTTTAGTCGCCGAGTTGGAAGGCATCGGGCCGAAATATCCTTTGTCCCGGGAAAAACTCAGTCCTATTTTGGCGTGCTATATTGTTGCCGACTATCGGGAAGGGATCCGGCGTTGCGAAGAGATGACAGAGTTTGGCGGTTTGGGCCATTCGGCGGTGATTCATTCCCAGGACCAACGGGTTATCGACGAATTTGCCCGCCATGTTCGTGCCGGGCGCCTGCTGGTGAATTCTCCGTCGGCCCACGGGGCTATCGGTGACCTGTACAACACCAACACGCCTTCCCTGACGCTGGGATGCGGTTCCATGGGCGGTAATTCGACTACGGACAATGTGAGCGTGGCCAATTTGATCAACATCAAACGGGTGGCCATTCGGAAAGACCGGATGAAATGGTTTAAGATTCCCCAAAAGATATATTTTGAATACGGCTCGCTGCAGTATCTGTCGAAAATCAAAGGGAAAAAAGCGTTTATCGTGACGGATCCTTTCATGGTCAAGTTGGGCTTCGTGGACAAAGTGATTTATCATTTGGAAAAAGTTCCGTTGGAATATGAAATTTATTCCGATGTGGAACCGGATCCGTCGGTGGATACTGTCATGGCCGGGTGTAAAGAGATGAACCGGTTCCAGCCGGATATCATCATTGCCTTGGGCGGCGGATCGGCCATCGATGCGGCCAAAGGCATGTGGCTGTTCTATGAGAATCCGGAAACCGAATTTGAGACGTTGCGGCTTAAATTTGCAGATATCCGGAAACGGGCCTTCAAATTCCCTCAATTGGGGAAACGGGCGACGTTTGTAGCCATTCCCACTACTTCCGGGACTGGTTCGGAAGTGACGGCTTTTGCGGTGATCACCGATAAGAAGAAGAATATCAAGTATCCCTTGGCGGATTACGAGTTAACGCCGGATATCGCCATTATCGATCCCGAACTGGTATTAACGGTCCCGCCGTCGGTAACCGCCGATACCGGCATGGATGTGCTGACCCATGCCATCGAAGCTTATGTGTCGGTGATGGCGTCCGATTATACCGACGCCCTGGCGGAGAAGGCCATTAAAATCGTCTTCGAATATTTGCCGAAAGCCTATAAAAACGGCCAGGACAAAGTGGCGCGGGAAAAGATGCACAATGCTTCTTGCATTGCCGGAATGGCTTTTACCAATGCGTTTTTGGGGCTGAACCACAGTATGGCTCATATTCTCGGCGGCAAATTCCATATTCCGCACGGGCGGGCCAATGCCATTTTGCTTCCCCATGTGATCCGGTACAATGCGCAGAAGCCCACCAAATTTGCAGCATTTCCTCAATATGAATATCCCATGGCGGGCGAACGGTACGCAGAGATCGCCCGTTTCCTGGGACTGCCGGCAGGGACCATGGAAGAAGGGGTGGACAGTCTCATCAAAGCCATCCGGGAGTTGATGGCCCAATTGGACATTCCTATGACGTTGGCTGCGGCCGGAGTGGACCGGGAACGGTTTGAGCGGGAACTTCGAGAGATGTCGGATATTGCTTTCAATGACCAGTGTACCGGGACCAATCCGCGGATGCCCTTGGTGGCGGAGATCGAAAAAATTTACCGGGAAGCCTATGGTGAAACGGTTGCCGGAGACAAGTCCAAAAAGGCCACGAAAAATGGGTGATACGAAAGGGGAATGACAATGAAAAAGAGCAAGCTATGCTTGCTCTTTTTCTATGCCTAATATCTTTAACAGGTGAGGATCCGGGGTAATGATGGCGGTCTTGAAATCATCGTAAATGACGAAGCCGGGCTTGGCCGCAGGCGGCTTTTTCACATGTTTCCGCTGGGTATAATCCACCGGTACTTTGGTGGAATGGCGGGCTTTGCTGTAGTATACTGCCAGTTGGCAGGCGAGGTTTAATGTTTCGTCATCCACCTCGGTTCCGGGGAGGGGTTTCAGAATCACATGGGAACCGGGAATCTTTTGGGTGTGAAACCACCAGTCGTTGGGACCGGCCGTTTTGAAGGTCAATCGATCGTTTTGGAGATTATTCCGCCCCACGAGCAAGGTGTGGCCCGACGGGGTCACAAATTGGCGAGGTTTGGCCGGCGCATCGGCTTTGCCGGGCTTGGTTCCCGGCTTCTTTTTTAACTGGATATCCGGTTTTTCTTCGAGTTCTTCCTGGATTAAGGCCAAATCTTCAAGTGTGGACCCGGTTTCGGCCATGGCTTCCAAGCTTTCGAGATACTCGAGGGTTTCGCGGGTTTTGGCGATTTGTTCGGCGATGGCCGTTTGTCCTTTTTTGGCTTTCTGATATTTTTTAAAATACACCTGCGCATTTTCCTGAGCCGACAAGGCCGGATTGAGGGGGATGAGGAGGGTGTTTCCCTCCGGATCGTAATGGTTGACCAAACGGGTTTCCGTAGCCCCTTTAGGGATCTGATATCCGTAAATGGTTAAAAGCTCTCCCATGATTCGCCAGTGGTCGCTCTGCTCAGCCGCAGCGGCTTCCTGCTTTTGCTTTTCCAGTTTTTTGGCGTTCTTTTCGATCAAATGGCGGATTTTCCGCAACAGATTGTTTCGGGTTTCATTGAACCGGGCCGCATCGTGGCGGGAACCGATGGTCAAAGCTACCGCTGTATTAAGGGAAGGAAGGGGCCGAAGGGTGTAACCCGGCACCGGGTAATGGGGCGTAAAGGCCATAAAGTCATGCAAATTTCCTTGGCTGTCATAAAGTCCGGACGGCTGATAATTCCCGGCGGCCATCATTTCGGCCCAGTCGGAAAAGGCACGGTATAAAGCGACTGTCATTTCCGGCGTCAGTTCGCTGCACCGGCTTTTCAGGGCCAAACCGGCGGAGTGGAGAATTTCGCGGAGAGAAGGCGCAGACAAGCCATACCAATGTTTGAGGAGAAAGTCTTCGACGCCGGTATCGGCGGGAACTTGCGCCATCAGTTGCGCGAATTCGGCGGCGGAGACGGTTACCGGCCGCCATCGGCCGCCGGTTGGCGGCAGTTCGTAGATCGAACCGGCAGTCAAATCCCGGTCATTGTTATTCTTAGGGAAGTAACGCCGCCAACAGTCAATGATCCGGTTTTGCTCGTTGGTAACGACCAGGTTGGCCGTTTTTCCGGTAAACTCAACCCAGATATATTTTTGGCTGAGTCCTTCCACGGGGTCGTAAACCTCGAAGGCTAGTTTCAGAATCCGTTCAAAAGGAACGGCATGGACGGCCGTTAATTTGGAGCCTCCAAAGTATTTACGGAGCAACATGCAGAACGGCGACGGCTGGAGCGGATTGGCTTTCCCTTCGTCGCAGCGGTGAAAGCGGGCATATTGGGGATTCAGGGAGATCAGCAGCTTAAAAGCTTCTCCCCCTCCGTAACAGGAAAAGAGGAATTCATCTTTTAACGGTTGATATATTTTATCGATTTTCACAGGCAGCAGACGATGAATCTCCTGCGCCAGACAGGCGACGACCGGTGCATCAAAAGGCATGGCGCTAAACCTCCGTTATCCCGGAATGGGATCTAATGAAAAACCATTGTTTAATTATATCAGAGATTTTCATCAAGAGACAATCATTCTTGAACGTCAGGGTATCATGGACCTGGTTGGTCTGAGACTTTTTCACCCCGCATAATATTGAAGGAAAGCACCATTGCGGTTTGGGGGTAAAACGATGTCGAACTGGTTTTACAAAGAAGCCGTTGAGGTAATCCGCTCCTTCAACAGCCATTGGTATCATGGCTTGAAAAGCCATGAGGTCGGTGCCAGGTTGGAGAAATACGGGCACAATCAATTGCAACAGACCCGCGAAATTTCTCCGTGGCAAATCTTTATCGCGCAATTTCTCGACTTTATGGTGTTAGTCCTGTTGGGTGCGGCCATCGTTTCCGGATTTTTGGGAGAACGAATGGATGCCATCACGATTATCGCCATTGTCATTTTGAATGCGATTTTAGGGTTCATTCAGGAATATCGGGCAGAAAAGTCGTTAGAAGCTTTGAAAGAACTTTCGGCGCCCCAGGCCAGTGTGATCCGGGACGGAAAATTGCAACGCATTCCCGCCAAGCTGGTGGTTCCCGGAGATATCATGGTGCTGGAAAGTGGGGATCGGGTGGCAGCGGACGGGCGGCTGTTGGAAGCAGTGGACCTGGAAGTGAATGAAGCAACGTTAACCGGTGAATCCTTGGCCGTCTCCAAACATGCTGCCGTCATCCGGGACCCTCATGCAGGTTTGGGTGATCAAAAAAACATGGTATTTGCCGGCACCGTTGTCTCCAGCGGCCGGGGAAAAGCGGTGGTGACGGCTACTGGCATGAATACGGAAATCGGAAAAATTGCCGGGATGATCAGCTCGGTTGATGAAGAGGAAACGCCCCTTCAGAAACGGTTGGACCAATTGGGCCGCGTCTTGGTTGTGATTTGCCTGGGTGTCTGCGCTTCCGTGGCCACTTTGGGTATTTTACGGGGCGAACCGCCCCGACAAATGTTTCTGTCAGCGGTCAGTTTGGCGGTGGCCGCCATTCCCGAGGGGCTTCCGGCCATCGTTACCATTGCTTTGGCCATCGGGGTACAGCGGATGATTCGCCGCAATGCCATTATCCGCAAATTGCCGGCGGTGGAGACTCTGGGCTGTGCGACGGTGATCTGTTCGGATAAAACCGGGACACTGACGCAAAATAAACTGTCCGTCACCCGGTTGTGGACGCCGGTGAACGAATACCACATGGAAAACCCGCCTCAAGATGCAGCGAATAATGGCGGAGACTTGGCGCAGTTATTGGAAATTGGAGCGCTGTGTAATAATGCCCAACTGGAAGGGGGAGGACGGGGACAGCGCAAAGTCATCGGCGATCCGACGGAAGGCGCTTTGCTGATGGCGGCGGAAGCAGCCGGTGTCAACTTAAGTGAGCTGTCCCGGGATTTCCGGCGTTTGGCGGAAATACCTTTTTCCTCCGAACGCAAACGAATGGGGGTTTGGATTCAGGATAAAGAAGGCCGGATCCGTCTGTATGTGAAGGGGGCGTCCGACGTGATCCTGGACCGGTGTTCCCGGGTAATGACCAAATACGGCATTCAACCGATGAATGCTGCCATGAAAGAAATGATCCGGAACCGGGTGGAAGCCTGGGGAGCCGATGCGTTGCGCGTTTTGGCATTTGCCTGGAAGGAAAGCGACCGGGAAGAAATCGGGGCGGCCAAAAAGATCGATCCTGAGAAAGACCTGATCTTTCAGGGGTTGATGGGTATGACCGACCCGCCAAGGCCCGAATCCCAGTCCGCCGTAGCCAAGTGCCGCCAGGCGGGTATTCAGGTCAAAATGATCACCGGCGATTATCCCCGGACGGCGGCGGCGATCGGGAAGATGATCGGTCTGTCCCGGCCCAACGGAAAGCTCATCACCGGCCAAGAGCTGGATCGGATGACCGATGAACAATTGGCTAAGGTCATCGGGGATATCGATATTTTTGCCCGGGTGGCACCCCATCATAAGCTCCGGGTGGTCAAGGCATTAAAATGCAAAGGCGAGATTGTCGCCATGACCGGGGACGGAGTCAATGACGCACCGGCCATTAAGGAAGCGGATATCGGAGTGGCCATGGGGATCAGCGGCACCGATGTCTCAAAAGAGGCGTCAGCCATGGTCATTGCGGATGATAATTTTGCAACTATTGTGGCAGCCGTGGAAGAAGGCCGCATGATATATGACAATATCCGAAAGTTCATCCGGTATTTGCTCAGCTGTAACATTGGGGAGATCCTGACCATGTTCGGCGGCATTTTAATGGGACTGCCCGTCCCCCTCCTGCCGCTTCAGATCCTCTGGATTAATCTGGTGACCGACGGGCTGCCGGCCATCGCCTTGGGGATGGAACCGGCGGAACCCGGGATTATGAAACGGCGGCCCCGCCCCTCCAACGAAGGAATTTTTGGCCGGGGGTTGGGAAAGAAAATTATTTTCCAGGGAGTGATGATCGGCATCGCCACCTTGACCATATTTACTTTGAAACTACAGAGCGGTGATGTGGCTTTAGCCAGGACGGCTGCCTTTAATGCCTTGGTTTTCTCCCAATTACTCTTCGTTTTTCGCTGTCGGTCCGAATACCGTTCCATCTTTCAAATCAACTTTTTAGGCAATCCGTATCTGGTAGGCGCCGTGCTTATTTCTACCACGATGCAACTGATGGCCACTTATCTTCCGGTTTTGCAACCGATTTTCAATACCCGGAGTTTATCGTTGCAGGATTGGACGATCATCGGCGGTATTTTATTGGCGCTCACTTATTTCAGCGATATGGTTTTCCAATTCCGGGCGTCTCTACGGAAACATTTGAGCGTCTTTCGGTTTAAAAACGCATAGCTCCCGTCATCCAGTGAGAAAATAGCCACAGACTGGAAATTTTTGAGGTGGGTCGGTCTGTGGCCGTTTTCCTTTTTTTACTACCAATATGTCTCCTTTTTTTTCTGCCGGTTCAGTTCCGTCTTTATTATAAACGGGTGGCCGAAGATGACCACCTTTTGTTTGAAATGAAATTTCTCGGCGGGCTTCTCAAAAGGCGTTGGGAAGTCAGTTTGATACAACTGGTCATGAACGGGATAAAACGTAAAGTGAACAAACAAGGCCGATGGTTTGGGTTTAACGTCGAGACCTCCAGCGAAGAAATGAACCCGTTGTTTGGAAACAACTCCTCTCGGGGATGGGGGGAGTTTTTTCACCGCTATTCCCATTTTGGGTTGGGCATGACGTTACTGACTTATTTTTTGCCCGCGAAATACCAAAATTGGTTGTTGGTCGCCGGACGCTTGGAAAAGCGGGGCAAGTTTCATCGATTGGAATGGGTAACCGCTTTGGGTACGGGGGATGCAGCGCTGGATGCTGTTTGTTACGGCTTCGCATGGGCGGTGAAAGCGACTTTCGTCGCTTCCCTCGGCCAGCAATACGGTTTTGCAAAACCTCCCCGAATATCCGTGGTCCCCGACTTTCAGAGAGCCCGTTTTGATACGGTTTTTGACTGTATATTCCGAGTTAAACTAGGCTATATTATTATTGCTGCTTTGATCACGCGGCTTCGTTATCGCTTGGCGAAAGGAGGTGTCGGCATTGAATGAGCATCCGATAGAGGGCCTGATGAAAACGTCGATGCAAAATATCAAAGAAATGGTGGATGTCAATACCATTTTGGGAGATCCGGTAGAGACTCCCGACGGTAATGTTATTATTCCCATTTCCAGGGTTACGTTCGGTTTTGCCGCCGGAGGAAGCCAGTTTGAAACCCAGAAAAAAGGGAAAGATAATAAAGAACGCAGTCAGGAAGGGGGTGCCGGGGAACAACTGCCGTTCGGCGGAGGAAGCGGTGCAGGTATCACCATCAATCCGGTGGCCTTTTTAGTGGTCGGAAAGGATCAAACCAAATTATTACCGGTTGAGAGCAATGTGTTGGTGGACCGGATTCTCGATTCCGCTCCCAAACTCTTAGATAAAGTCCAGGAAATGATGGGTTCCAGTAAAAAAGAGGTCCATTGATGATGACAGAAACCGCGATAATCGCGGTTTTCCAATTGATGATGTAGGATTATTGACAATCATTTTCAAGTTTTGGGAAAGGGTTTTTCAGGTTGAACGTAAAATTAATATTTTTGTCCAATTTATGACGCGTGCGGAAACAGGGAGAACATCATGAAGCGTATAGTATACATCATAGGAATTGCCGTTTTTTTATGGTTTCATATTTTATTGACATTGCCGGCTGCTGCCGCCGGTACATTGGACTTGGCAGCCGAATCAGCTATCTTGATGGATTTTACCACCGGGGAAATCTTATACCAGAAAAATGCGACAGAACGTAAAGCGCCGGCCAGCACGACGAAGATCGTCACCGCTTTGGTGGCCTTGGAACGGGGAGATCTGAACCAGACCATCGTTGTCAGTCCGACCGCTTCCAGAACGGAAGGCTCTTCCATCTGGTTGGCCAGCGGAGAAAAACATACGCTGGAAGATATGCTCTATGGCATATTGTTGAGTTCCGGAAACGATGCTGCCGTGGCGGTCGCGGAAAATCTGGCAGGCTCCGAAAAGCAATTTGCGGAGTGGATGACGGAAAAGGCCAGGGAGTTAGGGGCGACCTCCAGTACCTTCAAAAACAGCAGCGGTTTACCGGAAGAAGGCCATCTTACCACCGCCAAAGATTTGGCGTTGATTACCCGGTATGCCCTTCACAATCCCGTGTTCAATGCCATCGTGAAAACTAAATACAAAACCATCCATTGGCCCGACCATGACGAAGGCCGGCACTTGATCAACCATAATAAGTTGCTGTGGCGCTATGAATATACGGACGGCGTCAAAACCGGATACACTCGGGAAGCCGGCCGCTGTCTGGTAGCTTCGGCGACCCGTAATGGCCACCGACTGATATCGGTGGTACTGAACAGCAAAAGGATGTATGAAGATACAAAAGCTCTTTTCGAATACGGGTTCAACAATTTTCAATTGTTGAATCTGGTGTCACCCCAGGAGAAATTGGCCGAAATCCAAGTGAATTCTGGAGTTTTGTCTTATGTCCCGGTTATGGCCAACCGGTCGTTAACCCTGTTGCTTCCTAAGGGGGCCGAGGCCCGGTTGAAAGTCAACCTTCTCATCCAAAGTGCCATGAAGGCGCCGGTGGAGCGGATGCAACAGGTCGGCGAACTTCAGGTCCGGTTAGACGAGGAGCTGATCGACAAAATCCCGGTGGTCGCTGCCTTCGACGTACCGAAACAAAGCTTTTGGCAGAGGCTCCTGGATTGGGTGAAAAGGCTCATATAAAATTGAACAGGTATTAACTTGGTGATGGGTTAAGGAAGGAACGCAGAGCGTTCCATCCATCGCCTATTACCTAGGACCCATAAACAAAGGCCCAAAACCGTTATTGACGTAACCAGTGTTACGGTGCTATAATCGTTATGCGCTTGCGAGAGTGGCGGAATGGCAGACGCGCCAGACTTAGGATCTGGTGGGCGACCGTGCGGGTTCAAGTCCCGCCTCTCGCACCAGGAATTACTAAGAAATGGATACAAGGTTATAATATCTTTAAAATATTGGTCTCAAATATTGACAATGACAACCAATAAAGGTATAGTGGGATTAGACCTTGGAACTTCCAAGGTATTTTTATATTCGGAATTTTACTGTATTCATCGGGGTGAAAGGAGTTTTCACCTCCAATGTCGAAATGCAAAAAGTGGGAGCAAAAAAATTAAAGAGGGACATATATTAATAGTACAGATTCAGGAGGAGCATAAATGCAGTTTAACTTGGAAAAGCTAGACAAGAATTTGGTATCAGTGGAGGTTTCCGTTTCTACCGACGAAATTGAGGAGGCATTAGCCGAGGCATACAAGCGGGTCGTCAAGAAAGTAAACCTTCCGGGATTCCGTAAAGGGCATGTTCCCCGTCCTATTTTGGAAAAGCAGTTCGGGAAAGAAGTCCTTTATGAAGACGCTTTGGATATTATCGTTCAGAAAGCGTATTTACAGGCATTGACCGAACTGAAGCTCGAACCCATTGCCCAGCCGCAACTGGATATGGGAGAAACCTTCAATCCGGAACAGGAATTTAAGTTCAAGATCAAAGTGGAAGTATTACCCGAGGTGACTTTGGGACAATATAAAGGCCTGGAAGTTGAGAAAAAAGCCGTAAATATCGACGATGCCCAAGTGGAAGAGCGGCTTCAGGCATTGCGGGAACGCCATGCGGAAATCGTGGTGAGCGATAAGAAAGTATTGGAAAACGGCGATTTTGCCGTTATTGACTTTGAAGGGTTTGTGGACGGCAAACCGTTTGCCGGCGGTGCGGCCCAGGCTTACACGTTGGAAATCGGGTCCGGCAGTTTTATTCCCGGTTTTGAAGAACAATTGGTCGGGATGGAAGTCGGGACCGAGAAAGAAATCCAGGTCAAGTTCCCTGAGGATTATCACAGCACGGAACTGGCAGGCAAAGATGCCACTTTTAAGGTGAGCCTGAAAGAGATCAAAGTAAAGGAATATCCGGAATTGGACGATGAATTTGTTAAGAGCGTCGGTAAATACGAAAACTTGGAAGAATTAAAAGCCGACTTGAAAGCGAGAATGCAGGCCACCGCTGAAATGGAGGCGGAAGCTGCCTATGCCCAGGCCGTTATCGATAAAGCGGCAGAAAACGCCGAAGTGGACATTCCGGAAACCTTAATCAAACAAGAAGCCGAAGATTTATTGCACCGGTTTGAACATAATCTTGCCTTCCAAGGCCTGAATCTGGATCAATATTTGGCCTACGTGAAGAAGACGCGGGAAGAAATGTTGGAAGAATTTATGCCGGAGGCCAGAAAACGGGTGAAAACCGATCTGGTGTTAAGCAATATCGCCAAGGCTGAAGGGATCGAAGCCACCGATGAAGAAGTCGAGGAAAAAGTGGTAGAATTGGCTGCGCGGTATCAGCAAAAGAACGTGGCCAAGTTTAAGAAAAACCTTCAGGCCAATGGCAGGCTGGAAGATATCAGACAAGCGATCATCCTGGAAAAGACCGCGGATTTTATCAAAGAGAATGCTGTTGCTAAAGTAGTGGAATAAAAAGTGGAGGGAAAGTTGATGAATCTGGTTCCAATGGTAGTCGAACAGACAAATCGGGGAGAACGGGCGTTTGATATTTTTTCCCGGCTGTTAAAAGAGAGAATCGTGTTTGTCGGCGGACCGATTGACGACAACTTGGCCAATTTGGTCATTGCCCAGTTGTTGTATTTGCAGTCCGAAGACCCGGACAAAGACATTTATCTCTATATCAACAGCCCGGGTGGGGTCGTTTACTCCGGATTGGCTATCTATGACACCATGCAGTTTATCCGTCCGCAAGTGGCAACGGTATGTATCGGGATCGCGGCCAGTATGGCGGCTTTGTTGTTGGCGGCAGGGGCGAAAGGGAAACGTTATGCCCTGCCCAATTCGCGGGTGATGATTCATCAACCTCACGGCGGAGCCGAGGGCCAGGCCGTCGATATTGAGATTCAGGCGAAAGAGATTTTGAGACTGCGGGAGATTGGCAACCAGATACTGGTTAAACATACAGGTCAACCCCTGGAAAAGATCGAACGGGATGTGGACCGCAATTTCTGGATGTCTGCCGCTGAAGCTAAGGCTTACGGGATTATCGATGATATCTTTACCAAACAAAAGTAACCGAACCCCGATCAAACCAAAAACGAGGTGGCGAAATGTTTAAGTTTGGAGATGAAAAAGGACAATTGAAATGTTCGTTTTGTGGGAAAGCTCAGGAGCAGGTTAAAAAGCTCATTGCCGGGCCCGGGGTTTATATTTGTGATGAATGCATTGAACTGTGCAATGAAATCATCGACGAAGAGTTGAACGAAGACGTCAACCTGGATATGACCAATAACCCCAAACCGAAAGAGATCAAAGAGATCTTGGATCAGTATGTTATTGGTCAGGATGAAGCCAAAAAGACGTTGGCTGTTGCCGTTTACAACCATTACAAACGGATTAATTCCGAGGACCGTTTTGAAGACGTAGAACTCCAAAAGAGCAATATTTTATTACTGGGTCCCACCGGGTGCGGTAAAACGTTGCTTGCCCAGACCCTTGCGAAGATTTTAAATGTTCCCTTTGCTATCGCCGACGCAACCTCGTTAACTGAAGCCGGTTATGTGGGTGAAGACGTTGAGAATATTTTGCTGAAGCTGATTCAGGCGGCGGATTATGATGTGGAACGGGCGGAAAAAGGCATTATTTACATTGACGAAGTGGATAAAATCGCCCGTAAATCGGAAAATCCGTCGATTACCCGCGACGTTTCCGGTGAAGGTGTCCAACAGGCTTTGCTGAAGATTTTGGAAGGGACCGTGGCATCGGTTCCGCCTCAGGGCGGCCGGAAACATCCGCATCAGGAATTCATTCAATTGGATACCACCAATATCTTGTTCATATGCGGCGGCGCTTTTGACGGACTGGAAAAGATCATCGAAAACCGCCTCGGCAAAAAGACCATGGGCTTTGGTGCGGAAATCCAGTCCAAGCAGGAGAAACCCTTGGGCGAACTGTACCGCCAGATTATGCCGGAGGATCTGTTGAAATACGGATTGATTCCGGAGTTCGTCGGTAGGTTGCCCATTGTAGTGGCTTTGGATCCTTTGGACGAGAAGGCTTTAATTCAAATTTTGACGCAGCCGAAGAATGCTTTGGTCAAACAGTTCCAGAAGATCTTCGAAATGGACAATATCGAGCTGATCTTCGAAGACGATGCCCTGGAGGCCATTGCCAAACAGGCCATAGCCAGGAATACCGGAGCGCGGGGGCTCCGGTCCATCATTGAAAAGCTGATGATGGAACTGATGTATGAGATGCCCTCCCGGACCGACGTAAAACGGGTGGTCATCACCAAAGCCATGGTGGAGGGACATGAAAAACCATTGCAGGTTTTAGTTGAACCCCGCAAGAAGAAGAAAGAGGAATCCGCTTAATCTAAAGATAAAAACCCGGGTAAACCGGGTTTTATTTTTGCCCAATATTTTTCCGGAAAACCAAACCTTTAATCCAAAGGTTTAATTTGGCTATTGGCGGTAGATACTATAGGTGAATTTCCGGGAAAAAGGGGCTGAATCAATGGATATTTTGGCAAATGTCATCGGTTTGATCAATTTATTCTTTGCCATTGTCATCGGGTTGTATTTTTGGAATTTGCTCAGGAGCCAACAGGGGAATAAAATTGCGGTGGATCGTGAATCCCGCAAAGAAATGGAAAAACTGCAACGCTTGCGTCGGATATCCTTGACGGAACCTTTAGCTGAAAAGACCCGGCCCAGCAATTTCATGGAAATCATCGGACAAGACGATGGGCTGAAAGCCTTGCGCGCCGCACTCTGCGGCCCCAATCCCCAACATGTGATTTTATACGGACCTCCGGGCGTGGGCAAAACGGCGGCAGCCCGCGTGGTCTTGGAAGAGGCCAAAAAGCAGCCGCTATCCCCTTTTAAGGAAAATGCGAAGTTTATCGAGATCGATGCGACGACGGCCCGTTTCGACGACCGGGGAATCGCCGATCCGCTGATTGGTTCAGTGCATGACCCGATTTATCAAGGGGCCGGGCCTCTTGGCATCGCCGGTATCCCTCAACCGAAACCCGGCGCAGTCACCAAAGCCCATGGCGGGGTATTGTTCATCGACGAAATCGGCGAACTGCATCCGGTGCAAATGAATAAACTCCTCAAAGTCCTGGAAGATCGGAAAGTGTTTTTGGAAAGCGCCTATTACAGTTCAGAAGATACCAATATTCCCAGTCATATTCATGACATATTTCAAAACGGCCTTCCGGCCGATTTCCGGTTGGTCGGGGCCACCACCCGAATGCCGGAGGAGATTCCGCCGGCCATCCGTTCCCGTTGCGTCGAAATTTTCTTCCACCCGTTGTCCCCTGCGGACATACGGCGAATTGCCGCCAACGCTGCAAAAAAGGTAGGTTTTGATCTGGAACCCGGGGTACTGGACGTGATCACCAAATACGCCAGTAATGGACGAGATGCGGTGAATTTGATCCAAATTACCGCCGGCCTGGCGGTGACCGAAGGCCGCCAGGAGATTTTGGTCAGTGATGTGGAGTGGGTCGTACAGAACAGTCAGTATAATCCCCGGCCCAACGTTAAAATTCCTTCTACGCCTCAAGTGGGGTATGTCAACGGGTTGGGGGTTTTCGGCCCGAACATGGGGTCATTGATTCAAGTGGAGGTATCAGCCATCCGGGTGGAACCCGGAAAAGGGGTGGTGACCACCACCGGATTAGTGGATGAAGAAGAACTGGGCCAAAGCGGCCGGACATTGCGGCGCAAGAGCATGGCCAAAGGTTCAGTGGAAAATGTACTGACGGTAATCCGCAAATTTCTCTCGGTCAATCCGGCGGACTATGACATCCATATCAATTTCCCGGGCGGAGTCCCTATCGACGGCCCCTCAGCAGGGATTACACTGGCGACGGCCATCTATTCGGCCATTACCGGATTGATGGTTGACAATGAAGTGGCCATGACCGGCGAAATTTCCATCCGGGGGTGCGTGATGCCGGTTGGCGGCGTTGTGGCGAAAATCGCCGCAGCCAAGGAAGCGGGCGTCAAAAAAGTGTTGATTCCCAAAGACAATTGGCAAAAGATCTTCGAGACGGAGAAAGAGATCAAGATCATACCGGTGGAACGCATCGAAGAAGTGATCAAAGAGGCGATTAAGGCCCCGGCGGACATCTCCCCGGAAGTCTCCCCGCCGCTTTTGATCCGTAATTCGGAAAAAGTGATTACGGCATAGGCCGGATATTCGGTAACCATAGAAGGCTGATAGCATTGGCTATTGGCCTTTTTCGATCAATCCGGAAAGCGAGAAACTTTAGGGTTGGAAGAAGGGACATCTGAATATTTGTGGAATATACTTGCAGAATCGACCGAAGGAAGGTGTCCGGGCTGTGGCGCGAAAAACACCAAAAATCATTTTGGCACTGGGTGGCGGCGGCGCCCGGGGGTTTGCTCACATCGGTGTACTTCAAGTGTTCGAAGAAGCCAATCTGAAGATTTCCGGAATCGTCGGGACGAGTATGGGAGCCCTGGTTGGCGGCACTTATGCCGCAGAAACCGACCTGTATTATTTGGCAAGGCTTGTGGATGCATTGAAGTGGGAGAACTTAGTGGATTTTCACCTTCCGACCCTTGGGCTGATTGACGGGGCGAAGATTCAGACTTTAATCGACTTGTTGACCAAAGGGAAAAAGATCGAAGATTTAAGCCTCCCTTTTTGGGCGGTGGCGACGGATCTGCATACCGGCGAGGAAATCGTCTTCAAAGAAGGGCTGTTGGCTCCGGCGATCCGTGCCAGTATTTCGGTGCCCGGGATCTTCAATCCGGTGGAATATAATAAACGGATTCTGGTAGACGGTGCGGTGGTTGCCGGGGTACCGGTCAGCATCGCCAAAGAGATGAAAGGGGATCTGGTTATTGCGGTCAATGTAGGCTTTGACCATACCCATCACCGGATCAACAATATTTTCGACGTATTGTCCAAAGTCCAGGATATTATGGGCAACCGCCTGGACCGTTACCAGATGGAGCTGGCCGATTTGGCCATCGTTCCCCAATTGGGCAATATCGGGACCATGCATTTTCATCGGGCCCAGGAATGCATTGACATAGGGCGGAAGGCGGCGGAGGAGGCCCTTCCGCAAATCGAAGCATGGATTGGAAAATTTCAACAAGAGGAAAATGGATAAATTGACAGCGACGGATCAGAACATCATCATTGTCGGAGGCGGCGCAGCCGGCTTAATGGCCGCGTATACGGCGGCGGATAACGGAGGGAAAGTCACGCTTATCGAACGGAACCGTTTCTTAGGGCGCAAACTGTTAATCACCGGGGCCGGCCGGTGCAATGTGACCAATGCTTCGGATATCCAGGAACTCATTGCCAACATTCCGGGAAACGGACGTTTTTTATATGGCGCTTTTCAGCGTTTCGGCCCCGGGGAACTGATGCGTTTTGTCGAGGAGACGTTGGGCGTCCCTTTGAAGGTAGAGCGGGGCAAGCGGGTTTTTCCCGTGTCGGACCGGGCACAGGATTTGGTGGCTGCCTTTGAACGGGCCATCCGGGCCAAAGGCGTCCAGGTACTCACCGAAACCCGGGTTCAACATATTTTGGTGGAAGCGGGCCGGGTCGTTGGCGTGGCGGATGTTGAAGGGAGGACATATCCCGGAAATCACGTGATTGTTGCCACGGGTGGTGCGTCTTATCCCGGTACCGGCAGTACCGGCGACGGCCACCGGTTGGCGGAAGAAGTGGGGCATACGGTAAAACCGATTTTCCCTTCATTGGTCCCGTTAGAGACCCTGGAAGACTGGCCGAAGCGCGTGGAAGGGTTAACCCTCAATAATGTTAATGTTTCCTGTTATCATCGTGGGAAAAAACTCCATGCGGAGTTCGGTGACTTGCTGTTTACAGGGTTCGGGGTTTCCGGGCCCACAGTCCTTTCGCTGAGCCGCAGCGTGGTTCCGGCGGTATTGGATGATCCGGCTTCGGTTACCTTGGTCATCGACTTGAAACCGGCCTTATCCATGGAAGAGCTGGATCGTCGCATCCAAAGGGATTTCGCCAAATTTACGAACAAACTTTTTAAAAACGCCCTCGACGAATTGCTGCCGAAGAGCCTAATCCCGGTAATGGTCGATCTTTCGGAGATTGACCCCCTAAAACCGGTCCATCAAATCACCAAGGAAGAACGGGCGAGACTGGTCCGATTGTTCAAAGGACTGACGTTAACCGTCACCAAATCACGTTCGTTTTTTGAGGCTATCGTGACTGCAGGCGGTATTACGGTGAAAGAAATCGACCCGAAAACCATGGAATCCAAGTTGGTCAAAGGACTGTATTTTGTCGGCGAAGTGGTGGATGTGGACGGCTATACCGGAGGTTTCAACCTGCAAATCGCTTTTTCCATGGGGTATGTCGCAGGCAAGGCAGTTACGGCCGCCGGCAACAGCCGGATTTAGGGGATGTTTTAGAAAGTTTTAAAGTTAGAATACTTGTATCGGTGGATAAATTATGGTAAATTTAACTAAATATTCGGTAAAATGCACTCGTTCGGGTGCTTTTATTGCTATTGGAACCAATGGAGTGCGATGGGGGTGTTCCCGGTGAGTGAGACCACCAGCAAAGAAGTTGCCAAATGCGCGTTAACCATGGCCATGACCATGTCGCGTGAGGATGAGAAACGAATCAAAGAGGAGTTTCGTGCCCGTGAAATTCGTTCGGCTGCGGTGGACTATGGCGGAGAGGCTATTAACAGCATGAAAACCATCGTCGAACGGACGGTGGTTGCTGCCAAACGGGAGATGATCATCAAAGATTGCCATGCCGAGGAAGGAGCCATCGCCGGCGCCACACGGGAGGCCATGTCCCAGATACTCCCCAAGGCTATCGGATTGAATATCGGAGGCAAAGTGGGAATTGCCCGAAAAGGGGATCATCTCAGTGTTGCGGTGTTTTTCAGCATCGGCTTGATTCATCTGGACGAAGTGGCCGTCGGCCTCAGCCATCGGGCCATCGGCCAGTCATAGACCATTTGTCAGCATTGCCAAATCAGACAGGACGGAAGGATGGAAAAGATGGAGCGAATATGGGCGGTCCGGGGAGCGACCACGGTGGAAGAAGATCGGCCGGAAGCGGTATTGGCCGCAACGCGGGAACTGTTGACAGTGCTTTTTGAAAAAAACCGGATAAGTCCCGAACAGATCGTCAGCGTGATCTTTACGACCACGCCGGATATCACCAGTGAATTTCCGGCTGTCGCTGCCAGGCAATTGGGTTTAACCGACACCCCGTTGATGTGTGCGGCGGAAATCGCTAAACCGGGTGCATTGTCTCGGTGTATCCGAGTCATGATTCATTTTTATACGGCATTGGAAAAACATCAGATTATCCCGGTTTACTTGCGGGATGCAGTGAAGTTAAGGCCGGATTTGCAATCTCGATAAAGAGGAGCATTGTTAGCATGGATTTTACCAAAAAAACGCGGGAATGTGTTCAGCAGATTCATCCGTATGTGCCGGGGAAACCCATCGAGGAAGTCCAACGGGAATTGGGCATTACGTCGGTGATTAAGATGGCGTCCAATGAAAATCCCTTGGGGCCATCCACCGAAGTGCGCCAAGCGTTAGTCCATCATCTCGATAAAATCAACTATTATCCGGATGCCAATGCATTCTATCTTAAAGAGGCTTTGGCCAAAGAATTGGATGTGCCTGCGGAGATGATCGTCTTCGGCAACGGTTCAGACGATGTCAATAAAGTTCTCGGAGAAACCCTGCTCAATCCCGAGGACGAAGTGATCATCCCTCAGCCTACGTTTAGCCAGTATGAATATATTACCTTGTTAATGGGGGCGAAACCCGTCTTTGTGCGGGGAGAAGGGTTGGAGCATGACCTGGGGGCCATGTTGAAAGCGGTAACTTCCAAGACCAAAATGGTTTTCATCTGTAACCCCAACAATCCCACCGGGACCATTGTCCGCAAAGATGAACTGGTACGGTTCCTCACCGCTCTGCCCAAGGGAATTACGGTGGTTATCGATGAAGCTTACGGAGAGTTTGTCACCGACCCGGACTTTCTTTCCGGGCTCGATTGTTTGAAACAGGGATTCACCAATGTGGTGGTTTACCGGACGTTTTCCAAAATTTACGGATTGGCGGGCTTGCGATTGGGATACGCTGTTGCCGATCCGACGTTGACCGAACAAATGAACCGGGTCCGGGAGCCGTTCAATGTCAATCTTCTGGCGCAAATTGCGGGGATAGCCGCATTAAACAGCAAAATGCATTTGAATCTCAGTAAAGAATTGGTCAAGTCCGGCCGGAGTTATTTTTATGAACAGTTGGATGCCATGGGCGTCAAATATCTTCAGACACAGGCCAATTTCATTTTGATCCATTGTGGCAAAGACAGCCGGGACATTTATGAATTTTTGCTTCAAAACGGCATTATTGTCCGGGCTACCCATTCTTTCGGTTTGCCGGAATATATCCGGGTGACGTTCGGGACGGCCGAGCAAAACGAGCGCTTCTTTAGAGTGTTTAAGCAGACTATGAGCGCTGAGAGCCTTTAAAACATCCGCCCCAAAACCATGAAAAAGGAAGCGTCGGAATCTTGGCTGACACTGCAGCCTACCGTCAGCGGGCCGAAGAAGGTTGATGTATATAATCCCATGGAGACATCGGCGGTGAGCCGCGTTTCGGACCATGAGTCGAAGGCGTTTCCGGTTTCCAGCCAAATACCGGCATAGACATCGGTCCGTTTGGACCAGCGCGGGAGAAGACGAAAATAACCTATGGTTCCCAGGACATAATGATCGCCTTTCAATTGGTTGAAGGCATGAGCGCTTAAACGGAAGGGCCCACCCAGATTAAATTGTTGCGCAGCCGGAAGCTCCCCGGAGGAGATTCCGGCTTCCATATTGATGAGGAACGATTGATGTTCCGTTATCGGAAGATTGGCTCTGTAGCGGATTTGTGCCAATTGGAAATCGGAGCCGCCGGGGGCTTTCAGGAAATGTTCCGCCGACAGTTGGAACAAAATATTTTTAGCCGGGAAGGTCAGACTGTCGCCGGAATGGTAAGCCAAGGACCATCCGGCCGATTCCACCGTTCCGCTGAAAGCGTCCAGCAATTTTTCTCCCACTTTGGTCCGGATGTTCTGGTGGCCGTAGAGATAACCCAGGCGAAATTCCCAGTCTTTATCCACGGCAAATCCAACATCTAGACCAAGGCCGCTGAGATTGATTCGATACTCGCTGAGGCGTTCATCGCCTTTAAATTGGCTGTCACTGCGGACGGTACTGAATATCGTAGGAGCCACAAACCAGCGGCTGTTCCATAGGGGGCGGTATAATTCCAGCTCCAACGAAGCATCGGTTCCCAATTCCAGATCAAGACGGAGTTCGGAACCGGGCCCGGCGGGATTCAACCAGGTTATCCGGGATCCTAAATTGAACCGGTAATCGGCTGAATGAAAAATGGCCATTTGCGAATCTACGCCGAAACGGATAAACGGCGGTCCGTAGGTTTTTTCCCGGACTTTGACCCACAATACGGTCTGGCCGTTTTCATCCGTAAATTCATACGATAAACTTTCATACAGCCCGGATCCCATGATCCGGGTTAATTGTTCTTCCAGCGCATCCGGGTTGAAAGGCTTGCCGATGAAAGGAGCCAATGTCGTTTGAATGGCCGATGCATTCAGCGGCGAAGCTCCGTCCACGCGGAGATCCGTCGGAACAGGATCTGTAGTTATCCGGCGGGCCTGGCGACGCTGGAGATATTCTTCCCATTCTTCAGGGCTTAGTGCATATTTCCGGAGTTCTTCACCGGCTTGGTTTGCAGCTTGGTAGCCCAGTTCGATGTAGCGGGCGACGGCATTCCATTGCAACAGCCCCAAGCCTTCAAAGGAAGGCGCGATGACGATCTGGGCTTTGCTCAGGGATTGATTGGCATTATTGGCCACGACCGTATCGATGGTTTTGCCGAGTATCGTATCCAGGCTGACGGTTTCCAACTGTTTGTTGGGGGATGCAATGTTGACGGCGATGACGATATCGGAACCCATGTCTTTCACGATTTCCACCGGTACATTATTGAGGACGCCGCCGTCCACCAAAATCCTACCGTTAAGGATGACCGGCGAAAAGACCCAGGGAATGGCCATGGTGGCCCGCAATGCATCTTTAAGGGAGCCGTTGTCGAAGACGACGGGTTGATAGTTTTGAATGTCTGTGGCTACACATTTGAAGGGCGTCGGGAGTTGGTCAAAGGCCAGAGATGTCGGATAGCGGGAAGCGATCCGGCTTAAAATAAGGTCTACCCGGTAAACCCCGAGGCCGCTGGGCAAACGGACCTTGTGGTTGCGGTAACCGATTTCGAACACCTGAAAATGCCGAAGGTCTTCTTTTCTGCGAAAATCCAGCATATGATAAGGGGGATTGGGGTCGAACAGTTCGCTCCAGCGGATATTCTCGATTAAAGTCCGGATTTCTGCCGGTGACATTCCTGTGGCGTAACAGCCGCCGATTAATCCGCCCATGCTGGTTCCGGCCAGATAATCCACGGGAATCCGATGTTCTTCAAGCCAGGTCAACACGCCGATGTGAGCAAAACCGCCGGCGCTGCCGCCGCCCAGAGCCAGGCCGATGGCGGGACGTGCGGTTTCGCCTCGGGCCACCGCAATGCGGGAGAAGAGGAGTATCGCGCATAATAGTATCCAGGACAGGATCGTTCGGGATCGTTCCATGGACGTTTGCTCCTTCGCTATCTGGTGATTTCAAGAAGTACAGTGTAATGCAACATTCGCGAAAAAGCTCGGCAATCCCTGTAGATTTATTTAACTGTTAAGGAAAATTTTATTTGACATATTGAGAGAAACTGTTATATTATGAAAGCGTGAATAAATGATTCAAATATTCACATTAAACCAATTCATTGTTGAGGAAGGGAAAAATAGATGGTAACTGATCGCAAAAGGGCCATTTTAGATTCATTTATCAAATTGGTCTGCAGGTTTGGGATGGAAAAAACCACAATGCAGGATGTGGCCAGAGAAGCCGGAATCAGCGTCGGAGTGATCTATAAAGATTTTGCCAACAAGGAAGATTTGATCAATGCCTATATTCACAATCTCATCGATGAGTTGGTGGCTGAGTGCAGAAAATTAATCGACGAGAAAAAACCGGCGGATGAATTGCTTTTCGATTTTATCATCGGGCATTTTAAGATGATCGGCACGTTTTTAGAGGAAAATTTGGGTTTTTCACAATTAATCTCCGAGAGCAGCGGAAAGCTGTTTCAAAAGGGCGAATTATATCGTGAATTAATCGAAAAACGAATGGCCGAATTGATCCAGAAAATCATCGAAAAAGGCAATCGCGAAAAGATATTTAACGTGGAAAACCCTTATGAGACCGCGACGATCATATTCCAAGCCTTCGTATCATATACCTTACAAATGAGTTTCCAGATGAGGTCTTTGGAAGATGTGTTGCCGCAGGTGGAAAAGATGTATCAACTTTTGATAAGGGCTTTAAAAACCTAATTTTTTATATCTTAGCGTGAACAAAATTTAAAATTATTCATGAATTCATCAAAATATCATAGACGGGAGGTGAAAGGACCAGCGCAGGACAGGTTCGAACATCCACACTGGAGTTATAATTGATAAAATTGCCATAAATCATGAAAAATTATGAATTCATATAAGGAGACTGATGTTCATGAAGAAAAAGATTTTCGTCGGATTATTGGCACTATGTTTAATCGGTTTGCTCATTTTCGTTGGCTGTCGTGCCAAAAAGGCAGATGCCGATCTTCAAAGTATGGAGCAGATACATCAATCGTCCGGGGTTCCGGTGAAAGCGGAGACCGTCCGGGTACAGGAATTCCGAAAAGTCTTCAAATATTCCGCGACTCTGGAAGCGAAATCGGAAGCCGTTCGGTACAGTCGCGTTTCCGACGTGGTTCAAAATGTCTATTTCAAAGTCGGGGACTATGTGCACGAAAACCAGACGGTGGTGGAATTCCCGAAAAACGTCCAGACCACGCAGTATTATCAATTGAAAGCTGCATATGATCTGGCCCGGCAAACTTACAACCGGATGCAGGAATTGTATAAAGAAGGTGTCATCTCCAAACAGGAGCTGGATAATGCGCAGGCCAATTATGAAGTGGCCCGGGCCAATTTGAATACTGCCGATGATTTGTTGCGGGTGAAAGCGCCGCTCAGCGGATATATTACCCGCCTGAATGTGAAGCCTACGGATAACGTGAGCTCCGGTGATCCGCTCTTTACCGTATCCAACCTGGATCGAATCGAGGCGCGGATGTGGGCTTCATCCCAGGAGATAGAAGCAATCAAGGTGGGCCAGAAGGTGACGGTTGTCTGGGATGGGAAAGAGATCGTCGGTTCCATTACGCAAATCAGCAAAATTTTGGATCCCAATAAAAAAGCCTTTGAAGTCAGAGCGTTGTTCAACAATAAGGATCATGTATTAACCAGCGGAATTACGACGGATGTCACCATCGAAGTATATCGCAATCCCCAGGCCGTCGTCGTCGACCGCAAAAACCTCATCACTGAAAATGGGAAACATTATGTGTATATCGTCAATGATGACGTGGCTGTGAAAAAAGAAGTGGAGATCGGCAATGAACAGGGGAACGTGGTTGAAATCAAATCCGGTTTAGCCCCAGGTGAGTTGTTAATCACCGAAGGCAGTAAAATGGTGACCAACCGGGCTAAAATTAAGCGCGTCAATTCATAAACCAATTATCGAAATACGGGAGGATCAATCATGTTTTTATCCGATCTTTCAATTAAACGGCCCGTTTTAATGAGTATGGTTTTAATAACCTTTTTACTCTTCGGTTTCATCGGGTATAACAATTTGCCGTTGACCTTAATGCCGGATTTCAATTTACCGGTCATCACTGTCCAGACTGTTTATGCCGGTTCCGGTCCGTTGGAAATCGAAAGTCAAATTACTAAGAAAATCGAAGATGGAGTCGCGTCTTTGTCGTTAATCGATAAAATGGCCTCCTATTCGATGGATAGCGTCTCCATTGTGCAGATCCAGTTTGAAATGAGTAAAGATGAGAACGTCGCGTTACAGGAGGTCAAGGACAAAGTTGACCAAATCATCAACGAGTTGCCCAGTGGTGCCGATAAACCGGTCGTTCAAAAGTTGGATATCACGGCGACTCCGGTGATGGATATTATCATGGAAGGTAATGTGCCAGCCACTGAGCTGTACGATTTGGCTGACGGCAGAGTTAAGGAGCGGATTTCCCAGATCGATGGCGTCGGTAAAGTTAACATTGTCGGCGGCGAAGAACGTGAGATCCGGGTTGAGCTGGATAAACGGGTGGTTTACGAAAACTCCATTTCCCTTGCGCAATTGGCCGGGATCATTGCCAATGCTACCCTGGATATGCCTGGCGGAAACCTGAAAGAAGGCGGCCAAGAATATTCGGTGCGTCTCAGCGGCGAGTTCGACAGTATCGACACCATCAAGAATTTCAATGTCCCCACGCCGGCCGGCATTAAAAAAATGTGGCAAATTGCCGACGTGAAGGACTCCATTAAAGAAGTGCGCCAGCGGGTGACGTTCTTCAACAACCGGACGAAACTGCGCAACGATAACTCCATTTTGCTGCAAGTCGTCAAAAACCCCATGGGCAATACGGTGAAGGTTGTTGACGCTGTGACCAAAGTCTTGCCCCAGATCGAAGAGGAATTGGGGAATGGCATTAAGTTGACGGTGGTCAGCGAAAAAGGGACGTATGTCAAAGACACGGCTAATGATGCTTTTGGCAATATTTATCAAGGCATTATCTTGACAGCGTTGATCTTGTTAATCTTTTTGCATGATTTACGTTCCACGATAATTATTGCTATCTCCATGCCGCTCTCGATTATTCCCACGTTTATGATTATGAATTTGTTGGGAATTTCCTTGAACGTCATGTCATTAATGGGACTGTCGACGGCCAGCGGTATTTTGGTAGCCAATGCCGTTGTGGTATTGGAAAATATCTTTTACCGGAAGAGTCAGGGAGAAGACCGCAAACTGTCGGCTGCCAAAGGTACTTCGGAAGTGGCTGTCGCCGTTTTGGCGTCAACCTTAACCAATATCGTCGTTTTCTTGCCAATCGGCACATTGCCTGGAATCGTCGGTATCATTTTCCGGGACTTTGCCCTGACCATTACCATCGCCACCATTTTCTCGTTGATCGTTTCATTTACGGCAACGCCGATGCTGGCTTCATTGATTCTTCCGGACCAAATCGGAGAGAAAAACCGTTTTGATGTTGCGTTTGACCGGTGGTTTAGCACGTTGGAAAACGGGTATCGCAAAATACTCCGGTTTATCCTGGGCACCAAAAAACGGAGCCTGACTGTTGTCGGTATTACGACATTCATGTTCATCGGCGCATTGCTGCTTTTCTCCCAAGTCTCCATCGATTTTATTCCGTCACAGGATACGGGAAATCTTCAAATTGTGACCGAGTTACCTTTGGGATACGATTTGAGTGAAACGGCCAATGTATTACAGCAAATTGAGGACCGAGTCAAAGAACATGATGAAGTGGTGAGCCTGTTAACCAATCTTGGCAAGATTTCCGATCTGGACCAAGGCGTTAATATGGCCATATTAAAAGTAAAACTCGTGGATAAGAAGAAACGGAAAGTATCCGACAAAGAGTTGGCTGCTATCATCACCAAAGAGTTGGCGGATATCCCCAATGCCAAGATTCGGGTGTCTGCGGTTTCCGGTTTCAGTGTGGGTACAGCCACGGTTGACTTTTACCTTCAAGGCCAGAACCTGGCGACCCTCGAAAAATATGCAGCCCAACTTGAACCGAAACTTCAGGCTATACCGGGTCTGATGAACATTAACACCAGTACACGGCCTGGAAAACCGGAGATCACCATCGTCCCCGACCGAGTCCGGCTGTCCGAATACGGCATAACCATGCAAGAATTGGCCGTGTTGCTCCGGGCTTCCGTGGAAGGATTGGAAGTGGCCCAGTACAAAGAGAGCGGGAATGAATACGATATCCGGGTGGTTTTAAATAAAGAGTCCATTCCCAGTTATGAGGATTTTAAAAACCTACCGGTTCCCACGAAATACGGGACATTCCCCATCTCCCATTTTGGCGAGTTGAAATTTACCAACAGCTATAATAAGATTTTGCATTCGGATAAATATACGGCCATCGAATTTACTGCCGATACCATGCCTGGCGTTGCGTTGGGCGATGTCACCGAAGCTATCAAAGAGGCAGTTAAGGAATTGAATCTACCCTCTGGATATCAGTTGAAATGGGGCGGCTTCGGCGAATTGATGTACGAGATGTTGGGGAGCATGGCCTTCGCCTTTGTGTTAGCAGTCCTCTTAACCTTTATGCTCTTGGCAGGGACTGTTGAAAACTTTGGCCAGCCGGTGCTCATCCTGACCACCGTACCACTGTGTTTGATCGGTGTAATACTGGCCATGTTCGTTACCGGTTCGGCAATGTCGATTCTGTCCATGTTATCCATCATCATGTTGGTCGGTATGGTGGTTAACAATGCGATCTTGATATTGGATTATGCTAACCAGTTAAGGGCTCAGGGTATGAGCATGAAAGAGGCACTGTTGGTGGCTTGCCCTCAGAAATTGAAAGCTATCATCATGTCCAACCTGGCTGCGGTTCTGGGGATGTTGCCGATGGCTCTCGGCATCGGAGTATCCGGTGCGGAAATCCGGCAACCCATGGGTATTGTGAGTATCGGAGGTATTCTGTCGTCAACGCTATTGACGCTGATATTCATCCCGGCTCTGGAATATACGCTCCAAAGGAAAAAGACCCACAAGAAAAGTACTGAAACAGTCGTAGTTGGAGGGTGAGCAAATGATTAAAAAAGTTTTCTGCTGCGTCGCTGCATTGCTCATACTGGTATCTGTGCCGACATTCGCTGTTGAACAGCAGCAAAATAAGTCATTGCCTGAAGTCCTGACGTTACAACAATGTTTGGATCTGGCGATGCAAAACAACAAACAGATTCAAGAAGCCAAAAAACAGGTGGAAATTGCTGAAAATGCCGTGAAAGAAGCCAAAGCCGGCTTTTGGCCTACCGTGCAATATCAAGTGGTGCGGGATCGGTCTGACCTGCCGCAGTATCAGGTGGCCACCACCTATGCGAAGACCGATTTCAAATTCGGGATCAATGCGACGTTGCCCCTTTATACCGGCGGAATTCTCGAAAACAATGTCAAATTGGCCGAATTGCAATTGGAGGCGGCCAAGGAAGAATTGCGGAAGGCCACCCAGTCATTGACCTACAACGTTAAACAAGCCTACTATAATTTGTGGCTGGCCGAGCAAATCTATCGCGTACAGCAAAGCTCCTATGAAAACATGGACCGCCATTATCATCAGGTCCAAATCCGTTATCGCAACGAAACCGCTTCCAAATTGGACCTGCTCCGGGCGGAAGTGCAACGGGATACGATTAAGCCCAAGGTGATCAGCGCCAAAAATCAGGTAGCTTTGGCTAAATTGCAATTGGCAACGTTAATCGATTATCCGAAAGATAAACAATTGACCATCAATTTTGATCCGGACAGTCTGTCTGTCCCTGAATCCGTGTCCATTACACTTTCACAGGTACTGGAGGAGGCTTATCAAAACCGCCCTGAAATGCGGCAAATTAAGTTGCAGTCCGAGAGTTACCGGATATTGAAAGAGATGGAAGAAGCGGCCTACAAACCCAATGTGGCAGTGAGTGCCGGGTATGCCGGTATTAATAAGGATATTGACATTAAGGATTGGTCGTGCGCGTGGAACCTGACGTTTTCCGTCGGCGGAAAGCTCTATGACCGTAAAGTCCAAGCCAAAATCGACCAGGTTAAAGGGAAAGAAGACTTAACCGCCGTCCGGGAAAGCGGCTTGCGGGATCAGATCCGGCTGGAGGCTGAACAGTCCCTTCAGAATCTGGAAGTTAATCTCGAAAACATTAAAGTGAACCAGTCGACCATTGGCTTGGCCAAGGAATCTTTACGAATGACGCAAATCCGCGTCGATAACGGGATGGCCACCACCATGGACCTGATGGACGCCCAACTGGCGCATCGGATATTATCAGGGAATTGTCTCGTATAACATCGCGGAGGCGAAACTTCAATTGGTCATGGGGAGAGAATGAATCCGAAGTCCGGATATGATCGGCTGTCATCAAATCACTCCTTAGCTGAATAAAGATGAATTCCTGAAAAAATTCATTTCTTTGAAAGGATCTGGATGAACGGGGAAGAATATATGGGAATATTTCTCTGGGAGGAAAATGATGAACGCAATGAACCATGTACCGAAACGTCATGAGATACCGGAAAAATACCGCTGGGATCTGACGCATATTTATGCCGATGATGCGCTTTGGGAAGCCGATTTCCAAAAGCTTAAAGGGATTATCGAAGAGTTGAAGGGGGAGGCCGAGGGTTTCCCCCGCTCGGCTCAGCATTTGTATCATGTACTAAGTTCCAGGGACTACATGGGACGTCTTTTGGATAAACTCTTCGTTTATGCCCGGATGCATAAAGATGAGGACAATACGAATCCCAAATATCAAGCATTAACCAATCGAATTCAGAGTTTGGCAACAGAAGCCGGCGGTGCGTTGGCCTATGTGGTCCCGGCTTTGGTCGCGCTGCCACAGGACACCATCGCCGGTTTTCTTCAGGAATTCCCTCAACTTCGAATGTACCAGCATTTCTTCGAAGAATTGCAACGGCAGAAGAATCACATTCTGTCACCTTCCGAAGAAAAACTGTTGGCAGAGAGCGGCGAAGTCGCGGATGCCGCCGGCGACATCTTCGGTATGTTTGACAATGCTGACCTTAAATTCCCCAAAATTGTCGATGAAAACGGCGAGGAAACCGAACTGACCAAAGGGCGCTATTCCCGGTTTTTAGAAAGCAAGGACCGGCGGGTCCGGAAAGACGCCTTTATGGCGCTCCATCAGACCTATTATAAGTATAGGAACACTTTGGCCGCCATGTTGAACGGTTCGGTGAAAGCGGACGTGTTTTATGCCAGGGCGCGGCGTTTTGATTCCGCATTACAAGCTTCCCTGGACAATGATAATATTCCGGTGGAGGTATATGACCGCTTAATCGAAGTGGTCCATAGTTTTATTCCGTCATTAAACCGTTATTTGAAACTTCGTAAGAAATTGTTAAACCTGGATGAACTCTATATGTATGATCTTTATGCTCCGCTGATCCAGGATTTCCAGCGCAACATCGAATACGAAGAAGCCAAACAATTGGTCATCCAAGGCTTGGCTCCCCTGGGCGAAGAGTATTTAGCCGTCGTCAAAGAAGGTTTTGAGGGCGGTTGGATCGACGTTTATGAAAACGAAGGAAAGACCAGCGGCGCTTATGCCTGGGGCGCTTATGACACCCATCCTTATATTCTTCTGAACTACCACGGAAAGATCCACGATGTGTTTACCATTGCCCATGAGATGGGACATGCCATGCACAGTTATTACTCTCACCAAACCCAGCCTTACATTTATTCCGCGTATAAGATTTTTGTGGCCGAAGTGGCTTCAACGGTGAACGAAATATTGCTGATGGAGCATATGTTGGCCAAGTCAACCGATAAAAACGAGAAACTTTATCTGATCAATCAACGTTTGGAGCAATTCCGGACAACGGTTTTCCGCCAAACCATGTTTGCTGAATTCGAAAAGATCATTCATGAAGAGGTGGAAAACGGAGGAGCTTTAACTGCGGATTGGTTCTCGGAAAAATATTTTGAGCTAAATAAATCGTATTATGGTGCCGAAATAATAATTGATGGCGAAATTGCCATGGAGTGGAGTCGGATTCCACATTTTTACACCCCATTTTACGTTTACAAGTATGCCACCGGATATTCAGCGGCTACTGCCTTATCTCAAATGATTTTGAGGGAAGGCCGGCCTGCGAGGGAACGGTATTTGGAATTTTTAAAGAGTGGCGATTCGGACTATCCTCTGGAATTGCTGCGTAAAGCCGGAGTGAATATGGAATCTCCTGAACCGGTACGTTTGGCCTTGCAGGTCTTTGACAGGCTGATTGATGAGATGGCGGAGTTGACCGGAGTCCGAGTGTAAACGAAGTGGAGTGACGCCTGTGCTAAAGCATCTGAGACAATATTTTTTTACCGGTTTGTTCGTTTTATTGCCCATTTTAATCACCTTGAAATTAATTTTCTGGGGGTTTGAGAAGACCGACGCGATTTTGGGAAATTTCATCAATCGACATCTCTTACATCGCTTCGATTATTTCTCTCGGGAAATCCCGGGACTGGGACTGGTTGCACTTTTACTCTTGATTACCCTAACCGGGATTTTTGCCAGAAACTATCTGGGCCGGAAGCTCATCCGGTTTGGCGAAAGTATCTTGGAACGGATCCCCGTATTAAACAGCGTGTACAGTACCGTCAAACAGGTGACTCAAGGCCTGGCGGCGACCCATAAGGAAAACCGGGCTTTTCGGCAGGTTGTTTTGGTGGAGTATCCGCGTCAAGGTATGTATAGCCCCGGTTTTTTGATTGGGGAAACGGCTGACGAAATAAAAGAAAAAACCGGAAAAGATTTAGTTGGCGTCTTTATCCCGACGGTTCCCAATCCCACGACCGGATTTATCATTTATCTACCGGTCGAGGAGACTCGGATGTTGGATATAAGCGTTGAAGAGGCATTGAAAATGCTATTGACGTTTGGGATGATTAAACCTTCCGGAAACGGTCGCAAGGAGGCGAAAAAAGAGTCGTCTGCAATTCAAGCCGGTTGACCCCAAAAAGAAAAATAGTCGGTAAAGAAGATGAAAAAAGCAGGTATGAGTACCATCCTCTCGAATTCATTTCAGGTGGATGAGTTAACCAGCATAAGGAGGAGAGTAAACCCGATGGCTCAGGCAATGTGGAATGAAATTCAAAAAGCTGAGACGGAAGCAAGCTCTCTGGTTGAGGAAGCGAAACAGCGGAAAACGGAAATCCTGAAGCAAGCACGGGAAAAAGCCGCTGAAATCGTCAAAAATTCCGAATCGGAAGCTATTGCAGCCGGCGAAGCCTTGTTGCAGGAGATTGCGGCCAAAAACCAACAGGCTGCCGAAATTCATCACAAACAATTGGAAGATGAGATTCGGAACCTGGAAAACCTCGCCAATGAAAGAATGGCCGAAGCGGTGAAGATCATCATAGAAAAGGTTGTGAGTTAACGATGGGCATTACCCGGATGAAAAAAATACAGATCGGGGCTCTTCGGGAGGACTTGCCGCAAATTTCCAAAATCCTGCAGGAGTTGGGGGTTATCGAAGTTACCGGATTTACTGAATCGGAATCCGGACAAGATGCTTTTTTTAAGACTACGGCTGATTTTTCCAATCAAATCAGTGAGGCAGATCGACGGTTGGCCGAAATCGCCAGAGCTCTGGGATTTTTGGAACAAATCGCTCCGGTAAAGCCTAACATCATCGAACAATTTTCCGGCATCAAAACGTATGTAACTCCTAAAGAGCGGGAGCAACTTTTAGCCAAGGAGTCTCGGGTGATTGAACTTTTGGCGGAATTGCAACGTTGTGAAACGGAAATAAGCCAAATTCAGTCCGAGCGGGCCAAAGTAACTGCTCTTTTTGAAACGTTCAACTTATGGAAAGATTTAGACCTCAGTTGGGAAGCACTCCAAGGGAACTCCACCATCCAGATTATCTTGGCCTCGGTATCCCAGCCTTCGACGGAGGCCAAAGCTGTGATTGAATCTTTAGAAGTTCCATATTATCTGGAAGTGGTGAGTGAAAACCAAAACGGAACCCAGTTTTTACTCAGCTTTGAACGGGAGCATTATCATGAATTCCAGCAAGTACTGAGCAAAATCAATGCCAATATAGTCCATTTACCGGATTATGGTTCTTCGGTACAGGCGAAATTGGATGAACTTCAGAAGGAGCTTGCCCGGCTTGATGCGTACGAACAAAACGTACGGGAGCAAGTGCGTGCGTTAAATGCTGAACGGCCTTTGTTACAAGTGTTCTATGATCATAATTTAAGCGAAAAAATCCGGTTGGAGACATTACAACAGTTGGTTTATTCACAACGATGCTTTGTGATGACCGGATGGGTTCCGGCGGAACAACTTCTTCGGGTCGAAAATACGCTTAAACGAAACAATATTCGATATATTTTGGAAGAAGTTGAACCGCAACCCGATGAGGAGATACCAACGGTGCTCCGGAACAAGAAATGGGCAACGCCCTTTGAGTATCTGGTCCATAGTTATAGCCTGCCCCAATATAAGGAGATCGATCCAACACCGATTATCGCCCCGTTTTTCTTTATCTTTTTTGGAATTGCCATGGGCGATGCCGGATACGGTTTGGTTTTGGCGTTAATTTGTGCCGGTCTTTTAATCAAGTTGAAGATGGGGCCTATGGGTCGCCGCATCTCCTGGATGTTCCTAATTAGCGGATTTGGGGCAGTTATCTTTGGATTGATCACCGGAAGCATTTTTTCATTGGAAAATATCAATTTTAAATTATTCAATCCACTTGAGAACCCCATACTTTTGCTGATTATTGCGCTTGGCTTGGGAGTCATCCAACTTTTCTTGGGATTGTTCATCAGTGCCTATGCCACCGTTCGTGAAGGACGGTGGATAGATGCACTGTGCAATCAAGGGACGTTGATTTTTTTCCTGGCCATGGCCATATTGGTGATGATTAAGGATGCTGTCGGGTTATCGCTTTACAGCAATACGCTGATGTATCTTCTTTTAATTGCCGCCGCTTCCATGGTGTTGGCCAATGTCCGCGGCAAAAAAGGAATCCTCGGTTTTATCGGCGGCATCCTGGGAGGGTTTTACAATATTTATGGTACCATCGGATTTTTCAGCGATATTTTATCCTATTCCCGTTTAATGGCTCTGGGTTTATCCGGAGGAGTTATGGGCGGAATCATGAATCAACTGGCCTGGATGTTGGTGGAAGGGATTCCGATAGTGGGCTGGCTTTTGGGTGCAACGGTGTTTCTCTTTGGACATTGTCTTAATTTGGCCTTGAGCTTATTAGGGGCCTATGTTCATTCCAGTCGGCTTCAGTATTTGGAGTTTTTCGGTAAGTTTTTTGAAGGTGGCGGGAAACCGTTTACACCTTTAGAAAATAAACAAAAATACACATTCGTAATCAACGAAAGGGAGGCTTAATCAGAAATGGAACAATGGGGAATTTATTTGGCCTATGCCGGAATTGCAGTGGCGGTTTTGTTTGCGGGGTATGGCTCAGCGTTTGGGGTAGGTTTGTCAGGGCAGGCAGCAGCAGGCGTTGTTACTGAAGATCCTAATAAATTCGGTAAATCAGTAATTTTAGCTGCATTACCCGGTACCCAGGGGATTTACGGATTTGTGATCGGAATGTTGATGTATATGAAGATAGCCGGAATTGATCAATTAACTGTGGCTCAAGGTTTACAGTACTTGGTTGCCGGATTACCTGTAGGTATAGTGGGTTGGTTGTCCGGTATGTGGCAAGGCCGGGTGGTTGTTGCCAGTATGGGTATCTTGGCAAAACGTCCGGAAGAATCCACCAAAGGTATTATTTATGCCGGTATGGTTGAAACTTATGCAATTTTGGCCTTTGTTATTTCGTTCTTCTTAGTCAATAACATTAGATAAAAGGAGTTCCTGTAATGAGTGACTTACGGGCCTTAACAGAAAGTATTCTTAACCGGGCACGGCAGGAAGCGGATGCCATTATCGAGGAGGCCGAAAAGGAATCTGCCCGCATTATAGCTGAAGCAGAGGAAAAGGCCAAAAGCCGTCGGGAAGCCATTGCCGAGGAATATCGCTTAAAGGCGGAAGATTTAGAGAGGCGGCATCGCATTGGGTTGGAATTGGAAGCCAAAAAGAGGCTTCTTGATACCAAACACCGGCTGATCCGGGAAACTTTTCGGCAAGCTTTAAAAGGGTTACGTGATCTTCCTGTTGAAAAACGGATCCGGTATTTTGCGGAAAAGCTGGCTGAAGCCGGCCTTCATGGTGGCGGAGAAGTGAGGGTCAGCGGTTCAACCGCCGAATGGGCGTCCGTTGTCAAAGCAGCCAATGAAATTCTTGCCCGGAGCGGAAGCGGATATCAACTGGTCCTTTCCGACAAACCTTCCATCTATGAAAGCGGTTTTGAATTGATAGGTCCCGGATATACGATTAACGGTTCATTTGAAGCCTTAATCGAAGCGAAAGAAGAAAGCTTGATTCCGGAAATTGGCGGTTATCTCTTTGAAGACAGGAAAGGGTGAGGGCATGCGTGAGCGAAATTATACTTATGCGGTTGCGCGGATCCGGTCGCTGGAGACAAAACTGCTCGACAATGCCCAGATAGAAAGGCTGGCTAATGCGGCAACGCTCTCCGAAGCATTGGCTTATTTGGGAGAAACCGAATACGGCGCAATGCTGGCCAATATAAAAAACCCGCACCAGTTTGAAGAAGCTTTAAATCAGGAATTGAACCGGGTCATCCGGATGGTCATGAGTCTGTCTGAAGATGCACCGGAATTGATGGCTTTCATATACCGCTATGATATTGAAAATATAAAGAAGATCCTGAAAAGTCAGTCTGTGACTGCTGACAAATTGTCAAGTTTGGGGCGATGGGCTCCTGATTGGCTGGTGGAAACCCTAACGACCGAACGTTACGGGGAGTTTCCTTCGGAATTGGCTGAAGCGATTATTGAAGCCCGTCGGCTTTATAAAGAAACCGGTGATGTTCAGGAGATTGACCGAATTCTGGATCAAGCCTACTTTGGCATGGGATACCGTCTCCTGAAAGAGGGAATATCCGAATTGCTCCTCAAATGGTGGATCGCCATGATCGACCTGACCAATTTGAGGACCTTTGTCCGGATGCGTTTGATCGGCTTGCCGTTTAACGAATATCAACGGTTTTTCATCGAACATGGACAGTTGACCTTAGACCAATTTCAGGATCTTTGGGATCAGCCGGATGAAAAAGTTCTGTCCTGGCTAGGAAATACACCATATCATCCTATGACTGTCGAGGGGGCGGAACTGTTATCATCCCTTACCGTGCTGGAACGGGAGTATGACAATTATCTGACCCGGATGATTGCCCAAGCGAAATACATCTCTTTAGGAATCGAACCTTTGGTCGGTTATCTTATCGCCAAAGAGATCGAATGTAAAACATTGCGTATTATCTTGGTGGGAAAAGTCAATAACGTATCAATCATAAAGTTAAAGGAGCGTTTACGACGTGCCTACGCATAAAATTGCCGCAGTCGGCGAAGAAGATATCGTACTGGGGTTTAAGGCTTTGGGAATTGAAACGTTTCCGGTAACCGACGGGGATACTACTGTTAAACTGTTGGAACAATTGATAAATTCCCAAGAATACGGAATCATCTTCGTCTCCGAATCGATGGCGGAAAAAGTCGAAGGATTAATGGCTGAATACGGCGCCCTTCCTTTGCCGAGTGTGGTATACATACCCGGCACTCAGGGAGGCCAGGGTTTTGCCATGGCAAGAATCCGGCGGATTATCGAACGGGCTGTCGGTGCGGACATCCTGTCCAAATAATTCAGTGGATCAGGCTAAATATCGAATGACGCATGAAAGGCTAATGAGATAGTTGAAGTTAATGCTTCACCTTGACAGAAGAGAGGGTTAAGAAGATGGCTGAAGGCAGAATCATTAAAGTCTCCGGGCCGCTGGTCGTCGCAGAAGGCATGTCCGATGCCAAAATGTACGAAGTGGTTCGGGTCAGTGACAAACGGTTGATCGGCGAGATTATTGAGCTTCGCGGCGACAAAGCGTCGATCCAGGTTTATGAAGAAACCAGTGGATTGGGCCCGGGAGAACCGGTATATTTGACCGGATCGCCCCTCAGTGTCGAATTGGGGCCGGGGCTAATCGAAGCGATTTATGATGGGATTCAACGTCCATTGGATGTACTGGTACAGAAGGTCGGGGACCGGATTACCCGCGGAGTGGATGTGGTTGCTTTGGATCGCGAACGGAAGTGGGATTTTGTCCCGACGGTAGCGGTAGGGACGATGGTGGAACCCGGGGATATTATCGGAACGGTGCAGGAAACCATCGTTGTGACGCACAAAATTATGATACCTCCGGGGATTTCCGGGAAACTTATCGAGATCAAAGAAGGTTCCTTCACGGTAGAAGAAACCATTGCCAGAGTTGAAACGACGTCAGGCGTCAAGGATATTACCATGATGCAAAAATGGCCGGTCCGACAAGGCCGTCCATACAAGGAAAAACAAGCGCCCTTTGAATTGATGTCCACCGGACAAAGGGTCATCGATACTTTCTTCCCGCTGGCGAAAGGCGGTACAGCTTGTGTACCGGGACCTTTTGGAAGCGGAAAGACGGTAGTCCAGCATCAGTTGGCCAAATGGGCCGATGCCGATATTATCGTGTATATCGGTTGTGGCGAACGCGGCAATGAGATGACCGACGTGTTGATGGAATTCCCGGAACTTCATGACCCCCGCACCGGAGAAGCATTGATGAAACGGACGGTGCTGGTGGCCAATACTTCCGACATGCCGGTGGCTGCCCGTGAAGCGTCGATTTATACGGGGATTACCATTGCCGAGTATTACCGGGATATGGGATATTCCGTCGCCATTATGGCAGATTCCACTTCCCGCTGGGCGGAAGCGCTCCGGGAAATTTCCGGTCGGTTGGAAGAAATGCCGGGCGAAGAGGGTTATCCTGCATATTTGGGATCCCGGTTGGCTGATTTCTATGAACGGGCCGGTCGTGTGATTTGTCTCGGCAGTGACAACCGGGTAGGAGCATTGACTGCAGTCGGTGCCGTATCTCCTCCGGGTGGTGATTTGTCCGAACCGGTGACCCAGGCCACCTTGCGGATTGTCAAGGTGTTCTGGGGCTTGGATGCATCGTTGGCCTACCGGAGACATTTCCCGGCGATTAACTGGTTGAACAGTTATTCATTATATACCGATCGTTTGGCGGAGTATTTTGCCCAAACGGTCAGCCCAGAGTTTAACCAGGCCCGAAGCGAGGCTATGCGGATCCTTCAGGAAGAAGCTGAACTCGAGGAGATTGTCCGTTTGGTCGGTGTGGACTCCCTCTCTGCCAAAGATCAGTTGACGTTGGAAACCGCCCGGTCCATCCGTGAAGATTACCTGCATCAAAATGCCTTCCATGAGGTGGATACATATACGTCATTGAAGAAACAACATTTGATGTTGCAGGCGATCTTGACTTTCGACAAAGTGGCCCGGATTCAAATGGACGAAGGCGTTCCGATGAAAAAGATTTTAAGCGACCCGATCCGGGAACAGATTGCACGGATTAAGTATCTCAGCGAAGAGGAAACTGATAAAATCGAAGAATTAATCGGGACGTTGAAAGCCAAGGTCACCGGTGGGGAGGTGTAATCATGTTTAAAGAATATCAAACGGCCAAAGAACTGGTTGGGCCGTTGATGTTGGTCGATCAGGTAACGGATGTTAAATATTATGAGCTGGTTGAAATTCGTTTAAGCAACGGGGAAGTCCGCCGGGGCCGCGTGTTGGAGGCTAACGGAGATCAGGCGTTAGTTCAGTTGTTTGAAGGATCCTCAGGGATTAACCTCAAAGAAAGTAAGATCCGTTTTCTCGGAAAAAGTATTGAGGTCGGCGTTTCCCCCGATATTTTGGGCCGGGTTTTTGATGGCATGGGACGTCCCCGGGATAACGGGGCTCCGATCATTCCTGAAAAAAGCCTGGATATTAACGGTGCGCCGATTAACCCTTATGCACGGGACTATCCTTCGGAATTTATCCAAACCGGAATTTCAGCTATTGACGGCCTGAATACCCTGGTCCGCGGGCAAAAGCTTCCCATTTTCTCGGCTTCCGGTTTGCCTCATTCCCAGTTGGCGGCGCAGATTGCGCGGCAAGCCAAAGTTTTAGGAAGCTCTCAAAAATTTGCCGTCGTCTTCGGCGCCATGGGTATTACCTTCGAGGAAGCCGACTATTTCATCTCGGATTTCCGAAAGACCGGTGCTATTGAACGGGCGGTTCTCTTCATGAACCTGGCCAATGACCCGGCCATCGAACGGATTTCAACACCGCGGATGGCTTTGACGGTGGCCGAGTATTTGGCTTATGATCTGGATATGCACGTGCTGGTTATCCTGACGGATATGACCAACTATGCTGAGGCGTTGCGTGAAATATCCGCTGCCCGTAAAGAGGTCCCCGGCCGCCGGGGGTATCCGGGATATTTGTATACGGACTTGGCTACCATTTATGAACGGGCCGGTAGGATCAAAGGACGAAAAGGGTCCATTACCCAGATTCCCATTTTGACCATGCCGGAAGATGATAAAACCCATCCCATTCCCGATTTGACCGGTTATATTACCGAAGGCCAGATTATCTTAAGCCGTGAACTGTACCGGAAAGGTGTTATGCCTCCGATTGACGTGTTGCCTTCCCTTTCCCGGTTGAAAGATAAGGGAATCGGTAAAGGCAAGACCCGGGAAGATCATGCGGATACCATGAACCAATTGTTCGCAGCGTATGCCCGCGGGAAAGAAGCCAAGGATTTAGCGGTTATCTTGGGTGAAGCGGCCTTGTCGGACATTGACAAGAAATTTGCTCATTTTGCCGATGAGTTTGAACGCCGTTATGTCAGCCAAGGCGAAAATGAAGACCGTTCCATTACGGAAACCTTGGAACTCGGTTGGGAACTGTTGTCCCTGATTCCCCGGAGCGAACTCAAACGGATTCGGGATGAATATATTGAAAAATATCTTCCTAAACAGAAAGAAGCCTAATATCAGCGATGCAGTGATGTGCTGAAGTGGCTGATTACTCGGTATCTGCCTGGAGGTTATACAATGGAAATACGGGTCAACCCTACCCGAATGGAGCTACTTCGCTTGAAAAAGCGGTTAAAAGTAGCCGTTCGTGGCCATAAACTGCTAAAAGATAAGTTTGATGAGCTGATGAAGAACTTCATGCAGCTGGTCAATGAAAGCCGTCGCCTTCGTCAGGAAGTGGAATCAGCTTTGGCCGATTCGATGCAAGGGTTTATGATGGCCCGGGCCGTTATGTCCCGTGAAGCGTTGGAAGGGGCCATTGCCTTTCCGAAAGTGAAGGCGGAGATTACGGCATCGGTTAAAAATGTGATGAGCATCCAAGTACCGGCTTTTCAAATGGTGGAACCGGAATACAAAGGCGGTATCTATCCTTATGGTTTCGCACAAACCTCCGGCGAACTGGACCAGGCCATCCGTAAATTATCGGATAGCTTGAAAAGCCTGATCGAATTGGCTGAAGTTGAAAAAACCGTGGAACTTTTGGCTGCAGAGATCGAACGGACCCGTCGCCGGGTGAATGCCTTGGAATATGTGATGATTCCTCAACTCCAGGAGAAGATTAAATTCATCGTGATGAAACTGGATGAGAATGAGCGGGGGAATCTTACCCGGTTAATGAAGATTAAAGATATCGTCCGTTCGGCGGAAAATTCTTAACAGATTGTGAATTCATAAAATATGCAGGAAATGCGGATGCTATCTTTTGTTAATTTAACATGATTGCCATTGTCAATTCCGAGCAAATCTGTTAAGATTGAAAAAAATGAAATGAAAGAAGGAGACAGGTATTGAAAGAAAAGGTTTCTGAAGCTTTAGAGAAGATTCGTCCGTCCCTGCAAGCGGATGGCGGAGATGTGGAATTGGTTGATGTGGTTGACGGTGTGGTCCAAGTTCGTCTCAAAGGGGCCTGCTCGGGCTGTCCGATGTCAACCATGACGGTGAAAAACGGGATCGAACGGTACTTAAAGCAATTGATTCCCGAAGTCAAAAGCGTTGAACAAGTTTATTAATTTCACAACCCCTTACGGGGTTTTATTTTTTCCTCTTTGAGCCTGTTGACAAGAAAAAAGAGCCGTGCTAATATATAAAAGCTGTCACGGACCGGCGTAAAACATGGAAAGCT